>OLSO01000001.1_pt1 | contig 916652 bp, 815 predicted proteins | sample 1672441 | NCBI WGS metagenome assembly OLSO01 (sample SAMEA3136686, study PRJEB25190) | human gut metagenome | biome: human gut; feature: human-associated habitat; material: faeces | place: Austria | collected 2013 | reverse complement strand
GCGACGGCATCTGGATCGAGAAGCTGGAGAGCAATCCGGGGAAATATATCCCTGAACATCTGCGTCAGCAGGGTGAAGGCAATGTCGTCAGCATCAACCTGAATCAGCCGATGAGCGAAATCCTGGCGCAACTGTCGGCGCACCCGGTCTCCACCCGCCTGAGCCTCAACGGCACCATCATCGTGGCCCGCGACATCGCCCACGCCAAGCTAAAAGAGCTTATTGATAACGGCGAGGCGCTGCCGCAGTACGTCAAAGATCACCCGATCTACTACGCGGGCCCGGCGAAGACGCCGACCGGTTATGCCTCCGGCTCCCTCGGTCCGACTACCGCAGGCCGCATGGACTCTTATGTCGATCTGCTGCAGTCGCACGGCGCGAGCATGGTAATGCTGGCGAAAGGCAACCGCAGCCAGCAGGTGACCGATGCCTGCCATAAACACGGCGGCTTCTACCTCGGCAGCATTGGCGGCCCGGCAGCAGTGCTCGCCCAGCAGAGCATTAAGAGCCTCGAGTGCGTGGCCTATCCGGAACTGGGGATGGAAGCTATCTGGAAAATCGAAGTGGAAGATTTCCCGGCGTTTATTCTGGTTGATGATAAAGGTAACGACTTCTTCCAGCAGATCCAGAATAAGCAGTGTGCCGGCTGTCAACAGCACGGCTAACGCTCACTTCTGACGCTGATATCAGGCCGTCGCCGTTTGGGCGACGGCTTTTTTTATGCCCACGCCGCGCCAGCTTGAATTCATTTCGCGCCAGGCTATGCTCAACTACAAGCCGTCCGTTGTTTGCTGAAAAATAACAATAATTCTCTTTCTCAGGTGCCTCTATGAACAGGATGAGCGTGGTGATCCTCTGGGCGCTGGCGCTGCTGGTGCTAAAGCCGGCGCTGGCTGCCGAACCGCGACAGCAGCCGACCGCCCGCGAGCAGGCACGCACAGTCACGATTTTCCATCAACCTGTCGTCATGTTGCAGGCTACTTTCGGCCAGACCACGCCCGAAGAGCGCGTCCTGCGTACCCGCAGCGCCTTACGCGCCTTTACTGAAGACGATATTCGCCAACCGCTGCGGGTCGTTGCGGTCAACCGCTATGGTCAGCCGGGCCGGCTGTTTCTGATGAACGGCAAACCGGTGCTGCTGCTGAGCCAGGCGGATCTCGATGAGGGCGATGATTTAACCCTCGACCAGGCGGCCCAGCGGGTGCTGGCGCGAATGGAGGCCCAGCGCACCAGCCTGCAGGAACAGTTCAACGACCGTTATCTGCTGCTTTCAGCCGGCAAAGCGCTGGCCGGTGGGCTGCTGCTGGCGCTGTTTTACTACGGCGCCTTCCGCGCCTGGCGGCGGGTGCGGCGCTTTTTCCTGCTGCGGATCCTTGAAAAACGCAGCGCCATCCCGCAGCACTGGCGGCGCTATCTCGGCAATATTGAAGTTCGACTCTATGCTGTGCTGGTCATTCTCGTCGGCATGCTGGCCAGTTATCTCTGGCTGAGCTGGGCCTTCAGCCTGTTTCCCTGGACACGGGTGTGGAGTGAATCGCTGGGTGACTGGTCGCTGGGCGTGATCCGCGATCTCTCCCTGTCGATTGTCGCCTCCCTGCCGGGGCTGATGATCGTGGTGCTTATTTTCCTGATCACATGGCTCATCATTCGCCTGGTGAAAGTGGCTCTCGACCAGGTCGCCGCCGGCCGCATTCAGGTGCCGGGCATCCATCCGGAAACCGTCAGCGCCACCCGCCGGTTGATCTCGGTGGTCATCTGGCTGTTTGCCCTGTCCGCCGCCTACCCGTTCCTCCCCGGCGCCAACTCCCTCGCCTTCAAAGGCATTAGCGTGTTCTTCGGCCTGATGCTGACTCTCGGGTCGACCGGGGTGATGACCCATGCGATGAGCGGCCTGGTGCTGATCTACTCCCGGGCGCTGCGCAAAGGCGACTGGATCCGCCTCGCCGACAATGAGGGACAGGTCAGCGAGATTGGCGTGCTGGCGACCAAGATCCTCACCCGTGAGAATTACATTGTCACCGTCCCGAACGCCGTGGTGGTGAGCGGGAAAATTATTAATCTCAGCGCCGAGAGCACCGACGGCGGGTTCAATCTCACCACCAGCGTCACCATCGGCTACGATACGCCGTGGCGTCAGGTGCATGCGCTGCTGGAGCTGGCGGCAAGACGCACCCCTGGGGTGGATCAACAAATCGCCCCGATAGTTCGCAAGCTGGGGTTGCTTGACTGGTACACCGCGTATGAGCTGCAGGTGCGCTTGCTCCCCACAACTAAGCTGCCGGATGGCCGCAACGCGTTGCATAGCAGTATTATTGATGTGTTTAACGAATTCGGCGTGCAGATTATGTCGCCGAACTTTGTGATGCAGCCCAAGGCGGCGGTGGTGGTGCCGCAGGAGGCCTGGTACGCCGCCCCAGCCGTCGCGCCGCAGGAGCCTGAGAAATAAGGGCTAATATAGCGGCATCTCCGCCGGGTGGCGGCTTCACCGCTGAGCAAGAACAGCCAGCGCAGAGCCGCGCTTGTGCCGGGCGGTGGCTAACGCCTTGCCCGGCCTACGGATCGTGCGACCTGTCACTCATTTACCCACTTGCGCGACTGAAACTGCCGGTGCTGACGGCCTCAACATCGCTGAGACGTTCCCGGAAGGCCGGGGCAGCCCGCATGGATGCGGGCTGAGGGCCGTGTTTTGCAGGGACGCTGCCTCGGCCCGACCCGAAGCCTGCAGGGATAAGTCGAAGGCACCACGCAGTGGCGATGTTGCTGGCCGGAGCCCGGGGGTACAGGGGGCGGCGGCGACTGGCCGCCCCCTGTGCGCTCCCCGCGCCATGAGTGACATAACGCAGAAAAAATATCGGGAGCGCAATCTGTCCGGAAATAACATAGAAGTTGTAGCCCTGCCAAACGTTGTGGCCCTGCCAAACATAGTACGAACAGGGACATTTCCGGTTGTGCCGTTATTTCGCCGGGTGGCGGCTGGTGCCTTACCCGGCCTACAACGACTGCCGGGCAATCCGACTCGGACGACGACTCAACCCTGCGCGGCGTCGATGTCGTCAAACACCTGCTGCGCCAGATGCATCGTGGCATTCGCCGCCGGCAGCCCACAGTACAGCGCAGAGTGCATGATCAACTCTTTCAGCTCATCGCGGGTTACCCCGTTGTTAAACGACGCGCGCAGATGCATCTTCAGCTCCGCCTCGCGATTGAGAGCGATCAGCATGGCAATGGTGATCATGCTGCGGGTGTGGTGGTCGAGCCCCGGACGGGTCCAGGTCTCACCCCAGGCGTAGCGGGTGATAAAGTCCTGAAACTCGTCATTCAACGGCGTCAGATGCTGCAGGGTACGGTCGACGTGGGCGTCGCCCAATACTTTGCGCCGCACCGCCATTCCGTCCTGATAGCGCTGTTTATCCTCCATGGCGTTCCCCCTGGAAAAAGCTCAGCAGCGCCGAAGTAAAGCTTTTCGGCGCCTCAATGTTTGACAGATGCGATGCCGCCAGCACCACCACCTGGGAAGCGGGGATCTGCTGCTGCAGGAAACTGGCGTCACTGACCGTAGTGACAGGGTCACTTTCACCGGCGATAATTAATGTCGGCAGCGGGATCTGCCCCACTTCGCCCCGCAGGTCGGCGGCGGCCAGCGCCTCGCAGCAGGCGGCATAGCCTTCGACGTCGGTATGGGTTAACTGGTGGCATAGCGCCTCCACCACCTCCGGCGCCTTCTGGCGAAACGCATGAGTGAACCAGCGATCCGCCGCCCCGGCGGCCACCACCGCCATTCCCTCCTGGCGTACCGCCCGCGCCCGCGACAGCCAGCTGGCCTGATCGCCAATGCGCGCCGCGGTGTTGGCAACGGCCAGACCATAAAAACGTTCTGGCGCAAAGCGTCCCAGCCACAGGCCGGTCAGACCGCCCATCGAGATCCCGCAGAACCAGGCGCGGTCGATATTCAGGTGATCGAGCAGCGCAATCACATCTTCCCCCAGCTGGGCGAGGGTCACTTTGCCATTTTTCGTCGTATTACCGTGACCGTGGGTGTCATAGCGCAGCACCCGAAAATGGGCGGTTAACGCCTCGATCTGCGGCTGCCACATCGCCCGGGTGGTGCCCAGCGAGTTGGAGAGGACGATAACCGGCGCGCCCTCCGGCCCGTCGAGTTGATAATCAAGATTCATCACGTTGCTCCTGATAACGCGCCAGCACCTGGCGCACAAAGCGTTCGGCGCTGCCGGTCGCCGTTGCCGGGTCCAGCAGCGTGGTTAAGCGTTCACGAGAGAGATACTGACTGACCTGTGGGTCAGCCGCGAGCAGATCGACCAGCGGAGAGTGACGGTCCAGCGCCTGACGGCACAGCGCCTCGATATGATGATGCGCCTCGGCTTTGCCGATGAATTCCGCCAGCGCCAGGGTCACCGCCTCGGCCATGATCAGCCCGTGGGTGATATCGAGATCGGCACGCATTTTCTGCGGGAAGACCTGCATATCGCGCACCAGCGCTTCACTTTGCGCCAGCGCCCCGCCCACCAGAGTAATCAGATCCGGCAGCGTCTCCCACTCCGCCTGCCAGCCGCCCAGCGCCCGCTCGTGCTGCTGGAGTTGGCTGGCGTAGAGGGTCGCCATCAGCCCCGGCGTACGCTGGGCGGCGGTCAGGATCGCCGCGCAGGCCACCGGATTGCGCTTATGCGGCATCGTCGATGAGCCGCCGCGGCCTTCCGCCACCGGCTCGCCGACCTCAGCCACTTCGGTCTGCATCAGCAGGGAGAAGTCGTTAGCGAATTTCCCCAGGGTACCGCAGACACCGGCAAACCAGGCGCCCGCCTCCAGCAGCCGATCGCGCTGGCTGTGCCACGGGGTATCCGGCAGCGACAGACCGAGGATCTGCGCCAGCGCCTGGCCAACCGCCGGCCCTTTCTCTTTTAGCGCGTCCAGAGTGCCCGCGGCGCCGCCAAACTGCAGCACCAGCAGCCGCGGACGCATCTCGCGCAGCCGCTGCTGCCAGCGCAGGAGCGCGTCGAGGGTGCCCGCCAGCTTCAGGCCAAAGGTCACCGGCAGCGCATGCTGCATCCAGGTCCGACCCGGCATGACAGTATCGCGATAACGATCCGCCTGGAGAGCCAGGGCAGCCAACAGCTGCTCAAGCAAGGTCTCAGCGGCATCCAGCGCCCCGCGCAGCTGGAGCACCAGTCCGGTGTCGATGGCGTCCTGACTGGTGGCTCCCCAGTGGACGTAGCGCGCAGCCTCGGGATCTCGCGCTTTTACCTGTACCGTCAGCTGTTTCACCAGCGGGATCGCCAGGTTACCGGCCCCCACCGCCGCCTCGCCCAGCGCGGCAAAATCGATGGTCTCGTGGCGGCAGGCCGCGACAATCGGCCCGACCGCTTCCGGCGGCACCATCCCGCAGACGGCCTGCGCCTGCGCCAGCGCCGCTTCAAAATCCAGCATGCCCTGCACCCGCTGCGCGTCGCTGAACCAGTCGGTCAGCGGACTGCTGCGCAGCATTGGGGTCAACAAACTCATTCTGGCTCCTTAAACACGTTCAATAATCAGGGCGATCCCCTGTCCGACGCCGATGCACATGGTGCACAGGGCGTAGCGGCCGCCGGTCCGTTTCAGCTGATAAGCCGCGGTCATCGCCAGCCGGCCGCCGGAGGCACCGAGCGGGTGGCCCAGCGCGATCGCCCCGCCGTTAGGGTTCACGTGGGCGGCATCATCCGGTAAGCCCAGATCACGGGTCACCGCCAGCGCCTGAGCGGCGAAGGCTTCATTCAGCTCGATGACATCCATCTGGGCTAATGTCAGGCCGGTCTGCGCCAGCACCTTACGCACCGCGGGCGCCGGGCCAAAGCCCATGATCCGCGGCGCAACACCCGCCGTCGCCACGCCGACCACCCGGGCCAGCGGTTGAAGATCGTGAGCCGCCAGCGCCGTCTCGCTGGCCAGCAGCAGCGCACAGGCGCCATCGTTAACGCCGGAGGCGTTTCCGGCGGTGACGCTGCCGTCGGCGCGCACCACGCCGCGCAGTTTAGCCAGCGCCTCCAGCGAGGTACTGCGCGGGTGCTCATCGCGGCTAAACAGCAGTGGCTCGCCTTTACGCTGCGGCACCTGGACGGCGATCAGCTCATCGGCGAAACGCCCCGCCTCCTGCGCCGCGGCGGTACGCAGTTGACTGCGTAAGGCGAACGCGTCCTGATCGGCACGGGAAATGGTAAACTCATCGGCGACGTTTTCCGCCGTCTCCGGCATGGAATGCACGCCGTACAGGGCTTTCATCTGCGGGTTAATAAAGCGCCAGCCGATGGTGGTATCCTCCATCTGCATGCTGCGGCTAAAGGCGCTCTCTGCTTTCCCCATCACAAACGGCGCGCGGGACATGCTCTCCACGCCACCGGCGATCATCAGCTGCGTCTCGCCGCTTTTAATCGCCCGCGCCGCGACGCCGATCGCATCGAGGCTGGAACCGCACAGGCGGTTGATGGTGCTCCCGGGCACGCTCTCCGGCAGCCCGGCCAGCAGCAGCGCCATCCGCGCCACGTTGCGGTTATCTTCCCCGGCCTGGTTGGCGCAGCCAAAGATCACATCGTCAATGCGCGAGGGATCCAGTCCCGGGTTACGCTCCAGCAGGGCTTTTAATGGCAGCGCCGCGAGGTCGTCGGCGCGCATCGTCGCCAGGGTACCACCGAAACGGCCAAAGGGTGTACGTACCGCATCACAGATAAATGCCTGATTCATCATAGGTTCCTTACGCGCTTTCCGCCAGTTGTTCAAAGGTCAGCGCCACCGGAGTGATGCGCTGCAGCTCTTCAAAAGAGAGACCGTTAAAGATTTCACGTACCACCGGGCCGCGGTCGGTGATGTCGATCACCGCCAGGTCGGTATAGATCCGGCTGACGCAGCCGACGCCGGTCAGCGGGTAGCTGCACTGCGCCACCAGCTTGCACTCGCCGTCACGGGTCAGGTGGTCCATCATCACGAACACCTGGCGGGCGCCGATGGCCAGATCCATCGCCCCGCCAACGGCCGGGATCGCATCCGGCGCACCGGTGCTCCAGTTCGCGAGGTCGCCGCTGGCGGAGACCTGATAGGCCCCCAGCACGCAGATATCGAGATGGCCGCCGCGCATCATGGCGAAGGAGTCGCCGTGGTGGAAATAGCAGCCGCCCTGCAGGAGGGTGACATACTCTTTACCGGCATTGATCAGCTCGGGATCTTCTTCCCCGGGCTGCGGTTTCGGCCCCATCCCCAACAGGCCGTTTTCGCTGTGCAGGAACACCTCTTTGTCAGCGGGCAGGTAATTGGCAATGCGGGTCGGCAGGCCGATGCCGAGGTTGACGTAAGCGCCTTCGGGAATATCGCGGGCCACGCGCTGGGCCATTTCGTCACGGGTCAGTTTTTGCATCTCGGGCTCCTCAGGCGCGTTGTGCGGCAGTCAGGTTTTCCAGCGAGAAGACACGCTGGACGAAAATGCCGGGGGTGATGATGTGTTCCGGGTCGAGGTCGCCCAGCGGCACCAGCTGCGAGACCTCGACGATGGTGGTTTTCGCCGCCGTCGCCATGATCGGGCCAAAGTTGCGCGCCGCCTTGCGATAGACCAGGTTGCCCCAGCGGTCGCCCTGATGGGCCTTAATCAGCGCGAAATCGGCTTTAATCGGATATTCCAGTACGTAATGGCGACCATCGATTTCCCGCGTCTCCTTGCCTTCCGCCAGCGGTGTGCCGTAGCCGGTGGGGGTAAACACTGCCCCCAGCCCGGCGCCAGCCGCCTGGATCCGCGCCGCGAGGTTACCCTGCGGCACCAGCTCCAGCTCCACTTTGCCGCGGCGATAGAGGTCATCGAAAATCTGGGAATCCACCTGGCGCGGGAAGGAGCAGATCATCTTGCGTACTCGCCCGGCTTTCAGCAGCGCCGCGAGACCCACTTCCCCGTTGCCGGCGTTGTTATTAATGATGGTCAGGTCGCGGGCGCCCTGGTCAATCAGGGCGTCAATCAGAAAGGTCGGCTGGCCGGCGGGACCAAAGCCGCCGATCATAATAGTCGCCCCGTCGTGGATCCCGGCGATGGCCTCGCTCAGCGTCGATACGCTTTTATCAATCATCAGGTCGCTCCATTGATGTGCGGTAATCGCACTTTTATTCGTTGTTCGCACAAAATGTGACCCGCTTAACGATGTCGGTCAAGGGCGATAATCGAAATATGGTGCGATAATCGAACATCGGTTATCTTTAGCGAAAGAATGTGATCGATGGCAAATATGGGGAACAGAAATGGACAAGCATCCAGACGATTTACAGACCGGCGACGGCGATCCGTTTAAGGGCGATCCTAACTTTATGGCCTCCCTGGCGCGCGGCCTGGAGGTGATTCAGGCGTTCACGCCGCAGCGGCCCCTGCTGTCTATCTCGCAGATCAGCCAGAAGACCGGCATTCCGCGCGCGGCGGTGCGCCGCTGCCTGTATACCCTGAGCAAGCTGGGGTTCGTGTATGCCGAAGACGGTAAGAATTTCCAGCTGCGACCGCGGATCCTGGCGCTGGGCCACGCCTGGCTGGCCTCGACGCCGCTGGCGCGTTCGGCGCAGCCGGTGCTGCGACATCTGAGCGAAATGCTCAACGAGTCCTGCTCCATCGCCACCCTCGACGGGGACGATATTCTGTATATCGCCCGCGCCTCCAGCTCGCGGATTATGACCATCGACCTGGATATCGGCAGCCGCCTTCCGGCCTGGGCGACCTCGATGGGCCGGGTGCTGCTCAGCCATCAGCCGGAGGAGAAGCTCAACGACATGCTGGCTCGGGTGACCATGATCCGCTACACCCCGCAGACGGTGGATTCGGTGGCGAAGCTGCGCGCCGAACTGAAACGGGTGCATCAGCAGGGGTATGCCCTCAACGACCAGGAGCTGGAGATGGGCCTGCGCTCCCTCGCGGTACCGCTGTTTAACGCTCAGGGGCAGGTCCAGGCGGCGCTGAACGTTGGGGTGCATGCGGGCCAGATGTCGGCCCGCGAGATGATCGATCGCGTGCTGCCGGAGCTGCAAAAAGCCGCCCGCGAGCTGACGCTGCTTCTGCGCTAACGACTGCGCTTGGCGTGCTGCTCCCAGGTCTCCTGCTTCGCCTCGGCCGATTTACGCAGCGCGACATAGCAGGCGCCGCTGCCGCCATGATGTGGAAGCGCGGCGCAGAAGGCCTGCACCTCCGGCAGCTCTTCCAGCCAGCGCGCCAGATAGCTGCGGATAATATTGGCGTGGGACTGGTCGTCGCGGCCTTTGCCGTGAACGATCAGCACATTACGTAACCCCTCTTTCTGCGCCTGCACCATAAAGGCGAAGAGCATCTGTCGGCACTGTTCCACCGGCTGGCGCAGCAGGGAGAGGCTCGCCTGCTGGCTGTATTTCCCCCGCCGCAGCTTATCCAGCACGCCGCTCTGCAGCCCTTCACGCTTAAACTCCAGCGGCGTGGCGAGCGGCACGATATCGAGATAGCCGGTGGTGAGAAAATTATCCAGTTGCAGGGTATCGACGCGCTGCGGGGCCCGGCTGTTGCGCCCGGGATGCCAGTGCACGTCATTTTTACGTTTCAGAGGCTGGACATCTTCCATGGCGTCAAGAAACAGGGATTTGTCATCAAGGTTCATGGGCTCTCCTCCAGCGGCTGTCGCCAGCTACTATAGCCGCCCGGCGCTCCCCCCTCAACGCGTTTAGCCGCGTTCGCTGGCAAAGTGAGCGCGACGGGCGATTAAGGAAACAATTGTCGGCTTTGGCGGCGAAACAGCGTGATTAACGACGCCGTTAATGGCGTCTGCCGGGTATCGCGCCGCTGGATCAGATAATAGGTGGCCGTCGGCAAGACGTCGCGGACAGGGATCATCACCAGCTTGTCCGCCATCAGCGGATCGTTGCCGAGCTCCACCGGCAGGATGCTGAGAAAATCACTTTTCACCACCAGGCTAATGCACGACGAGAAGGTTTCGCAAACAATATCTACCTTAGGCGCTAACCCGGCCTGATTAAGCCGGTCCTGCAGCTGTTTAAAGTAGCTGCCGCGCGGCGTCGGCATGGTCCAGTGGTGATCCATCAACTCCCCCAGCGAGGTGGCCTGCGCCGCCGGATGTCCCGCGCGGGCAAACACCGCGAACGGTTTCTCAAACAGTTTCTCAAAGCTGAACTCATGGTCGTACGGCCCGGGGTAATAGGTATTGATGGTGAAATCCAGCTCTCCCTGGCGCAGCTCATTGATCATCGCCAGCAGCTGGCCCTCCATGATCCGCACCTTTACCTGCGGATGCTGCTGATGAAAGCGACAGATCACCGACGGCATCAGCGACCGGGCGACGCTGGCGCCAAGGCCAATATTAATTTGCCCGGCCTGCTCGCCCTGACGCTGCAGCAGTTCGTCCTGCGCCGCCCGCAGCTCCTCAAGGATCAAGCTCGCATGTTGGTAAAAGCTTTCGCCGTTTTCGGTCAGCGCCACCCCCTGACTGCGGCGCACGAACAGCTGGGCGGAAAGCCCCTCCTCCAGCTCTTTAATCGCTTTGGTCAGGGCCGGCTGCGAGACCGCCAGCGCCCGGCTGGCGCCGCGAATACTCCCTTCCCGGGCCACTTCGACGAAGGCGCGGATATGATGAAATTTAATCTGAAATGCCATGCTTTCGGTGATAACCATTGTTTATCAGACAGAAGAAATTCACATCTACTGTAATCCATCAGGCTGTGGCAGGTTAAGTGGGATACGGCCTGTAAAACGCAAGTGATAAACAAAAGCTATCACATCGTGAGCACCGTCACATTTTTTACTTATGACAGGATGAGCTATGCCGCAACTTGATGAATACCTCCACCAGCTGGCGCCGGCCATGATCCAATGGCGCCGTGATTTTCACCTGCACGCGGAATCCGGCTGGCTGGAATTCCGCACTGCCAGCAAGGTGGCGGAGATCCTCGACGGGCTCGGCTATCAGCTGGCGCTGGGGCGCGATGTCATCGATGCCGATAGCCGGATGGGGCTGCCGGACGAGGATACCCTGGCCCAGGCTTTCGAGCGCGCCCGCGAACAGGGCGCGCCGGAGCGCTGGCTGCCGGCGTTTGAAGGCGGTTTCGCCGGCGTGGTCGCCACGCTCGACACCGGGCGGCCCGGCCCAACCCTGGCCTTCCGCGTCGATATGGATGCCCTTGACCTCAATGAACAGCACGACGACAGCCACCGCCCTCATCGCGACCATTTCGCCTCCTGCAACGCCGGCATGATGCACGCCTGCGGCCATGATGGCCATACCGCCATCGGGCTGGGCCTGGCGCATGTCCTGAAGCAGTATGCCGCGCAGCTCAACGGGGTGATCAAACTGATTTTCCAGCCCGCTGAAGAGGGCACCCGCGGCGCCCGGGCGATGGTGGCCGCCGGCGTGGTGGATGACGTGGATTATTTCACGGCGATCCATATCGGGACCGGTGTGCCGGCAGGTACCGTCGTCTGCGGCGGCGACAACTTTATGGCCACCACTAAATTCGACGTGCAGTTCAGCGGCGTGGCCGCCCACGCCGGCGGCAAGCCGGAGGAGGGGCGCAACGCGCTGCTGGCCGCCGCCCAGGCCGCTCTTGGCCTGCACGCCATCCCGCCGCACAGCGCCGGCGCCTCGCGGGTCAACGTCGGGGTGATGCAGGCGGGCACCGGGCGCAACGTGGTGCCCTCTTCCGCGCTGTTAAAAGTGGAAACCCGCGGTGAAAGCGAAGCCATTAACCAGTACGTGTTCGAGCGGGCGCAGCACGTCGTCGCCGGGGCGGCGGCGATGTACGAAGCCCGCTACGAACTACGCATGATGGGTGCTGCGACCGCCAGCGCGCCGTCGCCGGCGTGGGTGGACTATCTGCGCGAACAGGCCGCCCGTGTGCCCGGCGTGCAACAGGCGGTGGATCGTATCGCCGCCCCGGCGGGCTCGGAAGACGCCACCCTGATGATGGCCCGGGTCCAGGCGCGCGGCGGCCTCGCCTCGTACATGATCTTCGGCACCCAACTGAGCGCCGGTCACCACAACGAGAAGTTTGACTTCGACGAGAGCGTCATGGCGCTAGCGGTAGAAACTCTGGCGCGTATCGCGCTTAACTTTCCCTGGCAGCGGGGGGTGTAATGGAAGCCATTTTTCAGTTTGTGGACGAGATGATTGAGACGCGACGCGATACGTACTGCGCCATCGCCGATGACATCTGGGATCACCCGGAGACCCGCTTTGAGGAGTACTGGTCCGCCCAACGCCTGGCGGATGCGCTGGAGGCAGAAGGTTTCCAGCTCACTCGCGATGCGGGTGGGATCCCGAATGCCTTTATGGCCAGCGTCGGCGAAGGCCAACCGGTGATTGCCCTGCTCGGCGAATTTGACGCCCTGGCGGGCCTCAGCCAGCAGGCCCACTGCGCGGAACCGACACCCTCGACACCGGGAGCCAACGGCCACGGCTGCGGGCACAATCTGCTCGGTACGGCGGCATTCGCCGCAGCGGTCGCCGCCAAAGCCTGGCTGCAACAGCATGGCGGCGCGGGCACGCTGCGCTTCTATGGTTGTCCCGGCGAGGAAGGCGGATCGGGAAAAACCTTTATGGTGCGCGAAGGGTTGTTTGATGATGTCGATGCGGCGCTGACCTGGCATCCGGAAGCCTGGGCCGGGATGTTCAGCACCCGCACCCTCGCCAATATTCAGGCGGCATGGCGTTTTACCGGCACCGCCGCCCACGCTGCGAATTCGCCGCACCTGGGCCGGAGCGCGCTGGATGCCGTCACTCTGATGACCACCGGCAGCAACTTCCTCAATGAACATATCATCGAGAAGGCGCGGGTCCATTATGCCATTACCGATACCGGCGGTGTCTCGCCCAACGTAGTGCAGGCTCAGGCGGAAGTTCTGTATCTGATCCGCGCGCCGGAGATGGCCGACGCGGAGCAGATCTTCGCCCGCATCGAGAAGATTGCTCAGGGGGCCGCGCTGATGACCGAGACCCAGGTCAGCTGCCGCTTTGAAAAAGCCTGCTCCAGCTATCTCCCCAACCGCACGCTTGAGGCGGCGATGTATCAGGCAGTCTGTCATTACGGTCCCCCCGCCTGGAGCGACGAGGAGCGCGCTTTTGCCGCGGCGATACGCGCCACCCTCAGCGCCAACGATATTAACAACAGCCTGAACAATATTGCCGGCACCAGTGGGGAGGAAGGCAAAACGTTCGCTCGTCGCCACCGCGACACGCTGCTGATTGATGAGGTGGCGCCCTGGGCGGCCACGGATAACGTCCTCGCCGGCTCCACTGACGTCGGCGATGTCAGCTGGAAAGCGCCGGTGGCTCAGTGCTTCAGCCCGTGCTTCGCGGTGGGAACCCCGCTGCACAGCTGGCAGCTGGTGAGTCAGGGCAGAACCTCCATCGCCCATAAAGGGATGTTGCTGGCGGGGAAAGTGCTCGCGGCGACCGCGATCCGTTTATTCAGCGACAGCGCCCTGCTGGCGGCCAGCCAGCAAGAACTCAGGCAGGTACTGGCCGAACGCCCCTATCGTTGCCCGATCCCGGCGGAGGTGAGTCCGTCCGTTTTACGATAACCACTTAAGACAGGCTACTCCTGGCCAACGCTGACCGGCATCGCGGCACGCACCGACCATAATAACCGCCGGCAGTACGGGAGCAGGCCTGCCCAACACAACAACGACAACAGAGGAACGCCCATGAGTATGTCATCCATACCGTCGTCTTCCCCCGGCGGAAAGCGCTATGGCTGGGTAGAGAAGATCGGTAACAAAGTCCCGCACCCGTTTTTGCTGTTTATCTATCTTATCGTGGCGCTGATCGCGGCTACGGCGATACTTTCCGCCTTCAACGTCGGGGTGCAGAACCCTACGGATGGTTCACGGGTGGTGGTCAAAAATCTGCTCAGCGTGGAAGGGTTGCACTGGTTTTTGCCCAACGTCATTAAAAACTTCAGCGGTTTCGCGCCGCTGGGGGCGATCCTCGCCCTGGTGCTGGGCGCCGGCTTCGCCGAGCGGGTGGGCCTGTTACCCGCACTGATGGTGAAGATGGCCTCTCACGTCAGCGCCCGCTATGCCAGCTATATGGTGCTGTTTATCGCCTTCTTCAGCCATATCTCTTCTGACGCGGCGCTGGTAATTATGCCGCCGCTGGGCGCGCTGATGTTCCTCGCCGTCGGTCGGCATCCTGTCGCCGGCCTGTTGGCGGCGATTGCCGGTGTGGGCTGCGGCTTTACCGCCAATTTACTGATCGTCACCACCGACGTACTGCTCTCGGGGATCAGCACCGAGGCGGCAAAATCCATCGATGCCTCTTTGCACGTCAGCGTGATCGACAACTGGTACTTTATGGCGACCTCGGTGATCGTCCTGACGCTCGTCGGCGGACTGATCACCGATAAGCTGGTGGAGCCGCGGCTGGGCCAGTGGCAAGGCAGTCGTGATGAAAAGCTGCAGACCCTGACGCCCGAGGAGCGTTTCGGCCTGCGCATCGCCGGCGTGGCAACGCTGGTATTCGTGGCGGTCGTCGCCCTGATGGTGGTCCCCGAGAACGGTATTCTTCGCGACCCGGTTCAACATACGGTCATGCCCTCGCCGTTTATCAAAGGCATCGTGCCGCTGATTATCTTTTTCTTCTTTGTCGTGTCGCTGGCATACGGCATCGCCACCGGCAAAATTCGCCGCCAGGCCGACCTGCCGCAGCTGATGATTGAGCCGATGAAAGAGATGGCCGGGTTTATCGTGATGGTCTTCCCGCTGGCGCAGTTCGTGGCGATGTTCAACTGGAGCAACATGGGCAAGTTTATGGCCGTCGGTCTGACGGACCTGCTGGAGAGCGCCGGGATGAACGGCGTCCCGGCGTTTGTCGGGCTCGCGCTGCTGTCGGCTTTTCTGTGTATGTTTATCGCCAGCGGCTCGGCCATCTGGTCGATTCTGGCGCCGATCTTCGTGCCGATGTTTATGCTGCTGGGCTTTCACCCGGCCTTTGCGCAGATCCTCTTTCGCATCGCCGACTCATCGGTGCTGCCGCTGGCGCCGGTGTCGCCGTTTGTGCCGCTGTTTCTCGGCTTCCTACAGCGCTACCGACCGGATGCCCGCCTCGGCACCTACTACTCGCTGGTGCTCCCTTACCCGCTGATTTTTCTCGCCGTCTGGCTGCTGTTGCTGGTGGGATGGTATCTGGTGGGACTGCCGATCGGCCCGGGCATCTATCCGCGTCTTCCTTAACCTGCTGGCAGGCCAGGGATGGCCGTATAGGCTTAACGCGACACCTTCGTTTTCACTTTGCTGGCCGCATGATCCACACTGGCTAATTTATAGAAAAGCGCTTTGTACACCCTTTCAAACACCAGGGTCAGACCGTGGATCGCTAAGCCGCTGATGATCAATACCAGTACGCCAGTCAGTATATATTGCATAGCCCCACCTCTGAGTGATTAACAGCGCCGCGCTGAGGCGTCGGCACCCTACCGGGCGCGTGAAGCACCGGTATCGTCAGTTAAAAAGTAGCAAAAACCATGCCCGATAACCCGCCAGGATCGATCCAAAAATAAATCATCGTGGCTTACGCAGAGCGCCAGCCCGTGATGCGGCTTTACCTTTTGGGAGTATAGTTGACTGTCGTCAGCGCGTGGTATCGTGTGCCCCTCATGTACGATGGTGGATGACAGAAACGATGTTGACCTTGCTGCAGGATAAAATGGATACCCCGCTGGGGCCGCTGTGGGTACTTTGCGACGAACAGTTTAATTTGCGCGCCGTCGAGTGGGACGAGCACCGCGATCGGATGGAAACCCTGCTCGACGTTCACTATCGACAGGAAGGTTATCAGCGCGTCGACTGCCGCAACCCAGGCGGCCTCAGCAGTAAGCTGAACGACTATTTCGCCGGCGATCTGGCGATTATCAATACCCTGCCTACCGCCACCGCTGGCACCCCGTTCCAGCGTCAGGTCTGGCAGGCGTTACGCGATATCCCCTGTGGCCAGGTGATGCACTATGGCCAACTGGCCGAGGCGCTCGGACGCCCCGGCGCCGCTCGCGCCGTGGGGGCCGCCAATGGCGCCAATCCGGTGAGTATCGTGGTGCCCTGTCATCGGGTCATCGGGCGTAACGGCACCCTGACCGGCTATGCCGGGGGCGTGCAGCGAAAAGAGTGGTTATTGCGCCATGAAGGGTATCTTTTACTTTGACTGAAAATGCCTTTTCTGGAATCTTCAGGTAATTTTACAATCAAACATAGCGAAATAATCTATTGCTTATCAAGCAGATATGCATCCGTTTTGATTTACCCTGCTGATATTACGTGTTTCCGGGTCTGAAGACTTACCTGCTGATCAAAAAGATGTTAAAATTGACCAATATCAATTAAGGCCTGAGCAGACATATGATCCCTGAGAAGCGAATTATTCGACGCATTCAGTCTGGCGGTTGTGCTATCCATTGTCAGGATTGCAGTATCAGCCAGCTCTGCATCCCCTTTACTCTGAACGAGCATGAGCTTGATCAGCTGGATAATATTATCGAGCGGAAAAAGCCAATCCAGAAAGGTCAAACCTTGTTCAAAGCCGGTGATGAGCTGAAGTCGTTGTACGCTATTCGCTCCGGGACCATCAAAAGCTACACCATCACTGAGCAAGGTGATGAGCAGATCACCGGCTTCCATCTGGCGGGCGATCTGGTGGGCTTCGACGCCATCGGCACCGGTCTGCACCCGAGCTTTGCACAGGCGCTGGAAACCTCGATGGTCTGCGAAATCCCCTTCGAAACCCTTGACGATCTTTCCGGAAAAATGCCGAATCTGCGTCAGCAGATGATGCGCCTGATGAGCGGCGAGATTAAAGGCGACCAGGATATGATCCTGCTTCTTTCCAAAAAGAATGCCGAAGAGCGCCTGGCGGCGTTTATCTACAACCTCTCTCGTCGTTTCGCCCAGCGCGGCTTCTCACCCCGTGAGTTCCGCCTGACCATGACCCGCGGCGATATTGGCAACTATCTCGGCCTCACTGTCGAAACCATCAGCCGTCTGCTGGGGCGTTTCCAGAAAAGCGGCATGCTGGCAGTGAAAGGCAAATACATCACTATTGAAAACAGCGATCTGCTGGCCCAGCTGGCCGGTCAGGCGCGCAACGTCGCTTAATCTCTGCGCACCACCTGGTCACGATCGGCAATTTTTTAAGATTTGTTGATCTGACCAGGCTCCTCCCCTGTTTCAATTCATCCATATAGGTTATCTTTTTAGTAACTGACGGTAGCTGCAGTTGTAAGGAGACCCTGTATGGCGAAGTATCAGAGCATGCTGGTAGTAATCGATCCTAACCAGGACGACCAGCCGGCACTTAGGCGCGCGGTGTACTTGCACCAACGGATTGGTGGACGCATCAAAGCCTTTTTGCCGATCTATGATTTTTCTTATGAAATGACCACCCTGCTGTCGCCGGACGAACGCACGGCGATGCGCCAGGGCGTTATTGCCCAACGTACAGCCTGGATACGCGAGCAGGCGAAATTCTATATTGAATCGGGTGTGCCGATCGACGTAAAAGTGGTGTGGCACAACCGCCCCTTCGAAGCCATTATTCAGGAAGTTATTAGCGAGAAACACGACCTGCTGTTGAAGATGGCCCACCAGCACGACAAACTGGAGGCAGTGATCTTCACCCCCACCGACTGGCACCTGTTGCGTAAGTGTCCCTGCCCGGTGTGGATGGTAAAAGACCAACCGTGGCCGGAAGGTGGCAAAGCGCTGGTCGCGGTCAATCTCGCCAGCGAAGAGAATTATCACAACACCCTGAACGAAAAGCTGGTTCGGGAAACGCTGTCTCTGGCGCAAGAAGTTAACCATACCGAAGTACATCTCATCGGCGCCTACCCGGTGACCCCCATCAATATCGCGATTGAGCTTCCGGATTTTGATCCCAGCGTCTACAACGACGCCATTCGCGGTCAGCACCTGCTGGCGATGAAAGCGCTGCGGCAGAAGTTTGGCATCGATGAGAAATTCACCCACGTGGAAAAAGGCCTGCCTGAGGAGGTGATCCCGGATCTCGCCGAGCATCTGCAGGCGGGGATCGTGGTGCTAGGAACGGTCGGACGTACCGGCCTGTCAGCGGCGTTCCTCGGCAATACCGCGGAACAGGTGGTCGATCATCTGCGCTGTGACCTGCTGGTACTCAAACCGGAGGCCTACCAGACGCCGGTGGAACTGGACGACGACGACGACGATTAACCCTCTTCTCGTACCGCTCATCTTCCCCCGCCTCGCGGGGGATTTTTTTTGCTTGCTGCCAGTCAGGCACAAAAAAAGGGCCGCTGGCGGCCCCTGTCACTGTCCAGCGAGAATGGCTTAGTGGATACCCAGACGCCAGGCCAGATCGATCTCTTCTTTCAGCTCCAGCGATGAGAGCGCCATCAGGTCAGCAAACTCCAGCTCCAGCAGTTTCAGCTTTTTCAGATACTGCGCTGGGGTCATGACGGTAGTGTCGCGGCGTAAGAATTCGATGGCCATCTGCGTTGGGGTTAACTCGGTATCCATAATATCCTCTGTCTGATGTAATAACCGGGACATTATATCATCTCTCACCGCTTATTTTATGAACAATTCCAGGCATCTCTCCGCATATAAAAAAGCCGTCTCACAGGAGACGGCTTATAAACAAACGTTGTAAAACAAGCGTGCTACATTACAGCGCTTTCAGGATCGCATCGACGCTGGCTTTCGCATCCCCAAACAGCATATGGGTGTTCTCTTTGAAGAACAGCGGGTTCTGTACGCCGGCGTAGCCAGTGTTCATCGAACGCTTAAAGACCACCACGTTCTGCGCTTTCCAGACTTCCAACACTGGCATACCCGCGATAGGGCTCTTCGGGTCGTCCTGCGCCGCCGGGTTGACGGTGTCGTTGGCGCCAATCACCAGCACGGTGTCGGTATCGCTGAAATCATCGTTGATCTCATCCATCTCCAGCACGATGTCGTAAGGCACTTTGGCTTCCGCCAGCAGCACGTTCATATGCCCCGGCAGACGCCCGGCCACCGGGTGAATACCAAAGCGTACTTTGATACCCCGCGCCCGCAGCTTCTCGGTAATTTCTGCCACCGGATACTGCGCCTGGGCCACCGCCATACCGTAGCCAGGGGTGATGATCACCGACTGCGAGTTTTTCAGCATCTCCGCTGTCTCTTCCGCGCTAATCTCGCGATGTTCGCCCACTTCTTCATCGCCGCCGCTGGAAGACCCATCGGTGCCGAAGCCGCCAGCAATCACGCTGATAAAGGAGCGGTTCATCGCCTTACACATAATGTAAGAGAGGATGGCACCGGAAGAACCCACCAGCGCGCCGGTGACGATCAGCAGGTCATTGCTCAGCATAAAGCCCGCTGCCGCTGCCGCCCAGCCCGAGTAGGAGTTGAGCATGGAAACCACCACCGGCATATCCGCGCCGCCGATAGAAGCCACCAGGTGCCAGCCGAAGGCCAGCGCGATCGCGGTCATCACCAGCAGGCACAGGACCTGGGTACCAGTGCTGTCGGCGCGAACAAAAATCACCATCAGCACGAAGGAGACCACCAGCGCCGCCAGGTTCAGCTTATGGCGATTCGGCAGCATCAGCGGCTTCGAGGAAATTTTGCCGCGCAGTTTACCAAACGCCACCACCGAACCGGTGAAGGTGACTGCACCGATGAAGATGCCGAGGAACACTTCGGTCAAATGGATATTGACCAGAATCTGCTCCATCCCGGTTTCATGCTGCAGGTAGCTGTTAAAACCCACCAGCACCGCCGCCAGGCCCACGAAGCTGTGCAGGATAGCCACCAGCTCCGGCATCTCGGTCATCTCGACCTTTTTCGCCAGACGAATACCGATCGCCCCACCGATCACCATCGCGAGGATGATCCAACCGACGTTGCCGGCGTCCGGCCCCAGAATCGTGGCGATCAGGGCGATAGCCATCCCGGCGATGCCGAAATAGTTGCCCTGCTGCGACGTTTCGTGTTTCGACAGACCCGCCAGGCTGAAAATAAACAGGATTGCGGCAACAATGTATGCAGCTGTAACTAATCCACCAGACATGTGCTACCCCTTATCCTTTGCGAAACATTTTCAGCATGCGCTGAGTCACGGTAAAACCACCGAAAATATTAATGCTGGCGATCAGTACCGCGATAAAGCTCAGGAAGCTGACCCAGCCCCCGTGGCCTATCTGCAACAACGCACCAACAACGATAATGCCCGAAATCGCGTTCGTCACCGACATCAGCGGCGTATGCAGCGCATGTGAGACGTTCCATACCACGTAGTAACCGACTACGCAGGCCAGCGCGAAGACGGTGAAATGGCCAAGAAACTCTTTTGGCGCGACGTTCGCCAGCCAGCCGAAGAGGATAATCGCCAGCGCTATCAGGGCATATTTACGCCATGGGGACACCGGTTTTGCCGCTTCTTTCGGCGCTTCCACTTTTTTCGCTGCAGCCTGCGGCTGAGCGGAGACCTGAATCGGCGGCGCCGGCCAGGTGATTTCGCCTTCGCGCACTACGGTCACGCCACGCACCACCACGTCATCGAAATCGATAACAATGTTGCCATCTTTCTCTTTGCACAGCAGCTTCAGCAGGTTAACCAGGTTGGTACCGTAGAGCTGGGAAGACTGGGTCGGCAGACGGCCCGGCAGATCGGTGTAACCAATAATTTTCACGCCGTTGGCGGTGGTGACCACTTCGCCGGGCACGGTGTACTCACAGTTACCGCCATTTTGCGAGGCGAGGTCGACCACCACGCTGCCCGACTTCATGGAGTCGACCATCTCGCGGGTGATCAGTTTCGGTGCCGGTTTACCCGGAATTAACGCCGTGGTGACGATGATATCGACATCTTTCGCCTGGGCGGCGAACAGCGCCATTTCGGCCTTAATAAAGGCCTCAGACATCACCTTGGCGTAGCCGTCGCCGCTGCCGGCTTCCTCTTTAAAGTCCAGCTCGAGGAACTCGGCGCCCATACTCTGCACCTGCTCCTTCACTTCCGGACGGGTATCGAAGGCGCGGACGATAGCGCCCAGGCTGTTGGCGGCGCCAATCGCAGCCAGACCGGCCACCCCGGCGCCGATGACCATCACCTTCGCGGGCGGAACTTTGCCTGCCGCCGTAATCTGTCCGGTAAAGAAACGGCCGAATTCATGGGCCGCTTCCACGATTGCACGGTAGCCAGCAATGTTTGCCATTGAACTGAGCGCATCCAGCGACTGGGCGCGAGAAATACGCGGCACCGAATCCATCGCCATCACGTTGATATTACGGGCCGCCAGTTTTTCCATCAGCTGCGGGTTTTGCGCAGGCCAGATAAAACTTATCAGCGTGGTTCCCGGATTCAGCAGTGCAATTTCATCGTCATTTGGAGCATTGACCTTGAGGATGATGTCAGACTGCCAGACCTCGTTGCCCGTGACGATCTCAGCCCCTGCCTGGGTAAAGGCGGCATCGTCAAAGCTGGCCAGTTTCCCGGCCCCGCTTTCTACCGCGACGCTAAAGCCGAGTTTAAGCAATTGCTCAACGGTCTTCGGCGTGGCGGCGGCCCGGGTCTCCTGGGCTAGCCTCTCTTGTGGTACACCAATACGCATAGTTTTCCCTTCCATCGGTTTTTGATGATGGTTTACTTTTCTGACCAACAACGACAAGACGGCGAAATCTTCCTCGCCATCTTCCGCTGTCTGCAAAATGAAACAGTAACAAACTTTTTATAACCTACTGAAAATAGCGATTGTGATCTACAGCGATAAAACAGAAATTTTGATTTTATTGCTTATTGTCAGCACAGATGGTTCCGGGCAGCAATATTTACCTGAATTTCTCACTCAGGCCTGATAATCCGCTTATCCAGCGTGATAAAACGCCATTTATCGCCATTGAGATCATTGTATTAACATTACGTTAACTAATAAAAGTGGTATCGATTATCGTTTTTGCTGGTCAAGCGGCTGTTTTTTCAACATATCGAAAAATGTTATCTTTCCGTAGTATACGATTCGGGCGGCAAGCAAAAAATGACGCAGACAGTCACAACGATTAAATGCAATAATCAAACGTTTTCAGTCAACAACAACACCAGTATATGGTTTGCGCAAGGCAAAGGATTATTTTTATGAAGCTTAAAAACACCCTCCTGGCGTCTGCTCTCCTGACAACCGCCACGTTGTCTGCCCATGCAGCGACCGAGTTGACCCCGGAGCAGGCGGCTGCGCTGAAGCCCTACGATCGCGTTGTCGTCACCGGCCGGTTTAATGCCATTGGCGACGCGGTACAGGCGGTATCGCGTAAAGCCGACAAAGACGGCGCGGCCTCATTCTATGTTGTCGACACGTCGGACTACGGCAATGGCGGCAACTGGCGCGTCACGGCTGACCTCTATAAAGACAACGCGCCGCAAGCGGATGCGCCGAAAAATCGCATCATCAATGGCGTGGTAGAACTGCCGAAAGATCAGGCCGTGACGCTGATGCCTTACGACACTGTCACCGTTCAGGGCTTCTATCGCAGCCAGCCGGAAGTCAATGATGCCATCACCAAAGCGGCAAAAGCGAAAGGCGCCTATGCGTTCTTTATCGTGCGCCAGGTGGATGCCAACCAGGGCGGCAACCAGCGCATTACCGCTTATATCTATAAAAAAGATGCTGAAAAACGCGTGCTGCAGAGCCCGGACGCCATCCCGGCAGACTCTGACGCCGGTCGCGCGGCGCTGGCCAAAGGCGGTGAAGCCGCGAAAAACGTGGAAATCCCGGGCGTCGCCACCACCGCAGCTGTAGGCTCAGGCACTGGCGTCGGTCGTTTCTTCGAGACCCAGTCTTCCAAAGGCGGGCGTTACACTGTCACGCTGCCGGACGGCACCAAAGTGGAAGAAGTGAACAAAGTGACCGCGGCGCAAATGGTGCCGTTCGATAATATCCAGTTCACCGGCAACTACGGCAACATGACGGAAATCTCCTATCAGACGGCGAAACGCGCGGCGAAGAAAGGGGCGAAGTACTACCACATCACCCGTCAGTGGCAGGAACGCGGCGGCAACATCACCATCAGCGCTGATTTGTACAAATAATCACTGCTGGCTGGCTAAAAAGGCGGCGCAATGCCGCCTTTTCATTTTTTTTCATCCCCCGCCATTGCATGGCTCCCGGACACTCCGTAAAATCCCGCGCCTTAGCGCAATCCTCCATTTTTATGCGATTTCGCAAAATAAATATTCTGGAACAGCCATTTTCACCTCGGGAATGCAATGGAAAAGAAACTGGGCCTGAGCGCCCTGACCGCCCTGGTCCTTAGCTCAATGCTCGGCGCTGGCGTATTCAGTTTGCCGCAAAATATGGCTGCCGTAGCCAGCCCCTCCGCTTTGCTTATCGGCTGGGCCATCACCGGCGTCGGGATCCTGTTCCTCGCCTTCGCCATGCTGCTGTTAACCCGCATTCGCCCCGACCTCGACGGCGGGATCTTCACCTACGCCCGCGAAGGGTTCGGTGAGCTGATTGGCTTCTGTTCCGCCTGGGGATACTGGCTCTGCGCGGTGATCGCCAACGTCTCCTATCTGGTCATCGTCTTTTCGGCGCTCAGTTTCTTCACCGATACCCCTGAGCTGCGCCTGTTTGGCGATGGCAACACCTGGCAGTCTATCGCTGGCGCTTCGGTTTTGCTGTGGGTTGTCCATTTTCTGGTCCTGCGCGGCGTGCAGACGGCGGCGGGGATTAACCTGGTGGCCACCCTCGCCAAACTCCTGCCGCTGGGCGCGTTTATCGCGCTCGCCGCCCTGGCCTTCCAGCTGGATACGTTCCGCCTCGATTTCCGCGGACTGGCGCTGGGAATCCCCGTGTGGGAGCAGGTTAAAAACACCATGCTGATCACCCTGTGGGTGTTTATTGGCGTGGAAGGTGCCGTCGTGGTTTCTGCCCGCGCCCGACACAAGCGCGATGTCGGTCGCGCAACGCTGCTGGCGGTGCTCTCCGCCCTCACGGTCTATCTGCTGGTCACCCTGCTGTCGCTGGGCGTGGTGCCGCGCAGCGAACTGGCCGGTATGCGTAACCCGTCGATGGCGGGACTGATGGTCAACATGATGGGTTCGTGGGGAGAAATCGTGATTGCGGCGGGCCTGATCGTGTCGGTGTGTGGCGCCTACCTGAGCTGGACGATTATGGCTGCGGAAGTGCCTTTCCTGGCCGCCACGCATAAAGCCTTCCCGCGCCTGTTTGCCCGCCAGAACAGCAACAATGCCCCGTCCGCCTCGCTGTGGCTGACCAATATCAGCGTTCAGGTATCGCTGGTGCTGATCTGGTTGACCGGGTCGGACTACGGCACCCTGCTGACCATCGCCTCAGAGATGATCCTCGTTCCCTATCTGCTGGTCGGCGCCTTTCTGCTGAAAATCGCCACTCGCCCGCTGCACAAAGCGGTGGGTATCGGCGCCTGCATTTATGGCTTATGGTTATTATACGCGTCGGGACCTGTGCATTTGCTGTTGTCGGTGGTACTTTACGCTCCGGGTCTTCTGGTCTTTTTGTACGCTCGACGTACGCACCAGCACGATCGTTCGCTCAAACGCCGCGAATTGGCGCTAATTGGTTTATTGCTGGTTGCCGCTGTGCCGGCAACGTGGATGCTGGTGGGGTAAGCGCTCGCCCTGCCGCAGAACGCATAGGAGATACCCATGGCTGAACAACAGCCCCGCCCGGTTCTGATCACAGGAGGAGGCCGCCGCATCGGTCTCGCGCTGGCACACCATTTTCTGCTGCAACACCAGCCGGTCATCGTCAGCTATCGCACGCCCTATCCGGCGATCGATGGCCTGCGCGACGCGGGCGCCCTCTGTCTGCAGGCCGATTTCAGCAGCGATGACGGCATACTGACCTTCGCCGAAGCGGTCAAATCGCACACCAGCGGCCTGCGCGCCATCATCCACAACGCCAGCGACTGGATGGCGGAGAAGCCGGGGGTAGCGCTGAGCACAGTGATCAACCGCATGATGCAGATCCACGTCCATGCCCCCTATCTGCTCAACCACGCGCTGGAGGATCTGCTGCGCGGCCACGGCCATGCCGCCAGTGATATTATCCATATTACCGATTACGTCGTGGAGCGCGGCAGCGATAAACATATCGCCTACGCCGCCAGCAAAGCCGCGCTGGACAATATGACCCGCTCCTTCGCCCGCAAGCTGGCGCCGGAGATCAAGGTCAACGCCATCGCCCCGTCGCTGATTATGTTTAATGAGGGTGACGACGAAGCCTATCGTCAGCAGGCGCTGGATAAATCGCTGATGAAAATCGCCCCAGGCGAAAAAGAGATTAGCGACCTTATCGACTATCTGTTTACCAGCCGCTACGTCACCGGCCGGTCCTTCGCCGTCGACGGCGGCCGCCCGCTGCGCTAGTGGAAGTGGTTCCAGCCCAGGATTAACAGCCAGGCGCATAGCCCCCAGCATCCCACCGCGCCTGCCAGCGCCAACGGCAGGCGCATGATCCCGGTGAAGTACCACAGCGATACCAAATAGACAAAATAGGGAATAATCGACCACATGCCGAACACGATGGTGGCGCGCAGGGCTTCAATACCGCGCTCGCTGGCGACGATATAGTGGGCGATGAGCGCAAAGGTAGGAAACAGCGGGATCAGCCCGGCGAGAGCGTAATTTTTCGTTTTTGCCAGCACGCCAATCAGCACCACCACCAGCGCACCCAGCAGCCCTTTGATTAACAGCCCCATGTCCTTATGCCTTAACAATGAATCAACAAGTTAGCGCAGCATAGCGGAAATAGCGCTGTTTATAAAAGAGTAATGGCGGGTAAAATAGACGCAGTGTATGTTACTTCTTTTACTGATGTGCAATAGACATGAATAAAATCGTTTTTGTTGAGGATGACCCTGAGGTTGGGGCGCTGATCGCCGCCTATCTCGGCAAGCATGATATGGAGGTGGTGGTCGAGCCTCGCGGCGACCGTGCTGAGGACGTGATCGCGCGGGAGAAACCGGACCTCGTGCTGCTGGACATTATGCTGCCCGGCAAAGACGGGATGACGCTCTGCCGCGATCTGCGCGGGCAATGGCAAGGGCCCATTGTCCTGCTGACCTCACTCGACAGCGACATGAACCATATCCTCTCCCTGGAGATGGGCGCCAGCGATTATATCCTGAAAACCACGCCGCCAGCGGTGCTTCTCGCGCGACTGCGTCTGCATTTACGCCAGCATATCGCTCCGGCGGGCGCCGGTGCCGGTACCCCGGCAACGCTCACGCCGCACAAAACCATCTCCTTTGGTTCGCTGACCATTGACCCGGTCAACCGCCAGGTGCTGCTTGGCGGAGAAAGCGTCGCATTGTCGACGGCCGATTTCGATCTGCTGTGGGAGCTGGCCACCCACGCCGGGCAAATTATGGACCGCGACGCGCTGCTGAAAAATTTACGCGGCGTCACCTACGACGGGATGGATCGCAGCGTTGACGTGGCTATCTCCCGCCTGCGCAAAAAACTGCTCGACAACGCCACGGAGCCCTATCGTATTAAGACCGTTCGCAACAAAGGCTACCTGTTCGCCCCACACGCCTGGGACAACTAAGCTTCTCCCGCGGCCCTGCGAGGGGCCCGTTTTATGGCGCACTCCCCGACAGTAACCACCTCAACTTTTACTGCTTAGGGCAACTGCGCGGGTTTCCCTCTTCGCGCCCGCTGCCCGCTGCGAATTTGTCATATTGCGTAAATCAATAGGTTTAGCCGTACAGTTCCCCATCACATAAGCCTTCAATATGATTGTGCTCAAGGACTTACCGTTATCAGAGTGGCATAAAGCCTGAAAACACAGGACTTTTGCATGATGAAATACGTTGTACTTTTGGCACTCTCACTCTTCACTTCACTCTCTGGTTGGGCTTTTTCCCTCGACAACGCCGATATTCGACTCCTCTGTCCACAGCGCGGGCAAATCGAGGTGATCCTCCACCGCTATGAACATACCCAGCAATCCTGGGGACAGCATCACTTTGAAACGGGAGGCGGCCACGTTCGCCAGGGACCGCTGCTGGTGATCCCGTTTGCCAACCTCGATCAGATGATTTACCACCAGACCACCGGCGAATTTGCTTACTGGTATGCCAAAACGGAAAAGCTGGTGCGCTGTCGTCTGCTGAGTCTGACGACCCTCTATCCGGTGGATATTCCCTACTTTCGCGAGTAGCGATACCCCGCTCGACGCTCCAGGGTAGTGCAGGTCTGGTGGTTATAATTAATTTGTGACAACGTCACTAATTCAGATATTCCCGGCCGATATCATCCCGGATGACGCGACCTATACCGGGTATACCGGCGCCACAAAGATGGCAAGGTGCAACATGCCGGGCCCCCAAAGATGGTCGTTTTACAATAAATTTTCATTGTTCTAGTGTGAGTTAACTCAACACTCACGCGGTACGGGAGAGACAATGGGACGGTTCTCAGGCAAGAAAATTGTGATTACAGGGGCGAGCAGCGGTATTGGTCTGGCGGGGGCAATGCGCATTATTGATGAAGGGGGCGAAGTGATGCTGACCGGGCGCCATCAGCAAAAACTGGCGTCGTTACGCACATTGCTGCCCGAGCGTGCCTGGTTTCTTCAGAACGATGGTGCGGAACCTGAGGCGGCGCATGCCCTCGCCGAGTCTGTAGAATCATTTGGCATGCTGGATGGCCTGTGGCTGAACGCCGGGCAGCTCGCCTTTTCTACGGTGGAAAATACCACCGAAACGCAGTTCGATACCATCATGGCCAACAACGTCCGTTCCGCTGTCCTGCAAATCGCCGCACTTTCGCGTTTTTTAAAGAGCGGAGCCTCGGTGGTCATCACCGCCTCTACGGCCGCCTACGAAGGCACGCCACTGGCGGCGCTCTATGCCGCCAGCAAAGGCGCGCAGCTGGCCCTGGTTCGCAGCTGGGCAACAGCCTTCGCCGCCCGCGGGATCAGAGTTAACGCGCTGGTCCCCGGGGCAATCGATACCCCTCTGCTTGACGCGATCCCCGTCCCCTTCCGCGAGCAGTATGATGAGCAGATTAGGGCTACCGTGCCGCTAAAACGCCAGGGAACGCCGGAGGAAGCGGCGGCGGTTGCGCTGTTTTTATTATCGGATGATGCCAGGTATGTGACGGGTAGCCAGTATGTGGTGGATGGCGGACTGCTGCGCTTATAAGGGCTGCGTCATTATTTATGCATACGGGATGTTGTCAGTGAGGGTGAACCCTGCTTTGATAGCGCATTAAACGGGGCATGAAACGCAGAAGTGATTTTGCGGTATATTCTGCCGTGACAAACGCCCTGGACTGCGGTCTGGTTTCGTTCCTGCATCACCGCTTTAGCGGAAAGACACATACCACACCGCGCCATGAAGGCAAAAGATAGGTAATTAACATTCTGATTTAAGTGAGATTTAATGAAAAAGCTGTTTGTGCAGTTCTATCTTTTGCTCTTCGTTTGTTTTCTGGTAATGACCATGCTGGTCGGTCTGGTCTATAAATTTACCGCTGAGCGCGCCGGACGACAGTCGCTGGACGATTTGATGAAAAGTTCGCTGTATCTGATGCGCAGCGAGCTGCGGGAAATTCCGCCGCGCGACTGGAGCAAGACGCTCAAAGAGCTGGATCTGAACCTGTCGTTCGATCTGCACATCGAACCAATGAGCAAATTTAAGCTGTCGGAAAGCTCGATGCAGCACCTGCGCGCCGGCGATATTGTCGCGCTGGATGACCAGTACACCTTTATTCAGCGTATTCCCCGCAGCCATTATGTGCTGTCGGTGGGCCCGGTGCCTTATCTCTATTTTCTGCATGAAATGCGCCTGCTGGACGTGGCGCTGATGGCGTTTATTGCTATCTCGCTGGCCTTTCCGGTGTTTATCTGGATGCGTCCGCACTGGCAGGACATGTTGCGCATTGAAACCGCTGCCCAGCGCTTTGGCGAGGGCCACTTCAGCGAGCGCATTCATTTTGACAGCATGTCCAGCTTTGAACGGCTCGGCGTGGCCTTTAACCAAATGGCCGATAACATTAACGCCCTCATTGCCAGTAAGAAGCAGTTGATTGACGGTATCGCCCATGAGCTCAGGACGCCGCTGGTCCGCCTGCGCTACCGTCTGGAGATGAGCGAAAACCTCACCGAGGCGGAATCGCAAGCGCTGAACCGCGATATCGGCCAGCTGGAGGCGCTGATTGAAGAGCTCCTGACCTACGCCCGCCTCGACCGCCCGCAGACGGAACTCAGCCTGACGACGCCTGACTTTCCCGCCTGGATCAGCGATCACGTCGAGGATATCCAGATGGTCAACCCGCAGCGCGAGGTCGCTCTGGCGACGCTGACCCACGGCAACTACGGCGCGCTGGATATGCGGCTGATGGAGCGGGTACTGGATAATCTGGTGAATAACGCCCTGCGCTACAGCACCCAGCGGGTGGCGGTCAGCCTGACCCTGCAGGGTCCGCGCGCGTCGCTGCAGGTCGAGGATGACGGCCCGGGAATCGCTCCCGAAGAGCGCGAGCGGGTGTTTGAGCCCTTTGTCCGTCTTGACCCCAGCCGCGATCGGGCGACAGGAGGTTGTGGCCTCGGCCTGGCGATTGTGCACAGTATTGCCCAGGCGATGGGCGGTGACGTGCGCTGTGAGGCCAGCCCTCTCGGCGGCGCCCGCTTCTGCTTTAGCTGGCCGGTTTATCATCAGTTGCCCGATTTTACCTCTGCCTGAATAAAACTTGCGCAGCGGCCGCGCGCTGCGTATGCTGTAAAAATCAAATAGTATGTTGTAACTAAGGTGAAATGATGGCCAGCTACGATCTTGTTGAACGTCTGAATGATACCTTTCGCCAGATCGAGCTGGAGCTGCAGACGCTCCAGCAGACATTAAGCAGCTGTCGGCTGCTGGCGGCCAGGGTATTTGAACTGCCGGCGGTCAGTAAGGATGCCGAGCACGATCCGCTGGCGAACATACCGGTGGTGCAGCACAGCGGCAAGGCGGCGCTGGCCCTCGCCCTGCGCCACTACAGCCATCTGTTTATCCAGCAGCAGTCGGAAAACCGCAGCAGCAAGGCCGCCGTCCGTCTGCCAGGGGCTATCTGCCTGCAGGTCACCGCCGCGGAGCAGCAGGATCTGCTGGCGCGCATTCAGCATATTAACGCCCTGAAGGCTACCTTCGAGAAAATCGTCACCGTCGATTCTGGCCTGCCCCCCACTGCCCGTTTTGAATGGGTGCATCGTCACCTGCCGGGCTTGATCACCCTCAGCGCCTACCGCACGCTGACGCCCCTTATCGACCCCAGCACCATCCGCTTCGGCTGGGCCAATAAACACGTGATCAAGAACCTGACCCGCGACCAGGTATTGATGATGCTGGAGAAAAGCCTGCAATCACCGCGGGCGGTGCCGCCGTGGACCCGTGAGCAGTGGCAGAGCAAGCTTGAGAGGGAGTATCAGGACATCGCCGCCCTGCCGCAGCGAGCGCGGCTGAAAATCAAACGGCCGGTGAAAGTGCAGCCGATTGCCCGCGTCTGGTACGCCAGCGAGCAGAAACAGGTGCAGTACGCCTGCCCCAGCCCGCTGATCGCGCTGATATCCGGCAGCCAGGGGGTCAGCGTCCCGGATATCGGCGAATTGCTGAACTATGACGCCGACAATGTCCAGTACCGCTACAAACCGGAGGCACAGTCGCTGAGATTACTTATCCCGCGCCTGCACCTCTGGCTGGCTAGCGAGTAGCCAGGCTGCCGACCATCTCCTCAGGGCGCACCCAGCTGTCGAATTCGGCTTCCGTCAGGTAGCCCAGCGCCAGCGCCGAGGCTTTGAGGGTCAGCCCCTCATGGTGGGCTTTTTTAGCGATTTCCGCCGCCTTGTCGTAGCCGATATGGGTATTCAGCGCAGTGACCAGCATCAGCGACTCATTGAGCAGCTGGCTGATCCGCTCGCGATTCGGTTCAATACCCACCGCACAGTGCTCGTTAAAACTTGCCATGCCGTCCGCCAGCAGACGCACCGACTGCAGGAAGTTGTGGATGACCATCGGGCGATAGACGTTAAGCTCAAAGTTGCCGGAGGCGCCACCGATATTCACCGCCACGTCGTTGCCCATCACCTGGCAGCAGACCATGGTCAGGGCTTCGCACTGGGTTGGGTTAACCTTGCCGGGCATAATCGATGACCCTGGCTCGTTTTCCGGGATGGCGATTTCGCCAATGCCGCAGCGGGGGCCGGAGGCCAGCCAGCGGACATCGTTAGCGATTTTCATCAGGGACGCCGCCAGGCCTTTCAGCGCGCCGTGGGCATGGACCAGGGCATCCACAGTGGCCAACGCTTCGAATTTGTTTGGTGCGGTGACAAATGGTTGTCCGCTGAGCGACGCCAGCTCGGCCGCCACCCGCACGGCATACTCCGGATGGGTATTCAGCCCGGTTCCTACCGCCGTCCCGCCCAGCGCCAGCTCGGCAAGATGCGGCTGACTGGCTTCGATGTGCTTCAGGCTATGGTCCAGCATCGCCACCCAGCCGGAGATCTCCTGGCCTAACGTGAGCGGCGTGGCGTCCTGCAGATGGGTGCGGCCGATCTTGACGATATCCCTGAAGGCTACCGCTTTTTCATTGAGCGTCGCCCGCAGCGCCTGCAGCGACGGGATCACTTTTTCCCGCAGGGCAATCAGCGCCGCGACGTGCATGGCGGTGGGGAACACGTCATTTGAGCTCTGGCTCTTATTCACATCGTCATTGGGATGAATTTTTCGCGCCATCCCCCGTTCACCGCCCAGCAGTTCACTGGCGCGGTTGGCCAGCACCTCGTTCATATTCATATTGCTTTGGGTGCCGGAGCCGGTCTGCCAGATAGCCAGCGGGAACTCCTGCGCGTGCTTTCCGGCGAGGACTTCGTCAGCGGCAGCGACGATCGCCCCGGCTTTCTCCGCCGTCAGCAACCCGAGATCCTGATTAACCTTCGCCGCCGCCCGCTTGGTCAGCGCCAGGGCGTAAATCAGCTCCCCGGGCATTTTTTCGCTTGATATGCGGAAATGCTCCAGCGAGCGCTGGGTCTGGGCGCCCCAGAGCTTATCGGCCGGGACGTCGATGGCGCCCATCGAGTCTTTTTCACTGCGATGCGTTGTCATTACTTTCTCCTTGGATTCAAAGTGCGTCATAGCGACAAAGCTCACCTGCTTAAAAGACTAAGTATTGGCCAGATTTATAAGTTGTTTTGGTGGTTCGTGCCGCGAAGCGACATAAAAAAGCCGCCCGAAGGGCGGCCCAGACCGCTGACAAAATGCAATCGTCGGGATTGCCCGGCGGCGCTGCGCTTGCGCGGGCCTACAGAGAATTGCCTAACTGTTTAATATTGCTGTTTTTCGCAGGCCGGGTAAGGCGAAAGCCGCCACCCGGCAGAAAGGCGATCACAATAACGAAAACCGGTTTGTCATCGGCCAGAGCCGCCCCGAAGGGCGGTCTGGGTTACTTCACGCAGCGGGCGCACTGCGACGTCTGGATCTGCTGGAAGAAGTCATTGCCTTTATCATCGACGAGGATAAACGCCGGGAAATCCTCCACTTCAATTTTCCAGATAGCCTCCATACCCAGCTCCGGATATGCCACGCATTCGAGGCTACGGATGCTCTGCTGGGCCAGTACCGCCGCCGGGCCGCCGATACTGCCGAGGTAGAAGCCGCCGTGTTTGTGGCACGCGTCGGTGACCTGCTGGCTGCGGTTGCCTTTCGCCAGCATGATCTTGCTCGCGCCGTGCGACTGCAGCAGATCAACGTAAGAGTCCATGCGCCCTGCGGTGGTCGGTCCCAGAGAGCCGGAGGCATAACCGTCCGGCGTCTTGGCCGGACCGGCATAGTAGATCGGGTGATCTTTGACGTACTGCGGCAGTGCTTCACCGCTGTCGATAAGCTCCTTCAGCTTGGCGTGGGCGATATCGCGGGCCACGATAATAGTGCCGCTCAGCGACAAACGGGTGGACACCGGGTACTGCGACAGCAGCGCCAGGATCTCGCTCATCGGCTGGTTAAGATTCACCTTCACCGCTTCGCCTTCCCCGGCCTGGCGCAGATGCTCAGGGATATATTTCCCCGGATTGCTCTCCAGCTTCTCGATCCAGATGCCGTCGCGGTTGATTTTCGCTTTGATGTTGCGGTCGGCGGAGCAGGAGACGCCCATGCCGATCGGGCAGGAGGCGCCGTGGCGCGGCAGACGGATCACCCGGATATCGTGGGCGAAGTATTTCCCGCCGAACTGCGCGCCGAGGCCAAGGTTCTGCGCTTCCAGCAGCAGCTCCTGCTCCAGCTGAATGTCGCGGAACGCCTGGCCATGCTCGTTACCTTCGGTCGGCAGGCCGTCGTAGTAGCGGGTGGAGGCCAGCTTCACGGTCTTCAGCGTCGCTTCCGCCGAAGTCCCGCCGATCACAAAGGCGATATGGTACGGCGGACAAGCGGCGGTCCCGAGGGTGCGCATCTTCTCAACCAGATAGTTTTTCAGCTTCGCCGGGGTGATCAGCGCTTTGGTTTCCTGGTACAGATAGGTTTTGTTCGCCGAACCGCCGCCCTTGGCGATGCAGAGGAATTTGTACTCATCGCCATCGGTAGCATAAAGATCGATCTGCGCCGGCAGGTTGGTACCGGTGTTAACCTCTTTATACATATCCAGCGGCGCGTTCTGCGAGTAGCGCAGGTTGTCCTGGATATAGGTGTTGTACACACCCTGCGCCAGAGCGGCTTCATCACCGCCGCCGGTCCACACGCGCTGGCCTTTTTTACCCATGATGATCGCGGTGCCGGTGTCCTGGCAGGTGGGCAGAATGCCTTTGGCGGCGATATCCGAGTTGCGCAGGAACTGCAGGGCGACGTATTTGTCGTTTTCGCTGGCTTCCGGGTCGTTAAGGATATCCGCCACCTGCTGCTGATGCGCCGGGCGAAGCATAAAGGAGGCGTCGTGGAAAGCATGCTGCGCCAGAAGGGTTAGCGCCTGAGGGTCGACTTTTAGCACTTCCTGGCCGGCAAATTCGGCGACGGAGACGTAATCACTGCTGAGGAGATAATACTCGGTGTCATCCTTTTTGAGGGGAAAAGGATCCTGGTAAACAAACGGTTTATTCGACATTGTACTCTCACTTACTGCTTTGGCTGATTATGTTTCAGGCAGGGACTCCATGTGCCTGTAGAAAAGCGAGTCGATCAATCTTACACAATTTTTTAACAAAAACTGAGACAGGGACGACTTTTTCTTTCAGCAGTTGCTTCTCCACGGTTTACTGGTTTAATAGAGCAATAATTTTTACTTTGATTGATACAGGGAATGAGAATGCAAAAGCTGATCAACGCCGTACAGAACTACGCATGGGGAAGCCACACCGCTTTAACTGAACTGTATGGCATTGCCAACCCGGACAACCTGCCGATGGCGGAGCTGTGGATGGGGGCGCATCCGAAGAGCAGCTCGCAGATCCTGGCGGCCGACGGCCAGCCGCGTTCGCTGCGCGAGGTGATTGACGCGGATAAAACCGCCCTGCTCGGCGACAAGGTTGCCGCCCGCTTTGGTGAGCTGCCGTTCCTGTTTAAAGTGCTGTGCGCCGCTCAGCCGCTCTCTATTCAGGTCCATCCCAACAAGCAGGCCTCGGAAGAAGGTTTCGCCCGCGAGAACGCCGCCGGCATCCCGCTCTCCGCCGCCGAGCGTAACTATAAAGATCCAAACCACAAGCCGGAGCTGGTTTTTGCCCTGACGCCGTTCCTGGCGATGAATGCGTTTCGCGAGTTCAGCGAGATTGTCACCCTGCTGCAGCCGGTGGCTAGCGCGCATCCGGCGATTGGCGCCTTCCTGCAGCAGCCGGACGCGACTCACCTGAGCCAGCTGTTTGCCAGCCTGCTCAATATGCAGGGTGAGGAAAAAGCCAAGGCGCTGCAGGTGCTGCGCGACGTACTGGCCCGTGAACAGGGCGAACCGTGGCAGACTATCCGTCTGATCGCTGAATTCTATCCGGACGACAGCGGCCTCTTCTCGCCGCTGCTGCTGAACGTGGTGAAGCTGAACCCTGGCGAAGCCATGTTCCTGTTCGCCGAAACGCCGCATGCCTATCTGCAGGGGGTGGCGCTGGAGGTGATGGCCAACTCGGATAACGTACTGCGTGCCGGTCTGACGCCGAAATACATTGATATTCCTGAGCTGGTCGCTAACGTCAAGTTCGAAGCCAAACCGGCGGGTGAGCTGTTGACCCAGCCGCAGCAGCACGGCGCAGAGCTGGACTTCCCGATCCCGGTGGAAGATTTTGCCTTCTCGCTGCACGACCTCTCCGCCGAGGCCAGCGATCTGGCTCAGGCGAGCGCGGCGATTATTTTCTGCGTCGACGGCGAAGCCGTACTGCACAAAGGTGACCAGAGCCTGACGCTCAAGCCGGGCGAGTCGGCTTTCGTGGCCGCCAACGAATCACCGGTGCAGGTCAGCGGACGCGGCCGCGTGGCGCGCGTGTTCAATAAGCTCCAGTAAGTGACTGACCTTTCAGGTCGCGCTTACTGAATGATGACAACTCAGCCAGGCGGTCTCTCCGCCTGGCTTCATTTATGGACAAATGCTATGAAAAAATCGCTGGTCGCAGCAGGCATCATCGTGGCGCTGGGCGTGGTATGGACAGGCGGCGCTTGGTACACCGGCAAACAGCTGGAAGGCCGGATCGCCGATATGGTGCAGCAGGCTAACGCGCAGCTACGCAGCAGCGCGCCGGAATCAGGTCTGGAGCTGAGTTATCAGGATTACCAGCGCGGGCTGTTCAGCAGCCATCTGCAGCTGGTGGTTAAGCCGATCGCCGGTCAGGCCAACAGCTGGCTGGCCACCGGACAGAGCGTGGTACTTGACGAGGTGGTCGATCATGGACCCTTCCCGCTGGCCTCATTAAAAACCTTTAATCTGGCGCCGGCGATGGCCTCGGTCCACACGACGCTGGTGAAAAATGATGCCAGCCAGGCGCTGTTCGAGATCGCCAAAGGCAACACTCCCTTTACCGTCGATACACGCATCGCCTACAGCGGCGACAGCCAGTCGGCGATCGTGCTCAATGCCCTCGACTATGCCAAAGGTGATGAGAAAGTCACCTTCAGCGGCGGTCAGTTCCAGCTCGACGCCGACCGCGACGGCAAAAACATTAGCCTGAAGGGCCAGGCCGGCAGCGGGCAGATCGATGCGCTCAACGAATATAATCAGAAGGTACAGTTGCGCTTCGTCAACCTGACCACCGACGGCGCCACCGAACTGGCCAGCTTCAACGAACGTATCGGCCAGCAAAAAATGACCCTCGATAAACTGGCCATCAGCGTCGAAGGCAAAGAGCTGGCGCTGGTTGACGGGATGGCGCTGGACGGCGGCTCGACGCTGACCCAGGACGGCAAAGGCGTGAACAGCCAGGTGAACTACACCGTGAACAGCCTCAAGCTGCAGGGGCAGGATATGGGCAGCGGCAAACTGACGCTGAAAGTGGATAATGTCGACGGTCAGGCGTGGCACCAGTTTAGTCAGCAGTACAGCGCACAGTCTCAGGCGCTGCTGGCAAAACCGGAACTGGCGCAAAACCCGGAACTGTACCAGCAGGCGTTAACCGAAACCCTGTTCAATGCGCTGCCGATCCTGCTTAAAGGCAACCCATCGGTGACCATCTCTCCGCTGAGCTGGCGCAATGCCAAAGGGGAAAGTACCCTGAATCTGTCGGTTCTGCTGAAGGATCCGGCCCAGGTGACCACCCCACCGCAGACCCTGGCGGACAGTCTGGATCGCGTGGTGCAGTCCCTTGACGGCAAGGTGGTGATCCCGGTGGATATGGCGACGGAGTTGATGACCAAAATCGCCGGTCTGGAAGGTTACCAGCCAGCCGATGCGGCCAAACTCGCCGATCAGCAGGTCAAAGGCCTGGCGGCGATGGGCCAGATGTTCCGCATCACCACCATGGAAGATAACGCCATCAGCAGCAGCCTGCAGTACGCTAACGGCCAGGTGACGCTGAACGGACAGAAAATGCCGCTGGAGGATTTTGCCGCGATGTTTGGTCTGGAAGCGCCTGCTCAACCGGACGCGGCGCCGCAGGAAGGCCAGCCGCAACAGGATGACGCCGCTCCTCAGCAGGACGACGCCGCCCCGCAGCCGTAACTTATCGTCTCAGGAGACGGCCATCGCGCGCCGTCTCCCTCATTTCCGTGTCACCAGCCGCGGCGGCATAATCTGGTTTCGCGCCTCGCCGGTGCCTTCCTCCAGCCGTCGCAGCATCGACTCTGCCAGGGTTTTCCCCATCTCGCGCGCCGGGGTCGTTACCCAGGTGAGCGGCAGGTCATCCAGCGCCGCCTCCGGCACGTCGGCGAAGGCCGCCAGCGCCACCCGCTGTTCGAAATAGCTCTCGACGCCATCCTCTCCGCTCTGCCTTCCGGCCCGCAGTAAACCAAACCACGCGCCGGTGGCCACCACGTTGTTGTAGCACAGCACCGCGGTGATGGTCGGGTTCTGGCGCAATAGCCCCGCCATCGCCTCCGCCGCCTGCTTCTGGCTCGACTCGCACTCCAGCACCCATTCGCTGTGAAACGGCAGACCGTATTTCAGCAAGGTGGCGCAATAGCCGCCGACCCGCTCGGCGCGCGTCAGCGAGGAGCTCTGCCCGCCAAGCCAGGCGATCCGCTGATGGCCGCGGCGGATAAGATGCTCGGTCACCAGCTGCGCCGCCTGCATGTTGTCCGGGCGGATCAGATCGACATCGTCAAGGTAGCTGGCGCGGGAAGCAAACACCAGCGGCACGCCGGCCTGCGCGGCCCGCTCGCGCAGTTCGCTCCCGCGATCGATCGACCCGGCGATGATCACCCCGTCGACCCCCTGCGCCGCGAGGGTATCAAACCGCTGATCTATCTTCTCGCCGCTGCGCCCGCCCTGGGTGAGGAACACCATTTTCCCCTGCCTTTCCAGGGCGTCGGTGAGGCCGGCGGTTAATTCGGCGTAAAACGGCTTCGACAGATCGCTAACGATAAGGCCAATCACCCCGCTCTGCCCGCCACGCAGCGAGGCGGCCTGGCGGTTGCGCACGAATCCCAGCTGTTCGATGGCCTGATTAACTCGCTCGCCGGTGGCGCTGGAGATGCGCCCTTTACCGCTCAGCACCAGCGAGACGGTGCTCACGGAGACCCCGGCGGCCTGCGCCACATCATTGATGGTGATCTTTTTTGCGATAGCCATAACGTGCTGGCTGACTCCCTTGCCTGTCGATAAAACGTTTTATCATTGTGCAATCTTTATAAACCTTATTATCGCTTGATTATGTGATTTTTATCGCACTAAAAACTGGTAAAACGTTTTATCTTGCCGTGGCGTTAGTTCTTCCCGACCACTTGAGAATCAGGAACCGTGTTATGACGGCGAAAACAGCACCAAAAATCACTTTATGGGAGTTTTTCCAGCAGCTCGGAAAAACCTTTATGCTGCCCGTAGCGTTGCTCTCGTTTTGTGGGATCATGCTGGGGATCGGCAGTTCGTTAAGCAGTCACGATGTTTTGACGCTGCTGCCGTGGCTGGATATGCCGCTGCTGCAGGCCATCTTTATCTGGATGAGCAAAGTCGGCTCCTTTGCCTTCAGCTTCCTGCCGGTCATGTTCTGTATCGCCATCCCACTGGGGCTGGCGCGGGAGAACAAAGGCGTCGCCGCCTTCGCCGGCTTTGTCGGCTACGCGGTCATGAACCTGGCGGTCAACTTCTGGCTGACGGCGAAAGGCATTCTGCCCACCACCGACGCCGCGATCCTGAAGGCCAACAATATCCAGAACATCATCGGTATTCCGTCGATCGATACCGGGATCCTCGGCGCGGTTATCGCCGGGATTATCGTCTGGCTGCTGCATGAACGCTTCCATAACATTCGCCTGCCGGACGCCCTGGCCTTCTTCGGCGGCACCCGCTTCGTGCCGATCATCACCACCGTGGTGCTGGGTCTGGTCGGGTTGGCGATCCCGCTGGTGTGGCCAGTCTTCGCCATGGGGATCAACGCCCTCGGGAAGATGATCAACAGCGCCGGGGATTTTGGCCCGATGATCTTCGGCACCGGCGAGCGACTGCTGCTGCCGTTTGGCCTGCACCACATCCTGGTGGCGCTGATCCGCTTCACTGAAGCCGGCGGTACCCTCGACGTCTGCGGCCACAGCGTCAGCGGCGCACTGACCATCTTCCAGGCGCAGCTAAGCTGCCCAACCACCCACGGCTTCTCCGAAAGCGCCACCCGCTTCCTGTCGCAGGGTAAAATGCCGGCCTTCCTCGGCGGCCTGCCGGGAGCCGCGCTGGCGATGTACCACTGCGCCCGTCCGGAAAACCGGCATAAAATTAAAGGCCTGCTGATCTCCGGGGTCATCGCCTGCGTGGTCGGCGGCACCACCGAGCCGCTGGAGTTCCTGTTCCTGTTCGTCGCGCCGGTGCTGTATGTCATCCACGCGCTGCTGACCGGTCTCGGCTTTACCATCATGGCGGTGCTCGGGGTGACCATCGGCAACACCGACGGCAATATCATCGACTTCGTGGTGTTTGGCATCCTGCATGGCCTGGCGACCAAGTGGTATCTGGTGCCGGTGGTAGCGGCTATCTGGTTCGCGGTCTACTATGCCATCTTCCGCTTCGCCATTACCCGCTTCAATATGAAAACGCCGGGCCGCGATATCGACACCGCCGCCAGCGTGGAGAAAGCCGTCGCCGGTACCATCGGCAAATCCGGCTATAACGTGCCGGCGATTCTGGCAGCGCTCGGCGGCGCCGAGAACATTGTTTCGCTGGATAACTGCATTACTCGTCTGCGTCTGTCGGTACACGATATGAGCAAAGTGGACGCCGCCGCGCTGAAAGCCCATCGCGCCATCGGGGTGGTTCAGCTCAATCAGCATAACCTGCAGGTGGTTATTGGCCCGCAGGTGCAGTCAGTAAAAGATGAAATGGCCGTATTGATGAATACCGTGCAGGCCTGACCCCACTGGTCCCCCTTCCGCGCGGAGGGGGACATTCGCTAAGGAAGTTCCGATGTTTGATTTTGCCCCCCCCATCGACCGCCACGGTACCTGGTGCACACAGTGGGACTATGTCGCCGACCGGTTTGGCGCCGCCGACCTGCTGCCGTTCACCATCTCCGATATGGATTTCGCCACCGCGCCCTGCATTCTCGACGCCGTCAGCCAGCGGCTGGCCCACGGGGTGTTCGGCTACAGTCGCTGGCAGAACGAGGCGTTTCTCGGGGCGATTGCCCACTGGTACGCCAGCCGGTTTAACAGCGTCATCGATCCGCAAACGGTGGTCTACGGGCCGTCGGTTATCTACATGGTGGCGGAAACCATCCGCCAGTGGTCGAGCGAAGGCGACGGCGTCGTCGTCCATACCCCTGCCTACGATGCATTCTATAAGACCATCACCGCTAACCGCCGGGAGATTGCCCCGGTGCCATTGACCCTGACGGATAATCAGTGGCACTGCGATATGGCCCGCCTGGAATCCGCGCTGGCGGAACCGAAGAATACCCTGCTGCTGCTGTGCAGCCCGCACAACCCAACGGGGAAAGTCTGGCGTCGGGAGGAGCTCCAAACCATGGCGGCCCTGTGTCAAAAACATGGCGTCAGGGTGATTAGCGACGAAATTCATATGGACATGGCCTGGGACAAACACCGCCATATCCCGTGGAGCGAGGTTGCTCAGGGGCCATGGGCGCTGTTCACCTCCGGTTCGAAGAGCTTTAATATTCCGGCCTTTACCGGGGCCTATGGCTTTATCCCTGAGGCGAACGCGCGCGACAGCTACCTGCAGGCGCTGAAGGCCCGCGACGGGCTCTCTTCTCCCTCCGTGCCGGCGCTGGTCGCCCATATCGCCGCCTATCGCGACGGGGCTCCCTGGCTCGACGCCTTGCGTGACTATCTGCAAGCGAATATGCGCTATGTCGCCGACACGCTTAACAATGCCTTCCCCGCACTCTGCTGGCAGCCGCCGGAGGCCACCTACCTGGCGTGGATCGACCTGCGCCCCCTGAACATCGACGACCACGCGCTACAGCAGGCGCTGATCGCCGAACAGAAGGTGGCGATTATGCCGGGTTATACCTATGGTCCTGAGGGCAACGGCTTTCTGCGCCTCAACGTCGGCTGCCCGCGCGAGAAGCTGGAACGCGGTGTCGAAGGACTGATTGCCGCCCTGCGCAGCCTCAGCTGATTCGACGCGCAATCTACAGGTCATCGCGCCGGCGGAATGCCAGGTAGCCGGCGCCGAGGGTAAAGATGGCGACTATCACCACCAGCAGAATAAACCCGTGGTGGTTGCTCGCCAGCGGGATCCCGCCGACGTTCATGCCGAAGAAACCGGCGACGATGTTAATCGGCAGCGCGAGAACGGTGATCACCGTCAGGGTGTAGAGGGTGCGGTTGCTCTGCTCCAGCTGGCGGGCGCCAATCTCCTCCTGCAGCAGACTGATACGCTCGATCAGGCCGGACAGGTCGTTGAGCACCACGCTAAACTCTTCGGTGAACTGACGAAACGCCTGCACCACTGCACGATCCATCCACGCCGGCGGCCGGTTAAGCAGCCGGAACATCGCCGCCGGCTCCGGCGCCAGCAGTCGCTGAAAACGCAAAAGCATCCGCCGCAGCCGTGCCAGATCGGCCCGGTTGCGCTGCACGTGATTGCTCAGGAGACGCTCTTCAATAAGGTCGACATGGCGGCTGGCCTGGCGGACGACCTGCTCCAGCACTTCCTCCTGCTCCTCCAGCAGAAAAGCCAGCAGCTCGGTAGAGGTATTCACCCTGAGCGTCTGCAGACGCGGCAGCATCCATTCGATAAACCGCAACGGTTTGAAGCGCGCCGTCACCACCAGCTTAGGGCTACAGTAGAGCCACAGCGTGGCGGTTTCCGCGCTGGTATCCTGCGGACGAAACAGCACATCGTTGAGCACAGCGAACAGATTCTCCCCCTGTCGCTCAATGCGTGTGGTGTGCGAGCCGCTGCGGATCTCCTCGAAGAAAAAGTCCGCCACCGGAAAGTGGCTGGTTAACCATTTTTCGGCGGTGGCATGATTGAGATTCAGGTGTAACCAGATAAACGCCTTGTCATCGGCGAGCGCCTGATAACGGGCGCACACCTCGCCAGAGGCGATGGACTGCGGGGGGCGCTGTTCATGAAACAGATAACCATGCACCAGACCGGAAACTTCACTATCAAAATCGGGCTTTAACATCTTCGCGGTGACGTCTTGACTCATGGCTCCCTCAGGACACGCACTGGCACTGTTGATGCCCGAATAGCGCCATCTTTCGCTATTTTCCGCGGGCTGGCAAGGTTAATAATCTGGTCATAAAACAGTAACCTGAATGACATATTGCCGTCAGTGTAGCGCGCCACGCAGGCGATGCGATCGGCGCGAATAGAGGGGACTTCTGGCCCTTTTCGCTCTGGGGTTATTAAAATAAATTTGATTATCCTCAAAACTTTTTTAGGCAAAAAAGCGTATTACTTTAGCCGCTTAATCATTGCTTACCCTGGTTTATTGAGGAGGAGACCATGAAAACCTATGACCGTAATCGTAACGCTATTGCTACCGGCAGCATGGTAATGATCGCCGGTAACGGCACAACAGGCGTGATTAAAGCTATCCATGGTGAAGGGAAAACCGCCGAGCAGCTTCGCCGGGCGGACTGCGTTGAAATCGACGGCTGCGAGGGCCGCTTTTGCCCGTTAGATCTGATCCGTCTCGGCTTCCATTAATTCCTGCCGCCAGGTCATCAGTAGCAGGCCACCTGAGGCGGCCTGCTCTTTTCCCGGATAATAAAGCGGCTAGCGAAAGCTCCACTGAATACTCATCACAAAGATCGCCGGCACAATAATGCCGCCTTCCACACCGAAATAATCGGTGAAGTTATATTGCAGACCATGATAGAGGTAGGGCGAAAAACCGACGCCGGTGATTTTTTTGGCGGTGCGGTAGGTGCCGGAATCCCCACAGTGGCTGAAGGCGTCAAAGAAAAATTCCCCGGTATAGGCATACACCCCTTTCAGCACCCAGCCGGTATCGTTTTTCAGCCAGTCGCGGCGCACGCCGAGGGTCAAACAGCGATCGTCAAAGCTGTTTTTCATCGTTCCGACCAGCACGCTGTATTTTGAATCCTGAGAAAACTTGCGCTCCACCGAGAAAAAATTGTTATTGAAATGCTCGTTATATTGTCCGTGGTTACCGGTCATATGATAAACATAGGAGCCGGTATTCATCGAATAGAGGTTTAATTCCCCGGCCTGCGCCGACGGCATGGCAACCACCAGTAGCCCTGATAACAAAATCCATAATTTATTTAACATTCAGTAACCTACGCCACACCCGTAAAAAAGAACCCGGCATACTAGCACCGCTAAACTAAACCGAAGGGCAATCAGATAACCGACGCTGGTCGCGGCAGAAAACATGACCCTATCTGCACTATAGCAGCGGCGCTCCCGCTTCGTTAGCGCTTGCAGCTATACTGCAGACACATTCATCTTATTGATTAAGGACTGCTGTGTTAGCCACTCTCCTCGTTGCGCTGGTCGCTATTATTCATCTCGCCATCCTGGTGCTGGAGATGTTTCTCTGGGAAGCCCCCGCCGGGCGCCGGGCCTTTAACCTCAGCGCCGATTTCGCCCGGGAGACCCGGGTGCTGGCGGCCAACCAGGGGTTGTATAACGGTTTTCTGGCCGCCGGCCTGGCGTGGGGGCTGTGGCTGGGGGCGTCGGGGGTGCAGGTGGTTATCTTTTTCCTGGCCTGCGTGCTGGCCGCCGGAATTTTCGGCGCGCTGACCGCCAGCCGCAAAATTCTCTATATTCAGGCGCTGCCCGCCCTGCTGGCGCTGCTTGCCGTGGTGGCGCAAGCGTAGGGCCTTGATCCAAAACAGAGAAAGCAGGCGTTAAGGCGGGTACTATTTGCCCCCTTCGGTCGGTCATCGACCTTTAATACCTTCTGAGTTCAGAGGCATTTTTATGACATGGCAATCCTTCAAACAGGCCTGGCTTATCCGGTTCTGGTCCCCTGTCCCGGCGGTCATCGCGGCGGGCATCCTCTCTACCTACTATTTTGGCATCACCGGCACCTTCTGGGCGGTGACCGGCGAATTCACCCGCTGGGGTGGTCAACTGCTGCAACTGCTGGGCGTCCACAGCGAAAAGTGGGGCTATTACCAGCTGATTCATCTCGAAGGGACGCCGCTGACCCGCATCGATGGCAGGATGATCATCGGCATGTTCGGCGGCTGCCTGGCCGCCGCGCTATGGGCCAATAACGTCAAACTGCGCTTTCCACGCAGCCGGATCCGCATTGTGCAGGCCGTGGCAGGCGGCATCATCGCCGGGTTCGGCGCACGTCTGGCGATGGGCTGCAATCTGGCGGCTTTTTTCACCGGTATTCCGCAGTTCTCCCTGCACGCCTGGCTGTTTGCCATCGCCACCGCCATCGGCTCCTGGTTTGGCGCCCGCTTCACGCTGCTGCCCCTTTTTCGCATCCCGGTAAAAATGCAAAAGGTGTCCGCCGCCTCGCCGTTAACCCAAAAACCGCAGCAGGCGCACCGCCGTTTCCGGCTGGGCATGGTGATCTTTTTCGCCATGATCGGCTGGGGCCTGCTCACCGCCGCAGACCACCCGGCGCTCGGCCTGGCGATGCTGTTCGGCATCGGCTTCGGTCTGCTTATCGAGCGCGCGCAGATCTGCTTTACCTCCGCCTTTCGCGATATGTGGATCACCGGCCGGACGGTGATGGCGAAGGCGATTATCTTCGGCATGGCGGCGAGCGCCATCGGTATCTTTAGCTATGTGCAATTGGGGATGGCGCCGAAAATTATGTGGGCCGGTCCCAATGCGGCGATTGGCGGGCTGCTGTTTGGCTTTGGCATCGTGCTGGCCGGCGGCTGTGAAACCGGCTGGATGTACCGGGCGGTGGAGGGCCAGGTTCACTACTGGTGGGTTGGGCTGGGCAATGTCATTGGCTCAACGCTGCTCGCCTGGTGCTGGGACGATATCGCCGCTCCGCTCGCCACCCACTGGCAGAAAATCAACCTGCTGAACGCCTTCGGTCCCTTCGGCGGGCTGCTGGCGACCTATCTGCTGCTGCTGATCGCCCTGCTGCTGGTGATCGCCTGGGAAAGACATTTTTTCCGCCGCCAGTCGACGGCGGTCCGGACCGTGAAGGAGAGCGCATGAAAAACATCATCCCTGATTATCGCCTGGATATGGTCGGCGAACCCTGTCCCTATCCGGCCGTGGCCACTCTGGAAGCGATGCCCTCCCTGCAAAAAGGCGAGATCCTGGAAGTGGTCAGCGACTGTCCGCAGTCGATCAATAACATTCCACTCGATGTCAGGAACCACGGCTATACGGTGCTGGATATTCAGCAGGATGGCCCAACCATTCGCTATCTGATCCAGAAATAGCCGCGGCTCATGACCCCGCCGGCGACGAACATCGCCGGCGCTAATTTCGCCCCTTCCCGTCTTATCCCACCTTCTGCCTGCCTCGAGGATCCCCTGCGAACCTTTGCAATAGCTTGTAACACTTGAAACGATGTTCCAGTTACATAATAACCATTAATATAACGCGCCTATATTATTAAAATACGAATAAGTAAACGTGTGAATGGTTTATGCCGACAGACGCCGAAACCATGCGCAGCAACAACACAACAAGGATTGAAATGGAACTGCTGGCAAGGCTGGGTCACTTTTTCGAACAGGTTCGCGCGGATGCCGATTTTACCACCTTCGCCAGTGAACTCCGCCGGCATCAGGTCTCCTACTACATCTATTTTGTCTCCACCGGCAATATGAATTTCGTGATGGCAAACGACGAGGTGATTTCGATAAAAAGCGCTCGCGGCCTGCTACGCGTGCGCAGCGCCCCCAGCCATCGGCTGACCTCGGCCGCGGTCATCCGCCATTTTGCCGGCGCCATCAACTTTGAACAGTACTGCAAGGATCTCGCCAGCGCCGGCGTGTTTAAGTGGATTGTTGATCTGGAAGAGGAGACCCGGCACTACTGGTCGAAGGATAATACGCTGCTGTATAAAGAGAGCCTGATGCCCCCCTGAGCGGGTCCCAGGGGGAGGCGTGGTTATCTGCTCGCCCCTCAGTCGCGTGTCTGCACCCAGAAGGCGTGGATCAGGCCAGGAATATAGCCCAGCAGGGTCAGAATAATGTTGAGAATAAACGCCCAGCCGAAGCCTTTCCCCAGCAGTACGCCCAGCGGCGGCAGAATAATAGTGAAAACGATTCTCCAGAATCCCATAACCTCTCCCTTCGTCTAACGTCAATATTTTACTAAGCTATTCAATAGTTAAGCATAGACGCTTTTCACCGCTTCGCCAGCAGGCGGCCCCCTCATCTCCGGTAACAAAAATTATTCCCTGCCGTCAGCGCTAAAAAAGGCCGGGAAAACATCCACTTTTTTCCTCCCCGGCCCGGAAACGCTGGCATATCGCACAGATTGTCAGTTGACCAATCAGGGGGACAGGACTAAGCCTGGAGGAGTTTTATCACATCGAGTCGTTTTACCAACCGGAGAATGTCCATGAGTAAACTTGGGATTAATGGATTTGGTCGTATCGGACGTTTGGTGTTACGCCGTTTATTAGAAGTCGACAGCAGCCTGGAAGTGTTGGCTATCAACGACCTCACCTCGCCAAAGGTGCTGGCCTACCTGTTGAAGCATGATTCAAACTACGGCCCCTTTCCGTGGAGCGTCGACTTTACGGAAGATGCGCTGATCGTCAACGGCAAAACCATTACGGTGTATGCCGAAAAAGAGGCGCAGCATATTCCGTGGCAGGCGGCAGGCGCAGAGGTGATTGTGGAGTGTACCGGGTTTTACACCTCGGCCGAGAAATCGCAAGCCCATCTCCAGGCCGGCGCGCGCAAAGTGCTGATTTCCGCCCCCGCTGGCGAGATGAAAACCATCGTCTACAACGTCAACGATGACACCCTGACCCCGGATGACACCATCATCTCCGTGGCCTCCTGCACCACCAACTGCCTGGCGCCGATGGCCAAAGTCCTCCAGGATGCCTTCGGCATCACCGTGGGCACCATGACCACCATCCATGCTTATACCGGCACCCAGTCGCTGGTGGACGGGCCGCGCGGCAAAGATCTGCGCGCCTCCAGAGCGGCGGCAGAAAACGTCATCCCGCACACCACAGGTGCGGCAAAGGCCATCGGCCTGGTGATCCCCGCCCTGAGCGGTAAACTGAAGGGCCATGCCCAGCGTGTGCCGACAAAAACGGGTTCGGTGACAGAGCTGGTGTCGGTGCTGGAGAAAAAAGTGACTGCGGATGAGGTCAATCAGGCGATGAAGCAGGCGGCTGAGGGCAATGAATCCTTCGGCTACACCGAAGAAGAGATTGTCTCTTCCGACATCATCGGCAGCCATTTCGGCTCGATCTACGATGCCACCCAGCTGGAGATTGTGGAGGCCGGCGGCGTACAGCTGGTGAAAACCGTCGCCTGGTATGATAATGAATACGGCTTCGTCACCCAGCTGATCCGCGTGCTGGAGAAATTCGCCCGCTAAGCGAACGGCGGGCCGCCTGAGCTACCCGCCGACTCGGAGTTAAGTACCTCAGGCCTGCAGATAGACCACCTGGGTCTGCAGGTACTCATTCAACCCGTGGCGGCCATCAGCGCCGCCGATCCCCGATTTGCGCCAGCCGGCGTGGAAACCCTGCATCGCCTCAAAGTTTTCCCGGTTGATATAGGTTTCGCCGAACTTCAGTCCCTTAATCGCCTTCATCGCCACGTTCAGATCGCGGGTATAGATCGAGGAGGTCAGGCCATAGTCGCTGTCATTGGCCATCGCCAGCGCCTCATCAAGGGTCGAAAACGCCACCACCGGCAGCACCGGCCCGAAGGTTTCCTCGTGGATAATGTCCATCTCCTGACGCACATCCAGCAGCAGGGTCGGCGGATAAAAATAGCCTTTGCCCTCCAGCGGCTGGCCGCCCAGCGCCACCCGCGCCCCCTGCGCCACCGCCTTCGCCACTTTGCCCGCCACCTGGTCCCGCGCCGCCGCGTTGATCAGCGGCCCCATCGCGATGTCATCCCGCGTCGCCGGGTCGCCAAACTGCACGGCCTTCATCGCCTCGCCGAGGCGGTTAACGAAGCGGTCGTAAATGCCCTGCTGAACATAGACCCGCTCGACGCAGTTACACACCTGCCCGGTGTTAATCACCCGCGAGTCCACCACCGCTTTCACCGCCAGCTCCAGATCCGCATCATCCATCACAATGGCTGGCGCTTTGCCGCCGAGTTCGAGGCACACTTTGGTGATATTTTTCGCCGCAGCGGCCATGATTTTCTCTCCTGCCGCCACGCTACCGGTCATGCTGACCATCGCCACCTTTGGATTGCCAGCCAGCTCCTGACCAACGGTTTCTCCGCGGCCGAGCACCAGGTTAAAGACCCCTTTCGGCAACCCAACCTGATGGACGATCTCGGCAAAGGCGATGGCATTATTGGGCGTAAATTCGCTGGGCTTAATGACGATGGTATTCCCGGTGATCAGGGCCGGCGCCAGCTTGCGGGCGATAAGAAAGAACGGGAAGTTCCACGGCAGGATCCCGGTGGTCACCCCCAGCGCGCGTTTAAAGACGAGGATATTCTCCCCAGGGCGATCGCTCTGCACGATCTCGCCTTCGTAACGGCGCGCCCATTCGGCCATATAGTCGAGATAGTCCGCGGTGAATGCGACTTCCACCGCAGCCAGCTGCTGGATCTTGCCGCCTTCAGCCACGATCAGCCCGGCAATCTCTTCAGCACGCTGGCGGATACCAGCGGCAATTTTGCGTAACCAACCCGCACGCTCAATGGCCGGCAGCGCTTCCCAGGCGGGCTGGGCGCGCTCAGCCGCGTCAATCGCCAGCCGCGCCTCTTCAGCAGTCCCGTCCGGGATCCGCGACAGCAGCGCTTCGGTCGCCGGGTTAAGCACGTCGATCCAGCCGTCGCCGCGACCGGAAACGAACTGGCCATCAATATACATTTGGTGTTGAACGGGTGCTGTCATGGCTGCTCCTGTAGTGCGTTTGTATTTAACAAGTGATTTTTTTGTTAAATATCGGGCGGATAAGCCGTGGCTTCGCAGCACGTTGGCGCCGTTCTGTGAGCTGATTCATAAAACCGGGCCAAAAATGCCCGGTTGAGGTTACATTCCAATAACACAAATTGCCCGTTTGCGATAAATCTGCCGCAAACGGGCAGTTTTCAGCCGAGGGTGCGGGCCTGCAGCGCCCCGGCAAGCTGGCCGTCCTCCCGCAGCTGTCGCCAGGCATCGAGGATCTCCGGCGGGAAGGTGACGTGGCTGATGAAGTCTTTCCCCCGCGGACCGTATCCTTCAGGCGTATCCTGCAGGCGCGGCAGCTCGCCCAGCAGCAGCCCCAGGTAGCGGGCGACCGGCCACAGCCCCGTCCCGCCGCCCGCGAACCCCAGCTGACCCTCGGCCTGCTCCAGCTGCGGCGAGCAGCCGGGAAAGCTCAGCCATTGTGGCGGCGTCGTCGCCCCCTGCCAGACGCGGGCGAAGGTGGCCATGGTTCGCCGCTGCATGGTGGGGTCCTGAATGACGATCCCGCGACGATGAGGGATCCCCCCGTTCTCCAGCGTGGCCCGGGTAAAACGGGCGTTCTCGCCGCAGTTGGTCGACTGGTCCTCCACCACCAGCCGCGAGCGCGGAATGTGCCAGTAGTCATGAGCAATATCGGCCAGAATATGCGCTTCCGGACGCCCCACCACCGGCAACATACGGTAACGGGGATCCTGGCGCACCGCCTCGTAGAGATAGTTCGTAGAATGTCCCACGCCGCCGCTGATCAGCAGCGGGACTTCCCGTTCCGCCGCCAGCCGGCAGGCGGCGTCGATGGTCGGGATCACGGCGTTGCCGGCCAGCACCACCACGTCCACCTGCGGCAGCGCGGGCAGCGTCGCCAGATCGTCCTGCGCCAGCCAGGCGCCGACCTGGTTAGCCGCCGCCAGCGTCGCCGCCGACAACGGGGGAAATTGTTCTGCCATTCTGTCTCCTTAATTCCCTCTCAGCCGATCGGAGAGGATGCTTTCGCCATCATAAACGCCGCCTCGCGGGAGGCAAAGCGGTGTTAATTTGTAACCATTTTGAAATAACAAGAAACATCTAAAAACAGGCGGGTTGCACCTGAACAACTCACTATGAAAATAACAAAAAACAGCAAAATCAGGTGGAAAATAAAAAATAGCGTCGCGGTTACACCAGTCCAAACCGCGTCATAACGCCCAGTTTGCCAGCGATGAACTTGCCAATTGTAACCTTCAACCCTAAGTTGCTTAACAATTACACAACCTTTTCACACCAGGTTGCACCCTGTTTACACAGAGTGACACCTGACCTATTTACCGTGGCGGGAGAACGTTTCGTAATGAGCAATCCACAAGACAACACTGCATCCATTCTGCAGAAAAACAAGAAGGTCCTGATCGCCAGCCTGACAGGCAGCGCCATCGAATGGTTCGATTATTTTCTCTATGGCACCGCCGCCGCGCTGGTGTTCAACAAAATCTTCTTTCCGATGGTCGACCCGGTCATCGGCCTGATCCTCTCCTGGCTCTCCTTCTCGCTGACGTTTTTTATCCGCCCCATCGGCGGCGTCATTTTCGCTCATATCGGCGATCGCATCGGCCGCAAGAAGACGCTGGTGCTGACCCTGTCGCTGATGGGCAGCGCCACGGTGGCGATCGGCCTGCTTCCCACCTATGAGATGGTGGGCCTCTGGGCGCCCGCCCTGCTGATAACCCTGCGCATTATTCAGGGCATGGGTATCGGCGGTGAATGGGGCGGTGCGCTGCTGCTGGCCTACGAATACGCGCCGGAGAAGCGGAAAGGCTTTTTCGGCAGCATTCCCCAGGCCGGCGTGACCATCGGCATGCTGATGGCGACGTTTATCGTCTCGCTGATGACCCTGTTTGACGAGACACAGTTTCTCGCCTGGGGCTGGCGTATACCGTTCCTGCTCAGCTCCGTCCTCGTTTTTCTCGGCCTGTGGATCCGCAAAGATATCGACGAAACGCCCGCCTTTAAGCAGGTGAAAAAATCCGGCCAGGTGGCGAAGGCCCCGCTGCGCGAAACGCTCAAGCACCACTGGCGGGAAGTGCTGATTGCCGCCGGTCTGAAAGTGGTGGAGACCGCCCCATTCTATATTTTCTCCACCTTTGTGGTCAGCTATGCCACCACCACCCTGAGCTACCAGAAGTCGCAGGCGCTGGAATCCGTGACCCTGGGCGCGCTGGTGGCCACCGTGATGATCCCGCTGATGGGGCTGCTGTCAGACAAGGTGGGGCGGCAAAAGATGTATACCCTGAGCGTGGTGCTGCTGGGTCTGTTTATCGTTCCGTGGTTCCTGCTGCTCGACACCGGCACCAGCTGGGGCATCATGCTGGCGACGGTCGTTGCCTTCGGCATCCTGTGGGCGCCGGTAACTGCGGTGCTCGGCACCTTGTGCTCTGAGATTTTCAGCGCCAATGTGCGCTATACCGGGATCACCCTCGGCTACCAGCTGGGCGCCGCGCTGGCCGGGGGCACCGCGCCGCTTATCGCCACCGGTCTGCTGGCAAAATATGACGGGGACTGGCGGCCGGTGGCCGTTTATCTGGGCGTAACGGTGGTGATTTCGCTGCTGGCAATTTTCTGCGCCAGCCGGATGAAGTCCGCGCCGGGTGCGGCCCCTTCCCGGGCGGAAAGCGCCTAACCGCCGCCGTCTGGGCAGGTAGCGTGCCGACTATCCCGCCCGGCGGCGCTGCGCTTGCGCGGGCCTACAGAGGGAGATCACGCCGCGGGGGATACCGCTCATCCCAGGTCCGGTAAGCATGTAGGCCCGGTAAAGCGCCAGCCGCCACCGGGCAGTAAAGCCGCTACGGAACCGACTATCCTGCCCGGCGGCGCTGCGCTTGCGCGGGCCTACAGGGGGGATCATACCGTGAGGGATACCGCTCATCCCAGGTCCGGTAAGCATGTAGGCCCGGTAAGGCGCCAGCCGCTACCGGGCAGAAAAGCCGCTACGGAGTCGAGTATCCTGCCCAGCGGCGCTGCGCTTGCGCGGGCCTACAGAGGGAGATCACGCCGCGGGGGAAACCGCTCATCCCAGGTCAGGTAAGACAGTAGGCCCGGTAAGGCGCCAGCCGCCACCGGGCAGAAACAGACGTAACGTCTTCACCTCCTGCTTAGCCGGCCAGGTTGGCCGGCGGGTGTCAGGCGCTCTGGTTGTCCAGCGTCAGCTGCCCCTCACGCCGCTGCTTCAGCTTCCAGAAGCCCCACAGCGCGATAAACCACAGCGGAGAAGCCAACAGCGCCAGCAGCGTGTCCGGGTCAAAGATCATGATGAAGATGGCGAAGGCGAAGAACAGCAGGCTCACCCAGCTCATCACCACCCCGGCAGGCATCTTAAAGATCGACCCGGCGTGCAGGTCCGGACGCTGACGGCGATAGACCAGATAGGCCACGAGGATCATCCCCCAGCTGAACACCACCATAATCGCCGCCAGGGTCGAGACGATGGTGAACAGGGTCATCACATTCGGCACCAGGAACAGCAGCAGCGTGCCGATCAGCATGCAGAAGCAGGAGAAGAGCAGGCTACGCACCGGGATGCGGGTATTGCGCGACAGGATGCGAAACTGCCAGTGCGCGTGCTTCTCCACCGACAGGCCGTACAGCATGCGGGTACTGGAGAAGACGCCGCTGTTGGCCGAGGACATCGCCGAGGTCAGCGCCACGAAGTTAATCACCGCCGCGGCGGCAGGCAGCCCGGCTTTGGCAAACAGCGTCACGAACGGACTGGTCTCCGCCGATACCCCCGGCCAGGAGGCGACGGCGATTATGACCACCATCGACAGCAGATAGAAGATGATAATCCGCAGCGGCAGAGCATTGATCGCCTTGGGCAAAATGCGCTGCGGATCGCGGGTCTCCGCCGTCATGGTGCCCAGCAGCTCAATGCCGGTAAAGGAGAAGATCGCTATCTGGAAGCCGGCGAAAAAACCGGTGATACCGTGAGGCATAAAAGCCGTCGGGTCGGTAAGATGGCTGAGAGAAGCCGTCACGCCGTCCGGAGAAGTCCAGCCAGTGGCAATCATCCAGCCGCCGGTGCCGATCAGGGCGATAATGGTGATCACCTTGATCAGGGCGAACCAGAACTCCGCCTCGCCAAACATTTTCACCGACAGCAGGTTAAGCAGGAACAGGATCGCCAGCATGCTGAGGGCCGGCATCCATGCCGACAGTTCCGGGAACCAGTACTGCATATAGCTCCCGCAGACCACCACGTCGGCAATGCAGGTCACCACCCAGCTTAGCCAGTAGGTCCAGCCGAGGTAAAAGCTCGCCTGCGGCCCGAGATACTCGCCGACAAAGTCGGCAAACGAGCGGTAGTCATGGCGGGTGAGCAGCAGCTCGCCCATCGCCCGCATCACCATATAGGTAAAGAACCCGACCAGCACATAGATCACCAGAATCGAGGTGCCGGCGACGGCGATGTTGCGCCCCGCCCCCATAAACAGCCCGGTGCCGATGGCGCCCCCGAGGGCAATCATTTGAATGTGGCGGGCGCCGAGCCCGCGTTTAAGCTGTGACGCGCCCTCACCTCCGGCGGCAGGAGACGCCTGATGTTGATGTTCAGTCATGGTGTTTCCTCAGGCTGGTTGTGGGAGGCGAAGAGCCGCGGCGCGCAGCAGCAGCCCGGCGCGCTGACCGGTGGCGACCCCGGCATTGGGAAAGAGGATATAGGGGGCCCGGGCCTGCACCACCCACCGTTTCTCCGCCTGGCGAGCGATTTCGTACCCCGCCGGGAGCGCGGTGAAGTTCTCAACGTTGGCCGCGAGATTAAGCGTAAATTCCCCCTCGCGCTTGATGATGCTCTCCTCGACCAGGAAGTAGTCCACTGGCGCTTTGTCGCGCGGCGGTAGCGGCGCGTCAGAAATCCAGGCCCGGATCGCCGCGTCGGTAGCGGCGAACAGGCTGAGATCGTTGGCGCCGAACGGCATCACTTTCCCCAGCTCCAGGGTGGCGCTTTGCGCGGCGAACTTTTCGCAGGTGAAATGGGTGAAGGTGCCGCCCGCTTCGGTATGCCGCACGATGGCATCCATCCCGCTGGCCTGCAACAGCTGGTAGAAGCCAGGCGAAAAATCCCCGGCGTGGGCCGGGAGCAGCGCAAACTGGCGATACAGCGACCCGCGAATGGCGGTATGCATATCGAGATGGCTACGGTTGACCGGACCCGCCGCATCGGCGGCGCGATAGAAGGCCTGCACCGCTTGCTCCAGCGCAAAAGCCCGCCGCGACTCATTCCCCGGGGTGACCGCCAGATGGCGGCCGCCGAACAGGCGATTCAGGTCGTTGTGCAGATAGCGGCGTGCGGCGCGGATCGCCGGCAGGTTACCAAAGACGATCAGCAGCGCCTGAGTGAGCGGCTGCCGCCCCTGGCTCAGATCGTGGGTCAACTGCAGCAGCAGCTCCGTCGGCGCGGTCTCATTGCCATGCACGCCCGCGGAGAGGATCGTCGCCTGGCGCCACGGCGCCGTCGGCAGCAACTGCAGGATCCCCTCGCCCAGCCAGCGGGCCTCGATGCCCGCCGGGAAGCTCCACTCCTGCAGGCGGCAGTGCAGTAAATCGTTAACCAGGTGCTCCATCTGCCGCTCCTTAACGCTGAAAATCATAGACCGCGCCCAGGCGCAGGATCTGCGTCAGCTCATCCAGCGCCTGATAAACCTCGCGCAGCAGCTGCGGGTCCGCCAGATCGCGGGCGTGCAGCCGGTCGCGATAGTGTTTTTCCACCCATGCCGTCAGCTGCTGATAACGCTCGTCGTTCATCAGACTGTGGGCGTTGACCGCCTGGCGTTCAGCCTCGTTGAGCACTACCCGCAGCCGCAGACAGGCCGGGCCGCCGCCGTTGCGCATGCTTTCCCGCAGGTCAAAGACCGCCACTTCATCGATCGGCGATGCGCTGTCGGCGGCGAGGTCGCTCAGATAGCGCCAGACGTTTTCCCGCTGGCGGCACTCCTCCGGCACCACGATCAGCATCTTGCCGTCAGGTTTACTCAGCAGCTGGCTGTTGAACAGATATGAGGCCACCGCGTCATCGAGCGACACCCGCTCGTCCGGCACTTCCACGCTGGTGAACGGGATATCCAGACTGTCGCTTTTAGCCCGTAGCGTCGCCAGCACCGTCGCCTGATCGACAAACGCCTGCTGATGGTGGAACAGCACATGGCGATTGCTGACCGCGATGACGTCGTTGTGAAACACGCCGCGATCGATAGCCTGCGGCGCCTGCTGGGCAAACACCGCGTAGCGCGGATCCAGCTGATGCAGGCGGGCCACCGCCTCGCTGGCCTCGAGGGTCTGCCGCGCCGGATACTTCACCGGGGCGATCCCGCCGCTGGCGCGTCGACCGTAGACAAAAAACTGCACCCCCTGTCGGTCATACTCCCGGCAGAAGCGGTTATGGTTGGCTGCCCCTTCATCGCCGAGGTCGCCATGCTGCGGCAGCGCCGCATGGTGGGCGAAGTAGCGCGGATCGGCGAACGTGGCGCCCAGGATCGCCGAGGTGGTGGGCGCCTCCTGCATACGGTGCAGCTTATTGTTCAGGTTGGCGACGGTGAAATGGACTTTGCCATCGGCGCTGTCCGCCGACGGTGAGACGGTCGCCGCGTTGGCGGTCCACATCGACGAGGCGGAGCTGAAGGCGGAGAGCAGCTGCGGCGCCGCGTGGGCCGCCTGCCGGATGACCTGCTCATCGCTGCCCTGGAAACCGACTTCGCGCAGCAGACGTAGATTCGGCCGCGGCTGGGGCGGCAGAATGCCCTGCACGAATCCGCGATCGGCAAGGGCTTTCATTTTATACAGCCCCTGCAGCGCCGCCTTTTTAGGGTTAGAGAGACCATCGCGGTTATTTTGCGAGGCTTCATTGCCGACGGAGAGTCCGGCGTAGTGGTGCGTCGGGCCGACCAGGCCATCAAAGTTTGCTTCAAAACCAGACATATGTCCTCACAGGATCCGTTATCAGAATGGCAGACCCGGCGATACCGTCGCCGGGAGCGTCAGCGTATCGCTGACCAGAGAGGCCATCGGCCAGGCACAGTAATCAGCGGCGTACCACGCTGCCGCGCGATGGTTGCCGGAGGCGCCCACCCCGCCAAACGGCGCTTTACTCGAGGCGCCGGTCAGCGGCTTGTTCCAGTTGACGATCCCGGCCCGCGCCTCGTCCGCCAGCTGTTCAAACTGCGCCGCATCGCTGGAGATCAGCCCGACAGCCAGGCCATAGCGGGTCTGGTTGGCAAGGCGAATGGCCTCCGGGAAACCGTCGTAACGGATAACCGTCAGCAGCGGGCCAAAGTATTCTTCATCCGGCACCTCGATACCGGTGACGTCGACGATCCCCGGCGTCAGCACCGTGGAGTGCGGGTCGGGCTGGCGCATGCGCAGCAGCACCTTGCCGCCGAGCCCCTCCAGTTTTTGCTGCGCCGCCAGCATGTTCTGCGCGGCGTCGAGAGAAATCACTCCGCCCATAAACGGCGCGGGCTGGTCATCCCACTTGCCGGCGCGGATCTGCGCGCTGGCCGCGACCAGCCGCTGCAGCAGCGCATCCCCCTGCTCGCCGCGCGGCACGATCAGCCGGCGCGCGCAGGTGCAGCGCTGCCCGGCGGAGATAAACGCCGACTGGATAATCACATGCAGCGCCGCATCGACATCGGCCACGTCGGCGACGATCAGCGCGTTGTTGCCGCCCATCTCGAGGGCCAGCATCTTCTCCGGCTGGCCGCCGAAGTAGCGATGAAAGTGGAAACCGGCCGCCGCGCTGCCAGTGAACAGTACGCCGTCGATATCACGATTTTCCAGCAGCGCCTGGCCGATGGCTTTTCCGCCCTGCAGCAGATTGATCACCCCGTCGGGGACGCCCGCCTGCTGCCACAGCTGGACGGTCATTTCGGCGGTGGCCGGCGTCAGCTCGCTGGGTTTAAACACGATGGTATTCCCGGCGATCAGCGCCGGAATAATATGCCCGTTGGGCAGGTGGCCCGGGAAGTTGTAGGGGCCAAAGACCGCCATCACACCGTGCGGTTTGTGGCGCAGCTGTGCTTTTCCGTCCGGCAGCGTCGACTCATGAAAGCCCGTCCGCTGGTGATAGGCCTCGATGGAGATCGCGGCCTTGCCGATCATCGCCTGTACTTCGGTGCGGGTCTCCCACAGCGGCTTGCTGGTCTCGCGGGAAATCAGGGTCGCCAGCGCCTCTTTATGTGTCTCCAGCAGCGCGGCAAAACGCTCCACCACTGCAATACGCTCGGCCAGCGGCCGGTGCGACCAGGGGTAAAACGCCGCGCGCGCCGCGGCGCAGGCCGCCTGGACGTCGTCGGCACCCGCGCTGGCCGCCTGCCACAGCAGCGACTGATCCTCCGGGGCCAGTTTGCTCATCGTTGCGCCGCTGCCCGCCTGCCACTGCCCGGCTATAAACTGTGCTTTTACCGCCATGATCTGTTTTCCTCTGGATTCAGGGTTACCGTATAAACGCGGTCGGTTTCACTGACCTGCAGCGCGTCCAGCGCGGCGGCGTCCAGTGAGACCTGCTCTTCGTGGGCCACCAGCAGCGCCCGGAAATTGTCGAACTGACCGTTGGCGACGAGCGTCGGCGCCGGCAGGGCGCCCATCAGCTGCTGGGCCGGCAGGCACTGGCTGTCGCGCACGGCGCGGATCTGATCGGTGTTCGCCTCCAGCACCGGTCCGGCATCGAAAATATCCACCGAGCCGCGCCAGCTGAATCCCTCTTTCTCGAGGATCGCCCGCGCCGGGGCGGTATTGGGATGCACCTGACCGATGACCTCGCGGGCCGCTTCCGGCAGCAGTGATATATAGATCGGGTAAGCCGGCATCAGTTCGGCAATAAAGGTTTTCATGCCGGTGCCGGTCAGCCGGTCAGCATCGGCAAACGGGATGTCGAAGAAGTGATGGCCCAGCGCATCCCAGAACGGCGACTGCCCCTGCTCATCGCTGCAGCCGCGCAGTTCGGCAAACAGGTACGGGGAAAACCACTCGCGGAAGGCGGCGATAAATAAAAAGCGCGCCTTGGAGAGCAGCAGACCATTGCGGTTGCGCTGATAGGCCGGGTCGAGAAACAGCGTACACAGTTCGCTGTGCCCGGTGTGGTCATAGCTGAGATTAAGCAGCTCCTGAGGCTTATAGACTCCCAGCGCTTTCGAGGCGCGAACCGTTTTCTGAATGCGAAAATTGTAAAACGGCTCGTCCAGGCCCACCGCGACCTCAATGGCGCTCACCCCCACCACCCGCGCCAGCGCGGTGTCTTCCAGCACAAACAGGAAACCCTGCTGGCCGCGCGGCAGTTCGCCGGCGAAGGTCTCGATACTGCGCTGGATACGGGCGGCCAGGCGCCCGGCATCATGCGGTAAGGAGGTCATGCCGACCCCCGCCCGCGCGGCAAGGCGGACGATGTCGTCGAGATCGTTTTCCCGTACGGGACGAAATAGCATCACAGGCCGTCCTCCCAGTTAGCGGGTTAAGCGAGCAACGGCGCGATCAAGGCGCACGAAGGCTTCCGCAATATCCGCCAGCGGGATATTGAGCGCCGGCGCGAAGCGCAGCACGTCCGGGCCGGCAATCAGGGCGATCAGCCCCTCTTCCGCCGCCAGGTTGGTCAACGTTTTGGCCTTGCCGCGCAGCGGCCCCGCCAGCTCAGCGCCGATCAGCAGACCGGTGCCCCGCACGGCGCTGAACGCATCGTAACGGGCAGAGATCGCATTCAACTGGTCAACAATCAGCGCATGGCGCTCGCCAACGCCCGCCAGCAGCGGCGCATCGAGATGGGCCAGCACGGCGTTAGCGACGGTCGCCGCCAGCGGGTTGCCGCCGAAGGTGGTGCCATGGGTGCCGGGCTGGAAGACCTGCGCCCAGGCCTCTTTCGCCAGCATCGCGCCGATTGGGAAGCCGCCCCCCAGCCCTTTGGCGCTGGTGAGGATGTCCGGGACGACGTTGTAGTGCTGGTAGGCGTAGAGATGGCCGGTACGGCCCGCCCCGGTCTGCACCTCATCGAATATCAGGGTCGCGTGATGGCGATCGCAGAGGGTGCGCAGCGCCTGGAGGAACGCCGGGTCAGCGGGTATCACGCCGCCTTCGCCGATGATCGGCTCGACGATCACCGCACAGGTGCGCGAAGAGATGGCCGCGGTGACCGCCTCGATGTCGTTATAGGGCAGATGGGTAATGCCCTGCGGCAGCGGAGCATAATCGCTGGAATATTTCGGCTGGCCGCCGACGGAGACGGTGAACAGCGTCCGGCCATGGAAGGCATGGTTGAAGGCGATGATTTCGCTTTTTTCACCACCAAACTTATCGTGAGCGTATTTCCGCGCCAGTTTGAGAGCGGCCTCGTTGGCTTCGGCGCCGGAGTTGCAGAAAAACACCTTATCGGCAAAGGTCGACTGCACGAGGGTTTTCGCCAGCTGCAGCACCGGCTCGTTGGTATAGCCATTGCCGATATGCCACAGTTTCGCCAGTTGATCCTGCAGGGCCTGAGCCAGCGCCGGATGGGCATGGCCTAAGGCATTCACCGCAATGCCGCCCGCCATATCGATATACTCTTTCCCCTGCTGGTCCCAGACGCGGGAACCCGCCGCCCTGACCGGAATAAACGGCGCGGGGGCAAAACAGGGAACCAGGTAAGCGTCAAAATCTTCGCGAGTCATAGTGCCTGACATCATTCATCTCCGGAACGTAAGACGACGGAAAACGCTCCCGCCGCGTTGGACAATCGACATTAACCCTGACCCTCGGCTTATTTTGGACACGAGCGCGCCCGCTGTGATGGCAAAAATATTCACCACAGGAAAAATAAGCCCTATTTATTTTGCGGGTATTTGTTAATTCATGGTTAACGTCATGTTGTTGTGTGGGCTAATGCTGGCCTGTGAACAATAAGATTGTCAATACGGGTGGAAGCAATTTATTCACTTTTTGAAGATCATCAAGATAATGAAAAACATAGAAAAAATATTTTTCTATGCACTTAAGTGAATAAAAAGTGAATTAAAATGCACAGCTTGCAGGTGGTTGGCGTGCGTAGTTATTCACTTAAAAAATAAAAAATCTAACAAAAATTTAAAAATCGGAATTGCCGTCAAATACCGCTTTATAAAATTGGTGATACCATTCATTGCACAGAGTTTACTGCTGTAGCTATTCCACGGTTTTACACGACATAAATAACACTGAGAAACAGGACTCTTATGGAAAAGTTATCTTACGCATCTGAAAGTAGTACATCTCCATGGACCACCTACCTGCGCCAGATCGACCGTGTCGCGCCTTATCTCGGCGATCTTGCCTACTGGGTGGAAACCCTGCGCCATCCGAAGCGTGCGCTGATCGTCGACATTCCTGTGCAAATGGACGACGGCACCATCCGCCACTTCGAGGGCTATCGCGTTCAGCACAATCTGTCGCGTGGACCGGGTAAAGGTGGTGTTCGCTACCATCCGGATGTCGATCTTAACGAAGTCATGGCACTTTCTGCCTGGATGACCATTAAGTGCGCCGCGGTCAATATTCCTTACGGCGGGGCCAAAGGCGGCATTCGCGTCGACCCCTTCTCACTGTCAGAAGGTGAACTGGAGCGTCTGACCCGCCGCTACACCAGCGAAATCGGCATTATTATCGGGCCGCAGAAAGATATTCCGGCGCCGGACGTCGGCACCAACGGTAAAGTGATGGCATGGATGATGGACACCTACTCCATGAACCATGGCACCACTATTACCGGCGTGGTCACCGGCAAACCGATCCACCTCGGCGGCTCCCTCGGCCGTGAAAAGGCCACCGGGCGTGGCGTATTTGTCACCGGCCGGGAAGTGGCTCGTCGCGCCGGTATCGAAATTGAAGGCGCCAAAGTCGCGCTGCAGGGCTTTGGTAACGTCGGTAGCGAAGCAGCCCGCCTGTTCGCCGGCGTCGGCGCCCGCGTGGTGGTCATTCAGGATCATACCGCGACCCTGTATAACGAAGGCGGGATTGATATGGCCGCCCTCACCGCCTGGCAGGCGGAGAAAAAGCAGATTGCCGGTTTCCCGGGCGCCCAGGAGATCGATAAAGACGCTTTCTGGACTACCCCGATGGACATTCTGATCCCGGCGGCACTGGAAGGGCAAATCACCCGCGAGCGCGCGGAGAAGCTGACCTGCAAACTGGTGCTGGAAGGGGCCAACGGCCCAACCTATCCGGAAGCGGACGACGTGCTGGCCGAGCGCGGCGTGATCGTAGTGCCGGACGTTATCTGTAACGCCGGTGGGGTGACCGTCAGCTATTTTGAGTGGGTGCAGGATATGGCCAGCTTCTTCTGGAGCGAAGAAGAGATCAACGCCAAGATGGACCGCATCATGACCGACGCCATTATTCACGTCTGCGATAAAGCCGCCGAGAAAGCGTGTACGCTGCGTACCGCCGCCTATATCGTGGCCTGCGAACGCATCCTGATGGCGCGTAAAGACCGCGGCATCTACCCGGGCTGATCCCCGTCAGGGTGTGAATCAGGGGGTGGCGTAGCGCCGCCCCCTTTTTTTCGCTATCGTGCCGTCAACCGCCGTTAGACCACAGCACCGGCCATCCCCGACGCTGCGACTCCGCCAGCAGCGCCGCGCACGGATTGACCGCGCAGGGGTTGCCAACCAGCGCGAGCAGCGGCAGATCCGAGATATGGTCCCCAAAGGCATAGCACGCCGCCAGCGGCTGGCCCCGTTCCTGCGCGTAGCGTTGAGCATGCAACGCCTTATGTTCGCCAATGGCGGTCCGCCAGAGTTCCCCGGTATAGTGTTCGTCAACCACCACCGGCTCTGAACACAGGGCATGCTCCACCCCCAGTGCCGCCATCGCCGGCCAGAGAATGTCGGTCATCGATCCGGAGACAAACACCACGTCATCCCCGCGCGCCTGATGTTGCCGGAGGATCGCCACCACCTCACGGTGAAAACCGTACCCACCTTCGCGATACAGTGCCTCAGCAACCGCCCGTACCTGGGCGCGCGGCTCATGGCGAAACAGCGAATAGTAGTAGCGATTGATTGCCTCCCGCGGTTGACCCGCTTTGCTAAGCGCCTGGAGCTGGCGGACAATCGCCGCGGTCGTCAAACCGCACTGCAGCGGATATTCCTCGGCATAGCGGTGCAGAAACAGGAACATACTTTTGCCGGTAATCAGCGTTTCATCCACGTCAAAAAAGGCGATGCTCATCCCCATCCCCCTGCTCAATACTGACCAGATAATGTTGATGGCAGAGCGCCGCCTGCTCACACTCCTTACGAGTAATGTAGTTCAGGTCATAGACGCTGAAGCTAAAGCCGACTTCCGCTTTGCGGGTGCCGGTCTGGTCAAAACCGACCGAACACTCGCAGGTAAAGCGGCCGTGGGCTGAGCTTTTGCGCGACACCACATTCAGCACAATGGTCACCGGCAGCGGGAAAACAAAGCTGGAAAAAGCTACCTGCAGCGAGCTCAGCGTGAAGTACTTCTCGTCCATCGCCACGCCCGCCTCCGACAGCAGAAATTTCTCCGAGGTGGCGATGATGGTTTGCCGCGCCGCCTCGATCAGCACCATCCCCTGGATGTGTTGCCCGGTCTGATGGTCGCAAAGCAGCTCCGAGGCGTCCTGCAGGATCAGACGCGCGCAATAGCTATCTTCATCGCGTTTTTCCGGCGAGGTGATGAGGATGTTCTCTTTTTTACGTTTATGCACCAGCCGCTGATGATCGCGGTTGTTTTGATAATAGAGATCCTGCAGATTGACGATCTGGCGGATTTTATCCGGATAGTGCTGACGAATAATGCAGACCGTGCGGGAGATGTCGTCGAGCTGCACGCCCTGACCAATGACGATTTTATCGACGCCGGCGAGCTCGCCGCTCCAGACAAAACGCTCAAACTCGTTGACGGTCAGCACGTTCTGATGCCGCCGGGCAAAATCGGTAAATTTCTCACCCACCACAATTAATTTTTCCATGGCGCTTGTCTCCTCAGATCGTTTTCACAATTAACGCAATACCCATCCCACCGCCGATACACAGCGAGGCCAGGCCGGTCGGTTTATTCTCCCGGCGCAGCGCGTGCAGGAGGCTCACGACAATCCGGGTTCCGGAACTGCCGAGCGGGTGCCCGAGGGCAATCGCGCCGCCGTTGACGTTCAGGCGGGCGGCTATCTCCTCCGCCGTCATCTGATGCTCGCGGGCCAGCCCCTTGACCACCCCCAGCACCTGCGCGGCAAAGGCTTCGTTAATTTCCAGTCGCGCCATATCGCTGAGCTGAAAACGCCCGCGGCGCAGAGCGCACGTCATGGCCGGCAGCGGCCCAAGCCCCATCATCGCCGGGTCGACGCCGCCCTCGCCGAAGGCGACTATCTCAGCCAGCGGCCGCAGGCCGTACTGCGCAACGGCGCGCGCCGAGGCGAGGATCACTGACGCCGCGCCGTCGTTCAGCCCCGAGGCGTTGCCCGCCGTGACGCTCCCGTCGCGACGAAAAGCCGGTTTCAGCGCCGCCAGCTGGTCGGCGCTAAGGTCATGGCGGATCTGCTCATCCTCGCGGACCACGCTGACGCCCCGCTTCCCGCTGACCGTCACCGGCACTATCTCCTCGGCAAAATGGCCGGCGCGGCTGGCGGCGGAGGCTTTTTGATGGCTGTCCAGCGCGTACTGGTCCTGTTCTGCGCGCGAGATCTGTTCATGCGCGGCGATGGCCTCCGCCGTTTCCCCCATCGGAATATGCAACAGCGGATCGGTTAAGCCATCGCTCTGGATCAGATCCTCGCTGCTGAACGCGCCAAATTTCACGCCGCCCCTTATCTCTCCCCGCAGCAAAAACGGCGCCTGGCTCATGTTTTCCATCCCGCCAGCGACGACCATGTCGGCATAACCGCTCTGGATATGGATCGCCCCTTCGGTAATACTTTTCATGCCGCTACCGCAGATCATATTCAGGGTGTAAGCCGGCTTTTGCACCGGGATCCCCGCCCGCAGCGCGACCTGACGCGCCGGCCCCATCCCCTGCCCGGCGGCGAGGACGCAGCCGCAGATCACTTCGTCAATCCACGCCGGGTCAATACCGGCCTGCTGCAGGTTGTGGCGGACGGTGAGCGCGGCCAGTTCCACCGCAGAGACCGTTTTCAGGGCGCCAAGAAAACGCCCCACCGGCGTACGGCAGGCCGCGACGATATACACTTTATTCATGATTATTCCATTACGTAGAGCGAGGAAAGATACTGCGATGTCCCGGCTTCGCTGCCGGTAAAGCCCACATAGCCATCGGGATTGATCACCGCATAGTCATCGCGGCCAATCTGTAGCGCCTCGAGAAACGCCTCGTCCGCCGGGTCAAGGGCGCAGAATATAAACCAGCCGCCAGGTTTCAGGCGGGATAAGGGAGGACAGTCGACGCGCGCGGAAAAGACCACGACCTTACCGCTGGCGAAGGCGTCATAACTGTTGCGAAACCTCGCCTGCGGCGAGGTAAAGACGTACCACGGGACATGGTGGCCCATCAGGCCGTTCGGGTGAGCGCTCTGCGGCGCGGCAAAGCCGGCGTACTGCAGCGGCAGCTGGTGGCGATAATAGTGACGATTGCAAAACTCCGGAAAGTAGACCGCGTCGATATGGTTTTTCGGCACCAGACCGGCGATCAGGCCGGTATCGTGATCGGTGGCGTGCAGCACGCCGCTCACCGCGGCGAAACGCTCGGTGCGATAGGATGCCAGCAGCCGGTCGCTGGCGACGCCATGCAGGTAAAAGGCCAGCTTCCAGGCCAGGTTAATCGCATCCTGAATACCGGTATTCATGCCCTGCCCGCCAATCGGACTGAACAGATGGAAAGCATCGCCTGCCAGCATGATATTGTGCTGCAGATTGTCATCGGCGATCCGGTTATAGAAGTTGGCGCTGGAGGACCAGGTCAGCGCCTGCGCCGGAGGAACCTCGGGGCAGAAGCGCGCCAGCGCCACGTTGATCTCCTGCAGATCCGGCACCGGACGCGGCGACGGTAATCGACCGGCTCTTTTAATCACGATCCTGACCTGATTGTCCGGCATGGGCAGAAAGATCAGAAAGCCCAGCTCGTCAATATAGTAAGAGGTTCCCGGGAGCGTCGCCGCGCTGGCGAACTGCACGTCCGCCATTACAAAATGCAGCGGGTAATCATGGCCGCTAAAGCCAATCCCGGCCAGCTCCCGGACGGTGCTGGCCGCGCCGTCGGCGCCGATAATATAGTCATAAGTAGCGGAACAGGCCCGGCGGGCATCGTCGAGCAGAGAGACGTGATAGCGCCCTTCCTCCCGCCGCCAGGAGACCAGCTGATGTCCGCGTTTCACCAGTTGACCGGCCTCGGCCAGCGCCGTTTCAAGGATCTTCTCCGTCCGCGGCTGCGGGATACTGACATGGAAGGGATAGCAGGTGGGGAGATGGCGGTTATCAATATGCAGAAACTTGCGGTTTTTATACCAGGCGTAAATTGACTGAACCTGCTTGCCCTGGGCGGTCAGCTCCCCGGCAAGGGCTAAGCCGTGGAAGGCTTTAATCGTCGCCGGACTGACGCTCAGCGCTTTGGACCAGGTGGTGCTGTGTGTATTTTTATCAATAATATCAAAATCAATTCCATACTTATTCAGATAGCAGCCAATGATTAACCCTACCGGGCCGGCGCCAACAATGAGTACTTTTTTCACGATCGAGCCTCTCTGTATGCCCCCAGGGGGGCATACGCGTGTTGCCTGGGTGCAGGGTGAGTTAGGGGTAGATATCGTCGGCCAGACGGCGATCGCCGGCGACATTGCAGATATGCCAGTAGGGATAAGGCTTCTCTTTTTCGCTCACGCTGTTGAGGATCGCCGCCTCCTCGTCGCTCAGCGTCCAGTTCAGTGCCGCCAGGTTATCCTCCAGCTGGGCGAGTTTGGTCGCGCCGATCACCAGCGATGTGATCCCCGGGCGGGTACGCAACCAGTTGAGCGCCACCTGCGCCACGCTGGCGTTGCGCTGACGGGCAATCTCCTGCATCACTTCCAGAGTCTGCCAGGCTTGTTCGCGATTGGCGATCGGCGCCGACTCAAACGGGGTGGCGTTCGCCAGCCGACTGCCCTCAGGAAACGCCTGATTGCGAGGGTATTTACCGGTGAGGAAGCCCCCGGCCAGCGGGCTCCAGACGGTGATGCCGACGTTCTGATCGACGCTGAGCGGGATAATCTCATGCTCCAGTTCTCGCGCGGCGATATTGTAATAGCCCTGATAGACGCAGAATTTTTCCAGTCCGAGGCGCTCTGAGATCCCCAGCGCCTTCGCCAGCTGCCAGGCCGCGTAGTTGGAGACCCCGATGTAGCGAATTTTCCCGGCGCGAATCAACGCATCCAGCGTCCGCAGGGTATCCTCCAGCGCGGTGCGCGGATCGAACCCGTGGAGATGATATATATCGATATAATCCGTTTTCAGCCGCTGCAGGCTGGCGTCGACGGCATTAATAATATGGTAGCGCGACGCCCCCAGCGCGTTCGGATTGGGGTCGGTCTGCCAGCGTCCTTTGGTGCCGATAATCACCTGCTGGCGTTTCCCCTTCAGCGCGTTACCGAGCAGCTCTTCGCCCTGGCCGTTTTTATAACAGTCCGCGGTATCAAAAAAGTTAATCCCGGCGTCCAGCGCTTTGTACACCAGATCGTATGCCGTATGCTCAGGCACCACGCCGAATTCCGACCAGTTGCGTCCCGGCGCGCCGAGAAAGGCCCCTTTTTCACCAAACGTCATGGCGCCAAAACAGAGCTCTGACACCGACAGCCCGGTGGAACCTAAATACCGATACTTCATGCTTGACTTCCTTTTAAAGGTGACAACGTCACACTAGCGATAATAAATCCGATGGCGGTCAGGCATGCACCGGCCAGGGGAATATGCGAGAGGGAGACGCCGGCGGTGAGCAACAGCCCACCAAACCAGGCGCCAGCGGCATTGCCGAGGTTAAAGGCGGCGATATTGCACGAGGAGACCATGCTTTTGCCGGTCTCACTGCTGTCCAGCGCCTGCATCTGCAGCGGCGGAATGGTGGAGAACATCGCCGCCCCCAGCAGAAACACCGCCGCGCAGGCGCCGGGTAGCGTCTGAATGGCGAACGGAAAGAGGCACAGGACGACGATAAGCAAGGCCAGGGTCAGCAGCAGCGCCCGGCGGACCCCACCGTCGGTCAGGCGGCCGCCGAGGTGATTCCCGGCGACCATCCCGACGCCAAACAGCACCAGCACCGGTGGAATGAGATGTTCGCTCATCCCGGTGACGGTTTTCAGCATGGGCGCAATGTAGGTAAAGGCGGCGAAGACGCCGGAAAACCCGAGCGCGGTGATCAGCAGGCTGCGCAGCACCGTCGGATGGCGCAGCACCTTCAGCTCGTCGCGGATCCGACTCTGCACCGCCGGTTGGGCCTGACGGCCGGGCACCAGGGCAATGACTGCCAGGGCGGAAAGAATGCCAATCAGCGTGACCATAAAGAAGGTGTAGCGCCAGCCAAGGTATTGCCCTACCAAGGCGCCGAGGGGCACGCCCAGAATATTGGCCAGGGTGGCGCCGAGAAAGACGGCGGAGACCGCCGAAGCCCGTTTATCCACCGGCGCCAGCTCCGCGGCATAGACCGAACTGATGCCGAAGAATGAGGCGTGAGCTAAGGCGGTTATTACCCGGAAAATAATGAGCATGGTCATATTACCGGCAATACCGCAACCTAAATTACCGATGGAAAATAAGATCATCAGAAATAACAACGCCGGTTTTTTGGGGTAGCGGCTTAATAGCGGTGTGAGGAGCGGCGCGCCAATCACCACCCCACAGGCATAAGCGGTAATAGACCAGGCGGCAAGCGTAATGGATATATGAAAATCATGGGCCACATCAAGCAATAATCCCATAATCACAAATTCGGTGGTACCAATACCAAATGAGCCCACGGAAAGCGCATAAACTGCCGCAGGCAATCCCGCCGAACGGGAAACAGCAATAGTCATAAGTAACCTCATCTCCCGCCAGGACGGCGGGAGAATAGTATTCAGGGAGTTATTTTTCGATTAAGTTAAAGTCGCCCTGGTTATAGCGTAAGCCAGTGACGTTATCGGAAGTGAAAATATCTTCGATGGTGAGAATATCCTCAGGAGAGAGGGTAATATTCGCGGCTCCGGCATTATCACGCAGATGGGCAATTTTTCTCGCCCCCGGGATAGGCACGATATCCTCGCCTTTGCTCATGACCCAGGCAAGGGCAATCTGCGCAAGGGTCGCGTCATAGCGCGTGGCCACCTGCTGCAGGCGCTCAAGCAGCAGCTGGTTTTTGCGCATGGTCTCGGCCTGGAAGCGCGGCAGATTGCGGCGGAAATCATCCTCAGCGAAGACGCCAGGATCGGTGATTTTTCCCGTCAGGAAGCCGCGCCCCAGCGGGCTGTATGGGACAAAGCCCACCCCCAGCTCGCGGCAGGCGTTGAGAATACCGGCCTCCGGCTCGCGGGTCCACAGCGAGTATTCCGTCTGCACGGCGGTAATCGGATGCACCTTGCAGGCCCGGCGCAGCGTCTGGGCTGAGACTTCCGACAGTCCGATATGGCGAATTTTCCCCTCTTTAACCAGGTCGGCCATGGTGCCCACCACGTCTTCCACCGGCACCGCCGGATCGACGCGGTGCTGATAGAGCAGATCGATGGTCTCGATATTCAGCCGCTTCAGCGACCCTTCCACTGACTCGCGAATATGTTCCGGACGACTGTCGACGCCGGCCATCCGCTCCAGTCCCTGGCCGGTCGGCAAAATACGAAAACCAAACTTGGTGGCAATCTGCACCTTATCGCGGATACCTTTTATCGCTTTCCCGACAAGAACTTCATTATCGAAAGGACCATACACTTCGGCAGAATCCAGGAAGGTCACGCCCATGTCCACCGCGGCATGAATCGTATTAATCGCCTGCGACTCCTCGGCGCCGCCGTAGGCGAAACTCATTCCCATACATCCGAGACCCAATGCGGAAACCTGGAACTTCTCTTTTCCGAGATAACGTGTTTTCACCTTATTTTCCTTACGTGCTGAATGTTATTAAATATATACTTCCCTTTTACATTGATAACAATTAATCTATTCCGAACGCGGTGTTAGCTGGAAATTAACAATGAAAACCTTGCCGGATTTGCAACAAATTGAAATATTAATACTCATAGTGAAACATGGCAGTTTTCGCCAGGCCGCGAGGGCATTAAATCTTTCACCACCGGCCCTCACCAGCGCTATTAATCATCTGGAAGAAAAGTTAGGCGTGCGCCTGCTGAATCGCTCGACGCGCAGTTTGTCATTAACTGCCGTGGGTGAGGAATTTCTTAATAATATGACGCCGGTGGTCAATGATTATCGCCGGGTGGTTGACAGCCTGAATTATCATCGCCTGACGCCGGAAGGCGTGGTGAAAGTCAATTTACCGCGTATTGTTCTTGACCTGTTTTTTCAACACTATTTTATTGCCTTTAAAACCGCCTATCCCGATGTAACGCTCGAACTGTATACCACCGATCGGAAAGTCAATATTATTGAGTCCGGTTTTGACGCCGGTATTCGCTATTCGCAGGATGTGCCCAAAGATATGATTGCCATCCCCTTTGGCGAGAAGCTGTCGCTGATCCCGGTGGCCAGCCCGGCCTATATCCGCGAGGCCGGCGAGCCCGACACCCCGCAGTCGCTGGTCAATTTCCGCTGCATCAACCGCTGTTTTCCCAGCGGTGAAAAGTACCGTTGGGAGTTTATTAGCCCCAGCGGGGAGCCTAGCGAAGTTTCGGTCAGAGGCGATCTGGTCGTTGATTCCGATACGGCGATGATCCAGGCGGCGGAGAGCGGATTAGGCATCGCCTTTGTCTATCAGTCGCTGGTGACGCAGCAGTTGAGCGCGGGCAGCCTGGTCCGTTTGTTACCCGACTACCACTATCCTGCCGACCATTTCTGCGTCTACTACCCGAGCCGGAAACATATACCGGTGCCGCTACGGGCCTTTATCACCTGGGTCATGGCGCAGAATAAGAGCATCCTCAGTGAGTAGAGGGTTCGCGGGTTAACCCATCGCTATTAGCCACAATAAACGCACATACCGTTAACCAATTTTTTTCCTTCGCCTTGAATTATGGCGGTCGCCCGACATAAACTCGTTAGAGCTCTAACGATATTGACAGACGACCTATGGACAATCGACAGCTTAACTTCTCCCATCTTTTATACCTCACCGCCCATCACTGGCGGCTGGCGGTCAACCGTCGGCTAAAGGACCTTGGCCTGAGCCAGGCCAGTTGGGTGGCGGTCGCGGCCATTGCCCGCCAGCCACAGCCGCTGTCGCAAAGCGAACTGGCGCAGGAGCTGGGGGTAGAGAGTCCGACCATTGTGCCGCTGATCAACCGGCTGGTCGCCCTCGGCCTGGTGGAGCGTGTCACCACCGCCAGCGATAAACGTAAGCGGCTGCTGGTCGCCACCGAGCAGGGAATGGCGCTGTATGAGCAGGTCAAAACGGTGGCGGACGATCTGCGCGAAGAGATCCTGACGGCGATTACCCCGCAGGAGCGGGAGCAAACTCAGCGGGTGCTGGAAAAACTGCTGCGCGAAGTGGAGAAGAAATAATGCCCCGTCGCCAGGATAACCCCTATGCCCCGCATGACTGGGCGCCGCATGAAAAACCAGCCCTGCTTGGCTCGCCCTCGACGCCGCTGCACAGTCCGCAGAAACGTCTCGCCTATGGCGTGGTCGGCCTGCTGGTGTGCCTCACCGGCGCGCTGGGCAACGCGGTGGTCACCGCCAACCTGCAGCTGCTGCAGGGCACCTTCGCCGCCTGGTCGACCGAGATCGCCTGGCTGCCGGCGGTGTACGTCATGACCAACGTCTCCATCAACCTGCTGCTGGTGAAATTTCGCCAGCAGTTTGGGCTGCGCGCCTTTACCGAAGGCTTTCTGGTGCTCTATGTGCTGGTCACCTTTTTCCACCTGTTCGTCAACGATCTCAGCTCGGCGATGATGGTCCGCGCCGCCCACGGCATGGTGGCCGCAGCGCTCAGCTCGCTGGGGATCTACTACCAGGTGCAGGCCTGGCCCGCACGCCACCGCCTGAAAGGGCTAACCATCGGCATCACCGGCTCGTCGCTGGCCATTCCGCTGGCGCGTCTCTTTTCCACCGAACTGCTGCAGATCGATGAATGGCGCGGCCTTTACTTCTTTGAACTGGGGCTGGCGCTGGTGTCGCTGGCCTGCGTCATCGCGCTGAAACTGCCGCCGAGCGATCGTAAAAAGGTGTTCGAGAAGAAGGATTTTATCACCTTCTTTCTGCTGGCGCCCGGCATGGCGCTGGTGTGCGCCGTGCTGTCGCTGGGGCGGCTCGAGTGGTGGTTTGAAGCGCCGTGGATCGGCTGGTCGCTGGCGGCAGCGGTGGTGCTGATCGTCGCCGCTATCGCCTTTGAGCATAACCGCAGCAATCCCCTGCTCAATACCAAGTGGCTCTCCAGCGGCAGCATCGTACGCCTCGGCCTGATTATGCTGCTGATCCGCATCGTGCTGGCGGAGCAAAACACCGGGGTCATCGGCTGGTTGCAGTACGTTGGTCTGCAAAACGAACAGATGACTAACCTCGCATGGTCAATTTTCGCCGGCATTCTGTGCGGGATCATCGCCAGTTGTCTGACGCTCAACCCGCAGAAGCTCTACTGGCCGACCGCCACCGCCCTGGCGCTGATCATGGTAGCCTCGCTGCTCGACAGCCAGTCCAACGCCCTCACCCGTCCGGAACAATTAATGTTCAGCCAGTTTTTACTCGGCTTCGGCAGCGCCTTCTTTCTGGCCCCGGCGATGCTCGCCGGCATTGGCGGCGTGTTTGCCGATCCGCGCAACCTGGTCAGCTTCTCGGTGCTATTCGGCATGAGCCAGAACATCGGCGGCCTGCTGGGGTCGGCGATCCTCGGCACCTTCCAGACCTGGCGGGAAAAATTTCACTCCAGCCAGCTGGCGGACCAGATCACCACCCTGAACCCGCTGATCGTCGAGCGGCTGCAGCAGTATAGCCAGATGTATCAGAGCCAGATCGGCGACAGCACCCTGCTTAACGTTCAGGCCACCACCCTGCTGCAAAACGCCGCGACGCTGCAGGCCAATATTCTCGCCTGGAATGACACCTATCTGCTGACGGCGGCCATCTCCGCCGGCACATTAGTGTGGGTTTTCTGGCGCTTAATTCGCTTACGACTGACCGCCCGTATCGCCTTAAAACGCGCCACCGGCAGCAAATAATTATCATCATTTCATCTCTGGAGTCGTTATGAGTCAGCAGGATGCGGCCAAACAACAGGCCAACACCCGGAACAACATTCGCGTGGTCTCCATTTTTACCGCCGCAGCAATAGGCCTCGTCGGCGTATTAGTGATCCTCTACGCCTGGCAACTGCCGCCGTTCACCCGGCATAGCCAGTTTACCGATAACGCCTATGTGCGCGGGCAGACCACCTTTATCAGCCCGCAGGTCAACGGCTACATCACCGCCGTCAACGTCAAAGATTTCGCAATTGTCCAGCCGGGCGAGGTGCTGTTCCAGATAGACGATCGCATCTATAAACAGCGGGTGCATCAGGCCCAGGCTACCCTGGCGATGAAGGAGGCCGCGCTGCGCAACAATCTGCAGCAGCGCAAAAGCGCCGAGGCGACGATCGCCAAAAATGAAGCCGCGCTGCAAAACGCCCGCGCGCAGAATCTGAAAATCCAGGCCGATTTAAAACGGGTACAGGAGCTGACTGCCGATGGTTCGCTGTCGATCCGCGAGCGTGATTCGGCGCGCGCCAGCGCGGCGCAAGGGGCTGCGGATATTGAACAGGCGAAAGCGGCGCTGGAGATGTCGCGCCAGGACCGTGAATCGACCATCGTCAATCGCGATTCGCTGGAAGCCGACGTGGCCAGCGCCAAAGCCGCCCTCGAGCTGGCGCAGATCGACCTGCAGAATACGCAGATCATCGCCCCCACCGGCGGCCAGCTGGGGCAGATCTCGGTACGTCTTGGCGCCTACGTCAGCGCCGGAACCCATCTGACCTCGCTGGTCCCGCCCCAGCACTGGGTGATCGCCAACCTGAAAGAGACCCAGCTTGCCGAGGTGCGTATCGGCCAGCCGGTCACCTTCACCGTCGACGCGCTCAACGGTGAGCGTTTCCATGGCAAGGTGCAGAGCATCTCCCCGGCGACCGGGGTGGAATTCAGCGCCATCTCACCGGACAACGCCACCGGCAACTTCGTCAAGATCGCCCAGCGGATCCCGGTGCGCATTACGGTCAACGACGGGCAGAAGTACAGCGAACACCTGCGTCCCGGTATGTCGGTGCAGGTGACCATTGATACCCGCGCGGAGAAACAGCCATGATCCGCCCGGTCACCCTTGCCGTCATCCTCGCGCTGGTCGGCTGTCAATCCGCCGACGTGCAGCGCGCGCAGCCGACCCTGACCATCCCTGCCGCCTGGCGGGCCGACGTTGGCCCGGCCAGCCCGGTGGAAGGCGTCTGGTGGCGCAATTTTCATGACAGCACGCTCAACCAGTATGTCGACCGGGCGCTGCGCTATAACAGCGATGTGCTGATCGCCCGGGAGCGGGTGAATGAGTATCAGGCGCGGGCCTATGCCGCCGACAGCAGCCTTTTCCCCTCGCTGGACGCCAGCCTGAGCGGTACCCGCGCCCGCGCGCAGTCCGCCGCCACCGGCCTGCCAATCCATAGCACGCTGTACAAAGGCGGCCTGACCGCCAGCTATGATGTTGATATCTGGGGCGCCAACCGCAGCGCGGCCAGCGCCGCCGGAGCCAGCCTCGAGGCGCAAAAAGCCGCTGCAGCCGCGGCCAATCTAAGCGTCGCCAGCTCGGTGGCCGTCGGCTACGTGACCCTGCTGTCGCTGGATGAGCAGCTGCGGGTTACCCAGCAGACGCTGAAATCACGGGAAGACGCGTGGCGCCTGGCCAAACGTCAGTTTGAAACCGGGTATACTTCACGCCTTGAGCTGATGCAGGCAGATTCGGAGCTGCGCTCAACGCGGGCGCAGATCCCGCCGCTACAGCACCAGATTGCGCAGCAGGAAAATGCGCTCAGCGTGCTGCTGGGTGATAACCCCGGCGCGGTAAAACGCGGCGAGTTCGCCCAGCTCACTCCGCTGCGTCTGCCGTCGCAACTGCCGTCCACCTTACTCAACCGCCGCCCGGATATCGTACAGGCTCAGCGTCAGCTGGTGGCCGCCGATGCCACCCTGGCCTCGTCGCAGGCGCAGCTGCTGCCGTCTATCAACCTCACCGCTACCGGCAGCATGCAGGATCGTACACTGCCGGACCTGCTGGACAACCCGCTGCGGCTGTGGAGCGTCGGCGGCAGTATTCTGGCGCCGCTGCTTAACCGCCAGGCGTTAAATGCCCAGGTGGATGTCTCCATGGCCCAGCGCAACCAGGCGCTCTATAGCTACGAGAAAACGGTGCGCGGCGCGTTCAAAGAGGTGAATGACAGCCTTGACGCCATTAGCCGCTACGGCGAACAGCTGGCCGAACTGCAGGGGCAGGTGGCGGTGGCGGAGGAAACATTGCGCATTGCGCAGAATCGCTACCGTAACGGCTACTCTTCGTATCTGGATGTGCTCGATGCCCAGCGAACGCTGTTCTCCACCCAGCTTAGCGTAGTGCAGGTGAAGAACAACCTGCTGCTGGCGCAGATCGATCTTTACCGGGCGCTGGGAGGCGGCTGGATGAACGCGTGAATCCCCTGTGCGCGCCGGTCCACAACCGTGGAGAGCGCAGAAACCCATATTCAGGCCGGTGTAGCGCAGCGCTACCCGGCAACAACCACCAGGGAGTCAATCTATGCAACAACAGTGGTCTGCCGTCGATAATTTCATGATTTCTTCGCTTATTCCTGAAGATGACATACTGAGTCAGGTACTGGAAAACAACAAACGCGCCGGGCTACCTGAACATGATGTTGCGGCCAATCAGGGGCAACTTCTGGCGCTGCTGGTGCGCATAACGCAGGCGCGGCGGATCCTGGAAATTGGCACGCTCGGCGCCTATAGCGCTATCTGGATGGCGCGCGCGCTGCCCGCCGACGGAAAGCTGATTACCCTCGAGGCCGATCCTGGCCATGCCGGGGTGGCGCGCCAGAATATCCGCCTTGCGGGGCTAAACGAGCGCATTGAACTCATTGAAGGACCGGCGCTGAACACGCTGGAAAATTTCGCGAATGTGCAGCCGTTCGACCTGATCTTTATTGATGCCGATAAACCTAATAATCCTCGCTATCTGGAGTGGGCGCTGCACTATTCGCGCCCCGGGACGCTGATCGTGGGCGATAACGTGGTGCGCGATGGCGAAGTGATTAACGGACAAAGCGATGATGCGCGCGTGCAGGGCGTGCGTCGGTTTATCGAAATGATCGGGGATAACCCGCGGCTCACTGCCACCGCGCTGCAGACGGTGGGCATCAAGGGATGGGATGGGTTTACGCTGGCGCTGGTGAATGGGTAAGATCCGGGCGGCCTGATGCCCTCATCCCGGCCCTCTCCCCCAGGGAGAGGGAGAAAACCCGCGCCGGGACGCGTCACCAGCGGCATTCGTCCGCTGACGATCATTGGGGATAATACGTATACTGATAGTGCAGAGACGCGTCGCTTTTTCCGCCGTATCCTTCATGCTCGCCATATTCCCCGGTACAGTTCCCCTCGGGGTCCCAGCCTAAACAGCGCGACTGGTGTTTTGTACTATACGTGGTGGTTCTTTCCTCGGATAACCACCGCCCTTTTTCATCCCAACGCAGCGTCGTGGTCGCATCCGAGTCGGCAATGCGGCTTAAATGCCCTTCCGCGTAGCGATAATTGACAGCAAGCATGGCCATCATGCCGCCATTGACCGTTTTACGCACCAGCCGGTGGCGGTCGTCATAGTGATAGGTGGTCGTGCTCATGGCTTTGGGCGGTTGCTGCGACACGAGTAGATTCTCTGAACGTACAATGCGCCCGAGATTATCGGTGTAGAACTGCTCACGCATGACCATTTTTCTGATATTTCCCGCCGCGCTCCGGGTCTGTCGGATATATTCCCGCATCCATCCTTTATCATTTCGCCAGTGAACATTATCTCTGACTATCGTGGAGTCATTCGCAGTATTAAAAGTTTTTGCTCGCTCGTAACTTTCCAGCCGGCGGCACCGGGCAAAACGCAGCGTGCCTGCGTCGTTATTTTGCCTACCGTCAATTTTTACGCTCTGCACCTCACCATTGAGCGGCGGAAGATAGGTCAAAATAAAAAAATTGGCATCGTTGATCGCCCGCTGTGTTTCATCACAGGAAAAAGCGTCAACGAAAGGCTTACACGCCGTAATAACAAGAATGGCCGACACTAGCATAAATAGTCTGTACATAGCCATCATCGTAAAAATAGACTCCGTGTCCTGTTTATCCGGCAAAGCGAGGCTAAACATACGCCAATAAAGCAGGTTCCCCAAGCCACCGGGTTGATTTTCAGAATCCGTTAATTTTACGTCCGGGAGAACCAGTATGGGCCACATCCGGGGCGGGAAGATTATCGGGTGCGGCGTACTGATGAGTATCAGCCTCAGGATATGCCCCCGCCCGGCAAGCACAGCGCCACCGGGCTGGGGAATGAGGGGATTACGGCGTGATCTGTTCCATCGCCTGCAGGACGCGTTTGTCCGAGATGGGATACGGGGTGCCCAATTGCTGGGCGAAGAAGCTCACCCGCAATTCCTCGATCATCCAGCGGATCTCCCGGACATCGTCGTCCTCACGGCGGTTCGGCGGCAGCTTATTCAGCCACTGCTGCCACGCCTGCTGCACGCTCTCAATTTTCAGCATCTGTGCGCGATCGCGGTGCGGATCGATAGCCATCTTCTCGAGACGCTTTTCAATCGCCTGCAGATAACGCAGCGTATCGCCAAGACGGCGGAAACCGTTGCCGGTGACAAAACCGCGATACACCAGACCCGCCATCTGCGCTTTGATATCCGACAGCCCCAGCGCCATGGTCATATCCACGCGGCCTTTCAGCCGTTTGTTGATATTGAACACCGCGGTGAGGATCTGCTCGACCTGTTTAGCGATCTCCACCACCGTGTCGTTGAGCTCGGCTCGCACTTTATCGTGCAATTGACTGAAGCCCTCTTCCGTCCACACCGGACCACCCGCCTCGTCGATAAGCTTATCAACGCCGCAGGAGATGCAATCGTCAATCAGATCCAGCACTTTACCGTACGGGTTAAAATAGAGCCCAAGCTTGGCTTTGTTCGGCAGTTTTTCGTGCAGATACTTAATTGGCGACGGGATGTTGAGCAGCAGCAGGCGGCGCAGACCACGCCACATGGCCTGCTGCTGTTCCTGTGGATTATCAAACAGCTTGATAGCCACGCTGTCGCGCTCGTCCACCAGCGCCGGCCAGGCTTTCACCTTATAGTTGCCGCGTTTCTGTTCGTAACTTTCCGCCAGCGTACCAAAGCTCCAGATATGCAGCCCGCTCTGCTCGATGCCGTCATCGGCCACCGCCGACAGCGTCTCCTGAACTTTGCCCTTCAGCGCGTCTTTCAACGCCTGCAGCGAGCGCCCTTCCTGCAGCTTCTTGTTTTTGTCATCTACCACCCGGAAGGTGATTTTCAGGTGATCGGGCACCTGATCCCACTGCCAAGCCTCGCGGTCGATGGTCACGCCGGTCATCTTACGCAGCTCACGCTCCAGCGAATCAAGCAGCGGCAGCTCAAGCGGCGTCGCCCGGCCGAGAAACGCTTCCGCATAGTTAGGGGCCGGGACGAAATTGCGCCGCACCGGCTTCGGCAGCGATTTTATCAGCGCGATAATCAGCTCGCGACGCAGGCCTGGGATCTGCCACTCAAATCCGGCCTCCTCCACCTGGTTCAGCAGCGGCAGCGGAATATGCACCGTCACGCCATCGGCATCGGCGCCCGGTTCAAACTGGTAGCTAAGCCGCAGCTTGAGATTCCCCTGATGCCAGAAGTTCGGGTAGTCCAGCTTGCTGACCTGCTCCGCCCCTTCTTTAATCAGCATGCTCTTTTCAAAATTGAGCAAGTCTGGCGTTTCGCGGCTGGCCTGCTTCCACCAGGCATCAAAATGACGGGCGGAGATGACGTCGTGGCTAATGCGCTGGTCGTAGAACTCGAACAGGGTTTCGTCATCCACCAGGATGTCGCGGCGGCGCGATTTATGCTCCAGCTCTTCGATTTCCGCCCGCAGCTTCAGGTTTTCCCGGAAGAAGGCATGCCGCGTCTGCCAGTCGCCCTCCACCAGCGCGTGGCGGATAAACAGTTCGCGGCACAGCGCCGGGTCGATCTGGCTGTAGTTGACCTTGCGTGCGCCAACGATCGGCAGGCCGTAGACGGTGACCTTCTCCGTCGCCATCACCGCGCCCTGCGCCCGCTCCCAGTGCGGTTCGCTGTATGAGCGCTTGATCAGGTGCTGCGCGACCGGCTCGACCCACTCCGGCTCAATGCGGGCGGCGATGCGCCCCCACAGCCGGCTGGTTTCCACCAGTTCCGCCACCATCGTCCACTTCGGCGGCTTTTTAAACAGACCGGACCCCGGGAAGATGGAAAAGCGGGCGTTACGCGCACCGGTAAACTCCTGCTTATCGGCATCCTTCATGCCGATGTGCGACAGCAAACCGGTCAGCAACGCGGTATGGATCTCGCGATATTCCGCCGGCTCGCTGTTGATCGGCAGGCCGAGCTCTTTCACCACCTGGCGCAACTGGGTGTAGATGTCCTGCCACTCGCGCACGCGCAGATAGTTAAGAAAATCGACCCGGCACTGGCGGCGGAACTGATTCGACGACAGCGCCTTCTGCTGCTCGCCAAGGTAGTTCCACAGATTGACGAAGGCGAGGAAATCGGACTCTTTATCGTGGAAACGGCGGTGCTTTTCATCGGAGGCCTGCTGCTTATCCATCGGCCGCTCGCGCGGGTCCTGAATCGACAGCGCGGAGGTGATGATCATCGCTTCCCGCACGCAGCCGTGCTTCTGCGCCTCCAGCACCATGCGCGCCAGACGGGGATCCACCGGCAGCTGGCTGAGCTGGCGGCCCATTGGCGTCAGCTTATAGGCGGTGGCCTGCTCATCGGTGGTGATGGCGCCGAGCTCTTCCAGCAGACGAACGCCATCCTGGATGTTGCGCTTATCCGGCGCTTCGACAAACGGAAACGCGGCGATATCGCCCAGCCCCAGAGCGGTCATTTGCAGAATGACCGAGGCCAGGTTGGTACGCAGAATTTCCGGGTCGGTAAATTCCGGCCGCGACAGGAAATCGTCTTCCGAGTAAAGACGAATACAGATGCCTTCCGACACACGTCCGCAACGGCCTTTACGCTGATTAGCGGAGGCCTGGGAAACCGGCTCGATAGGCAGGCGCTGCACTTTTGTACGGTAGCTGTAGCGACTGATGCGAGCGGTACCCGGATCGATAACGTATTTGATGCCCGGAACCGTCAACGAGGTTTCGGCAACGTTGGTTGCCAGGACAATACGCCGCCCGCTATGGGGCTGGAAGACCCGGTTTTGCTCACTATTGGATAAACGAGCATACAGCGGCAGCACTTCGGTGTGACGCAGATTGAGCTTATTCAACGCCTCGGCGGTATCGCGGATTTCCCGCTCGCCGCTCATAAAGATCAGGATATCGCCGGGGCTTTCACGCCCCAGTTCATCGACGGCATCAAAAATCGCCTGTAGCTGATCGCGTTCGCTATCGTCCGCCTCTTCAACAATGGGACGATAACGTACTTCCACCGGGTAAGTCCGCCCGGAAACTTCGATAATCGGCGCATGATTAAAGTGGCGCGAGAAACGTTCCGGGTCGATGGTTGCCGAGGTAATGATGATTTTCAGGTCCGGGCGGCGCGGCAGGAGCTCTTTCAGATAGCCCAGCAGAAAATCAATGTTCAGACTGCGCTCGTGCGCCTCATCAATAATGATGGTGTCATACTGCATCAGCAGGCGATCCTGCTGGATCTCCGCCAGCAGAATACCGTCGGTCATCAGCTTGACCATGGTGTTGTCGCTAACGTGATCGCTAAAGCGAACTTTATAGCCGATGCAACTGCCCGGCTCCGTTTGCAGCTCCTCGGCGATACGGTTGGCGACGGTTCGCGCGGCCAGACGACGCGGCTGGGTATGGCCAATCAGCCCTTTCAGCCCGCGGCCCAGCTCCATGCAGATTTTTGGCAACTGGGTGGTTTTACCCGAACCGGTCTCTCCGGCGACGATCACCACCTGGTGATCGCGCACCGCCTCGAGAATCTCTTGTTTTTTCTGGCTAACCGGCAGGTTTTCAGGATAGGTGATGGCCGGACGCGCCGCTTCGCGCAGCAGGACTTTACCGGCTGCCTGGCTTATCTCCTGCGCCATCTCCTGGAGGATGGCCTGTTGCGATTCAGGATTTTTAACCTTCTTCACACCGTGCAGACGGCGGGCGAAGCGCGTTTTATCGCGCAGCATCAGGCCGTCGAGCTGTTGATAAAGCTGGGGGAAGGTGATTTTTTGTTGTTCTGTCATAGCGTTATCGGGCAGAGCTCTGCCGGGAAAATCTCTTTTGAAGTATTGCCTTAGAGTACCACATCTGAGGCATCCGTGCCTTGTTCAAAAAATCTGAACATAGGATTCGATATATTGCGCTATCTCTGTGGCGCGATTGTGAATACAGTGTCAACAAGCACCAGGGCATTGACCCGTCAATCACATTAAAAAAGGAAACACCCATGAGCAAAGTATTAGTTCTGAAATCCAGTATTCTGGCAGGGTACTCACAATCTGGTCAGCTTTCCGACTATTTTGTTGAACAATGGCAGGAAAAACACCCGGGCGACGAGATCACCGTGCGTGACCTGGCCGCTAATCCGATCCCGGTTCTGGATGGTGAACTGGTTGGCGCCCTGCGTCCGAGCGACGCGCCGCTGACTCCGCGTCAGCAGGAAGCGCTGGCCCTTTCCGACGAGCTGATCGCCGAACTGAAAGGCAATGATGTGATTGTTATCGCTGCGCCAATGTACAACTTCAACATCCCGACGCAGCTGAAAAACTATTTTGACCTGGTGGCTCGCGCCGGCGTCACCTTCCGCTACACCGAGAAAGGGCCGGAAGGTCTGGTGACCGGTAAACGTGCGGTCGTCGTGACCAGCCGCGGCGGTATCCATAAAGATACCCCGACCGACCTGGTCACCCCGTACCTGTCCACCTTCCTCGGCTTCATCGGCATCACCGACGTGAACTTTGTGTTCGCCGAAGGTATCGCTTACGGCCCGGAAGTGGCGGCCAAAGCGCAGTCCGACGCGAAAGCGGCCATCGACAGCGTGGTTGCAGCCTAAGATTTCCACTCCCGCCGCCCGGCGGGAGTGTTTTTTCCCCTCGCCCATCCCCCTTTTACGAGCCGCCTCGTAAATTCACACATCATTCCAACGCCTTAAGCCACCAGCCTGTACCATGGCTGTCGCCGCGCGAATCTGGCTCACTCCCGGTCGCTGACGGCAACCGTTGTCATGGTTAAAAACAGGAGTGCGTACTATGTACACCCGATGGTGTACATGGTACCTTAGCAAGGAGCGTTTTCGTGTGTCATGCCATTGAATTTATCGAAACGTCGCTATTTACCCGCCAGATAAAACAGCTGGCCAGCGATGAAGATCTGAGGGCACTGCAGAGGCAACTCATAGGCAATCCGGATTTCGGCGATCTTATCCAGGATACCGGTGGGTTACGGAAAATAAGAATGGCGACAGGCTCACAGGGAAAAAGCGGCGGCGTGCGGGTGATTTATTTTCTGGCAACCCGCGAGATTATCTATCTCGTCTTAGCCTACCCGAAGCACACCAAAGTGAGCCTGAGCGCAGCGGAAAAAAACGAACTCAGGAAACTGACCCGGCGACTAAAAAATGAGGTTTGAAATGGGTTACTTCGACGAGCTTAAAGCGTCCCTGGAAGAGGCTGTTGAGATCAAAGACGGCAACAAGGCCCCAGCCCGAGCGACGCGCTATGAAGTTGCTGATGTGAAAGCCATCCGCACGCAGCTTAATGTTTCGCAGGCGGAAATGGCAAAAGCGCTGGGTACCAGCGTGGATACTATCAAAAGCTGGGAGTCCAGGCGGCGCAACCCGACAGGCCTGGCAGCAAAAGTACTGGCGGTTATCCAGGCCAACCCGGCGTTCTTTCGTGAACTGGCTGAGCACTAATCCACTGAGCCCCTCCGGGTTGCCCTGGAAAGTTAGCGCTGCGTTTTTGGCCGCAGGTTTTCATCAAACTCCAGTCGCTTACGCCCTGCTTCCACTTCCCGTAATGGCTCCACCTGATGCAGCGTCTGCTTACAGCGCTCCACCAGCACCTGGTATTCACGGGTACCCTGTTTTTTCCACGCCAGCTCCTGTTCGCTCAGGGTGCGAATCGCTTTTGCCGGGCTGCCGATAATCAGATGGTTGGCGGGCATCTCGGCGTTGGCTTTGACAAAGGCCGAAGCGCCGACAATGCTGTTTTCGCCAATGACCGCCCCGTCGATAATCACCGCGCTCATGCCCACCAGCGCGTTGCGGCCAATCACACAGCCGTGCAGAATAGCGCCGTGACCGATGTGGCCATCCTCTTCCACCACCGTATCCTGGCCGGGGAAACCGTGCATGACGCAGTTGTCCTGAATATTGGCGCCGTCTTTGACCACGATGCGACCAAAATCGCCTCGCAGACTGGCGTTGGGTCCAACATAGACCCCTTTGCCGAGGATCACGTCGCCAATCAGCACGGCGGTTGGGTGGACGTAGCTCTCCTCCGGCACCACTGGCGTCAGCCCATCAATCTGATAAATCGGCATGCAACCTCCTTATGCGCCCGGCAAACCGCCAAAGCGCTGATAATAGAGCGGGCCCGGCGCCGGAAGCTCGCCCACCGAGCTTTCCCCTTTCTCGCTGACGAACGCCAGCGCGCCGGGATTCACGCGTTGATAAATATTGATACACAGCTGGCGGGCGGTTTGCCCCGCCCAGTGCGCCGGCAGCAGCTCCTCCGGCAGCAGCGGATCTTTGAGCACCACCCGGCGATAAAAATGGATCAGCAGCAGCTGGATCTGGAAACAGCGCTCAGGCGTCAGCTCGGCCGGGTCGCAGTCGCGCAGCAGCGGCAGTAACGGTCGGAATAGCGAGATGAAAGATTCATACATCTCGTTTTGTTCAGTGAGATGCCAGCACTCCTCCACGCGGCTGCGCAGCGCCGCACGGGAGAGCGCCAGCGGCGAATGGGCTTCAAAACAGATGACGTTTTCGGCGACGCCCGCTTCGTGGAGCAGCGACTGGACATCGGCCAGTTTTTGCGACGGCGAGGCCAGCAGGCTGGGCGCCAGCGCGCCAAAGCCCTGCCACAGCAGCTGCTTTTTGACGTCGGCGAGCACATTTTTCTCCAGGCCTTCCGAAAGCAGCAGCAGCCAGGTACCGTCCCATTCCGGGGCACTGGCGCGATAAATTTTATGTTCCGCGCGCCGGGTCAGGCGCAGCCCTTTATCGCTCAGGCGATAGAAGCTGCGCCGGCCGATACGGACGACATCGAGCCACTCTTCTTTATTGAGGCGAAATAGCGCGGTGCGGACAAAGCGCTCGCCGAAGCCTAATCCTTCCAGCAGCGCCGCAACGCTGCCCAGCCACACTTCCCCACCGCGCTGCAATAAAGCGTCGCCATACAGCGAGGCAATTAATGACGTGCCGCTGATCGGCATCGCCGTCACCGCTTGTTGAATAAAGGCGTCGAGTTTACTCATCTGATTCATTCTGTTGTTATTTTTTTCCTTTATGAATCATAGCACAGGAAATTCCCGGCTTACGGCGTAAAGGCCTCAGCCGGGCTACCGGGGAGAGAATTAACCGCTGACCACCGCTTTACGCAGGTCGAATACCCGACAGGCTTTCCCTTCCGAGCGAGGAATGGTGCCGCAGTTGACGATAGTAATATCGGTAGAGATCCCGACCATCGACTTAATGCGGTGACGCAACTGATGGCAAATCTGGCAGCGTTGTTCATGACTTAACGCCAGCCCGCTCTTTTTCAGCTCAACGCGTACCGCCAGCGAATCAAGATGACCGCGGCGATTGACCTCTAACTGATAGTGCGGCGCCAGGTGTTCAAACTTGAGGATCTCCTCTTCCAGCTGCGAGGGGAAGACGTTAACCCCGCGGATAATCAGCATATCGTCGCTGCGCCCGCTGATGCGATCCATGCGGCGCATGGTCCGCGCGGTTCCTGGCAGCAGGCGCGTCAGATCGCGGGTACGATAGCGGATCACCGGCAGCGCTTCTTTGGTCAACGTGGTAAACAGCAGTTCGCCATGCTCGCCATCTTCCAGCGGCGTACCGTCGTCCGGGTTGACGATTTCCGGGAAGAAGTGGTCTTCCCAGATGGTCGGGCCGTCAACGGTCTCCAGACACTCCATCGCTACGCCCGGACCCATGACTTCCGACAAACCGTAAATATCCAGGGCGGTGATCCCCAGGCGGCGCTCGATTTCCGCGCGCATCGCCAGCGTCCACGGCTCGGCGCCAAACACGCCGACGCGTAACGAGCAGCCGCGGGCATCGCCGCCCATCTGGCGCTCCAGCTCTTCAATCAGATTCAGACAATAAGACGGCGTCACCATGATCATATCCGGCTGAAAGTCGCGGATCAGCTGCGCCTGTTTTTCGGTCTGCCCGCCGGACATCGGGATCACCGTCGCGCCTAAGCGTTCCGCGCCGTAGTGCGCGCCAAGGCCGCCGGTAAACAGGCCGTAGCCGTAGGCGACGTGAATTTTATCTTTTGCTGAACCACCGGCCGCACGCAGCGAACGGGCGACAATATTGGCCCAGTTATCAATATCGTTCTGCGTGTAGCCCACCACCGTCGGTTTGCCGGTGGTGCCGGAAGAGGCGTGAATGCGCACCACCTGCTCCATCGGCACCGCGAAGGTATCGAAGGGATAGTTGTCGCGCAGATCTTGTTTGGTGGTACAGGGGAATTTTTGCAGATCGTTTAATTCCCGAAAGTCGTCAGGGTGCACGCCGGCGGCGTCGAATTTGCGGCGATACATCGGCACATTGTCATACGCATGCTTCAGCGTCCATTTCAGGCGCTGAGTTTGCAGGGCCTGCAGTTCGTCACGCGATGCGGTTTCAATCGGATCTAATTTTGTAGTAGTTATCATTGTAGGGTACTCGCAGGTAAATTAGCTCACACTCGCTCGAGGATCATGGCAATGCCCTGACCCACGCCAATACACATCGTACACAGCGCATAGCGCCCGCCCCGGCGTTGCAGCTCAAGGCTGGCGCTCAGCGCCAGTCGCGCGCCGCTCATGCCCAGCGGATGGCCTAACGCGATGGCGCCGCCGTTGGGATTCACATGCGCCGCATCATCCGGCACGCCGAGCTGTCTGAGCACCCCCAGCGCCTGCGCGGCGAAGGCCTCATTCAGCTCAATCAGATCCATATCGTTAATATTGAGTCCGGCCCGCTCCAGCACTTTACGCACCGCCGGTACCGGCCCCAGCCCCATCAGGCGCGGTTCAACACCTGCCGTCGCCATCGCCACGATACGCGCCCGCGGCGTGAGCCCCTGGATAGCGGCCTGCTGTTCGCTGGCGATGATCAGCGCCGCGGCGCCATCGTTGACGCCGGAAGCATTGCCCGCGGTAATGACGCCGCCCTGGCGGAACGGCGCTTTCAGTTTCGCCAGCTGCTCAAGCGTGGTTTCCGGGCGGGGATGCTCATCATCGCGTACCGCGCTGACCGCCCCTTTCTTGCCGATGATCTGCACCGGCACGATCTCCTGCGCCAGAATGCCGTCACGCTGGGCCTGCGCCGTACGCTGCTGGCTGCGCCAGGCGAAAGCGTCCTGATCGATCCGGCTGATATTTAACAATTCAGCTACATTCTCTGCCGTTTCCGGCATGCTGTCAGTTCCGAATTGTTGCGCCATGAGCGGGTTCACAAAACGCCAGCCAATCGTGGTATCGAAGAGTTCCGCCTGACGCTGATACGGCGTGCTGGCTTTTCCCATCACGAACGGCGCGCGCGACATCGATTCCACGCCGCCAGCAATCAGCAGATCGGCATCGCCGGCTTTGATCGCCCTGGCGGCAAAACCGATCGCATCCAGACCCGATCCGCACAAGCGGTTAATCGTGGTGCCCGGCACGGTATGCGGGTAACCTGCCAACAGCGTCGCCATGTGCGCCACGTTGCGGTTATCCTCACCGGCCTGGTTCGCACAGCCGAAAATCACATCATCAATCGCTGCCGTGTCGAGCCCGGGGTTACGGCTCAGCAATTCACGTAGCGGGATCGCCGCCAGATCGTCGGCGCGGACGCCGGCCAGCGCTCCGCCGTAGCGGCCAATCGGCGTGCGGATCCCGTCACAAATAAAGGCGTCGCGCATTACACTTCTCCCGTGATTGTGCCGCCGATACGGTGCGATTTGCCGCGGAACAGGGCCACAATCTTTTGCTGTTGATTAACAATTTCGATGTCGTAGACGCCGGTCAGCTTGCCCTGCTGTTTGACTCTTGCGGTGGCGACCAGCCTGTCGCCGGCAAACGCCGGACGAAGAAAATCAATATTTGCCGCCGAAGCCACCGCCGCCAGCCCCTGGCTGTTACAGGCGTAAGCGAAAGCGGTATCGGCGAGCGTAAATAGCTGACCGCCGTGACAGGTCTGATGGCCGTTAAGCATGTCCGCCGAGACGGTCATGCTCATCTGCGCAAAACCGTCGTCCATTTCGATAAGTTCAATCCCCATCTTTCTGGCGCAGGTATCTTTTTCGTACATCACGCGCGCGTTGCGCCACGGATCATTGCTCATGGTGCTTCTCCATCAGCGCCTTCTGGCGCAACAGGGAACTGGGGCGATAGCGCTCCTCGCCATAATGGTGTTGCAGGTTCTCCAGCAGTTGCAGCACCCGCCGCCAGCCAAGGCGTTCTCCCCACGCCAGCGGGCCGTGCGGATAATTGACACCAAGGCGCATCGCGGTATCAATATCATGCGGGCTGGCGATCCCTTTTTGCACCGCATCCAGCGCTTCGTTAATCAGCATCGCCACCGTACGCCACACCAGCAGGCCGGGATAATCGGCAATACGCAGAACTTTCTTGCCCTGCTGTTGGAAGTAATGCACGGCCTTATCAGTGGCCGCAGGCGCGTTGGTCGCCGCTGCTGCCAGCACCACCGTATCGCTGGCGCAGAGGTCATACACCACCACCGGGCGGTGATGCTTAACGCTTAACGCCAGCGCGGTCTCGCCTTCGGTCTCCAGCAACAAGAGCTCATCGAGTTCTGTGACACTGTCACTTATAGCTGTAATGGATTGAGCGCCAGTAGATACCGGCGGCAGCGCCGCGTCCGGCTGCGTCTCCGCGGGCCAGCGATAGACGCCGTGGCCGCTCTTTTTACCCAGCCGCCCGGCCAGCGCCAGCTCTTGCTGGAGTAGCGATGGTAGGTAGCGGCGGTCCTGCCAGAAGGCGTTAAACACCGAACAGGTCACAGCGAAGTTGACGTCCTGGCCAATCAGGTCAGTCAACGCCAACGGTCCCATCGGAAAACCGCCGCCGTCACGCAAAGCGGCATCGATAACCTCAGGAGCGGCAACCTGTTCTTCCAGCGCGCGCCAGGCCTCAGCGTAGAACGGACGCGCTACGCGGTTAACGATAAATCCCGGCGTTGAGCGGCAGCGTACCGGCTGTTTCCCCCAGCCGCTTACGCACTGGCACAGCTGCTCTACCACCTCAGCAGACGTCTCCAGGCCACTCACCACCTCGACCAGCTTCATCACCGGCGCCGGATTAAAAAAGTGCAGCCCGGCCACCCGCTCCGGGTTTTTGACCCCGGCGGCGATGGCGGTAATCGAAATAGACGAAGTGTTACTGGTCAACAACGTTGACGGCGCGCAGATCTCCGCCAGCTGTGCGAACAGCGCCGTTTTGACCTCCAACCGTTCAGAGGCCGCTTCAATTACTAAATCCGCGTCGGCAAGCGCGGCTAAATCGTGGGCCGGATGCAGGCGCGCCAGCAGCGCGTCGGCCTGCTCTGACGCCAGTTTGCCGCGCTCGACCCGCGATGCCAGACGCATAGCAATGCCGTCGATCGCCTGGGCAATCGCGGTTTGATTAATATCGAAAATACGCACCGGATGTCCGGCGGCAGCGGCTACTTCGGCAATACCGGCTCCCATGGTGCCGCTGCCAATCACCGCCACGGTGGCTAAGGATGTTGTCATGGCCTATTTCCCGCTGAACTGTGGTGGCCGCTTGGCCAGAAACGCGCTGACCCCTTCGCGGTAATCATCGCTGCGCCCGGCCAGGCGCTGATAATCGCGCTCAAGATCCAGCTGCGCATCAAGACTGTTGGTTTCAGAAGCCAGCAGCGCCTTTTTAATCAGCCCAAGACCAAACGTCGGTTGCGCCGCCAGATGGCGCGCCAGTTGCAGACTGGTATCCGCCAGTTCTGAATCGTCCACCAGTTGCCAGATAATCCCCCACTGCGCGGCCTGTTCCGCGCTGAGGCTATCGCCCAGCAGTGCCAGCCCCATCGCGCGAGCGCGGCCGGCCACCCGCGGCAGGAACCAGCTACCGCCGCAGTCCGGCACCAGGCCGAGCTTGCTGAACGCCATCACAAATTTGGCCGAACGCGCGGCCAGCACGATATCGCAGCCCAGCGCCAGGGTGGCGCCAGCGCCGGCGGCCACACCGTTGACCGCGCAGATAACCGGCTTCGGCAGCGCCGCCAGACGGCGCACTAACGGGTTGTAAAAGCGTTCTACCGACAGGCCGAGATCCGGCGGCGGGCCGCTGGGGTCGACATTGCGATCGTTCAAATCCTGGCCGGCGCAAAAGCCGCGACCGGCGCCGGTGATCAGCAAGCAACGTACGCCGTCATCACGCTCGGCCTGCTTCAGACATTCCGCCAGCTGTTGATGCATCAGGTCGTTAAAACTGTTGAGGCGGTCCGGGCGATTGAGGGTAATGGTCATGACGCCCTGTTCCACTGCGCTGAGAATGAAAGCTTCCACGATTAGCGTCCTTTAAATTCCGGTGTACGTTTTTGTAAGAAGGCGTCGATGCCTTCGCGGCGGTCCTCGGTGGCGCTCAGCAGGCTAAACAGCTGGCGCTCCTGTTGCAGACCAGCCTGCAGGCTGACTTCCTGCGACAGGCGCAGCGACTGTTTTGCCGCCCGTAGCGCCAGCGGCGAATGGCGGGCAATGGTGGTTGCCAGTTTCAGGGCATACTCATCGGTTAACGCCGCCGGATGGATATCGCTGACCAGCCCGGCCTGTTGCGCCTGGCGGGCGTCAATACTCTCGCCGCTCAGCACCATCCGGCTGGCCAGCGCCTTGCCAACGCTGCGGATCAGCCGCTGGGTGCCGCCAGCGCCCGGCATAATGCCGAGGGTAATTTCCGGCAGGCCAAAGCGGGCGTTGTCGCCGGCGACAATCAGGTCGCACAGCAGAGCCAGCTCGCAGCCGGCACCGAGCGCGTAGCCGTTGACCGAAGCGATGAGCGGTTTAGTAAAGGCATCGATTCGCGCCCATAACCGTGGGCGAATATCATCCAGGGTGGCAGGCAGATCTTTTTCCGCCATTTCATTGAGGTCAGCCCCGGCGGCGAAAAAACGCGCGTTACCGCTGATAACGCAGACGCCGACGCTGTCATCAACTGCCGCGGACTCCAGCACCTCGGCAATCTGGGTTAATAAGGCATTGTTCAGCGCGTTGCGGGCCTGCGGGCGGTTCAGCGTCAACTGAAGCGCCCGGCCATGACGGTGGATCAGCAGGTCACTCATGCCATCCCCCGCGCGTCAAAGTCGACCACTACATCGCCGCTGGTCGGCAACGACTGGCAGCTCAGCACGTAGCCCGCCGCCAGCTCATCCGCTTCCAGGCTGTAATTGGCGGCCATCGCCACTTCACCGCGTAGCACTTTGCATTTACAGGTGGCGCATACCCCGCCCTTACAGGCGAACGGCAGATCGGCGCCCTGACGCAATGCGGCATCCAGGATGCTGTCGTCTTCGGCGCTGAGGGCGATAAGCCGATCGCGCCCGTCCTGGCGGATGGTCACCGTGCGCCCTTCCGCCTGCACTCCAGCGGCGCGCTTCACATTGCCGCCTGGGGTATTAAAGCGTTCGAGATGAATCGATTTCTCCGCTACGCCAAGTTCACGTAACGTCGCTTCCGCCTCGTCCATCATCACCGCCGGCCCGCAGATAAAGGCCTCGTCGAAACGGCTGAAATCCAGCAGATGGTCAGCGAGCTGGCGCAGTTTGTCGCCGTCAATGCGCCCCTGTAGCAGATCGCTGTCCATCGACTCCTGGCTAAACAGGTGTATCACCTGCAGGCGCTGCGGATAGCGGTCTTTTAAATCGGCCAGCGCCTGGCGGAACATCATGCTATGGCTGCTGCGGTTGCCGTAGATCAGCGTAAAGCGGCTTTGCGGCTCGGTCGCCAGCGTCGCGCTAATGATCGCCATCATCGGCGTGATCCCGGAACCGGCGGCAATCGCCAGATACTCACCCTGCCGTTCGGCCTGCGGTTGATAACCGAAATGCCCCTGCGGCACCATCACTTCCAGCTCCATACCCTGCTGGATATCGTGCTGGGCGTAGCGCGAGAAGCGCCCGCCGTCGATGGCTTTGACCGCGACGCTAATTTCGCCTGGCGTGCGGCTGCGACAAATGGAGTAACAGCGGCGCAGTTCTTCGCCGCCCAGACGGGCTTTTAGCGTCAGATGCTGGCCCGGGCGAAAACAGTATTCCGCCTGCAGGGCTTGCGGAATCGCAAAAGTGATGGTCACCGCATCGCGGGTTTCCGGCTCGACTCTCGCCACCTTAAGCGAATGGAACGTCGTCATGGCAACCTCAAATACATTTAAAGTAATCAAAAGGTTCCCGGCAGCTGTCGCAGCGATAGAGCGCTTTGCAGGCCGTGGAACCGAATTCGCTAATCAGCGAAGTATGGGTGCTGCCGCAGCGCGGACAGCTCACCTCAGCGGGCATGTCCGCATGGCAGGCGTGCCCCTGGGGCGGGCTGATGCCGTACTGGCGCAGGCGCTCGCGAGCATCCTGACTCATCCAGTCGGTGGTCCACGGCGGATCCAGCTGCAGGACGATATGCACCGGCAGAAAGCCATGCTCGCTCATGACCGTACGGATCTCGCCCAGCAGATGCTCCGTCGCCGGACAGCCCGAATAGGTCGGGGTAAAGCCAATCACCCAGCCGTCGCCATGGCGCGCGACGCTGCGTACCATACCGAGGTCGGTGATGGTGAGTACCGGCACTTCCGGATCCGGGATCGCGCTTAATAACCCCCAGATGGTGCGAACCTCTGCAGGAGCGATATCGGCAAGACGTTGCATAGTCACCTCACTTACCACTGCAGTCCGGGATGCGAACGCTGCAGATATTGCATCTCCGCCAGCAGCGGGCCGAGATGTTCACTGTGCAGCCCCTGTTTGCCGCCGCTGCGGAAGGCCGCTTCCTGCGGGATTTGTAAGCCGGAGTCGAGCAGCGCCGTGTGTACCGCGCTTTGCCATTCGGCCTGAAGCTCGCGCGGATCAACCGCAATGCCCTGCTCAACCAGGCTGAGCTCCACTTCATCGGCAAGGAACAGTTCGCCGGTGAAGCGCCAAAGATTGTCGACCGCCTGCTGCATTTTGCGATTTGATAACTCGGTGCCGTTACCCAGACGCTCCAGCCAGCCGCGGCTAAAGCGCTGGTGGTAACGCACCTCTTTCAGCCCTTTGGCGGCAATGGCCGCCAGCTGCGCGTCGCGGCTGTTCACCAGCCGGCTGTACAGGGCGACGTGCCAGACATCGATAAAGAACTGGCGGGCGATAGTGTCGGCAAAATTGCCGTTTGGCTGCTCCACCAGCAGCAGGTTGCTGTACTGGCGCTCATCGCGGCCAAAGGCCAGCGTATCTTCGTCGCCGCAGCCGTTAAGCTCGGCGGCATAGCTTAAAAAATTGCGCGCCTGGCCGAGCAGGTCGAGGCCGATGTTGGCCAGCGCAAGATCGATCTCGAGCTCGGGAGCATGGCCGCACCAGGCGCCTAAACGCTGGGCCAGAACCAGACCATTGTCGCCAAGCCGCAGGGCGTAGGTGGCTACGGGGTTAGGGTTATTCATCGCCGCCTCACATGTGTTCCATGCCGTCCGGCACGGTATAGAAAGTCGGATGACGGTAGACTTTGCTTTCCGCCGGGTCGAAGAATTCGCCGCGCTCTTCCGGCTGCGAAGCAACGATTTCGCTGGCCTTCACCACCCAAATTGAGCAGCCTTCGCTGCGGCGGGTATAGGCATCGCGGGCATTCTCCAGCGCCATTTGATCATCAGCGGCGTGCAGACTGCCGACGTGACGATGGGATAACCCCTGTTTGCTGCGAACGAACACTTCATATAACGGCCAGTAAACTTTGCTCATGTTGTCTCTCCTCATGCCGCGCTGCGGGCCTGCTGTTTTTGCGCATGGGCCAGCGCGGCCTCGCGCACCCACTCGCCCTCTTCCCAGGCCTTACGCTTGGCGGCCAGCCGCTCGTGATTGCAAATCCCGCGGCCGCTAATCACCTCGTTAAATTCCTGCCAGTCGATTTCGCCGAAGCGGTAGTGGCCGCTGGCTTCATCAAACTGCAAATCCGGGTCCGGGACGGTCATACCGAGGATCTCTACCTGCGGCACGGTGTTATCGACGAAGCGCTGACGTAGCTCGTCGTTGGAGTGCAGTTTGATTTTCCACGCCATGCTGCGGGCGCTGTTCGGCGAGTTGTCATCGTTGGGGCCAAACATCATCAGCGCCGGCCACCAGAAACGGTTAATGGCGTCCTGCAGCATCTGCCGCTGCGCGTCATTGCCCTGCGCCAGCGCCATGCAGGCTTCAAAACCCTGACGCTGGTGAAAGCTCTCTTCTTTGCAGATTTTGACCATCGCCCGGGCATAGGGGCCATAGGAGGTCCGGCACAGCGCCACCTGGTTGACGATGGCCGCGCCATCGACCAGCCAGCCGATCACGCCGATATCCGCCCAGCTCAGGGTCGGGTAGTTAAAAATGGAGGAATATTTCATCTGCCCGTCGAGCATTTTCTGATACAGGTCTTCCCGCGCGCAGCCCAGCGTTTCCGCGGCGCTATAGAGATAAAGCCCATGCCCGGCCTCATCCTGTACCTTAGCCAGCAGGATCGCTTTGCGGCGCAGCGTCGGCGCGCGGGTGATCCAGTTGCCTTCCGGCAGCATGCCGACGATTTCCGAGTGCGCGTGCTGGCCTATCTGCCGAATCAAGGTCTTACGGTAGGCATCCGGCATCCAGTCCTGCGGTTCGATGGCCGTTTCCTGCGCGATGCGCTGGTCAAAGCGTTGTTCTTCTGTCACGTCATCACCTTTATGATTCCGATATTCACAACAAAAACATTTATGTGAATCACTTTGTTTATTAAAGGTTACATATCGGTTAAATAAAACCACAAATTTTGTTTGTTCTTTTTGTGATGCTAACCGCAAAACCTTTTGTAAACAGCCGATAAATCAGTAGCATAAACGCAACGCCCCATCGACCGCCGATCACAATGTTAATAAATTATTAAATACAGGCTTGATTTTTATGATTCATAAAAGAACTATTTATAGATATCACACGTAACACATTTGGAGATTTGCGATGCAGCAGTTAGCCAGTTACTTATCCGGCGCCTGGCAGACCGGCCGGGGCCGCGCCCGTACTATCCATCACGCCATTACCGGGGCGGCGCTGTGGGAGGTGACCAGTGAAGGCCTGGATATGGCGCAGGCGCGCCGCTTCGCGATTGAGCGCGGCGGTAAAGCTCTGCAAGCCATGACCTTTATTGAACGCAGCGCGATGTTAAAAGCGGTAGCAAAACGGCTACTGGAGCAGAAAGACGAGTTCTACGCCATCTCCGCGCAAACCGGCGCGACCCGCGCCGACAGCTGGGTGGATATTGAAGGCGGCATCGGCACCCTTTTCACCTATGCCGGGCTCGGTAGTCGCGAATTGCCGGACGATATCCTGTGGCCGGAGGACGAGCTGATCCCGCTCTCCAAACAAGGGGGTTTTGCCGCGCGTCACGTGCTGACCTCGAAATCAGGCGTCGCCGTCCATATCAACGCCTTCAACTTCCCCTGTTGGGGAATGCTGGAAAAACTGGCGCCGACCTGGCTTGCCGGCATGCCTGCTATCATTAAGCCCGCCACCGCGACTGCTCAACTTACCCAGGCAATGGTGAAAGCGATTGTCGACAGCGGCCTGGTGCCGGAAGGCGCCATCAGCCTGATTTGCGGCGGCGCGGGCGATCTTCTCGACCATCTCGATAGCCAGGACGTGGTGACCTTTACCGGCTCAGCCGCCACCGGCCAGCAGCTACGGACCCACCCTAACCTGGTGGCCAAATCCATTCCCTTTACTATGGAAGCGGATTCGCTCAACTGCTGCGTATTAGGCGAAGACGTCACCCCGGAGCAACCTGAATTCGCGCTGTTTATTCGGGAAGTGGTCCGCGAGATGACGGCGAAAGCCGGGCAAAAATGTACCGCTATCCGTCGCATCATCGTGCCGCACGCACAAATCGATGCGGTACGTGAAGCGCTGATCGCCCGGTTGCAAAAAATCACCGTCGGCGACCCGGCGCAGGAAGGCATAAAGATGGGGGCGCTGGTCAACACCGAGCAGCGTCAGGACGTGCAGGATAACGTCAATAAACTGATCGCCGCCGGCTGCGAAGCGCTGCTCGGCGGACAGGCAGATCTTAATGCTGATGGCGCGTTCTTCCCGCCGACCCTGCTGTACTGCCCGCAGCCGGATGAAACACCAGCGGTTCACGCCATTGAAGCCTTTGGCCCGGTAGCGACGCTGATGCCGTATCGCGACCGCCAGCATGCGCTGACGCTGGCGCGAGCCGGCGGCGGTAGCCTGGCCGGTACGCTGGTCACCGCCAGCGGCGAGCTGGCGCGCGAGTTTATCCTTGGCGCCGCGCGCGCGCATGGTCGTATTCAGATACTGAACGAAGCATCCTCCGTAGAATCAACCGGCCACGGTTCGCCGCTGCCGCAGCTGGTACACGGCGGCCCTGGCCGCGCTGGCGGCGGAGAAGAGCTTGGCGGGCTGCGCTCGGTGAAACACTATATGCAGCGTACCGCCGTCCAGGGCAGCCCAACGATGCTGGCGACCATCGGCCAGCAGTGGGTGCGTGGCGCGCAGGTTAGCGAAGACCGCATTCACCCGTTCCGTAAATACTTCGAAGAGATCCAGCCTGGCGATAGCTTATTAACCCCGCGCAGAACCCTCACCGAAGCGGATATCGTTAACTTCGCCTGCCTGAGCGGCGACCATTTCTATGCGCACATGGACAAAATCGCCGCCGCCGAGTCGATTTTCGGCGAGCGGGTGGTCCACGGTTATTTCCTGATCTCCGCCGCGGCCGGGCTGTTCGTCGATGCCGGCGTCGGGCCGGTTATCGCCAACTACGGGATGGAAAACCTGCGCTTTATTGAGCCGGTCAAACCGGGAGATACCATTCAGGTTCGCCTGACCTGTAAGCGGAAAACGGTCAAACGTCAGCGCAGCGCCGATGAGAAAGCCACCGGCGTGGTGGAATGGGCGGTGGAGATTTTCAACCAGCACCAGCAGGCGGTGGCGCTGTATTCCATTCTGACCCTGGTGGCGCGCCAGCAAGGGGATTTTCCGGCGTAATAGCGGAAAATAGACCGCTGGCGCTCTGTTGGCCGATCCTTGAGCCATTGATCCTGCACTCGGTTTGCAACGGTTTCGCCCCGGGAAGTCCTTTATGTTATCTGTGGCTTCAGCGCACATTGCGCTCCCGATTAATCGTCTGCGTTATGTCACTCATGGCGCAGGGAGCGCACAGGGGGCGGCCAGTCGCCGCCGCCCCCTGTACCCCCGGGCTCCGGCCAGCAAAATCGCCACTGCGTGGTGCCTTCGACTTATCCCTGCAGGCTTCGGGTCGGGCCGAGGCAGCGTCCCTGCAAAACACGGCCCTCAGCCCGCATCCATGCGGGCTGCCCCGGCCTTCCGGGAACGTCTCAGCGATTTTGAGGCCGCCAGCACCGGTAGTTTCAGCGGCCCCAGCGCCAGCGATGATTTGGATCTGTAGGGGCTGTAGGCCCGGTAAGGCGTCAGCCGCCACCCGGCAAAAAAATCGGCGCACGTTCTCAATGCCTCTGCGGAGGCATTTTTTACGTCCGTCTGGCAAAACTGACAAACAAGCTGGCAAAAGCAAACAAACGCCCCGGCGCCGCTGGCTGGTAGCTTAAGGGTGACAAAGCCGACATTCGCAGCGGCAAGAGACAACACAACAATAAGATGAGGTCACTATGGCAAACGGCTTGAAATTTTCTCCTCGTAAAACCGCGCTGGCGCTGGCCGTCGCGGTGGTTTGCGCCTGGCAATCACCGGTCTTCGCCCACGGCAGCGAAGCCCACATGGTACCGCTGGATAAAACGCTGCAGGCGTTCGGCGCCGATGTCCAGTGGGATGACTACGCGCAAATGTTTACCCTGATAAAAGACGGCGCTTACGTCAAAGTGAAGCCCGGCGCCAAAACCGCGATCGTCAACGGTAAACCCCTGGATCTACCGGTGCCGGTGGTGATGAAGGAAGGTAAAGCCTGGGTCTCCGATACCTTTATCAACGATGTCTTCCAGTCCGGTCTCGATCAGACCTTCCAGGTGGAAAAGCGCCCTCACCCGTTAAACTCGCTCTCGGCGGCGGAAATCAGTGAAGCGGTGACCATTGTTAAAGCCGCGCCGGAATTCCAGCCCAATACCCGCTTTACCGAAATTTCCCTGCACGAGCCGGATAAAGCGGCGGTGTGGGCCTTTGCCCTGCAGGGTACGCCGGTCGATTCACCGCGCACCGCCGATGTGGTGATGCTGGATGGCAAACACGTGATTGAAGCCGTCGTCGATCTGCAAAACAAAAAAATCCTCTCCTGGACGCCAGTTAAAGGCGCCCACGGGATGGTACTGCTCGATGATTTTGTCAGCGTGCAGAACATCATCAACGCCAGCAGCGAATTCGCTGAGGTGCTGAAAAAGCACGGTATTACCGATCCAGGCAAAGTGGTCACCACCCCGCTCACCGTTGGCTATTTTGATGGCAAAGATGGCCTGCAGCAGGATGCGCGTCTGCTGAAGGTGGTCAGTTATCTCGATACCGGCGACGGCAACTACTGGGCGCACCCGATTGAAAACCTGGTGGCGGTGGTCGACCTTGAAGCGAAGAAAATTATCAAAATTGAGGAAGGCCCGGTTATCCCGGTACCGATGGAGCCACGTCCGTATGATGGCCGCGACCGCAACGCCCCGGCGGTGAAACCGCTGGAGATAACCGAACCGGAAGGCAAAAACTACACAATCACCGGGGATACCATTCACTGGCAGAACTGGGATTTCCACCTGCGCCTGAACTCACGCGTCGGGCCAATTCTCTCGACGGTGACCTACAACGATAACGGCAAAAAACGCCAGGTGATGTATGAAGGTTCCCTCGGTGGGATGATCGTTCCCTACGGCGACCCGGACGTCGGCTGGTATTTCAAAGCCTATCTGGACTCCGGCGATTACGGCATGGGCACCCTGACATCGCCGATTGTGCGAGGTAAAGATGCGCCATCGAATGCGGTGCTGCTGGATGAAACCATCGCCGATTACACCGGCAAACCGACCACGATTCCAGGCGCGGTCGCCATATTCGAACGCTATGCCGGGCCGGAATATAAGCACCTGGAGATGGGCAAGCCCAACGTCAGCACCGAACGCCGGGAACTGGTGGTACGCTGGATCAGTACCGTCGGGAACTATGATTATATCTTTGACTGGGTGTTCCACGACAACGGCACCATCGGTATCGATGCCGGCGCCACCGGGATTGAAGCCGTCAAAGGCGTGATGGCGAAGACCATGCACGACCCCAGCGCCAAAGAGGATACCCGCTACGGGACGCTGATCGACCATAATATTGTCGGCACCACCCACCAGCACATCTATAACTTCCGCCTCGACCTCGACGTGGACGGCGAAAACAACACCCTGGTGGCGATGGATCCTGAAGTGAAGCCCAACACCGCCGGTGGCCCGCGCACCAGTACCATGCAGGTGAATCAGTACACCATTGACAGCGAGCAGAAAGCGGCGCAGAAATTCGACCCTGGCACCATTCGCCTGCTGAGCAATACCAGCAAAGAGAACCGCATGGGCAACCCGGTCTCTTATCAGATTATCCCTTACGCCGGCGGCACGCATCCGGCGGCGACCGGCGCGAAGTTCGCCCCGGACGAGTGGATCTACCATCGCCTGAGCTTTATGGATAAACAGCTGTGGGTGACGCGCTACCACCCGACAGAGCGTTATCCGGAAGGGAAATACCCTAACCGTTCCGCCCAGGATACCGGCTTAGGGCAGTATGCGCAGGATGATGAGTCGCTGACAAACCACGACGACGTCGTGTGGATCACCACCGGCACCACCCACGTCGCGCGCGCCGAAGAGTGGCCGATCATGCCGACCGAATGGGCGCACGCCCTGCTGAAGCCGTGGAACTTCTTTGACGAAACCCCAACCCTTGGCGAGAAGAAAAAGTAATCTTAACCGGCGGTGAAATCGAGCAGGATTTTACCGCCTCTTCCCGGTTGGTCGGCGGCGGCAATCGCCTCCCGCCAGTCGTTCAACGCTATACGCTGGGCCGGCGGCTGGGTGGTCACTGGCAAGCGCAGCCAAATCTCGTCAAACGCCGCCCGCCACGCCGCCACGCTGAGTGTCGGCAACGCCTCCCGCAGATGAAACTTGCGCACCGTCGCGCTACCGCGCGTCTGGGTCAGCGGCCGCCCGGATAATAAACCATAGGAGATCAGGGTCGACGATGCGGGCAGCACCGACAGCAGCGTATTCGCCAGTTCGCCGCCCACCGCGTCAAACACCAGATCGCTGTGCTGGCTGACCTTCTCCATCAGCGCCCGGTCGGTATCGAGGATCGGATAGATCCCGGCCTGTTCCAGGCGCGCCCGGTGCTGCGGCGAGCGAATAATCCCGCTCACCGAGCGGGCGCCCATCGCCAGCGCCCACTGTCCCAGCAGGCTGGCGCAGGAGGACGATGCCGCGGTCAGCACAAGGTGTTTTCCGGCAACCGGCCAGCGCTTGAGCATCAGCATAGCCGTCAGCGGATTGATATACCCGCGGGCGGCCAGCAGATCGTCAACCGCTGGCGGCACCGGCACCAGCCAGGTCTCATCCAGATCGATAAACCGCTGCCAGGTGGCGCCCCCGCGCAGAGGTAGCACCCGCTGTCCCGCGGACAGCCGGCTGCCGTATGGCGCGGCGACCACCTCGCCAAGGCCTTCATAACCAGCGACGGCCGGCAGTCGGGTGCGGTGGCGATAGGCGCCGGTCACGGGGATCAGATCCGAGGGATTCACCGGGGCATAGCGCATCCTGACCCGCACCCGTCCGCCTGCCAGCGGCGCCAGCGGCAGGCGTTTCAGGGTCAGCACGGCGGCCGGCGGCCCGTAGCGGTCATAAACAATGGCGTCGTTGAACATCGACAGGCTCCAGACAGCGAAAGGCGGGATCATAGCAGATCCCGCCGCCAGTGGCTCACGCCCGCGGCCAAACCTGGGGGAACAGCGGGGAATCCAGCGGGTCGCCGTCCCGCAGGGTCAGCTCGGGGAACGGTGGCGACGTCACGCCGCCGCGATCGGCAAACGCGGCGTCATCCCCCACCCAACGGGCGGAGAAGACCCGTCGCGCCCGCGCGCCGGGGTTGCCGCGGGCGCCATGGACGGTGCGGAAATGGAAGGCCACCGCATCCCCCGGCTCCAGCGCCCAGCTGACGATATCGTATTCGTCCTCATGGGCGTCGATATCCGGCAGGGTGCTGAACCGGGTGTGCTCGTAAAGCTTAGTGCCATTGAAACGGGTAGGACTGAACTCCTCCTCCCAGCGATGCGACCCGCGAATGCAGCGCAGCGAGGTGGCCTCCGCCACCGGGTCCAGCGGGATCCAGAAGCTGACGTTCTGCCTGCCGGAGACGCAATAGTAAGGCTGGTCATGATGCCAGGGAGTCACCGTGCTGCCTCCGGCCGGTTTGACCAGCGTATGTTCATGGAAAAATTTCGCCGTCTGCGACTGCATCAGCGCCGCGGCGATCTCGGCGGCGGCCGACTGGAAGACAAACTCGCTAAACGCCGGGATCCGCGACCAGTTGCAGTAGTCCTGAAAAAAAGGCGGCGAGCCATCTTTGGGGATCACCGTGCGCGCATGACCATACTCGCTGGGGCTGGCCATCAGCGCCGTGACCCCCTCGGCGAGGCGATCGACCCAGGGGGTAAAGACGCCTTTTAATAACACCGCGCCATCCGCCTGCCAGCGGTCGATGGTCGCTTGATCGATGTGGGGAGAGTGTTGGTTGTGCATCGCTTGGGTTCCTGTGTTGAGGGATCAGGTGAGCGGTTCCGCCGGTTCGGCACGCATCCACGCGCAAAGCTGTCGCAGCATCGTCATACAGCGCTCGGTCTGCGCGATGCTGATGTACTCATCGGCCTTATGGCCCTGGGCCATGCTGCCCGGTCCGCAGACCAGGGTCGCGACGCCCATCTCATCGAACAGCCCTCCTTCGGTGCCGAACGCCACGGTGGAGAAGCGGTCGCTGCCGCACCACTGCGCCAGCCAGCGGGCGAAGTCGGACTGCGGATCGCTGAGCAGCGGCGGATAGTGGCTTAACAGCTGGAACTGGATGTCGCTCCCGCTGCCTACCCGGCGCATCTCCGGCAGCAGCTGGCGATGGGCGTAGGCCGCCAGCGCCTCGGTGACCGCTTCGGGACGCATCCCCGGCAGGTAGCGGATCTCAAAATCAAAGCGGCAGGACTGCGGAACAATATTCAGCGCGGCCCCACCCTGAATGGTGCCCACCTGCAGCGTGCTGAAGGGCGGCGAAAAGCGGCTGTCCTGCTGCCGGGCCAGACGCACGCCCAGCCGATCCAGGTGGTTGATCAGCCTGGCCGCGTAGCGGATGGCGTTCACCCCCTGCGGGGCATAGGCCGAATGGCAGGCCTGCCCCTCGATGCAGCAGCGCATGGCCAGTTTGCCTTTATGACCGAACACCGGCTGCATCTCTGTCGGCTCGCCGATGAGGCACAGCGCCGGTTTCTCCGGCGAGGCCTGCAGAAAATCCACCAGGCTGCGCACACCGAGACAGCCGACCTCTTCGTCATAGGAGAAGGCCAGATGCAGTGGCATGCGCAGCGGCGCCGCCAGAAAGTCATCCACTGCCGCCAGCACGCAGGCGAGAAACCCCTTCATATCGGCGCTGCCGCGGCCATAGTAGCGGCCATCGCGCTCGGTGAGGCTGAAAGGCGGAACGCTCCAGGCCTGGCCGTCCACCGGGACCACGTCGGTGTGGCCCGAGAGCATCACCCCACCGCCGCCGGACGGCCCCAGCCGGGCGTAGAGATTGGCCTTACCGCCCGACGGGTCATAAAAGCGGCGCGACGCCACGCCGCGGGCAGCGAGAAAATCGGCGATCCAGTCGATCATCGCCAGGTTCGAATGGCGGCTGGTGGTGTCAAAAGCCAGCAGCGCGGCGAGGATGTTATTCATCGCCGGGGACGCCATAGGCGGGCGCATCGCGAGGGTCGAGCGCCCGGGTAATATAGGCGTCCATTTGCGGCTCCCAGGCCAGCCACAGTTGCTCAAGGGCCGCCAGCGGATCCGTCTCCGCCCAGTCAATACGCAGATCGACCACCGGCCACGGGTAATCGTCCACCACCTTCACCGCCGCCGAGTGGACCGGGCCGGCCTCGCCCCCGGCGGCAATCCCCGCGCGCAGCCCGGCCAGCAGCCGGCTGGCCAGTTCACCGCTCGCCGTCTCGAAGGCGGCCACCATCGCGGCGATCACCTCGTGACTGGCCAGCATGTTGCCCGCCGCCACGCAGTTATCTCCCGCCAGGGTGCCACCGATCCCGAGAGTATGTTCTCCGCTGAACGCCGCCACTTCACCGTTGGCATCAATCGCCGCGACCTGGCGATATTCGCGGAAGCGGTCCTCCGCCAGGGCCAGGTTCAGAGCCTGCTCAACGGAGGCCCCCGCCTCAAGCGCACCAAGAATATGCGGCCCCAGCGACGGTAAGGTTATGTTCTGACTGGCGACTGCGCCGACGCCGGGCAATAGCCACGGACAGCGCGATCCCACGGCCATGCTCGACGAACTAATGGCAATGCCCAACTGACCTGATTCCGGGCAGCGGGCGCTAATAGAGAGAGTCATTCTGCTGCCTCCCCCTGCCAGTCGTCAGGGATCACCGCCGTAACGTCAATCTCCATCAGCCACTGCGGCTGCGCGAGGGCCGACACCACCACCCCGGTGGAGATGGGAAAGACGCCTTTTAACCATTTGCCCACCTCCTGATAGACCGGCTCGCGATAGCGGGGATCGATCAGATAAGTGGTGGTCTTGACGATATGCGAGAGGTCGCTTCCCGCCTCTTTCAGCAACTGTTCAACATTCTTCATTGCCTGCTCCGCCTGCGCCCGCGGGTCGCCGAGGCCAATCAGATTGCCTGCGAAATCGGTGCCAACCTGGCCGCGAACGTAGACGGTATTGCCGGCCCGCACCGCCTGGCACAGATCGTTGTTCAGCGCCTGGTTCGGGTAGGTCTCTTTGGTGTTAAACATGCGAATACGGGTATGAGTTGGCATCAAAGCACTCCTTAAGGAAAACGGTTAACAGGACGGCTGGTAACGCTGGTACTGGCGCTGAATGGCGATCTGGTCGGCAATATATTTGGCATCGTGCCAGACGCCCCAGATAAAGGTGGACCCGCGCCGCGAGAGCCAAGGCAGGCCGAGGAAATAGACGCCCGGCTCCGTCGATACGCCGCGGTGATGCTGTGGCCGCTGTGCGTCATCGAAGGCGTTGACCTTCAGCCAGCGATAGTCGGTGGTGTAGCCCGTCGCCCAGATGATGGTGCCGATCCCGGCCTCAGCCAGATTGAGACTGAGCAGCGGGTCGGTAACGCAGGCCGGATCGGGCAGAAATTCGCGGGCGGAGGGCTCTTCGGGCAGGTCCATACCGTTGCGGGCCACCCACGCGTCCGCGGCGTCGAGCAGCGCAAGGTAGGAGGCATCGCCGCGGCGGATATTCTCCGCCAGGTCGTGGTGAAACAGTGCTTTGTCACCGTCAAAGCCACGGGTCTGCCCCACTAACGTGACCCCCTGATGCGCCAGCTGGCGAAAATCGACGGTATGGCCGCCGCGCGCGCCGCTCACCGCGATAGTGACATGCTCTTTACCCGGCGCATTGGCCGCGGCATCCCACATTCCCAGCACCCCGAGCCACCAGCAAAAATCGCGCTGACGATAGCGACGCGGCGGGCGGTCGTGCGCTCCCACCGACAGCCACACCGCGCGTCCGGCTCGCTGTAGCTCATCGGCAATCTGCACGCCGGAGGAGCCTGCGCCAATCACCAGCACACCGCCCTCCGGTAGCTGCTGCGGGTTAAAATAGTGCGCGGAGTGGAGCTGCTGAATAGCCTGACTCTGTGGGGCGATGGCCGGGATCACTGGCCGCTGAAACGGCCCGGTGGCCGCTACGATCCGCTGCGCTTCAATCACCCCCTGCGAGGTGTCGATACGAAAGCCCGGCCGTCCGACGAGGCGTTCGGCGCTGAAAACCTCCACCCCGGTACGGATCGGCGCATTGAAGCTGCGGGCATAGGCGGCAAAATAGTCTGCCACCTGCTCTTTGCCGACAAAGCTGTCTGCCGGGCAGTCCGGGAACACCATGCCCGGGAACCGATCGTGCCAGGCCGGGCCGTTGGCGACCAGCGAATCCCAGCGTCCGCTGCGCCAGGCCTGGGCAATACCCTGCTTTTCCAGCACCAGGTGGGGGATATCCAGCCGGGTCAGATGCTCGCTCATGGCGACGCCCGCCTGCCCCGCGCCCACCACCAGGGTATCGATCTCGGTAATCTGTTCAGTCATTTCGCTATCCTTCAAGCACAGTTGCCGACGACGTCGCCGGAATTGACGGCTTTCAGGTTATTTAACTGTGACGAATTGGTAAAATATTATAAAACGATCGACTGAATAGAATTTTGCGAGGCTGAGTGACGACAAAAAATAATGCCTGCCGGATCGACAGGCGTTATTTCAGGCGTGAGTTGGGGTTAATTCGATGCTGCGACAATAATCCATAAACAGTTGCGTCGGCCGCGTGGGCTCATTATTCGCGAGATGCGCCATAATTAAGGTCGAGGCGGGCATCTCGTCGGCAATATCCCGCTGCACCACTCTTTCACCATCGTAGGTCATATCGCAGCAGGGCCGGGTGACCAGCACCGAAAAACCCAACCCCTGACCCACCATACAGCGCACCATTTCAATGGAGGGGGAACTGTAAGCCACTTCCGGGTGATAACCCTTTTCCTTAAAGATGGAGATAAAATAATTTTTACTGGGGACCGCATCGAGGAGGATCATCGGCTCGCGGCTCAGCTCCTGCAGCGTCACCTGCGCCTTCTGCGCCAGCGGATGCGCGGCGGGCAGCAGCGCGTAGGGTTTATGCGGGGCATTGAGCCGCTCTTTATTGATCGAATGGCCGAGCTCCAGATCGTAAACCAGCGCCAGGTCGAAGCGGCCGCGGTGCAGGCCATGCATCAGCTCATGCTGTTCGCCGTCGTACAGATGCAGGGTGATTTCCGGATAGCATTTCTTAAACCCGGCCACCAGCTTCGGCATATACAGCGGAGCCACCGATTCGAAGCAACCGATGGAGATCATGCCAGAAACCAGCTCTTTATCCGCTCGCGAATTCTGTTCGAACTCCCAGGACAGGCGCAGCAGCTCTTTCGCTTTATCGTAGATCCGCCGACCGCTGGAGGTGAGCGAAACGCCCTGCGCATGGTGGCGAATAAACAGCTGCTGGTCGAAGGTGCTCTCCAGATTCTTGATGGCAATCGAAATCGACGGCTGCGCAATGTGCAGCTGGCGGGAGGCCTCAGCGATACTCTCCGTCTCCACCACGGTGACGAAATATTTGAGCTGCTTCAGGGTAAATCGGTTCATAGCATCACCATTGATAAAATATGGTCCGGCGCACACGGGGAATAGTTTTCCTCTAAGTCCCAAGCAATCCGCGTGCCACCCCCGGAAAAGAGCGGCGCATTGCCCGACAAGGGGCGACAATATTTATTATTGCTCTACGCCCGCGTGGTTTATTTCCACCATTGCACCATCATGCGCCACGCTGCACGCCAGACTGGCAGCGTCTGCCCCAGTTTCGCGCAAAATAACCTGTCTGCTCAAAATAGCGTTATTGAATTACAGTCATTGTTTTTAAATTGTTTACGCAAAGTATCTTAACAATCACTTTAAATTCCATATCGTTAATATCGCTGTATAGTTTTTTTAAACTTAAAGGCCAAAAATTTACTAATTGCCTCTGAAAGCATCCTACCAGCATAGTGTATTCGCACGATGAATACCGGTGGCTCCCCATTACGGCACAGCCGAGCCACTTTCATTTTTGATAATTATGACGAGTGAAATAGCCCATGACGTTTAACTGGAACTACATGTTAAGCCTGCTCAGCGATGCCGATTTTTGGTGGGCCACCTGGACCGTCATTAAATTAAGTCTGCTGACCTGGGGCTGCAGTATTGTGCTCGGATTTATTCTGGCGCTGGCCAAACAGTCGCCGCGCGGCTGGTTATCCACCCCAGCCCGGCTGTATATCTGGTTATTTCGCAGTATGCCGCTGCTGGTCCTGCTGATTTTTGTCTACAACATGCCGCAGGCGCTGCCCTCCTTCGCCCCGGTGCTGAACGATCCCTTCTGGGCCGGCCTGCTGGCAATGGTCCTCAGCGAAGCGGCTTATATCGCCGAGATCCACCGCGGCGGATTGCTCTCCATCCCTCGCGGGCAGAGCGAAGCCGCGCGGGCCCTGGGGTTGCGCTACGCCGGGATCCAGTGGCGGGTGATCATCCCCCAGGCGCTGCGCGTCGCCCTGCCGGCGCTGGCCAATGAATATATCGCCATCGTGAAGCTCAGTTCGCTGGTGTCGGTGATCTCCCTGACCGAAATATTGATGGTCGGCCAGCAGCTCTACTCGCAGAACTTTCTGGTCATGGAGACGATGACGGCCGTGGCGTTTTATTACATCTTTATCGTCACGGTGTTCGATTTTCTGCTGAAACGGCTGGAGAACTACCTTGACGTGACCCAGCGCAATACCGCTCGTCCGGTAGATGCCGAGATGCAGCGGCTGGCCAGCGCCCGCCGCCCGGCGATGGCGCGCAGCGTCACCCAGAGTCATGAGCCGGCGCTGCAGGCCTCTAAGCTGCATAAGGCCTACAACAACGTCGAAGTGCTGGGGGCGGTGAGCCTGCAGATCCAGCCCGGCGAGGTGGTCTCGGTCATCGGTCCGTCAGGCTCGGGGAAAACCACCCTCATTCGCCTGCTGAACGGTCTTGAGCAGATCGATAACGGCGAAATTCAGATTAACGGCCAACCCTTTATTCACCTCGACCGCCAGGGGCAGCAGAAGCCGCGCTTTATGGAGAATGCCGAACATCGCCTGAACATCGGCATGGTGTTCCAGAGCTTTAACCTGTTCCCGCATCTGACCGTGTTCGGCAATCTGCTGCTGGCCCCGCGCTATCACCATCTGGCAAGTGACGCGGAACTGCGCCAGCACGCCTGCGAACTACTGCACAAAGTGGGCATGCTGGAGCACGCCTGGAAGTATCCGCACCAGCTCTCCGGCGGACAGCAGCAGCGGGTGGCGATCGCCCGCGCCCTGATGATGCGTCCGCAGATCATGCTGTTCGATGAGCCCACCTCGGCGCTGGATCCGGAAAAAGTGAATGAAGTGCTGCAGGTTATCGAATCCCTGGCCCACGAAGGCATCACCATGGTCATCGTCACCCACGAGATGAACTTCGCCTTCAAAGTGTCCGACCGGATCGTGTTTATGGAGAAAGGCCGGGTGGTGTGCGATGACACGCCGCAGGCGATGCGTAGCGGGCAACACCCGCGGGTCGAGGCCTTTCTCAAAGATGTTTCTCTGGCTTAACTATCGGAACGTGAAGAGGAAAAACTATGATTGCGCAGTGGCAAATTGATCAGTTTCATCAGCAGGGTTTTCTGGTGGTCGAAGAGGTGCTTTCCAGCGCCGACATCGCCGCCCTGCAGAGCGATTTCGACGGCTGGGTCGAGGAGAGCCGCGGTCACGCGACGGTGTGGGGAGAAACCCTCGACGGGCGGCCGCGCTTCGATATCGAGCGCGATCATGCTCCTGACCATCCGTCGCTGCGCCGGGTCGCCTCCCCGACGGAGATCTCCGAGGCCTATCGCCATACTGCGCTGAACTCGCGGATGGCGACCATCGCCGCGCAGCTGATCGGCGGCAGCGGCACCCGCTTTCATCACAGCAAAATTAACTCCAAGCTGCCGCACACCGCCACCGAGGTGAAATGGCATCAGGATTTCCTTTTCACCCCGCACAGCAATGACGACATCATCACCGCCCTGCTGATGGTCAGCGAGGTGACGCCAGAGAATGGCCCGCTCAACGTGGTGCCTGGCAGTCATCAGGGGCCGCTGTGGTCCCACTGGCAGGAGGGGCGCTTCACGGGGGCGGTGGATGATGAGGTGGTGGCGACGCACTGCCAGCAGCCGCAGGCCTGTTTTGGCCCGGCGGGCTCAGTCTGCTTTATGCATACCCGCCTGCTGCACGCCTCCAGCCCCAACGAGACCGCCCTGCCGCGCACCCTGTTCATCAGCGTCTACGCCGCGGAGGATGCGCTACCCTACGGCGAAAACCCGCTGCCGAGCCGCCATGCCGGCCAACTGGTCGCGGGAGAAGAGAGCGGTCTGGTGCGCAGCACCAATAACCAGCTTCGTCTGCCGCAGAAGCCGCGCGGCGCTTCGTTTTTTGTTCAGCAGGCCGGCGCCGATCGCGCCAGCATGTAATTTGCCCACACTCCGGAGGTTTTATGACACGCATTTTCGCACCACGCCCGCTGACCCTGCTGCTCTGCGCAGCGGCTGCTCTGACATCCTTTAGCGCACTGGCCTTTCAGCAAAGCGGTAAGATCACCGCCGGTTCGGACATGACCTTTTTTCCTTACGAGTACATGGAAAACAATAAGCCAGCCGGTTTTGACATCGAGCTGCTCGATGGTCTGGCGAAGACTATGGGCCGTGAAGCAGTGAATATCGATACCCGCTTCCCCAACCTGATCCCCGGGCTGCAGGGTGGGCGCTTCGATATCACCAACTCGTCGATGTACATTACCGCCGAACGCCTGAAGGTGATCGATATGGTGCCGTACCTGAAAAGTGGGGAAGCGATCCTCGCCCGCAAAGGCGGCGACTACCAGCCTAAGACCCCGGAGGACTTCTGCGGGCATAAAATCGGCTCGATGGGCGCCACCTCGTGGCTGGCGCAATTGCAGAAGCTTTCCGCCGACTACTGCGTGAAGAAGGGGTTGAAGCCGATTGCGCTGAGCGTTTATACCACCGACCCGCAGACCACCCAGGCGCTGTTGTCGCGCGCGGTGGATGCGCAGATCACCGACGCCGCCGTGGCGCGCGGGGTGGTGGAAAAACTGGGTGACCGGGTGGTTATCTCCTCTGACACGCTGATCTATCCGGTGCTGAACGGCTTTGGCGTTAAAAAAGGCAATACTGAGGTGAAAACCGCCCTCGAAGAGGCGCTGAAAAAATACAGCGCGACGCCGGAATATGCCGCCCTGCTGAAGAAATATCACTTCCAGGCGCCGACGGCGGACGATCTGCAGACCCTGATGCCGAAAGCGGAGTAATGCCCATGCGCGATTCCGATGAAGAGCAGATCCGCATCGACCTGGCGGCCACCTTTCGCATCATTGCCCATCTCGGCATGCATGAGGCGGTGGCCAACCATTTCAGCGCCGCGCTCTCCGCTGACGGGAAAACGTTTTTACTCAACCCGAAGTGGAAACACTTTTCGCGCATCCGCGCCAGCGATCTGCTGGTGCTGAACGCCGATGATGAACGTTGCGCCGCGCGCCCTGACGTCGATGCCACCGCGTGGGCTATTCACGGGCAGATCCATCAGCGGCTCCCGGACGTGCGGGTGGTGCTGCATCTGCACCCGGTGTACACCACCAGCCTCGCCTGTCTGGCGACGCCGCAGATCCTGCCCATCGACCAGAACACGGCCCGCTATTTTAACCGGGTCGCCGTCGATACGCTGTACGGCGGGATGGCGGACACCGCGGCAGAAGGCGCCCGGCTGGCGGGCCTGCTGGCGGACAAACGCCGCCTGCTGATGGGGAATCACGGGGTGCTGGTGACCGCCCTGACCATCGGCGAGGCGTTCGATGATATCTGGACCCTGGAGCGCGCCTGTCAGATCCTGATCACCGCCTGGTCCACCGGCCAGCCGCTGAAGGTTCTGTCAGACGCGGTAGCGGAAAAAACGGCCCAGGACTGGGAGAAGATTGCCGATTTCTCGCGGCAGCATTTTGCCGAAATGAAGCAGTTAATGATCGACCTCGATCCCTCCCTGGTGGACTAACCCCCGCGCCTGCCCGGGTCAGCCCGGGCCGTCGCTGGCTGCCGCCAGCAGCGGCACGATGATATCGCTGAGCGGTGTCGGAATGCCGTGCTGACGTCCGCGACGCTGCACCACGCCGTTACGAATATCCCACTCCAGCGGTCGGCCATTCAGACGATCGATCAGAATAGAGGTGCTTAAGTCGGCAGGCGCCCGGTGAAAGCCGGCGATAATCTCCTCCGGCACGCTGTCGCCCAGGGCGGCCCCTTCCGCCCGCGCCACCTGCAGACATTCGCGCAAATAAGCCAGTCCGAGGGCAGTAATGTCTTCCCGGGCAAACATCCCGGCGCGGCGTCCGGTCAGCACCATCAGTCCGGCGACGGCGTTCTGCAACAGTTTACGCCAGGCCACGGTGGTATAATCCGCCGCCAGGTCCACCGCGCAGCGGGTCCCCGCCAGCGCCTGCTGCACTCGCTCTGCCCCCGGCAGATCCGGGAGGGTCAGGCGCGGCGTGGCGCGCAGCCAGACAGAGGCATCGGCATCGCGCTGCGCCGGAAACCAGACCACCGAGGGCAACACCGTCGCGCCGCCGGTCAGGGGGGCAAACTGCTGGCGCTGCTCAACGCCGTTTTGCAGCACGCACACCACGGTGTCCGTGGAACACAGGGCCGTCAGCCAGGAGGCGATGGCCTCCGTCTGGGTAGTTTTCACCGCGACAAAGACCAGGTCGAAGGGGGCGGCTATCGCCGTTGGGTCGGTGTGCACCGGGCCGGGCACCACGATCTCGCCCTCGTCAGTGCGCAGCACCAGCGCCGAATGGGCGGTACGCCCGCAGACCATCGGCGCCCTCCCCACCTCAAACAGGGCGGCGGCGATAGTCGTGCCGATGGCGCCGGGACCAATAAGTGCAACCTTAGGAAATGCTGACATGCCGAAGACCTCCTGATGATTCACCGCCCTGGTTGGGCAAAGATTGCCCTCCACAGTAGCGAGAAAGACCGGAGGTCGGCAAGCGGCGCGTCGGGAAAAGCCATTCGCTTTCCCCGACAGCGGTCTAGTAACGCACGCAGACGGATTTGGTTTCGCACCAGCCGTCGAGCCAGTCAGGGCCGAAATCGCGGCCGGTACCAGACTGCTTCATGCCGCCGAAAGGCAGGTTGGCGTCAATCAGGGTATGGCTGTTGACCCATACCGTTCCCGCCTGCAGACGGTCGGTGTAGTTCAGGGCCTGGGTTAGATCGCGGGTCCAGACGCTGGCGGTCAGGCCAAAATCGCTGTCGTTGGCCAGACGCAGCGCCTCCTCGCCGTCGGCCACCCGCACCAGGTTCACCACCGGGCCAAACACCTCCTCACGGGTGAGGCGCAGCCCGGCGTCGGGGTTAACCACCAGCGTCGGCGGAATATAATACCCCCCCGCATCCGGTCCGGCGCTGCCGCTGATGAGCTCTGCATTCTGCTGGCGAGCCTCTTCGAGGTAGGCCGCCACCTTGTCGCAGTGGGCCCGGGAGACCACCGGGTTGATCTGCGCCGTCTCCTGCATCCCCGGCCCCACCTGCAGCGATTTTACCGCCTGCTCGAAACCGCTGACCAGGGTGTCAAACAGCGGCGCTTCGATGTAGATCCGCGAGCTGGCGGCGCAGACCTGCCCCTGATTGAGGAAGCTACCGGTCATCAGCCCCTCAATAACCCACTGGGGATCGGCATCTTTGAGCACAATCGCCGGGTTCTTGCCGCCCAGCTCCAGCGTCACGCGAGTCAGGCGGTCGGCGGCCACGCGGGCGATCTGTTTCCCGGTCGCCGTCGAGCCGGTAAAGCTGACCTTCGCTACCTGCGGATGGGCGGTCAGCGCCGCGCCGCAGCCGGCGCCGCTGCCGGTGACCACGTTGAATACCCCGTCAGGTATGCCCGCCAGGGTCGCCAGCTCCGCCACCCGCAGCAGGGTCAGCGGGGTGGTTTCAGAAGGTTTGATGACGATCGAACAGCCTGCCGCCAGGGCCGGCATGACCTTCCACATGCCGATCATCAGCGGGAAATTCCACGGGACGATGCCCGCCACCACCCCGACCGGCTCTTTTTTGGTCCACGCCTGGTAACGCGCCCCTTGCGGGAACGGGATCGACACGTCCAGCGTCCGGCCGCTGATCTTGGTGGTCAGCCCCGCGGTGTAGCGCATCCAGTTAAGGGTGCAGCCGACCTCAAAGGCGCGAGAGATCGCAATGGATTTGCCCTGCTCAAGGGTTTCCAGTTGCGCCAGCTCTTCGCCGTGCTGCTCCACCAGGTCGGCAAAACGCAGCAGGATGCGTTCACGGTCGGCCGGGGTGCGCCCGGCCCAGCGGCGATCGACAAAAGCGCGCCAGGCGGACATTACCGCCCGGTCGACATCCGCCGGGCTGGCGTCGGCGGTGGTGGCAATCGCCTGCCCGGTGGCCGGATCCCAGACGGTTAACCGGTTTTCGCTCTGCGCGGCGCAGGGAGCGCCGTCGATATACAGGCCATGCTGACGGTCTAAAAACTGCTGGACGCTGGCAAGCAGCGCTATCTGAGAGGTGGACATACCCTTTCCTTATTCTTCGCGGATAGTGCTTTCAGTCTATGTCCGGTTGGCGGCTGGCGCTTTTTTCTCTGTGACATTCGTTTGCGCCGCTGTGACAGTCGCCGCAAATCCGCGGCTTACCCTGGCAGAAATGTGCCGCAGGTAATAGTTCTTTCATATACCCGCCATCGCGGCCTTGCCTGAGGCGGCATAAATGCAACAATGCGGAAACATTGTTATTACAGGAGAAGGGCGAATGATGACCACGGCAGAGGGAGGGCTGGCGTACCAGCGCTGGCTGGCGACGATCAATCAGGTCTGCGGCCATTTCGCCGCCCGGCCGCTGGAGGGGCGCTTCCACGGCGAGATTGACGCCCGCTACGCCGGCAGCCTCAAGGTCAGCACGGTCACCGCCGCCGGCGTTAATCTCTACCGCACACACAATGAGATAAAACGCGATAACGACGCCTGGTTCTACACCGTATTTCAGCTTGCCGGCGAAGCCATCATCGAACAGGACGATCGCCAGGTGACGCTGGCGGCGGGCGATATCACGTTAATCGATGCCGCCCGCCCGTGCTCGATTGTCTGGCAGCAGACCTCGCGTCAGGCCTCATTGCTGCTGCCGCGCCAGCGGGTGGCGCCCACAGGCGACATCGCCACCGCCTGCCGGCTGGACAAATCCCTGCCAATGGTGCAGCTCAGCCAGCGACTGCTGCTGGAAAGCATGGGCGGCACGACACTCTCCGCCAGCGAGAGTGAAGCGGCGCTGGAGGCGATCGCCTGCCTGTTGCGCCCGGTGCTGCATCAGCGCGAGCCTGCCCCTTCCCGGCGGGAAAAGCAGTTTCAAAAGATTATTGCCTTAATCGATGCGTCCATTCAGTCGGAGCATTTGCGCCCGGAGTGGCTGGCCAGCGAGACGGGGATGTCGGTACGCAGCCTGTACCGGCTGTTTGCCGATAAAGGGCTGGTGGTGGCGCAGTATATTAAGAACCGGCGGTTGGATCTGTGCGCCCGGGCGCTACAGAATGCCCATGACGACGAAAAGCTGGCGGGGATCGGCTACCGCTGGGGCTTCAGCGACCACAGCCATTTCTCCACCGCCTTTAAGCAGCGCTTTGGCGTTTCGCCGGGCGAATACCGCAAGCGCTGCCGCTGATCATTTACGCCGCCACTGGCCGTTCAGCCCCTGGACGTACTCCCCGGGCTGAGCCCGGGCCACCAGCTTCTGCCCGGCCATTTTCGCCACTTCATCTACCGGCAGATTGTTGTCATCCGCCAGCTGCTGGTAGCTTTCGCTGCGCGCGGCGTTGATCTGCTTCACCAGCGCTAAGGTCTCTTTATCCTGGCGCAGCGGCGCCAGATAGCCGTTCAGCGTTTCCCCCACCCGCCCCTGCTGCCGCGCTTCGCTCAAGGTCAACGCCAGCGCGGGCGCGCTGAGTAAGGTCAGCGCCAGCGCTGCGCTTAACAGTCGTTTTCTCATCGTCGCCTCAGAACAGATCGCTGCGGGATTTCAGCAGATTTTCCACATCCTTATCGACCTTGATGTGGATCTCATGCTCAATTTTGACATTCATATTAATGGTGATGGGCTCTTTCGATGCCGCAATTTCGATACGCGGCGTACAGCCGGCGAGCAGCATCGGCGCCACCATGGCCAGTAGCAACTTCTTCATTTAGGTTCCTTACATGTCTTACCGTCCGTACAGTGCCGCACGGGCAGCATGGCATTCTGTTCGAGCCACGCCTGTAAATTGTCGCCGAAGCGTAAACTGCGCCACAGGTCGAAAATATTCTCTTCATGAGCGTAGTTTAAATGCACGGTACTGCTTTTCCCGTCCACCCGGCTGGTACCGTTGATGGTGGCCTTAAGCGTCAATACGCCCAGATTGTCGAGGTTAATCCGCGTCCACGAGCGGGAGATCTCCATATAGCGCAGCCAGTTAATCGCCGCCCCGGCGGAGACATTGTCCGCCACCAGCGCATCGGCAGTGTCTTTATCCAGCCGCAGGGTCATCGGCCCGTCATTACGCAGCCAGCCGTCGTGGATGATCCATTGGTTGTTTTCCAGCCACAGCGGCAGCGCGCCGCTCACCGCCCCGGACATGGCGAACTGCTTCACCTTGACGGCGCTGGTGAGTTCGCTGCTGGAGATATGCTGCAGGCGGATCAGCGCCGGGTCGCGCTGCGGCATGCGCAGCTGCAGCAGCGTCAGCTTACCGCCTAACAGATCGACGCTGACGTCGCTGAGCTGCAGCGGATTGGCCTCACTCCACGGCCAGGTGCCCTGCAGGTCCGCCGTCAGATTGCGCGCGGTAACCTGGTTGACGATTTCGCCAATACGCAGGGAGACCGGACGACGGGTGCCCAGCTGCCAGTGGCCGTCGCTGAAACGGAATGGCAACACGAAGTCGACGCCGTTAATCTGATTGTCCGGCATCCAGGCGCTGCCGCCCTTCAGCACGCCGTGGCCGCCCGCCTCAAATCCCTGCCCGGCTGCTGCCGAAAAGGCCACCTGCGCATAGAGACTCCCTTCCCGCAGATTCATCTTCCAGTCCGGTGGCACCAGCGGCTGGAACACCGTCAGCGACTGTTTTGGCCACCACGCCTGGCCGCGCAGCCGTTCGCCATCCCAGCGCCCGGTCAGCCGCACCGGGCCAATGGTATCGGCGTGCAGGGCGCCGGTGAACTGGAACCACGTCGGGTCCCGGCCGTCGAGGGCAAATTTCAGCGTTGACGCCGGGAGATAGCTGCCGCCGGAGAAGGTGGTTTTGGCCGCGTCCAGCGACAGCGCGCCGGTCAGCCGCGGGTGCTGGGCATCACGCAGCCAGCGGATCGGCTGCTCGAGCGTCAGACGCGGCGTACTGACCCGCATCGTGCCGTACTCGAGCTTATCGAAGCCGGTGGAGAGGCTGCTCAGGGTAATAGCATTGTCGCGCCACTCCCCGCTGCCCTTCACATCCCAGCGCGCCTGCATCGGGGTGAAGTGTCCCTCACCCCAGTAGCGCCATTGCCAGCGGCCGCTGTCAGGCAGAAAATCGCTCGCCTGACCGTCCAGATGCAGCGTAAAGTCGCCCATCTGCTGCTCATGGGCGCGGAGGATCGCCTGCAGGCGGCCATCGACGCCCTGCTGGGTCACTTTCACCCCAGCCAGCGGCCAGCGAATTTCATCAATATTCAGCGCATCGATCACTCGTCCGCGCGAACGCAGCAGCGCCCCGGGATGAAACGCCAGCTGCGGGCTGACCAGCGACCCGCTGAGCTGCGCCGGCAGCGCCGCGTAGAAGATCATCTCCCCCAGCTTGGCCTCGCCGGTGAGCCGCAGCGGCATGTCGCTGTTATCCATGCTTAGCTTGCCCGGACCGATATTCAGCACCGCGTTGCCTTTGCCGGCATGCCCCTCGGTGAGGACATTTAAGCGACCGCTGACGGTCATCTGCTCGGTCCCCTGCTGCCAGTTACCCACCGACAATGCGACGCGCCCGCTGAGCGGATAGTTCTGGTAGCGGGTGCGCCAGCGGCCATCGCTGATGGTGATCCGCTCCGGGGTGATCTCCCACGGCAGGTCCAGGATCGGCTCTACCTCGCCGCGCGGCGTCACCAGCAGCTGGCCGCGATTGTGCTGCCACTCGAGCCCGGCATCGATCCATTCCGCGGTTTGCGGAAATTCAAAGGTGCCCTGCATCTGGCCGTCGACCGGCAGACCATCCGGTACCAGCGGCAGGTGGAAGGTTCCCACCAGCTTCACCGGCGGCTGATCGTCAGTCAGCCGGGCGCTGAACTGGCTGACGGTGAGGGCCTGGCCGCGCAGGCGCGCCTGCAGACTCAGTTCCTTACCGGCAAAGCCGATGTCCTGCTGCGCTGGCGTCAACGACATCACCAGCCGCCCCTGCCATTTCTCCCACGGCGACAGCCGCAGGTTGTCAATGGTTAACCAGCTGTAGGGCAACATCGATTGCCATTCGGCGAGGGTGCGCGGCGATCCCGGCGTGGGCTCGCTGGCCGGCAGTTTGCTCAGACAAGCACTGTTGATGTCCAGCTGGCCAATATGCAGCCGCCAGCGGCTGGGACGCGAAAGGCGGGTATCGGTCACCCGGGCGAGTTCACAGTCGCCCACCAGATAGCGCAGGTCGGGGATCAGCAGAGCCGACCGCGTCAGACGCGGGCTCTCCTGCAACGAGATACGAGTGCCCACAGGCAGCCAGATGCCCGCCAGCGTCGGCACCCAGTGGGTCAGCGTCAACAGCAGCGTTAGCGGCAATAACACCAGCACTAACACCAGCGCGATGGCGGCTTTATATTTACCCTTCATGGGCAGTTAATATCCTGATTCAACATAAGTAAAAGCCGAATGGCGCCCATTGTGACACGTTCGACCAGTGAGTGAAAGTTTGCGACCTGTTAAAGCATAGTTGCCAGCCGGACTCGCGGCGCGGCGATCGGCCGTCATCATTTAGCTTTTGTTTAAGCAGCGCCTGCCACACTCCAGCCAGACAGAAATGGCTTGCGGGAGAGACCGTGTCGTTAATTATCTCGCTCTTTGAGAGCGCACAGGGCCACTATCCATTGGTATTACTAATGGTTTTCCTGCTCACCTTCACTAAATCCTGCGCGCTGGTGTCGCTGGCGATCCCGGGCACCTCCGGCCTGCTGCTGTTGGGGACATTCGCTTCCGCCAGTCTCGGTCATTTCCTGTTAATGTGGTCCAGCGCCAGCCTCGGCGCCATCGGCGGATTCTGGCTCTCGTGGTGGTTAGGCGTTCGCTATCGTCACCGCCTCACACAGTTACGCTGGCTCACCGCCGAGCGGCTGGCCCGCAGCCGACTCTTTTTTCAGCGCCGCGGGCTGTGGGCGGTCTTTTTCAGTCGCTTCCTCTCTCCCCTGCGCGCCACCCTGCCCCTGGTCAGCGGCGCCAGCGGCCTGCCGCTGTGGTCGTTTCAGCTAGCTAACGTCAGCTCCGGTCTGCTGTGGCCGTTTCTGCTGCTCTCCCCCGGCGCTTTAAGCCTCAGTTTGTGGTGAAAAAACTTTGTCTTTCAAAGAGATTCCGCAAATCCGCGATATGCTCTAGAATTAGCATAAGCACCTGATACTTAAACTATTTTTTAATAATTGTACGATTATTTTAAATATGCTACCGTGACGTTATAATCACTGGAGAAAAGTCTTATGAAAATCGCGGTTTACAGTACGAAGCAGTACGATAAAAAGTACCTGCAGCACGTGAATGATACCTACGGCTTTGAACTGGAATTCTTCGACTTCCTGCTGACAGCGAAGACCGCCAAAACCGCCAACGGTTGCGAAGCGGTGTGTATCTTCGTCAATGACGACGGCAGCCGCCCGGTGCTGGAAGAGCTGAAGGCCCACGGCGTGAAGTATATCGCTCTGCGCTGCGCCGGATTTAACAACGTCGACCTCGAGGCGGCAAAGGAGCTTGGCCTGCGCGTGGTCCGCGTCCCGGCGTACTCGCCGGAAGCCGTCGCTGAGCATGCGATCGGTATGATGATGTCGCTCAACCGTCGCATCCACCGCGCCTATCAGCGTACCCGTGATGCCAACTTCTCCCTCGAAGGCCTCACCGGTTTCACCATGTATGGTAAAACCGCCGGGGTGATCGGCACCGGGAAAATTGGCGTGGCGATGCTGCGGATCCTCAAAGGTTTCGGCATGCGCCTGCTGGCGTTCGACCCGTACCCAAGCGCCGCCGCACTGGAGCTGGGGGTGGAATATGTCGACCTCGCTACACTGTACAAGGAGTCGGACGTGATCTCCCTGCACTGCCCGCTGACCGACGAAAACTACCATCTGCTCAATCGCGAGGCGTTTGACCAGATGAAGGACGGGGTGATGGTGATTAACACCAGCCGCGGCGCGCTGATCGACTCCCAGGCGGCCATCGACGCCCTGAAGCACCAGAAAATTGGCGCGCTGGGGCTGGATGTTTATGAGAACGAACGCGATCTGTTCTTTGAAGACAAATCCAACGATGTGATCCAGGACGACGTTTTCCGCCGCCTCTCCGCCTGTCACAACGTGCTGTTCACCGGCCACCAGGCGTTCCTCACCGCTGAGGCGCTGATCAGCATTTCGGAGACCACCCTGGGCAACCTGCAGCAGGTCGCAAACGGCGAAACCTGCCCGAACGCCATCGTCTGATTCCTTTCCCTTTTGTGCTCCTCTCCCGGGGGGAGCACATTCAGATAATCCCCACAGATCCCCGCTGCGATACCGTTACACTGGCTTGGTTTTATTAGAAATGTGAATGTTTTGGAGTGAAAATGAACAAATTGGCGGCGCTACTGGCGGCAGGTATGCTGTTGTCCGGCTGTGTCTATAACAGTAAGGTGTCCACCGGCGCGGAACAGCTGCAGCATCATCGCTTCGTGCTGACCAGCGTCAACGGCCAGGCGGTCAACGCCGGCGACCGGCCGCTGGAGCTGAGCTTCGGCGAGAAGATGGCTATTACGGGCAAGATGTATGTTTCGGGCAATATGTGCAACGGTTTTAGCGGGGAAGGCAAGGTGTCGGACGGCGAGCTGAAGGTGAAGTCGCTGGCGATGACCCGGATGCTGTGCCACGATGCCCAGCTTAATACCCTTGACGCGACGATCGGCAAGATGTTGCGCGAAGGCGCGCAGGTCGATCTGACGGAAAACCAGTTGACGCTGGCGACCGCCGACCAGACGCTGGTCTATAAGCTCGCCGACCTGATGCATTAGCCGGCCTTGAGGTGCCGCTGACGCTGCCCCGCGACGGGGCCGCCGTTAGTAGCCGCAGCTGCCGCCCGCCAGCGCCTGCTCGCTGCAGCGTTTGCCGTTCGGCAGCGCGCACATGCCAATCGCCGAACCATCGAGCTGACGAGCCACCGATAACGAGCCGCCTATCATGGCGCAGTTGGCCTGACCGGCGTCGCTCATCGCCGCCCGCATGCCTGGCGTGACGTGCGCCGCCGTGGCCTGCTGAACGGGTTCACTACTGCACGCCGACAGCAACAGCGCCGCACAACCTACTAATATCGCAGCTCGCATTCTCTCTCCCCTCGGAAACGTCTTAAAAAAGCAAACCCCAGAATAATAGGCAGCGTGGCGGGCGGCGTCGAGGGGGGAAGTACGTATTTATGCGCCTCATTAACATTTTCTAGCAAATTTTCGCCGAAAGCTTGATCTGCTCCGGCCTGGTCGCCGGGCGCACGTGACTCGACACTCGGCAGGAAGCCATTTTCTCCGCGAACCATGCAAAATATTGATCTGGTCACGGGTGGCCGGCGCATTGAGGACACAAATGCAAAAATGGCCGCGCCAACGGTTTGCTAAACTACCCCTTATATAATTACAGGGCGCGTCGCGGTTTCACGTGTCCATTCTTTTGCGCAATGTAAGGGTGTCTTCATATGATTACGATTGATGGTAATGGCGCGGTCGCTTCCGTCGCGTTTCGCACCAGTGAAGTTATCGCCATCTACCCGATCACGCCCAGTTCAACGATGGCGGAACAGGCCGACGCCTGGGCCGGCAATGGGCTGAAAAACGTCTGGGGCGATGTTCCCCGCGTGGTCGAAATGCAGTCGGAGGCAGGCGCCATTGGCGCCGTACATGGCGCGCTGCAGACCGGCGCCCTCTCCACCTCCTTTACCTCATCGCAGGGCCTGCTGCTGATGATCCCCACGCTGTACAAACTGGCCGGCCAGCTGATGCCGTTTGTGCTGCACGTCGCCGCCCGCACCGTCGCCACCCACGCGCTATCGATCTTCGGCGATCATTCCGACGTCATGGCCGTGCGTCAGACCGGTTGCGCCATGCTGTGCGCCAGCAGCGTCCAGGAGGCGCAGGATTTTGCGCTGATCTCGCATATCGCCACCCTGCAAAGCCGGGTGCCGTTTATTCATTTCTTTGATGGCTTCCGCACCTCGCACGAAATCAACAAAATCGCCCCGCTGGCGGATGACACCATTCGCTCCCTGCTACCGCAGGATAAAATCGCCGAGCATCGCCAGCGCGCGCTCAATCCGGAACACCCGGTGATCCGCGGAACCTCGGCCAACCCCGACACTTACTTCCAGTCCCGGGAGGCCACCAATCCGTGGTACGACGCGGTCTATGACCATGTTGAGACGGCGATGAACGACTTCGCCGCCGCCACCGGCCGTCAGTACAAACCGTTTGAGTTTTACGGCCACCCGCAGGCAGAGCGCGTGATCGTCATTATGGGTTCGGCCATCGGTACCTGCGAAGAGGTGGTTGATGAACTGCTGAGCCGCGGCGAGAAAGTCGGCGTGCTGAAAGTGCGCCTCTATCGCCCATTCTCCGCCGCCCACCTGCTGGCAGCGCTGCCGGAAAGCGCCCGGGCGGTAGCGGTGCTCGATCGCACCAAAGAGCCTGGCGCGCTTGCCGAGCCGCTGTATCTCGATGTGATGACCGCCCTGGCGGAAGCCTTTAACCGCGGCGAGCGCGAGACGCTGCCGCGCACCATCGGCGGCCGCTATGGCCTCTCCTCCAAGGAGTTCGGCCCGGAATGCGTGCTGGCGGTATTTAGTGAACTGCAGTCCGCTCAGCCGAAGCCACGCTTTACCGTCGGTATCTATGATGACGTGACCAATCTGTCGCTGCCGCTGGGAGAAAATACCCTGCCCGCAGAGGCCAAGCTCGAGGCCCTGTTCTACGGTCTCGGCAGCGATGGCAGCGTGTCAGCCACCAAAAACAACATCAAAATCATCGGCAACTCGACCCCGTGGTTCTCACAGGGCTATTTTGTCTATGACTCGAAGAAAGCGGGCGGCCTCACCGTCTCGCATCTGCGCGTCAGCGAAAAACCGATTCGTTCATCGTATCTGATTTCGCAGGCTGATTTCGTCGGCTGCCACCAGTTGCAGTTTATCGATAAATACCAGATGGCCGAGCGGCTGAAGCCCGGCGGTATTTTCCTGCTTAACACGCCGTACGGCGCCGATGAGGTCTGGTCTCGCCTGCCGCAGGAAGTCCAGGCCACCCTGAATCAGAAAAAAGCGCGTTTTTACGTGGTCAACGCGGCGAAAATCGCCCGCGAGTGCAGCCTCGGCGCGCGCATTAATACCGTGATGCAGATGGCGTTCTTCCATCTCACCCGCATCCTGCCGGGCGACAGCGCGCTGGCGGAACTGCAGGCGGCGATCGCCAAAAGCTACAGCAGCAAAGGCCAGGAGCTGGTGGAACGCAACTGGCAGGCGCTGGCCCTGGCCCGGGAATCGCTGGCGGAAGTGCCGCTCCAGCCAGTGAACGCCAGCAGTCCGAACCGCCCGCCGGTGGTCTCCGACGCCGCGCCGGATTTCGTCAAAACGGTCACCGCCGCGATGCTGGCCGGCCTCGGCGATGCGCTGCCGGTCTCCGCCCTGCCGCCGGACGGCACCTGGCCCATGGGCACCACGCGCTGGGAGAAACGCAACATCGCCGAAGAGATCCCCATCTGGAAGGAAGCGCTGTGTACCCAGTGCAACCACTGCGTCGCCGCCTGCCCGCACTCGGCGATCCGCGCCAAAGTGGTCGCGCCGGAAGAGATGGAGAACGCCCCTGCCAGTCTGCACTCGCTGGACGTCAAATCCCGCGATATGCGCGGACAAAAATACGTTCTGCAGGTCGCCCCGGAAGACTGCACCGGCTGCAACCTGTGCGTTGAAGTGTGCCCGGCGAAAGATCGCCAGAACCCGGAGATCAAGGCCATCAATATGATGTCGCGCCTGGAGCATGTGGAAGAGGAGAAGGTCAATTACGATTACTTCCTCAACCTGCCGGAAATCGACCGCACAAAACTGGAGCGGATAGATATTCGCACCTCGCAGCTGATCAGCCCGCTGTTTGAATACTCCGGCGCCTGCTCCGGCTGTGGCGAAACGCCGTATATCAAACTGCTGACCCAGCTGTATGGCGATCGGATGTTGATTGCCAATGCTACCGGCTGCTCCTCCATTTACGGCGGCAACCTGCCCTCGACGCCGTATACGACCGACGCCAACGGCCGCGGCCCGGCATGGGCCAACTCGCTGTTTGAGGATAACGCTGAATTCGGGCTCGGCTTCCGCTTAACCGTCGACCAGCACCGTCAGCGCGTGATGCGCCTGCTGAGCGAATTTGCCGACAAACTGCCGGCAGAGTTGAACGCGGCGCTGCATGCCGAGGCGACGCCGGAAGTACGCCGCGAACAGGTGGCGGCCCTGCGCCAGGCGCTGGCCGGCGTGGACGGCGCTGAAGAGCTGCTGACCGATGCTGACGCGCTGGTGGAGAAATCCGTCTGGCTGATCGGTGGCGACGGCTGGGCCTACGATATTGGCTTCGGCGGTCTGGATCATGTGCTGAGCCTGACGGAAAACGTCAACATTCTGGTGCTGGATACCCAGTGTTACTCCAACACCGGCGGCCAGGCGTCAAAAGCCACCCCGCTGGGGGCGGTCACTAAGTTTGGCGAACACGGTAAACGCAAGGCGCGCAAAGATCTGGGCGTCAGCATGATGATGTACGGTCATGTCTATGTGGCGCAGATTTCGCTGGGCGCGCAGCTGAACCAGACGGTGAAAGCGATTCAGGAAGCGGAAGCCTATCCGGGACCGTCGCTGATCATCGCCTACAGTCCTTGCGAAGAGCACGGCTACGATCTGGCGCTCAGCCACGATCAGATGCGTCAGCTGACCGCCACTGGATTCTGGCCGCTCTACCGCTTCGACCCGCGTCGCGCTGACGAAGGCAAACTGCCGCTGGCGCTGGATTCTCGTCCGCCGTCCGACGCGCTGGCCGAGACGCTGCTCAACGAGCAACGCTTCCGTCGCCTGAACGCCCAGCAGCCGGAGGTGGCGGAGCAGTTGTGGAAAGACGCCGCCGCCGATCTGCAGAAACGGTATGACTTCCTCGCCCAGCTGGCCGGCAAAGCGGAGAAATCACCGAGCGAAGGCTAAGGTTATTTTCCATCCTGCAGCCATAAAAAAAGCCCGAACATGTTGTTCGGGCTTGTCGTTTTACCGATAAACAAAATCATTCCGCAGAATGAGACGGCAACAATAAATAATTGGCATGACAATAAAGGCATATAACGTGCGAATAATACGTGATTACCCTGGGCATGTATAATTTTTATTTTGTATATTATCCACGGATATATTCAGCATAATTATCACCATTTCTTTGGTATTATTTATTTTATATTTTACTTATATCGTAACAATTGAGTCTTACCATATCTCAGACCGCTCCTTTAGCATGAGTTCACTTCCTTCCCGGAAGCTAAAACATAAAAACAGTTAAAGGAATTTCTTCATGAAAAGAAAAGTACTGGCCCTCGTTATTCCGGCTTTATTAGCCGCCGGTGCCGTCCATGCGGCGGAAATTTATAATAAAGACGGAAATAAATTAGATCTCTATGGCAAGGTAGACGGTCTGCACTATTTCTCCAGCGACTCGAAAAAAGACGGCGATCAAACTTATTTGCGTTTCGGCTTTAAAGGCGAAACCCAGATCAACGATATGCTTACCGGCTATGGTCAGTGGGAATATAACGTTCAGGCCAACAACACCGAGAGCTCCAGCGATCAGGCGTGGACCCGTCTGGCATTCGCGGGTATCAAAGTCGGCGATTACGGCTCCTTCGACTACGGTCGTAACTACGGCGTGCTGTACGACGTCGAAGGCTGGACCGATATGCTGCCGGAGTTCGGCGGCGACTCCTACACCTATGCGGATAACTTTATGGCAGGCCGCGCTAACGGCGTCGCGACCTACCGCAACAGCGATTTCTTTGGCCTGGTGGAGGGTCTGAACTTTGCCCTGCAGTATCAGGGTAAAAACGAAGGTCAGAACGCGCAGGATATCAACGTCGGCACCAATAACCGCAGCAGCGACAGCGATGTTCGCTTCGACAATGGCGATGGCTTCGGTCTCTCCACCTCTTATGACTTCGGCATGGGCATCAGCGCGGCAGCGGCCTACACCTCTTCTGACCGTACCAACGATCAGATGACCCAGACCAACGCCCGCGGCGATAAAGCCGAAGCCTGGACCGCCGGCCTGAAGTACGACGCCAACGATATCTACCTGGCGACCATGTACTCAGAAACCCGCAATATGACCCCGTACGGCAATGACGGCGTGGCCAATAAAACGCAAAACTTCGAAGTCACCGCGCAGTATCAGTTCGACTTCGGCCTGCGTCCGGCCATCTCCTACCTGCAGTCCAAAGGCAAAGATCTCTATAATAACGGCCGCTACGCCGATAAAGATCTGGTTAAATATATGGACGTTGGCGCTACCTATTACTTCAACCGTAATATGTCTACCTACGTTGATTACAAAATCAACCTGCTGGATGACAACGACAGCTTCTACAAAGACAACGGTATCTCTACCGACAACATCGTCGCCCTGGGCCTGGTTTACCAGTTCTGATGCGCCAGCCCGCCGGTTCCGGCGGGCTTCTTCCTCCCGCCGTACAGTAGATAAAACAAAACAATATATCCCGCTGGTTAAAATAGCCGTCCATTTAGTGATATAGTCGTGCTCAGTCAGTGCTTGCCCGAGGACGTCCACCATGCATCATCACCCGGTAAAATCATCCCGAATTATCTCTGTCGCCTACGATGACGCCTCCGCCACACTGGAAATCTATTTTTATCACCAGCCGCCGTTGCAATATACCGGCGTGCCACCGCGTATTTTCCGTGACTTTTTACAGGTGGTGTCAAAAGGTCGATTTTATGACGGCGTGATCAAAGGGAAATTCCCCGAACGCAAGCCACGTTAATGTCAAAGTGTGACCACGGTCATGATACAAAACGTGCTCTAATGCCGTACAATGTGAGGGGATACTTAAACAGGAGGTTTTTATGAGCAGAATGATTCTTGTCCCTATCGATATCTCTGATAAAGAATTTACTGAACGCATTATCAGTCACGTTGAATCGGAAGCACGGATTGACGACGCCGAGGTCCATTTCCTCTCCGTGATCCCTTCCCTGCCCTATTATGCCTCACTGGGAATGGCTTACACCGCCGAACTGCCGGGTATGGATGAGCTGCGCGAAGGAACGGAAACGCAGCTTAAAGAGATCGCCAAACAATTTTCCATCCCGGAAGATCGGATGCATTTTCACGTCGCCGAAGGGTCGCCAAAAGATAAAATCCTCGCGCTGGCCAAGTCGCTACCCGCCGACCTGGTGATCATCGCGTCGCACCGGCCAGATATCACCACCTATCTGCTGGGCTCCAACGCCGCCGCGGTGGTCCGCCACGCCGAGTGCTCAGTCCTGGTGGTGCGTTAGCGCCACAGCCCGCCGCCCGGCGGGCTTTTTATTTCCGCTTACACCGCCTCCGCCTGCCTGCCCGCAGCGGAAAGTGCCGGAAAGATGCTGACATTCTGCCCCTGAATCCGTACCATACACGCCACGGTTGTCTGTCAGACCTCATTAATTGCTACGCGCCAGCGCCACGTTGTCCAGGCTGGCAGAACGCGTGCTCTTCTGATGCCACACTATGAATTGAGCCACTATTACATGCTGCAAAATCAAGAAATCAGTAAAAAAGAAAAATACAACATCGATAAGCTGCAGAAACGTCTGCGCCGCAACGTCGGTGAGGCGATTGCCGACTTCAATATGATTGAAGAGGGCGACCGCATTATGGTTTGTCTTTCTGGCGGCAAGGACAGCTATACCATGCTGGAGATCCTGCGTAATCTGCAGAAAAGCGCGCCCATCTCCTTCTCGCTGGTGGCGGTGAACCTCGATCAGAAACAGCCTGGTTTCCCGGAGCATATTCTGCCGGCGTATCTTGAGCAGCTGGGCGTGGAATACAAGATTGTCGAAGAGAATACCTACGGCATCGTCAAAGAGAAGATCCCGGAAGGGAAAACCACCTGCTCGCTGTGCTCTCGCCTGCGTCGCGGCATCCTCTACCGTACCGCCACCGAGCTCGGGGCGACCAAGATCGCCCTCGGCCATCATCGCGATGACATCCTGCAAACGCTGTTCCTGAATATGTTCTACGGCGGCAAAATGAAAGGGATGCCGCCGAAGCTAATGAGCGACGACGGCAAACACATCGTCATCCGCCCGCTGGCGTACTGCCGCGAAAAGGACATCGAGCGCTTCTCCCAGGCCAAAGGCTTCCCGATTATTCCGTGCAACCTGTGCGGTTCGCAGCCAAATCTGCAGCGTCAGGTGATCGCCGATATGCTCCGCGACTGGGATAAGCGTTATCCTGGGCGCATTGAAACCATGTTCAGCGCGATGCAGAACGTGGTGCCTTCACATCTGAGCGATGTCAATCTGTTTGACTTTAAAGGTATCACCCACGGCTCCGAGGTAGTGGACGGTGGCGATCTGGCGTTTGACCGGGAAGATATTCCCCTGCAGCCTGCCGGCTGGCAGCCCGAAGAAGAAGACGCCCGTCTCGATGAACTGCGTCTGAACGTGGTGGAAGTGAAGTAACCCTCACGCGTCTCAGGCAGCCGCCTGAGACGCACTAACCTGCCCTTACTTCAGCAGTCGAACGCGGCAGGCTTTGCCCTTAATCTTGCCATTTTGTAACTGCTTATACGCCTTCTGCGCCATATTCTGGCGGATCGCCACATAGACATGAGCCGGATGGACGGTAATTTTGCCGATATCGGCACCGTCAAAACCCATATCCCCGGTCAGGGCTCCCAGCACATCTCCCGGGCGCATTTTCGCCTTTTTACCGCCGTCAATACACAGCGTGGCCATCTCCGCCGTCAGCGGTGCGATGGTGTTGCCCGTCGGCGCCGGCAGCCAGTTCAGGGAGAGCTGCAGCATGTCGGCCAGGATCGTGGCGCGCTGCGCCTCTTCCGGCGCACAGAAGCTGATGGCCAGCCCTTGTTCGCCGGCGCGGGCGGTACGGCCGATGCGGTGAACATGCACCTCCGGATCCCAGGCCAGCTCGAAGTTCACCACCAGCGCGAGGGATTTGATGTCGAGGCCGCGGGCGGCGACGTCGGTCGCCACCAGAACCCGGACGCTGCCGTTGGCGAAGCGCACCAGCGTCTGATCGCGGTCGCGCTGCTCGAGATCACCGTGCAGCGACAAGGCGCTCTGCCCGGCGGCGTTGAGCGCATCGCAGACCGCCTGGCAATCGCGTTTGGTGTTGCAGAACACCACACAGGATGCGGGTTGATGCTGGCTGAGCAGGCGCTGCAGCAGGGCAATCTTACCGTGGCGGGAAACTTCAAAGAACTGCTGCTCAATCGCCGGGAGCGCATCGACAGTGTCGATCTCAATTGTCTGCGGATTGCGCTGTACCCGGCCGCTGATCGCCGCGATTGCCGCGGGCCAGGTGGCGGAAAACAGCAGGGTCTGCCGGTCAGCCGGCGCGAAGCGGATCACCTCGTCGATGGCGTCGCTGAAGCCCATATCGAGCATGCGGTCCGCTTCATCCATCACCAGGGTCTGCAACGCGTCAAGGGAGACCGTCCCCTTCTGCAGATGATCGAGCAGACGGCCCGGGGTGGCGACGATGATATGCGGGGCGTGCTGGAGTGAATCTCGCTGGGCGCCAAAGGGCTGCCCGCCGCAGAGCATCAGAATCTTGATGTTCGGCAGGCAGCGCGCCAGGCGACGCAGCTCACCGGCAACCTGATCGGCCAGCTCGCGGGTCGGACACAACACCAGCGACTGGGTTTCAAAGCGCGCCGGATCGATATGCTGCAGCAGACCCAGCCCAAATGCGGCCGTTTTTCCGCTGCCGGTTTTTGCCTGCACGCGCACATCTTTCCCCGCAAGGATCGCCGGCAGGGCGGCGGCCTGAACCGGGGTCATCGACAGATAACCCAGCTCATTAAGGTTGGCTAATTGGGCGGCAGGTAAAACAGTCAGGGTAGAAAAAGCGGTCACAATGTATTCTCGTATTAAAGGACGGACAATCTGCAGGCGCGTATCCTCGCAGATCTCCGCGCCTGATGCGACAATTTAATCGGCTCTTCGTCAGGCGGCGGATCGGGCTGCGGCTGCGGACGCGGTCGTGGGTCGGGTAAAGGAGCCGGATCGTTCGGCTCGGGTGAGATGGGGATAGACTGGGCTGTCAGCCCTGAAGCGTAATGCATAGAGGCCTCCCGGAGAGTAATACGGGCGTACCCGCAGGCTTAACGGCCTGAAGACCGTCGGGTGTCTTAGTAAGCGTAGAAGCTGGTCCGGAGAGCGCAAAAAAAAAGCCGACTCAACAAAGTCGGCGTCGTACGAATCAATTGTGCTATGCAGTAATTCAAAAAAGGAAGTAAGACAATATGGAGCGCAACGCCCATCGCTTGACGTTGCATTCACCTGCGAGAGAGATATTGCCCTGAATGGGTAGGTGGTTTATTGATTTCGCTCAAACATTGCCGGGTTTTCCCGGCAATGCGGCCGCTAAAAGGCGATTCTTTACAACCATTTACTGCGATGTAACCACCACGCAACACCACCGATGACAACAACTAACATCAGGCAGAAGAGGCTAAACCCCAGATGCCAGCTGTTTCCCGGGATCCCGCCAAGGTTGACGCCGAACAGGCCGGTTAAAAAGGTGCTGGGCAGAAACACCATCGCCATCAACGACATCGTGTAGGTCCGCCGCGCCAGCGACTCCTGCATAATCTGGGCGATCTCGTCGCTCATGATCGCCGTCCGGGCGATACAACTGTCGATCTCATCCAGACCGCGCCCCAGCCGCTCAGCGATATCCTGCATCCGCCGCCGCTGATCGTCACTCATCCACGGCAGCCGCTCGCTGGCCAGTCGGGCGTAAACGTCGCGCTGCGGCGCCATATAGCGGCGCATCACAATCAGTTGCTTACGCAGCAGCGCGAGAAAACCGCGCGGTGGCACCTGTTGGTCAAGCAGGTCATCTTCCAGGTCGATAATGCGGTCGTGCAGCTGTTCGATAAACTCGCTGGCATGATCGGTCAGCGCATCGCAGACTTCCACCAGCCAGCTGCCGCCGTCCGTCGGGCCATTGCCCTCCTTCAGGTCACCCAGCACATCGTCCAGCGCCAGCACCTTGCGCTGACGGGTGGAGACGATCAGCCGCTCGTCCATATACAGACGCATCGCCACCAGCTGGTCGGGACGCTCATCGGTACTGCCGTTAATGCAGCGCAGGGTGATCAGCGCCCCGTCGCCGATCCGCGTCACCCGTGGCCGGGTGCTCTCCCCCGCCAGGGCGTCACGCACGTTGTTGGGCAGCAACGGGGTGGCCGCCAGCCAGTCGGCGCTGTCGCTGTGGGTATAATTCAGATGCAGCCAGCAGGGCTTGTCTTTGTCGATAATATCGTTATCGGTGAGCGGCTTCACGCCCCCCTGCCCGTCGAGCACCCACGCGAAGATCGCGTCCGGTATTTGCAACTCCGAGCCTTTAATCGCGTCCACTCAACCTCCGTTAATCCATACCTGTCACATTGCGCGCACTCTCTATAAGGTACGCGAAAGCGCGCTTTTTCGCTTTTTATTGCCCGGTAAGTAGGGCTAATAGCTTCATTAAAAAGCGCTTTCGCCCCGGGTCGCGCTGCACTCCTCATTTAACGTTAAAGCGTAGTGAAATCAAGTTCTTCCCGTTTTGCCGATCTCAATGCGTCTTTTTGCGGTTTATTTTGCCACTCATTGCTGTATTATGCTGTTTATTGCGTTAATTTGCGGAGTCGCTTGCCATGCATAAGCTCGCCAGACAAAAACACATCCTCGACAGGCTGAGTGAAAACGGCCAGCTAAGCATCAGCGAACTGGTCGAAGAGCTACAGGTCTCCGCCGATACCATTCGCCGGGATCTGAGCGAGCTGGAAAAACAGGGTGTCCTGCAGAAAAGCCACGGCGGCGCCATCGCTCTTAACGTCCCGGCGATGACCCGCCAGGGTCGAAACGCCCTGCTCCCCCAGACCAAGCAGCGCCTGGGTCAGCAGGTCGCCGCGCGCATCCCCCTCGGCTCGACGCTGTTTCTCGACGCCGGAAGCACGGTGCTGGCGGTCGCCGCTCAGCTTAAAGGGCCGATGACCGTGATCACGCCTTCGCTGGATATCGCCCAGCTGTTTAGCGACCGTACCGATATCCAGCTGATCCTGCTTGGCGGCCAGTGGGACAGTGAACAGCGGCTGTTCGCCGGCAGCGCTACGCTGTCGCTGGTCGCCCGCTACCGGGCCGACATCGCCATTCTCGGCGCCTGCGCGCTTCATGCCGGGCTGGGGCTGAGCGCCAGCCAGGAGGCCGATGCTGACGTGAAGCGCGCCATGCTGGCCGCCAGCGCAGAGCACTGGCTGGTGGCAGACCATACCAAAGTCAACCATTGCGAGCCGTGGCTGGTGGCCGGGCTCAGCGACATTCACCATCTTTTTCTTGATCGTCCCTGGGCTGAGCTGGGGGATGACCCCGCCCTCTCTGTACACATTGCTGACGCTTAACCGCGTGGAGAACCTGATGAGTAACAACACAATAAATATCGCCCTGATTGGCTATGGCTTCGTCGGTAAGACCTTCCACGCGCCGCTTATCCGTTCAGTGCCGGGTCTGAATCTGGCGTTCGTCGCCTCGCGCGATGAAGAGAAAGTCAAACGCGACCTGCCGGATGTCACGGTCATCGACTCCCCGGAGGCAGCGGTTCAGCATCCGGATGTCGATCTGGTGGTCATCGCCTCCCCCAACGCCACCCACGCGCCGCTGGCCCGCCTGGCGCTGAACGCCGGCAAGCATGTGGTGGTGGACAAACCTTTTACCCTCGATATGCAGGAAGCCCGGGAGCTGATCGCCCTGGCTGAGGAGAAACAGCGCCTGCTCTCGGTCTTCCATAACCGCCGCTGGGACAGCGACTACCTGGGGATCCGTCAGGTCATTGAGCAGGGCGCCATTGGCACGGTGAAACACTTCGAGTCGCATTTTGACCGCTTCCGTCCGGAAGTCCGCGTCCGCTGGCGTGAGCAGAACGTCCCGGGCAGTGGTTTATGGTTCGATCTGGGGCCCCACCTGATCGACCAGGCGCTGCAGCTGTTTGGTTTGCCGCAGTCGGTACAAGGCAATATCGCCACCCTGCGCGACGGCGCGGAGATCAACGACTGGGCGCATGTGGTATTAAACTACCCGGCGCATAAAGCGATCCTGCACTGCAGCATGCTGGTCGCGGGCGGCTCCTCGCGCTTCACCGTGCACGGCGATAAAGGCAGCGTGATCAAAGCGCGGGCCGACCAGCAGGAGAGCCAGTTGCTGGCGGGCGTGGAGCCGGGAAGTGCCGGCTGGGGTCAGGATGATGACAAGCTGGTGATCTATGACGCCTCGCTGCAGACCCACTCTCAGGCCACTCCGCAGGGCGATCAGCGCCAGTACTATATGCAGATCCGCGACGCGCTGAACGGTCAGATCGCCAATCCGGTGCCGCCGGTTGAAGCGCTGGCGGTAATGGCCGTTCTGGAAGCGGCGGTGCGCGCTGCAGAAAGCGGCATGGTGCAGACCCTGGACCTGACCGACGACGAGCGCAACGCGCTGCGCTAATCCTGCCTGCTCTCCGGTTATCTGCGCATCCCGCAGGTAACCGGTTCCTCCGTTCCATTTCAGAAAAAATCACTACTCGTCCGCAATATAACCCTCTTTTATCCTGCTTTATAGCGCAAAGCACCGCTGGAAATTTCAGCCAATTGGGAGGAGGATAGAGAGCAGATCGATCGTGATGAGAAAAGGGTTGCTGACGCTGTGGACGCGGCGACCGCATTAATGGACAGGAGAAGCTCATGTACTACACGTTAGGAGATACCACTCTCCATTTTTATCGCTATCAGTGCAAATTTTACGTCGCCCACTGGGACGGGGGTAACGTGATGGACGAGAAATTTAAACCGTTTATCGAACAGATCACTGAGAAGACCGGGCTGGATGCGAAACGCGTCGAGACCGCCGCGCGCGATTATTTTACCAACGTGGATTAACATGCAACCTGGTGTTGTAGGGCGTGGGTGCAGGCTGGCGCGATGAACGCGCATGCTAACCCACGCTTTCGCCGCCAGGTGTTTCTCTCCTGGCGGCTTCCCTTCCCCGTCGGCCTTAAACCGTGGACAGTTTGGCCAGAATGGCGGCGAAGGCATCATTAACGTTATCGCCGGCGAGCAGTTTTTTACGCAACGTGAAGCTTCTGCCGCTGGAACGGATCCGTAGCCGAACTTTCGCATCATTATTCCCGCGCTCAGCCAGCACAACGTCACCTAACGGAATAACGTAGGTATCGGCATAGAGCCCCGGTGTAAATATCATTGACTCGCCGCTCACGCCAATCACCACCCGATTCTGCAGACGATAGCCATTGCACAGCGCAACAATGCCGGCGGCAATAAATACCCCGCCAATACCCATGCCAATCATTAAGATAATAATGCCGGCGATGAGCGCCAGCGCCCCCTGCGGATAAAAACCGGATGCATTAAAGGTTAATAGCTGGTGATTATCGTCGCGGCCCATCGCCCCGGTTGTTGACCGCCACGGGGTAAAACCGGCGTTAATCCGCGTTTGAAAGCTGAACATACAGCCAACCAGAAAGATCATGCTGGCGGGCACCATCACGATACCGCCAATAAACGCCAGCACGATGGCCAGATAAGGATAGCGGCCCGACAACATAATACTGACGGCCTGAACCACCACGGCGATAAACAGAGCGAGCACCAGCCAGGACCACATGCTGTCCGCCCGATGATGAAAGTTCAGCTGTCCTTCATCGAGTAATAAATTTCGCGCGACAAAACAGATAATAATATTGACGAACAGGCCTATCCAGACCAGTTTATGAACATGCTTCATCCCATACTCCATTATGTATTTTACTATTCCATTCGGTGGCATTATAAAATAAACCTGAATGCCGTCGGGATATTACCAAAGCGCCACGCAAGATCAATAAAAAGCATGTTCATGTCATCTATTCCCAGATTAACATGTCCGGTTATCATTTATAGGAATTATAAAATCCACTAGAAGTATTGACGTTATTTTCACGATGAGAATATCACCCTGCCGCCCGGCAGGGTGTTGGCGATTAACCTTCTTTCATCGCCACCAGCGCCGGGGCGCTTTTCTTCCGCAGCAGATAGCCTGCGGCGAGGATCAGCAGCCATACCGGGATCAGGCAGACGGAGATGCGGATGTCGGGAGTCAGATACATCACCACGAGGATCCCGGCGAGAAACAGCAGGCACAGCCAGTTAGTCAGGGGATAGCCGAGGCTTTGGAAGGCCGTTACCTTCCCGGCCCGCTGCATAGCGCGACGAAACTTGAGATGGGTGATGCAGATCATCGCCCAGTTAATCACCAGGGCCGCCACCACCAGCGCCATCAGCAGGCCAAACGCTTTACCAGGCATCACATAGTTAATCACCACGCAAAGCGCCGTGGCGACGGCAGATACCGCCAGCGCGGTCAACGGGATCCCCCGGCGGTTAACCCGCAGCAGCGCCCGCGGAGCATTGCCCTGCTGAGCCAGGCCGAACAGCATCCGGCTGTTGCAGTACACACAGCTGTTGTAGACCGACAGCGCGGCGGTGAGCACCACCAGATTGAGAGCGTTGGCCACAATATTGCTGTCAATGGCATGAAAGATCAGCACAAAGGGGCTACCCCCCTCCACGACGTTACGCCAGGGATAGAGTGACAGCAGGACCGCCAGCGAACCCACATAAAACAGCAGAATACGGTAGATCACCTGGTTGGTGGCTTTGGGAATGGTTTTATGCGGTTCGTCGGCTTCCGCCGCGGTGATCCCCACCAGCTCAAGCCCGCCGAAGGAGAACATGATTACCGCCATCGCCATTACTAAGCCCGTGATACCGTTAGGAAAAAATCCCCCGTCCTGCCACAGGTTGGCCACCGTCGCCGCCGGGCCGCCGTGGCCGCTAAATAACAGATAGCTGCCAAAGGCGATCATGCTGATGATGGCGGCCACTTTGACAATCGAGAACCAAAACTCCAGCTCGCCATACACTTTGACATTCGTCAGGTTGATGGCGTTGATCGCCACGAAGAAGATCGCCGCCGACAGCCAGGCGGGTACTTCCGGCCACCAGTACTGAATATAGATCCCCACCGCCGTCAGCTCCGCCATGCTCACCAGGACATACAACACCCAGTAATTCCAGCCGGACATAAACCCGGCGAAAGGCCCCCAGTAGCGGTTGGCGAAATGGCTGAACGACCCCGCCACCGGCTCCTCTACCACCATCTCGCCAAGTTGTCGCATGATGAAGAAGGCGATCGCTCCGGCGATGGCGTAGCCCAGCAGGACCGAGGGGCCTGCCATACGGATCGTCTGCGCGATACCTAAAAACAGTCCGGTGCCGACCGCGCCCCCGAGGGCGATCAACTGGATGTGGCGGTTTTTTAACCCACGTTTTAACTGATGCTCTTGCTGCGTTGTCATCTCTGACCTGCCCCTGTCTGTAAAAAAGTCACCTTCGGCGATAGCAACTTTCAGGCCAGGGCGCAGCATCCCGCCATAAGAGCAAGAGCAATATATTGAATTTTATTAAAATATTATTTATCCGTCTGCTCTGGGGCGTGAGTCATGCGCCGCCAGGCCAAACATAACGCGCAATAAACCGCCTGAAATCGCACATATCATGAGAAAAATAGCCTCCTCATGCATAAAGCTGACCCGTTTTGGTGCGCCGGCGTCGCCGCCCTGTCGTCAGACTTCACGGCGGGCAAAAAGCTGTTAGGCTGTTAACCACTCTGACGTTCCACTAGTGGCCACCATGTACAACATCGACGACTATGATTTGAAAATTCTCACCCTGCTGCAGGCCAATGGCCGTTTGACCAATCAGGAACTGAGCGATCTCATCGGCCTGTCCGCCTCCCAGTGTTCACGGCGCCGCATCGCCCTTGAACAGGCGCAGCTTATCCTCGGCTATCATGCGCGGCTGGCGCCGGATGCTGCCGGGCAGGAAATGCTGGGCCTGATAGAAGTGCGCTTGCTGAATCACACCCCACAATGCGTGGAGAGCTTTCACCAGATGCTCAGTGAAGTGGACGCCATCCTGGACGCCTGGAAAACCACCGGCGACGCCGATTATCTGCTGCGGGTGACGGTCCCGGACCTGCCCGGTCTGAGCCATTTGATCAGCCATATTCTGGCGCAAAACAAAGGGGTCGCCCACCTGAAAACCGCGGTGATACTCAACCGCCTTAAAGAGAATGGCCAGCTGATGCCGGGCCCGGATCCGCTGCGCTGAATCAGGGCATGATGCCCTGCGCTGGTGCAAACGCAGGGTTAGTCAATGCATCACAGCGTGATAATTTGCACAGTTTGCGCAATGTAATGCAGAAAATCGCATGAGTCGTGCAATTTTCTCTTTTTGGCATAACAATACGTTAGGCTGAACAGCGCCTGTTTTTTCCGCAAACGATCGCCCGGCCCCCTCCTCTGGTGCGATTTTTGCAAACAAGGACTTATCCTTGTTAACGAAAAGATAGTGCTTATTTATGGATAATATCCTTTCCCCCGAAAAACTGACCCACACCTGGCTGGAGGATACCCTGGCGCTGCTGTTCGGCACGCTGATGATCTCCTTTGGCATTATTTTATTTCGCCAGGCCGGTGCCCTGACCGGCGGAACGGCAGGTATGGCCTTTCTGATCCACTATGCCACCCACCTGCCGTTTGGCGTGGTCTTCTTCGTCATTAACCTGCCTTTCTATTGGCTCTCCGTCCGGCGGATGGGCGCCGCCTTCACGCTGAAAACCTTCTGCGCGGTCGGACTGGTGTCCCTGTTCTCTGACCTGCACGGTTACTTTATTCATGTCGATCGCCTGAACCCCTATTACGCCACCCTCTTCGGCAACATCATGGTCGGCATCGGCTTTGTGGTGCTGTTTCGCCATAAAGCGAGCCTCGGCGGCGTTAATATTCTGGCCCTCTATCTGCAGGACAAAAGCGGCATTCGCGCCGGTAAATTCCAGATGGTGGTTGACGCCTGCATCGTCACCGCCTCGCTATGGGTAGTAAGCCTGCCGATGCTGCTGGTCTCTATCCTCGGCGCCGTGATTTTGAATTCGATTATCGCCATGAACCACCGTCCCGGACGCTACGCGGTGTAATGGCTTCACCTTTGACGGTCATTTCAGGAGTAACCACTGTGTTTCAGAACGTTGACGCCTATGCGGGCGATCCTATCCTGTCGCTGATGGAAGCCTTTCAACAGGATCCCCGGGCAGACAAAGTTAACCTCAGCATCGGGCTGTACTATAACGAGCAGGCCATTATTCCCCAGCTGGAGGCGGTCCGTCAGGCCGCTGACCGGCTGCAGAGTCAGCAGCAAAAGGCCAGCCTTTATCTGCCGATGGAGGGGCTGGCGCCCTATCGCCGTGCGGTCCAGACCCTGCTGTTTGGCGACAATCATCCGGCGTTGCGTGCCGGACGCATCGCCACCATCCAGACGCTGGGGGGCTCCGGAGCGCTGAAGGTGGGCGCTGATTTCCTCAAGCGCTACTTCCCCGACTCCGCGGTCTGGGTCAGCGATCCAACCTGGGAGAACCACGTTGCCATCTTTGCCGGCGCCGGCTTTGAGGTACATACCTATCCCTGGTTCGACAGCGCCACCCGCGGGGTGAATTTCCCCGCTATGCTCGCCGCCCTCCAGCAACTGCCGCCGCGCAGCATTGTGCTGCTTCACCCTTGCTGCCATAACCCGACGGGGGCCGATCTCACCCGCGAGCAGTGGGATCGCGTGATTGAGGTGCTGATCGGCAGGGAGCTGATCCCATTCCTTGATATCGCCTACCAGGGCTTCGGCCGCGGACTGGACGAGGATGCCTATGCCATTCGCGCCATCGCCAGCGCCGGGCTGACGGCGCTGGTCAGCAACTCGTTTTCCAAGATATTTTCGCTGTATGGCGAGCGGGTTGGCGGCCTGTCAGTGGTCTGCGACAATGCCGATATCGCCGGGCGCGTGCTGGGCCAGCTGAAAGCCACCGTGCGGCGCAACTACTCCAGCCCGCCGGGGTTTGGCGCCCAGGTGGTATCGCAGGTGCTCAACGCTCCCGCGCTGAACGCCTTGTGGCAGGAAGAAGTGGAAGCCATGCGCACCCGCATCAGCGCCATGCGCGTCGCGCTGGTGACGGCCCTGCAGGCCGCCCAGCCGGAGGGTGATTTTTCCTATCTGCTGACCCAGCGCGGCATGTTCAGTTATACCGGCTTTAGCACCCGGCAGGTGGACATCCTGCGTGAAGAGTATGGCATTTACCTGATCGCCAGCGGTCGGGTCTGCGTGGCCGGGCTCAACCACGGTAATATTGCGCGAGTCGCCCATGCCTTTGCCGCGGTCTCCACGCGCTAAGCCGCTGTCCCGCGAACCGCTGTTACCCCGGGGCGGGACGACGGTTATTCGCGACGCAGTCGGCGAGCCAGGCGGGTGCCCAGCGTCTGAATGAGCTGGACAATCACAATCAGCACCAGGGCGGTGGTGAGGGTGGCAAAGGCGTCGAAGCGCTGATAGCCATAGGTGATCGCCAGGTCGCCAATTCCGCCGCCGCCCACCGTTCCTGCCATGGCGGTCGCACCAAGCAGGCCGATGGTCGCCGTGGTAAGGGCCAGAATCAGCGACGCTGCCGCCTCCGGCAGCATAAAATGCCAGACCGTCTGCAGGGGGGTCGCGCCCATCGAATCCGCGGCTTCGAGGATCCCCTCATCCACCTCCAGCAGTGAGCTCTCCACCAGCCGGGCAATGTAGGGGGCGACAAAAACGATCAGCGGCACGATGGCCCCCGCGGTGCCGATAGTGGTGCCCACCAGCAGTCGGGTAAAGGGCAGGATCACAATCAGCAAAATGATAAACGGCAGCGAACGCAGCACGTTAATCAGCGGATTCAACGCCTGATGCACCACCGGGTTGGCCACGATGCCGCCGGGACGGCAAACCACCAGCACAATCCCTAACGGTACGCCGATCAGCGCGCCAAAGCCCAGCGAGACGGCGACCATAATCAGCGTGTCATGCAGCGCCAGCAGAAACTGATCGCCGGTAATGGCGGTATCAATAAGATCAAACATGGGTGATTTTCACTCCTGCATCGGCCAGATGGGTGATGGCGCGGTCGGTTTCGTCAGGCTCGCCGAGGAGTTGCACAATCATAAATCCCAGAATCCGGCCCTGAACTTCAGACATGCTGGCAAACAGGATATTCACCTCGACAGCATACTCGCGGATCAGGTGGTTAATGATCGGCTGCTGCGCCGTCGCGCCGATAAATTCGAGGCGTATAGCCCGGGCGCCGTTATCGCGCTGCAGGAGCGACGCCACCCGCTGCGGCAGACGATCGTGCACCACCGACTGCACGAAACTGGCCGTTACCGGATGCTGCGGCTGGGCAAAGAGGTCGAAAACCGTCCCCTGCTCAACGATACGGCCCGCCTGCATCACCGCCACCTTGTGACAGATTTTCTGGATCACCGACATCTCATGGGTGATCAGTACAATGGTGATGCCATAGCGGCGATTAATCTCCTGCAAGAGCAGTAAGATCTGCACCGTGGTGTGAGGATCGAGCGCCGAGGTGGCTTCATCGCACAGCAGCACCGACGGGTTGGTGGCGAGCGCCCGGGCAATACCGACCCGCTGCTTTTGTCCACCCGACAGCTCATTAGGGTAGCTGTGGATTTTGTCGCTCAGATCGACGAACGCCAGCAGTTCCGCCACCCGCGCCTCGATAAAGGCCTTGTCGCGGCCTTGTAAAATCAGCGGGATGGCGATGTTATGGAAAACGGTTTTCGAATTCAGCAGATTAAAATTCTGAAAGATCATGCCGATATCTTTTTTGATGGCCTGCAGGCGCTGGCCGCTGCAGGCCTGTAGCGGCTCGCCGTTTAACAGCACCTCGCCCTCGCCAGGCGTTTCCAGACGATTAATCAGCCGTAATAAGGTGCTTTTTCCTGCCCCGCTGTAGCCAATAATGCCGAAAATATCGCCTCGTTCAATGCTGAGATTAATATCCTGCAGGGCCAGAACCGGATGTCCTTTCCTGGAAAAGCTTTTACTGACGTGGCGAAACTCTATCATCGCGTTATTCATTTTAAATAATCAGGAAGCAGGTAACCATCATACTGCGGATGGCTGAGAATATATTTTTTGAAATCGGCAGAGTGGTAGCCATCGATAATATCTTTGGCAAACTGCGCCTTCTGATTTTTACCGGCGACGGTCACGACATTAATAAAATGGCTGGTGGCTGCCTCCAGCTTTAATGCCGAGGTCAGGGACATACCGCTGGAGACGGCGAAATTGCCCTGAATCAGGCCATAGTCGACGTCCGGCAGAGCGCGAACCTGCTGGGCATTATCCATCTCTTTGAGGACAATTTTGTAGGGATTATCAACGATATTGCGCTGCGAAAAAGTGGCGGGGTCGCTGTCCGGTTTGACCTTCACCCAGCCCAGACTCTGTAACACCAGCACCGCGCGATATTCGTTCGACGGCTGGTTCGGTACCGACACGACGGTCCCTGCCGCCGGAGTGCCCAGGGTGGTCAGTTTACCGCCGTACAGCCCCATCGGCGGCGTGGGGACCTGCACAATGCCCACGTTATCGATCCCCAGCCGCTCATTAATTGCTTTCAGATATACCGGATGCTGCATAATATTCGCTTCGATATCCCCGCGGGCTACTGCATCATTCACCTGAATACCGTCGCTGAAATCCTTATATTCGATTTTATAGCCTTTACTCAATAAATAGGGCGCAACGCCTTTCTCAAATTGTTCTTTGTACGGCCCGGGGTTAAAGCCGACGCGAATAAGATGTTCGTCGGCGGCGGCATAAAAAGAGGTGGCCGACAACAGGGCGAGAGTCATCCCGAGCGCAACTGACTTGTTCATAAGGTATTTTCCTGGATGGTTGGCGATATTGAGCGATTAAATCACAGCCGACTGTGGGTTGTAAGCCAGAACGCCGGATTTCCTTTTGCTAATTCCTCATTAACTTTTGCTATATCGACATATCCTAAAAACAAGAATCCTTTGCGTTTTTTGTTATTTAGCCAGGCGCAATAAATCCCTTAAAGATGGCTAATTATTCGTGACTTAAACCGGGAATGTTATGCCTGATTTTACTGCTTCGCCGCTGGTGGACGCGCTGGAAGAGAATCTGTTCAGCTTGCTGGAAAAACTGGCCGCGGAGGTCAACACCGAAGCGCTGCCGCTGATCGATCTTTCCAGCGGCAGTCCGGATCAACCCACTCCGCCGGAAGTGATTGACTCGCTGCAGAGCGCCATTCATCGTCGTGAAAACCATGGCTACCCGTCGTTCTGGGGCAAACCGCAGGTCCGCGAGGCGATCGCCCAGTTCTATCGCCGGCAGTATGATGTGGAACTCGATCCGCACAGCGAAGTCGCCGTGTTTCAGGGTTCGCATATCGGCATTGGCGGCATCCCGCGGGCGCTGCTCAGCCCCGGTCAATATCTGATCTCCACCGATCCCTGCTATCCGATTTACCGCTCGGCGGCGCTGCAGTCCCAGGCAACGTTTTATGGCCTGCCGCTCAGGGCGGAGAACCATTTCCTGCCGGATTTTAACGACCTCCCCCGGGAGGTGGCTGACAAGGCCGGGCTGGTGGTGCTTAACTACCCGCATAATCCAACCGGCGCCCTCGCCACGCCGGCGCTGTTCGCCAGCGCTCTGCAATTTGCCCGTCGTCACCAGGTGCCGATCCTCCATGATTTTGCCTATGCGGCCATCGGCAGCGCAGCCAGCGATGCGCCGCTGAGCCTCTTCTCCCAGCCCGACGCGAAAGCATGGGGAGTGGAAACCTATACTTTTTCCAAGACCTTTAATATGGCCGGCTGGCGCTTCGGCTTCGCGGTCGGCAACGCCTCGATTATCCGGGCGTTTAAAAAGCTGCACACCCATAGCTACAGCACGGTGTTTGGCGCGATTCAGGATGCGGCGATCGCCGCGCTCAACCTGCCGGCCGAACGGATTGCGCAGCTGACGGCGGTCTATCATCAACGTCGGGAGTGGGTTCTGCGTCGACTGGCCGCGCTGCGCTGGCCAGCGCGTGCTGCACAAGGCACTTTCTTCCTCTGGCTCGGCGTGCCGCCCGGCTACCGTTCGCAGGCGTTTGCCCGCCTGCTGCTGCAGGAAGCGCATATTCTGGTGGCGCCGGGCACTGGTTTTGGCGAAGGGGGTGAAGGGTTTATTCGCATCAGCCTCACGGCAGGCGACGAGGCGCTGAGCAACGCGCTGGACCGTCTTGCGCGGCTGGCGCTGTTTTAGTCCGCCGCCGGGAGAAGTGAAAACACGTAACCCTGGCCGCCGGGGGTTACTCCGCTGACGAGTCCATCACCGACAGCACAATTTTGCCCTGCAGACGACCTTGCACCGCTCGCTCGTGCGCCATCTGCGCCTGCGCAAGGGGGAAAACGCTGTCAATCGCCACCCGGATGACCCCGGCGTCCAGCAGGCCGGCAAGCCGGGCGAGCTGCGCGCCGCTGGAGCGCACCTGGGTGGTCGAGACCGTCACTCCGCGCTGTCGCGCCTCTTCCGCCCCGGCAAAGCCGAGCGGAAAGACCGGGTACAGCGCGCCGCCGGGCCGCAGGGTACGCAGAAAACGGCCGCTGGCCGGGCCGCCCGGGGCATCGATGACCAGATCCAGGTCACGCACCGCCTCCTCAACCGCAGTGGTCGTATAGTCGATAACGGCATCGGCACCGAGCTGACGTAAAAAGGCTTCATGGCGGCCCGCGGCGACGGCAATCACCTCGGCGCCCTGCCACTTCGCCAGCTGTACGGCGAAATGACCAACGCCGCCCGCCGCACCGTTGACCAGGACGCGTTTACCCGCCAGCGGCACCGGCCGATGCGGCCCCGGCTGCAGCGGATTCGCCACCTCATGCCCGGGATCGATCATGAACTGCCAGGCGGTGAGGAGCGACATCGGCACCGCGGCGGCCTGCTGATGGCTCAGGGTTAGGGGTTTGCGGGCCAGGTCGCTGACCGGCACGCTAACGTACTCGGCGTAAGCGCGGCTGCCCCCTGCCGCCCCTTCGGGAAAACGCGCCATGGCATACACGTCGTCGCCGACCGCCACCTCCCGGACGTCATCCGCCCGCGCCACCACCACCCCGGAGAGATCGGTCCCGAGGATCAAGGGAAAGCGGACCTCGGGCCGCCACTCCGGGGGCAGCTGTTGATAGCCATCGCGCAGATAGCTGTCCGGAGGGTTCACGCCCACCGCGTGCACCTGCACCAGTACCTCGCCGGCCTGCAGCACCGGCAGTGGCGCATCCTCATAGCTCAGGACTTCCGGCCCGCCAAAGGCGTGCTGTTGAACAGCCTTCATCATCTGCGTCGACATCGCTTTCTCCTCATATGGAAATGCGTTATATTTAACGGAGCACTGTTCCGAATATATGGAGCAGTGCTCCGATTGTCAAGGAACGCCAATGAGAGCTGATGCCAGAAAAAATTATGATCTGTTGATCGACGTGGCCCGGGAAGTGTTTGTGGAGCAAGGCGCCGAGGCCTCGCTGCGCGATATCGCCCGCCGGGCGGGCGTCGGAATGGGAACCCTCTACCGCCACTTTCCCAACCGCGACAGCCTGCTGGAAGCCCTGCTCCGCAGCCGCTTTGCGGCGCTAACCGCCCGGGCTGAGTCGCTTCTGCTCGCCGCCGATCCTGCCGCGGCGCTGCTGGAGTGGCTGGCCGAGAGCGTGGCGTTTACCCATCAGCATCGCGGGATCATCGCCCCGCTGATGAGCGCCATCGACGATCCTGAGTCCGCCCTGCACAGCGCCTGCGTTGCCCTGCGCGCCGCCGGTACGTCGCTGCTGACCCGCGCGCAGCAGGCCGGGCAGGCACGGCCAGATCTCAGCGGAGACGAACTGTTCGATCTGATTGCCGCGCTTGCCTGGCTACGGGAGCAGCCCTCCCATGCCCCGCGCGCAGAGCGGATTTTAGCGGTGCTGGCCGACGCGATCCTGACTGCCGCCTAGCGGCGGCCAGCCACCGACGAGACAGCGCGCCTCGAGAGTGACCGGTACGCCCGCCTTTAACGATTAAACGCCCAGTTGGCCCCGCTGGTCAGCGCCCGCTCGAAGGCGGGACGGCCAGGGCCGGACAGCCAGCCGGCGAAGGTGTGCAGCTGCGGGTGCAGCTGGCGCATGGCGTCGAGGTCGGCGTGCCCGGCCAGCCGCCCGTCGTCCACCAGCCCGGTCAGCTTGTGCAGAAAAGGGCTGGCGGCCAGCACCTCATCGGAAAATCGCGAATAGGGGATCGGCCGTCCCGCCGCCGCGGAGAATAACGCCTCCAGTTGACGGCCGGTCACGCTGTCGCTGGCGATCTCAAACGTCTTGCCGGCAAACCGCGCTGGCGCGGCAAAAACCGCCGCGACTAGATGGCCGATATCCTCCACCGCCAGCACCTGCATCCTCCCCTCCGGCAGCATAAAAAAATGAAAATGACCCTCATCAAGGCCAAAACCGGGCATCACCAGCAGCTCCATAAAGGTGGCGGGCCGCACGATGGTCGCCGCCAGCGGCAGGCGGCGGATATGCCGTTCAATTTCCGCTTTGGTGTCATAATGCGCTACGCCGGTGGGCGTCTCCCCCGCCGCGCTGCCGGAGCTGTACACCAGATGCTTCACCCCGCACTCGACGGCGAGATCGGCGATGGTTATCCCGTAGCGTACCTCCTGCTCATCGGTCACCGTCCCTCCCGGCGAACTGGGCTGGACGCTGAAGACGCCGTCGACCCCGGCCATTGCCGATCGCATTGCCGCCCGGTCTTCAAAGGTACCCACCACCAGCTCGGCTCCCCGTGCCGCCAGCGCAGCGGCCCCGGCGGAGAAAGGATCCCTGACCAGCGCCCGAACCCGCCAGCTGCGGTGCAGCAGCGCCCGCGCCACCGAGCCGCCCTGCTGACCGGTCGCGCCAAAAACCAACACGCTTTGCGCATTATTCATCACTGTTTCCCCTTATCTGCAGCTTGTTGCCCGGCCTCTCGCCAGCGATAGTCACCTTGCTTATCCTCCTCCAGCCAGCCGCAGGAAGACCCGGCAAAATGCCCGGTGAACCATTGAGCATGATGGCTTGCCCCCCACGCCATCATCTCCCGTCGGGAGGCTTCCGCCTGCCGGGGATCGCCGCAGAACGCTGAATTCCACTGCGGATGGGCAAACTGGAGCGGGGAATGAAGGAGATCGCCGGAGAAACAGGCGTAATCATCTCCGGCGGCGAGGATCAGCGCGGCATGGTCCGGACTGTGGCCGGGGGTGGGCACAAAGGCGATCCGCCCGCCGACCCGCGGCCGGGCCGCCACATCGACGGTTTCCAGCAGGCCGGCTTCGATCACCGGCAGCAGGCTGTCGAGCCACAGCGCCCGGTAGCGTTCGCTGTTTTTCACCCGCGTCAGCTCTTTTGCCGAGCACAGGTAGCGGGCGTTGGGGAACAGCGGCACCCAGCGATCGTCCTGCCAGACGGTATTCCATCCGACATGGTCGGTATGCAGGTGGGTCAGTAGCACCAGGGTCACGTCCTCCGGGTTCACTCCCGCGGCGCGGAGATTCTCCAGATACGGCGTGTTAAGTTGATGATAGAGCGGATTGCCGCCGCGCTCCCGACCGTTGCCGGTGGCGGTATCGATAACAATCAGATCGTGGGGAGTCTGCACCAACCAGCTGTGGATTGACAGCGCAATCGGCTGAATAACGGCCTCCGCCTCCGCTACCGGGAACGCTTCTGGATAGAGCGCCGCCGGCTGCAGGGTAATCTCGCGCTCCGGCACTTTGAAAATCAGGCTATCGCCTGTCTGGTAAGTTTGCATCATACCCTCCGCGCGCATTGCGCTGGTTGATTTATCGGGGTGAGATTCACTATGCTGCCGGGATAACCCACATTCAAATTGATTATCATAATGAAGAAAATCATTGAAAATGATTTTAGTCGTATCGATCTGAATCTGTTGACGGTCTTGATGGTGCTGTACCGCGAAGCGAGCGTCACCCGCACCGCAGAGGTGCTGCATCTTGGCCAGCCGGCCATCAGCGGGGCGCTGAAGCGGCTGCGCGAGATGTTTGACGACCCGCTGTTCGTGCGCAGCGCCAGAGGCATGCTGCCGACGCCGCGGGCGCAAGCGCTGATGACCGACCTGCAGCCGCTGATGGAAAACCTGCATTCGGCGATGTTTGGCGCCGGGGAGTTCGTCCCGGCGCGCGCACAGCAGCTTTTTCGCATCGGCCTCAGCGACTGGAGCGAACACTGGCTGATGCCCCAGCTGTTACCCGGGCTGATGCAGGAGGCGCCCGGGGTCTCACTGCAGTCGATAGCCGCCGACCCCTTCCAGGTTCGCCAGCTGCTGGAGGAGGAGCGCATTGATGTCGCGGTGTCTGTCAACAAACAGAGCCGCGGGGAGGTGGTCAGCGAGCCAGTGATGACCATGGGAGTCACCACCCTGTGGTCGCCGCAGCAGATCCCCTGTCGCGGGCCGCTGTCGGTGAGCGACTTTGTCGCCCGGGAACATGTGATGGTGGCCTATCGCGAAACCGGCCACGGTGAAATTGACCGCCAGCTCGCCAGCCAGGGACTCGCGCGGCGCGTGCGCTTTGCCACGCAGAATTTCTCCACCTTTCCCCTGCTGCTGACCACCCTGCCGCTGTTCGCCACCGTCCCGCAGGGGCTGGCGCAGCAATGGCAGGCGCAGTATGCGCTGCGCGCGGACGCTCCGCCGGTAGCGTATCCGGAATTTACGCTGTGCATTTTGCGGCACAAACGGCGGGCGCAGGATCCGGCGCTGAACTGGCTGGTGGCGAAGTTAAAACAGGCCATGCGCGGTCAATAACCGGGCCGATGCCCCGGCATCAGGCCTCGCTGAGCGGGGGTTGCAGAACGCGCCTGCTCCAGTCATAAAACGCGCACACCGCCGGCGGCAGATAGCGGTTTTGCGGATAGACCAGCGACAAGGGAAGATCAGAAGCGGCCTGCTCCAGACAGGCGACCAGCGCCCCGCTCTGCAGATAAGGTTGCGCCAGATAGCTGGCGACGCGGATCAGGCCCAGCCCCTGAATGCCGGCCTGAATGTAGGCATCGGTATCGTCGACCACCAGCGTCTCCTGCATACGGATCGCGCAGTCGCCGTCATCGAGGGAGAAAAGCCAGTCGATGGTCCGCCCGGTACGGTGGTTCAGGTAGCCCACCGCCCGGTGGTGGTGCAGATCGTCGATGCTCTGCGGCCGGCCGTGGGCCGCGAGCCAGGCCGGCGAGGCGAGGACCATCCAGCGGTAGCGAGCCAGAGGACGCGCCACCAGGGTGGTGGAATCTTCGATCCGCCCGGTACGGATCACGCAGTCATACCCCTCCTGGATAATATCTTCAACGTTGTCGCTTGAGCAGAGGATCAGCTCCAGGTCGGGATACTGCTGCAAAAACTCGCCGATCCTCTGCAGAATGCAGTGGCGGGCAAGGGATTGCGGCATCCCCACTTTGAATCGCCCGGCGGGCTGAGCCGAGCGCCCGGGAAAAGAGGCTTCCATCGCCGCCATCTCGGCCAGCAGCCTTTTACACTCCTCATAATACCGGCGACCCTCCGCCGTCACGCTGAGCTTGCGGGTGGTGCGCTGAAGAAGCTGTGCCCCAAGCCAGGCTTCCAGCTCCTTCACTACCCGCGACACCGTGGAGCGCGGCTGCCCGAGCACCTCCGCCGCACGGGCGAAGCTGTGGGCATCCACAACCGTAACATACAACTGCATGGCATCCAGTCTGTCCATTTCGTACTCCCCCGGCAATTATTATCCCATTATCACGAACAGTCTAACCCGAAATCCTGTTCTTATCGAATGATGCCCGCCCCCCTACACTGAGCCTGTAGCCCGTCAATACAAGGCTTAACTGAGCAAGGAGTTAAAATGAAAACTGATAATCTTAATCATGAGGAAAAGGTATTGGTGCTGGGAGCGGGACAACTGGGCGCCGCCGTTCTCGATGCGCTGGTGCCTGCGGTGATCCAGCGCCAGGGCACGGTCTCGGTTATCGTCTCGCCGGCGGCCAGGGATGAAGCCGGCCAGCTGCGGTCGGCAAACCATCAGGCGCTGGCCGACGCCGGAGCCACCCTCCTCGCCGTCGACATCGCCGGTAGCGCCATGGAGACGCTGGCCGATCAGTTTCGCGGATTCACCACCGTGATTAACTGCATGGGGTTTGTCGCCGGTCCGGGGACACAGCTGAAAATTACCCGCGCGGTGCTGGCGGCCGGGGTACCCCGCTATTTCCCCTGGCAGTTTGGCGTCAATTACGATGTGGTTGGCAAAGGCAGCGGTCAGCCGGTCTGGGACGAGCAGTACGATGTCCGGACCCTGCTGCGCGCGCAGCGGGCCACGGAGTGGGTCATTGTCTCCACCGGGATGTTTACCAGCTTTCTCTTCGAACCAGACTTCGATGTAGTGAATTTATCCAACCGAACCCTTCACGCCCTTGGCAGCTGGGATACCCAGGTGACCGTCACCTCACCGGCGGATATTGGCCGCCTGACCACGGCGATTTATCTGCATCAGCCGCGGATCGTCAACGAGGTGGTGTTTGTTGCCGGCGAAACGACCTCTTACCGGCAGCTGGCAGATACCGTGGAGCGCGTAACGCAGCAGACGTTCAGCAAAGCCGTCCACACCCTGCCCGCCCTGCTGGAGCAGCTACGGACAGACCCGGATGACGCCATGCTGCGCTATCGCGCCGCCTTCGCCCGGGGGGATGGCGTGTGGTGGCCGATGGGCGACACCTGGAATGCCCGCCACCAGCTGCCGACCCAGGACATTGCCGGCTGGCTGCAGACCGCGCGCTGATTTTCTCTCACAGGACAGAATGACGATGAACAAGTTGATTCCACTGATCGTATTGAGTTGTCTGCTGCCCCTGGCGGCAAATGCCAGAACCATCACCGCCACCGGCGATACCCTGGACCATGCGGAGAGCAAAATCCGCCAGCAGGCCGCCCGCGAGGGCGCGACTACCTATCGCATCACTGAAGCGCGGATGGGCAACAAAGTGCATATCACGGCGAAAATCGCGGACTAAACCACCGGCGTCAGGCTCAGGGATGAGCTGCCGCCTGCCCGCGCGCCAGGTCAGGCGCTCATTTTTTCCCGTCGACGATCGCGGCCCGGCGGCGCGCCGTACAGGCGAGCGTATTCCCGGGTGAACTGCGACACGCTGATATAGCCCACCTCCCCGGCAGCCTGGGCAATGCTCATCCCTTCCGCCAACATCAGGCGACGGGCGTGGATCAGGCGTAACTGCTTCTGAAACTGCAGCGGCGACAGCGTGGTCACGGCGCGGAAATGACGGTGAAAGACAGAGACGCTCATCCCGGCGGCATCGGCCAGCACGTCGACGCTGACTGGCTGCATAAAATCCCGGCGCAGCATCGCCACCGCCCGGCGGATCCGCGCCGAATAGCTGTCTACGGCGCCCAGCGCCCGAATGGCCGGCCCATGGACACTCTGCAACAGCCAGTAATGCAGCTCCCGCCGCAGACCTTCCCCCAGCACCGCCAGCGCCCCCGGTTGATCAAACAGTCTTGCCAGCCGGTAAGCGGCGTCCGTCACATCGGCGTTCATCGGTTCGATACCAACGCGGGGCGCCTCATCCGGCCCTGACGGCCCGGCCTCCTGCAGCTCGCGCAGGATAGCCAGGTCCAGCTCCAGCACCAGCGCGTAATAGGGAAAACGCTGACTGGCCTCGGTGATCTGGCTGGTGGTGGGGACATCCGCGGCAATCACCATCGCCTCGCCCGGGCCATAGTCAAAGCTCGCCAGGCCGGTGGTCACGCTCTTGCGCCCCTGGAGCAGCATGGCCACCAGCGGCCTGGCGATGGCCGCCTGCAGGTCGCCAGGATGCAGGGCCCGCACCAGGGTGATGCCGGGAACCGGGGTAACCGCCACCCCGCTGCTATCGACATGAGCATCGGCAAACCGGCGGCAGAGATCGAACAGGGCGTCGCGCATAAGATCCTTTCAGGCAAGTTTTAAAGCCTGAGTATGCGCTATTTCCCGGGAAAAGGGAGTGAACGGAGAGAAATGGGCAAAAAATAACAAGGATTGGGCAACCCGGCCTGACGCGCGGCCCCTATTGTAGAGCCTCAACATACCAGAGAGGACCGAACATGACTAAGATTGCACTTATTACCGGCGCCAACCGCGGCCTTGGCCGTCAGACTGCACTGGATATCGCCCGCCAGGGTGGGGATGTCATCGTCACCTGCCGCGGCAATCTCGAACAGGCGGAAGAGGTGGTCGCCGACATCCGCGCCCTGGGGCGCAAGGCCATCGCCCTGCCGCTGGATATGGCGCAAACCGCCAGCTTCCCGGCCTTCGCCGACAGCCTCGGCAGCGCGCTGGCCAGCGTCTGGGGGCGGGCCACTTTCGACCACCTGATCAATAACGCAGGGCACGGCGAATTCGCCCCGCTGGCCGAAACGCGCGAAGCGCAGTTCGACGGGCTGTTTAACGTCCACGTTAAGGGGGTATTTTTCCTCGTACAAACCCTGCTGCCGCTGCTGGCAGACGGCGGACGGATCGTTAACTTCTCCTCCGGGCTGACCCGCGTCTCCTATCCTGGCTTCTCCGCTTACGCTGCGGCCAAAGCGGCCGTGGAGATGCTGAGCGTGTACATGGCCCGCGAGCTGGGCGGACGCGGCATCACCGTCAATACCATCGCCCCCGGGGCTATCGCCACCGATTTTGGCGGCGGGCTGGTGCGGGACGACGCGGGGGTTAACGCGCAGTTTGCCGCCATGACGGCGCTGGGACGGGTGGGCGTTCCCGAGGATATTGGGCCGATGATCGCCAGCCTGCTGCGCGACGATAACCGCTGGGTGACCGCCCAGCGGATCGAGGTGTCGGGCGGACAAACCATCTGACGACTCAGGCTGGCAGGATGTGCTCCAGCGCCAGGCCTGCCAGCCGCACGGTCTCCAGGAGACGCGGCAGACTATCCCCTTCCCGCGCTTTCGCCGACAGGCCAAGCATCAGTGTATCCATATAGTCAGTCACCCGCAGCGCGTCCTGCGGGCGATGGCGGGCGATATACTGCTGGATTTTGGCTCTTGCCGCGGCATGCCATTCGCCAGCCGCCCCTCGGGCGTCGGCATCCTGGCAATGTACCCCCTCCAGCACCAGACAGCCGGCGGCGGCCGGATCGGCCACATAGCGGCGAGCCGCCTCCTGCAGCACGGCGATGAGCGACGCCGCCACCGGCTGGTCGTCTCGCAGCAGGGCGTCGATGGGAATGGCCCCGGTCTGGCTGTAGCGCTGCAGGACGCGGGTATACAGCCCGAGCTTGCTGCCGAAAGCGGCATAAAAACTCGGGGGATTGATACCGAAAGCCTGGGTCAGATCGGCCACGCTCACCGCGTCATAGCCTCGCGCGTGAAAGAGGCGTTGTGCCGTTTCAATGGCCTGTTCCGCATCAAACTGGCGAGGACGTCCCGGAGTACGCCCTGATTTTGTAGTAGTCACTATATTAATCCTTGACAGCCTGTTTTGCCGCAGCATATTGTAATCGTCACTACAATATCATGAGGTACGGGATATGACAGCATTTCACAACAAATCAGTGCTGGTTTTAGGCGGGAGTCGGGGAATTGGCGCGGCGATTGTCAGGCGTTTTGTCGCCGATGGCGCATCGGTGGTGTTTAGCTATTCCGGTTCGCCGGAAGCGGCCGAGCGGCTGGCGGCGGAGACCGGCAGCACGGCGGTGCAGGCGGATAGCGCCGATCGTGATGCGGTGATAAGCCTGGTCCGCGACAGCGGCCCGCTGGACGTGTTAGTGGTCAATGCCGGGATCGCCATTTTCGGCGATGCCCTCGAGCAGGACAGCGATGCCATCGATCGCCTGTTCCGCATCAATATTCATGCCCCCTACCATGCCTCCGTGGAAGCGGCGCGCCGCATGCCGGAAGGCGGGCGCATTATTGTCATCGGTTCGGTCAATGGCGATCGCATGCCGGTGCCGGGAATGGCGGCCTATGCGGTCAGCAAATCGGCCCTGCAGGGGCTGGCGCGTGGCCTGGCGCGGGATTTTGGCCCGCGCGGCATCACGGTCAACGTCGTCCAGCCCGGCCCTGTTGATACCGACGCCAACCCGGAGAACGGTCCGATGAAAGAGCTGATGCACAGCTTTATGGCCATTAAGCGCCATGGCCGCCCGGAAGAGGTGGCGGGAATGGTGGCGTGGCTGGCCGGTCCGGAGGCGTCATTTGTCACGGGCGCCATGCACACCATCGACGGCGCGTTTGGCGCCTGATATCCCCGGGCGGCGATGCGCGCTTTGCACCGCCGCCGCGGGAACGTCATCGCCTGTCAGGGATTGTCAGGCCAGGCTGTCGACCGCCATAAAAAAGCGATCTTCGGTAAGCATAAGCCGCGCTTGCGGGGACTGGTGCGCCTTGCGGATCATCCAGCCATCCTCCGGGGCCAGGCTAAGATAAAACACCTCCCGGGAGCCCGTACCGCCGGGTGTCTCGAGACTCAGCGTCACGATCCCCTTTTCCACGCCATCCAACAGCTGCTGCGGCACGATATTGACGCTGCGCTCGCCGTTTTGCAGACGAATGGCCGGGATATCGTAGCGGCAGATGCCGCTGTTGAGGCTGTAGCCAAGGGTACTCAGATCGTGGAGGTGGCGGGTCGACATCACCACCTCTATACCGGTTCCATCAAACCACTGACTTATCTGCTGAGCCAGCGCCACCATCTGCTGACGAAACCTGGCGATATCCGCGGCGGCCGACCCGTCGAGGGCCGCTGTCCGCTGCGGATTTTGCTGTTGCTGCAGTTTCTTAAAAAAACGTTCCCTCGCTGTCACGTTATCTCCCTGTGCTGTGGTGAAGATGGTTATCGCCCGTTCGCTGGTTAACGAAGGTTGAGGGCGAACTGGCGCGATAGCCCCGCCACAAATGTTTGTTTTCGACATTACTTCGCCGCTTCAGACCTGAGCCATAGCTGGTTGCGTTCGGCGGTGAAAATGCGCGGCTTGTCCGGATCCAATTCCTCACGCCCCAGCACCTGCTTCCAGGTATTTCTTTCGGTGTCCGGATGGCGGAACAGGCCGACAACCGCCACGAACGTCGCCTCCGCTTCCAGCGGCATATTCAGACTGGCATCCCCTCCGGGACTGATCACCACATCGCGACTGGCGAGGAGATCGGCGGCGAGCAGAATATCCCCCTCCTCCAGCAGCTGCTGGTAAACCAGCCGGTCAAAGGTCTGGCGATCTTTAAGCTGATAGATGCGCACCACCACCGGTTCAGAGAGCGAGTGATTCTCTCTGGCATCGGTGTTGAGCGCTTCGCGCGCGGTAAAGTCCAGATGCAGCGTAGTAATTTTCTTATAAAAAACGGCGTTGAAGGCATTTTTGGTCCCCTCCGAGACGCGCTGGGTGAGCCCGCACCCGCTCAGACAAAGCGCAAGCAGGGGCAGCAGGCAGGCGGTTTTAGTCAAACTTGTACGTAACACGTCGGTTTCCTTGTAGAAAGGTGGCAGGCTGCAGGCCCGTATAGGTACCCAGCTCGGTGGTAAAGGTCTGAGGAATATCGTCCTCACTCTCGCCCTCACCCACGCCCAGCACGCCGTTCATACCGAGCCAGAACGGCTCGTCCCCCAGCGGCGGGACAGCCAGCAGTCGGGTCGGCGCGGTCAGGGTGATGTCGGCCCGGAATCGCCAGCCGAGGTATACCCGCAGCAGGATGAGAAAGTCCCGAAACAGCGGGCCGTCAGGCTTCCAGCCCTGCGCCTCCGCGGGATTGTCGGTGGTAAGGGCGACGAGGAGCTGGCTGCTGGCATCCATCGCTTCGTCACCCAGCGGCATATTGCCGTCCAGTAAGAAGTCGTCATCGCCGTAAAACCCCAGCGGCTGACTGATCGCCACCGGACGCAGGCTGTACGGGCTCACCCTGACGGTGGTCTCCGGGGCCAGCAGGGTGACCAGCGCCTGGATCCCCTGCTGGGTTTTGCCAGGCTGCCGCAGCACGCCAGTTAGCGCCAGAAAGCGCGACGCCGGCGAAGCGATATGCTGCGTCGTGCCGGGGATGCCCAACCCCGCCAGGCCCAGCAGCGACTGCGAGAGACGATCGGTGCCGCCAGGCTCAAAGGTGGCGGGCCAGGAGTATTTCCGCCAGATGCGGTAAAACTGCGTCATGATCCGGTGGCTGAAGATATCCAGTAAGCCCTGCAGCGCTTCATGCCCTTCCCTGCGCTGGGCGATATCATCGAGATATGCCGTCGGGAGCGGCGAATCGACACCGTACAACCCCATAAAGGTGGTGCGAATGACCGGCGGCCCGCAGTCATCAGCCTCATCGTATTCCACGGCTCTGAGTTCGCTGGCCGGGAATCCCATCCCCGGATGCGGGTAAAAACGCACCGGATCGTCAGCCGGATGGCTGGTCGCCCCCATCAGCGGTTGGCCAGGACGCCGTTTTTCCAGAAGCTGGCAGAAGCGGTAAAAATTGATCCGCGGCAGGTCGGCCTCCAGCCGCGGGTTCAGCCGGGAATGCGTCGGCTGTGCTTCTCTTCCCATTCCAGTCGCTCTCCGGTTGGTTGCAGAATGATAATCAGGCGGTTGAACAAATAGATGTCGGTGTAGAGCGCGAAGAAGCGGCTAAGCATCTCGCCAAACAGGCATATGTCGCCTCGTCCGGCAAAGCCGTGACTGTCGAGGGTGACTTCAATCTGCACGCCGCGCACCAGATGGCCCTGCGCAAAGCGCTCTGTCGCGCGGTGATTCACGTCGAGGATGGCTTCCAGACGCCGACGATTCATCTCGCTGTCGGTCCATTCATACAGCGCCAGGGTGCCGCGCAGGACTTCAGCGTTGTCCATCAGGGAAAGAAAACTGCTGCCCAGATGGCTCAGCACCCGCCAGTGAAAGCGGTCCTGGGCCGGGGGATAGCACGGCAGCGTTGGTGCGCAGAGGTTACGCACCGCGACGCTGGCGGAAGTGGTTTTCATCACCGTATCGAGTACGGTGCTCTGCAGCGCGCGACGCGGCAGTTGGCCGTTAGTTCCGGTGAGGGTCAGCGACAGGCTTTCATCTTCCGGTACGGTATGATTGTCAAAGGCTTCCCCGCCGACGATAAGCCAGGTGTTGTACAGCCCGGAGGGGCCACGGCGCACCCGGGTATGATAGTAATAGTCCGCCGCGTCATGACGCATCATGCCGCCTTTGTGGCGAAAACTTGAGAACGGCGCGTAAACCTGCTGGTGCGAGGAGATCACGGAATCGACGGTGTAAATTTCGGTGTGGCCGTCCTGCACGCGCATCGGGCGCAGCGGGTATTCGGTCTGCAGGGAATTGATGGTCAGCGGATCGGACTCCAGCGGAAACAGGTTGATCACTGGCACGCAGTGCAGGCGCAGCTGCTTTTCGCTGAAGCGGAAGTCATGTTCCCAGCGTTCCGCCAGCACGACGTCGATTTCAAACCACGCCAGTCTGGCCGGAAAAGCCACCGTCTCCAGCCCGCGCAGATCGATGAACATGAACTTTTCGCGGAAGGTAAAATACTCCAGCAGCAGCTGGTAACCGCGAAAACTGCGGCCATCTTCAGGCCAGAGGCCGTCATCCTCGCCAAATCCCAGCGCGCTGAAATACCCGTCCAGCGGCTTTCTGTCTACCTCATCAGGCATACGCAGCCACATCCGGGCCACATTGAGGGTAAAGGCCTCGTGCATGGCGCAGGCCAGCGGCGCATCGGCGTTACAGTAGAGCGGGATATGACTGAGATCGACCCGGCTCCAGTCCGTCAGCTGGCTGCAGGTAAAGCGCAGCGTGATCACCGACCGGCCATCCGTATCGGTGGCCAGCCGGGCGTGCTCAAGAGATAACGGCTGCAGAGCGATCGCTTTGGTGGTGGTGTACCGGCAGCGCGTGCCCTTTTCACCGATCGGCCGGGAAAGCACTTCAAAGCCTTTAGCCATCGTCATCGGCTCTTTCATTTCCTGCCAGTCGGGGGTGAACTCCACGACCGACATCGAGGGAATGGTACGTAAATAATGTGGCCACAGCAGACTGACCACGCCTTCGGTCAGCTCAGGCAGATCGTCATCGAGCTTCTCGCGCATGCGCCCCATCAGGAAGGCAAAACCTTCAAACAGGCGCTCGACAAAGGGGTCGCGGGCGCCCGCTTTGTCGAGATTGAGCATTGCCGCCTGCTCAGGATGAGCACGGGCAAACTCTTCACCCGCTTCCAGCAGGTAGCGCATTTCAGCGTCGTAATAACGCAGGGTTAAATCGTCCATAAATCACCAGAAGAAGTAATATCTTTCAGATATGCAGAGAACCGCAGGTGCAGGGAGTGCAATGTGAATGATGCGTGAATTATGCGCACAGCACCGCAGCGCGAGCGGGATCCAGAGCGATAAGCCCGGCAAGCAATGACTCCATTTCTGGCAGCAAGCGATTTTTTTCTGCCTCACTGCGCCCGGCCTTGCCTCTGAGCAGCCGGAGTCGGCGGGCTTTGACCTCAAAGATAAGCTCCGGCTTCCATTGTTCGAGCGTCATTTCCCGGGCGCGGCTGTCGAGTTCCGCCAGCAGATGCAGCGCCATTTCATTTTTTCCGTACTGCTCGCTGACCCGCGCCATCAATAAGCGCATCAGCCACCGATTGCGGCTGGTGGTATAGCCCGGCTGCGCCTGTAACCAGTTCAGCGCCGACTCAATACCCTCATCGTCCGCGCGGGTGAGCACTTCTGGCTCCAGCGACAGCACCTCATCAGCGCTGGTCGCCGCCATTACCGGCTCATCTTGCCATCCGGCCATCTCATCCAGAACACGCTCGTTAAGCCAGTTGAGCGTTACTTCATCGGCGAATGGCGTACCATCGTTAAACGCCAGGGTTTCCAGCCCCGGCAGACGAGCCAGTAGCCCTTTCATATCCCGGCACAGGATATCGGCCCGTACACTGTCAGCATCCAGTTTCAGCAGCGCCTGCCAGGCGTACCACTGCACATCCAGCCACAAGTGGTTGACGCCTTGCGCCAACAGCGTGTCCGTATGCTCCAGCAGTTCCGACCAGCTTTTCTGTAAATACAACCGCTTAAGATGGGCTTTACTCTCAGGCTTGGGAGGCAATAGCCGGGTCCGGCCCGTGGCATCCAGCGGCGGTAACTCCGTTAACGTATCCCAACGCACACTCTTCATCAGATGATGACCTGCCAGCCATCCACCGGGACACTCACGCAGATATTTCGCCAGCACCTTAGCCTGATCGAGCAAATCACGACCAGACGTGACGGTATGCGTTACCGGTGCGGTGTCCGTATGTTGGGGCAGCAGTTCGTGTTCTTCACGGCTGGTCTGCGGCACCAGACTGTGGGCTCCGCCGTTTTGCACCAGGCGGTTCTCCAGTATCTGATATAGCCCGGAAAGATCGGGGCGGGATGCCTCAGCCAAGCCGGCAAAAGAGGCTTCCGCCAGCAATAACGCCCCGATAATGACCTGCATAGTGGTCATGTCGACTTCCGGATAAAGAGACAGACTGTCCGACATCCGGCGACTGCCAAGCCATTCCAGCGCCGATTTACAGCTACGTTCACGCTGGGGATGGAGCATAGCCCCAAACCGCTCAAGCATTGCCGCCAGCAGCGTAACGCCTTCCGCCAGACCGCTCTCGCCTTCCCGCTGCAGACGCGCCCACACGTAAAAGGTGATCACGCGCAGATCCTTGCAGGTCTGAGTCAGCAGTTTTTCTGCCAGCTGGCAAATCAGTTCGGTATCGACACCGGAGATCTTATTGACCTCCTCGCGGATACGCTGAAAATCATCGTCATAGCCCGGATCGTCCCCGGTTGGTTGGGCGTCACTGATTGGCGCAAGCCAGGACTGCCACTGCGCCTGACGTGACCGGGCCTGCTGTTGCAGTACGCTTTCATCCAACTGACTGGCGGCAACCAAATTTTGTAAAATGCTCATAATTCCATCTCATCCATGTCACTATTCCCTCCCCCCGTCGTCAGGGCCTGTGCGCTCTCAGCCGCATCGACAGTGAAAATCTGATCCGGCAGGGTCAATCCGCGCAGCGCCAGAAGTACCAGCGGGCCGCTCCCAAGCTGGGAGCGCAATACCCACTGCAGGGTGCGGCCATCCGGAGCGGTGAAGCTCATCATCCACTGGCTGCGTTCGAGTTGCTGGCGTTTACCCTGCTCCAGCCAGCGAATAAAGCCCCAGGTACCGCTGTAGTCACCGAAAAGACGCGTGCCCGCATTGACGGTGGTCCAGGTCAGCAGAGTGCCGGGTTTATACGTCTCCCCCGGCCAGCGGAAAGTCTGCCAGTCGGCCATCTGATTGAAATAGCGCAGCTTTTGGCCGTCTATCGTCAACTGTGTCTCGACAACCTCCGGGGCAGGCCTGGCCTGTAACTCAAAGCTGATCCCCTGGCTGCCGTCGGTAAAAAGAATGTCGGACAGCTGGCTTAGCTGGTTGATGGCGCGCAGAAAGGCCGGATTAAAGACCAGGCCGTGACTGTTGACCTTATCCGGCACCCACTGACTGCCTTCTTTATGCAGGACACCGTTCAGCTCCGTCGTGAGAAAACGTTCGATCCGCCCGCTGTCTTTGCGCACAAACTCAGCCAGCATCGGCAGGGAGGCATCGCTTTTGCTGGCGGCAAACGGAAAGCGTCCGTCAAAGGCGGTGTGCCAGTTGGCGACCACCGATCGGCGCCATTTATCATTCAGACTGGCCGCCGACGGCAGAAGCACGGTTTCCCAGGCCTGAGTTAGCGGCTGCACAAACAGAGTGTTACCGAAGCCACTCCACTCTTCGCCAAGGCTTGCCGAAATCAGGCTGCCATATTGTTGCGTGTCGGTCAGGTCGACGCTTTTCCCCTGGAAGACGGTCTGCGCCAGGGTCTGCATCATCTCCTGCGGATCGGAAGCATTCGCAACCTGCTGCAGGCGCAGGCGCACGCGGGTGATACGGGTCAGATAGGTTTGCAGGCTCAGGGTGCTATCGGCCGACATGACGTTGCTGCCCGTGTTTTTCCCCATCAGCTGGAGCAGTGGGCCGAACGTGTCATCCAGAGGCCCCTGCGGGCCGGTTGCCGACTGCTCGATGACCGGCTTGTCTTTCCCACCCACCAGGTCTTTGGCCGATTTAATAAGGCTGTCCGACAGCCCCTCCCTTTGTTGCCCCGCCTGCCCCTGCCAGGCAAGGGTATTCATCAGGGCAATCAGCGGCGACTGGCGGACATCGCTTATTAGCGTGAGCTGGTCGGTAACATCGGCGATATTGGTCGTCGGGTTGAGTCGCAGACTGTTGAGAAAATTCAGCCAGCTGCCAGCGAAATCGGTGAAGTAGCGTCGGGTCAAACGCGCTTTCAGCGCCTCCGGCGACAGGTCTGTCGACATCGTTTTGCGCGAATCGCTCAGCACCCAGTCGATTTCCTCCCGGCGCGAGCTGGCTGCCTTATCAATGGCCTGCTGAATGCCGCCTTCCCATGCCTGGCGGGTAAACATCCCCGGGACCACTTCATCGGTGGTAAACAGGCGGCGCGCGTCGGTGCCACTGGTCATGTCTTCCAGCGACACATCGGCAAAATTACGACGCCCGGATTTGAGCATGTTCTCATATAAGGTGCTTTCGGCATTGCGGCGACCTAGCTGCTGCAACAGAACCTGACGGCTCTGACTCACCCGTTGCGCATCCGGGATGATCTTCCACTCTGGCCGCTCGGGCAGCAGGGAGAGATAAAAGGCCCACAAATCCGGCGCCAGACTTTGCCACAGACCGGTCGAGATCCCCATTCGCGTCGGCTGGACCGCTTTCATGGTCTGCGCGAAAAATGCGCCATCGGCTTTATCCGGACGAGCCATCATCAGCCAGGCTTTCAGCTGGTCATAGCCCGGTTTCGCCAGCTGGGCTCGTTGGTCGCTATTGGGGGCGGAGTTGACCAGCGTGCTGAGCGCCTGCTGCAACGCGGCATTGGCCGGGTCACGTATCAGGCGATGATTTGCCACACCGTACCAGGGCAGGACGGCGTCTAATAGTTGCTGATGATGGTCCAGACCAAAGCGCCGATACCAGGGAGCGCCCTTCTGCCCATCGTGCACGAGACGGTCGGCCTCATTGCGCAGGGCATGGAGGGCCGTCAGTTGATAGTCAGAAACGGAGGGGTGGGCCACCAGGTCGCGGGCTTTTCCCGCGACTGTAGCAATCTGGCTGTAATTAAGGGCAAAGGAGAGCAGCAGTCCCGCCGCCCACAGGCCGAGGATGGCCAGCAGACCGCACGCCAGGCCCCGCTCCCATGCCATTCCCACGTGATGCCCGCGTAAACGGCGGCAGTCATCGACGATCCCCTGCCAGGTCGCGGGCAAAGTCAGGAGATGAGGCTGGCCCGCAGGCGAGGTATCAGCCTCCTGATAAGGGTCCTTGGCGCGAGGCTCTGGCAGGCTAAACATCAGGCCACGCAGTGCAAACCGCTGCCGCGAGGCGGTCAGCCACGGCGCCAGCTGCCAGCGCCATTGCGCGATCTCCCCGTCGATAAGCTGCTGCCCCAGACGCAGCAGGAAGTCGTGGCGGGTATCTGCTGCGATCTGGCGCATCCCCTGCTCCCGCAGCATGGGCAGCATCTGCGCAAGCTGACGGGTGACATCGTCCTCGGTAGCGCGTAACGGGAAGCTAACCCCTACCGCCTGCACCGCGCGGTCAGCCTGCGGCCACTCACTATCGCACAGTTTCCACAGCCAGACCGGGGCGGCATAGCGCAGCAGTTCGCTGATTTTTTCCAGCCCGCGCAGGTCGCTCTCGCTTATCTGCGGCGTCAGGGTGAGAGACGACGGCATTACCCGCACAATCCCGTCCAGAGGACGGCCGCGGCGCAGCTTGCGCAGCGCGGCGTATTTTTCTTGGTCGGGCTCTGTGATCAGGTTACCGCCGTAAATCAGCACAGTGCGGTTACCTTCAAGCCACTGCTGCTGACGCAGACCAGGCGCCAGTTGTTCGATTGCTGCATCGTCCCCGGTGACTAAAAGCAGGCGGACTTTGCGGCGCCAGAAGAGGGAGTAGCGTTTGCGCAGCGCGGTGCCAATGTCTCTGGCGAGCGTCAGGCGCCTTTCCCTGGCCTTCTTTTTGGCTTCATTTGTCTGTGATATTGCAGTCGTTCGTTTGACCCGACTGATGATCCAAAAATGAACGGCAAGGAAAGCCAGGGCGATCACACAGGCAAGTGTGACCCAGAGGAGGCTGCACACAAGCAGAACTGGAGAAATCACTGACCATTCCGTCGAACGCTCTCCGGCAATCAACCAGTATGCAAATCCCCCCAGCATGATCACCAGCGTTACTGCCACAGCAATAAGCAGTACAGTGATCCCGGCAGAAATTTCCTGGGTCTGGTTTTTGTCCTTATCTGTTTCCATGTGGTTTTACGATCCCAAGTGCTAAGGTATGAAGGGGGTCTGACGCTATCCAGCCGCAGGGTTTTGCTTCACTCTTAGCGGTAATTGCAGCGAGCGATATCACAACCAGCGCATCAAGCTTTCCAGGATCGCCCCAGTAGTCATCCTGGATATTGTGGGTCACATTCCAGCCACAATCGGCGAGTTGAGGTTGCTCCGGGTGTGAGAAGAGAATGCACCGTTCGGGCGACTCATTAAGTTCGCTCTGTTTTTCGGCTCGCAAGGCGACGTGCCGCAGGGACTCACTATCAGAAGGCTCAAAAAATTCACCACGGGATAATGTGACGTCCCCCTGGTTTCCAGCCAGCCACAGTACTGCGCATTCACCAGCAGGACGAGTAGAGTCAGAAGCAGGAGATAAAGACTGGCACCCGGCAATCAAAAAATTAGCCAGCTGTTTCTTGTCCGCAAGAACCTTAGCCAGTACGGATAATGTTTTCTCCCCTTGCCATAACTCAGGTAATTCAGGAGCTGTAATTCCCGGAAAACTCTCAATGAGCTGTGACACAAAGGCTTGCCAGGCTTCAGGGCTCCCCTGCCAGAAATATTTCTCCGGAGAAACGAATAATTCCTTACCTCGCTGCCTTTTCCATTGCAATACCAGCATTTGAGCCAGTTGTTTTTCACGTTCAATAAGAGCAGAAGAGAAACTTCTGGCAATACGCAACGATTTCCCCAGCGATTCCTGCCTGACTAATGGAGCCTGATGCTCTCGCTTAATCACACGCAGCCAGTCAGAAAGTTCAGCGCCTGCCGGGCCAATCAGGACAATATCTTTCAGGGCAAACTGACGCCGATGGATTTCCCACCAATGCCTGCGCTCATTTTCTGCTTCGCGCTCCCAGGTATGTGAATGATGAACTGAAAGGCGAAAAAAGATCGTGTGTACAAACCAGACAACACCGCAGAGTAATACCATTCCAACCATGCAGATAAGAATGATACTGGTATTGGCATCGGATTTCCCTGCCATTGCCGCGATGATACCAGAGAGCAAAACCAGAGCGGCACCTCCTCCTAACCAGCGCTTTGCAACTGGCGGTTTCGCAAGACGATAGCGAGGAAATGTAGGAATAGCCCTCACTGCGCAACCCTGCAATCGGGGTTGGAACTCACCAGCGTGCAACCACATGCGCAGCGATGACCATGTAATGCTACTGGTTGACCGTCAACTTTTGTCAGAGAGCTACCTTCGACAATCGTTGTCATCCCATGCTTATTACATTTCACCGCATCACCTTTCACAGCAATACCTTTACCAAAATAAAGATAGTGACCGCCAATAACTGAACCACCATACTCTTTTAGCGAATCACCCTGCCTGATAATATGTTTCATTAACATTCCTTAATTAAATTAAACATAATAAATAACGAACCATCACCATATTTTAAGAATATCAGCTTTGGTTTCGGCCAGTTTCGCAGCATCCAGGGCTTTACGTGTCTGGCTACTCAATGGCGCAATTCCATTTGTCATTGCAGGTTGAATAGTTGATTCTGCATTAATAATTTCAGGCGCACTTGCCGAAGCAGGAGTGATAGAAATCATTTGTTTAATACCAGATATAATTCCATTCGAAATATTACTGTTGATAGTCGTATTGTCAAAAGTGAGACTGGCTCCTTTTATCGCTGATTTAAATTGGCCTTCAACAAACCGGCCATATTTAGCGATCAATGAGACATTTTTACTCATCAACTCACCAAAAAAAATCATCCGATAAAGGAAATAACTTCCCCAGGGTTCCCTTTCACCAAAGGTTGCGTGCATAAACCAGGCGCGTGAGTCATGAACTTGATCGTCAAATAATGATCTGACCAGACTTTCTGGCGATTGAGCGGTTTCTCCAGCAGATTGCTTCGGAAATAGTTTGTTAAATTTACTGTCACCTGAACTTTTGATGCGTTCATACTCAACAGAGAAATCATTCTCACTGAAGGAGTATATCACATTAGATAATTGCTGAGACACCGTATATTTCCAGTTCCCCGTAACGGGGCGTGGCTTAGACTGGTAATCAGCATTGAATTCTTCTGCCGCCTGTCTTAGCTGAACCTGAGCGATAGCCGGGTCAAAATCTTTTGGGCCAGGAGGTAATGGTATGAACTTTTTATTTTTGAACCTATTATTCACGATTGCTCTCAGGCGCGCATCATCCACCTCTTTTTGTTTCCGTTCTTGCTCAGCCTTAGATGCAGCCAGAGTGGCCGGGTCTGAGTCTTTATTTTGCCACGCGGCACCTGAAGACTTGTAAAATCCTTGAGATTTATAAGCGCCGTTTACATATCGCCCGATACGCCATGCCGTAATCCAGCCGAGTTGATTTTCAAGAGCGTTAATTATATTCGAGCTGGCACGTATGGGGTTGAATTGGAGCGCATCAGTAGAACTTTCAGCACCATCTGAAGATAAATTAAGAGTAAGCTCGCGCCATGCATTGAATTTATTAATTAGTAATTCTGATACAAAAAACTCAGCACCAAGTTCAAGAGGCATACTACGCCAAGTGTCTTTTGAAAAATCTAATGGTAATGCCTGCTTCGGTACTTTTAGCGGAGCACCAGCACCGAATGCTGAAGCATATATATCATGTAAAGCTATTTGTGATAATAAATAAATATCACTATCGGCGTTTGCCTTTCCTTGGTCCCCCGGAGGATATCCCCCACCAATATCGGAGTGCATTCCAGGATAAACCACTTCCGTAGCATAACTTGGGTAAGTTCCGTCGCTGCGGCAAATTGAATCCAGCGGGAAACAAAGTCTTTGTTCGTGGGATGAAACGAGGTGAGTGCATTTTTTGATCAGCCCATTATCCGGTAATTCCATGGTACCATCAGCCCAGCCCATATGCCCTTCTGCGAATGGCGCAATATTTGCTATGCCAACGGATGCCACAGTGTCGAGCAGGCCAAGAAATTCAATACTTAAGCGGATTTTTACGTCACCCGACTTCAGACAAAGCTCAGGTTTACTTCCCTTTCTCCTGCCCCCTGGCAGCAACTCAGATAACCAGTTCACAAATGCTCGCGCACTTGCTGCACCGCGGGAGAAACCATAGACATATAACTTAATGCCTAATAGCTTAGGTTTCCCTGGTTCTGGTTGTGTAACTGCCTGTTTCAGTTTAGGTGCAAGATCTGCTGCCTTTAAAAGTTCATTAAAAACGGTATAACGCCTGTCTGGCCCGTCCGATCCCAGATTTGATGTCATTCTGTTGACGGCGGCATAACACTCGGCGTCAGAAATCTCGGTTAAACCCGATGTTCTTCTGAGAGCATCAATAATTCGCAATAGACCCCAGTTGACGCGTTCTTCACCGTAGGTCGCAAAAGCCAGACCTGGCGTACTGTAATCAAGGTCATTAACTTCTGGAAAAGGTGTGCCAACCCCAGGGATATAATATTTATAATATTTGTTGCCTGACGTTCCCGCTAAATCAACCAGCTCTTCAGTATGCCCCTGAACACCACCGGCATAACCCTGACCGATCGTTGCACGAAACAAACGAGCAATATTTGTTGGATGTTTAGGGCTGGAAATATACAGATCGTTATTAAGGTTATTTCCTGTACCGTCAAAAAACAAACTGATATGCAGAGTTTTACAGCAAGCCGGCTCTACGGCTTTACCCGCAGCGTGACAGAGCTCATTCCGGTATGCCAGCTCATGGCTGTCCTGCTGTTTACAGTTTCGCTTCGTTGCCGCTGTATCTGTTGGTAAACGCCCTTGTTTTGGAAAATGAGGTGGATACCATGTTAAGTCTGGATTTATTTTGGACATACTTCAGGCTCCTCCATCTTAATCGGATCCTTAATCGGGTAATTCGGATTGCCGTAGTCATAGCAACTGGTTGTCACTTTTACTTTGTCGCACGGTAAAAAGTGTATTTTTATCCCACAGGTTTTTTGACCACTATAATCAGGAACAGGAACTATCAAGCTATGTTCCCGGTTTAACAATTTCATTTTTCTATACCAATTAAGGAGTTTTTCATCGTCACCAAAGCCAGGAAAACCATCCATATCGCCAACACCGGTTTCCCAGTCAATTTTAACGGTCATTCCTGGTTTCCATTTTGGAGGCACACCAAAATACCCCGCGCCGCCACCGCCTTGCCACGGGCCGATAATATCGACACCGGACTGCCCGTTGACACTAAAGTGGTTGATGGCCCAGTGGGTATGGTTGATGACCTCAATGGTTCCGCCACCGCCACTGACTGAGTCAGCTTCAGCAGGCTGGTTACAGCCCGTTAACAGCAATAACGCTGTAACTAAAAAGAGAAAGGGAGATTTCATTTAACACTCCTTTGCTTCAGGGATAATGAGATAATACAGGTTCCGATCCCAGCCCTTTGTCACAAGGCGCTAACCCTGCCCTGGCAGCCCTGAATTTATTTTGCACATACTTCAGGCTCCTCCATCTTAATCGGATCCTTAATCGGGTAATTCGGATTGCCGTAATCGTAACAACTGGTTGTCACTTTTACCTTGTCGCACGGAAGGAAGTGTATTTTGATGCCACAGGTTTTTTGGCCGTTATAATCAGGAACGGGTACTAATGCACTGTGTTCTTTATGACTTGCTTTTATTTTTTTTTCCATTCAAGATACTCATCCCAATGATCGTATCCTGGAAAGCCATCTGTTGAAGCTTCTCCTGTTTCCCACTCGACTTTTACTGTCATTCCCGGTTCCCATTTTGGAGGCACACCAAAGTAACCCGCACCGCCTCCTCCCTGCCACGGGCCGATAATATCGACACCGGACTGCCCGTTGACACTAAAGTGGTTGATGGCCCAGTGGGTATGGTTGATGGCTTCAATGGTTCCGCCACCGCCGCTGACTGAGTCAGATTCAGCAGGCTGGTTACAGCCCGTTAACAGCAATACCGCTGTAACTAAAAAGAGAAAGGGAGATTTCATTTAACACTCCTTTGCTTTAGGGGATAATGAGAGAATACAGGTTCCGATCCCAGCCATGCGCCACAAGGCGCTAACCATGCCCTGGCAGCCCTGAATTTATTCTGGGCATACTTCAGGCTCCTCCATCTTAATCGGATCCTTAATCGGGTAATTCGGATTGCCGTAATCGTAACAACTGGTTGTCACTTTTACCTTGTCGCACGGAAGGAAGTGTATTTTGATGCCACAGGTTTTTTGGCCGTTATAATCAGGAACAGGCACAATTTCGCTATGCTCTCGATTTTGAGATTTCATTTTTTTTCCCATGCCAAATATTTTTTCGTATCTGCAAATCCAGGAAAACCTTTTGAACCACCAACACCTGTTTCCCACTCGATTTTTACCGTCATTCCCGGTTCCCATTTTGAAGGGACACCAAAATACCCCGCGCCACCACCGCCTTGCCACGGGCCGATAATATCGACACCGGACTGCCCGTTGACACTAAAGTGGTTGATGGCCCAGTGGGTATGGTTGATAGCTTCGATGGTTCCGCCACCGCCGCTGACTGATTCAGCTTCATCAGGCTGGTTACAGCCCGTTAACAGCAATACCGCTGTAACTAAAAAGAAAAAGGGAGATTTCATTTAACATTCCTTTGCTTAGGGGATAATGAGAGAATACAGGTTCCGATCCCAGCCATGTGTCACAAGGCGCTAAGCATGCCCTGGCAGCCCTGCATTTATTTTGGGCATACTTCAGGCTCCTCCATCTTAATCGGATCCTTAATCGGGTAATTCGGATTGCCGTAATCGTAACAACTGGTTGTCACTTTTACCTTGTCGCACGGAAGGAAGTGTATTTTGATGCCACAGGTTTTTTGCCCGTTATAATCAGGAATAGAAACAGTAGCGCTATGTTCTCGATTCTGCGATTTTATATTTTTTTTCCACTCAAGCAATTTTTTATCATCGCCAAAACCAGGAAAATCCATTGAATACCCAACGCCTGTTTCCCACTCAATTTTTACCGTCATTCCCGGTTCCCATTTTGAAGGGACACCAAAATACCCCGCGCCACCACCGCCTTGCCACGGGCCGATAATATCGACACCGGACTGCCCGTTGACACTAAAGTGGTTGATGGCCCAGTGGGTATGGTTGATGGCTTCAATGGTTCCGCCACCGCCGCTGACTGAGTCAGCTTCAGCAGGCTGATTACAGCCCGTTAACAGCAGTACCGCTGCAACTAAAAAGAGAAAGGAAGATTTCATTTAACACTCCTTGTGAGGGATTCATCAGGTAACAGAGTTATTTGAAATAACCTGCGCCATAACCCAGTCATTGCGCTTATCATCAAAAACAATTCTCTGCTCTGTTGCGGTCAGCATCGCCTCATAACAGGCTGTAAATTCGGCTTGCCGGTTAGTAAACATCCCTTCTGGCACACTCTCGTATCTCAGAAACTGGCTCGTATCACTGACACACATGAGTTTCTCAAACTGGCTATCGGTAAATTCGATTTGCACCACGGACTTGTCAGATTCCGGGATTTCACCACTCCCCAACCGAATGGAAGACTGATAGTCACAGTCGAGCCATGTCCAGAATAAGACCGGTATTAGCAGTTGCTTTTGCTGCTCAGCATCAAGAATGTGGCTGAACAAGAAAGGAAAAATACGGGTATCCCAGAAACGGAAAATCCCCTCCCGACCTTCATGTTGCGCAGCAACACAATCCCTGAGCCAATCAGCAAGCTGTTCAAACGGCCAGCAAGAACCGCATATCAGCAGGGGAGCCGATTCCATCATTTCTGCTGCAAGGTTATGTAGCCACTGAACATGTTCAGCGTCCGATAGATCCACCCGAACCAGCACAGGCGCATCCTCAGGATAAATATCCTCAGGTAGCCCTTGATATAGCGACTGCCACATCATAGGGTTACTGAAAGTAGTAAGTGCTGGCAGGACAGAGAAATTAACAGCACACTGATCGATTATCACATCAACATGGTCTATCTCGGCACGCTGGCAGGTTGTTCTGATTTTGTCCATCCACGGAGAAACGAAATCCATCTTTTACACCTCCCTTGGAACAAAACCCTGAGCGATTTCCTGTGCCCGTTTCAGACAATCTTTGCAGACCGATGATGGTAGTTCAGGCAACGGGAAATCCTGGCTCGCAGGTCCTTCCATGTTGTGCTGTCCTTTAAGGCTTAGCAGTCCAGGGCCATGAACCTTAATTTCTCCCTCAGGTGTCAACTGGATGTAAGCGCCGCCACATGCAATAGTGATCCCGTTTTTTGCCGTTAGCTGCAGGTGACCTTGTGTTGACTGAACCGTGACGTCTTTCAGTGACGTAAGGGAGAGTGTGTCTGCGTGTGATTCTACTTCAAGTGGTCCTTTCGCCGAGACCAGCCGGATCCCTTCCTGTTGTGAAAGTAGCGAAATCGCTTTACTGGCATTTACTGAGTGGCGCTGCGCGGTTGCAATATTAACCTCTCCCAAACTTTGCAGGTAGAGGCCTTTACCACTGTGCATTAGCGCAGTATCAGGGGTAACAGAAGCAACCCCTTTGGGAGCAACCATCAATAAAGCCGCTTCTTTCAGGTTACTGGCACCGTTAACAAACTCTCTCAGTGAATCAGCGTCTGGTGAAAAATCATGATGCATCTGGGCAATACTTCCCCATTCCGTGACCTGATTCACCGCACCTTTCAGCAAACTGACCGCTGGCTCCATCGCCAGCACCTGCCCCTGGGCCTGCGCCTGTCCGTCCGCGCTGATAAATATCCCTTTCTGTGCCCGGATAGCTCCCCAGCTGTCGGTTCTTAGCTCAAAACCGTCCCCGCGCTGCTGCTTTTCAGCATCCACGAGATGGCCGAGGTTCAGCTGGCTCTTGCCGCCATACTCCGTCGAGACCTTGATATGTTCTTTCCCGCGCTCATCGTCGAGGCGGATTTTGTTGTTGGCCGGGGTGCGCAGAACGTTGCGTTTGTCATTGCGGATGTTGACGTGGTCGCCGTGCGCCGAGTCGTGCAGCACGCCCGCGATATACGGCCGGTCAGGGTTACCATCCTCAAAGCCAATCGCCACCTCCGTCCCCGCCAGCAGCGGCAGGTGCAGGCCGTAAGTGTCTCCGGCATACGGCCGCGACTGACGGACCCACAGACTCTCGAACCCGGTTTCCCAGCGCGCCCGGTCAAACAGCATATTCACCCGGTAGCGTCCGTGTTTGTCGATATGCCCGTAGGAGTCGTTTTCCCGGGTGCTGGTCACGCGGGCCGGCAGCGTCCCGGCCATCACCGGACGCGCACCTGGCTCAGGCCGGTAGCCGACGTCCGGGCTGTCCGGTATGCCGGCAAACTCCACCGCAAAGTCGGCATCGCGCCGGGCATGGCTGTGCATCGCCGTGACGAGCACGCCATGAGCAAACTCCCCGGCCACCTCCTCTCCGCCGGTGACCTTCAGCACCTGCCCCGGGCAGAGCGTCGGGCAGCTGGTGATGGCCTGCATCCGGGTCTGGCCGTTAAGATAACGCTCATGACGAAGGCGGGCGTAAAACGCCCCGGACTCCGGCGCCGGATGGCGGTCATGGACATTCCCCGCGGTCAGGTAGTTATCTCCCCAGTGGTAAGCCTCACCAAAGGTGGTCGTCTCCCCGCGGGTGACATCCACCTGCGCGTTCATGTCCGCCGTCGCCTCGCGGTAGTTGTAGTCGCGGGTACTGACCTGCTGCTCCACGACGCGGTGGCGGCATGCCATCTCCCACACCGCGTCCACCCCGGCCGACTGCTGCCCTGACGGCGGGACCGAAGGCAACGTCAGCCCCTTCTCATAGCCCTGCTGACTGTCGCAGAACTCAGCGACGTCGATGTGCAGCCGCGTGTCGGCGGTAAAGCGAAACCAGATCCCCACCTCACCCAGCAGCCGGGTGATAAAGCGCAGGTCATCCTCGCCGTACTGCATCACCTGCTCGCGGCGCGGATACGTTTTTGTCAGTGAGAACAGAAAATCCTGACCGCGCAGGCCGTGGCGCTCGCGGAGGATTTTTTCCACAATCTGCGGAACGGACTGGTCCTGGTAAATGGCGTTCTGGTGCGAGCGGTTAAGCAGCGCCAGGCGCGGCTGGAGCGTCAGCGCGTAGTGCGTTTCATCCCTGGAGGTACTGAGCCGTTCAAACCCCGTCACCACGCCCTGGATCACCCGCACGGGTTGCTGAACATTGATGCCGAAGCCCTGAGCCACCGGCGCCTGCAGCGTCAGGGAGGCTGCCTTCATCAGCATCATCTCTTTGCTGATGGCATGGTCTGCGCTGGTGAATTCGATACGGTAGCGGAACGGCTGGCTCAGGGCTTCATCGCCCTCAAACGCCAGCACATCAAGCCCGGCTTCACATCCCTTCACCGAAAGCAGGTGGTGGTTGTGGCTGAACAACAACGATTTCACGCTACTCATCGGATATTGTCCCCTCGTCAAACGCCATCACGACGCCTTCCTCTTCGTGATACCCCAGCGTCACCTGGCGCGGTTTCTGCCCCGCCGCCATATGGCTCAATAGCTGCTGACTCAGCGCCGGCAGGATCTGCTGATTGAGCAGACTGTCGACGTTGCGGGCGCCGGTGTCCGGTAGCAGGCAGGCCTCGGTCAGCACGTCGAACAGGCTCTCGCTGAGGGTGGTGGTGATTCCGTAATGGCAAGCCAGACGCTGACTCACCTGACCGAGCTTGATCCCGACAATGGCGCGCAGCGCAACCGCCGGCAGCGGACGGTAAATCACCGTCTGGAAGCGGGCCAGCAGCGCCGGCTGGAAGTGGCCGCGCAGCACCGGGCGCAGCAGCTCGTGCAGGTCTGATTCACTGGCCTCCGGCTGTTCATCCAGCAACTGCATCAGGAGGTCGCTTCCGAGGTTGGCGGTCATCAGGATCACGGTGTTGCGAAAGTCGATTTCACGCCCCTCGCCGTCGCGCATTACCCCCCGGTCGAAGACCTGGTAGAACAGGTTCATCACATCGCGATGGGCCTTCTCCACCTCATCGAGCAGCACCACGCTGTAGGGGCGTTTGCGCACCGCCTCGGTCAGGATCCCGCCCTGGCCGTAGCCGACGTAGCCCGGCGGAGAACCCTTCAGCTGGCTGACGGTGTGCGGCTCCTGGTACTCGGAGAGATTGATGGTGATCAGCGCTTTCTCGCCGCCGAACAGCGCATCGGCCAGGGCGAGCGCCGTTTCCGTTTTGCCGGTGCCGCTCGGCCCGACCAGCAGGAACACCCCCTGCGGACCGTTCTCCGGCGTCAGGCCGGTTTTCGCGGCGCGCAGGCGCCGGGCAATAGCGCTCAGGGCCGCCTCCTGGCCAACCACCCGTTTGCCGAGACTCTCTTCCAGACTCAGCAGCTCCGTCTGCTCATCTTTCATTAGCGAGGAGAGTGGCACGCCGGTCCAGTCGGCAATCACCGTCGCCACGGTGCGGACGTCGACGTCCAGCCCGAGCAGCGGATTGCCCTGCTGGACGGCGATAAGCGCGGTTTGTAGATCGCTAATTTCCGCCTGGCGGGAGATATCGCGGCGGCAGGCGAGCAGCGCTTCCGTCAGCTGCAGCTCCTGACCATACTGAGTTTCAAGGGTATCCAGCGCCAGAATAAGGCGGATCTCCTCCTGCTCAATGGCCGCCAGCCGATCGCCGCGGGCGCTGTTGCCCAGCGCAATATCTTCCAGCAGCGCCTGCTTCTCCATTGCCAGCGCGGTGAGCTGCGCCTTCATGCGGGTCAGCGGCTCAGGCACGGTATCCAAACTCATACGCAGGCGGGCGGAAGCGGTGTCGAGTAAATCCACTGCCTTGTCCGGCAGCTGGCGACCGGTGAGATAGCGTCGTGACAGCGTCACGGCGGCGCGCACCGCATCATCCGTGATATGCACGCCGTGGTGGTCGGCATAGCGGGACTTCAGGCCGCGCAGCATCAGGCAGGCGGTGTCGTCGTCCGGCTCATCCACCTTGACCATCTGAAAGCGGCGCTCCAGCGCGGCGTCGCGCTCGAAGTACTGCTTGTATTCACTCCAGGTAGTGGCGGCGATAGTCCGCAGTTCGCCCCGGGCCAGCGCCGGCTTCAGCAGGTTGGCGGCATCCGCGCCGCCCGCCTGATTACCCGCGCCGATGATCGTGTGCGCCTCGTCGATAAACAGCAGCACCGGCGAAGGCGACTGCTGTACCGCCTCAATGATATTTTTCAGCCGCTGCTCGAACTCGCCTTTGACCCCGGCGCCGGCCTGCAGCAGACCGAGGTCGAGAGTGCGCACCGACACCGGCTTCAGCGCGTCGGGGACGTTGCCTTCGGCAATGCGCAGCGCCAGGCCTTCCACCAGCGCGGTCTTGCCCACGCCCGGCTCACCGACGAGGATCGGGTTGTTTTTACGCCGACGGGAGAGAATATCCACCATCTGGCGGATTTCCGTGTCGCGTCCGAACACCGGGTCAATCTGGCCATCTCTGGCTTTGGCGGTGACGTCGAGAGTGAATTTGTCCAGCGCGTTCTGCAGCGCCGGGTTGAGCCCATCCGCATTCAGTTCACCGCTCGCAGGACGCCCCACAAATTCCACGTCCCCGCCATGGGGCTGCGCCAGGGCCGCTTCCTGCTGCGCTGGCGGACGTTCGTCGGACTGGGCATCAAGCAAGGGGCGCAGGCGTTCCAGCTGACGCTGGCCCAGCGTTAACAGCGGCCACAGGCCATCGCACTGGATCAGATTCTGTTTTTCAACCAGCGCCATCAGCAGGTGAACACTGCGGATCTGCGTTTCGCCGCTGAGCGAGGCAATCAGCCAGGCCTCCTGCATCAACATCTGGATAGGATCAGAGAGCTGGGGACGATGACGTACCGAGCGCGGCTGTTTATCCAGCCAGCTCAGCAGATCCTGCCACAGCGCATCCATATCCCATTCATAGCGCCGCGCCAGCACCGTCAGATCGCCTTCCCCCTGTTCCAGCAGCTTAAGCAGCCAGTGCTCGGGCAGGATCTCGGCATGCGCCCGGGTCTGACACAGGGAGGCCGCCCCCTCCATCGCGCGGGCACAGCAGGGATTAAGACGGCGTAACAGGCTGGCTGGATTTTCCATGAGATCCTCTCTTATTGGTTCCGGACACGCTACCGCCCGTCGCTGTTCCCGAACAGGGAACCCAAAGCGCACAAGGTCAGGCAGACAGATTGTGTTTTTCTTTGCTGAGAACCCGCATCTCAGGCACTCAGCAAAAAACGGCGGGCAGAGAAACGCTGCCCGCATCAGGCGATAGTCCGCAATAAACCCCGGTCGCAGCGATAACGATGCGGCCGGAGTGAGCGAACGTCGCCTGCGCGCCAGCGGCGCGAAATATGACGGGCAATTACGCGGTGGCGCGTTCGTTCCAGCTATCGGAGTGAATGATGTTGCCGTCTTTATAGGTCCAGGTGATCTTCTCGTAGCGCAGCTCAATCTGTTCCAGATGGTTGTGCTTCTCGTAGGCGGGGTCTTTGATGTCGTGCATCAGGGGATTCACTTTCACCACCTTGACGTTCTCAAGTTTGGTATTGAAATACTCCACTTCCTGGCCGGCATCGTTGATTCTGTACCACTTGAACTCAGCGGATTTCAGGGTCTGGCCGGTGGTCACTGCCTTGTACAGGTACGGGCTGGAGGAGTCGATCTCCTTGGTGAACAGGAACGGCGTATGGATACGCGTGCCGGTCAGTTTGCCGGTGTTGTTATCGGTCGGGATGTACAGGTTGTGCTCCTGGGCCACCACTTCGATACTGCCTTCACGATCCTGAACGTCGACAGACCCTTTAATGTCCGCGCCGCCATCGTCTTTCAGCCAAAGATAAACAGGAATTGCCATGGAATTACTCTCCATTGTGTAGTGAAGCGCCATCATCCTGGGATGACGCAGAGGGTTGGTCCGGTAGCCGGCAGGCGTCTACCTGCGGCACCAGACTGATTTCGACACGACGGTTCAGCGCACGGCCCTCCGGCGTATCGTTTGTTGCAATTGGTCGGCTTTCGCCATAGCCCTGAACGGCAAAGCAGCTGTCCGGCACGTCGCCGGTATCGCGCATCCAGTCGCGGACCGATTCCGCACGTTTCAGCGACAATAGCTGGTTGGCTTTTTCCTCACCGACGCTGTCGGTGTGGCCCGCCACCACGATCAGCCACCCGTGCCTGGCCTTAATGTCCATCAGCGAGTTGACCAGCCGCTTTGTCGAACCAGGCTTCAGTACCCATTTCCCGGTATCGAATAGCGACATGCTGTCAAGGCGGATGACGTCCGGCGCGACGCGCTGCACCGGCCTGGGTGGCGGAGGCGGCACGTAACCGCGAATCGCCTCCAGCAACGGCAGGCGAATCTGCTCCCCGCGATACAAGCCCAGACTCAGGCGCAGCGGGACGCCGTTACGCGCCCAGCTATCGAGCAGCGCGGCATCTTCACGCAGCACCCTGACAGCGCTGGCTTTTGGCCGATAATCATCCATTGCAATCCGCTCATAACGGGCAATATCGACGCCCACGCGCTGCAGCAGTTGTCGATTGTTCCAGCCACTGCTGAGCAGCGCGGCGACAGCCGCGAGGGTGAAAATCGCGAGCGCCGCGCGCCAGGCCCTGCCTCGTGGCGTGAGTCCCCGTCCCGCCGGTAACTGCGGCAGGATGAATTCCGGCAAAGCTGAAGCGTCCCCGGTGTCGCTCTCATCTGGCTGCCAGCCAGCTACCCGCGTCAGGCCGCTATGTCGGGATAACCACGTCGTCCAGGCCGACGATGCCAGACTTCCAGGCAGCGAGGGCCCGAGACCCCACAGCACGGCCGCAGGGGTCAGAGGCGGCAGGTCGGTATTCTCTTCCGTCAACACGGCATGGACGTGCTGTTCAGACCAGCCCATCAGGCTGTTCATCAGCACCTGCTGCTCCAGCGCGGCCGCCCCGCCGGCGCTTACCCAGGCCGGTACGGAACAGGGGGCGCAGGAGGGCTGCCAGACTTTCACCGCCTCACCCGTTATCGCCGCCTGCCACAACAGGTCGCGACTCATCGCGCTGCCCACCTGCCCCTGCAGCGCCAGCGGTACGGCATACCCCGTCTGCTGACGCAGCTGGCTGAGTTGCCAGCGCAGGGCCAGCAGAGCGCTGGTCAGCGCATCGCTTTGCACATGCCGCTGCGGGCAGACGCAGAGCAGCACCGACAGCTGAGGCCCCCATTCCGGCCGCTGGCTCAATACCTGGCGCGCGACCTGCTGCAGCTCCTCCGTCTTTTCCACGCGGATCCAGCAGCCCTGTTTGACGACTCGCACCGGTGACGCTGGCGGCCAGACACTCGGCAGGTCGCCGCAAACGAGGACCACCGGCTGGCGATAAGCGCCCTCCGGGAGAGGGGCCAGGGTTGATGCGACGTTACGTCCGGTACGACGACTGGCGATGCGCCAGATCCCGATGATCAGGGCCAGCGTGACCAGCAGAATGAGCCACGCCCCCCAGCGGGGAACCGGCAAAAATAGCAGGCACACCAGCGCACTCAGCAGACTGGCCCACAGCGCCAGCCCACGCTGCTGCGCGGGGCTCATTTCACCTCCCCCGGTAACAAGGTCAGCAGCAGGTGATCGAGCCAGTGGTTGAGCCCCCACCACAGGGCGAGTACCACTACCACGCTCAGGCCAATACGTACCGGCCATGGGGCCAGCCAGCCGCTTATCCCCAGACCGGCGCGACTCTCTACCAGTACGGGAGCGGTAGCCGGGCACTGAAAAGGAGGAACACGCTCACCGAGCGCGTTGACCAGCTTCAGGCGCTCGGGGTCGTGGAGGGAGCGAAAGCTGCCAATAAAACCCAGCAGCATCACCCGCTGAAAACAGGTGACCACGGCCAGGTTGGGCGCCGGTTCACGCAACACATCACGCATCCGCTCGCACAGGGTGTCGCCGGCGTCCATGGTGCCGAGGAAGTGCCCCTGCAGCGGAATGTCATACCACTGCAGGCAGGCCTCATCCTCCACGCCGCGCCCTTTCACGGCTTCATCGAGCAGCGCGCACTGGGCGGTGAGAATATGCTGACAGCTGGCGTCATCAAGCCCGCTCGCCTTCAGCTCATGTTGCACGCGCTCGACATCAGCAATACAGCGCTGCCATAGCGTGTACCCTTCCTCATCGCGGAACTGCGGGCCGTGGCGCAGGCTGATAACCTGCAGCCAGGTGTTCTGCAGCAGCGCATCAATATCAATGGACGCGGCGTTGCCGCGTTTAGGCTCATTCACGTTCGTAGTACCGCAAAAAGTTCAAGTTCAGGCTCACCGAGCATCCCCGGGACGTAGAACATACAGGTGCCGCTCTGCAGCATTTCCGTCGCCAGAGGGTGGGACACATCGAGGCTGAAATACTGATTTTCCAGACGCAGCGGGATCGCCGCCGGCACATGACGCAATGGCGTCAGGGGCCCCCCTGTCCGCGAGGAGTTGACGATGGCTTTGACATGATCCGGGCTACCCACTTTGCACTGTCGCGGAAACTGCTCCTGCAGCCGGGCGACCGGTACCGACGAACGAACCGACAGATAGTAATCAGCCCCTTCCCGCAGCCGGGCATCGTGCAGGCGCGCCTGCCAGAAGTGCAGCCGGGCATCATGCTCCAGCGCAATCGCCACCACCCGCGATGGCAGGCTCGCCTCCAGCAGGTCGCTCAGTAAATCAAACAGCGGCGGAAAAACCGCGTTCAGCTGGTCATGCTGATAGATCGGGACGGCATTCGCCTGATGGGTGAGCGAAAAGGTCAGCAGGCTGCCAGCCAGGCGCGCCAGCTCCGGATAGAGGCGTTCCGGCGGGCTCTGTTGGTAACGCAGAAAGTACCCCAGCACCGGCTCGGCGCTGTTCAGCGCATTCAGCAACCAGAACAGAGAGACATCGGCCACGGCAAAATCAGCCATCCGTTCATTGCTCTCGCGACGCATGGCCATCAGGCGCGTCAGACGAGCCCGAAGCTGAGTAAGCAGCTGTTCAAGCTGCGCCGCCAGCCAGCGGCTGCCCTGGATCTGCAGCAGCGGCGGGAGAAACGTCTCGTCGATAAGCCAGGCCCCCTGCGAGTCCCGCTGCAGGCGAACAAGCGGACAGGTCAGGTAATCGCTGTTGTCCTGATGGGCGAAACGGAGGGTCAGCTCCGGCTGCATGACGGCAATCTGTCGGGTATCTTCCCCGAACTGGTTGCGGACATCGCGCCAGCGCTGCCGGAAGCGCACCGGCCTTTCGGCCACCTCCTCCGGCTTCAGGCAGTTGCCGCCATTCGCCTGCATCAGGGGCAGCGCCAGCACGATCACCGCCTCGCCGTCCGCGCCGTCCAGTGACAGCGCGGACGGCAGCGCATCGGCATTGTCCGTATCAATCATCGTGCCATCCTGGAACCGGACCTGCAGCCTGTGAGCCTGCAGGCGGCCCAGTTTAAGCATCTCTGGTTCGAAGGTCGCCTCAACCACTCCCCATGGATGGTTAAGACCTATCCGGGCAATCACTTCCGCAGTCCAGGCTGCATACGCAGCCTGCTGTTGAAAATGCTGGGGCGACACCATAATGCCCCGGCCCCACAACGGACGTTCCGTTTTCATCATCGTCCGAACCTACGCCTTCGCCTTTGGCATCTGGCTAACCAGCGACAGATTGACGTCCATCCCCTCGACCTGGAAGTGCGGCACCGCGTAAAGCTTCACGCGGAAGAAGCCTGGGTTATCCTCAATATCTTCCACCACCACGCTGGCATCGCGCAGCGGATGGGAGGCCTGCAGCTCGTCGCCGGGGTCGGTCATTTCAGTCACCAGGCTCCGCACCCAGGTGTTCAGCTCCAGCTCCAGCAGCCGCCGGTCCTTGGTGGTGCCGATATTCTCGCGCTGGATCATCTTCAGGTAGTGCGCGATGCGCGACAGCAGGAAGATGTAAGGCAGACGCGCGTTGATGCGGCTGTTGGCGGTGGCGTCAGCGGTATCGTACAGCGCCGGTTTCTGCGCGGAGTTGGCCGAGAAGAAGCAGGCGTAATCGCGATTTTTGTAGTACGACAGCGGGATAAAGCCCAGGCTGGCGAACTCAAACTCCCGCGTTTCCGGGATCATCACCTCGGAAGGAATTTTCACCTGGTTGCCGGTGCCCAGATCGTACAGGTGGATGGGCAGATCTTTCACCGCGCCGCCGGCCTGCGGACCGCGGATCTGCACGCACCAGCCGTTATTGACAAAGCTCTTCACCATATTGGAAGCGAAGGAGAACGCTGCGCTGGTCCACAGATACTTTTCGTGGTCCGGACCTTTCACCTGCTCGACATAGTTGAAGCTGCGCACCGGCACGGTGTCCGGACCGTACGGCAGACGACCCAGCACGCGCGGCATCACCAGACCGATGTAGCGGGCATCGTCGGTTTCACGAAATGATTTCCAGCGGATATATTCCGCGCGATCGAAGTAGTTGCCGATATCCTTAATAGCAGCCACCTCTTCCATGGTCTCTTTCAGGAAGAAGGCCGGGCCGACGGCGCCGATAAACGGCATATGGGCGGCCGCAGAGACGCGGGAGATATTGCGCAGGAGCGCCACATCCTGCGGGCTGGCGTCGAACTCATAGGCCGAGATCACCGAGCCGATCGGCTCGCCGCCGGGAGTGTCATACTCCGCGGTATAGGTGTGCCAGTAGAGGCCGCTCTGGATAAGCTCCGGCGCGTCCTCAAAGTCCTGGCGCAGATCGTCTTTGGCGACGTCCAGGATCTCCGTTTTGACGTTCTGCCGATAGTCGGTGTTGTCCACCAGCTGTTTGAGGCCGCGCCACAGGGATTCGACCTGCTGAAACTCCTGATGGTGCATCACCGCGTCCAGCTGACGGCTTATCTGGAAATCCAGTTCGGCGATATGGTGATCAATCAGCGTTTTGTCGAGCTTTTCCACCCGCTGACCGGACTGACGGATGCGCTCCATAAACACCTGCATCGCCGCGGTGAGACGTTCCGCCGCCGGCGCCTCGGAGAGCGCGGCATCGTCCAGAAAGTCGTTGATATCCCCGAGGTGAGACGCCGGGGCGAGATTAATTTTTTCAAACAGCGAGGCGTAAACGCCCCTCGCCCGCCCTATTTTCCTGCAGCGTGGTTTGCCCCTGAACAGGGGCGTTTTCTGTGGTAACAGACATTAGCATTTTCCCGGTTAATCCATTAACAGACTTGCCCCGCCATTATTTCGGGGCAAGCGCACTCATTTCGTCGCGTAATTCCTGGGACAGCGCCGGATCTTTCAGGATTGCCTCAAGCTCTTTTCTGAAAGTGGCGTTATCAAGCAGATTGGATTTGAGATCGCGTAATAAATTACGCATCGCCAGCATGGCGCGGAGTTGCGGTATTTGCCGGGCAACCTGCTCCGGTTCAAAATCTTTGATGTCGGTAAAACGCAGTCTGACGTTCTCCTCTTCGCCGTTGCCGGACAGCGTATTCGGCACCGAGAGGTTAACTTCCGGGCTAAATTCCGAAAGTACGCTGTTAAAGTTATTTTTATTGACGTTGATTTTTTCTCTTTCCGATAAAGGCCGGTTTTCCTTACCATGACTAAAATCGCCAATGGTAAGCAGCTTCAGCGGCAGTTCAACCTTCTTCTGCGCGCCGCCGGTATGAAGAGATAATTTGAGATTAATGCGCGCCCTGGGGACTTCATTCTGGAACGTATCAGCCATAGCAGTTCCTTTCCTTAAGGAATAATTATTGAAGAGTTGACGATAAAAACCGGATGATAATAGAGCAAAAACAGATTATCGATCAACTTAACAAGAATATTTCTTTAATGCATTCACAAGGCAAACAAAATTATTTTATTAGTAACGACAATGAATGATTTACAGCCAAATATAAAGTTCAGAGCCAACACCTTCAATCAACATTGAACACATGAATGTTCACATCACATATCATCAAGGCGATAAAAAAATAGATTAAATGAATATGATAGCGACAATTCCCGTGAATAATATTGTCATGAGATAATTGATATCATCGTTAGCAGATCAGGCACGCATTTAAGCCACTTCTCCTGTTTTCGTCCACGCTGAACCGTCAACAGCCCTGGCACACAGGCCTGCGGAACCCGCGATATCTTCCACCACAGACAGCCGTCAGTAGCTGAAAAAGGTTATTTTCCCGGGTGACTGACCACACGGCGATGTCGGCAAAAGTTGTCGTTACCAGAAAAAACATGACCCCGATAGCAAGATGCACACGCTACCGTCTTCGGCATCCTGAGGGGGTCGCATTCTGCGGATCGCCAGGCTATATCTAAGACACCTTTCTCCCACAATGAGTAAAAATGATGAGCAAGAAGATCCTGATGCTGGTCGGCGATTATGCCGAAGATTACGAAACGATGGTCCCTTTTCAGGCACTGCAGATGATTGGCCACCAGGTCGATGCCGTCTGCCCGGATAAAGCCGCTGGCGACTATGTCATGACCGCGATTCATGACTTTGACGGCGCCCAGACTTATAGCGAAAAGCCGGGGCACCGCTTCACCCTGAACGCCAATTTTGCCGCGGTGAAGGCCGAGGACTATGACGCGCTAGTGATCCCCGGTGGCCGGGCGCCGGAGTATCTGCGCCTGAACGAGGAGGTTATTAAACTGGTACAGGCATTCGACGCCGCGCGTAAACCTATCGCCGCCGTCTGCCATGGCCCACAGCTGCTGGCCGCCGCTGGTATTCTCCAGGGCCGCACTTGCAGCGCTTATCCCGCCTGTGCCCCGGAAGTGCGCCTGAGCGGTGGGCACTATGCGGATATTGGTATCGACCAGGCGCATGTGGACGGTAACCTGGTTACCGCCCCTGCCTGGCCGGCCCACCCGCAGTGGTTGGCGAAATTCGCCGCCCTGCTGGCGGAATAACGGCCTGTAGAGAAAGCGTTTTCTCTGGCGAAGGGAATTGGCCATCGCCGCGCTGGTGCTCTCCTTCCCACCGGCACGGCGCTGTTTGATCAGCCGTTCCCGCAGCAGCTTAACCTGACTCAACTCAGCAAAACGTTGGCCGAATAGTCCCCTCGCTTCAGATCCGCATTCCCCCGGAAACCTCAATGCGCTGGGCATTAACCCAGCGATGATCATCGGATAACAGCGAGGCGATCATCGGCCCGATATCCTCTGGCAGACCAGGCCGACCCAGCGCCGTCATGTTCGCCACCGCCTGAGCGACCTGCGGGTTATCCCGCACCACCCCGCCGCTGAAATCGGTGGCGATGGCGCCGGGCGCCACGCAGTTCACCGTAATTCCGCGACTGCCCAGCTCAAACGCCATATAGCGGGTCAGGGTTTCCACCGCGGACTTCATGATCGCATAGGGCGCCCGGTTCGCCATCACGATACGGGTTAGCCCGGACGAGACATTCACTATCCGTCCGCCATCGGCCAGCAGCGGCAATAGTTTTTGGCTGAGGAAAAAAACGCCCTTCACGTGGATACGATACAGCGCATCGAATTCCGCTTCCGTGGCGTTAAGAAAACCCATGCCGCTGGCATTGCCGGCATTATTGACCAGGTAATGAAACCGATCGGCCCCCAGCTCCGCCAGCGCCTCCTGAAAGGCGCTGACAAATCCGTCAAAGGTATCGGTTTCGCCGGCGCTGAAGGGCAACGCAATCGCCCGCGAGCCCTGAGCTTCAACCCGCGCGACCACCTCGTTCGCCTCGAAAAAATGCGCGTTGTAGGTCAATACCACGTTCACGCCGCGCTGAGCCAGCGCTTCAACGGTCGCGCGCCCCAGGCCGCGGCTGCCGCCTGTCACCAGGGCAATTTTTGCGCTATTGTTCATGTTTCCCCCTTTTCTCTCTGCTGAAAACATGAGCGATTATAGGCTTCTGCATGCCGACGATAAGACCGCATTGCCCGACAGGATTGTTTTGCCAGCTGGAACAATGTCATGGATAAACTGGATACCCTGACCCTGTTCGTGCGCATCGTCGAACGAGGTTCGTTCAGCGCCGCCGCCGCGGATCTGGGTTTTTCCCGGCCGGTGGCGACCGCGGCCATTAAGGCGCTGGAGGCCAGTCTCGGGGCGCGGCTGCTGCAGCGCACCACCCGGCACGTACGACCGACGGCGGAGGGCTCGCTGTATTATCAGCGCTGCGTGGCTATTCTGGCGGCCCTTGAGGAGGCCAACCGCAGCGCCGGGGGGAGCATTGCCGGTATTATCCGCGTGGACGTGGCGGGCAATCTGGCGCGAACCCTGCTGCTGCCCGCGCTGCCACAGTTTCTCGCCCGCTATCCTGCCATGACGCTGCAGATCGGCGAAAGCGAGCGCGACGTCGATCTGGTTCGCGAAGGGGTCGACTGCGTCATTCGTGGCGGCCATCTCCCCGACAGCGAGATGATTTGCCGGCCGCTCGGCAGGCTGCAGGAAATCACCTGCGCCAGTCCGGCCTACCTCGCCCGGTACGGTACCCCGCATACGATTGAAGGTCTGACGGGCCACGTGATGATCGGGTTTGTTTCATCGCGCACGCAACGTACCTTGCCGCTGAGCTTTACCCAGGATGGCCGTCAGAGCGAGGTCAGTTTGCCCTGTCGGCTGCTGACCTCCGATGCCGACGTCGGCGCCGAAGCGGCAAGGCTTGGCTTTGGCCTGTATCAGGCCCCCTTGCCCCGCCTTGAGGCCGATCTGGCGTCGGGCGCGTTAACGGAAGTGCTGGCCGATTTTCGCCCTGCGCCGCTCCCGCTCTCCCTGCTCTATCCCAGTAATCGGCAGCTCTCTGCCCGGGTACAGGTATTTATCGACTGGGTGACGGCGCTGATGAAGCCTCCCCTGGCGCAGCAGGCATCCGGAAGGCTAAAATAATATTTGCTATTATTTGCGGCTCGTGCGTTAATCGTTAAGTCGATTTACCAGACGAAAAGTTATTATCTAAGTACGCGTTCTCATCTCCAGGCGTTATCCCTGATACCACCTTCCTTTGAGCAGTCCCGTTAGTATTTTACTTTTTCTGTAAACAGGCTCTGTCAGATCCCTGTTGGCTCGTTAATAAAGCCCTCCGACTGACGCCATACCCGGCTTACCACTAACAAAAATCAGCCGCGTTAATTTTCCTGAAAACGACCTTTGTCTTTTCAACAGAACATTACCCATACAAGGTTTACATTATGATTGAACATATCCATTTTAGATGCCCATGCTGCCATGGCTCCCAGTACAGAACGTCCCAGTTTGATGTGACGGAAAAAAATCCCTTTGGTGCGAAATGCATTTTCTGCAAATCGGCGATGATGACATTTGATGCTATCCGCCCTCGTCATCTGGGCGCGCAGTCTACTGCGCAGGCACAACAATAAGTATGCGCGGGTAAAGCATGCCTGTTATCCGCCAGGCGGATGACGTCTTTTTCTCAACCGCCGTTTTTGTCGGTTGAATAATTAACAGCGGGATCAGGCAACGCTTTTATCAGGGTGGTAATATTTTTCCCTGCATTCATTTCAACGTCAAAAAAGTCCACCGCACGCAGAATAAGCCGCAAGCCTCTACCGCTTTCCGCTAACGGATCGACATCGAAATGCTCATCACCACGCGCCAGCGCCAGGCGCTCGGCGGGAAAGGTTTCCCCCGCGTCGGTAAAGCGCAGCGTCACCCGTCGGTCCGCGACCCTAAATTCCACACCAAAACGACTTTCCCGATCCTCATGCAGCGCATAGCGAATAATATTCGTTGCCGTTTCACAGGCGGCGAGATCGAGCGCAAAACGCCACTCGTCCGCAACAGGCAGCGAAGCCATTTGCTGGGCAAGCCACTCCGCCAGCGGTGAAAGCGAGGTGAGTTCGGCAGGAAACATCATGATGTTGTTCACGGGCACGTCACTCATTTAACTGCGCAAGTGCCGAGGTGCGATCCTCGCAAATGCGGAAAATACGATCCATACGGGTCAGCGTGAACATATTGCGGATGCCAGGATTCAGCGCGCACAGCGTCATCTCCCCTTTCCCATTCATCATCTTCATCAGAGAAACCAGGGTTCCCAGACCGCTACTGTCGATAAAATCAATTTCGCTGAAATCAACAATCAGATCGCCGGGCGCTTCGCCTATCTCCTGGGCGATTGCCGATTTAAAGGCTACTGCGACGGAAGCATCCAGCCGACGCACCGCCGGCGTCAGGATCGTCACCGAGGCCTGCCGTTCGGTTTCAATTTTCATCACTGTCCCCTGTACGTTCAATAATCAAGAGTGAAACATCATCGGCCATCGCCTGGGTCTCCTGCGCGTCGCCATTGCGCCAGTGGATCAAGTGCCGGGCAAACCACGGCAGCAGCGCGGGCAGCGGCTGCGTCACACTGTCCTGCAGCCACGCTTGTAAACGCGCTTCGCCAAACTGTTCACCGCTCCGGTTTTCACATTCGGTGATACCGTCGCTGAACAGGCAAAGCCGCTCTCCTGGCGCCAGCGAGAAACTGACATCTGCCCATGAGAGATGGTTTATCAACCCCACCGGCGCCCCACCGCTACCGGCCGAGCGCACACTTCCATCAACGGTGACGATAAACGGCGTGGGATGCCCGGCCTGACACAGTTTCCCCTCACCGGTTGTGAGGTCGATGACGCCATAGATCAGGGTGAAATAGCTGACAATCTCTGCCTCGTCGCTACAAAAACGACCATTCAGGATCTGCACCACCTCGGCTGGTGACGCCGGCTGGTTATCAGCAGAGAAAAGAAAACGCTCAACCGCCCTGCCATGTAGAAACTGGCGGGCGACGGCAAGCGACATCATCGCCGCCCCCACGCCGTGCCCGGAGACATCCACGCAGTAAAATCCGAGATGCTCCCCCAGCGGGAAAACATTAAAAATATCCCCCGATACCCAGGCCGACGGCAGGAAAATCCAGTCGGAGAAAAAACCCTGATAGCACAGCTGATGAGCCGGGAGAACCGACTGCTGGATGCGCGCCGCCAGCTCCAGATCCTGTTCAATCTGCCGCAGCGCTTCACTTAGCCGCGTATTGCGCGCGGCGAGGTCGGCTTCAAGGGAGAGGATCCGCGCCCCGGCGTGCAGCCGCGCCCGCAGTTCGCTCTGCTCCACCGGTTTGCTGAGAAAATCATCGGCCCCTGCCGCAAACCCTTGCGTTAAATCGCCAGGATCTTCGCGAGCGGTAAGCAATATCAGATAAACGTAGTGACCAAACTGGCGACGGCGAACTTCCCGGCACAGCGTCAGGCCATTCATCTCCGGCATTTCCCAGTCGCTAATCACCAGGCTGACGGGCTGGTTTTCGAGGATCGCCAGCGCGGCGACGCCGTTTTCCGCCTCACTGACGATATAGCCCCACTGCGTCAACATCCGGCTTAGCAACCGACGATAAACCAGCGAATCTTCAACAATCAGGACGTGCTGTGCCGACATCGCGCCTCCTAAATCGGCAGGAACCAGATAAGGCTGATCATTCCTTCACGAAACTTGCCGCTGTACGCTATCAGTTTAGTCAGTAGCGGGTTGGCTTGCTCATCAGCAATGGGGTTGTCAACCAGGCTATACTCCAACCTGACGGCAACGCCAATCGACTTTAGCGACAAACCGGCGATAAATGGCTGGTCAGCAAAAGTATCGTGTGGCTGATGCTGGATAAACACGGGTGAGCGGCGGCCCGCTTTTCCGCAGAATGGCAACGAGGAAATCCTGTAAGGGGAAAACTCATGCATGGCCAGCGCGTGTCGCCTGCGGATCCTAACCCGCCCGGCCGCTGCCGGGCGAACGGGTCATGAGGAACGCACCATGAAGTTTTATCGCGATCTTTTTGAAGCCAGCCTGAATCGCGTCGTACCGGAGCACGATAAAAAGCGCTTTTTTCAGGCCTTCTACAGCACCTTTATCCATATGTCGCCCGAGACGGAGCAGCACTTCTCACGACGCCCGGGCGAGGAAGGCCAGCAGATGATCTTTAAGAGCTTTTTCGCCATGCTGGCGGTCAACGGCGACCTCTTTGTACCCGATTTTCTGGAACGGCTGGCGCGAGCGCAGAGCGAGGAAGGCCTGCGTCTGCCACCGCGGTTTTTTGCCCTGTGGCGAGAAGCCATGCTCAAAACCGTCCGCGCCAGCGATCCACTGTGCGATGAAGAGATCCTCACTGCATGGGCAATGGCGATCGCCCCTGGTCTTGAGTATCTGCGCCGCCAGGCGGAGCTCCACTATCAGACCGCAGGTCACTGATCATGCGCGCCGCTAACCGTGTCGACCTCAACGTCCTGCCCTCAGCGGTGATGATCTACGATGAGCGCGAACGACTGCAGGCCTGGAATGATAAGGTGGCGCTGTTTTATCCCGCGATCGCGCCCTGGCTCGCCGTCGGCGCTCCCCTTGAGAGCCTGGCCGAGAAGTTCATTGGTGCCGGGTATAACATCGACCCTGGTCGGCAACAGACGCTACGCGAGACGATTATCCGCAACTGCCGCCAGACGAACCACTGCGAGGTCCGCCAGTCGGGCAACCGCCGGATTTACGTTCAGCATCAGCGGCTGGCGGATGGTGGAATTGTCAGTCTGCATACCGACATCACTGAGCTTGACGAGGCCCGACGCGCACGTCACCAGCTTCACGACGATTTTTTATTCACTGCGGAGTCGATCCAGATCGGTATCTGGGACTGGCAGGTCTCCCACGACAACCTGCAGGTGAATGACACCCTGCTGGCGATGGTCGGCCAGTCGCGGGCACAGTGGCGCTATCCGCTGCGTTTTATGCTCAATCTGGTCCACGAGGACGATCGCGCTACCCTGCAACAGGCGATGATTGCCTCGCAAAACGAGCATATGCCGGTTTTTGAATGTGAACTTCGTGTCCAGCACCCAACGCAGGGCTGGCGCTGGATGCTGCTCTCCGGGCAGATCGTCACCCTCAATATGCAGCAGCAGGCAGAGCGGGTGATCGGGACGTTGCAGGATATTACCCGGCGCAAAGCCGCAGAGCTGCTGGCCATTGAGGCGGCGAAGGAGGCCCGCGAGGCGAACGAAGCGAAAAGCGCCTTCCTCGCCAATATGAGCCACGAAATCCGCACCCCGATGAACGGCATTCTCGGCATGACGCAGCTCTGCCTCGATACGCCGCTGACCGCGGAGCAGCGGGAGTACCTTTCGCTGGTGATGAGCTCAGCCCAGTCGCTGCTGCACATTATTAACGACATTCTTGATTTCTCACGCATTGAGTCGGGCAAGATGCAGGTGGACGAAGAGCCGCTGGAGATCCGCCCCTTTATCCAGTCGCTGATCCGCCCGCATATGCCTGCCGCCAGCGAAAAGGGCATTGAGCTGCTGGTGGACATCTCACCTGCGGTACCGGAGGTGCTGATCGTCGATGGCCCCCGGCTGCGGCAAATCCTGACTAACCTGTTGGGTAATGCGCTGAAGTTCACACATCAGGGGGAGGTTCTGCTGGCGATTGCGCCGGCCGACGACGAAAGCCGCTGGCGCTTTCGCATACGCGATACCGGCATCGGCATCGCCCCGGAGAAGCAAAAGGCGATCTTCGAGGCCTTCAGCCAGGCCGATAGCTCTACCACCCGCCGCTACGGCGGCACCGGGCTGGGGTTAACCATTTCGGCCCGCCTGGCCAGCCTGATGGGCGGCGAGCTGATGGTGGAGAGCCAGCCCGGGGCGGGCAGCGAATTTGCCTTCACCCTGCCGCTGGAAGGCCTGAACGCCACGGCCTCCGGTAGCGCTCCGCCGGGACGCTTCAACAACCAGCGGGTGCTGGTGGTTGACGACAACAGCACCAACCTGCGCCTGCTCGACACCATGCTTCGCCAGATGGGGCTGATGCCAAGCTGCGTGGACAACGCCGGCGAGGCGCTACGCCGGGCCGCCGAAGGGCCGCCCTGGCCGCTGATCCTGCTCGACGCGCAGATGCCGGATATGGACGGCGTATCGCTGGCGCTGGAGCTCTCCGCCCTACCCGAGGCCCGGCACAGCCAGATCATTATGCTCAGCTCCATGAGCCGCCATTTCGACGCCAATATGCTCAAGCGCATCGGCATTGCCCACTATCTGCATAAACCGGTGGCGCAGCGCGAACTGCATCAGGTTATCGCCGGGATTCTGGTCCCCACGCCAGTAGCGACAACAGCGCCAGCCCCCGTTGCGGTGCCGATCAAGGCCCAGGCCGGGCTGCATATCCTGCTGGCCGAAGATAACCTGGTGAATCAAAAGGTCGCCAGACGACTGCTGGAACAGCTTGGCCACCGCTGCGAAGTGGTGAATAACGGCCGGGAGGCGCTGGAGCGCTGGCGCGCCGCCTGCTGGGATCTCCTGCTGATCGACCTGCAAATGCCGGAGATGGACGGTGAAACCGCCATCCGCCTGCTGCGCGAAGAGACGCTGGCGCGGGGCCGGGAGCACCAGCCCGCGATGGCCATGACCGCCCACGCCATGCAGGGCGATAGAGAGCGCTGTCTGGCGATGGGCTTCGACGACTATATCGCCAAACCGGTGAGTCAGGAGGCGCTACGGGAAGCCATCGCCCGCGTCGGCGCAGCGGAAGATAGCGGTTTGGAGGAAGAGAAAGGCCTGCCGGACGAGGCCCACCTGCTAAAACAGTGCGCAGACGATCCTGAGCTGGTCGAGGAGTTGCTGGGATTCTTCGCTGAAGGGCTTGACGCCGCAACGGCGGCCCTTACCCACGCCATTGACGCCAATGACCGGGAGACGCTGCGCCGTACCGCCCACAAGCTGCGCGGCGAGGCGGTCACCCTCGGCTTTCAACGCCTTGCCGGGGTGCTCCAGCAGCTGGAGAGCCAGGCGACGTCGCCCGACCAAACCGTGTCTGACGCTCTGCGCGACGCGCTGGCTGAGGCGATCACAGGCTGCCACTTGTGGCTGCGGCGCAGAGCGCAGGAGGCTTCACGCTAAGCCCCTCTCAGTCGTGGATTTTCACCCCCAGACAGCCGCGAACAAATTCAGGGTTAAAGTGTTTCACCGCTTCGCCAACGTAACCTAAATCCAGGGCGCCGATCTGCGCCATTTCGCTCGTGGTGAGCGAGAAATCCCAGATGGCAAAGTTCTCTTCAATACGCTCCTGGCGGGTGGATTTAGGGATCACCGTGACGCCACGCTGCACGTTCCAGCGCAGGATAACCTGCGCAATGGTTTTTTGATGGGCATCGGCAATCCCCTGCAGCATCGCCTCTTGATACGGATTATGTCTGCCACCGCCTAACGGCGCCCACGCTTCCGGCTGAACGTGATAATGCTTCATGGTTTCCAGCGCCGCAGGCTGCGCGAAATAAGGATGCAGTTCAACCTGGTTCACCATCGGCCTGATTCTGACAGTTTCGCAGAAGTTAGCTAACACATGGGGGTAGAAATTGGAGACGCCAATCGCTTTCAGCTTCCCGGCTTCATACGCGTCTTCCAGCGCGCGCCAGGAGCTGAAATAATCGCCCATCGCCTGATGCAACAGATAGAGATCGAAATATTCCAGCCCGGATTTTTTTAAGGACGCGGCAATCCCGGCTTTCGCCATCCCGGTGTTGGCCATGTCCTGGACCCACAGTTTGGAGGTTATAAACAGCGCCTCACGGGTACACAGACCTTCGGCGATGGCTTCGCGAACGGCCTCCCCCACCGCATCTTCATTATCGTAGACGGCAGCGGTATCGATAAGGCGGTAGCCGGTACGAATGGCGTTCAGCACTGACTGCTTACACTCTGCTTTATCGGTCACCTTAAAAACGCCAAAACCCAGCATCGGCATTTTAAGGTTGTTACTTAATACAGAATATTCCACGGTGAAGCTCCCCTCTTGTTAAAACATCATGGTAAGACAAGAACGCGGTCACGATTAGCCTGTCATTCCTGATTTGACTTATGCATTCAATTCATTAATCGCAGTGCGCTGAGATGATCTGATTTTGACAGAGAGCAGAAAAGTCCCCCCTGCCGCGCCCAGCAATAACAGACCGCTCAGTGCAAACGTGCTGTGCCATCCCAGACTATCAAACACCAGGCCGCCTGCCGTTGACCCGAGGGCAATCGATAGCTGGATCACAGCAACCATAAGACCACCGCCCGCCTCCGCATCTTCGGGCAGCGTCCGCGCAATCCATGTCCACCAGCCGGTGGGCGCCGCCGTCGCCAGCAGGCCCCACAGGCTTAACAGTACGGTGACAGCACCGGTATGGTGCCCGGCCAGCAAAAGCGCTCCGACAATCGCAGCCATAATCAAAGGGATAGCCACCAGCGTCAGATAAAACCGGGCGTGCAGAACGGTCGAAATGAGCAGCGTGCCGACAAAACCAGCGACGCCAATCGCCAGTAATATCAGGGGCAGACCAGAAGAACTGACCCGGGTCACCGTCTCCAGAAACGGTCGCACATAGGTAAATAAGGTAAACTGCCCCATAAAGAACAGCCCGCAGGCCAGCAATCCAAGGGATACCGTCGAGCGGCGGAACAGACGCAGCACGGTTCCCTGCCGCTGTGGTGCGCGCTGGCTTTTCATCGACGGCAGGCTAACGCACTGCCAGATGAAGGCTACCATCGCCAGCGGAACAAGACATAAAAAGGCACCGCGCCAGCCGACGGTGGCCCCCAGGTAGCTGCCCAGCGGCGCTGCCACAACGGTGGCCAGCGCGTTACCGCCGTTAAAGATGGCCAGTGCGCGGGGGACCTGGCGTTGCGGCACCAGCCGAATGGCCGTTGCCGCCGACATCGACCAGAAGCCGCCGATGACGATCCCGATGAGCGCTCTGCCCAGCATATAAACCGGGAAACTGGACGCCAGGGCAATCATCAATCCTGAGGCCGCCATCAACGCCGTGAGCCCCAGCAACAGCCATTTACGGTCCAGCGACCCGGTAAGACGGGAAATCGTCAGGCTGGTCAATACCGCCAGCGCGCCAGAAAGCGCGATCCCCTGGCCTGCTAATCCCTCGGTAATGTGTAAATCACCCGCGATGGGTGTCAACAGACTGACCGGCATAAACTCTGAAGCAATGAGCACAAATACGCAGAGCGTCATCGCCAGGACGCCGCTCCAGTATGCGCGGGTGTTATGTAATCCAGACATTATTTATCTCCGACAAAACAAAGCCGCCTGCAGGCGGCTTTGGGGATGTCTCCGGCACAGGAGAGCTATTGCAGGTTGGTTTTGAAAAATTGAGTGAATGTAGCAAAGGGAATTTTGCCCGCGACGTTGTCATAGAGATCGACGTGGTTTGCGCCAGGGACAATCACCAGCGCTTTCTCTTTACTGCCGATCGCCTTAAAGGCATCTTCGGCAAAATAGCGTGAATGGGCTTGTTCGCCGGTCACAATAAGCGTCGGAATAGTCACTTCGCTGGCGTAACTCAGCAGCGGCATATTCATAAACGACAGCGGCATCGTCGCATTCCAAGCCCCGGTTGAATTAACCGAACGCGCATGGAAACCTCGCGGCATACGGTAATAATCGAAGAACTCTTTCAGGACCGGATTGGGGTTGGCGGGCAAGGTTTCCGGCAAAATACGATCGGCAGCGCTGACGTTGCCTTTATCATCAACATATATGTCATGCCCACCGGGGGCGGAAGTGCCGTTTGCCGCATCCTTCCAGCGCTGCGCGTTCAAGTACTGCAGTACCGCTCGGCGGTCGGCTGTCGTGTAGCGGTCTTTGCCATCGCCTACCCCATGACCCATCGCGCGGCTCATGTCATACATGACGCTGGTCGCCACCGCTTTGACGCGGGTATCCATCGCCGCGTCGTTTAGGGCCATACCGCCCCAGCCGCAAATGCCGAGCAAACCGATACGGTTGCGATCCACCTCTTTTTGCAGGCCCAGAAAGTCCACCGCGGCACTGAAATCCTCGGTATTGATATCCGGTGAGGCCACGTTGCGTGGGTAGCCACCGCTTTCGCCCGTATAGGATGGGTCAAACGCCAGGGTGACAAACCCCTGTTCGGCCAGCGTCTGGGCATACAGGCCGCTGGACTGCTCTTTTACCGCGCCGAAGGGACCGCTCACGGCAATAGCTGCCAGTTTGCGTTCACCGCGATCCTTCGGCAGGTAGAGATCGCCAACTAAGGTTATCCCGTAGCGGTTCTGGAAGGTCACCTTACGGTGATCCACTTTCAAACTCTCAGCAAACGTTTTATCCCATTTTTCAATCAGTGAAACAGGCGCATTCGGGTTAATTGTCTCAGCAGAGCTCATCGTTGTGACTCCAGTTAATGAGGCGCAAAGCAGCATGGCGGGTATCGCGGCTGTCAGTTTTTTGGTGAAAACCGTCATCAAAATTCCCCTAAATAAACGTGATCAATGCAAGTCTCCAGTAGACAACGCTGCTGTGCTTTGTTGTCGTGCGCTTAGTGTAGCCAGCAGTAATGGTTCTGATTAGTAGGTAAAAAATGCTAAAATTAATACCATATTGTTCTAAATGACATGTGGATGACGAGGCAGGAGAATGGCGAAACGGGAAAACTATAATGACCTTTATCTGTTTATGCAGGTGGTGCGGGAAGACAGTTTTACCGCCGCAGCGCAACGACTTGGCCTGGCGCAGTCCGGGGTAAGCCGTGCGGTTCGCGAACTCGAAGAGCGGCTGGGCGTTCAGCTTCTGGTGCGCACCACCCGCCGGTTGTCGCTCACTCAGGCGGGTGAGCAGCTCTATCACAATGTCGAATCCGGTTTCGACGCCTTAGATATGGGACTCGCCACGCTGGCCCACTATCGTCAAACGCCCTCCGGTACGGTACGCATCAATGCCAGCCAGCATGCCATTGATAAAGTCCTGCTGCCGAAGCTGGCAGTATTTAAACACCGCTATCCCGATATCAGACTGGAACTGATCAGCGAAAGCCGGTTTGTCGATATTATTGCGGAGCGATTCGATGCGGGCGTGCGTCTGGGCCCGGAAGTCGGGAGTGGTATGATTGCGGTACGCATTTCGCCCGATATGGAGATGGCTGTTGTCGGTACCCCGGAACATTTTCGCCGCTACGGCTTTCCACAAACGCCCGCCGATTTAGTCGCCCACCCCTGCATCGCTTATCAGTTCGGCGACGGCAGCCTTTACGCCTGGGAACTTAATGTGGATGGCAAAAAAATCACCCACCCGCCTCAGGGACAGTGGGCTTTCGCCGATAGCTATATGGAGGCCAAAGCGGCAAGGCTCGGTCTGGGGCTGGCCTATGTCCCGGAAGAGCTGATTACCGACGATCTAGCCCAGGGCACACTTATCCGGGTGCTCCAGCGTTATAGCCAGCGTCTGGAAGGTTCATTTCTCTATTACCCGCACCGCAATGTGTCGCCCGCGCTGAGAGCGGTCATTGATACATTGCGAATGTAGCTGAGGTTGCCTGCAGGCAGCAGACCACCGGTAGCGGTTGGTGGAGGGGTCTGAACTCAGAGCTTTCGCTTAATTCCGAACCATGCAAATTGTTAGGCGAGGCGGAAATGATCTGATATCAGTATCAATTTTGCGACTTACCTATGTGATCATAAAGTTATAATACAGCACCGCTTCGTAACGAGTTAAAAAAACGCATATTTCCCTGCTACGCAAACCCTTTTTCTTCGCCTACCCACGCCTGTTGTTGAAATACCTCCAAAACGCTTAAGCATTCCTTTCCACCTCAGGGCTGCTACGCTAACTCTCAGTCAATGGCGAAGGAGGCGTAATGAAAGTCCTCAATATCCTGGTCCGTCGATGCGTGCTGATTACCCGCTTTGAAGAGACCGTTTCGTTTTATGAAAACCTCATCGCGCAGACGGCCAGGTTGCGTTTCGACTATCCCGAATACGATCTCAAACTGGCGCAGGTGGGTTCAGTGCTTTTAATCGGCGGAACCGAGCAAAGCCTGGCGCCTTTTCGCGCCACCGAGGCCACTTTCCTGGTCAACGACATTACCGCCTGGGAGAAACATCTGCCTTCCACCGGAGCAACGATTATCAATCCGGTGAAGGCCGTGCCCACCGGCTGGAACATGCTGGTTCGGCATCCGGATGGCATGATTGCCGAATACGTTGAGCATCATGACAAAAACCCAGCAGATGAGATCTTCTGATGCTTCGCTTTCAGAGGGTTGGACCTGGTATCAGTCGGCCATACTGCCAGAAAAGTGCGCTTTCTGCTGTAGCCAGAGAGGGAGAGAGGGAGAAACTGGCGCTGCAAGCCGCAGCGCCACAGTTATCCTCTTACCCGGGCAGCATCACAGGCTGACACTGTTCAACCAGTTGAGCAGACTTGCCACTGAGTATTGCGTCGGTGCGCGCGATATCGGCTGCCCCGATGTTATCAACAGCAGCGTCGGCAGGCCGCGTACGCCGAGGTCGCTGGCCAGTTCCTGATGCAGGTCGGCATCCAGATAGCGCGTTTCAAACTGAGCAATCCGCTGGCTGAGTTTTTCATGGGCCAGTAGCTGCCAGAGTTTACGGCAGTGCACACAGCGCTCCGCGCCAACGAACAGCAGCACGGGTCGTTCACCCTCCAGTTCACTCGCCGCGCTTATCGGCCGGAATGCGCTTTCCGCAACGCGGAACAGCTTCGGACTGCGGCGCAGTGTATCGTTATCGGTTGCGACGCACAGCGCATCGGCGCTTTTACTGTACGGCTGTACGCCCGCCACGCGCACCACGCTCTGCGCCGGGCCCGCCGCCGCCGCGCCCGGCTGACGCAGAGTGCGGACATCAACTGCCGCAATCGGCGTCTCCTGCGGTTGCGCAAGCTGCGGGATCCACGCGTAAGGAATGCGGTAGGCGCGGTAAACCATATTATTATTCAGCGTCTTACCCCAGAACGGCGAAATGTATTCCCAGACAATGTCGTGATCGCGGGTCACTTCAAAAATGCGGCCGTTCGAACCTTCGTTAATCAACGTATTGCCATTTTCCAGGCGCTGCATATTGCTGATATACGGACTGTAGAAGCGGTATGAATCAGTCGGTTGCGGCAGGTCCGCTTCATAAGGCGAGTAGCGCCACTCAATATCGAGGGTCAGCGGGTTGATCTCAAGGATCCGAGAATAATCGCGCCAGGCGTTTTTCACCCCATCCGCCGATGCCGGGTTAGGCGCACCGTATCCGGCCCAACCGCCGTTGTCGAAAATCAGGATATTGCCCGCCCCCGGCAGCCCCTGGGGGATCATATGCGCATGATGCTGGCCGATGATCCAGCCGATGTGCTTCAGCTCCGGTTTGCTGTAGTCCGGGCCGAGCTGCCAGACAATTTTGCCGCTCTGCTTATCGATAATGGCGATAATATTGGATTCGCGGGCGTCCCAGATAATGTTGTCGGGATGGAAGCGCGCATCGCCGGCGTCATACCATTTATTCGGCCCCAGCGCCGACATCGAGTTGATATGCATCCAGTCGCCCATTCCGCCGCCGCTGGCGCGCATATTCGGGTTATTGTACAGCGCGGTGCGCGCCGCATCGTCGAAGCCAAGCTCATGAAAATGGTCGCTGCAGCGCCACTCCCAGACCACATTGCCCTGCCAGTCGACTTCAATAATGGTGTCGTCCAGCAGCAGCTTGTCGGAGATCGCTTCATTCACCAGATTGGTGTGGGCGAGGATCAGGGTATTGCCGCCATCGACCTGCGGCTCCAGCCCCGGCGCGTAGTAGCCGACCGGGTTACCCGCTCGCTGATAGTCGTGATGAGCGCGCGCCATCCAGCGCGTTTCATTGCCGGGGTCGCTGACCTGTTCGTAGCGGTCGAATTTCCAGGTCACGTTGCCCTCCCAGTCCACCTGGATCAGATCGAGCATATCCTGCATGCCATAGCGCGGGTCGCGCTCGCCGCTGTGGCCAAGGATGGCGCCGCCGGGCAGAATTTTGTTGGGAAACCCATGCAGTTCAGGCCATTCCCGCACCACGTGACCATTCATATCCACCAGTACCGCGCCGTGTTCGGTGGCCTGGAAAAGGGTGTAGCCGCTCCAGGCGCGCTGCGGATCATAAAGTGTGGCGCTGGTCGGGTAAACGGAAGGATGTCCCATATGTTGCTCCTTAAATAATAAAATCAGACAGAAGTAATCAGGTTGCGAATGTGGCGGCAGGCGGCGGTAAACGAGTCATCATCACGCTGGCGCGGATGAGGCAGCGCCAGGTTCACGATTTCTCGTATCCGCCCCGGACGCGGGGAGAGCACGACGACGCGATCGGCCAGGGCGACGGCCTCTTCAACATCGTGCGTCACCAGTAACGTGGTGGTTCCCGCGCTTTGGTGGATCTGTAAAAGTTCCTGCTGCAGGGTGTGACGCGTCAGGGCATCCAGCGCGCCGAAAGGCTCATCGAGCATCAGGATCTGCGGGCGGGCCACCAGACCGCGGGCAATAGCCACCCGCTGGGCCATGCCGCCGGAAAGCTGCGCGGGCAGCGCGCTGGCGAACTCGCTGAGCTGCACGCGCGCCAGCATCTCCAGTGCCCGCTGGCGCTTCGTCGCCCGGGTGAGCTTTTCATCTGCCAGGCCGAGCATCACGTTGTCGAGCACGTTAAGCCACGGGAACAGGCGCGGCTCCTGAAACACAATGCCGCGCTCTTTGCCCACGCCGGTGACCGGCTCGCCGTTAATACAAATATCCCCCTGGGTGGCAGACTCAAGGCCCACCAGCATCCGTAGCAGCGTCGATTTACCGCAGCCGCTGCTGCCCACCAGCGCGACTAGTTCGCAGGCGGCGATATCCAGGTTGAAATTCTGTAGCGCCGTCACCTGTTGCCAGGATTTACGCACGTGGCGAAAAGAGACCAGAGTTGAAGAGGTCATAACTGCTCCTGTTGACGCCAGCGGGTGGCGCGCATTTCCAGTAAACGTCCGGCTTTATCCAGCGCCGCGCCGGTGATACCGACCAGCACCATGCCGCAGAGAATAGTGGGCATATCCAGCAGCTGCTGGGCATTGATCATCAGGCTGCCGATCCCGACGCCGGAGGACATGAAATATTCCGCGCCGATATTGCCAAGCCAGGCGTAAATCAGCGCCAGCCGCAGACCGGCAAAGATCCCCGGCGCGGCACCGGGAAGAATGACCCGGCGCAGGCGTGCGAATTCGCCCAGCCGCAGCACCCTGGCGACTTCATCGAGTTGCGGGTTTCGCTGAAGCACCGCCTGCAGAGTGCTGAAGAACATAGGAAAGAACGACGCCAGCGCGATAAAGACGATTTTGCCGCCGTTATCGTTACCCACCCATGCCGTCAGCAGCGGCAGCCAGGCAAACAGAGCAATATGGCGCAGCACGTTAAGCGTGGGGGTAAAAATTTGTCCGGCGCGTGGGCGCAGCGCCAGCAGCAGTCCGCAGAGCAAACCGCCGGCAATCCCCAGCGCGCCGCCGACAACCGCTCTCCCCAGACTGGCCAGCATCGCGGCGCTCAGCTCTCCGCTCAGGATCCCCTGAACAAAACGTGCCGCCACCGCCAGCGGCGAAGAAAATAATCCGCTATCAATCCAGCCCCACTGGCTGGCCAGCTGCCACAGCGCCAGCAGGACTATCGGCAGCGGTAACGCCCGCCAGCTGGCCTGCGGTTTCCACGCCAGGCGTCCGGCGGCTGGCTGCGGCCAGAACACCAGTCGGGAACAGGCCCGATTCGCCGCCCACTCCATCAGCATGCCGCTCAGGCCAACCACCGCGATGGTGACAAAGACGATATCCAGCTGAAAAAGCTGGCGGCCCCAGACCATCAGGTAGCCAATACCTTCGGAAGAAGCCAACAGCTCGACAACGATAAGCGATACCCAGGCCTGCGAAAGCGCCAGACGCAGACCGGTAAACCAGCCCGGCAGGCTTGCCGGGATCACCAGCCAGCGCAGCCGCTGCCAGCGGGAGAAGTTCATCACCCTGCTGGCTTCGCTCAGGGTCTGCGGCACGCTGGCTACCGCCTGCTGAGTGTTGATGGTCATCGGCACCACAGTGGTTTTCACGATAACCGCCAGCTTGAGGCCGTTATCAATCCCGAACAGCACCATCAATAGCGGGATCCAACCGAGCGTCGGAATTTGCGCCAGCGCGTAGAACAGCGGTTCCACCCGCTGCGCGGCCGCTGGCACCAGGCCAAACAGCGCCCCGAGCAGCGTGCCGGCGATGGCGCCCAGCAGCAGGCCAAGCGCCAGATGCTGGAGGCTAAATCCCCACTGCGCCAGCAGATCGCCGCTCAGCAGCGACAACGCGGTATCGGCAACCACCGACGGCGCAGGCAAAATTTGCGCGGGCATCCATCCCTCGCGGGCGGCGATGTACCACAGCGACAACAGTAGCGCTGGCAGCAGCCACGGCCAGCCGTTAAGCCGGAAACCCGGCCTGCCAGGGGCATCGGTTCTTAAGATCATCTGCGACATATCGGTCCACTCATCGGAAAGTGATGCCGCTATGAAAACGTGACTCACGCTGCCCCGCTATTGCGTAAGGTGAATAATCCCGATGCATCGAATGCATTTCAGCCTGGCGGGCACGCGGCGTCTGATTTAGCTTTTTTTCACCCATGCTTGGCGAATAAAAGCATTTAACACACGGCCCGCCGGCTCTTTAGGGTGAGAAAAAAACTCAAGGGAGCAATACGTTATGATGAAAGCATTTTTTAGCCGCACCTTGCTGGCATTGGTCGCGGTCATCGGTCTGGCGGCAAACGCCCAGGCCGAGACGCTACGAACCATTCGCATCGGCGTGCCGGATCAGAGCGCCGGCAGTCAACCTTTTATTGAGGGGCCGGTCGGCATGGCGTTTATCCGCCATCAGCTGGAAGAGGTGTTTAAACCGCAGGGTGTGGAAGTGCAGTGGCAGTTTTTCAAGGGGGCAGGCCCGGCGGTGAATGAAGCGTTAGCCAACCGACAGCTTGATTTTGTTTACCTCGGCGATCTGGCGGCGATTATCGGTAAGGCCAATGGTCTACCGACACGCCTGCTTCTGGGCAGCCGCGGCTCGGAATCCTGGCTCGCGGTAACCAAAGCCTCGGGTATTAAAACGCTGGCCGACCTGAAAGGCAAACGGGTGGCGGTCTATCGCGGTACGGCGGACCAGCTGGCCTTTGACCGGGCGCTGCAAACCGCCGGCCTCAATGAGCGCAGTTTGCAGGTCATCAACCTTGACTGGAACGCGGGTAAAGCGGCGCTGGCGGCCGGTCGCGTCGATGCGGTATGGGGAGGCGTCTCCCTGCTGGCGCTACGCGGCGACAAAATTGATGTGGTGGTTAAAAGCGGCGATTCAGGCCGCCAGAACACCACTCAGGCGGGGTTCCTCGGCACGCAGACGTTTATCGAGACCTGGCCGCAGGCGACTCAGCAGATCGTTAATGTGCTGGTGAAGAATGCCGCTGAAATCAGCGATCCGGCTAATCGAGACGCCTGGTCTGCTGAGATGGCACAGCAAAGCCAGATCCCCAAGGCGTTATTTCTGGAAGCGCTGCAGCCACAGGATCTGAACTTTACCACCTCACCGCGTATTGACCCGTTCCTGACCGGCAGCTTCAGCAGTAGCGTCGAGCAGGCTAAATCGGGTCGTCTGATCCGCAGCGCTTTTGACGTTAAGCAGTGGGTGGACGGCCAGTTTGTCGAGCAGGCGCTGAAAACGCAGCAACTGGAAAACCGCTGGCCACCGTACGATGCCAAAGGTGAGGCGAAAAACGCCGGTTAATCCCTCTCCTCCTGCGCCAGCAGCTGAAGCTGATGCTGACGGTCGGTATGGAGGATAATCTCAATCAGCCTCTCAACCAGCGGCGGCTGAATCGCGTGAACCGGGGAGATAATGGCAAACCGGGTCTGCATTAGCCGCCACTCATCTGGCAGATCGCTAAGTTCCAGTTTCACCAGCCGATGGCTGTGCTGGCACAACGCGAAGCCGTCCTCGCTGGCGAAGCTTATCGCGTGGGTTTGCGCCAGAGTGGAAAGCAGCGCGTAAATATGGTCGCACTGGATCGCGGGCGTAAAGTCCTGTTGCTGGCTGAGGGTTGCCAGTACCTTGCGTACCCCCGGCGGCAAATAGGGGGCGGCAAAAGGGTAGCGCAACATCTCCTGAATCGAGATCGTCCCCTGTTTTGCCAGCGGATGTTCGGCATGGCAGACAAAGAAACAGCGTTGTGGGCTAAGCGGCTGCACGCGTAACTGCGGGTCAAGCTCGGCCTGCCAGCTATCGGCGACCACAAAAGGATAGTGCTGGGAGGTAAGCGCCTGATGCAGAGCAAGCCAGTTATCAATGTGAAAACGCACCCTCGCCTGCGGCAAAAGACGATGAAACTCTCCGATGGCCGCCGGAATCAGCCTCGCGCCGGGAGCCGGGCCGCAGCCAAAAGCGACCTCGCCATTTTGCGCATCGTCCGCCTCACGCAGCTGGCTACTAAGCTCAATATTGAGTTCCTGAAAACGGCGCGCATAAGGCAGCAGCTTTTGCCCGTGCAGCGTGAGCGTCGGTAGCTTGCTCTGGCGGTCGAATAAAGGATGACCGACACTCTGCTCCAGCGCCTGAATGCTGCGGCTAAACGCCGATTGCGACAGGCAAACCGCCTCCGCCGCACGATTAAAACTGCCGTACTCCACTAGCGCTACAAAATTGCGTAACTGGCGAAAATCCAGATGCATCGATCCGCTCCCTTCCCTCTACTATTCAACAAAAGTACTGGAAGGCGGCCTGGCGGTAAACCACAGACACCACTCCCGGTGGGTTAGCGCACCGTGACTGGGGGGAAAGTTCGCGTTGCAGAATAGTGATGAATCTGCATGAGCGGCCAGCCACAGAGCCTCACGCTGATCTCACGTTTCAGCCATTAATTCCGTCATCACTTTCGCAAACACTTCGCCCGGCTGCGACAGGGTGCTATGTCCATCCGTCACCGCGACGACAGACACCGGCAACGCATGACGGAACGGCCGCACCGCCAGACCGCTGGTGTCGACGCCCTGTAGAGAAAAACTGTCAACAATAGTCATACTGTTGTTGCCGTGTCTGACAAGATTAATCGCCATGCTGTAGCGGTTGGTTTCTACCGCCGCCACCTGGCGCTGGCGGAACGCCGGCACCTCTTCGGCAATCATGGCAACCAGCCGCGCGTCGGTCGTGATATACACCAGGTCGCGTGTCGGGATATCCTGCCAATGGATTTCCGTCTGCTGCGCCAGCGGATGCTGCCCGGGCAGCACACACACCATTTCACCCCGGCAGATGGCCAACGGGTTCTCCTCTGGTTCGTAGCCGGGTTTCACCAGAAAACCGAGATCGTAACGCCCTTCTTCAACCGCCGTCTCAATTTCATTGTTGAGACACATATCCGCCACCACACCATAATCCGGAAAGCTCTGCCGAAAACGCGCCACCGCCAGCGGCAATATATTCAGCGCCAGCGCAGGCGTGGCACAGACCCGCAACTGACCAACGCGATACTGGCGGATGTGATCAACAAAACGCTCAAAACGAAGCCGGTCCTGATGCACGCGCAGCGCCTCTTTATACAGCGCTCTGGCTTCCGCGGTTGGCTGCATCTTCCCTTGATAGCGCTCAAACAGGCTGAACCCCATCTGCTGCTCGATAAGCGCCAGGCTTTTACTCACCGAAGGCTGCGACATGGCCAGCTGCGCCGCTGCCGCTGTCACTGAACCTAGCTGAACGATACTGATAAAGACCTCGAGTTGCTTGGGTGTCATTGCCATTTTCCTGATAACGATATGCTGATTATGCATTTAAAAAATATGCACTCAGGGTTATAGAATCCATAATTATATTCACCAGAGGGCATAAAATGAAATTTTTCACGTCACGCTTCATGTCGATATTGTTGCTTATACCGGGGATGTTCTTAGCCCAGTCTCCTGCTCAGGCCGGGGAAGAAATCAATACGATTCTGCCAGACCATGTGATCCGCGTCGGTGCGGTCAACGCACCGCCGTGGTATCAGAAAGATCTGCTGACCAACCAGTGGACCGGGCTGGTTCCGGATGTTGTGCAGGCGATATTTAAAAACACCGATATCAAGATTGAATACGTTGATACGCAATGGGGCACCGCCGTCGCGGGTTTACAGTCCAACCGCTTCGATATTTTAGGTGGTTTTAATAATACGCCAGAAAGGGCCAAAGCCGTCGACTTTACCCGCCCTATGGGCTCGCACCAGATGGGCGTCCTGACTCTGGAAAAAGAGACGCAGAAATATCAGCGCTGGGACACCATCAACACTTCGCAGACCAGGCTCAGCGCGATTGATGGCTCGGCAGCCGTCACGCTGCTGCAGCCTCAACTGGACAAAGCCCAGTGGATTATCGTTCCCGATAGCGACAACATGCAGCTCCAGATGGAGAGCGGCCGCGCGGATGCCATCGTCACTAACGATATCCAGATGGCGCAATATATTCAAAAGCGTCATCAGGGCACGATGATTATTCCACAGCCGGTCAAAGAACAGGCAACCAATATGGGCCTGCGTAAAGAACGACCGGAATTACAGGCGTGGCTGAATGGACGGCTCGAACAGCTGGATAAAGACGGCACGCTGAAAAAAATATGGCAGAAATATACTCACCCAGCGAAATAACTCTGATGAACCCACAATCATTATTACCGTTACTGAAAATTGAAGCGCTTAGCAAATCATTTTCAGGTAATAAAATTATAGATGATGTTTCCTTCGCGGTTCGTCCCTCGGAGGTGATTGGCATCATTGGCCGCAGCGGCGCGGGTAAATCCACCCTGCTGCGTTGCCTGAACATGCTTGAAGTTCCGGATAGTGGGCATATCTGGCTGGGTGAGGAAGAAATAGGCTTTCACGGCGCGCAGAGAAAACAGGTCACACAGCGCACATTAGCACGCCAGCGTGCCTCAATGACGATGGTATTCCAGCACTTTAATCTGTGGCCACACCGCAGTGTATTGCAGAATATTATTGAAGGTCCGGTACAGGTCCAGGGCGTGCCGCGTAAAAAAGCCATCGAAAAAGCCATGGCGCTGCTCACACGTATGGGCCTGCAAGAAAAAGCCGGAGACTTCCCGGTTCAACTTTCAGGCGGTCAGCAGCAGCGGGTATCTATCGCCCGCGCCCTGGCCATGGCGCCGCAAGTGATCCTGTTTGACGAACCGACTTCCGCACTCGATCCGGAATCTGTCGGGGAGGTGCTGTCCGTTATTTCCGAACTGGCGGCCAGCGGCACCACCATGCTGGTGGTTACCCATGAAATGCGTTTTGCCCTGCAGGTCTGTAGCCGGCTGCTGTTGATGGATAATGGCAAACTGGTGGAAGAAGCATCCCCGCAGGAGATCTGGTCACGGCCGCCCGATGCCCCTATCCGACGCTTTATGACGCTGTCCGGCGTAACGGCAGAGGAGCTGCGCTAATGTCTTATCACTGGGATTTCTCAATACTGTGGCAATATCACGCGGTTTTGCTGGAAGGGATATTGACCACCTTTAAAATTGTGCTGGCCTCAGTCACGTTAAGCATTCTTGGCGGAGCGCTGCTGGCCCCGTTGCGCGGCGCGTCCAGGGCGGTCATCCGCTTACCCACCCAGGGGTTGATTGAGATTGTGCGTTCAATCCCCCCTCTGGTGCTGATTGTCTGGGCCTACTACTGTCTGCCCATTTTGTTCGGCCTGACCCTCTCCTCGTATCTGACCTGTGTCCTCGCCATCTCGTTATATGGCAGCGTATTTTTCGCTGAAATATTTCGTTCTGGTATGCAATCGGTCGATCATGGTCTGGTCGAAGCGGGCCTGTCGGTGGGGATGTCACCGCTGAAAGTATTAGTTCGCATTACCGCGCCGGTAGCCTTTTTGCGAATTTTACCGGCGTTTGTCAGCCAGTGCGTGATGTCGGTTAAGAATTCCGTGCTGGCGAGTTATATCGCAACGGGTGAGATCCTCTATCAAGGGCAACGGCTGAGTACCGCCACCTTCCGCCCTCTGGAGACACTGACTTTTGTGGCGCTGTTTTTCGTCGCCACCATTCTTCCGCTGTCACTGCTGGCAAGCTATGCCGAGCGCCGGATCCGCAGCCGCTACTTCAAACGTTGAGTAACCATGACTATTTCCGCAACACGCCAGCTGGTCAATTTTGCCAGTACCTTATCTGCGCCAGCTATCCCGGCTCCCCTTCGGCGCAAAATTCGACTGCATTTACTGGATGCTCTCGCCTGCGGTTGGGCGGCCAGTGGCCACCGGGTCAGCGAACCGATGATACGCGCCTCCCGGCTATTTGGCGGAAACGGTCACTGTAGCGTCTTCGGTGAGTCCGGTTTCAGCCCATTGGCGGCCGCGTTCGCGAACGCCGCCATGATAAACGGCCTGGATCACGATGACGGTGTGGAGATCGACGGCAAAGGGCTCGGCCATCCGGGGGCCACACTGGTTGCCGCCGCGATGGTTGCGCTTGACCTCAATCCTGAGCCGGTAGCTCAGGACGTGCTGATTACCACCCTGGCGGCCGGTTTCGAGGTGAATAACCGGCTCATCCACGCCATCCAGCCTTCGGCAGAACGCTTCAGCCAGGTCTACGGCGTGGCGCAGCATCAATCCATCGGCGCAGCCGTGGTAGCCGGTCGGTTGTTGGGGTTAAACCCTGAGCAATTACATCACGCGGTGGGCCTGGCCGCCGCGTTAACACCGCTCCCCAGCCTGCACCAGTATAACTGGCGACAACGGCCGCTGTTGTCGCTCAAAGATGCCGTGGCGCCCGCCGCGCAAGCCGCCGTGCAGGCGGTGATCATGGCGCAGCAAGGCCTCATCGGCAGCCTTGATGTACTCGATGGCGAACAGGGTTTCTGGCGGATGATTGGCTCCGACCAGTTCGCGCCAGACAGGTTGACCGATGAGCTCGGCAGTCACTGGTACGCTGGCTACGGTAGCTTTAAGCGATATCCCGCCTGCCGCTGGCTGGCCTGCGCGCTGGAATGCATGGAGGGCATCATGCAGCAGACCGGCTGGTCTGTTGCGGATCTCCGCACCATTGAGGTACAAAGCTTCCCCCGCCTGGTCAATGATATGATGGACTATCGGCCGCAAACGGTGACCGACGCGCAGTTCAGCCTGCCGTGGACGCTGGCAGCGATCGCCGCTGGCCTGGCGCCGGGTGCCGACTGGTATACTGAAGACAATATGCAAAACCCAGCCTTGCTGGCGCTGGCGGATAAAGTCACGGCCACTGTCACACCTGAATTTACACAACGAATGAACGGTCCGGCACGCCAGCCTGGCGCGCGCGTTGTGGTCACAAACAGCCGTGGCGAATGTGCAGTGCAGGAACGCTACAAACCCCTGGGCAGCGCCGAGCGGCCCCTTAGCGATGGGGAAATTATTGCCAAAGCGCGGGGAAATTTGCCCGGACATAAGATAAAGGTTAACAAACTGCTTACGAGCGTGATGGAGGAGGAAACGGCTCGGTATTACTCCTCTTCGGCAGACCTGATGGGCTTTTCGCTACCGGCGTAGCAAGGGTTGCCTGACATTGTCAGGCAACCACGACCGGTTAGTGCTTCACGATATACATGGTACGACTGTAGGCCACATCTTCCGGGTTGGTGATCGGGTAGCCTTTCAGCCACGGCTTAATCAGCCGGCCGTTAGTGTACTGGTAGATCGGCGCAATCGGCGCTTTGACCATAATGATCTTCTCCGCCGCGTTGTAATCGTCGTTACGCGCTTTGGCCGAATTCTCCACCGCCGCCTGGGCGAGGATTTTGTCGTACGCCGGATCGTTAAAGCGCGAGATATTTCCGCTGTGGGTGGAGGTCAGTAGCGACAGGAAGGTGGACGGCTCGTTGTAATCCCCCACCCACGAGGCGCGGATCACGTCGAAATTGCCGGTGTTACGGCTGTCGATATAGGTTTTCCACTCCTGGTTCTGCAGCTTCACCTCCACGCCGAGGTTTTTCTTCCACATCGACGCCACCGCGATGGCAATCTTCTGGTGATTCTCGGAGGTGTTATACAGCAGCGTCAGCTTCAGCGGACGATTCGGGCCATAGCCGGCGGCAGCCAGCAGGGCTTTCGCCTGGGCATTAAGTTCGGCCTGACTCATACTCTCAAACTGCGACGGCTGGGGGGTGAAGCCCGCCGTCACGTCCGGCGTGAAACGCCAGGCCGGTTTTTCCCCGGTTCCCAGTACTTTCTCCGCCATCACCCGGCGATCGATGGTCATGCTCAGCGCCAGTCGCACCCGCTCGTCCGCCGTCGGCCCCTTTTGGGTATTGAAAGCGTAATAGTAGGTACCCAGCTGCGGCGGGGTATATACCTGCCCCGGAATATCCTTCAGTAGCTTCTGATACATATTTTTCGGGAAAGATTCGGTGATATCGATATCGCCAGCGAGATAGCGCTTGGTGGCGGCGGACTCCTGGTTGATCGGCACAAAGGTGACCTGCTGGATCACCGTTTTGGCGTTATCCCAGTAGTGCGTGTTCGGCACCACCACCAGCTTTTCATTGACCACGCGATCTTTCAGAACATAGGCGCCGTTGCCCACCAGGCTGCCGGGCCGCGTCCAGTTCGCGCCGCTGTCGACATTCGCCTTCTGTACCGGGTAGAAGGCAAAGCTGGCGGTCAGGTTGCTGAACCACGGCAGTGGTTTATCCAGCTGCACCCGCAGAGTGTGGGCATCGACGGCGGTAACCCCCAGGGTCTCCGGCGCGGCTTTGCCGTCGATAATGTTCTGCGCGTTGGCGATCCCCGCCAGCGCCGCGAACCAGGCGAACGGCGAAGTGGTTTTCGGATCCACCAGACGCTGCCAGCTATAGACGAAATCCGCGGCGGTAACCGGCGTGCCGTCGGACCAGCGCGCGTCATCGCGCAGGGTAAAGGTCCAGACACGGTTATCGTTGCTCTGCCAGCGGGTCGCCACGCCTGGAACCAGGTTGCCTTTCGCATCCTGATTGACTAAACCTTCAAACAGATCGCGGATCACCTGGATTTCCGGCAGGCCCACCGCTTTGGCGGGATCTAACGAGGCGGGTTCATCTTTGATATGGCGTACTAACAGCTGTTTTTCCGCCAGTACCGTGCCCGGCGGTACGTCCGCCGCCCAGGCTAAAGAAGATACGCTGGCTAACCACAGCGCGCCGCATGTCAAAGCGACAGGATACTTCATAAGATCCCCTTTAAAATGAAAAAAATACCGCCAACAGAGCGATAATTATTTGTTTCATCACCTGAAATTGCAAACGACATATGATAGAAAATTGATGTGTCGTCGGATTTCACGCCTCAGGGAATGGGTTTGATCCCGACACGCTTTTCGCCAACACTGAATAATAACGACACACAGGAAGCCCTATGTCTATTTCACGCCCTCGCCCCCAGCGCGGCGACTTTCCGCCGGGAACCCGGCAGTACGGCAGCTCGGAACTGGGCGCGCCGCTGCTGTGGTTTCCTGCGCCGCAGGCCGACAGCCGTAGCGGCCTGATTATTGCCGGCACCCACGGTGATGAAAATTCGTCGATTGTGACTCTCTCCTGCGCCCTGCGCACTCTGAAACCCGAGCTGCGCCGCCACCACGTGGTGCTGACGGTCAATCCTGACGGCTGTCAGCTCGGGCTGCGTGCCAATGCCCGCGGCGTTGACCTCAACCGTAACTTTCCGGCCGCTAACTGGAAACAAGGGGAAACGGTTTATCGCTGGAACAGCGCGGCAGAGGAGCGCGACGTGGTGCTGTTGACCGGCGAGCAGCCGGGTTCGGAGCGGGAGACCCAGGCCCTGTGTCAGTTGATCCACCAGATCCATCCGGCGTGGGTGGTCTCCTTTCACGATCCGCTGGCCTGTATCGAAGACCCGGGCCACAGCCCGCTGGGGCACTGGCTGGCCGACGCCTTCTCCCTGCCGCTGGTGGGCAGCGTGGGCTACGACACGCCGGGCTCCTTTGGCAGCTGGTGCGCGGATATCGGGCTCCCCTGCATCACCGCCGAGTTCCCACCGGTCTCCGCCGACGAGGCAACGGAGCGTTACCTGCCGGCGATGACCGATCTGCTGCGCTGGCAGGCTTAAAGATGAAGCACGCCGGTGCTGAACCGCAGCGCCGGCTCAACGTCCACCGCCAGCCATGTCGGGCCGTCGAGGTCAGCGAAGCGCGCCATCGGCGCCAGGGGGAGTGCGGCGGCGATCCCGCGCGAGGTGCAGAGCATACAGCCCAGCATCCGCGCATACCCCTGCCGTTCCGCCTCCCCGGCCAGAGCCAGCGCTTCGGTCAGACCGCCCGTTTTATCCAGTTTGATATTGACCATCTCATAGCGCCCGCGCAGCCGCGGCAGGCTCTCCCGGGTATGGCAGCTCTCGTCGGCGCAAATCGGCAGCGGATGAACGAAGTTTTCCAGCGCCGAGTCGTCATCGGCGGGGAGCGGCTGCTCAAGCATCGCCACACCGAGGTCCGCCAGCAGCTGACAGCGCGCCGCCAGCCCCTCGCTGTGCCAGGATTCATTGGCGTCGACAATCAGCGTAGCCTCCGGCGCCGCCTGGCGGATAGCGATTAGCCGCTCGCTGATCAGTCGATCGTCGAGCTTCACTTTCAACAGCTGAGCCCCTGCCTGCCACAGCGCCGCGGCGCTGGCCGCCATCTGATCCGCCGTACCAATGACCACCGTTTGGGCGGTGATCACCCGGTTGGGCAACGCCACGCCCAGCAACTGGGACAAGGTTTTGCCTTCGCGCCGCGCCTGCAGATCCCACAGCGCGCAGTCAACGGCATTGCGCGCGGCGCCTGCCGGCAGCAGCCGCTGCAGCTGTTCGCGGGTGAGGCCCGCTTCCAGCTGCTCGCCGATCGCCATTACCTGGGCCATGACCGAAGCGATGCTCTCGCCATAGCGGGGATAAGGTGTGCATTCGCCCACCCCTTTCACACCGTCCTCCTCCAGTTCCACCACCACCACTTTTGCCTCGCTGCGGCTGCCGCGGGCGATCACAAAAGGGGTATGTAGCGGCCAGGCTTCCTCATACACTCGCACGTTGCGCATTCCCTTGTCCTCTCTGGTCAATGTTAAATAGGGTTTGCCGTGTAGCTGGCGGATGTCATACACTACTCGTAACGTTAACTATATGTAAACAGGAAGATAACCATGTCACAAACCGTGCATTTCCAGGGCAACCCCGTTTCTGTTCAGGGCACCATTCCGCAGGCAGGCGCTAAAGCGCAGCCGTTTACGCTGGTCGCCAAAGATCTCTCTGACGTCGCGCTGAGCCAGTACGCCGGCAAACGTAAAGTACTAAATATTTTCCCGAGCATTGATACCGGCGTGTGCGCCGCATCAGTGCGTAAATTCAACCAGCTGGCCGCTGAACTGGACAACACCGTAGTGCTGTGCATTTCCGCTGACCTGCCGTTCGCCCAGTCCCGCTTCTGCGGCGCGGAAGGCCTGAGCAACGTGGTGACCCTTTCCACGCTGCGTGGCGCGTCGTTCCTCGCTGACTACGGCGTCGCCATCGCTGCCGGTCCGCTGGCTGGCCTGGCCGCTCGCGCCGTGGTCGTTATCGATGAAAATGATCAGGTCGTCTACAGCCAGCTGGTGAATGAAATCACCGAAGAGCCGGACTACGACGCCGCGCTGGCCGCCCTGAAAGCCTGATAACAGATTGCCCGGGCGCATCACGCCCGCGGACATTCTATGTACTCAGCCCCCGCTCTGCGGGGGCTTTTTTATTGCCGTGGCGCATAGCGGGAGATAGCCCGCGCCATCGCCGGGCCGGTCAGTAAAATGGTAAACAGCCGCAACGTCTGTAGCGCCATAATGAACGACATATCCGCCCGGGTGCCGGCGGCGATAATCGCCACCGTGTCCAGGCCGCCAGGGCTGGTGGCCAGATAGGCGGTCATAAAGTCCATCTGCAGAATGTGGGTCAGGGCAAGGGCCATCAGGGCGCACATCAGGATCAGCCCAAGAATAGAGGCGATAATCTGCGGCAGCGTCTTCAGCGCCAGCAGAAAAATGGCTTTATTAAACTGCAGCCCCACCGTCCAGCCCAGCACCGCATAGGCCATCGCCAGCAGCCACTCCGGCAGCTCCAGCATCATCCAGCCGCTGCCCTGGACCAGCGCGCCGAGCAGCATCGGCAACAGCATGGCCCCGGAGGGGATGCGCAGCCGCATGCCCAGCCAACAGGCTAGCGCCGTCAGCAGCAGCGTGAAAGGGAAATTCAGGGTCAACGATGGAAACCAGACAATATCCTGAGTCATTTCCTGCGCTTCATTGCCCAACGCATAGCGCACCACCAGCGCCGCCGCGCCGACGACAAACAGCACCCGCAGATACTGCATCAGCGCCACCAGCCGCACATCGGCCCCGTACTCCTGGGCCATCACCACCATTGCCGACGCGCCGCCGGGAGAGCTTCCCCAGGCGCCGGTGGCGCCCGGCAGCGCGCTGTAGCGAACCAGCAACCAGCCGGTGAGGCCGCTAATCGCCAGGGTGGTCAACAGGATCGCCAGCACCAGCGCCCAGTTGTTGAACAGCACGCCAAAAACAGAGGGATTAATCGCCCGGGCGATCATGCAGCCGACGATGGCCTGCGCCGCCAGATAACAGGGACGAGGGATGCTCAGCTTCACCCCGCGCAGGCTCAAAATGAGACCGGCGATCAGCGGCCCCAGCAGTAGCGCTGCCGGCAAATGAAGGCGTAACAGCAGCGAGGAAAAGAGAACAGAGAGCAGCAGCAATGTCAGCCAGTGCCCGATCGCGCGACGCGACGCCAAGATGCACCACCCCGGAAAAAGGATTAAAAAACCAGTATATACAGGTTTGGCCCGCTTTGCAGGCCGAATGCCGGCGACGTGGGTCGCCGGCCTGGCGGGATTATTCGTCGCCCTTTTTCTGACTCAGACCATATTCACGCAGTTTATTGGCGATGGCGGTATGCGACACCCCCAGCCGCTTCGCCAGCTTACGGGTGCTGGGGTAGCTGCGATAGAGCTGGGTCAGCACCGAGCGCTCAAAGCGCCGGGTGATGTCGTCCAGCGACCCTTCCATGGCCTCCTCGCCCACCGGCAGCGACGCGACGTCATGGTCCGGCAGCAGAATGTCCTGTGGACGCAGCTCAAATCCCTCCAGTTGGGTCAGCGCGCGATAGACAGCATTCTTCAACTGGCGAACGTTGCCGGGCCAGCTGTAGCGGGTGAGCACCGTACTGAGATCGGCGGAGAGCTTCGGCCGCGGGACGCCCTGCTCATCAGCAAAGCGGGCCACGAACAGCTCCGTCAGCGGCATAATGTCCTGCGGGCAGTCGCGCAGCGGCGGCAGATACAGCGTCAGGACGTTGAGGCGATAGTAGAGATCTTCGCGGAACAGCCCTTTCTGCACCAGTTCGACCAGGTTTTTCTGCGTCGCGCAGATCACCCGCACATCGACGTGCACTTCATGATCCTCGCCAACGCGGCGGAAGGTGCCGTCGTTGAGGAAGCGCAGCAGCTTGGTCTGCATGCGCGGCGACATCTCGCCAATTTCATCCAGCAGCACCGAGCCGCCGTTGGCCTGCTCGAAGAAGCCCTTCTTACCCTGCAGCGCGTCGCCAAACAGCTCGCTCTCGACCGCGTCCTCGGGAATGGAGCCGCAGTTGAGCGCCAGATAAGGCTTGCCCGCCCGCGGGCTGGCCAGATGGCAGGCATGGGCCAGCAGATCTTTGCCGGTACCTGTGTCGCCGACAATCAGCAGCGGCGCGCTGAGCATCGCCAGCTTGCGCGCTTGCTCCACCACGTGGCGCATTTTCGGCCCCACCGCGAGGATCTGGCTGAAGGCGCTGGTGTCCTGGCTGGTCATGGTCTGCAGCTGGCGTCCCATGCGCACGGTTGAGCGCAGCATCGCCACGGCGCCGGTCAGCACCCGTTCGTTATGCTCCCCTTCCAGATAGACCGGGGTCACTTCCAGCAGATAGTTCTGTCCATTCACCACCACATGCTCCGCATGCGTCTCCTGCGGGCTGCTCTCCAGCCAGCGCTGAACGTTAAAATCGGCGATCAACTGGGCCACCGGATGGTTGCGCAGCTTCGCCTGGCTTTGGCCAAACAGCAGGCAGCTGGCGGGGTTGGCCAGTTCCACCCTGCCTTTGGTATCCAGCGACAGCACCGGCTCCGGCATCGCCACCAGCAGCGCGCTGAGCGCCAGGTGTTCACGCTCAGACGGCATCCACGGCACGGTGCGCACGTCTGTCACGCCGGCGATACGGCGGATCTCTGCCATCAGGCTGCTGAACGTGGCGAACTCCAGTTCGGCAAAATTGAGGTAAATTCGGCCTATAGGGTCAATATCGATACCACGTAGATCAATGCCGCGCAGCACCAGCAAATCGAGCAATTCACGAGTCAGACCGAGACGGTCTTCACAAAAGACTTCAAGACGCATGGGAGTGTTCACCCTAAAAGTGCCAATGACGGGAGAATAATAGGACAGGAATGAGTTTTCGGGAAGCTAACTGTCAACAATTATTGACAGCATGGCGGAAAAATGGGCGTTGTGCCGTAAAGTCAGGCGGTCAGTGGTTAAATGAACGCCTGGGCGAGCCGGGATCCAACCTGCCCGGTAGGCCGGGCAAGGCGAAGCCGCCGCCCGGCAATGTCTCTGAGCGGAGGTTACTTCTCCGGACTGGTTTTGCTTTTCTGCAGGGTCTCTTTCAGCTGCCCAATCAGCTCGCGACGAAAATCGCCGAGCCGCGGTTTATCATCGGCAATCCACGGTAGCGGGCGGCACAGCTCCATCGCCTTGATCCCGAGGCGGGCGGTCAGCAGTCCGGCACCGATGCCCTGTGCGGCGCGCGCCGACAGCCGGGCCGCCAGATCCTGCGACATCCAGTCCATCCCCACCTCGCGCACCAGTTCGCTGGCGCCAGCGAAAGCGATATTCAGCAACACCAGGCGAAACAGTCGCAGACGACTGTAATACCCGAGCTCAATGCCGTACAACGTGGCAATTCGGTTGATCAGCCGCAGGTTACGCCAGGCGATAAACGCCATATCCACCAGCGCCAGCGGGCTGACGGCAATCATCAGCGTCGACTCCGCCGCCGAACGGCTGATTTCCCGCCGCGCCTGGGCATCGAGCACCGGCTGCACCAGCTGCGCATAAAGGCTCACCACTTCGCGATCGCTTTGCGTTTCGTGGATCGCGGCATACCAGCGCTGCAGCGCCGGATGCGATTGATCCAGCCCGGCCTGCTGCGCCAGCTTCTCACAAAAGGCTTTCGCTTTGCCGACCGCGTGACTGTGCAGCATATCGCGCGCTTCATCGCGTTCGTGGGCGCGCTGGCGCAGTCGCCACAGACGGCGCCACTCGGTGGCCACCGATCCGACGCCGGCCCCGACGATCAGCGCCCCGGCGACGCAGCCGCCCAGCGCAATCCAGTCCTGGGTCTGCCAGGCGTTAGCCGTCCACTGCACGCCTTGCGCCACGACGCTGACGCCGAAGATCGCCAGTCCGGCGCTGACCATCCGCCGCCACAGGCTGCGTTTGGGTCGCAGGACCGACTCCACCACCGCTTCCGCCGCCCCCTCTTCCTCTTCGCCGGTCACCAGCCGCGCTGGCGCGAAGTTGTCGGCCTCCAGGGTGTCGAAGGCGCGGGCGCTTTTCAGCGGCGGAATTTTTTCCGCTTGCAGCGGACCATCAAAATCAATCCGCGGTTTTAACGGTTCGCTCATCGCAGTTTATCTCCAATCAAAAATTCCAGCGCCGCGTCGAGGCGAATGTGCGGCAAAGGCCGATCGACATCCATGACCTGCGGACGAAAGTTTTCAAACTGAAATCCCTGCTGCTGCCAGAAGGCCTGGCCCGGCAGACGCGCCGGCACCTCGCCGGGATAGATGGTCAACGGCTGGCCGTCGCTCAGCCGATCGCCGCGCAGGGCGGGAATTTTCTCGCCATTCACCTCAATCAGCCCGCTCTGGGTCGCCTGAATGGACGCCAGCCCCAGGCAATCCATACTGATCCCCTCAAAGGCGGCGTTCTGCCACGCGTCCTGAATCAGTTGCTGCAGGAGCGACACCATATTGCTGTGCTGATCGACCGTGACGTGGTCAGCTTTGGTGGCGGCAAACAGCAGCTTGTCGATAACCGGCGAAAACAACCGGCGGAACAAGGTGCGCTGCCCGTAATGGAAACTTTGCATCAGCTGGGTCAATGCCAGACGCATATCGTTAAAAGCCTGCGGCCCGCTGTTGAGCGGCTGCAGACAGTCCACCAGCACAATCTGCCGGTCGAAGCGCAGGAAGTGCTCTTTGTAGAACCCCTTCACCACCCTTTCGCAATAGTATTTGTAGCGTTCGCGCAGCATGCCGGCGTTGCTGTGTTTATCGGCCTGCGCCAGCTTGGCTTCGCCGACGGCGTCGACGTCGGGCCACGGGAAAAACTGCAGCGCCGGCGCGCCCGCCATTTCACCGGGCAGGACAAAGCGCCCGGGCTGGATAAAGTGCAGCCCTTCGCGCTTACAGGCGTGCAGATAGTCCGTCCAGGCGGCAGCGATATCTGCCAGACGGGCCTCATCGGCAGGGGCCAGCGGATCCAGCCCGGCGCACAGCTGCCGCCAGCGGGCCGACCACTCCGCACGCTGTCCCTGCAGGAGCCCGGTCATCTGTCGTGACCAGCTCAGATAATCCTGTGCCAGCATCGGCAGGTCGAGCAGCCACTCGCCCGGATAGTCGACGATCTCCAGATACAGCGTGGAGGTATCTTTAAAATGGCGCAGCAGGGAGTCATTCGAACGGTAGCGCAGCGCGAGACGGATCTCGCTCACCCCGCGCGTCGGGGTTGGCCACATGGGGGGCTGGCCGTACAGCTGGGCCAGCCCTTCGTCGTAGGTGAATCGGGGAATGCCAAAGTCCCGCTGCGGCACGCGCTTGACGCCGAGCAGCCGCTCTTCGCGTGCGGCGCTCAGCAGGGGCAGGCGGGCGCCCGTGTGGATATTCAATAGTTGATTGACCAGCGCGGTGATAAACGCCGTTTTACCGCTCCGGCTCAGGCCGGTCACCGCCAGACGTAAATGCCGGTCAACCCCGCGGTTGACCAGCGCATTCAATTCAGTTTTCAGTCGCTTCATCGCCAGTCCGTTATGCCCTGAAGGTATGTCTCGTCATCATAAGCTATCTGCCGGGGATAAGCAGGACAACGTTAATCCTTTTGCGCCTTCCCCACGGCGGCATTATTTCATCCCGCGCGTGACGCGGTTGGCCAGCCGGCTGAGCAGCGGCTCCAGCGCCACCGCCAGCAGCATTTTCAGCGGCCGACGCGCGACCGATTTAACCGCCCAGCCGGCAACGCCCGCCGGGCCGTAACGCAGCGCGGTCAGCAGCGCCAGCTTACCGACGATTTTCAGACCGGGCTTCACCTGCTGCCCGGCGCGTTGCCATTTGCTATTCATGCGTTGCCTCACTCGTTAAAAACAGGATTTACAGCTGGCGAAAGCGGCTGCGCAGCGTAAAGGTGTCGGAGGTCACATACCGCTCCATTTCACGCAGGCGCTGTTCACCGGAGGCCAGTTCGGCATCCACGGCGGCCAGTAGATCGCCATTGCTCGGCGCCTTGTGACCGTACAGTTCACTGTCCGGCATCGGATCCAGAGCAAAAGTCAAAATGATGTAGGCCACCAGGACAAAGAAAAAGAGGCCGAATATCATCGCCAGCACGGTAATCAGACGCACCAGCTTCACCGGGACATCAAGATGCTGAGCAATGCCCGCGCAAACGCCCTTCACCATCCCGCGCTGCGGGATACGCCACAGTTTTTTATTCAGATCCAGTCCGGCCATTATTTGTCTCTCCAGTTCGGATGTTCAGCATCCAGGATCGCTTCCAGCGCCTGAATACGTTCGCGCATCCGCTTCGCGTCATCGGTCAACTGCAGCAGCCGTTGCTGCTCATTTTGCGTCAGACTGCCGTTGGCGCCGCGATTGTTGTAGTGCAGCCACAGCCAGACCGGCAGAACAAACAGCACAAACAGCGTCAGCGGAATGGCGAGAAAAAGCATGCTCATGTGTACTCCTTACAGGGGGTGAGCCGCGGCGCAACGCCGCGCCGCGCAATCATACTTACTGGTTGGACTGATTCATTTTGGCTTTCAACGCCGCCAGCTGCTCGCTGATTTCATCGTCCGCTTTCAGTTCGGCAAACTGCTGATCCAGCGTCTGCTGCTTGCCAAAGCGGTGGCTCTCCGCTTCCGCTTCCATCTGATCGATGCGACGCTCAAAGGATTCAAAGCGGGCCATCGCCTCATCCAGTTTACCGCTGTCCAGCTGGCGACGCACATCGCGGGACGAACTCGCCGCCTGATGGCGCAGCGCCAGCGCCTGCTGACGAGCGCGGGTTTCGCTGAGTTTGTTCTCCAGCTCGCCAATCTCTTTTTTCATGCGCGCCAGCGTTTCATCCACCAGCTGCACTTCGTGGTCCAGCTGAGCAATCAGGTCGGTCAGCTTCTGTTTTTCGATCAGCGCCGCCCGGGCCAGATCCTCTTTCTCTTTACGCAGCGCCAGCTCGGCTTTTTCCTGCCATTCCGCCTGCTGGGCGACCGCCTGCTCAATACGACGGGTCAGCTGTTTCTTTTCCGCCAGCGCGCGGGCCGACGTGGAACGCACTTCCACCAGCGTGTCTTCCATCTCCTGGATCATCAGACGCACCAGCTTTTGCGGGTCCTCCGCTTTCTCCAGCAGGGAGTTGATGTTGGCGTTCACGATGTCGGCAAAACGAGAAAAAATACCCATAATTTCAATCCTCATAGTTCTGGTTTCAGGCATTCACCTGTGGCTTAGCTAATACAAATGACGTGCCAACTTTTTATCTTATTGATTTTAAACAGAGTGGTTGCGAATTGTGCAGGGCATTGCTACAGTCACCTGGTTAATCACACTACTTAATGGCGAAATTCATCATGGCGCAGTACAAGGATAATCTGCTGGGCGAGGCCAACAGCTTTCTCGAGGTGCTGGAACAGGTTTCCCGGCTGGCTCCGCTGGATAAGCCGGTGCTGGTCATCGGCGAGCGCGGCACCGGGAAAGAGCTTATCGCTAACCGTCTCCACTACCTCTCCAGCCGCTGGCAGGGGCCGTTTATCTCGCTGAACTGCGCGGCGCTGAACGACAATTTGCTCGATTCGGAACTATTCGGCCACGAAGCCGGGGCCTTCACCGGGGCCAGCAAGCGCCATCCCGGGCGCTTCGAGCGCGCCGACGGCGGGACGTTATTTCTTGATGAGCTGGCGACGGCGCCGATGCTGGTGCAGGAGAAGCTATTAAGAGTCATTGAATATGGCGAGCTGGAGCGCGTAGGTGGTAGCCAGCCGCTGCAGGTCAACGTCCGGCTGGTGTGCGCCACCAACGCTGACCTGCCGCGGATGGTGGAGGAAGGCCATTTTCGCGCCGACCTGCTCGACCGTCTGGCCTTCGACGTGGTGCAGCTTCCGCCGCTACGCGAACGGCAGAGCGACATCATGCTGCTCGCCAACCAGTTTGCCATTCAGATGTGCCGCGAGCTCGGTTTGCCGCTGTTTCCCGGCTTCAGCGAACGTGCCACCGCAACGCTGCTCGGCTACCGCTGGCCGGGGAATATTCGTGAACTGAAGAATGTCGTTGAGCGCTCGGTCTATCGCCACGGCGACAGCGAGCACGAGCTGGACGCCATTATCCTCAACCCTTTCCGTCAGACCGCCGCCTCCGTGCCGGAGGCCGCGTCCGGGGACGAGCTGCCCGCTCTGCCGCTGGATCTGCGCGATTTTCAGCTCCAGCAGGAAAAACGCCTGCTGGAGCGGAGTCTGCAGCAGGCGAAGTATCATCAGAAGCAGGCGGCGGAGCTGCTGGGGTTAACCTATCACCAGCTCCGCGCGCTACTGAAAAAACATCAGCTGTGAGAGGCGCGCGGCAGCAGCAGCGCGCTCACCGCCATCGCCCCCAGGCATAAGACGGCGTTAAACCACAGGGCATACTGGGCGGCATGGGCCATGCCCAGCGGCAAAAACAGCGCGAAAAGTGACGCCGTCACGGCAATACCCATCGCCCCGCCCAGCGAGCTGCCCATCTTGTAGATCCCCGAGGCGACGCCGATTTTGTTCTCCGGCGCGTTGGCCACCGCCGTATCCGTTGAGGGTGTGGCGTAGCAGCCCAGCCCGAGGCCAAACAGCACGTTGCTGGCGAACACCACCCCGATATACAGCGCCTTATCGAGAAAAGTGCAGGATATCAGGCCGATGGCAATCGCGGTCAGCACCGGCCCGGCCATCATCGGCAGCCGGGCGCCATAGCGCTGCAGCAGCTTCTCGCCCACCCGGATCATCGCCAGGACGGTCACCAGATAGCCGAGGGTCATCATCCCGCTCTCCAGCGGCGTCAGGTGGTGCCCCTGCTGCAGCCAGATGCTGGCGATCATCATGGTGCCAATCGCCCCATTGAGCAGAAAGTTCGACAGCACTGCCGCGCCGTAGGCCCGGTTACGAAACAGCGCAAAATCAATCAGCGCCGCCTCGCCTTTGCGCATGCCGTTGCGGATAAATACCGCCCCCGCCGCCAGCGCCCCGACCAGCATGGTCAACGACAGCGGACTGCTCCATCCCCAGCCATGGCCCTTGCTGATAAACAAATTCACCAGCACCAGCGCGGCAATCAGGCTCAGCAGACCGCCGACGTCCAGCTTATGCTGGCTGGCGCTGGCGCTGCGGCTCTCCGGCGTGCCGCGCAGCAAAAACAGCGCCAGCAGAGCGACGGCAATGGAGAAGACGAAGATCCAGCGCCAGCCGAGCCCGGTGGCAATGGCTCCGCCAACGAAGGAACAGAGACCGCTGCCGCCCCACGAGCCGATGACCCAGAAGCTGACCGCCCGCTGCCGCGCACGCCCCTCATACCAGGTCTTAATCAGCGCCAGCGTCGCCGGCATAATGCACGCCGCCGACAGCCCCTGCAGCACCCGGCCGGCCAGGAACAGCCCCGGCCCCTGAGCGACCACCAGCATGGCGCTGCCGACGATACTCAGCCCCAGTCCGAGGGTGGTCATCCGCATCCGGCCAAACTTGTCCGCCAGGCCGCCGCTGGCGACCACGAAACAGCCGCTGAACAGCGCGCTGAGACTGACGGCCAGGGTTAAGGTTTCAAGGGAGATATCAAGACTGCTTTTCATCGCCGGCACCACGTTAATCACCGACTGGGCAAACAGCCAGAAGGTTAAAACGCTTAGCACAATCCCCACCAGCAGGCGATCGCTGCCGACAAAGGGGGTGTCGCTCACGGTGACAGTGCTCATCGCATGGCCCTCCTGTTTCCGGTGATTAACGCAAATAGTGTTCCGCCAGACCGCACCACAGCGCCGCCCCGGTCAGCAACAGCGCGTCGTTGAAGTCATAGCCCGGGTTATGGACCATGCAGCGATCCGGCTCATCGCCAGCGCCGATGGTGAAATAGCTGCCATGCGGGTGCTGTTCCAGCATGAAGGCAAAATCTTCACTGCCCATAAACGGCTTCACCTCGCCCACCTGCTCTGCGCCAAACAGCGATGTCGCCACCTGCCGCACCATCGCGTTGGCCGCCGGATCGTTACGCAATACCGGGCTGCCGTTGACGTGCGTCAGCGTGGCCGTGGCGTTGAAGCTCTCCGCCTGAGCCACGGCGATATCATGGATCCGCTGCAGCACGGTCTCGCGCACCTGCTCATTGAGGGTGCGCACCGTGAGCTTCATCAGCACGTGATCGTTAATGATATTGGGCGCGTGTCCGGCCTGGATGCTGCCGACGGTGACCACCGCCGGTTCGAACGGGGTGATATTCCGCGAGACGATCGACTGCAGCGCGAGGGTGATATGGCAGGCGACCAGCGTGGCATCCACGGTATGCTCCGGTACCGCGCCGTGGCCGCCAACGCCTTTCACCTCAATATGCAGCGTATCGGAGGAGGCCATCATCGCCCCGTCGCGCAGGCCGATCTTGCCCAGCGGCTGACCCGGCATATTGTGCAAGCCGAAGATGGCATCGCAGGGGAACCGGTCAAACAGACCGTCCTCGACCATCACTCGCCCGCCGTACAACAGCTCTTCCGCGGGCTGGAAAATCAGCTGCAGCGTCCCGGTAAACTGGCGGGTGCGCGCCAGATATTCAGCCGCGTAGAGCAGCGTGGTGGTGTGCCCGTCATGGCCGCAGCCGTGGAAACGCCCGTCAACCTGGCTTGCCCACGGCTTCCCGCTCCGCTCCTGCATCGGCAGGGCATCCATATCCGCCCGCAGGCCGAGGCGTTTTTTTCCGTGGCCGACGCGCAGCGTGCCCACCACTCCGGTGCCCGCCAGGCCGCGGTGAACCTCGTATCCCCACTCGCCAAGCAGTCGAGCGACCTCATTGCTGGTTTGATGTTCTTCAAAGCCGATCTCCGGCTGCTGGTGGAACTGGCGACGCAGGGCAATAAATTGCGCCTCGTTGACCTGCAAGGCTTCAAGCAACGGATGTGTCATTTTTGTTATTCCTGTGTTGTGTTTGCACGACACTTTCGAGTTTATGCGGGTGAAACAGCTTTCAGGTGCGCTTTTTTGTTTTATATTGACGAGAAATCAATGACTGTTTTTCATACATATCAGTTATGACAAAAAATAACGGGTTGTTTTTTGTCTGCGGAGGAGTGTCACGTGGAGCAGCATTCAGGCGACTTTAGCGTCACCGTGCGCGATGTACGTCAGTTGAACCAGACAGAAGGCGATCTGCTGACGCTGCTATGGGTGCTGGAGGGGAGCGTAAATCTGACGGAGGCGGAAGGTGTGCCGCAGCCGCTCGCCGCCGACGAGCTGGCGATCGTTAACCGCAACCGTCGCTGGAGTCTGCGCAGCGCCGGTACCAACGCAGTGATGATCCTGACCCTTTCCGCCAGCTGGCTGACCCGCCTTGACAGCGCTTTTTTTGCTGTCGACTATCAGATAACGCCGCGCACCCGGGATGCGGAGGACGGCCTGCGCCGCCTGATGCGCCAGCTGCTGGTGAGCGGCCTGGTCAAGCATCCCGGCCATTACCGACTGGAGGCCAACCGCTGGCTGAGTGAGATAGCGCTCCTGCTGGCCACGCGCTTCAGCCAGCCCATCGCCTCCACGCCGCGCCGCGGAGCGGAGAACTGGAGCCGGCGAATAGCCAGCGTGGTGGCGCGGATCGACGCCAACTATCAGCGCCGCCTCTCGTTGCAGGAGGTGGCGGCAGCGGAATTTGTCTCCGAGGCCTGGCTGTCACGCTTATTTCACAAAGAAGTCGGGGTGAGTTTTGTTCAGTACCTCACCGCGCTGCGCCTGCGCCACGCCGCCGATCAGTTGTTGACCACCCGCAAACCCGCCCAGCAAATCGCCCGCGAACAGGGGTTCGCCAGTACCCGTATGATGAGCGATCTGTTTAAGCGCCAGCACGGCGTGACGCCGCGCCAGTATCGTGAACAGCATCCCCGGGAGCTTGCCCGACCGCGTCCGCCGCAGGCCGACCGCTGGCAACTGGTCGCTGTCGACCGGCTCTATGCTCGCCTCAATGAACCGGAACCACGCGACCGGGAAAGTCCCCCGCTGCCGATCAATCCGCCGCAGACCCGGGAGATCAACCTGCACGATCGCCCGGCGCGCGCCGCTGTGCTGCGCCATACCCGGATGGTGGTGACCGTGCGCGAGCTGGACGACCTGCTACGGGAGGATGTGCGCCGGGAACTGGAGCAGCTGCACCGCGCCCTGCCGGTGTATGCCATCGATATCAACGATCCCTTTCTCAGCAGCCGGCTGTTCGGCACCGGCTGGGACGATCCGCAGATGGCCGGCTACGCCTGCTGGTATAACCTGCAGCAGATTTTTAGCTGGCTGGCGGCGATGGGCTGGAACGTGATCCTCCACACCGGCGTCACCACCCGCAGCGACCTGCTGCAGCGGTTTCTGCTGCTCGCCGCCAACCATTTTCCGCCGGCCACGCTCAACAGCTGGCGCTTTGTCTGGTACTGGTCGCCGCAGGCCAGCGAAGCGACCCGCCAGGCGGCCTGGCGCCAGCAGCGCGAGGTTCTTCACCGCCTGCTGCCGCAGCCGCAGCTGGGGATCTGGCACCGCTTTGCTCCCAGCGATCCCGGGAACGATCCGCTGTTTCACTCACCGCTGCTGGCGGAGGCGGATTTTCTCGCCTGCCAGGCAGATGCCAACGAACAACTGGATCTGGCGCAGGCAGACAGCAGCCGCCTGGCCTCCAGCGAACATTATCCGCTGCACAAGCTGCGGCAGATCCACAGCGCCCTGCGCCAGCGACAGCTTAACCTGCCGCTGTGGCTGCTCTCCTGGAATACCCTGACCGGCGATACGCGGGATACCAACGGCCGCTTTTTTCGCGGCGCGCTGTTGATGGATAATCTGCTGGGGGTGGCGGACCAGGTCTGGCTGGCGGGCTTCTGGTTAAATTCAGGCCTCCAGGGCGAAGCCCGCGCTAACGGGAAACTCGATACCTCCAGCCTGGCGCTGCACTATCTGCACGGGCTGCCTCGCCCGGTTTACTGGGTACTGTGGCTCTGGCGGCGGCTGCGCGGCGAGATCCTGTTTCAGGATAAAAACCTGCTGTTGCTTCACCACCAGGGGCACTACCAGCTGCTGCTGCGCAATACGGTGGTCTACAATCCCTGGCTCTCCAGCGAAGCGGCCTTTATCCAGCGTTTCAGCCAGCCCTACAGCGTGCGGCTGCAGGGTCTGGAGGGTGGCTGGCGCGTCAAACAGCACCTGTTCGATCAGCATCATGGCGCGTTATTCCCGCTGGTCGACGCCTTTCGCAGCCGCAGCGGCCCCGACGCTGAGGATTACCAGTGGCTGATGCATCGGGCTCGTCCGGCGCTCAGTGTGGAAGATGCCCGGCTTGACGGACACTGGCTGCGGGTCGACTCGCTGGAAAGCAACGCTTTGGCGCTGTACGAATTTACGCCTCAGCGCGCTCCCGGCGAGGATCCCGCCCCCGCAAGCAATCCGTGAATTTTCCGCTGACTTTCCGTCGTCGCCGGGTTGAAAACCAGCAGCGACAGATCGGGGCGGCCTTCCACGGCAAAAGAGGTGAACTCCAGATCGAGCGGGCCCATCTGCGGATGGTGAATGCGCTTATAGCCTTCTCCGTGGCCGGCGACGTCATGGCTTTGCCAGAAACGGGCGAACTCAACGCTCTGCTGCGTGAGCTCAGCGATCAACTGGTCAGTTTCCGTCGTCGCCCCCATCCGGGTGACGTCGGCGCGAAAAGCGTTGACGATAAGCTGCCCCACCGTCTGCCAGTCCTCCAGCGTGCAGCGGACTTCAGGTCGGGTAAACAGGCGACGCAGTACGTTGCGCTCCGCCAGCGGTAGCTGGCTGTAGTCGGTCAGCACCCTGGCCGCCGCCGCGTTCCAGGCGATGACGTCCCAGCTGGCGGTGCGGATAATCGCCGGAATGGTAAAAGCGTCAAGCACCCGTTGCAGCCGCGGCGTCATATCATCTGTCACCGTCAGACGCGTCTGCGGCGGATGGCCAAAGGCGAGAATAAACAGATGCTCGCGCTCCGGGGTGGTCAGCCGCAGACCGCAGGCGATCCGCTCCAGCACCTCGCGGGAGGGCGCCCCGCCGCGCCCCTGTTCAAGCCAGGTATACCAGGTCGGGCTGATACTGGCGAGCTGCGCGACCTCTTCGCGGCGCAGCCCCGGCGTGCGCCGACGTCCCGCCGGGAAGCCAAACGTCGCCGGATCGAGGCGCTGGCGCCTAGCGCGGAGAAAATCGCCTAAAGCATGGTTGTCAGAAGTGTTCATCATCTGCCTGTGGGTTCTGCCTGTTAGAATTTATACCCCGATAATGTCTCTACTTTTATAGTATGACATCGCAGGTAGGATACGCCTGAAACCCGTTCAGGAGATCCATGATGCGTATATTTCTTACCGGCGCGAGCGGATTTATCGGCTCACGTATTCTTCCGGCCCTGCAGGCGTCGGGCCATCAGGTTATCGGCCTCGCGCGCAGCGACACCGCAGCGCAGACCCTGAAGGCGCTTGGCGTCGAGGTGCACCGCGGCACGCTGGACGCCCCGGACTCGCTACTGGCTGGCGTCGAGGGCGCTGACGCGGTGATCCATACCGCCTTCGACCACGACTTCAGCCGCTTTGCCGCCAACTGCGAGAAAGACCGCCAGGCGATCCTGACCATGGGTCGGGCGTTGCAAGGCAGCGCGCGGCCGCTGGTCATCACCTCCGGCACATTGATGGGCGACGACGGGAGCGGCGTCCCGGCCCGGGAGTCGTTCTTCAACTCAGGGCACCCCAGCCCGCGCACCGCCTCTGAGCTCGCCGGTCAGCAACTGCTGGAGGCGGGAGTGGATGTTCGGGTGGTTCGCCTGCCGCAGGTGCATGACACCGTGCGCCAGGGGCTACTGACCAGCTATATCGAACGCGCGGTCGCCAACGGGGCGGTGGCCCTGCGCGGCGAGGGAAGCAACCGCTGGTCCGCCGCCCATGTCAATGACGTCGCGCGACTGTACGTTAGCGCCCTGCTGCAGGGCGCGGCCGGCGAGCGCTACCATGCGGTGGACGAAGAGGGGATCGCGTTACGCGATATTGCTACGGTAATTGCTCAGGGATTAAACCTGCCGCTGACCCACCTGGATGAGTCGCAGGTCGACGCCTGGTTCGGCTGGTTTGCGCCGTTTACCGCCCTTGACCTGCGCGCCAGCTCAGCATGGACCCGTGAGCGATTGCAGTGGCAGCCGGTTGGCCCCGGGCTGCTGGAGGACCTGCGGAATATGGATTACCAAAAAGTGACGTTGTCACGATAAGCGAGCGAAACCCTCTGTTTAATTTTCTGACGGGCCCGCCCTCTGCCCGTCAGTCCCTCTGCTTTCTCCCCGCTATACTGAATATATCTCCCCGGCGTCAGCGTCTGTTTCATCGTCTGGCAAACCGCGGCCAAACAGACCTGACTGGCGATATCGGCGATAAAAAGTTACCATGTTTCAATATACAGACTCGGTTCCGCTACTATTTTAATCAATTGACTGAATACTATACGCTCCCGGTAACCGCATTATCCCTCAGGCTTGTTGAAGGCGGTGGTGAATGTCTATAAATCTTAATAAGATAGAGTTCAACTCTATAATCAAACAGAAAATATGCGCCTGAAATTGTCATCTCTCCTGGCAGCCGTTTCCCTGCTGTGTGGGCAGGCCTTTGCCGCCCCTGTGCTCCCTGACCGCGCCGATATCCGCGACAGCGGTTTCGTCTATTGCGTCAGCGGCCAGGTGAATACCTTTAATCCGCAGAAAGTCAGCAGCGGCCTGATTGTCGATACGCTGGCCGCTCAGATCTACGATCGTCTGCTTGACGTCGATCCCTATACCTACCGGCTGGTCCCCGAGCTGGCGGAGAGCTGGGAAGTCCTTGATAACGGCGCCACCTACCGCTTCCACCTGCGCCGCCATGTCCCGTTTCAACGCACGGCATGGTTTACCCCGACGCGGGACTTCAACGCGGATGATGTGATTTTTACCTTTGGCCGTATTTTTAACCGCGACCATCCGTGGCACAACGTCAACGGCAGCAGCTTCCCCTACTTCGACAGTCTGCAGTTTGCTGACAGCGTGGAGAGTGTGCGTAAGCTGGATAATCAGACCGTGGAGTTTCGCCTCAAGCGGCCGGACGCCTCGTTCCTCTGGCATCTGGCCACTCACTACGCGTCAATTACCTCTGCCGAATATGCCGCCCGCTTAACAAAAGACGACCGCCAGGAGCAGCTGGATCGCCAGCCGGTCGGTACCGGTCCGTTCCAGTTGTCCGAGTACCGCTCCGGGCAATATATCCGTCTGCAGCGTCACCCCGACTACTGGCGCGGCAAACCGTTGATGCCGCAGGTGGTGGTGGACCTCGGCTCCGGTGGTACCGGCCGACTGTCGAAACTGCTCACCGGGGAATGCGACGTGCTGGCCTGGCCCGCCGCCAGCCAGCTGACGATCCTGCGCGACGATCCGCGCCTGCGCCTGACGCTGCGCCCGGGAATGAACATTGCCTGGCTGGCCTTCAACACCGCCAAGCCGCCGCTGGACAACCCTGAGGTGCGGCATGCGCTGGCGCTGGCTATTAACAACCAGCGCCTGATGCAGTCCATCTACTACGGCACTGCAGAGACGGCGGCATCCATGCTACCGCGCGCCTCGTGGGCCTACGATAACGACGCTAAAATTACTGAGTACAATCCCCAGGAAGCCCGCGCCCGCCTGAAGGCCCTGGGGCTGGAAAATCTGACCCTCAAGCTGTGGGTGCCCACCAGCTCTCAGGCATGGAACCCCAGCCCGCTGAAAACGGCGGAGCTGATCCAGGCGGATATGGCGCAGATTGGCGTCAAGGTGATCATCATGCCGGTGGAGGGGCGCTTCCAGGAGGCGCGGCTGATGGACATGAACCATGACCTGACGCTCTCCGGCTGGGCGACGGACAGTAACGATCCGGACAGTTTTTTCCGGCCGCTGCTGAGCTGCGCGGCGATCGCCTCACAAACCAACTTTGCCCACTGGTGTAACCGGGAATTTGATGACGTGCTGCAAAAAGCGCTGCTTTCGCAACAGCTCTCCTCGCGGATGGACGCTTACAAAGAGGCACAGCGGATCCTCGCCCGCGAACTGCCGGTCCTGCCGCTGGCCTCCTCGCTGCGTTTGCAGGCCTATCGCTATGATATGAAAGGCCTCGTGCTGAGCCCCTTCGGTAACGCTTCGTTCGCTGGCGTATCGCGGGAGAAAACCGAAGAGGTGAAAAAACCATGATTATTTTTACCCTGCGTCGTCTGCTGTTGCTGCTGGTCACCCTCTTTTTTCTGACCTTTATCGGCTTCAGCCTGAGTTATTTCACCCCTCATGCGCCGCTACAGGGCGCCTCCCTGTGGAATGCGTGGCTGTTCTGGTTTCAAGGGGTGCTGCACTGGGATTTTGGCGTCTCCAGCATTAACGGCCAGTTGATTTCTGAGCAGCTGCGCGAGGTGTTCCCGGCGACCATGGAGCTGTGCATCCTCGCCTTCGGCTTTGCCCTGCTGATTGGCATTCCGGTGGGCATGATCGCCGGCGTAATGCGCAACAAATGGCCTGATACCCTGATCAGCGCCGTCGCGCTGGTTGGTTTCTCGATCCCGGTGTTCTGGCTGGCGCTGCTCCTGACCCTCTTCTTCTCGCTGACTCTTGGCTGGTTTCCGGTCTCTGGCCGCTTCGATCTGCTGTATGAGGTGAAAACCGTCACCGGTTTTGCGCTGATTGACGCCTGGATCTCGGACTCGCCATGGCGCCATGAGATGATCGTCAGCGCCGCACGGCATATGGTGCTGCCGGTGCTGACCCTGGCGGTGGCGCCCACCACCGAGGTGATCCGCCTGATGCGCATCAGCACCAGCGAGGTGTATGACACCAACTATGTCAAAGCGGCTGCCACCCGCGGCGTGTCGCGACGCAAAATTTTACTGCGCCATGTACTGCACAACGCCCTGCCGCCGGTGATCCCGCGCCTCGGCCTGCAGTTTTCCACCATGCTCACCCTGGCGATGATCACCGAGATGGTGTTCAGCTGGCCCGGACTGGGACGCTGGCTGATCAACGCGATCCGCCAGCAGGACTATGCGGCGATTTCCGCCGGCGTCATGGTGATTGGCGCACTGGTCATTATCGTCAACGTGATTTCCGATATCCTCGGTGCCATGGCTAACCCGCTGAAACATAAGGAATGGTATGCCCTACGATAGCGTTTATCTGGAAAAGCGTCCGCCCGGCGCGCTGCGCACCGTATGGCGTAAATTCTATGGTGACACCACGGCGATGATCGGCCTGTACGGCTGCGCGGGCCTGCTGCTGCTCTGCGTCTTCGGCGGCTGGTTCGCCCCCTATGGTATCGATCAGCAGTTCCTTGGCTATCAGTTGCTGCCGCCGTCCTGGTCGCGCTATGGCGAAGTCTCCTTCTTCCTGGGAACCGATGACCTGGGCCGCGATGTGCTGAGCCGGCTGCTGAGCGGCGCGGCGCCAACCGTCGGTGGCGCTTTTGTCGTCACCCTCGGCGCGACGCTGTTTGGCCTGGTGCTGGGCGTGATTGCCGGGTCGACTCACGGCCTGCGCTCGGCAGTGATGAACCATATCCTCGATACCCTGCTCTCTATTCCCTCGCTGCTGCTGGCGATTATCGTCGTCGCCTTTGCCGGGCCGCACCTCAGCCATGCGATGTTCGCCGTCTGGCTGGCGCTGCTCCCGCGCATGGTGCGTTCCGTCTACAGCCTGGTCCACGACGAGCTGGAGAAAGAGTACATTATCGCCGCCCGCCTCGACGGAGCCTCGACGCTGAACATTCTGCTGTTCGCCATTCTACCCAATATTGCCTCTGGCCTGGTGACCGAGATCACCCGCGCCCTGTCGATGGCTATTCTGGATATTGCCGCGCTGGGCTTTCTTGATCTCGGCGCCCAGCTGCCTTCGCCGGAATGGGGAGCCATGCTGGGCGATGCGCTGGAGCTTATCTATGTCGCACCGTGGACTGTGATGCTGCCCGGGGCCGCGATTATGCTCAGCGTACTGCTGGTCAACCTGCTGGGCGACGGTATTCGCCGGGCGATCATTGCCGGGGTACAATAATGCCGTTACTCGATATTCGTCACTTAACTATCGAATTTAGAACCAACGAAGGCTGGGTAAAAGCCGTCGATCGCGTCAGTCTGACCCTGACTGAAGGCGAGATCCGCGGCCTGGTGGGCGAATCCGGCTCCGGGAAAAGCCTTATTGCCAAAGCTATCTGCGGAGTGACCAAAGACAACTGGCGAGTCACCGCCGACCGCATGCGTTTCGATGACATCGACCTGCTGCGACTGTCGAACCGCGAGCGGCGGAAACTGATCGGCCACAACGTGTCGATGATTTTTCAGGAGCCGCAGTCCTGTCTTGATCCCTCTGAGCGCATCGGCCAGCAGCTGATTCAGAGTATCCCCGGCTGGACCTATAAGGGGCGCTGGTGGCAACGGCTGGGCTGGCGTAAGCGCCGGGCCATCGAGCTGTTGCACCGCGTCGGCATTAAAGATCACAAAGATGCCATGCGCAGCTTCCCCTATCAGTTGACCGAAGGCGAGTGCCAGAAGGTGATGATTGCCATCGCCCTGGCCAACCAGCCGCGCCTACTGATCGCCGATGAACCGACCAACGCCATGGAGCCAACGACTCAGGCGCAGATTATCCGCCTGCTGACGCGGCTCAATCAGAACAACAACACCACCATTTTGCTGATCAGCCACGATCTGCAGATGCTCAGCAAATGGGCGGATAAAATCAACGTCATGTACTGCGGGCAGACGGTGGAGAGCGGGCCCAGCGAAGAGCTGGTCACCCTGCCGCATCACCCCTATACCCAGGCGTTAATCCGCGCGATCCCGGATTTTGGCAGCGCCATGCCGCATAAAAGCCGCCTCAACACCCTGCCAGGGGCGATCCCTCTGCTGGAGCAGCTGCCCATCGGCTGCCGTCTGGGGCCGCGCTGCCCTTACGCCCAACGCGAGTGTATCGAAACGCCGCGTCTTACCGGGGCGCGCAACCATCTGTACGCCTGTCATTTCCCGCTGAACATGGAGAAAGAGTGAAATGGTCGAAACATTGCTGGAAGTTCGCCAACTCAGTAAGACCTTTCGCTACCGCACCGGCTGGTTTCACCGCCAGACGGTGGAGGCCGTCAAGCCGCTGAGTTTTACCCTGCGTGAACGGCAGACGCTGGCGATTATCGGCGAGAACGGCTCCGGGAAATCCACCCTCGCCAAGATGCTGGCGGGCATGGTGGAACCCACCAGCGGCGAGCTGTTGATCGACGACCATCCGCTGACTTTCGGGGACTACTCCTACCGCAGCCAGAAGATTCGTATGATCTTTCAGGATCCGTCGACCTCACTGAACCCGCGCCAGCGCATCTCGCAGATCCTCGATTTTCCGCTGCGGCTGAATACCGACCTCGACGCCGAGGCGCGGCAAAAGCAGATTATCGACACGCTGCGCATGGTTGGTCTGCTGCCGGACCACGTCAGCTATTACCCCCATATGTTGGCGCCCGGTCAGAAGCAGCGTCTCGGCCTCGCCAGGGCGCTGATCCTGCGCCCGAAGGTCATCGTCTGCGATGAGGCGTTGGCCTCGCTGGATATGTCGATGCGCTCCCAGCTCATCAATCTGATGCTGGAGCTGCAGGAGAAACAGGGCATCTCCTATATCTATGTCACTCAGCACCTGGGAATGATGAAGCACATCAGCGATCAAGTGCTGGTGATGCATAACGGCGAAGTGGTCGAGCGCGGCAGCACTGCCGATGTGCTGGCCTCACCGCTGCACGACCTGACCCGACGCCTGATCGCCGGCCACTTCGGTGAAGCTCTCACCGCCGACGCCTGGCGCAAAGACGGGAAATAGCCCCGTCTCACTTACCTCGCTGGTGACGTCATGCCGGCGCGTGGCCAGCGTTCCGCTTGAGGATAGCCACTGCGCTGGCGATGTCTGGCGCCAGCCAGCGATCCTCCTCCCAGCCAGGCACGCTTTGGCGCAGCAGATCGCGCGCCCGACGTGTACCCGCCGCCAGCGTCTGCGGCTCGTGAAAATCGAGCCCCTGGGCCGCGAGTAAATATTCGATACCCAGGATCTGATAGAGGTTGCCGAGCAGGCGCTGTAGTTTCAGCGCAGCACTGGTACCCAGGCTTAAATGATCCTCCTGCAAAGCGGAGGTAACAAAATTATCCAGCACCGCCGGCTGCGCCAGCTGCTTATTTTCCGCGCACAGCGACGCGGCGACGTACTGGGCAATCATCATGCCTGAATTCACCCCGGGTCGGGCGACCAGAAACGCTGGCAAGCCGCTCACCAGAGGATTCACCAGCCGGTCAAGACGTCGTTCGGCGATAGCGCCCAGCTCAGCCATGGCAATAGCCAGCAAATCGCAGGCCATTGCCACCGATTCACCATGGGGATGCGCCTGGGACACCACCCGCCACTGCTCAAGGGTGCCCAGGATTAGGGGATTATCGGTACAGGCGTTGAGTTCGATATTTATCTGCGTCTGCGCATGGCTAAACTGATCGCGGCAGGCGCCATGCACCTGAGGCATCGAGCGGAGACTCAGCGCATCCTGGGTGCGAAGACCTTCGCTTTCGGCCAGCAGACGGCTGCCCGCCAGCAGCTCACGCAGCCGCTGGCCGCTGGTCTGGATCCCGGGACTGGCTTTCAGCGCCAGGATCTCGGCATCAAACGCCACAAGCTGGCCGCGCAGCGCTTCAAAGCTCATCGCCCCGGTTACATCAGCCCAGTTCATTAAGCGCTCGGCGTCGTCTAAGGCCAGGCAGGCCAGGCCGGTCATGCACGGCGTACCGTTGACCAGACTGAGCCCCTCTTTCGCTCCCGGCGCGATGGGCTGCAGATTCAACTGCGACAGGACCTCTGCCGCAGACCACGTTCGCCCTTGCCATAGCACATCGCCGACTCCCATCAGGGCCAGGCCAATGTGCGCCATATGCGTTAAATAGCCAACCGACCCCTGAGAGGGCACCTGGGGGGTGACGCCATGTTGCAAAAACATCAGCAGTTGCTGCACTATCCCGGCGGAAATTCCGGATTTACCGTGGCTAAAATTGGCCACCGCGGCGCACATAATGGCCCGGGTTGGGGCGACCTCCAGCAGCGGTCCCACCCCGCAGGCGTGGCTGAGCAGCGTATTGCGCGACAGCTGATGTAACTGCGCTTCCGGCAGCGTAATGTTGCACAGCGCCCCCAGCCCGGTGTTGATCCCATAGGCCACCTGGCCAGCGTTAACGATATGCTGGACAATCGCCCGCCCCTGTTCGATGCGCGCCCAGGCGCTTTCGCTGAGGCTCAAGGTCGCCTCGCCCCGGGCGACGCATGCCACCTCCTGCCAGCGTATCGGCGCATCGCCCCACTGGATCATGTTCATACGACCTGTCCTGGCTGTTGATGGCTGGAGATAAATTGCTTAAAGCGCGCGGAACCCTGAGTGCCAAATAGCGCCTCAGGCGCACCGTCGCAGTCAATCGTCCCCTGGTGCATAAATACCACCCGGTTGGAGACATGGCGGGCGAATCCCAGCTCGTGGGTGACCACCAGCATCGTCCGCCCCTCTTCCGCCAGGCTGCGCATGACCTTTAACACCTCGCCGACCAGTTCGGGATCCAGCGCTGAGGTGGGTTCATCAAAGAGCATGACGTCTGGCTCCATCGCCAGCGCGCGGGCTATCGCCACGCGCTGCTGTTGGCCGCCGGAGAGCTGTGCCGGATAGAAATCCTTTCGGTTCAACATCCCCACCCGCTCCAGCAGCTGCTCCGCCTGTTCAATGCAGGTCCGTTTATCCCGTTTGAGCACATAATGCGGCCCCTCAATGACATTCTGCAGGACCGTCATATGCGACCACAGGTTAAAACTTTGAAAGACCATCCCCAGCCGCGAACGCAGGCGCTCTATCTGCCGGGGATTCGCCGCCAGCCGATGCCCGCGGGCGTGGTGCTTCATTTCAATCGTCTCGCCACCGACGCTGACCACCCCGGCATCGGGCGTTTCCAGCAGATTAATGCAGCGCAGCAGCGTACTTTTACCGGAGCCGCTGGCGCCGAGGATCGAAATGACATCGCCCTGCCGGGCCTGGATGGTGATCCCCTTCAGGACATCCAGGGAGCCAAAGGACTTATGAATATCGCTGACCGATAAGGTCACCGGACGTGAATCGAGCATCTTACTCTCCTTTGGTTATCGGCTTGAGCGATACGGTCGCCGGGTTTTGCCGGGTATGCGGCGTTAAGCGCCGTTCTAGCAGGGCGTACAGCTGCACAATAATGAAATTAAGCAGCAAATAGATGGCCGCCGCGCAGAGGAATACCTCCATCGTCCGGTAGGTACGCTGAATAATCTGTTGCGCCACCCCGGTGACGTCCCAGACGGTCACCAGGCTTGCCAGCGCCGTCGACTTGACCAGCAGAATGGCCTCCGTGGAGTAGGCTGGCAGTGCATAACGTAGCATCACCGGGGCAATGATCCGCCGCAGCAGCAGCCAGCGCGACATGCCGCAAGCCTGACCGGCTTCAATCTGACCCGGCGGTATCGCCAGCAACCCGCCGCGAAGAATTTCCGCGGTGTAGGCCGCTGTACAGAGCGCCAGCGCCAGAACGGCGCAGATAAAGGGTTCGCGCAGCAGCGGCCACAGGAAACTGTGACGGATCACCCCAAACTGACCCAGCCCGTAATAAATGAGAAACAGCTGGATCAGCAATGGCGAACCGCGAAAGATCAGGATATAGCCTTTGGCGAAACCGCTAGCCAGCGGCCAGTGGCTCATTCGCAGCGCTAAAACGCCGAGGGCCAGTACGCCGCCGAGGATAAAAGAGCAAATAAAGAGCCCCAGCGTCACCGGCAGCGCCGCGCCGAGCTTCAATAACGTCTCACCGAGGAAGGCAAAATCGATAAACATACGGGCTCCTTACGCCTGCGCGGCGCTGCGACGCAGCCAGGCGCGGTTGAGATGGCTCTCCGCCCGGGTAAACGCGCGGTTAGAGAGCAGCGTCAGGATCAGATAACAGCCGCCGCCGATCAGATAGAACAGGAAATAATCGCGGGTCGAGCCAGCGGCAATCTGGCTGGCGCGCATCAGCTCAACGATGCCGGTCACCGATACCAGCGCCGAATCTTTGAGGCTCATTTGCCACACGTTGGATAACCCAGGCAACGAATAACGGATAATCTGCGGCAACAGAATGCGCTGCAGGATCCGCCAGCGCGGCATGCCGATAGCGGTAGCCGCCTCCACTTCACCGGGCATCAGCGCCAGGCGAGCGGCACGGTAAACCTCCGCCTGATATGAGGAGGAGATCAAACCAATCGCCAGGGCGCCAATCAGAAAGGGCGGAACCTCAATAAAACCGTCAGCGCCAAACAGTCGCCCCACCCATGAAATCATCCCTGAGCCGCCAAAATAGAACAGGTAGATCACCAGTAACTCAGGGATACCGCGGAATACCACCGACCAGGCGGCGCCAAACCAGCGCGCTGGCGCATGCCGGGACAGCTTTGCGGCGGCAATGACGCCGCCTACCCCGGCACCGACGGCCAGCGCGGCGAGCGACAGCAGCAACGTGGTCAGCGTGGCACTGAGGATCAGCGTCCCCCACCCGTTTTCACCAAAACTCAGAAGATTCAACATGAGAGCCTCACTCAGGGGGTAACGTCGCTTTTAAACCATTTCTCGCTCAGTTTTTTTACCGTCCCATCGGCCAGCGCCGCCTGAATGGCGCTATCCAGTTTCGCTTTGAGATCGGGATCGGTGAGGCGCACGCCCATCGCCTCACCGCCTCCCCAGATCGGCCCGCTCATCAGCGGACCGCTCAATGCCAGATTGTTATTCTCCGGTCGCGACAGGGTGGTGTTGGCAAAGGTAATATCATCAAACACCGCATCGATGCGCTCAGCCTGCAGGTCGAGGATCGCATCCGCTGAGTTGTTATATTCCCTGATGTCAGCGATATCCTTGAAATACTTATCAATAAACGGGGTGTACACGGTGCCGGAAGCGATGCCGATAGTTTTCCCTTTCAACGCCGCGCGCAGAGGCGCAATCGCCGCCTGAATCTCTTTCTCATCATCATGAAGCTTGACCGTCGGAGACGGAGGGAGCAGCGACCCTTTTACCGCAATGAAAGAGGCCGGCGTGGCAGCGTAGGCCTGGGTAAACGCCACGACCTTCGATCGCTCCGGGGTGACGACAATAGCGTCCATGATCACGTCATATTTTCCGGCGTTAAGTCCGGCAATCATGCCATCCCAGTTCTGTACCACCAGCTTGCATTCGATCTGCATCCGCTGGCATAAATTCGCCATGAGCTCAGGTTCGAAGCCGCTCAACTTCCCTCCGGGAAGCGTCAGGTTCCAGGGTTCATAGCCGCCTTCCGTAGCGATGGTGATTGATTTCCACTCTTTAGCGTATGTTGAGCCACCAGACAGCAGTAGCCCCGAAAACAGGGTGACCAGGCAGGCCTGGCGGAAAGTAATACGCTGTTGCATTTTCATTCTCCCGATCGCGTTTTGTCATGATGGCTCTGGTCACTGCGATAAGATAATTCGTAGATGACTGCTCATGTATATACAAGCATTGACAAACCCACACACGCGCTCGATGATGGATTTGTGAGCCCTGTTGTAAATAATTTGTAAGCATGTTGCGACACACTTGTAACAAAAACCATCCACCCTCTGAATTCCGCCGAGCAGACCATGATCTTTTTTTTTGATATCGCCACCTTACCCATCACGCCGTGGAAGAACGGTGCCGGTGCCACCCGGGAAATTATCGCCGTTCCTTCCACAGACGCCCCCTTTCTCTGGCGAGCCAGCATCGCCACTTTGCAGGCGGATGGTCCTTTTTCCCCCTTCCCCGGCGTCGACCGGGTGATCACCCTGCTGGCGGGACAACCACTACGACTGTGCGGCGGGGACATCGACCATCCGCTGACGCTCTGGCAGCCGTGGGCGTTCCCCGGCGAATGGGCGCTGTCCAGCGTCGGGATCGTTGAGCCAGGGCTGGACTTCAATATCATGACCCAGCGCGGACGTGCCTCGGCGAGAGTAAAGGTGATAAACGACCAGCAACGCCCTGCCACTGAGGGAGTCGCTTATGTTCTTCAGGGCGAGTGGGATCTGGCCGGGCAGCGAAGTGTGGCCGGCAGCGGTCTCTGCTGGCGCGGTGAATCCCCTGGCGAGCTGCACCCCCTCAGTGCCAACGGGTGTCTGCTGCTGGCGGAGATCGCGCTCAAATAATCATCAGAAGAGAGAGTATACTGGAGCTATCGCGATACGCTTTTGCTCCGCACGCCGCGGGCGCGGCTGAAAAATATCGTGACACAAGGGGTCGTCAGTGGGATATAATTCCCGGCTAAATTTGAGTTATTTTGAAATAACAATGTTAACGTTATGATTGTTAAAGTAAAAATAAGCAATAACGATAAGGATTAAAGCTATGGGTTTTCTTTCCGGTAAGCGCATTTTGATCACTGGCGTCGCCAGCAAACTGTCCATCGCCTACGGTATTGCGCAAGCAATGCACCGCGAAGGCGCGGAACTGGCATTCACCTATCAGAATGAAAAACTGAAAGGTCGCGTAGAAGAATTTGCTGCCGCGCTGGGTTCTGACATTGTGCTGCCGTGCGACGTTGCTGAAGATGAGAGCATCACCGCGCTGTTCACCGAGCTGGAAAAAGTCTGGCCGAAATTCGATGGTTTCGTCCACTCTATCGGTTTTGCCCCGGCTGACCAGTTAGACGGCGACTACGTTGACGTTGTCACCCGCGACGGCTTCAAAATCGCGCACGACATCAGCGCCTACAGCTTCGTGGCGATGGCCAAAGCCTGCCGCAGCATGCTGAACCCGGGCTCTGCTCTGCTGACGCTCTCCTACCTGGGCGCAGAGCGCGCGATCCCGAACTACAACGTAATGGGTCTGGCCAAAGCCTCTCTGGAAGCTAACGTCCGCTATATGGCTAACGCCATGGGTCCGGAAGGCGTTCGCGTCAACGCCATCTCTGCCGGTCCGATCCGTACGCTGGCTGCTTCTGGCATTAAAGATTTCCGTAAAATGCTGGCGCACTGCGAAGCGGTCACCCCGATCCGTCGCACCGTCACCATTGAAGATGTGGGCAACAGCGCAGCCTTCCTGTGCTCTAACCTGTCCGCGGGTATCTCCGGTGAAGTCGTTCACGTTGACGGCGGGTTCAATATCGCCGCCATGAACGAGCTGGAACTGAAGTAAGTTCTTTCCCTCCTCACCCCGGTGAGGAGGGTTCTTCCTTCCCCCCATCCCTTACGCTCCCCCTGTTATTCCAATCGGCTATTTGTTAGCACGTATCAATATTTTCTCCTGCTTCCGGGTTACGCCAGGATAGTTCTGCATAAACGATCCGCGGAACGGCGGTTCGCCACATACCGAACAAGGAAAGCCCATGGAGCCACGCCGCGTGAATGGCAAAAACCACTGGTATCACGAAACCCAGTCAACAATCTGCCCGGTGGATGTTCTACCGCTTGTCCCTGAAGCCGCCCATGTTGAAGACCGCTTTTTGCTGGACCTGACGCTGCCGGAAGCCTGGCTACACATCCACGCAGGCTGGCTGCACCCCGCTCGCCAGCTGGCAGAGCGGTTGTTTCCCGACCAGGTGGCGGTGAGTCGCCTGCAGACCTTTACCGCCTACGATCGCCTGAGCACCGCGCTGACTGTCGCCCAGGTTTATGGTGTCCAGCGGTTGTGTAACCACTATGCCGCCCGCCTGGCTCCCCTCCCTGGCCCTGACTCTTCGCGCGAGAGCAACCGTCGCCTGGCGCAGATCACTCAGTATGCTCGTCAGCTCGCCAGTTCGCCCTCCGTCATTAACGCCCTCTCGCGCAGCCAGCTGGACGAAGTGGGTTTAACCAGCCGGGATATTATCCTGATCAACCAGATTATCGGTTTCGTGGGCTTCCAGGCCCGGGCGATTGCCGTCCTGCAGGCGGCGCTGGGCTATCCGGTGCGCTGGATCCCCGGCATGCCTCAGCAAGAGGAGGCCCCTGCCGAACTGTTCACCGCGCCACCAGGAGAGTGGCAGAGCGACCTTGAGGATCCCGATCTGCAGTATGCCGATGATGAGCGCCAGCGGCGCATCGCCGGCTGGCAGTCGCTGCCCGGTCTGGGTGAGCTGGCCCCACTGCTGGCCTGCGACCCACCGTTGTTCACGCCTCTGGAGACCTTGATCCGCCAGCTCAGCACAGATGGCACGGATGATACCTTTGGCCCGCAGGTCGCCTTACTCGCGGCGCGCACCAACGGCAGCCCCACCTGTTTTGACGCCTGGCTCCCCCACTGGCAGGGTGAAGAGGAGTTCGCCAGCCATCTGCGGGAGGGCGACCAGGCCCTCCATCACTGGCTCCAGCAGCATCCTCAGTCCCGGTCTCTCGTGACCGCGGTGCAGCTGTTAACCCGCTCGCCGGACCGGTTTAGCGCCGCCCAGTTAACGCCCCTCGCGGAATATGGACTCTCTGCGGAACAAGCGATCGATCTGTTGACCTGGAGCGGGCTGTGCGGATGGATGAATCGTCTGAAAATCGCTCTCGGCAATGTGCGTCAGCAGACGTAAATTGCTGAAACAGCGCTTGCTGCGGCAGGCATATTCGCGTAAAAATGTCAGCCGCTCTTTTAGCCACGAAAATACCTAATTATGTTTCAGGATAACCCGCTGCTAGCGCAGCTTAAACAGCAACTGCATTCCCAGACGCCGCGCGCGGAAGGGGTCGTTAAGGGCACGGAAAAGGGCTTTGGCTTCCTCGAAGTGGACGCTCAGAAGAGCTACTTCATTCCGCCGCCGCAGATGAAAAAAGTGATGCATGGCGACCGTATCGTCGCGGTGATCCATTCTGAAAAAGATCGCGAAAGCGCCGAACCAGAAACCCTGGTTGAGCCGTTCCTGACCCGTTTCGTCGGTAAAGTCCAGAAGAAAGACGATCGCCTCGCTATCGTTCCTGACCATCCGCTGCTGAAAGATGCCATTCCCTGCCGCGCCGCCCGTGGCGTTGAGCATGATTTCAAACAGGGTGACTGGGCCGTCGCCGAGATGCGCCGTCATCCGTTAAAAGGCGACCGCGGGTTTTACGCGGAGCTGACCCAGTTCATCACCTTCAGCGACGATCACTTCGTCCCCTGGTGGGTAACCCTGGCGCGCCATAACCTCGAAAAAGAAGCGCCGGACGGCGTGGCCACGGAAATGCTCGATGAAGGGCTGACGCGCCGCGATTTAACCGCTCTCGACTTCGTCACTATCGACAGCGCCAGCACCGAAGATATGGACGATGCGTTGTACGTCGAATCCACTGCTGATGGCAAACTGCTGCTGACGGTCGCCATTGCTGACCCGACCGCCTGGATTGCCGAAGGTAGCAAGCTGGATAAGGCCGCAAAAGTGCGCGCCTTTACCAACTATCTGCCGGGCTTCAATATTCCGATGCTGCCCCGCGAGCTGTCAGACGACCTGTGCTCCCTGCGCGCTAACGAAGTGCGCCCGGTGCTGGCCTGCCAGATGACTCTGGCGGCCGATGGCACCATCGAAGACAACATCGAGTTCTTTGCCGCCACCATCGAGTCGAAAGCCAAGCTGGCCTATGACGATGTCTCTGACTGGCTGGAAGGCCGCGGCAGCTGGCAGCCGGGCAGCGACGCGATCGCGCAGCAAATTACACTGTTGAAGGACGTGTGCCAGCGTCGTAGCGAATGGCGTCAAACCCATGCGCTGGTGTTCAAAGACCGTCCGGACTACCGTTTCGTTCTTGGCGAAAAAGGCGAAGTGCTGGATATCGTCGCAGAACCACGTCGCATTGCCAACCGTATTGTCGAAGAGTCGATGATCGCCGCCAACATCTGTGCCGCCCGCGTTCTGCGCGACAAGCTCGGCTTCGGCGTTTATAACGTCCATACCGGCTTCGACCCGGCGAATACCGAACAGCTGGCGGCGCTGCTGAAAACCCACGACGTGCACGTCGACCCGACGGAGGTGCTGACGCTGGAAGGGTTCTGCAAGCTGCGCCGGGAACTGGACGCCCAGCCGACCGGATTCCTCGACAGCCGCATCCGCCGCTTCCAGTCGTTTGCGGAAATCAGCACCGAGCCAGGCCCGCACTTTGGCCTCGGCCTTGAGGCCTATGCCACCTGGACCTCGCCGATCCGTAAATATGGCGACATGATCAACCACCGTCTGCTGAAGGCCATCATCAAAGGCGAGACCATTGCGCGCCCGCAGGATGATGCCACCGTACAGATGGCGGAGCGCCGTCGTCTTAACCGGATGGCAGAGCGCGACGTCGCCGACTGGCTGTATGCCCGTTTCCTCAACGATAAAGCCGGGACCGATACCCGTTTTGCGGCGGAGATCATCGACATCAGCCGCGGCGGGATGCGCGTGCGCCTGGTGGACAATGGCGCGGTCGCCTTTATTCCGGCCCCCTTCCTCCACGCCGTTCGCGACGAACTGGTGTGCAGCCAGGAGAACGGCACCGTGCAGATCAAGGGCGAGGTGGTCTACAAAGTGACTGACGTTATCGATGTCACCATCGCCGAAGTCCGCATGGAAACCCGCAGCATTATTGCGCGTCCGGCAGTCTGACGCCTCTTCACAGCGGTTCCTCCGGGAACCGCTGCTTCTTTCCTCTCCATCCTGCTATTTCCGTCGCACCGATTAAGGTTGTGCGTTTTTTTCGCTTCTCTTTTTCATCCATTTTTAGCATCATTGATTTCATTCGTTTTTGTTACCAGGATAATGCCATGTCAGATGTGAATGCCCACCTGCTCGCCCAACGTATCGATACCGTGCTGGATATTCTGGTTGCCGGTGATTACCACTCTGCGATCCATAATCTGGAAATCCTCAAAGCGGAGCTGCTGGCACTGGCGGCGGACGACGCTGAGCAAAAAAACCAGCCCAAGGCTCCCTGGGAAATCTGATTATCGCCCATGCCGCAACCGGTGACTCATACCGGTTGCTCGCCATATAGCCCCCTAACAGTGATGTTGCTATGAACGCCCGACAACAAAGTATTTTGCAAGTGGTCATTGATAAAGGCCGGATGAGCGTCGCCGATCTGGCGAAGATGACCGGTGTCTCAGAGGTCACCATTCGCCAGGATCTGAATCTGCTGGAAAAGCAGAGCTATTTGCGCCGCACCCATGGCTATGCAGTCCCACTGGACAGTGAAGATGTTGAAACCCGCATGATGACCCATTTCGCCATTAAACGTGAACTGGCCAGCCGGGCGGCGGCGCTGGTAAGCGCCGGCGAAACGGTATTCATCGAAAACGGCAGCAGCAACGCCCTGCTGGCGCGCACCCTCGCCGAACGCGGCGATATCACCATTATAACCGTCAGCAGCTATATCGCCCATCTGCTGAAAGAGACGCCGGGAGAGGTGATCCTGCTGGGCGGGATTTACCAGAAACGCAGTGAAAGCATGGTGGGCCCGCTGACCCGCCAGTTCATCCAGCAGGTGCATTTCAGCAAAGCCTTCATCGGGATCGATGGCTGGCAGGCAGAAACCGGCTTTACCGGTCGCGATATGATGCGTGCGGATGTGGTTAACGCCGTGCTGGAAAAGCACTGTGAAGCGATTATTCTCAGCGACAGCTCGAAATTCAGCGCGGTTCATCCCTATCCCCTCGGTCCCGCCGGGCGCTTTAACCGCGTTATTACCGACGATCGCCTGCCGGCCGCCTGCCGCGACCAGTTACTGCACAGCGGCCTGACCGTCGATATCGTGCCATACGTCTGATCTTTACCCGCCCCGAGCCATGCCAATGCGCCATTCGGGGCGATATTACGCTCTGAGAGTATTCCGAGCCGCTAATTAAGATTTTTTACCTGACGATACATTTAAAAAAAAGTAAAATTATTATTAGCGATATAACAGGAAGTGACTATCACCTGCGTGATTTTCGTGACACCTGCGCACCCTAACTTCATGGAATTGCCCTAAAGCTGCTATTTCAGGCTATGCTTAAAGGAGCGTAGTATCCATGAATAGATTATTCAGGAGAAAAAAATGATGACTTCAACGAGCAAAAAAATGGCTGCCGTCGTTCTGGCTGTCACTGTAGCAATGTCTCTGAGCGCTTGTTCTAACATGTCTAAACGCGACCGTAACACCGCTATCGGTGCTGGCGCCGGCGCCATCGGTGGTGCGGTGTTAACTGACGGTAGCGCACTCGGAACCCTGGGTGGCGCGGCGGTCGGTGGTATTATTGGTCACCAGGTTGGCAAATAATATAATTACCTGACGAAATAAAAGAATAATTCACACGAATTGACTTACGCACGTTAAATCATTCAAGGCCGCGGCATTCACCGCGGCCTTGTTATTTCAGAATTACTTTAATTATTGCCGAAATAGCACTCAGCCACCGGCTAACTTAACCTTCATTCCTTTCGCCTCGAGCAGCGATTTGAGCAAATCCCGTTTGTCACCCTGGATCTCGATCACGCCATCTTTCACCGCACCGCCGCAGCCACATTTCTTTTTCAGCTCTGCAGCCAGGGCGTTCAGCGCGGCATCGTCAGCATCGATGCCGCTAATCAGGCACACGCCTTTGCCCTTGCGACCTCTGGTCTGGCGCTGAATACGAACAATACCATCGCCTTTAGGCCGCACCGGCGCCGGTTTCGCTTCGTCGATACGCCCGGTTTCCGTGGAGTAGACCAGGCGGCTATTGGAATCGCTCATTATGCCTCCTTTGACAACGAGACGTTGATTGCCCGCAGCGTTGCGGCAGGATCGGCCGACTGAGTGACCGGGCGACCAATAACCATATAATCCACCCCCGCCGCCTGGGCCTGCTCGGGGGTCATAATCCGCCGCTGATCCCCGGCCTCGCTCCCCTGCGGACGGATCCCCGGGGTCACCAGCTTAAACGCCTGCCCCAGCTCCTGTTTGAAGCGTACCGCCTCCTGAGCTGAGCACACGACCCCGTCAAGACCACAGCGTTGGGTCAGCGCTGCCAGCTTCGCCGCGTAATCAGCCGGGGATAAGGTAATGCCCAGATCCTGCAGGTCGCTGGTCTCCATGCTGGTGAGTACGGTAACAGCGATCAGCAGCGGAGCCTCTTTACCAAACGGCAGCAGCGCTTCACGCGCGGCGGTCATCATCCGCGCGCCGCCGGAGGCATGGACATTCACCATCCATACCCCGAGTTCGGCCGCCGCCGCCACCGCGCGGGCCGTGGTATTGGGGATATCGTGAAACTTAAGGTCAAGGAACACCTCAAACCCGCGCTGGTGCAGATCGCGAACAAACTGCGGGCCCAACAGGGTGAACATCTCTTTGCCCACCTTCAGGCGGCAGTCTCGCGGGTCGATGCGGTCGACAAATGCCAGCGCTTTATCGCGATTATCATAGTCGAGCGCAACCACAACGGGAGAGGATGTGACAGCGCGGGAAGATGTGATAGCTGTAGACGTCATGACCAGACCTTAGTGTTGATGGGCGCCAGGGCGGCGCAAAAAAGGTAAACGGGCAGCATTCTACCTGTGATGCTAACAAAATAACAGACTGCTGTAGTAGCGCTGGCCGGACGATGGCGCTGCCGGGGCCGCGTCTGGAGAGGAGAAAAACGATGAGTATGTTGTAACTAATGGAGGGATTTTTTTTGACTTTATTGGCCGTCGAGACCGCGAATGGGTTTGATGGTGGCCCACGAGCGGCAGGATGGGCAGTGCCAGTAGAGCGTATGAGCAGTAAAGCCGCATTTCTGGCAGCGATAGCGCGGTTTGCTGCGCACCTGCTCGCCGACCATGTTTCTTAGCACCCCGAGGCTTTCTTTCGCGCGCCCTTCTTCCGCTTCGTTGAGATGGTAGTCCATCAGCTTATGGAAGACGCGCATGGTCGGGTGACGTTCCAGCTGCCGGGTAACGTAGTTTTGCGCGGCTTCGACCCCTTCCCGTTGCTCGAGGATCTGCGCCAGCATCAGTTCAGCGGTGGCCCCGGTGTTCTCATCCACACAACGGCGCAGGAAAATCTCCCACTCTTCGGCTTTACCCAGTTGCTGGTAGCAGGTCTGCAGCATCTCCAGCGTCTCACCGACCAGCTCTTTATCCTGATCGATAACCCGCTCAAGGCTCTCTACCGCTTTGGCGTAATCACCCTTTTCCATCCACACCCGGCCCATCATTATTGAGACCCGGGCGCTGTTGCGGTCTGCTGCGGCGCCTTTCTTCAGCAGCGCCATCGCTTTATCCAGATCGTTGGCCGCCATCTGCTGCAGGGCCAGCTCACACCAGAAATTGGCGATTTCGCCACGATGTTTCTCTTTACCCAGCTTCACCAGCCGTTCAGCGACTTCGATCGCTGACTGCCAGTCGCTGGTCGCCTGGTAGATCTGCAGCAGCTGCTGCAGAGCGCTCAGGCGGAAATCGGTCTCATCCACCAGCTGTTTGAACATATCTTCCGCACGATCGTACAACCCGGCGGCCATATAGTCGCGCCCCAGCTGCTGGACGGCCAGCAGGCGCTGATCGTAGGTTAACGATGCGCTTTCCATCAGGCTCTGATGAATACGGATCGCGCGGTCAACCTCGCCGCGCGAGCGGAACAGGTTACCGAGCGTCAGGTGGGCCTCAACGGTGCCGGTATCCTCTTTCAACATATCAAGGAACAGATCGACGGCTTTATCCTGCTGGTTGCTAAGCAGGAAGTTAACCCCCGCCACGTAATCCCGTGACAGGCGGTTGGCATCGTCCTGTTTGGACTGTTGTGCACTTCTGCGCCCCATGTACCAGCCGTAGGCGGCGGCAACGGGTAAAAGCAGAAACAACAACTCCAACATAAGAGGTTATTCCTTCACGGCAGGCACGCCTGCGTCGACAGCGACCGGGCTGACGGGGGCAATCTGGTGCTCAAGGCGCTTAATTTTCCGCTCCGCGCGCGCCAGCGAGACACGCACCCGCAGCCAGAACAAGCCGCAGATCAGCCAGCCAATGGCAAAGCCTGCGGCGAACAGCACCGCCAGCAGTGTCGAAATGCGGAATTCACCCTGCGCGAGTAAATAGTTGAACGTGACCTGTTGGTCATTCTGCGCCCCCAGCGTCACTGAAATGACGAAGATTGCTAGCACCAGTAAGAAAATGAGTAAATATTTCACATGACTTCCCGTTATGTGGGTTGCGCGAAAAAAAGCCCGCTTTCAGCCCTATAAAGTATCATTTTCGCCGCAGCGGTGGAATGAAAAAGCATGGCAACTGTACAGGATATGCGGTCGGATGCCGCTAAAATCAACATTATTCTGCTTCGGGCATCCGTTTTTTAATATCCTGCGCCTCTTCTCCCGGCGGCGAGAGCGGCCCGCACAGGCGCTGCGTCAACCAGCAGGCCACCGTGACCAACAGCCAGGAGATCAGCGTGGCGACAATGAGATCCAGCGGCCAGTGCATGCCCAGCGCCAGGCGACTGCCCATCACCGCCGTCGCCCATACCAGCAGCACGGCGACCGTGCCCCAACGCCGACGCGGCCACAGCAGCCCGGCGGCCAGCAGCGCCCAGCTGGCGGCGAACATCGTGTGACCCGACGGGAAAGCAAAGCCTGTCTCTTTCTGCCAGTGCTTGCGTAAAAACGGCGGAATGTCCTGCGCCTGCGCCAGCTGGGCATGCACCAGTTTAGCGCGTTCTTTACGCTTCAACGCATAGAATTGCGTCACCGGCACCTGTCTTGAGTTTTCCAGCCAGATGACAAAGGGTCTCGGCTCCTGAACCCGCACTTTGACCCAGGATTTAACCCCCTGTCCCACCAGGATGGCGGCGGCAAGAATCAGGAACAGGATCAGTGCCGCGCGCAGCCGGTAGCGAAGACACCAGAGAAACCAGCCGCACAGTGCAACATGCGTGATAATTCCCCACGGCTGCGTCACCGTTTCCGTCACCCACCAGAGGGATTTCAACATAGCAACCGGCAGTCCTGGCTGCCACAGCCAACCAGACAGCCAGACCGTAACAGGCATAACAAGCAGCAGTGCCGCCGCGAGAGCGGTTCGTCGGGCAATCAACAGCATTTTCTCTCCTTCTCCTTGTAGATGAACATCATAGCGGAAAGTAGTTCGTTTGTGCGCTTTCCACGCGGCTAACCGTTCGCGATTAGGAGAACGTCCCGGCCTTGTGGCAAAATAGCGGCAAACAGAAAGCACATTCAGGTGCTGACAGAATCTGGAGAATCACATGCAGCTTAAACGTGTGGCAGAAGCCAAACTGCCAACCCCATGGGGCGATTTCCTGATGGTGGGTTTTGAAGAACTGGCAACCGGACAAGATCATGTCGCGCTGGTGTATGGCGATATCTCGGGGCAGTCGCCGGTCCTGGCCCGCGTCCATTCAGAGTGTTTGACGGGCGATGCCCTGTTTAGCCTGCGCTGTGATTGCGGCTTTCAGCTGGAAGCGGCCCTGTCGCATATCGCCGAAGAAGGTCGGGGGATCCTGCTCTATCACCGCCAGGAAGGACGCAACATTGGTTTATTGAATAAAATCCGCGCCTACGCGCTGCAGGATCAGGGCTACGACACCGTTGAGGCGAACCATCAGCTGGGCTTCGCCGCCGATGAGCGCGACTTCACCCTGTGCGCCGATATGTTCAAACTGCTCAACGTTGAGCAGGTTCGGTTATTAACCAATAACCCGAAAAAAGTCGAAATTCTTACCGAAGCCGGGATCAACATTGTGGAGCGGGTACCGCTGATCGTCGGGCGTAACCCGAAAAATGCTCACTACCTGGATACTAAAGCCGCCAAAATGGGCCATTTGCTGAACAGCAAGCCGGCGGAATAAACCGATTGAATAAAAGAGAAAGGGCCAGCGATGCTGGCCCTTTGTTTTACAGCATATTGCGGATAACGTAGTGCAGGATGCCGTCGTTGCGGTAGTAGGTGAGCTCGGTCGCGGTGTCGATACGGCACCGACAAGGGATCACTTCCTGCGAGCCGTCAGCGCGAGTCAGGGTCACCGGCACCGTAGCGCCAGGCTGAAGCGACTGCAGATTGCTGATATCAATCCGCTCTTCCCCGGTCAACTGCAGCGTTTTACGGGTGACGCCCTGCGGGAACTCCAGCGGCAAAATCCCCATCCCGATCAGGTTGGAACGGTGGATACGTTCGAAGGACTCGGCGATCACCACCCGGATCCCCAGCAGGCGCGGCCCCTTCGCCGCCCAGTCGCGGCTGGAACCTGAGCCATACTCCTTACCGGCAATCACCGCCAGCGGTATGCCTTCCGCTTTATACTGCATCGCCGCATCGTAGATCGCCACCGGTTCGCGGTCCGGCAGATGTCGGGTCATACCGCCTTCCACTCCCGGTACCATTTCGTTACGAATACGGATATTGGCGAAGGTGCCGCGCATCATCACCTCATGGTTACCGCGACGGGAACCATAGGAGTTAAAGTCGCGCCGGGCAACCCCATGCTCCTGCAGATAGCGGCCTGCCGGGCTATCAGCTTTGATGCTCCCCGCCGGCGAAATGTGGTCAGTGGTCACTGAATCGCCCAGCATGGCGAGGATCCGCGCGCCATGAATATCCTCTACCGGCAGCGGTTCGACGCCCATCTCGTCAAAGAACGGCGACAGGCGAATATAAGTCGAGTCCTCCTGCCAGTCATAGGTATCTGACGCCTCCACCTTGATTGCTTTCCACTCCTCGGTACCGGAAAACACTTCCGCGTACTCTTTGCGGAACATCTCAGTGGAGACCTGTTCCACCGCACGGGCAATCTCCTCCCCACTCGGCCAGATATCTTTCAGATAAACCGGTTCGCCATCGCTGCCCTGCCCCAACGGCTCGCGGGTGAGATCGATATTCATGTTCCCCGCCAGGGCGTAAGCGACGACCAGCGGCGGCGAGGCCAGCCAGTTGGTTTTCACCAGCGGATGGATACGCCCTTCGAAGTTACGGTTACCGGAAAGCACCGCCCCGACGGTCAGATCGCCCTTTTTGATCGCCTCTTCGATAGGTTCCGGCAACGGACCGGAGTTACCGATACAGGTGGTACAGCCATATCCCACCAGATTGAAGCCGAGCTGGTCGAGGTAAGGCGTCAGGCCGGCATGAGCCAGATAATCCGACACCACTTTCGAGCCTGGCGCCAGGGAAGCTTTTACCCACGGCTGCGGCTGCAGGCCACGCTCGACGGCTTTTTTCGCCAGCAGACCGGCGGCCATCAGCACGCTGGGGTTGGAGGTATTGGTACAGGAAGTAATGGCCGCAATGGCCACGGCGCCGTCCGGTAGCGAATAGTGATGCCCGTTCAGCGTATAATCCACCGGCTGGCGCTGACGCTGAGGATGGTTAACTTCCAGCTCGCCGCTGGCAGCAAAGGCTTTCGGCACATCGCCGAGCGCCACACGATCCTGCGGCCGTTTCGGCCCGGCAAGGCTTGCCTCAACGCTGCCCATGTCCAGCGCCAGGGTGCTGGTAAAGACCGGCTCATCGCCCGGCTGGCGCCACATGCCCTGCGCTTTGGCATAGGCTTCCACCAGGGCGACCTGTTCTTCGCTACGGCCGCTCAGACGCATATAGCTAAGCGTCACATCATCGATCGGGAAGAAACCACAGGTGGCGCCATATTCCGGGGCCATATTGGCGATAGTGGCGCGATCGGCCAGGGGTAAGGTATCCAGGCCATCGCCGTAGAATTCAACAAACTTGCCGACGACACCGTGCTGGCGCAGCATCTGGGTGACCGTCAGCACCAGATCGGTGGCGGTGATGCCTTCGCGCAGTTTGCCGCTGAGCTTAAAGCCCACGACATCCGGGATCAGCATCGACACCGGCTGACCCAGCATGGCGGCTTCCGCTTCAATCCCGCCCACGCCCCAGCCCAGTACGCCGAGACCGTTAATCATGGTGGTATGAGAGTCGGTGCCCACCAGGGTATCCGGCCACGCCATCCACTTCCCATTCACCTCTTCGCTCCAGACGGCCCGACCGAGGTATTCCAGGTTGACCTGGTGACAAATACCGGTGCCCGGCGGCACTACGCTGAAGCGGCTGAAGGCCTGTTGTCCCCAGCGTAGAAAAGCGTAACGTTCGTGGTTACGCTCCATTTCCAGACGGACGTTATCTTCGAAGGCCTCGTCATCGCCGAAACGGTCGACGGTGACCGAGTGGTCGATCACCAGATCGACGGGCGACAGCGGATTCACTTTCGCGGTGTCGCCGCCCAGGCGCTTCACCGCCTCGCGCATGGCGGCCAGATCCACGACTGCCGGCACGCCGGTAAAGTCCTGCATCAGGACGCGCGCGGGACGGTAGGCTATCTCCCGGTCGGCATGGGCCTGTTGCAGCCAGCCGGCCAGGGCACGAATATCTTCTTCTGTCACCGAGTCACCGTCCTGCCAGCGCAGCAGGTTCTCCATCAGCACCTTCAGCGACTTAGGCAGTCGACTGAGATCGCCCAGCTGTTTCTCTGCCAGCGGCAGACTATAGTAATGCCAGGTTTTCTCGTTGACCAGCAGCGTGTCCTTACTGGCTTCTCGTAGGGTTGACGACATAGCTCCTCCTTTATCTCAGGGATGGCATACCCTGATTCTCCTCAGGGTCTCCATTAAAGATAACACATACCAAGCATAACACTTTGATAACAACCCAAATTGCTAAATGCGCCGAGGTCGACAGTGATTAATAGGGAATTATCCTGGAATCGGAGAAATAGCACCAAAATAGTGCAGAAGCGATGATAAAGACGATATTGTATTAGTACACGAGGACAAAAAAAGAGCTAATCGGCCAGCTGGCTATGATTAGCTCTTGTGAGTGATTTCAGATTGGATGAACCCAGCGGCAAAATATATTCTCCCTGTATTGCCGGTCACTGATTTTATATTACAGTTTCCTTTCACTGTCATAAAAATGACATGTATCTACAACGATGACCTACAGCTTTAGCTGACAATCCAGATGTTGCAGATGGTAAGCGCGATGATGCTCCAGAACATCGCCAGCCCTACCAACACTACGCCCCATACGCGACTACGCAGAACGGGATCGATTTCGGTTTTGTCATTCTCGTATGACATCGCCAGTTTCATGTAATCGATATTACTTATCATATTGTCACCACCAATTGCTCAAATCATCAGGTACAGATAAATCTTAATTATGGATAAAAGATTAATCCAGTGAATTTAGGCCTGATGGAATATATTTAACCGGTTATTTGATCGCGGCGGGCATAATGACAAACGTGTTGCCAGAAATTATTAATTTTGTGATTGGTTCGAGGTTTAAGATGTTAAATTAGGACCATGATAGTCAATGGCACTCCCCACAGGGAATGCCATTATTTTTTTAAGGGTTATTTTTCCGGAAGTTTTATATCTTTAAACATCGCTTCAATATCTTCATTTGACCGCAACGCCACCGCGGTATCCACGACATCCCGGGTCAGATGGGGTGCAAAACGTTGAATAAAATCATACATGTAGCTTCGTAAGAAGGTGCTACGGCGGAAACCAATTTTGGTGGTGCTGTGGCTGAATATACCGTTCGCATCCAGCTTCACCAGGTCCGGGTCAGAGACCGGATCGACTGCCATGCTGGCTATCACCCCGACCCCAAGCCCCAGGCGAACATAGGTTTTGATCACGTCGGCGTCAGTGGCGGTGAAGACAATGCGCGGCGTCAGACCCGCTCGGTTAAACGCGGTATCCAGTTCCGAACGGCCGGTAAAGCCAAAGGTATAGGTCACCAGCGGGTACTGCGCCAGCTCTTCAATGGAAACCGAGCCCTTCGCGGCCAGAGGATGCTCAGGCGTCACCACAATCGACCGGTTCCAGTGATAGCATGGCAACATCACCAGATCGTCATACAGATGCAGCGCCTCGGTGGCAATGGCGAAGTCGGCGTTGCCTTTCGATACGGCTTCTGCAATCTGGGTTGGCGAGCCCTGATGCATATGCAGCGACACCCGCGGGTAGCGTTCAATAAAGCCCTTGATCACCCCCGGTAACGCATAGCGGGCCTGAGTATGGGTCGTCGCCACATATAACGACCCTTTATCAGGCCAGGTATGCTCCCCGGCGACAGATTTAATCGCATCGACTTTCGATAATACCTCGCGGGCGATACGGATGATCTCCTGCCCGGCTGGTGTCACCTGAGTTAAATGTTTGCCGCTGCGGGCGAAAATCTGGATGCCCAGCTCATCTTCCAGCATGCGGACCTGCTTACTGATGCCCGGCTGGGAGGTATAAAGCCCTTCGGCGGTGGATGAAACATTCAGGTTATGGTTCACCACCTCTACGATGTAGCGAAGCTGTTGTAGTTTCATGCTGATATCCGTTTGCGCGTAAAATGAAGCCGCTTAATACACTTTACGTTCAGGCAACTTGTCGACCGTGAGGCCAGCCTCCCGGCAGTTGGCCGTAGTGGCGCCGCAACGCATCCTGAAAGCGATGATGTATAAGACGTTTTAATAATAAAAAAGGGATTAGCTATAACCACTATATCATTTATATCAACAGTGTATAGATACTAACGAAAAATAATATAGGTGGTTATAAGGGGAAGAAAAGACCATCCAGAAGGGGAAACAACGCGGCAGAGGCATCCACTGCCTCTGCCGGCCGTTAGTGCAGGAAAAGCGCGCTTTTCCTGACTGATACTGCACGATTACTTTTTGGCTTCAGTCCATTTACCGTCAATAAAGAAGGCTGACCAGCCGGTCGCTTTGCCCTCTTTTTCGGAAGCCACATACTGCTGTTTCGTTTTACGGCTAAAGCGCACCAGCGTTTTATTACCTTCCGGATCCTGCTGCGGCGCATCGGCGAGATAGCGCAGTTTTTCCGGCAGACGATCGCGGAAGCGGTACAGCTCTTCCACCAGCGGCGCACGCGTTTCCCGTGATTTCGGGAAGGTGTTGGCCGCCAGGAAGACACCCGCCGCCCCGTCGCGCAACACAAAGTACGCGTCAGACTTCTCGCACGGCAGCTCCGGCAGCGGCACCGGATCTTCCTTCGGCGGAGCCACTTCGCCGTTGCGCAGGATCTTACGCGTGTTCTTACACTCGTCGTTGGTACAGGCCATGTACTTGCCGAAACGCCCCATTTTCAGGTGCATTTCAGAACCGCACTTCTCGCACTCCACTACCGGACCGTCATAGCCCTTGATGCGGAACTCGCCCTCTTCAATCTCATAGCCGTCACAGGTCGGGTTATTACCACACACGTGCAGTTTACGCTTAGGATCGATAAGGTAGCTGTCCATTGCGGTCCCGCACTTCTGACAGCGACGTTTGGCACGCAGCGCGTTGGTTTCCGCGTCATCGCCTTCCAGCACGTTGAGGACTTCGTTTTCCGGCACCAGGTTGATGGTGGTTTTGCAACGCTCTTTCGGCGGCAGAGCATAGCCCGAACAGCCGAGGAAAACACCGGTGCTGGCGGTACGGATGCCCATTTTACGTCCACAGGTCGGACAGTCGATGCTGGTAAGCACCATCGGGTTCGGCTGCATGCCGCCCTCTTCCGGATCTTTCTCTGCGGTCTCCAGCTGAGTGGTAAAATCGCCGAAGAAGTGGTTCAGCACCTCTTTCCATTCGGCCTGGTGGTTGGCTACCTGGTCGAGACGATCTTCCATCTGCGCGGTGAAGTCGTAGTTCATCAGATCGCGGAAGTTTTCTTCCAGCCGATCGGTGACGATTTCGCCCATTTTCTCTGCATAGAAACGACGGTTTTCCACCCGCACGTAGCCGCGATCCTGAATGGTCGAGATGATCGAAGCGTAGGTGGAAGGACGGCCGATACCGCGTTTTTCCAGCTCTTTGACCAGTGAAGCTTCGCTGAAGCGCGCTGGCGGCTTGGTAAAGTGCTGCGCAGGCGTCAGCTCCACCAGGCTCAGGCGGTCGCCCTGTTTGACCACCGGTAGCGTCCGGTCTTCATCGCCCTTGCGCAGCGCCGGCATGACTTTGGTCCAGCCGTCGAAACGTAAGGTACGACCGCGCGCTTTCAGTTTGAAATCGCCCGCCGCCACGGTCAACGTGGTGGAATCGTATTGCGCCGGCGTCATCTGACAGGCGACAAACTGGCGCCAGATCAGCTGATAGAGCTTCTGCGCATCGGCTTCCATATCTTTCAGCGTTTCCGCCAGCACGCTCACATCAGAAGGACGAATCGCTTCGTGCGCTTCCTGCGAGTTTTCTTTGCTGGCGTACTGGTTAGCGCTCTCCGGCAGATATTTTTTGCCAAAGTTGTCGCTGATATAACCGCGAACCATGTTCAGCGCGTCCTGACTCAGGTTGGTGGAGTCGGTACGCATATAGGTGATGTGCCCCGCCTCATAGAGACGTTGAGCCATCATCATGGTCTTTTTCACGCCGAAGCCGAGACGGGTGCTGGCCGCCTGCTGCAGCGTGGAGGTGATGAACGGCGCGCCCGGCTTGCTGCTGGTCGGCTTGTCTTCTCGCTCCAGCACGCTGTAGCTGGCTTTTTCCAGCAGCGATACCGCCGCCATGGTCTCATCACGGCTGACCGGACGGAACGGCTTATCGTCTTTGTGAGTCACCTGCAGAGGCAGCGCGTCGCCGCCCGGCGTGGTGGTGCTGGCATCAACTTCCCAGTACTCTTCCGGGACGAAGGCTTTGATTTCACGCTCACGTTCCACCACCAGGCGGACCGCAACGGACTGCACGCGCCCGGCAGAAAGACCACGGGCAATTTTCTTCCACAGCAGCGGCGAGACCATATAGCCCACCACGCGGTCCATAAAGCGGCGCGCCTGCTGGGCGTTAACCCGATCGATATTCAGTTCGCCCGGCTTTTCGAAGGCCTGACGAATAGCGTTTTTGGTGATCTCATTGAACACCACGCGGCTGTAACGCTGTTCATCGCCGCCGATCACTTCCCGCAGGTGCCAGGCAATGGCTTCTCCTTCGCGGTCAAGGTCGGTTGCGAGATAGATGTGGTCAGCTTTTTCCGCCAACTGTTTGAGTTCTGAAACTACCTTTTCTTTACCCGGAAGTACTTCATAGTGCGCATTCCAGTCATGCCATGGGTCCACGCCCATGCGGTTAACCAGAGCACCACGTTCGTCCTTTTTAGGCTTTTTAGCCCCTTTGGTGGCGGTAGAGTCGGTGCTCTTTTTGGAAGCTGATCCACTGGTCGGCAAATCGCGGATATGACCGACGCTGGATTTCACCACGTAGTCATTACCCAGATACTTATTGATCGTTTTGGCTTTTGCCGGGGACTCAACGATAACGAGAGCTTTACCCATATTCACCTTTACCTAATTTGATTCATCCAGGAATACATCGCACATTCATACACCCTCCACTGGCGACTGCCTCATATGTTGCGGCACCGTCGGTGAATATCAACCCTGAACACCCGCTTCATCTCCGTAAAACCAGGCGTTTGAGTTTGCTGACTTTTTTGCGTCAGGTGACATAGCACGAAGAATTTTTGGCCGAATGTCAAGCAAATCTGTTGCCAGATCGCCGAAAGCGTCACACTGTACCTGATAAAATTCGTTACGCAACTTTATTAGCATGCAAAAGCGAAACCCGCCAGTAAACGGCTGTTTCTCCACTGGTTACGATTACCCCTGTTTTGTCCATGGAAAATTTGCCCCACGCCGCCGCGCGGCGTAAACTACGCGCGGAGAAAAAGAGGAGTCCGTTATGCAAGGTACAACCCAACCTATCGATCGCCAGACGCTGCTCGAAAAAGCCAACAAACTTATTTGCGAACATGAGGATACGTTAGCCGGTATCGAAGCCACCGACGTCGTTCAGCGCAACAATGTCCTGGTGTTTAGCGGTGAGTTTTATCTTGACGAGCAGGGTTTACCGACGCCGAAGAGTACGGCGGTATTTAACATGTTTAAGTACCTCGCCCACGAGCTGTCGGACAAGTATCACCTGGTCGATTAAGGCCAGTGGAAACGATAACGCGAGGCCCTGGCCTCGCGTTATGTTGTTTACATCAGCGGTTTCTGACCGCGCTGCCACCAGCGCAGCAGAAGTCGATCGGCGCTCTCCGCGGCGCTACCGGTGAAGCGGTCGAGCATTTTTTTACGCTGTTGATAACGCACCCCGATCACCTCGTGGCTCTCCATGAGCCCCAGCAACAGCTCATCGCTGGTTTCAACCGCATCCACCAGCCCTTTTTCCAGCGCCTGCACCCCGTACCAGTGCTCGCCGGTAGCTACCTGCTCAATATCAAGTCCAGGACGCATCCGATGGACGAAATCCTTGAACAGATGGTGCGTCTCATTGAGATCCTCACGGAACTTGCGCCGCCCTTCTTCGGTATTTTCGCCCAGCATAGTGAGCGTCCGTTTGTACTGCCCGGCGGTATGCAGTTCGATATCAATATCTTTGTTCTTCAGGAAGCGATGGAGGTTAGGGATCTGCGCCACCACGCCAATGGAGCCAAGGATCGCAAACGGCGCCGACACAATTTTGTTGGCCACGCAAGCCATCATATAGCCGCCGCTGGCCGCCACTTTGTCAACCGCCACCGTCAGCGGGATCTGTTTGTCGCGCAACCGCTGCAGCTGAGAGGCTGCCAGTCCGTAACCGTGTACCACCCCGCCGGGGCTTTCCAGACGAATCACCACCTGGTCACGCGCTTTCGCCGCCGCCAGCACCGCCGTGATCTCTTCCCGCAGGCTGTTGACCTCATGGGCATCCATGCTGCCTTTGAAATCCAGCACCCAGGCGCGCGGCTTGCCTTCCGGCTCCACGTTACCCAGCTTCGCCCGCGCCTTCGCGGCCTTCGCCTCTTGTTTTTGCTTTTTCTTCTGCGCTTTATGCCACTGTTTCTGCTGCGGGCCGTCAAGCAGCGCCACCGCCAGCGATTCCTTCATCTCTTTGTAATGCTCGCTAAGATTGGTCACCCGCAGTTCGCCGCGCTGCTTCTTACGCTGGGCCAGGTTGACGATAATAGCGGCAATCACCGCGATAGCGACGACAACCGTCGCGATCTTGGCTAAAAATAAGCCGTACTGAGCAAGTAATTCCACGTTTTCACCTTGTGTAAAGCACTGACGTTGCTGCACAGTGTACATCAGCCCCTGGCGAGAAGTCTTTGTGCTTTGTGTCTTGTGCGCAGCGGATTCCGTTTTTTTTCAGCGAGGCTGAAATCGTTGCAAGATATTAATTTTCTGAATACTTTCCGCTTCGCCGATTGCAATGGCGAGCACTTTCAGGCATAACAGCGCAAAAGTGAGATACCAAAGATGAAGCGCGATCGGGAACCGATCGCCCAAGGAGTCGCCGTGCATTATCAACCGCAACGCCACTTGCTGAAAGATCGCATCATCCTGGTCACCGGCGCCAGCGACGGGATTGGTCGTGAAGCGGCCCTGACCTACGCGCGCTATAGCGCCAGCGTGATTCTGCTTGGCCGCAACGACGAAAAACTGCGCGCCGTCGCCCAGGAGATTGAACGCGAGGGCGGCATTCCCGCCCGCTGGTTTACCCTCGACCTGCTAACCTGCACGCCGCAGGCGTGCCAGCAGCTGGCGCAGCAGATAAGTATGCACTATCCCCGTCTTGACGGCGTGCTGCACAACGCCGGCCTGCTCGGCGACATCTGCCCCATGGACGAGCAGAAGCCGGAGGTCTGGCAGCAGGTGATGCAGGTGAACGTCAATGGCACTTTTATGCTGACCCAGGCGCTTCTTCCTTTATTACTCCGTTCGGATGCGGGCTCGCTGGTCTTCACCTCGTCCAGCGTTGGCCGTCAGGGCCGCGCCAACTGGGGCGCCTATGCGGTCTCCAAATTCGCCACCGAAGGGATGATGCAGGTGCTGGCCGACGAGTACCAAAGCCGTCATCTGCGGGTGAACTGCATCAACCCCGGCGGCACCCGCACCGGGATGCGCGCCAGCGCCTTCCCGACGGAAGATCCGCTAAAACTGAAGACCCCCGCTGACATTATGCCCGTCTATCTATGGCTGATGGGTGACGACAGTCGCCGCAAGACGGGAATGACCTTTGACGCCCAACCGGGCCGTAAGCCAGGAATTGCCCAATGAGTGATGAACGCTACCGCGAACGCCAGCAGCGGCTGAAAGATAAAGTTGACGCCCGGGTGGCGGCAGCCCAGGACGAACGCGGCATTGTGATGGTCTTTACCGGCAACGGCAAAGGCAAAACCACCGCCGCCTTTGGCACCGCGACCCGCGCCGTCGGCCACGGCAAAAAAGTCGGCGTGATCCAGTTTATTAAGGGGACCTGGCCTAACGGTGAGCGTAACCTGCTGGAACCCCACGGCGTCGAATTTCAGGTGATGGCGACAGGCTTCACCTGGAACACCCAGGATCGCGACAGCGACACCGCCGCCTGTCTGGCGGTCTGGGAGCATGCCCGCCGTATGCTGGCTGACGACCAGCTCGATCTGGTGCTGCTGGATGAGCTGACTTACATGGTGGCGTACGATTACCTGCCGCTGGAGTCGGTGCTAAGCGCCCTGCGTGAGCGTCCTGCCCATCAGTCGGTGATCATTACCGGCCGCGGCTGCCATCGCGATATTATTGAACTGGCGGATACCGTCAGCGAACTGCGTCCGGTCAAGCATGCGTTTGATGCCGGGATCAAAGCGCAGATGGGAATTGACTACTGAGGGCCTGATACGGCGAAAGGCAGGACGCGTTCCGGCGGCAATCCACCGGAACGCACAACATTAACCGTTGGTCTTATTGCGAGTACTGGAACGACGATTGCTGTTGTTACCCTGGCGCGGGTTAGCGCTGGTCTGGCTGTGACGCTTCACCGCCCGACGGATCTGATTGGCTTTCATCCGGCGACGGTCTTTCTCGACAGCAACTTTAGAACTGGTTTCCGGCGTCAGCTCCACCAGCTCGCGCAGGTAGTTGGTCTGCGCCAGGTCCAGTTCGGTATAGCCGCCGCGCGGCAGGCCTTTCGGCAGCAGAATATCGCCATAGCGCACGCGGATCAGACGGCTGACCTGCACGCCGACCGCTTCCCACAGGCGACGCACTTCGCGGTTACGCCCTTCGGTCAGGGTGACGTTGTACCACTGGTTAATCCCTTCACCGCCGGTGAATTTGATGGTTTTAAATGCTGCCGGACCATCTTCTAACTGCACGCCGCGAGACAGCTGACGCAGCTTATCATCATCCACCTGACCGAAAACGCGAACGGCGTACTCACGCTCGACTTCACGGCTCGGATGCATCAGGCGGTTTGCCAGTTCGCCATCGGTGGTGAACAGCAGCAGGCCACAGGTGTTCACGTCCAGACGGCCAACGGCAATCCAGCGCGCGCCGCGCAGTTTTGGCAGGCGATCAAACACCGTCGGGCGCCCTTCGGGATCGTTACGGGTGCACAGCTCGCCTTCCGGCTTATAGTAAGCCAGCACGCGACAGATCTGCTCAGCAGACTCTTTCACCGAGATCAGATGACCATCGATACGAATTTTTAAACCGGGGACGATTTCCACACGATCGCCGAGGGTGGCGATTTTTCCGTCGACGCTGACGCGGCCAGCTTCGATTTTCGCTTCAATTTCACGGCGGGAGCCGTGGCCGGCGCGGGCCAGCACTTTTTGCAGTTTCTCGCTCATTGAGCTTCCTTAAGGTGTCGCCTTCCCAGGCGTCTGGTATGCTTTATGAAACAATGAGGCCTGTATGAACAACTCATTGTTACGTATATACTTTTTACGTAAAGTCTCGCTGGCATGCGCAAAACATTCACCGCGAGCCCGTAATCGTGGCCGAACATACTACACTAACTTCGTCGGGAAAGCTTCTGTTCGCCGTATCGCACCTTGAGTATGGAACAGATTTTGCGCGTACGCGCAGACTTGCGAGCAGCCGCAACCTGCAAAGACCTGGTTGGTCATTGATTATCAATCCAGGAAAGGAAGTTTACAGATAAACGGCCTCCAGTCGGGGATATAGCAAGGGGTGGAATGCAAGCCGTCATCATCTGGATTTGAGCGATAATTATTTTTTTAACGCCCCCATGACCAGGCGAAATAATTCCGGCGGATTATTCGTGGCGTCTAAGGCGCCATGCTGTTTTGCCTGCTCCTTATGCTGGGCAGAATTGGAGCTCGCGTAGATAATGTATGGAATGTCTTTGCCCTTTCTTCTTAGCTCATCCAGGAGAGTATATCCCGCACGATCATCTCCAGGCCTCTTCATATCGGAAATAATCACATCAAATGACTGGTTTTTTAGTCTTTCGAGGGCCTCATCGGTGGATACTACGTTAACAAACCTTATACCCAGCGCTTCCATGGACTGACGTTCATAGCGATTACCATTGGGTCTGTCATCAACCCACAAAATGACTGCTTCACCCGCTCTTCGCAATACTTTCGGCGTTACAGCCTGAGTAACTACGTTTACGTCATCCAGAACGCTTTGCTCTGCATTGCCATCGCCTTTATCAATGGTACCTTTACTGGCCAATGCAGCAGCAAGATTGGCGCTAGACTCAGCCCCTTTATTGAAGGCCTCAACTTCAAAGCCGGGGCCTTTGATGGAAAGGCGGCTGAGGTTTTCAAGAAACCGGTTGATTGCCGTACCAAATCGACATAGAAAAAACAGAACAATAGCGGGCCAAATAACAACATTGATTAACGATATCAGCTCATGAAGCATAACCAGGTTCTCCCATGAGACTTTCAGGAGCCAGACCGGCTCCTTTGACCTTCGAGCGTTGCTTCAGCCCACTTTTCGTCAGATTGTCAGATTACAGAAACGGCTTCACGTCGCCGACGCCTTCGCGCAGCACCACCGGGGTATCTTCCGTCAGGTCAATAACCGTGGTCGGCTGCTGCCCAAGGAAGCCGCCGTGAATGATGAGGTCCACCACTTTCTCCAGACGATCTTTGATCTCTTCCGGGTCGGACTCGGTAAAGTCGCTGCCAGGCAGCATAAGCGACGTGGACAGCATCGGTTCGCCTAAAGTTTCGAGCAACGCCTGAGCAATAGGGTTAGACGGGACGCGCATGCCGATGGTTTTACGTTTCTCCTGCAGCAGCCGGCGCGGCACTTCTTTGGTCCCCTTGAGGATAAAGGTGTAGTTGCCCGGCGTGTTGTTTTTCATCAGACGAAACGCCACGTTGTCTACAAAAGCGTAGGTTGACAGCTCGGACAAATCGCGGCACATCAGGGTAAAGTTGTGGCCGTCCGGCAACTGACGGATACGGCAGATCCGCTCCATCGCGCCCTTGTCTTCAATTTTGCAGCCCAGGGCGTAGCCGGAGTCGGTAGGATAAACGATCACCCCGCCCTTACGCACAATCTCCACCGCCTGGTTAATCAGCCGCGCCTGCGGGTTATCCGGATGGATATAAAAAAACTGGCTCATACTTCCCTCTCAATTTTTATTTGGCGGCCGCTTCCCAGCTGTGCCAGACGCCTTCCACGCCGGCAGGAAGCCAGAGCTTACGGCCAAGCTCGATCCACGCACAGGGCTGATGAAAGTCGGAGCCCTGTGACGCCAGCAGACCAAACTGCACGGCCAGGGTGGCCAGCTGGGCGCGTTCATGGGGCGCCTGCTGACACTGGGCCACTTCCATGGCATCACCGCCCTGCTCGCTAAAGTGGGCCAACAGCCGCTTCAACCACTTGGCGGAGAGATCGTAGCGCCCGGGATGGGCTATCACCGCCTTGCCGCCAGAATGATGAATGACATCAATCGCTTGTTTTATTGTACACCACTGCGGCGGCACGTAACCGGTTTTCCCGCGGGCAAGGTATTTTTTGAAGACCTCCGCCATGTTTTTCGCATGGCCGGCCTCCACCAGAAAACGGGCAAAATGGCCGCGGGTGACGGCGCCACCGTCTGCCAGCCGCAGCGCCCCTTCCCAGGCGCCAGGGATCCGCGCCTTCTCCAGACGCTCGGCAATCATCTGGCCCCGCAGCTGGCGTCGCGCTTTCTGCTCCTCCAGCAGCGCGGTCATCGTCGGGTGCGCAATATCAATATTCAGACCCACGATATGTATTTCGTGATTCTCCCAGAGCGTCGAAATCTCGACGCCGTTTACCAGCGTTAAGGGTAATCCGGCACGGGCGATCTCTTCCCGGGCGGCCGGGATCGCCGCCACGCTGTCATGGTCGGTGATCGCCAGGGTGCCTACGCGCATCTCATGGGCGCGATGGACCAGTTCCTGCGGAGTCAACCGCCCGTCAGAGGCGGTGGTATGGCTGTGCAGATCGTAAATCACTGCGTATTGGCTGTCGCTCAAAAGGACTCCTGCTGGACATCAACGTAAATAAGCGCATTATCATACCGACAGGCAGAGAAAATCTGCAAACAAGGGTTGACTTTATTCCATTGAACTAGTTAACTAGTACGCAAGTTCACATGAAGGGGTATCACGATGAAAATGCACTTTATCACTCTGCACAGCTGGTGGCGCACCTCCTGATAACGGGCGGCGTGATCGCGTTTTGCATTCAGCATACAGATACCCGGCCCGCCAATGAGCGGGCTTTTTATTGGACAAAAAATAATACGAACAGGCGAGAACAATAATGCAAACATCCAAACCGGCACTCGAGCTTCTCACCAGCGACGCCATCTACCGGGAGAACCCGACGGCGTTATTCCACCAACTGTGTGGCGCCCGTCCGGCCACGCTGCTGCTGGAATCCGCTGATATCGACAGCAAAGATGACTTAAAAAGCCTGCTGCTGGTCGACAGCGCGCTGCGCATCACCGCTCTTGGTGACACTGTCACTATTCAGGCACTTTCCGCTAACGGCGCCGCGCTGCTGGAACTGCTGGACGGCGCGCTGCCCTCCGGGATCGCCAATCAGCGCCAGCCCAACGGCCGCATCCTGACCTTCCCCGCGGTCAGCACCCTGCTCGATGAAGACGCCCGCCTCTGCTCACTGTCGGTGTTTGACGCCTTCCGTCTCCTGCAGGAGCTGGTGACCGTCCCGGCCAACGAGCGTGAAGCGATGTTCTTCGGCGGCCTGTTCGCCTATGACCTGGTCGCCGGCTTTGAAGATCTTCCACCGCTGCAGAGCGACACCGCCTGCCCGGACTACTGCTTCTATCTGGCTGAAACTCTGCTGGTCATCGACCATCAGACCAAGCATACCCGCATTCAGGCCAGCCTGTTCACCCCGCTGGAGAGTGAAAAACAGCGCCTGGAGCAGCGCCTGAGCCAGCTGCGTCAGCAACTGAACGAGCCGCCGGCGCCGCTGCCGGTTACCACTGTGGCCGAAATGCAGTGCGACGTTGACCAGAGCGATGAAGAGTACGGTGCGGTGGTGCGCAAAATGCAGCGCGCGATCCGCGCCGGGGAAATCTTCCAGGTGGTTCCTTCCCGTCGCTTCTCGCTGCCCTGCCCGTCGCCGCTGGCCGCTTATGATGTGCTGAAGAAGAGCAACCCCAGCCCGTACATGTTCTTTATGCAGGACAACGATTTCACCCTGTTCGGCGCCTCGCCGGAGAGTTCGCTGAAATATGACGCCGTCAGCCGTCAGATTGAGATCTACCCTATCGCCGGCACCCGGCCACGCGGCCGCCGCGCCGACGGTTCGCTGGATCGCGATCTTGACAGCCGCATCGAACTGGAAATGCGCACCGACCATAAAGAGCTTTCCGAACACCTGATGCTGGTGGATCTGGCGCGTAATGACCTGGCCCGCATCTGTACCCCGGGCAGCCGCTATGTCGCCGATTTAACGAAGGTTGACCGTTACTCCTTCGTGATGCATCTGGTCTCCCGCGTGGTCGGCGAACTGCGTCAGGACCTCGATGTGCTGCACGCCTACCGCGCCTGCATGAACATGGGCACCCTCAGCGGCGCACCGAAGGTCCGCGCCATGCAGCTGATTGCCGCCGCCGAAGGTAAACGCCGCGGCAGCTACGGCGGCGCGGTGGGCTATTTCACCGCCCACGGCGACCTCGACACCTGCATCGTCATCCGTTCCGCCTACGTGCAGGAGGGTATCGCTACCGTCCAGGCCGGAGCCGGCATTGTGCTCGACTCGGTTCCCCAGTCGGAAGCGGATGAGACCCGAAATAAAGCCCGCGCGGTGCTGCGCGCCATTGCCCAGGCCCATCACGCGAAGGAGATTTTCTGATGGCTGACATTCTGCTGCTCGATAATATCGATTCTTTCACCTATAACCTGGCAGACCAGCTGCGGGCCAATGGTCATAACGTGGTGATTTACCGTAACTCCGTCCCGGCGCAGGCGCTGATTGAGCGTCTGGGCACCATGGACAACCCGGTGCTGATGCTCTCCCCGGGCCCGGGTACGCCGAGCGAAGCTGGCTGCATGCCGGAACTGCTGACCCGTATGCGTGGCAAGCTGCCGATCATCGGCATCTGCCTCGGTCATCAGGCTATTGTCGAAGCCTACGGCGGCTATGTCGGCCAGGCGGGCGAGATCCTCCATGGCAAAGCATCCAGCATTGAGCACGACGGCCAGGCCATGTTTGCCGGTCTGGCTAACCCACTGCCGGTGGCGCGTTACCACTCGCTGGTTGGCAGCAATATTCCCGCCGGGCTGACGATTAACGCCAATTTCAACGGTATGGTGATGGCGGTGCGTCACGATGCGGACCGGGTGTGCGGCTTCCAGTTCCATCCGGAATCGATCCTTACCACTCAGGGCGCACGGCTGCTGGAGCAGACCCTGGCCTGGGCGCTGCAGAAGCTGGAGCACACTAACACCATCCAGCCGATCCTTGAGAAGCTGTACCAGGCGGAAACCCTGAGCCAGCAGGAGAGCCACCAGCTGTTCTCCGCCGTCGTGCGCGGTGAAGTGAAACCTGAGCAACTGGCCGCCGCGCTGGTCAGTATGAAAGTGCGCGGTGAGCAGCCGCAGGAAATTGCCGGCGCCGCCACCGCGCTGCTGGAAAACGCCGCGCCGTTCCCGCGCCCGGACTACCTGTTTGCTGACATCGTCGGCACCGGTGGCGACGGCAGCAACAGCATCAATATCTCCACCGCCAGCGCCTTTGTCGCTGCGGCCTGCGGATTGAAAGTGGCGAAACACGGTAACCGCAGCGTCTCCAGTAAATCAGGCTCTTCTGACCTGCTGGCAGCCTTCGGCATCAATCTCGATATGAACGCCGATAAATCCCGCGCGGCGCTCGATGAGCTGGGGGTTTGCTTCCTGTTCGCGCCGAAATACCACACCGGTTTCCGCCACGCGATGCCGGTCCGTCAGCAGCTGAAGACCCGCACCCTGTTTAACGTGCTGGGGCCGCTGATCAACCCGGCGCATCCGCCGCTGGCGCTGATTGGCGTCTACAGCCCGGAACTGGTGTTGCCGATCGCCGAGACCCTGCGCGTGCTGGGCTATCAGCGCGCGGCGGTGGTGCACAGCGGCGGGATGGATGAAGTCTCGCTGCATGCACCCACGGTGGTGGCCGAACTGCATAACGGGGAAATCAAAAGCTATCAGCTGACCGCTGACGACTTCGGCCTGACGCCTTACCATCAGGCGCAGCTGGCGGGCGGCACGCCGGAAGAAAATCGTGACATTCTGACGCGCTTGCTACAAGGTAAAGGTGAAGCCGCTCACGAAGCCGCCGTCGCCGCCAACGTCGCCATGTTGATGCGTTTACACGGGCATGAAGATCTGAAAGCTAACGCTCAGCAGGTACTGGATGTGCTGCACAGCGGCGCGGCCTATGACAGAGTGACCGCCTTAGCGGCAAGAGGGTAAAGAATGCAGACCGTTTTAGCAAAAATCGTTGCCGACAAAGCGATTTGGGTAGAAGCCCGCAAACAACAACAACCATTAGCCAGTTTTCAGAATGAGGTCGTTCCGACGCAGCGCAATTTCTATGACGCGCTGGCCGGCACCCGCACCGCGTTTATTCTCGAGTGCAAAAAGGCCTCGCCGTCGAAGGGGTTGATTCGCGAAGATTTCGATCCGGCGGCGATCGCCAGCATCTACAAACACTACGCCTCGGCGATCTCAGTGCTGTGTGATGAGAAATATTTCCAGGGCAGTTTCGATTTTCTGCCGATCGTCAGCAAGGTCGCGCCGCAGCCGATCCTGTGTAAGGACTTCACCATCGACCCTTACCAGATCTACCTGGCGCGCTACTATCAGGCCGATGCCTGCCTGCTGATGCTCTCGGTGCTCGACGATGAGCAGTACCGCCAGCTCTCCGCGGTGGCGCACAGCCTGAATATGGGTGTGCTGACCGAAGTCAGCAATGAAGAGGAGCTGGAGCGCGCCATCGCCCTGAAGGCGAAGGTGGTGGGCATTAACAACCGCGACCTGCGCGATATGTCGATTGACCTTAACCGCACCCGTCAGCTGGCGGCGCGTCTCGGCCCGGATGTCACGGTGATCAGCGAATCCGGCATCCATACCTATGCTGAAGTGCGCGAGCTGAGCCACTTCGCCAACGGCTTCCTGATCGGCTCCGCCCTGATGGAGCAGGCGGATCTGGAAGCGGCGGTTAAACGCGTGCTGCTCGGCGAGAATAAAGTGTGCGGCCTGACGCGCCCGCAGGATGCCCAGGTGGCCTGGGAGTCCGGCGCCATCTACGGTGGCCTGATTTTCGTCCCGACTTCGCCGCGGGCGGTGAATGACGCCCAGGCCAAAGCGGTGATCGCCGCAGCGCCGCTGCAGTACGTCGGCGTGTTTCGCAATGCGCCGCTGGACGAGGTGGTCGCCCGCGCGCAGGCTCTGGGGCTGGCCGCCGTGCAGCTGCACGGTGATGAGGACCAGGCCTATATCGACGCGCTGCGCGACGCCCTCGCGGACAACGTCCGTATCTGGAAAGCGCTGAGCGTTGGTGAAACCCTCCCGGCCCGTACGCTCCGCCATGTCGACAAGTACCTGTTCGACAACGGCCAGGGCGGCAGCGGCCAGCGCTTTGACTGGAGCCTGCTGCAGGGCCAGGATCTGCGCAACGTCATGCTGGCGGGTGGCCTGGGTGCCGATAACTGTGTGGAAGCGGCCAAAAGCGGCTGTGCCGGACTCGATTTCAATTCAGGCGTAGAGTCGCAACCCGGGATGAAAGACGCCAGCAAACTGGCCTCCGTATTCCAGACGCTGCGCGCATATTAAGGAGCAATAATGAGCACTTTACTGAACCCCTACTTCGGCGAATTCGGCGGCATGTATGTGCCGCAGATCCTGATGCCCGCCCTGCGCCAGCTGGAAGAAGCCTTTGTCAGCGCGCAGAAGGACCCGGCCTTTCAGGCGGAATTCACTGACCTGCTGAAAAACTACGCCGGACGTCCGACGGCCCTGACCAAATGCCGGAATCTGACCGAAGGTACTCGCACCACCCTGTACCTGAAACGCGAAGATCTGCTGCACGGCGGCGCGCACAAAACCAACCAGGTGCTGGGCCAGGCCCTGCTGGCCAAACGGATGGGCAAAACCGAAATTATCGCCGAGACCGGCGCCGGTCAGCACGGGGTCGCCTCAGCGCTGGCCAGCGCCCTGCTCGGCCTGAAATGCCGTATCTACATGGGCGCCAAGGACGTCGAGCGCCAGTCGCCGAACGTCTTCCGTATGCGCCTGATGGGCGCCGAGGTGATCCCGGTGCACAGCGGCTCCGCCACGCTGAAAGATGCCTGTAATGAGGCGCTGCGCGACTGGTCTGGTAGCTACGAGAAGGCGCACTATATGCTGGGCACCGCCGCCGGTCCGCATCCGTTCCCGACCATTGTGCGTGAATTCCAGCGCATGATTGGCGAAGAGACCAAAGCGCAGATCCTCGAAAAAGAGGGACGTCTGCCGGACGCGGTGATCGCCTGCGTTGGCGGTGGGTCAAACGCCATCGGCATGTTTGCCGACTTTATTGATGAAACCAACGTCGGCCTGATCGGCGTGGAACCGGCCGGGCATGGTATCGAAAGCGGCGAGCACGGCGCGCCGCTGAAGCATGGCCGCGTGGGGATCTACTTCGGTATGAAGTCGCCGATGATGCAGACCGCCGACGGCCAGATCGAAGAGTCTTACTCCATTTCCGCCGGGCTGGACTTCCCGTCCGTTGGGCCGCAGCACGCGTTTCTGAACAGCACCGGTCGCGCTGACTATGTGTCGATCACCGACGACGAAGCGCTGGACGCGTTTAAAGCGCTCTCCCGCCACGAAGGGATTATCCCGGCGCTGGAGTCCTCTCACGCTCTGGCCCACGCGCTGAAGATGATGCGCGAGAACCCGGAAAAAGAGCAGCTGCTGGTGGTTAACCTCTCCGGTCGCGGCGACAAAGACATTTTCACCGTACATGACATCCTGAAAGCGCGAGGGGAAATCTGATGGAACGCTATGAGACGCTGTTTGCCCAACTGAAAAATCGCCAGGAAGGCGCCTTCGTTCCCTTTGTCACCCTCGGCGATCCGGGACCGGAGCAGTCGCTCAAAATTATCGATGCGCTGATCGAAGGCGGCGCCGATGCCCTTGAGCTGGGGATCCCTTTCTCCGACCCGCTGGCGGACGGCCCGACCATCCAGGGCGCGGCCCTGCGCGCCTTCGCCGCCGGAGTGACCCCGGCGCAGTGCTTTGAGATGCTGGCGGCGATCCGCCAGAAGCATCCGACCATCCCAATCGGCCTGCTGATGTACGCCAACCTCGTCTTCAGCCCGGGCATCGATGCGTTCTATGCCCAGTGCGCCCGCGTTGGCGTCGACTCGGTGCTGGTGGCCGACGTGCCGGTGGAAGAGTCCGCCCCGTTCCGCCAGGCGGCGATGCGCCATAACATCGCGCCGATTTTCATCTGCCCGCCCAATGCGGATGACGATTTACTGCGCCAGATTGCTTCTTATGGCCGCGGCTACACCTATCTGCTGTCGCGCGCCGGAGTGACGGGTGCGGAAAATCGCGCCGCACTGCCGCTGCACCACCTGGTGGAGAAGCTGGCGGAATATCACGCCGCGCCGCCGCTGCAGGGCTTTGGTATCTCCGCGCCGGAGCAGGTGAGCGCCGCCATTGACGCCGGGGCCGCCGGGGCTATCTCCGGTTCCGCCATCGTCAAAATCATCGAACGCCACCTCGATGAGCCGCAGACCATGCTCGACGAACTGAAAGCCTTCGTCCAGAGCCTGAAGGCGGCGACCAAAACCGCCTGACCGTTAGCCGCCTGGTATTGCGCCAGGCGGCGATTTCCTCGCGTTACCTTCCCCTCCATGTCATCTTGCACGCCAACACATCAGACGGAACGATGATCGACACCTTGGCGCCAGGCGATGCGCTTTAACGTGGAAATGGATGGCGGGCGGATGCCGAAGATTTGAACTATGTTGAAAGGAAAAAATATCGCTCTCCCTGGCACAGGAGAGCGATACAGTCAGGCAATCAATATTGCCCGAATATCATTGACGTTGGTTAACGTCGGGCCGGTGATCAGCAAATCATTAAGCGCGTGAAAATAGCAGTAACTATCATGGCCATCCAGATATTGCACTGCATTAAGACCGCTCAGCTTGCCGCGCGCAAGCGTATCCGGGAAGACGATCGCACCTGCGGCATCTTCTGTGCCATCAATACCATCGCTATCTCCCGCCATGGCCCAGATACCGTGTTCCCCCTGGAGCGCACAGGCCAGACTGAGTAAAAACTCGGTATTGCGGCCCCCTTTTCCAGGCTGAGTGTTGTTTACTGTCACCGTGGTTTCGCCACCTGACAACAGTACAGCAGGCCCTGAAATCGGGTGACCATACTGCTTCGCCGATTTCGCCATACCGGCCATGACCACCGCCACTTCCCTGCTTTCACCTTCTATCGCATCCCCCAAAATAAGGGGGGTGAGCCCATGTTGTCGTGCGGCCAGCCCCGCCGCCGCTAACGCCATCGCCGGCGTGGCGATAAGCCTGACCTCGCCTGTCGCGGCGTTTTCCATCGGGCCGGCCGGCTGGTTTAACCGTTCGCTAACGGGCTTAGGGATCGCAATGCCATACCGCTGCAGTACCTGGAGCGCATCACGTGGTGCGCTGTTATCGGCAACGGTGGGGCCAGACGCTACGTCCGTCGGATCATCGCCAGGCACATCGCTGATAATCAGTGATACGATGCGCGCCGGTTGCGCCATGGTCGCCAGCTTTCCGCCTTTCACCGCTGAGAGATGACGACGTACCAGATTCATCTCTTTGATGCTGGCCCCGCTATGGAGCAGGGCCCGGGTGATGGTCTGCTTATCTGCCAGCGTTAACCCCGGGGCGGGCAGCGCCATCAGCGCCGACCCTCCCCCTGAAATCAATGCCAGCACCAGATCATCGGCAGTTAAACCGCGCAGCGTCTCCACAATCAGCATTGCGGCAACCTCGCTCATGGCATCTGATACGGGATGAGCCGCCTCAATAATGCGGATGCGGCCCGCAGGAACCGCGTAACCGTAACGCGTCACCACCACGCCCGACACCGCCACATCCGGCCAGGCTGCATCTACGGCAGCCGCCATTGCCGCGGACGCTTTACCCGCACCGATCACCACACAACGGCCGCGAGGTTTTTCCGGCAGGTTAGCCAGGGTCACCGGCCCGGCGCGGGCACTGTTGACCGCATGTTGAAAGATATCCTGCAGGATCTCTGCAGCCTGTTCGTTATTCATGGTTATGCGGTCTCGGCAATGTCAGCTTTAGCGTCAATGTAGTGCACCACGGCGCGTGTCACCTCCGCGGTATTGGCTGAGCCACCGACATCTGGCGTCAGAATGCCTTTTTCACACACATACTCAATGCTTTCCATAATCAGCGCAGCGGCATGGCGTTCGCCCAGATGTTCAAGCATCTGTACCGCGGTCCAGAAAGTGGCAATGGGGTTCGCAATCCCTTTGCCGGTGATATCGAATGCGGAACCATGGATCGGTTCGAACATGGAAGGGAAGCGGCGTTCAGGATCAATATTCGCGGTCGGCGCTACGCCCAGGCTACCCGCCAGCGCGCCAGCCAGATCGGAAAGGATATCGGCGTGCAGATTGGTGGCAACGATGGTATCCAGGGTCTGGGGATGCAACGTCATACGGTGCGTCATGGCATCGACCAACATTTTGTCCCACTGCACATCCGGGAATTCCTGCGCCACTTCAGCGGCAATCTCATCCCACATCACCATGCCATGGCGCTGGGCGTTGGATTTGGTTACCACGGTCAGCAGTTTACGTGGCCGAGACTGCGCCAGTCTGAAGGCATAGCGCATAATGCGCGTTACCCCAACACGGGTAAAGATTGCCACTTCGGTACCGACTTCTTCAGGTAAACCACGGTGCGCACGGCCGCCGTTACCAGAATATTCACCTTCAGAGTTTTCACGCACGATGACCCAGTCAAGATCGCCCGGCCCGCGGTTGCGCAGCGGTGAAGTGACGCCCGGCAGAATTTTGGTGGGTCGCACATTGGCGTACTGGTCAAAGCCCTGGCAAATAGGCAGCCGCAGGCCCCAGAGTGTGATGTGGTCAGGGACATCCGGTGCCCCCACCGCGCCGAAGTAAATGGCATCGAATGCTTTCAGCATGTTCAGTCCTTCTTCCGGCATCATCACGCCATGTTTTTTGTAATAGTCTGACCCCCAGTCAAAGGTCTCTATATCAAATTTCAGTTGCGGATCGTGGCGCGTCAGCGCGTGCAAGACTTCAATACCTGCCGAAATGACTTCCGGTCCGATACCGTCCGCAGGGATGGCAGCAATTTTGTAGTGACGCATCGTTACTTCTCCAGTTAATGAGTATGAGGATGTGGAAGCTCTGCCGTCGGCGATTTGTTCGCTCTGGCAGAAAGAATCACGACCACGAGGGCCGAGAGCGCCAGCAATCCGGCGACAAAATACAGGCCCCAGCTGTAGCTACCGGTTTGCTCGCGGATCACGCCAATCATCATCGGGCCGACGAAACCGCCGAGGTTGCCGATGGAGTTGATAGCGGCAATGCCAGCGGCCGCAGCCGGGCCGCTGAGGAACAGGGTTGGCATGCTCCACAGAGGGGGTTTTGATGCGCTAATCCCCACAGTGACCAGCGTTAAGGCAAGCATCACGGTAAACAATGTGCTGACATTACCGGCGTATATCAGCCCGGCAACCGCCAGCAGGCAGGCGCCAATGACGTGCCAGCTGCGCTCTTTGGTTCGATCGGAATGACGCGCCCATAGGATCATGGCGATGACGCCGATCACCGCCGGAAAGGCGTTCAGGAAACCAATCTCCAGCGAGGAAGCACCGAAACTGCGAATGATTTGCGGGGACCAGATGCCAAGCGTATACAGCCCGGCTGAGGTACCGAAATAGACCAGCGCCAGCGCCAGGACGCGTATATCCGCTAGCCCTCGCCATGCACTGGAATGGCTCTGTTTTGCCGCCCGTGCCCGCTCCTCGTCTTGCATGGCGTTTTCCAGCCAGGCACGCTCTTGATCAGTCAGCCATTTGGCCTTGGCCGGACGATCCGTCAGGAAGAACAAAACCACAACACCGAGCACCAGCGCCGGGAAAGCTTCCAGTACAAACATCCACTGCCAGCCGGCGTAGCCGAGGAAGCCATGCATCTCGAGCAAAGCGGCCGAAACCGGCGATCCCAGTGCTGTCGACAGGGGGGCTGCGGCCATAAAGATGGCAGTGACCTGCGCACGCCTGGCGGCAGGAAACCAGTAGCTGAGATAGAGAATGATACCCGGGAAGAAACCGGCTTCCGCCACGCCGAGCAGAAAACGCAGAATGTAGAAGCTCGTCGTGCCCTGCACAAAAGCCATGCAGCCAGAGACGAACCCCCAGGTGATCATGACGCGGGCGATCCAGATACGGGCACCCACTTTATGGAGAATTAAGTTTGACGGCACCTCAAACAGAAAGTAACCCAGGAAGAAAATGCCGGCGCCCAGCCCAAAAACGGTGGGTGAAAACCCCAGGTCCTGGTTCATGGTCAGGGCGGCAAAGCCAATATTGACGCGGTCAAGGAAGGCAATGAAGTACAGCAGCATGATGAAAGGAATAATGCGCAGGGTAACTTTGCGCATCACCTTCTTTTCGAGGTCGTTATTCATGACGGGATGCTCCATAGTGATGTAGGGTTGTTATCGTTTTGTAATAATCCCAGTATGAAGTTTTGAACCGCTTTATCATCGGCACAGCTTTATATAAATAATTTGTATAATCAGGTTTTGGTGAAAAAATGGATATAAATCAGCTACGTTGCTTTGTGGTATTAGGTGATGAGCTTCACTTTGGCCGGGCTGCCCGTAAACTCGAAATGATGCCTGCGTCACTGAGTCGCTTCATCAAACTGCTGGAAGATGATTTGGGGATCAGGCTACTGAATCGATCGACCCGCAACGTGTCGCTAACGCCTGAAGGCGCCGCCTTTTTAAATGAGGCCAAAACGGTCATTGCTGATTTCGATGCGCTACGGCAGCGATTCCGGAAAAATAGCCTGTTGCAGAAAAGAACGTTGCGGATCGGGGCTATCGACAGCGCAGCCAAAGGATTACTTCCTGAATTGCTTAATCTTTTCGTCAGGCGTTTTCCTGAAGCAGATATTCATCTTACAGAAGATAAATCTCACAAACTTATCCCCCGACTCATTTCAGGGTGGCTGGATGTGGTTTTTGTGCGCCCGCCGGAACACATTGATGCCATGCTGACAACGCGATTTATCGCCAATGAAACTTGCGTGCTCGCCGTGCCCACTAACCACCGGCTGGTCAGTTATGATGAAGTCAGTATCGATGACTTTCGGCACGAGCCTGTTATCTTGCCGGAAAGACGCACCCGGCGTCACAGCCATGACCTGACAATGAATATTTTCAAGGAAGGTGGCAGCATGCCTGTTATCGCGCAGTATGCTGAAGAGAAGCAGACTATCCTGAGTTTTGTTGCCGCAGGACTCGGCATTGCTCTGGTGCCTGCGTCCTATAAAGACATGAATGCGGACGGCGTGAAATACCTTGCGCTCACGCCCAAAAAACATATCGAAGGCCTTCCCCTCAGCGCGATGTGGCATCAGGGAAATAACAATATCTATGTACGATCCCTGCTGGAGATACTTTCCGACAACATCGACGAGCTGACCCGTGATTTGTGACGAACAAGATGATTGTTGCGCCAGGGCGGCAGCACGCGAGAATTTAGCTCGGTTGCTGCAAACTGTCGGCGTATTTGCGCGTTAAGCGAAACAGCGCTTGCACCTCCTCTTCCGGCCACTGCGCCAGCACCTGATTCATTAACCGCCGCCGCGCTACCGCAATACTGTCGATCATCTGTTGTCCGCTGGCGCTAAGCGTCACTTCACTGATCCGTCGGTCATGACGGTTAGGTTGCTTACAGGCGAGTCCCTGGGTTTCCAGTTTTTTCACCTGGCGGCTGACGGTGGTGTAATCGCGCCCTAAATGATCCGCCAGCTCAACCACCCCTACCGGGCCATGGCGCCCTACCGCCACCAGCAGCGGAAACAGCATCTGTTCCAGCTGGACGCCGGCCGCCTGGAGGATCTGCTCGTCGCGCAGCGGCTGGTTCATCACGCTGATGATATCCAGTAGCGCGCCGTGAAAGTCGGTAATGTCGTAGTCATTATGTGCATCTTGCATATATTAATTTTCCGCGTATAGTGCTGCAAAACAATATGTGTATTTTACACATAATTCCCGACAGGAGATAATTTATGAAAGCAGCCGTGGTTTTTGACCTCGCAGAAGGCCCGGTTTGGGCCGATTTTATCGACCCGCAGCCCGCGCCCGGCCAGACGATCATTGACGTCCGCGCCGCCGCGCTGAGCCATGTGGTTAAGGCCCGCGCATCCGGACGCCATTACAGCTTCGACGGCAATCTGCCCTTTGTGCCCGGTATCGATGGCGTCGGCACCACACCTCAGGGCCAGCGCGTCTATTTCGCCTTCCCCACCGCCCCCTTCGGCAGTATGGCGTAGCAGGCGCCGGTTGCCCTGCAGAGTTGCCTGCCGGTGCCGGATGCGCTCGATGATGTTAGCGCCGCGGCGATGGCCAATCCCGGCATGTCCGCGTGGGCGTCTCTGGTGACTCGCGCCCAGATCCAGGCCGGTGAAACGGTGCTGATTAACGGCGCCACCGGCAGCGCCGGTCAGCTGGCGGTGCAGATTGCCCGCTATCTGGGAGCGAAAAAAATCATTGCAACCGGACGGAATGCGCAGACGCTGGCGGCGCTGGACGCCGATGAGTGTATTCAGTTAACCGCTGATGATAAAACCTTGAGCGGGCAATTTTCAGCGACCAGCGCTGCGCAGATTGACGTGGTCATCGATTACCTGTGGGGACACAGCGCGGAAGTGTTATTGCCGGCCCTGGCGAAATATACCCCAGCCGGCAGACCGGTGCGCTATGTGCAGGTGGGGTCCCTGGCTGGCGCCGATATTGCGTTAAATGGCGCAGTTCTGCGTTCCGCACCGCTCGTGCTGATGGGCAGCGGTATCGGTAGCCTGTCGATGCCGCAGCTGCTGGCGGCGACAGGTGAAATGCTGCAGGCGGCGGTGCCGGGTAAATTCACCATCGCCACCACCCCGCGGCCGCTGCAGGAGATCGCGGCGGCCTGGCCGCGGGACGACAGTCAGAAGCGTACGGTTTTCACCCTCGGATAAAAAATCGCTTCCGCACAAAAGATGGGGTTGATATCTTAAATGAGAAATATTATCTTTCTCATTACTGAATAGTTGAGTAAATAACTCAGGTTTTCAGTACGACATTGCTCACATTGCTTCCAGTATTTTTGCCCGCACTTGTGCGGGCTTTTTTTTACTCGCGACACACCTCACGCACCAGTTGCCGCAGCCAGCAGTGGCCCGCCGCCTGCTCCAGACGACATACGGCGCGGCATTGTTCTCCGTCACGCGGCGGGAGAACGCTCGCTGGTCGTCCCCCCAATAACGCGGTCGCGGAACAGTGCCTGCAGAGGGATCGGTGGGCCGCTATTTTTCATTACACCAATTTCCAGAACGGCGTTCTCCTCGCGCAGAAGGAGGGCATCTTTTATGCCAAAAACCACGAAGCGCCGGGTTAGCCCTGGCGCCTGTCACCTCGCGGAGCGGCCTGTCACCGGCCTCATCCTGCCGCCCTTTCGTTTCAATCCCGCCCTTTTCGTTCAAAATTTATGAACTATGTAAATCGCGATGAAGAAATATGTTTAAACGTCAACATTTCTATGTAAATATTAAGGCGAATGATAACTATTCTTTTTATCATTTATAGAATCACACCGGATCAGCGCAAGCCAGACGACGAAAAATGTCGCTTTTGCGCGGTGTGGTATGTGCTCATAACAAAAAATAAGCCTGCATTTATCATGGAAAAAAACGCTTCTCTGCCGTTTGGCAGTTTCAACTCATTGGCATTGTTTACGGGTCTGTGTCTGGGGGCCTCACCGGCAACGGGCATCGCAGCGGAAAAATCAGTCAAAAATAGTGAAGAGACGCTGGTGGTGGAAGCCACTCCGCCCTCACTCTACTCTCCCGGCGCCTCCGCCGATCCCAAGTTCAATAAACCGCTGGTCGATACCACCCGCACCATCACCGTGATCCCGGAACAGGTGATTAAAGATCAGGGCGTCACCAACCTGACTGACGCCCTCAAAAACGTCCCCGGCGTCGGGGCGTTTTATGCCGGCGAGAATGGCAGTTCAACCACCGGGGATGCCATCTACATGCGCGGCGTGGATACCTCTAACAGCATCTATGTGGACGGCATCCGCGACATCGGCAGTGTGACGCGCGATACCTTCAATACCCAGCAGGTGGAAGTCATCAAAGGACCCGCCGGCACGGACTATGGCCGCAGCGCGCCCTCCGGATCGATCAATATGATCAGCAAGCAGCCGCGCCTTGACTCCGGGATCGACGGTTCGGCCAGCATCGGCAGCGCCTGGTCGCGTCGGGGAACGCTCGACCTGAACCAGGCGTTTAGCGACAACGCCGCGTTCCGTCTGAACCTGATGGGGGAAAAAACTCATGACGCCGGTCGGGACCGCATTGAAAACGAACGCTATGGCATCGCGCCATCGCTGGCCTTCGGACTCGATACCCCAACTCGTCTGTATCTGAACTATCTGCATGTCCGGCAGAACAACACCCCGGATGGCGGGATCCCCACCGTCGGCCTGCCGGGCTATTCGGCACCTTCGCCGAAATATGCCGCGCTCAATTCCGCCGGGAAGGTGGATACCAACAATTTCTATGGCACCGACTCCGATTATGATAAATCCACCACCGACAGCGGCACCCTACGCTTCGAACACGATCTGACGGACAATACCACCGTGCGCAATACCACCCGTTGGTCGCGGGTGAAACAGGAGTATCTTTTGACCGCGGTGATGGGCGGCGCGAGCAATATCACCGCCCCCGATATCAATGACGTCAACACCTGGAGCTGGTCGCGTCTGGTTAATACCAAAGATGTCAGCAACCGCATTCTGACCAACCAGACCAATATCACCTCGACCTTCAATACCGGCTCGATAGGCCATGACGTCAGCGCCGGCGTGGAGTTTACCCGGGAAAACCAGACCAACTATGGCGTGAACGCCATGACCGCGCCGGCGGTGAATCTCTACCATCCGGTGAGCAACCTGTCGATTGGCGGGCTGGACAGAAACGGGGCGAATGCCAACGGCCAGACTGATACCTTCGGGATTTATGCCTTCGATACGCTGACGCTGACCGAACGGATTGAGGTCAACGGCGGGCTACGTCTCGACAATTATCATACTAAATATGACAGCGCCACCGCCTGCGGCGGCAGCGGACGCGGGGCTATCGCCTGCCCGCCCGGCCAGTCGACGGGCAGCCCGGTCACCACCGTGGATACCGCCAAATCCGGCAATCTGGTTAACTGGAAAGCCGGGGCACTGTACCGCTTAACCGAGCAGGGCAATGTCTACGTCAACTACGCCATCTCACAGCAGCCGCCGGGGGGCAGCAGTTTCGCCCTGGCCGCCAGCGGTAGCGGCAACAGCGCCAACCGAACCGACTTTAAGCCACAGAAGGCGAAATCCAGCGAGCTGGGCACCAAGTGGCAAATCTTCGACAACCGTCTGCTGCTCAGCGCGGCGTTATTCCGTACCGATATTGAAAACGAAGTGGCCGCCAACGATGACGGAACCTGGTCGCAGTACGGCAAAAAGCGCGTGGAGGGGTATGAACTCTCCGCAACCGGAAACCTGACCCCGGACTGGACGATCATCGCCGGCTACACGCAGCAGCATGCGACAGTGACGGAGGGACAGAACGTAGCGCAGGATGGATCTTCCGCCCTGGCCTACACCCCGAAACATGCCTTTACGCTGTGGACGCAGTATCAGGCCACCAGCGATCTGTCCGTCGGCGGCGGTGTGCGCTATGTCGGAAGCCTGCGCCGGGGCAGCGATGGCGCGGTCGGTACCCCGGATCACACCGAGGGCTACTGGGTCGCCGACGCCAAACTGGGCTATCGGGTCAACAGCAACCTCGATCTGCAGCTCAATATGTACAACCTGTTTGATACCGATTACGTGGCCTCCATCAACAAGAGCGGCTATCGCTATCATCCGGGCGAACCCCGTACCTTTATGCTGACGGCGAACGTCCACTTCTGAGTCTGTGCGTGGGGCCGTTGCGCCCCACCTTTTAGAGAGAACACCGCGATGATGTATCACATTCCTGACGTGCTATCGGCAGACCAGGTGGCGGAATTTACCCGGCAGCTGGCGCAGGCCGAGTGGGTCGACGGACGGGTTACGGTGGGCAGCCAGGGGGCGGCCGTCAAACAGAACCAGCAGATCGATACCCGTACGCCGCTGTATGCCCGCCTGCAAGCCGCCGTGCTCGACGCGCTGCGCGGCCACCCGCAGTTTTTTTCCGCCGCGCTGCCGCGGACGATTTCCGCACCGTTGTTTAACCGCTATGGGCCAGGGGAGACCTACGGTTTTCATGTCGATGGCGCCGTTCGCCAGAACGGCGAGGCGGGCTGGATGCGCACTGACCTGTCAGCGACGCTGTTTCTTTGCGAGCCGGAGAGCTATGAGGGCGGTGAACTGGTGATTGAAGACACCTATGGCCAGCACCGGGTGAAGCTCCCGGCCGGGCATCTGGTGCTCTATCCCGCCAGCAGCCTGCACTGCGTCACCCCGGTTACCCGCGGCGTACGTCAGGCCTCTTTCCTGTGGATCCAGTCGATGGTCCGCGACGATAAGCAGCGCGCGATGCTTTACGACCTGGACCGCACCATCCAGTCTCTGAAGGCCCGCTTTGGCGACGGAGAAGAGGTCCTCTCCCTGCTCAACATGTATCACAACCTACTGCGCCAGTGGACGGAAGTGTGATCCGCTATCGATGGCGAAGGCTTGCGGCAGACAGGTGTGACGTGACAATGAACTGGCCATCCGTTGGCCAGTTTTCAGCAGGATTTAAAATCGATAACCCGCGGAGAACATAAACACCCACGGATCCAGACGGGTGCTGACTTTCTGGTCCACGCCGCCGGCTTTGAATTTCACATCGGTATCGATATCCATGTACCACACCGACATATTCAGCAGCCAGTCACGGTTAATCAGATAATCGAGGCCGACCTGCCCCGCCGCGCCCCAGGAGTCCTTCAGGCTCAGATCGGAAAGCCCGGCCGCCTTGCCGGTATCGTTAAAGTCTTCATTAAAGAAGGTGGTGTAGTTAATACCCGCCCCCACGTACGGGCGCACCTTGCTTTGCGCATCGCCAAAGTACCACTGCGCCATCAGGGTGGGTGGCAACTGATGGACGGTGGCGATAGTCCCGGTTGGCCCGGTGCCGACCTTATGGCGGAACGGCGTTGCCGCCAGCAGCTCCACGCCGATGTTATCGGTGGCCATATAGGTAAAGGTTAAACCCAGTTGGGTATTATTACTGACGTTGAAACTGCCAAGGCTGCCTAACACATTGTCAGAGCCCTCCGTCGGTCGGACGGTGGCGGTCCCGGCACGAATGAAAAATTCACCCGCTTCATGCGCCCAGACGCTGCCGGTGGAAAGCGTGCTAAGAATTAATGCCGCCGCTGCTAACTTCTTCATATCCACTTCCTCATTATGGTTTTTCAGCGCGGCCAAATATACCTATAACGAGTTACGTTTGATCTGTTTTAGATCACACTAAAACCTTAGATTTAACATTTATTGATCCAGATTAATTTTTGCTACCGATCGCAATACCCTGAATCCTTCTCACATCAATTTTCACTTTTCGCGAAAAAAAATATTTCTCCCCCTCTTGCCGCCGCAAAAGCGGCTGGATAAGTTAACTGCCGACAATCTGTGTTGATGCGTTTTTTTCAGGTGTAATTATGAGTGAAATCAACCCGTGCATGACGTGCGGTGCCTGTTGTGCGTATTTTCGTGTCTCTTTCTACTGGGCGGAAGCCGACGACGCGGGTGGCCTGGTGCCCTCCGCGCTGACCGAGCCGCTGACCCCTTTCCTGCGCTGCATGAGCGGCACCAACCAGCGCCAGAGCCGCTGCGCGGCGCTGTCAGGCGACATCGGTGACGCCGTCCACTGCACTATTTATGAAAACCGTCCCTCACCGTGCCGCGAATTCGCCATGTCCGGTGAGAATGGTGAGGAAAATGACGCCTGCAACCGGGCGCGGGCGCGCTATGGCCTACCGCCATTGATTCCTCTTTACAAAGATATACCTGCCCTGAATGGTGCAGAGAGTGCTACGACGGAACGATTTGCGGTACAATCGCCGGCTAGTTAACACCTGCGACACTCAAGGAGAATGCATGTCTATCACGGCGAAGTCCGTCTACCGTGACACCGGGAATTTTTTTCGTAATCAGTTCATTACCATTTTGCTGATTGCGCTGTTGTGCGCGTTTATTACGGTAGTACTTGGCCATGCCTTTTCACCCAGTGACGAGCAGCTGTCGATACTCAGCGAAGGCGATAACCTCGCCGGTAGCGCCGGGCTGTTTGAGCTGGTGCAGAACATGACGCCGGAGCAGCAGCAGGTTCTGCTGCGCGCCTCGGCGGCATCAACCTTCTCGGGTCTGGTGGGCAATGCGATCCTCGCTGGCGGCGTTCTGCTGCTGATCCAGCTGGTCTCCGCCGGTCATCGCGTTAGCGCCCTGCGTGCCATCGGCGCCTCAGCCCCGGTGCTGCCGAAGCTGCTGCTGTTGATCCTCTTCACTACCTTCCTGGTGCAGATGGGGATGATGCTGGTCCTGGTGCCCGGCGTGCTGCTGGCCATCGTGCTGGCCTTTGCGCCGATCATGCTGGTGCAGGACAAAATGGGTATCCTCAGCGCCATGCGCAGCAGCATGCGTCTGGCGTGGGCCAATCTGCGGCTGGTGGCGCCGGCTATCATTGGCTGGCTGGTGGCAAAAACCCTACTGTTACTGTTCGCTTCCAGCTTTGCTGTCCTGACGCCAAACGTCGGCGCGGTGGTCATCAATACCATCAGCAACCTGATATCCGCCCTGTTGCTGATCTATTTATTCCGCGTGTATATGCTTATCCGCAACTAATCTTAACCAGGATCGGGGTCTTCCCCGGTCCGTCCTGAAAGACGGGATCGATGTATGAAGCAGTTTCTGGATTTTTTACCGCTGGTGGTCTTCTTTGCCTTCTATAAGCTTTACGATATCTACGCCGCCACCACCGCGCTGATCGTCGCGACCGCTATCGTGCTGATCTACAGCTGGGTACGCTACCGTAAAGTCGAAAAAATGGCGCTGATCACCTTTGTGCTGGTGGCCGTCTTTGGCGGGTTAACTCTCTTCTTCCACAATGATGAGTTTATTAAATGGAAGGTGACGGTGATCTATGCCCTGTTCGCCGGCGCGCTGCTGTTCAGCCAGTGGGTGATGAAAAAGCCGTTGATCCAGCGCATGCTGGGCAAAGAGCTGGCCCTGCCTCAGCAGGTCTGGTCGCGGCTTAACCTGGCCTGGGCGGTGTTCTTTATCCTATGCGGGCTGGCCAATATCTATATCGCCTTCTGGCTGCCGCAGAATATCTGGGTGAACTTCAAGGTCTTTGGCTTAACCGCCCTCACGCTGGTCTTTACCCTGCTGAGCGGGATCTACATCTACCGCCATATGCCGCAGGACGACCACCACTAACTCCCCGGCAGCTTGCGCCCGCCTCTGCGGGCGCTTTCCCCTATTCTCTCCGCCCCGTTTTCATAGTAGCATCCCGCTGATCGTCTTTGACCACAACAGAGTAGAGCATGACAACTACAGATCTTGCCCCGAAGGGCGAAATGGTTTTACGCACCCTGGCGATGCCGGCGGATACCAATGCCAACGGGGATATTTTTGGCGGCTGGCTGATGTCGCAGATGGATATCGGTGGCGCCATCATGGCCAAAGAGATCGCTCAGGGTCGCGTGGTGACCGTGCGCGTGGATGGGATGACCTTTTTACGCCCGGTGGCCGTCGGCGACGTGGTGTGCTGCTACGCCCGCTGCGTGAAGCGCGGTAACACCTCGGTGACGATTAACATCGAAGTGTGGGTGAAAAAAGTCTCTTCTGAACCGATTGGCCAGCGCTATAAGGCGACGGAAGCGCTGTTTATCTACGTTGCCGTCGATAATCAGGGTAAACCGCGGGCTCTGCCGGCAGAATAATATGGCGCCCGGCTAACCGGGCACCTGGCTTACAGAAAGCCCAGCAGCGAGAAGAAGAAGTAGCCGATAATAATCACGATCACCGGCAGCACATACAGCGGGAAATATTGCACCAGGATGGTATGGCGCGGTACCACGATCCGCTCAGCGAGCTGCTCACGGGATAACCCTTCTGCGCCTTTGGCCTGCTCGAGGATCAGCTGATCCTCAATCCCCTCGCGAAGAAATTTCGCCTGCCTCGCCATCCGCGCGCCGGAGGCCTGCAGCGCCATGCCGACAAAAACCAGAATGAAGATGATCCAGAAGCCGATGTTCAGGCTGTGGTGGAAATCCGGCAGCGGCGAGTTGTACCAGAAAAAGTTCAGGAATGGCGTGTTAAAGCGCATCATCTCAATCATGACATGCGCAAAATCCATCATTACCGCGTCAATGCCGGGTTTCTTTTCACTGTGCTCATACATAAATTTGAGCACAGAAATCAGCGTCGACAGCACGGCGGGAATAAAGATAACCCATCCCAAAATGCGTTTGATAACCGCTATGCGTCCAGCTTGTTGGTACGTCATGAGTTCCCCTTGTTAAAGACGCGTTGGTGATTCGCCTGCCGCCTGTTGCGTGGCGCAGGCGCTCCTCGCTGACCCGAATGTGTCGGGTATAAGTCTATCTTCCACGGCGAATTTCGCCCAATAACGCGCGGTATGATATACCATGAATGCCGATTCGTTTATCTGATTACGCAACAGGAGAAGGACATATGTCAGCGAAGCGCCGCATTGAGGCCGCGATTTTTGATATGGACGGGTTGCTGATTGACTCTGAGCCGCTCTGGGATCAGGCGGAGGTCGAGGTCATGGAAAGCCTGGGGGTGGATACCCGCCGCCGCGATGAACTGCCCGACCTGCTTGGTCTGCGAATCGACCTTGTGGTGGATCTGTGGTATGCCCAGCAGCCGTGGCACGGCGTCGATCGCGCAGAAGCCACCGCGCGCATTATCCGCCGGGCCATCGAGCTGGTGGAAGCCTCACGCCCGCTGCTACCGGGCGTACGCGAGGCAGTGGCCCTGTGTAAAGCTCAGGGCTTAAAGGTGGGGCTGGCCTCGGCCTCGCCGCTGGTGATGCTGGAGAAAGTGCTCAACATGTTCGAACTGCGCGACCAGTTTGATGCGCTCGCCTCCGCGGAACATCTGCCCTGGAGCAAACCGCACCCGCAGGTATACCTCAACTGCGCCGCTGCCCTGGGAGTCGACCCGCAGCGCTGCGTCGCGCTGGAGGATTCGGTCAACGGCATGATCGCCAGCAAAGCCGCGCGCATGCGCGCTATCGTGGTACCGGAAGCGGAGAACAGCCGCGACCCGCGCTTCGTGCTGGCGGACGTCAAGCTCCCGTCACTGCAGGCCCTGACTGCGGAAGCCCTGCTCGGATAAGGCCGCTGGCGGGTGACGCGATCGCTGTCACGCCGCCGGCAATAAAACCAAAACACTGTTTCATTTTAATTGTAATTTTGTTTTCCTGCCTCTATGCTGGTCACAGGTGGCGTCATCGTACGCCTGAAGATCAGCTGACAGAGGTGAATATGGTAATGAACGCCTTCGACCTGACGGGTAAGGTCGCCATCGTGACCGGTTGCGATACCGGACTGGGACAGGGAATGACGCTGGGCCTGGCGCAGGCCGGGTGCGATATCGTCGGCATCAACCGTAAAATTCCCCATGACACGGCAGCACAGGTTCAGGCGCTGGGTCGCCGCTTTCATGCCATTCAGGCGGATCTCAGCCTTCAGGATGAGATGAGCGTGCTGGTCGACCAGGCGGTCGCGGCGATGGGTCGGGTCGATATTCTGGTCAATAACGCCGGGATTATCCGCCGCCATGATGCCCTGACCTTCACGGAAAGCGACTGGGACGCGGTGATCGATCTGAATCTAAAAGCGGTTTTCTTTCTCAGCCAGGCGGTCGCCAGGCAGTTCATTCGCCAGGGCGATGGCGGCAAAATCATTAACATCGCCTCGATGCTCTCGTTTCAGGGTGGGATCCGCGTCCCCTCCTACACCGCCTCGAAAAGCGGCGTGCTGGGTTTGACCCGTCTGCTGGCCAACGAATGGGCCGGCCAACGCATCAACGTCAACGCCATTGCGCCAGGATATATGGCCACCAATAACACCCAGGCGCTGCGCGAAGATGAAGAACGTAACCAGGCGATCCTCGAGCGCATTCCCGCCGGTCGCTGGGGAGAACCCAAAGACCTGCAGGGGCCGGTGGTGTTTCTCGCCTCGGCCGCCGCCGACTATATTAACGGCTATACCCTGGCCGTCGATGGCGGATGGCTGGCACGCTGAGAATTTGTGACAAAGAGTTACACCGTCACCTCTTCCGTACACTGTATAAAAACCCTATACTGTATGAATCGACAGTTTAGGGTGTGTTATCATGACGGCGGAAGGCCATCTCTTCTTTTCAATCGCCTGCGCAGTATTTGCCAAAAACGCAGAGTTAACGCCGGTGCTGGCGCAGGGCGACTGGTGGCATATTGTGCCCTCTGCGGTATTGACCTGCCTGCTGCCGGACATCGATCACCCTAAGTCATTTCTCGGCCAACGGCTGAGCTGGATCTCAAAGCCCGTGGCGCGGGCCTTTGGCCACCGCGGCTTCACCCACAGCCTGCTGGCCGTCTTTGGCGCGCTGACGCTGTTCTACCTCAAGGTACCTGACAGCTGGATTGTCCCGGCGGACGCCCTCCAGGGCCTGGTGCTGGGCTATCTCAGCCACATCCTCGCCGATATGCTCACCCCCGCCGGGGTGCCGTTGCTGTGGCCCTGCCGCTGGCGCTTCCGGCTGCCGATCCTCGCGCCGCGCAAGGGTAACCAACTGGAGCGCGCTTTATGCATGGCGCTGTTCGTCTATGCCGTCTGGATGCCGCAGACGCTGGCGGACAACAGCGCAATACGCTGGTCTTCCGGAGTGATCAATTCCCTGCAAATCACCTTCAATCGCTTCATTAGTCATCAGAGTGGCCGATAAACCGCCGGAAAACACCATTTGGTTATAACCCATTCCATTTGAATATAAGTCCTTGATAACGCCTTCTGCTAACCTTGCCGTCATAAGAGCTGGTTATCCACCAGCCCAGGTTATAAAAATATCAGGAGAACGGGGATGAACTTTCCATTAATAGCGAACGTAGTCGTGTTCGCCGTATTACTGTTTGCGCTGGGGCAAACTCGCCATAAACAGTGGAGCCTGGCCAGGAAAGTGCTGGTTGGTCTGGCCATTGGTGTGGTCTTTGGTCTGGCGCTGCAGCTGATCTACGGGTCTGACAGCCAGGTGCTGAAGGATTCCATCCAGTGGTTCAATATCGTCGGTAATGGCTATGTCCAGCTGCTGCAAATGATTGTGATGCCGCTGGTCTTCGCCTCGATCCTGAGCGCGGTGGCCAGGCTGCATAATGCCTCTCAGCTGGGAAAAATCAGCTTCCTGAGCATCGGCACTCTGCTGTTCACCACGCTTATCGCTGCGCTGGTTGGCGTGCTGGTGACCAATATGTTCGGCCTCACCGCCGAGGGTCTGGTTCAGGGCAGCGCAGAAACAGCCCGTCTGAACGCCATCCAGAGCAACTATGTGGGAAAAGTGGCCGATCTCAGCGTACCGCAGCTGATCCTTTCCTTTGTGCCGAAGAACCCGTTTGCTGACCTGACCGGGGCTAACCCGACCTCCATCATCAGTATCGTCATTTTCTCGGCATTCCTCGGCGTGGCAGCGCTTAAGCTGCTGAAAGAGGATGTGGAAAAAGGCCAGCGCGTGCTGACGGCCATCGATACCCTGCAGGGCTGGGTGATGAAGCTGGTTCGTCTGGTGATGCAGCTGACCCCTTACGGCGTACTGGCCCTGATGACCAAAGTGGTTGCCGGGTCGAATCTGCAGGACATCATCAAACTTGGCGGCTTCGTGGTAGCTTCGTACATTGCGCTGGGCATTATGTTTGTCGTCCACGGCCTGCTGCTGGCGATTAACGGCATCAGCCCGCTGAAGTACTTCCGTAAAGTCTGGCCGGTGATCACCTTCGCCTTCACCAGCCGCTCCAGCGCCGCGTCGATTCCGCTGAACGTTGAAGCGCAGACCCGACGCCTGGGCGTACCGGAGTCAATTGCCAGCTTCTCCGCCTCCTTTGGCGCCACCATCGGTCAGAACGGCTGCGCCGGTATCTACCCGGCCATGCTGGCAGTCATGGTCGCGCCGACCGTGGGCATTAACCCGCTGGATCCGATGTGGATTGCCACCCTCGTGGGCATCGTCACCGTCAGCTCGGCGGGCGTCGCCGGGGTGGGCGGCGGGGCCACCTTCGCCGCGCTAATCGTTCTGCCGGCGATGGGCCTGCCGGTGACCCTGGTAGCGCTGCTGATCTCCGTCGAACCGCTGATCGACATGGGGCGTACCGCGCTGAACGTTAACGGCTCAATGACCGCCGGGACCCTGACCAGCCAGTGGCTGCGCCAGACCGACAAGTCGATTTTCGATAGCGAAGAAGAGGCCGAGCTGGCGCATCGCTAAACGGTAAGCACAAAAAAACCGCTGATTATCAGCGGTTTTTTTATTTCTGCAGCAGACTCAGGCTTCAATCTCACCTTCCTGACGCACCTGGTTAGCCCAGCGCTGGGCCGACTCCGGCACGCTGAACGCTGGCGAGCGGCGAAAATGCTCCCCCATCAGCAGAAAGGCGACATACTTCCCGCGCAAAATCCAGACATCGCGAAAATGGTCCATTTTCACGGCATGTTCCGGAGGCGCAGGCTCCACGCGCGGCACGTAGCTAATGACAGGGCGATTTTGTTGGCGCAATGGTTTCATAACAAATGGATTCACTAAACAGAGCGGGAAACAGAAACCTCTATCATAGCCGATTGTGGGCCCGTTCGTCGCCCCCCTGCCGCCGATGCGCATTTTAGGATAACTCCCTGCCCCTGCGCCGAGCGCAGGCAGCGTAATGTTCTATAGTTAGAAGGGTTTTGGTTTATCAACGACCACTTTTAGCAATGAAAGCAGGAGACGAGTAATGTCTGATAAGCACCCAAACCCTCACCACCAGCAGGCACCGGTCCACGACAGCGAGGAAGCGAAACCGGGGCTCGACTCGCTGGCGCCGGATGACCAGGAGTGGCGCCCCACGCCGAAACCCACCGCCCCAGGCGCCGAACCGACCGCCCCCGGCAGCCTGAAAGCACCGGAAACCCACAGCAGCAAACTTGACGCCCTGGAGCCGCAGCGTAAAGGCGGAGAAGACTATCCGCTGACCACCAACCAGGGCGTACGTATTGCCGACGATCAGAATTCGCTACGCGCCGGCGCCCGCGGCCCAACGCTGCTGGAAGATTTCATTCTGCGGGAGAAGATTACCCACTTTGACCATGAGCGAATTCCGGAGCGTATCGTTCATGCCCGCGGCTCTGCCGCCCACGGTTACTTCCAGCCCTACAAAAGCCTGACAGCGTTGACCAAAGCCGATTTTCTCTCGGCAGCCGATAAGATCACCCCGGTCTTTGTGCGCTTCTCCACCGTGCAGGGCGGCGCGGGGTCGGCGGACACCGTCCGCGATATTCGCGGCTTCGCTACCAAGTTTTACACTGACGAAGGGATTTTTGACCTGGTCGGCAACAACACACCGGTCTTCTTCATCCAGGACGCGATGAAGTTCCCCGACTTTGTCCACGCCGTGAAGCCTGAGCCTCACTGGGCCATCCCGCAGGGACAGAGCGCCCACGATACTTTCTGGGACTATGTCTCCCTGCAACCGGAAACGCTGCACAATGTGATGTGGGCGATGTCGGATCGCGGCATCCCGCGCAGCTATCGCACCATGGAAGGCTTTGGGATCCACACTTTCCGTCTGATCAACGCCGAGGGCAAAGCCACCTTCGTTCGCTTCCACTGGAAACCCGTCGCCGGCAAGGCGTCGCTGGTGTGGGATGAAGCGCAGAAGCTGACCGGTCGCGACCCCGATTTTCATCGCCGCGACCTGTGGGAGGCCATCGAAGCCGGGGACTACCCGGAATTTGAGCTTGGCCTGCAGCTCATCCCCGAGGAGAACGAGTTTGATTTTGACTTCGATCTGCTCGATCCCACCAAGCTGATCCCCGAGGCGCTGGTGCCGGTCTTACGGGTTGGCAAGATGGTCCTCAACCGCAATCCGGACAACTTCTTTGCCGAAAACGAACAGGCGGCCTTTCATCCCGGGCATATCGTACCGGGCATTGATTTCAGCAACGATCCGCTGCTGCAGGGGCGCCTCTTCTCTTACACCGACACGCAAATTAGCCGCCTGGGTGGGCCGAACTTCCATGAAATCCCCATCAACCGTCCAACCTGCCCGTATCACAATTTCCAGCGCGACGGGATGCACCGGATGGACATTGACACCAATCCGGCCAACTATGAGCCCAACTCCATTAACGACAACTGGCCGCGCGAGACGCCGCCAGCGGCCAAACGCGGCGGCTTTGAGTCCCTCGCCGAGCGCGTCGACGGCGAAAAAATCCGCCAGCGCAGCCCTTCGTTCGGCGAATATTACGCCCAGCCGCGTCTGTTCTGGCTGAGCCAGACGCCGATTGAGCAGCAGCATATTATCGATGGTTTCAGCTTTGAACTCAGCAAAGTGGTCCGCACCTGGATCCGCGAGCGGGTGGTCGATCATCTGGCCCACATTGATACTAAGCTGGCGGAAGCGGTCGGGGCGAACTTAGGTATCGAACTGAGCGACGATCAGCGTAACATTACCCTGCCTTCCCCGGTCAACGGCGTGGAGAAAGACCCCAGCCTCAGCCTCTACGCCGACGCCGAAGGGGATGTGAAAGGCCGTGTAGTGGCCGTCCTGCTCAACGAACGCACCTCGGCGCAGGATCTGGTCCATCTCCTGCAGGCGCTGCAGGCCCAGGGCGTGCACAGCAAGCTGCTCTACTCGCGGATGGGCGAAGTCATCGCCGACGATGGCTCTCCCCTGCCGATCGCCGGCACCTTCGCCGGTTCCCCATCGCTGACGGTGGATGCGGTAGTGGTGCCTGGCGGCGACCTCAGCGCCCTGAGCCAGAGCGGCGACGCGCGCTATTACCTGCTGGAAGCCTATAAGCATCTGAAGCCGATCCTGCTGGCAGGGGATGCGCGACAGCTGACGTCCGTTCTGCAGGTCCCAGCCCAGGGTGAAGAGGGGGTCATCGTCACCGATGCACTCGACACGCCAGCGGCGGACACACTGCTCGCCCTGATGACGGCGCATCGCGTGTGGTCGAGAAGTCCAAAAATCGCCGCTATTCCGGCGTAGTAAAAAGCCCGGCACACGGTGCCGGGCTTGATTCACTTTCCCTTTCCCCCATCGGGCTTACACGTCGCGGTAGGTTCCCAGACGATAACCCCGGTCGGCTACCGCCGCTTTCAGTGCGGCAGACGTCAGCACATCAAGCTCACCCAGCCGCGGGTAGCAGTAGGCGCTGCCCATAATGGTCTGATCGACAAAAGCCGGATGACACATCACCTCCAGGGAACGCTCCCCGCGGGCGATTGAGGCATCCAGCGTCTGCAGAAACAGTTCCTCAGAGACAGCTTCGCCGTAAAACTCGCTGCTGAAGCCTGCGCTGCTGCGCGCCGCCTGTTGATCGAGCCCACTCTGCGCCGCCACCTGGCGGTCAATACGTAACGCGATACCCTTCTCGCGGGCAAAGGCCGCCACGATGGGATAGATCGGGGAGATCATATGCACATGGTGGTGGCTGTCGAGATGCGTCGGCTCATGACCGAAGAGATCGACAAAACGACGGTACTGACACGCCAGCTCGTGGGCGATCTCCTCCAGCGGCAGGCGACCTTCTTCTGCCTGCTGCCAGATCCATTTGCCCAGCCGGCCTTCGCGGGTTAATCCCGGCATGGCCGACAGCGGCTCGCCCAGCGTCAGCACAAAGTGCATGCCGACCGCCAGCTCCGGGGTACTGCGGCTTAGCTGGGCGGCGTGGTCAATGGCCGCGCCGTTGACCAGCGCCGTGGTCGATGTCACCACGCCGTTGCGGCAGGCCTCGATAATGCCGTAGTTCTGCCCTTTACTGAGGCCGAAGTCGTCGGCATTGACGATCAATACGCGTTCCATTGGCCGCTCCTGTTAAGATTTCAGTTTTTCGATAGTCGCCGCAAAGTTCGGCAGCCATTTCTCATGGGCCAGAATCATCTCCCGCGCCAGCTGCTCGGCGTCACGATCGGAATGGATCAGCGGGCTTAAGTTCAGCGCCAGCAGCACGTCATTCAGCTCGCCGCTGATCGCCGCCTGGCTGGCCGCCACTTCGAACCCCTTGATGGTGTAGATAAGCCCCAGAACCTTCTCATCGAAATGGGTGATGCGCGGCGTCGGCTTCGCGCCGTCGCGACCTAAGGTGCAGCTCATCTCGACCGCCCAGTCCGCCGGGATATTATCCACGTGGCCATGATGCGGGATATTCACATAGTGCTCAGTCTGCTTGTCGTTATAGATAGCGTTGATCACTTCGCAAGCGGCATCGGAGTAATAGGCGCCGCCGCGCTGCTCCAGCTCCTTCGGCTTGACCTTGAGATCCGGATTTTTATACAGCTCGAACAGCTGTTTCTCCACCTTCTGCACCACCTGGGCGCGCGCGCCGCCCTTATAGTACTCGCCCATCTCAATCGCCAGCATCTCTTTTGGCTTAAAGTAGTAGAGCAGATAGGAGCATGGGATCAGGCGCAGGGAGCGGATCAGCCCCTCGCTAAACGGCAGGTCGAAAATATTTTTCACCGAGTTCGCGGTCAGGCGGCCAGAGGCCACGCCGTCCAGCAGTTCATCGAAGCGCGAGACGCCGTTAACCAGCACGTCGCGGACGAACACCAGATGATTCAGACCGAACAGGTCGATATTCAGCTCATCGCTCGGGCTGAGCTGCAGCACGTCGGTGATGAACATCTTCATGCCGATAGGAATGTTGCACACGCCGATAAAGCGTTTGAAACTGGTGTGGCGATAGACCGCCTCGGTGACCATGCCCGCCGGGTTGGTGAAGTTGATGATCCACGCGTCCGGGCAAATCTCCTGCACATCTTTTACGATATCAAAAATCACCGGGATGGTGCGCAGCCCTTTAAACAGCCCACCCGCCCCGTTGGTCTCCTGGCCCAGGTAGCCGTGGCTCAGCGGAATACGCTCATCTTTTTCACGCGCCTTCAGCTGGCCCACGCGCAGCTGGGTGGTGACAAAATCCGCGCCCTGCAGCGCCGCACGGCGATCCAGCGTTTTATAGACCTTCATCGGCACGCCGGCTTTTTCCACCATCCGCTCGCACAGCGCATGGATAATATCGAGCTTCTCCTGGCCCTCTTCCACGTCCACCAGCCACAGTTCAGTGACCGGCAGTTCATGGTAACGTTTCAGAAAGCCTTCCAGTAATTCCGGGGTATAGCTGCTGCCGCCGCCAATAGTGACTACTTTTAATTTCTGGCTCATCTTTTTCTCCCTTGGGCGCTACGCCTGGACGCAGGCCGCTCTCCGCAACAATGCGGACAGTTAACTTGAATGATTTACGGTATAAACCGGGCGGCTAAAACCGCGCGGGTTTAATTAATACTGGTCAAATGTTTGCGATAACTGCTCGGCGTAAACGACGTCAGTTTTTTAAAGGTTTTAATAAACAGGCTCGGGCTACTGTACCCGGATTCATACGCAATATCCGTCACCGAATAGTTGGTAATTTCCAGCTGCTTTTTGGCAAAGTTAATACGGATATCATTAATTATCTGCATCGGCGTTTTACCATAATAGCGCTGGGTCGCCCGGGTTAAATATTCCTGCGTTTTTCCCGAGAGACGAACCATATTCTCGAGCGCGCCCTCACCGAATTTCAGCTTATCGTGCATGGCCTCAACGGTATTTTTTAGCCATTGCGGAATAACATCGGCAACCGGCTCTTCGCGATAGTGGCGTAAACGGTTAATGACATAAAAGGAAACCAGCTCGATAAATTCGTCAAATTCCGTTTCGCGAAAATTGAGTGAGGCGATGACCGACTCAACGTAGCCGAGAAAAGCGCTCTGCACGGCGTAAACCTGGGAGGCCACCAGGCCAAACGGCAGCAGCGGCAGATAATGTTTCTCAAAGAAGCGTCTGCTGATGCCGACGTTAAGGATGCGCGTCGCCCCAAATTCGTAAAAGCTCTGGTGGTGCGAACCCATCGGGATAAAGACGAAATCCCCGCGCTCCAGCAGCACCCGTTTGCCATTGATCTCCTGGTAATAGCGCCCGGTTAATACCACGGTAAATTCGTAGTAATCATGCTGGTGAAGCCCGCTCACGCTTTCCGTTTTGTTATAGATGACCACATGAAAGTTCTTCCCGTTGAACAGCTGTTGTTCTCTGGCGGTACTGATCTCGGTGGTCATCATCCTGGGCTGCCTCATCGTCGCGATGGCCTATTGTACCTTCTCGTGCAGCTCAATCAATTCGGCGACCAGCTCACGGGCCAGCATCGAGGTCATCAGATGGTCCTGAGCATGCACCAGCACCAGGCTGACCTTCATTTTGCCTTCACCTTCATCGCTTTCAATAAGCTGGGTCTGCACGCGATGCGCCTCGCTCAGCGCCTGGCGCGACTGCTCCATCATCGCTTTCGCCGCGGCAAAATCGCCCTGCTTCGCCTGCTTCAGCGCGCCATAGGCCAGGCTGCGGGCCTGTCCGGAGTTGATAATCAACCCCATCACCACCTCTTCGAGGTCATTTTCCGGGGTTTCTACCGCGTCGATGTTGTCCAGATCAAACATAATATTTCCCTCATTTATCAGGCGGTACGGGGCACTGCCCGTACCGCGCGGTATCAGAATTTCAGTGCGTTAGCGATGTCTTCTTCGCTCTCTTCCTGCTCGATGACGGTCTGCGCTTTATTCGACAGCACCACAAACGGCAGGTAGACCAGAGTCGCGACGCCAAGGTTGAACAGGGCCACCAGCAGGGCGGCCACGCTGCCGTTACTGTTAAAGAACGCTCCCAGACCGGTCGGCATGGTCCACGGCGCCAGGTTGGTCACCGGTGGGATAATCCCCAGGCTGTAGGCCGCCAGCGTAATGGCCGCCAGAATCGGCTGGACCAGCACGAAGGGGATGAACATCACCGGGTTCATAATGATCGGCAGACCAAACAGAATCGGTTCGTTAATCTGGAAGATGCCTGACGGCAGTGCCAGCTTCGCCACCTGACGATGGTCAGCGCGACGGGAAGCGATAAAGATGGCGATAATCAGACCCAACGTTGCCCCGGAGCCACCCAGCAGGATGTAGGAGTCGAGCATCGGCTTGGCCCAGAAGTGGAACTGTTTGCCTGCTTCGATAGCCGCATCAACCGAGCCGTACTGGTTGTACAGCGCGATGTTTTCCAGCGCCCACGGGGTCATGATGCCGTTATCCAGCGCCGTCAGCGCCAGGGAACCGTGCACACCGAAGAACCACAGCAGGGAGTTAAAGATAACGTATGCCCAGCCAACCACGCTGCCCATCGCCGCCAGCGGCGTGGAGATCGAGTCCATGATGATCTGGTGGAAGTTGCTGCCGTAGCTCGACAGGGCCCACGAGATAATGCCGAAGATAGAGAGGATCAAGAAGCCCGGGATCAGCGCGGAGAAAGAGCGCGATACTGACCCTGGCACGCTGTCCGGCAGTCTGATCACCCAGTTACGACGGATCACGAAGGTGAACAGTTCCGCGACAACCAGACCGATAATCATCCCGGAGATGATGTTCTGCCCGCCCAGCCAGTTGGCGCCCACCGCATAGGCTTCGCCCACGCTATACGGGGTCACGGTCATGAAGGCCGCCACAGCCAGCAGGCCCGCGGCCATCGGGTCGACTTTGCGCTCTTCCGCCAGCGCGGAGCCGATAAAGAACGGCGCCATCAGCGACATAATGCCGAGGGTACCGTTATAGACGTTCCCGCCGATAGCCTTAAAGCCGTTTAAGGTTTCAATGGTGGAGGCATCCAGTCGAATGCCCATAGAATAAAAGAAAGAGCCTTCGCCGAAGCTCAGAAAAACGTTGTTAATTAATACAAACATGGCCCCGGCGAGGGTCAACGGCATTAACTTAATAAATCCGTTTTTAATCGCATTAATATGCGGCTGCTTTCCTATTTTCACTGCAAAAGGAAGGAGTACCTTTTCAAGCGAGTCGATCACTTTACTCATAGTCAATGCCCTTAAAAGCCGCAATAAACTATTACGGCGATGATGTATGAAATTACTCTTTGACGGGAAAATAAACTCTTTATTTTTTGACGTCCGGCAACAGAGTGCCGCCAGGCGTCAAAATACATCGAGTTTTAAAAGTTAAAATTATTGTGCTGCAGCTTTCTTAATGGCCGCGACGGCGGCTTTCAATACACCTAAACCATCCACCTTGCCATACAGAAGAGAATCGATGACTTCTACCGGTTTATTCGGCAGCAGGCGCTGAATTTCCGGTAACATATACGCAATTTGTGGCCCTAATAATACCACGTCGGCTTCCGGTCCCTTTTCACCTGCCAGGGTTTCGGGATAGGCTTCAATAATGACCGGGACTTCGTATTTTTCTGCCTGCGCGCGCATTTTGGAGACCAGCAGTGATGTAGACATGCCTGCCGAGCAGAAGAGATAAATGTGTTTCTTTTCCATGAACGCTTCCTCAATGTGTGAGACCAGGGCCTTCAGCAACCGCTGAGAGCCGGTAAGACTGGTAACATCCGGTTAATTCTGTTTATGGGTTGAGTATACGGCAAGCTGAGCCGCCAGGATAATTCGCTGTTGAACAGAATTGTCTCTCATTGACCTCTGGTTTTGACTACCCTCACATTTTCACCCAAATAATTCGCGCAATTAAATAAGCATCAGTACTCGCAAAAAAGCCCGACCAGTGGTCGGGCTTACGTAGGGCTCAGTAAACAGTAGGAAGCTTACTTGGCGTTGCGCGGGTCAGTATCATACTCGGCGCAGGTCTGGTAGCCGGAGTTAATCACATGGCCGGTGTCGTCGAGGGCCACAAAGTAGGTCTCTACTTTACCATCCCGTTGACCGAGGATGTAGGTCTGGCAGGTGCCGCGGGCATGAACCATGGTCACTTCCGTTGAAGGTTTGCCAGCGATCTGCATCACCTGCTGACGCGACATCCCTTTCTTCACATCTTTCACCACCGGCTGGGTAAACTGGTCTTTGGTACGATCGTAAGCGGTACAGCCCGCCAGTAAGGTTAACGCGACGGTGACGCCCAGTATTCCTGCTAAGCTTTTGTTCATTTTGGTTCCTCTTTTCTACTGTGTAACGATAAGCCTGGAATAAATAGTGTTATTTTTCAAGCCGAACAGCGAAATCATGTCTGATTGTGTTATTGCGTAAACAGGATTGACGCGCCGCTGCCGACCGGCGGTTTCTCCCGCGCAGTGGCATCTATAATGAAATCCTATGTCATTGATTGCCTTCTTTTCCGGCAGTCAAAACCCCGGTCCTTGTCGTTTCAGCGGCAAAGAGGTAGCTTTAAGCCAACAGCTTGCCAAACAGATTCACTTTCGGAGGGCGCGATGACGCTACAACAAGAGATTATTCAGGCGCTGGGCGCAAAGCCGCAGATTGATGTCGCCGGCGAGATCCGCCGCAGCGTCGATTTCCTGAAGTCCTACCTGCAGACCTACCCGTTTATTAAATCGCTGGTGCTGGGTATCAGCGGCGGCCAGGACTCCACCCTGACGGGGAAACTGTGCCAGATGGCGATTAATGAACTGCGTGCCGAAACGGGCGACAGCAGCCTGCAGTTTATTGCCGTTCGGTTGCCCTATGGCGTGCAGGCGGATGAGCAGGACTGCCAGGACGCCATCGCCTTTATCCAGCCTGACCGGGTGCTGACGGTGAATATCAAAGCCTCGGTACTGGCCAGTGAACAGGCGCTCCGCGAAGCGGGGATCGAACTGAGCGACTTTGTTCGCGGTAACGAAAAAGCCCGTGAGCGGATGAAGGCCCAGTACAGCATCGCCGGAATGACCAAAGGGGTGGTGGTCGGCACCGACCATGCGGCGGAAGCGATTACCGGCTTCTTCACCAAATATGGCGACGGCGGCACCGACATCAACCCAATTTTCCGCCTGAACAAACGTCAGGGCAAACAGCTGCTGGCCCATCTCGGCTGCCCGGAACATCTGTATAAGAAGCTGCCGACCGCCGACCTGGAAGACGATCGCCCCTCCCTGCCGGATGAAGTGGCCCTGGGTGTCACCTACGAGAACATCGACGATTATCTGGAAGGCAAAACGCTGGATCCCAGTATCGCCAAAACGATCGAAGGCTGGTATCTGAAAACCGAACACAAGCGTCGGCCACCGATCACCGTCTTTGACGATTTCTGGAAAAAATAGTCCCTCCCCGCCCCGGCCCGCGCCGGGGTTATTTTTTGCGCTTTTCGCCGCAAAAACCGCCTGCTATACTGGATGGATAGACAGTATCAGGAGTTATTGTGGCCAGAAAGCAATCTGCCCCGCGTCTGGAGTTTGAAGCGGCGGCGATCTATGAATATCCCGAACATCTTCGCCCGTGGCTGGAGGCGCTGCCAAAGCTGCCGGGCGTCTATCAGTTTCACGGCGACAGCGACACAATGCCGCTCTATATCGGTAAGAGCGTCAACCTTCGCAGCCGTGTGTTATCTCACCTGCGCACGCCCGAAGAGGCCGCGATGCTGCGTCAGTCGCGGCGTATCACCTGGCAGCGCACCGCAGGCGAGCTGGGAGCGCTGCTGCTGGAGGCGCGGCTGATTAAAGAGCAGCAGCCACTGTTTAACAAGCGGCTACGGCGTAACAAGCAGCTCTGCGCCTGGCGACTTGCGGACCACCGGCCGCAGATTGTCTATGCCCGCGAGGTTGATTTCTCGCACCAGCAGCATCTCTATGGCCTGTTCGCCAACCGGCGGGCGGCGCTGCAGATGCTGCAGAGCCTTGCCGACGAACAGCGCCTCTGTTATGGCCTGCTTGGTCTGGAACCGCTCAGCCGCGGCCGCGCCTGCTTTCGCTCCGCGCTGGGCCGCTGCGCCGGCGCCTGCTGTGGAAAGGAGAGCGTGGAGGCGCACAGCGAGCGCCTGCTGGCGCAGATGAGTAAACTGCAGCTGGTGTGCTGGCCGTGGGCGGGGCCAGTGGCGCTGGAGGAGCGCGGCCCGGATATGACGCAGTATCACGTCATTCATAACTGGCTGTGGCTGGGCGCCGTCGACTCGCTCGACCAGGCCGCGGAGTTGACCCGTCTGCCCGCCGGATTCGACCAGGATGGTTACAAGATCCTCTGTAAGCCCCTGCTCAGCGGCAACTACCCGCTGCACCCGCTTGGCTGAGAAACCACCAATAAAAAAACCGCCGGCCCTGCCCAACGCCTGATGGCATTATTGGGCAAGACCGGCGGTCTTGATTCAGTTCGCTACATTATTCAGCAGGTGCAGGCATTTTACCTGCCGGCGCGTTGCGTTCTGTCAGATGCTTCTCAAAATTAGCATTGAACTGTTTTTTCTGCTCTGGAGTCAGAATGTTGTAGATCTTGTTCTGCGTTTCCAGGCGGGACAGCGCCATCGCTTTATGCTGCGCTTCCATCTTATCGATCTGCGCTTCCGCTTTCGCCTTATCGAAGGTGTCGCTGGCGATCAGATCGTGCATCGCGCGGCGTTCGTCGAGGGACGGACGCTTCATGTTCTCACGCTGGCTCTTCATGATGTCGCGGATCTGTTGCTTCTGCGCATCGGTCAGGTTCAGGCCTTTAAACATCATGTCATGCTGACCCGGGCCGCCTTTATGATGCATCATCATCGGCTTGCTGTCGCTCGGCGCGGTGGTGGTATCGGCGGCGTGTGCCAGGTTAGCCGCGCCCAGAGCCAGAGTAGAGGCAACAAACAGTGCAGTGAGTTTCTTCATCATTCAATCCTTACTTTACGTTATTCTTACGGCGCGTTGCCGTGTTGACGAGATTAACTTTACGACGTTAATCGTCAATTAGTCAGAGCAAGAGTAAAACAATGAAAGTGTAAAAAACAGTTTCTCGCCAATTATGGAGAAAATAAGGAATTTAGCCGAAGAATTGCAATAAAAAATAAATAACGTACTGTTTTTCAGAGAAATTATGGAGAGTATAAAGGAGGGGAGATTAAAAACAAAGCATTTTACCAGGAATAATCTGCAAATTTACACTGGCGCACGAAAAAATAAGATGGCGAAAAAAGACGCGAGAAATAAAGCAGGCCGCCCGGCGGACGGCTTGCCCTCAGGATAATTTCTCCAGCATCAGGCCGGCGCGCAGTCCCTTCGCCACCGTCGGATTGGGAAACAGGACATACTCCGGCTCAGGCCCCACCACATACCGCGTCTCGCCCTCCTCCGCCAGCAGCGTGCCGGGTTCGAAGGGGGTGAAGTTCAGCGTCTGATCCGCCATATGCAAGCGGAAATCATCGCTATGGCGGGTGATCTGCTGTACCACCCGGTAGCGCAGCGGCGCCGGGGCGTCGGCAATGGCCAGATCCCCCACCAGCAGCCGGGAAAGCGCGCCTTCGGCGGCGGCAAACTGCGTCAGATCGTTTTCACCCAACGGCAGCGCTTTGCCCAGCTCAAGGGTGCAGGCCAGCGCCGCGAACCGTTCGCAGCTGAAGTGGGTGAAGGTCCCGCCTGGCTGGCGATGAAACACCAGCGCCTCCAGCCCGGCGCCGCCCAGCCAGTGAAGAAAATCCTCCTCCCACGGCGTATCGCGGGCCGGGAGCACGCCGAAGCGCGGATGTAGCGAGCCGCGGATCGCGGTATGCAGATCGAGGTGCCAACGAGGACCACCGTGGTCGCGATAGAAGCGGGCCACCGCCTGCTCCAGCCGCTGCGCCCGCTGCGTCTCCTCACTGAGCGGAAACTGCCGCCAGCGCTCGCCAAACATCCGGTTCATATCACTGTGCAGATAGCGCTTATTCGCCCGCAGCGCCGGTGGGTTGCCAACGATCACCAGCAACCGCCAGCGCAGCGGGAGTGCCTCCCGGACCAGTCGCTGCACCAGGTGGTCGACTATCTCCACCGGTGCCGTTTCGTTGCCATGAATGGCGCAGGAGAGTACCAGCCCGCGCTCGCAGCGCGCATGCGGCGTCAGCTCGAGGATCCCTTCTCCCAACCAGTGCCAGCGAAAGTGCGCCGTCTCGCCGTGAAAATGGTGGGGCAAACGCCCCGCCAGGGTTAATGCCAGAAAATGTTCCACCGCGCCCCCTTATTGCTGAAATGGATAAACCGAACCGAGCTGCAGGATCTGGGTCAACCGATCCAGCGCGTCACGCCCTTCCCGCAGCAGTTGCGGGTCGGCGAGGTCGGCCTGGGTAAGGCGATCGCGATAGTAGCGATCCACCCAGTCATTGAGGGTGGCAAACAGCGTATCGTTCATCAGGACGTGCGGATTGACCGCCTGATACTCCTCGGCCGTCAACACCACCCGCAGGCGCAGGCACGCCGGACCGCCGCCGTTGGCCATACTCTCGCGCAGATCGAACACCTGTAGCGCGGCGATGGGGTTGTCCCCGGCCAGCAGCTCATTGAGGTATTCCCAGACGCCGGCATGCTCCTGCGCTTCGTGGGGCAGGATCAGCGCCATGCTGCCATCCGCCCTGCTCAGCAGCTGGCTGTTGAACAGATAGGTGGCAACCGCCTCTGCCACCGTGACCCGACTGGCGGGGACCACCAGCGGCGTAAAACCAGGCACCCGCTGCGCCAGCTGCTGGAGAAGCGCGGTCTGGTCGGCAAAGGCCTGCTCATGGCAGAACAGGACCTGACGGTTGCTCACCGCGATAACATCGTTATGAAAAACCCCCGTGTCGATCGCCGTCGGATGCTGGCGGGCGAAGATCAGCTGGCGGGGATTGACCTGATTGAGGCGCGCTACCGCCTGGCTGGCCTCAAGGGTTTGCCGCGCCGGATAGCGACGCGGCGCCTCATCGCTCCCCCGGCGGCGGCCATAGACAAAGAGCTGGACGCCGGGGGCGCCATACTCGCCGCCGAGACGGTTATGGTTCGCCGCCCCTTCGTCGCCAAACCAGGCCGAGGCGGGCAGCGCCGGGTGGATGGCAAATCGCGTGCGGTCGGGGAATATCGCCTGCAGCAGCGCCTCTGTGGTCGGTGCTTCGCTGGCGCGGTGGAATTTATCCTGCAGATTCGCCACCGTCAGGTGCACCAGGCCATCCAGCGAATCGGCGGAGGGACAGACCGTCGCCGCGTTCGCCACCCACATCGCCGAGGCCGAACTCACCGCCGACAGCAGATCCGGATCCTGCTGCGCCGCCCGGGCCACCACCTGCTCATCGCCACCGCTAAAGCCCAGCTGGCGCAGGAGCGGCACGTTCGGTCGCTCGTGCGGCGGGATCACTGCCTGCGGGTAGCCGGCGTCGGCGAGGGCTTTCATTTTTTTCAGCCCTTGCTTTGCCGCCAGCTGCGGGTTCGACACCCGGTGGCGGTGCCGGGTGGAAGCCTCGTTGCCAAAGGAGAGCCCGGCGTAGTGATGGGTCAGCCCGGGCAGACCGTCAAAGTTGACTTCGCGGGCGGTCATGACGCCTCCCCGGCAAGAAAGTCGAGCCCCGGGTTCAGGCTGGCGGGCAGCGTCAGGGTCGGCGATTCAAGGCTGGCCATCGGCCAGGCGCAATAATCGGCAGCATACCAGGCCCCCGGACGATGGTTACCGGACGCCCCGGTGCCGCCGAACGGCGCGGTACTCGCCGCCCCGGTCAGCGGTTTGTTCCAGTTGACTATCCCTGCCCGCGCCTCGAGCAGCAGTCGATCAAACTTCTCCCGTTCCGGAGAGATTAACCCACAGGAGAGGCCGAAGCGGGTGGCGTTGGCTAAGGCAATCGCCTCCTCGAACGTGTCGTAGCGCCAGACGCCAAGCAGCGGGCCAAACACCTCTTCATCTTCAACATTGGCCACGTCGCTCATGTCGACAATCCCCGGCGTCAACAGCGACGTTCCGGCCTGCAGCAAACGTGGCTCCAGCAGCGTGACCGCGCCAGCGGCGACCCGCTGCAGCCATGCCTGATGCACTTTCTGCGCGGCCGGTTCAGAGATAAGCCCGCCGAGAAACGGCTGCGGCTCGGCGTCCCACGCCGCCGGGATCAGCCGCTGGCACACCGTCACCAGCCGGGAGAGGAAGGCATCGCCCGCCTCGCCGCGCCGGACCAGCAGACGGCGGGCGCAGGTGCAGCGCTGGCCGGCGGTAATAAAGGCGGACTGGATGGTCAGATGCACCGCGGCATCCACGTCCCGCGGATCGTCGACGATCAGCGGGTTATTGCCGCCCATCTCCAGCGCGAGGATCTTCTGCGGCTGCCCGGCCAGCTGGCGATGCAGATGAAAACCGGTGGTTGAGCTGCCGGTAAACAGCAGCCCGTTGATATCCGCCTGACCGCTGAGCGCCTCGCCGGTTTCCCGACCGCCCTGCACCAGGTTGAGCACCCCGGCGGGCAGGCCGGCCTGCTGCCATAGCTTCACCACCGCTTCGCCGCTGCACGGGGTGAGTTCGCTGGGTTTAAAGACCACAGTATTGCCCGCCAGCAGCGCCGGTACGATGTGCCCGTTCGGCAGATGGCCGGGAAAGTTATAGGGGCCAAACACCGCCAGCACGCCATGCGGCCGGTGACGCAGCGTGGCGGCGCCGTCGGGCAGATCGCTGTGCTGTTCGCCGGTGCGGACGTGGTAGGCCTTCACCGAGATCGCCACCTTGTTGATCATCGCCGTCACTTCCCCGGCCGCCTCCCAGCGCGGCTTTCCGGTCTCGGCGCCGATCATCGCCGTCAGCTCAGCCTTACTGGCCTCCAGCAGGGCGGCAAACTTTTCAACGATCGCCTGACGGTCGGCAAACGGCAGCCGCGCCCAGGCCGGGAACGCCTGGCGGGCAGCCGCCACCGCCTCAGCAACCTGCCCGGCATCCGCCGCTTCGCCCTGCCACACAACCTTCAGGTTAACCGGATCCTGTTTACTGAAACCTGGCCCACGACCGGGCCGCCACTCGCCATTAATCCACAGACTCATGCGGTTTTCTCCTCAGGGATCAGGCGCACCATGCGTACCTGGTCGCCGGCATGACACTTCAGCATATCCAGTTCGCGGGCGCTGAGGGTCAGGGTGTCGCCATCCGGGTCGGCATGCACCAGCAGAGCGCGGAACTGGTGATACTGTTCATTCGCCACCAGGCACAGCGGCCAGTCACCGGGTGGGGTTTCACCGGCCTCGGTGGTCACCAGACGGCTTTTGCGGATCGCCCGCACCCGGTCGATGTCGCACTCCAGAGTCGGGCCGCCGTCGAAAATATCGATGTAGTTCAGGTAGCGGAACCCCTCTTTCTCCAGCACCGTCCGGGCCGGGGCGGTCTGCGGATGAACCTTGCCGATCACCGCCTGCGCCTCAGGGGAAAGGAAATCGATATACAGCGGATGCTTGGGCATCAGGGCGGCAATGAAAGCCTTCTGTCCGGTGCCGCACAGGTAGTCGGCGCGGGAAAACTCCATGGCGAAAAAGCGTTTGCCCAGGCTCTCCCAGAACGGCGAGTAGCCCTGCTCGTCAATCACCCCGCGCATCTCGGCGACCACCTTCTCATTAAAGCGCTCGCGAAAGGCGGCCATAAATAAGAAGCGCGATTTCGACAGCAGATAGCCATTGCCCTCTTTGCGCCACTGCGGGTCGAGGAACAGGGTACACAGCTCACTGCTGCCGGTATGGTCGTTGCTGAGAAACAGCGTCGGCAACGCCTGATAGACGTTGAGCTCCTTCGAGGCATGGACCTGGGTGCCGACCCGGTAGTTATACCAGGGATCGTTGAGCCCCACCGCCACCTCGATCGCGCAGATGCCCACCACCGCGCCGCTTTCGCTCTCCTCCAGCACAAAGACATAGCCCTGCTCGCTTTTCGGTAGCTCGCCGCGCCAGGTCTGCTGCGAGCGGGCGATCCGCGCCGCGAGGGTCGCTTCATCCACCGGCAGCGAGGTCAGCCCGCCGCCGGTCTCCGCTGCCAGCTTCAGCAGCCCGGGCAAATCGCCCGGCTCCACCGGTCGAATAACCATCATGATGAAACTCCTGCCACGAAACGCGCGCAGGCCCGCTCGACGCGATCCAGCCCGCTATTCACCTCTTCTTCACTGACGTTCAGCGCCGGCGCAAAACGCACCACATTAGCGCCGGCGATCAGGATCATCACCCCCTCTTCCGCCGCCAGGTTGCTGAGCGTTTTCGCCTTCCCGGCCCAGGCGTCGTTCAGTACGCAGCCGAGCAGCAGTCCCAGGCCGCGGATCTCCTTGAACAGACCATAGCGGGCGTTGATCGCCTGCAGACGCTCGCAAAACCACTGGTGGCGCTGTCTGACGCCGGAGAGGACTTCCGGGGTGTTGACGATCGACAGCAGCTCGCCGGCCACCGCCCCGGCCAGCGGGTTGCCGCCGTAGGTGGTGCCGTGGGTACCGACGGTCATCACGCTGGCGCAGGCCTCTGTCGCCAGCAGCGCGCCGATAGGGAAACCGCCGCCCAGCGCTTTGGCGGTGGTCAGCACATCGGGCGTCACGCCGTAGTGCATATAGGCATACAGCTCGCCGGTGCGCCCGACCCCGGTCTGCACTTCATCGAAAATCAGCAGAGCGTTGTGCTGGTCGCAAAGCTGGCGCAGGCCGCGTAAAAACTCGCCGCTGGCCGGCACCACGCCCCCTTCGCCCTGCACCGGCTCGACGATCACCGCGCAGGTTTGGTCATTGATTAAGGCCTTTGCCGACTCGAGATCGTTAAACACCGCATGCTGGATCTGTGGCGGCAGCGGGGCAAAATCCCGGGAGTAGGCCGGCTGACCGCCCGCCGAAACGGTGAACAGCGTCCGCCCGTGGAAGGCGTTCTGGAAAGCGACGATGCCGCTTTTCTCACTGCCAAAGCGATCGTGGGCATATTTACGCGCCAGCTTGAGCGCCGCCTCATTGGCCTCAGCGCCGGAGTTACAGAAGAAGACCCGGTCGGCGAAGGTGGCATCGATAAGCATTTTGGCCAGACGCAGGATCGGCTCATTGGTGTAGCCGTTGCCGGTATGCCAGAATTTGCTGGCCTGGTCAGTCAGGGCTTGCACCAGACGCGGATGGGCGTGCCCCAGCGCGTTCACGGCGATGCCGCCGGCAAAATCGATATACTCTTTGCCCTGCTGATCCCACAGCCGCGACCCGGCGCCCCGCACCGGAATAAACGCCGCTGGCGCGTAGACCGGCATCATCCATTCATCAAAGTGGTTACGCGTAATTGACTGAGACATATCGACCTCTTCCGGTAAATTAAAAGTAGCAATAATGTTAATAAATATGAGTTATTACGCTGTAAATGTAGATTGCACGGTTCGTGCCAGCCAGCGATAAAAATGCATAAACCGGTTGAGATAACGCAGAATCAAGGAGTTACAGCCGAACGCTATTCACATAAAATGCATATTTAGTGAATAAGTATCCGATAAAGGGGGATAAACAGTGATTAAAGAAGATAAGTTATGCAACGGTAAGATATAATTCTGTAATTGTGATCCTCTGCGAAATTTATCGTAGATATTTGCCCTTTTTTGGCGCGGCATGCCCGTAAAAGGGGCAACCACGGCACGCTCATGCGCAGCGATTGGCAGAATGACGCATCCGGTGGCAGCCAGCCAGGCGAATTTCTGCTACCATCCCTGCACTATTCACCTTGCACAGTGGCAGCGACTATGAAATTCGTCTCTTTTAATATCAACGGCCTGCGCGCCCGCCCACACCAACTGGCCGCCATCGTCGAAAAACACCAGCCGGACGTGATTGGCCTGCAGGAAACCAAAGTTCACGACGATATGTTCCCTCTCGAAGAGGTCGCCAAACTCGGCTATAACGTCTTTTATCATGGACAAAAAGGCCATTATGGCGTCGCGCTGCTGACCAAAGAGACGCCGATTGCCGTCCGCCGCGGTTTCCCGGACGATGGCGAAGAGGCTCAGCGCCGCATCATCATGGCGGAGATCCCGTCGCCTTTCGGCAACGTCACGGTGATTAACGGTTATTTCCCACAGGGTGAAAGCCGCGATCATGAAACCAAATTCCCGGCCAAAGCGGCGTTCTATCAGAATCTGCAGAACTATCTGGAGACCGAACTCAACAAAGAGAATCCGGTGCTGATCATGGGCGATATGAACATCAGTCCCACCGATCTCGATATCGGTATTGGTGAAGAGAACCGCAAACGCTGGCTGCGTACCGGCAAATGTTCCTTCCTGCCGGAAGAGCGGGAGTGGATGGATCGCCTGCTGGGCTGGGGCCTGGTGGATACCTGGCGTCAGGCTAATCCGGACAATCAGGAGCACTTCTCGTGGTTCGATTACCGCTCCAAAGGCTTCGACGATAACCGCGGGCTGCGCATCGACCTGCTGCTGGCCAGCCAGCCTCTGGCCCAGCGCTGCGTGGAGACCGGAATCGATTATGAGATCCGCGGAATGGAAAAACCGTCCGACCACGCGCCGGTGTGGGCCACCTTCCGGCCATAATTTACGCCCTTCTCTTGCCTCCCGCTGTGCGGGGGGCAGAATTTCCTGAGCAAAATCAACAAAGCGACGGTAAACCATTGTGACGGTCGTCGGAACAGGATACTGTCGCGCGCACTTTTTGATGTCCACTGCGTCCAGACTGTACAGGAGCACCCCTCATGCAAAAGAAGCCGTCATCCGGCCATTGGTAAAGGGCTGGGACTTCTCGCGCTGATGGCCACGCTGGCCGTTATCAGCCATCGCGTCGGTCTCCACGATCTGCTGACTCACCTTCATCTGCTTCAGGACACCCTGCGCCATCAGGGCGCCTGGGGGTATCTGGTCTATGTCGCGCTGTTTATCATTGCCACCCTGTGTCTGATCCCCGGCAGCCTGCTGGTGATCGCCGGCGGGATGCTCTTCGGCCCGCTGACAGGTTCCCTGCTCTCGTTTGCCGCCGCCACCCTCGCCTCCGCGCTGTCGTTTTTAATCGCCCGCTGGCTTGGGCGTGACCTGCTGCAGCGCTATGTGGGCCATACCGCCGCCTTTCAGGCGATTGAGCGCGGTATCGCCCGCAGCGGCTGCGATTTCCTGATCCTCACCCGCCTGGTGCCGCTCTTTCCCTACAACATTCAGAATTACGCCTACGGCCTGACGGCGATCCCTTTCTGGCCCTTTACCCTGATCTCCGCCGTGACTACCCTGCCGGGCCTGGTCATCTATTCGGTAATGGCCAGCGAGCTGGCCCGCGAGGGCGTAACTCTCGCCTTCGCGCTCAAACTGAGCCTCGCCGGCGGGCTGCTGTTTGCCCTGGTGCAGATGGGCAAACGGTTTGCCCGCGCCCGCCGTATGGCAACGCCCGGCGAGGAGGTGCGCCATGACCCAACCTGATCGCCGTCACCTGCGCCGCGCCCGGCTGGCCCTTGCCGTGGTGGCCGTCGCCGGGCTGGCCGCCTGGTGGTGGTTCCCCGGCGGGCGAACCTTTCTGCAGCAGAGTCTGACGGCGTTAGCCTCCCTGGATCCGCAGCAGGTCAGAGGGTTTCTCGCCGCCTGGGGGCCGCAGGCCGCGCTGGTCTCATTTGCGCTGATGATCCTCCAGGCGATCGTCGCTCCGCTGCCGGCTTTCCTGATTACCCTGGCGAACGCCGCCCTGTTCGGCGCCTTCTGGGGCGGTGCGCTGTCATGGTTCAGCGCCATGGTCGGGGCCGGGCTCTGCTTCTGCATCGCCAGAGCGCTGGGGCGCGAAGTGGTGGAAAAACTCACCGGCCGCGCGGTGCTGCGCAGCGTCGACGGCTATTTCACTCGCTTTGGCCCGCAGACGATCCTGGTCTGCCGCCTGCTGCCGTTTGTGCCGTTTGACCCGGTCAGCTATGCCGCCGGACTAACCTCGCTGCGCTTCTGGCCCTTTATGCTGGCCACCGGCGTGGGCCAGCTGCCGGCGACTATCGTCTATTCCTGGGCCGGGAGTCTGCTCACCGGGGGCACCTTCTGGCTGGCCACCGGGCTTTCGCTGCTTTTTACCCTGGCGGTGGTCATCTCTATCGCCAAAAATATTTACCGTGAACGTCATAAGAGATCGTCGCCATGAGCTTACCCCCGCTGGATTCTGTCCCCCTGATCCTTCGTCCGCAGGCCTGGCTGCACCGCCGGCATTACGGCCAGGTGCTGAGCCCCATTCGCTGGTGGGGACGGATCCCATGGCTGTTTTACCTGGTTTCGCTGTTCGTGGGCTACATTGAACGCCGCCGCTCGCCGCTGGATCCGGTGCTGCGGTCGCTGGTCAGCGCCCGCATCGCCCAACTGTGCCACTGTGAATTCTGTATCGATATCACCAGCATGACCCTCGCCGCGCGGAGCGGCAGCCAGGACAAGCTGCTGGCGGTCGCCGACTGGCGCAGCAGTACGCTGTTCAGCGAAAAAGAGCGTCTGGCGCTGGCCTATGCCGAAGCCGCCACCCAGACGCCGCCGGAGGTGGATGATGCCCTGCGCAGCGCGATGGCCGCGCATTTTGACGCCAGGGCGCTCACCGAGCTGACCGCCCTGATCGGCCTGCAAAATTTATCAGCGCGGTTCAATGCCGCGATGGCGATCCCGGCCCAGGGGTTGTGTCAGATGCCCACCTCTTCCCCGCAGAATAAGGAGTAACGATGCGCCGTTTGCGTGATTTCAGCCTCTGTCTGTGCCTGCTGCTGCTCTGGCCGCAGGCGGTTAATGCCAACGACAGCTGGCGGCAGATCCAAACGGAAGCCCGCGGGCAGACCGTCTGGTTTAACGCCTGGGGCGGGGACCCGGCCGTCAACCGCTATCTGGCGTGGGTCAGCGAAGAGGTCAAACGCCACTACGCGATCGACCTGCGTATCGTGCCTGTCGCCGACGCCGCCGACGCAGTGAAACGCATCCAGAGCGAGGCGCAGGCCGGCCGTCGCCGGGGCGGGTCGGTGGATCTGCTGTGGATCAACGGCGAAAACTTTCGCACGCTTAAGCAGGCCAACCTGCTGCTCACCGGCTGGGCCGAATCGCTGCCCAACTGGCGCTTTGTCGATCTGCAAAAGCCGGTTCGGGAGGACTTTTCTGTCGCCACCGAGGGCGCGGAGTCGCCGTGGGGCAGCGCCCAGCTGACGTTTATCGCCCGCCGCGGGCAAACGCCGCAGCCACCCACCAGCCCGCAGGCGCTGCTGGCCTTCGCCAGAGCCCATCCCGGCACCGTGACCTACCCGCGGCCGCCGGACTTCACCGGCACCGCCCTGCTGGAGCAACTGCTGATCGCCCTCACCGACCAGCCGGCAGCCCTGCGCCAGCCGCCGCAGACGGCGACCTTCGCGGCGGTCACGGCCCCGCTGTGGCGCTATCTCGATGCGCTGCACCCGGCCCTGTGGCGGGCGGGCAAGGATTTCCCGGCGTCGCCGGCACGGATGGATACCATGCTCAACAATGGCATCCTCCGCTTATCACTCACGTTTAACCCGCTGCACGCCCGGCAGAAAGCCGCCAGCGGCGAATTACCGACGGACAGCTACAGCTTCGGCTTCACCGCGGGGACCCTCGGCAACGTCCATTTCGTTACTATCCCGGCTAACGCCCGCGCCGTCGCTGGCGCCAAAGCGGTGGCCAATTTCCTGCTCTCGCCTGAAGCGCAGCTGCGCAAGGCCGATGCCGCCGTCTGGGGCGACCCGAGCGTACTGGACCCGCAGCGTCTGCCTGACGGCCAGCGCCAGGCGCTGGCGGCTACCGTGCCGCAGGATCTGCCGCCGGTGCTCGCCGAGCCGCACGCGGCATGGGTTGACGCGCTGGAGCAGGAATGGCTGCGCCGCTACGGTACCCACTGATCCTGCTGGCCTGGGGGACGATGGCGGCGATCTATCTGCCGTTGCTCCCCGCCGCCGGGGAACTGGTGGGCGCTGCGCGCTCCCCGGCCCACTGGCGGGCGCTGTTCGCCGACCCGCAGCTGGGCCAGGCGCTGGCCGCCACGCTCGTCTCGACGCTGCTGTCCGTCGGCGGCGCGCTGCTGATCGCCCTGACCGTCGTCGCTGCCCTCTGGCCCTCGCTCCGCTGGCGGCGACTGGCTTCCCGTCTGCCGCTGCTGCTGGCGGTACCCCATCTTGCCCTGGCGACGGCGGCGCTGCTGCTGTTCGCCGAAGGGGGTTGGATCTGGCAGTGGCTGCCGCTTCTGACGCCGCCGGTCGACCGGTATGGCATCGGGCTTGGCCTGACGATGGCCCTGAAAGAGAGCGCCTTTGTGCTGTGGGTGATCTATGGCCTGCTGGGGGAGAAACGCCTCGCCGACCAGGCGACCGCGCTGAAGAGCCTCGGCTACGGCCGCTGGCAGTGCCTGCGCTGGCTGGTGCTGCCCGCCCTGCTGCCCGCCCTCGGCATGGTGCTGCTGGCCGCCACCGCCTGGAGTCTGTCGGCGGTCGATGTCGCCCTGGTGCTGGGGCCCGGCAATCCGCCCACTCTCGCCGTGCTGGCATGGCAGTGGTTAAGCCAGGGCGATGACCTGCAGCAGGCCAAAGGGGCGCTGGCCAGCCTGTTACTGATGACGATCCTCGGCGGGCTGGCGCTGGTGGCCTGGGGAGGGTGGCGGATACAGCGCCAGTACCAGCCCAATCTGCGCGGTGTTCGTCACCCTCATCCTCATGCCCTGCCCGGCCGCCTGCTGGCGGCGCTGCTGCCGCTGAGCGGTCTGCTGGGCGCGCTATTGCTGGCGGGGCTGGCGCGCTCGGCGCCACCGCAGATGGATGCCCTCGGCAACAGCCTTGGCCTGGCGCTGGCGGCCTGCGCCCTCGGCGCGGCTGTCTGCCTGCTGTGGCTGGCCTGCGGCCCGACGCGGGGAGATGGCTGGGTCTGGCTGCCGCTGGTCCTGCCGGCCCTGCCGCTGGCCGCTGGCCAGTACCGACTGGCGCTGTACGCCTGGCTAGACGGCGAATGGTGGACCGTCCTGTGGGGTCATCTGCTGTGGGTGGTGCCATGGATGCTGTTTATTTTGCGCCCGGCCTGGCGCCAGCGCGATCCGCGGCTGACGGTTATCGCCCGCACGCTCGGCTGGGGGCCCACGCGTATTTTCTGGCTGCTGACCCTGCCCTCGCTGACCCGCCCGCTGCTGACCGCCCTGGCGGTGGGCTTTTCCGTGAGCATCGCGCAGTATCTGCCGACGCTATGGCTGGGGGCTGGTCGTATCCCGACGCTCACCAGCCAGGCGGTGGCGCTCAGCAGCGGCGGCGAGGCGCAGACGCTCGCCGCCCAGGCGCTGTGGCAATTACTGCTGCCGGCGGTATGCTTTACCCTGACGGCCCTTCTCGCCTGGCTGGCGGGCCGCTATCGACGAGGACTTCGCTAGTGCTAACCGTAAACCATCTGACCCTGAGCGTGAAACGTCAGCCGCTGCTGCGGGAGGTCGCCTTTTCGGTGGCGCCTGGAGAAGTGCTGACGCTGATGGGCCCCTCCGGTAGCGGAAAATCGACGCTGTTTGCGTGGATGATTGGCGCCCTGGCCGGCGACTTCCGCGCCGAGGGCGAGCTGTGGCTCAATGGACGTCGCTGCGATACGCTGCCGACGGAGCATCGACGCATCGGCATCCTGTTTCAGGACCCGTTGCTGTTCGACCATTTCAGCGTCGGGCAAAATTTACAGCTGGCGCTGCCGGAGAGTGTGCGCGGCGAGGCGCGAAAAGCCGCAGTGGAGCAAGCGCTCAGCCGCGCCGGGCTGCATGGCTTCGCCCCACGCGACCCGGCCACGCTCTCCGGCGGGCAGCGGGCGCGGGTGAGCCTGCTGCGCGCCCTGCTGGCGCGCCCCGAGGCGCTGCTGCTCGATGAACCCTTCAGCCGTCTGGATGCCACCCTGCGCGCCGCGTTCCGCCGCTGGGTTTTTGAGGAACTGGCCCGCCAGGCCATTCCGGCGATCCTGGTGACCCACGATCGCGAGGACGGTCCGCCGGCGGGACGCTGCCTGGCGATGGAGACCTGGCAATGAAGAGCAATAGCGTGCAAACCTGCGTTACCGCAAAGAAATCGGCGCCTGGCGAGCGGAGAATACGCCCTCCACTTTTTACCGTCGGGCATTTCGATGAAACGTGTTTCTCAATTGACCGCACTCGCCCTGCTTATGGGGCTTGCTGCTTCCACCACCTGCGCCGCTGAAACCATGCCAGCGCTCACTCTCTCCCACCTGCAACAGCAGCACGGCGTGGCCATTGACACCCGCCTGAGCGCTTATTACAACGGCTGGCCGCAGCGCGCCAACGGCCCCGAAGGTCATGAGCCGCAGGCCCTGAATCTTTCCGCCCGCTGGCTCGGCGCCATGAGCGACGATCAGCTCCGCGCCTGGGCTAAGCAGCACCAGATCCAGCCGGATACCCCCGTCGCGCTGTACGGCAACCCGGAAGATAATGCCAGCGTCGCGGCGCGGCTGAAACAAGCGGGCTTCACCCGGCTCAGCACCCTGAGCGATGCGCTGAGCCAGACCGACCGCCTGCAAAAGCTGCCGCACTTTGAACAGCTGGTCTACCCCCAGTGGCTGCACGACCTGCAGCAGCGAAAACGCGTAGCCGCCGCCCCGACCGGCGACTGGAAAGTGTTCGAAGCCGCATGGGGAGCGCCGAAACTCTATCTGCTGAGCCATATCCCTGGCGCGGGCTATATCGATACCAATGAGGTGGAAAGCGAACCGCTGTGGAATAAAGTGTCCGACGCACAGCTGAAAGCGATGCTGGCGAAGCACGGCATCCGGCATGACACCACGGTGATCCTCTACGGTCGCGACGTCTACGCCGCAGCGCGGGTGGCGCAGATCATGCTGTACGCCGGGGTCAAAGACGTGCGCCTGCTTGACGGCGGCTGGCAGACCTGGTCCGACGCCGGGCTGCCGGTCGAGCGCGGCATGCCGCCGGCGCAGCAGTCGGCGCAGGACTTCGGCGCGCCGATCCCCGGCCAGCCGCAGCTGATGCTGGATACCGAACAAGCCCGCGGGCTGCTGCATCGTCAGGACGCCTCGCTGGTCAGCGTCCGCTCGTGGCCGGAGTTTATCGGCACCACCAGCGGCTACAGCTATATCAAGCCGAAGGGCGACATCGCCGGCGCCCGCTGGGGCCACGCCGGGAGCGACTCCACGCACATGGAGGATTTCCATAACCCGGACGGCACCATGCGCAGCGCTGACGATATCGCTACCCTGTGGCGCCAGTGGAACATTCTGCCGAGCCAGCAGGTGGCGTTCTATTGCGGGACCGGCTGGCGGGCCTCGGAAACCTTCATGTATGCCCGCGCCATGGGCTGGCCGCACGTCGCGGTGTACGACGGCGGCTGGTACGAATGGAGCAGCAACCCGCACAATCCGGTCGCCCGCGGCGAACGCGGCCCGGAAAGCAGTCAGTAACACGCCCCACCAGCGCGTCGCCCCCAGCCAGCGACGCGCGCTTTCCCGCTCACACCACCCGCTTTAAGGTCTGGTAGCCACTGCAGATGCGCGTCGCCGTCGTCAGCCAGCACAGCGCGCCAAACAGCCACGCCAGCCAGGCGAAATGCGCCGGAAACAGGCAGCTGAGGACAAACAACAGGATGGTCTCCGTCCCCTCCGTCAGGCCCCCAAGATAGTACAGCGATTTATGGGCGTAGCCGGGATTGGCGATCTGATGCCTGGCCGCCAGTGCGGCAAAAGCGAGAAAGCTGCTGCCGGTGCCGATAAAGGCAAACAGCAGCCAGGCCCCCGCCAGGGCATTGTTCAGCGGATCCGCCAGAATAAAGCCGAACGGCACCAGGGCGTAGAAGAGAAAATCCAGCGCAATATCGAGAAAACCGCCGGCGTCGCTGAGCCCGCGCCGCCGCGCCAGGGCGCCATCCAGACCATCCAGCAGGCGGTTGAGGAGAATAGCGACCAGCGCCGCGCTATACCACCCCAGCGCCAGAAAGGGTAGAGCCAGCACGCCGATGGCAAAACCGAGGAGCGTCAGCCCGTCCGGTGAAATACCCGGGCGGTCAAGCGCGCCGGCGACAGCATTAAGCAGGGGTTTGAGGCGCGGATGCAGGTGGCTATCAAGCACGGAGGTCTCCAGCAGGGTTGGCGGTTGTCAGTCAAGGTCTATGGCGGTGATAATAGGCCAGATTCGTCTTATTCACCTTGATGCTTATGCTAAAAATGATTGATGTTGTCGCAGCTATTATTGAACAGGATGGCAAGATTCTGCTGGCACAGCGTCCGCCCCACGCCGACCAGCCGGGGATGTGGGAGTTCGCTGGCGGCAAAGTGGAGCCTGGTGAAAGCCAGCCGCAGGCGCTGGCCCGCGAGCTACAGGAGGAGATGGGCATCATCGCCCACCCGGCATGCTATATCGCCAGCCATCAGCGGGAAGTCTCCGGCCGCCAGATCCATCTGCACGCCTGGTGGGTGCCGCACTTTCAGGGCATACCGCTGGCCCACTATCACACTCAGCTGCGCTGGTGCCTGCCCGCTGACGCCTTAACCCTCGATCTCGCCCCGGCCGATATTCCTCTGCTGCATGCCTTTATCGCCCAGCGCCCGACCCTTTCCGGCCGCTGATCCGCCCGCCGCCTCGTCATCGTTTTTAGTTATGACGGGCGGACAATTATAAATTTTGTTGTCGGCTTAATTTTTCCTTGCTTGCCTAAGGATTAGCGGTGTTATAGTCGGAAAATCGGTTTTTTCAAGGACCGAATCATAATAAATACATGCAACCACAACCATAAGGGGAACTTATATCTATGGATCAGACGTGCACTCTGGAAGGCTTTCTCACCCGCGTTCAACAGCGCGATCCTCATCAAACCGAATTTGCTCAAGCCGTCCGGGAGGTGATGACCACCCTGTGGCCTTTCCTTGAGGAAAATCCGCGCTATCGTCAGCTTGCTTTGCTGGAACGTCTGGTGGAACCGGAGCGCGTGATCCAGTTCCGCGTGGTGTGGGTGGATGACCGCAATCAGGTCCAGGTCAACCGCGCGTGGCGCGTGCAGTTCAACTCGGCCATCGGCCCGTATAAAGGCGGGATGCGTTTCCACCCGTCGGTTAACCTGTCGATTCTCAAATTCCTTGGCTTCGAGCAGACCTTCAAAAACGCCCTGACCACCCTGCCGATGGGCGGCGGGAAAGGCGGCAGCGATTTCGATCCTAAAGGCAAGAGCGATGGCGAAGTGATGCGCTTCTGCCAGGCGCTGATGACCGAGCTCTATCGCCACCTTGGCCCGGATACCGACGTACCGGCGGGCGATATCGGCGTCGGCGGCCGCGAAGTCGGCTTTATGGCCGGGATGATGCGCAAGCTCTCCAACAACAGCGCCTGCGTCTTCACCGGTAAAGGCCTCTCCTTTGGCGGCAGCCTGATCCGTCCGGAAGCCACCGGTTACGGTCTGATCTACTTCACCGAAGCGATGCTCAAACGTCACGGCCTCGGCTTCGAAGGCGCTCGCGTGGCGGTTTCCGGCTCCGGCAACGTCGCGCAATACGCCATTGAGAAAGCGATGGAGCTTGGCGCGCGGGTGGTCACCGCCTCCGACTCCAACGGCACCGTCGTTGACGAAGCGGGCTTCACCAAAGAAAAACTGGCCCGCCTGATCGACATTAAAGAGCGTGCCCATGGCCGCGTGGCCGACTACGCCCGCGAATTTGGCCTCACCTATCTTGAAGGCCAGCAGCCGTGGTCAGTGCCGGTGGATATCGCCCTGCCTTGCGCGACCCAGAACGAACTGGACGTCGATGCCGCCCGCCAGCTGATTGCCAATGGCGTGAAGGCCGTAGCGGAAGGCGCCAACATGCCGACCACCATCGCCGCAACCGACCTGTTCCTGGAAGCTGGCGTGCTGTTTGCCCCGGGCAAAGCGGCCAACGCCGGCGGCGTGGCGACTTCCGGTCTGGAGATGGCGCAGAACGCCGCGCGCATGGGCTGGAAAGCGGAAAAAGTGGATGCCCGTCTGCATCACATCATGCTGGATATCCACCACGCTTGCGTGCAGTACGGCGGCGAAGCGAAGCAGACCAACTACGTGCGCGGTGCGAATATCGCCGGTTTCGTGAAAGTCGCGGATGCCATGCTGGCCCAGGGCGTGATTTAACCTCCCCTGACGCATCCCGGCGGCTGCCCGCCGGGATGCGTCTCACGACGTCATCGTGATCACCACTTTCCCCAGATGCTGACCACTGTCCAGACAAGCATGGGCCTCGGCAACCTCCGCCATCGGGTAGCTGGCGTAGATCATCGGCTTGCATTTCCCTGCCTCAAGCAGCGGCCAGACGTGGCGCCGCAGCGCCTCGGCAATCTCCTGTTTCTCCGCCGCCGTCCGGCCGCGCATGGTTGAGCCGGTGACGGTGGCTCGTTTGAGCATCAGGGTCTGAATATCAACCTCATGAGCGATTCGTCCGCCCATAAAGCCGATGATCACCAGCCGTCCATCCTTTTTCAGTAGTCCAAGGTTGCGGTTAAAGTAAGGGCCGCCAACGATATCCAGAACGACATCCACGCCTTCATCGTGGGTCAGCTGGCCGATTTTTTCCGCAAAATCATCGGTTTTGTAGTTAATCGCCGTAGCATAGGGACGTAGGGCAGCGATTTTTTCGTCCTGGCCAACGGTGGCATAGACGGTCATCCCCAGCGCGTGGCACAGCAGGACCGCGGTGGTGCCAATCCCGCTGGCGCCGCCGTGGATCAGGATGCTTTCGCCAGGCTGCAGCTTACCCAGCTGGAAGACATTCGCCCAGACGGTAAAGAACGTTTCCGGAATGGCGGCCGCTTCGCTAAAGCTGAGGCCCGCCGGGATCGGCAGCGTCTGGCCTGCCGGCACGGCGCAGTATTCGGCATAGCCGCCGCCGTTGGTGAGCGCACAAACGCGATCGCCGGGCGTAAACGCTGTGACCTGCGCGCCGACCTCAACCACAACGCCCGCCACCTCCAGGCCAGGTACGGGGGTGACGCCCTTGGGCATAGGGTACAGCCCCTGGCGCTGCAGGATATCCGGCCGGTTGACGCCGGCGGCCTTCACCTCAATGAGCACCTCATTCTCCCCAATAGCAGGGATTTCTCCTTCGCGGATCTGCAATACCTCCGGGCCGCCCGGTTGGCTAATAGCGATATATTTCACGGGTCCTCCTTATCGCCGGTGAGAGAAATGAGCAACATTATCGGCAAGCGCGAAGACGCATTCAGGGGGGAAGTCGTCAAGCCCTGCCCGGCTGTTTAGTGTAGACCATTGACCTGGCTGGCGGAGAAGCGGTGGCCGCGGGGATTCGCATCCTCGCGACCACCGGCGGGTTACTGCGGCGGCGGCGCAGCATCGTCTGCCGCTTTTTTCCCTTTCGGCTTGCCTTTACCTTTGCTGAACGACTTTTTCGCCCCGCCCGGCGCGGCCAGGCCGCGGAACTGACGCACTGGCGTGCTCCGCGCCTGATCGATCAGCTGGAACAGCGTCCCCACCAGCGGCTGCATAAAGTCCTGATAGCGGCACTGCTTTTCGCTGATCTGCGTCAGGACCGATTCCCAGTGGGCGGTCATATCCGGACGCGCGGCCATCTCCGGCAGGGAGTGAATCAGCGCCCGGCCAGCGTCCGAGGAGTGGATATAACGCCCCTTTTTGGTCAGGAAACCGCGCTTAAACAGCAGCTCGATAATCCCGGCGCGGGTCGCTTCTGTGCCGAGACCGTCGGTGGCGCGGAGGATCTTCTTCAGATCTTTATCCTGCACGAAACGGGCAATCCCGGTCATCGCCGACAGCAGCGTGGCGTCGGTAAAGTGGCGCGGCGGCTGCGTCTGACGCTCCACCACTTCGCCCTTCTCGCACAGCAGTTCATCGTCTTTGGCCACCACCGGCAGCGGCGTGCCGTCGTTCTCTTCATCGCGCTCTTTGCTGCCCAGCAGCGTCCGCCAGCCAGCCTCTGCCAGAAAACGCGCCTTGGCGACAAACTTGCCGTTGGCGATCTCGAGGTCAATCTGGCATTTGCGGAACACCGCGTCCGGGCAGAACTGCATTAGATACTGCCGGGCGATCAAGTGGTAGACCTTCGCTTCGTTATCGGTGAGCTTGACCTGGCTGCTGCGGGCGGTCGGGATAATCGCATGGTGCGCATCGACCTTTTTATCATCCCAGCAGCGGTTGCGGATCTCCGGATCCATCACCGGCTGCGGCAGCAGGTCCGCCGCATGGACGGCAATCGCATTCAGCACCGCATGACGGCCGGCGAAGTGCTCTTCAGGCAGGTAGCGGCTATCCGAACGCGGGTAGGTAATGAGCTTGTGGGTTTCGTACAGCTTCTGGCAGATATCCAGCACGTTTTGCGCGCTGAAGCCGAAACGTTTGGCCGCCTCAATCTGTAGCGCCGACAGCGAGAATGGCAGCGGCGCGGGTTCGGAATCGCGCTTATCGTTATAGCCGGTCACCAGCGCCGGCTGGCCTTCGATGCGCTTAACCACGTGCTCAGCCAGTGGACGATGCAGCAGACGCCCTTCTTCATCCTGATAAGGTTCGCAGGCTTCGCTTGGCACCCAGGTGGCGACAAAACGTTCCTCCTGCGGCGTGACGATATGCGCCTTCACGTCGAAGAAGTCTTTGGCGACGAAGTTTTCAATCTCTTCATCACGGCGAACCACCAGGCCAAGTACCGGGGTCTGCACCCGCCCCACGGACAGTACCCCCTGATAGCCGGCGTTGCGCCCCAGCAGAGTATAGGCGCGGGTCATATTGATGCCGTACAGCCAGTCGGCACGCGCCCGCGCCAGCGCCGACACGCAGAGCGGCACGAACTCGCTGTTGGCGCGCAGGCGATTGATCGCCCGCTCCACCGCCTGCGGGTTGAGATCGTTAATCAGACAGCGCTGCACCTGCTGACGCTTCTCCGGCGCCAGCTGCAGGTAATCGAGTACTTCGTCCACCAGCAGCTGCCCCTCACGGTCGGGGTCGCCGGCATGGATCACTTCCTGCGCCTCGCCAAGCAGACGCTTGATCACATTGAGCTGTTTGGTGACCGAGGGTTTGGGTTGTAGCTGCCATTTCTCCGGCACAATCGGCAGGTCGGTGAGATTCCAGCGGGCATAGCGGCTGTCATAGACGTCCGGCTGCGCCTGCTCCAGCAGATGGCCGATACACCAGGTGACCACCTGCCCGTTGCCGCACTCAATATAGCCATCGCCTTTGCGGTGCGGTTTAGGCAACACATCGGCGATAGCCCGACCGAGACTCGGTTTTTCCGCAATAAACAACCGCATCGAATCAACGGATCTCGATCATGGGTCGTCCGCCGCGGGCGGTGACCAGCTCGCCGATGGCGGCCAGCTTAATGCCGAACTCCGCCGCAGCGGCCTGGACTTCGGCTTCCGCTTCCGGAGTCACCGCCAGCAGCAGGCCGCCGGAGGTCTGCGGATCGCACAGCAGGTCCCGCCACTCCGCCGGCATCTCACCCATCAGATGGCCGTAGCTGGCAAAGTTGCGCCCGGTGCCGCCCGGCACCGCGCCGGCGGCAATATAGCCTTCCACCCCCGGCAGTTTTGGGATATCGGCATAGCGCAGCTGCGCCTGCACGCCGGCCCCGCGGCACACCTCGCTAAGATGGCCGAGCAGGCCAAAGCCGGTGACGTCGGTCATCGCCTTCACCCCGTCGATGGCGGCAAACGCGGCGCCGGCGAGGTTCATCTGGCACATGGTCTCCGTCGCCAGTCCCTGATGCTCTGGCTTGAGCAGCGATTTTTTCTCCGCGGTGGTCAGCACACCGATCCCCAGCGGTTTGGTGAGATACAGTTTGCAGCCCGCCTGCGCAGTGCTGTTTTTCTTGATGCGCTCGGTGGGCACCACGCCGGTGACCGCCAGACCGAAGATCGGCTCCGGAGCGTCAATGGAATGGCCGCCTGCCAGCGCGATCCCGGCCTGCTGGCAGGCAAAGCGCCCGCCCTCGACCACTTCACGGGCAATTTCCGGCGCCAGGGTGTTGATCGGCCAGCCAAGGATGGCAATCGCCATAATCGGTTTCCCGCCCATGGCGAAAATATCGCTGATGGCGTTGGTGGCGGCGATGCGGCCAAAGTCGAACGGATTATCGACGATCGGCATAAAGAAATCGGTGGTGCTAACGATTGACGTGCCGTTACCAAGATCGTAGACGGCGGCATCGTCGCTGGTTTCGTTGCCGACAAGCAGGTTCGGATCGACAAACTTCGCCTGCTCGCTATGCAGGATGGTTTCCAGCACCTTCGGGGAAATTTTACAACCACAACCGGCTCCGTGGCTGTATTGCGTTAAACGAATGGCTTGCTCGCTCATGGACATCTCCTGTCATTGCAATCCCGCTATGTTAGCGCCCAAACGCCAGGGTGGTAAGTACGACAGTCTGAAATCGCGTATGGTTGCTCATTAAGCAGACAAAAAGCCGTTTTTGCGAGACACGGCAATTTTTTCCCGACCATTTTCACTTTTACTTAAAGATGACAGAAATGTGACAACACAGGACTGTCTTCTCTGGAATGATTATGACGTAAGGAAATTCTAATGAAAAAGCGTGTTCTTGCCCTTTGCCTGGCCAGTTTCTTCTCCGTTAACGCCTTTGCTCTGGTTCCCCCCGGGAACGATGTCACCACCAAGCCCGATCTCTACTATCTGACCAATGCCCAGGCCATCGACAGCCTGGCGCTGTTGCCGCCGCCGCCGGCGGTGGGCAGTATCGCGTTCTTAAACGATCAGGCGATGTATGAGCAGGGGCGTCTGCTGCGCAATACCGAGCGCGGGAAGCTGGCGGCAGAAGATGCCAACCTCAGCGCGGGCGGCGTGGCCAATGCCTTCTCCAGCGCCTTTGGTTCCCCAATCACCGAGAAAGACGCGCCTCAGCTCCACAAACTGCTGACCAATATGATTGAAGACGCCGGCGATCTGGCGACCCGCGGCGCGAAAGAGAAATACATGCGCATTCGCCCGTTTGCGTTCTATGGCGTCTCCACCTGCAACACCACCGAGCAGGACAAGCTGTCGAAAAACGGCTCTTACCCGTCCGGGCATACCTCTATCGGCTGGGCCACCGCCCTGGTGCTGGCGGAGATCAACCCGCAGCGGCAAAATGAAATTTTGAAGCGCGGCTATGAGCTCGGCGAGAGCCGGGTGATCTGCGGCTATCACTGGCAGAGCGATGTCGATGCGGCGCGCATCGTCGGCTCCGCGGTGGTCGCTACGCTGCACACCAACCCGGCCTTCCAGCAGCAGTTGCAGAAAGCCAAAGACGAATTCGCCAAAACGCAGAAGTAACGTCATCGCCGTTGAACTCCCGGATGCGGCGCCTGGCGCGCCTTGTCCGGGCTACAAAAACCGCGATTGATTCGAATGGTAGGGGTTGTAGGCCGGGTCAGGCGCGAGCTGCCACCCGGCATAGATGCGGCTCCGAGCCTGCTGCCATCGCCCGGCGGCGCTGCGCTTGCGCGGCCAGCCGGACGGTTCCCTCTCCCTCCGGGAGAGGGCCAGGGTGAGGGGAAGCACTTCAGTGTGGTTGTTTATGTTATCTGTGGCTTCAGCGTAGTTTGCGCTCCCGGTTAATCGTCTGCGTTATGTCACTCATGGCGCAGGGAGCGCACAGGGGGCGGCCAGTCGCCGCCGCCCCCTGTACCCCCGGGCTCCGGCCAGCAAAATCGCCGCTGCGCGGTCCCTTCGACTTATCCCTGCAGGCTTCGGGTCGGGCCGAGGCAGCGTCCCTGCAAAACACGGCCCTCAGCCCGCATCCATGCGGGCTGCCCCGGCCTGCCGGGAACGTCTCAGCGATTTTGAGGCCGTCAGCACCGGCAGTTTCAGCAAGAAAAGTGAATAAATTAACGACAGGTCGTACGAACGTAGGCCGGATCAGGCGCGAGCCGCCACCCGGCACAAAATCGGCTCCGTGCCCGCTGTCCTTGCCCGGCGGCGCTGCGCTTGCGCGGGCCTACAGACAGTCAGAGCCGGATGCGTTGGCCGGGTCAGGCGCGAGCCGCCACCCGGCATCACAAGCACCGACTCAGAAGCGCGTCACAAACGGCGCGGTATCCGGCAGGGCAATGGTGGTTGAGGCTTTTAGCTGCGGCGTCCCCAGATAGAGGAAGCCGACAATTTTATCCTGCTCGCGGCACGCGAAGCCGGCCCGCACCACCGGGCTCTCGGTCAATGCTCCGCTGCGCCAGATGCCATTGAATCCCTGGGCCAGGGCCGCCATCTGCATCGCCATCACCGCACAGCCAGCGGACATCTCCTGCTCCCAGCGCGGCACCTTCGGGTGGTCTTCACAGCGCGCGACTACGGTAATGATCAGCGGCGCGCGGAACGGCGCATTGCGGGCTTTCTCTATTCCCTTCTCATCCTGGCCGGCCTCTGTGGCCCCTTTTTCCAGCAGCTGGCTGAAGCGCTCGCGGCCGTCATCGGCGATAATAAAAAAGCGCCACGGCTGCAGGGTGCCATGATCCGGGGCGCGCAGCCCGGCGCGCAGAATGTTTTCCAGCTGTTCGCCAGCCGGGGCAGGTTCCGCCAGGCGAGAAGCGCTCCGGCGATTAAGCAGTAGATCGAGAGCATCCATCTGTATAACTCCTGTGATGTCATTTTTCATAAAATTAACATGCACAAGGATTTTGTTACAGCGTGGTCGGTGATTCCTGCTGACAACCGACGGCTCACTCTTTAGGATAGCCAGACGCGGCGGCCCCTGCGGCCTGCCCTTTTTAGATAACGTTAGGGAGAAGACATGCGAACCCTTTGGCGACTGATTGCCAGCTTTTTTAAATGGACGTGGCGGATACTCAACTTTATTCGCAAACTGGCTCTGAATGCGATCTTCCTGGTGCTGGTGCTGGTGTGTATCGGTATCTGGAGCCAGTTCAGCACCACTACCAGCGAACATGCCGCGCGCGGCGCGCTGTTGCTGGATATTACCGGCGTGGTGGTGGATAAACCTTCCGCCAGCAGCAAGCTCGGCGTAATTGGCCGCCAGCTGTTTGGCGCCAGCTCGGACCGTCTGCAGGAGAACTCTCTGTTCGATATCGTGCAGACCATTCGCCAGGCGAAAGATGACCGCAATATCACCGGTATTGTGCTGGATCTGAAAAACTTCGTTGGCGGCGATCAGCCGTCCATGCAGTACATCGGTAAAGCGCTGCGTGAGTTCCGCGACAGCGGCAAACCGGTCTATGCCGTCGGCAGCAGCTACAGCCAGGGCCAGTACTACCTGGCGAGCTTTGCCAACAAAATCTGGCTCTCACCACAGGGCGAGGTTGACCTGCACGGCTTCGCCACCAATGGGCTGTACTACAAATCACTGCTGGATAAGCTGAAGGTCTCCACCCATGTCTTCCGCGTCGGCACCTATAAATCCGCCGTCGAGCCTTTCATTCGCGATGATATGTCCCCTGCCGCCCGCGAGGCGGACAGCCGCTGGATTGGCGAACTGTGGCAGAACTACCTCAACACCATTGCCGCCAACCGCCAGATCACCGCCCAGCAGCTCTTCCCGGGCGCCCAGGGCATTATCGATGGCCTGCGTAAAGTGGGCGGCGATACGGCAAAATATGCGCTGGACAATAAGCTGGTAGATGAACTGGCGACCTCCACGGAAGTGGAAAAGGCGCTGACCAAACAGTTTGGCTGGAGCAAAACGGATAACAATTACCGGGCGATCAGCTATTACGACTACAACGTGAAGACACCGTCTGACGAAGGTTCCGCCATTGCGGTGATCTTTGCCAACGGCGCCATCATGGATGGCGAGGAGACCCCGGGCAACGTTGGTGGCGATACCACGGCGGCGCAAATTCGCGATGCGCGCCTCGACCCGAAAATTAAGGCCATCGTTCTGCGCGTTAACAGCCCGGGCGGTAGCGTGACCGCCTCAGAAATTATCCGTGAAGAGCTGGCGGCAGCCAAAGCTGCCGGTAAACCGGTAGTGGTCTCGATGGGCGGCATGGCTGCATCTGGCGGCTACTGGATCTCCATCCCAGCGGATTACATCGTCGCGAACCCGAGCACCCTCACCGGCTCCATCGGCATCTTTGGCGTAATCAACACCGTGGAAAATACCCTCGGGTCGATTGGCGTCCATACCGACGGCGTCGCCACGTCGCCGCTGGCGGATGTCTCCAGCACCAAAGCGCTGCCGCCGGAAGTGCAGCAGCTGATGCAGTTGAGCATTGAGAATGGCTATCAGCGCTTTATCACCCTGGTGGCTAACGCCCGTAAGAGCACGCCGGAGAAAATCGACCAGATTGCCCAGGGACACGTCTGGACCGGGGAAGATGCCAAAGCCAACGGCCTGGTCGACAGCCTCGGCGACTTCGACGATGCGGTGGCTAAAGCCGCCGAGCTGGCGAAGCTGAAAACCTGGCACCTCAACTACTATCAGGAAGAGCCGACCTTCTTCTCGATGGTGCTGGATAGCCTGACCGGCTCGGTACGCGCCTCGCTGCCGGCGGCCATTCAGGCCTGGCTGCCTGCACCGGTCGCCGCGGCGGCCGAGACGGTGAAAGCGGAGAGCGACAAGCTGGCGGCGTTTAACGACCCGCAGAACCGCTATGCCTTCTGCCTGACCTGCGCCAACATCCGTTAGTACGCAGCGGCTGCCCCGTCTCCCGGGGCAGCCTTTTTCCCGCACCTGCCAGCGCCGCCACAAAGCCAGCGACCGACACTGTATTTTTTCCCGCGTCTCTTTATACTGCGCCTGTCTACGACCAACCTAAGCGATGCTATGCAAAAAAAATCGATTTACGTTGCCTACACCGGTGGGACCATCGGTATGCAGCGCTCTGAACACGGCTATGTCCCCGTTTCCGGCCATCTGCAGCGTCAGCTGGCGCTGATGCCTGAGTTCCATCGTCCGGAGATGCCGGACTTCACGATCCATGAATACCATCCGCTGATGGATTCATCCGATATGACCCCTGAGGACTGGCAGCACATCGCCGACGATATCCGCAGCCATTACGATGAGTATGATGGCTTTGTGATCCTCCATGGTACCGACACCATGGCGTTTACCGCTTCGGCGCTGTCGTTCATGCTGGAAAACCTTGGCAAGCCGGTCATTGTGACAGGGTCACAAATCCCGCTGGCCGAGCTGCGTTCTGATGGTCAGATTAACCTGCTCAACGCCCTCTACGTCGCCGCCAACTATCCGATTAACGAAGTGGCGCTGTTCTTCAACAATCGACTGTTTCGCGGCAACCGCACCACTAAAGCCCACGCCGACGGCTTCGACGCTTTCGCCTCGCCAAACCTCGCGCCGCTGCTGGAAGCCGGGATCCATATTCGCCGTCTCGGTACCCCGCCGGCGCCGCAGGGCCGCGGAGAGCTTATCGTGCACCCCATCACCCCGCAGCCGATTGGCGTGGTGACGATTTACCCCGGCATCTCCGCCGACGTGGTACGCAATTTCCTGCGCCAGCCGGTGAAAGCGCTGATCCTCCGCTCCTATGGCGTCGGCAATGCCCCACAGAATGGCGAGTTTATTCAGGTGCTGGCGGAAGCCAGCCAGCGCGGTATTGTGGTGGTCAATCTGACGCAATGCATGTCCGGGAAAGTGAACATGGGCGGCTATGCCACCGGCAACGCCCTCGCCCAGGCGGGGGTCATCAGTGGTTTCGATATGACGGTGGAAGCGACGCTGACCAAGCTACACTATCTGCTTAGCCAGCAGCTGGATGTTGACGCCATTCGCGCGGCGATGCAGCAAAATCTGCGTGGCGAACTCACCCCCGACGAGGCTTAAGGAGGACGTATGGCACATCGAGCGCTGTTACTGGTTGATTTGCAGAACGACTTTTGCGCCGGCGGCGCGCTGGCGGTTCCTGAAGGCGACAGTACCGTCGAGGTGGCTAATGCGCTTATCGACTGGAGCCTGGCGCGCGGCGAGCCCATCGTCGCCAGCCAGGACTGGCACCCGGCGGATCACGGCAGCTTCGCCAGCCAGCACCAGGTGGAACCCTACACCCAGGGCGAACTCGACGGCCTGGCGCAGACCTTCTGGCCGGATCACTGCGTACAGCACAGCGAAGGCGCGGCGCTGCATCCGCTGCTCAAACAGCAGGCGATCAACGCCGTGTTCCATAAGGGGCAAAACCGGGTCATTGACAGCTACAGCGCTTTTTTTGACAACGGTCACCGGCAGAAAACTGAACTGGACGGCTGGCTGCGCGGCCAGGGCATCGTGGAACTGACCGTGCTCGGCCTCGCCACCGATTACTGCGTCAAATTCACCGTGCTGGATGCCCTGGCGCTGGGCTATACGGTCAATGTCATCATCGACGGCTGTCGCGGCGTTAATCTGCAGCCGCAGGACAGCAGCCAGGCGTTTATGGAGATGGCCGCCGCGGGCGCCACGCTGTATACCCTCGATGACTGGCGGGAAACCCACGCGTAATCTGTGCCGACAGGCATTCTTCCTGTCGGCACTTTTCTCAGGCCAGCGTTGAAATCTCCTCCAGCGAGATCTTGCGCGTTTCGATGCCAAAGCAGAACAGGATTAGCGCGCAGAGCACCAGCATTACCCCGAGCACCATAAAAACCGTAATCGCCCCGGAGCGGGTCAACAGGACCGCGACACCGTAGGGGGTAAAGACGGCGACAATCCGCCCTACCGCGTTGACAAAGCCTGAACCGCGCAACCGGAGATGCGTTGGCCACAACTCAGGCACGTACACCGCCGAGGCAAAGCAGACGTACATGTACAGGAAAAAAATCATCACCAGGCCATAGCTTAAGATGGCCCACTCTGCGGTTTGAATCGAATAGAAGTAGCCGAGAAGCGCAATAATAATCAGCAACGATGAGCCAAACAATCGCCGCGGAAAATGGTCGATAATCAGCGCGGCAATAAATATACCCACCGGCGCACCAATCATAATAATCGCGGTCATCAAGATTGACTTTGTCACGTCGATCCCCGAATTAACAAAAATTGTCGGGATCCACACCGTAATAGTATAGAGCGAAATGTTCATCGCGATGAGCACCGTAATTGCCACCAGCGTTCGCCGCAGCATGTGACCTTTAAACAACAACCAGAAAGAGCCGCTTTCCACACCCACCTCCGCCCTATGTTCCGCGCTTTGCCAGGCCGGTAAGATGATGTTTTTCTCTTTCTCGATTTGCGACTCTACCTGCTGGAGATGCTTTTCAGCCGCGCTTCGCTGCCCTTTACCCGCCAGCCAGCGCGGAGACTCAATAAAATATCTTCCCGACAGATACCAGGCAAGCAGCATAGCCGCGCCGCCGAGCAGAAACATTATCCGCCAGCTTAAAAAAGCAATCACCACTATGCCAATTGCCGCCGATAGCATGGGCGACCAGTTACCGACAAAAGAGAGCCGGGCGGACCATTTTCCGCGCACTGCGGGTGGAATAAACTCGGTAAATGAAGCATAACCTATCATTATTAACGCCCCCATTCCACAGCCCATCAGACAGCGGCAAAAGATAAGCCAGTACATGTTGGGCACAAAGGCTGCCGCACAGGCCGAAATCCCGACGATCAGCAAATTCAGGCGAAATGCCTTACGTCGCCCGAGATAATCGCCTATAAAACCGCCGGTTAGCGAACCTATAAAATAGCCAAACATCAGCGCTGAGGTAAATGCCGCATTGAGGTAATTATTTGACCAGCCGTTGCTGACTAACTTTGCCAGCACCACGTTGCCAGAATAGCTGAGAAAACCGGTGATTAATAAACTAAAACTGATGATGCCAAAAATACGAAAATGAAATCGCGATAAAGGTAAGCGGTCTAATCTTGCGCCGATAGGGTCACATTGTTCCATCTGGATGCCTCAATTTCAGCTAAAATATAAAATATGGCGACAGCGGCAGAGTCACTTTTGCCGCGCCATCCATCATCATTAAATTTTCATGGCATTACCCAGGCGCAAACTAAAATAATATTAATCGGAATAGCAATAAAGCTAATAAACGAGTTGAATATTATTCTCTTTACAAAATGCTATCCACTCCGCACCTGGTGCCTTATTGGTTATAAGGTAATTAATATGGCTAAAATCTACCAACTGGACAAAAGCTTTACGATCGAACTTAGAGTGATCGACCAACAGCGCCACTTCCGTCGCCTGGCGAATCATCGTTTTCTTGATTTCCGCTTCTGCTTCGTTGGAGTCAAGCGCTCCGTTCTTCATATCCAGCCCTTTACAGCTCATTACCATAATATCAACGTGATAACGACTGATAATTTCCTTAGTGATTCTTCCCTGCAGCGACAGCGTATTTTTATTCAGTTCACCGCCGGTAGAAACAACGTTAATTTCCGACTGCGCCAGCTCGTGAAAAGCTTCCGCCGAGTTGGTTAACAACGTGAGATCGTTTCTTTCCTTCAGCAGTTTTAATAACTCCATCGCCGTACTGCTGGAATCAGCAGCCATAGTGGTTTTATTCTTAATAAATGGTAATGCATTACGGGCAATGGTCTGTTTCTCTTCAAAGAAAGACTTTGCGCGTTTATAAAAATGAATGTTATCGGATAATGCGGTGGTGTTTAATACCGCACCGCCATACGTACGGGTCAGAAAACCCTCATCTTCGAGCTTTTCAAGATCGCGGCGAATAGTTTCCTCCGTGACCTGAAAAATTGAGCTTAAATGAGAAACCACCACTTTCTTATCATTAGCCACCATTTGCTTGATGGCCTGAATCCTGTCTTTTGCCGCCACGATAACACCTCTGTTTCCTGCAACGTAATAATAAGACCGTAGTATCTCACAGGCTATGTTTATTTTCAAAAGAACCTGTCTGAATCACAGATTTTAATACTCTATTACACAGAAACAGAGGCCAGGCCGTTCTCCCGTTACTTCGTATCCAGCGCTACTGCCATTTCACGCATTAATAGTGAATCCTCATCAGTCAAGGCGATAGTTAATGCATCAGTATTCTCGCGAACTTGCTCTGGTGACGTTGCGCCACTCAGCAAGGTGATTAAGTCGCTCTGTTTTAAAATCCACGCCAGCGCCAGCGCGGGGATCGTGCAGTGGTATTTTGCACACAGCGGCCGCCACTCCTCGAGCATATCCATTACCCGCAGCATATTTTCCCGCTGGAACCAGACTTTGTTAGCCCGCGCGCCGCCGGGAACATAATCCCGGCCGATAGTCCCGGTCAACAGCCCCTGCTCAAGCGGTGAATAGACCTGCACAATGATGTCATTCTGCTGGCATAACGGCAGCAGTTCACCTTCCAGCGCCCGGTCAAGGATGCTGTACTTGGCCTGGATGATATCCAGCTCACCGTGTTTGAGATACTCCCTGATATGCCCGGCATCGACGTTCGCCGCACCGATAGAACGAATTTTCCCCTCTTTTTTCAGTGCGTTCAGCGTATCTACAGTTTCCTCAATCGGCGTAAAACAGGGCTCTACGGACTGCCAGTGGGTCATATAGATATCAATGGTGTCGATACCCAGCCTTTGCAGGCTGGCTTCCACCTCTTCGCGAATCGACTCAGGCGTGAGATTTTTGTACAGCTGACGATCGCCAACTTTGTTAAACAGGCTGCCCGTCCGCTCCCAGACGATGCCACATTTGGTTTCGACAACGATATCGTTACGCGGCAGCTTTTTCAGCGCCTGCCCGACAATCACTTCACTGTTGCCAAAATTGTATCCCGGCGCGGTATCAATCAGATTAATGCCGCAGCGATGCGCCTCGACAATGGTATCGATGCAAACCTGCAAATCGAGATCGCCGTTCCATGCCGGACCGCCGCCAATAGCCCATGTCCCTAATCCCATGCGGGAAAGTTTAATATCCGTACTGCCTAAAGGAATCATTTTCATCTGCCGCTATTACCCTTCGTATTCGTCGAGAAGTTGTTCAACCAGCTTTCTGTTTTTCACGCCCGTTGTGGCGCCCACGCTCAGTACCGATATTGCGGCCGTTGCGTTAGCAAACAACGCGCACTCGCGCAGCGGCTTGCCTTCAAGCAGCGCGGAGATAAATCCCGAGGCAAAATTATCCCCCGCGCCGATAGTGTCGATGGCGGTAATTCCCGACACCGCAGGGACCTCCATTTTCATATCGGCACGCTTGATAAAGCAGCCTCTCTTGCCAGTCTTGATCACTACCGTTTTCACGCCGCAGTCGAGGAAGCTGTCGGCAATTTCATCCAGCGTCTCTTTCCCGGTGAGAAGTCTCGCCTCTTCAAAGTTGGGAAACAGATAATCCACGTAGCTCAGCGCATGGCGAATATCTTCCAGCGTTTCGTTAAGGCGGGGCTTAATCATATCGGCGCAAATAATTAACCGATGCGCTTTCGCCTGCGTAAAAATCTCCGTTAACGCTTTACCATCGAGCAGCGGGCTATTAAAAATACTCGCCAGCGACAGCACCTTTGCCTGCGAGAAGCGGTCTAAATCAACATCGTTAATATTTAGTTTCCACAGGCTGCCGTTGCGATTGGTGACAAAAGTACGTTCACCATCGGCGGTGACTAAACCCACATTAATGGAAGTATCAATATCGGCATCCTGCTTCAGGCTCTGAATATCAATATTCTCCCGCCGACAGTGATCGACAATAAAATGTCCTGGCGCGTCATCGCCCACGCGGCTAATTAACGCCGTGCGATGACCGAGACGAGAAATAATTGTCGCTTCATTAATCGCATCCCCTCCCGTGGTCATGGCAATGCGTTCTAATGGGTAAGAGTCAACATCAAAGATATTTTTACTCACCGGTTGAAGGGGAATATCAACAATAGCTGCCCCGATACAAATAACCTCGATATTCTCCATATTGTCATTCCGCTTTACCGTCAGAGCCAAACAGTTTGATTTTCTCCAGAGCGCGCACTTTAACCGCTTTGCGGATCTCGCGCTCAACGTGCAGGAAAGGCTGATTCTGATTCTCCTGCACCGCCGCCATTGCCGCCTGACACAGTTCGGTATGGATATTGATTTTCGAAATGCCTAATGAAATAGCTTTTTTGATATCCGCATCGCTAATACCGGACGCGCCGTGCAGCACCAGCGGAACGGATACCGCCTCGCGTACGCGTTTAACCACCTCAAAATTCAGTTTGGGTTCTGAGGTATAAACCCCATGCTGGTTACCAATTGCCACCGCCAAAGAGTCGCAGCCGGTACGTTCGACGAACTCAGCCGCCTGGCTCGGGTCAGTATAGTGGTAGCCCGCCAACGCTTCTTCATAAACCGTTTCATTCCCCACGTGGCCTAACTCCGCTTCAACCGGAATGCCCAGAGGGTGGAAGAAGTCCACCGCCTCTTTAGTCAGGCGAATATTTTCTTCGAAATCAAAGGCGGAGGCATCGCGCATCAGCGAATTCATACCATGGACCCAGGCGTTGTGGATAATCTCCATGCTACGCCCGTGATCCCAATGGGTAATAACCGGCACCGAGGCTTTTTTAGCCATCGATACCATCATATGCGAAAAATCTTCAAACGAGGTATTACCCACAAAACCGGTACCGAAAGAGATAATTACCGGCGATTTAGACTCTTCTGCCGCATCAATGACCCCCATTAACATTTCCGCATTCCAAACATTAAAGTGGGCAATCGCGTAATGTTTATTCTGGGCATCGTTTTCCCAATATTTAATATCGGCCAGCATGGTTGTTTCTCCCTTTTCAATAAATTAATGGTTAACTTTAATAACGCCTTTGATAATTTCGCGTTTGTTGTTAACAGACTCGTCAAACGCGCGCTGAACATCTTCATAATCATAAATATGCGTCACCATCGACTTGACATCGAAACGCCCGGAGGAAATGGCTTCAATGGTGACCGGATAGCGGTTGGCATAGCGGAAAACGGTCTGAATTGAGACTTCACGGTTAATTTTGAGAAAATTAATCGCCGAATCTCCGGGAACCGTACCAACGATCATGATTTTCCCGCCGCGCATCACCAGATACGGAGCCTGCTTCACGGTGATCGCCGAGCCTGCCGTTTCAAAAACAATGTCTGCCCCGATATCGCCGGAGAACTGCTGGCAGCGGGCGACTGTGTCCTCTTTCGCACCGTTGATGACGGTCGTCGCCCCAAGCTTCCCGGCCATGGCCAGACGCTTTTCCAGAACATCGACAACGGCGATGTCGGTTGCCCCTAAACACTTACAGGCTTGCAGGGTCATTAAGCCAATACAGCCGGCCCCCAGGATGACGATTTTCTTGCCAGGCTTCACGTCAGCCAGCATTGCGGCATGCATCCCTACCGCCGCAGGCTCTACCAGCGCGCCTTCCATGGTGCCCATGTTATCGGGTAGCTTGTAAGTGAAGCTTTCCGGATGGCATAGATAGTGGGTTAGCGCGCCGCGATAGTTAGGCTGCGTGGCCATAAAGTCGACATCAGGGCAGATGTTGTATTTCCCCTCCAGACAGTAGCGGCAGTGGCCGCACGGCACGCCGGGTTCAATGTTCACCCGGTCGCCCGGTTTAAATTTACTGACGCGACTTCCCACCGCCACCACCGTACCGGCACATTCATGCCCGAGACCAATTTCCTGGTTTGGGTCTTTCGGCGGAATAAAAGGGCCCGATTCAAACCCGTGAACATCTGAACCGCAAATACCAACGTATTCAACTTTGATCAGCACTTCATGCTCTTTGGGTACCGGGATATCGGCGGCAATAATTTTCATCGTACCCGGGGTTTTTAATATCGCTTTTGAATTTTTCATTTTATTTCCCGTCAATATTATTTGCTGGTAACTGCATCAATACCGAGACTTTCGACAGAGACGCCTTTGGTTTCAATTCCGATGGTCGCAATGGCAATGGCGACAATAATGGAGACGGTTCCCAGCAGAACAAATACCCCCGTCACGCCATAACCGTTAAGCAATACCGCGACCGCATAAGGAGCGGCGATACCGCTGATACGCCCAACCGCATTCGCCAGACCGGAACCGCGAAGCTTCGCTTCTGTCGGCCATATTTCCGGAACATAGACTGCCGAGGCGTAGCAAACGTACATATACACAAACGTAATCAGAAAGAAGCCAATTAACGTAATTAATAGCATGCTGGTTTGCAGAGAATAGATATATCCCAGCCCGGCAATTAATACCAACAGCCCCACCCCCATAGTTTTTCTGGGTATTTTATCCATGACCAGCATGGCGATAAAAATCCCAAACGGCGCGCCAAACATACTCATCGTGTTTAAGACAATCGAGTCTTTAAGATTAATGCCCTGGGTCATAAATATCGTCGGCAGCCAGTTAATTAAGGTATACTGGACAACGTTCATGGCGATCAGGACAAAGGAACCTAAAATAACGCGTTTCAGCAACACACCTGTTAATAAGGCCGAATAAGGAACTGCGCGCGGGGCTTTGCCGTCATCTTCAATTACCACAGGCGGTAGCGGCTTGCCGGTCTGCAGAACAACCCCTTCTTCAATGGCACGCATCACCTTTTCAGCTTCGGCGTAGCGCCCGCGGGACTCAAGCCAACGAGGCGACTCCGGGAAACGACGCCAGGCAATAATAGTCGCCATTAGCGACAGTACGGCCGGGATCAATAACTGTACTCGCCAGTTCCATTCAGCGCTAATTAACGGCGTCAATCCCATGGCGATGAGCGAACAGAGCGGATAAGACCAGTTGCCGATAAACGAGACCCGGCTTGACCAGGTGCCGCGATTCCTGCCAGGCATATATTCGGTGAACCCGGCAAACAGGGTCACCAGCAGCGCCCCTAATCCAACCCCCATGACAAAACGGCAGGCGATCAGGAAGGTCATATTCGGTGAAAACGCCCCAACGACCATGGCAATAATATGAATCGCTTCATACAGAATAAATGCGTTTTTACGCCCGATTTTATCGCCAATGATCCCACCACCGAGCGCGCCGAGAAACATTCCCGCAGTCGTAATGGCGGAAAACGTAGCGGTGGTGGAATTATCGGTCCAGCCAAGTTCTTTTAACTGCGCGAGAATTAATCCGCCTACGGCATTACTCCAGCAGACCAGTAATCCGAAGGCGACTATGGCAAACATTGACGAATGCCAGCGACAATCTGGCAGTCGATCCAGCCTCGCGCCACAATGCGGTTTTGCTATATGTTCCATCCGGGAACCTTCCTTTAATAAATGGGCTTATTCATCAAAGTCGTAGGTCATGATGACCTTAATCGCGGTTTTATCGACCATAGCGTCAAACCCTTCCCGCCATTGCGACAGGCCGATACGGTGAGTGATCATCGGTTTGACTTTGATCGCGCCGCTGGCCAGCAAGCGGATAGCATTACGCCAGGAGGTGGAGTCGTAGGCCATATGACCAATGATGCTTTTGTTCCACGCGGTAATGTCGTTGATGGAGAAATCAAGAGGTTTGAAACCCATGCCCACGCGAACCACTTCCCCGTTGGGGCGCAGCATTTCGATAGATTGTTTGAGGGCAATATTAGCGCCGGAGCATTCGATAACCAGGCCCAGGTTGTCTTTACCGCAGATTTCCTGGCAACGCGTGACCACATCTTCGGTCGAACCGTTGACGACCGCTGTCGCCCCCAGCTCTTTGGCAATAGGGAAGCGTACCGCGACATCCTCTTCCAGTCCGACCATGACGATGTTCACGGCCCCCATGATGCGCGCCATTTGCACGGAAAAGAGCCCTAATGGACCGGTACCGAAAACCACGACGTCCTGGCCAGGTAGAAATTTGGATTGTTGAGCAATAGATTTGTAAGCGTTACAGATAGGATCCAGCACCGCGGCTTCTTCATAATCAACGCCCTGCGGGATCTCCCACAGTGCATGGCGGTGAATTTTGAGAATCTCACCTGGCACCAGGCAATATTTCGAAAATCCGCCCCCCCAGGTGTTGTTATCAAGTCCTAAATTAACTTTTTCTGTACAACACAGAAAATCACCTTGTTCACAGGCCGGACATACACCGCACACGTGCCCACTGTTGTCAGAAACCACCCGCTGACCGACTTTCCAGTCCTTGACTTTGTCGCCGATGCGGACAATTTGTCCGGCAAATTCATGGCCGCGGATGGAGTTAAATTGATCCGATCCGCTATCAACATTGTAATGCTTCATGTCAGCGCCGCAGATAGCCGCCGCTTTGATTTCAATCACGATGTCATCCGGGCCGCAAATCGGCTCCGGTACATCAATCATCTTATAGCCGCCAAAGGCCTTACCAAATCTTGCCAGTGCTTTCATTGCGTCTTCCTTTGTTGATTTGTGGTTTTGCTTCAATGGTCGTCATACTTAACCACACAATCTTCAAGGTCAACATTAAATCTTTAAAACGCAGATATAGATCTGCATTTCACAACTCAGATCACAAATACAGCAAATTTCATTATGAGAAAATGAAGGAATGACAATGACTGACCACTAAAGGATGCCTTCTGCCGCCTCGCTATCGTCCATAAATTGAACTCTCTCGCAGTTTCAACAGGTTATTGCTGGTAGTCTGGCAAGGCTGTTTTTTCGCCACGCCATTTCCGTGGCGTGGTTATTTTTTATGTCAAAGAGGAACCACTATGAAACGTTTGCCCTTGCTGGCAGCCTTGCCCTTGCTTTGCGCTTCTGCGCTCTCTGCCCAACCCCTGATGTCCGTCGGCTATTTTAACGGCGGCGGCGACGTCACTGCCGGGCCCGGCGGCGATATCGATAAGCTGGACGTCCGGCAGATCACCCATCTCAACTACTCGTTTGGTCTTATCTATAACGATGAAAAAGACGAGACTAATGCGGCCCTGAAGGATCCCGCTCATCTGCACGAGATCTGGCTGTCGCCGAAGGTGCAGGCGGATCTGCAAAAGCTCCCGGCCCTGCGTAAACAGAACCCGGACCTCAAGGTCCTGCTGTCGGTCGGCGGCTGGGGGGCGCGCGGTTTCTCCGGCGCGGCGGCAAGCAAAGAAACCCGTAAGGTGTTTATTCAGTCTGCGCAGGAAATTGTTGAAAAATATGGTCTGGATGGGATTGACCTCGACTGGGAGTTTCCGGTCAACGGCGCCTGGGGGCTGGTTGCCAGTCAACCGGCCGATCGCGATAACTTTACCGCGCTGTTAAAAGAGCTGCGCGCAGCGTTTGGTACCAGGAAACTGGTCACTATTGCCGTGGGGGCTAACGCAGAAAGTCCGAAAAGTTGGGTGGACGTTAAAGCGATTGCGCCATCGCTCGACTACATCAACCTGATGACCTACGACATGGCCTACGGCACGCAGTACTTCAACTCGAACCTGTATGACTCCAGCCACTGGCCAACGGTCGCTGCGGCGGATAAATACAGCGCCGATTTTGTGGTCAACAATTACCTGGCCGCCGGGCTTAAACCCAGCCAGATGAACCTCGGGATTGGTTTTTATGGCCGGGTACCGAAACGGGCAGTTGAACCGGGGATTGACTGGACGAAAGCGGATGCGCAAAACAATCCGGTCACCCAGCCCTATTTTGGGCCACAGGAGGTCGCGCTGTTTGCCTCGCTGGGTTATGACCTGAGCAAAGACACCTACGTAAAATACAACGATATCGTGGGCAAACTGCTCAACGATCCGCAAAAACGTTTTACCGAGCACTGGGACGATGAAGCGAAGGTTCCGTGGCTGTCAGTGCAGTCCGCGGAGGGCAAGCCGCTGTTCGCCCTGTCCTATGAGAACCCGCGATCGGTGGCCATTAAGGCGGACTATATCAAGGCGAAGGGCCTCGCCGGGGCCATGTTCTGGGAATATGGCGCCGATGACCAGAATCAGCTGGCCCGTCAGTTGGCGGAATCGCTGGGGATCAAACACTAGTCACGCCCCTTCCCCTCGGGCTGCGTGACGCAGACAACATCGCCTGCAATGCAGGTATATCGCGCAGCCCGGGATAGGTTATGATGCCAGTTATCCGCTGCGCCACGCGCTGGCGCAGCTTAACCGTTTGACAGGAGGCAGGGGGCCATGGCCTATATCCCCAAAAATTACGCGCGTCTGGAAGTGGGTTACCGCGAAAAGGCGCTCAAGCTTTTTCCCTGGGTGTGCGGACGCTGCTCACGGGAGTTTGTCTACTCCAATCTGCGCGAGCTGACGGTGCACCACATCGATCACGACCACTCCAATAACCCGGAAGATGGGAGTAACTGGGAGATGTTGTGCCTGTATTGTCACGATCACGAACATTCCAAGTACACCGAAGCCGATCAGTATGGCTCCACGGTGGTGGCGGGCGAAGATGCGCAAAAGAGCGTCGGTGAGGCCACCTACAACCCGTTTGCCGATCTGAAAGCGATGATGAACAAAAAGTAAGCATGCCGATCTGGCCGCTGCGCGCGGTCGTTCACGCTGATGCTGTCCGGCCCGGGGTGAGCCCGACGCCGGAACCACGCGCCGCCGGCTGGCGCTTTATTGCAGCTTAACGGTGGCGATCGGCTTTGGCACGATGCCGAAATCTTCCTTCAGCTGCTGTTTACTCTTCATCACCATCTGCCCGCGGGTGTCGATGGTCATGTGCTGGGCTTCGGTGTTATACCGGGCCTGCCACAGCATCACCAGCTGCAGGCTATTTTCCTTTTGCTCCGGCGTCAGCGCCACGCCATCCGGCCATTTTCCCAGCTCCACCGCCGTCGCCAGACGCTGGTAAACTTCCGGCGTCATACTGTCGATAATTTGCTCAATATCCATCTTCCGCTCCACTCCGCTTGGAATAATTTGCTGAATCGTTTCTTCAACCCTTAATCTGCTCGCCATTCTGCTCATCAGTGAAGCTCAGCGACGCCGAATTCACACAATAGCGCTCGCCGGTCGGCTGTGGGCCATCCGGAAATACGTGGCCGAGATGGGCGTCACAATTTCCACAACGGATTTCAATGCGCTGCATGCCGTGCGAATTGTCGGTCAGATAGCGAATGGCCTCATCGCTCACCGGCTCATAGAAGCTCGGCCAGCCGCAACCGGAGTCGTATTTGGTTTGGGAGTTAAACAGCGGCGCATCGCACACCAGGCAGTGATACACGCCATTTTTCTTGTTGTGCAGCAGCCGTCCGGTGAAAGGCGGTTCGGTGCCGTGATGCTGCGTCACGTAAAACTGCATTTCGCTTAAGCCGTTTTTCAGCTCTTCCGGGGAGGGTTTATTCGCCATGGGCTTACATCTCGCTTTGCAATGGACAACTTTCGCTCCAATTCTAACAAAACATTAACAATGAAGCGTGCACTTTTGTTCTAAACTTATGCGGTGCCAACAGGCAGCCAGATAATTGTGACTTAAATCACGTTTTTATCTTAAATGCCCTTTAAAATTCCGCGCGCAGCCCCCATATGGAATTGGGCTCAAAGGGAGAGTGAGGCAAATCAATCGCGCAAGGTGTGCTCAGGATTGATTTGTCGCAATGATTGACACGATTCCGCTTGACGCTGCGTAAGGTTTTTGTAATTTTACAGGCAACCTTTTATTCACTAACAAATAGCTGGTGGAATATATGACTATCAAAGTAGGTATCAACGGTTTTGGCCGTATCGGTCGCATTGTTTTCCGTGCTGCTCAGAAACGTTCTGACATCGAGATCGTTGCAATCAACGACCTGTTAGACGCAGAGTACATGGCTTACATGCTGAAGTATGACTCCACTCACGGTCGTTTCGACGGTACCGTTGAAGTGAAAGACGGTCATCTGGTCGTTAACGGTAAAAAAATCCGTGTTACCGCTGAACGTGACCCGGCTAACCTGAAGTGGGACGAAGTTGGTGTTGACGTTGTTGCTGAAGCAACCGGTATCTTCCTGACCGACGAAACCGCTCGTAAACACATCACCGCTGGCGCGAAAAAAGTCGTTCTGACTGGCCCGTCCAAAGACAACACCCCGATGTTCGTTCGCGGCGCTAACTTCGAAACTTACGCTGGCCAGGACATCGTTTCCAACGCTTCCTGCACCACCAACTGCCTGGCACCGCTGGCTAAAGTTATCAACGACAACTTCGGTATCGTTGAAGGCCTGATGACCACCGTCCACGCGACCACCGCGACTCAGAAAACCGTTGATGGCCCGTCTCACAAAGACTGGCGCGGCGGCCGCGGCGCAGCTCAGAACATCATCCCGTCCTCTACCGGTGCTGCTAAAGCAGTAGGTAAAGTACTGCCAGAACTGAACGGCAAACTGACCGGTATGGCGTTCCGCGTTCCGACTCCGAACGTATCCGTTGTTGACCTGACCGTTCGTCTGGAAAAAGCAGCGTCCTACGAAGAAATCAAGAAAGCCATCAAAGCCGCTTCTGAAGGCGCAATGAAAGGCGTTCTGGGTTACACCGAAGACGACGTTGTTTCTACCGACTTCAACGGCGAAGTTTGCACTTCCGTGTTCGATGCTAAAGCAGGTATCGCACTGAACGACAACTTCGTGAAACTGGTTTCCTGGTACGACAACGAAACTGGCTACTCCAACAAAGTTCTGGACCTGATTGCTCACATCTCCAAATAAGTTGAGATGAAAAAGTAATCTGTAAGAGCGACTTCGGTCGCTCTTTTTTTTGTCTGCAGAGATAGGATTGCACAATGATAAATAAAATTTTTGCTCTCCCGGTGAATGAAACCATTTCTCCCGTGATCTCCCGTCGCCAGCTGGACGACCTGGAGCTGATTGTCATCGACCATCCGCAGGTGAAAGCCTCTGTGGCGCTGCAGGGAGCGCACCTGCTCTCCTGGAAACCCGCCGGTGAAGAAGAAGTCTTGTGGCTGAGCAACAACACCCCATTTAAACAGGGCGTCGCCCTGCGCGGCGGCGTGCCGATTTGCTGGCCCTGGTTTGGCCCTTCCGCGCAGCAGGGTCTGCCGTCGCACGGCTTTGCCCGCAATCTGCCATGGACCCTGGAAGGTCATGACGAAGACGACAGCGGCGTCATGTTGACCTTTGCGCTCCAGCACAGCGCCGAAACCATGAAGCTCTGGCCGCACGAATTCACCCTCTATGCCCGCTTCAAGCTGGGCAAAACCTGCGAAATCGAGCTGGAAGCCCACGGTGAATTCGAGACCACCTCTGCCCTGCATACCTACTTCAACGTCGGCGATATCGCAGCGGTGAAAGTGAGTGGTCTTGGCGAGCGCTATATCGATAAAGTGAAGAATGCCGAAGAAGGCGTCCTGAGCAACGGCGTGCAGACCTTCCCGGACCGCACCGACCGCGTCTACCTTAACGCTGACAGCTGCAGCGTGATCCATGACGATGCGCTTAACCGCACTATCGACGTCGTGCATCATCATCAGCACAACGTGGTGGCCTGGAACCCGGGCCCGGCGCTGTCCGTCAGCATGGGCGACATGCCGGACGATGGTTACAAAACCTTCGTTTGCGTCGAAACCTGTTGCGTGACCCAGCCGCAGAAAGCCAGCGAAGAGACCCCCTCTCGCCTGGCGCAGACCATCAGCCTGAAAAAACGCTAACAGCAAAAAGCCCCGTTCCCGACGGGGCTTTTTTCTCCGCTGGCTGAGGTGCTGATTAAACCATATCCAGCCGGGTTTTTCGCTGCGGTGGTGGATAGAGGCGATCCAGCTGCGCGAGCTCTTCCGCACTGAGGACGATATCGAGCGCGGCAGCATTCTGCACCACATGCTCAATACTGGCCGCTTTCGGGATCGCCAGCACTCCCGGATGACGAATCACCCAGGCGAGCAGCAGCTGCGCGACTGTCACCCCCCGCGCGTTAGCCATATTAATGATATCGGTATGCTGAAAAAGTCCATCGCGTAAGCGCCCCGCCTGCGCCAGCGGGCAGTAGGCCATCACCGGCAGAGTGTGCTGCTGGCACCAGGGCAGGAGATCGTATTCAATGCCCCGCGATGCGAGATGATAGAGCACCTGGTTGGTCGCGCAGCGTTCGCCACCCGCCGTCCGCCACAGCGCCTGCATATCGTCGGTGTCCAGATTAGAGACGCCCCAGCGGCGGATCTTGCCCTCGGCCACCAGCCTCTCCATCGCCTCGACCGTCTCCTGCAGCGGGATATCCCCGCGCCAGTGCAGGAGATACATATCGAGATAGTCGGTCTGCAGCCGGCGCAGGCTGTTTTCACAGGCGCGGCGCATCGCCGTTCCGCCGGCGTGCCAGGGATAGACTTTGGACACCAGCACCACGCGATCGCGCAGGCCGCGGATCGCCTGCCCGACGACCTCTTCCGCCCCACCGTCGGCATACATTTCCGCCGTATCGATCACCGTCAGTCCGTGGTCGATGCCCGCGCGCAGTGCAGCCACTTCCTGCGGACGCTGGGCGCTGTTTTCGCCCATATACCAGGTGCCCAGCCCGATGGCTGGAACCGCCGCCTGCTCGCCAAAGCGTACTGTTTTTTTCACCGTCTCCTCCTTTTTAGCTTTCTGCACCACCATAAAGCAAAACAGGGCGTGAAGCCCTGTTTTGATGCATAAAGTGCACTGTAATGATGCACAATCAGAAGGTGTAGGTGATCCCGGTTGAGATCAGGCCACTCCAGGATTTGTCCACCATCGGGCTGTCGGTAATTTCATCCGACAGACGGGTATAGCGTGCAATGCCGTATACGCTCCAGTCGCCGAGGAAGCGATAGTTAGCCGACAGCTCCAGATACGGGTTCCAGCTGCTGTCCGGATCGTAGCTGCGCATGCCGCTGCGACGGGACTCATGCTGCGAGACACCATAGTAGTATTCGTTCTGATTGTCGCTGTTCCACTCCACGCCAATGCCCGGCGTCAGCGTCAGGTTACCATTGGTGTAGCGGTACAGCCAGGCGAGATCCCAGTTGATACCATTACTGTTATCCAGCGTATCGCCTGCAATCGTCGTGCGCAGGAAACCATAGGGCGTGTTGTGGACATAAGACAGACCGGCCATCACGGTCGATTTACGTTTATCCAGTTGACGCATTTGCGCGCTGTCGCTGTCGCCCGGCTTGAAGTACATCGGCGACCAGTAGGCCGTTATTGACAGCTTATCGTTGGTGTCGTTCCACAGGTAGTAGCCCCCGCCCAGACCGTGGAACCAGAAGTTATCGCTCTCATAACTAATGACCGGCACCGGGTAGACATCCGCATCATATTGCTTATACGGATGCTCGACGATGCCTACGCCAGCCCCAAGAGTGAACTTCCCGTCGGCATGCGCCGCGCTGGCGGACGTCGCAATCAGCACGCCGAGTGCCAGAAGTTTGATTTTAGTCACAATCCATATTCCCGTTGTCAAATTATCAGCCCGTGCAGTTTACCGTCGTAGGCCTCATGCCTCAAATTCTTTACCCGACATGACACAAATCGTTCACTTTCCCACCCTTCTCTTACCATGAGGTGACAGCCCGGTGACAGCTTCGCGTCCTGGCATGTCAAAAAGCGTCATTTTCAGGATGAGTTATTGATATGTCATTGAAATTGATTTTCTGCGGCATGCAAGATTTCTAAATGCATCTACGCTTAAATTTAGAAGGTGTAATTGCAGGGCACATTCACGCTACTCCACCCGCAACCTGGCATAAGGGTTGCTGGATATCTGGAGAGCGACGTTCAGCTTATGTCTTCCGGGGGCCCCCACTACTCATATGAACGGCTCTCAACCTGTGCTAAAAAACGAAAGGACGGCATGCCATGAATATATTCGATCACTATCGCCAGCGCTATGAAGCTGCCAAGGACGAAGAGTTCACACTGCAGGAGTTTCTTACCATCTGCCGGCAAGATCGCAGTGCCTATGCCAATGCGGCAGAACGTCTGTTGATGGCCATTGGTGAACCCGTCATGGTTGATACGGCTCTCGAGCCGCGGCTATCCCGTCTCTTTTCAAACCGGGTCATCGCACGCTATCCGGCCTTTGAAGAGTTTTACGGTATGGAAGACGCCATTGAGCAGATCGTTTCCTATCTCAAGCATGCCGCCCAGGGGCTGGAAGAGAAGAAACAGATCCTCTATCTGCTGGGGCCGGTGGGCGGTGGTAAATCGTCGCTGGCTGAACGGCTGAAAGCGTTGATGCAGCGCGTGCCCATCTATGTGCTGAGCGCCAACGGCGAGCGTAGCCCGGTCAACGATCACCCGCTGTGCCTGTTTAATCCGCAGGAGGATGCCCAGATCCTTCAGAAAGAGTATGGCGTGCCCACCCGCTACCTCGGCACCATCATGTCGCCGTGGGCGGCCAAGCGCCTGCACGAGTTTGGCGGCGATATTACTAAATTCCGCGTGGTCAAAGTCTGGCCATCGATTCTTGAGCAGGTCGCCATCGCCAAAACCGAACCCGGTGATGAAAACAACCAGGATATTTCGGCGCTGGTGGGTAAAGTGGATATCCGTAAACTGGAACACTATGCGCAAAACGACCCGGACGCTTATGGCTACTCCGGTGCGTTGTGCCGTGCCAACCAGGGGATTATGGAATTCGTCGAGATGTTTAAAGCGCCGATTAAGGTGCTACATCCGCTGCTGACCGCCACCCAGGAAGGGAACTACAACGGGACCGAAGGGATCTCTGCCCTGCCGTTTAACGGGATAATCCTCGCCCACTCCAACGAATCGGAATGGGTGACCTTCCGTAATAACAAGAACAATGAGGCCTTCCTCGACCGCGTCTATATCGTCAAGGTGCCTTATTGCCTGCGTATCTCCGAAGAGATCCGCATCTATGAAAAATTGCTCAACAGCAGCGAGCTGACCCACGCGCCGTGCGCCCCGGGCACCCTGGAAACGTTGGCGCGCTTCTCGATTCTGTCGCGCCTGAAAGAGCCGGAAAACTCAAGCATCTACTCGAAAATGCGGGTCTATGATGGCGAAAGCCTGAAAGATACCGACCCGAAAGCGAAATCCTATCAGGAGTATCGCGATTACGCCGGGGTGGATGAAGGGATGAACGGGCTCTCCACCCGCTTTGCCTTTAAGATCCTGTCACGGGTGTTTAACTTCGACCATGTCGAGGTGGCCGCCAACCCGGTGCATCTGTTCTATGTCCTGGAGCAGCAGATTGAGCGCGAACAGTTCCCACAGGAGAACGCCGAGCGCTACCTGGAATTCCTCAAAGGCTATCTGATCCCGAAATACGCCGAGTTTATCGGCAAAGAGATCCAGACCGCTTATCTGGAATCCTACTCCGAGTACGGGCAGAACATTTTCGATCGCTATGTCACCTACGCCGACTTCTGGATCCAGGATCAGGAGTATCGCGATCCGGACACCGGTCAGCTGTTTGACCGTGAGTCGTTGAATGCTGAGCTGGAGAAAATTGAGAAGCCGGCCGGGATCAGCAACCCGAAAGACTTCCGTAACGAAATCGTCAACTTTGTGCTGCGCGCCAGAGCCAACAACAGCGGACGTAATCCGAACTGGACCAGCTACGAGAAACTGCGCACGGTTATCGAGAAGAAAATGTTCTCTAATACCGAGGAGCTGTTGCCGGTCATTTCGTTTAATGCCAAAACATCAACCGATGAGCAGAAAAAACACGACGACTTTGTCGACCGCATGATGGAAAAAGGCTACACCCGCAAACAGGTTCGCCTGCTCTGCGAGTGGTACCTGCGGGTTCGTAAATCGTCCTGATGCGTCAAGCCCGGCGGCACGCCGCCGGGTCAACTGCAGCTGAATGATGATAAGCAAAGTTGGCTAATGCAGTACAGGAGGGCATATGACCTGGTTCATAGACCGACGCCTGAACGGGAAAAACAAAAGCGCCGTCAATCGCCAGCGCTTTTTGCGCCGTTATAAGGCGCAGATTAAACAGTCGATTTCCGAGGCTATCAACAAGCGCTCGGTCACCGATATTGAGAGCGGAGAATCCGTCTCGATCCCGACGGACGATATCAACGAGCCGATGTTTCATCAGGGTCGCGGCGGCCTGCGCAACCGCGTCCACCCGGGCAACGATCATTTTGTGCAAAACGACCGGATTGAGCGCCCGCAGGGCGGTGGCGGCGGCGGTGGCGGCGGTCAGGGGCAAGCCAGCGCCGACGGCGAAGGGAAGGATGAGTTTGTCTTCCAGATTTCGAAAGATGAGTACCTGGATCTGTTATTTGAAGATCTCGCCCTGCCGAACCTGAAGAAGAATCAGCACCGGCAGTTGAACGAGTTTAAAACCCATCGCGCGGGCTTTACCTCGAATGGGGTGCCAGCCAACATCAGCGTGGTGCGTTCGCTGCAGAACTCGCTGGCCCGGCGTACGGCGATGACCGCTGGCAAGCGCCGTGAACTGCGCGCCCTGGAGGAGGATCTGGAGACCATCAGCCGCAGCGAACCGGTGCAGCTGCTGGAGGAGGAACGCCTGCGCAAAGAGATTGCTGAGCTGCGCGCCAAAATTGAACGGGTGCCGTTTATCGACACCTTTGACTTGCGCTACAAAAATTATGAAAAACGGCCGGAGCCCTCCAGCCAGGCAGTGATGTTCTGCCTGATGGACGTCTCAGGCTCGATGGACCAGGCCACCAAAGACATGGCCAAGCGCTTTTATATCCTGCTGTATCTGTTCCTCAGCCGGACCTATAAAAACGTCGATGTGGTCTATATCCGCCACCATACCCAGGCAAAAGAGGTGGATGAACACGAATTTTTCTATTCTCAGGAAACCGGCGGCACCATCGTCTCCAGCGCCCTGAAGCTGATGGATGAAGTGGTGCAGGCCCGTTATGACCCGGCGCAGTGGAACATCTACGCCGCCCAGGCGTCGGATGGCGACAACTGGGCCGATGACTCCCCGCTGTGCCACGAACTGCTGGCGAAGAAAATTCTGCCAGTGGTGCGTTATTACAGCTACATCGAAATTACCCGCCGGGCGCATCAAACCCTGTGGCGCGAGTATGAACATCTGCAGGCGACCTTTGATAATTTCGCCATGCAGCATATCCGCGACCAGGAAGATATCTACCCGGTATTCCGCGAACTGTTTCACAAGCAGTCATCTAAAAGTGAAGCTTAATTAAATACTCAGCCAGTGAGTCGAGTGACTTGCTGGCTGTTTTCCTCAGACACAAGGCCCGATGGCACATCCATACATCATGTAAAATGGAAACAACGGGGCCATGGCGACGGCGCCAAGCGAGCTAATCGTTTTAGTCTTATCATTGATTGATACCACAACGGGGTGCGCTAACTGGTAGGCGGCGGCCAGATCTGACGCGTCCGATGCAGTCCAAAATCCTGTCGCTTTAAACAACACCCCGAGGCGATCGTTATCAATTTGCACCGCATGATACTGATTCACCAGCTCGCTATGCTGCCCGGCATCCAGTTTGCGCTGATCCATCACCACCAGATATTCCGCCGTCACCTCATGTTGTTCCACGACAAAGTTAACCCGCACGCCGGAAGCCTGTTGATGAAAGCGTTCATAAAAGGTCTTATAACGCTGATATTCCTGAGGCACACCGTCACGGACAAAGCGGTAACTGTATTTCGCTGAGCTGGCGACAATACCGGACTCTGTGGGTTTCATCGCCACAATGGTATCCCGAGGCGGCAAGTTTGGCGTGCTGGTACATCCTGCGAGCATCGCTACCACCACCAGCGATAAGACATATTTCATCATTTTCAGCCGTTCCTGTTTGCGATTTTCTCTATGACATCTGGCGTTTTTTTAACACTCCAGGTACAAATCCCTAACCCTGTGTATCATAACTGCCTAATCTGCTTCAAACATTCGCGCGATCGTCAGCGTTGAACTGTTTCTACTCTCAGGAGCCTGCTATGACCCCTTTTTATCAATTGACGGCTACCCGCCTGCGCGGCCAGCCCCTCTCCATGGCTGACTATGCTGGCAAGGTGGTTCTGGTGGTGAATACGGCCAGCCATTGTGGCTTCACACCGCAATACGCTGGCCTGGAAGCGCTCTACAAAAAGTACGCGGCTCAGGGGCTGGTAGTGCTTGGTTTCCCGTGCAACCAGTTTGGTAAGCAGGAACCCGGCGGTGCGGATGAAATCGAGCAGACCTGTCACGTTAACTACGGCGTGAGCTTCCCGATGTTTGAGAAAGTGGACGTCAACGGCCCCGCCGCACACCCGCTGTTTCGTTATCTGAAACAAGCGTTGCCCGGCGTGCTCGGCGGACGGATCAAGTGGAATTTCACCAAGTTCCTCATCGCTCGCGACGGCACACCCCTCGCGCGTTTTGCGCCGTTGACGACGCCGGAGAAAATGGAGGCCTCCATTGTCGCGGCCCTCACGCGCTGAGTGTTCCCGTCATGCCACGTTCACCCAGCGGCGGCTGGCTGCCCATACAAGGTAGATGTCGCTCTCACGCGGCCAGCAACCGTCTGTTGCTGGCCGATCTTCCACCTGCCCGGTCATCAGCCTACAGTGGCGACACGGCCTCAACTTCATGCTGAAACACGTAGGGGTCGGAGAGGAGTTCGAATGCGTCGTCGTCCGGATAGGTGACCGCGACGTGATAATCTTCGCCTGCGAAGGCTTTGACCGCCGCAAGATCCTGCCAGTAGGTGGCGAGAAAAAAATGCGCCCATTCGCCCTGGTTTTCCTGGCGCACCAGCGCGCCTCTGTTGCCGGGGATACCCCGGGCGTGATCCACGCCGGTCTGCTCAAGGTGGCGGGCAAACCCCTCGGCATGTTGCAATGGCACACAGCCGTGCCAGGTCCTGACGATCATTTGCGTTCTCCTGTGGTGATAAACGTCTCACCTTAACATCAGAAACCACCTGCAGGGGAGCGGCACGATACCGTGGACGGTTCTGAATGGGGGAGCGCCTTACCCTCAGCTCCCCACAGCGAGCTCAGGCAGTCGCGCCTCAATCAAGGCGATCACGCTTCTGACCCGCGGCGGAATAAAACGGGCATCGGGATAGACGGCATACAGGAAACGGTCCGGTAATCGCCAGTCAGCCAGGATCGGCACCAGCCTTCCAGCCCTGAGTGCCCTGGCCGCCAGCGGTCGCTGCATCCCTCCGATGCCGATACCGGATTCCAGCGCCTGCAACAGCGCATCGCTGGTGTTGGCCCGAAAAACGGTCTTAACCTGCACGTCTCTCGTCTCGTCTGCGGAAATTATCCGCAGCGGAGCATCAAGCGGGAGGCCGCTAAACCGAACGTGTGGATAATCCGCCAGGTCGTCTACGGACTGGACGGCGTAATGACCTGGTGCCGCAAAGAGCGCCGTTTCAATCCGCGCCAGAACCCGCGCAGCATGGGATGGCGGCGGCTCATGGCCGAGACGCAGCGCCACATCCACCCCTTCGGTAACCAGATCGGCGATCCGATCGTCGAGCGACAGCATCAGGTGCAGTTCAGGATACTGTTTCTGCAGCGCCAGCAGATGCGGCAGCAGAAGATTGCCGAGACCGCTTGGCAGCTGGACATGCACTCGTCCCTGAAACTGAGGCTCCGCCGGGTTGAGCCGCCTTTCCGCCTCCTGCATGGCGTTCAGCACCCGCTGCATATCACGCCGGTAATGCTCCCCCTGCTCGGTAAGCATCATGGCCCGCGTCGTACGATGGAGTAACACCACGCCAAGCTCCTGTTCGAGCGCGGCGATCTGCTGACTAACGGCAGATTGCTTCATCCCGAGCTGCCGGGCGGCTGCGGAAAATGAGCCGGCTTCGGCAACGCGCAGAAAGGTGGTGATGGCGGTGAGCTTATTATTCATTTCATGATTCTGCTGATAAGTGTCATCCGTTTCATGGGATAGGTGGCAAAATAATAATCTAGCACACTGTGTCGGTCACCTTCCCAGGAGAAACACCATGAACAAGACATCCTCTCAGGTCGCACTGGTCGCTGGCAGCAGCGGCATCGTTGGTCGCCAGCTGGTCAGCACCCTGTTACATCGTGGATGGGAGGTTATCGGCCTCAGCCACCGCGCCCTGTCGCAACCGGGGGCGATCCCGATGATTCACGTCGATTTACGCGATGCCCGGCACAGTGCGCAAGCACTCCAGCCGCTGTCCACCGTGACCCACATTTTTTACAGTGCCTGGATGAATGCCGGAAACTGGAGCGAGATGGTGGAGCCGAACGTTAGCATGCTGCGTAATCTGGTCAGCCACGTCGAACAAAACGCCCCGCTGCAGGCGGTCAGCCTGATGCAGGGGTATAAAGTGTATGGCGCCCATCTTGGCCCCTTTAAAACCCCGGCGCGGGAAAGCGACTCCGGCGTACCCGGGGCTGAATTTAACGCCGCTCAACTTGCGTGGCTCCGCCACTTTCAACAAGACAAACCCTGGCACTGGAGCGCTATCAGGCCCGGCGTGGTGGGCAGCCCGGTGCCGGGTAACGCCATGAATCTTGCGTTGAGCATCGCGCTGTATGCGTCACTGTGCAAAGCCCTGGGCTTACCGCTGCGCTTTCCCGGCACGTTAACCACCTGGCACAGCATTGTCGATCATACTGACGCCGACCTGCTGGCGGAGGCCACGCTGTGGGCCGCCACCTCACCGGCGGGCGAAAACGAGGCCTTCAACGTCAATAATGGTGATATCTGGCGCTGGTGCGAGCTGTGGCCGCGCATCGCGCAGTGGTTTGAACTGGAATGCGCCCCGCCCGTCAGGCTCTCATTTCATCAGCTATTCAATGACTACCGTGCCGTCTGGCGCGAGCTGGCCGGAGAGCGGCTGGTGGAAGCGGACATTCTGCGTCTGAGCGACGGTCAGTTTGCCGATTTCGTGTTCGGCTGGCAGTACGATATGTTTGGCGATGGCAGTAAACTGCGCCGGGCTGGCTTCCAGCGGATGCAGGCCACAGACGAGATGTTTTTCAGCCTGTTTTCGCAGCTGAGAACGGCGCGGGTGATCCCCTGAGCGTTAGCGTCAGGGCAACGCCAGCCGGTCTTGATGGTCCGCAAAGAGGGTGATGAGATGGTCGGCGATAACCCGCACGCGTCTGGACCCGGCCAGGTCGGAATGCATCACTAACCATAACGTCTGATCCGCGCCGATCTCCGGCTGCAGGCACTGCAGCCCGTTGGCCCGCGCCATAAAGTGCGGCAGGACGCCCAGTCCAAGTCCCGCTGATACCGCGGAAACCTGGGCCACGAGCGTATTGGCTTCGACTTTACACGGTCGCCCTCGCAGGGTGCGCGTGATCCATTGGGCGGCCGGCAGGTGCTGGTGAGTCTCCGGCCACCCCACAAAGTCCGCCTCGCTCAGCGACAGGCCGTCCGCACCGGCCAGATAGCTGGCGGCGCCATAGACGCCAAACCCCACCGTCCCCAGCCGCTTTAAGGTCAAATGCCCGGCGTCAGGCTTGACCATGCGGATCGCCAGATCGGCATCCCGACGATGCAGGTTCACCGGCTGCACGCCGCTCAGCACCTCCACCCGCAGGTCAGGATAGTGGTCCAGGAGCCCTTTCAGGGAGGGCAGAATAAAGTGCGTGGCCAGGTTATCCGAGGTAGCCAGGCGGACAACTCCGGCGACATGCCCCTGCAGTTGCGCCGCCTCGCCGAACGCCAGGCCTGCGTATTCCAGCGCCTCCGCCCGCGCGAGCAGGGCTTCGCCATCGTCGGTCAGGCGATAGCCGCTCTGATGGCGGCTGAAAAGCGGGACTTTCAGCGACTGTTCCAGCCGATCCAGCCTGCGGGACACCGTGGCAATCCCCATGTTCATCTTGTCGGCGGCGCCGCTTAGCGTTCCCGCCCGGGCGATGGCGAGGAAGATGCGCGCATCATCCCAGTTAAACTCTGCTGTCATCTACTTTCCAATTATGGAAAACGGTTCTCCGTTTTCTGCTCTTTTTTATCGTTTTCGCAGGGATGATACTGCACGCCACTCGCGGAGACAAACTGGCCATCCGATCGCCGGTTCTCTCCTCACCTGAACGTCCGTGCACCATGCGCGGCTTCCCCCTCTTAGGATACGCCTGACATGAAAGAGATTGCTTTACCTCTTAACCCAACCCCGGCGCGCGTCTGGATAGCCGTCATTGCGCTCGGGATCTGCGCCTTTTCGATCGTCACCAGCGAACTGGCGCCGGTGGGCATGCTCAGCGCCCTGGCGGCGGATTTTCACCAGACGGAATCCGGTATGGGGCTTGCCGTCACCGCCTACGGCTGGGTGGGCGCCCTGGCGGCCCTGCTTTCCGGCGCGATGCCGGCGCGTATTTCACGCAAGGCGCTGCTGGTCGGGCTGATGCTGACCCTGGCGCTTTCCTGCCTCGCCGCGACCCGGTCTTATTCCATGTTCGCCCTGATGAGCGCCCGCATGATTGGCGCCCTGGCGCATGGCGCCTTCTGGGCCTTAATTGGCATCGTCGCCGCGCAGCTGGTCCCGCCACACCGGCTGGGGCTGGCTACGGCAATCATTTTTGGCGGCGTGTCGGCGGCAAGCGTAGTGGGGGTACCGCTGGCGAGCTTTATCGCCACCCTGGCGGGCTGGCGACACGCGTTTTTGGCGGTGGCCCTGCTGTCACTGGCCGCAGCGGCAGTGCTATGCTCGACGCTGCCCGCGCTGGCCGCGTCCCCCCCCGTCAGGCTGGGTGTTTATCGCGATATCTTCCGTAATCCGCTGCTCTGCGGCCTGTATGGCGCCACGGCCTGCATCATTACCGCTCACTTTGCCGCCTTCACCTACGTTGAACCGCTGCTGATAACACTGCAGGGAGTACCGGCGACCGCCCTCTCCGGCCTGCTGCTGTTGTCAGGGGTTTCCGGGCTGGTGGGTAACGTTATCGCGGGTAAGCTTATCGACCGTCATCTGAAGGGGCTGATTTTTGCTTCACTGCTGCTGAGCGGAGGCGCGCTGGCGCTCCTCGGCACCGGACGGCTTGCGCCCCTGCCTTTCTGTTTTAGCGGGCTGCTGTTAGCCCTGTGGGGCGCCGGTATCGCGATCGTGTTTGTCGGCTTACAGACCTGGCTGCTGCGCAGCGCAGGCGCGGTCGCCCAGCCGGCGTCAGCCATTTACGTGGCTATTTTTAATGCCGCCATCGGCACCGGGGCGCTTGTCGGCGGCCAGCTGATCGCCACTGCGGGCTTGTCAGGCATGGTGTGGCTGGCGGCGGGGATCATGGCGTGCAGTACGCTGCTGATCGCCCTGCTGAAAACGCCCTCAGTCGGCTAAAGGCTGCCCTGCAAAACCGCGTTTTCACGATCCAGGGTGAAGACCTGCCATGCGACCCGGGTCGCGCTCAGGGTAAAAATGGCCGTCGCCAGCGTATTTTCGTCATCCGGATCTTCCGCAGACAGCCGGTAAATCGGTAACAGCGGATCATGCTGGTCGGAGAGCATCGCTTTCGCTGTTACCCCATCCAGCGACGGGTTCGTCGCCAGCCACACGTCCAGGCGCTGCTGGCGTGAGCCGGAGCTCCCGGTCACGATCTGTTCAATGGTCGCAAGCTGGGGATGGATCAGATGGTTGGCATGCCCAAAGGTGGCGGTCAGCTCGCGCACTGAGCTGCCGGAGCCGGTAGCTTCCACGCTAAACAGACGGCTATCGCCCATTTGACCCAGCGTGTGGTGAAACGCGCCCGCGCGCGGTGTCGCGGTCAGCAGGGTAATGGCTTCATCTAACGTGGTGGCATTCAGCGATGCGCGGGCCAGTATCTGGCGCGGCATCCCCTCCGGACGATGCACAGCACGAATATTGTTGACCGTATTGACTATCCCTTTCTCATTCACCGCGAAGGTGTGCCCGCACAGGGAGCCGGGGTAGGCGAAGCTGGTGAAGGCGAGGCCCACATCCGGTGCCACGTGGACGATGGCGCAGTCACCGCGCAGCTGCGGGAAACCGTCTTCGTTGTGCGCAATAATTAACTCGCCCTCAGCGCTTTTCCCCGCCAGGGTAGTGCAGCCATCCGACGTCGAACGCACCAGATCGCCGCGACAGTTCCAGGCAAATACCTCATCCACCGGCGCCTGCAGCCCCTCCGCCATGCCCTCCAGCTCCTGCCAGATCAGCGGAAACTGAGCCTGGACGGTTGCGCGCATGCGCTGGGTTTGCTCCGCCGTTTTCAGGGCGGTTACGGTTTGCCACAGCGCTGTTTGCCTGATTTTAGTATGCCAGGCCTCACGACCAAACGCGCCAAGCTGCTGACCCACCGCATAGGCGGAACCACGGATTGCGATTGTTTTCATATTGTTATCATTCACTTATGTTCAGGATACGTGTTGCAAAAACTCTTGCAGACGCGGATTGCTGCTGGCAGTGAGCAGCACCTCAGGTGAACCATCTTCGGCAATGGTGCCGCCATCAATAAAGATCAACCGGGAAGCCACCTCTCTGGCAAAGCCAATCTCATGGGTCACAATCACCATCGTCATGCCCTCTTCGGCCAGCGAGCGCATGACCTTTAACACCTCATGCCGCAGTTCGGGATCGAGAGCGGATGTTGGCTCATCAAATAACATCATTTTGGGTTTTACCGCCAGGGCACGAGCTATCGCCACGCGTTGCTGCTGCCCCCCCGAGAGCTCTGCCGGATAGTGGTTGGCGCGTTCGCGCAGACCCACGCGGTCCAGCAACGCCAGCGCCTGCTCCCGCGCCGCGGCCTTACTCTGCTTACGCACGCGAACCGGACCGAACATGACATTCTCAAGGGCGGTCAGATGCGGGAACAAATGAAACTGTTGAAACACCATACCGGCTTCGCGGCGAATATCACACTCATTCGCGTGCGGATCCGTAATATGCATGCCCGCCACCAGCAGCGTTCCCGAAGAGATCTCCTCCAGCTTGTTAATGCAGCGTAACAGGGTCGATTTTCCCGAGCCGGAGGGGCCAATGATCACCACCACCTCGCCCGCTTCAATCTTTAAATTGATATCGTGGAGCACCTGAGTGGCGCCGAAGTTTTTCGCCACCGCGCTAAATTCAACCATGCTCATAAAATATGGATCCTTTTCTCAAGTTGTTTCAGCAGGAAGCTCAGGCACAATGTCAAAAACAGATAAATCATCGCCACCGCCGTCCACACCTCCAGCGCCCGAAAGTTACCGGCAATAATCTCTTGTCCCTGGCGGGTTAATTCTGCCACGCCAATCACAATAAAGAGCGAGGTATCTTTTATACTGATAATCCACTGATTGCCTAATGCCGGGATCATTCGCCGAAAAGCCAGCGGCATAATGACATGTAATAGGGTGCTGCGTGGCGATAACCCCATCGCCAGGCTGGCTTCTTTAAAACCTTTATTGATCGACAGAATCGCGCCCCGGGTGATCTCCGCTATATAAGCGCCGGAGTTAATCACAATGGTAATAATTGCGGCAGGAACCGGGTCAATACGCACTGGCAACACCATCGGCAGGGCGAAGTAGATAAACATCACCTGCACCATGATCGGCGTTCCACGGATTAATTCCACAAACACCAGCGATACCGTTTTTGATATTGTTCCGCCTAATGCGCGGCAGGTTCCCGCCAGCAAGCCAATGATTAACCCACCTAACAAACCGGACAAAGAGATAATCAGCGTCAGCTGCAAGCCCTGCATCAGCAGCGGTAAAGCATCCCAAATATAGCGACTGTCAAAATTCATCATTCTACCCGTCAAGAAGAAATGAGGTCGGATCGCTCCGACCTGGCAGGGTTATTTCGGCTGTTTAGCAAACCACTTTACGTAAATCTTGTCGTAGGTACCATCGGCACGCAGGGCCTGCAGAGCCTGGTTCACTTTTGGCGTCAGGCTGCTGTTTTTCTGCATCGCAAAGCCATATTGCTGTGGCAGAATGCTGTCCGTCTCCCCGGTGGATTTGACCTTGCCATTACCCGCCGTCTTCACGTAGTAAAGGACATTTGGCGAATCGTGAACGACGGCATCGAGATTGCCGGCCTGCAGATCAAGGTAGGCGTTATCGATGTTCGGGAACTCGATATAATTCGCTTTATATTTGCTTTTCATAAAGCTGGCCGCCGCCGTCCCCTGCTTAAGGCCAACTTTTTTCCCGGTCAAATCACTGAATTTGGCAATGGAATTATCAGTACTTTTCACGGCTATTAACAGGTCGGCATTATAATACCCATCACTGAAATCCACGACCTGTTTACGCGCATCGGTAATGGTTATGCCGGCCATCGCCACGTCCAGATTACGCGACTGCAGTCCGGGGATGAGGCCGCCGAAATCCATCGGCCTTAATTCGTAGCTGATATGCATTTTCTTTGCGATAGCGTCCCACAAATCGATATCAAAGCCGACATATTTATCACCTTGTTTAAATTCAAAAGGGACAAAGGCGGTATCCACGCCCACCGTTATTTTGTCCTGGGCTGCTGTCACAAAACTGGCTGAACAAATAACCAAAGCCAGCGTCAGTTTTAATTTATTAAATAGTCCAGTCATAATTACCCTCAGCGTCAATGAAATGGCATGCAACGAATATCAGCCTGCGATATATATCGCCGGAAGAACCAATAACAACACTTGATATGCAGGGCGCATTATTATGCGCCCGAATGAAAAGGCTAATTTATTCAGAAAATAGAGAGTCGGTGGTATCCGGTACGGGCGTCTGGGCGCTGTTCATCACCATGGAGAGAAAACTGTAATAACCGTTTATCCCAATCAGATCCACCACGCCCTTCTCACCCCATAAATCAACGGCTTGTTGCCAGGTGCTATCACTCACCTTTTGCTGCTGATGCAGTTGCTGACAGAAGTCATAGATCACCTGCTCATCGGGCCGGAGATCGTCTGGCGGGCGCCGTTGCTTAATCGCCCGCACCGCCGCGGCAGAGATGCCCTTCTCACGTGCTATTGGCGCATGGATCGCCCACTCTACCGGCTGTGACCAGTGCCGTGCTGTCAGCAAAATCGCCAGTTCAGAAAGACGCTGACCCAGCGCGCTGCGATAACGTAAATACTCCCCCATACGCTGGGCATGCGCCATCAGCTCGGGACTACGCAGCAGCGGCTCAAAAGGCGGCAGTAAGGCGCCGCGCGGCCCATTGATGATCTCTTCCGCTAACTGACGTTGCTGCTCGTCCCATTCCTGTTCCGCCAGGGGCGGTAAACGATTGATCATAATTTTCCCGTCTCTTCGCGGATCACGCTGTTCAGCGTATCGACCACAAAGTCGATCTGCGCCGGGGTGATGATAAACGGCGGCGCGATCAGGATGTGATCGCCATACTGACCATCGATCGTGCCGCCCATGGGGTAGACCATCAACCCACGCGCCATACAATTTGCTTTGATCGCAGCATGCAGCTTCAGGGCAGGATCGAACGGGGTTTTGTTGTCTTTATCGCGCACCAGCTCGACGCCGGCAAACAGGCCGCGTCCGCGCGTATCGCCGACATGCGGTAACTCACCCAGCACCTCGCGCAGGGCCTGTTGCAGATAGGCGCCCTGCTGTTTGACGGCAGCCAGTAAATTATCGCGCGCAATCACCTGCTGCACCGCCAGCGCTGCCGACGCGGCGGTAGCATGACAAATGTAAGTGTGGCCATGCTGGAACAACCCGCTGCCCGCCTTCAGCGCGGAAACAATGGTCTCACTCGCCAGTACCGCCCCAATCGGCTGATAACCCCCGCCGAGTCCCTTGGCGATGGTTACTAAATCGGGCACCACGTCGTCTTGCTCAAACGCGTGCAGCGTCCCGGTCCGCCCCATACCGCACATCACCTCATCGGCGATATAGAGGATGCCGTATTTATCGCACAGGCGGCGCACCCCCTTCAGATAGCCCGGCGTCGGCGGCGTGGCCCCCGTCGTCGCCCCCACCACGGTTTCCGCACAGAAACCGATAATCGTTTCCGGGCCGGCCTCAAGGATGGCTTGCTCCAGCTCATTAAGCAGACGTTCGGTATACTGTTGCTGGGTCTCGTCAGCCCGGCGATCGCGGTACTCATTGCAGGCTGAGACGCGGATAACATCCATTAATAAGGGGGCAAACTGGCGACGGCGCCATTCGTTACCGCCCACCGCCAGCGCGCCCAGCGTATTGCCGTGATAGCTCTGTTTACGGGCGATAAATCGGGTGCGCGATGGCTGGCCGATCTCCACAAAGTACTGCCGCGCCATCTTCAGCGCCGTCTCTATTGCCTCGGATCCGCCCGAGACAAAGTAGGCATAGTTAAGCTCGCCGGGCGCCGTGCGGGTGAGATGGTCGGCCAGCTGCTCCACGACATCACTGGTAAAGAAACTGGTATGCGCATAGGCCAGCTGATCGATCTGGCGGTGCATCGCCGCCAGCACATCAGGGTGGGCGTGTCCGAGGCAGGAAACCGCCGCCCCGCCGCAGGCGTCAAGATACGGCTTTCCCTGGGCATCAAAGATATAGGCCCCCTGGGCACGTGAGGCCACGATCGGCGTGCTACGCAGGCTGCGGTGAATGACATGACTCATACTGGGTTCTGCTCCTGAATCCGCTACATTAATTGAGCGTATCTTGCAGGATCCATTTGGATCACGTCAACGAAATAAAGATATAAATGCATCCATAATTCTTATATCAGATACATTTGAATCATTTATCAGGATTTACCGGGGATCACATAGACGCCAGAATCGATAAGATAGCGTTCGGCACTTTCAATTTTACTCACCGCCTCCCGGCCGTGGCGCACCACCAGCATCGCCAGTAAACACTCCGCCAGCCCCATGCCGGAGACCACGGAAGGGAAAAATGACGGACTGTCGATGGAAAACAGCAGCGTGCAGTCTGCCGCCTGCGCTAAGGGGGAAACCGGCGAGTCGGTAATGGCGAGGATCTTCGCCCCTGCCTGCCGGGCTGCCCGTAAAACATCCAGCGATTCGCGTGAATAGGGCGCAAAGCTGGTGAGTAAGACGCAATCCCGGTTGGTCAGTTCGCGGGTGAAAACTTCGATATTGCTGGCCAGGCCATCGATTAACGATACCTGCCGGTTGAACAGTCGATAGACATAAAACAGCGACCACGCGATTGGAAAGCTGGCGCGGAATCCGCAGATATAGACATTCTCCGCGCTATCGAGCAAGGTCACCGCCTGCTCCATCTCCTGCGCATTTTCGTTTTGCGTAAAGGTCAGATTCGCCTGATGCGCCTGAAAAACCTCTTTATACAGCTGCGTTTGCGTGCCGCGGGCCATCATTTTTTCCGCTTTTGATACGTACGTATCATTGCGCAGCCCCAGGTCGTCAATGAAATCGCTTTTCAGCTCGCTCCAGCCGCGGTAACCCAGCCGCTGCGCCAGACGCAGCAGCGTCGCCGGTTTTACCCCGGCTTCCGCCGCGAAGGCACGCATCGATAACACCACCAGTTGGCTGGCATTTTGCAGTGAGAACTCGGCGGCGCGTTGCAGCTCGGGCGACAACCCGCCGAATTCATTAATGATTTTTTCCCTGAGATTCATGGCAGCTACTTACTGGTTTTAAGTGAAAGCTATCTAATCATATTTGAGATCAAGACTCTATAGGTGGCTAACGACCCCGCGGGTCACATCCGTTCCCCCTTCTCATTGCTGGCGTGCTTTACTTCAAATATGGCGCAAGAGGAATGTCACTGGCGGGTGGGAAAAGGTATGCTCTTATCAGGGGGCGTTGCACATCAAAGCCCTGTTCACTGCTGGAAATCTCACCATGGCACGCAACCGCACTTTTTCTCTCAATCTCCGTTGGCGAGCGCTGCTCAAAGACGCAGGGATGGAGCCTGAACATCTCCTCCGCCAGGCCGGTTTGCCGGACGACACCTTTTCAGACATCAATCGCGGTCTGACTACCGATGAGTATCTGCGTTTCTGGCGCGTGCTGGAAAAAGAAAGCGACGATCAGGCCTTTCCTTTGCCCTTTGTAGAAAGGGTCTCTGCGGAAGTGTTTGATCCCCCGCTGTTCGCCGCCTTGTGTAGTACCCACATGATGCAGGCGGTCCAGCGGCTGGCCAAGTATAAACTGCTTATTGCCCCCATGGTGCTGGAGACGACGGTCGTGCAGAACGGCACGCTGACAGTGTCTCCGCGCTGGATGGGAGCAACAGAAATCCCTGCCTCTCTGGAAGTGGCAGAGCTGGCATTTTTACTTCGTCTGAACCGACTGGCCACCCGCGAACCGGTTCAGGCCGTGAAAGTAACGCTCTCACAGCCCCTCACCCGTCAGCAGACCCACCACTTTTCAGCCTTCTTCGGCACGACCATACAGCGTGGAAAGCGGGCGACCATCAGCTTTGCCGCCGCTGATGCCCTGCGGCCCTTTTTGACGGTGAACGAGGGTATGTGGCAGGTCTTTGAGCCGGAGCTGCAGCGTCGTCTCAGCCAGCTTAGCGATCAGGCCTCAACGGCTGAACGTGTTCATGCAGTCCTGCTGGAGCTTCTGCCGGGCAACGAGGCCTCTATCGACAATACGGCGCAACGTCTGGGAATGAGCAAACGCACCCTGCAGCGCAGGCTGGAGCAGGAGGGAGAGAATTATCGCGCCCTTGTTCACGCTTGTCGCGAAGCGCTGGCTCGCCACTATCTTCTCAATACCACGCTTTCCGGTTATGAGATCGCCTTTCTGCTCGGTTTTGAAGATCCGAATTCCTTCTATCGGGCTTTTATGGCGTGGACCGGCCAGACGCCAGAAACCCTCAGAGACATGATGCGCCTCAACTAAGCGCGCGTCATGGCGCGCTTTGCCAGTATTGTGGCGTACCGTGCCAGCGACACCGCGCCTGACAGCAGGCACACTCAGCGCAGTCTACTTGCCGAGGTGCTTATGTTTATTCAGGAAAAGAAAACCGCGCTGGTCACCGGCGCATCGTCAGGGATGGGGAAAGCCATTGCCCGTCGTCTTATCCAGGAGGGTTACCAGGTTTACGTTGCTGCCCGGCAGCTCGGGAAAATGGACGATCTGGCTTCGCTAGGGGCCCAATGCCTGCAGATGGATCTCTCACGACAGGACGATCGGCTGGCGGTCGTGAACACCATTCTGTCTCAGACCGGAGGGGTCGATGTACTGGTCAATAATGCCGGTTTTGGCCTGTATGGCCCGGTCGAAGAGATCGGTATCGATGAGGCTCGCTACCAGTTTGAGGTTAATCTCTTCGGCGCGGCGCATCTCACGCAACTACTGCTTCCCGCGATGCGCGCCCGCCGTCGCGGATATATTGTCAATATCTCTTCTATGGGCGGGAAGATGTATAGCGTCCTCGGCGCATGGTACCACGCCACCAAACATGCACTTGAGGGGTGGTCAGACTGCCTGCGGCTGGAAGTTGCCGACTTCGGCATCAAGGTGGTTATCATCGAACCTGGAGTGATTGAAACCGGCTTCGGCGATGCGGCCAGTGAAAGTATTGTCAAACGTTCGGCCACAGGACCGTATGGTCAGTTGGTAAGAGGGGTCGCCCTGTCGATCCAAAAAACGTACGGCCATGGCACCGGCAGCGACCCGCAGACGATCGCCGAGGTAGTCCTGGTCGCGGTGAATGCCTCAAATCCACGCCCCCGTTATGCCGTCGGTAAGTATGCCAAACTGCTTATCCGGATGCGTGTCTGGCTGGGCGACCGTCTTTTCGATCGTATTATCCTCAGCCAGATGCGCTGAGGTCATGTTCTGCTCACCTTCGCCTCGCGCTGGAGGGGGATGACTCTCCCAGCCAGTCGATAAAAAACGCCATAAACGCCGACACCTGCGGCGGCTGCAGCTTTCGCTGGGGAAAGACAAACTGCAGCCCAACCTCCTTGCGGTCTAAGGGGCTGAATCCGGTGAAGTGCTCGGCAAACAGCACCTGAAGCCGTCCCTCCTCGACATCCCTCTTCACATCCCACCATGATTTACCGGCGATCCCCGCCCCGCTGAGCGCCCACTGCCGCAGCAGTGCCCCATCGTCGCAGACCATCGCCGGCGTCACCCGCACCACGCGCTCCTTTCCCGCCTCCTCAAAGCGCCATTCATTCATCACCACACCGTGCCGCTCCAGCGCCAGACAGCGGTGATGGTGCAACTCGTCGAGGGAGGCAGGCGTTCCGTGGGTAGCAAGATAAGCCTCCGAAGCCACCAGCACCCGGTGGTTGGGGCGGATATGGCGGATCGCCAAACTACTGTCTGGCAGGTTACCGACGCGAATGCTCATATCCAGCCGGTTGGCGACCAGATCCTCCACGCGCTCCCCTAAGAACGCGGAAAACGTGACCTCCGGGTGACGGCGGGAAAAGTCGACGATGGCCGGGCTAAGATACTGTCGGCCAAAGTCGGAGGGGGCGGAAAGACGAATATTGCCGCTCAGCACCCCTTCCTTTTGCGTCAGCAACGATTCGGCGTGACGGGCCTCCTCCAGTACGCGCCGCGCGGCATGATAAAAATCTTCCCCCGCCCTGGTCAGGGTGATCGCGCGCGTGGAACGATGGAACAGGCGGGTCTGGTAGCGCTCCTCCATCGCCTTCAGGCGGGCCGTCATGGTGGCCGGTGAGAGCGATAACCGTCTGCCGGCGGCGGAGAGTCCCCCCGCCTCGGCGACAGCCACCAGCAGCGCCATATCTTCCAGCTTGCCCATTTTTCGTATTTCCTGAAAAGTGAATCTGATTTTAGCCTAATTATCAAAATCAGATCCCGACTGTAAAGTGATTTTCATTCCACTCGCAAGGGACACCCGTATGAACAGCCTCTCACTTTTCGATCGTTACCGCATCGGCACGCTGCCGTTGAAAAACCGCATCGTCATGGCTCCCATGACCCGGGCGCGCGCCCTGCAGCCCGGAAATATCCCCTCCGCGCTGATGGCAGAATATTACCGCCAGCGCGCCAGCGCCGGATTGATCGTCACGGAGGCGACGCAAATCTCTCCTGAGGGACAGGGATACTCCTGGACGCCTGGCCTGCATTCCGCTGAGCAGATTGCCGGCTGGCAGCTGACGACCGGGGCCGTTCACCAGGCTGGCGGCGTTATCTTTTCTCAGCTCTGGCACGTGGGGCGGATGTCGCACGCTCGTTTTCATGCGGATGGGCAACCCGTGGCCCCGTCGGCACTGGCGCCGGACGCCCAGGTCTGGGTGGTGGATGAGCAAGGCCGGGGCCAGATGGTGGACTGCCCACCGCCGCGGGCGCTCTCCCGATCGGATATTCAGCGTATTGTCGCCGATTACCGTCAGGCGGCGCGCAATGCGATAGCGGCGGGGTTTGACGGTGTGGAAGAGCACGGCGGCAATGGCTATCTGATCGACCAGTTCCTGCGGCGTACCGCCAACCAGCGTACTGATGAGTACGGCGGTAGCCTGAGCAACCGGATCCGTTTTGCCCAGGAGGTGCTGACCGCCATCGGCGACGTCATTGGCCGCGAGCGGACGGGCATCCGCCTTTCCCCCTTCATTACCCAGCGCGGGATGAACGACCCGCAGGTGATCGACGCCATCCTTGCCCTGGCGGCCTGGTGCGAACAGCAGGGTATCGCCTTTATCCACCTGGCGGAGGCGGACTGGGACGATGCGCCAGCCGTTCCCCAGCACTTTCGTGACACGCTGCGCGCGACCTTCAGCGGCACCCTGATCATGGCCGGCAATTACGATCAGCAAAAGGCGGAACGTATCCTCACCGCCGGTTTCGCCGACCTGGTGGCTTTCGGCCGGCCGTTTATTGCTAATCCTGACCTGCCGCAGCGGCTTCAGCACCGCTGGCCGCTGGCGACCGTCAGCGATCCCGCCACGCTGTTTGGCGGGACAGAGGTGGGCTATACCGACTATCCCTTCTATACGGAGCATAAAGAGTGAAAATGACCCGCAAAATGTTACCTGCCAGCCGTAGTTTCGCTGTTGTCTGTACGCAGGCCAGACGCGGCATCACGCTGCGGCGCTGCGCCACAGCGCTGCTGCTTGCCGGGATATCCGGCTCCGCGTTTTCAGCCCCGCAGGGTTTGCTGAAGCCAGCCCAGCTCATCGTTGACAGCGGCCTTCCCCCTGCCACACGCGCCGCCAATGAATATGTCGCCAGGCAATACGCCACGTTCTGGAATACCGGTGATGAAGCGCTGGCCCGGGCGGCGCTGGCGGGGAATTTTATCGATAAAACGCCCCCGGAAGGGCGTCGGCAAGGGCCGGAAGGCGCGATCCTCGCCTCCAGAGCGTTTCGTCAGGCGGTGCCGGATTTACGTTGTGATGTCGAACAAATGATTGTGGCCGGTGACCGGGTGGTCTCACACTTACATTTTCATGGCCACTTTACCGGGACCTTCGGCACCCGGAAGGGTAAGGGACAAAATATCGATTTTATCGCCACCGATATCTATCAGATCAGCGGCGGTAAAATTGCCGCCAACTGGCATATTGAAGATAACCTGACGCTGATGAAACAGCTGGGCGCGCAATAAGCTGCCCACCCGAGCGGTGAGTAAGCGATCGCCATAACCACGAGCCCCCCGGTATCCGCCGGGGCGGCTCGCCTGGCGACAGACTGTGCTTAGATTTGCGCCATTCCACCGTCGACATAGATCTCTGCGGCGTTAATAAAGCTCGACTCGTCAGACGCTAAAAATACCACCGCCCTGCCAATCTCCTCCGGCTCGCCCAGCCGCCCGAGCGGTACGCTGGCGGCCAGGGCGTCGAACAAGCCCTGACGGTCCGCCTCCGCAACCAGTCCTCCCAGACCCGGGGTACGCACCGGCCCCGGGCTGACGACATTGATGCGGATCCCGCGATCGTTCACCTCCAGCGCCCAGGAGCGCGCCAGGCTGCGTACCGCCGCTTTACTGGCGCTATAGATGCTGAAGTTCGCCGTCCCTTTGACTGCCGCCGTAGAGCCGGTCAAAATCACCGAGGCGCCGTCGGTGAGCAGCGGCAGCGCTTTCTGGACGGTGAACACCACCCCGCGCACGTTGGTGGCGAAAATCCGCTCGACGTGCGCCTCGGTGATGGCGCTGAGCGGCAGCATATCCCCGCCGCCTGCATTGGCGAACAGCACATCCAGGCGGCCGGACTCGTCGGCAATGGTCGCAAATACCGCGTCAAGGTCGCTTAACACGGCGGCGTCGGCGCGGATCCCGCGGGCGGCGGGCCCGATGAATCTTACCGCCGCATCCAGCTCCTCCTGTCGGCGGCCGGTGATATACACCTTCGCGCCCTGCTCCGCCAGCGCTTTCGCCGACGCCAGGCCAATCCCGGTGCTGCCGCCGGTCACTAACGCCACTTTATCCGCAAGTTTTTTGCTCATGGTGCATTTCCTTGGTTAGAGTATAAACAGGCCAGGCTCGCGAAAGCGCCCCGCCGGGTATGGAAAGCACTGTAATCGCCTCAAAGAGGCGGAAAAATGGCCTAATCTGAAAAACACTTTTCCCCTCCGTGGATAATGGACGCCCGCTAACCAGGATACTGCGAATAATGGACCGATTTTCAGCCCTCAAAGCCTTCACCCGCGTTGTCGAAGCCGGCAGCTTTACCCGCGCCGCGGACTCGCTGGATATGCCCAACGCCACGCTCAGCAAAACCATCAAGCAACTGGAAGCGCACCTGGGGGTTTCCCTCCTGCAGCGCACCACCCGGCGTATTACCGTGACGCCGGAAGGACGGGAGTACTATGAAAAAGCTCGCTGCCTGCTGGAAGACCTGGAAGAGATCGACGCCTCCTTCAATACCGCCCACAATAAGCCGAAGGACCATCTACGGATCGCCATCGGTGGGTCGACCGCGTGCGATGTGCTGATCCCGCTGCTGGCGGACTTTATGACCTCCTGGCCGGATATCCGTATCGATTTACAGGTGGCCGATAAACCCGCGGACCTCATCAGCGGCAATATTGACTGCGCCATCCGCGGCGGGCCGATGGAAGACTCGACGCTGATCGCCCGTAAAATCGGCGAGGCGACGCTGGTCACCTGCGCCACCCCTGGCTATCTTCAACGCTGCGGCACGCCCGCCTCGCCGGATGAACTCCATCATGGCCACCAGCTCATCAGCTATCTGTCGCCGGCCAGCGGCAGAGCGTTTCCGTTTCGCTTTACGCGTCACGGCGTCAGTACCGAGCTCAAGACAGAGCCCCATCTCGGCATCAATGAGAGCAACGCGCATATTGCCGCCGGCGAGGCGGGCTTAGGCATTGTGCAAACCTTTACCTATTCGCTAAAACCCGCGCTGGCAAGTGGCAAGCTGGTGGAGATCCTCGCCGCCTGGCGCCCGGCCCCCTATCCCTTTCACGTCGTCTATGCCCGGCACCGGCACGTGCCGCCCCGGCTCCGCGTCTTTATTGAATGGCTGGCGGCGGTTTTTCCGGCTGCGGTGCAGGGATAAAGCGCGTTATCTGACGCAGCGCCGAGGGTGGTCCACAATTGAACGCACTGACCGCTATTTTTCCTTTTTACGACCGTCCGAAAAACACCAATGATTAAATCTACGATTTGATGTTTCTACACAAAATATAAACGAAGATTTAAATTGATATGAATGGGTTGACAATAACATTGGCTATGGGTAGATTTCATGGGCCTAAGTTGTGGCCTTTCCTAATCTGACATAAGAGACTAATGGATACTGAATTTAGTAGCGGTCCGAATATGGCCTTAACGGTTATTCGGACAAGTAAACATAAAATCGATTGTGATCACTTCTTCGTTTTGGTGTGTCTCGCCGGAGCCTGATGCTCTCGTGTTGTCCCACCTCGACCAGAGTTTTCACGGTCCCGAGGTGTGTTATGAACTTCAAATCTACCCTTTTTCCTGGTGTCAAAACCATGACATCAACGCTGCGTGTCCGGCCGCCCCGCAATCGGGTGTCGTCTGCGCGTAAAAAACAGCAAAGTTCTATATTCTCTTCGAAAATCATCGAGTTGAATCAACGCATTACTAACTGGCGCGTCAGTCCTGTCACCGGCCAGCTGGAGCGTCGTTGCCGCTTCTCTGATAGCGAAGACCCACAAAGTCGCCCCTTCGTCGCCTGATTCAGCCGTTACGCCGTAGGCCGTGTCTGCGCGCTATGCCGCAGCCCGTTTTCGTGCGTCACGCTGAGTTAAGTCACTGCTGGTACCTGTTTATTCACTGATGTATTCATACTTGTACATCGGCAGGAATAATCACGTCCAAATAAAACAAAATATAAACTTCACGCCTGTTTATTTTTAATAATAAACAGCGGGAAGCCCTGTGCGAAATTAATTAAAACCGATCGCTGATGCGACATCGGGCTATTTTCGGCCGCCCTTAATCCGGGTCTTACCGTAAAAAGCCTGCTGCCGCCCGGCGACAGGAGCAGCACCATGACTGTACAAATCAAGAACCGAAATAAAAAAAGCACGCTGTCTATGCGTGCCGCCCAGGAAGCCCAAAACGGTATCGCAGAAACCCTGGTTAACCTCAACACTACCCGGGAAGGGCTGCAGGAAGCCCAGGCAAATGCCCGGCTGGAGCGGGATGGCCTGAACGAAGTGACTCATGACAAGCCACCGCACGCGCTGATCCAGCTGCTGATGGCGTTTAACAACCCGTTTATTTATGTGCTCGCCATTCTCGCCGGGATCAGCTTCTTCACCGACTACTGGCTGCCCACCAGCCATGGCGAAGACGGCGACCTGACGACGGTGATAATCATCGGCACCATGGTTGCCCTCAGCGGACTGGTGCGCTTCTGGCAGGAACACCGCTCGGCCAAATCGGCCGAAGCGCTGAAAGCGATGGTACGCACCACCGCGACGGTCGTTCGTCGCGAACACGCCGGGCAAAAAGGAACGCCACGTGAAATCCCGATGCGCGAGCTGGTGGTGGGCGATATCGTGCAGCTCTATGCAGGCGACATGATCCCGGCGGACGTCCGTTTGATCGAATCACGCGACCTGTTTATCAGTCAGGCCGTCCTGACCGGCGAAGCGCTGCCGATTGAGAAGTACGACACCCTCGGCGACGTGGCGCAGAAATCCGCGCACGACAAGGCGGTTGATAACGAAAATCTGTTGGATATGCCTAACATCTGCTTCATGGGGACCAACGTTGTCAGCGGCACCGCTCAGGCGGTCGTGGTGGCGACCGGGCCAAGGACCTACTTTGGCTCACTGGCAAAAGCGATTGTCGGCACCCGGGCGCAAACGGCGTTTGACCGCGGGGTGAACAGCGTCAGCTGGCTGTTGATCCGCTTTATGCTAGTGATGGTGCCGGTGGTGTTCCTGATTAACGGCCTGATGAAGGGCGAATGGTGGGATGCCCTGCTGTTTGCTCTGGCCGTCGCCGTAGGCCTGACGCCAGAAATGCTGCCAATGATCGTCAGCGCCAACCTCGCCAAGGGCGCGGTGGCCATGGCGAAGCGTAAAGTCGTGGTTAAGCGCCTTAACGCGATTCAGAACCTGGGCGCGATGGACGTGCTGTGCACCGACAAAACCGGCACCCTGACGCAGGATAAAATCATCCTTGAGCACCACGTCGACACGCACGGTCAGAAAAATCAGTCCGTGCTGGCGCTGGCCTGGCTCAACAGCCACTATCAAAGCGGCATCAAAAACTTGATGGATCAGGCGGTCATTTACTTCTCTGAAAATGAGTCGGGCTTTGTGCAACCTCAGGGGTACAGCAAAGTCGATGAGATGCCGTTCGACTTCGTGCGCCGTCGCCTGTCGATTGTGGTGAAAGACAGCCAGAGCAATCATCTGCTGGTGTGCAAAGGCGCCGTGGAGGAGATGCTGAGCATCGCCACCCACATGGAAGAGAATGGCAAGGTTATCCCCCTCGACGATCAGCGCCGTGACGCCATGCTGGCGATGGCGAACGACTACAACAAAGACGGCTTCCGCGTTCTGGTGGTCGCTACGCGCGACATTCCGAAAGCCGAAGCGAAAAGACTGTACAGCACCGCTGATGAGCACGATCTGATTATCCGCGGCTTCCTCACCTTCCTCGATCCACCTAAGGAGAGCGCGGGTCCGGCGATTGCTGCCCTGATGGATATTGGCGTCGCAGTCAAAGTGCTGACCGGCGATAACGCGATTGTCACTACGCGGATTTGCCGCCAGGTGGGACTGGAGCCAGGCGAACCGGTACTCGGCCCGCAGATTGAGGCGTTGAGCGACACGGCCCTGCAGCAGTTGGTGGAAGAGCGCACGGTGTTCGCCAAGCTAACGCCGCTGCAGAAATCACGCGTGCTGAAGGCGCTGCAGGCCAACGGTCATACGGTGGGCTTTCTCGGTGACGGCATTAACGATGCCCCTGCTCTGCGCGATGCCGACGTGGGTATCTCGGTCGACAGTGGCACCGATATCGCCAAGGAATCGGCCGACATCATCTTGCTGGAAAAGAGCCTGATGGTGCTGGAAGAAGGCGTTATCAAAGGCCGCGAGACCTTTGGCAACATTATGAAATACCTGAACATGACCGCCAGCTCCAACTTCGGCAACGTGTTCTCGGTACTGGTGGCCAGCGCGTTCATTCCGTTCCTGCCGATGCTCGCGATCCAGTTGCTGCTGCAAAACCTGATGTACGACATCTCCCAGCTCGCGCTGCCGTGGGACAAAACGGACAAAGAGTTCCTGAGCAAACCGCGCAAGTGGGATGCAAGAAACATCGGCCGCTTTATGGTCTGGATTGGCCCGACCTCGTCCATTTTTGACATGACGACCTTTGCGCTGATGTGGTTTGTGTTCAGCGCCAACAGCGAACACATGCAGACCCTGTTCCAGTCCGGCTGGTTCGTTGAAGGCCTGCTGTCGCAGACGCTGGTGGTGCACATGCTGCGTACCCAGAAAATTCCGTTCATTCAGAGCACCGCCGCCTGGCCGGTACTGATGATGACCGGTCTGATTATGGCTATTGGAATTTACGTGCCGTTCTCTCCGCTCGGGCCGTTGGTTGGGCTGCAGGCGCTGCCGTGGCAGTACTTCCCGTGGCTGGTCGGCACCCTGCTCGCCTACTGCTGCGTGGCGCAGGGCATGAAAACGTTCTACATCCGTCGCTTCAGGCAGTGGCACTAATTCTGCGTTAAAGACGGTGATTCACGTGCCGCTTCGGCGGCACCTTTCAGGCAGGCCACACAGGCTGGAAGCATTATGGAAAAGCGACATTCCCTCATTTTCCTGATTAAAAATAAGTCCATCGCGTTGATTGTCTTATTTTTAATGAAAATAACCCGCACCCTTCGCGTCCGTGCCCTGGCATGGAACGCCGGAGGGAAGATTAACTATCAACACACTAAAGCATTACTGAACCTCGCCAGCGCCATACATCGTTTTTCGATCAGGTTACTGCGTTTTATTTCACTACCCGCCCTGTAGAGGGGGAATTCATAATGTCCGGAACCACTCTGTTAATTCACCTGGCTGGCGCCATCGCATTGCTGCTCTGGGGCAGCCATATGATTTCAACGGCGCTGCAGCGCGGCTTCGGCACGCCGCTGCGCAACTGGATGGGACGCCACCTCACTAACCGCTGGACCGCCCTGCTCTCCGGCATTGGCATTACCGGCATTCTGCAAAGCAGCACGGCGGTCAGTATGATGGCGACGTCATTTACCGCCGCAGGTACGCTAAGCCTTGCCCCCGCGCTTGCGGTGATGCTCGGCGCCAACATCGGCTCCACGCTGGTGGTTCAGTTGATGAGCTTTAACATGGAAATCGCCATTCCGCTGCTTCTGCTGGCCGGGTTTGTGGTTTTCAAGCTACGCGACCATTCCAGCTTTGAAAGCGTGGGCTGCGCCCTGATTGGCCTCGGCCTGATGCTGCTGGCGCTGCATTTACTGGGAGGCACGCTGCAGGACATTGAGGTCACGCCGGTGTTTCATGCCGTGATGCAGGGGCTACAGGGCGATATTTTCATTGCCCTGCTGGTGGCGGCGCTCCTGACGCTCCTGTGCCACTCCAGCGTGGCGATGATTTTGCTGATCGCCTCCCTCGCCGGTACCGGCACGCTGACCCCGGCTACGGCCCTGGTGCTGGTGCTTGGCGCCAACATCGGCGGCGCGTTACCGCCGGTGTTAAACGCCGGGTCCGCGGTGGCCCGCCGCCTGCCGGTTGGCAACCTGATGGTCCGCCTGTCCGGCTGCGCGCTGGCGTTACTGCTTCTGCCGTTGCTGATGGCGATCGCCCGTAAATCCGGGCTGAACACGCCGCAGCTGGTGGTGTGGTTTCATACCGCCTTTAGCGTGGCGCTCGCGCTGCTGTTTATCGGCCTGAACGTGCCAATGGCTCGCTTCCTGGAGCGACTGTTTCCGGAAGAAGAGCGCGTAGGCGACCCGGGTATGCCGATGTATCTCGACGATGCGGGTCTGGAAGTGGCTTATATCGGCCTGTCCAATTCGGTTCGCGAATCGCTGCGCGCCGCCGACATGCTAACCATCATGCTGGACCGACTGCTGGTGCTGTTTGTGACCCAGGAAAAACAGGCTGCCGATGACATCCGCCAGCTGGAGCAGTCGGTCGATCTGCTCAGCGCGGCGGTTCGCGCCTACCTCGCCGACATTGGTCAGGACGGGCTGAATGATGCGGATGCCGATCGTGCCCAGGAGATCCTGATGTTCATCATCAATGTTGAGCACGCGGGCGACATTCTCTCCAGCAATCTGACCCAGCTGGCCACGCGCCGCGCACGCCGGGGAGAGCAGTTTAACGACTTTGAATTACACCATATTCGCCTGCTGCATGCGGAGATCCTCACCAGCCTGAACTTAGGAATAGCGGCATTCCTGCGTGAAGACTTGTCTGCTGCCCACCAGCTGGTGCAGCGCAAAGAAACCATCCGCCAGCTGGAGGCCTCCGCCAGCCGCGAGCACTTCAAAAAACTGCGGGAGGACAAGAATGCCTGGGCGGAATCCGGCGACATTTTCCAGCGGGTGCTACGGGACTACCGCCGCGTGCATCACCATATCGCCGCCGTCGCCTACCCGGTCATTGACCGCCTGGGCGATACCTCGCTGCGGTTTATTGAAACGCCGCCGGATGTTTAAAAAACAATAACCGCCAGCGCGCGGACGAGATCCTTTTCAAGGCAAGCAACGTTAAGGTACAAAAAATGCGAGTGTTAATCTGCTCGGGTCGGTTTTATGCCGACACCCATACCATCACCCATGTGCTGGATCTCTATGCCCGTACACAGACAATTAACGTGTTGATTCACGGAGGGCACCAGGCGCTGGGCGGCGCGATAGAAAACTGGGCGCGCGGGATCGACGTTCACGTGATCCGCTACCCGGCAAACTGGGCGCTGCACGGAAAATATGCGGAGACAAGGCGCAATTTGTTTATGCTGGAAGATAGCCGCCCTGACGTACTGCTGGCTTTTCCTGGCGGAGAAGATACGGCGGAGTGCATAAAGATGGCGAAAAACAGAGGGATCCGCGTCATCGACGTCGTTTAACCTGAGTGGGTGAAGTTCGGTGACCATGGCCACAGGCAGGCGTCCGCTGGAGGGGTATTGAATGACGGCCTTGACGATTAACCAGCAATGGTCAATATAGAGAACCTTACTCGTCTAAGTGTAAGCTGAGCGCAGAGAGGACAGTCAGGCGGGGGGCCCGGCCCCCCAATTGTCCGGGAACATTATGGGCAATACCGCTCAGCATACCCTCAGGCTTCCGTTGGTCCCCGGGATGAGATTTCACGTCCACTCCCCTTGTTCGCGCGGTATCGAAACCAGGAACAGCCGGACAACGACACCCGCCATACCTTACCTGGAGCGAAAAAATGACCTCATCCATTGCCATCGTCGGAGCAGGACTCGGCGGCCTCATGCTCGCACGTGTTTTACATGTCCACGGCATTTCCTCTGTGGTCTACGAAGCTGAAGCCTCTCCCGAGGCCCGCCCACAAGGTGGCTTGCTGGATATCCACGATCATAATGGCCAGCGGGCGCTGATAGCGGCAGGCCTGTACGATGCCTTCCGGGCCCTTATTCTTCCTGGTGGTCAATCCACGCGCGTACTCGATAAAGAGGGCAACGTATTGTTCGAGCAGTTCGATGATGGTTTGGGCGGCCGACCAGAAGTCTCTCGCGGCGCGCTTCGCACGCTGCTGCTGGAGTCGCTTCCTGCGGACACCGTGCAATGGGGCCGTAAAGTGGCAGATATCGTCCCCCATGATGACGGCACGCATAGTTTGTACTTTACGGATGGCGCCACCACCAGGGTCTCCCTGGTGGTGGGCGCAGATGGTGCCTGGTCGCGTGTCCGCGCTCTGGTCACCGATGCTGTCCCTGCCTATGCGGGATTTTCGTATGTCGAGCGCTGGCTTAGTCACGTCGACACCGATCATCTGGCTTGCGCGCAAGCAGTAGGCCGCGGCTCATTTTTTGCGCTCTCGCCAGGCAAGGGTATCATGGCGCACCGGGAGCCTGGCGGCGTGATCCACGTTTACATTGCTCTGTGCCAACCCCAGGCCTGGTTCGCTGACGTGACGTCCGCTAATGCACAGGTTGACGTGCAACGCATAGTCGATGAATTCGATGGCTGGGCGCATCCACTGCAAACATTGATTACGGAGGGTGATGGTGAGCCCGTATTGCGCCCTATTCACTTTTTACCTCCCGGACTTCGATGGCCGCGAACAGCAGGCGTAACGCTGTTGGGCGACGCCGCGCATCTTATGCTGCCGTTCGGCGAAGGCGCTAATCTCGCGTTAGAGGATGGCGCTGAGCTGGGACTCGCGATTGCGGCCAATGCAGATAATCCTGAAGCCGCGCTGTCCGCTTATGAAGAACAGATGTTTATCCGCGTCGAAAGTGCGGCCAACGACGCGCAGGCAATGGCAGGCATTCTCTTTGGGGACGAGACACCCGGCGCGTTGTTGCATTTTTTTAACCAGTATAAAACAGGATCCTGATCCCCGACGCTGCGGTGATTTTTGCGCCATGAACAAATAACCCTCCCGCCATCGGGAGGTCACCGTTCAGGATGTCCGGAGAATAACGATCCGGATATAAAATCATTAAAACGCTGTCGCAATAGCTGAAATCTGGAACGAGTTATTTTAATAACCCCTTCATGATCAAAGACAGACCGAACTCAAAACAGGTATCCGGATGTTGGTGGGTAAGCGCATCGATACGACTGATTTCTGTTGAGGGTGTAGACAATCTTTCATCATCATGTCTGTCTGTACGAGACTGCTCCTCCAATACGCATCCCAGGGTATATTCGCTAATAGTGAGTAATATCATTGCGGCTTCGGCCTCAGAAAAGCCGGCCCGCATAAGGTAAGCCACCTTTGGGTAGAACGTTTCCCCTCCTACCCGCGCCGGTGTTGTCCCCGCATGGAGCAGTGCGCCATCCCGATGAGCGAGAAGCGCGCGGCGGAAACTGCGCGCGTTATTTGCCAGCCAGTCTGCCCACTCGGCCGTGTCTTCAGCCAGCGGAAGCGAATGGTGCCTGGCCAAAACAGTTGCGGCCATCTCTTCCAGTAAGCTGGCCTTGTTCCTGAAATGCCAGTACAGCGTTGCGGATTCTACCCCCAGCTTTTGCGCCAGCTTTCGCGTCGTTATCGCTTCCAGCCCGACTTCATCTAAGAGTGCTAATGCAGCATTAATGACCTGATCCCGCTGAATTTTAGCCATGGTGTTCATCCTGTTGTTAATGCATCCAACCGAGCCCGTGGTAGATGAAAAGAGATCTTCTCCTGACCAGGAGCCTACCGGCGCCATTGATGAAAATAAATCTATCATTGATAGAAAAATTGATCAATGATAGATTTTTAACGCATCGCACCTAAAGGTCATCCCATGAATATCAATCGAGATACGCAGGTAAAGAAAACAAACCATGCTGGCCCCATCAATGCCATCCCGCCGGTTTTGTGGATGCAAGCCGCCATCATCACCCTTGGTGCATTCGCTACCATGCTCTCATCCACCATGCTCAGTGCTGCGCTTCCGACCATGGCAAACGGCCTTGGGGTGACGGACGCCTCCATCCAGTGGATAGCCACCGCGTACCTCATGGCGCTGGCCGCAGGCGTTCCGGTTAGCGCATGGGCGGTAAAACGGTTTGGCGCCACCCAACTTTGGCTCTATGCACTTATTTTATTTGGTGTTTTCTCGGCAGTTTGCGCGTTATCCCCGAATATCGAGGTGCTGCTCACCGCCAGAATAATGCAAGGTCTGGCAGGCGGGTTACTCGTGCCGGCCGGGCAGACGATCCTGGGTCTGGTGGTCGGTCGTGAGCGCCTCGGGCGGATCATTGGTACGATAGGCGTGGCTATCGTCATTGCGCCCTTACTGGGAACGTCTCTGGGGGCCGTGCTGCTTCAGGTCTGCGGATGGCGAGTCTTGTTTTTTATTAATGTCCCCTTATCTCTCTGTGCCTGGCTTGCGGGATGGAAATTACTCCCTCGCCCGACAATAAAAAATGATAAGCCGCTCTCCCTGGACTGGATGGGGTTAATACTGATTCTTTGTAGCCTTCCCCTGCTCATGGAGGGTATTAAAGGCGTCAGCCTGAATAGTGGTGAAAATAGCGGGAACATTATCTTACTCAGCGTGGGCGCACTGTTTATCGGCTTGTTTATCTTTCGCTCTTTTCGCATTGACTCGCCTTTACTTCATCTCAGCCTTTTCAAACATCGTGGCTTCACATTATCGGCGTTGCTGATGGCTATCGGAGGTGCGGTGAATTTTGGTGGACAGTTCCTGCTCCCGTTGTATTTCCGCGATGTTTGCCATGAAGCACTGGCTGATGTGGGTTTGCTCCTTACCCCGCAGTTAATCGGTTCTGCCACAGGATTCCCGGTCGCCGGTTATTTCTCAGACCGGCTGGGTCCTCGCGTGGTGCTGATCGTTGGCGGCTTGATCTCGGTGTTAGCGACATGGCCGCTGGCCATGATTGATGGAGGCAGTAGCTACCTCCTGGTCGGTAGCGCACTCGCTATCAGAGGGTTCGGTTTAGCCCTTGCGACAGTGCCGGCGATGGCGGCAGGCCTGGCGATGGCGGGTACCCGTCATGTTTCTGATGCAGCACCGATTCTCAACATCCTGCAGCGTGTTGGCGCGATGGCTGGCGCGGCCCTGGTGACGGCGTGCTACGTCAGACTGGCGCATACGCAGGGTAGCTTAGCCGCCTTTCAGCACGCCGGGTGGATACTGATCAGCGGCGCCATACTGCTCACCCTTTCAGCACTTTTCATGGTGAACCATCAGGGATCATCAACGCGGGAAGAAACAAGATAACCGGTCTGGCGTCCTGTCCCGCACCCGGTACGCAATAGTTAACACCTCATTCTGAATGAGCGCGCGAGAGGCGTGAATGCCAGTCAACGACACCAGCGACTGGCATTGCACGCGACTCCCCACTAAACCGAACCAATCAATCCGCCATCGACCCGGATCACCGCCCCGGTAATGTAGCTGGCAGGCTGGCTTGCCAAAAAGGCAGCGGTAGCGCCGTACTCATGGGGGTGGCCATAACGTCCCGCCGGAATGCTCAGACGACTCTTCTCCGCGACCGCTTCCGCAGTGGAATGTTCCCGTTTCGCCTTGATAGCATCCAGCTGACCCACCCGGTCGGTAGCAATGCGCCCAGGCACCATCACATTCACCGTGACGCCGTCGGCCGCCACTTCAGCGGCAAGGGTTTTCGACCAGCCGAGTAAGCTCATGCGCAGCGCATTCGACAGGGCGAGACCCGGAATAGGGGCAATCACACCGGACGAGGTGGAGGTAATAATGCGTCCCCAGCCACGGCTGCGCATGGCGGGCAGTAGTTTATCGGTGAGCTGGATTAACGAGGCGACCATCACTGAAAATTGCTGTTGCCAGACGGCGCCGTCCGTCCCCTGTGCCAGCGTGGGCGGTGGGCCACCGGAATTATTGACCAGAATATCGATGTCGCCCCAGTGCTCGCGGATATCGGCGATGACCGTATCAAACTGTTCCGGGACGGCAAAATCCAGCGGCCAGGCGCGGGCGGTACCGCCCAGCTGAGTGATGCGTTCCACCGTTTGCGCCAGCTTCTCTCTGTTGCGGCCTGTCACGGCGACCTTCACGCCTTCCTGCGCCAGCGAGCAGGCGATAGCCTGTCCAAGACCACTTCCCGCACCGCAAACCAGTGCCACACGCTGTTGTATCTGCAAATTCATAAATGCTCCTGATTGTATTTTCAGGAGCATTATGTGCAATAGTGATGCCAGTTATACGCGTGGGCTTTTTACATTGACCTGGTCAAACGCGTATTGCAGGTGTTTTCTCATCAACTCTGCCGCCTGTTCCTGTTTGTTCTCTCGCAGGGCATCAATGATGGCAACGTGCTCTTCGCACCACTCTTTTACGCGACGCTTATTGTGATAGCTACCAAATTCCAGCAGGCGGCGCAGCCGGTTTTGCTGCTGAATAGCCTGTAATACAAACAGGTTGCCGCTGGCCTCTGCCAGCAACTCATGAAACGCCGCATCGGTTTCGAAAATCTCTTTGGCCGGGACCTGCGTAATGTCCGGGTGGGTGATGAGTCTCAGATGCCGGGCGCGCAGACGTTTAAGCATCTGCCGGTCAACATGCAGGTTGGGCGTCAGCAACGCCATCGGTTCAATCATCAGGCGAAAACCGTAGCTATTGCGCAGAGCGATATCGGAGTTCAGGGTTTGCAGAAAGCGCCAGCCATGCCCTGCATTGCGGGCAATCAGGCCATCCTCCGATAGCTTCACCAGCGTACGGGTCAGCACGCCGCGATCAACATCATAGCGCTGGCTGATTTCGGTCTGGGTAAAGGATTCCGGCAGGATACCTGCAATGCGGTCATGGACCAGTTGCTCGTACAACTTCTGGTCATTGCTCTTGGACTGCTCAATCTCCAGCTGATCCAGCTCATTACTGCGTTTAAGGAGGAAAAAACCCTGGTTTGGCCGCGCTTCAACCGCCCCCATTCGGGTCAGTTCCTTGAGCCCGGCACGTACCGGCGTACGCGAAACACCCAACGCATCGGCAAGATGTTGCTCACGTAAATGATGACCTGGATCGAATCTTGCTTCAGATATCAGGTCGAGTATTTGCCGGGCTATCCGGCGACTGCTCGCAGTGGAGTCAGGCTGCATGAATTCACGATTCCCTGAAGTGCATTGTTGTGGTCGATATATACAATATCACGAGCAACAAAACGCAGCAAAGTAAAGCAAGGAGTGCACGCTTAACGTGCAATACGCACCAGAATGAGACGTTTTTTTCACACGCATAATTGTATTTATTGACTCACTAAATTCAATTTAAACCTTAGCCAGGAGACGACTATGTCCAGCAATTCTTTTCTGTTTCGCCATGTGCGTACTTTGATGTTCGCGCTGACCGCCCTGCCGCTGGTCAGCCATGCGGCGGTGGAAACCATCGCCAAGGGTCAACTGACCTATGGAACGGCAGCGACGTTCATGCCTTTTGAATACGTGAAAGCAGGCAAGCTTACCGGCTTCGATATCGACCTGATCAACGCGCTAAGCAAAGAGATCCAACTGACGCCGGCGCCAATGCCGATGGAATTCAAAGGGCTTATTCCGGCGCTGCAGGGTAAACGTCTGGATATCATCAACTCCGCCATGTACGTCAATCCGACCCGTGCCGAGCAGGTTGACTTCGTACCCTATCTGAAAATCGGCAGCCGCGTGGTGGTCCGCAAAGGTAACCCGGCCAACATCACCGGACGTGACCTGAGCCTCTGCGGCAAAAACATCGCCGTTACGCTCGGCGGGATCGAAGAGAGCCAGGCGCGGGCAGACAATCAGCGCTGCGTGGAGGCCAAAAAACCGGCCATCAACGTCATGACGTTCCCCGCCGCCACCGATTCCGCCGTGGCCGTCGCCCAGGGACGTGCCGATGCCGAGTTCCTCTCCACGCCGGGCACCGTCGCCCTGTTTACCGAAAAAGCCGGCATGTTCGAAGCGGTTGGCGCCGAGTTCGAAGCGAATACTCACATCGCCTTTGCCGTGCGTAAAGGCGATACCGCAACCCAGGCCCTGCTGGAGCAAGGTCTGCAGAGACTCGTCAAAAATGGCACCTACACGCAACTGATTAAGAAGTGGAACTTCCCAGACTCCGTTGCCCTTTTCTAACCCGTTTGCCATTAACCGGAGAACGCTATGTCGATCGATTTAATGTGGCAGTACTTCCTCTCCCCCGAATTTATTCGGGGTGCGTGGATGACGCTACTGATTACCCTCTGCTCACTGTTGTGTGGCGTGGTGCTGGGCCTGGTGTTGGCGCTGTTGCAGGAAGCGCCGTTTCGCGCCGGGAAAGGGCTGGCCTTTTTCTACCTGTGGCTGTTTCGCGGGACGCCGGTGCTGTTCCAGATAATCTTTGTCTACAACGTGCTGCCAGGCTTCGGCTTACGCTTCTCCGCGTTTACCTGTGCAGTGCTGGCCCTTTCGCTCAATGAAGGCGCCTACATGGCGGAAATTCTGCGCTCTGGCCTGCAGGCGGTGAAAAGCGGCCAGCGCACCGCCGGCATGGCGCTGGGGATGACTCACGGCCAGATCATGCGAAAAATCGTTCTGCCTCAGGCCGCACGCATCGTTCTGCCGCCGATGGGTAACCAGATGATCAGCATGCTGAAATCGAGCGCGCTGGTCTCGGTTATCGCCGTTCAGGAACTGCTGCTGGTCGCTAACCAGGCCGCCAGCGCCAGCTTCCGTTACTTCGAAGCGCTTTGCGCTGCGGGCATCTATTACCTGCTGCTCACCAGCCTGTTCATGATCTTCCAGTCGTGGCTGGAAGGCGTGCTGGATCCCAGGCAGCGCCGCAGCAAAAGCCAGAAACGGCTGACTCGCCTGTTTAAGTTACCGAAAACCGTCCGGGAGGAACCATGAGTGAGAAACCGCTGCTGGAGATGATCGGCATTGATAAGACTTTTGGTCGCCAGACCGTACTCAAAAACTGCTCTCTTGCCGTGCAACGCGGAGAAACCGTGGTGCTGATTGGCCCGTCCGGCTCGGGAAAATCCACCCTGCTACGCTGCGTCAACATGCTCTCGCCCGCCGACAGCGGCGATGTGTTCTTCGCCAGCCAGCACATCAGCCGGGGCGATGTGCCGGCGCACAAACTGCGTCAGCGCATTGGCATGGTGTTCCAGAACTACGAGCTGTTCTCGCACCTGACCGCAGCGGAAAACATCATGCTGGCCCCGATGACGGTGTTGGGAATGAACCGTATTGATGCCCGCAAACTGGCGGACAACCTGCTGGCAAAAGTGCGCATCAACGAACGTGCAGACCATTTTCCGGACGAGCTCTCCGGCGGACAGCAGCAGCGCGTGGCGATTGCCCGGGCGCTGGCGATGAAGCCCGAGCTGATGCTCTACGACGAGCCCACTTCCGCCCTCGACCCGGAGATGATCCGTGAAGTGCTGGAAGTCATGGCGGAGCTCAGCGCGGAAGGCATGACCAGCATGGTGGTGACTCACGAAATGGGCTTCGCCCGTCGGGCCGCTAACAAAATTCTGTTTATGGAAGACGGCGAAATTATCGATCGCGCCAACACCAGCGATTTCTTCGCCGGCCATGTCAGCGACCGCGCGCAGCGCTTCCTGACGCAAATATTACATTAATCACGGAGTTCCTATGTCCAGTTATCAGGTTGACAGCGCTCGTATGAAAAAGGACTTAGCGACGCTGGTTGCCATCAACACGGAGAATCCACCGGGCCATGAGCGCGAAGCCGCCGAATGTCTGGAAGGCTGGCTGCTGACCGCCGGGTTCGATCTCTCCTTTAGCGAATACGCACCGGGGCGGACCAACGTTATCGCCGTCCTGAACAATGGACCGGGGCCGTGTTTCGCCTTTAACACCCACCTCGACACCGTTCCGGCGGGCAGCGGCTGGGCCAGCGATCCCTTCACGCTCACCGAGCGTGACGGACGCCTGTACGGACGCGGCGCCTGCGATGCCAAAGGCCCGCTGGTGGCGATGGTTGAAGCCCTGCGTCTGCTGGCTGCCAACCGTCAGCAGTGGTCCGGCACATTGATGGGGGTGTTCACCGCCGATGAAGAGGTCGCCAGCGAAGGGGCGAAATTCTACGTCCGCGATAATCCACCGGCGATTGATTTCGCGGTGATTGGCGAGCCGACCTCAAATGCCACCTTCTCCGCCCACAAAGGCAGCATACGTCCTCGCGTGCGGGTTAAAGGCGTCACCGCGCATTCCGGTACGCCGGAGCTGGGGGTTAACGCGATTTACCAGTCAGCGCGCCTGTTAGGGTTGATTGAAGAAGCCCACCACCAGCAGGTGCGTTGCCGCTGCCACGATCTGGTCGGCAACGCCAGCCTGACGGTAACCCGCATCCACGGCGGCCATGCGGACAACGTGGTGCCAGACAGCTGTGAGCTGCTGCTTGACCGTCGCATGGTTCCGGGCGAAGACGAAGAGGTCGTCAAAGCCGAACTGCAGCAACTGCTCGACCACGCATACGCACATGCAGGTGTGGAAGCCGAAATTATCGCCTGGCAGCCCACTACCGGCGGCGCGACGCAAACCGACAGCCGCGAAGCCATTGTCGAGCAAAGCCTTGCTGCCTGTCGCCGTCATGGGCAGAGCGAACCCGGCCCGTTTGGTTTTCAGGGGGGATGTGACCTGGTGCATTTCCGTTCGCTGGGCGCAAAAGGCGTCGTGATTGGCCCCGGTTCGCTGGCCGTGGCTCACAAACCCGATGAATTTGTCCCTGTCGATGAATTTATCGCCGCGGCCTACCTCTATCTCGATATTGCGCTCGCCATGCTGCCGCCGGAGCCCGGTTTATGAAAGCGCAGCTCTTTCGGGGAGATCTGCATTACGCCGATGTGACGCTGCATACCGCTGCCTCTGGTCCGGTGACGGCGCTCGACACGCTCTGGCTGCGTCTGGAAGACCAGGGGGTGACCGGGATTGGCGAAGTGCGGCTCAACATTCGCTACCTGCATGGCTACCGCGAAGAGCAGGTGCTGAACAACCTGCTTCAGATACTTCGCCGCTGGGACTGGCGCCAGGCGCCCGCCGCGCGACTCGCCGCGCTAGATGACGAAGACTGCACGCTCCTGCCGCCATCGCGCATGGTGCTGGATATGGCCTTGCACGACCTGCTGGCGCGTCAGCAAGGGGTAAGCGTTGCCGCCTGGCTGGGGGCGCGGGATGGCCTGCCTGCGTGGCACACCAACCAGACCCTGTTCTGGGGCAGCGAGAGACAGATGCTGGAGCAGGCGCAACGCTATGTCGTTCGCGGTTTCACCCAGCTGAAGTTGCGCACAGGCGTGGCGGATTTCGCTACCGACCTGGCCCGTCTGCAACGGCTGCGCCAGCGGTTCGGCCAGCAGATTTCGCTGGCGATTGACGTGAACGGCCAGTGGTCTCTGGCGCAGGCTCACGCGGCATTCCCGTCTCTGCGCGAGCTGAAGCTCAGCTACATCGAACAGCCGTTAAGCCCGGCAAACGACAGCCAGCTTGCGGAGCTGTACGCCTACGGCATCCCGATCATGCTCGACGAAAGCCTCAACAGTGATGCCGCCATCACCCGGCTGATCGCCGCCAAAGGTGCGCTGTGGGGGCATCTCAAACTGGTGAAACTGGGTGGCCTTGCGCCGACGCTGGCCGCCGCCAACCGGCTGCGACTCGCCGACGTGCCATTCATGATTGGCCAGATGAATGAAGGCCATGCTGCCACCGCCGCCGCGCTCCAGCTGTGTCGTGTCGTGCAACCGGCATTTGCCGAGCTGTATGGCGCCGATGGCTTAACGGATGATCCCGTCAGCGGGCTGGAATACCGCAATGGCCTGGTCACCGTCAATGACTCACCCGGTCTGGGCGTGCAGTTTAATGCCGCACAGGCCCACTTACTCCAGGAGTTTACTCATGCAAGATGTTAACAATGTGATTCAGGGCAGTGAGTCCGCCTTTAGCGCTGATGAATATGCGCAACGCATTCGACGCACCCGCGAACGCTTAAGCCGCGCGGGCGTGGACGTCATGATCGTTACCGGCCCGGAAAACATTTTCTGGCTCACCGGTCAGCAAACACCGGGCTATTACACCTTCCAGGCGCTGTTGCTGCCGGTAGAAGGGGATCCGGTGTTTGTGATTCGCCAGCTCGAATACTTTAACTTTATCGCCAACACCTTTATTTCTGACGCCGCCATCTACCAGGATGGCGATAACCCGGTGGATTTCCTGGTGGGCATGCTGCAACAGCGCGGCTGGCTCCACAAACGGATTGGGCTGGACAAACGCGGTTGGTTCCTGCCGGTTGCCGTGTATGAAGCCCTGCAGGCCAGGCTCGGCACCATTGCCGATACCGCGGGCGTCATCGAGCCGCTGCGCGCCGTGAAATCGGCGGCGGAGGTGGAAAAAATCGCCATCGCTGCGCGCTATGTGGACGCGGGCATGCGCGCGGGCATGGCGGCGATTCGCCGCGGCGCAGACGAAAACGCGCTGGTCTCGGCGATGATGGGGGCCGCCATTGCCGCCGGTTCCGAGTATGTCGGCATGGAACCGCTGGTCTCGACCGGCCCACGCAGCGGCGTGCCGCATGGCACATGGCGACGTCGGGTGATGCAGGATAACGACCCGGTATTTCTCGAAATGTCAGCAGCTCACGACCGCTACCACGCCGCGATGATGCGCTCCGCCTGGCTGGGGCGGCCGCCCGCTATCGCCATCGAAATGGAAAAAGTGTGTCAGGAAGCCCTGCAGGCCTCTCTTGATGCCATTCGTCCAGGCGCCACCTGCGAAGCGCCGCACCTGGCCTGCCAGAAGGTGATTGATCGCGCCGGGTTCACCGAAAACTTCAAAAAACGCACCGGTTACTCCATCGGTATCGCCTTTGCGCCGGACTGGGGCGAAGGCGGCATTCTCAGTCTGTATCGTGGCGTCACCACTGAGCTGCAGCCAGGAATGACCTTCCACATTCCACCGGCTCTGCGGATCTACGGTCAATTTACCGTCGGCGTCAGTGAAACCGTGGTGGTGACCGAAACCGGATATCGTCAGCTGGGTTCCCTGGCTCGCCCTCTCACACTGCTGTAAGGAAAGAAAAATGAAAGATATCAATGAATGCCGTGAACGCCTGCGCGGTATTTTCAACATCACCGTCACCCCGTTCACCGCCAGCGGCGCGATCGACTTTCCGGCGTTACGTGAAAATATTGAACGCGTGATTGGTCTGGGTTATGACGGTCTGCTGATTGGCGGTACCTACGGTGAATTCCCGGTGATGACCGTCGAAGAACGCCGTGAGCTGTTTCATCAAGTCATGGCCTGTGTGGATGACCGCGTGGCGGTCATGCTGTGCAGCGCCAGCGCCGACCCGCGCGATGCCCGCGAGCTGACGCTGCTGGCAAGCGAGCTGGGCGGCCTGCCGATGGTGACCGCGCCCTTTGTTAGCGAAATCACTGACCAACAGATCGTCAGCTACTTCAAAGAGATGGCTCCCTTATCCAAGACCGGCATCCTGGTGTACAACGCGCCGGGCATCGGCATCACCCTCTCCCCGGCGCTGCTGGAACAACTGGCAGAGATCCCCAACGTGGTCGGCATCAAACAGGGCGATCTCACCCCCACCGCCATCGACCAGATTGCCAACCGTCTGCGTGGGCGTCTGCGCCTGTTCTGTGCATCCGATCTGGCCTTCCTCGGGCCAATGATGGCCGGGTTTGACGGCATCAGCACCACCAACAGCGGCGCGCTGCCGGAGCTGATTATCAATACCTTCCGGGCCGTGGAACAGGGCGATGCCGCCACGGCCCGCGATCTGCATCAGCTGTGGTACGCGTATCGCGCGCTGGCGCGCAAACATGGTCAGCCGCAGCTGGTGAAAGCGGCGATGGCGCTGCGCGGTTTTAACGGCGGCACCGTACGCGCACCGTTAAAACCGATCGACGACGCGGCGCTGGCGGAGCTGACTCACGTCATGTCGGCGCTTGCCAGCGACAGCCGTAGCGGCGTTACGCTGGCGCGTTAAGCGCCGCCCGTAAAAAGGCGACGAACAGCGGATGGGGCGCATCCGGGCGGGACATCAGTTCCGGGTGCCCCTGCACACCATGCCAGAACGGCAGTTCCGGCTGGGAGATGGCCTCCACGATATCGTCCGTTTGCGCACTGACGCTGACCCCGCTGCGATCCAGCGCCGGTAATAAGTCGGTGTTAAAGCAGTAGCGATGGTTGTAGTGCATTTCGCGGATATCACCGGGGATCAACCCGAAGGAAAAAGGGAATACGCCGCAGCGATGACGGCCATCAACAAAGGGAACAAAGCTGTGCAGAGCCTCATCCGGAGCCACTTCGGCGGGAATGGCTGATTCGCAACCCGGACGTCGGCGCACGACTGCGGTCATCATGCTCTGCATTCCCAGGCATAACCCCAGCGTGGGCTGTCCGCGGGCAAGCGTATCTTCCGCCACGCGGATTTGTCCCTTGACGGCGGCCATCGAGGAACCGCCTGGCAACACGACGCCCTGGACGTCGTGGAGGTCGTGTAACCCAGGGGACAGACTGACCGGCGCGAAGAAATGGACCTCCAGGTTCAGCCCCAGCGACGCCGCGGCATCACCCAGTGAGCCAAGCGTGGCGGGGTAGACCAGACGGTGGTCTGACTCACGGCCAATCAGTGCGATGCGCAAGGACGTCCCGGCAGAGGATGGCTCCCCGGCATCCCAGCGACCATAGCGATCGGCGGTGAGGTCTAACACCGTATGTTGCCCGTCGCTGAGCGTCAGGCGCTGGTTGCGGTCATCGCTGAACAGCCGTTGGCCCGGCAGGTCGGCGATAAGCGCTGCCTGCGAGGACGCCAGCACAATGACAGCATCTGACTCAGGCAGGCTGGCGATATCGCGCACCTCTTCACGCAGCGTATCGCTGCGCCAGAGGCCGCTGGTCACGCAGTACCCGGCACGAATGACGTGCTGATGGCTGTCGGGAACATCGCCGGCGAAGTCGGGGCGAAGGCTCCAGAGAGGTAGTCCAAGACGATTAGCCCACAGGCTGGCGGTAATACCGTAGCGAGCGGGCGCAGAGGTGTTATCGAGAATAAAGATCGGTGACACGGCGAGTTTCCTGCTGAGGTTGGGGACCTAATTGTATTAATTGAATCATTAGATACAAAAGAGGATTTATGAATAACAGTCAAATCGCCCGTCGTATGCAATCTGTACGCCCTTCACCGACAGCGGTCATTTCTGACCAGGTACGGGCACTGGAAGCCGCAGGCAAGCCGGTTATCAACCTGGGCGAAGGAGAACTGGATTTTGCTACCCCGGCCCATATCAGCTATGCGGGCATTGAAGCGATCGTGCATCATCAGACTAAGTATACCGCCGTTTCCGGCACCGCCGCGTTAAAGGAGGCCATTGCCGCCAAGTTCGCTCGCGACAATCAGTTGCATTACCGTCCGCAAGAGATCATCGCAGGCAGTGGCGCCAAGCAGCTTATTTTCAATGCTTTTCTGGCCACCCTCGACGCCGGGCAGCAGGTCATCATTCCCGCCCCCTACTGGGTCTCGTATCCGGATATGGTCTCTCTGGCCGATGGCGAACCGGTGATTGTGCCCTGTGATGAACAAAACGGCTGGAAGCTGACGCCGGAACAACTGGCCGCCGCCCTCACCCCATCAACGCGCTGGCTGATCCTCAACTCGCCGGGCAACCCGACGGGGGCGATTTACAGCGAGCAGGAACTGCGTGCCCTGGCTGCGGTGCTGGCGGATTACCCACAGGTGCTGGTGATGGCCGACGATATTTACGAGCCGCTGCGCTATGACAATACCCCTTTTACCACTTTTGCCCAGGCCGCCCCGCAGATGGTTTCACGTACCCTGACGGTAAACGGTGTGTCCAAAAGCCACGCCATGACCGGCTGGCGTCTGGGCTATGCGGGAGGGCCGCAATGGCTGATTGCCGCCATGCAGATCCTGCAATCACAAAGCACCTCCAACCCCAGCAGTATTTCGCAGGCTGCGGCGGTCGCAGCGCTTAACCACTCAGCCAATTTCTTCGACGGCTGGCTCAACGTGTTAGATAAACGCCGCCAGCAGGTGCTGGGAATGATTGCCGCCACCGATGGCCTGAGCGCCACCGCTCCCCAGGGGGCATTCTATGTGTTTGCTAACTGCCAGGCGCTCATGGGCCGGATGACCCCTGGCGGCGAAATCCTTCGCAACGACAGCGCGCTGGCGAACTGGCTATTAGAACAAACCCAGGTGGCCGTTTTACACGGCTCCGCGTTTGGAATGCCGGGGTATTTGCGTATTGCGTATGCGATAGAAGATGGCCTGCTAACCCAAGCCTGCCAGCGGATAGCGGGCGCTTGCGCGCAATTGCGTTAAAAGCGTGTGGTGGCGCAGCGGCTACCCACGCGGCGGCAAACCACGCTCGGTCTGAAAAATGCCGTGCTTATCGCCTACCTTGCCGATAAGCACGTTGTCATCATGATAGCTCACCGGGTAATAGCGACGTTCTCTTTCCCGGTTTTCCACTCCACCGTTGCGGCCACTACCGCACGCGGCAGGAATAGCATCCTGCGCATAGCTAATAATAAAGCAACCTCCCTGCAGCTGAATTTATACCAGACCCACAAAATAGATTTTCGTTATTTTGTTAATGCTATAAAAAACACAATGCTAACAGCTATCCCCGAATGTTGAACACGTGCAAGGTTTCAGAAATTATGATATAGTTCGCGCTTTAATGGATAGTGATTAAGGTTGAAATATTGAAAACGGCCAATTTTTCTGAGTTGATAAAAATAGCTGCGCTACAACTGTTCAGAGAAAAAGGGTTTAGCAATGTCTCAACCCGTGATTTGACGCAGAAAATGAATATTTCCAGAAGTCATATCTATCACTATTATCGAGACTGGGAAACGCTCAAGAAATCCACTATTCAGTATATGTTTGAAAATGACATACAAGAATGTCATGCGTTTTTAAACGCGTCAGAAAAAATGAGCGCTAGTGAAAGAGTAAACCTCTATATCAGAACGCTGTTACCCGATGCACCTTCGGCACACTGGCTGCTCTACCTTGAACTATGGCCAATGGCAGCACGCGATGCGGATTATGCTAAATTAGTGCACGATCACTCCCTGCAATGGATCACTATTCTTGAAGGCATCATTAGCGTAGGGATGCAGGAAGGCGAGTTCCTTGCGGAAAACGCCGCTACCTCAGCCAGACAAATAAACACATTAATTGATGGGTATTCCAGCTTGCTGATCCTCGATTATTCAGAAGACAGACGCAGCATTTTTCTTAATGAAATATCTGAGCTTGCCTTTAAAATACTTAAAAAAGATTTCTGAGTGGGTGAAGCAAGGTAGCGTATCAGTTAACCCTTTTTTATATTGAGATAACTTAAAATACGCTGCATTTTACTTTCTGCCGTCGTATTCCCTGGCGCAGCGCTGTCTATCCAGGTCTCATCGGCTTCAGGATGTGGACCTGACAGGATGATGTTTCCCTTACCATACCGGTACTTACCAATGGCGATATCTCCATTCTTGTAGTAAGCGATCGGCTGGAATCCAGTACTTGAGATACTACTGTTGAGATAAGGCCCATCCTGGTAGTAAAAAGGCTCTTGTTTATTATTCCATGTCAGTTGCAGGGTATAATCGCCTTCATCAACGGCCTGCGAACCGGGTCTCCCCACCTCTGATTCTAAAGGCGCATCAATAAGCCCTATCCAGTCTTTGTCGGCAAGATAGGCTCCCATACAAAGACCAAGAAAGGATTTGCCACTTTTCACAAAATTGCGGATAGCCTCTGCCCCTTCATCACCCAGGGCTTGATAAGAGCCGGGTATATCCTGACCGCCGCCAGGTTGAATATAGAGATCGGATTTTTTCAGTGTTTGCGCATTTAATTTCAGCTTTTCTTTTTCGCCCACATAAGAAATGTGCAGAGGCAGACCTGTCGCGATCAGCGATTTTACCACCATTTCAGAACAACCCGGGCACCCGGCCTCCCCGCGATAAACGGCGACATTATAACTCTCTGATTGCGAGGACTTTGCCTGCACCGATGCGGTGAAAAAGGCGAAAGAAAAGGCAACCGTTAGTATTTTTGCTTTTTTAAGTCTGGTGCCCTGGAAAAAAATTTTCATGTCAGTAGATCCCCTGGTTATGTAGTGTCATGGTTAATCACAGCGTATCACTTTCGGATCCCGCAGATGATAAATATAAATTAGAGCAGTTGCTCAAATCTATCCTTGCCATCAAATTTGTCAAGCCATTTAAGTTAAAATAAATAATGTCTTTCCACACTGAAAGATAAAGGTGACAATATTTTATAAACATCCTCCAATGAAACATCCTCATACCCTTCGCTTTCTCAATAATATTAAATACTGAAGAGAGGGTGAAAAAAGAGTCGATCATGCTCCATGTAATACAGCGGTCGTCTTACCGGGCAAACGTCAACATTGGCGTACTGGTCGCGCTACACAGCGATGGCAGTTCAGCAACAACACCACATGGCATGTTTTACATAAATCATCATTATATTCATGCAGTTATAAAAACAACGTCACGTGCGCCTTGATCCATCAGCACATTCAATAATACTGTATATAAAAACAGTATTCGAGGATCGATACCATGCAGTTTACTCGGCCAACTGAGATTTCGCCCCCACTCATGCTCCCCCTCTTCTCCGAGAGGGTGCCCTGCGGATTTCCCAGCCCCGCTCAGGATTATGTTGAGGACAGGCTGGATCTCAATAAATTATTGATAAAACATCCGAGTGCTACCTACTTCATCAAAGTCAGCGGAGAGTCTATGCGTGATGCCGGCATCAGTGATGGAGACCTTTTAGTGGTTGACCGCTCACTGTCTGCCGTACATGGTGATATCGTCATTGCGGCTATCGCAGGTGAATTCACCGTGAAAGAACTTCGCACTCATCCTTTTTTACAGCTAGTGCCCCACAATCGCGATTACGCTTCCATTTCGTTTCATAATGCCGAAGAGTTAGAAATATTTGGCGTGGTCATTTTTAGCATTAAAGCGCATAAATAATTATGTTTGCCCTCGTCGATGTCAATAACTTCTATACTTCTTGTGAAACGGTTTTTCGCCCTGATTTAAAGGGGAAGCCTATTGTGGTCGTGTCCAATAACGATGGTTGCATTATTTCTCGCTCTGCCGAAGCAAAATCCCTCGGTATAAAAAATGGCGAACCTTTCTTTAAAATAAAAAATAACCCTTATTATTCCAGTGTTCATTTTTTCAGTTCTAACTATGCGCTTTATGCCGACCTCAGTGACCGTGTTATGCAAACGCTCACGGCAATGTCTCCGTCAATAGAAATCTACTCCATCGATGAAGCCTTTATTAATTTATCCGGAGTAATGAATTGCGTCCCCTTATCCACCTTCGGCCATGAAATAAGAACTCACGTATTGAAAAATACTGGCTTAACGGTGGGCGTAGGTATTGCGCAAACCAAGACATTAGCCAAGCTCGCTAACCATGCCGCCAAGACATGGCGCGGCACTGGCGGCGTTGTCGACTTATCCAATATTGTGCGCCAACGCAGGCTACTCGCCCTTGTCCCTGTTGAAGAGGTCTGGGGCGTTGGGCGAAAAATGAGTAAAAAACTTAATTTAATGGGTATTAATACCGCTCTGGATCTGGCAGAAAGCTCATTATGGGTCATAAAAAAGCACTTCAATGTGGTGCTGGAAAGGACCGTTCGCGAACTGCGTGGTGAGCCATGTTTTGAGCTACAAGAATTTTCCCCAACAAAACAACAGATTATTTGTAGTCGCTCTTTTGGCAACCGGGTAACGCAGTATTCAGATATGCATCAAGCCATTTGCGCCTATGCTGAGCGAGCAGCAGAAAAATTACGCAGTGAGCATCAATTTTGCCGCTTCGTTAGCGTATTTGTCCGGACGAGTCCGCACGCCGTTAATGAAACATATTATGGCAACCAAGCGTCAATGAAGCTATTAACGCCGTCTAATGATACCCGTGACATTATAAATTGTGCCACAAACTGCCTGCAGAGAATTTGGATTGATGGTTATCGATATATGAAAGCCGGTGTTATGCTTGCTGATTTCTTCAGTAATGGCATAGCGCAGCTAAACTTATTTGACGATAACGCGCCGCGCAAAAACAGTGCTGCGTTAATGGACGTTATCGACCAATTAAATCAATCCGGGAAAGGAAAGGTCTGGTTTGCCGGTCAGGGGATCGAAAAATCCTGGGCGATGAAGCGTGAAATGCTTTCCCCGGCTTACACCACCCGATATTCAGACCTGCCCGTCGCGAAATGAATGTACGCAGTTAATGACATCGCTTCGGGTGAAGGTCACTGCGTTTACCAGGCCTACGCAATCAGCGATAACGCCTTTGCAGCGCGGAAATCCCCTCCGCTCGTCAGTGAGGCCTGCCTGACCGCCAGCGGACGAGGTGCTGCTTTTGCGCGCAGTCCGTCTACCGCACGAGGTTGCGGATGAGCAGCACCGCGGCATTCGCTTGACACTGTACATTAATACAGTAAAACTATCGCCCGCGATCAGCATACAGAGGACAGAAGATGTTTGTGGAACTGATTTATGACAAGCGCAATTTTGCCGGGCTGCCGGGTGCCAGAGAGACCATTCTTAACGAACTGACCAAACGCATGCAGCGCATTTTCCCGGAAGCGGAAGTGCGGGTGAAGCCGATGATGACGCTGCCGGCGATCAACACCGACGCCAGCAAGCATGAAAAAGAGCTGATCAGCCGTACGGTGCAGGAGATGTTTGAAGAAGCGGATATGTGGCTCACTGAAGAGTGATGCCGCCCGTCGTTGGCGGCGGCCATCTCTTTAAGAGCTTTCCCGGATGTGTCAGAGCAGCGGGCAACAGTACAATAGCGGCGGTTGCAGACTGGCAATGCAACCTTCGCTCACCTGCTGGCTCTTGCATACGGCCAGCAGGTGAGCCCTACCAGCCTCCCCTCATCGCCCTCACAGCGTCTCCGGTAGCGCCGCTATAATTCTATCCACCAGCTCGCGATGCTGATGGACCTTCCCGCATTTAACAATGATCTGCCTGGCGTTGTCATAGCCCGGGGCCCACAGCCGGTTATTGAGCAGAACGTCCTTATAGACCGCGATCAGCGGTTTGTTCCACGCCGCCGCCATATGCACCACCGAGGTGTCCGGAGAGATAATCAGCTCCGCCTGGGCAATCAGCGCCATCGCATGGTGCAGCGTGTTAAACGGATTAATCACCACCTCCGGCGGCAGCGAGATGCGGATCTCACGCCGGTGATCGAGCAGAATAACCGCCAGCCCCGGATGGCGAGCCCGCAGCTTGTCGAGCAGTTCGGCCAGCTGCGTCTGGGAGAGACTCCGGTCGGCATGGCCGGCAAAAATATTAATCACTACCGCTTTTCCGCTCAGCGACGCCAGATACTGCGCCACCTCCTGCATAATCGGCCCGGGCACCGCCAGGTCGTAAGTGTCCAGAGCGCGGGTGTCCAGTTGGAGATAGTCGGCGATCAACGCGAACGTCTTCGTTACGTGCCAGCGCTGGCAGTCAAAATCAAAAGAGTGAGAGTAATGTTTAATCGATGGCCATTTATTAAACCCGAGTACTGATTTGGCTTTTATTTGTCGAAAAAGCCGCAGGCGATGCACGGGAATATCGAACAGCGAAGGGTCAATAATAATATCGTACTTATTATTAGCCAGTTCATTAATGACGTCGCGGGGTACGTTATGGTTAAATTTACGCAAAAAATCAGCGGAATTGACCGGCTCAGCCTCATAAATATGGCGGATCCGCGGGTTATAGCGCATCACCTGGCTGTTAGAGGTCGTCAGCAGAAAATCAACGATATAACCTGACTGATGCAGGCATTTTACCAGCGCGGAATCCACCACCACATCGCCGACCGCCCCCTCATTGCGCATGAGTAAGACAGTTTTCGCGGACGACAAATCCACCGGCTGACGGCGTCGGCGGTCCCAGAGCGCTTTCGCCACTCCCACCCGCAGGGCATTACGTACTTTCTTAGTAAAGTAATTCCGCCGTCTGTTGAGCTCCCTTATTTTATTAAACTTCTTGCGTGGGGAACCCTGCATGGTTGCATCGTGCATCATCCTAACCTCATTACGGCAATTATTAATATTCTGTGTCGTCCGATAGAGACTGAGCGAAATAAAAAAAGTTCGATTGAAAATGAAAATCATTCTTTTTTTTATTTACAAAACTCATCTGCTGCGCCTGCGAGATTGCACCACAGCACTGTGAAGCAATAATGAGCGAATGGTGAATTTCCCGGCCCACCGTTGGCAGGCTGACGCAACAGCGCTAAGCTGGCGGCTTGATGATGTCAGGAGGACGCTATGCTTGAAGCAGTAGAAGGTAATATCCACCAGCGCCTGTGCGCGCTGCTCGACGAACACCAGGCGCGCTACCGGGTGATGGCGCACGACGCGGTCGGCCAGTGCGAAGCCGTCTCGGCGATCCGCGGCACCGCGCTTGGCCAGGGCGCAAAAGCGCTAGTCTGTAAAGTAAAAGGAAACGGCGTCAACCAGCATGTGCTGGCGATCCTCGCCGCCGATCAGCAGGCCGATCTCGCCAGCCTGGCCCGGCATATCGGCGGCAGCAAAGCCTCGCTGGCCAGTCCGGCGGAAGTGGATGCCCTCACCGCCTGCGTGTTCGGCGCCATTCCCCCCTTCAGCTTCCATCCGGCGCTGCGGCTGGTGGCCGACCCGCTGCTGTTTGAGCGCTTTCCACAAATCGCCTTTAACGCCGGACGCCTGGACCGGTCGATCATTCTCGATACCGAGGATTATTTACATATCGCCCGACCGGAGATCGCGACCTTTCGCCGCCTTAGCTAACCGGGCATCCGCCCTGATTTTCGCCGCATGGCGTGAAAATCCTGTTTATTCACGCCACGATGCGTAGAGTAAGCGGGATATTTTTTGGCTTTCTTTTTTTGGCAAGGACCTCTGTACATGTTTGATACCACCCTGTTGATCCTGCTGGGTCTGGCGGCGCTCGGCTTTATCAGCCATAACACCACCGTAGCGATCTCTATCCTCGTGCTGATTATCGTGCGCGTTACACCGCTGAACACCTTCTTTCCCTGGATTGAGAAACAGGGGCTGACCGTCGGGATCATTATTTTAACCATCGGCGTGATGGCGCCTATCGCCAGCGGTACGCTGCCGCCCTCGACGCTGATCCACTCCTTTATGAACTGGAAATCACTGCTGGCGATTGCGGTCGGGGTGTTTGTTTCGTGGCTCGGCGGGCGCGGCGTAGCGCTGATGGGCACCCAGCCGCATCTGGTGGCCGGGCTGCTGGTCGGCACGGTACTCGGCGTCGCCCTGTTTCGCGGCGTCCCGGTCGGACCGCTGATTGCCGCCGGGATCATCTCATTGTTTATTGGGAAGTCGTAGCCAGGCTGCCGTGATAGCGGCCCGGCGTCTGTCCGAGTCCTTTTTTAAACATGGTGATGAAGGCGGTGGTGGAGTCATAGCCCAGCGCCTGAGCCGTTTGCTGCACCGTCTGCCCGCGGATCAGCAGCTGCAGCGCGAGGATCAGCTGCAGCTGATGGCGCCAGCGGCGAAAGCTCAGCCCCGTTTCGCGCACCACCAGGCGGGCCAGATTGCGCTCGCTCATCGCAAACACCGCCGCCCACTGGCTCAGGGTCTGCCAGCGCGCCGGATCCTCGGCCATCATCGTCACCATCTGACGAATTTTCGGGTGGTTTGATACCGGCAGCTGCAGGTGCTCCTGCGGCTGCCGGGGCAGCTCATCAAACAGAACCTGCACCAGCCGGGCCGTGGCAGGGGCGGCCAGCAACTCCCCGCCGCGTTCCGCCAGGGTGAGGATCAGCTCCCGCACCAGTGGGGAAATCTTTAACGTACAGCAGCGGTCCGGCATCGGCGCGGCGCCCGGCTCGATGAACAGGAAACACACCTGGGCGCCGGGGGTGGCGCGGTTACTGTGGGAAAGCTGTCCCGGGACCCACACCGCATACTGCGGCGGCACCATCCACATCGCGTTCTCCACCTCGCAGGTCAAGGCGCCGTGCAGGGCGAGGATCAGCTGCCCCTTACGGTGAGAATGCGCCGGAATATACTGCTCCGCCTCCACCACCTGAATACGAAAGGCAATGGCCGATTCGTGGCCACTGTCCGGTTCATAACCATCCAGACCCAGTCCGATCATCATGTTGTCCGATATTAGCGATAATCTGTCATTTTAGCTTGATTTAAACAGAGGACAAAGTCGCTATCGTAACCCCCTCGTTAGTTACCTTGAGAATGATATGTCTTCTGTGATCTCCTCTACCGGCCACCGCCCCGCGCTGCTGATTGCCGGTATCTTGCTCATCGCCACTACCCTGCGCGTGGTCTTTACCGGCGCGGCGCCGCTGCTGGACGCGATTCGTAGCGACTATGGCCTGACCACCGCGCAGACCGGGCTGCTCACCACCCTGCCGCTGCTGGCCTTTGGCCTTGTCTCGCCGCTGGCGGCAGGGGTTGCCCGCCGGTTCGGCATGGAACGCAGCCTGCTGCTGGCGATGCTGCTGATCTGCGCCGGCATTGCCCTGCGCTCCCTGCCCTCCGCTGCACTGCTGTTTATCGGCACGGCGGTGATCGGCTGCGGTATTGCGCTGGGCAATGTCCTGCTGCCCGGGCTGATTAAACGCGATTTCTCGCAGCATGTCGCGCGGATGACCGGCGCCTATTCCCTGACGATGGGCGGCGCGGCGGCGCTCGGCTCGGCGCTGGTGGTTCCCGTGGCAATGGCCGGATTCGGCTGGCGCGGCGCGCTGTTGCTGCTGATGGTCTTCCCGCTGCTGGCGCTCCTCAGTTGGCTGCCACAGTCCCGGCGCCGGGCGGAGGCGCCATTGACCGGCTCAGGCGCCATGCATAATCGGGGGATCTGGCGGTCGGCGCTGGCCTGGCAGGTGACGCTGTTCCTCGGCATCAACTCGCTGGTCTATTACGTGATTATCGGCTGGCTGCCGTCGATTCTACAGAGTATGGGCTATAGCGAAGCGCAGGCCGGCTCGCTGCATGGCCTGCTGCAGCTGGCGACCGCCGCGCCAGGTCTGGCGATACCGTTGATCCTGCATCGGCTGCGCGACCAGCGTGGGATCGCGGTGCTGGTCGCCCTGATGTGCGCCATCAGCGCCGCCGGGCTGTGGCTGCTGCCAGGGCTGGCGATCGGCTGGACGCTGCTGTTCGGCTTTGGCTCCGGAGCTACCATGATCCTCGGCCTGACGTTTATCGGCCTGCGCGCCAGCTCGGCGCACCAGGCCGCGGCGCTGTCAGGGATGGCGCAGAGCGTCGGCTATCTGCTGGCCGCCTGCGGGCCGCCGCTGATGGGTAAGATCCACGATGCCAATGGCGACTGGCATATTCCGCTGCTGGCGGTGGCGCTGATTTCGCTGGTGATGGCGGTCTGCGGCGCCCTCGCCGGACGTGACCGGGAAATCCATTCCTGAAGATGACCGGCAGCGCCCGCTGCCGGTGGGTTTATTGTGCCGCGGCGCGAATCAGCGCCTGGACCAGCGGCGAGGGACGCCCATCCAGCGCGTGGCGTTCATGCTGGAACAACGTGGCGACAAAAAACGGGTGCGTCACCAGCTCGACGGCGCGGATCTCACCCTCTTCATCCCAGCCGGTGACGCGCAGATCGCCCTGTTCCAGCTCACCGGCAAACGCGCTGTCCACCCCGTACCGGCAGTGGTAGCCCTCTTCAATGCTCTCCCGGCCATAGGCGCGGGCAATCAGCGTATTCGCCCGCAGCTCGACGACGGCGGAGGTCTCCACCAGCGAACAGCTAAGGGGAGCGATCACCATCCGCCCTTCGCTGTCAGTTTCCGCATGGCCGGCATCCTGCCAGCCGAGCACGTTACGGGCGTATTCAATCACCGCGTGCTGAAAGCCGCCGCAGGTGCCGAGGAAAGGGATGCCGTTTTCGCGGGCATAGCGGATCGCAGTAAAGGCCCCCTGCGGATGACGATACGGGCTACCGGGAACGACCCAGACGGCATCGTACTCGGCCAGCGCCTCGCCGGAGACGATCGATGGGGTGGCGAGCCAGTCATATTTCACCGGCTGCTCCAGCACGGCGGCAGCATCGTCTATCGCCAGGGGAATGGCCTGATGGGCAACAATATCGGGGTGATAATCGCCGACGAGGGCGAGGCGTAAAGGGGTTTTCATAGCAGGTTCCTTATGTCTGGACGAGACGAGCAGCACAAGGCACGTCAGGATAGCGATCCCTCCAGTGGAACACAATCCTTATTTTCGCCCCACCGCCCCCGCCGGCGGGTAAGGTATACTGGAGCAAGCGTGAAAGGGAGAAAGGATGAAAAGTAAGCTTTTGGTCAGCGCCTGCCTGATGGGATTCCAGGTGCGGTATAACGGTAGCGAGAAGGCACAGCTGGCGGCGACGCTGTCCCGCTGGCAGCAGACGGGGCGGCTGGTGATCCACTGCCCGGAGCTGGCGGCCGGTCTGTCCACGCCCCGTCTGCCGGCGGAGATCGTCGGCGGCGCAGGCGGGGATGTCCTTGCCGGGCGGGCGCGGATCGTGGAAAGCGACGGCTGCGACGTCACGGGACATTACCAGCTGGCCGCCTGGCTGGCGCTCAGCGCCGCCCGGGAAGCGGGCTGTCAGGCAGCGTTACTCACCGATGGCAGTCCTACCTGCGGCAGCCAGTTTGTCTATGACGGTTCTTTTCGCGGACGACGCAAAGCGGGTGCCGGGGTCGCAGCCGATCTGCTGCGCGCCCACGGCATCACGGTATTTTCCGACGGGCAAATCCCGCAGTTGCTCGCCTGGATGGCACAGAGGGAGCAGGATGATGATTCAATGTAAACGGGTGTATGACCCGCAGGAAAGCAGCGACGGCTACCGGGTGCTGGTCGACCGTCTCTGGCCGCGGGGGATTAAAAAAGAGGCGCTGGCCTGTGATGAGTGGTGTAAGGCGTTAACGCCTTCCGCTGAGCTGCGAAAAGCCTTTCACGGCGAGGCGATCGATTTCGCCCACTTCAGCCAGCGCTATCGCCAGGAGCTCGACACCCATCGTGAAACGGGCCTGCGGCTGGCGGCGCTGGCGCAGCGCCAGCCGTTGACGCTGCTGTACGCTGCGAAGAACACCGAGCAGAATCATGCCCGGGTGTTGGCCGCCTGGCTGGCGGCCCTGCCGGTTACGATTTAGCCGGATGATCCCGGCGCCACAGCGCCCACTCGTCGAGGGTTTCGCCGCTGGGTAGTTTGCACTGGGTGCTAACGCCCTGCGGCGTTTGCACCGGCACCCGAGTACCGCCGGATTGCTGACAGTACACCGCCGCGGGATTGGCCATGCCGATGGTTTTCGTCGGCGCGGTGGACTGCGGCTGGGTACAGCCGGCTAATACCAGTGGCAGAATAGCCAGTAACTTTTTCATCGTTCCTCCCTTTCCTGAATGCCCGGGGATTTTAGCCTGAATCTCCACGTTTTCTCCATCTTGCCTGCACTTTTCCCCCGTAGAGTAGCCCCTGTTCTCGAACTGACCAGAGAACAGATCATTCCATAATCAATGAGTTTTTCCCCGTCGCCCCCGACGGGGCTTTTTTTTTGGATTTAATAAATTGAAATAAAAGGATTTATTTGAAAAGTGTCCACATATCGACCACATTGACAAGAATAGCCCCCTTTCCAGGGGGCTATTTTTATACTGCAAGACTCAGTTGACTGTTTCCGTAATGAGAAGAAGGGAAAGCATCGCCGGGGATAAATCCTGGTGGCAAAGGATCTGCGCTGGTTGAGCGCTTCGTTACTCTGCGCTCTACGGTGTTAAGTGTCGTGAATGACTCGCTGCATTCAAGATTCTGGCATTGATGGTATTGCCGGATGGTGAACTCGCTTAACCGGCGGCTGGTGCGGGTGCGGGCGTTTGCGCCGCAGTAGGGACAAACAAACATGATGATCTCCCATAGGGAGTTGAACGACCATATCAGACCTTAACAACATTAAGGCGGATTGATGAGGATATCCGGGAGCGGTTGCAAAACGCCTCTGTAAGTGAGTTGATGGCAATTCTGAAAGATGGAGCAGAAACGGCTTAGAAGACAGCCCAAGGGATACTTAGAAATCCGAGATCCTAAGAACTAATACCCCGTAAGCCAACATAGCATGATGCAAACAACGTCAAGCTCTCATAAGAATACGATACCGACGAATCCAGTGACCGTCATGAACGATAATTGGGCGCTTCCTTTAACACTCTCCACACTACAGGTAAGTGCCAAACATTCATAAATGCCAGTGTTATTACTAAACCATCCCGCAAATTATGTAATCTCCATCAAAATCAAGAAGGTGCGTACAACAAAAACAGTCATCAGTTAGATTAGCGTATGCTCTCCCTTTCCACGTGCGAGCTGGAATAGGACAGCCATCCACATGGCAGGCAAACCCACGATAAGCAGTACTGCGCCGTACACCTCTAGAAAGCATCTCCTCACATCGCCGGGCAGCTGCGGCATTGAATATCCAAGACTTATGTTTACCAGGCCCGATAACAAAACTCTCAAGCATCTCGGGAGTAAATGCTCTGGCGACATTAGATAAATCTATCTCTATAGCTGACATTCCAAGAGCCTGAAAATGAGCTGCTTTACATTCACTAACAGCGTGAGACACTTTGATTTCTATAGCAAGAGCCCTATTACGTACATAGGCGATAACATCGGGAATGATAGAGTCAATTCGTCTTTCCAATACAACTTTGTCCAAGCTGTATTTTTGTTCAGGAGCAAGCACATCAAGCACCGAAGGATTACCCCTGCGAGGAACCTTTACTTCAACCGGTGGAAGATATATATATTTCTTAGTTTCAATAATCTCTTTAGCAGCAAGATGAAGTGCCGTTTCTACACCCACACCGCAGTCAGCACCAGCAGCATGAGCAAAGTGATGCTGTTTCAGTTTGCCTTTTTTAGCTATCAATCGCGCATTACAACCAGGGCACCGGTAGCAACAAGCTTCGTCGGAAGAAACATTTGATATATGTGTAGCTTTGCCATCTAGCATCCCATATAGCAAAGGTTTTGCATGTCTAACCATTTATTCCTACTGGTTGATATTGGAGCATATAATCACTGCTGATACAGGAAAGTCTTATAAAGTGAATTTTAACTTCATTGAAACCATTCTCCTATGATCTTGTAGTTTTTTCAGGAATTTTGCCACTACAATTACGCCCTGTTCTGTAACAGAATTAGAGCAAATATGAGCTAATACATACATTACTTTTTATGCGGTACGTATCCACATAGACAATGGTGCATATTCGTTAGTCACATCTAACTCTTTGTTTGCGGACTCCCTCTATCTTGCCGCATAAATGTAGATTCCTTAAGTAAGAGCTAACGGGCCGCTTTTCTGATTATCTGTTCCATGTGTAGTGTTCGATTCCCACGTGGCTGTCGCCTGAACGATGCCAGTGGGGCGTCAGGTCAGCTTTGACGGCCCTTATCCCGTGCGTGACATGGCCGATTTGCTGGACAATCTCTATTGCATGGACAACGGGCGATACTATGAGACGCCAGTAGATTTTTACGGGCTGGCTAAAGCTCCGAGCCAGAGCGCCTGGCATGAGTAGGCGTTGTATTTCAAACGTAATGTGCTTGTAAGCATCCCGCACAAGCTGCTCAATCGTCAGACCTTTTCCGCGTTTGCGCTGGACTGGTTCACATTTAAAAACCTGCTGTTGCATGCACCCGGCGGCGGAAAGGATGGGCCCAGATTCTGCCGTTTCAGCAGATCACGGCGAAAGATGAGATTATCAACATTAAGAGAAGAGCGCCGCCCGGGACGATATATTCGCAGCACACCGTATCCCCCGCAGCTGATGGGCACCATGCCAGCAGGAAATGGATCGTTTGGGGATATCTAGAAGGCCGCACGGGTCTACGCTATCAACGAGCTGACGCCCGTAATGGAGGCCCTGAAGGTGGTCAACGAGTGGCTAGGAGAAGAGGTGATCCGTTTCAACCCTTATACGTTGCTTTCCCCAGAGAAATAATCGCTAGAGAATGCACTTCTTTGAACAACATCAGGCATTTATAACAGGCCAGCGTTTTCGCTGGCCTCATCTTTTCTGCTTAAAAAAATCCCCCATCAACGCCCCTCTACGCGTCACTGCTTTTTGCCTGCACGAGAGCATGCCTCCACCCAAAACGACCGCCCACCGTGACGCAGAAACCATGAAATTGCGTATTCTTCCGCCTTCCCTACCCTGACCCGTTTGCGGGGGCCTGCCCCCCATCACCTGCGCGCAGCTATCCTTTCATTTTTCGTGCATGCACAAAATTGACCTCAGAACGCACCCTGCTCGGGCTTAAAAGGGATAGGTGTATCAAAAAATTGTGCGAGTTTGTGCTCTATTTTGCATTGAGATGAATATGATCATTCACGATTATAAAGCGCTACTCATAATAGATTAAATTGTATCAACTAATCGCTATGTTCCCTCTCCCCCTTTTTCCTCACATAAAGCTGACAGAATACCAGCTCATAAGGCCCGTGCTAAACTACTAGAAAGCCCTAGATCCGCTGAGTTATAAGAAGTTCTCGAAAAATAAGATTTAGTTTATCGCAATATTAATAATTTTATGTCGTATCGTTAGTTCGTTTTTCTCGGTAGACCCGGAAGACCGTATTTGATCGACACATCCGCATGCTTCTGTGCTAATGAGGCTGCCGCTTTTCCCGCCTCGTCAGAAATCGAGAAACCACGGAGAACTATTTCAAGCTGTTCGTGTTGCTTCTTGTTTTCCATCCACCTTTCCACTAGACGCAATATAGTAGCTGCTGTTAGTGACGATAGGGAAAGTATAAGTGCAGCAGTAACAGGTTCGCTTGCCAAGCTAGATGGATCTTTAATATCTCGATCTACTTCGATTTCATCTAAAGCTGAATCACTAATATTTTCCAAAATATATTGCCAAAGATCTTCAGTACCTTCATTCATACTTAGAATTAATTGTCTCATGACGATCTCCATTTGTTGATTAATTGATCTACTCTGGTAGTGAATTTACATTGTTCAAAGTAAGTAGGGACTACTGGATAGGTGTTACAAAGATTGCGTGCATAAAGTGGACAAACTTCATGGTGACAGGTTCTTTGGTCCGCATCAAAGTGGGCACCACTGACAGCTCGAACAACCCCGTACATAGCCATCGCGTCTGCAATGAAACCTAGACTCAGGAATATGGTGTCGAGACCCGTCTTGCCTTCAGTGTTACCGTGGATTATCAGCCTATCGTTTCCGGAAGAAAGATGAAACCGATATACAGAAATGGGGGGACCCATTTCAGTCATGCACAAGTTGAACGTTTCCATCTTGCTCGATCCAGGAAAGTCCATTACAGACAAAAGAGATTTGTCAGTCTCCGCTAAGCTTAACCACAGTTTCGCTGCTTGGCCGATAAATGGATGCGTAAATCCACCAGTTCCGTCGAACCCACCATTGACCAAATCATCGAGATGTAGCCGATAGAAAGCATCATCCAGCACATCTACCGCGTTAGGCTTGGGTTCGAAATCGAGTTCGAAATCGAGTTCGCTTAACCATATTTCATACAACTCGGTCCAGCGACACGGTTCAGGCTGAGCCAGAAATTTCGCGCTATATTCGCCTCCGTGGGCGAACTCGCCCCAAGTTCGCCCAAGTAATAGTGCGAACGCTAGTTCTGGTTTTGAGGTTTGAAAGCAAGCATTGATGAGAGGAAGTAGGCAGCGAAGTGCAAGCTCCTCACTACGCAAAAACGTGACGCATGCATCAAAAATTTCTAGGTATCCAGGGTTCCTCTTGCGCCATCTTTTAAATTCACCCGAGGCAGTTCTATTTCTGCTCGAAGTGACATTATATTCGGCGAGTGTCGCTGCTGTTTCTAACAATAGCAATGGAGTGATATGAATAATAGTTTGTGGCACTGGATGTACTGTGCTGATGCTTGTGCCAATCTGTATTTTTCCATTCGGTGATAAACCAAGTTCACTCTGGACGTTTAGCCTATCAAATTCCGGTATTTTACACGACCAATCTAAAGTGTTAGCACTATGTCTAGATAGTGTTGCAAATGCCCTCACTGTCAAACGGTATGACATCATCGCATATCGAAACATAAAGGGTAGTCGAAGACCTTGCCAAAAGTGGTATGTCTCGTGGAAGATGATATGACGTATTCGGGGGTGGAATTGCTTCATTATTGGAGAAAAAGAGTCGCGATGGCGCAGTTTCAGCGCAGTAACAACAGACTCAAGTTCAGTCGTGAGTACTGTTCCTTGAACATGAATGAATGGCACAAACAAGATCGGATCAACATGGGATCTTATGGTCATAGATTCCTCTACAGCGCCACTATGGATGTTTGAAGATCTAAAACTTAATTGTAGATCTATATTCCCTTATTGCTAGAAAAGCGTTTCGTGAGTGTTCAGGCAAACTGTGCTTATCTAGGACAGCGAGAAAAAGGCTACGTCCACTCACGGCACGAAACGGACGAGCTAACAACGGGCGAGCTAACTGGGCTGAAGCTTCGCTGTGAGTGAGGAGCAGCCATGGATTTGTGACCCTGACCCGGAATCCTGCACCATTCAGAAACAGTATGCCGGTATAATCTACACTCCCTGAACAGAGATGATGCTGATGTGCGAAATGTCCACACAATGTCCACAGATGGGTAATGTGTTATGGCTTTCAACGGTCTTGCGTGCCGCGCAAACCGCATTCCTCTATTGAAAGCCACAACTACCGGTTCTGGGTAACGCACCCGACGGGGCTTTTTTTCCTTCCGCGTGGACAAGTATTCCCCAAACAGATGTGATAAATTTAAAAATATCACTGTTTATTCGACGCTGATGTCCGTTTGCAGCCCATTATGCTGGGGTGACGTTTGGCGTGCTGGAGCTGTATTATTCATGTCAGATTTTATTCTTGCCCGGGTGTCGCAAACCCTCGCTGCGGAACAGTCCCTGGAAACCCTGGTGCGCCAGCTGCTGGAGATGCTGGAGGCGGTGACCCGAATGGAGTCAACCTATCTTACCCGCATCGATATCAACGCCCAGCGGCAGCAGGTGATGTTCGCTCACAACAGCAGCGAAATGCAGATCCCGGAAGGATTCTCCGTCCCCTGGGATGAATCCCTGTGCAAACGCGCCCTTGAGGATCAGTGCACGTTTAGCAACGACGTGGCCCATCGCTGGCACTCCTGCATCGCCGCCCAGGAGCTGGGGATCGCCACCTTTTTAAGCATTCCCGTCCGCCTGGCCGACGGCTCTCTGTTCGGTACCCTCTGCGCCACCAGCCGACAGAAGCAACCTTATAATCTCGAAGGTGAACAGGTGATGGGCCTGTTCGCGAAGCTCATTTCCCACTACGTGGAAAAAGACACCCTGGTGCAACAGCTGCAGGCGGCTAACGTCGCGCTGGAGCTGCACTCGTCGACCGATGAGCTCACCCAGCTTCCTAATCGCCGTGCGCTGTTTAAGCAGCTGGCGCTACGCTTTGCCGCCGCCCGCGCCCAGCAGCAGCAGGTCTCGCTGATTTTTATCGATCTCGACGGTTTCAAAGCCATTAACGATCGGTTCGGTCATCCGTGCGGCGACAGCTTTCTGGTACAGGTCGGCGAACGACTCACCGCCGTCGCGCGCCGTGAGGATATCGTTGGCCGCCTTGGCGGCGATGAGTTTTTGATCGTCGGTAGCGCCCAGGAGCCCGCGGCGCAGCAGGCGTATGTCACGACCCTGCGCCAGGCCCTGTGCGGCGTCTACTTCCTCGGCGAACAGCGTATCGACTATGAGGGCGCCAGCTTCGGGGTGATCATCTGCGATCCGCAGAGTATCGATGTTGAAGCGGCCTTACGCGCCGCCGATGAGGCGATGTACCAGGATAAGAAGTCCCGCCGTCAGGAGAATTTCATTCATATTGACTAAAGTACCGCGATATCCAGTATCATGCAGGGCATCATTCGTGGGTACAGGGACACTATCATGAAATTGGGTATTCTTTTCCCGGTGGCGATCTTTATCATCGCCGTCGTCTTTCTCGGCTGGTTTTTTGTCGGCGGCTATGCGGCGCCGGGTGGGGCATAATGAAAAAAAGCACCATTATTATGCTGGTTGTCGCCATCGTGGCGGTGGCCGGCAGCCAGTTCGGCTGGTGGTGATCGCGGCGGCGATATTGCGGAGTTATCCTATCCCATCAACAAGTTAACCCTTTACACTCACGTTATCCACCGCGGCATTCTCTGCCCCGGGGAAAGCAGAATAGCGGGAGAAGTAAGGGATGAAAAAACCGATCGTGTTACCGTTGATTATTGCGCTGTGCACGCTGTTATCGGGATGCATTATTGACGATGGGTACCATGCCCATCGCCATCACCACCATCATCACTATCATGACGATGATTAATCCTTCAGGCTGTTGATGAGCCGAAAAGACAGGGCGAACCGCGGTTCGCCCGTTGACGCTTAATCCTGGCGCTCGTCGCCGAGGAAAATAAAGCCGAGGGGGATAGCGAAGAGCGCGGTAAAGACAATGCTGTAAACCGTCACCATCGCCCCCTGCAGGAAGAACATGGACGTCGTCCACTCTGAGTACGGCATATTGTACTCGCTCACCACGCCCCCGAAGGTCGCCCGCCCCACCACCGCCAGCGCGATAGCAAACACCGCCGCGAGCGACAGACAGTATTTTTTGCAGTTTTTATTGCTGAGGAGTTTTTGCAGAATCATCGGGGCTTCCTTTTTGCTGAGCGATAAACGGCTGTATATGTAACACCAATGCAATAAAAAATGAAGGGTTTTTGTTACAGGGCAGAATAAGAGACGGCGGGCCGGTCAGCGGGTAACCGGCCCGAGGGGATCAGGACTGCAGGGTAGCCAGGCGCGCGGCGAACCCAACGAAAACCAGACCAATCAGGCTGTTGCCAAGTTTGGCCAGCTTCTTGCGGGTTTTAACGTAGCGGGTGACAAACGAGCCAGAGAGGATCAAAAAGCTCATATAGCAGAAGCTAATCACCTCGAGGGTCAGCGCCAGAATAAAGAACGCCACACCGGGCGCTTTGGCGTTGACATCGATAAACTGCACGAAAAACGACACATAGAACAGAATCGCTTTCGGATTGGTCAGACTCAGGGTCAGAGAGCGCTTGAGGATCGCGCTCGCCGGCTCCGCGCTGGCGTCGGCCTGGCCATCGCGCTGGGTCAGCACCGCGTAGAGCATTTTACCCCCCAGCCACAGCAGGTAGATCGCCCCGAGGTAGCGGACGACGTTAAACAGCACCGGCGTGGTCTTAATCAGCGTCGCCACGCCGGCAAAGGCCAGAAACATCAGCACCGCGTCGCCAATAAAGACGCCCGCCGCTGCCAGATAGCCTTTCTTCACGCCGTGGGCAATGCCCGTCTTCAGCACAAAAAACGTATTAGGGCCAGGAACGAGGATGATAAACACCGCCCCGACCAGGTAGGTCAAATAATTCAGAACACCAAACTCAGCGAACACTCTGCACTCCTTCGCGCACGACTAAAACATGATCCGGCTCACGTTACCCCAACTGTCGGGATTTTGAAAGCGCAGCCTGTGCGGGAAGGTTAATAGACGGAAGGTTCACCCAGCGGGCGGGTTTTAAAACGACGGTGCACCCACAGATACTGCTCGGGGGCACGCAAAATCTCGCGCTCGATCACCTTGTTGATATAGCCGGCAGCGATCTGCTTATCTTCACCCGGATAATCATTCATTACTTCGCTAATATGCAGGCTGTAGCCTTGGCGATCCAGCTTGCGCACCATACTGATACTCAGCATTTTCGCACCCGATAAACGAGACAGAACATAGGTGCCGTTGGTGGTCGCCGCCTGTGGGACGGAGAAAAACGGCGCAAACACGCTGCCCTTAGGACCGTAATCCTGGTCGGGAGCAAACCACACCGCTTCACCTGATTTTAAGGCATGCACCAGACCGGTCAGGTTGTTGCGATCGATCATCGCTTTGTTCGAACGCAGGCGACCACGGGTTTGCACCCACTCCATCAGCGGGCTGTTGTGCGGACGATAAGTGGCCATCATTGGACGGCACAACCCCATCGCCCGCCCGCCCAGCTCCAGCGACATAAAGTGCACACCGACCACCATCACCCCTTTGCCGCCGCTAAGCGCATGATTAAGGTTGGCAAATCCTTCGACATCAAACCATTTTTTGACCCGCTCGTCGCTCCAGAACCAGGCCATGCCGGTTTCGATAAGCCCCATTCCCAGCGACATAAAGTTTTGATCGATCAGGGTCTCGCGCGCCGCCGGCGACATGTCCGGGAAGCAGAGCTCAATATTGCGCCGGGCGATATGTTCGCGGCGTTTGAGAAAGCGTCGGGAGAGGCGACCCGCGCTGGTGCCAATAAAATGCAGCAGCGGATAAGGCAGTTGCACGATTAACCAGAGGATGCCGAGCCCAAACCAGGTCAGCCAGTTGCGCGGGTGTAAAAGTTGTTTATTAAATACGCAGGCCATGATTTTTCCTGTAAACATTAATTATGTGGTAACGCTTAAGGAAAACAGAATCCATTTATCATCATTAGGCGGTACGTACAGCAAGTTCGACAATACTAATCCGCTGAAATTCCCTCCGGCAAGTAAAAAACAACTTGCTGACAAAAAAACATAATTGCGGCACAAATGTTACCAAATGTAAACTTAAATCTTATCCTCTTCTTAATATATTCATCGTGCATATCATTTTCACGCTAATCATCAGCGTTACTAACAGGCATAACCGAAACCCGCCGCGAGAACGCCTTGTCTGCCGGGGACTGAGCCCGCTCAGCCACGTGGCCCGCAGCCTGCCCGCGTCCACAAGATCGTCGTCTGTACCGCGAAAGAATTAAAGCACTCCCGCTTCAGAGTGAAACATTTTTTATCCGTCGGCATAAGGAATATTAAAATCGCCTTAAGGGAATAATTAAGAATAGACTTATTTAAAGATGCTTTAAAAATAAGCGTCTTGCCAGTTGTTTGCACTTTAATACCACCCACACCCGCCGTAAAAAAAATATTTCTTTACGCCTTATACGCATAAAGCGCGGCGTTTAGCGCAGACAGTGACCCGACATCGGGTCACTGTGGGGCAAACCGCAGCGAAGGCGTGAGCGACGCCCTGGCCGCAGAGGATCAGTAGGTGTGGAAATATTGCTGGATCAGCTGTGGATCTTTCGTTTGCGTCAGCGCAGTCATCAACAGAATACGCGCTTTCGCTGGGTTGAGGGAGTCGGACACCAGCCCAGGCTGGCTGTCATCCGGCGGCACGACGCCGCTGCCGGTACGGGAGGCGCGAACCACCACGATGCCCGCCTGCTGCGCTTTTTTGATGCCCGCAGCGCTACGTACCGACACCGACCCCGCCCCGGTTCCGGCGTAGATAATACCGTCGGCATGATGGGCGATCGCCGCGTCGTACATATACTCCGGGTCGTCCTGATAACCATAAATGATCACCACCTTCGGCAGGGTCTTCAGCTGGCGGACATCGAACACCGAGCGCAGGGTGTGAATTTTATCCACGCGCGTCTCGAACTGGGGTTTTCCGCCCACCACGACGCCAAGGTAGCCCTCCTCCGGCGCCCGGAAGGTATCCAGCGAAGTGGCATTGGTTTTGGTGACGAAGCGCGCCGCGCCGATGCGGTCGTTCAGCACCACCATCACCCCGCGACCCCGGGCATCAGGATCGGCGGCGACTGTGACCGCTTCCAGCAGGTTCATCGGCCCGTCGGCGCTGATCGCCGTCGCCGGACGCATCGCCGCGGTAAAGACCACCGGCTTGTTGCTTTTGACCGTCAGATTGAGGAAATAAGGGGTTTCATCGAGGGTGTCCGTGCCGTGGGTGATCACCACGCCATCGACATCATCCCGGGCCAATAACGCATTCACCCGCTTCGAGAGTTCCAGGATAATGTCGCTGGTCATATTCTCACTGCCGATATTCGCCACCTGCTCGCCCTCGACATGAGCGATTTTACTCATTTCCGGCACGGCGTTAATCAGCGTCTGCACCCCAATCGCCCCGGCTTTATAACCCGTTGTCTGGGTATTGCTGGCAGCCGAACCGGCAATCGTGCCGCCGGTGGCTAAAATAACGATATGCGGTAGACGCGTCTCGCTAAATGCCAGACTGCTCATCGTCAGTAACGCAATGGTAAGTAATGCTCTAAAATTCATACAGGTCACTCCCTTCATAGACATTAATCAAACTAACGCTTGCTTAATGCAAAGGGCTTGCCAGAATTTATTTATTTTTTGGGGGGGAAATGGTTAACTATCAGACAATAATAAGGTTCTCGCATCAACATCGCCCAAATCTGGTGCACGGCAGGCTCTGAATCGGGCAGCGCTATGAACCTGATACATTCTGGGTATTAACCTGTTCAGCAGCCAACTACACAACACGCATTGCGATCAGATTATCGACACTTCCGTCACCCGCGAGGTCATTTTTGCCCGCCAGGTAACGCGTACGGAGAACAGAAATGCGTATTGCCCTGAAATCAGCGCTAATGCTGACGACCAGAGTCATTCAGATCATTAACCCTGAACTGCACCAGCATATGCAACGAACGGCCTTAATCGCCCTGACGCTGGCGCAAAGGCTGGGGCTGCCTGCCGAGCGGCAGCAGACCATTTTTTGCGCCGCGCTGCTGCACGATATCGGCGTGCTGGGAGATAAACGCACCATTCATTCGCTGGATGCCATCGATAACATCCACGATCCGCATCAGCGCCAGGGGGCGGCGATGCTGGAAGGGTTAGTGACCTTTCTGCCCATTGTCCCCTTCATTCGCGATCACCATTTTAGCCCGGACCACCGGGGTAGCCGCGAACAGCATATTGTCTATTTCGCCGATGCCTTTGAACGGCTGCTGCCTGCCGGGAGTCACGTGGCCGGCTGGCCCACACGGGCGGTGGTGGAACAGTTCGTCTCCCTGCACCGGGAGATCGATCCGCCGCTGTGCGATATGCTGTGCGAGGTCGCTGAAAATGCGAACTTCTGGCAGCACCTTCATCCCGGCCATATTCAACGGCTGCTGGAAATTATTGGTCCCATCAACACGCTGTATCTGGATATTCATGGTCTGAAAGATATCTGCCTGCTGATTGCCAAAATTGTCGACACCTACAGCAGCTTTACCGCCACCCATAGCATCATGGTGGGGGAAATCGCCCGCCAGCTTGCCCGCTGGATGCAACTGCCGGAGCCCATCTGCCAGCAAATTCAGATTGCCGGCTATCTGCACGATATCGGCAAGATCTCTATCCCGCTTTCCATCCTCGAAAAAGAGGGCGAACTGGATGAGGACGAACTGAACCAGGTGCGCGAGCACAGCTATATGACCGGCGAGATCCTCAGCGACTACAGCGAGCTCGGCGACATCATTAACTGGGCGTCGAATCACCATGAAAAACTGGACGGCAGCGGCTACCCTCTGCATCTCGAAAAAGATCATCTGACCCTCGCCGACCGTATTATCTCTATCGCCGATATTTTCACCGCGCTGACCGAAGATCGCCCTTATCGTAAAGGAATGGCCTGGCAGGAGGCCTTACAGATTATGGAAGCGGATGTTATAAATGGCGCTCTGGATAGCGATGTCTTTCTCGTTTTGCGCCACCATGCGGAAACGCTGCACGCCATCATTCTTCAGACCCTCGAACACCCCCGCAGCGAGCACCGCCCCTGAGGCAGGCCGCCGTCATGGCGGGGGGCGAGTTCTATAATTAAAACAGCTTCATCTGCATGCAAGGAAATACAGGGTGAGAATCGCCACCATCACCAACTGGGCTTACGGGATCACCGTCGGCCTGACGCTGGCATCCGGCAGCGCCATGCTTATGGCCTCCAGCGCCGACCGCGTCGAACGCCAGGCGGTACAACAGCGCCAGGTCTTTGATACCCTCTCCGACGAGGTGGAAAACGACGCCTGGGCGCTGTCTGACCTCGCCCGGCTGTACGTGGTTAAGCCTTCGCCGGAGACGCTTACGCAGTATCAGCAACTGCAGCAGACCGACAAAAGCATTGAGCAGCGGCTGGCCGGACTGAAAGATAACGGCGCCAGCCGCGAGGAGCTGGCGCTACTCCAGGATGGTCTGCGGATCGCCGATGAGCTTCAGGATGAACAGCAGGCGGCCCTGACGCATGTCGCCCGCGGCGATGCGCCAGCGGCCATCGCGGTGCTGTACGGCAAAGCGTATGAGACCGAACTGGAGCGCATGCAGACGCAGATCGATCGCTTCCGTCAGATGCTTGAGCATCGCGCCGCCATCGCTATCGACCAGGCCACCGAGCGCTCGCGGATCTGGCGTACGCTGTCGGAAATCATGGTCGGCCTGACCGCCCTGATGTTTTTGTTTGTCCTCGGCTTCATTCTCAAACGCCGGGTGCTGTACCCGGTGGTCCGTCTGAGCGACGTGGTGCAGCGTCTCGCCTCCCAGGACTATGCGGTGGAGACGCCGCACTTCACCCAGGTGGATGAGATTGGCGATATGGCCCAGGCGATCCGCATTTTTCGCGAGAACGGCCTGGCCCGCCAGCAGCTGGAGCAGCAGCGCGACGCCGACTGGGCGATCCGTGAACTGCTGGCGCGTATGACCCAGCGTCTGCAGGGCTGTGAAACCATAGAGGATGTGATTAAGGTGGCGGAGCTGTTCGCGCCGAACATCGCCCCGACGATCCCCGGTAAACTGTATATTCTGGATACCGATCCATGGCAGATGCGCTGCGTGGCGCAGTGGCTGTCGCCCGCCGGGGAGACGACGTCCTTTGCTCCCGACGACTGCTGGGCGATACGGCGGGGACTCAGCCATCCGCCGGTGCAGGGTGAGCCCGATATCACCTGCTATCATCTGCCGGAGGCGCACGCCGGCCAGTCGCTCTGCGTACCGCTCATCGCCCAGGGCGAAGCGATCGGTCTGCTGAGCTTTCAGAACGTCACCGCCAGTGACGCCCCTTCCCGGGCTTACCTGGAGCTGATGGCCGAAGCGCTGGGGCTGGCGCTCGCCAATCAGCGTTTACGCAGCGCCCTGCTGGAAAAAGCGTTGTTCGATTCGCTGACCGGCCTGCGTAACCGCCATCATCTTGATGAAGCGCTGCACTCGCAGATGGCGCTGGCGGTCCATACCCACACCCCGCTGAGCTGCCTGATGATCGACATCGATCACTTCAAAGCCATCAATGACCGCTACGGCCATGAAGCCGGGGATCTGGTGATTAAGAGCGTCGCGACCATTGTGCAGCGCGCGGTGCGCGATATCGGCATGGCTTTCCGCTACGGCGGCGAGGAGTTTTTAGTGCTGCTCCCCGGCATTGACGAAGCCGGGGCGCACCAGTGCGCCAGCGAGATCTACACCCAGGTGCACAATATGACGCTGCGCGATGGCCTGACGGAGATAGGCCAGGTGGATGTGTCGATTGGCATCGCCAGCTACCCGCAGCACACCCAAAGCGACAGCCTGCTGCGCGCAGCGGACGCCGCGCTGTACCGGGCGAAAGAGCTGGGCCGTTCAAGGATTGTCAGCTTTGGCCGCCTGAAGACCCGCTAAGCGGGATTATTGCTCAGCGGCATTAAGCAGCGAGATAACTTTCCGCACCACCGCCGAACGGAAATGGCGGTGGTAAACCATGCTCAGCTCACTCTCCGCCAGCCGATCCTGAAGATCGATATACACCACGTTATCAAGGCGTAAGGCCCGCGCCGAGACCGGCACCAGCGCCACCCCTACCCCGGCGGAGACCAGGCTAATCATCGAGGTGACATCGTTAATTCGCTGCACCACCTGCGGCGTAAAACCCGCGACGCGACAGGCGTCAATAAATACCTGCTCCAGTCCGGTGCCCTGCGGATCGTCAAGCGAGATCCAGTTGTCAGTGCGCAATGAGGCCAGATTGAGCGCCCCCACGCCTGCCAGCGGATGCTGTTGATAAAGCGCCAGGCAAAGTTTTTCCCGCACAAATGGCCTGACCACCAGCGCGTCCGGCGGTGACGCCAGCGGCGCGCGGATGATGGCGATATCCAGACGCAGATCCAGCAGCGCTTCGTAGAGCATTTGCACATCCCCCTGCACCAGCGACAGCTCAATCCCCGGCCAGTCAGCGCGCAACTCGCGCAGGAGCCCCGGCAGTTTGCTGTCATACATCGCACTGGAGACATAGCCCAGATGCAATCGCCCCTGCTCGCCTCGCGCGGTGCGCTGGGCGTCCAGGACCGCCTGATCGGCCATCTCCAGCGCCAGCCGCGTCTTCTGCAAGAAGGCCTCGCCCGCGGCGGTGAGGGTCAGGCGCCGGTTAGCGCGGGAGAAGAGCACCACGCCCAGGCGCTGCTCGAGTTGTTTAATCTGCTGGCTGAGGGCGGGCTGGGCGATATGTAACCGCTCCGCCGCCCGATGCATATGTAATTCTTCAGCAACGACCACAAAATGGCGTAACGCTCGAAAAGACATGGCCGAACTCCGCGGAGTAAATTGATAATAAAAATGTTATCAATAACGCATGAATGATGCAATTGATAACCATTAGCCTGCGAAGCATACTGTGCGCATCGACACGCTAAGGAGAACATCATGACCGCACCGATTCAGGATCTGCGCGACGCCATCGCGCTGCTGCAACAGCATGACAATCAGTACCTCGAAACCGATCATCCGGTTGACCCTAACGCTGAGCTGGCCGGCGTCTATCGCCACATCGGCGCGGGCGGCACCGTGAAGCGCCCCACGCGCATCGGCCCGGCGATGATGTTTAACAATATTAAGGGCTATCCGCACTCGCGCATTCTGGTGGGCATGCACGCCAGCCGCCAGCGGGCCGCACTGCTGCTGGGCTGCGAAGCCTCACAGCTGGCGCTGGAGGTAGGCAAAGCGGTGAAAAAACCGGTCGCGCCGGTGGTCGTTCCGGCCAGCAGCGCCCCCTGTCAGGAACAGGTCTTTCTGGCCGACGATCCGGATTTTGATTTGCGCACCCTGCTCCCGGCGCCCACCAACACCCCGATCGACGCCGGTCCCTTCTTCTGCCTGGGCCTGGCGCTGGCCAGCGATCCCGACGACGCCTCGCTCACCGACGTCACCATCCACCGCTTGTGCGTCCAGGGCCGGGATGAGCTGTCGATGTTTCTCGCCGCTGGCCGCCATATCGAAGTGTTTCGCCAGAAAGCCGAGGCCGCCGGCAAACCGCTGCCGATAACCATCAATATGGGACTCGATCCGGCTATCTATATCGGCGCCTGCTTTGAAGCGCCAACCACACCGTTTGGCTATAACGAACTGGGCGTCGCCGGTGCGCTGCGTCAGCGTCCGGTAGAGCTGGTACAGGGCGTCAGCGTCCCGGAGAAAGCCATCGCTCGCGCCGAGATCGTTATCGAAGGGGAACTGCTGCCGGGGGTACGCGTCAGAGAAGATCAGCACACCAACAGCGGCCATGCGATGCCGGAATTTCCTGGTTACTGCGGCGGCGCCAATCCGTCGCTGCCGGTCATTAAAGTCAAAGCGGTGACCATGCGAAACAATGCGATTCTGCAGACGCTGGTAGGGCCGGGCGAAGAGCATACCACCCTCGCCGGGCTGCCAACGGAAGCCAGTATCTGGAATGCTGTCGAGGCTGCTATCCCGGGCTTTTTACAAAATGTCTACGCCCACACCGCGGGCGGCGGTAAATTCCTCGGGATCCTGCAGGTGAAAAAACGCCAGCCCGCCGACGAAGGGCGTCAGGGGCAGGCCGCGTTGCTGGCGCTGGCGACCTATTCCGAGCTGAAAAATATCATTCTGGTCGATGAAGATGTGGATATCTTTGACAGCGACGATATCCTGTGGGCGATGACCACCCGTATGCAGGGGGATGTCAGCATCACGACAATCCCCGGCATCCGTGGTCACCAGCTGGATCCTTCCCAGACCCCGGCATACAGCCCGTCGATCCGCGGAGAGGGTATCAGTTGCAAGACAATCTTCGATTGCACGGTGCCGTGGGCGCTGAAATCACACTTCGAGCGCGCACCGTTTGCCGATGTCGATCCGCGTCCGTTTGCGCCAGAGTATTTTGCCCGGCTGGAAAAAAACCACGGTCAGTAAAATCAGGTGGTAGCCGCCGGAGCACGGCGGCATCTTCCGGGCCAGCATCACCTGCAGCGGGTGGCTGACGCAGGGTTAGTTGATCGCGGCGGAGAGGTCTTTTTTCACCTGCTCACGCTGCTCGGGGGTCAACACCTGGCTCACGTCGAAGTAGTATTTCACACGATAATACCGCACCTGCTGGTCCAGTTGGCCAAAGGCGGCCAGCTGCTGTTTGACCTTAGCGTCATCCCATTTCCCGGAGTGGATAACGTCTGCCAGGGCACCATCCTGATAGCCGCTGATTTTAATCTGGCTTACATTGTTTTCGAATCCCTGACGCAGCGCCTGGATTTTGGCGACCTGCTCTTCACTCAGCTTCAGGTGCTGGACGACCGGATCCTGCGAGACAGACGGTATATCGGCGGAGGTCGACGCCTGGCTGGCTGCCGTAAAGCAGGTAGTCAACGCAATGGCGAGCAGGGTGTTACGCAAGCGAGTATTCACAGTGAATGATCCTTCAAAAAAGAAAATGAGAGGCGATTATCACTGTGCTAATAAAGACTATCTGTAACAAAGGGTTAATTTAAAACTGGATAAAAAAAGGGTGGTAAGAAACAGAAATCAGATCCCGGGTCAGCAGCACAGAAAGATATATTCATCCTTCCAGTAACGGCCCTGTCCAATGATATCCCCGGCGGCGCTGATTAACTGTTTTTGCTTTTCGGTTTCAATCCCCTCAACGATCACATGGCTGGTCAGGGTATGAATAGATTGCAACAGCCCGGGAAAAGCGGGGTCGTTTTCTTTATCCCAGAAGTAATCTTTATCCACTTTGACGCAATCGAAGCGGAAGCGCTCCAGCAGCGGGAAGGACGTCCGTCCGCGGCCAAAATCATCCAGCCAGACCGGGCAAAGCGCCGCCAGCGTGCTCAGCGCCGTCAGCTCACGTCCGGCGATAAACTCGTGAAAGTTCTCATTTATTTCCAGAGCAATGTGTTTACAGGAGCGCAGGAAATCACAGAGATAGCGATCCGTCAGAATAAAGTGGCTTAATAAATCATCAATATTCAGCGATATCGGTTTATTATCGACCCGGGCGAAATCAAATACAGAAAGTAACTCGATTTGCCGAATAAATAGAGCAAGCTTATCGCGTTCGGTAAGCGTGGAGAAAGAAAACGTCGACGCAGAGGTGGTATTTTGTGCGGGTGCTATAATATCTTTAGTAAGCAACTCCCACGAGTGGTAGCTGCCGTCATCGCTAATAGCGGGCTCCAGAACGAAGCGATAAGAGGTATTTTTCACGTTTTCTTCAACCATTTAAAAAATACCAAAAATAAGAAAGGGTTAAAGCATGTCATATATTTTCCGCCAACAAAAATAGTTTAAAGTGATCGATAATAATCATTCGATAGTTAAAAGCTATCAAGATATAATTTATTGATCGGTAAATTGAATTAATATAAATTAGCCACTGCTGTAACTCCCTCTGGAAAGTCAATTAAAATATTGTTTCAAACCAGCCAGTTACCAGAGTATTCTGCGTAAAGCCCGGTCGTCTCACGCTTTGTGCTGCCAGGTAAAAAAAGAGAGGGGTAATAAAAATGAAAAATACAAGCCGCCAGTTTTAGTCATATCATTATGCCGAATATGAATAACGCTGCGTCCTGAGGCGCCGCTTCGCCTGGCATGCCATGAGTCCTCAACAAAAAAGTGTGACTCAGTCGACAAAACGTCATACTTTCCCGCTATCCTGCAGCGAAGAAGAGTGAAGTGGATGACAGGCAGTGAAAAAAATAAACGTGATTCCGCTGGGGCTGATGCTATTCATGCTCATCGCCAGCGCATGGCTGGGCCCTGCGCCGCGGCACACCGGCAGCATGCAGTGCGTTTGGTTTGACGGGGCAATGGTGAGCTGCCTGCCGAAGCAACGACTGGGCGAAGGCTCGCCGCATCATTTACTGGTCAGACGATAAACCGGTACTCGCCGGGTGGTGTTGAACAGATTATCGCTGGCTTCCACCTCTTCCGTGACAATTCCCATGCCGGACCGGCGCAATTGCGCAATGTCCGCCGCCACCCGCTGACTGCCGAACCAGAACAGCGCATCAAGCGCGGTAACCGGCAAGCCGGCAAGTAACGCATGGCGAAGCCGCTCCCGGGCCGGCTTTATCTCGCGGGCAATCTGCTGGTACGGGGCTGCCGTCGGTCCCTGCGGATCGACGCGACGGATACGGTTTGACAGGTGGTAATGGAAGGACTCCGGAATCGGCTGTAAATCCTGCTTCAGACTGTAGACACAACCGTAACGTTTGCCGTTGAAAACGGCGGCTTTACGATTGAGCTGCAGCTGATCGCGCACGTCGGCGATCAGCTGCGGCGCGCGCACCAGCAGCAGGCGAAAAGGCAATTCGAAGCTGGTGACATAGTCGACATTCAATAGCGCAATGCGCAGACGCTCCTCAGCCCCGGCCTGCTGCTGACGACACTCCAGATAGACCTCACGCCACTGCGCTCTGAGCCGTGGCGACTCACCGGCTTCGGTAAACTGGTATTTTTCAATATCGTAATCAATTCTCCCGGCCACCGCGCATTCCTTTCTGAATCAGTCCGGCGTCATAATAACATCCTCTGGCGCAGTACCCTATGCCGAGCGTCCTCGCGCATCCCCTTCCCGGTTATTTACGATACAGATAACGGGTGATGACCACATCAAGGAGATACAGCAGGAAAATAACGCTGCTTAACCACAATAAACCTGCGAATAAATCAAGTAATTGCATCGTTGCTCCCTCACTGTTAGCCATCGCCGAATGACGCCCCTCACCATAAAGTAGTTAAGTTCTGCCTTAACAGCCACCGAATAAATTTATTTAGTCAAAAGAAAGCCCGGCGCTATTGTACGTTCATTTTACTGTCATCAATTTGTCATCATAAAATGTCTATCATCAACCCGCGCCGCAGGGTTGTCCCGCGCCTCATGGCATCCTGGGGAAACGCGCGGCCACAGGTTTAACAACATGGAATAATATCGCCCCACCGTATCCTTAATGACATTGCATCATCTTATATCAGGCGCCACTGTCATCCTGCTGAATAATCCGGAAAAACGCTTTAAACAATAAACGCCCTGCTGATTGGTTTACCATGGAGAAATAAGATGCCCAGCGAAAAAGCCCGCAGCCTTGACCATTTCTATGAATTACTGGCGACAGGACAGCACCCGAAAATTGAACTCGATTTTGATGTCGCCGCGGACGATTTTTTTAAAATCGCCACCGAGTTTGGCGACATTGGCGCGAGGATCACCCGGGTTAACGAACGATTTATTATTAAGATCAAGCCGCCGAAAGCGTAAGCGCCCCCTGCCGCCTTGTTGGGTGCCACGCCAGCCGTCGCGGCCCGACAAGGTTTTCTTAACGAGCCGCGGTCTGACGCTCGGCAAAATAGTGCGCCGGTGTCGTCCCCATCGTTTTTTTGAACATGGTAATAAAGGCATTTACCGATTCATACCCCAGCTTAGCCGCCACGTTTTGTACCGAAACGCCGCTGGCCAGCTCCTGCAGGGCAATAATCAAATGCAGCTGCTGGCGCCAGCGCCCGAAGGTCAGGCCGGTCTCCCGCAGCATCACCCGGGCCAGCGAGCGCTCACTCAGCGCCAGACGCTTCGCCCACACCGACAGGGTGCTGCGATCGTCAGGATGGCTGACCAGCCGGTCGGCCATCGCCCGAATTTTGGGATGTGCTGAGACGGGCAGATTCAGGCGCTGCGCCGGCATGGTCGCCAGTTCGTCAAGGGTCACTCGGGTGAGTCTCCCGGCATGGCTATCCGCCACATAATCCGCCCCCTCACGAGTGAGTCGCTCCACCAGCTCGTGGATCAGGGGAGAGAGCGCCAGGGTGCAGCAGCTGCCAGGCAGCGCGGCAGCGCCGGGTTCAATAAACAGATAATTGAGGCGCGCGTTCCAGGTGGCGGACACACTGTGCGGAATACCGCCCGGGATCCATACCGCGCAGCGAGGCGGCACAATCCACAGGTTATTTTCCGCCCGACAACTCACTGCACCATACAGCACAATAATCAACTGCCCTTTGCGATGGGTATGCACCGGCACTTCCGCTTCATACTCGACAAAATCAAGATGACAGGCGACGGCCGGGCAGGACGCGGCGTCCGGATCGTACAGCGTATTGGCAAAAGGTGATGGCATGCGATTGGCCAGATTCAGGTATTTTTTGACAGAATAGAGTATTTCGCCGCAAGCGCAAGCCAGCCATAATCCGCAGCATGAACATTAACCGCTTTCGCCAGTCCTCCTGGCTGCGTGCCGCAGGCGCCGTCGCGCGCCCTTTCATGCCGCAATCGACTTCAGCCGTCCTGCGCAGTGATGCCCAGGCAATACTCTTTTCCGCAAAGAGTTTCGCCGCGGCGATGCTGGCGTACTATCTTGCGCTATCCATCGGTCTGCAAAGGCCTTCGTGGGCCATCATCACTGTCTATATCGTGTCGCAGACCTCGGTGGGCGCATCGCTAAGCCGCAGCGTCTATCGCCTGGTCGGGACCCTCGTCGGCGCGGCGGCCACCGTCTTCATCGTGCCCACCTTCGTTAACCAGCCGATCCTGTGTAGCGCCATGCTGGGCCTGTGGATCGCGGGTTGCCTGTGTCTGTCGCTGCTTGAGCGCACGCCGCGCGGATACGCTTTTTTGCTGGCGGGCTACACCGCGAGCCTGATTGGTTTCCCCGCCGTCTCCGTGCCCGGGACCATCTTTGACCTCGCGGTCATTCGGGTGGAAGAGATCGCCATCGGTATCTTGTGCGCCGGATTGATTCACCGCTTCGTGCTGCCGGTGCGCATCGCCGGGCGGTTTAACAGCACGCTGGCACAGACGCTGGCAACCGCCCGGCAGCGGATCGCCGATACGCTGGCCGGTAAGCCGGTGGCGGCGGAAACCCTGCGGCTGGCGCTGAGCCTGCAGTTTCTGCAGGGCATCAACCACCATCTTCCCTGGGATGACGGTCTCTCGGTTCCCCACCGCCAGGCCAGAAAAGCGATCCACGACCGGCTGGCGCGACTGTTGATTGTTAATGGCGAATTGTATGACCGTTTACAGAGGTGCGGGCAGCCACCTGACGACCTGCAGACGCTGCTAACGGAGGCAGAGGTCTGGCTGAGAGGTCCGGAAGCCCACAGAACGGCGTTCTCCGCCGACGGGCTACTCTCCCGCTGCGAGCAGCTCATCAACCGGTGCGCCCCTGCGCAGACGCTGAACGAGGCGCTGCGCGTTAGCCTGGTGCGCCACCTGGCGGAAGCCATCCGTCTCCTGCAGCAGAGCGAACGGCTGGCGAAGGCGATTTATCACCGCCGATCGCCAACCCTGCCACCTGACGCCCGCGCGGTAAAGGGCTATGTTTTCCATCGCGATCCGCTTAGCGCTCTGCGGACCGCCTTCGGCGCCTTCGTCATCATCCTCAGCGGCTGCCTGATCTGGATAGGCTCCGCCTGGCCCGATGGCGGCACTGCGGTCTCGATCCTCGGCGTCTGCTGTAGCCTGTTCGCCAGCTTCGATGCGCCGGCGGCGCAGCTGGTGAAATACCTGATCGGCTGCGTGTGGGGCGTGCTGTTCAGCCTGCTGTATAGCTTCGCCCTGCTGCCGCAGGTGAGCGAATTTGTCCTGCTGGCGGCGATGCTCGCCCCGGTCTATCTGCTGGCCGGTTCGCTGCAGGCGCGGCCGCCGACCACCTTTATGGCGATGGGCATCACCCTGACGCTGCCGATATTGTGCGAACTGGGCCCCAGTTATCAGGGGGATTTCGCGACGGCGATGAATACGTCTATCGCGCTGTTTGTCGCCATCGGCTATGCCGCGTTTGGTATGCGCCTGCTGCAAACCGTGCAGGCCGATGCCGCTGTCCATCGTCTGCTGACGCTGTGCCGTCGCGATATCCGCCGCGCCGCGCGGGGCCGACTGGCGCAGAATGCCCACCGCTGGACCAATCTGATGATCGACCGGACCGCTTTACTGCTGCCGCGGCTACCGCAGAGCGGGCCTGCCGCAGGTCAGCTACTGGACAAGATGCTGCACGATATTCGTACCGGCCTGGCGGTGATCCACCTGCGCCGTAGCTATCAGCCGATGGATCGAGAAGCGGCTACCGCTGTGCAGACGCTGCTTGACGCCCTTAAACAGGAGCCGGACATAGAGGCCCTCGCGCAGCCTGTTGACGCGCTGTTGGCCCACGGTTTACCGGCTGATGCCGCCTCACATGAGCGCGCGGAAGCGCTCATTTCCCTGTATTGCGCCTTACATCGGCCTGAGGAGAGCCAAAACCATGCGTGATCTCGCGATGGGCGGGGTATTTTTCCCCGGCCTGCTGGTTGTCGGCCTTGTCGCCCTGCTCGCGACGCTGCTGCTGCAACCGCTTATTTTCTCCGTCCGGGGCCTGGGCCGCTTGCCCTGCCGCCCGCTGTGGGGGCTTTCCCTCTATATCGCACTCTTTTTTCTGCTTATGCAGGAAGTTAACATGCTGGGGTTTGCCGTATGACAGTCTATCTCACTCTTCTGGGCCGCTACGCCCTGACCTTAGGCGCCGTTGCCGCCGCCGCGCTACTGGCTTTCATTCTCTGGAAACAGGAGGCGCAAACGCCCTGGACCCGCGATGGTCGGATGCGGGCCGACGTGGTGCAGATCGCTCCCGATGTCTCGGGGCCGGTGGCCAGCGTGGCGGTGAAAGACAACCAGTGGGTCAATCGGGGAGATGTGCTCTATTCCATCGATCCGCGCTGGCTGAAGCTGGCGGTCAGTAGCGCCCAGGCGGAGGTGGAAGCCCGACGCCAGGAGATGGCGATGCGCCAGGATGCCGCCAGACGACGGGCGCAGATCCAGGGCGTCATCTCCAGCGAAGATCTGAAACAGACCAATAGTGCGGCCAGCGTCGCGGCCGCTAACTACCAGGGCGCGCTGGCGGCACTGGCGCTGGCGCAACTGAATTTAGCGCATGCCACCGTGCGGACGCCGGTGGCCGGGTACGTCACCCATCTGCGGCTACGCCCGGGCGACTATGCCACCGCCGGGGTGACGAAAGTGGCCATTATCGATGGCCAGCGTTTCTGGGTGGTAGGGTATTTTGAAGAGACCCGTCTGCGCCACATCCACGTTGGCGATACCGCACATATCACGCTGATGGGGTATGATCCGGTCATTACCGGCCATGTCGAGAGTATCGGACACGGGATCGGCGATACCAATGATGAGACCGGCGCCCTGGGCCTGCCGGAGGTCGAGCCGACCTTCAGCTGGGTGCGGCTGGCGCAGCGTGTACCAGTGCGCATCCATATCGATACCCTGCCCGAGGGGGTGGAACGGGTCGCCGGCTTGTCCGCGACTGTCTCGGTCATTCCCGCGCGGTTGGCGCGACGCGCCGGCAAATCCTCACCTGCCGGCGCGAATCAGGCTCAGTGATAGCCCTCACTGCCGGAGACTTTGCCGCGAAAGACGTAATAGCTCCAGGCGGTATACATCAGGATCACCGGGATAATGAGCAGCGCCCCCGGCAGCATAAATACCTGGCTGGAGGGCGGCGCGGCGGCATCCCACAGGGAGATATTCGGTGGGATAATGTTCGGCCAGACGCTGATCCCCAACCCGCTGAAGCCGAGGAAAATCAGGCCCAGCGTCAGGATAAATGGGCGGGCGTGGCTGGCGGGGCGCGCGCTCAGGCGCCAGATCCACAGGCTCAGCGCCAACACCAGGATCGGTACCGGCACGAACCAGAAGAAATTGGGCAGCGTAAACCAGCGCTCCGCCACATAGCGCCAGCCCAACGGCGTCCAGACGCTGACCACCGCGATCACCACCATCAGCGCCAGCAGCACCTTGCGGGTCAGCTCGCGCATCCGCTGCTGCAGCGCGCCTTCGCTTTTCATGATCAGCCACGTGGTGCCGAGCAGCAGATAGGCCACCACCAGCCCCAGACCGCAGAACAGGTTAAAGGGGGTAAGCCAGTCCAGCGTCGAACCGGCGAAGCGGCGGTCAGCCACCGCAAAGCCGTTGATAAACGCGCCGACGACAATCCCCTGGCTAAAGGTCGCCAGCAGCGAGCCGCCGGCGAAGGCATAGTCCCAGAAGGTACGATGCGAGGGAACCGCTTTAAAACGAAACTCAAACGCCACGCCGCGAAAAATCAGGCCGATGAGCATCGCCGTAAGCGGGATGACCAGCGCATCGGTGATCACCGCATAGGCCAGCGGAAAGGCGCCGAACAGCCCAGCCCCGCCGAGTACCAGCCAGGTTTCATTTCCATCCCAGACGGGCGCCACGCTGTTGACCATCACATCGCGCTCTTCGCCATCATGCACCACGCTGAACAGCATCCCAATACCTAAATCGAAACCATCCATCACGATATACATCAGCGTGGCGAAGACGATGATGACAAACCAAATCACCGAGATATCGATGCTCATGATGCGTTCTCCTCATCACGCACCGGCTCTGCCGCCGAGAGCGGACGCGCCGGGGTGCCGGCGGTTTGCGAGGTCAGCTCCGACACCGGTTGCGGCCCTTTTTTAATCAGCCGGAAAATGTAGTAATACCCCACGCCAAATACCGCGCAGTAGACCACGATAAACACCAGCAGGCTGATGGCCATCTGCAGCGTGCTGTGCAACGACACCGCATCCCGGGTGCGCAGCAAGCCGTAGATCACCCACGGCTGGCGACCCATCTCGGTGGTCACCCACCCGGCAACCAGGGCAATAAGGCCGGCAGGCCCCATGCAGAGCGCAAACCACTGAAAGGGACGCGAGTGATACAGTCGCCGCCGATAGCGCAGCCAGGCGCTGCAGATCCCTAAGGCGATCATCAACACGCCCATCCCAACCATGATGCGAAACGACCAGAAAACGGCGGGCGAATAGGGTCGGTCCTCTTTCGGGAAGTCTTTCAGCGCCGGCACCTGCTTATGCAGACTGTGGGTGAGGATCAGGCTGCCGAGAGCGGGGATCTCGAGGCCATAGCGGGTGCGCTCCTGTTCCATATCCGGCAGGCCAAACAGCAGCAGCGGCGTGGCCTCGCCGGGTCGGTTTTCCCAGTGCCCCTCGATGGCGGCGATCTTCGCTGGCTGATGCTCAAGGGTGTTAAGACCATGCATATCCCCCACCACCGCCTGGATTGGCGCCACCAGCAGCGCCATCCACATCGCCATCGACAGCATTTTGCGGATGGCCGGCGAGTCGTTGCCGCGCAGAAGATGCCACGCGGCAGAGGCCCCGACGAACATGGCGCTGCTGAGAAACGCGGCTATCGCCATATGAAACAAACGATACGGGAACGAGGGGTTAAAGATAATCGCCAGCCAGTCCTGCGGAATGAGATGACCATTTTCGATGGTAAAACCCTGCGGCGTCTGCATCCAGCTGTTGGAGGCGAGGATCCAGAAAGTGGAGACCAGGGTGCCAAGCGCCACCATGCAGGTAGTAAAAAAATGCAGCGCCGGCGGCACCTTATTCCAGCCAAATAGCATCACCCCGAGGAATCCCGCTTCGAGGAAAAAGGCAGTCAGCACTTCGTACAGCAGCAGCGGGCCGGTTATGCTGCCAGCAAACTGGGAAAATCCGCTCCAGTTGGTGCCGAACTGATAGGACATCACTAATCCGGAGACCACGCCCATCCCAAAATTGACGGCGAAAATTTTCAGCCAGAAATTGTAGAGTGAGCGCCAGACGTTATCCCGGGTTCGCAGCCACATCCCCTCAAGCACCACAAGGTAGCTGGCAAGGCCGATGGTGATGGCCGGAAAGAGGATATGGAAGGAAACGGTAAAGGCGAATTGCAATCGGGCCAGATGAAACGCGTCGAATTCAAACATATTCCACACCCATCATTGTGAATCGCCCCGGCCGCAGCCGGGGCTCATGCGAACATCACTTAGCCGATGAGGAAGTGTTTTGCTTACCGGCGCCGAGTTCGGCGCCGGTCAAAGGATCGCCCTGCGGGTCAGACTGCGTTCGCTTCAGCATCGCTTTGCACAGCGCTTCCTGCTCTGGCGTCAGGCCGACAGTAGCGCTGCCATCTCCGCCATCCACAGCCGGCTGCGGATCCTTGACATAATCGAAGTGTTTGTCACTGTTCCAGCTGCCGCGTACTTCTCCACCTTCTGACATATTGTAGTAGGTGTTAGCGTACTCGCTAATGGGCGGCAGTTTGCCCGGTGGATAGTTGTTGCGAATCGACTGCAGCGCCTTCTCAAAAGAGAGCTGATGCGCCGCTTCGCGGGTCATCAGGAACGCCAGCGCGTCTTTCACGCCGGGATCGTCGGTCACGTTGATCAGGCGTTCATAGACGATCTTCGCCCTCGCCTCCGCGGCGACATTCGACCGCAGGTCGGCGGTGGGTTCACCGATAGTATCAATATAGGCCGCCGTCCACGGCACGCCCGCCGAGTTGGTTAGCGGGGAACCGCCGCCGTACAGCAGCGAGGTAATATGGCTGTCATTGCCGTTGGCAGTGAGTGAACGATAAAGTTCCGCCTCGCTCTCGGTGCCCTCCGCCAGGGCTCCTTTGGCGCCTTTATTCAGCATGCCGACCAGGGTGCCAATGATCTCCAGATGGCTCAGCTCCTCTGTCGCGATATCCATCAGCATATCTTTGCGGCCGGGATCGTCATCGCTTAATCCCTGGGTGAAATAACGACACGCGGCGGCCAGCTCGCCCTGAGGGCCGCCAAACTGTTCGAGCAGTAAATTCGCGAGCCCCGGATTGGGTTCAGCAACGCGCACGGTATACTGCAGTTGTTTCACATGACGAAACATAGGCCTGCCTCCTGGGTTATTTTTTCGCTTCTACGCCGTCAGCATCTGAACGCAGGAGAAACTGCTCCGTGGTCTGAGGAATATGTTTGATCAGCCAGTCGGCCATTTCCCGCTCTTCCGCCAGGATAGCCTCAATAGCCGGGATGGAGGCGGTGTCGCCCGCTTTTTCAGCCGCCGCCAGCAGAGAGGTGTAGCAGGCAATCTCAAATTGCTCGAAGACGTACCCGCTGATCGAGCCTTTGACGATTTCATCGGAAGGAAACATTCCGCCGATGGACTGGCCGAGAGCCGCCATTTTACTCATCGAATCTTTAATCACCGAGCGCGAAATGTCGTTGCGGTCGAGGATCTCTTCCAGCACGGTAATTTGCCGTTTGGTCTCATTAATATGCTGTTCAATTCTGGCACGGAGATCCGGATAATTATCGATACGGCCAGCCATCGATTCCAGCATGGATTCTGCCTGCTTTTCCATGGCATGCGCATCGCGTAGCCAGTCATGATAATGTTCAACGTGATTCATGGTCATTTCCTCGTGTCAGGGAGCGTTTATTTTTCCGCTTTTTTATTAATGTTACCTACCGCCAAATCGGTTAATTTAACGTCGGTTTGCTTTTCTTCTTCCAGCGTTTCGGCCAGCAATTTGACCGCTTTTTTATAGCCCAGCTGTTCTGCCAGGGTGACCAGGGTGCCGTAACTGGCAATTTCGTAATGCTCGACCTTTTGCGCAGCGGCAATTAGCGCAGCATCTCGTACCTCATTTTTTTCCGTGCTCTCAACGACTTCATTGGCCTCTTCGATTAATCCTTCCATGGCCACGCATTTCATGCGTTTGATTTTCAGGCCGGATTCCTGCTCAATAATTTGGTCAATACGTTCAATCTGGCCCTGGGTTTCTTCGAGATGAGCATTGAACGCCGCGCTGAGTTTTTCACTGGACGCCGCTCTGGCCAGTTTAGCCAGCCCGCGGGTTAATTGTTTCTCTGCGCTGTAGGTATCTGAGAGCAGGTGGATAAATACATCTTCAATGCTTTTCATATTCATAGAAATACCTTCTGGAGTCAGAAAATAACTGCGAGTCTATACAGACTCGCAGGAGATACTTTCACTTCAGGGTGCAAGGAAAAGGATAATCAGGAATTATCGGACTTGCGGCCACCGCCGTGGCTGTTTTGTCCGCCTTTTTTACCCGCTTCGGACGCACGCTGCGGATCATTTTTAAAGTTCCCGCCGCTGTGCTGACCACCTTTACGACCTGCTTCAGAAGCTTTTTCACGGTCTTCAGCAAAATTACCGGAACCACCACGATGCTCTGCCATATTTCACCTCATGTATATCGGTTATGTCAGTACGATACGAAAATATTCCGTATCACTCGTCGTTCGATATTTAACTCTAGCGGGTAATGCTGGTTAGTCAAATTATTATTCCGTTTTCCCGACGTCTTTCAGCAGTAATTCGGAATAATTCTACAACACACATTAAAAATAACCAGACGGCACATCACCGCTAACTTACTGTGTGCGGGGAAATAATACCTTCAGCCCTCGTATTATCGATACAATCGGAGTACTCCTGTTGAGGTATATAACGAAGCGGCGCGGCGAGGCTTCGTCGGCATGAAATTCAGAACTTTTCTAAAGATAACCAATAAAAAAAGCCGCTGGGGGAGCGGCTATCAAATAAAAAAATGGAGCGAATATCATGCCTGATTAAGGCTAGCCTTCTTCATTCGAATATGCAAATAACCCAACAAACCAAACGTTAAATAAGCGAAACGTAAAACACACCCAACAACTGAAATATCACGCAGTTCCATTACTTGTACTCTACGCTTTATTTTTACGGTGGTTTATCGGTGGCCATCGCGTCAGGTCAATATGCCTTTGCACCTGATGCGGTCAGCCGTTCTCTCCAGGAGAATATGCAATGAAAGCACTCACTTATCATGGTCCCCATCATGTCAGCGTCGACACCATGCCCGACCCGGCCCTTGAAGCGCCGGACGATATTATACTGCGCGTCACCGCGACGGCGATTTGCGGTTCCGATCTCCATCTTTACCGCGGAAAGATCCCCGGCACGCATCACGGCGATATTTTCGGCCATGAATTTATGGGGGAAGTGGTGGAAGCGGGTTCCGAGGTCACCGCGGTCCGCAAAGGCGACCGGGTGGTTATCCCGTTTGTGATCGCCTGCGGAGACTGCTTCTTTTGTCGCCTGCAGCAGTATGCCGCCTGCGAAAGCACCAATAGCGGCCAGGGGGCGACACTCAACCGAAAAGGCATTTCGCCACCGGCGGCCCTGTTTGGCTATAGCGATTTGTACGGCGGCATCCCGGGCGGCCAGGCTGAATATGTACGGGTCCCCAAAGCCAATACCGGACCATTTAAAGTGCCTGATACCTTACCCGATGAAAAGGTGCTGTTTCTGTCAGATATTCTGCCCACCGCCTGGCAGGCTGTAAAAAACGCCGAGGTCAAACCCGGCAGCAGCGTGGCTATTTTTGGCGCCGGCCCGGTAGGCCTGCTGTGCGCCTCCTGCGCCAGGCTCAATGGCGCAGAGCAGATATTTATCATCGATCATAACGATTACCGACTCGATTTCGCGCAGCAGCGCTATGGCGCGATCCCGATAAACTTCGACACCCATGACGACCCGGCGCAGTGGATTATCGATAACACGCCGGGACATCGCGGTGTCGACGCGGTGATTGACGCCGTGGGCTTCGAGGCGAAAGGCAGCCTCACGGAAACCGTCCTCAGCAACCTGAAAATCGAGGGCAGCAGCGGAAAAGCCCTGCGTCAGTGCATCGCCGCCGTGCGCCGCGGCGGTATCGTCAGCGTGCCCGGGGTTTACGCCGGTTTCATTCATGGGTTTATGTTTGGTGATGCCTTTGATAAGGGGCTGACCTTCAGGATGGGGCAAACCCACGTCCATGCCTGGCTGCCGGACCTGCTGGCGCTGATTGAGCAAGGGCTGCTCACCCCGGAGGAGATCGTCACTCACCATATGCCGTTGGAGGAGGCCGCGCGCGGCTATCAGATCTTTGAGAAACGCGAAGAGGCATGCCGCAAAGTCATCCTTGTGCCGGGGATGCAGCCCGGGAAGGCAACGCTTTGAGGCGGAAGTTAATCCGCCCTTCTCGGCAGCCAGTCCGGGCCGTGATATAAAAACAGCATGCGTTGACCCGCCGTCGCTGATACAGCCGTTAACCACAGGAGAAGTTAATGCTCGAGTTACGCCCGAATTGCGAATGCTGTGATAAAGATCTGCCGCCAGACTCACCCGAGGCGTTTATCTGCTCGTTCGAGTGTACTTTTTGCCGGGACTGCATGACGGCGCGGCTGCACGGTCGTTGCCCAAACTGTGGCGGCGAACTGGTGCGGCGCCCTGTGCGTCCCGAAGAGGCGCTGCGGCGGCACCCCGCCTCCACCCTGCGCCGCCATGCACAGTAAAACCGGATGAACTGGCGTGGCAAACGGGAGCCATCGAGCTCCCTTTCTTCATCCTTATTTCTCTGCAGAAAAGTGCCACTCTGCGGCGGTCGATAGCGTCACAAATGGCCCGGCAAGCGTGATATTGTGATGGCCGATAATGTCAGGCGCTGACAACCGTTCGTTATCCATGGTTGAGTGCGCATCCGAGATCAGCACCGTCCGCCATCCCAGCGCCGATGCCGCACGGCAGGTCGTGTCCACGCAGAATTCGGTTTTCATCCCGGCAATAACCAGCTGTTTTACGTCGGCCTGGGCGAGCCGATGCGCAAGGTCAGTGTGCTGGAAACAGGAAGGGTACCTTTTAATAATGACGATATCCCGCTCGCCGTTAACACCCATCTCAGGCAGCAGTTGGGTTAATGGACTTTGTGCTGAGAACAGAGAATCGTCCGGCCCGGTATGGCGGGCAAAGAAGACGGGCACCTCAGCCTGTCTCGCTTTTTCAATCAGCAGGCAAACGTTCGCCAGAAGCGCATCGGCCTGATACGGAGAAACCGGGCCATGGAAAAGCCCCTGCTGCATATCGATAATTAAAAGGGCATGCTCAGATGAAATCATGATGGGTCTCCATTCAGTGTGTCACGAACGGAGAGGTCTCTCCCCGTCCACATTGGCGGGGAGTGAGGATCTGTTTGTCAGGAGCCGGTCACAGATACGCCCACACCACCGCTGGTTACGGTCGTGGTGTTGACGGTGGTGGTTGGCTGCACTGACGTAATCATTATCTGACCTTCACTGATTCCTTACAGATAAAAGATAAGCACCATTAAAACGGCTCTTTTCTTATAGCATTGAGCAGATACGGATGGCAATTTATGCGCGATCAACGCAGCCGCCAGCACATAACCCCCCCCTCCACAGAGAAAAGGCAAATCTATGCAACATGCTTATACCAGCCATATCACATGGACCGGCAATCAGGGCACGGGTACTTCGGGTTACAAGGCTTATGCCCGGACCTGGGATATCGCGGTAAAGGGAAAAGAACCCATTCATTGTTCAAATGATCCATTACTTGGCGGCGATCCCGGCAAAATGAACCCGGAAGATCTCCTGCTCTCTTCTCTCTCAGCCTGTCACATGCTGTGGTACTTACATCTGGCCTCCGATGCCGGCATTACGGTCATGGAATATCAGGACTCGCCGGTGGCAACGGGTGAAGTGTTAAAAGGGGGCGCGGGTCGCTTTATTTCTGCCACCCTCAGGCCGAAAATCACCGTACTACCAGGTACCGATCTCGACGCCGCCACGGCCATTCATCAGCAGATCCATCACGTCTGTTTTATCGCCCGTTCGGTCAATTTCCCGGTCAGTTACCAGCCTGAATTTATTATTTTTAACGCAGAGTAACGCGTTTCTGGGACGGTAATTCGGTGCGCAGGCGCGGTGCCGCTCGGACAGATCAGATGGCACCGGACCGCAACAGCCACGTGGTGCCATCCATCGGTCTGTCAGCGCCCGGGTTAATCAGGAAGCGTGCGAGGCCTTGCCGGTGGATGCCGCTAAGGCTGACAAAACCTGGGTATGGGCATAGCGTAATACTGATTTTATCTCGTCGGCAGAGATATCTGCCAGGCCAAACCCACGGAGCAAAAAAGCGCCTTCCACGGCAAGAAGCGCGTGGCGCACGGCAACGTACTCTCCGCTCACCGAACGAAGCGGATCGAGGAGTGATCGGTAAAGACTTCGGACTGGCTCCAGCATGCCGGGAGCATGAACGAGCGCGGTGATAAGAAACGCCGCCATTTGGGTGGAGACGTCCTCTTCCGCCAAAGCCTCTTCGATATGCGCGAGTATGAGTTCGATCGGCCCCACCGGAGCGGCAGGAAGACGCTGCCGGACCGCCTTCTGAAAACGGGCCACTTCACGCACCAGGACAGCGTGAATCAGACCGTCCTTGGAGGAAAAGGTATACACCAGGCCACCTTTACTGATACCGGCACGCTCGGCGACAGCATCCAGGGTGAATACTCGGCCACCCGACTCAAGAATCAGGCTTTCCGCGGCATCCAACACCTTTTCTTTATCGATCTCTTTTTTACGTGTCACAACTTCCCCTTGTCTTTTTCGACTGATCAGTCGCATAATATTTTCGACTGGCCAGTCAGATTAGCACTGCGATCCGGTAGCAACAAGATTGCTACTGCATTTTTCCACAACAACATATTTATAAGGCAATGAAATGGAAGAATTTGTACCATCTGCAGCCATCGCACATTTTGTCATGAAGGTGAAAGACGTTGAGTCGAGTTATGCCTTTTACCAGGGCCTGGGACTACGCGGTATCGACAAATTTCCGGAAATGGCAATCATTGAGCTTCGCGGCGGCACCCATCTCCTGTTAGCCGCGAAAGACGATCCCATGGCGGGTGCGCTTCACGCCAGCCGCGTTGGCCAGCGTCCTGATTTTATTAGCGAAAAGATTGATCTGATGATCGCCGGACACACCAGAGCCGATCTCGAAAAATATCGTGCCGAATTAATGGCTAACGGCTACTCCCCTGCGGATATTGCCGAAGCACCGCTGTATGGGCATGATTACTTCTCAATGCTGGATCCTGATGGCCATGGCGTGAGCGTCTACACCAGCCACTGTGGCGATAAGCCAGTGTGAGATAACGTCGGGCGGTGATGGCCCTCCTGTCCTGCTTCCCGCCTGTCGCCATCGTCCGCCCTGCCGTAGCTTACTGCAGCCTGACGCTCGTTAACCGTGCGTCAGAGGCCGGTCTGATAATGAAAAAGGCCTATCGGATAGTGGTACCCACTGCCACGACCACTTTTTTGCTCTAACAGGGATACTTCGCTGCAGACCGAAGCATTCTGCTCTGGCCATCAGTAGACTGCAGGGACATTCACCACGGAGCAGACTGATGATTGCAGTACTTTTTGAGGCCGACGCCTTACCAGAAGCACAGGAAAGATATTTACAGCTTGCGGCCGGGCTGACGCCTTTGCTTTCAGACACGCCGGGGTTTATTGCCATTGAGCGCTTTCAGAGCCTGAGTACGCCCGGCAAAATCCTCTCGCTATCCTGGTGGGAAGATGAAGCATCGGTGGCCAACTGGCAGCAAAATGAGCGGCATCTGGCTGCCCAGCGCGAAGGCAAAGCATCGATTTTTTCATACTACAGAATACGCGTTGCCCGCGTGTTCCGGGATTACGCATCGGATCGGGGAGCGCAGCCAGATGTATGACATTCACGTGATTCTCAGCAACACGCCGGGCTCGCTTGGCGCAATGGGTATGGCGCTGGGTAACAACGGCGTGGGGCTCGAAGGCGGTGGCGTATTCACCACGCCTGATGCCGGACATGCGCATTTTCTGGTGGAAGACGGTGAGAAAGCCCGCAGGGTACTGACCGAGGCCGGTTTTGCCGTCAGCAGCGTATGCCGACCTCTGATCAGAAAGTTACCTCAGGAACGACCTGGGGAACTGGGAGACATCGCAGACACCCTGGCCCGCAATGGCATTAATATTCTGGTACAGTACAGCGACCACCGTAACCGGCTCATTCTCATTACCGATGATGACACCCGGGCAGCGGAAGTGACCAAAAAATGGGCCATACTTTCTGAATGAATCTCCTGAAAACGCAGCAAGACAGTGAGCCAGAGGAGGCGCTGGAAACCGCTATGGCGATGGTGGCCTCCGCCCTCTCTGACCCGTCAAGGGTCAGTATTCTGTGCGCGCTAATGGACGGGCGCGCATGGACGGCAACCGAACTCAGTACGGTTGCCGAGGTGTCTGCCTCCACCACCAGCGGGCATCTTGCCCGACTGCTCAGCAACGGGCTGGTGGTCTGTCTCGCGCAGGGGCGTCACCGCTATTACCGCCTGGCGGGCGCGCATATCGCCGCGCTGCTGGAAAACCTGATGGGCGTCTCTATGCAGGCGCATAAGACGCTTCTCCCCAGCACGCCGGTTAATCTTCGTTACGCACGCACCTGCTACGACCATTTGGCGGGCGAGCTGGCGGTGAATATTTATGAGTATATGCTGCGGGAAAAATGGCTGGCGGCCGATGGACTGGCCCTGACATCAGCCGGTAAAGCCCAGCTTGAACGCCTTGGCGCAGTACTGAACACCCGCCCGCGACGTAAGCCTTGCTGTCCCTGTCTTGACTGGAGTGAAAGACGTTTTCATCTGGGAGGCGATGCCGGATCGGCGCTGATGGCACTGTTTGAGCAGAAAGGATGGATAACCCGCGCGCCGGGATATCGGGAAGTGCAAGTGACGGATAGCGGCAGAGCGGCGTTGTCCCGGCTGTTTAATCTGAAAGTGAGCGGATAGCGTATTGCTTTTCAGTCACCCATTTGGCGCCTTAACGTTCGGCGCGGTTTTAACCTGCATTTTCTCCCCGAACTCACCCTCTAACTTTGGTGCATCTGTTTGCATGTCCGCATAAATTCCGCACCTCTATGTCGGGGAACGTGTGACGGGGGATTAAGGGCACCATGTGAGGATAAGCTAATCTGTGCTCATTCCTAACCAGAAACAAATAATATGTTTCACTACCTCTTCTATAATAAATTTAAAATCAATAAGTTAAACCTGTTCAGTAAGATTAATTTTTTATATTTCAATCTAAAAACAATAACTTGCCAAATCCCGACTCTTGTCGAAACTGTCAGCGATGATAGGTTTCCCATTCCCGGTAAACCGATATAATTGACTGATATTTAGATGTGTCAGCAGGACTGAAGAAAAACTGCAACTCCTTATCTTCGTACAACTCTCTGATTGGAACGTGATAAGTTTTCTTAAACGTTTCCTTGTTTAGTTTTCCTTCACGATAACTCATACAGGCTTGATCATATGCATTGAGCCAAGTTTCTTGTGCTGAATTATAATTTTTGCTGATGATTGGATAGTTGACAGCAGAGCTATCAGCTTCTGCGTATTTCATCAATGCCTCGCGCAGCTGTACTGTTGCAGTAGCAATACTATTTGTAATCTGACTTTCGAGAGCAGCTTCCTGTAACTTCAGCGCTCTTTTGGAAATAACGTTTGCATTGCGATATTGAAGTGCTGAATAGATAGAAGCCACCAAAGCTATACATGAAAGCGTAAGCGTTACAATATTTAATTGTTCTTGATTCATGGTTTCGGTCCTTTTGCTACCATTCTCATCATTGCTAGTATTTCATCATTGCTAATGGATGAGCCTGATTTAGCTAACGCCTCATAATCCTCCCTACCACTGTAGTGTTCAAGGGCGATAACATCATCGTCATACCCCAGGTCCGTCAGGGCCTTTTTTAGCTCTTCGAGCATACGAACGCGTTGATGCTCAGTAAGAGGGTTTCCACCTACTGTTAAAGTCTGAATTTCCATCCAGATTTTATTCAATTCTATCACTCGCATATCTCCATCTTTGCATTTAGATATGCGAGCAGCATATATTTCTGCTAATTCCTTATAAGTTTGGACTGCCATAGTATCTCTCCTTGATGTATGAATTAGAGTCTGTATAGATAAAGTAAGACTTCTTCATTGTATTGAAGAAAATTAGAAGAACAAGATTTTTAGGGAATTTCACCAATGCAACGCATTCTTTTTCGCTATGAATGTTTTTTTAAAGAAAAAGAGATTCTATATATACACTTCTGGCAATGGCAAACTGCCAAGATATTTCCTAACCTGATATTTTTCTGAGTTCATAACCCGGTCATGGCAAATACTTCAGTTAGAAAGGCAGCATTGAACTGGTTGACGTCGTGCAGCATGATATCTGTCACTACACGATCCGATGAGCACCTGGGGGAATCATTGACTGAAAATCAAAAAAAACGGGAGCCCATCGGCTCCCGCTTTTACTTAATCCACCAACGGGATTACATGTTCGCGATAATCGCGTCGCCAAACTCGCTACATTTCAGCAATTTAGCGCCTTCCATCAGACGTTCGAAGTCATAGGTCACGGTCTTGGCGGCGATAGCGCCTTCCATGCCTTTAACGATCAGGTCTGCGGCTTCGAACCACTGCATGTGGCGCAGCAGTAGTTAACTAATAACGTCATTACTTATTGATTAAAAAAGGAAAATAGGTGTTTTTGATGCGTGGTTAATGTTTTTAGTCTAATCTCTAACCTATTGAAATTCATTAGTATATTTTTAGTTTTGATAACCAGCTTTGAGTCTTTCAGCTCATCTGGATAGTGAATTATTAGCCAATAATACTCACTCCCTGTGAGTCGGGTTAAATATTTCCGGTGTTATAACTCATCATTTGAAAAGAAAATAAAAAAGCCTCGAAATCCGAGGCTTGCATTGGAACCAGCAGCACCATTATATTATTTAATTACTACCTACCATGTAATGATTGCTCTTTTCCATACCATCTTCCCTTTTTTTTCTTCTTTTATATACAGAATTCTTTTCATAATGAAATATAAAATAAGCGAAAACGCAATGATAGCAATATACGTCCCGATACCGAAAGATACCAGAAACATAACCAAGATCCCAAAGAATGCTACCAGTAAAGATGTGCAGATAGATATCAAATTAATTGTCTTGCGTGCGTCTCTTGATACATAACCTTTAATCTTAAAGGCATGGCAACTGTGGCAGCGGTCCTCATTAATTAAATTTGCACCACAAAATGGACATTTATCATCTTTTGTTGTCATTTATTTTAAATCTCAATATAATAGTAATCACTCATCCACAACCTTCCCTGGCAAGCGCAATCAACAACAGAATGTACTTTATTTTTTTGTTCTATTGTCTCAACTCCCTCAACAATCACGAAATTGCAGTATGATTTTACTTTATTTATTACGTTAAAGAATTCGCTCTCACTCTGTATTTCCCAGAAATAATCTTTATCAATTTTTATACATTCAAAATTAAACATATCTATAATTGTTAAGCTTGTTAAGCCGCTCCCAAAATCATCCAGCCATACTGGACACAATTTTGAAAGACACTTTAAGTCAACCATAGAGCATTTAGTATTGAATTCATGAAAATGCTCGTTAATCTCAAAAGCAATGTTTTTTTGGTTTTTTAAGTAATCACCAATATATTTATCGTTCAAAATACAATCGCTAATAAGACTATCAACATTCAACGAAACTGGCTTGGACTTCAATTTTGATGTATCAAGTCTTTCAATTGTCAATATCTGTTTCTTAAACACATCGATTTTTTCTTTATCGCTTAATGAAGTGAAACAAAAACCAACTTCATTAGCAAGATAATCATTGCAATGCTTTTTTTTAACATTTTTCGTGAGAATTTCCCAAGAATGAATAGAACCATCTTTTTTAAAAGATGGTTCTAAAACAAATCTACAGAAATCTATTTCCACACTGTTCTTTATCATTAAAAAAACACCGGAACTAGGAATAATCCTAATCGTGTCATAATTAATAATGAAAGAGAAATAGTTTAAAATGATCGATAACGATCGAACAATAGGCGAAACCTATCATATTTCATAAATTGATCGATTATTCAAATCAAATGACTCAAAAGGGAAAAGCAATTAACACGAGACCGTCATTAATTATAATAAAATCATAAAGTTAAGTGGTGCCACTAATTTGGTGGCAGGTATCAAACGTTAGTTGAGATGGTGTCTGTGGTTCCGAATAAATTTATCCGTATTGGTAATGCCGATCATAAACTATCTTTAAAATTTATAAGCATAAACTCATGAGAAAAGAAATCATATCATCTTCAATTATTCGGCATGCAATATCCATTCTTCCCGTTACGTTTAACTTCATATAGCATTTCATCAGCCTCTTTGATCCACTCGATGATTGATTCTTTATTTTCTGCGCAAGAAATACCAATACTGACAGTACAGTAAATATCTTTGTGAGAAGGTAATGAAAGATCTTTAATTTTTTTCTGAATTATATGAACCATAGCTATAACAAGCTTATTATTACTATTGTTAACAATAATAGCCAACTCATCGCCACCAAATCTTGCTGGTACGTCCTTCTCGCCAGCGCAGTCTCGTAATATTGATGATATACGAGATAACACCGCATCACCTACTTCATGCCCATAGGTATCATTAATTTTTTTAAAATTATCAACATCAATGAGCATAAGATAAGAATGCGTTCTCTTTTTACGTGTCGCACGAAAAGCACTTTCCATTTTCTGCTCAAAAAAACGGCGATTTGGCAGATCTAAGCCAGGATCCATCAGAGCCTGTTTTTCCAGTAACTCCCTTCTTTTCCTCAACTTTATAGATAAGTGCCTTGAAACAATACTCAGTAATATGGGATAACAGGTCGCCAAGGGTAAAGAAAGCAATACCGTTCGGGTACTGAATTCTATCGTATATCTGAAATCATTTACTAACCAAACTGTCAGGAAACTAATCATCATCCACATTAATGCTGGTTTTAAAATTTTCCATCCACCAGCAGCATAGCGATCAGCTATTTGAACTGAGATTATGAATAATGATGGAATTGGACTAACTTGCATTACGGCTATCCAGATTCCAGCCCAGAATGAATCAAGTATCATATTCTTCTTTTCAGTACTCAGCATATCCTTCGACATCATGCTTGCAAGATAAGCAACCGATGGCCAGATGAGTGCATTCAGAATTAACAAGGCTGTTGTTATTTTTTGATGTGACTGTTCCTGGAGGACTGAATATATAGGAATAAAGCAAAGAACGACACCAATCTGACGTAAAAAATATACTCGCTTAATGAACGATGTATTTCTATCAGATATGTACTTCTCATCCGGGAAATTTGTCAACATAGAAAGCCTATTATAAATCACTAAGAACTGCCATCACGTCAACCCACTAAATAACAAGATAAAACCTTCCTGCATTACAAAGTTATAACACGAATGTGAAAATTACAAGATTGCACTTCAATTAATGATAAACGTCTCAATAATAACATTTGGCATCCATTTTTTTGAACCTATTCTCACGATTTATATCTGATGCACAGCAATATTTTAGGGCTATATCCTTAAAAATTAATTCCCAGCAGAATTTAGCACTACTTCATTATTAATTTTGGTAGGTTATTAAAAAATAACACAACATCTGACCAGTAAAACTTTACTTGAACTTACTTATCGTTTACTGCAAATTATTCTGTGATGTACACAGCAATTAATGTCGTTTCAGTTGCCCCCGGCAAGTGCCTCCGGGGGATTTTTTATGCTCCTCAACTTTCTAGTGCGTCAACTCGCCTAATCAAATCCTGTACCACGGTCACCAAATCGGCAATGATTGCCGTGTAATCCACATTCATCACTCTGAATTTTTCACCATCGATCTCCTGCTCGATGCCGAGGAAGGTATACAAGTCGTCAACTTTTTCAGCCTGCTGGGCGATAAAGCCACGCCTCCGGCGCGTTTCGCCTTTCATATTGAACTCGCATACTCCCAGCGAGTTAATGCGCCTGCAGGCCCCTTCTTGAGGCTCCATGAACGCATCTTTCAGCCGGACATCTGAGCCGGTGGTCAGGACGTCACCCTTACCGGTGGAGATCGTGCCGCCAGCCCGGAAAATCCATGCATCGGTTCGCCCGAATCCGTCAGCGTACAGAACAAGTCGGTGTTCGGTGCCTACCTGCTCCTCCATGTACATTTGGACGTAAGCGCCATCCACGTCACCATACGCTCCTCGCCCTGCCATCAATGAGCGTACCGGATTGGAGGTCAGTTGCGTTCCGATGGCTGGGTTGGCTGGCATGGTCGATGATGCTGTGATCCTCCCGTCCGTTACCCAAAAACTTTGTACCTGCGCGTTCAGGCGGTTCTGCCTGTCGTGGATAAGGCGAGCGGTATAATCCGCACTGCTGCCGTTGTAGTGGAAGTCAATGTAAGGCGCGCTCATTGACAGCTCGATCGCCTGCGTCAGAACCTTCCCCTTTGACGTGTTATCGATGTTGCCGCCAGCTGATAACCCACCGGGCAAAGTCGTCTGGTTATCGGTCCCAATAACGAGGATGTCATCAAAGGTATCTGACGGTGACACAGTGGTCGCTCTTGAACGCTGAACTCTGAACGGTGTTCCCGAGCCAACGGCAATTGTCCCGCCTTGCCCCTGTTTTTTGAGCAGAGCCAGATCTGAGTTCTTACCGAGAATAAAACCGGCATTATCGCTGGTTATAACCTGCGAGCCGTCGAGTTTGTTTCCTCCGGTGAGTTTTGCCAGCGCGTTAAGATCCGATGCCTTCGCCATCCCGCCTATCGCCGGCACGGTTACCTGCTTTCCTGTGATCGGGTCAGTCAGGGTGATATTGCCGCTGCCGGTCAGGGCCATCGACCAGCCCTCCACCACACTACGCCAGAATGCAAATGCGCTGGCCAGCTGGTTAGCAAACGACGAGGTACTGGCGGTTTCAGCGGTAATAATGCCGTAACTGGCGCCGGAAAATGCGGTGGTGATATTCCGGGTCAGCGTCAGCTGCGTGTCACTGTCCACGGATTTGATCGCATACAGGTCAGCACTACCGCTGCGGTAGACCACCAGAATCGACCCCGGCTGTATCCCCAGCGCCACCTGTGCCCACTTTGTTGTCGCTCCTGTCACCCGCGCCTGAGATGCTGCGCCCGTGACGGTGCCGACTTCATACATCGCCATAATAAAGTTCCTCCTGGATGGTTATCCCTGGAAAAAGAAAAGGCCCCTTGCGGGGCCTCTGTTAGCTGAATGAGTTGCTGTTTGTACGGAACGCCGTGGCGGTGATGTTCTGGATCGAGCAGCTATAGTCAATCGAAGCATCGTTGCCGCGCGCCTTGATAAAGAAGCTGACATTGTTGTTATCAGCCAGCAGATCAGCAGCGAAGCGGAATTCCTGAGTGAAGTCACCAGACTGGAAACCGCCGGCGTTGGCAAAGAAGCGACGTGTTACTTCCTGCCCGCCAATGTTGAACGTGATATCAACGGAATACGACTGCTGAACATTGCCCGCGCCAGTGAGCTGGTAAACCAGTGTGCACGACAGAACAATCGTCATCCCATATCCACGGTTCTGGTATGCCCCGTTACGCTGAACAGTCTGGTTGCGGCGGAAAGCCATATCATCGTAGCGGCGAGCTACTGCGATATCACCGATAAATGACTGAGCTTCCAGGGTGCCTTTGAACTTGCCGCTTGCCGCCTCAATGTGACCACGGAAGATCCCATTGTTGAACTGCGCCCCACCATCCTTGTTGATGCTCCAGCCGCGTGCCCCGTCAACAAAGTCATCCGAGCGGATCTCTTTGCCGATCTTCGCGTTCGTGATGGAACCGTCCGCGATTTTGGTTGAGGTCAGGGAACTGTTTTTGATACGTGCCGTATCGATATACAGTTCATTGCCTTCGGCAATCATCACCGGCACTGCCGTCGCATTGTTACGGTTAAACAGCGAGAAGCGGTCGGCGTAGAGGATCATGTCGCTCGTTTCACCATTGCTGCCCAGCGTAATCCCCGCGCCAACATTCTTCCCGTTAACCGTCTCAACCTTCATCGACCACAGCGAACTCACCGTACCATTCACATCCGCCACGGTTTTGGCGGTGTTCTGAACGGAAGCGCTGAGATCCCCGACACTGGATGTCAGGGTCGTCTGCTGCGTTGCCAGCGCCTCCAGTGCCGTTGCATGCGTCTGCTGGGTACTGGTGATACTGGCCACCGATTTAATCGTGTTGTCCAGCGTCGTCTGGTTTTTGATGTTGGCGGCCGCCTGCGCGTCAATCTGCGACTGAAGCGAGGTATTCAGGCTGACCTGTGTGCTCTGGCTGTCGCTCAGCGTCTTCGCCATGTTATCGACGCGGGAGTTGGCGTTATCCACTTTCGTAGCCAGTGCCGTCTGCTGCTGCGCCTGGGCAGTGATTTTCCCTTCGGCATCCGTTACGCGCGCCGTCAGGCCACTCACGGCGCTCGCCGTCGCGTCAGAGGCATCCTGTGCTGCTTTCGCATCGGTAACATCCGTGATGACCAGATCGTCGATATACAGTGAATAGCCAGGGGTACCGTTGCCGGTGGCGCCACGGGTGGAGATCCAGACCACCGCGCGTGTTCTGCCCGCCCCGTTGTTACTGGCGATACCCGTGAATTTCACCCATTTATCGCGCGCGCCCAGAGATGCTTCGCTGACAGTGACCGCCGCCTGCCAGGCATTTTGCCCGGCAGCATTCTGTGACTGGATACCGACCAGCGTTGTCCACCCGGAGGAGGGCGCCTGATCCGCCGGCATCATGGCCCAGAACTCAAACCGGAACTTCGCGTCCTCACGGACTGACTGCCAGGTGCCAAGCTGTTTATCGCTGTTGCCGCCGTTGTTCTCATCCCGTCTCAACTTCAGGCTCTTATCGCCGGTGAATTTCTGAGACGCCACCACAACGGCGGTGCCGTTCCCGCCCAGCACCTGGCCATCGCTGTAGCTTTCAAACGTACCGTCAACCCACGGATTAGCTCCCTGAGTGCGGATGGTATTGATGGTGCTGGTCAGGGACGTGATGCTCTGCGACTGGCTGGTGATGGTGTTTTCCACCTGGCTGACGCGACCGGTCAGTGAACTCACCGCGGACGTGTCAGCCTTTTTACCCAGCTCAGTATTCATCGTGGTCAGGCTGTTCTGCAGACTGGTGAGCTGCTGCGACTGCGAATCCAGTTTACCCTCGGCAGACGTCATCCGGGTGGTCAGCCCGGTGACAGCGCTTTGCTCTGCTTTCTGACTGACCGCCGCATTTGTGACAGCCAGATCGCCGCTGAGTTTCGTCAGCTGCTGCGCCTGGGTGGTGATAGCCCCTTCCGCAGCGGTGACGCGGGTATTCATCTGAGAGATAGCCCCGGCATTAGCCGCGATATCCTTTTCATCCGTAACATCGAGGACATGGAAATCATCAAAATACATTGCCCCCGCGCTGAGGAAGGTTGTCAGCTGGAAACTGGCCGTCGTGGTCTTCGTGGCTTTCCAGTCAAACGTTACCAGTTGCCAGCCAGAACTAAACGGTCCGTAGTTTGAGCCGACCAGCAGGCCAGTGCTGTCGGCCACACGAAACTTCGTGTTACCCGCATCTTTAATCGTGGTCCCCGGGTCCTGCTTCGCCCATACCCCCATGCGGTAGGTACGGCCCTGCGTGATACTGATTTCCTGTCCGACCAGGTTCGACTGGCCGGCGGACATTTTCAGCGCCTTGTTACCCGAGTGCGGAACCTGTAAATCGGCCACCGTCGCGGTACTGCTCCAGCCGGTAAAGCCCGCCGCGCCGCGCTCAAAACTGCCGTTGACAATGAGGTTGCCCGGCATTTTCCCGCTGGCGTCAATATCCGCTGCCGTCTGGCTCAGGCTGTTACTCAGTTTCGTCAGAGAATCCCCCTGCGCACTGAGTGTTTTGCCCTGCTCCGTGACCTGGTTCTGCAGGGTGTTCATCGCGCTTGCATCCGCTTTTTTGTTCACGTTCGCATTCGTCGTGGCCAGATCGCTGCTGAGTTTTGTCAGCGCGCTGTTAGCTGCCGCGATGTCATTCCCCTGCTGCGTCACCGTGCCCTGCAGCTGCGTCACCGCTGTCGTGTCAGCCTTTTTACTCACCGTATCGTTTGTCGACCGGAGGCTGTTCTCCAGCGAGGTGGTCCGCGTGCCGATGCTGCTGAGCGTATCGCCCTGCTGGCTAACCGTGGTGGTCAGTGAATCCACCGCTTTTGCAGTCGCATCTGCGGTTTTCTGCGCACTGTTCGCCACCGTCACGTTACGCATATGCCAGTCGGCAGCGTACCAGACGGTGCCGAACGGGCTGCTCTGATTAACCTGCAGGAACGGCCGCAGCAAGCTGGTATCGGATGGCACCGTAAAGCGCCAGGTGGTTCGTTTCCACGCGGAGGTGGTCTTAGTGTTGCCCCCGGACGCTTTCGCTCCGATGCCACCGGTGGCGGTAGTAGCCCGACCGATATAGAAGTTAAAGTCAGCACTGCCGGTACCACACGCTACCAGAGCAGACATTTCGAAAACGTCGCCCGGTGTCACGGCGATATTGTTGATTTTTGGCACATGGTCTCGCCCGGCCAGCCGGACGGCATACCTGAACGGGCAGTCAGCCGGCACACCATCGGCGGTGGTCTCCACCACGTCATAACCCATGCGGTCATACGCCGGATCAAATGACGGGTTTGGAATGTAATCATCCCCGGCAGCATTCCCGGCGTTCACCGCCGCCGTCAGGCTGACGATGTTGCTGTTGGCTGCCGTGAGGCCTGCCTCGGTTTTCTCCACCCGGCCAGTCAGCGCGTTAAGCGCCGTCTGATCCGCTTTGGTGTTGACCTTATCGGTGGTGCTGCTCAAATCGCCCTGCAGCTTCGTGATAGCCTGCCCCTGGGAGGTGATTTTGCCTTCCGCACTGGTGACCCGGCTGGTGAGATCACTCACCGACTGCGCGCTGGCCTTTTGTGCCACGTTGTTGTTGGTGGTGTTCAGGCTGTTCTGCAGATTCGTGATGCTCTGAGACTGCGCGGTCAGTTGCCCCTCGGCATTCGTCACCCGACTGGTGAGGCTGTTAATGGCCGATGTGTTCGCGGTAATACCGCTGGCCGCATCATCCGGACTCGGTGACCAGTCGGTCATCACGGTCCCGGTTTCCAGCTGAGGGCGGCAGAGCCAGACTTCTTTGTCGGCAGATGTCGCGCTTTCCAGACGCGCGGCAATCAGCCGTTTGGTGCCACTGGTGGCAGGAATAACCCATTTCACCCAGTAACGCGCCCATGCGGTGGTCAGTTTCGTGACCGCCTTGCCGTCACCGGCCCCGCCTTTAACGCCCTGGCTGGTTTCCGTGGTGGTGGTGTTCGACGGGTTATAGAAATAACTCGCCATCTCCTGCCCGTCATAAGCCCCTTTCGCATAGAAGCTGAATACAAATTCCGTACGCCCGGTAACGTCCAGCGTCTGTTCATCCAGCTGGGTATAACCGGATGCACCTTTCGCCAGCCGGGTGTAGGCCACGCGGTCGCCCAGATAGGTCTCTGTGGCGTGGCGGCTGCTCCATCCTTCCAGTGTGTCCGCATTGCGGATAAGGTTGGTCCCGCCCACGGCCAGGGAGGAAAAGTTGTTTTCCAGGTTCGTCAGCGCGCTGCTTTGCGTGGTCAGATCCCTGCCATGCTGTTCAACGGTGTTCTGCAGGCTCTGCAGCGCCGTTGCATCAGCCTTCTTCGCCACATTGCTGTTAGTCGTATTCAGGCTGTTCTGCAGGCTGGTCAGGCTGTCTCCCTGCGATTTCAGGCTGCCTTCGGTAGCCGTCACGCGGGTCGTCAGATTCGTCAGCGCGCTGGCATCGGCCTTGCCGCTGATATCCTTACCAAGTTGAGTCACATCCGACTGCAGTTTCGTGATCGCGCTGCCCTGAGACGTAATATTCTTCCCGTTCTGCGTGACTGACGCGGACAGACTGGAAAGCGCCTGCGCATTCGCATCGGCGGCATCGAGAGCCGCTTTCGCATCGGTCACGTCAGTGATGATCAGATCATCAATCAGGAAGGCGTCACCCAGGCGAACTTTTGGTGTATTCGGGATGGAGATCCTCACCATTGCCTGTTTCAGCGCGGTTCGGTTGTTGGTCAGATAGCCACTGACTTTTGTCCAGTTGTCCACCGACAACTCGGAGACTTTCACGTTCAGGCCAGGCCACGACCAGCCATTGGCAGAATCCTGGAAGGAAAATCCGAGCACCATATAAACGGTCGGATCGGCGGTCGAGCCAGCCGGCAACTTAACCCACGCCTCCACGTAATAGACCGCGTTATCGCGAACCTGCATGCCCGAAAAGATATGGGTATCGTTATTATCCGTCGCGTTCGGGTTGTACTCCGTACTGCGCGTAACACGCAGGCTTTTGGTCCCGCTGTGCGCAGCTTCACTGGTGATAACGGCGCGGGCATTACTGAGAACATCGCCGACGGCATAGGATTCAAAACTGCCGTCCGGCAGTACGTTGGCTCCCCGTGTCGCCTGCTGCTGCAGTGATGTATTCAGGCTGGTCAGGCTGTCGGCCTGGCTACGGATATCCTTTTCAGTCTGGGTAACCCGGTTGGTCAGTGAACTGACCGCCGACGCATCAGCCTTCTTCGCCACATCGCCTTTGATCCCTTCCAGCGCGTTATTCAGCGCCGTGATGGATTGCCCCTGCGATGTCAGGGTGTTCCCCTGGTTCGTCACCGTCCCGGTCAGAGACGAAACAGCATCGCTGGTCGCCTTGATGTTGGTTCCATCGGTGATATCAAACACCCGGACGGAATCGAGCCAGATTTCACCGTTTGTAGGATGAGAATAAAGTTTGAAGTTCTGCCCGTCCGCGCCGGCAGCCGTCAATCCGGTTTCCCAGGTGATGGTTTGCCAGTCGGTGGTCAGCGTGACCGTTTTATCCTCATACGTACTGTCCGTCTGGCCGATTTTGTTCTGGCGACGGATCAGCAGACTCATCGCGCCGGAAACACCTTTGGCCTTCACCACCACCCGGTACTTGCGCTGGCCATTCAGCGGCACCGGCTTGTTGTTGTTGGAGAAGATCCCCGGACTGGTGTTAGTCGTCCGGTTCAGTCGGACCCCCGCTTTCCCGTCCCCGAAATCGCCAAAGGTCACACCGGCAGGATACTGAATATCCCAGGCCGTGCTGCCCTGCAGAAAATCAAAGTTCGGGATCAGGTTGTCGCCGGCGTTGCGGGTGGCCGTCAGCACATTCGCCAGATTTGTCAGCTGCTGGCTCTGTGTGGTCAGTTTCCCTTCCGCCTCTGTCACCCGGTTATCGACCGAAGTCAGTGCCGTTGCATCGGCCTTCTTCGACACATTGCTGTTGGTCGTGTTCAGGCTGTTCTGCAGGTTCGTCAACTGCTGGCTTTGTGAGCTGATGGCCCCTTCCGCTGTGCTGACCCGGCTCGTCAGTCCGGTAACGGCGCCGGCGGTGGCATCGATGTCCACCCGGTCGGTAACGTCAGTGACGTAAAAATCATCGAAGTAGCGGCTGCCGCTAATCAGATAGTTACTCAGCGTCACCGGCAGGCTGGCTGTCTCCGTCGCTTTCCAGCGACCGGAAATCAGGGTCCAGTTTGTCCCCACCGTACCGCTGTTGTATGGACGCTCAAAAACCGGCTGGCCGGCAGAGTTGCCGATCCGCAGCTTGTTGTTCCCCGCGCCATTATCCGTCGTCGCTCCGGGTTCCTTGACCCACACCCCGATTTCATAGGTTCGCCCCTGAACAAACGGGATGTATTGCCCCGGAGTCACATTCCCCGGATCAACCTTCAGCGCCCGCGTCCCACTATGAGGAACGGAAACCTCCACCACACTGGTCGCGGTTGACCGCCCGGTGTAACCATCCAGCCCACGTTCAAACGAGGGATTCACGACCAGGTTACCCGGTATCTGCCCGCTGGCATCGATATCTGCCGCGACCTGCGAGAGGCTGTTCGACAGGTTCGTCAGCGAATTGCTCTGGCTCTCCAGCGTTTTGCCCTGCTGAGTCACTTTCGTGTCGAGCGTGGCCAGCGCTGTCGCATCGGCTTTCTGCGCCAGCGCTTTATCGGTATTCGCCAGATTTCCGGTCAGTTTCGTGATGGCGCTGTTCGCAGCCGTCAGGTCGTTGCCCAGCTGTGTGACGGTATTGGTCAAAGTCTGCACCGCTGTCGCATCAGCCTTTTTGGCCACTGCGGCATTGGTGGTTGCCAGCCCGTTTTCCAGCTGGGTTGTCCGGTTGCCGGTCGAGGTCAGCAGATTACCCTGTTGCGTCACGGTGGTGGTCAGGGAGTCAACCGCCGCCGCCGTGGCATCCGCAGTATCCTGAACCTTTTGCGCCGCTGTCACATTTCGCATATGCCAGTCCGTAACGAACCATACGGTGCCATACGGGCTGTTCTGCGAGATCTGCAGGAACGGGCGGATATAACCCCTGTCCACCATCGCCTGCGTGACCTTGAAGCGCCAGGTGGTTCTCTGCCAGGTCGCGGAGGGTGATTTCCCGCCCCCCGCCATGAGTGGCGCACCGGTGCTCGTATCTGGCCGAACGGCGGTGCCAACATACAGATTAAAATTCGCCGTGCCGGCGCCGCAGGCAACCAGTGCGCTGATCTCAATCACATCGTTAAGCGTGGCCGGGAACGCAGCAAAGTTAGGATGGTGATCCCGGCTGGCAATTCGGGCCGCATAACCATACGGGCAGCCCGGCGGGACCGCCTCAGCCGTCGTGGCTACCACGCTGAACCCCATCTGGTCATACGCCGGGTCAAACGTCGGGTTGGGAATTAAATCCCCGCCTGATGCGTTTCCGGCCCGTACAGCGGATTTCAGCGAGGTAATGTTGGCGTTAGCCGCCGTCAGCCCGGACTCCGTCTTCTCCACTCGTCCGGTTAGCGAGTTCATCGCCGTCTGATCCGCTTTGCTGGCCACGTTCGCGTCTGTCTGCGTCAGCGCATTCCGGAGCTGGGTGATGTTCTGCGAATTGCTGACCACATCGTTGCCAATCTGGCTGACATTCGAGCTGAGCACGCCGGCTGCGTTTGCCAGCGCGGAAACCCCGAGACCGGAGTACATCTCAGCAACCTTGTCTGACAGCTTCAGACCCAGGTTGATATACGCCTGGCCGGTCCACTGATTCACCAGAAACTCAACGGTGTTCCAGCCGGCTTTCAGTTCAAAACTGACGGTATTCCAGCTGGCGTTACCCCAGGCGACCTGAACCCCATTCACAAATATGGCGCCGGTATCATCAAAAACCCTGGCGCCGGGCGCCAGTGTGATGGTGGTATCTGCGGCCACTTTCACCTGGCAGGAATACAGCGCGATCAGATAGCTGCCGGCGGATGTAAAGTCCAGTTTGGCCGCGTCGGCCACCTCATCCACGACCGTTGGCGCCACGGCGCGAACATCGCTGAATGACGGGACTGTCCCGGCGGTAGCCAGCTGCACAGGATAGAGTCGACGGGACCAGCGATTCGGTTGGCCATTGACCAGCTGATTCGACAGGCTGGTGATGCTGTCAGTATTGCTGCGAATATCCTGGCCGTTTTGCTCTACCTGCTGCGTTAAGGCAGTGACCGCAGCCGCTTCGGCTTTCTTCGCCAGCGCGGCATTTGTCGTGCCCAAATCGCTCGTCAGTTTCGTGATGGACTGACCCTGGCTGGTTATCCTGTCACCCTGCTGGGTAACAACAGACTGCAGCCCGCTCAGCGCCTCATTCGTACCAGCCAGGCCCGTTTCCGTCTGGCCAACCCGGTTAGTGAGCGATGTTAACGCGGCGCCCTGCGATGTCAGCGTGGCGCCCTGTTGCTCAACTTTCTGCGTCAGGGACGTCAGCGCGGCCGCATCGGCTTTTTTCCCGAGGCTGGTTTCAAGTCCACCGATACGGCTCGCCTGCGCGTTCTGCTCTGTCGTCAGAGAACTCAGTTCACCAGAAACAGCAGCTTTGTTGTCGTTAAACTGCGTCTGCAGGGACTCTCTGGCCTTAACTTCCGCCGAGATGGCGGTAACGCGCGCGGTTTTTTCCTGGTACAGCAGCCCGGAGGTGACTTTCTCCAGATCGCTCCCATCATAGGAGCCACGCATCTGCGCCGCCAGCGTGCTGCGTGCCTGCGCTTCGGCGGTCAGCGCGTTACTCAGCGTACTGCGCACATCCTGCAGAGCCGCCGTACTGGCGCCGGGTGCTGGCCGGCCAACGGCGATCCAGTCGAATTCGATAAAGTTGCTGGTATCCTGCTGGTTCGTCAGGTCCAGGCGAATACGATCAATGTTCCCTGTCCACGGAATATCACGCACCGTCAGGGTTGCCACCCCATCGGCATATTCCGGCTCAGCAACAATGTATCGCTTCGTGTTATTGAAGTTTTCGCCGGCAGACACCCAGCGGATCTCACCCGCCCAGACGGGTTTGCCGGTTTTACGAAAGCGCAGCATGATGAAACGGTACGCCGCACCATCGACAGCCAGCCCGCCAGGAGAGGTAATGTACGGATCGGTGGCGCTGTCCGCCGGGCGTAACCAGCCATCCTGTGACACACCCGGTACGCCGGCGCTGCCGGTCCAGCCCTCGGTCGTCTGATTGTTGAAATGCCAGATAACCTGCGAGTCGAACTGGATATTAGCGCCGGCAGCGAGGCTGGACATTTCCCGCGCCAGATTTTCATCGGCGGTCTTCATCACCTGAGTCAGGCTCTCGATACTCGCCTCAATCCCCTGCGTTGCCGCCAGCAGTTCATCAGCGGCCTGTGACGCCTTCGCGTTAACATCGGCGATACGATCCGCGGTCTCCTGCTTCACCGCACTGGTCAGCGTGGTGTTGACCTGAGACAGCGACTGCTTCAGGCCATTTTCGGCAGTCTTTATCTGCGCATTCAATGCGGCATCGCCATCGGCCAGCGTTTTGCTGACCCTGGCAATCTCCAGGTCGATGGTGGCGTTGATTTCCGCAGCGGTATCAGTGACTGACTGTCTTACCTGGGTGATGCTGTCGGTCAGCGACTTATTCACAGTTGCGATCTGCTTGTTCGCATCTGCGACGGCGGATTTTGCCTCCTGAACGCCTTTGTTTGCCTGAGCCAGACCAGAATCGAGAGCCTCATTGACCGAGGTGATCTCATCCGTGATGGTTTTATTCACGGTGGAGATCTTCCCGTCAACATCAGCAGTGATGCTTTTCGCCGATGCATCAATATCCTGGCTGACCTGCTTCGCCTGGTCTTCGGCTTCCTTACGCAGAGCTTCAGCGGTCTGCTCCAGTTCCTGCTGCGTATTGCGGATACCTTCCTGCGTTTCGCTAATGGTGCGCTGCGTTTCCTCCCAGGCAGCCGTATCCTTGATCGCGTCGGTCAGGTTTTCGTAGTAGTCATCAAAGTTATCGCTGGCCATCCCCTGGACCCAGCCGGTCCACGGGCTTTCATTGCCAAGACGATCCACAAGGCGCGCCCGGTACCAGAATTCGGCGCCCATACTGAGGCCCATCTGCTGATAGCTTTTCCCCGGATAGGCCACGTCTGATAACGGCATTGGCGCACTGCCGTCCTGATTTTTGCTGTACTGCAGTTCCGTGCGCAGCGTATCCCCGGAGCCGGTCGGGAACTCCCAGCTAACCTGGACCCCATGAACCAGCGAACGGGTTGCCAGCGCCAGCGGTGCCAGCGGCTCGCCGACCTTGCCGGTCAGGGTTTTCTCTTCGGAATACGCCCACCCGCTCGAAATCTCCGCCGCATTGATCGCGCGGACGCGAACCAGGTAACGACCGGCATAAATGCCGCTGACCTCAAACGAGGTGGTCGAGCTGCGCGGTACATTAATCCAGTTCCCGTCGTTACGGCGCCACTGCGCCTCGTAGGCAATAGCACCGTTGACCGCTGACCAGTTAACCTGCATCGTTTCGACGCTGATCCCCTGATTCACGACCGAGCGGGATGTGATGACAATATCGTCAGGAGGTGACTGGTTGCCCGCCGGCAATACGCTAACCGGGCGCTGGTCGATAATAGCGCCGGTATCGATGCGGGGGAATTTATCCGGGTCATGTGCCACGCCGGTGATCGTGAGGGTGGCATCGCTGTTCTCTTTTACCCCTGTAACCCGGTACTGCTGCAGGAAGAGGTCATCAGATTCTACGGCCCAGACGCATTCCCGTTCTGGCGTCTCACTGTACGCCGTTGTGACCGTAATCTGCCGGCGTCCGTTAACGGCCTGGATGGTCCGGCTCTGTGAGATCCCGGATGGCAGGTTTAGCTGGAGGCGGTCGCCAGGTTTGGCATCCACATCACGATCCAGCGTAATCACCCGGCCATTCACCGCGCTGATCCGCCCGCCATTGACCCGTCCGGCCAGCAACTCATCCGCCAGGGCAATGATATAACCGGGTTGAGGAATGCGACCGTCCAGCCCCACATCAAACTCAACGACCCGGTCTTTGTTGTTGGTCAGTATGCCCCACAGCCCCTTACGGTGGGCTTCGCTCTGGCGCGTACAGCCAATCGCGGTCATTTCGAGCTGGTTAAAACTGTAGCGGGAAACCAGTTCCGGGATAAACGCCGGCTCCATTGCATCAGCATAAGCATTATCCGGATCAGACCAGGAAACCAGGGCGTTGGTGTACCGAACCTGGCTGCTGCTGCTCGAATAACGGGGTTTGCCGACAATATTGGCGCGCGTATAGGTAAAATCGACATCACGCGGCATATCAGCCTGCACAACAATCTGCTCACCGTTCCAGCAAGTCATGCCCCGGAAAATGGCGGCAAAGTCTCGCAGCACGGTGTAAGCATCGTTGCGTTCCTGGACGTAGACGTTACAGGTATAGCGCGGCTCCATGCCGTCACCACCGCGCCCGTCAGGAACCAGCTGATCGCAGTACTGTGCAATCTGGTACAGCGTCCATTTCGAAATATTGGCGCTGCTCAGACGATTACCGAGACCAAAACGGTCAGCTGTAACAATGTCGTAATAGATCCAGGCCGGGTTATCCGTCCAGGCCCATTTAAACCCGCCGGTCCAGACGCCGGTATATTCGCGGGTTTCCGGATTGTAGTTATCTGGCACACGAATCACGCGCCCACGCGGCTCACAGGAAATTTGCGGAATGGAGCCATTAAACTGGCTGGAGTCGAACTCGATATAAAGCAGCGCGGTGTTGGGATAACGCAGCTTCGCGTCAATCACTTCGGTATAGCTCTGCAGCGTCATCACGTCGCCAGTTTTGACACTGTTTGCATCCGGAGAGATTTTACGCAGGCGTAGCGTCCAGGTACTGCCGGCATGGGGCAGATCAATACGATGGCTCCGCTCATAACCGGAGGTGGTTTTACCCGTGACAGCGGTTTCCAGCACCGTCTGCCAGGCGCCACCGTCGGTCTGCAGGTCAATCGCATACTTGACGGTATTGCCCACCACGTCGCCGTCATCTTCCTGTTTCATCAGGGACGGCCATTTCAGGCGGACACGAACGGCAGAAAGCTGGGTATTAGTAAAGGTATGGGTCCAGGCTGTCTTGCTGGAAACTTCCGTTCCCACACTGATTTCATTTTCAGTGCCGGGAATACCCTGAATATAAGTCTGAGCCTGCGTGCCGGGTCGAAATTCCCAGGACACGCCACTGAAGTTTTGCGAACCATCAGCATTTTCAAGCGGGGTGCCATCAAGATAAATATCTTTACCGGTTAAACCACCTGCAAATTCACCCTCACCTAATGCGAGCAGAATTTTGGCTTTCGCAACGGACTGTAAATCATCCGGCTGTTCCGTCGGTGTACGCTGCTTTGAGCCGCCACCCTTGCGCCCTTTAATTATGTTATTTGCCATATTACGCCCATAAAAAAAGCCACCGCAAGGTGGCCTGAATTGGATGGTTTACTGAATAAAACTTATTGCTGGTCTTCTACGTAAATACCGGCAGATATAATGGCGCCGCCAATTCGGCGTTTGCCATAAAGCAAAGGGACCGGGTATCCCTGAGAGGCAGTATTCGTCACGCCCCCAAAGGCGTAGGACGCTTTATTGTCAGCGGATTCTTTTCGTGCCAGGCCAGCTGGCTGTGGAGAAAGCATTTGAACGACGCCGCCGAGCATCATCGCAGCCCCCATTTTATAACCAAATGCTGACACGGGGTTGCCAGGAACAAAGTAAGAGCCGACAGCAGAGGCAACAATAATAACTGCTCCAAGAATTGTTTGAAGCAGTCCCGCCTTTTTACTACCAATTAAAACAGGAACAATTCGGATGACTTCACCACCAACAGGAAATCCTAAATCATCCTTCCCAATATTTTTTTCACCCTTAAATACCGCATAGGTTAGTCCACGCTCTTTGCTGGTAATCATGAATTTTTCGAAGCCTGGTATCGTTGCCGATAATGCCTGCCCTGCTTCATGAACAGTGCTAATTAAACGATAGTGAATTTTCCCAAAAGTTTTACCTAATACTCCAGAAAGTATTATTTTGGTCATTGTTTCTTTCATTTGGCACCTAACAGAAAAAAGCAGCATTTCAAATGCTGCTTTTTATTTAACCTATTTTTGTTTGTCTCCCTTGATTATTAAATCACACTCTTCTTTATTAAGATCGCCACTTTGACCTATACTCCTCTCTATCCTGCAATCACGGGCAAATTTCCTTACGCCCATCCTTGCATATTTATCACCATTGCTTGAAAGGAGTTGATATATAAAGTCATCGTCTGACCTATTATATCGTTGTTGTGCATCCATTAATGCCATCATGAATGCCATGCGTTTTACATAAATATCGACAGTGGCGCTTTCTTTTAATTGCGGATGGCGTGATAAATAATCATCAACTGTTCCCGCAAAAGTTGATGATGCCAGAAGTAATGTGGCTCCGAAGATAGCTTTTTTCATTCCCTATATCCTTTTGCTGTTTCAACAAAAGGTTAACATAGAGAATGATATCGAACGATTTTCATTGTCCTTTCCATCCAGTACCCACCATACGGCACGCGCTTGCTGAGATGGCCATACAGGTGATGCAGCAGCAGGTTCCCTTCCAGCAGAATCCCGGCGTGGTTCCACTTATCCGCCTGCACCTGCATGATTACCATGTCACCCGGTTGCGGTGGACCATCAAACTCACGGAACCCGCATTCATACCAGCAGTCCTGATAAAAATTGTCCGGATACTCCTTTTCCCACCACGGATAATCGACGCGGTAATCGTGCAGCTCGATGCCGTGGGTTTGCCGAAAATAGCTCATCACCAGGCCCCAGCAATCGTAGTGGCCCAGCACGAATGGTCGCTCGAGGAGCGGCAACTCACCACGCGGGTGGATGGTACGGAGATCGCCTTCTGGCCAGCTGATAATATGCCAGGGGAGAAGGGTCGCGTCGCATTGCGCTTTATCCAGTTCGCTCGGCTGGGTGGTGGCATCAGGATGGCTGTGAACAATACCGGTGATCGTTCCCCATTCTTCAACCTCCGCATAATCCTCCGGCGCCAGCACAAAATTATCTTTCGACTCTGTGGCCAGGTTCCGGCAGGGGAAATAACGCTCCGCTCGGCCCCTCTGGGCGACGAGGCCGCAGGCCTCGCGCGGATATTCTGCGGCCGCATGTTCCTGGATGGCCTTAATCGTTTTCTGACGCATATCAGCTCCTGATTAATGAAGTGCCGGGGAACCCGCCAAACGGCAGTTCGCTATTCTCACCATGACGTAATTTGCAGGCCGTGAGCGTTCCGTTGCAGACATCCTGCGACGGGTCATCAACTGGCTGATTGTCCCTGTCAAAATACCGGGTGCCGGCATAGTCGCACCCGTTACCGCTGCGGTATTGATTGCGGATACACCAGGTGCAAATCGCATGCAGCTGGCGAGTGGGGATCATCATCCCCTGCAGGGCAAACGGGCTGGAGAGAGTAAATTCCACCTTCTCATCGTCTTCATAATGCTTTACGTCGATGAAGAAAAGGCGCCGTTTCTCCTGCGTCGGATCAGCTGAGGCATTCCCTTCCGGAAAGTTCTTCGCATCGAGATACTGTTTTTGCGTGTCGTGGATGACAACCCGCGCCAGAGCCAGATCGTCGTAATGAAGACAGAGCGCGGATATCTTTCCGTCGATATTCCCTACCCGCAGCGTTGGCTGCGCGTCGCTGCCAGTGGTGGATGACTCGATCCCTTCGATTTCACATGGCCAAGCTTTATACTCCCGCCCCTGCCACCAGATGCTTTTCGCCGGCAGCTTATCCAGGTCGCCGCCAGCGGCGAGGATTTCGGCTGCAGTATGGGGAACGTTATAGCCGTGGAAATACAAAACCTCATCCAGGCCAAACGCCTGGCCATCGATCTCCAGGAGACGCACCTCATCGCCTGGCTCTAACTTCTGATAATTCGCGTTAAGGCTCATGGTTTAAATGCCTGAATAAAAGTGGCTGAAAGTGAGTAATTTCCGCCGCCCAGCGGCACCGGTTTATATTGTTCGCAGCGGAAAAGCCCCACCTCTTCCAGAGGCGGGGTCCACTGAAACGCGCGGGTGCCGGCATGACGGTCGAAGAACTGCTTAATCGGACGGATATAGTCCTCCGTACCGACAAAACTCAGCTCCCAATCCTGTGATCGGGTGTTAATACCATCGCCGGATACCTGCGTATACCCGTCACCGAACTGCGCCTTCCGGACACGAAAGTTAACGGTCTGCTGGGGATTAACCCGCGGACTCCAGGTGAATATCTCAATAGCCATTAGCGTTGCCCTTTAACTGCATTCCAGACCATCCCGCCAGGGCGCATATCCTGCGCCATCAGCTCCCTGTATTTTTTCTCCACAAACGAGCCGATCTGCTGGCCAAACTGCTCAAAACCAGACGGCGCCTGCGTTGAGGTGTTTCCGCCTTCAATCGTGATATAGACTTTTGGCCCTTCCGACGCGCCGGCGTTCTGACCACCACCGACAGCGCGTACACCCAGCGAACCATCGCCGGCACGCGTCAGTGGCATGATGGCCTCCGGCCCGGCCTCGCCAAATACGCCGGCCCCTTTTGCGAAAGCGAAGAACTGCGGAGAGTCGTAGACCTGGTTGCTGTATGCGCTCAGCGACGGCGAGTCGTAAACGCCGCCTTTGGCGTTGAACTGGAAGTTACTGGCGGCATTCTGGATCGCCGTCCCCGAGCCTGCGCCCGCAGCGCCCGTGACAACGCTGGTCGCGACGCCCACCACGCCCATAATGGTTTGCATGACGGAACTGGTGACCAGCGCCTGAGCGGCCATATCAACGAGGTTTTTTATGATCGACTGCGTGAGCGAGGAAAACAGGTCAGCCATGTTCTCCTTAAAGCTTCTCGTCCGCGTCAGCATGCTCGTCAGGAAGTTGCTTGAGCGCTCATGGGCCGTTTCAAATAACCCGACGGCCAGGCTCTGGAATTCTCCCTGTGATCGGTATAACTCCAGTGACGTCTGATACTGCGCATCGGCGGATTCTTTCGTCGCCTTCTGCATCAGCATTTCGTACTGTTCTTTGCTGATCGCGCTGCCCTGGTAGTACGCCTGCAGCAATGCCTGCCGCTGCGCAAGCTGATTGCGCAGCGAGACCAGTGGATCAACTTCGCCGGCGATATCCAGTGCCGGCGCAGCGATTTCATCGGCATGCGCCTGCAGCAGCTCTTTCGCAGTATCTCTGGCCAGCGTTATTCGTGCGGCCTGGTACTCTTTTTCATCAAGAAGGCGGGCTTTGAAAAGCTCAGCCAGGTCCCGGCTGGCTTCCTGCTCTTTTCGCAGAGTTTCCTGGGCGGGGGAATACTGCGCGGCCAGATCCAGTCGCTGTTTCTGGTAATTCTCTGCGTTCATTAACAGCGTGCGCTGCAGGTCAGCATCACTGGCGCCATTTTTCTTCGCCGCTTCCTGCAGCTCCCTGTTACTGTCCTTTTCCTGCAGGTTAATTCTGGCCAGGCTGGACGCATGGGCTTCTTCAATTTGCTGCCGCAGCGTTTTGAACTGGTCGACCTTGGACTTACTGCCTTTCCCCGTGCCGGTACCGCCATCGCCGCCCCAGGGATTTCCATCTCCGGTCTCTTTGGGGGGCGTGCTTAACGCCCCTTTCAGATCGTCCGTAAGGGAGGTTATTTTTCCCGATAAACCCAGCTGAGCCAGTGTTTTTGCATCACTGACACGCTTAATGTTTTCCTCGGTTTTGCGGAGTCCCTCGTTAACGCTATCGAGATCCGCCCGTGCACGCGCCTGGCCTTTTGTTACCCCTTCCAGTTGGCCGAAGGGGTCAAACGCTTTCAGGCTGTCGATACGACTGTCGGCATCCTGAATCTCTTTCATCAGCTGGTTACGCTGCACGACCTGGTTTTCGTACTGATCCTCTAGGTCGAACTGCTTCACATTTAGCTGGTTAAGCGAGAGGCGCATCAGCGCTTCACTGGTTTCGACTACGGCATCTTTTAAATCAATGGCTGACTGCCTGGCCTCCTTTGCTTTCTCATGAAAGTAAAGGAGGCCCGAACCGGCCAGCATCGCGGCGCCGAACGGACCACCGATTAAATTTAATGCACCTCTTGCCAGCCCCACCGCAACGGAGGCCGCGCGAGCTGATATCGACAATTGCCGGTTTGCCGCCGCCAGTTTCAGTTTCGCCTGGCTGGCCAGATTGGTTTGTTCAGTTTCCTGTCGGATGAGGCGGGTAAACTCATCCTGGTAACTGATATTCATCCCGTACTGTTTAGCCGTCCGCTCCATCTGCCGGTAGTGGCCAAACTCAGCGTCGTTCTGTTTCAGGATGGCAGCTGTCGAATCCAGCGTTTTGCGGGCAATATCCGCATCAGCCTGCGCCCGTGCTTTTACCGCCGCCTGGCTTTCCCGCCAGGCCGCGATATTCTCCCGAAGCCCTGCAGTCAGTTTCGTGGATAACACGGGGATCAGGCTGTAAAGCGCCACGCTGGAGACGGTGTTGAAATTGTCTGCCAGGCTGTTCAGTGCCTCCGTGGCAACCTGAATCCCGCTGCGGAGTGGCCCGTTACTGCTCTGGCCGATCTTAATGACCATCCCTTCAAACGCACTGCTCAGCCCCAGCAAATCGCCGTTCAGGTTGTTAACCCTGATGGATGCCTGCTCATGCGCCGTTTTGGTACCGGTCAGGGAAGCGGTTAGCTCATCAAGCTTTGAACGGTTCTGGACCAGGATAGACGCCGCATTCAGGTTCTCCACGCCAAACAGTTTTACGGCCTGGGCCGTGGAGAGATTTTTCCCGGAAAGATTGGTCAGCGCCTGGCTGAGACCAACCACGGACGGCTTGAGGCTCTTGTCCGTGCCCTTTTCCAGATTCAGGATGACGTTACGCAGCGCCGTGCCGGCTTCACCGCCTTTAATTTCACGCTCTGCCAGCACCTGAATCGCGGCATTCAGCTGCTCAAAACCAACGCCGGCCTGTGCGGCTGCGACGCCACCATTTTTAATGGCGGCCGCTGTATCCACAATCTCCGACGACCCGTACTTCGCGCCGGCGGCCAGGACGTTGATATAACGATCCGCCTCCTGTGCGCTCGCCCCGTACTGGTTTAAGGAGAGCGCCAGCGTTCTGGTCGCATCGGGCAGCGTTGTGCCGGCGGCCTGCGCCAGGATAAGCGCGCTGTTCGTAGCCTTCTGCAGTCCATCGGACGTTTTTAAAAGCTCCGGTTTAGCCGACGCCATCAGCTTTAGCGCCTCGGCGGCCTGGCTGGCGCTGTACTCTGTCGTGCGTCCCATTTCCTGCGCAGCCAGATCCAGCGCTTTCATTTCAGCAGTAGTCGCACCGGTGATGGCCTGCAGGTCTGATAATGCCTGTCCATATTGTCTGGACGTGGTGACGATCGTACCGATGGAAATGCCGGCTCCTGCCAGCCCCGCCAGCCGGCTGGCCATCCCGGATATCGACAGACCGACCTTTTTATAGGCGTCCTCCGTCTTTTTCGCGTCCGCCTGGGCATTACGGTTGAACCGTCGTGACTGGTTCTCCGCATCGCCATACGCTCCCAGCAGCTGGGATTTAAAACTGGCTGCGTTCAGGTGCAGCCCGACCGCTAAAGATGCGACGTCTGCCATTACATTAATGCCCTCATGACTGCCGCGCATTCATCATCGACCCGGGATGGCGCAGGTGTGGTTTCGGTAGGTGGCGCGTTTTCATCGACAGGACGGCGGAAAGTGCCTTGTTTCAGGAAGTAGGCTCGCCAGTGGTACAGAGTGTTGGCCGGCAATGCGGCAATTTTGGATGGGTCAGGCTCGCCCCAGCGGTCGGCCAGCCAGAAGATCAGCTCCAGCCAGGGCGAGTCACTCAGTTTTTTTCCGCTTCCTCCAGCTTGCCGATTGCGTGTTGCTTCACTTTTTCCACAGCGGCCAGCAGTTCGGGGTTTTCATGGGCCTTCAGCAGCTCGGCTGCCGTGGGTTTAAATTCATCCGGAATGGCCGTTCCATCCGGCTGAACCAGTGCATCGATGACGATCTGAATGACTTGCTCCGATGCCTCGCGCGCTGCGCCAGCTTTTGCGGTTTCAGCCATTTTCTCTTCGTAGCTGATGAGGTAATCCCCGGTCAGGCGGCGGATGAATACGGTGGCGCCAAATAACTCGGTTTTAATGACGGTTGGCTCCGATTTAAGCAACGCGGATTTCAGCGTGGACAGGTAATCTTTATCTTTCACAGGTAGTCCTTAAAAATAAAAAGCCACCCTAAGGTGGCTGTTTACAGGTTAAGTTAATCAGGCGCCGCCGGAGACAGCCACGGTTCCCCAGGTGATCTTGTTCTGTTTACCCTGAACAGTGATCTGGATGACCTCATTCGCCGGAGCGGCGATTTCATTCATCTGCCAGCCGGACAGCGCCAGGAGCATCGTCGCGGTTCGCTTGTTGGGTAATTCGACGTATAACTGGATGGTCTTGCGGGCCTCTGCTGCGTTCAGCAGCGCGGCAAAATCGGTATTGCCCGGATCATCAATGAAGCCCAGCGACTTTTCAGGCCCGTCAGGCAGATCGCTGATGGACTGTTTCTGCTTATCCAGTAACGTGGTGCAGTCGACAAAGCCCCCCGTCTGCCCCATTGCACCCAGCGCTTTACAGTTAATCAGCGGTTTCAGCGCTGACGTGGCAGCGCCAGGCTCCCCGTATTTCACAATGGTGCCCGCCGGCAACATCGCATATTCAGGCGAAGTTTTATCAGCCATGTTTCTCTCTCTTTTTATACGGCAGCGGATGCTACCTGTTTTCAATGCCGTTTCGGATTTCCACGGTTAACACGCGCAAAACGGTCTGGAGGTTGTAATCCAGGGCGGGTCGGATAAAGGGGTCTGCAACCTGTTTAACCGTGCCAAACTCCTGCGCCAGCGCCTTCATATGGTGCTGCTTGCTGGGGCCGACACGGAGCGTTACAACCGCGTTCCCTTTACCCTTGCGGGTGGAAGAGCGGATTTTGATTGAGTCCCGCATGTGCGGCCCGGCGGACGTTTCGTCAAAGCCGGCATGCTGCTTCATATCTTCCTCGACGACCTTTAGCGCTTCGCGCCCGGCATCCCGCAATACCTTCGTCGCCACTTTTTCGCCCAGGGCCATTAACTGCCGCTCCAGCTCATCCAGCCCTTTAACTTCCATTCGGATCACGAGGAGTCCTCCACGTAGTGAATGATGAAATCGCGGGTCAGGCGATACTGAATGCGACGATTCGTCAGCTGGTTTTTATCCTGGTGGATACCGCCTCGCTCCACATACTGAACCGGGATACCCTCCAGCTGGCCATGAACGACGGACTTCAGTTCCGTCCAGATTTTTTTATCCAGCTGCAGCAGTGAGGTGTAATCATCGAGACGGTACAGATTCACCTGGATACGGGCAGATACGATCCCCGTTCGCAACATTCCCGAGACCATCTCCGGGTCAGAGATACGCTGAAAGGTCGCTCCTTCCTGGACCATGTCCGGCAGTAAAAGCGGATACGCATTCATGCCGGTGATGCGCTCCAGCGCACCCTTAATCGCCAGCTCTATCATGCCGCCCGTCAGCCTCCCCCGTGATAATGATCCGGTCTGTTTTGCGGTCGATATTCCGGACGGTATAAACCAGATTTTTCGTCGTGATTTTCCAGTCAATATCAACCAGCACGCCCGGATAGACCGTAAACAGGCAGGTTTCCACCACTTGCTGCTGATCCAGCGTGCGGACTTTTCGCCCCGATACCAGCTCCCGTTTTGCCCACGCTTTTCCCGATTCAACCTGCTTTTCCGGTAGCGGTTCGCCCAGCGGCCCACGACCGGACTGAACGTAGCTAATTGCAATGCGACAGTTCATATCACCCGGTTTCAGGCTCATAGCGTATGCTCCTGCAGGGGGAAAAGAAGATGCCTCACCGCAGCGGTTTCCAGCCACTGTCCGGTATGGCCATTCAGATACGCATCGCTGACCAGAAACTGAATGGCCAGCCGGATATCTTCATCCGCGATAAATCCGCGGACGGTCTCCGGGAGTGCCTTCAGCTCTTCATCACTGGTGACCAGCTTGCAGTAATAATCACGCTCGATGCTCCGCTGCGCGGCGTTCACCATTTGCGTGAGCATGGCGTCATGCTCCGTGAAATCCAGTTCCAGGCGTAGCTGGGTTTTCACATCATCCAATGTCAGTATCAAAATCGCTGTCTCCCGGCTTCGGTTTCAGCGCACGTTCGGCATCCTCCGGCCATACCGCGATACGCCGCTTAACCAGTTCTTCGGCGCGCGATCCTTCAAAGCACGCGATATCTCCACGGGAATAACGGTGGTGCGGCCCAAGGAACACAACGGATTTACGCTCTGCCTGTGCGACCACGGTCGCATGGTTGTCCTGTGTGCCTGTTTCTTCCGGCTCCACTGCTTTATTTTTCGCAGCCATAACATTCTCCTGAAAAGGAAAAGCCCGCATATGCGGGCCGTATTTACTGAGGGATGGGTTAGAACAGGACGCCGGTACCCAGCACCAGGCCTTCCGGATGACGGAAGCCAATATCATGCTCAGTAACAACACGGATTAGCGACTGGTTACGGGAAAACGCAGATACCAGGGTGCCATCGGCATCGATGTAAGAGGCTTCCTTCGAGAAGTCGACTTTCATATTGCCGTCTTCAGCGATAACCACATCATTGAAGTCAGCAAAGTAAATCTCAGTCTCCTTACCCCCGGTCCCCAGATTCGCAGGGATCGCGCTGGTACGCTGAACCGGATATCCTTTAAGTAATCCCTGAGCCATTTCCGGATAGACTTTGTTGCCGTTGCCGTCACGCAGCCCAAACAACTTCATATAGGTACGGTTCGACATGCCCCAGCCGCTGCTGATCATATTGCTGTTGCCGTCCATCGCCATCAAAATGATCTTGTCCAGGTACTCGTCAACCGTGTTCAGGTTGATCGCTGCATCAGCTTCCCACGGCAGCAGGCGGTTCCACTGCGTCGCGCGCGCCTTCATACCAATCGGTGTATCGCCGGTACCGTCATCGCGCATAAAAGCTTTATCCTCACGCACTGAGATGGCGGTCAGAATATCCTGCAGGACCAGTTGCTCGACGTTGAATCCGGCGCGGCCAATCAGTGCATTGGAAATAGGCACCATCGCAATCAGAGTTTTCGCCGTAAGTTTTACATCATCAAAGCGTGTTTCTGATGTCTTGGCGTCTTTGTTTTCTCCTGTGTAGCTTGCCGTTGCTCCACCGGCCACGCGTGGTAGCGTCATATTACCGTTAGGCAGCGGAACGGGACGGGCACCCAGCTTGCGGACGATGGTTCGGTCGCTCAGTAGCTCGATCACCTCACTGTGGAGGTTCTGCGGAATAAGCACACCACCGGACGCCGCTGCGGTGGAAATGGCCATCGATACGGACTGGTCATTCAGCTCTTCTGAAGCGAATTTTGCCGCGTCCTGCAGATTCCCTGCGCCTGCGGCGACAGACATAACCAGTCGGGTCATGCCAGCACCGGTGTACTGTTTCGGCTCCTGCTTAACAATAATGCCGGGGGCCTGCTGAGTCGCTTTCACGGGTTTTGCGACCAGCGCCGCAGCACGTTCGGCGGCTTCCAGGCGTTCAATTTTGGCGCTGATATCAGTGAACTGCTGCTGCAGGTTCGCAAACTCCGTCAGCTGCTCCGCAGTCAGCGTGCTGCCGCTGGCGTCAATGGTTGCCAGGGCCTGAACCTGTTCGTTGATACCCGCACGCTGACGACGCAATTCTTCAATATGTGGCATTTTATTTCTCTCTTTTTAGACATAAAAAAAGCAGCCTGCTGGCTGCTTAAGGTGACGCGGTTTGTGTTTGCGCCGGGTTACATTTTGGTTTGCAGATCCATCGCGGCTGCCTGCATCTGAATGGAGGTTTTTTGACGGGGTTGCTGATACTTTGCCGCGATAGTATTGATCGCCGCCTGGGGGTCAGAGACTTCATCCGCCAGGCCGGCAGACACAGCGCCAGGGCCAAAATACAGCCCCGCCTGCGTATCAATGACGGCCTGCTGCTTCAGGCCACGATATTCGGCCACCGACCCCGTAAACGTCTCGTACATTTCGTCGATCATGCCCTGGAACATACCCAGCGACGCTTCACTCAGTGGTTCATGTTGGGTGCCGTTATTTTTGTTATCTCCCCGGTAAATGGTGGTGAACGTCAGCCCCATTTTTTCTTCCATCTTCGACGTATCGAGGTGCTCCATGATCACACCAATCGACCCCACGCCACTGGTCTGGCTGACGATGATTTTGCTGCAGGCCGATGCGATGAAATACGCGGCGGAGTACGCGCTGTAGTTCACAATCGCCGTGATGGGCTTCGTGTCGCGAGACTGATAAATGTAATCGGCCAGCTCCTTGCACCCCACCGCTGCGCCGCCACCGGAGTTAATATCCAGAACGATTTCGCTGATTGAGGGGTCGTTTAACGCCGCCTGCAGCTGCCCGCGGATCCGCTCGTAGCTGGTCAGCTCGGAGCACATCGCCGTAATCTGCCCCCGGCGTGGAACGAGAATGCCGTGAACGGGGATCACCGCCACCCCGCCGGTGGGCTGGACCTGCTCAGCAGCAGGTGATTTACCCGGATTCAATGCCATCTGAATGGCGGCATCTTCGGTGATTCCCTGAATACGGGGGATGAGCACCGCTTTCACGGAGTCCATTGTTTGCCGCGTCACGTAATGCGGCACGCCAAAGACCATATCTGCCAGGTGCGGCAGGTTAATTAATTTCGTTGTCATGTTGTCTTCCAGGTCATCCCGCGCGGCGGGAAATAATCAGGCTCTGGCCAGAAGGGTTTCGATTTCGGCCAGCTGTTTTGCTGTCGGCGATTTATCGCCAGGAAGGATCTTCGCGCTGTCGACCATATTGAGCGGCGTCAGGTATTTATCCCCGCCGGCAATTGGCGGCAGATTCTCCATACGCCGGATATCGTTAGTGGATAGCCATCCCCACTGGCGGCCCAGCGCATAAGATTCATAGCGTGATTTCTGATCGCCTCGCAGCAGCCCGGAAACATTGAACTCGATGTACAAATCGCGGCGTTCGCTGGGCAGAAGCAGATCGCGCTGCAGCGCACCCTCATGGCGTTTCAGCCAGGCCAGCAGCGTATACATCACGAACTGCAGGCCCTGGTGCTCGATGTTGTTGTTGGTTGCTTTCGCCAGCATCTGCACCATATGTGGCGGGATTTTATAGAGCCGGCAGACCTCTTCCACGCCCCACTGCCGCGACTGTAGCAGCTGCGCCTTTTCGTTATCCTGCGACAGTTGTTTGTAGCTCATACCCTCCTGCAGCAATGCCACAGAGAACATATTGTGAATACCGGAATGGCGCTCGGTCCATTTCGCCAGCAGGCGATCAATAGCATCCTGGCTTTTAATGGTCGCAGCCTCTTTCGGACGCTCTATCACCCCGCTCATCGTTGTCCCGCGCCGGAATGTCGCGGCCGCATGCTCCTCAACCGCCAGATTCAGCCCCAGAACATCGGCGTTCGTCTGAATTGGGGAACTGCCGATATAGCCATCCAGAGAAAAGACCTTCACATGGTGCATCATGCGCATCGGCAGAATTTCGCCGACTTCCGGGAGTTGGTAATACGGCATACCGTCCGGCCCTTTCAGCACTATGACCTTTTTCGGGTTAATGGGGATCAGCTCTTTCGGGTAGCCTTTTCCGTCCCGTTCGATGATTGAGTAGCAATTTCCCTCAAGCCCCAGCAACCCCTGCTGCTGCTCGAAATACTCGAATGAGGTGTCTTTCCTGTTGGGCTGGGAGTGAATCAGGTCATAAACCGGGTGGTCCGTCGCACGCTGGCGCCCGCCATTTTTATCCCGCCGGTAGAGTTCGCACGGCAGCTGCGCGACTGACTCCGCCAGGAGGGTGACACAGGCCCGGACCGCTGAAAGTCCAAGAGCGGTTTCCGGCGTGATTATGATGCCAGTTTTGCTCTGGCTTGAACGAACCCCGCCCAGCATGGCTTCCCAGAAGCTATTACCCGAGTATTGTCGGCCCCTGAACATCTGGGGTAGGAACATTATTTACCTCCGCCATTGCTGATGCCGGAGGAAAAGGCCCGGGTTGTCATATATGACCAGCCCAGACAAATAATCCCTCCTGTTATCAATCCCACTGATGGAGAAATAAGCCAGGCACCTGCGGATAACAATCCAGCACCAGTGAGGCCGACAATAAAACTCAGAACTGAAATTAGCATGCTATATCTTCCTCATCGTATACGGATGTCATCACTGAACTGTTGAGCATGGCGCGCCCCAGCCCCATCATTAAACCAACCGCACCATCTATCTTGTTCTGCCGCCCTTCTTTCCCGGGACGCACAATATCGTCACTTCCGGGAAGGTACTGGCCGACGATATTGGAAATACACCAGTTCATGACAGGGTGTCCGTCATGATGGAATCTCCCCGAGATGAGCGCAGCCTCAATCTCTCTCATAGAATCACTCATATGGGTAAAATTTTGTCTTATCTCGACAGGCTCAAGCCCCTCTTCCTCAAGCATGTGACGTAATGAAGTCGCGCCATAAGGATCAATGGGGCATTGGGCAATTTTTACGGTATTCCGCAGCTTCAGGATCGTTTCAAATATCAGCCTGTAATCAACTTCGCCACCATCGGTCGGGATCAACTTACCCTGCCGGACAAAGGACTGATAACGTTCTGCGGTACTTTTCAGCGCGGTCTCCTGCGAGTAAATGGTTTCTTCTGGTGCCCAGAACAGAGGAGAAACACAGTAAAAATGTGTTATTCCGTCTATTTCACGACGAAAAACTGGAACCACGGCATTGAGGTCAACTTTCGAGGCCAGATCTATACCCAGCCAGCATTCTTCCCCTTCAAAATCTGACAACTTAAGGTTTTTATCGGCTGCATCCATCCATTTTCTCAGGTCGTAATAAGCTGATTTTGCGCTTACCCAGCGATTGAAATGCTTGGTCAGAATCTTGTTTGTCTGCCCGGGCGTCGACATACCCAATAATTGTTTAGCCCGGAGAAAATCTGCTTTTACCGAAATGCCATAGTTGGGGTTTGCCTTGATTAATGCCTCAGGAGTCGTCCAGTCATCATCGTCATCAAGGCCATAAATCAGCCCAAATATGGTTTCATTTTCCTCGCCATTACGGGTTCTCCGCAGGATCTCGACAACCTGAGTACGCTTTTCATAGCAAGGGGATGTAATGTCATAGCCGGCGGTGGTGATGATCAGTGTCATCGGTTGTTCACGAGCCCCCATACCGGTGGTCATGGTAGTGTAAAGCGCATCAGTAGTATGTTCGTGATATTCATCAATGATGGCGCATGATGGCGAATCACCATCCCCCGGGTCACCGATCACAGGAGCAAAAACCGAACCGTCAGGGCGCGTCATTTTTTTTGCCCAAGGTTTTATCGAGAATTTTTGCCGCAATGCCGGCAGCTTTTTCACCATTTGCAGCGCCGGAGAAAATACCTTCCATGCCTGTTTTTCAGTCGTGGCGCCGCAATAGACTTCTGCACCATGCTCGCCATCTGCACAAAACATATAATTTCCTACAGCAGCGGCAATAGCGGATTTCCCGTTCTTCCTGGGCACCTCGATATAGATTTCAGAGAAACGACGCAGGCCTGTCTTCTTGTGTACCCATCCAAACGGTACGCCAAGAGCGAACTTCTGCCAGGCTTCAAATTCAATCCGGAGTTTACGCCGGGCCCATTCCCCTGAGGTATGAGGCATTTTCTGGGCAAAACGAAGAAATCGTTCTGCTTTGTTTTTATCGAAGAGGTAGGGCCAGTGGGGATCCTTTGCTCGTTCGAGGTCGTCCAGATGTCTCTGACAGGCAAGTACCGTTAACTGACACGCCAGAATCTTCCCGCCAACGATATCCCGCGCATACTGGTTCGCCGCATTGACGTTCGGATAGGTAGCCATCAGTCAAACTCATCGAATTCATTCCCGTCATCGTCCGGATCCTTTTGTCCGCTGGTCATGCGAAGACGACTGAGCGGATCTAACCCCAACAGAGAGCCGAGGCGGGCAAGCTGGGAAACCGAGTCATTCCGGACATTAACTGCAGGGTGTTTTTTCAAGCCCCCCATTTCACTTTCTGAGGTCAGTCCGCTGGCCAGCATTTTTTCGGCTTCGAGCATCAGATGAAAAGCATTGCAGTAAGCCAGCAACAAAGGTGCGTCCTCCAGCTCAAACACCCCTCGGTCGATGAGTATTTTGCTTTGCGTCTTCCACATTCTTATTGCCGCCTCCCCCATTAACTCAGCGGGAGGCGCAATACGTGTTAATTTGCTTTTTTGCCCGGTGGGTAAAGTGGGTTTTCGGCCACCACCGGACGATCGAATTCCTCCGGCCATAAACGTTCCTTTGATAGATGAAACCTTCCGGAAAAAAGTTTCTTATTTCTGGCGTGTAAAAATAGACTTCAACGGGCAGTCCCGAAGCGCGAAAGGGGTCAGGGATTTGCTCCCCCCTACCCCTGGCTGCAGCTGCATCTGTCGAGGTGGAGGTCGTCATTCCGGCTGCGCCGGCGGCGAATACGGTTCGCACTGCGTGGGCCGGCGTATCTCAGACGTTCAATGAACACCAGTTGTTATACCGGCGATCAGGATCCTGTCGCGGTAGCGGAGCCTCCATCGGCCTGCAGTACGCTTTCTGGTAGCCGTTCATCTAATGGCTGGTTCTCGAACACCTTCATCCCAAACTGACCGATCCAGGTGCTGACTGAGTTGATGTTCCCTGCGATGAAGTCGGTCACCTCGGCGATCAATCCTTTAACGACGACATCCGTACTCTGACGCCAGTAATTCTCAATCGCGACCAGCAACGGATCGGAACCATTACTGACAGATTGTTCACCTACGCTATACGTTTTTTTCTTCGCGCTATCGGTGATACATCGCAGCTGGCTGGTCTGGACGGCCCCAGCCTCTGCAGCGATGACCTGCATCGTCAACGTAGCCACTTTGTTCCTGTCTGCATCAGCGCTGGATGCATAGAACATGGAAAGCGTCAGATCCGTGCGTTGATACATCATTGCTTACCTCCACGACGATGACGTGAACGGCGACCACCGGGAACCATTGTCTGTTGTTCCTGCACCAGCTCCCCCTCTAAAGGCTCCTGATCCAGTGCAGGTGATGAAACAGGGGCCGGAGCAATATCATGTGCAATCGTCAGTTTCAGCAGTGGGCGGCCGCCCTGGACATGCTCAAAATGGATGCCATGTACGGCTTCATTCATTCGTGACTGACCATCCGTCTCCAGAACGGTCAAAACGCCATCAACGTATTCAATTTTGAAACTCTTCATCGGGTTCTCTCTGTTGCTGTTTTCTTGCTGTGGCAGGTCCAGCACAATGACTCCAGATTAAAGTCATCATCGGTACCGCCATGAGCTTTAGGAATGATGTGGTCGACACTTGAGGCTTTCGTGGCAATACCGTCTCGCCTGCAGTTCTGACAAAGGTATTTATCCCTCTTCATGATACGGGCCCGTTTAATTTCCCACGGTCGACCATAACCACGTTCCTGCCGAGTTTTTCCGGGCTGATAGTTACGCCAGCCATCACCAGCGTGTTGCTGCCGGTGGATCTCACAGTATCCTCCGACATCATTGGTCACAGCCGTGCATCCTCTGTGCCGGCAAGGTCGTTTAGCTCGTGGCGGCATAAACATCCTCGAGCATGAGTTGAGGGAGAAGAGTTAAAGCGGTACTGTCGATGGGAAACTCTGAAACGGGCAGCGATGAGCATGACAATCCGTCACACTCAATCGCCACCAGCTTCTCGTCTACGTATGCAATTTTTAAGTTCTTCATCGCGTTACCTTTTGCGAATAAAAAAGCCCCGCAGATGCGAGGCTATACAGTCGATATCCCCACAAAGGGATAAACACCATCTTATCCCTTGCTGGGGATAGACGTTCTTACTGATTCGTAAATCCGCTCACAGGTCATTCCTGCTGTGTAGCGTTCGTCAGCGATTGCAGCATACCGTCGAGCTTCTTCTGCAAGGTTTCCAAGCATGTCGGCGAGCACTCCGGCGGTGGCGCCGGTTGTTTTGCTTCTGACGGTAGCGGCGAGACTTGCGGTGTGGCTTGCGGCGTCCAGGCGGGTGGCAAGTTTTTTTGCCTGCTGCCGCAGCTGGCTAACAGTATCAGAGAGATTAGCGGCAGCAGTACGCGCTGCAGCTGTTTGCGCTTGAGCATTTTTTACGGCCTCATCGCGGGCGATTAAACGCCCCTGTTCAATCATCCGGGCGGCGGTTTGCGCGTTAACCTCCTGGGACGATTCGGCGCTATCACGTTCTGCCCACCGCTTTTCCCATGCCCGATCGCTCCAGGCTAAACCAGCAACAAAGGCACCAGCAATAATCATTACGGCGATAGCTGGCTTTAAGTAGGCTGCACTCACTGATCAATCCCCCAGCAAGTCAGCGCACTTTCCTGATCACGGCGTGTTACCTGCCCGTAGCAGTTATTAGAGCGCACCCGGCAATCCTTCCCTCCGTCTTTAATCCACCAGCGAATCGCTTCACATGCGCCTTTACGATCACCGGCGTTAATCCGCTGATAGAACGTAGACGGGAAGCATTTACCGGGCCCGATGTTGTATGGACAGAACGAGGCAATGCCTACTTTTTGTGGTGGGGTCAAAGGGACATGGATATTCCGATCCACCCATGCCAGCGCTTTGTCGCGCTCTATCGCGTTTACCTGATCACATTTGGCCTGGGTCAGTTTCATACCCTGAGTGACGGGTTTACCATCTATACGGGTGGCCCCGCGGCAAATTGTCCAGATCCCCTGACTGCCATCGCGATACGCTGTAAGGCTGTTTCCTTCTTTCTCATCAAGGAACTGATCCATCAATGTTGGAGCCGACGCACCAGCAGCAATGAGGGCCAGCATGGTGACGCTGAGCTTATTCCTCAACTTTGACGCCATAGCCATTCAATCTGTCCTCCCTTTCCTTTCGTCGGTAATACCAGTTGACCCCGCAGGTAATGACAGTGCATGCAATACCGACAATGATCGCCCAGTCACTCAGGGTCAGCCCCGCTATTTTGTCGGCCAAAATCCATACCTCTGTTTTGACTGCCCCGGCATATGCCTTAGTGGAAACACCGCAGCCCGTCAGTGCGGTCCCGGTGCCGTATGAAAGTCTGCTATATATGGTGCTCATTCTGGTCATAACCTCACCTCCGTTGATTACGGATGGCGCTTTGTGCGTGAAGGGGTCAGGCTCATCGGGCTGATTTAACAACGAGCCGTATCGATGATGGTTCCCGTGAGCCTGAAATAAGAAAGGCCACGCAAAGCGCAGCCTTCAAATGATGTTTACCTTTTCTTTCTGAAGCGCCCTATTGATGGCGTAAAAAAGCCCGCCTGAAGGCGGGCAGAAAGTAGGCATTCTAGGTAGTAACGAAACGAAGGCACTCCTAATAGTCCGAGCTACCGATTTACCAGGAAGCATTCACTTTTGCCGTTACGTTCTATAAACATAGAAGGGCAACCGCAAAAGTAAACCTGCCATAAATCTTAAATATGTTTAGTGGAAGTGTGGTGCCGGGTGCCTCCCGGTGAGCATTTGGTCAGCCACCATGACTCGCGCATACGGTTTAGCAGATAATAACAATGCTGTTTACGCCCCTCCGCATAGGGGGATTCACCACGCCGACAATCTATGATGCTATCACTCTTATCGTCAATAGCAGGCATTCTGTCAAAGGCATCATTTCTATGCCTTTTGCACAAAGTCACGTTTTTCTTGTAAATGACCAGCACCTGCAGACCTCCAACGCCTCGAGGATAACCAGCAGCACATCCATGAGCATGCCAGCCAGTGCCATGCTACAACCAGCACAACGGCAAACAGCGCCCAGAAACTTATTCGACCGGCCCGGCGCAGATACCCAGAGGAAGGCGTCATACTCGCCTGTGGTGAATTTCGCCAGCGAGCGCGCACCGCCTTTGGCGTTGCTCTCGACTTTGGCATAATCCTTTTCCAGCCCCTACAGATATTGACAGGATGCATAGGATCCACTGATCGGCTCACGCCTGTTAAGGCTCTGAGGATGATATGCACCGGCACAGGTGCATAGATGAAAAAGCCCGCGAATGTGAGCCATACAGGTTACCGAATTGAATAAGTCAATAGTGAACTTTCATGAACATCTAACGTCTTACCGATAAATTCTGCCAAATCAAGGTAATCACATGAACAAATTTCTTCCGGTTCTTGTCATGATTTGCATCTCCGGGTGTGATGATGCTAGATCTTCTCCCCCACCAATTCCTGACGAGCCGCATGCTAAATACGAAAATCAAGCAGGAACATGGCAACTTATCGAAAAAAAGAAAAATGCCAAAGGAGATGTGACCGAGGTTCTGTTGTTTAATACGGCTGATGGTGAGCTATGCAAAATAGCCACTATCGACGACGACGATAGGCCATCCAATTCCGCTCCCGTCCGCTGTTACTCCGCAAATGACTATGAGACAGACCGAGCACCTCCTGATGGTAATTCCGATATACACAATGACAAAGGTTAGTCAGTTCACACAAATTGGTCATAGCCCACCAGGGCCCCGGCGGTGCTCTTTAACGCGCCGTCGGTGCTGCCACCACTGAGTGGCATCTTCCAATCTGGTTCAGGACTCTGCGCGGAATGGCATTGACGTGTCGCGCAGCACAGCTCTACCTAATAGCCCTGACGGGATTGCAGTTACGTAAAAGGCCCGCGAATGCGAGCCTTTTGAGAATTATGCTTACTTCAACTCATTAATAACGAAATCATTTACGCCTGAACCAAAGGTCAATTAAAAACGTTGCGAGAACTACAAGCAATAGCCAGATTACGCCCTCTGCCAACTCAATGAGATCCACTACTCCACCTTCTTATTCTCTGTTCCTCAGGGTGGATTAAGAACCCAATCAATAAAAATGTAAAGGTTTTGCAACTATTGAAGGGGCACAGGAAAAGAAAACCCCGCAGGAGCTGGGTCTCGATACATTTAGTCACATCCCCTTTCCGGCGCTTATCCCCGGAATACGCATATAACGCGGTGTTAGCTCTTTAACGAGGCAAGGAGTGATAACAATAATCGTTATCAACTAAGGAGATAAGTTCACAGTATAACCATACTGAAAATCAATCTGTGGAAGCTCGCCACAAATTCGAGCAGATTATGAACAAAAAAACCACTTAGAGAAGCTGGAGGAAAGTCGGCTACCAAGGCAGTAACGAAAGGAAGGTGTACCTAATAGTCCGAGCTACCGATTTACCAGGAAAGCCTTCGTTTTTACCGTTACGTTCGTTAATCATCGACTGACAGACATAAAGAGCTAAGGTTTTGTCATTACAGTCACTATGTTAAGGCATCAGTGTGGTGCCGGGTGCCTCCCGGTGAGCATGCCCCAGTCGGCATGGCCCGCGCTGCATTTACAGGTTTCTGTAACTGACTGGTCGCCCCTCCGCACAGGGGGATTCACCACATCAATAATTTAGGATGCAAACATTCAAAGTGTCAATATCTGACCATACCGCCAGCGCCTCTGCCATAATATAAGCCAGCAACAGCCCACTTAAATTGTATGCATTCTAATACTTGAAGCTATTGCAAAGCCCTGACTCAATGCAGCACCCACTGATATCAGGTAAATACGAGGTAAGTAAAATGCTGTCTACTGATAACCAAAGAATTTCAGAGATTTTTGAACGTTTGGCAGAAATAGCAGCTAAAACTTCCGAATTAACAAGTAATCCCAATCTATCCCCTGCTCAAAAGCAGGCAGCGTGTGACAGTTACTTTCGCGAACATGATCAGTTAACAACCGAAGCCCTGAAGATCTTCAAAATATTACTAAAAATCCCCGGTGAACGCTGAAGCCTGTGAGATTACGTATGCAACACGACGATATGACAGGGGTATTGATGCAGCGCATCTCGCGAATACCCCTGTCGTATCGCCGGAAAGCAAAAACCCCGCACGGGCGGGGTCTTCGTTATATTCAGATTGTCGCTTTTTGTCGCTGCCGAGTGGCGCAGCTCTGCCAAGCATGAAGGGATTATCTAACTTTCTGGCCCGTTTTCAATACCAAACAGGAAACATAGCACTTTTTGCTAATCCGCATGAATCGCCTTATGAACGGAAAGGAAAGCTTTTGCTCTGAATATTTCAAGGCACCAGCGCACTCTTTTCCGGGCCTCACTGTCTGTTAACCATGGCGCCACCAGCTGTATTTCCCGTGTTATGTCTGAGATTTTTTTGCGGGTGGTGTAATAGTTAACGCCAACGAGATAAACCGGATCACCCGTTTCAAATATCGCCAGTACACATCGTTCAACAAATTCAACATCATCCTCAGTGATCGCAGCGTCAATGGCGACCGTTGCAGGCTTCGGCCACAAAATGGCATGCGCCCTGCTTAATGCCTGTCGCCCGCGATACCCTTCACTTCTTGCCTGCTCGATTGCTGCCGTAAAGCGTTCTAATGCTTTATCTGACCAGTGATCACCCTTCATTCCTCGCCAGCATGAATGTCCTGATGGTTTACGCGGGGCAGCACCTCCTCTCATCCCTTCCCCCCAAACAGTAAGCAGAGATTTTATCCAGGCGGACTGAATGCCACTAAGGGGAGTGAATCGGCCCAGCCAGCTTTTGCGCGGGGCGGCGGCCACTGTTTCTAATCCTGCACGGTGCAGACGGCGTTGACGTGGTGTCATTCTGTTCTTCTCCTTACTACGCCAGAACGCCGAGCGCGTATGCCCGGTCCAGCAATTTAATAATCAATACCGGCTGGGTGCCGTATTCACGCTCAAAAGCGGCAGGGTCATGGTGCAAAGCGCGGTGGTGCTTGCGGCATAATGGGATCGTAAAAACATCGTGGGCCTTGGTGCCTACGCCGCCCTGCCCCCAGCCAATAAGATGGTGTGCATCATCTGCAGGCTGCCCGCAGCACATACACGGCTGTTTTTTCACCCATGAGATAAAGTCAGCTGATAACCATCGGCTCCGCTTAGGTCTCGCGAATAGTGTCGCCGGTGCAACAGGATCGACGTTCACAGGAACCAAAGGTTTGCCCGGCGTTGTTATTGCCGTTGGCCTGATTGCTTTTTCGAGACGGGGAGAAAGAATGCTGGTGGCCGGTACCGACGGAACAATCTCACTCTCCCTGTAAACCGATTTAATGCCATCGTCTTTAATACGCAGGGATCGGCGCGCCATTTCTTCTGTAATTTCATCGCCAATCCCGGCGCCTACCGCCCACCAGCATAGCTCCGCCAGTGACAGTAATCGCTGAGCATCCAGCCCAAGCGCGATGCGGGCAGTGTCGATTATCCAGTCAGCGTTATTAATGCCTGCCAGTTGATCGAGGGTTTGTTCTGTTTGGTTTTTCAGCTCATTATCACAGTGCCAGCATGCGATTATTACACCCGTCGAATGGCGAAACGGGACGAGCTCATGGTGATGGTAATCGGAATGTGTCCACTGACATTTTTTAACCTGCCTACGCAACCATGACTCGAGGGCACTAACCCCACCAGCCGCAGTGATAACTGCCTTCTTCATGAAAAATGGTCTGAGCCCCATATCATCCCGCAACGGCTGCCGGGCATCAGGAAGACGCCCGCTGGGTATCTTTTTCATGCTTGCCGGCGGCATTTCAACAAGAACCCGGCCGGCACCGAATAACGGCATTAATTCACTACCCGGCTTAAGCAGCACAATTCCAAGATGGCGTGCAATATCCACGTTAAGCAAAGCTCGCATCAGTCCCTCCACATCTTCTGTATGTAGGTCCTGTCAATCCGTGGCGGCTTCTTCGATTCCGGCAACAGCACGCGGATCTCCCACGATGCAAAGTCTCTGGATAAGCTCTTCTCAACCACACAGTTATTTTTACGGTATCGCTCCACCAGCTCTGTAGCCTCAGCCTCTGAAAGTTGCTCGTGTAAAAACCAACTTTTCTTCATGGCTGATCACCAAACAGTCGCAAAAACTCAATCGCTCTTTCACGCGCGCCGGGTTCTTCAGCGATCATCTCCTGCAACAGCTGCACGGCGAGCATAGGCTCCTTTCGCCCGACGATGGAAATTCCTCTGGAGACACGGCAAGAGAGTTTTATAAAATTTTTTCTCTCTAACGCACGTAGATGCAACAGAACAGCATTAGACGAGCTAACGCCGAGCATATCGGCCAGCTCAGATAGCGTAGGTGGGTAGCCATGCTGATTGATGTAGGCCACCAGCAGATCGAAAACTTCCTGCTGGCGAAAAGTTAGTTTTGAAGACGAAAGCAAACCGGCGCTCGATGAAGGAGCACCAGTCTGATGGGATTTTGATACTTCGGGGGTTTGCGTCATGGTTTCTCTCCGCGACGCAGCAGGTATAGGTTGTTCAGGCCTATGACGGGATTGTAACAGAACCAGGGGGAACCTGGTAACCAACTCCAGACTTAGCCTTTTCAATCATCTGTGAAAAAAGAGAGAGAGTCCCCACGATCTCATCCGGCTGCAAAGGCATAAACGAAACAGTGTCGCCGCGCCGGTACATCAGAGCGCGCTCACACACAGGAAAGGATGTCAGACGAGCAACTATCACCCCATCGTTGCATCTGATAATTGCATAGCCGGTGTTCGGCATTTCTTGTTTTTTACTCACAGCAAAATCCTCAAAATAAACCAGGCAAGCCACTGGACATCAACTTAACAAAACCAGTCATCAGCGCTTTCCCAGGTGTCCTGCAGGATTTCCTCTACACGTTTTTTATCTCCGTCCATTCCACCAAGCACGGTCAACCCATCAGAGCTGGCCCGACGAATCACAAGACTGCAGTTATTAAAGTTTTGATCCAATCGCCGCAGTAGCTCCTTCTCCAGAGCAGGCACAGCACCATCCGGCAATTTTTTTTGGCGATCAATTATGATTTCCACTTTCATAACTAGCTCCTCATGCAAATACTGTATAAATAAACAGTATACTTGTTAGGTGAAATGTTCAAGCGTTTAATGCCACTTTTCGCTAACCCATGCTCATGTTTAGATTGATCTTTTCTCCACAAAGGACGAAATCCGCTATCACAGGGATACAGTCATTTTTGTGGTGATCAACACCGTTGATAAGAAACGTTGCTACCTCTGGCGTACACTCGAATTTATTAAGATGGTCAGTACACAAGTGGCAACACCCGGTCACATGCTTCTGTAATGTTGGTTTAATTGACGAACGTCTTGAAATGGAATGTGCAGGAGACTTCTGCACTGATGATGCAATGCCCTGGGATGAAACCCGCTCACCTGGTAGTCATGCTGGACCTGTCGAGTCGCTTACCTCGCTTTTAAAGTGGCTGAAACTAAATTCCTGAGCGTCCGCACTTGGCACAATGCGATCCCCCTAAACTCAGCTCGCTGAACATCAAACTCCTGGCATTCATATACCACTAAAATAGTAATGATAATCATTTACATCAACGTGATATATTGAGTATGCTCATAACAAGACATATTTCTCATAGCAGAAGGTAATACTCAGTACGTGAGGAATAATCTGTGGCTGCATTGAGATGCAGCATCAATACAGTTTATGGAGATAAGATGAGAACAATTTCAGTCCGTTCAGTGCTGTTGGCCTCCACTATTACAATATCAACCGTCGTAACGGCATACGCCGATAGTCAATGGGCAGCAGCCACCACGACCTTTCCAGGTAGTATTCGTGCCGGATCTCGGGAAGTTCCTGTTAAGCCCGGAGATCACACGGTGATCACGATTAAGAACCTGCCAACAGGTGCGACTGTCACCATGCTGAATGGTGCTGAAGTCCTTACGCCGAAGCCATTGGCTGCCGATGAGAAGGGAAATCTCACTATTCCACTAAATGTTCCGGCCGACGCTGCTACAGGCCTTCATCCACTCACTGTTATCACGCAAAATCCCGCGAGCGTTTCGCAGGTTATGTTGAAATTGTCCAAGGTTGTTCCCCCGAAAAACACTGAGGCTTTCAGGCTGCAAACAATTCCCGTCGGTGAGCGGGCTTACCAGTCGGCAGTGTCGGCCGATGGGAAGCTCTTCGTGACTTCTGCACGCGGCCCGAAGGATGGTAGCCGGCTGATGAGACTGAACGCAGGAACGCTGGCTGTCGAAGCGGAGGCGACGCTGCCTAAAGACAAAAAGGGAGAGCAGATTGGAGTATTCGGAGTCGGTGTTGATAATGCCCATAACCATGTATGGACGACGAACACGCTTGCCGAGACGGTGACCGTCTATGACGCAAAGACCCTTTCTGTGGTGAAAGTCTTTCCCGAAGGGTCTGTTGTACATCCACGCGATGTGATTATTGATGAAGCCCACAATCGTGCCTATGTCAGTGCAGCGCTGACCGGATTTATCGAGGTATATGACACAAAATCACTTGAACACATCGGTCAACTTGAGTTCGTAGTGGAACATGGCAAAAACATGTTTAACAATACCGATCTTGCCCTTGACAGTGCAGGAGGGAAACTTTTCGGCGTCAGCCGTGATACGCCATGGGTAGGTTGGATTGATCTCAAAACGGGTAAGAGCACGACGGTGAAAGTGCCTGAGGCGCAGGGGGCAACAGACATCACTCGCGATCCGGCGACTGGCCGTCTTTACGTTGCTTCCCAGGAAACGAACAATGTCGTGGTTCTTGATGCGGACGGTAAGGTTCTCGCAGATACTTATATTGGTGCCGGAGGCGTATCTGTCGTCTGGGATCCAGTGACGTCTCAGGTTTTCGCCGCCACGCGTGCAGGTGGAACCGTTGCTGTTCTGAACAAGGACGGTAAACTGGTCGCTAATATTCCGATGGATGAAACACCAAACCACCTGACTGCCGCGCCTGATGGCGCCGTTTATGTGGTGTCGATGTATGGCGCTGTCGGGGACAAAACTCAAACAGGTTCAGTGACGAAAATCACCCAAAAAAAATAGCGACTTCTTTATTCGCGGGCAGACCGGCCTGACATTATTATTTACCCCCTTCCGCCCGTGGAGCGGGAGGGGGTATCCGGCATACCTGCCCAGTATTCACGTATTCATCCTCGATGCTGATTGATGTCCATTGCGATCCCCAAATGCAACCCGAATCTTTCCGCACGCAAGTCTCTAAGAGGCTGCTTTGAGCGAGAAGCGGAAGCGAGAATATGTCATGATTACCCGGATGCAGGACGAGCATCGGCCTCTGATAATCAATGGAGAGCAGGTCAGGATGACCAGTTCCCTTCTTATTTGTATATTACGGGCAGGCGACCATACGTATTTACTTAATACTCGTTCACTTTAAGGCTTCGTCTCTGCCGTGATACCAGGTTTCAAAAGCATCAGGGGTCATCGGTTTGGCAAAAAAATAGCCCTGAACTTCATCGCAGCCCAGCCTTCTTAAAATATCAACGGTCCTGGCGTCCTCGACTCCTTCGGCCAGAACGATATAGTCGAGCTGCTTGAGGAGTGTGATAACGTTGCGAACAATGATGCGGCTGGCATTGTCGCCAGCAACCTTACTCACAATAGAGCGGTCAAGCTTGATGATGTCCATCGGGATTTGTCGCAGGTAATTAATGTTGCTGTATCCGGAACCAAAATCATCCAGAGATATTTTAAATCCGCGTTGTTTGAGCATGTCCAGGCCGATAAGTGCAGCGGGGCTTTCCAGCATCTTCTCGGTTTCCAGACACTCCACCCCCAGCAGGGCGGGATCCAGACGCGCGTCCAGCATTTTCTGTTCCAGCTCATCGCAGAAATCTGGTCTTGAAAAATCACTGGCAGCCAGATTAATCGACACAGGTAAAGAAACTCCACGGCTTTGCCAGGCACTCAGTTGCACAATCGTGTGATCGATAACCCATGCTGTGAGTTCACGCATCAGGCTGGTCTTTTCGACCAGAGGAATAAACACACCCGGCAACACTTCGCCGTTTTTAGGATGTTGCCATCTAAGCAAAGCTTCGGCTCCCGTCACACGCCCTGTCACCAGTGAGATTTTCGGCTGATAAACCAGATATAAGCCCTGGTTTTCTTGTAGCGCTTGCCTAACTTCAGTAAGAAGGCTGAAATCAGTCTTCTTACGGCTATCCAGTGCGTCATCATAAACTGTAAACCGGCGCCCCTGACTTATCCCTTCATGCAATGCGCTGACTGCACGGCGCAGTATTTCATTCGATGTCAGAGATTTATCGCAAAGCCCGGAGTCACCCATGTGAATATCCAGATCAAGGGGAACTTCAGGGGTAAACCTGGCCTGGATCCCCTGAAGGCTTTGAGAGATATCTTCTAATGTCCGAATTTTTTCCTTATGGGTAAAAAAGGCAAATCGTCCAACTGCCACGGCGTAGAGCGGCCCTTCTAAAGGCAGGCGGATCTGCAGCTCTGCGACCATATTACGAAGTAGATTTTCTACGGCTGTCATACCGAGGGAGCGAGCCATTTCGTAGGCTAATGGCATATCAATACAATCAATAATGACGAGCCTGAATGCGCCTTCAGTTGAAACCTCTATATCCTTCAGCAGTCGCTGCCGGTTTGGTAATAGCGTGACTATATCGAGGTAGCCGACGGAGTGCCACGAGGCCAGAAAATCCGATATAAGTCCTGCAATCTTTTCAAAAAGATCGAGCTGCTCGTCTGAAAGTTCCCTGGGCTGAGTATCGAGGATACACAAGGTACCTATGGGTACTCCATCCTGGGTTTTAAGTGGGCAGCCTGCATAAAAGCGAATGAATGGAGCCTCTTTCACCGCGTGATAGTCACGAAAGGTAGGGTGCTGATGAGTGTCATGACAAATGAATGTCTTACTCTGTTCCTGGGTCTGTACGCAAAATGCCTCGCTCAGGCTGATTTCCGTGACGGCAACATTTTGGGCTGATTTGATGTATTGCTTTTCTTCATCGAGAACAGAAACAAAGCCCATCGGCATGTTCAGCAATTGGCATATTAGATGAGTATATTTTTTTAACGCATCATCCCGGCCCTTGTCAGGATTTTTCAACAAGTCGATTGCCGCAAGTCTTTTACTTTCATCTCTGCTGAGATCGGTCAACATGGCAAGACATCCTCCGGCGCAATAGGCTTCTGGTTATTCCACACTCAAAGGTAGCATGCATCATTCTTCCAATGGCATATGGTAATACATACGCTGTGACCTGCATAAACTTTCACATTAAAATGTTTCCAGTTGATTGTCTCCCGGAAATGTCGCCCCCGGCTGCCCAGTAATCCATTTGCTGGTTGTGTTTGTGTCAGTAATGTCCGCTCCTGGCACTCAGCGGACATCTCAGCTTTGCCTCATCCCGGAATATTTGAACTTAGCTTTAACATCCCGTACCAGATGCTGTTGATTCCATTTTAGGCATAATCAGCACCTCGTCGCATTGCGCAGGCAGCGGTTACGCATTTTGGCAAGCAACCAGAGTTCGTTTGCTGTTGTAGTCATCCCAAGCATCGATGTGTAAACAGTCGCAGCCCGGCGCCACAGCTTTTTGTCTTCCAGCGTCTTCGCCAGGGACAGTGCGTTTTGGACTTTTTTCACATCCTCTTCAGATAATGGTGTTGCAGTCTGCGGCAGGGCAACATCGGGAACCTCAACGCCTGCAACAACCCGGTAGACATACTGGCAACCGTTATGGGTTCGATGGAGTTTTCCCGCGGCATGGAGTTGCCGCAGCAAGTTACCTGCTGTACTGGCTTGCAAGTCGAGCGCATCGCAGACATCCTGCAGGACGCATTCTGGCGTCCGGCTAACGATGGCAAGCACCATCTGTGCTTTGGTTACTTTGGTTTTTGATTGTTTGGCCATGGTCAAAACTCGTTTACTTGGTTAAACCTGCCGCCTTGCGGCGTTTGTACTCTTCCATCAGAATCTGTGCTGGCGTCGGTCCCGCTGGATGTCTCGGTGCTGCCAACTGCTGACGAATTGGCGGAATCGAAAACCCGTTAGCCAGGTGTTTGGTCCATTTCGTAAGTAAGTTTTCTGCCAGTTTTTTCAGCTCTCCCTCCGTCAGGTTCCTCTCAACTCCGGTTCTGCGCATCTCAATGCAAATGTGATAGAGAACATCCTGTTTCCATGGGTATTTGTCGCTGCCCGAGTATCGGTAAGACTCATTCCTCCAGCGCTTGTATTCCGCCATTACAGATTCGGATGTCAGATTGAACGGGTTAGCACCGCTGGCAGATACCAGAGCAACGAATTCAGCCAGATCCGGTGGCCATGTGTTACCCGCGGCGCAGCGCTCCATGCACTGACTGCAGACCAGAGTAATCTGGGCTTCACTCATCGATCCAATCTGGGCAATCCACATATCCGAGGGCGCCGCCCCGTTCTTCTGGGTCCACCGGTTCGAAAATATTTCCCCCATGACTGTCCAAAGCCGCCATGCCGTATCCGCCGCCAGCAAGTCCGTTTTGCTTTTCCCAGCGTTCTCTGGCTGCCTGAATTTCCTGAACTGCCCGGGATGCGGTGTTAACTGGTTGAATTCCTGCATGGTCTTTTCCTCCGGTTGCTGGTTGTGGTTTAGATTTGGCTCTGGCACTTATCACGCTGCGGGCAAATTTCTGCTCCCACTGAATCTGAGTGAACACTTTCCCCTCGGATTTCCAGTACGCGGTGAACTCTGCCAACTCTGTCGGCAGGTATGCCGGTTCGGGAAGCGCTATACCCCAGGTAGCAGCCAGTCGCGGCCAGTCTTGTGACGGCAGCCAAAGGTCGTGCATGGTGAATTTTCCGATCGGAATATCCACTCCAGGCAGATACTTAGGTTGCTGGGGAAAATTTCTCTCCTGCGCATAGAGAGTGGGGTTTGATCCTTTTCCCTTCCCTTCCCTTCCTTTTCCGTCAGTGAGCCCTCCTTGAGGATTCACTGAGTCCTCATTGAGTCCTCCTTGATTAGTCACTCTCTTTTCTTCCTCTCCTGCCCTATCCTCAGTGAGTTCTGGCGGAAGAGGTATTTTTGAAGCTGAAGGCCTGTTTATTTTTTGATGCTTAAGGAAACCTTTAATCTGCAAATACCAGACATCATTCACTGAATACTCAGTGAGTAATCCATGAGTAATCAGTTCCTGTATTAGTGGTTCGCAATCGAGCGCGTCCGCAGGGAAGATTTGCATCTTCAACCGTTTTGGCGAACGCTCAAGGCATCCCATGTCGTTGGCGAAGTTGAACAACCCGATAAACAGGAGACGCGCTGGAATTGAACATTCCACCACCTTCTCATCTGTCCAGAATTCAGGTTTAACTGTTCTGATGCGGGCCATCTGAAACCTCTTATTAGCCAGCTGGTGCTGGTGGTCATTGTCAAAACTCGATTAGAAAAACTGCGGCGCTACGGCGCTGATGCTCGCCAGAAGTGGTCCCGCCGCATCTGCAGGAAGCATGTTAAAAAGTGCAATTGCTGCCTCCCGAACTTCACGCTCTAACTTCTGCAACGGAGCACCAAGCAATTTTGCCTGGTGCGCTTCGCTACACTCTTTGATTGCTTGAGCCACCAGCTCGCTTTCAGTCAATCCACGTTTCAATCCGTGTTTGCGCGCAATCTCAATAGGCATCGCATCAGCGATCGCTCCTGAAAGCTGCATGACGTAGCTGGTGTACTTCTCTGATCCGGATTCGTTTTTCAGGTAGCGGTACAGATTCTGTTTATTGACGTTTATTCCGCGACCGTTTTGTTTTCTCCATTGCTCATCCACCAGCTGCGCGATGTGGTCCTGTGCACGTCCAGGTAAAGTCGACTCCCATTCCTGAACGGCAGCAAAAATTGCTCTACTCTTCATCCGAGCCCGGCGTAGACCGGAAAACTGATTTTCTGAGTTCAGTTGCAGGCCCATTACCGGGTTATGTTTTTTAAAAGAGATGGTTTGCATACTTACTCCTTCGGTAATCCATCCGTTGGGTTTGGGTAGAGATCTGGTCTGAGTTCATGCGGAGTAACTTTCCACTCCAATGCCTTACTGACTTTCAGAACCAACTCGCCGGGAACTTTATGTTTGAACCAACCATTTACTGTTTGTGCTCGCCGATTAAGCCGCCGTCCGATTTCCGATTGGCTACACACGGCAAGTAATTTTTTTTGAAGTGATGGCTTCATGCGCTGCTCCACTAAGAACTGTAAATTTGAATTACAGTTTAATCAGTTTATTTCGATAGTGTCAAATCATTCGATATGAGGCCTGAAGAAAAAATCTGTATAATCTTTCTCATGTGTTTGTTTGGGTGGATGAAGATGAACTTTGGTGTTCGACTGCAACGAGTCTTAGATGAGATAGGAATGTCTCAATCAGAACTGGGGCGGAGGATCGGTGCGACATCCCAATCAGTGAATGGCTGGTGTCAGGCTGGAATCCTTCCCAGGAAAGAAATGCTTGAGCAACTTCCTGATATAACAGGAAAACCTTTGTATTGGTTTTTCATGACAGATGAAGACGAAGAGACGCTGCAGCCGCCAAGATCGGAAGATATCTATGTCCTTACCCCGGAGACCAAAAAGCTCATAGAAATTTACGATCAGCTTCCTCAAGTGGAGCAAGAACGATTCGTCGGGTTAATGCAGTTAAGGCTGGAAGAACTCGATGCTTTCATGAACGAATATTTAATGAAACGAAAGAAAGACTAGAACAGCCTTACCCGCCCCTTCATAAGCGCCGCCTTCGGGCGGTTTTTTTGTGCCTGCTCCCCACCTCACATCCAATTCTGAAATTTAAATCATCAGTTTTAATTGACAGATGTAGTTTATATCGATAATACTATCTCCGTCCTATGACGTCATCGAGGCAGGAAGCCCACGAAGTAGCTGCCGGCGGCATACGAAACACCGGATGAGATGACAGCAATATCAATCGCAGCAGGTTCAACGTTCGGCTGCCCGGCCTTAAGGGAAGGAAATGAGTATGGATAAAGCATATGAAGACTATTTTGAAAGCCTCTCTGAAGGTGAGGAGGCGCTGAGTTTCAGCGAGTTTACCGCGGCGCTTTCAGGTAAGCCGGCAGACTGCGCCTCTTCTGAAATGTAATGGAAATCCTGCGCGCTTCGTGGTGGTGAATTGCAGGGTGAAAAAGCTCAATCGTGAAGATCAGCGTCACGACACCACCGACGAAGCGCGTCGAAGTAGTGAAAATAAAAAATCAGGGTTTGCAATGCGGTGAATGCGGCTATGCGCACGCGACACAGTTAAAAAAGTAAACATGGCGGTTATTCACACATTGTGGGGAAAAAGTTGTCGGCGGTAGTTGTTAACTGGCTGCCGTCACCGGGAGGCACCCGGCGCCGCATTGCAAAACCACATCCTAATACTGAGTTAACTGGAGATAACTATGAAGGATTTTGCCCGAGTACCTACCGGGAACCAGGCGACCCGCCTGAACTGGTTCGAGGTGAGACTACGCCAGCTGTGTTACTTGCTGGCGCAGAAAGGAAACCCTGAGGCTGAGGCATGAATACCCTGTTTGCCCTTGTCATCAGCGTTTGTGCTCTCACTGGTGAATGCTCTGATGTTCTGATCGGTGTTTATCCATCAGAGGCCAGTTGCAACAGCAACGCCGATGAACAAAAAGTACAGGGCCAGTGCCTCCCCTACCGAAATGCACAAAACATGGCTGACGACCAACAGCCTGCAGTGAGTTTTTGAATCGAGTTTTGACCAATGGCCGTTACGGCCGGAGAAGTGATTATGGAATTTGGAATGAAACGCGTTCTGGCATCTGTCCAGGCCGCCGCCACTTTGAATAAGCTCTATGACGGCTCGCCCGTTTCACTGACGGCCATCAGTAAAGAGTCAAAGCTGTCTACTTCATACCTTGAGCAGATCTTCAAAAAGCTGCGGGCGGGTAACCTGGTAATTTCACAGCGTGGCCCAGGTGGTGGTTATAGCCCCCGCGGCGATGACATCACCGTTACAGAAGTGATCACTGCGGTATCTAAACTGCCAGCCCATAAAACTTTTGAGCCTATCCTGCGAGCGCTTGACGACGTTCGCGTATCACAGCTGCTGCGGGGCGATTCGCCAGCCCCATAAAGCACAAAACCCGCGCAAGGCGGGTTAAGTACCCGGTCAGCCGACCAAAGCTTTCCGGAATCGAGTTTTGACCAATGACCACCACCAGGGCGGCTGCCATCAGCTGCCGGGTATCTTACAATCCAAAGGAGCCCAAACGCAATGAACAACTACCCGTATCTCATTAAAGCGAAGGCAAAAGCAAACGAAGCGAAAAGTCTCTTCTGCTGGTTCTCTGCTAAATCCGATTCTCGCGCCGAGCGCAAAATCCTGGACATCCTGGAAGACGCTGAAATTAACGTTGGCCGCGGCGCCAGCCATCAGCTGCCGATCCGCACCAACTGGCTCATCGTTGATGACTTACCGGAAGAAGGTGTACTGGATGACACCTGGTGCGATCGCTACGAGCTTGGTGGTGAAGACGGGCTGACATGGCAAAAAATCGTTGCGCCAGCGGCTGCTGAACCACAGCCCTCCAGTAAACCAGAAAACGATATCTCTCCTGCAAATAGCGATGAAGAGGACTATTCGAACAATGAAGAAGCACTCTTCAACCTGGCGGAAATGTCATTCCGCACGCAGCTGCTTGCCCAGTATATGGCCGACGAGCGCCACGTGTATCACATTAGCATTCCTCATCGTAACCGCCTTTCAGCGATGGAAATGGATACGGATAATCACGGTGTGCAGAATCTGCTGCTGACGGCAGAAAATATTCCGGAGCTTAAAAAATATGATATGCCTGGCCTGTGGAAATTTACCAGTGCATTTAAGAGCGTATTTCCTGTGGGGAAACGCCATGAGCTCGGCAAGCAAATTCAGTTCGCCAAATTGTGGCTTGAAACGTCGCACATTGACCGCGGGATCCTTACAAAGGAATGGGCTGCTGGAAACTATATCACCTCAATAAACAAAACCGATGCCGGCGCCAATGCTGGCGGCGGTAACAAAACTGACCGCAATCCGGATTATCAGCATTCGCTGGATACTCTGGATATAGAGATCGCTCTTGCAACGATGCCTATGGATTTTGACATCTATAATTTTCCGGCATCAGTCCACCGCCGCGCGAAGGAAATAGTACAGAAGAAAGAAAGTCCATTTAAAGAATGGTCTGCAGCATTACGGAGCACACCAGGCATCCTTGATTATTCCCGTGCAGCGATTTTTGCACTGATCAGGGAAGCATCCAGTGGAATAACTCCTTTTCCAGATCGGTTGCGTGGCTACATCAACGCGAATCTGACTGAACATAAGCATGATACCCCGAGCGCTGAGACGCTTACCAAGGCGGGACATATTCCATCTGCTGCAGTCACTCTGGATGCAACAAACCAAGTAATCGCCGGAGAGGATAGCAGCGCAAAACTGGAAACACTCTCCTCCGACATTAAAGCAGTTGGTGCCGAACTGGTAAAAGAGGCTCAAAAGCAACGTCCGGACGCTAATCAGGTTCTGGCCGCCGAGCGCGGCGAATATGTTGAAGGGGTTAGCGACCCTACGGATCCGAAGTGGGTAACCGAAGACCTTACCAAGACCAGGCAGCCTGAAGTTTCAAAAATTGGGGACGGAGTATTTTCCATTGAAGGTCTTGTTGACGTTACGGGCAAGGTTAACCAAAAAGAAAAAACAGATGAAGTTGTTCATCAAACGGATTCTGTAGATATTGAATCCGGTCATCATAATAAGGAGGAAGATCAGCCAATTGATTATGTTCACGTTATGGTTGATCTGGAAACCATGGGTAAAAAACATAACGCCCCTATCGTCGCTATTGGTGCGGTTGTTTTTGACCCGGCAACCGGCTCTATTGGAGAAAGTTTCTATAAAGTCGTATGCCTTGAATCCTCCGTGAACTGGGGCGCCGTAATCGATCCATCTACTGTTATCTGGTGGCTTAAGCAGTCCTCCGAAGCACGCTCTGCGATCGTAAATGATGATGCTATCCCGTTGCAGGATGCATTACTCCAGTTCAGAGAATTTGTTTCTGATAATGTCGCTGGTGGGAGCAAAAAGGCGCAGGTATGGGGTAACGGTGCGTCATTCGACAACTCTATTCTGCGTTCTTCTTACGATTGCATTGCTGAAGATTATCCGTGGGAATACTGGAACGATCGGGACGTACGAACAATGGTAGAGCTCGGCCAGGCCATTAGCTTCGACCCCAAAACAACGATCCCGTTTGAAGGGTCTCGTCACAATGCCCTCGCTGATGCTATTCATCAGGCCCGCTATGTATCAGCGGTCTGGCAGCGAATAATTGCCGGCAATCAGGTGCTGCAAAAATTGATGCAAAACTGATTTTGTATTTTCAGATACTGGCCCAGCAATGGGCCATGATGAGGTAAAACATATGCTCCAGATGTTAACCCTTGAAGAGTGGGCAAACGAGAAATACAGAAGCAATCCTCCAAGTGTTTCCACTCTCAGGAATTATGCTAAACAGAATATGTTTTCTCCCCCAGCCAAAAAAGAAGGTCGATTCTGGCGCGTCAGGGAGGATGCTGAGTTGGTCGGTACATTGACCACTCCTGTAGTAAAGAAAAGCGACCCTGTTCTTTTGCAGAGGATTTTGAACGATGGCTGCCAGACCACGTAAAAATAATATATCTATTCCAAATTTATACCCGCTCTTCAGCAGAAAGGTTAATAAAGTATACTGGCGTTATAAGCACCCGATAACTGGTAAGTTTCATAGTCTAGGAACAGACGAAGCAGAGGCCACGGCAATAGCTATTGAAGCAAATAAAAGACTGGCGGAACAACAAACCCGCCAGATAATGGCAATCACTGACAGAATTTCCACCAACTCAGGAAAATCAATATCAACTAACACCTGGCTTGAACGTTACTGGAAGATTCAGCAGGAAAGATTGAAGTCCGGAGATATTAAAGAAAACACTATCAAACAAAAAGCAAAACCAGTATCTCTGCTTAAGGAACGGGTAGGAATGAAATTAATATCCGCTGTCAATGTTCGAGATGTTGCGCAAATTCTTGATGAATATTTAGCGGAGGGACAACCCAGAATGGCTCAGGTCATTCGCTCTGTCCTAATAGATGTTTTTAAAGAAGCTCAGCATGCGGGAGAAGTACCTCCTGGTTATAACCCTGCACTAGCAACTAAACAACCTCGTAGAAAGATCACTCGCCAGCGCCTCACTCTTGAGGAATGGCAAAAGATTTTTGATATAGCCGATGAAAATCACAAATACATGGGGAACGCCATGCTTTTAGCCATAGTAACAGGACAGCGACTAGGTGATATATCCCGTATGAAATTCTCGGACATCTGGGACGATCATCTACACGTTGAGCAAGAGAAAACCGGAAGCAAAATCGCTATACCATTAGCTCTGCGTTGCAACGCAATCAACTGGAGCCTCCGAGATGTAATCAGTCGTTGCCGGGATTATGCAGTAAGCCCTTATTTGGTTCATTTCTTTAGAACCACCTCACAGGCTGAGCGAGGAGCACAGGTGAAACCCAGAACACTGACCATGAATTTCAGCAAGGCAAGAGACAGTGCAGATATTGACTGGGGACAAGGTACACCGGCAACTTTCCATGAACAAAGATCGCTTTCCGAGCGGTTATATAAAGCCCAAGGTATAAACACGAAAGATTTACTTGGACATAAAACTCAACAACAAACGGATAGGTACCATGATGATCGTGGGAAGGGGTGGACAACGGTGGCCTTGTGAGGTTTTTCGGGAGGGGTTTTGATAACTTGTTTTGATAAAATTTTGATAACCGTTCGAAAACTAATAATAAAAACGGGAACCACCAGGTTCCCGTTCTGACATAATCTGGGGGCCAGATTACATGTTCGCGATAATCGCGTCGCCAAACTCTGAACATTTCAGCAGTTTAGCGCCTTCCATCAGACGTTCAAAGTCATAGGTCACGGTCTTGGCGGCGATAGCGCCTTCCATGCCTTTGACGATCAGGTCTGCGGCTTCGAACCACTGCATGTGGCGCAGCATCATCTCTGCGGACAGGATGATGGAGCCCGGGTTCACTTTGTCCTGGCCGGCATACTTCGGCGCAGTACCGTGAGTCGCTTCGAACAGCGCGCACTCGTCACCGATGTTGGCGCCCGGGGCGATACCGATACCGCCAACCTGTGCCGCCAGCGCGTCAGAGATGTAGTCGCCGTTCAGGTTCATACAGGCGATAACGTCGTATTCCGCCGGACGCAGCAGGATCTGCTGCAGGAACGCATCGGCGATCACGTCTTTCACCACGATCTCTTTACCGGTGTTCGGGTTCTTGATTTTCACCCACGGGCCGCCGTCGATCAGCTCGCCGCCGAACTCTTCGCGAGCCAGCTGGTAGCCCCAGTCTTTGAACGCGCCTTCGGTGAACTTCATGATGTTGCCTTTGTGCACCAGGGTGAGGGAATCACGATCGTTGGTGATCGCGTATTCAATCGCGGCGCGAACCAGGCGTTTGGTGCCTTCTTCAGAGCACGGCTTGATGCCGATACCGCAATGTTCCGGGAAGCGAATTTTCTTCACGCCCATCTCATCGCGCAGGAATTTGATGACTTTGTCTGCTTCAGCAGAGTCGGCTTTCCACTCGATACCGGCATAGATATCTTCAGAGTTTTCACGGAAGATAACCATATCGGTCAGTTCAGGGTGCTTAACCGGGCTCGGGGTGCCCTGGTAGTAACGTACCGGACGCAGGCAGACGTAGAGGTCCAGCTCCTGGCGCAGCGCCACGTTCAGAGAACGGATGCCGCCGCCGACTGGGGTGGTCAGAGGACCTTTGATAGCAACGCGGTAGTCACGAATCAGATCGAGGGTTTCAGCTGGCAGCCAGACATCCTGGCCATAGACTTGGGTCGATTTTTCACCGGTGTAAACTTCCATCCAGGAAATTTTACGCTCGCCCTTATAGGCTTTCTCAACGGCGGCATCAACCACTTTCAGCATCGCTGGGGTAACGTCAACGCCGATACCATCACCTTCAATGAACGGGATAATCGGATTGTGAGGGACGTTCAGTTTGCCGTTTTGCAGGGTGATTTTTTGACCTTCCGCCGGAACTACTACTTTGCTTTCCATTAACCTCTCCTTCGAGCGCTTCTGGTTCTGCTCTTCCCTCTTCACGCGAGCCTGGTGTTGGCTGAGTCGGCCAGCTCCAGCGTACCGGGTTTTCCCGCTAAGCGGAGCTATCGCGTCCGTGTCGCCTTCCTGCCTGTAGTGCGAATCGGTTTGAGCAATTTTTTGTTAATAATTTGTAATGAGCATGTCAATACTACCTGAATGTTTGCGTCCATGAAAGGCATTCGTAATTAGGCTATAATGCGGCAATTGATAGAGCCTGAAAATACCATGCAGAAAACTTCATTTAGAAAACATCGCGTTGAGCGATTCAGCACACAACAAGTCACCAGACAACGTAAAGAACGCCAGCCAAAAACTGTGATCTTGTTCAATAAACCCTATGATGTGTTGCCACAATTTACCGACGAAGCCGGGCGCAGCACGCTGAAAGATTTTATCCCCGTGGCGGGCGTCTACGCCGCCGGTCGTCTTGACCGCGACAGCGAAGGGCTGCTGGTGCTGACCAACGATGGCGCGCTGCAGGCGAAGCTAACCCAGCCGGGTAAACGCACCGGCAAGATTTACTACGTCCAGGTGGAAGGCGAACCCACCGCCGAGGCGCTGGCCGCGCTACGCAACGGCGTCACGCTCAACGATGGCCCCACCCTGCCTGCTGGCGTGGAAGTGGTGGAGGAGCCCGCGTGGCTGTGGCCGCGCAACCCGCCTATTCGCGAGCGCAAATCGATCCCCACCTGCTGGCTGAAAATCACCCTCTACGAGGGACGTAACCGCCAGGTGCGCCGGATGACCGCCCACGTCGGCTTCCCCACCCTGCGCCTGATCCGCTACGCCATGGGCGGCTATACGCTTGACGGACTGGCGAATGGCGAATGGCGTAGAGCCGAATAACCGAAAAGGAAAAGCGATGTTTAAACCTCATGTTACTGTAGCCTGCGTGGTTCACGCCGAGGATAAATTCCTCATCGTCGAAGAGACCATTAACGGCAAAGCGCTGTGGAACCAGCCGGCGGGCCACCTGGAGGCCAATGAGACGCTGCTGCAGGCCGCCGAACGCGAACTGTGGGAAGAGACCGGCATTCGCGCCACGCCGCAGTACTTCATCCGCATGCACCAGTGGGTCGCTCCCGATAACACGCCGTTTCTGCGCTTCCTGTTCGCCATCGAACTTAGCGATCTGTGCGCCACCGAACCGCATGACAGCGATATCGATCGCTGCCTGTGGCTCAGTGCTGAGGAAATTCTTAACGCGCCGAACCTGCGCTCGCCGCTGGTTGCCGAAAGCATTCGCTGCTACCTGCAGGACCCGCGCCAGCCGCTGTCGCTGATTGGCGCATTTAACTGGCCGTTCACAGGGGGTGAATGAACGGTGAGCGCGTGCTAGAATACGCCGCCTCGAAGTTCAATGTAGCGAGTATTTCCATGTCAGAAAGCCAGAAAAAAGTGATCGTCGGCATGTCCGGCGGCGTCGACTCCTCGGTCTCCGCGTACCTGCTGCTGCAGCAAGGGTATAAGGTGGAAGGCCTGTTCATGAAGAACTGGGAGGAAGACGACGGCGAGGAATACTGCACCGCCGCCGCCGACCTTGCCGATGCGCAAGCGGTCTGCGATAAGCTGGGCATTGAACTGCACACCGTTAACTTTGCCGCCGAATATTGGGACAACGTCTTTGAGCTCTTCCTGGAAGAGTACAAAGCCGGCCGCACGCCGAACCCGGATATTCTGTGCAATAAAGAGATCAAGTTTAAAGCCTTCCTCGAGTTTGCCGCCGAAGACCTCGGCGCCGACTACATCGCCACCGGGCACTATGTGCGCCGCGCCGATGTCGACGGCAAAAGCCAGCTGCTGCGTGGCCTCGACGGTAACAAAGATCAGAGCTACTTCCTCTATACCCTTAGCCACGAGCAGATTGCCCAGAGCTTGTTCCCGGTGGGTGAGCTGGAAAAACCGCAGGTGCGTAAGATCGCCGAAGAGCTGGATCTGATCACCGCGAAGAAAAAAGATTCCACCGGCATCTGCTTTATCGGCGAACGTAAATTCCGCGATTTCCTTGGCCGCTATCTGCCGGCGCAGCCGGGCAAAATTCTCACCGTCGACGGCGAGGAGATCGGTACCCATCAGGGGCTGATGTACCATACGCTGGGCCAGCGTAAAGGGCTGGGCATCGGCGGCACCAAAGAGGGTAGCGAAGATCCGTGGTACGTGGTGGATAAAGACGTTGAGAATAATATTCTTATCGTCGCCCAGGGCCATGACCACCCGCGCCTGATGTCCGTCGGCCTGATTGCCCAACAGCTGCACTGGGTTGACCGTGAACCGCTGCAGGGCACCCTGCGCTGCACGGTGAAAACCCGCTATCGCCAGACCGATATCCCCTGCACCGTCACCGCGCTGGATGAAGACCGTATCGAAGTTCGCTTCGACGAGCCGGTCGCGGCGGTCACCCCGGGCCAGTCCGCGGTGTTCTATCTGGGTGAAGTGTGCCTCGGCGGCGGAATTATTGAACAACGACTGCCTCTGCAGTCCTGAACGCGCGTTATTTCCGTCGGGACGAACCGCCCCGACGGCTGACAAGGAGTATGTGTGGCGAAGAATTACTATGACATCACGCTGGCGCTGGCTGGCGTTTGCCAGGCGGCACGACTGGTTCAGCAACTGGCGCATCAGGGACATTGCGACAGCGATGCCCTGCATGTGTCGCTGAACAGCATCATCGACCTCGATCCCGAGTCGACGCTGGCGGTGTTCGGTGGCAGTGAAGCCAATCTTCGCCTCGGCCTTGAAACGCTGCTCGGGGTGCTCAATACCAGCAGCCGTCAGGGCCTCAATGCTGAACTGACGCGCTATACCCTGAGCCTGATGGTGCTGGAGCGCAAGCTCGCTGCCAGTAAAGGGGCGATGGATACGCTCGGCAACCGCATCGCCGGCCTGCACCGTCAACTGGAACACTTTGACCTGCAGTCCGAAACGCTGCTCAGCGCCATGGCAGGCATCTATGTTGACGTGATAAGCCCGCTGGGGCCGCGTATTCAGGTGACCGGTTCGCCTGCCGTGCTGCAAAGCCCGCAGGTGCAGGCGAAAGTTCGTTCAGCGCTGCTGGCGGGTATTCGCGCCGCGGTGCTCTGGCATCAGGTGGGCGGCGGACGTCTGCAGCTTATGTTTTCCCGTAATCGTCTGGTTAACCAGGCAAAGCAAATTCTTGCTCATTTAACCCCGGAGTTGTGATCTATGGAATTATCCTCACTGACCGCCGTTTCCCCTGTAGACGGCCGCTACGGCGATAAAGTCAGCGCGCTGCGCGGTATCTTCAGCGAATTCGGTTTGCTGAAATTCCGCGTTCAGGTGGAAGTACGTTGGCTGCAAAAACTGGCCGCCCACGCAGCGATCAAGGAAGTTCCTGCTTTTGCTGCCGACGCAAACGGTTTCCTTGACAAAATCGTCGCCGATTTCAGCGTCGAAGACGCGGAGCGCATCAAAACCATCGAGCGCACCACTAACCACGACGTGAAAGCGGTAGAGTATTTTCTGAAAGAGAAAGTCGCTGACGTCGCCGAGCTGCACGCGGTATCAGAGTTTATTCACTTCGCCTGTACGTCTGAAGACATCAATAACCTCTCCCACGCGCTGATGCTGAAAACCGCCCGCGACGAAGTGGTTCTGCCTTACTGGCGCAAGCTGATTGACGCGGTAAAAGATCTGGCAACCCAGTACCGCGATGTGCCGCTGCTCTCCCGTACCCACGGTCAGCCGGCAACGCCGTCCACCATGGGTAAAGAGATGGCGAACGTCGCCTACCGTATGGAGCGCCAGTACCGTCAGCTGAACCAGGTGGAAATCCTCGGTAAAATCAACGGCGCGGTGGGTAACTACAACGCCCACATCGCGGCCTACCCGGAAGTCGACTGGCATCAGTTCAGCGAAGAGTTCGTCACCTCGCTGGGCATTCAGTGGAACCCGTACACCACCCAGATCGAGCCGCATGACTACATCGCTGAGCTGTTTGACTGCATCGCGCGCTTCAACACCATTCTGATCGATTTCGATCGCGATGTGTGGGGCTACATCGCGCTCAACCACTTCAAACAGAAGACCATCGCCGGGGAAATCGGCTCCTCCACCATGCCGCACAAGGTGAACCCGATTGACTTCGAAAACTCCGAAGGCAACCTCGGCCTGGCCAATGCGGTCATGCAGCACCTGGCCAGCAAACTGCCGGTTTCCCGCTGGCAGCGCGACCTGACCGACTCCACCGTCCTGCGTAACCTCGGCGTGGGAATTGGCTATGCGCTGATCGCCTATCAGTCCACCCTCAAAGGGATCAGCAAGCTGGAGCTGAACCAGGATCGCCTGCTGGACGAACTGGATCACAACTGGGAAGTACTGGCTGAGCCGATCCAGACCGTGATGCGCCGTTACGGTATCGAAAAACCGTACGAGAAGCTGAAAGAGCTGACCCGCGGCAAACGCGTTGACGCGGAAGGGATGAAGCAGTTTATTGACAGCCTCGCCCTGCCGGAAGACGAAAAAGTGCGCCTCAAAGCGATGACCCCGGCCAACTATATTGGTCGCGCAACCACCATGGTTGACGAACTGAAGTAATCGCCCTGCCCCTCTTTCCGCCGGAAAGAGGGGCGTTGTGTCGCCGGAAAGCAATCAGATCCAGACGTCGTTCACCGCCGTCCGCTCGCCGCCCTCATGGCCGGTATTCAGCACGCCACGCGGCTCAATCAGCATAAGCTTCGCTTCCGTCTCCGCCGAGGTCTTATGTTCCACCCCGCGCGGCACCACGATCATCTCCCCGGCCTTCACCAGCACATGTCCGTCGCGGAAGTCCACGCGTAATACCCCCTCCACCACCATCAGTGTCTCATCGGTTTCCGGGTGGCTGTGCCAGATAAAATCGCCGGCGATGCGCACGATCTTGAACTGATAGTCGTTCATCTCAGCCACCACTTTGGGCTGCCATTGTTCGCTGAACAGGGAAAATTTCTGAGCAAGATTAACGAGTTGATACATGGGCTGTCTCCTTGTGATAAAGGCAGTCAGCATAGTTCGCCTCGCCGCGGTCACGCTTGAACGATTGTGCAACCTGAGCCGCGCTAGCCGCGGATCGCCCGCAGCCAGCGGCCCGGAGAGAGACCAAAGCGGCTGATAAACTGGCGCGTCATGTGGCTCTGATCGGCAAACCCCGCGTCGGCGGCAATATCCACCAGACGTTCCCCGGCGCGCATCCGCTGGCGGCAAAAATCAAGCCGGCGCATCATGACGTAACGCCACGGGCTGGTGCCGTACAGCGTTCTGAAATCCCGGCTCAGGCTCCAGCGGTCCCGGCCGCTGACCTGCGATAAGGTGTCGAGGGTCATATCCTGCATAAAACAGGCATGGATATACTCCCGGGCCCTCTCCGCCGCCTGATAATCAAACGCCTGTCGACGGGAACGTTGGCCGCCGACCACAGCCAGGGTCTGCGCCAGGTCGTACAGAGCATCCTCTTCCTCCAGCGGCTCGAAGGTGTCCGTGACCGCTTTTAACAACGGCTGCGCGGCGCAACGCAGGCGCGGATCCGCCGACAGGCCGCCGGGGATAAACGGCAATGGCCTGCCGCCGAGTATCTTCTGGATCAGCGCCGGTTCGATATAGACCATGCGGTAGTGAAACCCCGCCTCGGTGCCCGCCTCGCCGTCGTGTATTTCGTCCGGGTGAAGCACCATCGTCCCGCCGGGCAGGCTGTGCTGGAGTCCGCCGCGATAGTGAAAGCTCTGCACGCCGGCGATCGTCTGGCCGATAGCATAGGTATCATGCCGGTGCGGCTCGTAGCCGTGGCCGCCGAAGAAGGCTTCGATGCGTTCCGTCTGACTGGGCGACTGCGCCAGCCTGACCCAGTCCGCACTTTTCTGCTGAGACATAATGGATAACCTGCGGCGTCATTGAGAGGTGATCCCAGCACTATTACACAAAAAATTAACATCACCAACCCGCGCACTGCCCGCGCTCTGCCGCTGGGCGTTTGCTGAAATTACGCATAGAATGAAGGAGTTCCATGCACTATGCGCAAAGGGCATCGCCGAAGGCTGGCCTGCCTGGCGGTGTTATGCGCCGTTGGTATAAAAAGCTTTATTTAACAGCTGTTTATATTTTGCGTATATAATGAGCGTCAGATTACTATCAACACAGGAAGGGAGAACAGTCATGCGCGTACTCGTGGTTGAGGATAACGCCTTGCTGCGTCACCACCTCAAAGTTCAGCTGCAGGAGCTGGGCCATCAGGTCGATGCGGCGGAAGATGCCAGGGAAGCGGACTACTATCTGGGCGAACATCTCCCGGATATCGCCATCGTCGACCTCGGCCTGCCGGATGAAGACGGACTATCGCTGATCCGCCGCTGGCGCAGCCACGATGTGTCGCTGCCGGTGCTGGTGCTGACCGCCCGCGAAGGATGGCAGGATAAAGTGGAAGTGCTGAGCGCCGGGGCGGATGATTACGTCACCAAGCCATTCCATATTGAAGAGGTTGCCGCCCGCATGCAGGCGCTGCTGCGCCGCAACAGCGGCCTGGCCTCGCAGGTGATCTCCCTGCCGCCGTTCCAGGTCGACCTCTCCCGGCGCGAGCTGTCGGTGAATGACCAGCCGATCAAGCTGACGGCCTTTGAATACACCATTATGGAAACCCTGATCCGCAACCGCGGCAAAGTGGTCAGCAAAGATTCCCTGATGCTCCAGCTTTACCCGGATGCCGAACTGCGTGAGAGCCATACCATCGACGTACTGATGGGCCGGCTGCGCAAGAAAATTCAGGCTGAATACCCGCAGGACGTCATCACCACGGTGCGCGGCCAGGGCTATCTGTTCGAACTGCGCTGATGAAGGGACTGTTGCGGCATATCTTCCCCCTGTCATTACGGGTTCGCTTCCTGCTGGCGACCGCCGGGGTCGTACTGGTGCTCTCCCTGGCCTATGGCATGGTGGCGCTGGTGGGCTACAGTGTCAGCTTCGATAAAACCACCTTCCGCCTGCTGCGCGGCGAGAGCAATCTCTTTTATATGCTGGCGAAATGGGAGAACGGCGCTATTGACGTCGATATCCCGGAAAACCTGAATATGGAAAGCCCGACGGTGACCCTTATCTACGATGAGAGGGGTAAACTGCTGTGGGCGCAGCGCGATGTCCCCTGGCTGGCGAAACGCATTCAACCGGAATGGCTGAAGCGCAATGGTTTCCATGAGATCGAAGCCGATGTCGACAGCAGCAGCATGCTGCTGCGCAACAACCACGAGATTCAGGAACAGCTGGACGCCATCCGCGAGCAGGGCGACGATTCGGAGATGACCCACTCGGTGGCGATCAACCTCTATCCGGCCACCAGCAAAATGCCCCAGCTCAGCATTGTGGTGGTCGATACCATTCCGGTGGAGCTCAAGCGCAGCTATATGGTGTGGAGCTGGTTTATCTACGTGCTGGCCGCCAACCTGCTGCTGGTGATCCCCCTGCTGTGGGTCGCCGCATGGTGGAGCCTGCGGCCTATCGAGTCGCTGGCGAAAGAGGTACGTGAGCTGGAGGAGCACCACCGCGAAAAGCTCAATCCCAACACCACCCGTGAGCTGACCCGGCTGGTCAGCAACCTTAACCGCCTGGTTCGCAGCGAGCGTGAACGCTATGACAAATACCGCACCACCCTCACCGATCTCACCCACAGCCTGAAAACGCCGCTGGCGGTGATGCAGAGCACCCTGCGCTCGCTACGCGGCGAGAAGATCAGCGTCGACGAGGCGGAGCCGGTGATGCTGGAGCAGATAAGCCGCATCTCGCAGCAGATTGGTTACTATCTGCATCGCGCCAGCATGCGCAGCGGCGGCACCCTGTTGAGCCGGGAGCTGCATCCGATCGCCCCCCTGCTTGACAGCCTGACCTCCGCTCTCAACAAGGTCTATCAGCGCAAAGGGGTCAATATCTCGCTCGACATCTCGCCGGAGATCACTTTTGTCGGCGAGCAGAACGATTTTATGGAAGTGATGGGTAACGTTCTCGATAACGCCTGTAAGTACTGTCTGGAGTTCGTGGAGGTTTCCGTGCGCCAGACCACCGACAGCCATCTGCATATTCTGGTGGAAGACGATGGCCCGGGGATCCCGCAGAGCCAGCGCCGCGCCGTCTTCGACCGCGGCCAGCGGGCAGATACGCTGCGTCCCGGCCAGGGCGTGGGGCTCTCCGTCGCCCGCGAAATCGTCGAGCAATATGACGGGGAGATTATCGCCAGCGAAAGCCTGCTCGGCGGCGCCTGCATGGAGGTGGTGTTTGGCCGCCAGCTGATGGAAGATAAACAGGGTTAATCATTGAGTTTTTTAACGGCGCCTGCATCGCCGGGGCGCCGCATCCGTTATAATCCCTGTCAGACACCTGCAGTGGAATATCAATATGGATTATCAATTAACGCTTAACTGGCCCGACTTTATCGAACGCTACTGGCAAAAACGGCCGGTGGTACTGAAGCGCGGCTTCGCCAATTTTATCGACCCCCTAAGCCCGGACGAACTGGCTGGACTGGCCATGGAGAGCGAGGTCGATAGCCGCCTTGTCAGCCATCAGGATGGAAAATGGCAGGTCAGTCACGGTCCCTTCGAAAGCTACGATCACCTGAGTGAAAACAACTGGTCCCTGCTGGTGCAGGCGGTTAACCACTGGCATGAACCCTCAGCGGCGCTGATGCATCCGTTCCGCGCTCTGCCGGACTGGCGTATCGACGATCTGATGATCTCCTTCTCTGTACCCGGGGGCGGCGTCGGTCCGCATCTGGATCAGTATGATGTGTTTATCATTCAGGGCACCGGCCGTCGGCGCTGGCGCGTCGGGGAAAAGGTGCCGATGAAACAGCACTGCCCGCATCCGGACCTGCTGCAGGTTGACCCCTTCGAGGCGATCATCGATGAAGAGATGGAGCCGGGCGATATTCTCTATATTCCGCCAGGATTCCCGCATGAGGGGTACTCGCTGGAAAATTCGCTCAACTATTCGGTCGGCTATCGCGCGCCGAATGCCCGCGAGCTGTTCAGCGGCTTTGCCGACTACGTTCTCCAGCGCGAACTGGGCAGCCAGCGCTACGCCGATCCGGACGTGCCGTCCCGCGACCATCCGGCGGATATTTTACCCGTCGAACTCGACCGCCTGCGCGAGATGATGCTGGGGCTGATTAATCAACCAGAGCACTTTAAACAGTGGTTTGGCGAGTTTATCACCCAGTCGCGTCATGAGCTCGACGTCGCACCGCCGGAGCCGCCGTATCAGCCAGATGAAATTTACGATGCTCTGCAGCAGGGCGACACGCTGGAACGCCTGGGCGGCCTGCGGGTGCTGCGCATTGACGGCGAGGTGTTCGTCAATGGCGAGAAGATCAACTCCCCGCACCGCCCGGCGCTGGACGCCTTAGCCACCCATCTGACGCTGCGCGCCGACCATTTTGGCGATGCGCTGGAAGATCCGTCATTCCTCGCCATGCTGGCAGCGCTGGTCAACAGCGGCTACTGGTTCTTTGGCGACTGAGCCATCATCCTGCCCGGCGGCGCTGCGCTTGCCGGGCCTACAAACAGCACGATTTCCGTAGCTCCTGTATCGGTTTGCAACGGTTTCGACCCGGGAAAAACGTTTGTTCTGTGTTATTTCCGAGCAGATTGCGCTCCCAATATGTATTCTGCGTTATGTCACTCATGGTGCAGGGGGTACAGGGGGCGGCCAGTCGCCGCCGCCCCCTGTACCCCCTGGCTCCGGCCAGCAAAATCGCCACTTCGTGGTGCCTTCGACTTATCCCTGCAGGCTTCGGGTCGGGCCGAGGCAGCGTCCGTGCAAAACACGGCCCTCAGCCCGCATCCATGCGGGCTGCCCCTGCCTTCCGGGAACGTCTCAGCGATTTTGAGGCCGCCAACACCGGCAGTTTCAGTCGCGCAAGTGGGTAAATTAGCATCAGATCGCACGAGTCGTAGGCCGGATAGGGCGAAGCCGCCATCCGGCATCTTGTGCGACAAGCAGAATGACCGGCCTGGTTGCGAAGGCTATTTCCCTTTTCGTGTTGCCGTCAGCTCGGCGATACGCACGATCACCTGCACCGCCTTCTCCATCCCTTCCAGGGTGACAAACTCATGTTTGCCGTGATAGTTGTAGCCGCCGGTAAACAGGTTCGGGCACGGCAGTCCCATAAACGAGAGCTGCGCGCCGTCGGTGCCGCCGCGGATCGGCTTCATCTGCGGTTCAATATCGCAGTCCACCATCGCCTGGCGGGCAATATCGACCACGTGTGGATGGGCGATAACCTGCTCATGCATGTTGTAATAACTGTCCTCAATCACCAGCTCGATATAGCAGTCCGGGTGCAGCCCCTTGCCGACCTTTTTGGCGATCTCCATCATCTTGCGTTTACGCGCCTCAAAGTGCTTGCGGTCAAAATCGCGGATGATGTAGTGCATCTCGGCCCGATCCACGCTGCCTTTGATGCTGGTGAGGTGATAAAAGCCTTCATAACCTTCGGTGGTCTCCGGCGCCTCGTCGGCCGGCACTTCGGCATGAATGCGCGCAGCCAGCGACAGCGCGTTGACCATCACCCCTTTTGCGGTGCCGGGATGCACGTTATTGCCGACAATCTTAATGGTCACCGAGGCGGCGTTGAAGTTTTCAAACTCCAGTTCCCCCACGCCACCGCCGTCGACGGTATAGGCCCAGCGGGCATCAAAGGCCTCGACATCGAAATGCTTCGCCCCTTTTCCGACCTCTTCATCGGGGGTGAAGGCCACGCGGATATCGCCATGAGGGATGTTTTTCGCCTGCAGGGTCGCCAGCGCGGTCATGATCTCGGCGATGCCGGCCTTGTCGTCCGCCCCCAGCAGCGTTTTCCCGTCGGTGGTGATCAGCGTCTGCCCCAAAAGCTGATGCAGAACCGGGAACATCACCGGGGAGAGCACCTCATCGCCGATGCCTAGCGCGATATCGCCGCCGCGATAGTTTTCGACAATCTGCGGATTAACGTTTTTACCGCTGAAATCCGGGGAAGTATCGACGTGAGAGATAAAGCCGATGGCCGGGATATCGCCCTCCACGTTGGCGGGCAGGGTTCCCATTACCGTCCCTTTTTCACTCAGCGTTACCTTGATCAGTCCCATTTCTTCCAGCTGCGCCTGCAACAGGCGTAACAGCTTCCACTGCCCTTCCGTGCTGGGGACCTGACGAACGCCAGGCTTCGACTGCGTGTCCAAAGAAACGTACTGCAAAAAACGCTCAAGCAATTTATCCATGTAGCCACCCTCTTCTTTTGTGACAACATTATTCATAAGCCAGAAAAGACAAATATTGCGTCAGGTCATTCTTAGCCCGTAAAGCGAAATTTAATAACGGAACCGACGTTATGGTGTAAAGGTAGACTATGCAGGCGTATCAAGGATTGGCGATTACCCTTGTTTGCCGTAGAATGCTGGCCCTTATTAAAAACGTGCAACCCCAAAGGTGGTTAATCACAAACCCCGCAGCGGTCGGAAGTTTCCGTTGCGTCTACATGGGACAGAGTCAAAAATTGAATATACAACCGCGTTCGCGTTCGCCGCTGGTGCAACTGGCGGGAATTCGCAAGAGCTTTGATGGTAAAACGGTCATCGATAACCTTAACCTGACCATCAACAATGGTGAGTTTCTCACCCTGCTTGGCCCCTCTGGCTGCGGTAAAACCACCGTTCTGCGCCTTATCGCCGGCCTGGAAAACGTCGACAGCGGACGGATCCATCTCGAAGATCACGATATCACCCATGTCCCGGCGGAAAACCGCCACGTCAATACCGTATTTCAAAGCTACGCCCTGTTTCCGCATATGACGGTATTCGAGAACGTCGCCTTTGGCCTGCGGATGCAGAAAACCCCGGCGGCGGAAATCACCCCGCGGGTTCTGGATGCCTTAAAGATGGTGCAGCTGGAAGACTTTGCCCAGCGCAAACCGCACCAGCTCTCCGGCGGCCAGCAGCAGCGCGTGGCCATCGCCCGCGCGGTGGTTAACAAACCGCGCCTTCTGCTGCTCGATGAATCCCTTTCGGCGCTGGATTACAAGTTGCGCAAGCAGATGCAGAACGAACTGAAAGCGCTGCAGCGTAAGCTCGGGATCACCTTCGTCTTCGTGACCCACGATCAGGAAGAGGCCCTGACCATGTCCGATCGCATTGTGGTCATGCGCGATGGCAAAATCGAACAGGACGGCACCCCGCGAGAGATCTACGAAGAGCCGAAAAACCTGTTCGTCGCCAGCTTTATCGGCGAGATCAATATCTTCGACGCCACCGTGATCGAGCGCCTCGACGAGCAGCGCGTGCGCGCCAACGTCGAAGGACGGGAGTGCAACATCACCGTCAATTTTGCCGTGGAGGCCGGCCAGCGTCTGCACGTCCTGCTGCGCCCGGAAGATCTGCGCGTCGATGAGATCCACCACAACAGCGACGCCGACGGCCTGATCGGCTATGTGCGCGAGCGTAACTATAAGGGGATGACCCTTGAGTCGGTGGTCGAGCTGGAAAACGGCAAAATGGTGATGGTCAGCGAGTTCTTTAACGAAGACGACCCGGATTTCGACCACTCTCTTGACCAGAAAATGTCTATCAATTGGGTGGAGAGCTGGGAGGTGGTGCTGGCCGATGAAGAACTCCAGTAAATTCCAGAATGTGGTGATCGCCACCATCGTCGGTTGGCTGGTGCTGTTTGTCTTCCTGCCCAACCTGATGATCATCGCCACCAGCTTTCTGACCCGCGACGACGCCAACTTCGTCAAGCTGGTCTTCACGCTGGACAACTACTCGCGGCTGCTGGATCCGCTCTACTACGACGTGCTGCTGCATTCGCTGAACATGGCGCTGCTGGCGACCCTCGCCTGCCTGGCGCTGGGCTACCCGTTTGCGTGGTTCCTCGCCCGGCTGCCGCAGAAGGTACGCCCCCTGCTGCTGTTCCTGCTGATCGTTCCCTTCTGGACCAACTCGTTGATCCGTATTTACGGGCTGAAGATTTTCCTCAGTACCAAAGGCTATCTGAACGAATTCCTGCTGTGGTTAGGGGTGATCGACACGCCGATACGCATTATGTTCACCCCCTCGGCGGTGATTATCGGCCTGGTGTATATCCTGCTGCCGTTTATGGTGATGCCGCTCTACTCCAGCATTGAGAAACTGGATCGCCCGCTGCTGGAAGCGGCGAAAGATCTCGGCGCCAGCAAGCTGCAGACCTTTATCCGCATTATCATCCCGCTGACCATGCCGGGGATCATCGCCGGCTGTCTGCTGGTGATGCTGCCGGCGATGGGGCTGTTCTACGTTTCCGACCTGATGGGCGGCGCCAAGAACCTGCTGATCGGCAACGTGATCAAGAGTCAGTTCCTGAATATTCGCGACTGGCCGTTCGGCGCGGCAACCAGCATTACCTTAACCCTGGTGATGGGCCTGATGCTGTTGATTTACTGGCGCGCGGCGCGCCTGCTGAATAAAAAGGTGGAGCTGGAATGATCGGTCGACTGCTGCGCGGCGGCTTTATGACCGCCATCTACGCGTATCTCTACATCCCTATTATTATTCTGATCGTTAACTCGTTTAACCGGTCGCGCTTCGGTATCAACTGGCAGGGGTTCACCACCGACTGGTATAGCCTGCTGATGAACAACGATAGCCTGCTGCAGGCCGCACAGCACTCGCTGACCATGGCGGTGCTGTCGGCGACCTTCGCCACCCTTATCGGCTCGCTGACCGCCGTGGCGCTGTACCGCTACCGCTTTCGCGGCAAGCCGTTCGTTAGCGGCATGCTGTTTGTGGTGATGATGTCGCCCGATATTGTGATGGCCATCTCCCTGCTGGTGCTGTTTATGCTGATCGGTATTCAGCTTGGTTTCTGGTCGCTGCTGTTTTCGCATATCACCTTCTGCCTGCCGTTTGTGGTGGTCACGGTGTTCTCCCGACTGAAAGGCTTTGATGTGCGGATGCTGGAGGCAGCGAAAGATCTGGGCGCCAGCGAGATGACCATCCTGCGCAAAATCATCCTGCCGCTGGCCCTGCCGGCGGTCGCCGCCGGGTGGTTGCTGAGCTTCACGTTGTCGATGGATGACGTGGTGGTCTCTTCGTTCGTGACCGGTCCGGGATATGAAATTCTGCCGCTGAAGATCTATTCGATGGTCAAGGTTGGCGTTTCGCCTGAGGTGAACGCCCTGGCCACGATTCTGTTGGTTCTGTCGCTGGTGATGGTCATCGCCAGTCAGTTAATTGCACGTGATAAAACTCAGGGGACGTTAAAATGAAAAAATGGTCACGCCACCTGCTCGCAGCCGGCGCTCTGGCAATCGGCATGAGCGCCGCGCACGCGGACGATAGCAAAACGCTCTATTTTTATAACTGGACCGAATACGTACCGCCGGGCCTGCTGGAGCAGTTCACCAAAGAGACCGGCATCAAGGTCATCTATTCGACCTACGAGTCGAACGAAACCATGTATGCCAAGCTCAAGACCTATAAAGACGGCGCGTACGACCTGGTCGTCCCGTCGACCTACTTCGTCGACAAGATGCGTAAAGAAGGGATGCTGCAGAAGATCGATAAGAGTAAGCTGACTAACTTCAGCAACCTCGATCCGCAGATGCTGAACAAACCGTTCGATCCGAATAACGACTACTCCATTCCCTATATCTGGGGGGCGACGGCTATCGGCGTCAACAGCGATGCGATTGATCCGAAAACCATCACCAGCTGGGCCGACCTGTGGAAGCCGGAATACAAAAGCAGCCTGCTGCTGACCGACGACGCGCGCGAAGTGTTCCAGATGGCGCTGCGTAAGCTGGGCTATTCCGGCAACACCACCGACCCGAAAGAGATTGAAGCCGCCTATAACGAGCTGAAAAAGTTAATGCCTAACGTCGCGGCGTTTAACTCCGATAACCCGGCGAACCCGTATATGGAAGGCGAAGTGAACCTCGGAATGGTATGGAACGGCTCGGCTTACGTCGCACGCCAGGCCGGTACCCCGCTGGAGGTGATCTGGCCGAAAGAAGGCGGCATCTTCTGGATGGACAGCCTGTCGATCCCGGCAAATGCCAAAAACGTCGACGGCGCGCTGAAGCTGATTAACTTCCTGCTGCGCCCGGATGTCGCCAAACAGGTCGCGGAAACCATCGGCTACCCCACGCCAAACCTGGCGGCGCGCAAAATGCTCAGCCCGGCAGTGGCCAACGATAAATCGCTCTATCCGGACGCTGCGACCATTGAGAAAGGCGAATGGCAGAATGACGTCGGCAGCGCCAGCGCCATTTATGAAGAGTATTACCAGAAGCTGAAAGCGGGCCGCTAATCCCGCAGGGCGGAACCGCGGTTCCGCCTTTTTTTTGCTCTCACCTTAGCCCCTCAGCGCGCGCCAGAGGATCGCCGGCAGCTTGCGCCAGCGCGGCCGATGATAAAAATCCACCAGCTTCTGCGCCACCGCTTCCTGCCCCCGGTGGGTAATAAACCAGGGCGGCAGGGGCATCAGCGTCAGTTCGCCATGCCACAGACTGCGCGGAAACGGCCGAAACGGCGCCTCAATCACCGTGCGCTCGGTTTTCTCCAGCATAAAGCTGTTATGCACCTTGCCCCGCCCGCTCTGAATATCGTCGAGCGTGTGGCCGGGAAACGCGCCCCACGGGCAAGGGGCCAACAGGAAGGCCACCCCGCTCCAGCAGTTGATCGCCACCGTGCCGTAGCGCAGCTCAGCGATTAACGCGTTAAAACGCTTACGTCCAATCGCTTTGCGGGTGCGCGGATGGATCACAATATTGGCTCCCAGCGTGCCCTGCAGCCGCTGATTCGCATAGCCGATCGCCTGGCGCAGAAAACTTTCCGCACTGTCGGCCTCAAGACGAGTGACCGACAGCCCCGGGCCAAAGACCTCCTGCTGACAGAGCGCCGGGTCATCGTCGGTGTTCGCCACAATCAACGGCAGCGCGTCGCCGCGCGCTATCTCCAGCGGCTGGCGGGCGCGCAGGCGAAAGTCGGTCAGCCGTTTTTCAGCGCCGGGGTAGTAGTCCGGGCGGGTATTCGCGGCGATCAGTCGGTACAGCTGATTCAGCAAGCCCGTCGCTGGCTCCCAGCCCTGCTGCAGAATCAGCACCTGGCTGGCCACGCAGTTAAACCCGCCGTTGTTCATCTTCTGCGTCGCCAGCTGCTGCGCCTGAAACGCAATATCCGCCTCGCTCCACGGCCCGGGTACGATAATGGTAGGGCTGACGCCGCCCAGCTCCGAAGTCACCCGACGCGGGTTCAGCGGCGTCCCGGAGGCCCGACGCTGGCGAGCCGCTTCACCGTCGCCCCAGACGATGACGTCATGGGTCTCGCGAGAGCCGGTGATATGGATCTCATCGACAGCGGGATGGCTGGTCAGCCATGCTCCCGCCTGGGCGTCGCCGGTGACGATGCGGAGCGCATCCATGGCAATCAGCGGTGCCAGGGCCTGGGCCAGCAGATCGTGCAGATAATCATTCACCGGGTTGAGCTTCAGCAGGCAGACCTGATTTTCAATAAACAGCTTGTGTAGCACATCCAGTGGCGCAATCGAGGCCACATTGCCGGCGCCAAGCACCAGCGCCAGCTTGCCCTGCCGCGCGGCCGGCGGGATGTCGTATGCCCGCGCCGCATAGCGGTCAAGATGGGCCCGGGTGACGCCTGGCTGCATCCATATCTCAGCGCGAACCCCAGACAGCAACAGTCGATCCCAGAGCGTGCCGGGCACCACCCGCAGCGCCAGGCGGCCGTCCGCCAGCGTCCGCAGCGGGATCCGCCGCAGAAAGGTCTTCTCTTCCAGCTGCTCCAGGGTGGCGATGAGCCCGTTGCAGCCGACCATTAGCGCGCAGGGGCCCGCCAGCCACTCCTCCCCCGCCAGCGGATCGCCCGCCCGCAGCCCTTTGGCCGCCGCCGCGGCGGCCACCCACGCCGGGGCAATACCAGCCAGGGCATCCTTGATCTGGCGCAGCAGCGCCAGACGACGGTTCACCGAGGTTTCCGCCCAACGCTGGCGCGCCGCCGACAAGGCGTACAGGGCAGCATCATACTGAGAGCAGGTCGTCAGACCGGGTCGCGCATGGCTCATTTTCCCTCACTCATTAAAATCTCTCCGTAGGCCTGGCGCAGTTGATTTTTGAGCACCTTACCCGTGGCGCTGACCGGTAGCGCGTCGACAAATATCACCCGGTCCGGGATCTGCCACTTTGGCACCCGCGTCTCAAACCAGGTCAGCAGATCGGTCTCTTCCACTTCGCCCCCTTCCGCGCGAACGCACAGCAGCACCGGCCGCTCGTCCCAGCGCGGATGACGGGCGGCGATGGCCGCCGCGCTGCGCACCGCCGGATGCGCGATGGCGATATTCTCCAGCTCAACGATGGAGATCCACTCGCCACCGGACTTGATAATATCCTTTGCCCGATCGCAGATCACCAGATAACCATTGGCGTCGAGCGTACCGATATCGCCGGTATCAAACCAGCCTCCCGCGGTCAGGGCGCTCGCGTCCTGACCATAGTACTGCTCCACCACCCAGTGCCCTCTGACCTGCAGATACCCCTGACTTTGACCATCCCGGGGCAACGGTTCGCCATCCACGTCCACTACCTGCAGTTCGATGCCGAATATGGGCCGCCCCTGACCGGCGCGCTGCTTTTGCTGCTCCTGTGCCGGGAGCGCGTCATGTTTGCTCAACGGCGTGTTGATGGTGCCGATAGGCGATGTTTCGGTCATTCCCCAGGCGTGGGTCAGTTCAATGCCGTAATCACGCTGAAAGGCCTCGGCCATCGACGGCGGCAGCGCGGAGCCGCCAACCAGTGCACGTTTAAATTCAGGCAGCCGGACCTCTGTCCGGCGCATCGCCGCCAGCAAGCCGGCCCAGATCACCGGCACGCCAAACCCCACCGTTACCTTCTCGGCGGCCAGCAGCTGCAGCAGGCTGTCGCCATCGAGGTGCGGCCCCGGCAGCACCAGCCGCGCGCCGACCATGGCGGCGATAAACGGCGTCCCCCACGCGTTGACATGGAACATCGGCACCACCGGCAACAGGCTGTCCTTCGCCGATATGCCGGCGGCGTCCGGCTGGTTGCCGCTCAGGGCGTGCAGGACCAGCGAACGATGGGTATTCAACACCCCTTTCGGCCGGCCGGTAGTTCCCGAGGTGTAGCAGAGCGAAGCTGGGGTCAGTTCATTGAGCTGCGGCCAGCGATAGTCTACTGTCCCCTGCTGCAACAGATCGTCAAAAAACAGCAATGAGGGCAGTTGGCTGAGCGCCGCTTCGCTGCGGGGTTCCATCAGCACGATGTGTTTCACCGTCGGCAGCTGCGGCAGCAGCTGCGCCACCAGTGGCAGAAAGGTCTGGTCAAAAAACAGCACTTCGTCGGCAGCGTCGTTGAGGATATACCGCAGATGGTCAACCGACAGCCGCGGGTTGACAGTGTGTGTCACCCAGCCGCCGGAGGCGACGGCAAAATAGATCTCCAGGTGGCGGCGATTGTTCCATGCCAGGGTAGCGCAGCGGGCGCCTGGCGGCAGCCCCAGCGACGCCAGCGCCGACGCCAGCCGCTGAGCGCGGCTGGCCACCTCCCCCCAACTGCTGCGCTCCTGCTCACCGCCAGTACTCACCGAGACAATCTCGGTCTCGCTGTGATATTGCGCCGCATGGCCGAGCAGCGCGGCAGTGGTGAGATCCTGATAAATCATCGGTGACGGCATTACGGGGTCTCCTTTACAGACTTCCGGCAGGGAACAGGGGCGCGGCGCGATCGTGCGGGCGCCTATTGAATCTGGTCTACATTTGCCGGTCTGCACAAAAAAACGTACAGAAATCAGCGGTCACGCACAAAATAGAGTAAGAAATGATTCAGGAGGAAAAAGACGAAATCATAACAGGCAGGTCATTGCTCAGGGCGGCTATCGCCCGGCAGCGGGCCGGGCGATAGCGTGTGTGGCGCAGCGGAAAACGATCAGCGTCGTCCACCGTCGCGCTGGCCTTTGCCCTTCCCTTTTTCGGCTCGCCGCTGCACAAAATCTTCAATGATGCCGGAGATCCCGTTGAGAGGTTTCCACAGCACTACCAGCAGCAGCAACGGGCCGTATATTCGCACACCGCCCGTCGCGACCTGACCGGTGAACAGCAGGGCTAAGCCATCCAGCAGCAGGGACAATGCGCTGCCAGTGCCGACGAACAGACACAGCAGGAAGAGGATCGGCCGGCTATCGGCGTGTAGCGGTAAAGCGCGCTGGCTCCAGACGCCAACGATAATGGCCGCGATCAACATGATCGCTTCGATAACCAGCGGATTATGCATGGTCTGACTCCTGTCATGACGTTTCATCCTTGTCAGCAGCGCTGCCGGAAGCAGTGGCCAGGGCCCTGGCTACCGGCAGGCGGCTTCAGTTTATAGCGGGTTTTCCTGCAGCAGCTTATCGATAAAGGCAGGCACCACTTCGCTTGCCAGCCCGTAGTGCTTCTCGGCAAACTCGCTGCCCACCTGGCTGGGTTCCAGGTTCAGTTCAACGGTATGGGCGCCGTGCAGCCGCGCCTCGTGCACAAAGCCAGCCGCCGGATAGACATGGCCGGAGGTACCGATGGCGATAAAAATATCCGCGTCGGCCAGCGCGCTGTAGATCTCATCCATCCCCAGCGGCATTTCGCCAAACCAGACCACGTGCGGACGCAGCGCCGCCGGGAACTGACAGCAGTGGCATTTGTCCTCGGCGGTGACGTCGACGGTCCACTCCAGCACCTGGCCGCTCCACGAACAGCGCACCTTTAGCAGCTCGCCGTGCATATGGATCACCCGGCGGTTGCCGGCGCGCTCGTGCAGATTATCAATATTCTGGGTGACCAGCAGGAAATGGTCGCCCAGTAGATCTTCCAGACGCGCCAGCGCCAGATGCGCCGCGTTCGGCGCGATCTCCGGGCTCTGCAGCTGGCGACGACGGGCGTTGTAGAACGCCTGCACCAGCGCCGGATCGCGGGCGAAGCCTTCCGGCGTCGCCACATCTTCCACCCGATGCTCTTCCCACAGGCCATCCGCCGCGCGGAAGGTTTTAATCCCCGACTCTGCCGAGATGCCCGCGCCGGTTAACACCACCACTCTCGGTTTTGCCATCGCTTCAGGTTTCATCCTGTCCTCCCTAAAGAAAATCCGCTGACGCAGACGGTCACGCAACCGACGTTTATTGCGACGAAAACGGCTCAATCGATGTAAACGGCGCGACTGCATAGCTACCTCTGTGATTAATGGGTCAGGTGAAGGAAGGCCGCACCGCGCATTCCCCCGGCATCGCCGTGGCGTGCGCGCTCAATGCGCGGAACCCTGGCGACCGGCAGAAGATGGCGCGGCAATCGTTGCGCCAGCCCTTCGCTAATGGCCGTAAAGTTAGATAATCCACCGCCGAGCACCAGTAAATCCGGGTCGACAATGGTCAGTATATTCCCCAGACACACCGCCAGCAGATCGAGATAGCGCTCAACGTGCGCCTGGGCGCGCGGATCGTGCTGCTGCCACTGCGCCACTATCTCCGGCGAGGAGAGCGGTTGCTGGTAAAAATGTTCGTACAGCCAGGCGAAACCACGGCCGGAGAGATAATTTTCAATGCAGCCCAGCTGGCCGCAGCCGCAGCGCAGCAGCGGAAAATCGCGCCCGACCACCTCCAGGGCATCCACCGGCAGGCGAATATGGCCGAACTCGCCGGTGATATAGCTATGTCCGGTAATCGATTTACCGTTCAACACCAGGCCGCCGCCCACGCCGGTGCCGAGGATCAGCCCCATCACCAGCGGGTATTGCGTAAACTCATCGTCCCACGCTTCAGACAGCGCGAAACAGTTGGCGTCATTATCGAGGCGCACATCGCGCCCCAGCCGCGCGCTGAGGTCGGTGCGCAGCGGCCGGCCGCTGGCGGCTGGCACGTTAGCGGCATACAGCGTGCCGTCTGCCGTTTCCGGCATCCCCGGAATACCGATCCCGACCGACCCCTGCTGGTCGAAGCGCTCATCGGCCTCGCGGACCAGCGCCTCCACCGCCTGGAGAAAATCCTCATAACTGCTTTTCGGCGTGGCGACGCGTTTTTCCCACTGCAGTCGCCGCTCCTGATTAAATACGCCCAGCGCTATCTTGCTGCCGCCAATGTCAAATCCATAATACATTTCAGCAATTCCTCTTGTGTCGTCAGCAAAGCCGACGATGACGATAAATTACTGGCCACTCAGCACCCTCGCCGGGTCGATGCGGCTGGCGCGGCGGGCGGGATACCAGCTGGCCAGCAAACTCAGCAACAGTGCTGTCACCAGCACATAAAAGACGTCCAGCCAGTGCAGTTCTGACGGCAGGAAGTCAATAAAATAGATGTCGCCGGAGAGGAATTTATGCCCAATCAGGTATTCGATACCGTTGATGATTGACGTCAGGTTCAACGCGCAGATCACGCCGATCACTACCCCGAACAGGCTGCCTACCGATCCGGCTAATAAACCATACCACACGAAAATCGCGCGAATTAAGCCGTCTTTTGCGCCAAGCGTGCGCAGCACCGCAATATCGCCGCTTTTGTCTTTGACCGCCATCACCAGCGTCGAGACGATGTTAAAGCAGGCCACGCCGATCACCAGCACCATCGCCAGGTACATAATGGCGCGGATCATCTGGATATCGCGATACATATAGCCATAGGTGCCGATCCAGCTCTTGATGTAGACGTAGCTGTTGGTCACCTCGCCGGCGTCGCGCACCAGCTTGTTCGCGTGGAAAACGTCGGTGACCTTGATGGCGATGCCGGTCACGCTGCTGCCCATCTCCAGGTACTGCTGCGCATCCTGCATCGGGATCATGGCAAAACTATGATCGAGCTGGCCGCTCAGCTGTAAAATTCCGGTCACATGCAGCCTGACGCGTTTTGGCTGCAGCAGTTGATGGTCGGCGTCGGCGTTAGGGATCATGATCGACACCCAGTCCCCCTGCTTCACGTGCAGCGCATCGGCGACCCCTTTCCCCAGAATCACCTGCTGTTCGCCGGCCTTGAATCCGGCCCACGCGTTATTCTGCACAAAGGTGGGCAGCGCGCTGAGCCGGGTTTCCTGCTGCGGGTCGACCCCTTTCACCTGGATGGCGCGCATATTGCTGCCGCTCTCCACCAGGCCGGTGAAGTTAATATAGGGCGCTGCCGCGACAATCCCCTTCACCTTCTGCACCTTCGCCAGCGCCTCCTGCCAGTTATTCCACGGCTGGTTCACGGGTTCGATTTCGCCGTGCGGCACCACCGCCAACACGCGGTTGTTCAGCTCGCGTTCAAAACCGTTCATCGCGCTGAGGCCGACGATCAGCACCGCCACCCCCAGCGCAATGCCGATGGTGGAGATCACCGAGATCAGCGACACCATGCCGCCGCGCCGCCGTCCGCGGCTGAAACGTAATGCAATCAGTAACGATAACGGAGACGCCATTACTCGGCCCCCATCAGGGTCAGGTCGGCGGTCAGACGGCCATCACGCATCTCCAGCTGGCGGCTCATGCGTTTCGCCAGCTGCAGGTCGTGGGTCACCACCAGAAACGCGGTGCGCTGCGCGACGTTCAGTTCGCCCAGCAGCTGGAAGATGCTGTCGGCGTTGCGAGCATCAAGGTTACCGGTCGGTTCATCCGCCAGCACCAGCCGCGGTTTATTCACCAGCGCGCGGGCAATCGCCACCCGCTGGCGTTCACCGCCGGAGAGCTCCGACGGACGGTGATGGCTGCGGTGTTCAAGCCCGACTGCCTGCAGCATCGCTTTCGCCTGGCGTTCAATATCCGCTGGCTTCTTTTTGCCAATCAGCAGCGGCATCGCCACGTTTTCCAGCGCGCTAAAGTCCGGCAGCAAATGGTGGAACTGATAGATAAAGCCCAGCTCGCGGTTACGCAGGTCGGCGCGCGCGGCGGTGGAGAGTTTACTCATCGGCTGGCCGGAGAAAATCACGTCGCCAGAGGTGGGCGTATCCAGGCCGCCGAGCAGATGCAGCAGCGTACTTTTGCCAGAGCCGGAGGTGCCGACAATGGCCATCATCTCGCCTTCACCAATGCTGAAGCTGACATTGTGCAGGACATCGGTTTGCACATTGCCTTCCTGATAGCGTTTGCACAGGTTGTCGCATTGCAGCAGGATCTTATTCATAACGTAAAGCCTCAGCGGGTTGGGTGGCGGCAGCGCGCCAGGAAGGGTACAACGTAGACAACAAGGCCAGCACCATCGCCACCAGGGCGATAACAATAACCTGCAGCGGCTCAATCGCCACCGGCAGCGCCGCGCCGTCAAGGAAGGCGCCGATGACTGGCATTAAATTATTCAACTGGCTGGCGAGCAGCGCGCCAAGCACGGCTCCCAACAGCGCGCCGACGATCCCGGCGCTGGCGCCCTGCACCATAAAGACGGCCATGATCTGCCGCGGCGTCAGCCCTTGAGTTTGCAGGATAGCCACTTCGCCCTGCTTCTCCATCACCATCATCCCCAGCGAGGTAATAATGTTGAAGGCCGCGACGGCGACGATCAGGCTCAGCAGCAGGCCCATCATGTTTTTCTCCATGCGCACCGCCTGGAACAGTTCGCCCTTGCGCTCGCGCCAGTCCTGCCACTGGGTACCCGGCGGCAGCGTCTGCTGACTCAGGGTATCCACTTGCAGCGGTTTATCCAGCCACAGGCGCCAGCCGGTGATATTCCCCAGCGGATAACGCATTAAACGAGAGGCGTCGTCGATGTTGGTCAGCATCTGATAACCATCGACTTCGCTGTTGGCGGCGAAGGTGCCGATGACCGTGAACAGACGCTGGCTCGGCACGCGGCCCATTGGCGTAAACTGACTGGCGGAAGGAACCATCACACGAATTTGATCGCCACGATTAACCCCCAGCTGGCCCGCCAGCTGTTCGCCGAGAATAACGTTATATTTGCCCGCCTGCAGATCGCTCTGTTTGACGTTCACCAGGTACGGAGTCAGGGGATCGTTTTGCGCCGGATCAATGCCCAGCATGACCCCGACCGCCACGCTGCGCGCGCTCTGCAGGACGACGTCACCGGTGGTGATCGGCGCCACGCGGGTCACCCCCTGGAGTTTCGCCTCGCGCTCCGGCAGTTGCTGTGGATTCACCGAACCCTGTTTGGCGCTAAGAATGGCCTGCGGCATCAGCCCCAGGATGTTGTTTTGCAGCTCGCGTTCAAAGCCGTTCATCACCGACAGGACCGTCACCAGCGCCATTACGCCAAGCGTAATGCCGATGGTTGAGAGCCAGGAGACGAATCGACCGAAGCGGTCGGCTGCGCGCCCGCGCATATAGCGCAGGCCGATAAAGAGTGCGGCAGGTTGGTACATGTCATCCATCTGGTTGCTGATAGCCGATGCCCGAGTATATAAGCGAATACGAGCAGCGTAAATGACTGATACCTGACGACTTTATTAGCAATAATCCTAAAAACCAAGCAAATACAATCGGATAGATAAGACCTTGCTGATATATCTTTACGCTTATCCGCAACCCGGATGTTTGTTGAACCAACACCTGATGGCAATTCGGGTTGGCGAATCCAGACCAATCGCGGATAATCTCACTATTGAATATCAGCGAGTTGCCCTCCATATCGGCAGAGCGAATCCCCAAGAGACCATGAAACCGTCTATGCCTGAACAATATCGATACTCATTGCCGGCCAAAGCTGGTGATCTGCGCCAGCTTGGCGAGTTGACCGGCGCGGCCTGCGCTACCCTGGTGGCAGAGATGGCCGAACGCCACAAAGGCCCGGTGGTGCTGGTGGCACCTGACATGCAAAACGCGCTGCGTCTGAACGACGAGATCAGGCAGTTCACCGACAGCATGGTGATGGGGCTGGCTGACTGGGAAACGCTCCCCTACGACAGCTTCTCGCCGCACCAGGATATCATCTCCTCCCGTCTTGCCACCCTTTACCAGTTACCCACCATGCAGCGCGGCGTACTGATCGTCCCGGTCAGCACCCTGATGCAGCGCGTCTGTCCGCACAGCTTCCTTCACGGGCACGCGCTGGTGATGAAAAAGGGCCAGCGCCTGTCGCGCGATGCGCTGCGCGATCAGCTGGAGGGCGCCGGCTATCGCCATGTCGATCAGGTGATGGAGCACGGCGAATATGCCACCCGCGGCGCGCTGCTCGACCTGTTCCCGATGGGCAGCGACCAGCCCTACCGCCTCGATTTCTTTGACGATGAAATCGACAGCCTGCGTCTGTTCGACGTCGACAGCCAGCGCACGCTGGAGGAAGTGGCGGCCATTAACCTGCTGCCGGCGCACGAGTTTCCCACCGACCAGACCGCCATCGAGCTGTTCCGCAGTCAGTGGCGCGACCGTTTTGAGGTGAAGCGCGATGCCGAGCATATCTATCAGCAGGTCAGTAAAGGGACACTGCCTGCCGGTATCGAATACTGGCAGCCGCTGTTCTTCAGCGAGCCGCTGCCGCCGTTATTTAGCTATTTCCCGGCCAGCACCCTGATCGTCAACACCGGCGATCTCGAGGCCAGCGCGGAACGTTTCCAGAATGAAGCCCGCGCCCGCTTCGAAAACCGCGGCGTCGATCCGATGCGCCCGCTCCTGCCGCCGGAACTGCTGTGGCTGCGCAGCGATGAGCTGTTCGGCGAACTGAAAAAATGGCCGCGCGTACAGCTGAAAACCGAGCGCCTGGCGGACAAAGCGGCGAATACCAATCTGGGCTACCAGACGCTGCCTGATCTCGCGGTGCAGGCGCAAAACAAAGCGCCGCTGGATAATCTGCGCCGCTTCCTCGAGTCCTTTACCGGCCCGGTGATCTTCTCCGTGGAAAGCGAGGGTCGCCGTGAAGCGCTGAGCGAAATGCTGGCGCGGATTAAAATTGCGCCAAAACACGTGCTGCGTCTGGAAGAAGCCACCGGCAATGGCCGCTATCTGATGATTGGCGCCGCCGAACACGGGTTTATTGACAGTCAGCGCGGCCTGGCGCTGATTTGCGAAAGCGACCTGCTCGGCGAGCGCGTGGCGCGCCGCCGGCAGGATTCACGTCGCACAATCAACCCTGACATCCTCATTCGCAACCTTGCCGAACTGCATATCGGCCAGCCGGTTGTCCATCTGGAGCACGGCGTGGGCCGCTATGCGGGAATGACCACCCTGGAAGCCGGCGGCATCACCGGCGAATACCTGATGCTGACTTACGCCAACGATGCCAAGCTATACGTTCCGGTATCCTCCCTGCATCTTATCAGCCGTTACGCCGGCGGGGCGGAAGAGAACGCGCCCCTGCACAAGCTGGGCGGCGATGCCTGGACCCGGGCGCGACAAAAAGCGGCTGAGAAAGTACGCGACGTGGCGGCAGAGCTGCTGGATATCTACGCCCAGCGCGCGGCGAAGGCGGGCTTTGCCTTTAAACACGACCGCGAACAGTATCAGCTGTTCTGCGACGGCTTCCCGTTTGAAACCACGCCGGATCAGGCGCAGGCGATTAACGCCGTCCTCAGCGATATGTGCCAGCCGCTGGCCATGGACCGCCTGGTGTGCGGCGATGTGGGCTTCGGTAAGACCGAAGTGGCTATGCGCGCCGCCTTCATCGCCGTGGAGAACCACAAGCAGGTGGCGGTGCTGGTGCCGACCACCCTGCTGGCTCAGCAACACTATGACAACTTCCGCGATCGTTTCGCCAACTGGCCGGTACGCATCGAAATGCTCTCCCGCTTCCGCAGCGCTAAAGAGCAGGCGCAGATCCTCGAGCAGGCCGCGGAAGGCAAAATCGATATCTTAATCGGCACCCATAAGCTGTTGCAGAGCGAGGTGAAGCTGCGCGATCTGGGGCTGCTGATCGTCGACGAAGAGCACCGCTTTGGCGTTCGTCACAAAGAACGCATCAAAGCAATGCGCGCCGATGTCGATATCCTGACCCTCACCGCCACGCCGATCCCGCGGACGCTGAACATGGCGATGAGCGGGATGCGGGACCTGTCGATCATCGCCACGCCGCCGGCGCGCCGTCTGGCGGTGAAGACCTTCGTTCGCGAATACGACGCCCTGGTGGTGCGCGAGGCGATCCTGCGCGAAACGCTGCGCGGAGGCCAGGTCTACTATCTATTTAATGACGTCGAAAACATCCAGAAAGCCGCCGACAAGCTGGCGGAGCTGGTGCCGGAGGCGCGGATAGCCATCGGCCACGGCCAGATGCGGGAGCGCGAACTGGAGCGGGTGATGAATGACTTCCATCACCAGCGCTTCAATGTGCTGGTGTGCACCACCATCATCGAAACCGGGATCGACATTCCCACCGCCAACACCATCATCATCGAACGCGCCGACCATTTTGGCCTCGCCCAGCTGCACCAGCTGCGCGGCCGCGTTGGCCGTTCGCATCATCAGGCCTATGCCTGGCTGCTGACGCCGCATCCGAAAGCGATGACCACCGATGCGCAAAAGCGCCTTGAAGCCATTGCGTCGCTGGAAGATCTCGGCGCCGGCTTTGCGCTGGCGACCCACGATCTGGAGATTCGCGGGGCCGGGGAACTGCTCGGCGAAGATCAGAGCGGTCAGATGGAAACCATCGGTTTCTCTCTGTATATGGAGCTGCTGGAGAACGCAGTCGATGCGCTGAAAGCCGGACGCGAACCCTCGCTGGAAGATCTCACCAGCCAGCAGACGGAGGTCGAACTGCGCATGCCTTCCCTGCTGCCTGACGATTTCATCCCTGACGTCAATACGCGACTGTCATTCTATAAGCGCATTGCCAGCGCCAAAAACGAACTCGATCTGGAGGAGATCAAAGTCGAGCTGATCGATCGTTTTGGCCGCCTGCCCGATGCCGCCCGCAACCTGCTGGATATTGCCCGTCTGCGTCAGCAGGCGCAGAAACTGGGGATCCGCAAACTGGAAAGCAACGAAAAAGGCGGCGTGATTGAATTTAACGAGAAAAACAACGTCAATCCGGTGTGGTTGATCGGCCTGCTGCAGAAGCAGCCCCAGCACTTCCGGCTGGACGGGCCGACGCGCCTGAAATTCATGCAGGATCTGGAAGAGCGTAAAACGCGGATGGACTGGGTTCGCCAGTTTATGCGTCAGCTGGAAGAGAACGCCGTCGCCTGACTGGCAGGAGATACGGCCCCCTGGCCGTATCTCCCTTCTTACATACCTGGCAATCTTTACAAACATTTTGCAATCCGCCTGGATTTCCCCACACAGACTCACGCCATAATCTCATCTGCTTTTCATATAAAAATAACCACTTATATATTTTGGAGTTATGGTAATGAGAAACCGTTTCCCCGTTACGCTCTGGCTGGCGCTGGTCGCGCTGGTCGCCGCGCTGGCTCTGCCCGCGCGCGCCAACACCTGGCCCCTTCCCCCGCCGGGCAGCCGGCTGGTAGGTCAGAATACGTTCCACGTGGTGCAGGATAACGGCGGTTCGCTGGAGGCGATTGCCAAAAAGTACAATGTCGGCTTTCTGGCCCTGCTGCAGGCCAATCCCGGGGTTGACCCCTATGTTCCCCGCGCCGGCAGCGTGCTGACCATCCCCCTGCAGACGCTGCTGCCCGATGCGCCGCGCGAAGGGCTGGTGATTAACCTTGCCGAACTGCGCCTCTACTATTACCCGCCGGGTAAGAATGAAGTGACCGTCTACCCGATCGGCATCGGCCAGCTGGGCGGAACCACCATCACGCCGACGATGGTCACGACCGTGTCCGACAAGCGGGCCAATCCGACCTGGACGCCCACCGCTAACATTCGCGCCCGCTATAAGGCAATGGGGATTGAGCTGCCGGCGGTGGTGCCTGCCGGTCCTGACAACCCGATGGGCCATCACGCCATCCGCCTCGCCGCCTATGGCGGAGTCTATCTCCTGCACGGCACCAATGCCGATTTCGGCATTGGCATGCGCGTCAGCTCCGGCTGCATTCGTCTGCGCGACAACGATATCAAGGCGCTGTACAACGCCATTTCGCCAGGCACTAAGGTGAATATCATTAACACGCCGATCAAGGTATCGGTAGAGCCGGATGGCCGCCGTCTGGTTGAAGTCCATCAGCCGCTGTCTGAGCATATCGATGACGACCCGCAGACCTTGCCCATTACGCTTAACGCGACCATGACGGAGTTCAAACAGGCGCCGCAAACCGACGGGACGGTGATGGAGCGCGCGATGAATTACCGCTCGGGCATGCCCATTGACGTCACGCGTCATGCTGCCCCTGGACCGCAGTCGTTGTAGTCTTACGCTGCACAAAACAAAAAACCCGCCTGATGGCGGGTTTTTTGTTGGCAAGGGTCAAACAGGGGTACAACAGGGTCTTACTCATCGCTGTCCGGTGAAGGGGGCCGGCCAACGACGCATCGGGCTTACTTGTAGATAACAGCGGTGCCGTGAAGGGTATTCGGACCGGTTACCGAAGTAATACGGAATGAGGTGGCGCCCATCTCATCCGCTTTCTGCGCCAGCTGATCTTCCAGCGAGCCCAGGTTAGTCCCGGCAGAAGCAGAGATGGTGCCTACTTTATGCTGACCCGCTGGGGTGGACTGCACCTCAACAGCGGCAAAGCTGGCGAAAGAGAGTGAGCTAAGAACGGCGGCAATAGCCAGAGTATTAACGGTTTTCATGATTATTATACCTGTGCAGATGAATTTTTTAGTAGGGTCGTAAGTATTAACTTAACGATCGATAGGTAAATAGTAATGTGATCTACATCACACGTCAACGCATTTTTATAACGATCGTTTAACTATTTATAAAATGCTTAAATTTCATACGCATATGATTTATTTATTTTTAAACCAACAGCGCTGGCCCCGGCGATCGTTTATTTTTATAATGGCTTTTCACCAAACCAACATAGGTACAACGGCACCATGACAACTGACGTTCAAAGTTGCGCCAAAAAAAGCCGTGGCCGACCGAAGGTGTTCGACAGGGATGCGGCGCTGGACAAAGCCATGACACTCTTCTGGCAGCACGGCTATGAGGCGACCTCGCTCGCCGATCTGGTCGAGGCGACAGGAGCAAAAGCCCCCACCCTGTATGCGGAATTTGTGAATAAAGAAGGCCTGTTCCGCGCAGTGTTGGATCGTTACATTTCGCGCTTTGCCGCGAAGCACGAAGCCGTGCTGTTGGCCGAAGGGAAATCCGTCGATCAGGCGTTGCGCGACTACTTCACGGCGGTCGCCACCTGCTTTACCAGCAAAGAGACGCCGGCCGGCTGCTTTATTATCAATACCTCCGCCGCGCTGGCCGCCTCCTCGACGGATATCGCCAATACCATCAAATCCCGCCATGCGATGCAGGAGCAGGCGCTCACTCAGTTTCTGCAGCAGCGGCAAGCGCAGGGCGAACTCCCCGCGGGCCGCGACGTCGCGCCGCTGGCGCAGTTTCTCAACTGTGTCCTGCAGGGGATGTCGATTAGCGCGCGGGAAGGCGCGGATTTCGACAAGCTGATGCAAATCACCGACACCACTCTCCGTCTCTGGCCGCAGATCCTCGAGTCCTGATGTGCCCTGCCTCCGGCGGTATTCTGCCGCCGGATCCACTCTCCTGTTGGCTTTATCCCCACAAAATAGATTGATTTTTATTACCTTTTCTCGTGCAAGATAAACGCAAATGATATTGATTGCGATATTCATTATGTGCAAAATCCTTTTTTGAGTTTTTCCAGATGTTTCGCATTGTAACTAATGCCGACCCGGCGTCGGCCTATAACAACGACAAAGCAACTTGCTCATAAAAGGAATGGATATGAAAAAGCGCCTCTGGGTGCTCCACCCCCTGCTGCTGGTCAGCTCGCTGCCTGCGCTGGCGGCTCAGTCTGATGAAGACAGCATCATCGTTAGTGCAAACCGCACCCATCGCACCGTGGCCGAAATGGCCCAAACCACCTGGGTCATTGAGGGCCAGGAGATTGAGCAGCAGGTCCAGGGCGGGAAAGAGTTCAAAGACGTGCTGGCGCAGCTGATCCCGGGCATCGATGTCAGCAGCCAGGGGCGCACCAATTACGGGATGAACATGCGCGGGCGCGCCATCGTCGTGCTGATCGACGGCGTCCGGCTCAATTCCTCACGCACCGACAGTCGCCAGCTCGACGCCATCGACCCGTTTAACATCGAACATATCGAAGTGATCTCCGGGGCGACCTCGCTGTACGGCGGAGGCAGTACCGGCGGGCTTATCAACATCGTCACCAAGAAAGGGCAGCAGGATCGCCAGGTCGATCTCGAGGTGGGCAGCAAGAGCGGGTTTGCGAACAGTAACGATCACGATGAGCGCATCGCGGCGGCCGTCAGCGGCGGGACAGACCATGCATCCGGGCGCTTATCGGTAGCCTATCAGCGTTTCGGCGGCTGGTACGATGGCAATAACGATGCGCTGATCCTCGATAACACCCAAACGGGGCTCCAGCACTCTGACCGCCTCGACGTGATGGGGACGGGGACGATTGAGATCGATGACAATCGCCAGTTGCAGCTTGTCACCCAGTATTATAAAAGCCAGGGCGATGATGACTACGGCCTGTGGCTCGGGAAGAACATGTCCGCGGTCACCAGCGGCGGCAAAGCGTACACCACCGACGGGCTCAATTCCGACCGTATCCCCGGCACTGAGCGCCACCTGATCAGCCTCCAGTACTCCGATGCCGACTTCTTCGGCCAGAATCTGGTGAGCCAGGTGTACTATCGCGATGAGTCCCTCACCTTCTATCCGTTCCCGACGCTTACGAAAGGCCAGGTCAGTAGCTTCTCCTCGTCGCAGCAGGATACCGATCAGTATGGCGCAAAGCTGACCCTTAACAGCCAGCCGCTGGCGGGATGGGATCTCACCTGGGGTCTCGACGCCGATCATGAGACCTTCAATGCCAACCAGATGTTCTTCGATCTGCAGCAATCGCTGGCGTCCGGCGGGCTGCACAACGAATCGATCTACACCACCGGCCGCTATCCGGGATACAGCATCTCCAACGTCGCGCCGTTCCTGCAGTCCAGCTACGATCTGAACGAGATCTTTACCGTCAGTGGTGGGGTACGCTACCAGTGGACCGAAAACCGGGTTGACGACTTTGTCGGCTACGCCCAGCAACAGGATATCGCCAACGGCAAAGCGCGCTCCGCCGACGCCATCAAAGGCGGCAAAACCGATTACGACAACTTCCTGTTTAACGCCGGGATCGTGGCGCATCTGACCGAGCGTCAGCAGACCTGGTTTAACTTCTCGCAGGGCGTCGAGCTGCCGGACCCCGGTAAATACTACGGCATCGGTAAATACGGCGCGGCGGTCAATGGCCATCTGCCGCTGATCTCCAGCGTCAACGTCGATGACTCGCCGCTGCAGGGGATCAAAGTTAACTCGTATGAGCTGGGCTGGCGCTACACCGGCGATAACCTGCGCACCCAGCTGGCGGCGTATTACTCGACTTCGGATAAGACCATCGTCGTCAACCGCACCGACATGACCATCGACGTGCAGTCCGACAAACGGCGTATTTACGGCGTTGAGGGAGCGGTCGATTACTTTATTCCGGACAGCGACTGGAGCGTCGGCGGTAACTTCAACGTGCTGAAATCACAGGTGCAGACCGACGGCCGCTGGCAAAAATGGGATGTCACCCTCGCCTCACCGTCCAAAGCCACCGCCTGGGTGGGTTGGGCGCCGGATCCGTGGAGCCTGCGCGTGCAGAGCCAGCAGGTGTTTGACCTCAGCGACGCCGCCGGTAACAAGCTGGAAGGCTATAACACCGTTGATTTTATTGGCAGTTACGCGCTGCCGGTGGGGAAACTGACCTTCAGTATCGAAAACCTGCTTAACGAAGACTATGTCACCATCTGGGGCCAGCGGGCGCCGCTGCTCTACAGCCCGACCTACGGCAGTTCATCGCTGTACGAATACAAAGGCCGTGGCCGTACCTTCGGTCTGAATTACGCGTTAACCTTCTGATAAAAAAAGCCCCTCAGCCTGAGCGATTGAGGGGCTAATCACTACATAAATCTGTTTTTAGATTTTGTTGTTCAGGACCAGCTGGCCGTTGTTGTCCAGCGGGATCTGGCTGCCAGGATTGTGATCCATACGGATTTTCCCCTGCTGATCGCCTATTTTATAGGTCACATCGTAGCCCAGCATTTTATCGGATTTGTCATATACCGTTTTACAACGCTGCTGGGTGGTAGTGTAGGTATCGTTGTCCTGCATCGCCCCCTGCAGCTGGTTGCCGGCATAGCCGCCGCCCAGCGCACCTACCACTGTCGCTACACTACGTCCGCGACCGCCGCCAAACTGGTGGCCAATCACCCCACCGGCCACCGCGCCGAGTACCGAACCGGCGATACGGTTTTCATCCTGGACCGGACGACGATGGGTCACCGTGACATTGCGGCATTCCTGACGCGGCGTTTTCACGGTTTCTTTAATCGGTGTACTGGAGACCACTTGCGCATACTGCGGGCCGCGATCTAACACGTTGAGACCAGCGACAGCTGCAACGCCCAGCGCGGCAGCCACGCCTATCCCGATACCCGCCAACATAGATTTATTCACGGGAGATCCTCCTTTGTTGCTGTTGATACAATTTTGCAACCGGAGCCGGGAGGGCGCAAATCAGATAGCGGATGAAAAGTGCGAGAATTCGCAGCAAATCAAGGGGATTCAGAGGATTCCGAGCGGGATCGCCGCGGTTTCAGCAGAAGAGCCCGGAGCGCCGTCAGGGCGGCTCCGGGTAAAGACAGCGTATTAGTGCAGCTTAAGACGCGGGCGAATGATGCGGTTGATGCGCCCGACCAGCATCATCAGGCCGGTTTTGAAATAGCCGTGCAGGGCGATCTGGTGCATACGGTACAGGGAGATGTACACGAAGCGCGCAATACGCCCTTCCACCATCATCGAGCCGCGCATCAGGTTACCCATCAGGCTGCCGACGGTGGAGTAATTGGACAGCGACACCAGCGAGCCATGGTCTTTATAGGTATACGCCTTCAGCGGTTTGCCTTTCATCTGCGCCAGGATGTTGTTCAGCGCGCAGGTAGCCATCTGGTGCGCCGCCTGGGCCCGCGGAGGGACAAAGCCGCCTTCCGGACGCGCACAGGAGGCGCAGTCGCCGATGGCGAAAATATCCGCATCGCGGGTGGTCTGCAGCGTCGGCTCGACCACCAGCTGATTGATACGGTTGGTTTCGAGGCCGCCGATCTCTTTCATGAAATCTGGCGCTTTGATCCCGGCCGCCCAGACCATCAGATCCGCTTCAATATATTCGCCATCTTTGGTGTGCAGACCGCCTGCATCCGCGCTGGTGACCATGGTCTGCGTCAGCACCCGTACGCCCAGCTTGGTCAGCTCATTATGCGCCGCCCCGGAAATGCGCGGCGGCAGTGCGGGCAGAATACGCTCGCCCGCCTCGACCAGCGTGACGTTCAGCGCTTCGTTAGTCAGCCCTTTGTAGCCGTAGCTGTGCAGTTGTTTCACCGCATTATGCAGTTCAGCGGAGAGTTCCACGCCGGTGGCGCCGCCGCCGACAATGGCGATGTTCACTTTACCGTTGGCACCCAGGTTGGCGGAGTATTTGAGGAACAGGTTGAGCATTTCCTGATGGAAACGACGCGCCTGATGCGGGTTGTCGAGGAAAATGCAGTTCTCTTTCACGCCAGGGGTGTTGAAGTCATTCGAGGTACTGCCCAACGCCATCACCAGCGTGTCGTACGGCAGTTTACGCTCAGCCACCAGCAGCTCGCCTTTTTCATTACGCAGCTCGCCGAGGGTGATGGTCTTCCCTTCGCGGTTGATATCCACCACCGAGCCCAGCTGGAACTGGAAACCGTGGTTGCGGGCATGGGCCAGATAGCTCAGCGCATCGACACCTTCATCCAGAGAACCGGTGGCCACTTCATGCAGCAGCGGCTTCCACAGATGGCTGTGGTTACGGTCCACCAGAGTGATTTTCGCTTTTTTATGGCGCCCTAACTTTTTCCCCAGCTGAGTTGCCAGTTCCAGTCCGCCAGCGCCGCCACCCACAATTACGATTTTTTTCAATGGCGTAGTCATGTGTACCCCTAAAATTATTAACCAATTGTTAAATAAAAGTTATGATAATAACCTTTATTTAACAACAAGTTACGTCAATGAAACCATTCAGCACCGTCGAGAATACCATGAACGGTGCATTGGTCATACCAAAATTGATATGCATCAAGTTTTGTCGCGTATTTTTTCAGCGAAACCAATAAGTGTAGGCATAAAAAAACCCGCGCGGTGAACACGGCGCGGGTTTGGCGACAGGGGAAAAGGCTTAACCGAGGGTTTTAAACGCTTTCAGCCGCTGCAGGTGCGGCGAGATGTTTTTAAATTTATGGGTCTGCTCTTCATCCCAGATAATTTCATAATAGTGGTGCAGGAGATCGGCGGAACGCTGGCTGTCCAGCGCTTCGTCCTGCCGGGAGAGCACCACCAGACAGCGATCGCGATTCTTCTCACGGAAGTTGGTCACACACTTGGTGGCGATGTCAGCATACTCTTCCGGGCGGTCGATTTTGCCTTCCATGTTTTCATGCGGAAACAGGTTTGGATTGAACACCGCCTGGCGGATATCGCACAGAAAACCAATCCGCTCCGCCCAGTAGCCGCCTAGGCCGACGCCGCAGATCAGCGGCCGGTCATCGGCGGTAAGCTGCAGCATTTTATCGACCTCTTTCAGCAGATGCTGCATGTCGTGCTTGGGGTGGCGCGTGCTGTAGCTAATCAACCGCACGTCCGGGTCGATAAACTGCAGCTGCATCACCTTCTCATGGTTACCGGGGCTGTTCGAGTCAAAACCGTGTAAATAGATAATCATCGCATCCTCACCAGACAACAACGCCCCGCAGAGCGTTACGCGGACTTCGCCTCTTGCCAGCGCGCATGAAGCTGCTCCAGCTGGGCACTCACCGTTTTCCAACGGGCTGAATCCCTTAACTCCTGACGGGAAAAGGAACCTTTATGATACAATTTCGTAACACGCTCTGCTTTGATCGGCGACAGGTTATCCAGCATACTGACCGCGCCCTTACGATTATTGCAGACCAGTATCATATCGCAACCGGCGTCCAGCGACGCCTGACCGCGTTCGGCATAGCTGCCCATGATCGCCGCCCCTTCCATCGACAGATCGTCGGAGAAAATCACCCCGTCGAAGCCCAGCTCACCGCGCAGCACCGTTTTTAACCAGTACGCTGAGCCGCTGGCCGGGCGCGGGTCGAGCTCCGGGTAAATCACATGCGCGGGCATGATGGCATCCAGACGCTGTTCGGCGATGAGGCTTTTGAATACCGCCATATCGTGGTCGCGAATCACCGATGCCGGACGCGGATCGAACGGGGTCTCTTTGTGCGAATCGGCAGTCACCGCTCCGTGTCCCGGAAAGTGTTTGCCGGTGGTTTTCATGCCCGCGGCGTGCATCCCGTCAATAAAATGACGCGCTATCGCCAGCGCTTTCTGCGGATCTTCATGATAAGAACGTTCGCCGATCGCGGCACTGATATGGCCCACGTCCAGCACCGGCGCAAAGCTGATATCAATATCCATGGCGATCATTTCGCTGGCCATCAGCCAGCCGGCCTCGGCGGCCAGTTTGCCCCCCTCTTCCATCCCCAGCAGCGCGGCGAAAGACTGGGCCGCCGGTAAACGGGTAAAGCCTTCGCGGAAACGCTGAACGCGTCCCCCTTCCTGATCGACCGCCACCACCAGATGGTTCCGGGAGGCATCGCGGATCTGGCGCACCAGCTCCCGCAGCTGCGCCGGATCGTGATAATTACGGGTAAAGAGGATCAACCCTCCCACCAGCGGATGCGCCAAAATCTCTCGCTCTTCCGCATCCAGTTCATACCCTTCGACATCCAACATGACTGGGCCCACACTGACCTCTCTTATCCTTTACGTTCGTTGTCTAACTGACACCATATTTCATCTGCCAGCGTGATAAATTGCCGATCGCCGCTCTGCTGCCAGCGCATTTCATACCATCCCGCCATCAGCAGCAATACCCACGGGCGCCAAAGTACAACCTGCCGCCAAAGCTGCTGCGCGTCGATGGCCGCCCGCCGGGCATACGCCGTCACCAGCTGGCGGCGCTGGTGAGGGGAAATCCACACCGCGGCCAGCTCCAGCGCGATATCGCCATCGCCGGCATATTCCCAGTCGATCAGCCTCAGGCCGGACTCGCTGTGGATAATATTGCCGGCATGGACGTCCATATGCAGCGGCGCCAGCCGCAGAGGACGGGGCTCGCCCCGGCGGCGCAGCCGCTGATGCCAGCGCAGCCAGCGCGGCGTGCGCCGTGCCGGATCGCACGTCTGCCAGTACTGGGCCAGCAGCGGTGCGAGGGTAACACGCCAGCCGAATCGCGGTTGCTGATGCACGTCATACAATAAGTCTGACAGCATAGGGCAGGCCGGTAACTCGCTTTTCACCTCCCCTGCGCAATATTCCACCACCATCAAGCAGGGTGAGTAAAACAGCGGGGCTGGCGCCAGCCTGGCAGGCAGTTGGCGGAGCGCGCGATACTGACGGCGGAAATAACAGGAAGCGGCTGATGGGTCGTGCGGCTGACGTAGCACGTGCCGCTGGTCGCCGTCGCTGATAATCACACTGCCGCCGCTGAGGCCATTCTGGCTCAGCGAGGCGACAGGATGATAGCGGGGGAAGAAGCGCGACAAGAGCTCATCGCGCGTCAGCTTATTGTTGCTGAACAGCACCTTTACCTGACCAGATAATCTCGCCGGTTTGCACCAGCATCAACTGCATCTTCAGTTCAGGCGCGTTGACGTTGCCGGTGGCATTGGAGTAAAGCACATACTGCGCGCCCACGTTGCGGGCGATACCCATGGCTTTGCTGCGGCTGCCGAGGCTGTCCTGCGGCGACAGGCCCAGCTGCTGTTTGGCGACCCCCAGCTGCTGCGCCGAGACCAGCGTAAACTTGCCGTTGCCGGCCAGCGCATTACGCAGCGCGGTAGTGGCTTCTCCCGCATTCAGCGTACCATTGGTGCGGTTGTTCACGCTGTCAACCAGCAGAATACTGCCCGCATTGACGCCGCTGGCCTGCAGCATCTGCCCCACCAGCGGCTGGACCGCGCCGTTCCAGTCATAATGACGCACGCGCGGCGCCGGCTGACCAGACTGCTGATCCTGATGCTCAATGGGCCCCGGCTGCGACGGTACGGCAGGAACCGCCGGTACCGTCGGCACCGTGGGCTGCGGCTGCGCAGGCTGCTGCGGCTGCGGTTTGGCCTCTTCGACCGGCGCAGGCTGCTCACGTAACCCCGCACAGCCTGCGAGGAATATCGCCAGTGCTGTGATTAACGCATAGCGACACATTTTCATCATTATAATTACCCCTTACAGATAAAGATAAAGGCGGGCCTTATGCGCCCCCAGGATATTGGCGCTACCATACAATGTCACCGAAGAGCGTGCCGGTACCACGATGGTGCGCGGCGCGTCCAGCGGATGCATCTCCAGCCCTCGGGCGTCATACCAGAAAAAACGATAGTGCACGGTGACCGGCTGCTGGCGCTCGTTATACAGCGTTGAGGAGGCGGTAGCCTGAATCTCCGTCGCCACCACGGCAGGCTCGCTGGCGCTGATCCCGGCCGCCAGCACGCTCGACTCCATCACCAGCGCCTGCTGGTCAGAAACCGGGATCTCCGGATGTGAACTACACCCGGCCAGCAGTCCCGCCGCCAGGCAAGCGCCCAAAAGGGTCCTGAGCATGGCGTTAGCCTTTATGCGCCAGCATCGGGCCCAGCGGACGACCGCCCAGCAGATGCATGTGGATATGGTAAACTTCCTGGCCGCCGTGGCGGTTGCAATTAACGATCAAACGGTAGCCATCGTCGGCAAGACCTTCATCGCGGGCGATCTTCGCCGCGACGGTCATCATCCGGCCCAGCGCCAGCTCATGTTCGGTGGTGACGTCATTCACGGTAGGAATCAGAACATTCGGGACAATCAGAATGTGGGTGGGTGCCTGCGGGGAGATGTCGCGAAAAGCGGTCACAAGCTCATCCTGATAGACAATATCCGACGGGATCTCCCGGCGAATGATTTTGCTGAAAATCGTTTCTTCTGCCATGACTGATTCCTTATTAGTTTTATCCCATACGCTGGCCTGCTTCTGCAGATAAACGCGGACGCACAGGTTCAGATAAGAGTATGAGCGACATCCTCCCTCTCTTTCAACCTGAAAGCAGTTTTTCTTATTCAACTATAGACTTAGCTGCTGAGGGATTAAGCATTTGCCGGATACTCTTCAAGGTTATCGCCTCAGAAAACCTCACCTCGTAACGTAAAAAAGGCAGCCAATAGGCTGCCTTAGTCTCCCCGATACTACGTCTTAACTGTTACGGATGTACTCATCCATTTCAGTTTTCAGGTTATCGGACTTGGTACCGAAGATGGCCTGTACGCCAGAACCTGCCACTACCACGCCAGCGGCGCCCAGTTTTTTCAGGCCAGCCTGGTCAACTTTCGCTACATCCGCCACGCTAACACGCAGACGAGTAATACATGCGTCGAGGTTGGTGATGTTCTCTTTACCGCCGAAAGCGGCGATCAGAGCCGGAGCCATCTCGCTGGTTGCGCCAGCTTTGCTCTCTTCGGTGGTATCTTCACGACCCGGTGTTTTCAGATCCAGGGCTTTAATCAGCACGCGGAAAATGACGTAGTACACGATCGCATAGCAGATACCGACAATCGGGAACAGCCACAGCTTGCTGCTGTTACCGGACAGGACGATAAAGTCGATCAGGCCGTGAGAGAACGAGGTACCGTCACGCATACCCAGCAGGATACAGATCGGGAACGCCAGACCCGCCAGAATGGCATGGATAACGTACAGGATCGGCGCCACGAACATGAAGGAGAACTCGATCGGCTCGGTGATACCGGTCAGGAACGAGGTCAGCGCGGCGGAGATCATGATACCGCCCACTTTGGCGCGGTTTTCCGGTTTAGCAGAGTGCCAAATCGCGATTGCCGCTGCCGGCAGACCGTACATTTTGAACAGGAAGCCGCCAGACAGTTTGCCCGCGGTCGGGTCGCCTGCCATGTAGCGCGGGATATCGCCGTGGAACACCTGACCAGCCGCGTTGGTGTATTCGCCGATCTGCATCTGGAAAGGAACGTTCCAGATGTGGTGCAGACCAAACGGCACCAGGCAACGCTCGATGAAACCGTAGATACCAAACGCTACCACCGGGTTCTGATAAGCAGCCCACTGGGAGAAGGTCTGGATCGCGGAACCGATCGGCGGCCAAATGAAGGAGAGGATCACGCCGGTGAAGATAGCGGCCAGACCAGAGATAATCGGTACAAAGCGCTTGCCCGCAAAGAAGCCCAGGTATTCTGGCAGCTTGATACGATAGAAGCGGTTGAACATGTACGCGGCGATAGCACCGGAGATAATACCGCCAAGCACGCCGGTATCAGCCAGGTGTTTTGCCGCAATCTCTTCAGCAGGTAAATGCAGCACCAGCGGCGCAACCACCGCCATGGTTTTCACCATGATGCCGTAAGCCACGACTGCAGCCAGTGCGGATACACCGTCGTTATTGGTGAAGCCGAGGGCCACACCGATAGCGAAGATCAGCGGCATGTTGGCGAAAACTGAACCGCCTGCTTCTGCCATAACGTGGGAGACCACGGCTGGCAGCCAGCTGAAGTTTGCGGAACCGACGCCCAGCAGGATACCTGCGATAGGCAGTACGGATACCGGCAGCATCAGCGATTTACCGACCTTCTGCAGGTTAGCAAATGCATTCTTAAACATAATTGAGAGTGCTCCTGAGTATTTGGTACTTTTTTACGTTTTCACGCATTGGCCCGGGGGGAGAACCGTGCCGTGGACAGGACATCTAAGCGCCCTTTATTTATTACACAGAGTAAAATAATTAACGGGATGATTGTTTGACGGCTATCACGTTTCAATCAGCCTTACGGTAAAAATTTACATCAGCTTACATAAGTTGTATCCAGATGTTGCCAAAAAACCTTCACCGCCACTTTTGTGGCGGTGAACTTTACTCGCTTTGGTTATTAATTACGAGCCTTAAAATAATAAGCAGATCAAGCAGGTTGTAAGCGGGCGGGGTCAATATGGAACAGAGTGGCAAAATTATCGGTGGTCTGCTGGGCCAGTTGCTCCAGCGACACGCCTTTCAGTACCGCCATGTATTCCGCAACGTCACGGACCAGCGCCGGCTGGTTCTCTTTGCCGCGATGGGGGACTGGCGCCAGGTACGGCGAATCGGTCTCCACCAGCAGGCGATCCAGCGGAACATAGCGCGCCGCATCGCGCAGCTGCTCGGCGTTACGAAAAGTGACGATACCGGAAAACGAGATATAGAACCCCATGTCGAGCAATTTACCCGCTGTCTCCCTGTCCTCAGTGAAACAGTGTAGTACGCCACCGCAATCCGTCACCTTTTCTTCGCGTAAAATGGCCAGGGTATCGGCGCGCGCGTCACGGGTGTGGACGATCACCGGCTTATTCAGCTCGCGGCCAATGCGTATGTGGTCGCGAAACGAGGTTTGCTGCTGGGCTTTGGTTTCCGGGGTATAAAAATAATCCAGACCGGTCTCCCCCATCGCCACAACGCCCTCTTCCGCCGCCAGCGTGCGCAGGGTCTCCACCTCGTAGGCTTCGTCCTGGTTTAACGGATGCACGCCGCAGGAGAAGACGACGTTGTCACGCGTCCCCACCAGCTCACGCATACTGCGGTAGCCGGGCAAGGTCGTGGCGACCGCCAGGCAGAATTTCACATCGCGCGCGGCCGCTTTTGCCAGCACGTCGTCGACGTTTTTGTGCAGAGTTTGATAATCCAGACCATCAAGATGGCAGTGGGAGTCGACTAAAAACATAATGTCTCACTCAGAGGTGGGATACGGGTAAAACCGTCCCGGGTTGCAGGTAATGTTCCCAGCGCAGCAGGCGCTCGGTGAGCAGCAGTTCGCGGTTGACGCCGACGACGTTCAGCAATTGCTCACGGCAGGTACAGACGTCATGGGCGATCGCCTGCAGCCGGGCGGCGGGCAGGCTGTGCGCCAGCTGCTCCAGCAGCGGCCAGACGTCCGGGTTACTCACCAGGGCAATCCCCTGCTGTCGTTTTTGCGCATCGACCAGCAGCGATGCCAGCCAGTGCAGGCGAACCGCCGCCTGTTCATGATTGAGTATCGGCAGCAATGCCAGCCAGTCACCACTCGCCAGGGTGGCCGCCAGCGCCTGACACAGCTGCTGCCGCGCCGTCCACTGCGGTTCCTGTAATAGTTCGAGCGCCGCGGCCGGCGCGCTGGCGCACAGACGCAACGCGGTCAACAGTGACTCCTGCGGCAGGTTCACCTCTCGCTCCAGCCAGGCCAGGGCATAAGACTCCGACGGCGGCGCCAGGTGGTGCAGGCGACAACGGCTGCGCAGGGTCGTCAGCAGACGCGCCGGCTCCTGGCAGGCGAGGAAGAACCAGGTATTCTCCGGCGGCTCCTCCAGCGTTTTCAGCAACGCGTTGGCGGCGGCATCGGTCAGCAAAGCGGCATCGCTAATCCACACCACTTTCGCCCCACCGAGGCGCGCGCGCTCATAGAGCTTTTCATTGACATCGCGCACCGCATCAATGCCCAGCGCACTCTTGCCCTTTTCGGGGATCAGCGGATAGTAATCGGGATGTGTGCCGGCCTGCATCAGCTGGCAACTATGGCAGTGGCCGCAGCTTTTATGTCCTTCGGGCTGGCGGCACATCAGGAAGCGGCACAGCGCGTAAATCAACGCCTCACCGCCCATCCCGCTCAGAGACTGTAACAGCAAGGCGTGGTGGCCTCGTCCGGCCTGATAGCTTCCGACCAGTTGCTCGAACGACGGGCGCAGCCACGGATACCATTTCATGCCGGTTGCTCCGCCATCCACTGGGCGATTGTGGCGCGTATGTCGCGAGCGACGGCGTCGAGCGGCTGGGTCGCGTCAACCGTACGGATCGACGGGTCTGCAGCGGCCAGCTCAAGGTAGCGCGCGCGGGTGCGATTGAAGAAGTTCATGGACTCCTGCTCAATGCGATCCAGTTCGCCGCGGGCCCGGGCGCGCTGCAGCCCCACTTCCGGCGTGACGTCGAGGTACAGCGTCAGATTGGGGCGGAAATCGCCGAGTACCGCGTCGCGCAGCGTCGCCAGCATCGTACGGTCGATTCCCCGGCCGCCGCCCTGATAAGCCTGAGTCGACAGATCGTGACGATCGCCGATCACCCACTGGCCGCGGGCCAGCGCGGGCTTAATCACGGTCTCCACCAGCTGGACGCGCGCCGCGTAAAACATCAGCACTTCCGCTTTATCATTAATGACCTCATCACCCGTGGACTGGATATCCAGCACCAGGCTACGCAGTTTTTCGGCAAGGACAGTGCCCCCCGGCTCGCGGGTAAACACCATATCGTGAATACCTGCCGACTGCAGCGTCTCCACCACCAGCTGACGTGCGGTGGTCTTCCCGGCGCCCTCCAGCCCCTCGATGACGATATAGTTACTGCGCATTTTTTTCCTTAAGTACTTTCAGATAGTCCTGCACCGCACGGTTATGACTGACCAGGTTTGTGGTAAACGTATGGCCCCCTTTCCCGTCGGCGACAAAATAGAGGTATGACGTTTTCGCCGGATGGGCGGCCGCCTTCAGCGACGCCTCGCCCGGCACTGCGATAGGACCAGGCGGCAGGCCGCTGATGGTATAGGTATTGTATGCGGTCGGCGTCTCGAGATCCTTACGCGTTAACTTACCAGTATACCCCTCGCCCATCCCGTAGATCACGGTCGGATCGGTCTGTAAGCGCATACCGATGCGCAGGCGATTGATAAATACCGACGCGACGCGGTCGCGCTCTTCCGCCACCGCGGTCTCTTTCTCAATAATCGAGGCCATGGTCAACAGCTGGTTCTGATCGGCATAGGGCAGATTGTCCATCCGTCCTTCCCAGATCTTCGCCACTTCGGCGACCATTTTCTGATGCGCGCGCTTGAGGATGGCGATATCGCTGGTATTGGCGGTGTACATCCAGGTATCCGGCCAGAACCAGCCCTCCACCCAGTCGGCATGCTCAAGACCTAACGCCTTAGCCACCGTCGCGTAGCTATCATCCTCGAGAGTGTGCTTCACGTACGGGGCATCGCGCAGCTGGCGCAGGTAGTCGCTGACGCGCATACCTTCGACAAAGCGCAGCGGAAACTGCGCCTCTTTACCGCTGGCCAGCAGCTGCAGCATCTCGCGCACCGTCATCTGCGGCGTGAAGCGATAGGTCCCGGCTTTGAAGTGAGACAGCTCAGGTTCCACCCGCAGCAGCCACTGGAAAACGCGCGGGCGGTTGATCACCTTCTCGCGATAAAGATCCTGGCCCAGCGCCAGACGGCCGGTACCGGGCTCCAGGGTGAAGATGGTCTCTTCTTTAATCAGCAGCTTGCTGTCCGCCAGCTGGCGTACTTTCCACATGCCTGCCGCCGCGGCGATGCCCAGCACCACCACTAACAGCAGAATAAAACGTAACATTTTCTTCATACTAACCAGACAGCTCACACAAAGGGGCTAAAAAATGGTAAAGCTCGCGCGAGGACCAGACGGTCTCCTCCCAGCGACGAACCGGCACCAGCGGCATCAGCGCATTGCAGATCAGCACTTCATCGGCTTCACGCAATACCTTAGGACGCGCTGTCACTTCGACAACGCGAAACGCCGATGGTGCCAGCTGTGCGATACAGCGCTGCCGCATAATGCCGTTGACCCCGGCGTAATCGAGCCGCGGAGTAAATACATCCCGTCCCTGACGCCAGAATAAATTCGCGGCACAGCATTCCGTAAGCCACCCGTCACTGTCAAGGACCAGCGCCTCATCGGCGTCCGTCTGCTCAAGATGAGAGCGGATCAGTACCTGCTCAAGGCGATTAAGATGCTTCAGTCCGGCAAGCCACGGGTTGCGCCCCAGGGGCACCGGGCTCTGGGTCAGGGTAATGCCCTCCTCCCGCCAGCGCGCATAATGCGCCGGGAATGGAGAGACACTGAGAATGCGGGTGGGCGACACGCAGCCCGCCGTACTGTATCCCCTTCCCCCAACGCCGCGGGTGAGGATCACCTTCAACACGCCCTGCGCGTGCGGCCGCGCCAGACGCTGCATCTCTTCGCTCAGCGTCAGCCAGTCGTGAAATGGTATTTGTAATTTTTCACAGGTTGTCTGCAAACGCTGCAGATGGGCGTCCAGTAGCGCAACCTGCCCCTGCTGGATGCGGGCGGTGGTAAAACAGCCGTCGCCAAACTGGGCGGCGCGATCGTTCGCCGCCAGCGTGTCCTGTTCAACGCCATTTATCAAGAACATAAAGGACTCCTTTTCACTGGTCGGTGAGTGTCTCAGGACACGGAGCAGAGGACAAGCGGAGAAAGCCGAATAAAAAAGGCCCGACGAACGGGCCTTTTGTTAAAGCAGTACCGGGGCAAGCCCTGTCACACTTTTTTGAAGATCAGCGAACCGTTAGTGCCGCCAAAACCGAAGGAGTTGCACAGGGTGTACTCCATACCGGAAACCTGACGCGCTTCGTGTGGCACGAAATCGAGGTCGCAGCCCTCATCCGGGTTGTCGAGGTTGATCGTCGGCGGAACCGCCTGGTCGCGCAGCGCCAGGATAGAGTAGATCGACTCTACGGCCCCTGCCGCGCCCAGCAGGTGCCCGGTCATGGATTTGGTGGAGCTCACCATGACGCGGCTCGCCGCATCACCGAAGACTGACTTAACGGCCTGCGCTTCTGCTTTATCGCCCGCCGGCGTCGAGGTGCCGTGGGCGTTGACGTAGCCAATCTGGCCCGGTTCGATACCCGCATCGCGAATGGCATTCACCATCGCCAGCGCGGCGCCCGCACCATCTTCCGGCGGTGACGTCATGTGGTAAGCATCGCTGCTCATGCCGAAGCCAACGATCTCGGCGTAGATTTTGGCACCGCGTTTTTTAGCATGCTCGTACTCTTCCAGCACCACCATACCCGCGCCGTCGCCCAGCACGAAGCCGTCGCGATCTTTATCCCATGGACGGCTTGCCGCCTGCGGGTTGTCATTGCGCGTGGAGAGCGCACGCGCCGCGCCGAAGCCGCCCACGCCAAGCGGGGTACTGGCTTTTTCCGCACCGCCTGCCACCATCGCATCGGCATCGCCATAGGCGATGATGCGCGCGGCCTGGCCGATGTTGTGCACGCCTGAAGTACACGCGGTCGCGATAGAGATACTTGGCCCACGCAGACCAAACATGATGGTCAGATGCCCGGCCACCATGTTAACAATTGTGGAAGGAACGAAGAATGGGCTGATCTTACGCGGTCCGCCGTTAACCAGCGAACTGTGGTTTTCTTCGATCAAGCCGAGACCGCCAATACCGGAGCCGATAGCGGCGCCAATACGGGTTGCATTCTCTTCCGTCACTTCAAGGCCAGAATCCTGCATGGCCTGAACGCCAGCGACAATTCCATATTGAATGAAGGCATCCATCTTGCGCTGTTCTTTGCGCGAGATAATGTCATCACAGTTAAAATCCTTTACTAAGCCAGCAAATTTCGTTGCATAGGCGCTAGTATCGAAATGGTCGATCAGGCTGATGCCACTCTGACCGGCAAGGAGAGCTTTCCAGGTAGACTCTACGGTATTGCCGACAGGAGACAACATGCCCAGTCCGGTCACAACTACACGACGCTTAGACACGTTTGTCCTCCAGGGAGGGAAAATAGATTCTTGTGGGACAATAAAAAGATAAAACTCAGGCGGTCGAATGACCGCCTGGAGATGTTCACTTACGCCTGGTGGCCGTTGATGTAATCAATGGCAGCCTGAACGGTGGTGATTTTCTCAGCTTCTTCGTCCGGAATCTCAGTATCAAACTCTTCTTCCAGAGCCATTACCAGCTCAACGGTGTCAAGAGAATCAGCGCCCAGGTCTTCAACGAAGGAAGCATTGTTGGTAACTTCTTCCTGCTTAACGCCCAGCTGCTCGCCGATAATTTTCTTAACGCGTTCTTCGATAGTGCTCATACTCTTAAATTTCCTATCAAAACTCGCTTTCGCGATGGTTTTCGTAGTGTATAAAATGTTGAAAAATTTGCAACTAAATCCCGGCAGGTCTTACCACGATTTTGCGCTATTTTGAGGCCGTTTGCCCTAAGAACGCAAATCTTTTCGCACAAAACCGCACAGGGAACCGTGCGAAGTGCGCGGTTCCTGAACGTTTTGCACAAATCTCGGTCAGACCATGTACATTCCGCCGTTGACGTGCAGCGTTTCACCAGTGATGTAACTTGCTTCGTCAGAGGCTAAAAATGCAACCGCGCTGGCGATTTCATTTGGGGTGCCAAGGCGCCCCGCAGGAACTGCCGCCAGCGTACCCGCACGCTGCTCATCGGTCAGCGCACGCGTCATGTCCGTTTCAATAAAGCCCGGAGCAACAACGTTTACAGTAATACCGCGGGACGCAACTTCACGCGCCAGTGATTTACTGAAGCCGATCAGACCCGCTTTCGCCGCAGCGTAGTTGGCCTGACCCGCATTTCCCATGGTACCAACCACAGAACCGATAGTGATAATACGTCCATGACGCTTTTTCATCATAGCGCGCATTACCGCTTTTGACAGACGGAAAACCGATGACAGGTTGGTTTCGATAATATCGTTCCACTCGTCATCTTTCATGCGCATCAACAGATTGTCGCGAGTGATCCCGGCATTATTCACCAGGATATCCACTTCGCCAAACTCTGCGCGCACATTTTCCAGAACAGATTCAATAGATGCCGGGTCGGTCACATTCAACATCAGACCTTTACCGTTGGCGCCTAAATAGTCGCTGATGGCCTGCGCGCCGCTTTCGCTGGTCGCAGTACCGATAACTTTCGCGCCACGAGCGACGAGCGTTTCAGCGATTGCACGGCCAATACCGCGGCTTGCACCGGTAACCAGCGCGATTTTTCCTTCAAAACTCATGGTTTTCCTCTTTTATTGCTCAAGCGCCGCAGACATCGCCGCCGGCTCGTTAAGCGCGGAAGCGGTCAGGGTGTCAACAATACGTTTGGTCAGGCCGGTGAGGACTTTACCCGGGCCAACTTCATACAGATGCGTTACGCCCTGCGCCGCCATAAACTCAACGGTTTTGGTCCACTGGACCGGGCTGTACAGCTGGCGTACCAGCGCGTCGCGAATGGCGTCCGGCGTGGTTTCGCATTTCACGTCGACGTTATTCACTACCGGAATCGTCGGCGCGTTGAAGGTGATTTTCTGCAACTCCAGCGCCAGTTTTTCTGCAGCTGGCTTCATCAGCGCGCAGTGGGACGGCACGCTCACCGGCAGCGGCAGCGCGCGTTTGGCGCCGGCGGCTTTACAAGCGGCGCCAGCGCGTTCAACGGCCTCTTTATGCCCGGCGATAACCACCTGGCCCGGGGAATTGTAGTTCACCGGAGAGACAACCTGCCCTTCGGCCGATTCTTCACAGGCTTTGGCGATAGAAGCGTCATCCAGGCCGATAATCGCGGACATGGCGCCGGTACCTTCCGGTACGGCTTCCTGCATGAATTTCCCGCGCAGTTCAACCAGACGAACGGCATCAGCGAAACCGATAACCCCTGCGCAAACCAGCGCGGAGTATTCGCCGAGGCTGTGGCCCGCCAGCAGGGTCGGCGCTTTGCCGCCCTGCTGCTGCCAGACGCGGTATAGCGCCACGGAGGCGGTCAGCAGCGCCGGCTGAGTCTGCCAGGTTTTATTCAGTTCTTCTGCCGGGCCCTGTTGAGCCAGCGCCCACAGATCGTAACCCAACGCTGCGGACGCTTCACCGAAGGTCTCTTCAATCACCGGCCAGGTGGCAGCCATATCGGCCAGCATGCCTACGGCCTGGGAACCTTGTCCCGGGAACACAAAAGCAAATTGCGTCATGTTTAAATCCTTATACTAAAAACGAACCAGCGCGGAACCCCAGGTGAAACCGCCACCAAAGGCTTCCAGCAGAATCAACTGACCGCGTTGGATACGGCCATCGCGAACGGCTTCATCCAGCGCGCAAGGGACCGACGCCGCGGAGGTGTTGCCATGGCGGTCGAGGGTCACAACGACGTTATCCATCGACATGCCCAGTTTCTTCGCCGTCGCGCTGATAATACGCAGGTTTGCCTGGTGCGGCACCAGCCAGTCCAGCGCTGAACGTTCAAGATTATTCGCTGCCAGCGTCTCATCAACGATGTGCGCCAGCTCGGTGACCGCCACTTTGAAGACTTCATTGCCGGCCATCGTCAGATAGATCGGGTTTTCCGGATCGACGCGATCGGCGTTCGGCAGGGTCAGCAGTTCGCCATAGCTGCCGTCAGCATGCAGATGCGTCGAGATAATGCCTGGCTCTTCAGACGCGCCAAGCACTACCGCGCCCGCGCCGTCGCCGAAAATAATAATCGTGCCGCGATCCGCCGGATCGCAGGTACGCGCCAGCACATCGGCGCCAATCACCAGCGCATAATCCACCGCGCCGTTCTTCACGTACTGATCGGCGACGCTCAGCGCATAGGTGAAACCGGCGCAGGCGGCGGCGACATCAAACGCCGGGCAACCCTTAACGCCCAGCATAGACTGGATCTGGCATGCCGAACTCGGAAACGCGTGCGTGCCGGAGGTGGTCGCAACGATAATCAGACCAATCTGCTCCGCGGACACGCCCGCCATCGCCAGCGCCTGCTTTGCGGCTTCAAAGCCCATCGTAGCAACTGTTTCATGCGCTGCGGCAATACGACGCTCACGGATACCTGTGCGGGTGACAATCCACTCGTCAGAGGTCTCTACCATTTTTTCCAGGTCGGCGTTTGTACGCACTTGCTCGGGCAGATAGCTGCCGGTACCAATAATCTTCGTATACATGTACGCTCAGTCACTCTTGGGTAATATACCCGCCTCTTTCAACCTGCCGCGGCGTCAATCGTGGCCATTCGTCCCGCTTTGCTGTCGGGAGTTCACGTCACTGTCGCTTTCCGGCAGCGCGAAACCAGCTGGGTATAAAGATTCCAGGCGCGCGGCGATCCGTTGAGGAATTTGCCGCTGCACCGCCTGCACTGCCTGCTCTATCGCGACGCTAAAGGCGCGTTGATTGGCAGCACCATGACTCTTGATCACGGAACCGCGCAATCCTAACAGACAGGCGCCATTATACTGGTCGGGGTTGAGGTGACTGAATCGCCTCGCGAGGCTTTTTTGTAACCAACGTTTTAATAACAGCAGCCACCACGACCGTTTTTTGCCCTCTCCCTGAGATTTCAGCAGTGAAAGGAACATTCTGACAACACCTTCCATGGTTTTTAATGTGACGTTGCCCGTGAATCCATCACAAACCAGCACATCGGTTTTTCCGGTCAACAGTTCATTGGCTTCAAGATAGCCGATGTAGTTGAGGGAAGGCAGCGTTTTCAGCACTGCGGCAGCATCGCGAATGCTGCTGAGGCCTTTCATCTCTTCTTCGCCGATATTCAGCAAGGCGACGCGCGGGTTGGTCATGCCAACCACTTCCTCCGCCAGCACCGCGCCCATGACGGCGAACTGCACCAGCATCGTGCTGTCGCAATCGACGTTGGCGCCGAGATCCAGCACCACGGTTTTGCCCTTCTGCTGGTGCGGCAGAACCGTCACCAGCGCCGGCCGCTCAATACCTTCGATCGGTTTGAGCAACAGTTTCGCCAGTCCCATCAGCGCGCCGGTGTTGCCGGCGCTGACGCAGGCTTCCGCCCGCCCTTCTTTCACAAGCTCCAGCGCCACGCGCATTGAGCTTCCGCGACTGCTGCGGATAGCCTGTGCGGGTCGCGCATCACTGGCAATAACTGACTGCGCAGGAATAATCTGCAGACGCGAACGTTGTTCGAAGTCAGCTTTGGCAAGTAATGGCGTGATGGCGTCGGGGTCGCCGACTAAAAGAAGTGTGAGTTGCGAATTAGAGTTCAGTGCCTGCAGTGCTGCAGGCACCGTCACGGATGGGCCAAAATCGCCCCCCATGACATCTAACGCCAGGGTTAGACGTGTCAAGGTATCGTCGCTGCCCGGTTCGGTGATTCCCCAGTTGCCCGGGGAGTCCTCACTAAGCTTCATCACGCTGGCACTCGCGAATGTTCACGCTGCAGACGCAACAATTCGGGCATTGATGCCCCTGGTGATCGGGTTAACCGAATGTCCAGGGACGCACACGCCCGCCATGGCCTGCAACGGGAAATCCTGCGAGTATCGCGTGATTACTTAGCGATAACCTTGCGACCGCGGTAGAAACCGTCGGCAGTGATGTGGTGACGCAGGTGTTTCTCACCAGAAGTTTTGTCTACAGACAGGCTGGTGACTGCGGTCAGCGCGTCATGGGAACGACGCATGCCACGTTTGGAACGGGTTGGTTTATTCTGTTGTACGGCCATGGACCTTACTCCTCAATTACTTACGCTTTAAGCTGGCTAATACGGCAAATGGGTTTGGTTTTTGTGCCTCTTCAGGCAGTTCGCCAAAGACCATGTCCGCGTCGGACACTTCACAGTGTTCAGAATCATGCACCGGAACTACGGGCAGGGAGAGGATAATTTCATCCTCGACCATTGCCTGCAGGTCGATTTCACCGAATTCGTTAACCTCAATCGGCTCATACGCTTCCGGTAGTGCTTCGGCCTGTTCGTCATTTCTGACGGGGCTAAAACAATACGTGGTGTGGACGTGACGAGGGAACGGTTTCCCGCAACGCTGGCATTCGAGGGTTACCGTTACCTTTGCATCGCCAGTAATGACGGCGAGACGCTGGTTATCGATAGCGAACGACATGCTGCATTCCACATCGCTGTCCACGCTGACTACAGAATCGGCTACACGTTCAACCTGATCGCGGGCATAGATGCCTTCGTAATCAAGGCGTTTTTGAGCCGTGCGGACCGGATCAAGAGTCAGGGGTAATTTTACCTTTTGCATAGGGCGCGCATATTAACTTTGTAATGTCATAGAGTCAAAGAAAAAGGCAGCCTCAGGTTGCCTTTTGCCATTTATTCGCACACATTGCGGCGCATAGTTTAAGATGATGCTCTGCGAAGCGCTATATGTGGATGAAAAAATATGTCTGAACTTATCCTCGCGTCAACCTCTCCCTGGCGGCGCATGCTGCTGGAAAAACTGGGGTTACCGTTTGAATGTGCCGCGCCTGACGTTGACGAAACGCCGCTGCCGGAAGAATCCGCGCGTCAGCTTGTCGCCCGACTGGCGCAAGCCAAAGCGCAAAGCCTGGCCTCCCGCTATCCGCACCACCTTATTATAGGCTCCGATCAGGTTTGCGTATTAGACGGTGAAATCACCGGCAAACCGCACACCGAAGAAAATGCCCGCCGGCAGTTGCGAAAGGCCAGCGGGACCATCGTCACCTTTTATACCGGTCTGGCGCTATACAACTCCGCCACCGGCCATCTGCAAACCGAATGCGAGCCCTTTGACGTTCACTTTCGCCATCTCAGCGATAAAGAGATTGAAGGCTACGTCCGCAAAGAGAACCCGCTGCAATGCGCCGGGAGTTTCAAGAGCGAGGGGTTAGGGATTACGCTATTTGAACGACTGGAAGGCCGCGACCCGAACACTCTGGTCGGTTTACCCTTAATCGCGCTCTGTCAGATGCTGCGCCGCGAGAATAACAATCCGCTGTTAGGTTAAAGCAAAAAAAACGGCGGAACTGATTCCGCCGTTGCGCTTATTTGCTCTTACGTAGCACCTGTAAACAGTGCTTCAGCTGGTTATCCAGCGGCGCCTCAACGCGCATCACCTCCCCGCTCCCCGGGTGGGTAAACTTCAGCGCCGCCGCGTGCAGGAACAGGCGGTTTAAGCCGGTACCGGACAGCTGCTTGTCGAACTCGCGGTCGCCATAGCGATCGTCAAAAGCGATAGGATGCCCGGCATACTGGGTATGAACGCGGATCTGATGCGTGCGGCCGGTGACCGGGCTGCAGCGCACCAGCGTGGCGAATTCGTAACGCTCTTCCACTTTAAAGCGCGTCTCCGACGGCTTGCCTTCCTGACTCACGCGAACGATACGCTCCCCACTCTGCAGAATATTCTTCAACAGCGGGGCCTGGACCACTTTGGTATGCGACTGCCACTGGCCGCGCACCAGCGCCAGGTAGTCTTTCTGCATGCCTTTATCGCGCAGCTGCTCGTGCAGCGAACGCAGCGCCGAGCGCTTTTTCGCCACCAGCAGCACGCCGGAGGTATCGCGGTCGAGACGATGCACCAGCTCAAGGAAACGTGCCTCCGGGCGCAGGGCGCGCAGCCCTTCAATCACGCCAAAGCTCAGTCCGCTGCCGCCGTGTACCGCAGTACCGGAAGGTTTGTTGAGTACCAGAATATGATCGTCTTCATAGAGGATCACCTCAGAGAGCGCGGCCACTTTCTGCAGATGCGGCGATACCGCCTCTTCTTCACGCTCCGCCACGCGCACCGGCGGGATACGGACTTCATCACCCGCTTCCAGCTTATACTCCGGCTTCACGCGCTTTTTGTTTACCCGCACCTCGCCTTTACGCAGGATGCGATAAATCATGCTCTTCGGTACACCTTTCAATTGGGTACGCAAAAAGTTGTCGATACGTTGCCCCGCTTCATCAGCAGCAATGGCAACCATTTTTACGGTTGGGGTCTCAGTTTTCATGGTGCGCGATTCTAAATAGCCGGACGCATTAGCGCCACTCATTTTTATATGCTTATATTTATCATTATCCTGTTTTCACGGTTTACCTGACCGCCATTTTGTTTGTTATTAGAACAATCTGTATGGGCAGGTGATAAAACTGTGAGTAACCGGGTGATAAAAGGTGAAAGTCAACTTGCTATAACAAGGTTAGCAATGGAATAATGAGACCGTTTTCCGTATTGCATCTTGTTAGAACAAGACATTAGCGGAATGACCAATTTTGTCTGACCGATCGCCCACGCAGCAATGGCGTAAGACGTTGTGATCTTTCAGACAGTTAGCGGGCTGCGGGTTGCAGTCCTTACCGGTACAGGCTCTATGGATTTCAAGTCGCAGGAAGGCGTCAACTCCGGGACTCCCGGGAGCTCATCTGGATCCTTTGATCGAGGTGAGCAGGTTAAGCCACCATGCCTGCAACGCGAAAGACGACGAGTATAAATGGAATATTCTCTGGTGATACATCCCAGGCTGTTCCCCTGAATAATTGCGCTGTGTTTCCGTTTGAAACACAGGCGACCGACACTCTGCGCCTCTTAAGCGCGCGACAACCGTGAGGTTGGCGACGTGAACCAGACACGAGGCCATCGGTTTTCCCCCGGAAAGGCATTACTCTGCCCGCAGCTTAGTCGTCAATGTAAGAATAATGAGTAAGTTACGATGAAAAGAATGTTAATCAACGCAACTCAGCAGGAAGAGTTGCGCGTCGCCCTTGTTGATGGGCAGCGCCTGTACGACCTGGATATCGAAAGCCCCGGGCACGAACAGAAAAAAGCGAACATCTACAAAGGCAAAATCACCCGCATTGAACCTAGCCTTGAAGCCGCGTTTGTCGATTACGGCGCCGAGCGTCATGGTTTCCTCCCCCTCAAAGAAATCGCCCGCGAATACTTCCCCGCTAACTACAATGCGCACGGTCGTCCTAATATCAAAGACGTGCTGCGTGAAGGTCAGGAAGTTATCGTGCAGATTGATAAAGAAGAACGCGGCAACAAAGGCGCTGCGCTCACCACCTTTATCAGCCTGGCAGGCAGCTATCTGGTCCTGATGCCGAACAACCCGCGCGCGGGGGGAATTTCCCGCCGTATCGAGGGCGACGACCGCACTGAACTGAAAGAAGCGCTGGCGAGCCTGGAGCTTCCGGACGGCATGGGTCTTATCGTTCGCACCGCTGGCGTCGGCAAATCTGCCGAAGCCCTGCAGTGGGACCTGAGCTTCCGCCTGAAGCACTGGGAAGCGATTCAGAAAGCCGCGGAAAGCCGTCCGGCGCCGTTCCTGATCCACCAGGAAAGCAACGTGATTGTCCGCGCATTCCGCGATTATCTGCGCCAGGACATCGGCGAAATCCTGATCGATAACCCGAAAGTGCTCGAGCTGGCGCGCCAGCATATCGCCGCACTGGGTCGTCCGGATTTCAGCAGCAAAATCAAACTGTACACCGGTGAAATCCCGCTGTTCAGCCATTATCAGATTGAATCGCAAATTGAGTCCGCCTTCCAGCGTGAAGTGCGCCTGCCTTCCGGCGGGTCTATCGTTATCGACAGCACCGAAGCGCTGACCGCGATCGATATCAACTCCGCCCGCGCCACTCGCGGCGGCGATATCGAAGAGACAGCCTTCAATACCAACCTTGAAGCGGCTGACGAGATTGCCCGCCAGCTGCGTCTGCGCGACCTCGGCGGCTTGATCGTTATCGACTTCATCGATATGACCCCGGTTCGCCACCAGCGTGCGGTGGAAAACCGTCTGCGTGAAGCCGTTCGTCAGGACCGCGCGCGCATTCAGATTAGCCATATTTCGCGCTTCGGCCTGCTGGAGATGTCTCGCCAGCGCCTGAGCCCGTCGCTGGGCGAATCCAGCCATCACGTCTGCCCGCGCTGCTCCGGCACCGGTACCGTGCGTGATAACGAATCGCTGTCGCTCTCTATTCTGCGTCTGATTGAAGAAGAGGCGCTGAAAGAGAACACCAAAGAAGTCCACGCCATCGTTCCGGTACCGATCGCCTCTTATCTGCTGAACGAAAAACGTGCCGCAGTGAGCGCAATCGAATCCCGTCAGGGCGATGTCCGCGTCATTATCGTGCCAAACGACGAGATGCAGACGCCGCACTACTCCGTCCTGCGCGTGCGTAAAGGTGAAGAGACCTCAACGCTGAGCTATCTGCTGCCGAAGCTGCATGAAGAAGAGATGGCGCTGCCTGGTGACGAGGAGCCAGCAGAACGTAAACGTCCGGAGCAGCCTGCGCTGGCCGCCTTTGTGATGCCTGACGCCCCGCCGGCACCGATGCTGGAAGAGCCTGTGACTGCCCCTGCGGTCGCCGCTGCCCCGGTCGCGGCCGCCGCGCCGGCCCAGCCGGGACTGCTCTCACGCTTCTTCAGCGCGCTGAAAAATATCTTCTCTGGCACTGAAGAAGCCAAACCGGTTGAAGTTCCGGTCGAGAAGAAAGCGGAAGAAAAACCGGAGCGTCAGCAGGAGCGCCGTAAACCGCGGAACAACAACCGCCGCGATCGCAACGACCGCAACGATCGCCGTGATAACCGCGACAATCGTGACAACCGCGATAACCGTGACAATCGCGACACCCGTGCGGACAATGCCGAGGGTCGTGAGCCGCGCGAATCGCGTGAAGAAAACCGTCGCAATCGTCGCGAAAAGCAGCCGCAAAACGTAGAAGCGCGTGATGCTCGCCAGACCGTCGGCGATGACGCGGACAAAGCCAAATCCCGCGACGAGCAGCAGCCGCGCCGCGAACGCTCCCGCCGCCGCAATGACGATAAACGTCAGGCGCAGCAGGAAGCCAAGGTGCAGACGCGTGAAGAGCCGGAAGTACAGGAGACTGAGCAGGAAGAGCGTGTGCAGACTCTGCCGCGTCGTAAACCGCGTCAGCTCTCCCAGAAAGTACGCATTGAGTCAGCCGTTGCCGAGCAGACTGCCGAGATCGCGCCTGAGACCGTTGTGGCTGAAGTCGCCACCCCGCGCAGCGAGCCGGTGAAAGCCGAACTGCCGGCGGTAGTGGAAAACGTAGTGGAACACGATGAAAACGGCGAATCCCGTGAAGCGAACGGTATGCCGCGCCGCTCTCGTCGTTCCCCGCGTCATCTGCGCGTGAGCGGTCAGCGCCGTCGTCGCTATCGTGACGAACGCTATCCGACCCAGTCGCCTATGCCGCTGACCGTCGCCTGCGCCTCGCCGGAGATGGCTTCCGGTAAAGTCTGGATCCGCTACCCGGTCGTTCGTCCGCAGGACCAGCAGCCGGAAGAGGTTCCGGTTCAGGACACCAGCGCCATTGAAGCCGTCGAAGCTATTGCGACACCGGTTGCCGTGGTTGAAACCGTCACTGCCGCGCCAGTTACCGTCGAGCCGGCGACCATGGAGCCCGTTACCGCTGAGCCGGTGGTCGTCGAACCTGTCGTAGCCGCCGAGCCGGTTATCGTTGATACTCCGGAAATTGTCGAGCCAGCCGCTGTCGAGCCAGCGCCGGTCGAAGCGCCAGCTGTCGAAGCGCCTCAGGCTATTGCGCCAGTGACGATCGACGCCGAGCCGGTCACGGTTGAACCTGAAGTGGTGGAAACGGCGCCTGTCGTTGAAGCGCCAGTGGAAACCATCGTTCCGGCCACGGAAACCGTGGTGGAAGCACCGGTGACCGAAGCCGCCCCAACAGCCCCTGCCGAACCGGTCAAAGCTGAAACGCCGGTAAGCAAACCCGTGGTTGTGGCTGGCGATCGCCATGCTACCGCGCCGATGACCCGGGCGCCTGCTCCGGCCTATGTCCCGGAAGCGCCGCGCCACAGCACCTGGGTGCGCCCGCCGTTCGCTTTTGAAGGTAAAGGCGCCGCCGGTGGTCATAGTGCGACGCGTAAAGCCACCGCAGAACCGACCCGCCCACAGCCCGTCGAATAAGCGTGCTTAATAAAAAAACCGGCCTCTGGCCGGTTTTTTTATGCGCTTTGCGGACGCTGCATCCCGGCCAGATCCGGCATGATCTCCCGCATCAGGTCAAGGAACTTACGCAGGCGTGTCGGATAATAGCGCGCCCAGGGATAAACCAGATGAACCGGTAGCGAGGCGGGACGCCACTGCGGGAACAGCTCAATCAGTCGTCCGGCGGCAATATCCTCCACGACCGTCCAGCTGGACACCATCGCCACTCCCAGCCCCGCCAGCGCGGTATTTCGCGCGACGTACAGGCTGTCAGTGCTCAGGCAGGGGGTGATGGCCGTCGAGACGATTTGCCCACTTTCCAGATGCCGGAGCCGTACCTCATGCTGATAAAAGGTATTAATGGCGATCCACGGCAGGCCGGATAGCGCCTCCAGCGAGGTTAACGGCGGGTACTTCGCCAGGAGTTCAGGGGAAGCCACCACGCAGCGCGGCACTTCCGCCAGCAGCACGGATACCGTGGCCGGATCCACCTCCGCGCCAACGCGGATGGCGCAGTCGATATTATCGCTGAGAAAGTCGACGGTATTATCATTCAGCATCCACTCGACCGACAGTTGCGGATGACGCTGCAGAAATGCGACCAGCGGCGCCAGCAGCTGTTGCTGGCCAAAAGCATGGGGCGCCCGTACCCGCAGCACCCCCACGGGCTGATCGTCGGCAATACGCAGATCATCCTCCAGCGCCAGCCAGGCGTCCACGACCTGACGGGCATGGCGATAACAGCGTTCGCCATCGTCAGTGAGCTTCATCGCATGAGTGGTGCGCAGGATCAACTTCACCCCCAGCAGTCCTTCCAGGGACTGCAGGCGGCGGCTGACGGTTGCCTGGGTGGTATCCATCTGCCCCGCGGCGGCGGAGAGTGAGCCGGCCTCTATAATACGAATATAGGTGCGCATCAGCTCAATGCGGTCTATACGCTCCTGTCTTTTCATTTTTCTTTTGCCTATACGTGCTACGTATAACCGTTTTACCACCAGCCCAGCTACCGCGCCAGCTGCATTCAGGGAAAAATAGCGCCATCGCATCTATGAGGTACTGATCATGACACCGACTTCCCTTTCCACCCGCGACGCAGGCTGGATTATCTTCATTCTCGCGCTCGGCGCCGGCTTTAGCGTCGCCTCTATCTATTATGCGCAGCCGCTACTGCCGCTGATGGGCGCCAATCTCCATCTGTCGGTAGAAGGGATGGGGCTGGTTCCTACCCTGACGCAGGCTGGCTACGCGCTCGGCATTCTGTTCCTGCTCCCGCTCGGCGACCGTCACGATCGCCGCCGGCTGATCCTGCTGAAGAGCGCAATGCTGGCGATCCTGCTGTTCCTGTGCAGCCTTACCGGCCAGCTCACCTCACTGCTGGTGGTGAGTCTGCTGATCGGTATGGCGGCCACCATGGCGCAGGATATCGTCCCGGCGGCGGCGATCCTCGCTCCGGCAGGCAAGCAGGGAAAAATGGTGGGCACGGTGATGACCGGGCTGCTGCTGGGGATCCTGCTTTCCAGGACGGTCAGCGGCGTAGTGGGCGCCGTATTCGGCTGGCGGGTGATGTATCAGGCGGCTGCAGTCAGCGTGGCGCTGATTGGCCTGGTGATGTGGCGGGTCCTGCCGCGCTTCGCCATTCACTCGACGCTGAGCTATCCGCAGCTGATGGCCTCAATGGCGCATCTGTGGCTGCGTTATCCGGCGTTACGCCGCGCTGCGCTGGCTCAAGGGGCGCTCTCTGTCGCCTTTAGCGCTTTCTGGTCGACGCTGGCGGTGATGCTCTCAGAACACTATCACATGGGGAGCGCAGTAGCGGGTGGCTTTGGTATCGCCGGTGCCGCCGGGGCGCTGGCGGCACCGCTGGCCGGCGGACTGGCCGATAAGTTTGGCGCCGGTAAAGTGACTCAGATGGGCGCGGCGCTGGTCACCCTCTCCTTCGCCCTGATGTTTATGCTGCCGCTGCTCCCTCTGCATGGCCAGCTGGCGCTGATTGCTCTCTCGGCTATTGGCTTCGATCTCGGCCTGCAGTCAAGCCTGGTGGCACATCAGAACCTGGTTTACAGCCTGGAGCCGCAGGCCCGTGGCCGCCTGAACGCTCTGCTGTTCACCGTGGTCTTTATCGGGATGTCGCTGGGGTCGGTGCTGGGCAGCAAGCTGTACGTGCTGGCCGGCTGGAACGGAGTGGTCACCCTCGCCGTCGTCAGCGGGGCAATTGCCCTGGCGATCCGCCTGCTGGAGAGTGCGCGCCTCATCGCAGCCGAACGCCGCACATCATAAAAAAAACCCGCTTCGCCTGAGCGAAGCGGGTTTCCTCTTTCCGTCGCAATGGCTTACGCTGTGCGACGGGCAAACTCTTTTACGCGGAAGCCCAACACCAGCAGCGTAGCGAAATAAGCCACTACTCCGGCGACCACCACCACCAGCAGGCGCATCAGGCGGAACGGCATCGTCCCCTGAGACCACTCCGGCATGAGATGCATGACGCCCAGCAGCGCCGCGGCCATCACCACCACCGCCGCGACCAGACGCAGCAGGAAAGTCAGCCAGCCGGGCTGTGGGGTGAAAATTTTCTGTTTACGCAGTTGCCAGTAGAGCAGCGCGGCGTTCAGGCAGGCCGCCAGCCCTATGGACAGTGACAGGCCCGCGTGCTTGAGCGGGCCGATAAACGCCAGGTTCATCACCTGGGTCATAATCAGGGTGACAATGGCAATCTTCACCGGCGTTTTGATGTCCTGACGGGAATAGAAGCCCGGCGCCAGCACTTTCACCACGATAAGCCCCATCAGCCCCACGGAATAGGCCACCAGCGCGCGCTGGGTCATCGCCGCGTCAAAGGCGCTGAATTTACCGTACTGGAACAGGGCCACGGTCAGCGGTTTAGCGATGATCCCCAGCGCCACCGCGCTCGGCAGCGCCAGCAGGAAGCAGAGTCGAAGGCCCCAGTCCATCAGGCGGCAATACTCGTCATGGTTACCACTGGCGAAGCTTTTCGACAACGACGGCAGCAGGATGGTGCCAAGGGCCACGCCCAGGACACCTGACGGAAACTCCATCAGACGGTCGGCATAGTACATCCATGACACCGATCCCGACACGAGAAACGAGGCGAAGATGGTATTGATGATGAGGGAGATCTGGCTTACCGACACGCCAAGGATCGCCGGCCCCATCTGCTTCACTACCCGCATCGCGCCAGCATCTTTCAGATTAATTCTGGGCAGAACCAGCATGCCAATCTTCTTCAGGTGCGGCAACTGGTAGGCCAGCTGCAGCACGCCGCCGACCGTCACCGCCCAGGCCAGCGCCAGCACCGGCGGATGGAAGTACGGCGCGGCAAACAGCGCAAAGCCAATCATGCTGACGTTGAGGAACGTCGGGGCAAAGGCCGGCACCGAGAAACGGTTCCAGGTATTGAGGATCGCCCCCACCAGCGAGGCCAGGGAGATCAGCAAAATATAGGGGAAGGTAATGCGCAGCAATTGGGTGGTCAGCGCAAATTTATCGGCGGTATCAGCAAACCCGGGGGCGGTGATGGTGATCACCCACGGCGCCGCCAGCATCCCGATAACGGTGACGATCGCCAGGGCCAGGGTCAGTAATCCGGAGACATACGAGACAAAAACCCGGGTGGCATCTTCGCCCTGCTTGCTTTTATATTCGGCAAGGATCGGCACAAACGCCTGCGAGAAGGCGCCTTCGGCAAAAATACGCCGCAGCAGATTAGGCAGTTTGAAGGCGACAAAAAAGGCATCGGTCGCCATCCCGGCACCAAAAATGCGCGCCACAATCGCATCGCGGGCAAAGCCCAGCACGCGCGAAAACATGGTCATCGAACTGACGGCCGCCAGTGATTTTAAAAGATTCATTACGCTGTTATTCCAAACCCTGGAGTAAAACGCCCGCAAATGCGGGCGCTGGAAAGTGGCGATAGTCTACCGGGTTCAATATGAATTACTACTGTCAGTTGTTACAACGGATTATTCGCTGATGGCGTCGCGCCAGAGTTTGTCAACCACCCGCTGAGCCAGCAGCGCATGTTCGCCAGCGGTTTCCGGAACCGTCTGATTTTGCACGCATTCGATGAAATGTCGCGCACAGCCGACAAAACCGCGCTGCTCGAGGGTGGTTTGCCAGCCCGCCACCGGGCGCTGGACCACGCCAAGACCACACTCCTCCTGCCATTCGCGCATCTCACTCACCGCATATAACCCGCCATCGGTGACCGCCTGCACCCACTCACGCTGGCTTCCGGCACGGCGGTGCATGCTGGTGGTAACCTGCAGCCGGGGCGAACTGAACTGGTGTTCGGCATAGAGCATTTCACCCTGAGGAGTGATCTGCAACGTGCCGCCGCGCAGGCGCGCCTGACCATCAGCCAGCCACAACGCAGTATCCACCACGTGCAGATAGTCATCGAGAAGGGTAAAGCGCAGATCGTTGCCTACGCTGTCGCTACGATGCTTATCCATCCGCAGCGAGGCCACCTCGCCCAGCCGCCCCTTCAGTTCACGATAGAGTGGCGCAAAGCGGCGATTGAAACCGACCATCAGCGTCAGATGACGCCGGGCAGCCAGCTCGACCAGCGCTTCCGCCTCGCTCAGCTTGTCCGCCAGCGGTTTATCCACACAAACATGAACCCCGGCATTCAACAAGTGATTCACGACTTCATGATGTGAAGCCGTCGACGTATGGACAAAGACCGCATCGCACTGCGCCGCCAGGGCATCCAGCGAATCAGCATACGGGATCCGCCAGGTTTCGCAGATGCGCAACGCCTTCTCTTTTCCCGGCGACCAGGCTGCCTGCAGCGTCCAGCTTTCCGCAGCGCCTAACACCGGCAGCCACGCTTTCTGCGCGATGCCCCCTAAGCCAACCACCCCAATGCGCAGTCTTGTCCCCACGTTTAGTCCCCCAGATGGTGTAACAGCGAGTCAAGGCGCGCTTTCAATTCCGCCACCTCGCCTTCCAGTGCTTCAACCCGGGCACGCAGATCGTCATCGTCTTCCAGCGGCGAGAGTGCTTCCACCGTGGTGATCAGCGTGTCCATGTCATCGCAAAACAGATGCATATAGCGGCTTTCCCGTTTCCCCGGTTCCCGTGGCAGGCGGGCAACAAAAGGACCATCCTCGCGCGTCGCTAACCCTTCCAGCACGCTTTCCACTTCCGCCATATCGCTGAACTCATGCATCCGCTGCGCGCGGCTACGGAGTTCACCCGGCGTCTGGGCGCCGCGCAGCAGCAGCGTCGTCACCACCGCTACTTCGCCGGCGCTGAGTTTCAGATCGCCAAATTCAGAGTTGCAAAAGCGCTGCTCATACTTGGTCACTCGATTGCCGAATCCGCTGACCGTGCGTAAATAGTGGCGCTTCACCAGGGTATCCAGCAGCGTCTGGACCTCGCCTTCGCTCAGCGACATCACCGGTTCGCGGTTGGTTTTCTGATTGCAGGCGGTCACCACGGCGTTCACCGACAGCGGGTACTGCTCGGGCGTGGTAACCTGCTTTTCCAGCAGACAGCCAATGACGCGCGCTTCGTGCGCGGTTAACTGATATTTCATCCTCTCTCCTTAGCGCCCTGCTGACCAGTCCGGCGTCGTTAGCGCCGTCAGTACATGGTCACGCCACTGCCCGTCAATCAGCAGATAATCTTTGGCGTAACCCTCTTTTTCGAACCCCAACCGCGCCAGCAGCGCGCCGCTGCGCTGATTATGCGGCATATAGTTGGCCATAATGCGATGGATATGCTGCGTGCGCTGCATATAGCGAATCGCGGCGGTCAACGCTTCAAACATCAGCCCCTGCCCTTGCCACTTCTCGCCAATGGAGTAGCCGAGATAACAGGCATGGAATGATCCGCGAACTACGTTGGAGAAATTCGCCACGCCAACGATCTCTTTTTCCTCCGCATCGAGCAGCGCGAAATAAAATGCAGACCCCTGCTTATGAAACTCGCCGATCATTGACAGACGCGCCTGCCACCCGGAGGGATAGCAGTGGCTGTCGTCACGTACCGGCTCCCAGGGTTTTAAGAACACTTTATTCTCGGCGTAATAATCGGCCAGACGCCAGGCGTCACGATCGTGGACCAGGCGCACCACCAGCCGGTCCGTCGTCAAACGCACCTTCGGCACGTTACTGCGATAGCCAAACATTTCCTTTTCAGTCCCCCTGACTTCAATCTTGCTCTCATCACTATACCTGTCCTGCACGATAGTGTGAAAACAGCAACATACCATTTTCTGCGCCATCTCCTCTTTTCGATGAATAGGCTCAATCGAACTTGCTTTTTGATAAAAAAATATTGTCGCAAGGGTGCTGGGAAAAGCAGCAGATTGCCCGCAGAATATCCTCGCTTATCTCTATTTTTCCCTGGAGGGGAAATGTCCCGCGTCTCGCAGGCAAGGAGCCTGGGTAAATATTTCCTGTTAGTCGATAACATGCTGGTCGTACTGGGCTTTTTTGTCGTTTTTCCGCTGATTTCCATCCGCTTTGTCGATCAGATGGGTTGGGCAGCGCTGATGGTCGGCATTGCGCTCGGCCTGCGCCAGCTGGTGCAGCAAGGATTAGGCATTTTTGGCGGCGCCATTGCCGACCGCTTCGGCGCGAAACCCATGATTGTCACCGGCATGCTGATGCGCGCCGGCGGCTTCGCGGCGATGGCCGTCGCCCATGAGCCCTGGGTGCTCTGGCTCTCCTGTATCTTGTCCGGGTTAGGCGGCACGTTGTTCGATCCGCCACGAGCCGCGCTGGTGGTCAAACTGGTGCGCCCGCATCAGCGCGGCCGCTTTTTCTCCCTCCTGATGATGCAGGACAGCGCCGGCGCGGTGATTGGCGCCCTGCTGGGCAGTTGGCTGCTACAGTATGACTTCCGTCTGGTGTGCAGCGCCGGCGCCGCGCTGTTTATCGCTTGCGCCGCGTTTAACGCCTGGTATCTGCCAGCATGGAAACTGTCCACGGTGAAAACGCCAGTCCGCGAGGGGCTGGGACGGGTGCTGCGGGATAAGCGCTTCGTCACCTATGTCCTGACGTTAACAGGCTATTACATGCTGGCGGTGCAGGTGATGCTGATGCTGCCGATCATGGTGAACGACATTGCCGGTTCGCCGGCCGCCGTGAAGTGGATGTACGCCATCGAAGCCACCATTTCGCTGACCCTGCTCTATCCCATTGCCCGCTGGAGCGAGAAACGCTACCGCCTTGAGCACCGGCTGATGGCCGGTCTGCTGGTGATGACGCTGGCGATGCTGCCGATTGGCATGACCAGCAGTTTGCAGCAGTTATTTACCCTGATCTGCCTGTTTTACATCGGTTCGATCATCGCGGAACCCGCCAGGGAGACGCTGGGCGCCTCGCTGGCGGATGCCCGGGCGCGCGGCAGCTATATGGGGTTCAGCCGCCTGGGTCTCGCCTTCGGCGGCGCGCTGGGTTACGCGGGCGGCGGCTGGCTGTTTGATGCCGGCAAAGCCGTGGGCCAGCCCGAACTGCCGTGGCTGATGCTCGGCGCCATTGGGTTTATCACTTTCCTTGCCCTGTGGTGGCAATTCAGTCCAAAACGCTCCGCCTCCGGTATGCTGGAGCCGCGCACCTAAGCGCGTAGGTCCGCGGTTTCTCCTGCCTTTCAGCCTATTCTGCTGGCATGAAGAATGCTGACAGGTCATGATGCTTTGTGTCAGGATGAATGATGGTACGAGCTTGAGGAACCCCATGAAAAAAATATTGATCGCCGCGGCGCTGATTGTCAGCGGTCTGCTGAGCGGCTGTAACCAGTTGACCCAATACACGGTAAGCGAGCAGGAGATAAACCAGGCGCTGCAGAAGCGTAACCATTTCGCCAAAGATATCGGTCTGAAAGGCGTTGCCGATGCCCATATTGAGCTGCAGAACCTGACCAGCGCTATTGGCCGTGAAGAGCCGGGTAAAGTCACGCTGACCGGGGTCGCCAACGTCGATCTGAACTCCCTGTTCGGCACCCAGAAAGCGACGATCGATCTGAAGCTCAAAGCGCTGCCAACCTTTGACAGAGAGAAAGGCGCTATCTTCCTGCAGGAAATGGAGGTGGTCGATGCCAAAGTGGCGCCCGAGAAGCTGCAGTCGGTGATTCAGGCCCTGCTCCCCTATCTGAATCAGTCGCTGCGCAGCTACTTCAGCCAGCAACCGGCCTATGTCCTGCGTGAAGACGCCAGCACCGGCGAAGCGCTGGCGAAGAAATATGCCAAGGGCATAGAGGTGAAACCGGGCGAAATTGTCATCCCCTTTACCAATTAATCTCCAGGGCGCTACGGCGCCCTGAATTTTTTACGGAAATGAGTGCAAAGGAAAACGTTTACGCTTATCCTTAGTGCCCGGCAAAAAACAGCCCTGATGACTGAACCTATTAGCCGGAGCCTTCCATGACAGCACAACCCCAGGTATTGAAAATCCGCCGCCCAGACGACTGGCATATCCATCTGCGTGATGACGATATGCTGAAAACCGTCGTGCCTTACACCAGTGAGTTTTATGGCCGGGCGATCGTGATGCCGAATCTGGTGCCGCCTGTCACCACCGTCGCGGCGGCTATCGCCTATCGCCAGCGCATTATGGACGCCGTCCCGGCCGGGCACGATTTTACCCCGTTGATGACCTGCTATCTGACAGATTCCCTCGACCCGGCGGAGCTGGAGCGCGGCTTTAACGAAGGTGTGTTCACCGCCGCCAAGCTCTACCCGGCCAACGCCACGACCAACTCCAGCCACGGTGTCACCAGCACCGACGCCATTATGCCGGTGCTGGAGCGGATGGAAAAACTGGGCATGCCGCTGCTGGTACATGGGGAAGTCACCCACGCCGAGATTGATATTTTCGATCGTGAAGCGCGCTTTATTGACACGGTGATGGAGCCCCTGCGCCAGCGCCTGCCCGGTCTGAAGGTGGTCTTTGAGCATATTACTACCAAAGATGCCGCCGAATATGTGCGTGACGGTAATGAACTGCTGGCGGCCACTATTACCCCGCAGCACCTGATGTTCAACCGCAACCATATGCTGGTCGGCGGTATTCGTCCTCACCTGTACTGCCTGCCGGTACTCAAACGCAATATTCATCAGCAGGCGCTGCGCGAACTGGTCGCCAGCGGCTTTAGCCGCGCCTTCCTTGGCACCGACTCCGCACCACACGCCCGCCATCGTAAGGAAGCCAGCTGCGGCTGCGCCGGCTGCTTCAACGCCCCGACCGCCCTCGGCAGCTACGCCACCGTGTTTGAAGAAATGAACGCTCTGCAGCACTTTGAAGCCTTCTGCTCGCTGAACGGCCCGCGCTTCTACGGTCTGCCGGTCAATGAAAGCTATGTTGAGCTGGTGCGTGAAGAGACCACGGTCGTTGACAGCATTGCGCTGCCCAATGATAGCCTGGTCCCGTTCCTGGCGGGTGAAACCGTTCGCTGGACGATGAAGCGATAAAAAACGTAGCCCCCTGTTGTCAACGCCCACCAGATACTGTATAAATAACCAGTACCAAACACAGGGGGCAATTATGCGCATCGAAGTGTCTATCGCCAAAACGACCGCCTTACCCAACGGCGCGCTGGAAGCGCTGAATAACGAACTCTCCCGGCGTATCGCCGAGCAATTCCCGGCCATCGACAGTCAGGTGAGCGTGCGCTACGCCACCGGCAACCAGCTCTCGGTGTTCGGCGCCCTGAAAGAAGACAAAGACCGGATAAGCGAAATCCTGCAGGAAACCTGGGAAAGCGCGGACGACTGGTTTGTCCACGATCTCTCCTGAAGCATGGCGGGATCCAGTTACTCTGGTTTGCTCCCTCATTGTGCTTTTCTTTGCCGGGTCGCCCCGGCTTTTTTCTCCCCGCCTCTTGTTCAGAATATTCCTGATTATTCTGCTTAATATCGGCTAAAATGGCCATTTCCCGCGCTTATCTTGCGTAAAAAAGCGGCGAAAACAAGAAAATCATGCTGCCTTTCATTTAATTTCTCGAGTTTATTCTTGATCCCTGATATAATTAACTTGCTTCAAAAAACATGCATTAAACCTCGAGAATTGTTGTCTTTTAACATATGAATAAGGGGTTATGATGGAAAAAAATAATGAAGTCATTCAGACCCATCCCCTCGTTGGATGGGACATCAGCACCGTTGATAGCTACGATGCGCTGATGTTGCGCCTGCACTACCAGAACCCCACTCAAGAAAACAGTCATGATGCTGAAATTGGCCAGACGCTATGGCTAACGACGGACGTCGCACGTCAATTTATTTCAATCCTGGAAGCAGGCATTGCGAAGATTGAATCTGGCGAATACCAGGAAAACGAGTACCGCCGACATTAACGCGATACGGGGAATGACTAAACAATAGTCTTAACAGGCACCTGCGGGTGCCTGAATTATTTTCGGGCTTGTATAAGCGCAGGGAGTTAATTACCCTGCTAATAAGGCAATTACCCGGAACTCACCATGCAATACGATCTTATCATTATCGGCAGCGGATCGGTCGGCGCCGCCGCTGGCTATTATGCGCGTCGTGCCGGACTCAATGTTCTGATGACCGATGCCCACCAACCTCCCCATCAGGAGGGCAGCCATCATGGCAGTAGCCGTCTTATCCGTCACGCTTATGGCGAAGGTGAAAAGTATGTTCCGCTGGTGCTGCGCGCCCAGCAGCTGTGGGATGAACTGGCTGAAATCAGCGGCGAAGCCGTTTTTGAACGCACCGGCGTCATTAACCTCGGCCCCGCCAGCTCTCCTTTCCTGGCCAACGTCGCCGCCAGCGCCAGGGCGTTCGATCTTGAGGTTGAAGAGTTAGATGCTCAGGCCGTCATGCAGCGCTGGCCGGAGATACGCCTTCCCGACGACTATCGGGCGATTTTCGAACCGGCTTCCGGCGTACTGCGTAGTGAGCTGGCTGTCGAGACCTGGATACGTCTGGCACGGGAAGCTGGCTGCGCACAGCTATTCAACTGCCCGGTCTCAGCCATTCATCACCATGCAGACGGGGTCACCATTGATACCCTTGACGGTGAATATCACGGCAAGAAATTGCTGATTAGCGCCGGCACCTGGGTCACCCGCCTGCTTCCGGACCTCCCCATCCAGCCGGTACGTAAGGTTTTCGCCTGGTTCCAGGCCGATGGCCGTTACAGCAGCAAGAATCATTTCCCGGCGTTCACCGGCGAGCTACCCAACGGCGATCAATACTACGGTTTCCCGGCGGAAGATAACGAGCTGAAGATCGGTAAGCATAACGGCGGTCAGCCTGTCTCCACGCCGCAGGAGCGATCGGCGTTTGGCGCTGTCGCCAGCGATGGTTCCGAATCCTTTCCGTTTTTACGTAACGTCCTGCCCGGGATCGGCGGCTGTCTGCACGGCGCCTCCTGCACCTATGACAACACGGTCGATGAAGATTTTATTATCGATACGCTCCCTGGCAGACCAGACACGCTGCTGATCACCGGTCTGAGCGGCCATGGCTTTAAGTTTGCGCCGGTGCTGGGAGAAATTGCCAGTCAGTTTGCCCAGGGACAGACGTCGACCTTTAACCTGACGCCTTTCTCACTGGCGCGCTTTAGCTCATAACGGAATGCGGCACGCTTGCCGCCGGAAAAAAAACGGCCTCTGTGTCGAGGCCGTTAGTCATTGAGAACGGTTATGCGTCGCCTGTTTAATATGCTGGTTAACAACGTGCGCGAGCACTTTATGATCTACCTTGCGCTGTGGTTGCTGCTGGCGCTCATCGATCTCGTCTGGTTATGGTTTTTCTGACGACTCCGGCTCGGGGATCCCGAGTTTGGTGTTCAGTCGGCCACGCGATTTGTTAAAGATTTTATTGCCGTTTTCGCGTCCGGCGCGCAGTTTGCGCTGCTCCTCTTCCGGCAGCTTATGCTCTTCCATGCACGCTTCGCTACAGCAACCGGCAAACTTCTCAGCGCAGCTCGGGCACTGTATAAACAGCAGATGACAGCCATCATTCAGGCAATTGGTATGGGTATCGCACGGCGCGCCACACTGATGACAGTGCGCGATGACGTCATCGGAGATACGCTCGCCCATCCGCTCATCAAAGACAAAGTTTTTGCCAATAAAACGGACCGGCAGCCCCTGCTCACGTGCGCGGCGGGCGTACTCAATAATCCCGCCCTCGATATGCCAGACCTTATTGAAACCGTTATGCTTCATCCAGGCGCTGGCTTTTTCACAGCGAATACCGCCGGTGCAATACATAACAATTTTCTTGTCTTTGTGGTCCTGCATCATTTCCACGGCTTTCGGCAGCTGGTCGCGGAAGGTATCCGCCGGGATCTCCAGCGCGTTTTCGAAATGACCCACCTCATATTCATAGTGGTTACGCATATCGATAAATACCGCATCCGGATCGTCAAGCATGGCATTGACGTCCGCCGCCTTGAGATAATCCCCAACATTGGAGGCATCGAAAGAGGGATCGTCGATGCCATCGGCGACAATACGGTCACGCACTTTCAGGCGCAGCACCCAGAAAGATTTCCCATCGTCCTCAAGGGCGATATTGAAACGCAGCCCCGCCAGCGCCGGATCGAAGCCATAGAGAAACTCACGCAGGGCTTCAACGTTGCTTTCCGGCACGCTGATTTGCGCGTTGATCCCTTCCCGGGCCAGATAAATACGGCCAAAGACCTTCAGCTGGGTTAAGGCAACCCATAACGCATCGCGAGTGGCTTGTGGGTCGACAATGGTGAAATATTTATAGAATGAGATCGTCGTGCGCGGCTCGGTCTCAGCCAGCATTTGCGCCTTTAACGTCTCATTTGAAATGCGGTTGTGTAACACTGGCATGGTGTACCTGCTCGACATAGAAATGAGGAAATAAACGGCGGGCATGATATAGCAAAGCTAATTAATTTACATCCCTACATTTTACGCTACATTTCTCTCACCCGGTCGCGCCCCGCTTAACAAAACGAGCTGACTGTCGCCGCCTTTGGCTGGCCGGTAAAAAAATGCGATAATATAAGACGTTGCTCACTGATACGGGTATGAAATGACTCATTTGCCTAAATTTTCTCCGGCGCTGTTGCATCCGCGCTATTGGCTGCTGTGGCTGGGTATCGGCCTGCTGTGGCTGGTTGTCCAACTGCCCTATCCGCTGATTTACCGCCTGGGAAATGCCATCGGCCGGCTGGCCATGCGCTTTATGAAGCGTCGGGCGAAGATCGCCTATCGCAACCTTGAGCTCTGCTTCCCCGACAAAAGCGAGCAGGAACGTCACCGAATGGTGGTGATGAACTTTGAATCGGTGGGGATGGGACTGATGGAGACGGGGATGGCCTGGTTCTGGCCGGTTCGTCGTATCGCCCGCTGGACCGACACCATCGGCTTTGAGCATATCCGCGATGTGCAGGCGCAGCAGCGCGGCATTCTGCTAATCGGTATTCACTTCCTGACTCTCGAGATGGGCGCGCGGATGTTCGGCATGAACGAGCCGGGGATTGGCGTCTATCGCCCCAACGACAACCCGGTGATCGACTGGCTGCAGACCTGGGGTCGGCTACGATCCAATAAGGACATGATTGACCGTAAGGATCTGAAAGGGATGATTCGGGCGCTGAAAAAAGGTGAAGTGGTCTGGTATGCGCCGGATCACGATTACGGTCCGACCGCCAGCGTCTTCGCCCCACTGTTCGCTGTCGACCAGGCGGCGACCACCTCCGGCACCTGGATGCTGGCGAAAATGTCCAAAGCCTGTATCGTCCCCTTCGTCCCGCGTCGCAAACCGGATGGTAAAGGTTATGAACTGATTATCCTGCCGCCAGAGTGTTCCCCGCCGCTGGACGACGCGGAAACCACGGCCGCCTGGATGAACAAGATTGTTGAGCAGTGCATCATGATGGCCCCGGAACAATATATGTGGCTCCACCGCCGCTTCAAAACCCGCCCCGAGGGCATGCCCTCCCGCTACTGATCCCTTTTCCCGGCCGCGCATGTGGCCGGGAATGCGCTTCTCGCTCATGCTTTAGGCTCTGCTTTAGCTTTAAAAGCTCTCCTCCATTGCGGCATTTATTTCCCAGGCGCATAATTAGCAGGCTCATATTTTCTCTTAATTTGACCTGCCGCGCAGGCCAGTGGAACCCTATGTCCTCTGCTGATACCCCTATTAACTGGAAACAAAATCTGACCGTGACCTGGCTCGGCTGCTTTTTAACGGGCGCCGCCTTCAGTCTGGTTATGCCCTTTCTGCCACTCTATGTCGAACAGCTCGGGGTCACCGGGCATAGCGCGCTGAACATGTGGTCCGGGCTGGTCTTTAGTATCACCTTCCTCTTCTCCGCCATTGCCTCACCGTTCTGGGGCGGTCTTGCTGACCGCAAAGGACGAAAAATTATGCTGCTGCGTTCCGCCCTCGGAATGTCCGTAGTGATGATGCTGATGGGGATGGCACAGAATATCTGGCAGTTTCTGCTGCTACGCGCACTGCTCGGCCTGCTGGGCGGCTTTATTCCCAACGCCAACGCCCTGATTGCCACCCAGATCCCGCGCCACAAAAGCGGCTGGGCGCTGGGCACGCTGTCAACCGGCGCGGTGAGCGGCGCCCTGCTCGGCCCGCTGGCGGGTGGCTTCCTGGCCGACCACTGGGGCCTGCGCACCGTCTTCTTTATGACCGCGGCGGTGCTGTTTATCTGCTTCCTGTTTACCCTGTTTTTAATCCGTGAAAATTTTGTGCCGATCGCCAAAAAAGAGATGCTCAGCGCCAGAGAGGTTTTCTCCTCGCTACAGAATCCCAAGCTGGTGCTCAGCCTGTTTGTGACCTCGCTGATCATCCAGGTGGCCACCGGCTCCATTGCGCCGATTCTGACGCTTTACGTGCGCGATCTCGCGGGCAACGTCAGTAACATCGCCTTTATTAGCGGGATGATCGCCTCGGTGCCGGGAATAGCCGCGCTGATGAGCGCCCCGCGGCTGGGCAGGCTCGGGGATCGTATCGGGCCGGAAAAGATCCTCATCGTCGCGCTAATTATCTCTGTGCTATTGCTGATCCCGATGTCGTTCGTTCAGACCCCACTGCAGCTGGGTATCCTGCGTTTCCTGCTCGGCGCGGCAGACGGGGCACTGCTGCCGGCGGTGCAAACCCTGCTGGTGTATAATTCCATCAGCCAGATCTCCGGGCGTATCTTTAGCTATAACCAGTCGTTCCGCGATATTGGCAACGTCACCGGCCCCCTGATAGGCGCCTCGGTGTCCGCCAACTACGGTTTCCGCGCGGTATTCCTGGTCACCGCGGGCGTGGTGCTCTTTAACGCCATTTATTCTACCCTCAGCCTGCGCCGACCTGCCGCGGAAGCCTCGCAGCCTGACCGCCATTCAGTAAATTAATGTCCAGAGGGGCCCAGCCCCTTGACGCTTTGGCTACCGCCTTCTATAGATTGAATCGTGTTCAATTCATATTCTTCTCAGGAGATTCGCTATGCCAAAGGATTCGATGTTCTATGCCACGCTCGAAGAAGCTATTGATGCAGCACGCGAAGAATTTCTCGCCAATAATCCTGACAGCGATGAAGAGAGCGCTAACGTTGAGCAGCTTAATATTCAAAAGTATGTGCTGCAGGATGGCGATATCGCCTGGCAGGCCGAATTTTTTGCTGACGAAGACGAACAAGGCGAATGTTTACCGATGCTCAGCGGCGAAGCTGCGCAGAGCGTTTTCGACGGGGATTATGATGAGATAGAGCTGCGCCAGGAGTGGCTGGAGGAAAATACCCTCCATGAGTGGGATGAAGGCGAATTCCAGCTCGAGCCTTCGCTGGACACCGAAGAGGGACAGACGGCGGCCGACGAGTGGGACGAGCGCTAATCAGTTATAGGGCCCGTGGCTGGCATCCAGCGGCAGCAGCAGCGTATCGAACACCAGCGAGAACGGAAGGTCCAGAACGGTGAGATAGCGCCATGCCGAGTCGCGAACGTCCCACTGCACGCCCGGGTAATATTGATTGCCATGCCCCTGCCCGGGCACCGTCCGGCTGATAATGCTGCCGCAGCCGCTCAGCAGCAGCGCCATGGCAATGATCGATAATATTCGCATTCACAACCTCGTGTTTCAGATAAAAAAATACCGGCATCGCTGCCGGTATTTTCCTTTACGTACGGCTTATTTCGTTTTCAGCGCCAGCGGGTTAAGCGCTAACTGCTGATAGGCGTTGACCCACGATGAATATTTCTCCGGCGCGGCCCAGACGCGATAGTGCAGACGCGACATGGTCACCGGGTCGCTCAACAGCACCAGTCGACGATCGCGGTTCAGCTTATCCGGCGTTTCGTTCAGCGCTTGCTCAACGTGGCGCTCGCGAGCGATCTCAAGGATATGACCATGACGGTGGCGCGCGGTGGCCATCGCCGTGGCGAGGGCGTTAAACGACGGATTGAATACCGCGTGCATAAAGCCATCGTCCAGTGAACGCTGACGGTTCAGCGTCAGGTACGCGTCGGTATCCTTGAGCACCTGCGGCGGCGAATACTCTTCCGGGATCAGGAACAGCTTCCAGCGCTTGGTGCGCAGGCCCACGGTCGCCCGGCTGGAGATCGCCGACACGAACGGCGACAGGATCAGCGAGACGACGATCGGCGCCAGCCAGAACAGGAAGCGCAGATCCAGCCATGCCATTCCGACTGCCCATACCAGCCCCAGCAGCAGCTGCGAGCCGTGACGCATAAAGGCTTCTCCCCACGGCGTGGAGTCATCATCACGCTGCGGCGAATTCCACACCACTTCCCAGCCGAGGAAGGCGCTGACCACGAAGACGGTGTGGAACAGCATGCGAACCGGCGCCAGCAGGACCGAGAACAGGACCTCCAGCAGCAGAGAAAGCGTGACGCGGATAAATCCGCCATACTCTTTCGGCCCTTTACACCACACCAGAATAATACTCAGCAGCTTCGGCAGGAACAGCAGCACCATGGTCGAAGCGAACAGCGCGATGGCCAGCTCCGGACGCCACTGCGGCCACACCGGGAACAGCTGACGCGGCTGCAGGAAGTACTGCGGCTCGGTCAGGGCATGCACCACCTGCAACGCCGTCGACAGGGCAAGGAACATAAACCACAGCGGCGCCGACAGGTACGACATCACGCCGGTGAGGAACACCGCCCGGTGAACCGGGTGCATCCCTCTGACGAGGAACAGGCGGAAGTTCATCAGGTTGCCCTGACACCAGCGACGGTCGCGTTTCAGCTCGTCCAGCAGGTTCGGCGGCAGCTCCTCATAGGAGCCCGGCAGATCGTAGGCAATCCACACCCCCCAGCCGGCACGGCGCATTAGCGCGGCTTCGACGAAGTCGTGCGACAGAATCGACCCGGCAAAGTTACCCTCGCCCGGCAGCGGCGCCAGCGCGCAGTGCTCGATGAACGGCTTCACGCGGATAATGGCGTTGTGTCCCCAGTAGTGGGACTCCCCCAGCTGCCAGAAGTGCAGACCCGCCGTAAACAGCGGACCGTACACCCGGGTGGCAAACTGCTGGCAACGCGCATACAGCGTGTCCATGCCCGAAGCGCGCGGGGATGACTGGATGATCCCGGCGTTCGGGTTCGCTTCCATCAGGCGCACCAGGCTGCTCAGACACTCGCCGGTCATCACCGAGTCTGCGTCCAGCACCACCATATAGCTGTACTGGCTGCCCCAGCGGCGGCAGAAATCATCGATGTTGCCGCTCTTACGCTTCACGCGACGACGGCGACGACGATAGAAAATCTGCCCTTCGCCCTGCACTTCGGCAATCAGCTCCATCCACGCCTTTTGCTCAGCCACACAGATATCGGGGTTATAGCTGTCGCTGAGAATATAGACGTCGAAATGAGCGGCGTTACCGGTCGCTTTCACCGACTCCCAAGTCGCCCGCAACCCGGCGAAAACGCGGTCAACGTCTTCGTTACAGATCGGCATAATAAGCGCCGTACGGTGCGCCGGGTTCAACGGTTCGTCACCAACCGTCGAGGCGGAAATACTGTACTTGTCGCGGCCAATCAACAGCTGCAGAAAGCCCATTAACGCAGTCCAGAAGCCGGCGGAAACCCAGCAGAACAGCACCGCGAAGAGGATCAGAATGCCGCTCTGCAACACGTACGGCAGCAGCTGCATGAACGAGATCCACAGGTTCTGCCCCACCATGTCGGCCGGGTTGATCAGCGCCCAGCCCTGATAAGGCAGAATGGTTTTCATATACCAGGTGGCCACCACGGTCTGCGACAGCGTCAGCAGCAGCAGGATGTAGCGACGAATGGTGCCGACGGTACGCCATTTTTGCTCACTCTCACGCTCTTCTTGCGTCAGGCGGGAGAGATAGCGCGGCGTGACATCGCGGCCGCGCAGACGATCCCAGAAGCGGCCGACCGGGTTAGTCCGCCACGGGTCCGGGATCATCGAGGAACGCCTGGCTTTCGGCATAGCATGCAGCTGGGTACGACCTTCGTCATCCTTCACCAGTTGATCGCCAGAAAGCGAATCCGGCCAGCTGTGCGCCAGACGCGCCTTCACCGACCCCAGCGGAGAGTCGTCTTCGCGAGCGAAGGTCTGATGTTCGTCATCCAGGGCCTGATGAACGGCCTGCAGGCTGGTGTCCGGCAGCGCCGATTTTTCGGCGTCCGACAGCGGCAATGCGTCAATGTACTTCGTTATCTTATTCATTGGCAGGCAGCTGATAGCTCCAGGTTTCGCTCAACGTGTCATCACCGTTAACCAGTGCGGCACGCATTTCCGTCGTTTTCTTCGGATCTTTGACCTTCAAACGCAGGATCATCCGCCAGCCTTTGGTCACTGGATTGTAACGCACGGTATTTTCAACGATTTCCGCGTTATCGCCGGTGCTCGCCTGAGCAGCGACCGGGGTATCCGCTGGCAGTTTCTTCATATCGGCGCCGGTGAAGTCGACAATGAAGGCAACCGTACCGTCCGGCTGGCGGATCAGGTTCGACTGCTTCACGTCGCCGGTAGAGCGGCGGGTCTGCATAACGTAAGCGTTATCTGGCGCATGCAGCTTGTCTTCATCGCGGCTGAAGGTGATGGTGTATTTGAAGTTCATCTCCTTGCCCGGCTCCGGCAGCTGATCCGGCGTCCAGTAAGTCACGATGTTATCGTTCGTTTCATCGTTGGTCGGAATTTCAACCAGCTCGATTTTCCCTTTGCCCCAGTCCCCTTTCGGGGTGATCCAGGCGCTTGGACGCAGGTCATAACGATCGTCGAGATCCTCGAAGCGCGAGAACTGACGGCCGCGCTGCAGCAGGCCGAACCCTTGCGGGTTTTCCATCGCATAGCTGCTGACAGCCAGGTGTTTCGGATTGTTCAGCGGACGCCAGATCCACTCGCCGTTACCGGCCAGGATAGACAGACCATTGGAGTCGTGCAGCGCCGGACGATAGTTGAGCGTCGGAGAAGGCTGGTTGGAACCGAACAGGAACATGCTGGTCAGCGGCGCCACACCCAGTTTGCCGACTTTGTCACGCAGGTAAACTTTGGACTGGACGTCCACGACGGTGTCGCGTCCCGGCATGATGACAAAGCGATAGGCGCCGGTTGCCCGTGGGGAATCCAGCAGCGCATAGATAGTCAGACGCTTGTCAGTGGCTTTTGGACGTTCGATCCAGAACTCACGAAAACGCGGGAACTCTTCGCCGGACGGCAGCGCGGTATCGATAGCCAGACCACGCGCGGACAGACCGTAAACCTGACCCTGACCCAGCACGCGGAAGTAGCTGGCACCGAGCATGCTGACGATTTCATCGTTCTTATCTTTGCTGTTGATCGGATACAGTACTTTGAAGCCGGCGAAACCGAGGTCTTTCACCGTGTCTTTATCGTGCTGGACGTTACCAAAGTTGAAATAGTCCGGACTATATTTAATTTTGCGCACGCTGGTCGCCGTCACTTCATTGATGGTGACCGGCGTGTCGAAGTACATCCCCTGATGGTAAAATTCAAGCTTGAATGGGGTTTTCTGGTTATTCCAGTAAGCTTTATCGTGATTAAACTGAATTTGCTGGTAGTCCGCGTATTTCATGTCGCGGAAAGCGGAGGGCAGGTTACTCTTCGGCGCTTCATAGCCTTTCCCGGCTAACGTTTTGGCCTCTTTTGCAACGTCATCAATGCTAAACGCCCATGCAGATGAAGTACACAGGGACAACATTACGGCTGCGCTTAACCAACGCATTTTCATCATCTGTGGTTTATGTTTCATATAAGTAAGCACTTCCCCCTTTGTGTGCTTAAATCGATCCGATCTATTTTAATGGAAACTCAGGCAATCCGACAACATAATCCCTGCTTTGTTCAGCCTGGCGGCACAGGGAATAAACAGTTCGCTGTCCCGTTTGCACTTTGAGTGCTTATCCTGGAGACAGATACCCCGAGTTCATGTAGGGTTGCTGATAATGTAAGCGTTATCACCTTGAGTGATAAGACGAATTATCTGAGATTGTCGTGAATCGTATGAATAATACTCCGGTACAGCGTGAATATTTCTTCGACAGCATCCGCGCCTGGTTGATGCTGCTGGGGATCCCTTTCCACATTTCGCTGATTTATTCCAGCCACAGCTGGCATGTCAACAGCGCCGAACCCTCGTGGTGGTTGACGCTGTTTAATGACTTCATCCATGCCTTTCGCATGCAGGTCTTTTTCGTCATCTCCGGCTATTTCTCCTACATGCTGTTCCTGCGCTACCCGCTGAAAAAATGGTGGAAAGTGCGCGTTGAACGGGTCGGTATTCCGATGCTGACCGCCATCCCACTGCTGACGCTGCCGCAATTTATTATGCTGCAATACGTCAACGGCAAGGCGGAAAACTGGCATACCCTTTCGATGTACGACAAATTTAATACCCTGGCCTGGGAGCTCATTTCCCACCTGTGGTTTTTACTGGTTCTGGTGGTGCTGACCTCGCTGGGGGTGGTGCTGTTTAAATGGCTGACGCGCCGTCCGGCTGGCCACGGCCTCGCCTTCAGTGACACTGTCACCATGGGCCAGCTGACGATGATTTTCCTCGCGCTGGGGGTCTTTTATGCGCTGATCCGCCGGTCCTTGTTCCTGCTCTATCCGCCCCTGCTGAGCAATGGTCTGTTTAACTTTGTGGTGATGCAGACGCTGTTCTATCTGCCCTTCTTTGTGCTGGGCGCGCAGACCTTTATTAACCCACGCTTAAAGACCATGTTCACCACTCCGTCGCCGTGGTGCTGCGCCGCAGCGCTGCTCGGGTTTATCGCCTATCGACTGAATCAGCAGTATGGGTCCGGCGACGGCTGGATGTATGAAACCGAATCGGTGATTACTATGGTGTTGGGGCTGTGGATGGTCAATGTGGTCTTTTCGCTCGGCCATCGACTGCTGAACTTCCAGTCAGCGCGCGTGACCTATTTCGTCAATGCCTCGCTGTTTATTTACCTGGTGCACCACCCGCTGACGCTACTGTACGGGGCGTGGATCACCCCGGCCATCAAGTCCAATACCTTAGGCTTTATTGTCGGGCTGGTTTTTGTGGTGGGTATCGCGCTGATCCTGTATGAAATTCATCTGCGCATTCCGCTGCTGCGTTTCCTGTTCTCCGGTAAACCGATGAACAAACCGGCCAAAACCCCGGCTTCGGCCAGCTAATTTGCCGCGGGTGCGGCACGCCAGGCGTGTCGCATTACGCCTGCTCGTCAAAAAGCCGGTCGAAAATCATATTATACAGAGCTTCTAAATCTGCCTTATCGACCGGGGTCGAGGCGCAGAGCTCACAGCGATAGGCGGCCCCCTCGGTCAGAACGGCGATGAGCTCTGATGCGGCATTGCGTCGCGCATCGCTGAGCCCGGGATGGTAGCGCTGCGACAGACGCCCTCCTTCCTCTTTCAAACGCCGATCGGCCTGCACCAGGATCTCGCGCAAGCGTGGGTTACGCGAGGCTTCGGCGTTGATCTCCATCAGCAGATAATTGTCGCTTTTGGTGGCTGCCGACGTCGGGATCCTGCCGGCCAGCACCGCCGCTTTGCGCGCCAGATTGTGGTTCTCATCGATCATCTCCCCGACCCTGGCGTGGACGATTTCGCTGACAATCGCTTCGATGATCGCCTCTTTGCTGGCAAAAATACGATACAGCTGACCAACGCTCAGGCCCGCCTCGCGGGCAATATCGGCAACGGAAGCGCCATGCAGCCCCTTTTCAGCAAAACACCTTTGCGCAGCGGCAACGATCTCTGCGCGGCGCGCCTGCTGCTTCTGCTGTACTTTTCCTTCTGACACCCTGCTCCCTCCTGCTATCCATCTTTCCCGTCAATACCGGCGGTTATCATAGCCTATTCTGCTGGATCAGGGGTATGACGCCAGCAGGCGGCGATAGATAGCCGCCGTTTCCTCATCAAAACAGACGAACAGGACGCGCTCAAGGGGGTTATAGCGAGTGAGAAACGCGGTGACGGTGCGCACGGCGATCTCCGCCGCTTCCTCTTTTGGATAGCCATACACGCCGGTGCTGATCGCCGGAAACGCAATGGAGCGATAGTTGTTTGCCGCGGCCAGCTGCAGACTGTTTTTGTAAGCATCCGCCAGGGTTTGCGCTTCCATGCGGTCGCCGCCGTGCCAGACCGGGCCCACGGTGTGGATCACCGCGCTGGCGGGAAGATCGCCCGCAATAGTGATCACCGCGTGACCGGGAGGACATTCGCCCTGCTGCTGCAATACCTGTTTGCAAGCCGCCAGCAGCGCCGGGCCGGCCGCCCGGTGGATCGCGCCATCTACCCCGCCGCCGCCCAGCAGCGAGGGGTTTGCCGCATTAACAATCACATCGACTTCAAGCGTCGTAATATCGCCGAGAATTACCTCAGGTTGAACAGCCATTTCTCCTCCTGTCGGCATAGCGCGTGGATACGGCTTTCTGCCGATACTAGGGCATTCCCGCCCCCGGGAGCAAGATTATCCCTCAGCCCTGGCGACGGGAAGCTAAAAAAAACAGGACCCTAAGGGTCCTGTTGAGTCTGCTGTTTCGCCAGTCAGGCGTTGTCATTAGCGAACGATTTATGTTTGCCCGCGCGGGCCGCCAGCCACAGGCCACTATTCTTCATGGCATAGCCAAAAACCAGACCCAACGCCAGGGAGGGCACCACCAGGCGCCAGTCGCCGTCTGCCGCAAAAGTCGCGCAGGCGCCGATAAAGGTGCCCGGTACAAACGACAGCAATGTCTGTCGCGCCTGAATGCACATCAGGAAGGCGACGATACCGGTCATCATATAGCTGAGGATCTGCAGCTGCGGGGCCAGTGCGCTACCGTGGATAATCACTAATGCCCAGACCACGCCGCTCATTACCGTGCACGAGGAGATGGCCAGACCTTTCAGACCGCCCTGCGGGCAGGCGAAATAGGCCGTACAGCCGAGGAAACCGGCCCAGCTCAGCAGGCCGAGAGCGACCGCCACCCATCCCCAAATTCCGGAGAGAATGCCCGTCGTTAATGCGATTGCGAAGAGTATGTTCATGGCGCGTATCCTAGCAGATACGCGCCGGAAGAATGAGATCTAAAACACAGTATATGAATGAACCTAATTTCAGTTGCATTCAAATAGTGATTAACATCACATATTATTGCTCATCTTCTTCCTGAAGCTCGTCCCACATCGCGGCGATGGCGTCGCGGGTCAATGGCGCCATGGTGCGCCAGAATGGCGTGTGCGCATGGGCTTCGACTTTGCCCAGCATCGTCCCGCACCATGGCAGGATATAGTCAGCAAACAGAAGCTCCAGCGTCTCGCTCTGGTCTTCTGTAGCATGATCCTCCAGCCAGGAGGCGGCCAACAGCAGCGATCCGAGATGATCCGCCGGACCTTCCCCTGTCGGGATACCGTGTTCGCTCATAAAAGCCCGTACTTCTGCTTCCGAGGAACCCTCCACCCACGCGCTACGGTACGGCGGCACGCTGCAGGCTTCACCGACGAACAGCGCATTATAGTCCGTCGCCAGGGACTGCATCTCACAGCTTTTCTGCAGACGCGCCAGCAGTTCATCCTGCTCAAGCGGCCAGCTGGCAGCCAGTTTGCCCTCACGGATCAGGGTAAACAGCGGCACCAGCAGCGGGTCCTGCGGTTGACGGTAATACAGCGAACCCAGCACGCGGCAGAGGATTGAAAACTCGTTCATTCAGTTATTCCAGTTATACAAATTAAAGGTCAGCAAATTCCGGGATCGCCGGCATGCCCCGCGACTCGAGGAAGTTGAGCAGGCGACGCGGAGAAACGTTGAGGATCCTCTCCTCCGGGAAATCGACCGCATCAAGGATCTTGCGGCATTCGGTAAATTCCCCGAGGGTAAAGGCAGTGTGAGAGTCCGAGCCCAGCGCCACCCATCCCCCGGCATCACGCACCGCCGCAGCGATAGCTCGACAGTTATCTTCACTGCCCACGCGCGATGAAATAAAAGAGGAGTTATTAATCTCCAGCGCCACCTGATAGCGGGCCGCCGCTTCGGCAATAGCCGGGATATCCACCGGGAATTTCGGATTACCCGGATGGCTAATCATATGCACCTTACCGCTGGCCATCGCGGCAATCATCGCCTGCGTATGGGTGTCTCGATCCTGCGGCGGGAACACCGGCTCATGGAATCCGGCAATGATCAGATCAAGCGAGGTTAACATCGGCCCGGAGCAGTCGATCTCACCTTCGATATTTTTAATATTCGACTCAATACCGCGCAGGATCCCCACCCCGTCTACCAGACGGGGCCAGATGCGCATATTAACGAAGTGCCAGTAGTGCGGGGCATCCGCCATATCCGGGCCATGGTCGGTGATGGCGAAGAGTTTGATCCCTTTACGCTTTGCTTCCGCAATATAATCGTGCAGGGTGCTGTAGGCGTGGGTGCTGGCGACGGTATGCATGTGCAGGTCAACGGGATACATCACATTCTCCTCTTCTGTTTGCCGCAAGAATAGCAGGAAACCGGGCTATTGATTAGCAAAAACCCCGCAGTGGCGGGGTTTTCTCGTCTTAATAACCGCGCTGGCGGTCAACCTGACCGCTTACCGGTTCCCCTCGCTCAAGCCGGCTAATGGTCTCCGCAATGTAGGTGATAGCTTCCATTGGACGGGTCACTGCCGCCACATGGGGGGTCATGGCCACCCGCGGATGTGCCCATAGCGGGCTCTCCTGCGGCAGAGGTTCGCGACTGAAGACATCGAGCATCGCCCCTTTGAGCTTACCGCTGTTCAGCGCCGCCAGCAGATCCTCTTCAACGACATGCACGCCGCGAGCAAGGTTGAGGACATAGCTCTCATCCGGCAACTGCGCCAGCAGCGTTTGGTTAATAATACCGGCGGTTTCGGCGGTATTCGGCAGCAGGTTGATCAGCACGCGAGTGCCCTGCAGGAATTCGCCCAGTTCGGCCTGACCGGCGAAGCTCTGTACCTGTGGCCAGGATTTGCGGCTACGGCTCCAGACGCGAAGCGGGAACCCCCAGGGTTGCAGACTTTCCGCAACCTTCGCCCCCAACACGCCGGCTCCCATAATCCCGACAGTGAATTCGTCGGCGCGATACTCGGGCAGCGGCTGCCAGCGGGAAGCCAGCTTCAGCGCCTGATAGTCATCAAAGCGGCGGAACCAGTGCAGCACCTGGCTCACGGCATACTCCTGCATCTGTCGTCCCATACCGGTATCTTCGAGGCGAAACAGCGGGATCGACAGCGGCAGCATATCCGGATGGTCACGCAGCTTGCTGAGAATAGAATCTACCCCCGCCCCGAGGGCAAACACGGCCTTCAGCGCCCGGCCCTGCAGCATCTCTACCGGCGGATGCCAGACCAGGGCATAGTCCGCCGGCTGGTTGTCACCCGCTTTCCACTCGCGCACCCGCGCCCCGGGTAACTGTTTTTCCAGCTCACGGATCCAGAATGGGGTATCAAAGGTCTGATGGTAAAAAATAATCTCCATAGGGGCTCCTGATAGCAGACGCCTTTGGCCGATTGACGCTGGCGTCTTATTTTACTCATTGTTTTCTATTGGTTTGCCAGCATAACAAATTTCCCCCGAGCGAAAAGGGAAAAGGCACTGGCGACAAAAAAAACGGATTTCGCACGTTTAAGGAGCAAGTTGCTCGAAGTTTGTCTAAACGCGCTTTTTTTGCAAAAAGTTGATTGACGGGCGATACGTATTTCCCTACATTAGCGCCCGTTCCCGACAACAACGGGAAAGACAATATGGTGAGGTGTCCGAGTGGCTGAAGGAGCACGCCTGGAAAGTGTGTATACGGCAACGTATCGGGGGTTCGAATCCCCCCCTCACCGCCATATTTTAAGAAGAGCTCGTACGCAAGTACGGGCTTTTTTTTTCGCATGTAGCACCTGCCGGGGGGGATGAGAACCCCCGACCGGGGTTCGACAACTGGCAACGCCAGTTGGACAGACCGCGAGCCTGCGAGCGGGCTGCCCCGCAGGGGCGAGCGAAGCGAGTCAATCCCCCCCTCACCGCCATATTTTAAGAAGAGCTCGTACGCATGTACGGGCTTTTTTTCGTCTGTGGCACCCGCCGGGGGGATGAGAACCCCCGACCGGGGTTCGACAACTGACCACAGACATTACGCAGTATTGTCAAAGCCAGACTCTTTTTCACACGATTAACAGCGCAGCGAAGATGTTCGCCAACACTATCCCCTCTTCCGCTTTGAGCCACCCGGCATAACGAAAATTATATCGCTCCGGATGGTGTACGTTATGCATTAACGAAAAGTGCTTTGTTACTTGCGTATCGACCGTAATTCAATGTAAAGGTGAATGAACGTTCATTCACTTTAGCGCATGACAACACAGAAGGTACCAATGACTAGCAAAACACTGCGACTTATATTTCCTCAATGGCAAGGCGGTAACAATCCTCCCTACTATCTTGGCTCGCAGCTCCTCTCGTTTCTCTCTCCTGAAGCAAAAGGGCCCGTTGAGATCGTTCCTGTTGAGTTACCAACAACAGAGCCATTGCCAGGGATTAATGGCATCACGGCTAAGCCATCCCTCATCAGGCAACTCAATAATGCTGCCGCACTGATTGAAAAACATGATCCCAATAGCATTGTCATTTTAGGCGGAGACTGCCTGGTTTCGCTGGCGCCTTTCGCCCACCTGCTCGATAAGTTCGGAGACAAACTCGGTGTGCTCTGGATTGACTCGCATCCTGACGTGCAGACGGCTGAACAATATCCAAACGCGCATGCCCATGTGCTTGGTGCGCTAATGGGTACGGGTGATAACGATTTAGTTGCCCATGTAAAAACCAAACTTAATCCGTCAAAAATAATGATTGCCGGTATCCACGCGCCACTTCCTTATGAAGCTGAATACCTCACTCGCCATAACATGACGACGCTAGCACCTGAACAGGTTAAAAGCGGTGCAGATGAAGTCCTGGAGTGGATAGCTAAAGAAAAGATTGCGTATCTGGCGATCCATATCGATCTGGACGTACTCGACCCATCTCTGTTCCGCTCCATTCTTTTTGCAAAACCGGGGCGCGGAAAACACGATTTTGGCGACGTTGCTGAAGGCAAACTGACGATTGAGGATGTACTCAATCTGATAGCGGCAGCGACGACAAAAGCAGTCCCCGTTGGCCTGACAATCGCTGAACATTTGCCCTGGGACATGCTGAATCTCAAGAACATGCTCAGTGAATTACCCCTTCTAAAGTAAGACGAAATCCAGGAGCCAGACGACAGAGTTTAGCTCTGGCTCCTTGCATAAAAGCGCGTTAAAGTCTGGACACCGAATTTACCAAGATGCCGATATGTTAAAAAAAACCGAAACCTACCATAAGTTGATTACGGCTGCTGCTGCCTGCTTTGCGGAAAAAGGCTTTAGTGCGACAAGCGTACGTGAAATCTCTACCCGGGCAGGAATTAGTCAAGGAGCAATGTATACGTATTTCAAAAGTAAGGATGAGCTTGTTAAGGCTATTGTACTGGAAGAACAGAACTCCGCGCTGACTGCCCATAATGCGACCTATGCAGGCTCTTATTTTGATCGCCTTTGTGCACAAGTCACGTCCTGTATTAGCGAGATCGGTTACCCTATCACGCATCAACTTTGGGTTGAAATCATGGCTGAGTCTGCGCGTAATCCAGAACTGCGAAAAACGTATATCTCCAGTGATGACATCATGCGGAAAAGCTTCGCGCGGCTCATCCAGGAGGGTATCGCTGCCGGAGAGTTTCGCCGTGATATTAACCTTGAAGAAATCACGATCATTATTTTTGCCCTTATTGACGGTTTAATCGCTCGTCAGGCAATAAACACGACCTTCTCATTCAAGGATGATCTGCCAATGTTTTTTGACGTTATGGCAAAATTGCTTAAATAATACCAGACGGTCATAGTAAAACGATGTATCGAAAAAACCAGAGGTTGCTTATAACAGCCAACGCTCTCAAGCGGCAAACGACTCACACAGTGAGCAATCTTTCACGAGCCTACGCGATTGCGAAGAGTGCGTGAAAAAGTACGGACGCTTTTCACATATGAGTCCGGCAAAAAACCTCTGCCTACCCATCAATCTTCCTCCATCCGCTGATACTCTTCGCTGAGGTAGTCCACCAGCGCCCTGACGGAGGGCAGCAGCCCGCGCCGTGAAGCAAACACCGCATGGATCACTTCCCGCCGCGGCTGCCACTCATTCAGTACCACCTCTAATTCCCCTGACGCCAGCTGATCGCGCACCATTAATAAAGGAAGCTGTACCACGCCGACGCCGGCCATCGCCGCCTCGCGCAGCGCCAGCATATCGGTGGTCACCATTCGCGGCGTGAAATACACCTCCGCCCTTGCCCCCCCGGGCCCGGTAAGCTGCCATTTATGCTGATGCTTGTTCGCTCCCAGGCTGAGTCCCGGCCAGGCGCTCAGCTCGGACGGCGCCTGCGGGCGTCCGAGCCGGGAAATGAGATCAGGACTGGCCACCAGCCGGTGCCCGCGGTCCGCCAGCACGCGCATCACCAGATCGCTATCCTCGATGGGCCGGGGACGGACGCGGATCGCCACATCAATCCCCTCCCCGACCACATCCACCCGGCGGTTGGTCGCCTCAAGGTGCAGCGTTACCCCGGGATAGCGCGCCATAAATCGCGCCAGCATCGGTCCAATATGGACATGCAGCAAGGTGACCGGACAGGTGATCCTGACGCTACCGCGCGGCTCGGCGCGCAGCGTCTCGACCGCCTGCTGCGCCGCCTCGGCCTCTATCAGCATCGCTTTGCAATGCTGATAAAAGGTCTGCCCGACCTCGGTGACCGCGAACTGACGGGTGGTTCGCTGGATCAAACGCACGCCCAGCCGCTCCTCGAGTTGCGCAATGCGGCGGCTGAGCTTGGATTTCGGCTGGTCAAGCGCTCGCCCCGCCGCGGCGAAACCGCCATGGTCTACCACCTGGACAAACCAGGCGAAGTCATTGAGATCCTGCATCCTTCCTCCATTGTTCCATTTTTGGAACAGTATAGGTCATTTTTGCTCACTACCGCATACGTCGTCCCGGATATAAGCTTATTCACATCAGATACCGATACACAGGAGAAAGCCATGAAACAGATTACAGGAGTCTACACCGCGCCTGCGCAGCATTGGGTAGGCGACGGCTTCCCGGTTCGTTCGATGTTTTCTTATCAGACGCACGGCCAGCAGCTGAGCCCCTTCTTACTGCTCGACTATGCCGGGCCGTACACCTTCCCGGCGGGCAGCGATAAACGCGGCGTCGGTGAGCATCCGCATCGCGGATTCGAAACCGTCACCATCGTCTACGCCGGTGAAGTAGAGCATCGTGACTCCACCGGACGCGGCGGGGTGATTGGCCCGGGCGACGTGCAGTGGATGACGGCGGGCGCCGGGATCCTGCACGAAGAGTTCCACTCGGAGGCCTTCACCCGCAGCGGCGGCGAGCTGAAGATGATCCAGCTGTGGGTCAACCTGCCCGCCAAAGACAAAATGACGGCCCCCGGCTATCAGAGCATTACCGCCGGGACGATCCCCACCGTCGCGCTGGCGAATGGCGCCGGACAGGTTCGGGTTATTGCCGGCCAGTATGACGACGTCAGCGGCCCGGCCCATACCTTCTCACCACTTAACGTGTGGGATCTGCAGCTGAATCAGGGGCGCGACCTCACGCTGCGCCAGCCGGAAGGCTGGAGTACCGCGCTGGTGGTGCTGGAGGGGGAAGTGATCATCAACGGTTCCGAGTCCGCCCGCGAAGGTCAGCTCGCCGTCCTGAGCCAGACAGGAGACGCCCTGCATCTGGAGGCGACCGCCCAGGCAAAAGTTCTGCTGATGGCCGGCGAACCGCTGCAGGAGCCGATTGTGGGCTATGGCCCCTTTGTCATGAATAACAAAACGCAGATCGCAGAAGCCGTTCGCGATTTTAACAGCGGCCGTTTTGGCCAAATCTAACTGATTGAGGTGAATACTATGTCTACTCCCGCTAACTTTAACGGTGCTCGTCCGGTGATTGATGTTAACGATACCGCCATGCTGTTGATTGACCACCAGAGCGGCCTGTTCCAGACCGTCGGCGATATGCCAATGCCAGAGCTGCGCGCTCGCGCCGCGGCGCTGGCCAAGATGGCGTCGCTTGCCGGGATCCCGGTGATCACCACCGCCTCCGTGCCGCAGGGGCCGAACGGTCCGCTGATCCCGGAGATTCATGAAAACGCGCCGCATGCGAAATACATCGCCCGTAAAGGCGAGATTAACGCCTGGGATAACCCGGAATTCGTCGCCGCGGTGAAAGCGACCGGTCGTAAGACGCTGATTATCGCCGGGACTATCACCAGTGTCTGCATGGCCTTCCCGGCGATTGCCGCTGTCGCCGATGGGTATAAAGTGTTTGCCGTGATTGACGCTTCCGGCACCTACAGCAAAATGGCGCAGGAAATTACCCTGGCTCGCGTGGTACAGGCTGGCGTAGTGCCGATGGATACCGCCGCCGTCGCCTCTGAGCTGCAGCGCACCTGGAATCGCCCGGACGCCGCAGAATGGGCGGAGGTGTACACCAAAGTCTTCCCGGCCTACCAACTGCTGATCGAAAGCTACAGCAAAGCGCAGGACGTGGTGAAGAATAACGAACAGCTGGATTCTCAGCGCTAAAACCCCGCCCCGCTGTACCGCAGCGGGGTGTTGTTCATTGCGTGAGCGAACGGTAGAGAAAGAAGAAAATATGCTTGACCGTTTTAACGCAACTCCCTATAGTAGCGCCCCGTTGCCCACCCAAGGTGAGCAGCAAGACAATATGGTGAGGTGTCCGAGTGGCTGAAGGAGCACGCCTGGAAAGTGTGTATACGGCAACGTATCGGGGGTTCGAATCCCCCCCTCACCGCCATATTTTAAGAAGAGCTCGTACGCAAGTACGGGCTTTTTTTTTCGCATGTAGCACCTGCCGGGGGGGATGAGAACCCCCGACCGGGGTTCGACAACTGGCAACGCCAGTTGGACAGACCGCGAGCCTGCGAGCGGGCTGCCCCGCAGGGGCGAGCGAAGCGAGTCAATCCCCCCCTCACCGCCATATTCGGGATGAGAGCCTGTACGCAAGTACGGGCTCTTTTCTTTTATATTCTCCACTGGGGGGGATGAGAACCCCCGACCGGGGTTCGACAACTGGCAACGCCAGTTGGACAGACCGCGAGCCTGCGAGCGGGCTGCCCCGACAAAAACGCCGGGAGCGTTTTTGAACAACGCCTGCGTTGGCCCCGCAGGGGCGAGGCCCATGGATGGGCCGAGTAACGGCGAGCGAAGCGAGTCAATCCCCCCTCACCGCCATATTTTAAGAAGAGCTCGTACGCATGTACGGGCTTTTTTTTCGCTTGTGGCACCGCAGACATCCCCGGGGTCGGCAGCAATGCCTCCCCCGGCTACCAGACCGTACCCGCCAGGTAGCCCGGCTAAGCGCAGCGCCGCCGGGAGGATGCCCAAAAACAACAAAGCCCGGGCTAGCCCGGGCCTTGCTCACAGTATGACGATTAATAATAGGCTTTCAGCGTCCGCTGGCAGAGAGCCGAGCGCACGCAGTCATCGGTGGTGAAACGCACGATGCCGATCATCTCGTCTTCCTCAAAACGCGCCAGCGCATCACTCAGGCCAGATCTCACACCAGAGGGCAAATCGCACTGGGTGATATCGCCATTGACGATGACCGTCACGTTCTCCCCGAGGCGGGTTAAAAACATCTTCATTTGCGCTGCGGTCACGTTCTGGGCCTCGTCCAGAATCACCACCGCATTTTCAAAGGTACGTCCGCGCATATAGGCGAACGGCGCGATTTCCACCTTGCCGATTTCCGGACGCAGGCAGTACTGCATAAAGGAAGCCCCCAACCTTTTCACCAGCACGTCGTAAACCGGTCGGAAATAGGGCGCGAACTTCTCGGCGATATCTCCCGGTAAGAAGCCAAGATCTTCATCGGCCTGCAGAACGGGACGGGTAACAATAATTCTGTCCACATCCTTATGGATCAGTGCTTCAGCTGCCTTCGCCGCACTGATCCAGGTCTTGCCGCATCCGGCTTCGCCGGTGGCGAAAATCAGCTGTTTATTGTCGATGGCATTCAGATAATGCGCCTGAGCTTCATTGCGCGCCTCAATTGGGGAAGTATCACGGCTGTCCCGCGCCATGCCAATTGCTTCTACGCCACTCATTTGCACAAGCGATGTGACCGATTCTTCTTCACGCTGTTTATGGCTACGTGAATCCCGTCTCAGCACACGTTTTGCTTCACGACGAGCTTTGATCACTGCTTTTTGTCTTCCCATGGATAGCACCTTGCGTTGTAGGTTTACATCACACGCGTCAACATCGACGCGACTATGCGCACGAACGATTGAGGTTTGGCTTCCTTGTAAGCCATTGCTTGCCGGTAGAACTGACAACGAGTCGCGGCTACGCGCACCGCGTACCCTGCCAAGGTGGTAATAATTCGAAGCGGAAGGAGAAAGGGTAAGAAAATCGCTGCCGGAAGCGGGGCTTCCGTGCTGAAGAGTACGGTCTGTGGTTTTACGTTGTCCGGTACGGGACCTTACCATTCGCGATCTCCATAGTGAAACGTCACACTGCCGGGAACTACCGCGTATGTAATAAGTACATCAAAAAAGATTCTTAATGCAACTTATTTTTCACAATGACGCAACAAATAGTTCTTAAGCAAGTGTAGGAGACTATCGGTCATTTGTATTACAGAAATATAACACATGGCAGGAAATATAATAAAAAAGAGAAAAACAGCAGAAAACGCCCTGCCCTCACGGACAGGGTCGGTATCAGGCCTGCAGCAGCGACTCTCCCAGATAGTGTTTTTCATCCACTACGCCGGGTAAAACAAAGAAGTAGCCCCCGCCGATGGGTTTGACGTACTCCTCCAGCGCCTCGCCGTTAAGCCGTTTCTGCACCGTCAGAAAACCCTTTTCCAGATCGTGCTGATAGCAAACGAATAACAGCCCCATATCCAGTTGTCCGGCGTTAGTGACGCCCAGCGAATAGCTGTAGCCGCGGCGCATCATCAGGCTGGACTGGGTTTCCGGCGTGCGAGGATTGGCCAGACGAATATGGCTATCCAGCGCAATGACTTCGCCGCCAGGATCTTTACTGTAATCCGGGGTATCGTGTTCGTTTTTCATCCCCAGCGGCGCACCGCTGTGCTTGTCGCGGCCAAAGATCGTCTGCTGCTCCTTGAGCGGCGTCCGATCCCAGAACTCCACGTGAAACTGGATAATTCGCGCCGCCTGATAGCTGCCGCCCACGGTCCAGGCCGGCTCGTCCTGATCGGCTGTCACCCACACGACTTTATCCATCAGCGCGCTGTCGTGGCTCGGCGGGTTAGCGGTGCCGTCCTTGAATCCCAGCAGGTTGATCGGGGTCTCTTTGCCTTTACTGCGCGCCGCGCTGTCGGAGATAAACCCTTCCCGCTTCCAGCGCACGCTCAGCAGATCCGGCGTATGTTTGATGACATCGCGCAGGGCGTGGATCACCGTATCCTGAGTATTGGCGCAGATCTGCAGCAGCAGGTCGCCATGACACAGGGCGGCATCCAGTGAATCGTTGGGGAAGCGGGTCATCGGCTGCAGTTTTTTCGGCGCTTTATCCGCCAGGCCAAAACGCTCATCAAACAGTGAATGGCCAACCGAGACGGTCATGGTCAGGTTATCCGGTGCAATCCACGCCCCTAAGATGCCGGAATCCATCGGCGGCAGCCGGGGATTCGGCGTATCCGGCGCCGGGCCGCCCTGGGTTAAAAAGGCGATACGCTGGGTCAGCAGCCGAAACAGACGCTCGAGGTCGGCTTTATCTGACGCCAGCACATCGAACGCCACCAGCATCATCGAAGCCTGCTGCGGCGTCAGGATGCCCGCCTGATGCGGGCCGTAGAAGGGCTGTTTTTCCTGACGGGCGTCGGGTGTGAGCGTCCCGGGGGAACTTTCTGCTTTTGCCGCATGCGCCACCGGGCAGCCGCCGGTGATGGCCAGCGCGCCGCCAAGCGCGCCGATCCCTTTCAGTAAGCGACGACGTGACGGCTCGTTCACGTCGTGGGGTTTCTGTTGTGCCATCGACTTAGTCCAGACCCAGGATCCCGCGCAGCTGAGCCAGATCTTCCGCCAGGGTGGTGATCGGCCCTTTCAGCGCATTACGGTCAGCGGTGGTCAGCTTATCGTAGGTCTCGAAACCGTCTTTGGTGCGATATTTGCTGAGGATGCTGTCCACTTTCTTAAAGTTGGCGTCCACTTTCGCCAGCAGCGCGCTGTTCTCTTTTTGCAGCTGCGGACGCAGCAGGTCGACGATTTTCTGTGCGCCGTCAATGTTGGCCTGGAAGTCCCACAGGTCGGTGTGGCTGTAACGATCTTCTTCGCCGCTGATCTTGCTGGCTGCGACTTCCTCAATTAATCCTGCCGCCCCGCCCACCACTTTTGACGGCGGGAACGCCAGCTCGCTGATGCGTTTTTGCAGCTCCAGCACATCGCTGTTCAGCTGATCGGCATATTTTCCCATGCCCTTGACGCTGTTATCGCCAAACAGCGCCTTTTCCAGACGGTGGAAACCGGTGAATTTCGGATCTTCCGCTTTTTTCTCGAAGTCGTCTTCGCGGGCGTCGATGCTGCCGTCAAGGTCAGAGAACAGCTCGGCAATCGGCTCAATGCGCTCGTAGTGCTGGCGCGTCGGGGCATATAGCGCTTTCGCTTTTTCGATATCGCCCGCTTTCACCGCGTCGGTAAAGGCTTTGGTGCCGCTGACCAGCTGCGCGGTTTCCGCCGTCACATAGGCCTTATAAGCGGTGATCGCGTCGCCGAGGCTCAACACCGCATCCGCTTTCGCCGCGTCTTTGGTTGCTTCGCCGGTGACAATCAGTTTCCCTTTCGGGTTGGTGAGCAGGCCGCAGGTCATATCATATTCGCCTGGCTGCAGGTTAGCGGTGAGCTTTTGGGTAAAGCCCGGCGCGATGTTCTCACGCTCTTCTACCACCATGACCCCTTTCAGAATTTCCCACTCCAGCGCTTTCTGGCTATGGTTCTGAATAATAAACTGGGTTTTACCCGCTTTAACGGTCACCTGCATCGGCTCGCACTGCTTGTCGTTGACGGTGACTTTGACCTGCGGGATATCCGCAGCCTGAGCACCCAATGCAGAGCTGAGCAGCGCGGCCACGGTCGCCCGCAGCGCATTACGGCGAAAATGAATCATCATGATCATCCCTTTCGGTAAGTAGAGTGTCGCTTATAAGCTCGCAGCGCCCGGTCAGGCAGCCCGCGAGGCAGTGGTATTATTCCGCGGCGGCAGGGCAAACAGCACCAGCGCCGGGATCAGATAAAGCAGATAGACCGCCACTTCGCTAACGCTCGGGGTCTCCTGGTAGCCGAAGATCCCTTCAAGCAGTGTGCCGAACAGCGTATGCGTCGACAGCACGTTGCTCAGATCGAAGGCCGTATCCTGGAACAGGTTCCACAGGCCAGCCTCGTGGAAGGCGCGGATCGCCCCCGCGGCCAGGCCAGCGGCCACCAGCAGAATAAACAGGCTGGTCCATTTGAAGAACACGCCGAGGTTAAGGCGGATACCGCCCCAGTAGAGCAGGAAGCCCAGCACGATTGCCGTGGCCAGGCCCAGCAGCGCCCCCAGCGGCGGCCAGATGCCGACATCCTGCTGGAATGCCGCCAGCAGAAAGAAGACCGACTCCAGCCCCTCACGGGCAACGGCGAAAAAGACCATCATCACCAGCGCCCAGCCATGGTGATTACCGCGCTGCAGCGCCTTGTCCACGGCCTGCTCCAGTTGCTGTTTAACATTGCGCGAGACATTGCGCATCCAGAAGACCATCCACGTCAGGATCACTACCGCGATGACCGCGACGATCCCCTCGAACAACTCCTGTTCGCGCTGAGGAAATTCCCCGGTGGTTTCGTTGATAAAAATGCCTAAGCCAAGACACAGCGCCGCCGCGAGGATCACGCCAATCCACATCACGCCAATCCAGTTGCCGCGCTGGGTGCGTTTCAGATAGCTGGCGATCAGGCTGACAATCAGCGCCGCCTCAAGGCCTTCGCGTAACATAATGAGAAATGGGACAAACATGCCAATACCCTTAAATGTAAAGCACCGTCAACGAATGCAAAAACAGGTAATATTTATGATAGTGATTATCATTACAATACTCAGAAACACAAGCGAAATGTTTAGAGAATGATGACTATCTGTAAATAAATCGCTGGCAAATAATGACTTACGAAAATATTCGCCTGTTATGAGGGAAAAGAATAAGCAAAGGATTTTTTACGCCAGATATTTACCCGTGGCGGCGGCTATGGCTAAATGGCGGCCTTATTGACCTGCGAAAAGAACAACATGACTGCATTTTTTCATTTCCTGCTGGCGCTGGTGGTGATCCTCGCCCTGGCCTGGCTTGTCAGCTACGACAGACAAAATATTCGTATTCGTTACATTCTCCAGTTGATTATTATCGAAATAGCGCTCGCCTTCTTTTTCCTGCACGCAGAAAGCGGCCTGTGGCTGGTGAAAAATATCTCCGGCTTTTTTGCTTCACTGTTAGGCTTTGCCGCCGAAGGGACCAATTTCGTCTTTGGCGGCATGAGCGAAAAAGGGTTAGCCTTTATTTTCCTGGGCGTCCTGTGTCCGATTGTGTTTATTTCCGCGCTGATTGGTATTCTTCAGCACTGGCGGATCCTGCCGATTTTCATTCGTGTCATCGGTACCCTGCTGTCGAAGGTAAACGGCATGGGTAAGCTGGAATCTTTCAACGCCGTCAGTTCGCTGATCCTCGGCCAGTCGGAAAACTTCATCGCCTACAAAGGCGTGCTGGGCGACCTCTCCTCACGGCGTCTGTTCACCATGGCGGCGACGGCCATGTCGACCGTATCGCTGTCGATTGTCGGCGCCTATATGACCATGCTGGATGCCAAATATGTCGTCGCGGCGCTGATCCTGAATATGTTCAGCACCTTTATCGTGCTGTCGGTGATTAACCCGACGCGGCCGGACAGCGAGCAGGAAATAAAACTCGAGAAGCTGCACGAATCGCAGAGTTTCTTTGAAATGCTCGGGGAATATATTCTGGCCGGCTTTAAAGTGGCGATGATTATTCTGGCGATGCTGATCGGCTTTATCGCCCTGATCAGCGCCATTAACGCGCTGTTCGCTACCCTGTTTGGTCTCAGCTTCCAGCAGATCCTCGGCTACGTCTTCTATCCGCTGGCCTGGCTTATCGGTATCCCGCTGAGCGATGCGCTGAACGCCGGCAGCATCATGGCCACCAAACTGGTCGCTAACGAATTTGTGGCGATGATTGAGCTGCAAAAGATTGCCGCCAGCATGACGCCGCGCGGGCTCGGCATTCTCTCGGTCTTCCTGGTGTCGTTTGCCAACTTTGCCTCGATCGGCATTATCGCCGGGGCGATCAAAGGCCTGAATGAACCGCAGGGCAATATCGTCTCCCGCTTCGGCCTGCGGCTGGTGTATAGCGCCACGCTGGTGAGCCTGCTTTCCGCCAGCTTCGCCGGGCTGGTGCTGTAAGACAAACGGCGGGGCTGCCCCCGCCGTTTACTCAGAACTGCACGCAGACCGGCTGGTCGACACGCATCACCGACTCCTGCGCGAAGCGTGATTTATAGCCCTGGCGCAGGGCTTCAATACCGGCCTCGCTCTGCGCATCGTTGCCATGGATCACCATCAGCGCCTTACTCTGCTCCCGCACCACCTGACCATTCTGGCCAAGCCACTGGCCGCGAGCATCAAACACCGTCAGCCCATCGCGAAAGCGCGGCGTGACGTCGCGGTCGACAAACTGTTGCCACTCTTCAGCAGTGATGTCTTTCCCCGCCGGGCGGCTCAGGCCGAAATAAAGCGTGGTTTGCACCATGGACCGATCCGCCGGGCAGGCGCCGGGCTTCGGCGCGCGGGTCGACGAACTTCCACCCGCCACGCAGCCGCTGAGTAACCCTGCCAGCACCAGCGCCATTGCACCCTGTCTGAACGTCATCTTTGCTATCCTCATTGTTATTAGTCAGGAAATATCAGCGGATTTTCAAATAATTAGCAAGGGTTATAATATTCCGGCCCGGCAACAGACAAAAAAAAGCCCGCCAACGGCGGGCTCGTGAGCGTCAGATGACCTTACTCAGCCGTGGCGCGTACCGGCGGCGGCGTATGATAATGGGCATCCGCTTCGGCGAAGCGCTGCTGCATGCTGGCCGACGGCGCTTTATCCAGCAGGCTAAAGACCACAATCCCCAGGCTACCGAAGATAAAGCCCGGAATAATTTCATACAGGCCCAGCCAGCCAAACTGCTTCCAGACGATCACGGTCAGGGCGCCAATCACCATCCCGGCCAGCGCGCCGTTACGGGTCATGCGCGACCACATCACCGAGAACAGCACCACCGGACCAAAGGCGGCGCCGAAGCCAGCCCAGGCGTAGCTCACCAGTCCCAGCACGCGGTTTTCCGGATTGGCCGCCAGGGCAATCGCCACCAGGGCAACCACCAGCACCATCATACGGCCCACCCACACCAGCTCTTTCTGGCCGGCGTTTTTACGCAGGAAGGCTTTATACAAATCTTCAGTGATTGCGCTGGAGCAGACCAGCAACTGACAGCTCAGGGTGGACATCACCGCCGCCAGAATCGCCGACAACAGGATCCCGGCAATCCACGGGTTAAACAGGATTTGCGCCAGTTCGATAAACACGCGCTCGGCGTTCTGGTTCACCGCGCCCGCCAGGCTCGGGTTGTTATTGAAGTAGGCGATACCAAAGAAGCCGACCGCCACCGCGCCCGCCAGGCACAGGATCATCCAGGTCATACTGATGCGACGAGCATGAACGATACTGTGGTGCGAATCCGCCGCCATAAAGCGCGCCAGAATATGCGGCTGACCGAAATAGCCCAGCCCCCAGCCCATCAGCGAAATAATCGCCACGAAGTTCAGCCCCTTGAGCATGTCGATATTTTCGATGCTCTTTTGCTTAATGACTTCCAGCGAATCCCCAAAGCCGCCGACGGAAATAATCACGATCACCGGGGTGAGGATCAGGGCAAAAATCATCAGGCTGGCCTGCACGGTGTCGGTCCAGCTGACGGCGAGGAAACCGCCGACGAAGGTATAGATAATCGTCGCCGCCGCCCCGGCCCACAGTGCGGTTTCATAACTCATGCCGAAGGTGCTTTCAAACAGACGCGCCCCCGCCACAATTCCCGAGGCGCAATAGATGGTAAAGAACAGCAGAATAACCAGCGCTGAAATAATTCTCAGCACCCGGCTTTTATCTTCAAAACGGCCGGTAAAATAATCGGGCAGCGTCAGGGCGTTATTATTCACCTCGGTATGCACGCGCAGGCGCCCGGCTACCAGCTTCCAGTTAATCCACGCCCCCAGCGTTAAGCCAATGGCAATCCAGCTTTCGGAAATCCCGGAGAGAAAAATGGCGCCCGGCAGGCCCATCAGCAGCCAGCCGCTCATATCCGAGGCGCCGGCGGAAAGCGCGGTCACAAATGGCCCCAGACTCCGCCCCCCGAGAATATAATCATCAAAGTTTTTGGTCGAACGCCAGGCTATAAACCCTATTAAAACCATACCAAAAATATAAACAATAAATGTCACCAGCATCGGTGTGCTAATAGCCATGCAAAGTCTCCAGAATTTTTATCGACAGCATCCCGCTTCGTCGTTTTTTTCCACTACCGGAACGGGGTAATGGTGCGTTGTTTAATTGGGCGACCGTATCCTGACGGAAGCTTCGGTTTTTCACAAATGATTTAACACAGCATTTACACGAAAACCCGACAGCGCAAAACGTCATTTTTTTAGAGGTTGCACTCTCTCACGTTTTTAAAGGTTGCACCAAACAAAAGTGTTAACTCACGCATACAAATACCCTATGAGCACGGGGTTAAAATTCTGCTATTTTAGGCATTATTTTTAACAAATCCGCCATTTCACGGCTTGCGTCACAAGCCACAATTAACAAGGTTGCACAAAGTTGCAACATAGTGGATATTTCCATGCAACCGCATAAGCCTAACGATAAATGACAGGAGTTTTGAGCATGGGCACCACCACCATGGGTGTTAAGCTTGACGACGCAACTCGCGAGCGCATTAAGTCCGCCGCGAGCCGTATTGACCGCACGCCGCACTGGCTGATTAAACAGGCCATCTTCAATTATCTGGAAAAGCTGGAAAACGATGAGACGCTGCCTGAGCTGCCGGCGCTTCTGAACGGCGCCGCCAATGAAAGCGATGAAGCGGGTTCACCGGCGGAAGAGCCGTATCAACCGTTCCTCGAATTTGCCGAGCAGATCCTGCCGCAGTCGGTGAGCCGCGCAGCGATCACCGCCGCCTGGCGTCGCCCGGAAACCGACGCGGTGCCGATGCTGCTGGAACAGGCCCGACTGCCGCAGTCGCTGGGCGAACAGGCGCACAAGCTGGCGTATCAGCTGGCGGAAAAACTGCGCAACCAGAAGACCGCCAGCGGCCGCGCCGGCATGGTGCAGAGTCTGCTGCAGGAGTTCTCCCTCTCCTCACAGGAAGGGGTGGCGCTGATGTGCCTGGCGGAAGCCCTGCTGCGTATTCCGGATAAAGCCACCCGCGATGCGCTGATCCGCGACAAAATCAGCAACGGCAACTGGCAGTCGCACATCGGCCGCAGCCCGTCGTTGTTCGTCAACGCCGCCACCTGGGGGCTGCTGTTTACCGGGAAACTGGTGTCGACCCATAACGAGACCAGCCTCTCCCGCTCCCTGAACCGCATCATCGGTAAGAGCGGCGAACCGCTGATCCGCAAGGGCGTGGATATGGCGATGCGCCTGATGGGCGAGCAGTTCGTCACCGGCGAAACCATCGCCGAAGCGCTGGCTAACGCCCGCAAGCTGGAAGAAAAAGGGTTCCGCTACTCCTACGATATGCTCGGCGAAGCGGCGCTGACCGCCGCCGACGCTCAGGCCTATATGGTCTCTTATCAGCAGGCGATCCACGCCATCGGCAAAGCCTCCAACGGCCGCGGCATTTATGAAGGGCCGGGCATCTCCATTAAGCTCTCCGCGCTGCACCCGCGCTACAGCCGCGCGCAGTATGACCGGGTGATGGAAGAGCTTTACCCGCGTCTGAAATCGCTGACCCTGCTGGCGCGCCAGTACGACATCGGCATCAACATCGACGCCGAAGAGGCCGATCGTCTGGAGATCTCCCTCGATCTGCTGGAAAAACTGTGCTTCGAACCGGAGCTGGCCGGCTGGAACGGCATCGGCTTTGTTATTCAGGCCTACCAGAAGCGCTGTCCGTTTGTTATTGATTACCTGATTGACCTCGCCACCCGCAGCCGCCGTCGCCTGATGATCCGTCTGGTGAAAGGCGCCTACTGGGATAGCGAAATCAAACGCGCGCAGATGGAAGGCCTCGAAGGCTATCCGGTCTATACCCGCAAGGTTTACACCGACGTCTCCTACCTCGCCTGCGCGAAGAAGCTACTGGCGGTGCCGAACCTGATTTACCCGCAGTTCGCTACCCACAACGCCCATACCCTGGCGGCTATCTACCAGCTGGCGGGCCAGAACTACTACCCGGGCCAGTATGAGTTCCAGTGCCTGCACGGCATGGGCGAACCGCTGTACGAGCAGGTGGTGGGCAAAGTCGCCGACGGCAAACTGAACCGGCCGTGCCGGATCTACGCCCCGGTGGGCACCCACGAAACGCTGCTGGCGTATCTGGTGCGCCGTCTGCTGGAAAACGGCGCAAATACCTCTTTCGTCAACCGTATCGCGGACAATACCCTGCCGCTGGACGAGCTGGTGGCCGACCCGGTCAGCGCGGTAGAAAAACTGGCGCAGCAGGAAGGCCAGGCCGGCCTGCCGCATCCGAAAATCCCGCTGCCGCGCGATCTCTACGGCAGCGGCCGCAGCAACTCCGCCGGTCTCGATCTGGCGAACGAGCACCGTCTGGCCTCCCTCTCCTCTTCCCTGCTCAACAGCGCCCTGCATAAATGGCAGGCATTGCCGATGCTGGAGCAGCCAGTGGCCGAAGGCGAGATGCAGCCGGTGGTTAACCCGGCAGAGCCGAAAGATATCGTCGGCTACGTCCGCGAAGCCAGCGACGCCGAAGTGCAGCAGGCGCTGACCAGCGCTATCAACAATGCGCCGATCTGGTTCGCCACCCCGCCGCAGGAGCGCGCCGCCATTCTTGAGCGCGCCGCGGTGCTGATGGAAAGCCAGATGCCGACCCTGATGGGGATCCTGGTGCGCGAGGCGGGTAAAACCTTCAGCAACGCCATCGCCGAAGTACGCGAAGCCGTCGACTTCCTGCACTATTATGCCGGCCAGGTGCGCGACGATTTCGATAATGAAACCCACCGCCCGCTGGGCCCGGTGGTCTGTATCAGCCCGTGGAACTTCCCGCTGGCGATCTTCACCGGCCAGATTGCCGCCGCGCTGGCGGCCGGCAACAGCGTGCTGGCGAAACCAGCCGAGCAGACGCCGCTTATCGCCGCCCAGGGCGTGGCGATTCTGCTGGAGGCCGGCGTGCCGCCGGGCGTTATTCAACTGTTGCCGGGCCGCGGGGAGACCGTGGGCGCCGCGCTAACCTCCGATGAGCGCGTACGCGGCGTGATGTTCACCGGCTCCACCGAAGTGGCGACGCTGCTGCAGCGTAATATTGCCAGCCGCCTCGACCCCCAGGGTCGCCCGACGCCGCTGATCGCTGAAACCGGTGGGATGAACGCGATGATCGTCGACTCGTCGGCGCTGACCGAGCAGGTGGTGATCGACGTCCTGGCTTCCGCGTTCGACAGCGCCGGCCAGCGCTGCTCCGCCCTGCGCGTCCTCTGCCTGCAGGAAGAGGTCGCCGACCATACGTTGACCATGCTGCGCGGCGCCATGAGCGAGTGCCGGATGGGCAATCCGGGCCGGCTGACCACCGATATCGGCCCGGTTATCGATGCGGAAGCGAAAGAGAATATTGAACGCCATATTCAGGCGATGCGCGCCAAAGGACGCACCGTCTACCAGGCGGTGCGCGAGAATAGCGAAGACGCAAGCGAATGGCGCCACGGGACCTTCGTGCCGCCGACGCTTATCGAACTCGACAGCTTCGACGAGCTGAAAAAAGAGGTCTTCGGCCCGGTGCTGCACGTGGTGCGCTATAACCGTAACGAGCTGGACAAACTGGTGGAGCAGATTAACGCCTCTGGCTACGGCCTGACGCTCGGCGTGCATACCCGCATCGACGAGACCATCGCCCAGGTCACCGGCAGCGCGAAGGTGGGCAACCTGTACGTCAACCGCAATATGGTTGGCGCGGTGGTCGGCGTGCAGCCGTTCGGCGGCGAAGGGTTGTCCGGTACCGGTCCGAAAGCCGGCGGTCCGCTGTATCTGTACCGTCTGCTCTCCAGCCGTCCGCAGGACGCGGTTGGCGTGACCTTCGCCCGCCAGGATGCGGAGCGCCCGCTGGACGCCCAGCTGAAAACGCTGCTGGGAAAACCACTCCTGGCGCTGCAGCAGTGGGCGGCGGGCCGTCCTGAGCTGCAGGCGCTGTGCCAGCAGTACAGCGAGCAGGCGCAAAGCGGCACCCAACGCCTGCTGCCGGGGCCAACCGGCGAGCGCAACACCCTGACGCTGATGCCGCGCGACCGTGTGCTGTGCGTGGCGGATAACGAACAGGATGCGCTGATCCAGCTGGCGGCTGTGCTGGCGGTGGGTTGTGAAGTACTGTGGCCGGACAGCGCCCTGCAGCGCGATCTGGCGAAGAAGCTGCCGCGGGAGGTCAGCGAGCGCATTCGCTTTGCCAAAGCGGAGCAGTTACCTGGCCAGGCCTTCGACGCGGTTATCTACCACGGCGATTCCGACCAGCTGCGCGAGCTGTGCGAGCAGGTGGCGGCGCGCGACGGGGCGATAGTCTCCGTGCAGGGCTTCGCCCGCGGCGAAACCAACCTGCTGCTGGAGCGGCTGTATATCGAGCGCTCGCTGAGCGTTAACACCGCGGCGGCAGGCGGTAACGCCAGCCTGATGACCATCGGCTAAAACAGGCTCCCCCGGTGGCGCTGCGCTTACCGGGGCTACATAACACCGCCAAAGGCACGGAGGACGGCCTGTATTGTAGGTCGGGTAAGCGTAGCGCCACCCGACAATATAACAATACAACGAGGTAGCCCGGATAAGGCGCTGTGCGCCGCCATCCGGGAAATCGGCGCTGTGATCAGCTAATGACAGCCGACGTCAGCTGTGTTTAATTAAGGCTCCCGGACGGGAGCCTTAATTATGGGAGCAGAACAATGAAACGCACGTTATTTGCCGTGATGGCCCTGCTGGCCAGCGGCGCGGCGCTGGCGGACGAGTGCAGCAACGCCAATACCCAAACCGAAATGAATCAGTGCGCGGCCGCGCAGTATCAGGCGGCCGACAAAAAGCTGAATGACACCTGGCAGCAGGCCCTGCAGCGGGCGGTGGGTAAGCAACAAACATTACTGAAGCAGGCGCAGCAGGCATGGATCGCCCTGCGCGACGCCGATTGCGCCTTTCTCGCGTCCGGCGCCGAAGGCGGCAGCATGCAGCCGATGCTGGTAAGCCAGTGCATGACCGATAAGAGCGTGGAGCGGGAGTCTTTCCTCGCCTCGCTGCTGCAGTGCGAGGATGGCGATCAAAGCTGCCCGCTGCCGCCGGCCAATTAACGGACGCGAATGCCTTCGATAATCATCCGCTGGACATTATCGACCGTTTGTTCAAAAAAGGCCGCGTCCTGCAGCGTGGCGCCGGTGACCGCCTCCACCTGGGTGGCGAAGTCGGCGTAATGCTGGGTGGTGGCCCAGATCATAAAGATTAAATGCTGCGGATCGACCGGCGCCAGCTTGCCGCGGTCGATCCAGCCGGAGACAATCGCCGATTTCTCATCGACCAGCGCTTTCAGGTCCCCGGTCAGTTCGCCCATCAGCAGCGGCGCCCCCTGCAGCATCTCGAGGCAGAAAAGCTTCGAGGCCTGGGGATGATCGCGGGACACCTCCAGCTTCAGGCGAATATATTCGCGGATCGCCACCAGCGGGCTGATATCCTCGCGAAACGCCTTCAGCGGCGCCAGCCAGATGGCGAGGATCTGCTGCAGGACAGCCACATACAGCGCCTCTTTCGAAGGGTAGTAATAGAGCAGATTGGTTTTCGATACCCCGGCGCGCTCAGCCACCTGCTCCAGTCGCGTACCGTGAATACCAAATTGCGAAAATGCCTCCAGCGCGGCGGCCAGGATGGCCTCCTTTTTGGCGCTGACCGCTTGTGAACGTTTGCCGTTTTTCTTCACCGCGCCCTGTGCCATACATCCTCTCCTTCAGTTGACGCCACCAGCATAGCAAAAGCCCCGCGCCGACACGACCCCGTGCACCCTGATTGCGCATGACTGCCGTTTTTTCGTGCACTGATTTTGACCATCCAGTCCACTTTTTTATCGTCCTTTCTAGCAACTCAAAAGTAACACATTAATAACATTAGCATTTATAAAACTGGCATCGCGTTTGCTTTAGCTCTTCTGCGAGGTGGTCCAGGGAGAGGCAGGATGCCGCACCACCGCAACTCCATCTTCCATGACTGCAGAGAGGTAGGTATGAAAATTGGTGTTTTCGTTCCCATTGGCAACAACGGCTGGCTGATCTCTACTCATGCCCCGCAGTATATGCCGACCTTCGAACTGAATAAGGCTATCGTGCAGAAGGCCGAGCACTACCATTTCGACTTCGCGCTCTCCATGATCAAGCTGCGCGGCTTCGGCGGGAAAACTGAATTCTGGGATCACAACCTGGAGTCCTTCACCCTGATGGCCGGCCTGGCCGCGGTGACCTCGAAGATCCAGATCTACGCCACCGCCGCCACCCTGACGCTGCCGCCGGCGATTGTCGCCCGAATGGCCTCCACTATCGACTCCATCTCCGGCGGCCGGTTTGGCGTCAATCTGGTGACCGGCTGGCAAAAACCGGAATATGACCAGATGGGCATGTGGCCGGGAGATGACTATTTCGCCAGCCGCTATGACTATCTCACCGAATACGTTCAGGTGCTCCGTGACCTGTGGGGCACCGGGCGCAGCGATTTCAAAGGTGATTACTTCACCATGAACGACTGCCGGGTCAGCCCGCGCCCTTCGCAGCCGATGAAGGTGATCTGCGCCGGGCAGAGCGATGCCGGTATGGCCTTCTCCGCCCAGCACGCGGACTACAACTTCTGCTTTGGCAAAGGAGTCAACACGCCAACGGCCTTTGCCCCAACCGCCGCACGCATGATGCAGGCGGCGGAAAAAACCGGCCGCGACGTGGGGTCCTATGTGCTGTTTATGGTGATCGCCGACGAAACCGACGAGGCGGCGCGCGCCAAATGGGAACATTACAAAGCGGGCGCCGATGAAGAAGCGCTGGCGTGGCTCACCGAGCAGAGTCAGAAAGACACCCGCTCCGGCAGCGATACCAACGTGCGCCAGATGGCCGACCCCACCTCGGCGGTCAACATTAACATGGGCACCCTTGTCGGATCGTATGCCAGCGTCGCGCGGATGCTCGATGAAGTGGCGAGCGTGCCCGGCACCGACGGCGTGCTGCTGACCTTTGATGATTTTCTTGCCGGCATCGACGCCTTTGGCGAACGCATTCAGCCGCTGATGCGCTGCCGGGACCACATTGCTCCTGTTACCCGTGAGGTGGCCTGATGATTACCCTTCCCGCTCGCCCGGAATCCCTGACCTTCGCGCCGCAGCAGAGCGCGCTGATTGTGGTCGATATGCAGAATGCCTACGCCAGTCAGGGCGGTTATCTGGATCTCGCCGGCTTTGACGTCTCCGCCACCCGGCCGGTTATCGACAATATTAATACCGCCGTCGCCGCCGCCCGCGCCGCGGGTATGCTGATTATCTGGTTCCAGAATGGCTGGGATGACCAGTATATTGAAGCTGGCGGCCCGGGCTCGCCGAACTATCACAAGTCCAACGCGCTGAAAACGATGCGTCAGCGTCCGGAGCTGCAGGGCAAGCTGCTGGCGAAAGGCGGCTGGGATTATCAGCTGGTGGATGAGCTGACGCCGCAGGAAGGCGATATCGTGTTGCCGAAACCGCGTTACAGCGGCTTCTTTAACACCCCGCTCGACAGCATTTTACGCAGCCGCGGCATACGCCACCTGGTGTTCACCGGGATCGCCACCAACGTCTGCGTCGAATCGACGCTGCGCGATGGCTTCTTTCTCGAATACTTCGGCATCGTGCTGGAGGATGCCACCCATCAGGCCGGCCCGGCCTTCGCCCAGCAGGCGGCGCTGTTCAATATTGAAACCTTTTTCGGCTGGGTCAGCGACGTCGAGAGCTTCTGCCACGCGCTGTCCCCCGCCACCCCGCGGTCTTTAGCCAAGGAGAAACGTTATGCCTAAACAGGTGATTATTCCGCCAGGCACCACCACGCCGATTGCCCCCTTTGTTCCGGGAACGCTCGCCGACGGGGTGGTCTACGTCTCGGGCACCCTGCCGTTTGATAAGCAAAACAATGTGGTGCACATCGGCGACCCAAAGGCGCAAACCCGCCACGTGCTGGAGACCATCAAGAGCGTTATCGAAACGGCGGGCGGGAGTATGGCGGATGTGACTTTCAACAGCATCTTTATCACCGACTGGACAAATTACGCCGCGATTAACGAGGTCTACGCCGAGTTCTTCCCCGGCGATAAACCGGCCCGCTTCTGCATTCAGTGCGGACTGGTGAAGCCTGATGCGCTGGTGGAAATCGCCAGCGTCGCCCATATCGGCGCCCCGACATGATGAGGCTCAATATTGCTCCAGCCCCATGGCCCGGCGCGCCGGTGGTGGTCCTCAGCGCCGGTTTAGGCGGCGGCGGCGGCTACTGGCTGGCGCAGCGCGCGGCGCTGGAGGCACAGTATCAGCTGGTGAGTTATGACCATAACGGGACCGGGGAAAACGCCGGCCCGCTGCCCGTCGACTACAGCATGGCGACGATGGCCCAGGAGCTGTTCAGCGCCCTGCAGGCGACGGGGATCACCCGCTTTGCGCTGGTGGGCCACGCCCTGGGGGCGCTGATTGGCCTGCAGCTGGCGCTCGATCGCCCCGAGGCGGTGAGCGCCCTGGTGCTGGTCAACGGCTGGCTGACGCTGTCGCCGCACACCCGCCGCTGCTTCCTGGTGCGCGAGCGTCTGCTGCATGCCGGCGGCGCGCAGGCGTGGGTTGAAGCGCAACCACTGTTTCTCTACCCGGCGGAATGGATGGCCGCGCGCCTGCCGCGCCTCGAAGCGGAAGATGCGCTTGCCATCAGCCATTTTCAGGGCAAAGAGAATCTGCTGAAGCGGCTGCAGGCCCTGAAGCAGGCTGATTTTTCACGCCGTGCTGCGGCCATCGCCTGCCCGACGCTGATTGTCAGCGCCGCTGACGACCTGCTGGTCCCGGCCTCCTGCTCCCGCGTGCTGCAGGCGGCGATCCCCGGCAGCCAGCGTGTGGAGATGCCGTGGGGCGGCCATGCCTGTAACGTCACCGACGCCGATACCTTTAATACCATTTTATGCGACGGGCTGGCCGCTATGCTGCCGGTCGCCAGGGAGATCTAATGAACGATGCGATAAACCACACGGCCTGCGAGACGCTGTTTACCCAGGCCCGGACCCACAACGGCTGGCTCGATAAACCGGTGAGCGACGCGCAACTGCAGGCCATCTGGGACCTGATGAAAATGGGGCCCACCTCCGCCAACTGTTCGCCAGCGCGCATCGTGTTCGTCCGCAGCGCGGAAGGCAAAGAGAAGCTCCGCCCAACGCTCTCCAGCGGCAATCTGCAGAAAACCATGCAGGCGCCGGTGACCGCCATCGTGGCATGGGATAGCGCCTTCTACGACCGGCTACCGATCCTGTTTCCCCACGGTGACGCCCGCAGCTGGTTTACCTCCAGCCCGCAGCTGGCGGAAGAGACCGCGTTTCGCAACAGCTCGCTGCAGGCGGCGTACCTGATTTTCGCCTGCCGCGCGCTGGGCCTCGACACCGGGCCGATGTCCGGTTTTGACCGGGAAAAAGTCGACGCGGCTTTTTTTGCCGACAACGGCTGGAAAAGCAACCTGCTGGTGAACATCGGCTATGGCGACCCCGGCAAGCTGTACGGCCGCCTGCCGCGTCTGTCCTTTGATGAAGCCTGCCTGCTGGCATAAGGAGTTGGCGATGGAGTTAGCGGACAAAGCGAGTTTTCGTGACGCCATGGCCCACGTCGGCGCCGCGGTTAACATTATTACCACCGATGGCCCGGCGGGCCGGGCGGGGTTCACCGCCAGCGCGGTCTGCAGCGTTACCGACACGCCGCCGACCCTGCTGGTCTGCCTGAACCGCTCGGCCTCGGTGTGGCCGGTGTTCAGCGAACACCACTCGCTGTGCGTCAATACCCTGGCGGCCGGACAGGAGGCCCTGTCGACGCTGTTTGGCGGTAAAACGGCAATGGACGAGCGTTTTGCCGCCGCCGACTGGCAGACCGGCGCCACCGGCTGTCCGCGGCTGGAGGCGGCGCTGGTCAGCTTTGACTGCCGCATCGACCAGCGCGTCAGCGTCGGCACGCACGACATTCTGTTTTGTCACGTCGTGGCCATTACCCGTCACCCGGAGCCCCGGGGACTGATGTGGTTTGACCGCGGTTATCACACGCTTATGCGACCCGCTTGTTAACCTTTAACCCGGGATATCATCATGGCACTCTTCGATTTTCCTCGCTGGAAGTTGACCTCCCCCGCCGCTGAGTCCGGCGTTGTCGCCCCCGATGAACGCTTGTCGGCCGGGCAAACGCTGGTGATGGGCGTGCAGCACGCCGTTGCGATGTTCGGTGCGACGGTGCTGATGCCGTTGTTGATGGGGCTCGACCCCAACCTGTCGATTCTGATGTCGGGCGTCGGCACTCTGCTGTTCTTTGTCGTCACCGGCGGACGGGTGCCGAGCTATCTCGGCTCCAGCGCCGCTTTTGTCGGGGTGGTGATCGCCATTACCGGCTTTAACGGCCAGGGGCTGAACCCTCATCTGAGCGTCGCCCTTGGCGGGATCATCGCCTGCGGGCTGGTTTACACCCTGATTGGTCTGGTGGTGATGAAGATCGGCACCCGCTGGATCGAGCGCCTGATGCCGCCGGTTGTGACCGGCGCGGTGGTGATGGCAATCGGCCTGAACCTGGCGCCGATTGCCGTGCGCAGCGTGTCCGCCAGCGCCTTCGACAGCTGGATGGCGGTGTTGACCGTGCTCTGCATCGGCATAGTCGCGGTATTTACCCGCGGGATGCTGCAGCGTCTGCTGATCCTGGTCGGCCTGATCGTCGCCTGCGCACTGTACGCCCTGCTGGCTAACGGCTTTGGCCTTGGCAAGCCGCTGGACTTCTCCCCCCTCGCCCAGGCGGCGTGGTTCGGGCTGCCGCACTTTACCACCCCATCCTTTAACGGTCAGGCGATGATGTTGATTGCGCCGGTCGCGGTGATCCTGGTAGCCGAGAACCTCGGGCACCTGAAGGCCGTCGCCGGGATGACCGGGCGCAATATGGACCCGTACATGGGGCGCGCCTTCGTCGGCGACGGGCTGGCGACCATGCTCTCCGGCTCGGTGGGCGGCAGCGGGGTCACGACCTATGCGGAGAACATTGGCGTCATGGCGGTAACCAAGGTCTATTCGACGCTGGTCTTTGTCGCCGCGGCGCTGATTGCCATGCTGCTCGGCTTCTCGCCGAAGTTTGGCGCATTAATCCACACCATTCCCGGGCCGGTGATCGGCGGCGCCTCGATCGTGGTGTTTGGCTTAATTGCCGTCGCCGGGGCGCGGATCTGGGTGCAAAACCGGGTCGACCTCAGTCAGAACAGCAATCTGATCATGGTGTCTGTCACCCTGGTGCTGGGCGCAGGGGATTTCGCGCTGTCGCTGGGCGGCTTTACGCTGGGCGGGATTGGCACGGCCACCTTCGGGGCGATCCTGCTGCACGCGCTGCTTCATCGCGGGACGCGCGAGGCGAAGGAGGCCAGGGTAACGCCGGTGTAAGCCACATTAGCGCGGTGTTGGCACGTGGGCCTGGGTGGTGTGAGCCTGTAGGTCGGATAAGGCATTTATGCCGCCATCCGGCACCGCCGCAGGTACGGAGCCTGACCGACCGGCGGCGCTGCGCTGGCGCGGGCCGACTGACCGTCAGGGCTGGATAATTTGATACGGTTATCGGTTTGCAACGGTTTCACCCCGGAAAATCGGTTGTTCTGTGTTATTTCCGGGCAGATGGCGCTCCCGATAGGTCTTCTGCGTTATGCCTCTCCTGGCGCAGGGAGCGCACAGGGGGCGGCCAGTCGCCGCCGCCCCCTGTACCCCCGGGCTCCGGCCAGCAACATCGCCACTGCGTAGTGCCTTCGACTTATCCCTGCAGGCTTCGGGTCGGGCCGAGGCAGCGTCCGTGCAAAACACGGCCCTCAGCCCGCATCCATGCGGGCTGCCCCGGCCTTCCGGGAACGTCTCAGCGATGTTGAGGCCGCCAACACCGGCAGTTTCAGCAGCCCCTACGCCAGCGGTGAGTTGGGGTTGTAGGCCGGGCAAGGCGTGAGCCGCCACCCGGCATAAAAGCGACGCCGTGCCTGATGTCATCGCCCGGCGGCGCTGCGCTGGCGCGGGCCTGGAGACAATCAGAGCCGGACGAGTAGGCCAGCCAGGATAAGCGCCGCTGTAGGATCAGAAGCGTAAAATTATGGCTCGCGGCGATCGGCCAGGTCCGTGAGCGGCTGCGCATCGTCGTTTGTGGAAACCTGCGGCGGCGACTTGCGCTTCCACTTCAGCTCGCTTACCAGCACTCCCGCGAGGATCAAGACGCAGCCGAGCAGAGCCAGCAGCGGCAGATGCTCACCGGCCAGCCGGCCAAAAATACCGGCCCATACCGGTTCACCGGTATAGATAAGGGTGGCGCGCGTCGGCGAGACGCTGCGCTGCGCCCAGTTCATGGTCACCTGAATGATCGCGCTGAAAATCCCCAGCCCCAGCGCGACGCCGAGCAGGGCCGGCGTCAACGGCGGAACCGCCTCACCCGCCGGCTTCATGGCGGCGAAAGCCACCAGCGACGCGGTCGCCAGTTGCACGACCGTCACCCGGCGGACATCGACTTTCCCGGCCCAGGCGCTGATAAGGATAATCTCCGCCGCGATCGCCAGCGCGCTCGCCAGAGTAATCATCTCCCCCACGCCAAGCGCCAGCAGATTATTTTCCGGCCCGGCCAGCAGGATCAAACCGATAAACGCCAGCACAATCCCCACGCAGGACATCACCCCCGGCATACGGCCCAGGCACAGCCACTGCAGCAGCGGTACCAGCGGCACATACATCGCCGTGATAAAGGCAGATTTACTGCTGGAGATCGACTGCAGTCCCCAGGTCTGCAGGCCATACCCCAGCGCAATCGCCACGCCAATCGCCACCCCCGCCTTCACCTCCAGCCACGTCAGCCCTCGCAGGGTGCGCAGCGAGAGCAGGCCCACCGCCAGCGCGGCAGTCGCGAAACGCAGACCGACAAAAAACAGCGGCCCGCTGAGGCTCACCGCATACTGCACGGCAAGGAACGTCCCTCCCCAGAACATGGTGATCATGATGAGAAGAGCTTCCTGGCGGGTAATGGAGAATTTTAACGAAGACATAAGGCAGCCATGACGATTAACGGGCGACCAGTGTGCAATCCGCCCGGCGGGAGCGCAACCACCGACAGATAAAAAAACCGCCGGCAGATGCCGGCGGCGAGGGCGATGCGGTTGGGTCGGGGAGATTAACACCGCATCAAAGAGAACAGTGCGAGTCGCGCGTTAACTTTCACGACTACCGTGACTGTTTTTACCCCCTTTTTTGCCAGCCTCTGAGGCGCGCTGAGGGTCATTTTTAAAATTCCCCCCGCTATGCTGGCCACCTTTACGTCCTGCTTCTGATGCTCTTTCACGGTCTTCAGCAAAGTTGCCAGAACCGCCACGATGGTTTGCCATTACTGACCTCCATTAGGTTAGACATCATAGTGCATTACGCGGGAGCGGCGACGCCGCTGTCTTACCGCGTATCTATAAGGTTAGTGAATGACTGCCGCTGACGGCGGCAAATGAAATATCCAGAAACAAACCCGGGCGAAAAAAGCCCCCTCGCGGCGCGTACGGGTTCTAACCTGCTCTGCTGGCGGAGAAAAAATAGTCGGCAAAAATGTATCCTGATGCTACACCCTTGCCACACCAGCCAAAATGGCAGGCGCAACGCTTCCTCCTTCTCTCCCTTTCAGGCCGCGCGGTGCAAGGAAAAGTAAATAACGCTTTGTCATTTTGTTATAAATCAAATAAATGCCCGTTGGATTTGCACTCTCCGGCGGAGGCTTTATCTTTAAAGGTAACCAGCCATTTGGCTGGCTTATAACGCAACCGAGGAGTGATGGAAATGGCTAAAATTCTGGTGCTTTATTATTCCATGTATGGACACATTGAAACCATGGCTCACGCCGTCGCCGATGGGGCAAACCGGGTGGATGGCGTTGAGGTGGTTGTGAAGCGCGTGCCGGAAACCATGCAGGCTGAAGCATTTGCCAAAGCAGGCGGGAAAACGCAAAACGCGCCCGTCGCCACGCCGCAGGAGCTGGCAGAGTATGACGCCATCATCTTTGGTACCCCAACTCGTTTCGGCAACATGTCCGGTCAGATGCGCACCTTCCTCGATCAAACCGGCGGTCTGTGGGCGTCCGGCGCCCTGTACGGCAAGATCGCCAGCGTATTCAGCTCAACCGGCACCGGCGGCGGACAGGAACAAACCATTACCTCGACCTGGACGACGCTGGCCCACCACGGCATGATCATCGTCCCGATCGGCTACGGCGCCCAGGAGCTGTTTGATATTTCCCAGGTCCGCGGCGGTACCCCTTATGGCGCGACCACCATCGCCGGCGGAGACGGCTCGCGTCAGCCGAGCGAGGAAGAGTTAGCCATCGCCCGCTATCAGGGCGAACATGTCGCCAAACTGGCCGTTAAAGTCCACGGCTAATCTTCTGCAGGAGGAGTAACATGCCAACTCAAGAAGCAAAAGCACATCGCGTCGGCGAATGGGCAAGTTTACGTAACACCTCGCCGGAGATCGCCGAGGCGATTTTCGAAGTCGCCCACTACGATGAAAAACTGGCGGAGCAAATCTGGGAGGAAGGCAGCGACGAAGTGCTGGCGCTGGCCTTTGCCAAAACCGATAAAGATGCGCTGTTCTGGGGTGAACAGACGATTGAGCGTAAAAACGTCTAGGACGTTTATTTCCGCCAGGTCTCGCCCTAACCTGCTAAAAAACCCGGATTGCTCCGGGTTTTTTACATTATTTCGCCGCCTCGTTGATCACCTTTTTAAAGGTCTCCAGCGGACAGAATCCCTGATCGTCAACCGGGCAGCCGTTAAGCGCCAGGGTGACCCGCTGCGGCGGGGCCTGCAGGGTTAACGCGTCGGCGTTACGCAGCTGTTCAGTACTTTGATAGACATACTCAATCTTCATCAGATCGCGATTACCGGCGCTGTCATGCCAGCGCTGAAACAGCAGTTTGCCGCCAATGGGCGTGCGCTCGTACTGGCCAGGTAGTTGATAAGGCTTAAAGTCCAGGGCCGTCAGCAGCGAGGCGATATTCGAGTCGTGCCCCACCAGCAGCGTGACTTTCGCCTTATTGGCTTCCTCGCCCACCAGCGCGTTATCGATATATTTAACCAGCGGTTTGGCGACGTTTTGCGCCACTGCCGTCGAGGTAAACAGACTATCCTGGTAGCCGTTTTTCAGCTTCGACAGCACCTGCCATTGCTTATCGCTGGTGATTTCCCCCCACGCCACCTGGTCTTTCGGGAAACCTTCATAATATTGCAGAGTGAAGGCGTCCACCAGCGAGTTGCCCACCTTCAGCGGGCCGGAAACCCCCGGCTCCTGTTGATAACCGGCGCTAAAGGTATCCTTACCCTCGCTCAGCGAGCAGACCTGCTTCTCTTTGCAGGAGGGCGAGTTGCGGTAATCGATCATCGTCTCCAGCAGCTTATAGCTCTCGGTCAGTTGCATCCCTTGACGCTCTTTTTCCATCGCCTGCAGCGCTTTCTCGCGAAACGCGGGGGAGTCGTCGGTAATAACCGGGTTAAAGGTTGGGTCCATGGTGCCCATCTGCGGCTGATGGTGCACTGTAATACCGCAGCCCGGGAACGCGCCGGTGATAAAGAACTGCGCGGTGGCAACGGTGCGCTGCAGGCTGTTGGCATAGGCGTAAACCGCGTTTTCCGGCGGGCACTCACCGCTGGTCACCAGCTTCTGCTGCGCCAGCCATTCGCGCATATAGTGGCCCATATACACCTCCAGCACGCCGCCTTTGGTGGTCAGCTGGCCGCCCGGCACATCCCACTGCGGCCAGGCCTTGGCGGTGGACTGCTCGAGCACGCTGCCGTTATTGGCCAGCGGCGCACGCAGGTTGTGACGGCTCATGATCAGCACCTGCTGCAGCTGATATCCCTCCGGGGCGGCCGAGTCCTGCGCCTGAGCGCCAGCGGATAACATCACCGCGCCGGCGACGGCGGCGGCAAGTAGACGTTTTTTCATCCCTTCATCCTTAGTCATTTATTATCATCGCGTTAATTGTGACGGATTTATGACATTTTTCCTGGTAATCGCTCGCAAACTTAGACCGCAGCCGAAAATTTCCCCTGCCGGGCAAAGAGTTTTATAATGAAACAATTAACCTGGAGGCCTTCGTGAAACGTACCCGTCTGGAAAACAGCTGTTGCCCTATCGCCCGCTCCCTCGATGTTATCGGCGACTGGTGGTCGCTGCTGATCGTTCGCGATGCTCTGCGCGGGGTGCGCCGTTTTAGTGAATTCCAGAAAAACCTTGGCATCGCCAAAAACATGCTTGCCGGGCGGCTGAAAATGCTGGTGGATGAAGGTATCCTGCGCCTGCAGCCAGCCTCCGATGGCAGCGCCTGGCAGGAGTATGTCCTGACCGACAAGGGCCGTGCCCTGCAGACGGTGCTGGTCGCCCTCTCCCAGTGGGCAGACGACTATCTTTTTGACCCGAACGAACCGGCGACCCGGCTCATTGACCGCCAGCAGCGTCAGCCCCTGCGTAAACTGGTCCTGCAGGCGGCGGATGGCCGTGAGCTGTCCCCAGCGGATATCACCATCGCCCTCCCGCTGAACGACTAATCGCTCCCTGCGGCAGGCAGAAATAAAAAAAGCCAGGCAAAATAGTTGCATTATTAAACCAGATATCTCATGCTGAATTTGGTTTAATAATGCAACCTTTTACGAGGCAATTCTCATGACCCAACCATCGCACACTGCTTTTATCACTGGCGCGTCCTCAGGTATCGGCGCGATCTATGCCGAACGACTCGCCGCCCGCGGCTACAACCTGATCCTCGCCGCCCGTCGTGAAGACCGGCTGCTGGCGCTCGCCGACCAGCTGCAGGCGCGCTACGCCATCCAGGCCAGCATCCTCAAAGCCGATCTTAGCGAAGAGCACGGGATTGCCGCCGTAGAGCAGCGTCTGCAGCAGGATCCCGCCATCGACCTGTTCATTAACAACGCCGGCACCGCGAAAATGGCGGGTTTTCTCGCCAGTACGCCGCGGGAGCACCAGGCGATTCATACGCTCAATACCACGGCGCTGCTGCGCCTGAGCTATGCCGCGCTGGCCGCTTTCATCCCACGACGCCGGGGAACGCTCATTAATATTGCCTCCATCCTCGCGCTACATACGCTGCCGGGCAGCGCGGTCTACAGCGCCAGTAAAGCCTGGGTGTTGAGCTTCACCCGCGGTCTGCAGGATGAGTTTGCCGACAGCGGCGTGCGTATTCAGGCGGTATTGCCGGCGGCGACCGCCACCGATCTCTGGCCGACCTCCGGCGTGGCGTTGAACGCCCTGCCCACCGGCACGGTGATGACCACAGAGGATCTGGTGGACGCCGCTCTCAGGGGGCTGGAGATGGGGGAACAGGTCACCTTACCACCGGTTCATGACCTGGGACTGTGGGAGGCTTTTGAGCAGTCCAGACTGGCGCTGTTTACCAGCGCACGAACCGGACAGCCTGCGCCGCGGTATCGCTAAGCGGCACCTTGCGGCGGACATTACTCCGGTAGCGGAACCGCCGTCAGGGTACAAATGGCCTCGTGCTCGCCGCCGCGGCGATCGGTGATCACCACCTTATCGCCCGCTTTTTTGCCTTCACACGGCTTGAGGACCTGCTCCACGATCTGCTCGCGGCTCGCCTGACGTTCACTTTCAGCCTGGCTGGCAAAGGCAGACAGCGCCAGCACCACGCCCAGCAGGCTGAGGGATTTCTTATACATGACTGACTCTCAGATCGTTCTTATTCGCGGTCAGCGTAACCCGCTGTACGCCGCACTTCTGTAAAATCACTTAACGGAGTGTTACATCCTTTCAGGTGAAACCCGGGCGGTCACATTCCTGCGGGAAATATTTTATCACAACCCCGCCGCCGGATATTCTCGCGATGAGGCGTCATCTTTCAGACATATCCCGATGTTATCTTCAAACAGAGCCCTGTATCTTTTTCCCTTTCTAAACAGAATATTAGGTTGGTCTATGTCGGGTCTTATTCTCTTTATCGTCGCGGTGGCGCTGCTGGGCGTCGCCATCTACAGCCTGGTGTCGTACCTCAAAGAGCGGCGCGCCAGTCAGTTACCTGTCCATAAAAAGAAGAAATAATACCTTCCGTTCCCCGCCGTTTTCTGCTGATTTCTTTACCGTCCTGTACTGTCCCTTACCGAACCAAAAACGAAGGCAGGCCTGTGGGCCTGCCTTCGCTCAAGCGCAGTATCAAACGTTTATGACTCCCAGGCCTGCTCCGCTTTGGTGGCATCGAACTGCGGCGGCGGTTTACGGAAGCGTCGGGTCAGGTAAGCCAGGTACAGCAGGCCAAGCGCCGCCCACACCAGACCAAGCGTTAGCGAGGTGGCCTCGAGGTTGATCCACAGCACGCCCACCGTCAACGCGCCGACCATCGGCAACAGCAGATAGTGCAGCCGATCCTTCCAGGTTTTGTTATACCCCTTGCGCCGCCAGAAGTGGTTGAACACCGACAGATTTACGAAAGTGAACGCCACCAGCGCGCCGAAGTTGATCAACGCCGTGGCGGTCACCAGGTCGAAGAACAGCGCCGACAACGCAACGATGCCCACCATAATCACGTTCAGCGCCGGGGTACGCCATTTCGGATGCACATAGCCAAAAATGCGCTCCGGGAAGACGTTGTCGCGGCCCATCACGTACAGCAGACGGGAGACGCTGGCATGCGAGGCCAGGCCCGATGCCAGGGTGTTAACAAAGGTGGTGCACAGGAAAATCGACTGGAACAGCTTGCCGCCCACGTACAGCGCAATCTCCGGCAGCGCGGCATCGGGGTCTTTAAAGCGATGAATATCCGGGAAGAACAGCTGCATAAAGAACGACGCGACGATGAAAATAATGCCGCCGTACATCGCAGTAAGAAAAATCGCTTTCGGGATCACCCGTGCGGCGTCAGGGGTCTCTTCCGACAGCGTGGTCACCGCGTCGAAGCCGAGAAACGAGAAGCAGACAATCGTCGCGCCGGTAATAATCGGGATCAGATGCGCATTTTGGCTGATAAACGGCTGCAGCGACCAGACGGTCCCCACCCCCTCGCCTTTGTGCAGCCCCTGCACCACCAGAATGACAAACACCACCATGATCGAAATCTGCACGAGCACGAACAGGGTGTTGAAGTTGGCCACCAGGTTAACGCTTTTCAGGTTCGCGGCGGTCAGAATGGCGACAAAGGTGACCACCCACACCCATGGCGGCACCTCCGGGAACAGCGCCGAGAGATAGATCTTCGCCAGCAGGACGTTGATCATCGGCAGAAACAGATAATCGAGCAGCGACGACCAGCCGACCATAAAACCGACGTGCGGACTGATGGATTTTTGCGCGTAGGTATAGGCGGAACCGGCTTCCGGGAACTGACGCACCAGTTTGCCGTAGCTGATGGCGGTGAACAGCACCCCGGCCAGCGCCAACAGATAAGACGCCGGTACGTGGCCATTGCTGATGCCGGAGACGATGCCGAAGGTATCAAACACCGTCATCGGCGTCAGATAGGCCAGCCCCATCATCACCACTTGCCAGAGTTTGAGGGATTTACGCAGGCGTGGTCTGCCCGCCTGAGCGGCGTTATGCGCAGGAAGATTAATAGCCATCGCCCATTCCCCCCTTGCTGTTAACAGTTTGCGGGCCCAACGTCCGCGTGACAAACCTGCTTAGCAAAGGGGTAAGGCATAGATAAAAGGGTAAGACGGACCGGTGAGCGGTAGCTGGCTGGCATTCCATGCGGCCTGAACGGCCTCCCTCTCCCTGCGGATATTTGAACATCTGCATCATCTCATTTCCTCGTCACACACTGTGTCGTTAACTGAAGCCCCGTTGCCGCCTGCGCTCCTTAACGCGACATCCGGGAAATGGCTGGGCTCCCAGCAAAAAGGACGACCAGGCTCCGCTCAGGCCGTATGATGCTACTGATTACCAAACTCATGGGCCCCTCGCGGGGCGACCATCAGGCGTTTTTCAACATCCACTCAATTTCGGTTTCTGTGATAAGACGCTCAAACTGCAGTAATTCATCATGCTTACAGGCATGGAAAACGTGGCAGAAACGCTCACCGAGGCGCTCGCGCAGATGATCGTTCTGCATAAACTCCCACAGCGCATCGCTCTGGCGGATCGGGAACGGCAGGCCCTCTTGTTCCAGACCGTTACCTTCCACCTCTTCCTGCAAAGGCAGCTGGGGGTTATCCAGCCCGTGCAGAATGCCGGCAAAAATCGCCGCCATCACCAGATACGGGTTGGCGTCCGCCCCCGCCACGCGATACTCGACGCGGTGGTTCTGCCGCTCGCCGCACGGAATACGCAAGGCCACGGTGCGGTTGTTATGCCCCCACGAAGCCTGCGTCGGGACGTACATCCCCGGCTGGAAGCGGCGATACGAGTTCACGTTCGGCGCCAGCAGCGCCATCGAGGCCGGCATCAGATCGATCATCCCGGCCAGCGCGCGTTTGAGCAGCACAGAGTCTTCCCCGTCGCCGTCCACCAGCACGTTTTCCCCTTTATTGTTCAGCATGCTGATGTGGATGTGCATCCCGCTGCCCGCATGCTCTTCATAAGGCTTCGCCATAAAAGTGGCGTGCATCTTATGCTTCTCCGCCATTAAACGCACGAGACGTTTTAACGCCAGCGCATCATCGCAGGCATCCAGCACGTTATCGGTATGGTGAAGGTTGATTTCAAACTGGCCCGGCGAGGCTTCCGCCACCGCGCCGTCGGCGGGGATCAGCTGCAGTTTGGCCAGCTCGTCGATGTCATAAAGCACGTCGGCAAAGTGGTTCAGGTTATCGACGGAGTAGACCTGGCTTTGGGTGTTGCGATCGTCGGTGCCCGGCGCGCACGGCGGCTGGAGGTAGCCTTCGGCGTCGCGTTTGCGGTCCAGTAAATAGAACTCCAGCTCTACCGCTACCACGGGGAACAGCCCGCGCTGGCGCAACTGCTGCCAGAGGCGGTTGAGTACGTTCCGCGGCTCAACGTCAAAGGGAGCGCCATCTTCATCAACCATGGTCAGCTGTACCTGGGCTATCGATTGTGGGTCAGCCGCCGAAGGCGTTAAGGTGCCGGGTACCGGAATGCAGCTGCGATCCGGTTCGCCCATATCCTGACCCAGGCCGGCCTCTTCCACCACATTGCCAAGAATATCCATTGCAAACACCGAGGCCGGGAAATAACAGCCTTTCTCCAGTTTGCTCAGGCCGGCAACCGGAATGCGCTTGCCGCGGAAGCAGCCGTTCAGGTCGGTAAGGAGGACATCGACATACTGGGTATCGGGGTAGGTTTCGAGGTAGCGCTTCACTTCTTTCGCGAACGCGCTGACCCGTCTCTCTTCCGTCTGCTGAACAAAGTTCTCAACTTCTACGATATTGGTTTCCATGATTCACCGCCGTTGGTTGGGTTTCGGTCCTGTGCTCAGACCGTTAAATATAATGTCCACCCCATCGACTGTGTATGCAAATAAATTGTTTGTCAAATGTTAAATTAAGTTTGCAAAGGGCTATTTCCACTGCTAGATTGAGAAAATATTGAACGATATGGCCGTTAAACCCGCTATAGCGGTCATAATTTAGTCCACTTTGTGAGGGCGATCATGGAAAATATAATGTACAAGCCAGTTGTTGGCGTCGTGATGTGTAGAAACAGGCTTAAGGGTCACCAGACCCAGACTCTGCAAGAAAAGTACCTGAATGCCATTGTTAACCACGGCGGACTGCCGATCGCCCTGCCGCATGCGCTGGCGGAGCCGGAGCTGCTGAACGCGTTAGTCGATAAACTGGACGGGATTTACCTGCCAGGCAGCCCCAGTAATGTGCAGCCGCACCTTTATGGTGAAAACGGCGATGAGCCTGACGCCGACCCCGGGCGTGATCTTCTGAGCATGGCGCTGATTAACGCCGCGCTCGAAAGGCGCATCCCCATTTTCGCCATCTGTCGTGGACTGCAGGAACTGGTTGTCGCCACCGGCGGGACTCTGTATCGTCGTCTGTTCGAGCAGCCTGAGCTCCTTGAACATCGTGAAGATCCTGAACTGCCCGTCGAGCAGCAGTATGCGCCGTCCCATCAGGTTGAGGTTCAGGAAGGAGGATTGCTGTCGCAATTGATACCGGGCTGCAACACGTTTTGGGTAAACTCGCTACATGGGCAAGGGGCAAAAACCCTGAGTCCGCAGCTGCGCGTGGAGGCGCGAGCGCCGGATGGACTGGTGGAAGCGGTCAGCGTGAACGATCATCCTTTCGCGTTGGGCGTACAGTGGCATCCTGAATGGAACAGTAGCGAATACGCCCTGTCGCGTATGTTGTTTGATGGTTTTATCACCGCCTGTCAGGGCCATCATGCTGAAAAGCGGCGGCGCTGACCACTACCGTTAAGGAAATGCAAATATGAGCGATGACGGACTGGCGCCAGGGAAACGTCTGTCAGAGATCCGCCAACAGCTGGGTCTCTCACAGCGTCGTGCCGCCGAACTGTCTGGGTTGACACATAGTGCCATCAGCACCATAGAGCAGGACAAAGTCAGTCCTGCCATCAGTACGCTGCAAAAGCTGCTGAAAGTCTATGGGCTGTCGCTCTCGGAATTCTTTTCTGAACCCGAAAAGCCGGACGAACCCCAGGTGGTCATTAATCAGGATGACCTGATTGAGATGGGAAGTCAGGGCGTTTCCATGAAGCTGGTTCATAACGGAAATCCGAACCGTACGCTGGCGATGATTTTTGAAACTTACCAGCCTGGAACCACGACCGGGGAGAGAATTAAGCATCAGGGTGAGGAGATAGGCACCATACTGGAAGGTGAGATCGTGCTGACCATTAACGGTCAGTCGTATCACCTGGTGGCTGGACAGAGCTATGCCATTAATACCGGCATCCCGCACAGCTTCAGCAACACCTCGGCAGGCATCTGCCGCATCATCAGTGCCCACACCCCCACCACATTCTGATTATTTAGCCTGAACGAGGTTCAGGCTTTCTTCAGGCCTGTCGCGGCGGAATATCTATTTTCGTCGCGGCGAAGAAATCGTAGTAATTACGCCTGCGCCGTACGGAATATTATTTCCTGTTGGCCCCGAAATAATTAACGCCAGTGAATGGCGACTCGCTCCTGAATAATTCGGGTTGTAAACAACCTGTCGCCATTCAGGGGAATAAAACGGTATTCAACTCCGGGGATACGTTATGCCTGCGCCCGGCGCAGTGCCCCCGTGCAGCCTGAAAACGCCGAACTGATTAATGTGCCGATAATGTTTTTAAGGAGTCATGATGAATTTTCAGCACCTGGCTTACTGGCAGGAAAAAGCGAAAAACCTGGCCATTGAAACGCGCTTATTTATTAACGGCGAATATTGCGCCGCGGCCGATAATACCACCTTTGAAACTATCGACCCTGCCGCGCAGCAGACATTAGCGCAGGTCGCCCGCGGTAAAAAAGCCGACGTCGAACGGGCGGTGAAGGCCGCGCGCCAGACTTTTGATAATGGCGACTGGTCGCAGGCCTCTCCGGCCCGGCGTAAAGCGGTTCTCACTCGCTTTGCTGACCTGATGGAAACCCATTGTGAAGAGCTGGCGCTGTTGGAAACGCTGGATACCGGCAAACCGATCCGCCACAGCCTGCGCGACGATATTCCCGGCGCCGCCCGCGCCATTCGCTGGTACGCCGAGGCGCTGGATAAAGTCTATGGCGAAGTCGCGCCCACCGGCGGCAACGAGCTGGCGATGATCGTTCGTGAACCAATTGGCGTGATTGCCGCGGTGGTGCCGTGGAACTTCCCGCTACTGCTGGCCTGCTGGAAACTCGGTCCGGCGCTGGCGGCGGGCAACAGCGTGATCCTCAAACCCTCAGAAAAATCGCCGCTCACCGCCCTGCGTCTGGCCGGGCTGGCGAAAGAGGCCGGCCTGCCGGACGGCGTGTTGAACGTGGTCAGCGGCTTTGGCCACGAGGCCGGACAGGCGCTGGCCCTGCATCCTGATGTTGAAGTCATTACCTTTACCGGCTCCACCCGTACCGGCAAGCAGCTGCTGAAAGACGCCGGCGACAGCAATATGAAGCGCGTATGGCTGGAAGCGGGCGGCAAGAGCGCCAACATCGTTTTCGCCGACTGCCCGAATCTGCAAAAAGCGGTCAACGCCACCGCCGGCGGCATCTTCTATAACCAGGGCCAGGTGTGTATCGCAGGCACCCGCCTGCTGCTGGAGGAGAGCATCGCCGACGAATTTCTGACATTGCTGAAAGCGCAGGCGCAACACTGGCAGCCGGGTAACCCGCTCGATCCGGACACCACCATGGGCATGTTGATTGATAACGCCCATGCCGACAACGTGCACAGTTTTATCCGCGGTGGCGAAGCCAAAAGCACGCTGTTCCTCGACGGACGGAAAAATCCGTGGCCTGCCGCCGTCGGCCCGACCATTTTCGTTGACGTCGACCCGGCATCGACCCTCAGCCGGGAAGAGATCTTCGGTCCGGTACTGGTGGTCACGCGCTTCAAAAGCGAAGAAGAGGCGCTGCAGCTTGCTAATGACAGTGACTACGGTCTCGGCGCCGCCGTGTGGACCCGCGATCTGTCACGCGCCCACCGCATGAGCCGTCGCCTGAAGGCTGGCTCGGTCTTCGTCAACAACTATAACGATGGTGATATGACCGTTCCGTTCGGCGGCTACAAGCAGAGCGGCAACGGGCGCGATAAATCGCTGCACGCGCTGGAAAAATTCACCGAACTGAAAACCATCTGGATTGCCCTGGAGTCTTGATCATGACTGAACATACCACTAGCTACTACGCCGCCAGCGCCAATAAGTATGAACCGTTCCCGACGCTGGAGGGATCCATCAACTGTGACGTCTGCGTCGTCGGCGGCGGCTACACCGGCCTCTCCTCAGCTCTGCATCTGGCCGAAATGGGCTACGACGTGGTGGTGCTGGAAGGGGCGCGCATCGGCTTCGGCGCCAGCGGCCGCAACGGCGGTCAGCTGGTCAACTCCTATAGCCGCGATATCGACGTCATTGAGAAGAACTACGGCCCGGATGCGGCCAAAATGCTCGGCAGCATGATGTTCGAAGGCGGCGATATTATTCGCGAGCGCATCCAGCGGTATCAGATCCAGTGCGATTACCGCCCGGGCGGCCTGTTCGTGGCGATGAACCATAAACAGCTGGAAACCCTGGAAGAGCAGAAAGCCAACTGGGAGCGCTACGGCAACACCCAACTGGAGCTGCTGGACAGAGAGGCCATTCGTCGCGAAGTGGACAGCGACCGCTACGTCGGCGCCCTGCTTGACCACAGCGGCGGCCATATTCACCCGCTGAACCTCGCCATCGGTGAAGCGGACGCCATTCGCCTGAACGGCGGCCGGGTGTATGAGCAGTCGCCGGTCACCCGCATCCAGCACAGCAGCCCGGCGGTGGTCAGCACCGCGCGCGGCCAGGTCACCGCGCGCTACGTGATCGTCGCCGGCAACGCCTATCTTGGCGATAAACTGGAGCCGGAGCTGGCGAAACGCAGCATGCCGTGTGGCACCCAGGTGGTCACTACCGCTCCGCTGTCGGAAGAGGTCGCCCGCTCGCTGATCCCGAAAAACTACTGTGTGGAAGATTGTAACTACCTGCTGGACTACTACCGTCTGACCGGCGACAACCGTCTGCTGTACGGCGGCGGCGTGGTCTACGGCGCGCGCGATCCGGACGACGTGGAGCGGCTGATTATGCCGAAGCTGCTGAAAACCTTCCCGCAGCTGCAGGGGGTGAAAATTGACTACCGCTGGACCGGCAACTTCCTGCTGACCCTGTCGCGGATGCCGCAGTTCGGCCGTCTCGATAACAATATTTACTACATGCAGGGCTACAGCGGCCACGGCGTGACCTGTACCCACCTTGCCGGACGCTTGATTTCAGAGCTGCTGCGCGGCGACGCCGAGCGGTTCGACGCCTTCGCCAAACTGCCGCACTACCCGTTCCCGGGCGGCCGCAGCCTGCGCATTCCTTTTACCGCCATGGGCGCCGCCTACTACAGCCTGCGCGACCGCCTTGGGGTTTAATCGCCTCTGCCGACGGCGCTGGCCGTCGGCTCATGCTGCGGATAGTGCTGCTGAAAGTAGTGGCGCAGAAACTCCACGGTGGTGCGAATTTTAGCCGACGTCGCCAGCCGGGAGACATAGACTGCCCAGACGTTGGCAGGCTGAAAGAATTCCGGCAGCACATGCACCAGATGGCCGCTGGCGATATTCTCCCGGACGTCCCACCATGAACGTAACGCAATCCCCTGCCCGTCCAGACACCACTGATGCACAATTTCACCATGGTTGGACGACAGCGGCCCGGTCACCTTGATCGCATGCTGCCCCTCTTTGCTGTGCAACTGCCAGATGCCAAACGGATGATCGCGTTCTTTAATCACCAGGCAGGGTAAGGCGGCCAGATCGCTCAGCTGTTTCGGCGGTGGATGGCGGGCAAGGAATTGCGGCGAGGCGCAGAGCACGCGGTGGTTGGCCGCCAGCTGGCGGGCAATCAGATTCGGCGCGATATCATCGCCCACGCGAATATCGAGATCCACCCCTTCATTGACTAAATCCACCAGCCGGTCCTGGACATCGAAACGCAGTTCCAGCTGCGGGTACTGAAGGGCCAGCGCCGACAGCGCCGGGGCCACCACCCGGCGACCAAAGCCGAAGCTACTGATAATACGCAGCGTTCCCTGCGGCACCTGACGTACGTCGGAAAGCTCGTCCATCATCTCATCGACATCCTGCAAAATGCGCTGCGCCCATTCGTAGATCCGCTCCCCCTCCTCGGTAATGGTGACCCGGCGGGTAGTCCGGTGCAGCAACACCACATTCAGGGTTTGCTCCAGCAGCGAAACCCGCTTGCTGACGAACGCCGGTGATACGCCAAGCTCTTCGGCGGCGGCGGCGAACCCGGCCCGGCGAGCGACCAACATAAAGACGCGTAAATCATTTAGCAGCGGCAGATTATTCATGATCTGTGTTTTATGTTTCACCAGTTAGCGTGATTAATTATGAACCAGTCAATTATAGGATAGGCAGGTGGTCAAACATCATCGCTAAAAAGTGAGAACCGGAATGAAAAAAACCTATCGTATTGCCGCCATCCCGGGTGACGGAATTGGCAAAGAAGTTCTGCCTGAAGGGATTCGCGTGCTGCAAGCCGCCGCACAGCGTTGGGATCTGTCATTGAGCTTCGAGCAGATGGAGTGGGCAAGCTGCGAATATTATGCCCATCACGGCAAGATGATGCCGGACGACTGGCGCGAGCAGCTGCAGGGCTTCGATGCCATCTACTTCGGCGCCGTCGGCTGGCCGGATACCGTTCCCGACCACATTTCGCTGTGGGGGTCGCTGCTGAAGTTCCGCCGTGAGTTTGACCAATACGTCAACCTGCGTCCGGTGCGTCTGTTCCCCGGCGTCCCCTGCCCGCTGGCGGGTAAAAAGGCCGGCGATATCGATTTTTACGTGGTGCGCGAAAATACCGAAGGCGAATATTCCGCCCTCGGCGGGCGCGCCAATGAAGGCACCGAGCATGAAGTGGTGATTCAGGAGTCGGTCTTTACCCGCCGCGGCGTGGACCGGATCCTGCGCTACGCCTTCGAACTGGCGCAAAGCCGCCCACGCAAAACGCTGACTTCGGCGACCAAATCCAACGGTCTGGCGATCAGCATGCCCTACTGGGATGAGCGGGTGGAAGAGATGGCCAAAAACTATCCGGATATTCGCTGGGACAAGCAGCATATCGATATCCTGTGCGCTCGCTTCGTGCTGCAGCCGGAGCGTTTTGATGTGGTGGTCGGCTCCAACCTGTTCGGCGATATTCTCTCCGATCTCGGCCCGGCCTGTACCGGCACAATCGGTATTGCGCCGTCGGCCAATCTCAATCCGGAGCGCACCTTCCCGTCGCTGTTCGAGCCGGTTCACGGCTCCGCGCCGGATATCTACGGTAAAAATATCGCCAACCCGATCGCCACCGTGTGGGCCGGGGCGATGATGCTCGATTTCCTCGGCAACGGCGATGCGCGCTATCACGCCGCGCACAACGGCATCCTGGCGGCGATTGAGCAGGTGATTGCCAGCGGGCCGAAAACCCCGGATATGAAAGGCAGCGCATCAACGCAACAGGTCAGCGACGCTATCTGCAAAGCCATTTTGGCGTAATTACCCCGCCGCTCCCCGGTGGCGCTGCGCTTACCGGGGCTACAAAAGGCACGATAATGTAGATACTGTTATCGGTTTGCAACAGTTTCGCCCCGGGAAAAACGTTTGTTCTGTGTTATTTCCGGGCACATTGCGCTCCCGATATGTCTTCCGTGTTATGTCTCTTCTGGCGCAGGGAGCGCGCAGGGGGCGGCCAGTCGCCGCCGCCCCCTGTACCCCCGGGCTCCGGCCAGCAACATCGCCACTTCGTGGTGCCTTCGACTTATCCCTGCAGGCTTCGGGTCGGGTAAGGCGTTAGCCGCCACCCGACAAAAAAACGACACCGCGAGTAGCAAGCACGGGTAAGGCGCAGCCGCTACCCGGGAAGACCTGCGCCAACTTCCCTCTCTTTTCGCTATGCAGAATCCCCCACGATTGACAAGTGGACCGCATCACAGCGGTGAACTTTATTAATTCCTGAAAGGACAGAACCTGCGCCAATTCACCTTTTATTATTTCCGTTCCGTGTTTTATTGCTTCACGAATCGGCCAATTGTTTAATTCATGTAACGAAGAAATAATCCAATTGTTAATAGCTTTTTGCTACGAACCTTGACCCTACAGCGTGATAACAACGACAGGCTAAAGCCACCGACGGGCAATCATGCCCAGGAGATCACCCATGTTGAGCAACGTAAAGAAAAAAGATGTGCCGCTGATTGCCATCAGCCTGGCGGCCATTGTTTTCATCGCCGCTACATTAAGTCTCTTCCCGCAGCAAACCGCGCAGGCGGCTGATTCGATTTTTAACGGCGTGACCCGCCTGCTGGGTTCCACGGTACAGGTACTGGTGCTGCTGGCGCTGGGACTGGTGCTCTATCTGGCGACCAGCAAATACGGCAATATCCGTCTCGGCGAAGGTAAAGTCGAATACAGTACCCTCTCATGGCTGTTTATGTTTATCTGCGCCGGGCTCGGCTCCTCCACGCTGTACTGGGGCGTTGCCGAATGGGCTTATTACTACCAGACCCCGGGCCTGAACATTGCGCCGCAATCGCCGAAAGCGCTGGAATACAGCATCCCTTATTCTTTCTTCCACTGGGGGGTTAGCGCCTGGGCGACCTACACTCTCGCCTCGCTGATCATGGCCTATCACTTCCACGTGCGGAAAAATAAAGGCCTCAGCCTCTCCGGGATCATTTCAGCGATCACCGGAGTGAGTCCGCAGGGCTTCTGGGGCCGTCTGGTCGATCTGATGTTCCTGATCGCTACCGTCGGCGCGTTAACCATTTCGCTGGTGGTCACTGCCGCCACCTTCACCCGCGGCCTGTCAGCGCTGACCGGGCTGCCGGATAACTTCACCGTGCAGGCGTTTGTGATCCTGCTCTCCGGCGGTATTTTCTGCATGAGTTCGTGGATTGGCATCAACAACGGCCTGCAGCGCCTGAGCAAAATGGTCGGCTGGGGGGCGTTTCTGCTGCCGTTGGTGGTATTACTGGTTGGTCCGACCGAATTCATCACCAATAACATCATTAACGCCGTCGGCCTGACGACTCAGAACTTCCTGCAGATGAGTCTGTTTACCGATCCCCTCGGCGACGGCGCCTTTACCCGCAACTGGACCGTCTTCTACTGGCTGTGGTGGATCTCCTATACTCCGGGCGTGGCGATGTTCGTCACCCGCGTCTCCCGCGGGCGCAAAATCAAAGAGGTGATATGGGGACTGCTCCTTGGTAGCACCGCCGGCTGCTGGTTCTTCTTTGGGGTGATGGAAAGCTACGCCATGCACCAGTTCGTTAACGGCGTGATTAATGTACCGCAGGTGATGCAGACTCTCGGCGGCGAAACCGCCGTCCAGCAGGTCCTGATGTCGCTGCCGGCAGGTAAGCTGTTCCTCGCCGCCTATCTGTTCGTGATGATTGTTTTCCTCGCCTCGCACATGGATGCGGTGGCCTACACCATGGCGGCGACCAGCACCCGCAACCTGCGCGAAGGCGACGATCCGGATCGCGGCATGCGCCTGTTCTGGTGCGTGGTGATCACCCTCATCCCGCTATCGATTCTGTTTACTGGCGCTTCGCTTGAGACCATGAAAACCACCGTGGTACTGACCGCCCTACCGTTCCTGGCCATTTTACTGATTAAAACCGGCGGCTTCGTGCGCTGGTTAAAACAGGACTACGCCCACGTGCCGGTCAATCAGATAGAAACCCATACGCCCGAGCCAATGATTAAAGCCGAGACGCTACCGGTTGGCACGGTACTCAAAGGCGACGGCCAGTCGCTGTAAAACCTCTTACTGACAATAATCACAAGGTGACCTTACATGAGCAATTTGAGCCCTGACTTTACTCTGCCGATTAACTTTTGCGCCAATCCGCAGGATGCCTGGACCATTCCGGCCCGTTTTTATACCGACAGCCAGGCGTTTGAACACGAGAAAGAGCGCATCTTCGCCAATAGCTGGATTTGCGTCGCCCACGGCAGCGAGGTCGCCCGGCCGAACGACTACATCACCCGGGAGATCATTGGCGAAAATATCGTTATCGTCCGCGGCCGCGACAACATTCTGCGCGCTTTCTATAACGTCTGCCCGCACCGCGGCCACCAGCTGCTGAGCGGTGAAGGTAAAGCCAAAAACGTGATTACCTGCCCCTATCACGCCTGGGCCTTCAAGCTTGACGGCAATCTCGCCCACGCCCGCAACTGCGAAAACGTGGCGAATTTCGATAGCGAAAAGGCAACGCTGGTGCCGGTTCGCCTGGAAGAGTATGCCGGCTTTGTGTTTATCAATATGAACCCGCAAGCGGAGAGCGTGGAAACGCAGCTGCCGGGCCTGCAGGACAAAGTGCTGGAAGCCTGCCCGGACGTACATGATCTGAAACTGGCGGCGCGCTTTACCACTCTCACCCCGGCGAACTGGAAAAATATCGTCGATAACTATCTGGAATGTTACCACTGCGGCCCGGCGCACCCGGGCTTCTCGGATTCCGTACAGGTTGACCGTTACTGGCACACCATGCACGGCAAATGGACGCTGCAGTATGGCTTCGCCAAGCCGTCCGAGCAGTCGTTTAAATTCGAAGAAGGTACCGAAGCCGCGTTCCACGGTTTCTGGCTATGGCCGTGCACCATGTTCAACGTGACGCCGATCAAGGGCATGATGACCGTGATCTATGAATTCCCGGTGGATGAAGAGACCACTCTGCAGAATTACGACATCTATTTCACCAACGAAGAGCTGACTGACGATCAGAAAGCGCTGATTGAGTGGTATCGCGACGTGTTCCGCCCGGAAGATTTACGCCTGGTGGAAAGCGTGCAGAAGGGGCTGAAGTCCCGCGGCTATCGCGGCCAGGGACGCATTATGGCGGATAACAGCGGCAGCGGTATCTCCGAGCACGGTATCGCCCATTTCCACAATCTGGTGGCCCAGGTGTTCCAGCCGTAATCGTTGAAGGAGTTTGCTATGTCCGTGTTTCACTCAGATCTGTTTCGCCAGCAGGCGCTGATTGCCGGAAGCTGGCGCGACGCCGCCGACGGCACGACGCTTGCCGTCAGCAATCCTTCCACCGGCGCGGCGCTCGGCCAGATCCCTAATATGGGTCGGGCGGAAGCGCAGCAGGCCGTGGATGCCGCCGCGGCCGCGCTGCCGGCCTGGCGCGCATTAACCGCCGCTCAGCGCGCCACGCAATTGAAAAACTGGCACCGCCTGATCCTCGAAAACAAAACCGCGCTGGCGCAGATCATGACCGCCGAGCAGGGCAAGCCGCTGGCGGAGGCCGAAGGCGAAATCGCCTATGCCGCCTCGTTTATCGAGTGGTTTGCCGAACAGGGCAAACGCACCAACGGCGAAATAATCCCCTCCCCTGGCGCGGATAAACGCCTGATGGTGATCCGCCAGGGCGTGGGCGTCTGCGCGGCGATCACCCCGTGGAACTTCCCGGCGGCGATGATCACCCGCAAGGCTGGCCCGGCGCTGGCCGCTGGCTGCACGATGGTGATTAAGCCGGCTAACGAAACGCCGTTTACCGCGCTGGCGATGGCGGAACTGGCGATTCAGGCCGGGATCCCGCAGGGCGTTATTAACGTCGTTACCGGCCAGTCGCGCGAAATTGGCGCGGTGTTCACCGGCGATGAGCGGGTGCGTAAACTCTCCTTTACCGGCTCGACCGAAGTTGGCCGCGTGCTGATGCGCCAGTGCGCGGAATCCATCAAAAAGCTCTCTTTAGAGCTCGGCGGTAACGCGCCGTTTATCGTCTTTGACGATGCCGATATCGATAAAGCGGTCGAGGGAGCGCTGATCGCCAAGTTCCGCAACGCCGGGCAAACCTGCGTCTGCGTTAACCGCTTCTATATTCATCGCGCCGTCTACGACCAATTCTGCGATAAGTTCGTGGCCCGCGTCGCCGCCCTGAAAGTTGGCGATGGCAGCGAGTCCGATGTACAGATTGGCCCGCTGATCAACGCCGACGCCGGGCGCAAAGTCCAGTCCCTGCTCGACGACGCCCTGACCCGCGGCGCAACGCTGTTAACCGGCGGTAAAGCGCACCCACTGGGCGGTAATTTCTTCACCCCTACGGTTATCGGCGACGTACAGCCGGGGTCACTGCTGCTGCAGGAAGAGATTTTCGGCCCGGTGGCCGCACTGGTGAAATTTGACGATGAGCAGCAGGTCATCGAGCAGGCGAATAACACCATCTACGGTCTCGCCTCCTATTTTTACAGCAACGATGCCGCCCGTATCTGGCGCGTCTCCGAGCAGCTGGAATACGGGATGGTCGGCATCAATACCGGGCTGATTTCCAACGAAGTCGCGCCATTTGGCGGAGTGAAGCAGTCCGGCCTTGGCCGCGAAGGGTCGGAACACGGAATCGAAGATTACCTGGAGATGAAGTATCTCTGCCAGGGTTTGTAAATGTCCTCTCCCGGCGGCGGCGCTGGCCACGCCGGGATTTTTGATGGAGTTCAGCGATGTCTGATTATCAAATTTTTGAGGCGATCGTTCGCGATGTTGAACAGATCACCGCCCAGGTGAAGCGTTTTACGCTAGTGTCGCCGACCGGCGCCCCGCTGCCGGGATTCAGCGGCGGCAGCCATATTATCGTCCAGATGCAGGATGGCGAGCAGCGCTACAGTAACGCCTATTCGCTGATGAGCTCGCCGCTGGATACCACCAGCTGGCAGATTGCGGTGCGTCTTGAGTCGCCTTCCAAAGGCGGCTCGCGCTTTATGCACCAGCAGGTGCGCCCGGGCGATACCCTGACGGTGTCCACGCCCAACAACCTGTTCGCCATCGAACCACAGGCGCGAAAACATCTGCTGATCGCCGGCGGTATCGGCATCACGCCATTCTTGTCCCATATTCCGGAACTGGAACAACAGCAGGCCGACTGGCAGCTGCACTACTGTTTCCACGACGCCGACAATAATGCTTTCGTCGATGCGCTCAGCGCCGCGCCGTGGCGAGATCGGGTCAATGTTCATGTATCAGCGCTCGGCAGCCGTCTCGACCTGCCGCGCCTGTTCGCCGACCTCGAGCCCGGAACCCACGTGTATACCTGCGGCCCGGCGGCGCTTAACGAGGCGGTGAAAGCCGCCGCCGAACGCCATCAGGTGCCCGCCAGTCAGCTGCACTTTGAGCAGTTTATCGTTGAGGATAAAGGCGGAGAGGCGTTTACCCTGGTGCTGGCGCGTTCCGGACGCGAATTTACCGTACCGCAGGACATGACCATTTTGCAGGTTATTGAGAATAACAAAGCGGCGAAGGTGGAATGCCTGTGCCGCGAAGGGGTGTGCGGCACCTGCGAAACGATGATTCTGGAAGGGGAAGCGGACCACCGCGATCAGTATTACAGCGAGGAAGAGAAAGCCAGCCAGCAGCGTATGCTGATCTGCTGCTCGCGCGCCAAAGGCGGCCGCCTGGTGCTGGATTTGTAAAGCGCACACCGGCCAGCGGTGCTGGCCGGTGTGCAGATCACAGTTCCAGCTCGCGGCGCAGCAGGTCGGCAATATCCTCGCTGCTCTCCGCGGAGACCAGAGATTGACGGAACTCCGCGTGCATAATGCGCCGCGCCAGCCGCGAGAAGATTCGCATATGCTGATCGCCCGCCGAGTGCTTGTTCAGCGTCAGCATAATCACAAACTGCGCCTCTTCATCGCCCCATATCACCGGCTGCGCCAGCCGCGCGACGCTGATGGTCGACTGCTCGATATGCTCGGATTTACTGTGCGGAATGGCGAAGCTAAAGCCCAGACCGGTGGAGAACACCGCCTCGCGGGCCCACAGGTCAGCCTCCAGCTTTCGCGGATAGCGGCAGCGTCCGGCCAGCAGCAGGTTATCCGTCATCCCTTTCAGCACCTCCTCCTTGCTGCGCCAGTCGCTATTGAGCGTAATGCACTCGGCGCTCACCAGCGGCACATCCTGCTGACGCATGCGGAACTGGGCCAGCAGATGCTCCACTTCCAGTGAGGTACGGCACTGCATGGCCTGATTCAGCAGCTGGCGGCAGGCGCGGCTGTCCAGCTGGGCCAGGCGCGATTTGGTCGCCGGGATCGCCGGCGCGCTCATGCTCAATTCATCTAAACCGAGGCCTACCAGCAGCGGAAGCACCGATCCTTTGGCCCCCAGTTCGCCGCACAGACCAATCCATTTCCCCTGCCGATGCACCGCCTGTACCGCATAGTCCAGCGCGCGCAGGAAGGCGGGATTCAGGCTGTTATAATGGCGTGTCACTTTCGCATTATCACGATCGACCGCCAGCAGATACTGCGTTAAGTCGTTGCTGCCGATGCTAAAGAAATCCACCTCTTCACAACACTGATCGATGATAAACATCACCGACGGCACTTCCAGCATGATGCCGAGCGGGATCTTTTCATCAAACGGGATCTGCTCGGCGCGCAGCGACTGTTTGGCCTCCGCCAGTCGCTCTTTCACCCACAGGATCTCTTCCATTGATGAAATCATCGGGATCATAATCTTCAGCGAGCCGTGCGCCGAGGCGCGTAAAATCGCCCGTAGCTGAGTGTGAAACAGCGCCTGATACTCTTCATAGATGCGCACCGCGCGGTAGCCGAGGAACGGATTGTTTTCCGCAGGGATGTTGAGATAGGCCACCGGCTTATCACCGCCGATATCCATAGTCCGCACGATAATGCTGCGCCCGGCAGCGGGTTCCAGCGCCTGGCAGAAGATGTTGTAGAGCTCATCTTCCGACGGCGCGCTCGGGCGATCCATATACAGCATTTCAGTGCGGAACAACCCTACCGACTGCGCGCCCTGGTTGAATGCCGCCACCGCTTCCACCGAATGGGCGATATTGGCGGCGATCTCCACGCGGATACCGTCTTGCGTCTGCCCGGCTTTATCCAGCCATACCTGCTGCTGTTGCCGGATTTGCGCCTGTAGCCAGGCCTCCTGCTGATAGTAGCGCGCTACCGCCGGACTCGGATCCACCACCAGCAGCCCGGCGTTGCCGTCAATCTGCACCTGCGTATCCACCCACGGCAGCAGCGCGGCTAAATCCACGCCTACCAGAGTAGGGATATTGAATGAGCGTGCCAGAATCACGGTATGCGAGGTGGTGCCGCCGCTGCGCAGCAGCAGCCCTTTGAGATGCGTTTTATCCAGTTCCAGAAACTGGCTGGGGGTCAGCTCGTCGGCAAGACAAATGGCCGCTTCCCGCAACTGGCCCGGCGCCGGGAAACGGGCTTCGCCGTAGATATGCTGTAACAGCTGGAAGCAAACGTCGCGTACATCCAGTACCCGCTCCTGCAGATAGCTGTTGCCGGAGTCGCGGAACTGGGCGCAGAAGTGGTCGCCGGTGGCGACAATCGCCTGGGCGCAGCTCAACCCGGTGAGAATACCGCCAAGCAGGTGCTGGCGCAGCGAGGCATCCGTCGCCAGCGAACGGTGAGCTTCCAGGATCGCGCTGGCGGTGCCGTCATTGTCCAGCAGCCGCAGCTCGATATCTTTCACCAGCAGGCGCAGGCCATTATCCAGCGCCGCCTGCTCCTGTTCGGGACTGGCGGCGACGGGCAGTTCGCCCAGCTCGTGCAGATCGCGTGATTTGAGATGAACCAGCGTCCCTCCCGCGCTGCCGGCGCACACCGGGTGGGCATGAAACAGCGTCGGGTTCAGCCGCGAAAGCGACTCTGGCACCGGCTGGACATCCAGCGTTGGCGCAGCGGGCAGCGGCGCGTCACAGTGGGGAAATTCATCGCGCATAAAAGCCGTTAACGCGGCGAATGCCTCAGCTTCATCTTCGCCGCTGATAAGCAGCTGGCAGGCGTCGCCCTTCAGGGTATTGCTGCCGATAATCGCCAGCGCGCTCTTGGCATTTCCGCCGGTCTCGCGGCGCAAGTTCCGCCACTCAACCGCTGATGAAAAACGGTTACACAGCGTTTCGACCAGACTGGCCGGACGCGCATGCACGCCGTTGGGCAAATCACATGTAAATTCAATGACCAGAGCCATCGCCTTCCTCCAGAGCAATCCATTATTTCCTCAAAAGTAATAAAAGACGGCCCCAGGGACTAGGTGATAAAACTGGCAATTACTGGACTATTGTACACACAATATTTTTTTATGCCCGCCATCACAATTCCACCCTGTTAGCGCTCATCTCTCCTGTCACTACTAAGATTTGAGGTGGATCGCAATTCTTTTCTCACCTTACAAATATCCAGTAAATGCACTTTTTCTCTACTGTTTAATACCCCGCCCTTTTTCTAATGTTGAGGCATCAATACTGTCACGGGCCCTACAGCGCTCAGGAGCAAGCAATGAACGAACTGGTGCAAATACTAAAAAATACCCGCCAGCATCTGATGACCGGCGTGTCACATATGATCCCCTTCGTGGTCTCCGGCGGGATCCTGCTGGCGGTCTCCGTCATGTTGTATGGCAAAGGCGCGGTACCCGATGCCGCCACCGACCCTAATCTGAAGAAACTTTTTGATATCGGCGTCGCCGGGCTGACGCTGATGGTGCCCTTTCTCGCCGCCTACATCGGCTACTCCATTTCTGACCGCGCCGCGCTGGCCCCCTGCGCCATCGGCGCCTGGGTGGGCAACAGCTTTGGCGCCGGTTTCTTCGGCGCGCTGATCGCCGGCATGATTGGCGGCCTGGTGGTCTATTACCTGAAAAAAATCCCCGTACATAAAGTTCTGCGCTCGGTGATGCCGATTTTCATCATTCCCATCGTCGGCACCTTTATCACCGCCGGGATCATGATGTGGGGGCTTGGCGAGCCGGTTGGCGCGCTGACCGCTAACCTGACCGGCTGGCTGCAGGGGATGCGCGAGGGCAGCATCGTGGTGCTGGCCATCATTATGGGTCTGATGCTGGCCTTTGATATGGGCGGCCCGGTGAACAAAGTAGCCTACGCCTTCATGCTGATTTGCGTTTCGCAGGGCGTCTACAGCGTGGTGGCTATCGCTGCCGTCGGTATCGCCGTACCGCCGCTGGGCATGGGGCTGGCGACGCTGATTGGCCGCAAATATTTCACCGCCGAAGAGCGGGAAACCGGCAAAGCCGCGCTGGTGATGGGCTGTGTCGGCGTGACCGAAGGGGCGATTCCCTTTGCCGCCGCGGATCCGCTGCGCGTCATTCCGGCCAATATGATTGGCGCCGCCAGCGGCTGCGTCACCGCCGCGCTGATGGGCGCCCAGTGTTACGCCGGCTGGGGCGGGCTCATCGTGCTGCCGGTGGTCCAGGGCAAGCTCGGGTTTGTTGCCGCGCTGCTGGTCGGCGCCTGCGTCAGCGCTGCCTGCGTCATCCTGCTGAAAGCCTTCGCCAAAAAGAAACCCACTGACGTCGCCGCTGACGATGAACTAGACCTTGATTTCGAAATTAACTAACAGACTGGAAGGAACAGATTATGACCCACATTATCGCTGTCACCGCCTGCCCGTCGGGCGTGGCTCACACCTACATGGCCGCTGAATCGCTGGAAAGCGCCGCCAAAGCCAAAGGCTGGCAGGTCAAGGTTGAAACGCAGGGTTCCATTGGCATTGAAAACGAACTGACGGCGGAGGAGATTGCCGCCGCCGATATGGTCATTCTAACCAAAGATATCGGCATCAAATTCGAAGAGCGTTTTGCCGGGAAAACTATCGTGCGCGTCAATATCAGCGATGCGGTCAAGCGCGCCGACGCCATCATGAACAAGATAGACAGCCACCTTTCCCAGAGCGCCTGAAGCCTTAAAAGGGCGCCTTCGCGCCCTTCGCCACAACATGGAGTTTATCATGACGAATCGTACCCAACGCCTGAAAGCCAGCCTGTTCGCCCAGCCGCGCGAAATCTCCCTTGAGCGCGCATTACTCTACACTGCCAGCCATCGGCAGACGGAGGGCGAGCCGGTGATTATCCGCCGGGCGAAAGCCACCGCGTGGATCCTCGATAAGGTGATGATTTCGATTCGTGAGGATGAACTGATCGCCGGCAACCGCACCGTCAAACCGCGGGCAGGGATTATGTCGCCCGAGATGGACCCCTACTGGCTGCTCAACGAGCTCGACGCCTTTCCGACCCGACCACAGGACCGCTTCGCGATAAGCGAAGAAGATAAGCAAATCTACCGCGAAGCGCTGTACCCCTACTGGGAAAAGCGTTCAATGAAAGATTTCATCAACGGCCAGATGACTGAAGAGGTCAAGGCCGCCGTCAACACCCAGATATTCAGCGTGAACCAGACCGATAAAGGCCAGGGCCATATCATCATCGACTATCCACGGCTGCTGAATCATGGCCTTGGCGCCCTGGTCGCCGAACTCAAAACGCACTGCGCCCGGCAACCGGAGAACCCCTTTTATCAGGCGGTACTGATCCTGCTGGAAGCTTCCCAGCGCCATATTCTGCGCTACGCCGCGCTGGCAGAGGAGATGGCTGGGCACTGTCAGGACCCGCAGCGTCAGCAGGAGCTGTTAACCATCGCCGCTATTTCGCGCCACAACGCGCAGCACCGGCCAACGGATTTCCCCCAGGCCTGCCAGCTGTTCTGGTATATGAATATCATTCTGCAGTACGAATCCAATGCCAGCTCGATTTCGCTGGGGCGTTTTGACCAGTATATGCTGCCGTTTTATCAGGCATCGCTGAATCAGGGTCAGGATCCCGCGTATCTCAAGGAGTTGCTGGAGTCGCTGTGGGTGAAATGCAACGATATCGTCCTGCTACGCTCCTCCAGCAGCGCGCGCTATTTCGCGGGTTTTCCCACCGGCTATACCGCCCTGCTCGGCGGGCTGACGGACACCGGGCGCAGCGCGGTCAACGTGCTGTCATTTTTATGCCTCGACGCCTATCAAAACGTTCAGCTGCCGCAGCCGAATCTGGGCGTGCGGGTCAACGAGCTGATTGATCGCCCGTTCCTGCGTAAAACCGCTGAGACCATTCGCCTGGGTACCGGGATCCCGCAGATTTTCAACGATGAGGTGGTCGTGCCGGCCTTCCTTAACCGCGGCGTGTCGCTGGAAGATGCCCGCGATTACGCGGTGGTCGGCTGCGTGGAGCTCTCTATTCCAGGGCGCACCTACGGCCTGCATGATATCGCCATGTTTAATCTGCTGAAGGTGATGGAAATTGTGCTGCAGGAAAATGAACATCAGCCTGACGTCAGCTGGGACGGCCTTATCTGCCAGATCCGCGACAAAATTCGCCATTACATCAAGCTGATGGTCGAGGGCAGCAACATTTGCGATATCGGCCACCGCGACTGGGCGCCGGTCCCGCTGCTCTCCTCGTTCATTGAAGATTGCGTGCAGCACGGCAAAGATATCACCGCCGGCGGCGCGCGCTATAACTTCTCCGGCGTCCAGGGTATCGGGATCGCTAACCTGAGCGATTCGCTGTACGCCCTGAAGGGTATGGTCTTCGACCAGCAGCGTCTCAGCTTTGACCAACTGATGGCCGTGCTGAAAGCCAATTTCCAGACGCCGGAAGGGGAAAAAATCCGCGCCCGGCTGATTAACCGTTTTGACAAATACGGCAACGATATCGACGATGTCGACAATATTAGCGCCGATCTGCTGCGTTTTTACTGCAAAGAAGTCGAGCAGTATCTGAACCCGCGCGGCGGCCATTTTACCCCCGGCTCCTACACCGTCTCCGCGCACGTGCCGCTGGGTTCGGTGGTGGGCGCCACCCCGGACGGGCGACTGGCCGGCGAACAGCTGGCGGACGGCGGCCTGTCGCCGATGGTCGGTCAGGATTCCCAGGGGCCGACGGCAGTGCTGAAATCGGTCAGCAAGCTGGATAACTATCTGCTGTCGAACGGTACGCTGCTGAACGTCAAATTCACTCCGGCAACGCTGGCCGGCGACGGCGGCCTGAACAAACTGGCCGATTTTTTACAGGCCTTCTGCAAGCTCAAGCTGCAGCATATTCAGTTCAACGTGGTCAATGCCGACACCCTGCGTGAAGCGCAGCAGCGGCCGCAGGACTTTGCCGGTCTGGTGGTACGGGTCGCGGGCTACAGCGCCTTCTTTGTTGAGCTGTCGAAGGAGATTCAGGATGACATTATCCGCCGCACCGCGCATCAGCTGTGAGGTCATCGACACGCGCGCCGATCGGGCGCGTATTTTTAACCTCCAGCGCTACTCGCTCAACGATGGCCAGGGGATCCGCACGGTGGTCTTTTTTAAAGGCTGCCCTCATACCTGCCCGTGGTGCGCCAATCCCGAATCAATTTCACCCAGGATTCAGACCCTGCGCCGGGAGAGTAAATGCCTGCGCTGCACCCGCTGCCAGCAGGACGTCGCCGAATGTCCGTCCGGAGCGTGGGAACAGATTGGCCGCGATGTGACGCTGGATAACCTGTTGCAGGAGGTGCTAAAGGATGAGGTCTTCTTTCGCGCCTCCGGCGGCGGCGTCACCCTCTCCGGGGGCGAAGTGCTCATGCAGGCCGGGTTTGCCGCCCGCTTTCTCCAGCGCCTGCGCCAGTGGGGGATCCGCACCGCCATCGAAACCGCGGGCGACGGCGCTTTTGACCGCTTCCTGCCGGTGGCCGAAGCCTGCAATGAAGTGCTGTTTGATTTTAAAATCATGGAACCTGAGCGGGCGCGGTCGCTGCTGCGAATGAATCAGCCACGGGTGCTGGACAATTTTCGCCAGCTGGCGGCGAGAAAAATCAACCTGATCCCGCGGGTGCCGCTGATCCCGGGCTACACACTGAATACCGATAATTTTCGCCAAATTCTGGCGTTCCTCGCCCCTTTCGCGCTAAAAGAAATGCACCTGTTGCCGTTTCATCAATATGGCGAGCCCAAATACCGTCTGCTGGGCAAACCCTGGACGCTGGCCAGCGTGAAAGCGCCTGACGAAGCGGAAATTCAACCATATCGGGTGATGGCCGAAGCGGCCGGTTTCCACGTCACTATCGGCGGTTAACGCCAGGAGGATGTTATGGACTTCAATATTGTCGCCGTCACCGCCTGCGTCAGCGGGGTGGCGCATACCTACATGGCCGCCGAACGACTGGAAAAGGTCGGTCATCATGAAAAATGGCACCTGAAGGTGGAAACCCAGGGGGCGCTCGGCGTAGAAAATCGGATCACCGCGGAAGATATCGCCCGCGCCGAAGTGGTGCTGCTGGTGACGGATATCGAAATCGACGACCCCCAGCGCTTTCGCGGCCTGCGGACGATTAAAACCAGCATCAAGAGCTTCCTGCTGCAGCCGCAGCAGATCGTCGAGGCCGTGAAAAGCATCATGAAAAAGCCGGTCGTCTATGTAGAACTTCCCTGACCGGCAACAGGCCTTATTCTACATCCAGCAGCCACTTTTGCGCCGGCGTCAGGCGGCTTGCCGTCTCCGGCGTGAGCCAGCGCCGCTGGTCCTGCTGCGGCGTATCCGCACGATCGATATATAACCCATGCAGTACGCGTCGTCTGCTGCCTTCACGATTACGGGTGCCGCCGTGCCAGGCGTGGGCGTTGTAGATCATCACGCTGCCAGCCGGCGCGGCAAACACAATCTCATCGGGATGGGCCTGTTCCGGGTCGGCCAGCACCTCCTCCGGTAACTCGGGGCGGAGGTGGGTACCAGGAATGATCCGCGGCGCGCCGTTGGCGGCGCTCAAATCGTCTATCGCCCAGATGGTATTCACCAGGTGGACTTTGGGAAAATCCGGGCGCGGCTTTTTCCAGTCGGCGTGCAGCGGCTGGTGGCCGCCGTTATACAGCGCCTCGCGGGCGTTCAGGCTGGAGACTTTAAAATCCCCGTTGAAGATATAGCGACAAGCGGAGAGGATCAGCGGGTGTGACCAGACTTTCTCCCAGATAACCCCCTTATTAATCAGGTTAGCGATCCGCGTCGCCGTCGCCTCCTGATGGTGCTCCATCGCCAGATTATCGCCTTCGCGTTCAACCAGGGTGTCAATGAGCAGGCGCATTTCGCTCAGCCACTGGGCGTCAACGACGTTATGCACGACGGTGTAGCCGAGGGTGTCGAGCTCGTGTTTCATTTGCGCGCTGAGCGTCTGGCTGGCGCCTAACGCATCGAGAAAGTTAGCCGATGATGAGTTCATTTTACGTTCCTTTTTAACGTTCCGATAACACAAACAAACTCTACTGGTCCCTCCGCGGCATGACACGAGGCGAGCGCTACAAAAAACTGGACATACGTACGCGAGCCCACAAAGTGTGATGGACATCAATAATCTCTTTTCCGGCGATGCATGCGCTACAGCTGGCCGGCAATCCGCTGCGCAAAATGGCTAAACTAACGCTGCCGGGAAGGAAAAAATAGATTACCATCAACAGGATAATGCGCATGCTGAGGGCAAAGAATGATTGAAGATCTGCCGGATATACTGCATCGGTTAATCGGTCAAAAAGATCACTTACAGGTGAGATTTCCTGAGCCGGATATCTCCGTGCCTGCCCTCGCCTTCAACGTGCCGTTTCCGCGTCTGGAAATTGTGCTGGAGGGCCAACTGAATGAACAGGGACTGCCGCTGGCGGCCTCGACGTTAACCACGCTGCAGGTACTGTACGTGCAGGCGGGGAAGTGGACGCTGCCGCAGTGGACCGGTCCGGCCACTACCCTGAGCATTCTGTTTGGTCGGCAGAAACTGGGATTCAGTATTCAGCGCTGGGACGGGAAATGCCTGCATACGGAAAAGCAGAGCGTTTCCCGGCTTGGGCCGCGCGTGGGTTCCTACCTGTTGCTGAGCCTGAATGAAGTCAGCCTGCAGCCCGATCCGCTGACCGCGCGACTGGTGATCGCCGCGCTGCTGAGTCATTGTCGTGAACAGCTGGTCGGGCTGGAGATGCGCGTCAGCCGCAGCCGGGATCTGTTTCTCGCCGTCCAGGACTACCTCGAGGAAAATCTCAGTCTACCGCTGACGCGGGAATCGGTAGCCAAACGTTTTCACATCACGCCCAACTATCTTTCGCATATTTTTCAGAAATCAGGCTCGGTGGGATTTAATGAATATCTGACCCGTGTCCGTCTGGAAAAGGCGAAGCAGCTATTGCGCGGCTATGACCTGAAGGTGAAAGAGATTGCGCACAATTGCGGCTTTGTCGACAGCAACTATTTTTGCCGGGTTTTTAAACGCTACACAGAACGCTCGCCATCGGAGTATCGGCGACACTGCCGTAGCGCGCAGCAGGCCTAACCTGCCGCACCGGCAGATGGCGCCCACTCCACGCGGCCGCGGCCGTTATGCTTGGCCTTGTACAGCGCCTCGTCGACTTTACGGATAAACGTCTCCTGCGCTTCGCCTGGCCGCCAGGTTCCGACGCCAATGCTGATCGACAGCGGCGTCTGATGATTGATCAGGATGGTGCGAGCGTTAGCAAGGATCGACTGCGCCAGAGCGTGCAGCTCGGGCTCCGACAGGCCATCGACGATAATGGCGAACTCTTCCCCACCGATCCGCGCCGGCTGGACCTGCTCGCTGGTTAGTTTCGCCAGCTGTTTCCCCAGCGAAAATAACACTTCATCCCCCACCAGGTGGCCCCAGCTATCGTTGATTTTCTTAAAAAAATCGATATCCAGAATCATGAGTCCCAGCGCATGCCCGGACTTCTCGCGAATGGTATCAATGAAAAAACGCCGGTTGGGTAACTGGGTCAGTTCATCCTTCAGGGATTGCGAGCGCGCATCGACGTACAGCAAATTGATTCGCTCAATAATTTTGTAGACCCCCACCACGGTCAGCAGCATCCCGGAGAGGCGCAGCAGATCTTCGCAGTAGTAGCCCATCCAGCGCGGCTGAACCACGATCTCATCCATCACATCAAAGGTGCCGCCGGCAATCCACAACAGCAGCCCATAGCGTACCCAGTTGACGGCAATGTGGCTCATCCGCACCTTCGCCGAGCTCCACAGCATAAACACCAGAAACAACAACGCCAGCAGATCGATATAGAGGCCGGGGTTAGTCAGGATCTCGTGTCGTGTACCGACCGGAGGCGACACCAGGGCGCAGCCGACAGCAACAGCGACGATAACCAGCAGCGCAGGCAGGAGCGTCACCCGGGCCACAGCGGCCGGGCCGGGGCGATTCGCAGGAGTATGGAGTTCAGGCATAGCGGTGTCTCATGGTAACAACAGGGCCGATCGCGAGACAGGATAACAGTTAAGCGTAGCGGGACGAATGAAAAAGCGACGGTTCGGTAAAATGGCGGGAACTGGACTGACCCCGCGGAATTGTTCCAACGTACTACCACTCCATGGCGACGAGGTCAGTGGCGCGGATACTAGCGGCTTCATCCGCCATCTAATTAGCTTTCCGTGCGGCGCCGTCGATAGCCGGCGCCGCCTGCTCAGGGATTAGCCGCTAAACACTCGCGCCTTGCCGCTGACCGTCAGTCTCACCATCGCGCCGGGCTGCCACGCCGGCTGGCTCACGGTTCGCAGGACAATCGGCCGCTCGTGCCCAGCCATCGACAGCGTCAACGTGGAAAGCTGGCCTGAGAAATCGACATCGCGGATAATGGCGGTACTTTCCTGCGGCCCGCTCACACTGACGCTCAGCTGTTCCGGACGCAGCATCACCCTACCTTCGCCAGCAGGATGCAGTGCGTCCGTCGCCAGGTCCCCCAGCGCGCAGCTTGCCCGGCCGGGGCTAAGGCGTGCGGGGAGGATCAGGGCATCGCCGAGAAATAACGCCGTCTCTTCATCCACCGGCTGCGAGTAAACCGTCAGCGGGGTTCCAACCTGGGCGAAGCGCCCCTGACGCATTACCGCCACCTGCGTAGCGAACGACAGCGCCTCGTTCTGGTCATGAGTCACCAGAATCGAGGCGATCCCCGTCTCGGCCAGCAGGTCCGCCGTCGCTTTGCGTGTGCTGGCGCGCAGCCCGGTATCCAGTGCAGAAAACGGCTCATCCAGCAGCATCAGCGCCGGCTGCTGAGCCAGCGCGCGGGCCAGGGCAACACGCTGCTGCTGGCCACCGGAAATTTCGTGTGGCCAGTGACTCGCCAGACCAGGGTCGAGGGCGACCATCTCCATTAGCGCCCCCACGCGGCGACGCTTCTCCTCACGGCTGGCGTCGAGCCCCCAGGCGATATTGTCCGCAACATTAAGATGAGGAAACAGCGCCCCTTCCTGCGGAACATAGCCGATCCGTCGCTGGTGGGCGGGGACAAACACACCGTCGGCAAACAGAGACTTACCGTGCATGACGATCCGCCCGCGATCGGGCGTTTCAAAACCGGCGAGAATGCGCAGCAACGTGGTCTTCCCCGAGCCGGACGGACCAACAATGGCCGTCCGGCTCCCCGGCGCTACGGTCAGATTGAGATTATCGAGGACCAGCGCATCAGCGAAGGATTTCGAAATAGAAGACAATTCCAGCATGTTACAACCCTGCCATTTTTTTCGACTGCATATAAAGAACCGCGGTCAGCGGCAGCGAAATGACGATCATCAACAGCGCGTACGGTGCCGCCGCTACGTAGTCGATCTCACTGGTTAACGCCCAGAAACCGGTCGACAAGGTGCGGGTGCCTAACGGCGAAAGCAGTAGCGTGGCGGTGAGCTCATTGCTGACGCCAAGGAACACCAGCGCGGCACCTGCGGCCGCGCCCGGCGCGGCAAGCCGCATAGTGATACTCCACAGGGCGCGGGCCGGACTGCGTCCGAGACTACGGGCAACGTTTTCCAGCTCCACCGGCGCCTGCGCGATACCGGCGCGCAGGTTAATCAGCGCACGCGGCATAAACATCAACAGATAGGCCAGAAACAGCGTCACTTCGGTCTGGTACACCGGACGGGCGTAGTGGATGGTGACCGTCACCAGCGCCAGCGCGGTGACAATACCGGGCAGCGAGCTGGTGATGTAATTACACCCCTCCAGCAGGCGGAACAGCGGGCGCGGATAGCGCACGCCGAGCCACGCAATGGGGATCGCGCAAACCGTTGTCAGCAGCGCCCCGCCCGCCCCCAGGAGCAGGGTCTGGCGCAGAGAATGCCAGAGATCGGCATGCAGCCAGTTGTCGATGCCGCCCAGCCATAGCCAGCGGCACAGGACCAGTAAGGGAACCCCCATCGCCAGCATCACCAGCAGCAGAAGCAGTAGCTGCGCGCCAAAAGCGGCCCCTTTACCCAGCACAAGCCGCTTCTGCTCGCGGGCCGCCCCGGCGCCGATACGCGCGTAACGCGCTTTACCGCGTGAGGCGCTCTCAAGCAGCAGGATCGCCAGGCAGCACAAGGCCAGCACGCCTGCCAGCATATTGGCGGCCGGACCGCTGAAGGTCGACTGGAACTGATCGTAAATAGCGGTCGTGAAGGTATCGAAGCGGATCATCACATACAGGCCATATTCCGCCAGCAGATGCAGGGCCACCAGCAGCGCACCGCCGCAGATTGCCAGACGCAGCTGCGGGAGCACCACCCGGAAGAACACTTTCCACGGCGGCGTGCCCAGCGACGCGGCGACATCTTCAAGGGTGGGATCGAGGCGGCGCAGCACGGCCGCCACCGGCATATAAATAAACGGATAGTAGGCGAGCACCGAGAGAAACACCCCGGCGGAGAGGCCATGCAGCGAAGGCACGGCGCTGACCCAGGCATAGCTCTGGACAAAGGCCGGGATCGCCAGCGGGGCTACCGCCAGCGCCGACCACAGCTGCCGACCGGCAAGGGCAGTACGTTCCGTCAGCCAGGCCAGCGTCACGCCGAGCAAAATACTGATGGGGACCGCCAGCACCGTCAGCCACAGGGTATTGCTGAGCAGCTCCCCTACCCGCGGACGAAAGACCAGCGCTTTAATGGTCGGCCAGCCGGTGTCGAACCCAACCGCCACCACAAACCCTAACGGCAACAGCGCCAGCAATGAAAACAGCAGCGCTAACGCCACCATCGGAAATGCAGGACGCCTGCGCTCGGGCAGGCGTCCTGTTTTCTTTCCGAGCGACAAACTCAGAACAGACATAGCAACATCACTTCCTCAGGATCAGAGCAGGCCAGCCTGCGTCATCAGCTCAATGACCTTTTTACTGTTCAGCGAGGAAGGTTCTACCTTCGGTGCATCCAGATCTTTCAGCGGGGTCAGTTTCGGGTTAGAGGCCGCATCTACCCCCACGGCATACTCGAAGGCGTTATTGGTGCGCAGTGCATCCTGCCCCTGCTTGCCGGTGATCCATTTAATAAAGGCCTGCGCCTGCGCCTTATGTTTGCTGGAAGCCAGCACACCGCCTCCGGAAATGCTGACGAAGGCGCCCGGATCCTGGTGTTTGAAGTAATACAGTTGGGTGTTTTTGCTGTTCTCGCCGGTTTTGGACTGATCGACGAAGCGATAGTAGTGGTAGATCACCCCGCCGTCGATCTGTCCGGCGTTGACCGCTTTCATCACCGTGCTGTTGCCTTTATAGGCGACAAAGTTGGTTTTCATCGCCTTCAGCCAGTCGAGAGTCGCCTGCTCACCCTTCAGCGCCAGCATCGCGCTGACGATAGCCTGGAAATCAGCCCCCGATGGCGAAGCCGCCCAGCGCCCTTTCCACTCCGGTTTTGCCAGATCCATCAGGGAATGCGGCAGCTGCGCCTCGCTGATTTTCGCCGGGTTGTAGACAAAAACGGTGCTGCGCGCGGCAATGCCGATCCAGCGCCCATGCTGCGGACGGTACTGCGCCGGAACCTGCTGCAGGGTGGCGGCATCCAGCGGGGCGAAAAGTTTGGCATTATCGACCAGCACCATCGACGGCGAGTTCTCGGTCAGAAACACATCGGCCGGCGACGCGGAGCCTTCCTGAACCAGCTGATTACCCAGCTCACTGTCATCGCCATTGCGCAGCGTGACCTTAATACCGGTCTCTTTGGTGAATCCATCCACCCACGACTTCACCAGATTTTCGTGCTGGGCGTTGTAAACCACAATCCCGTTCTGAGCGTCAGCCGCCATCCCCTGCGGCGCCAGAAACAGAGAAGCGGCAACCAGCGCTGCCGTACGGAGGGGCGATAAGCGAAATTTCATGAACGCATCCTTAATGAAATAGGGCAATAAACGGTAAATAGCCTGAGCGGAGAGGATTAAATCACAGCAAAAAAAGAATGATAATGAAAACAATTATCATAAACTTAAAAAAGCAAAAAATAGCGCCGGTCGGTTATTAGGGATTAGAAAATGCTTAAAACCATCCATCCCCGAAATTTAGATTAAGAAAACATTAAGCTGCGATTTTTTTATTACCTTCGTGACAGAACAGCCGCCTCTGCACGTTATCTGCGGTCTTTGCTGGCGGGTATTGTGATACTGATCATGTTTTTAATATGCGCCGTCATCACGAAAGATATCCCCCTTCTACGATCATTAAAAAGCCTTTACCGTCAGAGGGATGATTAACTTTATGCACACTCACCCTGGCACGCACGATAAATGAAAGAGATAAAGCGGCGAAACGCATGGATTGCCTTTTCCCTGGCGCTGGTGGTGTTTCTTGCTGGCGTGTTCGTCATTAACTGGCAACTGTGGCATTCGGACCAGGCGACTCATGTCGCGGCCGCCCGTCAGGCGGCGAAAAAGATCGCAGCCATTCTGGATGAGGCCCATGCGGCGACGGCCACGGCGCTGAACGTTAGCCGCAGCGGTTGCTCTGGTCAGGGTCAATTTCAGCTCGGAACGGAGGCCGCCCTGCAGCCGCATCTGCGCACTATTCTGCTGATAAAAGATGGCCAGGTGTGGTGCTCATCACTCCCCGGCAACCGAGTCCTGACGCTCCATCCGGAATCCTTGCCTGATGAGAAGCTGCAGCTGCTGCCCGCCAGGATGATGGTTAACAAGCGGCCGGTGCTGATCTATCATACGCGTTCAGCGCAGGTGAGAGTCATTGTCAGTATCAGCGACATCCATTTGCGCGATGCCTTGTATAGCGATGAGGATAACGCCGGACTGGCGCTCTCGGTCAACCATCAGATGATCGCCAGATATGGCGATGTGGGGCCGCTGAAAGCCAGCCCGCATCAGGATATATTTAGCTCACCGGACTACCCGTTTCGCATTATCTATCCCGAGTCGCCTTTTTTTAGCCCCAGTCGCTTATTTCAAAATGGCTTCGGTCTGCTGATTTTCATTTTCTCTGTCTCGCTATTATTTTATTTCCTGCTGCGCAAATACCTGAATGTCTATACCTCTGAAGAAGAAAACCTGCGCTACGCCATCGCCCAAGGGTATATCGTTCCCTTCTACCAGCCCGTCGTGAATGGGAAAACGGGGGAGATATACGGTGTGGAAATTCTCGCCCGCTGGAAAAATGCTACCACACAGCGGCGTTCGCCCGCGGAATTTATTCCACTGGCCGAACGTACCGGCTTAATTATCCCGCTGACCCGCAGCCTGATGGCGCAGGTCGCCGCCCAGATGAATCCCATCTTCAGTAAGCTGCCGGATGGGTTTCATATTGGCCTGAATATCAGCGTGTCACACATTAACGCCCCGTCGTTTATCGATGACTGCCTGCACTATCAGCGCGGCTTTGAGGGGAAAGCGGTGAAGCTGATGCTGGAGATCACGGAGCAGGAGCCGCTGTTGCTCAACGACGCGGTCGTGGACAAGCTCAATACGTTACACTCCCGCGGGTTTTCCATCGCGCTGGACGACTTTGGCACCGGCTATTCCGGGCTTTCCTGTCTCCACGAGCTGATTTTCGACTATATCAAAATCGATCAGAGTTTTGTCGGCCGGGTAACCGGGGAGGCGCCGTCAAGCAAGCTGCTGGACTGCGTGATAGAGATGGCCCGGACGCTGTCACTGCGCATCATTGCCGAGGGTGTCGAAACCCAGGTCCAGCTGGAGTATCTCAATCGCCAGAATATTCATCTGCTGCAGGGCTACTATTTCTGGAAGCCGATGCCCTACGTCGCGCTGGTGATGCTCCTGCTGAGCAAACCGAAGGCGCGGATTGTCGAAGAATAAGCGAGCGACCCATCACCCGCGGGTCTGCACCAACGTCATCACTGAGTGAACGTGTTCAGCGCATCCTGTCGAGTCTCCTTAATAGAAAAGATGCGATCCATACGGGTGAGCTTAAACAGGTTTTTAATCGTGTCATTGAGCGAACACAGCACCAGCTCGCCCTGACCGTTGACGCTTTTCAGAATGGATACCAGCGCGCCAAGACAGCTACTGTCGATGAAATCGACGTGGCTCAGATCCAGCAGCACGTTTTTGGTATCCGGGTCGATAGCCTCCAGAACCTGCTGCTTAAACGCCTGCACGACGGAAGCATCCAGTCGGCGCACAAGAGGTACAATAATTTTTACGCCCTGCTCGGTATGTAATTCAACGTTCATGCTCATCCTCAATAGTGACTGATATCCGTCGACGAGTCCCTTTTTCGGCCGGCGTGTTCTCTCTTTAGCAGGTGATACCCCAAATATCCCGGGCGTAGCCACGTATGGTTCTGTCGCTGGAAAATTCTCCCATCCGACAAATATTGAGTAAGGCCCGACGGTGCCATTGTTCCGGCAGTTCAAAATCGGCCATCGCCTGCCGCTGGGCCTGACAATAACTGTCGAAATCCAGTAAATGACAGTAATGATCGCCCTCAGTCAACATGTGGTGAAGTGGTGCAAACAGCTCACGATCGCTGGTGAACAACCCAGACACGAGGGTATCGACAACACGCGCCATAGCCGGGTTCTGATGATAGAAATCATGGTGATGCCCAAGGCGCCGGCTCTCTTCAATCTCTTCCGCCACGGCGCCAAACAGATAAAAATTATCGATCCCCACGGCCTCGCGGATTTCGATATTCGCCCCATCATAGGTGCCGATGGTTAACGCGCCGTTCATGGCAAACTTCATATTGCTGGTGCCGGACGCCTCGGTCCCGGCGGTGGAAATTTGCTCGGAGAGATCTGTGGCCGGAATGATTTTTTCCGCCAGCGAAACTTTATAATCTTCGAGGAAAACTACTTTAAGCTGCCCGGCAACCTGCGGGTCGCGGTTAATTTTTCGGGCGACGGTATTAATCAACTGAATAATCAGCTTCGCCATCCGATAGCCCGGCGCCGCTTTACCCGCAAACAAATGCACCTTAGGCGCGATAGTTTTCCCTGTCTCTTTGATATCCAGATAAAGCGCGATCACGTGAAGAATATTGAGCAACTGACGCTTATATTCATGAATACGTTTGACCTGACAATCAAACATCGCCAGCGGATCGAGGGCGATGCCATAGCGTTGAGCGACCAGCTGGCTGAGCGCGGTTTTGTTGGCAAATTTAATGGCCCGGATATTATCAATAACAGCAGTATCATCGGCCAGGCTTTCCAGACTGGACAGCAAGGGTAAATCGGTTGGCCACCCTTCCCCCAGCTGTTGGTGCAAAAATGCTGCCAGGCCGGGGTTAGCCTGCTGCACCCAGCGTCGCGGCGTGACGCCGTTGGTCTGATTAATGAATTTCTCCGGGGTCATAAAATAGAAGTCCGGCACCAGTTGTTTCTTGACCAGTTCCGAATGCAGCCATGCTACCCCGTTCACGCGATGGCTACCGACAATCGCCAGATTGGCCATACGGATTTGCTTATCGTGATGTTCGTCGATTAAAGACAGCGAAGATAACAGATGATTTTTATCCGGCCAGCGCCGGGCTACCTCTTCAAGGAAGCGATGGTTGATCTCAAATATAATTTGCAAATGACGCGGCAGCAGTTTTTCAAACAGCGTCACCGGCCAGGTCTCCAGCGCTTCCGGCATCAACGTATGATTCGTGTAGGCACAGGTGTTTTGCGTTATCTCCCACGCCTGCTCCCAGGGCAGCCGGTATTCATCGACGAGGATACGCATCAGCTCCACCACCGCTAATGCCGGATGGGTGTCATTCAGCTGAATCGCCACATGCTGCGGCAGGAAAGTAATATCGTCATTAACCTCGGCATAGTCGCGAAATATATCCCGCAGCGTACAGGCCACCAGAAAATACTCTTGCGTCAGCCGCAGCTCTTTTCCGGTCAGCACCTCATCGGATGGATAGAGTATTTTTGAAATATTCTCCGACGCGATTTTATCACTCACCGCCTTGATATAATCACCGCGATTGAAAATATGGATATTAAAGGAGTCAGAGGCCACCGCGCTATAAAGCCGCAGCTTGTTGGTCGTCGTATCCCGGTAACCGGAAACGAAATAGTCATGGGGTATACCGACGATGGTTTTCCAACCCAGCCACATTGGATTGTAATTGCCATCAATATCTTCGCTGTGTTCAATATAGCCCCCCAGCGGGATCAGGATTTGCTGAGCATGGTGTTCGACCAGCCACGGGGAGTGCATCGAATGCCAGTCATCCGGATGCTCGATCTGCTGGTCATTTTGAAAGGATTGGCGAAAAAGGCCATATTCGTATTTGATGCCATGCCCGGATGCGGCAATATCAAGGGTAGCCATCGAATCGATAAAACAGGCGGCTAAGCGCCCTAACCCTCCGTTACCCAGCGCGGCGTCGGGCTCTTCGTCAAGAAGGTGGTCAAGATCAAACCCCAGGTCATTCACCACCTGGTGCATCTCCGCCAGTAAATTCATATTCAAAAGGTTATTACGCAGCGACTGTCCCAGTAAAAATTCCATCGACAGATAGTAAACACGCTTTTTACGCTCTTCACGTTGCCGCGTCTGGCTCAACAAAAAATGATCCTGTTGAAAATGACGAATGGCCAGCGCCACCGCGTTAAAAATATCGCCATGCGTAGCTTTATTTAAGCTAACACACAATGTGTACTGTAATTGCTGTTCAACCAACGCCCGTAATTCTTTGATATTTTGCGGGTTAATGTCAGGCATGCTGACCTCTCTGGTCTCTGTATCTGCGTAAAAACCATGGCAGGTAAATCATCATTTTTCCAAGTATAGACGAAGATATTTTGCCGAATGGTTTTTATTCCTCAGCACCATTGCCGTTTATAACGAGAGGCTGAATAATTAAAATAACAACCATTTGCAATGGATTGATCGTCACCTTTTCGCCAGCGATAACGCTACAGACATGGCGGGTTTGCGGAGTCGGGAGGTGAAGGTGAAGTGCAGTCAGGACGGCTACAGGTAAAAGCAAGAAGGGGTTACCTTTCGGTAACCCCTTCTTTTATATGGCGGAAGCGCAGAGATTCGAACTCTGGAACCCTTTCGGGTCGCCGGTTTTCAAGACCGGTGCCTTCAACCGCTCGGCCACACTTCCGGTGTGAGGCGCACTATAAACACCTCGGCGGATGCTGTAAAGCACCATTTTGTTCAACTGCCTTAAAAACAAACAATCTTGTGTTATTCGTCTGAATTTCAGGCAGTTCGCACAGAAAATCAGCGCCCTCACCGCTATCCAGAGGGCTATTTTTTAATGTACATGTCTTTGGTGTAGTAATACCCCAGCTTATCCGGCGTGAAACCGCCCACCCTGGGTTTCACTAAATGGGTACGCACATAGTGATAGACCGGAATGGCGGGAACATCCTGCGCCAGCAGATCTTCCGCCTGCTGATAGTATTTGCCCCGTGTCGCTACGTCGGAGGCTTTCGCCGCATTGCGCAGGGCCTCATCGTAAGCAGGGTTGCTGTACTGACTGGTGTTCTCGCTATCACCGGTACGGAACGTATTGAGGAAAGTGGCGGCATCGTCGTAATCGGCGATCCAGGCATAGCGGACGGCGTCAAAGTTATGGGTATGCATGGTATCCAGCATCGTCTTCCACTCCTGGTTCTGCAGCTTCACCTCGACGCCGAGGTTTTTCTTCCACATAGAGCTGGCGGCGATGGCGATACGCTGGTGCGACTCATAGGTGTTATACAGCAGGGTAAAGACCAATGGGTGACTGTCATCATACCCCGCCTGCGCCAGCAGTTTTTTCGCCTCAGCAATCCGCTTCTCGCGCGGCCAGCTGGCGTAGTCCGGGTTGTGCAGCGTCACGCCGCCGATATCCGGCTGGCTGATCACCCAGGCCGGTCGCTGCCCCTGGCCAAGCACTTTTCCGGCAATGATATCTTTATCAAGCGCCATATTCAGCGCGCGCCGCACGCGGGCGTCGTTAAACGGCGGGCGGGTAGTATTGAATTCGTAGTAATAGGTCGCCAGCTGCGGCGAAACGTCCAGCTGATCGCCCATGGTTTTCTGCAACTGCGCAAACTGATTGATCGGCACCGTATAAACAATATCGATCTCCCCCGCTTTGTAGCGGTTGACATCGGCAGCCTCCGAAGAGATAGGCAGGTAAGTCACTTTATTAATAACGGTGTGCGCATTATCCCAGTACTTCGCATTACGTTCAGCCACCAGCCGCTCATTCACCACCCATTGGGTCAGCTTATACGGGCCGCTGGTGACGATATGCTCTGGTCGGGTCCATTTATCGGCAAAACGCTCCACCAGCACTTTGTCGATCGGTACCAGCGAAGGGTGCGCCAGCATCGCCAGGAAAGCGGCATTCGGCTGGCTCAGAGTGACCTGCAGCGTGGAGTCATTCAGCGCTTTCACCCCCAGCGTCTCGGGGCCCTTTTGCCCCAGGGCAATTTCGCGGGCGTTGGCGATATGCATATTGCCGGGATAGCTCGCATAGGGGGAGGCGGTGGCCGGCGAGACCAGCCGTTGCCAGCTCCAGACGATATCCTGCGCCGTGATGGCCGTGCCGTCGGACCAGGTCAGACCGGGGCGTAAATGGAAGGTCCATAACAGGTTGTCCTTGTTTTCCCAGCGCTCCGCCAGTCGGGGCTGGATCGCCCCCGCAGGCGTCACGCTGACCAGTCCTTCAAAGAGATCGCTAATGATGTTGAATTCAATGTCGCTCTCGACTTTATGCGGATCGAGTGAGGCAGGTTCACTGCCGTTATTTCTGACCAGCTCCTGCTTTTCCGCCAGCTGGGTGCCCGGCGGCACCTGCGCCGCCAGCGCCCCGCCGGTTATGACCATCAGACTCATTGCCAGGAGCGTCCGCGTGATGTGATTGTTTTGGTGTAATGTCATTTCCCTTTGCCTTTAACGTACGGAGTTATTCCCCCTTCCACACTTAGTCGCAGAATTTCAATAAAGCAATATATTTCAGCAACCTATAAGATTTCGATCGGCTCACCGAAGCGAAACGCGAAAACATATCGCTTTTCCCAATCCATGTAGAATTTTATGCTGGGCAAAAGCGGCAAAAGCTAAGTAAAGATGGGTAAAAGCATTAGGGCTTCACGCTTGTTTTTCTTATTCTTTATCCCTAATTACATCTGTCATAAGAGAGTGACTCATGGATCGCATAATTACATCATCGCGTGACCGTTCCTCGCTGCTCAGCACGCACAAGGTTCTGCGTAACACCTACTTCCTGCTCAGCCTGACGCTGGCGTTTTCCGCTATCACCGCCACCGCCAGCACGGTGCTGATGCTCCCTTCCCCGGGGCTGATTTTAACCCTCGTGGGGATGTACGGTCTGATGTTCCTGACCTACAAAACGGCGAATAAACCCACCGGGATTATTTCCGCCTTCGCTTTCACTGGGTTCCTCGGCTATATCCTTGGGCCGATGCTGAACGCGTACCTTTCTGCCGGCATGGGCGATTTGATCGGCCTGGCGCTGGGCGGCACCGCACTGGTCTTCTTCTGCTGCTCGGCCTACGTGCTGACGACGCGCAAAGATATGTCCTTCCTCGGCGGAATGCTGATGGCGGGCGTGGTGGTCGTCCTGATTGGTATGGTCGCTAACCTGTTCCTGCAGCTGCCGGCGCTTCATCTGGCGATTAGCGCGGTGTTCATCCTGATCTCTTCGGGTGCCATCCTGTTCGAGACCAGCAACATCATCCGCGGCGGTGAAACCAACTACATCCGCGCCACGGTCAGCCTGTATGTCTCGCTGTACAACATCTTTGTCAGCCTGCTGAGCATCCTGGGCTTCGCCAGCCGGGACTAACCGCTCCCCTGCTTCACCGAGGCCTCGCTTATGCGGGGCCTTTTTTTTTGCTACACTGCGGCCAGTTTCAGGCGGTATGTGAAAAATCATGTTTATTTTTGAAGGCAACGAAATTGAAACGGATAGCGAAGGCTATCTGAAAGATACCACCCAGTGGAGCGAGGCGATGGCGGAAGTCATTGCCGCGCAGGAAGGGATAACGCTCGCCGTTGAACACTGGGAAGTGGTGCGCTTTGTGCGCGAGTTTTACCTTGAGTTCAACACCTCTCCGGCGATCCGCATGCTGGTGAAGGCGATGGCCAACAAGTTTGGCGAAGAGAAAGGCAACAGCCGCTATCTCTATCGCCTGTTCCCGAAAGGCCCCGCCAAACAGGCGACCAAAATCGCCGGGCTGCCGAAGCCGGTGAAGTGCATCTAATAGAGAATCGCGAATTTTTCCCAGCTGCGGGTGGGTTGATGGGGTTCGGTTAACACCCGGTCAACCCGCGCGCTGCGCGGCCCCCCGGCTTTCAGCCAGGCGATGAGTTTCTCCACCTGCTCCGCTTCGCCGCAGGCAAGCACTTCCACCCCGCCGTCGTCCAGATTACGGGCATAGCCGGTCAACCCCAGTTGCAGCGCTTCCCGCTGTGTTGAATAGCGAAATCCCACGCCCTGAACCGAACCGTAAACCCATGCCATCGTGCAGATACTGGCCATTATCATCTCCTTTTCGCTCACACTTTACGCTGAGGATAGCAAATTCGCTCAGCGTACGTGCTTCGGCAGTAAACCATAATGCTGACGGAAGCGCGCGGTAAAGCGCGATCCCGACTGATATCCGCTGTTCTGCGCGATTTCGCCTATTGGCCGCGAGGTGGTCTGCAGCTGCCCCAGGGCGTGAGCCATCCGCACCTCCTCGACGATCTGGCGAAAACTCTGCGATTCCTGCTGCAGCCGACGGCGCAGCGTGGACTCGCCGAGAAAGAGCATTTTCGCCACCCGCGACACGCTCCATGCCTGCGCCGGCGACAGCATGACCAGTTGTCGAACCTGCGCCGACAGATCCTGCTGCCGCTCGACGAGCAGCGGGCCCGCATAGCCCGCCTCGTGCAGGGCCAGCAGCAGGCCCATAGTCTGGTGGAGCTGTAGAGAGGTGGATAATCCCTCCCGCACCGCCTGCAGAACGCTTTGCCACATAAACGCCAGCTCTGTCGTCACCGGGGCGCAGAGCGAGGTCAGACGCCCTGGGGGTGTTTCGCTGAGATAACGGGTCTTAAACGTCGTCAGCAGCTCGGGGGTCAGCGACAGCAGATCGGAGCAAAACAGGCCGTTCTCCGGCTGGTTAATCACCTCCAGCTCAACGTCAGCCGGCAACACAATCAGCTGTTGCGGCGTCGCCAGCACCCGGCTCTCCCCTTGCACAATCACTTTGCTGCCGCGTTTCACCCGACAGAGCGCCGGGGAGAACAGCCGCACCCGATGCAGTCTGCACAGCCGTCGGGTGGTGACCTCTGCCGCGGTTAAGGCGTTATGCTGAAAGTGGATACTCTCCATCGGATCGACCCTTTATTTTAGCGCCCGGCCATCGCCGTCAACTGTACGCTGGCGAGAGCATGGCTGTGTAACAGATAGCCGACCAGCGCCCCGCTGGCCCCGGCATCCACCGGCAGCGTAGGGACATCCAGCGCCCATACCGTAAAGCGGTAGCGATGCGGTTTATCTCCCGCCGGCGGACAGGCGCCGCCGAAACCTGCATAGCCAAAATCGTTGCGGCCCTGTACCGCTCCGCCCGGCAGTGTAGCGCTGTTTTTATCTCCCGCGCCAGCGGGCAGCGAAAAGACGCTGCTGGCGATATTGACCACCGTCCAGTGCCACCAGCCGCTGCCGGTAGGCGCATCGGGATCTCTGACAGTGACCGCGAAGCTTCGCGTCCCCGCCGGGGCATTTTTCCATGCCAGCTGCGGAGAGACATTGCCTCCGGTACAGCCGAAACCGGCAAACCAGTGCTTCCGGGCCAGCGCCTGCCCGTCATGTATATCATCGCTGCTCACGCTAAACGGCGCAGCCATCGCGCCACTACTCACTGCCGCGACCATCGCCACGGCCATGCGGATACCTGTTTTCATCGTCTGCTCCTCGTTGGGGTGAGAAAACAGGGTATGAGAGTCCGCACAAACTGAATGTGCCGAAGCGCCTGCATTTTGTGCCGAAACGCTCACCTGTGCCTGCCGGGCGAAAGATGCTTGCGTGCGCCAGGTGTGCTACTCTACGCGCCATTTTTCGGTGCCGACATTCCCGTTGCTTAAAGGTAGCTCCATGACAGATTCCCTATTCCCCCGCTTAGTGTTAGCCAAAGGACGCGAGAAATCCCTGCTGCGTCGCCATCCGTGGATTTTCTCAGGCGGCGTCGCCCGCATGGAGGGTAAAGCCCGCAGCGGTGAAACCATCGATATTGTTGACCATCAGGGAAAATGGCTGGCCCGCGGCGCTTACTCGCCGTCGTCGCAGATCCGCGCCCGCGTGTGGACCTTCGACCGCAATGAAGCCATCGATAGCACCTTCTTTGAACGCCGCCTGCAGCAAGCGCAAACCTGGCGGGCATGGCTGGCCGAGCGCGATGGTCTCGACAGCTACCGTCTGATCGCCGGCGAGTCCGATGGGCTGCCGGGCGTCACTATCGACCGCTTTGGCAACTTTTTCGTGCTGCAGTTGCTCAGCGCAGGCGCCGAATACCAGCGGGCCGCCATCATCAGCGCCCTGCAGAACCTGTTCCCGGACTGCGCCATTTACGATCGCAGCGATGTCGCCGTGCGTAAAAAAGAGGGACTGGAGCTGGCCCAGGGGCCGGTGGTGGGCGAGCTGCCCCCGGCGCTGCTGCCGATCACCGAGCACGGCATGAAACTATTGGTTGATATCCAGGGCGGGCACAAAACCGGCTACTACCTCGACCAGCGCGACAGTCGCCTGGCTACTCGCCGCTATGTCGCGGATAAGCGGGTGCTGAACTGCTTCTCTTATACTGGCGGCTTTGCGGTGTCAGCGCTGATGGGCGGCTGCCGCCAGGTCACCAGCGTGGATACCTCTCAGGAAGCGCTGGACGTCGCCCGACAGAACGTCGAGCTCAACGGACTGGATCTGTCCAAAGCGGAATTTGTGCGCGACGACGTGTTCAAACTGCTGCGTAAATACCGCGATCAGGGAGAGAAATTCGACGTGATCGTGATGGATCCGCCGAAATTCGTGGAAAACAAAAGCCAGCTGATGGGCGCCTGCCGCGGTTATAAAGATATCAATATGCTGGCGATCCAGCTGCTGAACCCCGGCGGCGTGCTGCTGACTTTCTCCTGCTCCGGCCTGATGACCACCGATTTATTTCAGAAAATCATCGCCGATGCCGCAATTGATGCCGGGCGTGATGTACAATTTATAGAACAGTTCCGTCAGGCTGCCGACCACCCGGTGATCGCAACCTACCCGGAAGGGCTGTATCTGAAGGGGTTTGCCTGTCGCGTCATGTAACTTGAAAAACGAAACATGAGCCTCATATAGGGAGTATTCATGTTTCCCAGGAGGTGCCTATGATAGCCAGCAAATTCGGTATCGGCCAACAGGTCCGCCATACGCTCTTGGGCTACCTGGGTGTCATCGTCGATGTCGATCCCGAGTATTCACTCGCGGAACCGGAAGAGGATGAGATTGCCGCCAATGACGAACTGCGTGCGGCGCCCTGGTACCATGTGGTGATGGAAGATGATGATGGTCAGCCGATCCACACCTATCTGGCAGAAGCGCAGCTGAGCAGCGAAACCCGCGACGAACACCCGGAACAGCCGTCCCTCGACGAACTGGCCAAAACGATTCGTCAGCAGCTGCAGGCTCCGCGCCTTCGCAACTAAAACAAAACCCCGCCAAGCGGGGTTTTTTGTTATTTTGCTAATCCCAGTCGCGGTAGCTCAATGGCCGGGCAACGATCCATCACCACGTTCAATCCGGCTTCTCTGGCCAGCACCGCGGCCTGCTCATTGATCACCCCCAGCTGCAGCCACAGCGTTTTCGCGCCGATGGCTATCGCCTCCTGCGCCACGCCCCACGCCGCTTCTGAATTACGGAAGACATCAACCATGTCGACCTTTTCCGGAACGTCGGCGAGCGTCGCATACCCTTGCTGTCCCAGCAGCGTCTTGCCCGCCACCTTCGGCGAAACCGGGATAACGTGATACCCCTGATCCAACAGATACTTCATGACCCGGTAGCTCGGGCGGTCAGGTTTATCGCTGGCGCCAACCAGCGCAATCGTCCGTGTCGACGTCAGGATGCCGGCAATATCGTTCTCTTTCATGGGTTCCTCCTGCTATTTCACCTAAGTGTATGCTAATCCGCAGCAGGCGGCCATCCAGGCTAACCCACAGATTCGACAAAATTTTCACCCCGATGCTTGCAGCGGCAGCCACATTCAGTAATCTGTCTGCAGGTCAAAATGTGGAATGAAAATATGGAACTGACAACTCGTACCCTGTCCGCGCAAAAACATATCGCGCTGGTGGCTCACGATCACTGTAAAGATATGCTGATGAAATGGGTCGCTCGCCATCAGGCGTTGCTGGCGCAACACGTTTTGTATGCCACCGGCACCACCGGTAACCTGGTCTCGCGGGCTACCGGACTGGAGGTCAATGCCATGCTGAGCGGCCCGATGGGCGGTGACCAGCAGGTTGGCGCGCTTATTTCAGAAGGCAAAATCGACGTGCTGATCTTCTTCTGGGATCCGCTGAACGCCGTGCCTCACGACCCGGACGTCAAAGCGTTGCTGCGCCTGGCCACCGTCTGGAACATTCCGGTCGCCACTAACGTCTCCACCGCTGACTTTATCATCCAGTCACCGCACTTTAATCAGCCGCTCGATATTCTGATCCCGGATTATCCGCGTTATCTTGCCGAGCGCCTGAAATAACCCACACGTGATTAGGGTTTCCTGGCCACCGGCACATCCAAGGCCTGCAGGATGTCGACAAACGGCGAAGGTTGCGCTTTGTTAAACAACAACCACACCCGATGACGTGCGCGGGTTATCGCCACGTACAGTAGTCGACGCTCCTCCGCATCAGGAAAATCTTCCGGCTGCGGCAGGAGCGCCTGCTCCATGATCGACTCGCGCGCCGGCGCGGGAAACGCATCCTCTCCCTCCTGCAGTCCCAGCACAATCACATAGTCCGCCTGCTGGCCCTTGCTGGCATGAATAGTCATAAAATCAAGCTGCAGATGCGGCCAGCGCGTCGCCGCCTTGTTGAGCGCGTCGGGCTTCAGATGATGGTAACGGGCAAGCAGTAGGATCCGCTGCTCGGGCTTAACGTAGCCGCTCAGTTTATCCAGTAAATCATCCAGCTTATCGTCGGCTAACAGCGTGACGGCCTTTTTATCGCCCGCCGTCAGGCTGTTCAGCGGCTTACTTAACTGATGCGGATTCTGCTGGATAAAGCCATTGGCGATTTCGCCAATGCGGCCGTTAAAGCGATAGGTGGTATCCAGCGCGCAGCTATCCCCTTCGCCAAAGTAATGATTAAACGCGGTGGTCAGGGAAAGCTGGGCCCCGCTGAACCGGTAAATCGCCTGCCAGTCATCCCCGACGGCAAAGAGCGTGGTTTGGCTGTTCTGCCGGCGTAATGCAGCCAACAGCGAGGCCCGCTGCGGCGAGATATCCTGAAATTCATCCACCAGAATGTGTTTCCATGGGCTGACGAAGCGGCCTTTATCGAGAATATTGACCGCCTGATGGATCAGGCCGGAAAAATCGACCGCATTCTCGGCCTTCAGCGCCGCCTTCCACTCTTTCATCAGAGGCGACATCAGTTTCACCCGTTTACTGAACTGATCGCGTACCGCCTCCGGCGCCCCGGCAATCATCTCTGCCTGGGAGCCGCCGTGCATACGCATCAGGCTGACCCAGCGGTCGAGCCGGCTGGCCATACGCCGCTGCACCTTCTTGTCCTGCCAGAAATCGCCTTCCGGCAGTTGCCAGCCCATCTCCTCTTCCAGCCACAGGCGCCAGCCTTTCGCCTGCGCTTTTTTCTCCTGACACTGCTGCTGCCAGCTTTTCACGAGCAGCGCCTGACGAGCTGCGCTATCGCTTTCCAGTTTGCTGATGGTGGGGACTTTTTTGCTGCCCTGCTGAATAATATGTAGCGCCAGCGAGTGGAAGGTACGCGCGGTGATATCGTCGGATGCAAGACGCTCGCGGATCCGCGCATCCATCTCCTGCGCCGCCTGGCGGCCGAATGCCAGTAACAAAATTTGCTCTGCTGCCGCTTCTCCCCTCGCCAGCAGCCAGCCTGCCCGCGCCACCAGCACCGAGGTTTTGCCGCTGCCCGCGCCCGCCAGCACCAGCAGGGAACGTTCGCCGTTCACCACCGCCCGCGCCTGTGAGGCATTAAGAGGGGACGACTCAACGCCGTCAAAAAAGCCGCGATACTGCTCAAGCATCGCCTCGGTGAAGGCCTGGTTATGGGCCAGGCGTGTCGCTTCAATATCCCCTAACCAGCGCTGACACTCCCGCCACAGCTCCCGACAGTTGTCAAAGGCCTCAAGCCGGCTGGTGGGCATCGGCAAACCAGTCAACGCCTGGCGAATGTTATCCTGCACATCCGCCACCTGCTGACGCGTCAACCATTTGCCTTCCGCACGGGTGCGCTCGATCGTCGCCAGCTGCCGCTTCAGTACGCCAGCGGCGATGTCACTCATTTCCGCGCTCCACTGCTCCCAGAGCGTTTGTAAATGGTGATAGAAGCGCTGCGTTTCGCTCCACTCGGTACCGTGCAAACGCACGACTTTGCTGTCAGGCAACACAAACTCCAGTTCGCCCCAGACCAGACCGCGCTTACAATGCACTGACAATAACTGATTGAAAGGGATAAGATACTCGTGACGGTCGCCGGAAACCTTTACGCCGGCGTTCAGTAACTGCACCCGATCATAAGGGTGCTGAGCCATGCGTTTGCCCAATGTTGTCGCTTTAAGTTCCATATAATGTCGATTTTCAATCAGGGTGGATTGTTTTTCAGTTTAACCGCCCGGGACCAGGTGCTCCAGCGCAAAAAAACGTTACAATTGTCAGGTCTTATTATCCACAGGGCAAAACCGAGGCTTTATGCGTACCATTCTGAATATTTTGAACTTTATCCTTGGCGGTTTCGCCACCACTCTAGGCTGGCTGCTCGCCACGCTGGTTAGCATCATTCTGGTCGTCACGCTGCCGCTGACCCGCTCCTGCTGGGAAATCACCCGACTCTCCTTATTTCCATACGGTAACGAGGCGATTCATGTGGATGAGCTGGAGCCGGGCCGTAAAAATGGCCTCCTCAACGCCGGCGGCACCGTGCTGAATATTCTGTGGTTCATTTTTTTCGGCTGGTGGTTGTGCCTGATGCATATTTTCAGCGGCATAGCTCAATGTCTGACCATTATTGGCATCCCGGTGGGGATCGCGAACTTTAAAATTGCTGCCATTGCCCTTTGGCCGGTAGGGCGTCGGGTCGTCTCTGTGGAAACCGCGCGTGCCGCACGTGAAGCCAATGCGCGTCGTCGCTTTCAGTAACCGAACGGAACACGGACATGATTAGCCCCCTGCTACGCCGCTATACCTGGAACAGTGCCTGGCTTTATAACGTACGGATCTTTATCGCGCTCTGCGGCACAACGCTGTTTCCCTGGTGGATCGGCGAAGTCAAACTGACCATCCCTCTCACCCTTGGCGTTGTTGCCGCGGCCCTGACCGACCTCGACGACCGGCTGACCGGTCGTCTGCGCAACCTCGCCATTACCCTGGTCTGTTTTTTTATCGCCTCCGCCTCCGTGGAGCTGCTGTTTCCGTGGCCGCCGCTGTTTGCCCTCGGCCTGACCGTGTCTACCATCGGCTTTATTTTGCTCGGCGGCCTCGGCCAGCGCTATGCCACCATCGCCTTCGGCGCCCTGCTCATCGCCATCTACACCATGCTCGGCGTCACACTGTACGATCACTGGTATCTACAGCCGTTGTTCCTGCTGGCGGGGGCCGTGTGGTACAACCTGCTGACGCTGTCCGGGCACCTGATTTTTCCGATTCGTCCATTGCAGGACAACCTGGCGCGTAGCTATGAGCAACTGGCTCGCTATCTGGAGCTCAAATCCCGGCTGTTTGATCCTGACCTGGAGGATGAGAGCCAGGCGCCGTTGTACGATCTGGCCCTCGCCAACGGCCAGCTGGTTGCTACGCTTAACCAAACCAAGGTCTCGCTGCTAACCCGACTGCGAGGCGATCGGGGCCAGCGCGGCACCCGCCGCACCCTGCAGTACTACTTTGTGGCCCAGGATATTCATGAACGCGCCAGCTCATCGCATATTCAGTATCAGACTCTGCGCGATCAATTCCGCTACAGCGACGTGATGTTCCGTTTCCAGCGCATGCTCTCGATGCAGGCCCAGGCCTGCCAGAAGCTCTCGCGGGCGATTTTACTGCGCGAACCCTACCAACATGACGCCCATTTTGAACGCGCGTTTATGCATCTCGACGCGGCGCTTGAACGTGTGCGCGCCAGCGGCGCGTCCGACGAGCAGATCAATGCCCTTGGGTTTTTACTCAATAACCTGCGCGCTATCGATGCGCAGCTGGCCACGATTGAATCGGTGCAAACGACCGCGCCTGCCGGGAGCAACACCGAGACGCTGTTGGCCGACGACAGACTCGGCGGGCTGAACGACATCTGGCTGCGTCTGCGGCGCAACATGTCGCCGGAGTCCGCTCTCTTTCGCCACGCGGTACGTATGTCGCTGGTGCTCTGCGCCGGCTATGCCTTTATCCAGTTTACCGGGCTCCAGCATGGCTACTGGATCCTGCTGACCAGCCTGTTTGTCTGTCAGCCGAACTATAACGCCACCCGCCACCGACTAGCGCTGAGGATCATCGGCACGCTGGTGGGGGTGGCGATCGGCCTGCCCGTCCTGCTGCTGGTGCCTTCGATTGAAGGGCAACTGGTGTTGATCGTGCTCACCGGCGTGCTGTTCTTTGCCTTTCGTAACGTGCAGTACGCCCATGCCACCATGTTTATTACGCTGCTGGTGCTGCTGTGCTTTAACCTGCTTGGCGAAGGTTTTGAGGTCGCGCTACCGCGCATTATTGATACCCTGATCGGCTGCGCCATCGCCTGGGCGGCGGTCAGCTTCATCTGGCCGGACTGGAAATTTCGCAATCTGCCGCGCGTCCTGGACCGGGCGATGAACGCAAACTGCCGTTATCTGGATGCCATTCTGGAGCAGTATCACCAGGGCCGCGACAACCGTCTGGCCTATCGTGTCGCCCGCCGTGATGCCTACAACCGTGATGCCGAACTGGCCTCCGTGGTCTCGAATTTGTCGACTGAACCGCGCGCGGATGGCGCCCAGCGCGAGACCGCTTTTCGCTTGCTGTGTCTCAACCATACCTTCACCAGCTACATCTCCGCTCTCGGCGCGCATCGGGAAAAACTGTCCACCCTCGATATTCTTGCCCTGCTGGATGATGCCGTTTGTTATGTTGATGACGCCCTGCACCATACCCCCGCCGATGAACATCGGGTGCAGAAGTCTTTGACCAGCCTGCAAAGCCGGATCCAGCATCTGGAACCGCGCGCGGACAGTAAAGAGCCGCTGGTATTACAGCAGATTGGCTTGTTGCTCGCGCTGCTGCCTGAAATTTGCCGCCTGCAACAACGCGTTCACGCTCAGACAGAATAACGGCGGCTGTCCGCTAGCGGGCTCCAGCCCATTCGAGCAGCTCCTGACGCCGCAGCGTCGGGAGCGCGGCGGCGTGAACGCCGACAATCGCCCCCTCCAGCGCCAGCAAGACGTTGAGCGACAGAGAGGCGTTGTTTTCTCGTAGCCGTTGCCAGGCCTGCTGAGCGCCTACCTCCCGAAGCGTCCTGACATCCGGTATGCCCGCGTGGATCAGCTGCAATTCCATATGAAAGCTGATATTGGGTAAATCCTTCAGACGGCCCGACGCCCGTCGGTGGTTCTTTTCACGCTGCGCACTCTGCCACGACAACAGCGACAGCCGAAAAAGCTGAGTCTCATCGCGCCACAATGCGTCGTCAATTTGATAATACTTCATCGGCACGATGCGCCCATGTCGGCGCAGCGTTAATAAAGGATTGCGATGTTCAACCCGATACGCGGCGCTCTGCTCGCAGGCCCTCAGGTAAATATCGCCCTCTGCCACCATCGCAAACACCGTATCATCAATGGCCAGGCTATAGCCGCCAAAAAGCGGACGAGAATGTAACTGACCCAGCGGCGAGACGCAGGCCTGAAATTGCGGGAACCGCGGACATACTAGTTTTCTCATGATCATTCCTTTGTTAATCATGTAATTAAACTTAAGTTGTTAACGGATCCGCTAAGAGAAAACATAAGGGACTTCCCGAACAGCAGCAAGATGATTTTCGCCGACTTTTCTACCAGAATGCGGTTTTGCGAGACGCTTTCAGAAAATCACTGACGTTGCTGCAATCAACAGGGTGGAAAGAAATCATTAGCCGGCATTAAGGATATCGTTGAGGAGAGGTGCGCATCGCTATAAATCAGACGCGGCGGGAAATGATTAAATTTCAGCCAGCAAAATGGCAAATTGCGGTTGATCTTTTCCCCAGGTAGATATACTGTATATGCATACAGTAACTACAGGCGGGATAGACTATGTTTACTTCAGCTCACGCAAATCGTTCAGCACAGGCTTCTGCTTCTGCAGGCCACTACGCTCATCGTTCTGGCGAACAGACCGCCAATGGGCTGATCAGTGAAATTGTCTATCGTGAAGATCAACCCATGATGACACAGTTACTGCTGCTACCTTTATTACAGCAGCTGGGTCAACAGTCTCGCTGGCAACTGTGGCTCACGCCGCAACAAAAGCTTAGCCGCGAGTGGGTCCAGTCTGCCGGTCTGCCGCTGTCTAAAGTCATGCAAATTAGCCAGCTGTCACCCTGCCATACCGTAGACTCAATGATCCGCGCGCTGCGCACCGGTAATTATAGTGTGGTTATCTGCTGGCTAACGGAGGAGCTAACCGCGGAAGAGCACGAGCGTCTGGTCAATGCCGCCCAGGAAGGTTGCGCGATGGGATTCATCATGCGCCCGGTGAGAAATCAAGGCACGCTCGGCAGACAACTCAGCGGGCTAAAAATTCACTCAAATTTGTATCATTGAGTGAAATTAGGATTATTCCTGGAATTTTTTTTACCGATGGTAAAGACACAGCGTTTTTCAGGGACTTTTTCGCGCAATGCCTGTCACACGGGGATTTCTGCCTTTTTTCTGCGTACGAAAATCAACCATATTTGTTAAATATTGTGTACACAACCCTTTTTTTTCATATGCCTGACAGAGTTCACACTTGTAAGTTTCGAACTAAGTTGTAGACTTTACATCGCCAGGGGTGATCGGCTTACGCTGCATGTATCAGCATAGTTAACAACAAGTCACGCCCCGGGTGAAGGATTTAACCGTGAGGTCTTTTGTAACTTCATGGCGAATTTTGGATGATAATGAGGCGCAAAAAATGAAAAAGACAGCTATCGCGATTGCAGTGGCACTGGCTGGCTTCGCTACCGTAGCGCAGGCCGCTCCGAAAGATAACACTTGGTATGCAGGTGGTAAACTGGGTTGGTCCCAGTTCCATGACACTGGCTGGTACAACAGCTCTCTGAACAACAATGGCCCGACCCACGAAAGCCAGCTGGGCGCTGGTGCGTTCGGTGGTTACCAGGTTAACCCGTACCTCGGTTTCGAAATGGGTTACGACTGGCTGGGCCGTATGCCGTACAAAGGCGACCAGGTTAATGGCGCATTCAAAGCTCAGGGCGTTCAGCTGACCGCTAAACTGGGTTACCCGATCACTGACGATCTGGACATCTACACCCGTCTGGGCGGCATGGTATGGCGCGCAGACTCCAGCAACAGCATCGCTGGCGACAACCACGACACTGGCGTATCTCCGGTATTTGCTGGCGGCGTAGAGTGGGCTGTGACTCGTGACATCGCTACCCGTCTGGAATACCAGTGGGTTAACAACATCGGCGACGCGGGCACCGTTGGCGTTCGTCCGGACAACGGCATGCTGAGCGTGGGTGTTTCCTACCGTTTCGGTCAGGAAGATGCTGCACCGGTTGTAGCTCCGGCTCCGGCTCCGGCTCCGGAAGTGACTACCAAGCACTTCACCCTGAAGTCTGACGTTCTGTTCAACTTCAACAAAGCAACCCTGAAACCGGAAGGTCAGCAGGCTCTGGATCAGCTGTACACCCAGCTGAGCAACATGGATCCGAAAGACGGTTCTGCAGTTGTTATGGGCTTCACCGACCGTATCGGTTCCGAAGCTTACAACCAGCAGCTGTCTGAGAAACGTGCTCAGTCCGTTGTTGACTACCTGGTTGCTAAAGGCATCCCGGCTGGCAAAATCTCCGCACGCGGTATGGGTAAATCCAACCCGGTTACTGGCAACACCTGTGACAACGTGAAAGCTCGCGCTGCACTGATCGACTGCCTGGCCCCGGATCGTCGTGTAGAGATCGAAGTTAAAGGCTACAAAGAAGTTGTAACTCAGCCAGCGGCTTAAGTTATAACTGATGAAAAAACCCGCCTCGGCGGGTTTTTTTATGCCTTCTCTCCCGCTTTTGCGGTGGTGGGCCCCATATCAGGGTAGCCTCTGACAGGCCGCCGTAAAGACTACTCTTTGCCTAACAGTTCCTGCAGATCGTGTTTCAGGCTCGACATTTTGCTGGCGTACTTCTCTTTATGCTCAGCATCCTCAATCAGCTGCACGATGGTTTCGGACAAGGTTTTACCCCGCCGCTGCGCCAGGCCGGCAAGACGCTGCCAGACGACAAACTCCAGATCGATAGACTTCTTGCGCGTGTGCTGATGCTCCGCGTTAAAATGCCGTTTCCGTCGCGCGCGGATGGTCTGCTTCATGCGGTTCATCAGCGCCGGATTCATATGCTGCTCAATCCAGGCATGCACCAGCACAGGTTCATTCTCGAGCGTCAGCAAGTCATCTACCGCAGCTTGCGCAGCGCTGGCCTCAATGTAGCGGGTAATCAGCTCACCTTCCCGGTGCTTCTTTACCAGATATTTCCATTTCCAGCCGCTTTCAAGATTTTCCAGTTGTTGATATTTCATTGCGATCTCAATGTGACCGTGTAACTCATTTCAGGATATCAGTTTTTTCCTGATGTGCTGAATATAAATCATTATTCGTGAGGTGTATGGCCGGGGAATCATCGGGGTAATCATAATCCTCCGTGTGCTCAGTCGCGGCATCAGGTATAATTGCGCGCTTTACATCTAACTAAAAAACAGCGACTTTGACCATTACGAAACTGACCCGAACCGACCTTGCGCCCGATATGGAACCTTATCAGGCGCTGTTTGCCCAAGCTGCTCTCTCTCAACCGGCCCCCTCTCTCTCGGGCGATCTGCAGCCGCGTCTGTTCTACGCGCTTGAGCAATTGCTGTGCACGCCGGCAGTCTCCTCCTTCATGCTGGTGAAAGCCCCCGAAGAACCGGAGTATCTGCAATGGCTGACGGCAGAAACCCGTACGCTGCATGAACCTACCGCCCCGCTCTACGGGGTCCGCTATGACGTTGACGGCGCTCGCGTGACGCTCTCCCCGGCGCAACGGGCTGAGGATAATTTTGCCAGCACCGCCCCGGTCGTCGCGGCCGATTGGGTAGAGGCGGAACAGCTGTTTGGCTGCGTACGCCAGTTTAACGGCGACATCACCCTCCAGCCAGGCCTGGTTCATCAGGCCAATGGTGGCGTGCTGGTAATCTCGCTTCGCACACTGCTGGCGCAGCCGCTTCTGTGGGTGCGCCTGAAAAATATGGTGACCCGTCAGCGGTTTGACTGGCTATCCATCGATGAGTCGCGCCCGCTGCCGGTCAGCATTCCCTCCATGCCGCTGAGCCTGAAAGTCATGCTGGTCGGCGAACGCGAATCGCTGGCGGATTTCCAGGAAATGGAACCAGAGCTTTGCGCTCAGGCGATCTACAGTGAGTATGAAGACACTTTGCAGTTTGCTGACGCCGAGACGCTGAAAGCCTGGTGCCAGTGGGTATGGCAAAATGCCCAGCAGCTGACGCTGCCAGGTCCGGCGGCCGACGCCTGGCCACTGCTGATCGATGAGGGGACGCGCTACACCGGCGATCAGGAGACCCTGCCACTCAGTCCGCTATGGATAGCCCGCCAGCTGCGGGAGGCCGCCGCCTTCTGCGAAGGCGAGGAGATTACTGGCGAAGAAATGCAGACGATGCTGGCACGCCGGGAGTGGCGTGAAGGCTACCTCGCAGAACGAATGCAGGATGAAATCCTGCAGGAACAGATCCTGATTGAAACCGAAGGCGAATGCGTCGGGCAGATCAACGCCCTGTCGGTGATTGAATTCCCCGGCCATCCGCGCGCATTCGGTGAACCTTCGCGCATCAGCTGCGTCGTGCACATTGGTGATGGCGAGTTTATTGATGTCGAACGCAAAGCCGAGCTCGGCGGCAATATTCATGCGAAAGGCATGATGATCATGCAGGCTTTTCTGATGTCCGAGCTGGAGCTGGAGCAGCAGCTTCCGTTCTCCGCTTCGCTGACCTTCGAACAGTCCTACAGTGAAGTGGACGGCGACAGCGCCTCCATGGCTGAACTCTGCGCCTTAATCAGCGCGCTGGCCAATGTGCCGATTAATCAGAGCATTGCGATTACCGGTTCTGTTGACCAGTTTGGTCGCGTGCAGCCGGTCGGCGGTCTGAACGAAAAAATTGAAGGTTTCTTCACTATCTGTCAACAGCGCGGGCTAACCGGTAAACAGGGCGTCATTATCCCTGCGGCCAACGTTCGTCATCTCAGTCTTAGCCATGAGCTCCGTCAGGCCGTTGCCGAAAACCAGTTTGCCATCTGGGCCATTGACGATATTACCGAAGCGCTGCCGATGCTGACCCAACTGATGTGGGACGGTGAAGGGCAGACGCTGCGACAAACCATTCAGGAGCGGATAGCGCAGGCGACCCAGCAAGAGACTCGCCATCGTTTTCCGTGGCCGCTACGCTGGTTAGGTGGGACAAGTTCTAACTGATCGGACTTGTTCAGCTTACACGTGTTAGCTATCCTGCGTCCCGAACTTAAAATAAGGCTTACTGAAAACATGGTAGATAAACGCGAATCCTATACAAAAGAAGATCTTCTTGCCTCTGGTCGTGGTGAACTGTTCGGCGCGAAAGGCCCGCAGTTGCCAGCGCCAAACATGCTGATGATGGACCGCGTCATCAAAATGAGCGAAACCGGTGGTAACTATGACAAAGGTTATGTTGAGGCGGAACTCGACATCAACCCGGACCTGTGGTTCTTCGGTTGCCACTTCATCGGCGATCCGGTGATGCCGGGCTGCCTGGGCCTGGATGCGATGTGGCAGCTGGTCGGGTTCTATCTTGGCTGGCTCGGCGGCGAAGGCAAAGGCCGTGCGCTGGGCGTTGGCGAAGTGAAATTCACCGGTCAGGTTCTGCCGACCGCGAAAAAAGTCACCTACCGCATCCACTTCAAGCGCATTGTTAACCGTCGTCTGATTATGGGTCTGGCGGATGGCGAAGTGCTGGTTGACGATCGTCTGATCTATACCGCGAACGATCTGAAAGTCGGCCTGTTCCAGGATACTTCCGCTTTCTGATAATTATCGGCAGCGATTAAAAGGCGAAGCCCCCGCTATGCGGAGGCTTCTTTTTTAAAGAGACAGTGTCAGGCCGTTAGTACCCTGTCCTCCATGGCTTCTCGCCAGCCTCCCAGCCACCATGAGCGTTGATTCAAGCTCTGGTATGGACACATTTCTTTCGATCTCCCCGCGATACCCGCTTGATATCCACGTTGATGTGCCCGTTCCAGGCGATCTCGTTTTTGTCTCTTCATGCCTCGTTTCCCTCATTCTTTGATCTGGTGGAAAAGAAAACAGTGGTCGCAAATTGTGCAGCCACGGGTTACGAATACCGCGAAATGAAGACAACGTCAATGCGCAAAATTCACGCCAGTGTCATATTTGTGACCTATATAAGAGTTCATTTTTTGTTCATTCGGCGCAACGCTCGGTAACGAACTGACCTGGCAAAAAAAATGCCGCGCGGCTCAGATGAACCGCGCGGCATATCACTTTTATGAAATTTACTTATGGCAGACGGTTAAGCTCGCCGGCAATGGCCACCGCCTCCTGGCTCCACGCCTGGGCCAGGGTCTTCACCATCGCGTCATAGCCATCCTGCTGCTGCTTGAGCACGATGTTAAACGGGCGCTTAATCAACTGTCCCTGATGCTTCAATAGCCACTCGCCGCTGACGATAACCCGCCCGTCGTAGCGCCCGTGAAAGCCATTTACCGCCACATTGAGCGTATCCTGCTCGCTGCCCAAGGGTTGGGACGACACTACCCAGCCCGGCAACTGCTGGCTGAGGTTTGCCACCAGCGTAGTACGCAGCTGCTGGTCCAGCGGGCTGGCCCACAGATTATTATTGGCGATTACATACTGCACATCGGTGGTTTGATAGACCACTCCATTGCCCGCCAGATAATCCGGGATGCTGACCTGCTCAACCCACAGCAGACGTGCCCCCTGGCTGGCGGCGCTCTGCGCGCCGCCCTGCACCACCGGCAACTGGTAATATGTTTTGCTCTCACCGCCGCTACTGCACGCCGTCATCACGCAAACGGCTGCCACCAGTAACCATTTTTTCATTATTTCGCTCCCTTCGGCTGTGGGTCTTTTTTATCCTTCGCCTCAAATACCAGCGCATTGCTCTTATCATTGAGCGTTTTCAGGACCGGCTGCAGCTCACGCAGCACCTGATCCAGACGCTGCATATCGGCCACCATCTTATTGTAGGCCGCGGAGCCCGGCTGGAAGCCCTGCATGCTGCGGTTCAGCTCGCGCAGCGTCGTCTGCATATCGGCAGGTAGCTGCTGCATCGACTGACTGGAAGTGATCTTATTCAGACTATCCAGCGTGGTCTGTACATGCTGCATGGTCTTCTCGCTTTGCGCCAGCGTACTGGTTGCCTGTTCCAGTAGCGGATTGAGCGGCAGGTTATTGATTTTATCCAGCGCATCCATCAGACGCTGCTGGATCTGCGCCAGTCCACCGCTAATGGTCGGGATAATCGGATAGCCGTTAAACTCCTGAATTTTCCCACGCGGCGGCGCTTTCGGATAGAAGTCGAGATCGATATACAGCGCGCCGGTCACCAGGTTACCGGTTTTCAGCGAGCCGCGCAGTCCGCGATTGATCAGATCGTCAATGTGGGCGCGAATATTCGGATCGCCGCCGAGCTGATTGACCAGACGCTGCGGTTCAACCCGCACTTCCACCGGAATGCGATAGTCATCGTTCAAACGCTGCTTCAGCCCAGGAATAAAGAACGGCACTTTGCCGACGGTTCCCAGACGGATGCCGCGGAACTCCACCGGCGCGCCGGGCTGCAGGCCACGAACCGAGTCTTTGAAGAACATCACGTAATCGATATGCTCGGTAAAGACCGAATCCTGGATGCTCTTCTGATCGTCAAACAGGTGATATTCCGTTTTGTTCGCCACCGGCTCGCCGAGGTCCAGTCCTTCCGGAATATCGAAGCTCACCCCGCCGCCAAACAGCGTCGACAACGAGCCCATCTCGACGCGCATCCCCGCCGCGGTCAAATCAACGGCGATCCCGCTGTCCTTCCAGAAGCGAACGTTAGTGGTCACCAGGCGGTCATTAGGCGCATTGATGAACAGCTGATAAGTGATATGACGTTTCTGCGCATCAAAGGTGCTGGTTTCCACCGACCCCACGCGATAACCGCGGAACAGCACCGGGTCGCCTGGCGACAGCTGGCCTGCCTTGCTGCTTTCCAGCAAAATCCGGATCCCCTTGGCATCCGGCGAGGCCAGCGGCGGAGAATCCAGCAGCGGATACTGCGCCGGCACCGAACCTTTCGACCCCGGCTGCAGTTCAATATAGGCCCCGGACAATAATGTCCCGAGACCACTGATCCCCTCGCGCCCTACCTGCGGTTTCACCACCCAGAAGACGGAATCGTTATGCAGTAATTTCTGCATGCCGGAATTGAGGCGAGCTTTGATTTCCACGTGGGTTAAATCGTCGGTCAGCGTCGCGCTCTCTACCACCCCAACATCCACGCTGCGGCTCTTGATCCGGGTTTTTCCCCCTTCAATGCCTTCCGCGTTAGTGGTGATCAGCGTGACCTCTGGTCCCTGATGGCTGTAATGATAAAACAGGATCCACGCCCCGATCAGCGCAGTGACGATAGGGAAGATCCACACCGGTGACCAGTTCTTCACCTTCTGCACTTTCGCTTCTCCGCTCTTATTTTCCATGTTGTTGTATTTCCTCATGGCTTGAATCTGGCTCACGATCCCACAGTAAACGGGGATCAAACGTCATCGCTGAAAACATGGTCATCACCACCACCAGCGCAAACATGACCGCGCCGATGGCGGGATAGATATTCATCAACCCTCCCATGCGCACCAGCGCAGAGAGCACGGCGATGACAAAAACGTCAATCATTGACCAGCGGCCAACAAATTCCACCACTTCATAAATCAGATGCATGCGTTCCGAATCGCGCGCGCCGTTGCCGTTAGCATTCCAGCACAGCCAGGCGATAGCGATCATCTTCAGCGTCGGCACCATAATACTGGCGATAAAGATCACCAGCGCCACCGGATAGGAGCCCTCGCTCCACAGTAACACCACCCCGGCCATAATGGTCGACGGCATTTTATCGCCCAGCAGATCGGTGATCATGATCGGCATAATATTGGCGGGAAGATAGAGAATAAATGAGGTCACCAGCAGCGCCAGCGTCCACTGCAGGCTATTTTTACGCCGCGCCGTCCCTTTGCTGTGACAGCGCGGGCAGACGGTCTGGTCGGCCGGTAACACCGCCGTGCAGCAGGCGCAGGAGCGCAGCCCCTGGCGGATCCCGGCTACCCCGACCTTCAGCGGCTGGGTAATCGCCGGCATAGGGGCAATATCATCCCATAGCCAGCGGTGGTCGACGCACTGGAAGGTGCGTAACTGCAGCAGGCAAAACATGCACCAGGGAATAAAGCTCAGGCCGATGCCGATATCGCCGTAGGCCATCAGTTTGACGAAGCTCACCAGCACGCCGGCAAGAAAGATCTCCGCCATGCCCCAGGTCTTGAGGTGAAACAAAATGCGCGCCAGAAACGCCTTCAGCCCAGCGGGCATCCTGACCCGATTGACCAGCAGCAAAATGGTGACCAGACAAAAGGCCGGTACCAGTTGTACAAAGAGTAAAAAAAAGGTGCCGAGGCTGGCGTAATCCTCGGTAAACAGCACGTTGGGAATTTCCAGCAGCGCTATTTCGCTGCTGATGCCGCCCACTTTCATATAGATAAAAGGAAACAGGTTGGCCAGCAGCAGCATAAACAACGCGACCAGCGCGTAAGCCGTGGGACGCTGGCGAGGCGCGTCCCACGTGGTGGTTAACGTTGTACCGCAGCGCGGGCAGGCGGCTTTCTGGCGATGCTCAAGCTGCGGCAAAGCCACCAGCAAATCACATTGGGGACATAAAATATGTCGCGCAGCATGATGGTGATCGCACATGACAACTCCTCGGCTCAGGCGCCGTTCTTTAATCCTTCGAGATATTCCCAGCGTTCAAAGGCGGCTTCCAGCGCCTGCTCCGCTTCGGCCAGCTGCGCCAGCACTTGCTGCGTACGATCGTGCGATTGGCCAAAGAAGTCAGGATCGGCTACCTGCTCCTGCAGCGTTTGCAGTTCGGCCTCAAGCGTTTCCAGCTTCTGCGGCAGTTGCTCCAGCTCGCGCTGCAGGTTATAGCTTAGTTTGTTCCCGCCGCGTTTGACAGTTTCTGCTTTTGGCTGAGCGACTTCCGTCGTTTTTTTAACGATCGTCTGCTTTTGCGCCAAAGACTGGGCCTGCTGACCGCGGGCGTCGTGATAACCGCCGACGTACTGACCAATATGGCCGCCGCCTTCGAAGATCCAGCACTCGGTCACGGTATTGTCGACAAACTGACGATCGTGGCTGACCAGCATCACGGTGCCCTGATAGCCATCGATCAGCTCTTCCAGCAGCTCCAGCGTTTCGACATCAAGGTCGTTTGTCGGTTCATCGAGAATCAATAAGTTACTGGGTTTCAGGAACAGTCGCGCCAGCAGCAGACGGTTACGCTCCCCGCCGGACAGCGCGCGGACTGGCGTCATCGCCCGTTTCGGATGGAACAGGAAGTCCTGCAGATAGCCCAGCACGTGCCGCGGCTTACCGTTAACCATCACCTCTTGCTTACCTTCGGCGAGGTTATCCATCACCGTCCGGTCCGGATCCAGCTCTGCACGGTGCTGGTCGAAGTAGGCGACTTCCAGCTTGGTGCCAACGTGGATCCGCCCGCTGTCGGCCTGCAACTGGCCAAGCATCAGCTTCAGCAGCGTGGTTTTCCCGCAGCCATTGGGGCCGATCAGGGCAATCTTATCGCCGCGCTGGATTTGCGCGGAGAAATCTTTCACCAGCACTTTGCCGTCAACCTGATAGTTGACGTTCTCCATTTCGAAAACGATTTTGCCGGAGCGCGAAGCCTCTTCCACCTGCATCTTCGCACTGCCCATCACTTCCCGGCGCTCGCCGCGCTCGCGACGCATCGCTTTCAGGGCGCGAACGCGGCCTTCGTTGCGGGTACGACGCGCTTTAATCCCCTGGCGGATCCACACCTCTTCCTGGGCCAGCTTGCGGTCGAATTCAGCATTCTGCAGCTCTTCAACCCGCAGCGCTTCTTCTTTATCCAGCAGATACTGATCGTAATTGCCCGGATAGGTCACGAGCTTGCCGCGATCGAGATCGACGATGCGCGTCGCCATGTTGCGGATGAAGGAGCGGTCGTGCGAAATAAAGATAATGGTGCCTTTAAAGCTTTTCAGGAACCCTTCCAGCCAGTCGATAGTTTCGATATCGAGGTGGTTCGTCGGTTCATCCAGCAACAGCACGCGCGGCCCGCTGACCAGGGCACGGCCCAGCGCCGCTTTACGCAACCAGCCGCCGGAAAGCGAAGCCAGCTGCGCGTCGGCGTTAAGACCAAGCTGCTCGATCACTTCATTGATGCGGCTATCCAGCTGCCACAGGCCCAGGTTATCCAACTGTTCCTGCAGACGGGCCAGTTCATTTAAATTTTTGTCGCTCGGGTCGGTCATCACCTGATGCGAAACATCATGGTAGGCCTTCAGGTAAGCGGCCTGTTCGGCGATCCCTTCGGCGACGAAATCGTACACCGTACCGGCAACGTTGCGCGGCGGATCCTGCTGCAGACGCGCGACGATCAGATCCTGTTCATAAATAATACGCCCGTCATCCAGCCCCTGTTCACGGTTAAGGATCTTCATCAGGGTCGATTTACCGGCGCCGTTGCGCCCAACCAGACAGACGCGTTCGTTATCTTCGATATGCAGTTCAGCATTATCCAGCAGCGGCGCATCGCTGAATGAAAGCCAGGCGCCGTGCATACTAATCAGTGACATTCTTTATTCCTTTCAGGCTGCAGTAATCAGCCAGCAGTTGTGGATCTGACGGTTGCGGGCAAAATCCTGCGACAGCGTTTTTTGCGAAATCTCTTGCGCCTTCAGGCCAAGCGCCGCCAGCCCGTCATGATCCATACGGAAACCGCGTTTGTTGTTCGAGAACATAATGGTGCCGCCTTTACGCAGCAGACGTTTCAGATCGGTCATCAGGCGAATATGATCGCGCTGCACGTCAAAGGCATCTTCCATTCGTTTGGAGTTAGAGAAAGTCGGCGGATCGATAAAGATCAGATCGAACTGCTCGGTGCTTTCCCGCAGCCAGCCCAGCACGTCAGCCTGCATCAGGCGATGCGCACGACCGGTCAGGCCATTGAGACGCAGGTTGCGCTCCGCCCACTCCAGATAGGTACGCGACATATCCACCGTGGTCGTAGAGCGCGCGCCGCCCAGACCGGCGTGGACGCTGGCGCTGCCGGTATAGGAGAACAGGTTAAGGAAATCCTTACCCTTGCTCATCTGGCCGAGCATACGACGGGCGATACGGTGGTCGAGGAACAGACCGGTATCGAGGTAGTCGGTGAGGTTAACCCACAGGCGCGCGTTGTACTCCTGCACCTCGATAAAGTCGCCCTTCTCCGCCATCTTCTGATACTGGTTTTTACCCTTTTGCCGCTCGCGGGTCTTCAGCACCAGCTTGTTGGGGGCGATTTCCAGCACGGCGATGGTCGCCGCGATAATATCAAACAGACGCTGGCGCGCTTTGTGCGCATCGACGGTTTTCGGCGGCGCATACTCCTGGACCACCACCCAGTCACCGTAGCGATCGATCGCCACGTTATATTCCGGCAGATCGGCATCGTACAGGCGATAGCATTCAATGCCTTCCTGACGGGCCCACTTTTCAAATTTCTTCAGATTCTTACGCAGACGGTTGGCAAAATCTTCCGCCAGCATCGCCGGCTTGCCGCCTTCGCTTTCCGCCAGGTGATAGTTTTTCTGTATGCAGTCCAGCGGGCCGTTCTTCGCTTTGAACTGTTTATCGGCACGCAGCTGCAGGCAGCTCAGCAGTTCCGGCGAGGCGCTGAACACCGACAGGTTCCAGCCGCCAAACTGACTTTTCATGATCCGGCCCAGCAGGCTGTGCAGGGCAATCAGCGCCGGTTCGCTTTCCAGGCGCTCGCCGTACGGCGGGTTGCTGATCACGGTGCCGTACGGGCCTTTCGGCAGCGGGTTATTCAGCTGGGCGACGTCTTTGACTGCAAAATCGATCAGCTCGCCGATGCCGGCGCGACGGGCGTTGCGGCGCGCGCGCTCAATGACGCGCTCGTCGACGTCAGAGCCATAGAAGCGCGACCCATAGGCCGCCAGCCCCTGGCGGGCGCGGGTTTGCGCTTCCGCCTTCACCTCTTTCCAGATAGCGTCATCGTGCTGCGCCCAACCGCCAAAGCCCCAGTGGCCGCGGTGCAGACCCGGCGCACGATCGGTCGCCAGCATCGCCGCTTCAATCAGCAGGGTACCGGAGCCGCACATCGGATCGAGCAGTGGCGTACCCGGTACCCAACCAGAGCGCATGACGATCGCCGCCGCGAGGTTTTCTTTGATCGGCGCCATACCGGTACCATCGCGGTAGCCGCGCAGATGCAACCCTTCCCCGCTCAGATCCAGGGAGATATGCGCCGTCTCTTTGTTCAGCCAGACGTTGATCCGCAGATCGGGCGACTCACGATCGACATTCGGGCGCGGCAGGTTTTTACGCGTGAAGCTGTCGACGATGGCGTCTTTGACTTTTAATGCGCCATACTGGCTGTTGCGGATCTCGTCATTGAGGCCGCTAAAATGTACCGCGAAGGTGGCGCCAGGGTTAAACATCTCCGTCCACGGAATGGCCTGTACGCCGAGGTACAGATCCAGATCGCTGTATACGCGACACTCGCCCAGCGGCAGCATGATGCGCGAAGCCAGCCGGCTCCACATCAGGCTTTGATACAGCAGGCGCGTATCCCCCTGAAAATGGACCCCGCCCTGGACGACCTGGCAGTCCGTCGCGCCAAGTCCTTCCAGTTCAGTTTTTAACAGCTCTTCCAGCCCACGAGCCGTACTGGCAAACAGAGAATTCATATCGTCACTTTTACTTAAAGAAAATTGGTGCGCATTATAGCCAATATGTGCCCTATGTCATAAAGTTATAGGCTTATTTTTGGAACCCGGAGGCAGCGTATGGTAACGCTCTCGCGACTTTTTATTCATCCCGTTAAATCCATGCGCGGCATGGGCCTGACCCACGCCTTTGCTGATATCAGCGGCCTGGCCTTCGATCGCCTGTTTATGGTCACCGAAACCGACGGGACCTTTATTACCGCCCGCCAGTTTCCGCAAATGGTAAAATTTATTCCGGCGCCGCTGCATGATGGCCTTCACCTGACCGCGCCGGACGGCAGCAGCGCCGTGGTGCGTTTTAGCGATTTCGCCCTGCAGGCCGAGCCCACCGAAGTCTGGGGCAACCATTTCACCGCCCTCATCGCGCCCGCCGCCGTTAACCAGTGGCTCAGCGGCTTTTTCAAGCGCGATGTCCAGCTGCGCTGGCTGGGGCCGCAGTTAACCCGCCGGGTGAAGCGTCACGATGCGGTACCGCTCTCCTTCGCCGACGGCTACCCGTACCTGCTGGCTAACGAGGCCTCGCTGCGCGATCTGCAGCAACGCTGCCCGGCCAGCGTAAGCATAGAACAGTTTCGTCCTAACCTCGTGGTCACCGGCGCGGCCGCCTGGGATGAAGATAGCTGGAAAGTGATCCGCGTCGGCGAAGTGGTGTTTGACGTCGCTAAGCCATGCAGCCGCTGCATTTTTACCACCGTCAGTCCAGAGCGCGGGCAGAAGCATCCCACCGGGGAGCCGCTGGAAACCTTAAAGCGTTTTCGTACTGCGCTGGACAATGGCGATGTCGATTTTGGCCAGAACCTGATTGCCCGCAACAGCGGGGTGATCCGGGTGGGTGATGAAGTCGAAATCCTCGCCCGCGGCCCGGCGAAAGCCTACGGCGCCGGCGAGAGCGACGATACTCCGGCCCCGGAAGCGCAGCAGCAAGCTACGGTTGCCATCGAATGGCAGGGTCAACAGTTTACCGGGAATAACCAGCAGGTGCTGCTGGAGCAACTGGAGCAACAGGGCATTCGCGTACCCTATTCGTGTCGGGCAGGGATCTGCGGCAGCTGCCGCATTCGGCTGGAAGAGGGCGAAGTCAGCGCGTTAAAGAAAAATGCGGTCGCCGGGGACGGCACCATTCTCGCCTGCAGCTGCGTACCGAAAACGGCGCTGCGCCTGGCGCCTTAAACCGCCTGTCCCAGGCTGTAGCTGACCGCGCTCTGCGCCGGCTGCAGCCGGTCGTTCATGATTTTAATAACGTCGCCTAACTGCATCACGCGCCCGGCAAGGGTGAGACCCGGCTGGGCAAGCAGACAAAGCGCGGCGTTATCTCCCGGCTCCACCACCAGCAAATTCACCTGCTCCCCGGTATCGCTCAGCCAGACGCAGGCGGCGTCGCCGCCGCTCGGCTGCCACTGGTGGGGATGAGCGATAAAGTGCCAGCTTTTCGGCATCTGCGGTTTGAGAAAACGGATCGCGGTTAACGCATTGAGGACTAATTCCGCTCGCTGTTCTTTCGACAGTTCGAGATCGCGACATTTTTCTTCAAAGGAGAAATAGAGCGCGGCGTCATCGACGCAGAATCCCGACGGCGCAAAGGCATCCGGGGTCAGCATTCGCCGGGCGAAGCGCGAGCGAAATAACATGCCATTGGCCAAATCGAGCATCATGCGGTCGTGCTCTTCATCGTAATACCAACGCCAGTTATCGTCAGGTTTAATGCGCATTTTTCCCCCTGTCCCCTTTCATACGCCTCTGCAAAGTTGTTGCGACTTGCCGCAGAATATTTTCTAAAATTAAGAAAAGTCTAAAATGTTTAAATAAGCAACAGTGAGGGAATATAAAACAACCAGGGCCGGAAATAAAGCCCTGGGTGGGTTTAAGCGGAGGAAAAGATTAGATGTGGGTAACAATTTCTTTAATCAGCGGCGGACCTTTAAAAATAAATCCGGAATAGATCTGCACCAGCGATGCTCCGGCGGCTATCTTTTCTCGCGCAGCAATCACCGAATCAATACCGCCCACGCCGATGATAGGCAAACGACCATTCAGCTCAGCGGAGAGCATACGGATAATTTCAGTGCTCTTTAATTGTAATGGACGACCGCTAAGCCCACCGGTCTCATCGCAATGTTTCATTCCCTGAACCAGAGAACGATCGAGGGTGGTATTGGTTGCAATTACCCCATCAATATTATGACGCACGAGGCTATCGGCAACCTGGATCAATTCCTCTGGTAAAAGATCCGGCGCGATCTTCACGGCGACCGGAACATATTTCTGATGCTTTTGCTGCAGCTCAAGCTGCTTATTTTTAATACCGGAGAGTAAATCATCGAGCGCTTCACCGTATTGCAGCGTACGCAGCCCCGGGGTATTCGGTGAGGAGATATTAATGGCGATATACCCGGCGTAAGGATAGACTTTTTCCATACAAATCAGGTAATCATCTTTACCGTGCTCCACCGGCGTATCTTTATTTTTGCCGATATTGATGCCCAGCACGCCGTCAAAATGCGCCTTTTTCACGTTCTCAACCAGGTTATCAACGCCATGGTTATTAAAGCCCATGCGGTTGATCAACCCCTCGGCATCCACCAGACGGAAGATCCTCGGTTTATCGTTGCCCGGCTGCGGACGCGGGGTGACGGTGCCGATCTCAATCGAACCAAAACCCATCGCGCCCAGCGCGTCAATGCATTCCCCATTTTTATCCAGCCCGGCCGCCAGACCCAGCGGATTTTTAAAGGTCAGCCCCATGCAGGTAACGGGCCTGGCCGGTACCTTCTGGCGAACCAGCATTTCCAGCGGCGTCCCGGTGACACGGCGTAATTGTTGAAAGGTAACTTCATGAGCGCGCTCAGGATCGAGCTGAAAAAGGGCTTTACGAACGAAGGGGTAGTACATGAACTCTCCTGGATTCCCGGTGTGCAAACCGGGGGCGTATTATGTGCGATCCGCAGCTGAAAGGGAATTGACCTGCGACAAAAAATCACCCATCAGCGCAAACGATTACCTCTCCCCGCGCCGTTATGCGCTTTTCGGCTATCTAACGGTGGATAAATCATTTAGGGAAATAATGGTGCTCTGTCACACTCACTGCAAATGTTATCAATTATAGATAAATGCAAACATTTAGTTATAAGGAGAGAGAGATGCGCGTCATTACGCTTGCGGGCAGCCCGCGTTACCCTTCCCGTTCCAGCGCCCTGCTGGAATATGCCAGAGAGACGCTCACCGCCGCCGATATCGAAGTCTGCCACTGGCATCTGCAGAACTTTGCCCCGGAAGACCTCCTGTACGCTCGCTTTGACAACCCGGCGCTACAAACGCTCAATGAGCAACTGGCCGGGGCCGACGGTCTGATTATCGCCACGCCGGTGTATAAAGCCTCGTTTTCCGGCGCCCTGAAAACCCTGCTCGATCTGCTTCCTGAGCGCGCGCTGGAGGGCAAAATCGTGCTACCGCTGGCCACTGGCGGCACCATCGCCCACATGCTGGCGGTGGACTACGCTCTGAAACCCGTCCTGAATGCCCTGAAGGCCCAGGAGATCCTCCATGGCGTCTTCGCCGATGACAGCCAGGTCACGGATTACCAGCATAAGCCGCAGTTCACCCCTAACCTGCAGCGGCGCCTGGATGAGTCCCTGGAGACCTTCTGGCAGGCGCTGCATCGTCCCAGCAGCCGCGCCCCGTCGTTAACGTCTCTGCGTGGGGTGGAACATGTTTAATCCTCTCCGCGCGCTGACCCTCGGCGGACTGCTGTTGTTCTCCGCGCTGGGCCACGCCGCCCCGGCGGCGCCCGATGCCCTGCGCATTGGTTATCAGAAAGGCAGCGTCAGCATGGTGCTGGCGAAGAGCCATCAGCTGCTGGAGCAGCGCTATCCGGGCACCCATATCTCGTGGATTGAATTCCCGGCCGGTCCGCAGATGCTGGAGGCGCTGAACGTCGGCAGCATTGACATCGGCAGTACTGGCGACATTCCGCCTATCTTTGCTCAGGCGGCGGGCGCCGATCTGGTCTATATCGGTTCGGAGCCGCCCAAGCCGAAAGCGGAAGTCATCCTGGTGGCGCAAGGCAGTCCTATTCACAACGTTGCCGAATTAAAAGGGAAAAAGGTCGCTTTCCAGAAAGGTTCCAGCTCCCACAATCTGCTGCTGCGCGCCCTGCAGCTGGCGGGCCTGAAATTTAGCGATATTCAGCCGGTTTACCTTGCCCCCGCCGATGCGCGCGCCGCCTTCCAGCAGGGTAATGTCGACGCCTGGGCCATCTGGGATCCGTACTACTCCGCCGCGCTGCTGCAGGGCGGCGCCCGGGTACTCACTGACGGAACCGATCTGAAACAGACGGGATCGTTCTATCTTGCTTCCCGCCCCTACGCTGAACGCAATGGCGCTTTCATTGAAGGCGTACTCGATACCTTTACTCAGGCCGATGCCCTGACCCATAGCCAGCGCGCGCAAAGCATTACGCTGCTGGCGAAAACGATGGGATTACCGGAAGCGGTGATCGCCAGCTATCTGGACCATCGTCCCCCCACCTCAGTAACCCCGGTGAGTGCCGAAACCGCCGCTCGCCAGCAGCAGACGGCCGACCTGTTCTATGAGAACAAGCTGGTGCCGAAAAAAGTTGATATCCGGGCCCGTATCTGGCAGCCCGTTGCCGCACAAGGAGCGAAATCATGAGTCTGAATATGTTCTGGTTTTTACCGACCCATGGTGATGGTCGTTATCTGGGCACCGAAGAGGGCGCCCGTCCGGTCGATTACGGCTATCTGCAGCAAATCGCGCAGACGGCGGATCGGCTGGGGTTCACCGGCGTGCTGATCCCGACCGGACGCTCATGTGAAGATGCCTGGCTGGTTGCGGCCTCGATGATCCCGGTGACGCAGCGGCTGAAATTTCTTGTCGCCCTCAGGCCTAGCGTGGTGTCGCCGACGGTAGCCGCCCGCCAGGCGGCGACACTGGACCGACTGTCAAACGGCCGGGCGCTGTTCAATCTGGTCACCGGCAGCGATCCCGCCGAGCTGGCCGGCGACGGCGTCTTCCTCGACCACACCGAGCGCTATGAGGCCTCAGCTGAATTTACCCACATCTGGCGCAAGCTGATGGAGGGAGAAACCGTCACCTTTAACGGCAAGCATCAGCGCGTTCGCGACGCTAAGCTGCTGTTCCCGCCGCTCCAGCAGCCCCGTCCACCGCTCTATTTCGGCGGATCGTCTGACGTCGCGCAGGATCTGGCCGCCGAGCAGGTCGATCTCTATCTCACCTGGGGTGAACCGCCGAAGCAGGTGGCAGAGAAGATTGCTCAGGTCCGGGAGAAAGCGGCCCGGCATGGGCGCCGGGTGCGTTTTGGCATCCGTCTGCACGTGATCGTGCGGGAAACCAACGAGGAAGCCTGGCAGGCGGCGGACAGCCTTATCTCCCACCTTGATGATGAAACGATCGCCCGCGCCCAGGCGGCCTTCGCCAGAACCGACTCCGTCGGTCAAAAGCGAATGGCGGCGCTGCACAACGGTCGACGCGATCAGCTCGAGATCAGCCCCAACCTGTGGGCCGGCGTCGGCTTAGCGCGCGGCGGCGCCGGTACTGCGCTGGTGGGCGATGCCGCCACCGTTGCCGAACGAATCAATGAATACGCTGCGCTGGGTATTGATAGCTTTATCTTCTCCGGCTATCCGCATCTGGAAGAGGCGTATCGGGTCGGCGAGCTGTTGTTCCCCCTGCTCGACGTCGCCGTGCCGTCTATCCCGCAGCCGCAAAACCTGCGCCTGCAGGGGGAAGCGGTCGCCAACGAGTTTATCCCGCGTAAAGTGGCGCAAAGCTGAGGAGACACTGATGGCAAAATCAACCCATCCCCTGTTGTTACGCCTCGCCCCCTGGCTGCTGCCGGTGGGGACGGTCATTGTCTGGCAGCTGGCCTCGTCCGTCGGCTGGCTCTCGACGCGGGTGCTTCCCTCGCCGGAGGGGGTATTGAAAGCGTTCTGGACGCTCTCGGCCAGCGGTGAGCTGTGGCAGCATCTGGCCATCAGCTCGTGGCGGGCGCTGGTCGGCTTCGTCATCGGCGGCTCCATCGGGCTGGTGCTCGGCCTGATCAGCGGCCTGTCACGCTGGGGCGAGCGTCTGCTGGACACCTCGATCCAGATGCTGCGCAATGTCCCGCATCTGGCGCTGATCCCGCTGGTAATTCTGTGGTTCGGCATCGACGAGACCGCCAAGATCTTCCTTGTGTCGCTGGGCACCCTGTTCCCGATCTATATCAACACCTGGCATGGGATCCGTAATATCGACCGTGGGCTGGTAGAGATGGCGCGCAGCTATGGTTTATCCGGCTTCGCGCTGTTCCGTCACGTGATTTTACCCGGCGCCCTGCCCTCAATTATGGTCGGCGTGCGTTTCGCTCTTGGCCTGATGTGGCTGACGCTTATTGTCGCTGAAACCATCTCGGCGAATGCCGGTATCGGTTATCTGGCGATGAATGCGCGTGAATTTCTACAAACCGACGTGGTGGTGGTCGCCATCATTCTTTACGCCATCCTTGGCAAACTGGCCGATGTCTGCGCCCAGCTGCTGGAACGGCTCTGGCTGCGCTGGAACCCGGCGTATCATCTTCAGGAGGCTAACGCATGAACACTGCCCGTCTGACCCCAGGTATCCCGCTGCTGCTGAACGGGGTGACGAAACGCTATGGCGATAACACTATTCTTAACGAGCTGGATCTGCATATTCCCAGCGGCCAGTTTGTGGCGGTGGTGGGCCGCAGCGGCGGCGGCAAGAGTACCCTGCTGCGCCTGCTGGCGGGTCTGGAAAAACCGAACGCTGGCGAGCTGCTGGCGGGCGCGACACCCCTGGCGGCGATCCAGGACGACACCCGGATGATGTTTCAGGATGCGCGCCTGCTGCCGTGGAAAACGGTGATTGATAACGTCGGGCTGGGGTTAAAAGGCGCCTGGCGCGACGCCGCCCTACAGGCATTGGCCAGCGTCGGACTCGAGAGCCGTGCGCAGGAGTGGCCGGCGGCGCTGTCAGGTGGGCAAAAGCAGCGCGTTGCGCTGGCCCGCGCGCTGATCCATCGCCCGCGCCTGCTGCTGCTGGACGAACCGCTGGGAGCGCTGGACGCCCTCACCCGTCTGGAGATGCAGGAGCTGATCGTCTCCCTGTGGCAGGAGCATGGTTTTACGGTCCTGCTGGTGACGCACGACGTCAGTGAAGCGGTGGCCATGGCCGACCGGGTGCTGTTAATTGAAGAGAAGAAAATTGGCCTCGATTTGAACGTGGATATTCCGCGACCGCGGCGCACCGGGTCGGCGAAGCTGGCCGAGCTGGAGGCAGAGGTGCTGGATCGGGTGATGAAACGCGGCGACAGCGAGCGTGCGCCGCGTTTGTTTAGTCATGGCTAACTAACGTCCCCGGCCCGCGCTTCGCTCGGCCGGGCTACCAAATCGCACAGCGCTGTAGCCCCGGTAAGCGAGAGCGCAACCGGGGATTTTGCCACCGTTACGCCAGCGCCTTACTGATTTTCTCGAACAGATCGCCGGAGAGATTCTCCAGCCCCTTCAACTGCTCCAGCGCAGCGCGCATCAGCGCCTGTCGCTTCTCATCATAACGCTTCAGACGAATCAACGGCTCAATCAGTCGCGACGCCACCTGCGGGTTGCGCTGGTTAAGTTCGGTTAGCATCTCCACCAGGAACTGGTAGCCGCTGCCGTCTTCAGCATGGAACGCCGCCGGGTTGCTGCTGGCGAAAGCACCGATTAACGACCGCACACGGTTCGGGTTGCTCATGCTGAATGAACGGTGATTCAGCAGACCACGCACTGTTTCCACCACATTGGCCGCCGGGCTGGTGGACTGCAGGATAAACCACTTATCCATCACCAGACCGTCCTGATGCCATTTATCGTCATACTCCTGCATCAGCGCATCGCGGCTCGGCAGCTCGGCGGCAACCGCTGCCGACAGGGCGGCCAGCGCGTCGGTCATGTTATCCGCCTGGTGATACTGCGCCGACACCAGCTTATCGCCCAGCGTTGGCTCCGCAAACGCCAGATAGCGCAGGCAGGTATTGCGCAGGGCACGCTTACCAATATCGGCGTGCTCCACACGGTAGCTGTCGAGTTTATTGGCGTGATAAACAGCGAGGAATTCGTCCGCCAGTTCGTTCGCCAGAGTGCGGGTGAGCGCTTCGCGCACGGTGGCGATGGCGATCGGATCGATAATGGCGAACATCTCGGCGATTTCGTTGGCCGACGGCAGGGTTAAGATCTCGGCGGCCAGCGCCGGGTCAATCTTCTCGTCCAGCAGGATGGCGCGGAAGGCGTCCGCCACATGCACCGGCAGCGACAGCGGCTGTCCCTGCTGATGACGGTTGACGTTCAGCTTGATGTAGGTCGCGAGCAGGCTCTGCGCCGCATCCCAGCGCGAGAAATCATTCCGCGCATGGCGCATCAGGAAGGTGAGCTGCTGATCGCTCCACTTATATTCCAGTTTCACTGGTGCTGAAAATTCGCACAGCAGCGCCGGCACCGGCTGGAAATAGACGTTATCGAAGACGAAAGTCTGCTCGGCCTGAGTTACATTGAGCACGGGGTGCAGCGGATGGCCGCCCTTCTGCAGGGGGATCACCTTGCCTTCGTTATCGTACAGCTCAATGGCAAACGGGATATGCAACGGCTGCTTCTCGGCCTGCTCGGCGGTCGGCGGCGTACGCTGGCTGATGGTCAGCGTGTACTGCTCGGTTTCCGGGTTGTAGTCGTCATGCACGGTGACGATTGGCGTACCGGACTGGCTGTACCAGCGGCGGAAGTGTGACAGATCGACGTTAGAGGCATCCTCCATCGCCTGGACGAAATCATCGCAGGTGGCGGCGCTGCCGTCATGGCGTTCAAAGTACAGCTGCATCCCTTTCTGGAAGTTTTCTTCACCCAGCAGGGTGTGCAACATGCGGATCACTTCGGCACCCTTTTCATAGACCGTCAGGGTGTAGAAGTTGTTCATCTCGATAACCATATCCGGACGGATCGGGTGCGCCATCGGGCTGGCGTCTTCGGCAAACTGTAGCCCGCGCATGGTGCGCACGTTGTTGATGCGGTTCACCGCCCGTGAGCCGAGGTCGGAACTGAACTCCTGATCGCGGAACACGGTCAGCCCCTCTTTCAGGCTGAGCTGGAACCAGTCACGACAGGTGACGCGGTTGCCGGTCCAGTTATGGAAATATTCATGACCAATCACGCGCTCAATATCAAGATAGTCTTTATCGGTGGCGGTATCGGTACGGGCCAGGACATATTTGGAGTTAAAGACGTTGAGTCCTTTGTTCTCCATCGCGCCCATATTAAAGAAGTCGACAGCGACAATCATATAGATGTCGAGGTCGTACTCGAGGCCAAAGCGCTCCTCATCCCATTTCATGGAATTTTTCAGCGAGGTCATTGCCCACGGCGCGCGGTCGAGATTGCCGCGATCGACGTACAGCTCCAGCGCCACTTCACGACCGGAGCGAGTGGTAAAGGTGTCACGCAGGACGTCAAAATCACCGGCCACCAGCGCAAACAGGTAGCACGGTTTCGGGAACGGATCCTGCCACTGTACCCAGTGACGGCCATTCTCCAGCTCTCCCTGCGCCATGCGGTTGCCGTTGGAGAGCAGGAACGGGTATTTCGCTTTGTCGGCGATGATTTTGGTGGTAAACCGCGCCAGCACGTCCGGGCGGTCCAGGTACCAGGTAATATGGCGGAAACCTTCCGCTTCGCACTGAGTACACAGCGCTTCGCCTGACTGATACAGGCCTTCCAGCGCGGTGTTTGCCGCCGGGCTGATCTCATTGACGATGGTCAGGGTGAAATGCTCCGGCAGACCGCCGATCACCAGCTGATTGTTTTCTTCTTTATAGTTACTCCACGGCTGGCCGTTCACTTGCAGCGCGATCAGGGTCAGATCTTCGCCGTCGAGGCGCAATGGCACATCAGACGCAGCCGCGTGGCGGGAGACCTTGCTCTCGGCCGTAACGACGGTTTTTGCGGCATCCAGGTCAAAGGTCAAATCGATATCGCTAATCAGATACTCCGGCGCACGATAGTCGTGGCGGTATTTGGCTTGGGGCTGTTGTGTCATAAAAAACCTTTCGCATCTTGGGTAAAGTGTCGTCCCAGTCTATTCCCGTTGTGTCAATCGCGCTATGCAGAATCTTCATCTTTTCAATGTGAAACACGAAAACCGCTACATTTTGTTAACACGCGCGGCACGAAATGCCCTCGACCCGACGCAAAGCTTGTGGTGTGATCCATGTTCAATATATTAAACTAGGCCTCGCAAATGACCGTCAGCGTCGCCATCGCTCGCCATCGCGGGACAGAGCCGGGTAATAAAGGTATACTCCGCCTCCTTTTTTCGCGTTGGTTTGGATGGAACGCTCCAGTGAGAGGATGCTACTGCGCACCATGACACAATTCACTTCTCCTGTACTGCACTCGCTGCTTGATACGGATGCCTACAAGCTGCACATGCAGCAGGCTGTCTTCCACCGCTACGGCGATGTGCATGTGGCGGCGGAGTTTCGCTGCCGCGGAGACGACCTTCTCGGCATTTATGCCGACGCGATCCGCGAGCAGGTGGAGTCCATGCGCGACCTGAGACTGCGGGATGATGAATATCACTGGTTGTCCACCCTTCCCTTTTTCCGCCAGGATTATCTCGACTGGCTGCGCGATTTTCGCTATGACCCGCGCCAGGTCACGGTCAGCAATGACAACGGCAAGCTGAACATTCGCCTTACCGGCCCGTGGCGTGAAGCCATCATGTGGGAAGTCCCGCTGCTGGCGGTGATAAGCGAGCTGGTCCATCGCTATCGTTCACCAGAAATGGGCGTCGATCAGGCGCTGAACACGCTGGAACATAAGCTAGGCGACTTCGCCAGCATGACCGCTGGCCTCGATATGCGCGCCTTCCGCCTGATGGACTTCGGCACCCGCCGTCGTTTTTCACGCGAAGTGCAAGAGGCCATTGTGCAACGTCTGCAGCAGGAGCCGTGGTTTGTCGGCACCAGCAATTACGATCTGGCTCGTCGTTTACATTTAGCCCCGATGGGCACCCAGGCGCACGAATGGTTCCAGGCCCACCAGCAGATCAGCCCGAACCTCGCCAGCAGCCAGCGGGCGGCCCTTGCCGCCTGGCTGGAAGAGTATCCCGACCAGTTGGGCATCGCGCTGACCGACTGCATCACCATGGATGCGTTCCTGCGCGATTTTGGTCCGGAATTCGCTACCCGCTATCAGGGTTTGCGCCATGACTCCGGCGACCCGGTGGAATGGGGTGAAAAAGCCATCGCCCATTATCAGAAGCTGGGCATCGATCCGCTGAGCAAAGTGCTGGTCTTCTCCGATAATCTCGATCTCGCCAAAGCGGTCGATTTGTATCGCCACTTCGCCTCGCGGGTGAAATTGAGCTTTGGTATCGGCACCCGTTTAACCTGCGATCTGCCGCAGGTTAAACCGCTCAATATCGTGATTAAGCTGGTGGAATGTAACGGCAAACCGGTGGCGAAACTCTCCGACAGCCCGGGGAAAACCATCTGCCACGATAAGGCCTTCGTCCGCGCCCTGCGCGAGGCGTTCGACCTGCCGCCGATTAAAAAGGCAAGCTAAAAAACATGGCCCGACGGCATTCTGCTATCGGGCCAATCAATATCACTCCTGCGGCAGACGGGTTCTGACGACCTCGGCAAAATACTCCGCGCCAGTTAGCAATATCTCATCATTAAAGTCGTAGCAGGCATTATGCAACGGTGTATTGCCCTGAGCATCTGAACTATCGCCGTTGCCTAAAAAGATGAAACAGCCGGGGATTTTTTGCAGAAAAGCGCCAAAATCCTCCGAAATCATCATCTGTGCGACGTTGCCGTCCACCTTCTCAGCCCCTACCACGTTAATCGCAGCGGTGACCGCCACATCAACGCATTGCTGCCAGTTCACCGTTGGCGCAAATTCATGGGTATAGCTGAACTGGCACGTCGCACCGTGCATCGCGCAAATCGCTTCGCTAATGGTACGCATTCGTTCTTCGAGCTGCATCTGCACCTCCGGTGCAAAGCTGCGCGTATCCCCTTTGATTTCGACGTGCGTCGGAATCGCATTGCGGATGCCATCGGTGTGCAGTTCAGTACAGGAAATGACCGCTGGCACGTTCGGATCAACATTTCGCGAAACAATTGTCTGCAAAGCCAGGATGATTTCCGCCGCAATGACCAGCGGATCTTTCGCCATATGCGGCCGCGCCGCATGCGCTCCCTGCCCTTTAATATGAATAATAAAGTTATCTTCACTGGCCATAATGCCGCCGACTCGCGTGGCGATAGTCCCGGCTTTCATACCCGGCATATTATGCAGACCGTAGATTTCCTCTATGCCAAAGCGTTCAATAACGCCATCGTCCATCATCGCTCTGGCGCCATAGCCAGGCTCCTCAGCAGGCTGAAAAACAAAGCAGACCGTGCCGTTAAAATTCTGCCGCTGCAATAGCAACTGCGCCGCGCCCAGCGCAATGCAGGTATGACCATCATGTCCGCAGCCGTGCATCCGCTCGGCGGTCATGGAGCGGTAAGACCAGTCTCCCTGTTCGGTCAATTGAATGGCATCGATATCGGCACGAATAGCAATAACGCCCTTCCCGTCGCCGCATTTCAATCTCCCCACCACCCCGGTTTTGCCAATATCGCGGTGCACCTCAATGCCCATAGCTTCGAGCTTTTCGGCAATAAACCGTGAAGTATTCTGCTCCTCGAAGGCGCTTTCCGGATGGGCATGCAAATAGTGACGCCAGGCGATAAGCTGCTGCTTTAACTGTCGCTGATTCATTTTCTGCTCCTGTAAACATTAGTCCATACGCTGGGCGCGCTGTAAAACCACCTGCAGCAGCACATTGGCGCCAGCAATCAGATCTTTGGCTGCGCTATGTTCTTTGACGTTATGGCTAATGCCATCGACGCAGGGGACAAAAATCATCCCGGCGGGACATACCGACGCCATAAATTGTGCATCGTGTCCGGCGCCGCTTGGCAAACGTCGGTAACTGAGCGCCTGACGCTCCGCCTCGGCTTCCACCGCATTGACGATCTCATCGGCAAAAATGACCGGATTAAAGCGCACCAGTGAGCGGCTGGTTATCTCCACGCCCTCTTCCTGCGACGTTTTCGCGACAAATTCGGCCAATTGCTGCTCCGCCAGACATAAGATCGCATTATCGGTATTGCGGAGATCCACTGACATGACGACATGGTTGGGAATGACGTTGATTAGATTAGGCTTCACGCTGAAATGTCCAACGGTAGCTACTTGATCACCACCAAGGCTTAGCGCCAGCTCACGGGCAAAAACAGCGATTTTCGCAGCCGCCAGCCCGGCATCACGTCTCATGGACATTGGGGTAGTACCCGCATGATTCGATACGCCTCTTAGGGTAAATTCCTGCCACGAAATACCCTGTACGCCGGTAACCACGCCAATATCAATCTGCTCTTTATCAAGAATTGGTCCCTGTTCGATATGCAGCTCAACGTAGCTATCTACCGCCATATCTCCCGGCTGACGTTCGCCTTTATAACCAATGTTACGCAGCGCTTCATCGAGCGTGATACCGTCGAGATCTTTTGCCGCGAGCGCCTGCGCCAACGGATACTCGCCGGCAAACACCACGCTGCCCATCATATCGGGCTGAAATCGCACCCCCTCCTCGTTAGTAAAGAAGGTTACCGCCAACGGTCGTCGGGTGCGGATCCCGGCATCCTGGAGGGTGGCAATCACCTCAAGGCCGGCCATAACGCCGTAGTTGCCATCGTATAACCCACCGGTGGCGACGGTATCGATATGTGACCCCATCATCACCATCGGCAACGTCTCCTCGCCGTGATAAACGCCGGTGACATTACCGATAGCATCAATTGACACGCTCAGGCCCAGCGCCTTCATGCGGGCTACAACAAAGTCCCTGCCGGCTTTATCTTCGGCAGTCGCTGCCAGGCGGCATACGCCGCCGCCTGGCAGCGCACCATGTTCGCCAAGTGCATACAGGGAATCGATAAGCCGTTGGCCGTTAATCTGCAGATAATGACTCATAAAACATCTCGCTAATAATGGTGGTTATTGGAACATGCCGTAAAAAATGGCAGATACGGTGATAAGCCCAATCAGGGTGACGAAAACGTTGCTCGCTTTACCGCGCCAGGGGGCAAGCACCGGTAATTTATGAATGGCGTACATAGGCAACAGCAGCAGAATTGCCGCCCCGGTGGGACCGCTGATGCATTCGATAATACCGAGGATACTGGGGTTCTTGTACGCGGCGAACCAGCAGGTAAGCACCATAAACACCAGGATGACCGCGTCGACGAGGCGAATACCAGGTTTTTTACCGCGTGCCGCGGCGGCCTCCAGAATCAGGTCGCGCAGCGATTCATAGGCGCCGATGTAGTGGCCAAGAAATGATTTAGTAATAGCGACAAAGGCGATAATCGGCGATAGCCAGGCAATAATCGGTGTATCGTACTGATTGGCCAGATAGGACAAAATCGACAGATTCTGGGCTTTGGCTTCCGCCAGTTGCTGCGGCGACAGGCTTAACACGCAGCTGAGAACAAAAAACAGCACCACCACCGTCATGAGCAGGATACCGTAGCGCTGGATCTGCGCACATTTACCCTCAGCGAGCGCCAGACCGTAACGCTGCTTCTGGCGCACCACCATCGGCGAAATGATGGGATAGTGGTTAAACGACATCACCAGTACCGGGAAGGTCATCCACAGGGATAACATGATCCCCTGCCCATCGCCCGTGGCGCTGAAGCTTACGGTTTGCAAAATTGCGCCGTTCCAGTGCGGAATCAGAAAAAGTGCCATAAAAATAAGCGAGATGATGAAGGGATAAACCAGGGTGCTCATCACCCGCATTATCAAACGCTGTCCGAAACGGACGATAAACATCAGCCCGAGGATCAGAACGATGGCCACCAGCGACCGGGGAGGCTCGGCCATTGCCAACTGGTGGGTGATAAAGCTCTGCGCGGTGTTGGTGATAGCCACCGCATACATAATCAGAATGGTATAGACGGCGAAGAAATAGATGACGGTAAATACTTTTCCCGCCAGCGCGCCAAAATGCTCGCCAATAACATCGGTAATACTGCTTTCCGGCGTATTGGAAGAGTAAATGAATCTCGCCAGACCGCGGTGAGCCAGATAAGTAATAGGAAAAGCGAGGACAAAAACAATCAGAAGCGGCCAGAAGCCGCCAATTCCGGCATTAATCGGCAGAAACAGCACCCCGGCGCCAATGGCGGTACCGAACAGGCCAAGGACCCAAACGGTATCTTCGCTATGCCACTTTGCGGGATCGGAATATCCTTTATTGATAATTATATTTTCAGTATTCATCGGTCAGGTTCTCTCTATGCATGACGCGAAAGCGCGTATGTTTTCGTTATGAGTCAGAACGCTTGTCATACCGAGGGCTTGTAGGGTAGGTAAGATGGCCCCCTTGTTATTGTCGATAGCGCTCAACCATTACGGCCAAACCAGACGATGTCTTCATAGACATCGGGTGATGTATCTCCTTCCGTGCTGATTAACAGAACCTGTGCATCGGCATTCAGGCGCAGCGATTCGGCAAGCTCGCGATACGCCGGTTGAGTCCTCAGCGCATAAAGCACTCCTGTGCCAATAGCGCCGGATTCCCCGGAGACAAAAGGTTCGTCAGTACCTGGTCGCGGAGCGGCCAACAGGCGCATGCCGTTGGCCGCCAGACAATCGTCGGCGGAAATAAAACAGGTGGCATGGTCGCGGAGCATTGGCCAGCTGGTGATGTTAGGTTCACCACAGGCAAGCCCGGCCATCAGAGTTGACATATCCCCGCCGACGCTGTGCGGCAGTCCGTCATTAATGGTTGCCGAGCGATACAGGCAGTTCGCCTTGTGCGGCTCAACGATGATGATGGTGGGAGCCTGCTGCTGCATCTTTTCGATGAAATATCCCATGATGCTACCGGCAAACGACCCGACCCCGGCTTGTAAAAACAGATGCGTCGGCATCGGCGCTCCGCTTTCTGCCAGCTGCTGCCAGATTTCAACAGCGAGGGTCATATAGCCTTGCATGATCCATGTGGGGATCTGCTCGTAGCCCTGCCAGGCGGTATCCTGGAGTAGAACCCATCCCTGCTCGCGCGCGGTTTTGGCCGCCAGCCGAACTGTGTCGTCGTAGTTCAGTTCAGTAATCGTGCATTCGGCGCCATGCCGGCGAATATTCTGCGCGCGTACCGGCGACGAGCCCTTTGGCATATACACCACCGCACGCAGCCCAAGCTGCTCAGCCGCCCACGCCACGCCACGTCCGTGGTTACCGTCGGTAGCAGTCACAAATACGATGTCCTTGATACGCGCCTTAATCACTGGTGAATTAAGCTCGGCAAAGCTCAACGTATTAATATCTCGCTCAAGCAGAGCGGCGAGATATTTCCCCATCGCATAGGACCCGCCGAGTCCTTTAAACGCATTCAAACCGAATCGCTGCGCTTCATCTTTTATATGGATCGATCCCAGCCCCAGCCGCTGGCTTAAAAATTCCAGCTTACGCAGCGGCGTGACCCGGTAATCAGGAAATTTTTGATGGAATGCCAGCACTTCGTTCCCCACGCTTTCATTCAGCAGACTCAAGTCTGCTCCCTGGCCATAGGGCTGCCGCCGGGCGTTAAGTTGAAATTTAATTGTGTCCACTATTCAGGCACCTCTATTTTCATATCGTCCTGCGACGATAACGTTATTTGCGACCATTCCGCCTAAACGACGGGTGCACGGATCCGTGCGGCCTGAGACAGGACGGTCGCTTTAAATTGGTTAAGTCAGAATGTGAGAGGCTTTTTGTCGCGATATACCGCTTTCCCACTGCCTGTGATGGTACACTGCGCCCGGCGGTTAATTGGCGCAAAGTTGCCCATCGCGCCGCAATTTTCACTCTGTTTTATCATTCTCACGCAACAACGTTGCATTAGTGAGGTTGATCACAGGCTTGCAGGACGAGATATATGATGAAACTTGACGCATGGGATAAAAAAATTCTTACGCTCTTGCAGCGTAATAATCGCTTGTCGCAACGGGAGATCGCCGATCGGATCAGCCTGTCTCCTTCGGCAGTCAATCGGCGTATCGCTGCACTGGAGGATGCAGGAGTGATTAAAGGCAGTGTTAGCTTAGTGGACGCCAGTAAAGTGGGAAGACCGATCACCATTATGGTGCAGGTGACCATTGAGAATGAACGTCTCGATCTGCTTGAGGAGGATAAACAGCGTTTCGTAACCTGTCCGCAAGTGCAGCAGGTCTACTATGTCACTGGCGACTTCGATTTTCTGCTCGTGATCAACGTCCGTGATATGGCGGAATACGAAGCGCTAACCCGTGAACTCTTTTTTGCCTCGGGAAATATCAAGTCTTTCCGGACCATCGTGTCGATGCAAAATGCGAAGCAGGAAATGACGGTCATTATCGAGTAAGTCGTGTAAAAGTCGACATGGGGAGCCAAAGAACGCCCCGGAGGTGTATTTATTTCCGAAATCCACCCTTCCCTGTGCGAAATCTACTTGTCTGATGGAAGATGACAGGTAACATAGATATCCCCCCGCTGTAGGGGGAAGAGACTTTTTTATTGGACTACATAGAGAGATTATTATGAGCGTTGTGCCTGTAGCCGACGTACTCCAGGGCCGCGTTGCCGTTGACAGCGAAGTCACGGTCCGCGGATGGGTGCGTACCCGCCGAGATTCTAAAGCTGGCTTTTCATTCCTCGCCGTCTATGACGGTTCCTGCTTTGATCCTGTACAGGCCGTTATTAATAATTCTCTGCCCAATTACAATCAGGAAGTGCTGCGTCTGACCACCGGTTGCTCGGTGATTGTCACCGGTAAAGTCGTGGCTTCCCAGGGCCAGGGTCAAAGCTTTGAGATCCAGGCGACCAGCGTGGAAGTCACCGGCTGGGTGGAAGACCCGGACACCTACCCGATGGCGGCCAAGCGCCACAGCATCGAGTATCTGCGTGAAGTAGCGCACCTGCGTCCGCGCACCAACCTGATTGGCGCGGTAGCTCGCGTGCGTCATACCCTGGCGCAGGCGCTGCACCGATTCTTCGACGAACAGGGCTTCTTCTGGGTTTCCACCCCGCTGATCACCGCTTCCGATACCGAAGGCGCCGGCGAAATGTTCCGCGTGTCGACGCTGGATCTGGAAAACCTGCCGCGTAACGATCAGGGCAAAGTCGACTTCGATAAAGACTTCTTTGGTAAAGAGTCGTTCCTGACCGTATCCGGCCAGCTGAACGGCGAGACATACGCCTGTGCGCTGTCGAAAATCTACACCTTCGGCCCAACCTTCCGCGCCGAAAACTCCAACACCAGCCGCCACCTGGCGGAGTTCTGGATGCTGGAGCCGGAAGTCGCCTTCGCGAGCCTGAACGATGTTGCTGGTCTGGCGGAAGCGATGCTCAAGTACGTCTTTAAGGCGGTACTGGAAGAGCGTGCGGATGACATGCAGTTCTTCGCCGAGCGCGTAGACAAAGACGCTATCGACCGTCTGCAGCGTTTCGTCTCCGCTGATTTTGCTCAGGTGGATTACACCGATGCCGTCACTATCCTGGAAAACTGCGGCAAGCAGTTTGAGAACCCGGTTTACTGGGGCGTGGATCTCTCCTCCGAGCACGAGCGTTATCTGGCTGAAGAACACTTCAAAGCGCCGGTCGTGGTGAAAAACTATCCGAAAGACATTAAGGCCTTCTACATGCGCCTTAACGAAGACGGTAAAACCGTCGCGGCAATGGACGTGCTGGCGCCGGGCATCGGCGAGATCATCGGTGGTTCCCAGCGTGAGGAGCGTCTCGACGTGCTGGACGCGCGTATGGCAGAGATGGGGCTCAACAAAGAAGACTACTGGTGGTATCGCGACCTGCGCCGCTACGGCACCGTACCGCACTCCGGCTTCGGTCTGGGCTTCGAACGTCTGATCGCTTACGTCACCGGCGTGCAGAACGTCCGCGATGTCATTCCGTTCCCGCGTACACCGCGCAACGCGACATTCTAAATTTTTCTGACATAAACCTGAAAGGCCAGCGCAAGCTGGCCTTTTTTATGTCAATTACTGTTAGCAAAATTCAACAAACTTAAACATCAAGGCCTGGAAATAACATTTATGTTACGCACTGTTTCGGTGCACACCGGTGATGCAGATCGCACTTTATGTTCATATCAGAGCAAAACCCCTGATAAATTTGCTCATTTTTTAACCATGCGCCGCACGTCTTGCCAAGACAGAGGCTGAATGAAAAGAAGACGAATTCAACACATAAAATGAACGAATTGCCGCTTATCCAAATTAATCATAAATAATTCATATAGATAGATAAGCAATGGCGTTTTACCTCATCAGGTGGAACGGAATTTTGATTAAGTTCACAAAGTTCCTCAAAATACACATTTAGTTACATGATTTTTCGTTTTGTTACTCATATGAGATATTCGTAGCATTTTCCGGCTAGCGAAACGTTGTCGCGGATGGAAAGATGCCTTCAGACACCAAACTCTCATCAATGGTTCTGTAAGTTTTTATTGACAGAACTTATTGACGGCAGTGGCACGTGTTCATATAAAAAATATTAATGAGGGTAATAAATAATGATGAAGCGCAATATTCTGGCAGTGGTGATCCCTGCCCTGCTGGTAGCCGGTGCAGCCAACGCTGCAGAAATCTATAACAAAAACGGCAACAAACTGGACTTCTATGGGAAAATGGTCGGCGAGCACGTCTGGACCACCAATGGCGACACCAGCAGCGACGATACCACCTATGCCCGTATCGGCCTGAAAGGCGAAACTCAGATCAACGATCAGCTGACCGGTTACGGCCAGTGGGAATACAACATGGATGCGTCCAACGTTGAAGGTTCCCAACCGACGAAAACCCGTCTGGCGTTCGCGGGTCTGAAAGCGGGTGAATACGGTTCATTCGACTACGGCCGTAACTACGGCGCGATCTACGATGTCGAAGCAGCAACCGATATGCTGGTTGAATGGGGCGGCGACGGCTGGAACTACACCGACAACTACATGACCGGCCGTACCAACGGCGTGGCAACCTACCGTAACTCTGACTTCTTTGGTCTGGTTGACGGTCTGAGCTTCGCGCTGCAGTACCAGGGTAAAAACGACCACGACCGTGCGGTTCGCAAGCAGAATGGCGACGGCTTCAGCACCGCAGCCACCTACGCGTTCGACAACGGTATCGCACTGTCTGCAGGCTACTCCGGCTCCAACCGTAGCGTCGATCAGAAAGCTGACGGCAATGGCGACAAAGCCGAAGCCTGGGCAACCTCTGCAAAATATGACGCCAACAACGTCTATGCAGCGGTCATGTACTCTCAGACCTACAACATGACTCCGGAAGAAGATAACCACTTCGCGGGCAAAACCCAGAACTTTGAAGCTGTCGTACAGTATCAGTTCGACTTCGGCCTGCGTCCGTCCATCGGTTACGTGCAGACCAAAGGTAAAGACCTGCAGTCACGTGCTGGCTTCTCCGGCGGCGATGCGGATCTGGTTAAATACATCGAAGTGGGTACCTGGTACTACTTCAACAAGAACATGAACGTCTACGCTGCGTATAAATTCAACCAGCTGGACGACAACGATTACACCAAAGCGGCTGGCGTAGCCACCGACGACCAGGCGGCCGTGGGTATCGTTTACCAGTTCTAATCTGCAGTACACCCCTTCGTGATATGCCTTCAAAGCAGGACTTCGGTCCTGCTTTTCTGTTTTCGTGAGGCAAAGATCGTATCTTTCGAAAACCTTCTCGCTTTTTGTCGCAAACGGTTGGCAATTCGTTATTCTCCCGTTAACCTGATAGCGGATTTCCCTTCAGTAATCACAATGGAACCTCGTCATGTTTGAGAACATTACCGCCGCCCCAGCCGACCCGATTTTAGGTCTGGCCGATCTGTTTCGTGCCGATGACCGCCCTGAAAAAATTAACCTCGGAATTGGTGTTTACAAGGATGAAACCGGTAAAACACCCGTTCTGACCAGCGTCAAGAAAGCAGAGCAGTACCTGCTGGAAAATGAAACGACTAAAAACTATCTGGGCATCGATGGTATTCCTGAATTTGGTCGCTGCACCCAGGAGCTGCTGTTCGGTAAAGGCAATGCGATTATCGCTGATAAACGCGCCCGTACTGCGCAGACCCCAGGCGGTACTGGCGCTCTGCGTGTCGCGGCTGACTTCCTCGCCAAAAACACCGACGTGAAACGCGTGTGGGTGAGCAACCCAAGCTGGCCGAACCACAAGAGCGTGTTTACCTCTGCCGGGCTGGAAGTGCGCGAATATACCTACTACGACGCCGCTAACCATGCGCTGGACTTTGAGGGTCTGCTGGCCAGCCTGACCGAAGCCCAGGCCGGCGACGTGGTGCTGTTCCACGGCTGCTGCCACAATCCGACCGGTATCGATCCGACGCTCGACCAGTGGCAGCAGCTGGCTCAGCTGTCAGTGGAAAAAGGCTGGCTCCCGCTGTTTGATTTCGCCTACCAGGGCTTCGCCCGCGGTCTGGAAGAAGATGCTGAAGGTCTGCGCGCCTTTGCTGCGCTGCACAAAGAGCTGCTGGTCGCCAGCTCCTACTCGAAAAACTTTGGCCTGTACAATGAGCGCGTCGGCGCCTGCACGCTGGTCGCCACCGATCAGGAGGCCGTGGACCGCGCATTCAGTCAGATGAAATCGGTGATCCGCGCCAACTACTCCAACCCGCCTGCGCATGGCGCCTCCGTGGTCGCCACCATTCTGAGCAACGATGCGCTGCGTGCGATCTGGGAGCAGGAGCTGACCGATATGCGCCAGCGCATCCAGCGTATGCGCCTGCTGTTCGTCAACACCCTGCAGGAGAAAGGCGCGAGCCGCGACTTCAGCTTTATCAGCCAGCAGAACGGCATGTTCTCATTCAGCGGCCTGACTAAAGAGCAGGTGCTGCGCCTGCGTGAAGAGTTCGCCATCTATGCGGTTGCTTCCGGACGTATCAACGTGGCCGGGATGACGCCTGACAATATGGCGCCGCTGTGCGAAGCCATCGTCGCAGTACTGTAAGCGACAGCGTGCTCTAAGCGAGATAAAAGAAAAAGGCCGCGAATGCGGCCTTTTTTATGTGTTCGCGTCATGTCTGTTACCAGACCGGCATCTCATCCTGCAGGAACGGGTTGTTACGACGTTCCTCACCCAGCGTCGACAGCGGACCATGGCCGGGAATAAAGGTCACGTCATCGCCCAGCGGCAACAGCTTATCCTTAATGGCCGCAATCAACTGTCCATGGTCGCCGCGTGGAAAATCGCTGCGCCCCACCCCGCCTTTAAAAATCACGTCTCCGGAAATGAGCAATCGGGAAGCGTCATCAAAGAAGACCACGTGACCCGGCGTATGGCCCGGACAGTGCAGTACCTGCAGCGCCACATTCCCTACATTGACCACATCGCCTTCATTGAGCCAGCGATCCGGACGCAGCGGCTGGCAATCCTCCAGGCCGAACATCCGGCTTTGCGCCGGCAATCCTTCCAGCCAGAACTCATCTTCTTTTTCCGGACCAATAACCGGTACGCCATAATGCTGCGCCAGTTCCGCAGCGGCGCCGACGTGATCGAGATGGCCATGCGTCAGCAGGATCTGCATCAGCGTGACGCCCGCCTCCGCCACCACCGCTTTGATACGTTCAGCATCGCCGCCAGGATCGACCAGCGCCGCCAGGCGGGTTTGTTCGCACCAGATGAGAGAACAGTTCTGCGCGAACGCGGTAACCGGAATAATACGATAGTTCATGACGCTCCTTTCGTTACCAGTGCCTTACGGGACCGGTATCAATATGCACAAAGTTACTACGTGGGTAATATCCTACACCACCTGCGCGCATAGATAACGCCGCTTTGCGAATATTGCTTAACGAAATACCTTCAATATGGAAATCCATTGCCTGCCCCTTGGTGTGATAGCTGTGTTTTGCCACACCACGGCTTCGTGCGCGAAGCTCATCATTGGTATCGAGGGAACGATAACCAGAAATAAGCTGGACAGGTTTGTTGGTGCCAAGCAATCCCTGCAACCGATAAAGATGATCGAACAGATTTGGATCGATGGACTTAATTTTATTCGCGCGGTAATCACGGAAAAAATGATTAAGTCTTGCTAATTCATCCTGAATATAGCCTCTGCCATCGAAAAACTCCGCCTTGAGCGATTCACCGGTATGCAGGTTATTCAGCGTCAAAATACGCGGACGGGGGGTCGAGAGGGTGGCAAATGCCGGCGCAGGGAGAATGGCGGCAGCACCCAGCGCAGCACCACCCAACGCCAGCAATCTGCGGCGATTAGCGTCAAATTTGTCCATGATAATCAGGTCTACAGTCAATGAATCGTTATATACTTTTTCCGCATCGCGCGAGGCTAACCGCCAGCTCGCCATCGCTCGCCACAGCCGTGATGCTGTCCGGCAAAGGAGAGCGTTCGCGCTGACCGCGCTACGCATTGAGCGGAATGATATGTATATGCACTTCTGGCGCACGAAAGGCACCTTACCGGGCATTATTGCCAACGTCAAGGCAGCCTCACCCCAGGAAAATCGGGCGCTGCAGAGGAGCAGCGCCCTTTTTTACCCAGTGCTAGGACAACAAAATCCATTGAACTACTTCATTTACCTGATTAATTGTTCAGCTTTCGTCAGAATTTGTGCACTGGATCGCGCGGTGAGATCGTAATTGTAAATATCTGTTCGATATTGTGTACGTCCATCAGCGTCCACAAAAGCCGTTAAGTAATATAAATTCACCGGTATATTTTGCCGAATATTGACATAGCGCGTATCCCCTTGCTTCAGGGCATCGGAAATACGCGTGTCGTTCCAGCCCGCATCCTGCAGCAACATATTGGCCAGCTCCGAGGCCTTATTGACGCGTACGCAGCCGGAGCTGAGCGCGCGAACATCTTTCTGGAACAGATTATGGTTCGGCGTATCGTGCAGATAAATAGCATCTGAACTCGGCATATTAAACTTGTAGCGGCCCAGTGAGTTACGCGCTCCAGGCGCCTGCTGAAAACGGAACGGTAAATTATTCTCGGTGATGGTCGACCAGTCGACCCGATAAGGATCGATGGTCTCTTTACTGTTCCAGCCGCGCATCACGGTGTAGCCATGCTGCTCCAGATAGCCTGGATTGTTACGCACCTTCGGCAGGATATCTTTGCGCGCCAGCGTCGGCGGCACGTTCCACGGTGGATTGACCACCACGTTGTTCAGCGCGCTGCTCATCATTGGCGTTTTGCGGTCCGGACGCCCGACGATCACCCGCGAGGCCAGCACCTGGCTGCCATCCTGGTAATAGACCAGCGAGAAAGCGGGAATATTCACCATAATGCCGGTCGACAGTTTGCCCGGTAGCAGGCGTAAACGCTGAATATTCAAGGCCAGCACCCCCGCACGCTGCGCGGAAGAGACGTTGAGCCAGTCGCGGGTGGACTGGCCAATGACGCCATCCGCACCCAGCCCCTGCATGGCCTGAAAGCGCTTAACCCCCTCCACCAGCTGGCGATCGTACACGCCGCGCGCCGCGGGTTTGCTCTTTTTCTTCGCCGACGGGCTCACCACATCGCCGGGCAGAACGATATTGGCGGTATTGTCCAGCATCCCGGTACGCTGGAGGATCTCGCGCAGGGCACCGATATCATTGCTCCATTCGCCGGGGCGCAGCGAGCCGCTACCGGTCATCTGCGGCCACGGGCGAGAATCAGCCACCAGCGCCAACAACGACTGGTGCATGGCCTCATACTGCGGATGATGCGGCGCCAGGCCAGCGATAAACGCTGGCAGGGAGCCATTGTCCAGCGCCAGCTGCCACTGGTTAATCACCGATAGCGGCGGGGTCGCCATCTTGTACGGCGTCGAGCTATATAGCCAGCGGGTCCCCTGGGTGGGGATGCCGCTGATAAAGTGCAAATAGCCCATCATGGCATCCGACAACACCACATCGCGCGCCATGCCGCTGACGGCGGGATCGGTCAGCAGGCTGACCCAGGTGGTAAACTGCGGCTGAAAACCGGCGATGGCGATCTCCGCCAGCTGCTGCTGGAACGCCTGCACCGCCTCGCGGTTCTCCCACATCGGTTTCATATCTCTGGCGGCGTACAGCGACACCAGCGGATTGATAAAGACAGGTTTGTACCCTGCCGGCAACAGCGCCTCGATCTGGGCGCGACTGTTTGCCGCCGCCTCCATCGACAGCGGCTGCTCACCGGCCAGCTTCGCGACCGCCGGCGATTGCCCATCGCTTTGCGTCAGCGCGACGGAAAGCTCTCCAGGCGTAGCGGAGCTATCACCAGGTACGACTTCAGGCTCTGCGGCCTGGACATTGAACAGCGGAGCAAATGCCAGTGCCAGGCTCAGGCTGAGCGCTGACAATGGACGACCATACCGTTTCTTTAGCAACATCCCTTGCCCCCTGTTGTCACACATTGCCGCCCACAAATTAGTGGGCTTTATCACAGTATATAAAGACGGAAAGGCTTTTGCCTTACCTAATGTAAAGAAGCTTAAAGATTATACCACCCAGGCATACCAGGCTGGATAGCAAAAAGGGCAACTTAACGTTGCCCTTTTCAGCGCTTAGCCGCCAGAATTTAGCCGCAGCCTCAGGAGGCGTCGGCCGTACCCGGCAGTGCTTCCGGTACCGGCGCGGCAAAACCGCGCAGGCCGACAACGTGTACGTGTTCGTGATTATTAAACACTTTACGCACCAGTTTATAGGTCGTGCCTTTTTCCGGGCTGATATTTTCCGGCGCCGCGATAATCAGCTGCATCTCCAGACGTTCGCACAGCTCGAACAACGTGGCGATGGAGCGGGCGTCGAGACGCGCCGCTTCATCGAGGAACAGCAGACGGCAAGGCGAGATATCCTTGCCGCGCAGGCGACGAGACTCATCTTCCCAGCTCTGCACCACCATTACCAGAATCGACATCCCGGTACCGATCGCTTCCCCGGTCGACAGCGCGCCGGACTCCGCGCGCAGCCAGCCGTCAGAGCCGCGGTTAACTTCCACTTCCATCTCCAGATAGTTGCGGTAGTCGAGTAGCTCTTCGCCGATGGTTTGCGGCGTGCGCTGCCCCATGTCGATCTGCGGGTTCAGGCGCTGATACAGCTTGGCCAGCGCTTCCGAGAAGGTCAGGCGATTGCTGTTAAACAGATCCTGATGCTGCTCATGCTGTTCAGACAGGACATCCAGCAGCGTCGAGTGGGTCTCGCGCACGTTAACGTTCAGACGCACGCTGTTAACCTGGCCGAACGAGACGCTCTGCAGACCCTGGTTGAGCATCCGGATACGATTCTGTTCACGCTGAATGGTTTTGCGGATGATATTCGCCACGCTGCGGGAACTGATCGCCAGCTTCTGTTCGCGGTTGGTCAACTCTTCGGTCAGACGACTGAGCTCGATCTCCATCTGCTCGATCGCTTCCACCGGGTCATCGGTACGAATAATATCCTGACGGATACGCTCGCGCAGATGCTGATAGACGGCGACGAAGAACTGGATTTTGCGCTCCGGACGTTTCGGATCTTCCGAAATACGCAGCACGTCGCGCAGATGTTCGTTATCGGCGACCGCCAGACGCAGCGCACCGAGCGCCTTATCCGACATCGAACGCAGTTCGTCGGCAGAGAGATAGGCCAGCTCGCGGCGATGCAGACGACGTTCGACGCCGTTGTCTTTCACCAGACGCATCACCGCGCACCAGCCCGCCTTGGCGCTGACAACCTGCTCACGCATTTCGCAGTAATCGCGTTCCAGCTTGCGCAGTTTACGGGTCAGGTTGTCCATTTCCGCTTCGCAGAAGGTCAACGCTTTTTCCAGCTGATTGCGACGGGAGCGGTTGTTGCTCAGCTGCGTGTGCAGCTCGTCACGACGCTGACGCGCGCGCTCTTCCGCCCCGGCATCGGCGCGCACGCCGATATCCTGCAGCTCTTTATACAGATCGTTGAGCAGCTCTTTTTTGGTGTCATACGAGCTCTTCAGCGAGGCCAGCACCTGGTTGTACTGGTTCAACTGCGCAACGTGGCTACGCATCGCTTCGCGCGCGCGGCTACGCTCAGATTCCGCTTGTTGCAGACGCTGGCGCAGCTTCTCGTTGAGATCGCTGTTGCCACTGAGCATCTCCGCCGAATCGGAGTAGCTGAAGTGGGCCCGGCGCTGCACGACTTCCGCCAGCGCAAAGGCCTGCTGACGCGCATCGCGCTGGGTTTGCTGCGCATAGGCGTAATCTTCTTTCAGCTGCTCAAACTGCTCCGGATCGCTCTGCAATACCGAGACGATCGGCTCCAGCTTCGCCAGCTGATTGCCATGCTGCTGAATAAAGCGCACTGCCTCCTGCGCTTCGTCCAGACGTTCCTGGATCTCGTCCACGCGGTCAGCCAGCGTATCATCCGCCAGCAGGTTCAGGCGCGGCAGCAGGCGGTTGAGCGCCGACACGCCCTCTTTCGCCTGCTCATACTGCACGCGGTTCTGTTGGTTATCGCTCTCATGGGCGTTCAGCGCACGCTCCAGCTCGCCGCGGCGGCTGTTAAGCTTGCGGATCTCTTCTTCCGGATCGTCCTCGAAAGCCACCGCCAGATGGCTGCCAATGAAGCGGCTGAAAGCCTGGTGAAGACGCTGGGTTTTCTGCACGTCGAACGACAGGGTCGCGAAACGCTCGGAGAGACTCTCACGCTCAGCATGCAGTGTTTCGATGCGATTTTCGCGCGCCGCGCGACCAAACAGCGGCAGCGTTGGGAAACGTGAATAACGCCACTGGCGGTCGGCAATCTTCACCACCACCGCTTTTTCCAGCTCGTCAACGCTGAACACGCTGTCGTCGAAGGACTGCGGATCGCCTTCGATCAGATACAGGTCTTCCGGACAATCTTCCAGCCCTTCGAGCTGCTCCGCCACCTGCGACAGATCCGGCACCACGATCGCATGGCGCGATGGGCCATACAGCGCGGAGAAGTACGGCGCATCTTCGAGGCTAACGTCGTCATAAATTTCCGACAACAGGACGCCGCCAAAGCGCTCCGCCAGCGCGTTCAGACGCGGGTCTTCAGAGCCGCCCGGCTGACTGAGTCGCTCGATCTCTTCGTCGATGGCACGCTTGCGGGCGCCGACCTCGTCACGTTCAACGATAGCCTCACGCTCACGCTCCAGCAGCTGCTGCAGGTATTCGGTGACCTCCTGGCCGGACTCAAACTGTTCGCCGCTCTGCTCGCACAGCTGGTTGAGACTGTTCTGCGCCGCCAGCCAGATCGGCGCCCGGCGCATCAGCGTCTGGGTGCGCGACTGCAGTTGCTCCAGCTCCTGACGCAGGGTCATGCGCTGTTCCTGAGCGTTAGAGACGCTGTCGGCCAGCGACGCGATGCGCGCTTCCAGCTCCTGATGCAGCGTTTCCAGATCGTCGATATCGTAGCGTTTGCCCTGGCGTTTGCAGAACTCAGCCAGCTGACGCTCGGCGTCCTGCTGCTCGCGCAGACGCTGTTCCAGCTCGTTGAGACGGCTGCGCAGCCCCTGCGCCTGCTCGGCCTGGTGGCGCTGGTTAACGCCGTCGCGCAGCAATTCGCGCGCCACGTCCCAGGCTTCATTACGCGCCAGCGGGCCGTTAATCGCCGCCACCAGTTGGTACGCCTGTTCGAACTGGCTGTGCGCGGTTTGCGCCACGCTCATTTTCTGTTCCAGCGACAGCATTTTCTCCGTCGCTTCCTGCTCTTTCGCCTGGAAGGTTTCCAGCCACTCGTCGGCGCTCTCAGGCGTCAGATCCGGCAGATGGCACAGCGCCTTCGCGCGCTCCAGCGCCTGCAGCGCCTGGTTATACTGAATGGCGCGGGTCTGCTGGACGTCGAGCGCCTGCTGATAGTCGGCGAGCTGGTTTTTCAGCTCATCCACTTCCAGTTCGGCGGCTTCGGCGCGGGCTTCGTTCTCTTCCTGCTGGTCGGCGGCTTCCGCCACCACTTCATTCTGCTCTTCCAGACGGATCTGCAGCTCGTCGAGATCCGCTTCGTAGCGCTCAATTTTTTCCTGCTGACGCAGGGCGGTCTGCACCAGGTTCAGGTGATCGCTGGCGGCCTGGTAATCGGCTTCCAGATCGCCCTCCGCGCCGTTGTGCTCCTGCAGCTCGCGCGCCATCTCGACGTGCTTATACTGCTCGGCCGCCAACTGCGAACGCGAGGTAAAGAGATCGCGACGATACTCCAGCGCCTTATCCAGGTGAATGCGCCGCTCGTTGGCGTGACGCATATAGTCCGCCGCCACGTAGTTGGTGGCTTCGCTGATCAGGTGTTTAAACAGATCGCGGTCAGACTGGGTTACGCGAATGGCTTCCAGCGTCATGCGGTTTTCCCGCAGCGCCGCTTCCATATCCTGGAACGCTTTACGCACGCCGCTGTTTTCCGGCAGCAGGTAGTCGCGCAGCGAGCGGGTAATGGTGCTGGAGATCCCGCCGTACAGCGAGGCCTCAATCAGGCGGTAGTATTTGCTACGATCGGAGGCGGAACGCAGACGACGCGCCACCACGCCCAGATCGAACATTAGCGAGTGATATTCGGTGATCGAGTTGAACTGTTTAAACTGGACGCCTTCCATCGCCTCGAGTTTGTCTTTCAGCTCATTGAGACTGACCACGCGCGCCTGACGATCGTTCAGCGTTTCGGTCAACAGCTGGGTCGGCAGGATAGAGGTCGGCAGCCCCTGAATGGCGAACGGCTTAATATCGACTTTACGATCGCGTCCGGCGACCTGCTGCAGGCGCACGCCGACCACCACGCGCTGGTGGCGGGAGTTGATCACATCGAGTACCGAGTAACACACCCCGGCGCGCAGCTTACCATGCAGGCCTTTATCGCGTGAGCCGCTGGTGGCCCCCGCTTCAGTGGTGTTACGGAAGTGCAGCAGGGTTAAATCCGGGATCAGCGCCGTGACGAAAGCCGCCATGGTCGTGGACTTACCCGCGCCGTTCCCCCCGGAGAGGGTGGTCACCAGTTCATCAAGATCAAAGGTCCGGGCAAAGAAACCGTTCCAGTTCACCAGCGTTAGCGAGCGAAACTTACCGCGTTCAATCATTACTCTTCCTCCCCGCTATCCGGCTGGTTTTCTTCATTCTCATCATTGAGCTGCAGGTGATTTTCCAGAGCCATCGCTTCCCCGTCGCGGATCAGGCGGCGCTGCGCCTCGCGCGGGTCGTCGCCGGCGCGCACATCGGCGCCAAAGCGGAATACCGATTCGGTAATGCGAAACTTGCTGCTGTCATGGCCCATAAACCACACCATCCCCAGGCGGCGCAGGCGGTTAAGCGACGCGCGCATTTTTTCCTGCAGCTTCTGGCGGTCCAGATCCGAACCGGTGGAACGATTGTTCACCAGCTTCAGCAGCCTGGCTTCATCCGCCAGGGTCAGCAGTTCGTCATAGAGCTCCTGCTGGGTGAAAATCCCTTCGTTTGCCAGGCGCTCCGGGCTGAGATAGAGATAGCAAAGAATTTTGCCCACCATCATATCCAGCTCCGACAGCACCGAGCGCGAAATCAGCGTGGTGGAGCGCGGGCGCAGATAGAAGAACCCTTCCGGTGCGCGGATCAACTCGACGTTATAGCGAGCGTAAAATTCTTCCAGGTAATCCTGGAAATCCATCAAAAATGCGTGATTATCCAGCTCGTCGAGACCGATATGACGGCCCGCGCGCAGGGCGCTGTCCAGCGCCGGAAATAACGGATTGGCCAACGCCTGCGCCAGCTTAACCGGCATCACTTGTTCAATATTTGTCAATGACATGCGCCTGTACCTTGGCTCCGTAATCATTAATCGGCTGCCATTTTGCCGGCAGTCCGGTGAAATCTGCCTGGGCGACGCCCAGCTGTACCGCCTGATCCACGACGATCCGCGCCACGTCGAAGTGACGCCCGCGCGGATACTGCGCCAGGAACTCCCGCGCCACCAGGCCGAGGTCCAGCGGTATTCCCTTCTCTTTATAGACCGCCAGCTGCGCTTCGATCAGCGCCGCCAGTTGCTCGCGAATTTCGTTAAACTCTTCAAATTCGAGATCCGCCGGCAGTTCGCCGGTGACCTCTTCATCGCGCAGCGCCATCTCTTCATCGCGCATATCCAGCAGACGGTCGGCGTTGGCGTAAGTCAGCGCCCACGGTTCATCAAAATAGGTCTGTACCGACTGGCGCAGACGCTGGGCGAAGACGCGGTTCTTATCCATATCGATAGCGGTACGGATAAACTTGTGCACATGGCGGTCGTAGCCGATCCACAGGTCAATCGCCTGCTGACCCCAGCTGACGATGCGGTCGAGTTTGCTTTGCAGGTCGAATACCAGCCGGTCGACAAAATGCAAATCGTCGCGCGCCATGGTCGAATCCTGAATGCGCAGCAGATTCGCCTGCAGTTTATCCCCCGCCGCATCCAGCGTATCCTGCAGTTCGCGCAGGGTGCCGGAAGTTTCCGACAGCAACAGTTCACAGCTGGAAATCGCCGCGCGCCAGTCTTTATTTAACAACTGTGCGATATCGTCTTTCACCAGCTGCTGCTGCTCATCCATAATGCGCTGCGTCAGGTCGATGCTGTCGAAAATTTCCGCCACGGAATATTTCAGCGGAGCGAAAACATTGCGATGCCAGTGGAACTCATCCCCGCCCTCTTCTGCCGCATCCGCCGCACGCTTCAGCTCGCTGGCGACGATCGACAGCTGCATCGAGAGACGCAGCGTCGAGAATTCACGCTGACGGATATAGTAATCGGTGATCCCGATCCCCAACGGCGTCAGGCGATAGATCGCATTGCCTTCGGTAATTTCGCTGGTAAAGCGGTTCAGCAGACGCTGGCGCACCAAATCGTTGATCGCATTATTGGCGCGCTGGCTGATGGTTTCGCTGGTCTGCTCAAACGCATCACTGACGTGGCGGAACGCATCCACCAGTTCTCCCTCGCTCATTTCCCCTTCCAGCCGTTCGCCGTTCAGCGTGGCGACCGCCAGCAGAAAAGAGAGTCTGTCGACCGGCAGCGAGATAGAAAAATCATTTTTCCTGGCCCAGGCAACCAGTTCGGGGACTGTCTGGGAAAATTCACTCATACTTTATCCTTGCATCTGCGGCTATGAGCCTGGCTCTTAAGCGCGGTGACATGAATATAACGGCCCAGGCTGAGATACGGCTCCTGACGACAGTAGCGCGTTTCCAGCTCCAGCAGCGCCGCATAGCTGTCATGCTGTTGGCGTTTTTCACGCAGATAATCATGAAACACCCGCACGCCGGTTTTGCTGACAATCTGCCAGCCAATCTCTTCCAGCCAGTGATAAACCTGCTGCGGCTCACGCGGATAATCCGGCGACAGCGTGCGTTTTTTCTTTTTTGGCATGCCCAATTGTACGTAATCGAAATTTCCGGCCACCATATTGTGCATCAGCAAGCCGTTAGCATTGTAGAACATCAACGACAGCCCACCGCCAGGACGCAGCGTCGACCACAGCGTACGCAGCACCTCCTGGGGCTCCGCCACCCACTCCAGCACCGCATGAAACAGTACCAGATCAACCGGGCTTTCCAAATGCTGCGCAATATCCTGAGCCGCGCATTGTACAAAATGCATGTTGTCGATCACACCTTTATCGACGGCCGCCTGGCGGGCGCGCGCCACCATTTCAGCGGAGAGATCGCACAGCGTCACGTGATGGCCCAGTAGCGCCACTTTAATGGCCGTTTGCCCTTCGCCGCCGCCGGCATCCAGCACTCTCAGCGGTCCCGGCCCCAGCTGCGCCAGCAGCGGTTCCAGATCCTGCCAGAGGATCGCCTGGCGCAGCTGACCTTTTGTGGTGCCGTAAATATTGCGCGAAAACTTTTCAGCAATGTCATCGAAATTGCGATCCTGCACGGGCGACTCCACAAGCCAACACAAAACCGCTATTTTGTCATACCCACGCCGAGAATGAAGCGATCTGTTATAAGATCCGAACATAACTTTGGTTATATGGTTAAAAAAGGAACCATCTGGCATGCTTTTCACGCTAAAAAAGATCGTCGGCGGTCTGCTGTTGCCGCTTCCCGCCCTGCTGTTGCTGATCGGGATCGGGATCGCGCTGTTATGGTTCAGCCGCTTTCAACGTACCGGCAAGCTATGCGTGAGCCTCGGCTGGCTGCTGCTGGCGCTGCTGAGCCTGCAACCGGTGGCCGACAGCCTGTTGAAACCGATTGAAGATAGCTACCCCACCTGGCGCGGCGAGCAGCCGGTGAGCTACGTGGTGGTGTTGGGCGGCGGCTATACCTGGAATCCGGAGTGGGCGCCAAGCTCTAATCTTATCAATAACAGCCTGCCGCGCCTGACGGAGGGCATTCGCCTGTGGCAGGCGAATCCCGGGTCGAAAATGATCTTTACCGGCGCGGCGGCAAAAACCAACCCCGTCAGCACGGCGGAGGCCGGGGCGAGAGTCGCGGAGAGCCTCGGCGTACCACGCAGCGATATCATCGTGCTCGATCGGCCGAAAGATACAGAAGAGGAAGCGCAGGCGGTGAAGGGCGCCATCGGCGATGCGCCCTTCCTGCTGGTCACTTCGGCGTCCCACCTGCCACGGGCGATGATTTTCTTTCGTCATGCCGGTCTGGATCCCCTGCCCGCGCCGGCAAATCAGTTAGCGGTGACCTCGCCGCTTAATCCGTGGGAACGAGCCATCCCCTCCCCGGTATGGCTGATGCACAGCGACCGGGTCGGCTATGAAACCCTCGGTCGTGTCTGGCAATGGCTGAAAGGTGGCTCAGGCGAGCCAGGGCAGGAGTGATTTTGTCGCGAGGTCGAAACGGGCGCGGTCAAAGCGCCCGGTATTGACCAGATTATCCACCTCATCCCACAGCAGATAGAGCCAGCGCCGCCAGACAAAGGCCTCGGAAACTGGTGCCTGCTGCAGGTAGCGCCACAGCAACTGTTCCGCCTGGCCGCCTTCTGCAAGGCGGAACAGTTCATACTCGCGTGGCGCCCACAGCATCATCCCCGGGCCCACCATCGCCAGCAGCTGATCGCTGCGTGGGTCTTTCAGCATACTGCGCAAGGTGAAATTACCGTGTACCAGCACGGCATTGTCATTGAAATCGCGAAACAGCTCCGGAAGGCACTCGCGGGAGCGGAACAAAATACGCTTATCCTGCATCGTCAGGCCGGTATCCTGATACAGGTTCAGGGTGCTCCACAGCATCTCTACCCGCTGGCGGTACCAGTTCGACCACAGATTGTCCTGGGTATTGTCGACCATTCCTACGCAGCCGCCGCTGTCCTGACGATGCCAGGCGAGCAGCGCCTCGACGATTTGCTCCTGCAGTTGCTCCCAGCGCGCTGGTGTGCGCGTGGGGGCCTCCACCGGAACGCCGCGCAAGCGCTCAAGCAGCAGCACATCCGGCCCGGGATGCTCTTCATGCGTCATCACGCCGTAAACCACTGGCATGCGCACTGTACCACTGCGCGCGAGGGTGGAGATCTTCCATGCCAGTTGCCGCGCCACACCGGGCGTGGTGAAACTGCGCGCCAGCAGCGGCATCGGGTTTCCCTGCGCATCGTACAGGGACCACAGCGCCGTAGCGGGTTTTTCACTGACACACTCCACCCGGCTCAGCTTTTCGCCAAGCAGGTGACTGAGTTCGGTTCGCAACTGTTCCATTGTCGATTACCCCTATGAACACTACTGGTTTCATAATGAGCGCCCGCACCTGGGTTGTCATCGAATAAGATCAAAAAGGGACAAAAAAAGCGAAAAACCGGCGGGGATATCCCCCCCTGCAAGGAGGGGACAGGGGATTAACGCAGTTCAGCGCGGACGCGCTCCAGATCTTCCGGGGTATCCACACCGGTGCCGGGCACTTCTGCCGCCACGGCAACATGGATTTTCTCGCCATACCACAGCACCCGCAGCTGCTCGAGCATTTCAATCTGCTCCAGCGGGCTCGGCGCCCAGCTAACATAGCGGCGAATAAAGCCAGCGCGGTAGCCATAAATGCCGATGTGACGCAGCAGGGAATCACCGATGGTCTCGCGGGAGTGAGCAAAGCGATCGCGATCCCAGGGTATGGTGGCACGGGAGAAATAAAGCGCATAACCTTGCGCATCCATCACCACTTTCACCGCATTTGGATTAAACGCCTCTTCCGCATCGTGGATCGGTACCGCCAGCGTCGCCATTCCACTGCTGCTGGACGCCAGATTCTCCGCCACCTGGCGGACGATCGCCGGGGGGATCATCGGCTCATCGCCCTGAATATTGACGATAATAGTGTCATCGCTGAACGCGCACTTCTCCACCACTTCCGCCAGCCGTTCGGTGCCGGACTGGTGATCGGCGCGGGTCATGCACACTTCACCACCCGCCGCTTCAACGGCGCTGGCTACGTCCGGATGATCGGTGGCGACAATAATGCGATCCGCGCCGGATTCGCGCGCGCGCTCCAGCACGTGGACAATCATCGGTTTGCCGTTAATGTCCTGCAGTGGTTTTCCCGGCAGGCGCGTAGAGGCGAAACGCGCAGGAATAATAACCACGAAACTCATGAGTGACTCTCTTCAACCGTCAGCGCTCGGGCCTCTGTCTCCAGCAGCACAGGAATACCATCGCGCAGCGGAAACGCCAGACTATCAAGTTTGCAAATAAGTTCTTGCTTATCCTGACTGTAATACAGCTTACCGTTACAGACCGGGCAGGCGATGATTTCAAGTAAACGGTGATCCATGTTTCCTCCTGATGGACCGGATAGATTTCACAGCAGCATATCACAGGAAGGTCGGCGCCGGGATCAATCGGCGTTGATTTCCCACCCCTGCTCCTGGCCGACAAACAGCCCTTCCGGCAAGCGTCGGCACAGGATCCGCTCCGCCGATTGCCATCGCGCGAAGTCGTTAATCGCCCGACGCAGCCCCTGCTCAAGGCCACGGGTGATCTTCACACCCTCCTCCAGCCACAGGGAGAAGATCTCCAGCTCCTGGCTTTTGCGATGTATTTTACTGTCCATCCGCCCAACCAGTTTTCCCTGGTGCAGCAGGGGCAGTACGAAGTAGCCATACTGCCGCTTCGGCGCTGGGGTATAGCACTCCAGGCGATAGCTGAAGTTGAAGAGTTGCTCCGCGCGTTTCCGATCCCAGACCACCGGGTCAAAAGGAGAGAGCACGGCGCTATGGCTGGCGATCAGCTTACCGCCAGGCGCTGACTCAAGCTGCGCCAGCGCGTCGCGATGCAACCACATCTCGCCGAGTGCTTCCACGTTAACCGGCACCACCAGGCCCTCTTCCTGCCAGGCAGCCAGCAGACCCGGTAGCGACGGCTGGCGCAAGCGATAGTAATCGGCCAGCCACTGGGGACGAAAGATACCGAGGCTGCGGGCGCTGTTGCGCAGCATGATGGCCTCTGCGTCTTCGCGGGACAGCGCGTCGCGTTCGTCATCCCAGTCCGGCATCACCCGCTGGGTTAAATCATACACGCGGTGAAAATTGCGTCGTTCCACCACCATCACTTCGCCGGCGGTAAACAGCCCTTCCAGATGGCGCTTATGCGGTTTCCACTCCCACCAGCCGCTGGCGCCTTTGCGCGGGTGGATAAAATCCGCCGAGCGAACCGGGCCGTTTTGCCCGATATGCGCCAGCAGCTCTGCAATACTCCCGGCATGCTCCTCCATCCACGCGCGATGGTATTTCCAGCCCATATTGTCGGGATTCAACATGCGATGGCGCACCAGGGCGAAATCGCTGCGCGGTAGAAAGCAGGCTTCATGCGCCCAGTATTCCATTAGCTCGCCGCTGCGCAACGACTCATCCAGCCAGTGCTGCGGATAGCTGCCGAGGCGGCTGAACAGCACCAGATAGGGGCTGCGGGCCACCACGTTGATGGTATCGATTTGCAGCAGCGACATCTGCTGGATGGTGGAAAGAATGTCTTTCGGGCGAGCGCGACGTCGGGGCTTCTTTAACAACCCCTGCGCCGCGAGATGGAGGTGGCGCGCCTCGTTAAGCGATAATTGCAATACCGACATGCAGGTTCTCCGTCAGGAATTCCAGCACAGCGGCGAGCAAAGCCGGCGCGTCAGTTAACGTTGCGCCAACGTCGCTAAGTCCGCAAGCAACCGCTGTGCGCGTTCATCGGCCATTATGGCGTCGACCGGTAAATACCACCAGTTTGCGGCGGCGAAATCGCGACATTTCACCGCGTCTTTCTCGGTCATTAGCAGCGTCTGCCCGGTGGTTACCAGGGCGGCGACATCGGCCTGGCTCAGCGCCTGATGGTCTGCCAGCGCCACGGTTTTGACCGGCTGGACGCCACAGCTTTCAAGGGTGGCGAAAAAGCGCGGCGGATGGCCGATGCCGGCCATCGCCACTACGTTCGTGAAAGTCGAGACATCGCGACGTTCGCCGGTAAGCAGGTTAACCGCCATCCCTGGACGCAGTTGCATCGGGATCTCCCCCGGACGCGCCACGCCGCCGTTAACGATAACCGCATCAACGCTTTGCAAGCGCGACGCCCGCTCGCGCATCGGCCCGGCAGGCAGCCACCAGCCGTTGCCAAAGCGGCGCACGCCGTCGATAACGACAATTTCTCTGTCCCGCGCCAGCTTATAGTGCTGCAACCCGTCGTCGGTCACGATAATCTGCAGATCGTGCGCGCTGAGCAGCGCTTTCACCGCGTCGCTGCGCAGCGGAGAAACCGCCACCGGCGCGCCGGTACGCTGATGAATTAACACCGGCTCATCACCCGCCTGCGCCGTACTGGTCCGGTCAGTTAATACCAGTGGGTAGCGGTCGGCTTTACCGCCGTAGCCGCGAGAGACCACCCCCACGCGAATACCGCGCTGCTGCAGCTGCTCCACCAGCCAGATCACCACCGGCGTTTTACCATTGCCGCCGGCGGTCAGGTTACCGACCACCACCACCGGCACCGGCGCGCGCCAGGCTTTTTGCCACCCCAGCTGATAGCTGAGGCGAATCACCGCGCTCACCAGGCCATACAGCCAGGAGAGCGGCAGCAGCAGGCGCCACAGCGGCGATTCCCCGGACCAAATGCGCGCGATCATTCGCCGAATTGCATCTTATGCAGCTGGGCGTACACGCCCTTATGCTCCAGCAGATCGTGGTGCGTTCCGCGTTCCACGATCCGCCCATCTTCAACCACCACAATTTCATCAGCCTGCTCAATGGTCGACAGACGGTGGGCGATAACCAGCGAGGTGCGGTTTTTCTGCAGCTCATCCAGCGCTGCCTGAATGGCTCGCTCGGACTCGGTATCCAGCGCCGAGGTGGCTTCATCAAGGATCAGGATCGGGCTGTTACGCAGCAGCGCACGGGCGATAGCAATACGCTGGCGCTGGCCACCGGACAGCATCACGCCATTTTCGCCGATGATCGTATCCAGACCATTGTCCATCTTGTTGATGAAATCCATGGCGTAGGCCATCCGCGCGGCCTCTTCAATCTGCTCGCGGCTGTACTCTTCGGTACGGGCATAGGCGATGTTGTTGGCGACAGTATCGTTGAACAGATGCACGTTCTGTGAAACGAGTGCCACCTGGTCGCGCAGCGAGCTCAGCTTGTACTCGCGCAGGTCGTGACCATCCAGCAGGATCTGCCCGTCGTCAACATCGTAGAAGCGGGTGATCAGGCTGGCAATGGTCGATTTACCCGACCCTGAGCGCCCCACCAGCGCGACGGTTTTCCCTTCCGGGATATCGAGATTGATATTGCGCAGCGCGGCCACTTCGCGCCCCGGATAGGTGAACGTGACGTTCTCAAACTTGAGATTGCCTTTGGCCCGCTCAATGACCCGCGTACCTTCGTCTTTTTCCTGCTCGGAATCGAGGATCGCAAACAGCGTCTGGCACGCCGCCATCCCACGCTGGAACTGGGCATTGACGTTGGTCAGCGACTTCAGCGGGCGCATCAGCGCAATCATTGAGGAGAAGACCACGGTAATGGTCCCGGCGGTCAGGGTGTCCATTACGCTCGGGAAGCTGGCGGCATACAGGACAAAGGCCAGCGCCAGCGACGCGATAAGCTGAATGATCGGGTCGGAGATAGACGAGGCAGAAACCATCTTCATCCCCTGCAGACGCATTTTATTGCTGACCTTATCAAAACGTTTGGTTTCCACCTCCTGGCCACCAAACATCAGCACCTCTTTGTGCCCTTTCAGCATCTGCTCAGCGCTGGTGGTGACCTGCCCCATCGTGTTCTGCATATTCTTACTGATATTACGAAAACGCTTGGAGACCACGCGGATTGCTACCGACACGATCGGCGCCAGTACGATCAGGATCAGCGACAGCTGCCAGCTGTAATAGAACATCATCACGAACAGGCCGATAATCGATGCCCCTTCGCGGACCACGGTGATCAGCGCGCTGGAGGAAGATGAGGCGACCTGCTCAGAATCATAGGTAATGCGTGACAGCAGCGTCCCGGTAGACTGCTTGTCAAAGAAGGCCACCGGCATGCCCATCATGTGGCCGAACAGGCGACGACGCATGGTCATCACGACTTTGCCGGAAACCCAGGAGATACAATAGCTCGAGATGTAGCTGGTGATCCCACGCAGCACCATCAGCCCGATAACCACCAGCGGCATCCATAGCAGCACTGAGCGATCCGTTTTACCAAAACCATCATCCAATAACGGTTTAAGAAGCGATAACATGAAGGTGTCACTGCCCGCGTTAAGCACTAACGCCACCGCCGCGACGATTAGCCCGGCTTTAAACGGTGCAATAATCGGCCAAAGTCGGCGGAAGGTCTGCCACGTGGAGAGATCTTTATCGTTCTGCATTCAATAAACCAGCTTGTGTTGAAATAGCCGCATATTCTACCCGTTATCGGCGGGCGCGCCAAACCACTGATGATACCAACGTGGTAAAACTTGATCCCGTAAGCTATGGATTTGCCACCCTTCTGCGGAAAAAACCACCGTTATCTGTCCCTGCTGCGGCGTGGCGAACCAGCGATACCCCCGCTGGCGATAGCGCTGAACCACCTTGTACGAGGGCATCCGCCACGCATTGTAGCGCGAAGCGGATGCCAGCGCGGCCTCACCCTCTACCCGGTGGACCAGCAATTCGCTGGAGGAGGTGTTGCTACCGTGGTGGGGAACCTGGATAAGTGTAGACGTCAGATGCTGCCAGTAACGGCTGATCATCGCCTGCTCTGCCTGACGTTCTATATCGCCGGTGAGCAGGATGCTGGAGCGACCATCATCGATGCGCACCACGCAGGAGTGATTATTACCCTTTGCCGTGCTGCCCGGCAGCGGCCACAGGGCCTGGAAGTTGAGTCCCTGCCATTGCCAGCGCTCGCCGCGATGACACGGCAGATGACGCGCCCAGCCTAAAGGGCTGCGCACCCACGCCTGCGGCCATGCCTGTAGCACTGAATTAAGGCCGCCGCGATGATCCAGATGCTCGTGGCTTAGCACAATGCCCTGCAGCTGCAGATGATGCCAGCGCAGCCACGGGATAATCACCTGCTGACCGCTGTCGCCCTGCGGCCATGCTGGCCCGGTATCATAGAGGAGCGCCTTGCCGTGACGTTCGATAACCATCGCCAGCCCCTGCCCGACATCCAGCATCGTCACCCGCCATTCGTCCGCGGGAAACGGCCTCCAGAAGGGCCGCATCAGCAGGAACAGCACGCTCAGACACAGGGCCGGGAAATGCCGCCAGCTCTGAAAGCGCCAGCCCATAACCAGCAGCCACGGCAGGCTACTGATCCAGAGCCAGCGGGCGTCCAGCGGCAGCCAGCCGTCCGGTAAACGCCGTAATGCCCAGAACAGCAGCGCCAGCACGCGATCGGCCGCCAGCCAGAGCAGCGACTCCACCATCCCCGGTCCTGTGAGATGCAGCAGCATCGCGCCGAGAATAAGCGGCACCGCCAGCAGGGTCACTAAGGGTACCGCCAGCAAATTGGCGGCCATGGACGTCAGGCTGACGCCATGGAAGAGCAGGAGCTGGAGCGGCATCAGCAACAGCGTCACGCCAGCCTGCAAATGAACGAGGGCGAACAGTGCCTTCCATGGCCAGCGCCAGCGACCGGCAGGCAGCGGTACCCACTGAAACCAGAAGATCAGCCCCGCCACGGCGAAAGCGGATAGCCACAGGCTTTGCGACAGCACCGCCAGCGGGTCGGTAACGAGTATCGCCCCCAGACAGCAGAGCCACACCTGCCACGCCGTCCAGCGTTGGCCCGACAAGCGTAAGGCGCAGCACACGCCCAACCCTACGCAGGTGCGCAGCGCCGGCGGCTGCATGCCGGTCAGCCAGGCATAGCAGACGGCGCCGGCCAGCCCGGCCAGCAGCGGCAACCGCCAGCCGATCCAGCGGCCCGGGAGAATATACTGCACGCCGCGCAGCAGGAGCACGATAAGGGAAGCCGCGAGGGCGATATGGAGACCAGAGATGGCCATCAGATGGGAGGTACCCGTGTTCTGCATCAGGACCTTAATCGCCGTCGGCAGGGTCAGTCGCTCCCCCATCCCTAATCCCAGCATCACCGCACGCCAGGGATAAGGCTCCAGACGCCGGGTCAACGACGCCAGGTAGCGGGCGCGCAGGCTGCAGCGGGGATCCAGCGCGGAAGCTGCAACAATCCCCCCGCTCAGCGGCCGGTGCTGCGCCAGCGCATAACGCTGGCTGTCGAAGCCCCCGTCGTTGAGCTGCCCGTGCACCGGGCGCAGGCGCAGCGTCATCAACCAGTGCTGCCCCGCACAGGCGGGTGCAGGTGTAAGTTCCCCGTACAGCGTCACGCCCACCGGGGGAAACAGGTAGTGGCCCGCCAGGAGCACAATCTGACCACGGTGCAGGGCCTGGCCATCCGTCTCGCTGAGGATCACCTCCGCCTGCCGGATGGCGCCGGTAAGGTGCCGGGTCGGCCACAGCGCCTGATGCGCGCTCAATACTCCCCAGATCATCAGCAGAAGCGTCATCGCCACACAAGCCATGGCCGTTCCGCGCAGGCGGGTCAGCAACAGCGCCGCAAGGCACGCGCTCGCCAGAACGTGCGGGCCCGGCAAGACGGGTAGCCAGAGTAGCGGCAGCATCGCGATGCTGCCGCATCCGGCAAGCCATGGTAGACGCATAAACACCTCCCTGTGAGCAGGCAGTGTTACGCAAAGCGACGGTGGCGTCCCGCCGCCGAATTCAGGCGTGCGTAGCGCCTTCCAGACAATCGTATCTGTTGCAGTCAGGCACGGTTTTTTTGCGAAGCTGGAGGTAAATCGCGGACACAAAAAAAGCACCCGCAGGTGCTTTTTTTATCATCAGGCAGGTTGCACGTCGTGCAACTTACTCTTCATAAATATTGGCGCGGTCACGTAATTCTTTCCCGGGCTTAAAGTGCGGAACGTACTTACCTTCCAGTTCGACTTTATCACCAGTTTTCGGGTTACGTCCGGTGCGAGGTGCTCGATAGTGCAGAGAGAAGCTGCCGAAACCGCGGATTTCAATGCGCTCACCTTGAGCAAGCGTTGAGGCCATATGTTCCAGCATTTCTTTAACAGCATCTTCCACCGCTTTCGCCGGAATGTGAGATTGCTGGCTGGCAAGTCTTTCAATCAATTCTGACTTGGTCATTATTCCTCCGGTTTCCTTCAAGGCAAAAATTAGCTAACAGCTTAAACAAGGGCGGCCGTAGCCGCCCTTTGTGCTTGATTACAGGACGAATCCTGCAATCTGTCAAGTAAACTCGTCACTATTCAGGTTGTTATTACCTGAATGACAAAGATTACTCGCCTTTCGCTGCTTTGAACGCTTCAGCCATAGCGTTGTTGGAGAAGTTCGCGTCTTCCTGCTTGTTCACGGTAGCGATAGCGTCTTTTTCTTCCGCTTCGTCTTTCGCACGTACAGACAGGCTCACTACGCGGTTCTTACGATCCACGCCGGTGAATTTCGCTTCAACTTCGTCGCCAACGCTCAGAACCAGAGTTGCGTCTTCAACGCGGTCACGGGATGCTTCAGAAGCACGCAGGTAACCTTCTACGCCGTCAGCCAGTTCTACGGTTGCGCCTTTAGCGTCAACTGCAGTGACTTTACCAACAACGATAGCGCCTTTCTTGTTCAGAGCAACGTAGTTGTTGAACGGATCTTCCGCGAGCTGTTTAACGCCCAGGGAGATACGCTCACGCTCTGCGTCAACCTGCAGAACAACTGCTGCGATTTCGTCGCCTTTTTTGTATTCACGAACTGCTTCTTCGCCTGCAACGTTCCAGGAGATGTCAGACAGGTGAACCAGGCCGTCGATGCCGCCGTCCAGGCCGATGAAGATACCGAAGTCAGTGATAGACTTGATTTTACCTTCAACACGGTCGCCCTTGTTGTGGGTTTCCGCGAACTGCTGCCATGGGTTAGATTTGCACTGCTTCAGACCCAGGGAGATACGACGACGCTCTTCGTCGATATCCAGAACCATCACTTCCACAACGTCGCCAACGTTAACAACTTTGGACGGGTGGATGTTTTTGTTGGTCCAATCCATTTCGGAAACGTGAACCAGGCCTTCAACGCCTTCTTCGATTTCAACGAAGCAGCCGTAGTCGGTCAGGTTGGTCACGCGACCGGTCAGTTTGGTACCTTCCGGATAACGTTTAGCGATAGCTACCCACGGATCTTCGCCCAGCTGTTTCAGGCCCAGGGATACACGGGTACGCTCGCGGTCGAACTTCAGCACTTTAACAGTGATTTCGTCGCCAACGTTTACGATTTCGCTCGGATGCTTAACGCGTTTCCAGGCCATATCGGTGATGTGCAGCAGGCCGTCAACGCCGCCCAGATCAACGAATGCACCGTAGTCAGTGAGGTTCTTAACGATACCTTTGACTTCCATGCCTTCCTGCAGGTTTTCCAGCAGCTGATCGCGCTCTGCGCTGTTTTCGGATTCGATAACGGCACGACGAGAAACAACAACGTTGTTACGCTTCTGGTCCAGCTTGATGACTTTGAACTCAAGCTCTTTGCCTTCCAGGTGCAGCGTGTCGCGCACCGGACGAACGTCTACCAGGGAACCCGGCAGGAACGCACGAATACCGTTCAGCTCAACAGTGAAGCCACCTTTAACTTTGCCGTTGATAACACCGGTAACAGTTTCAGCGTCTTCGTAAGCTTTTTCCAGCGTGATCCAAGCTTCGTGACGTTTAGCTTTCTCACGGGACAGCAGAGTTTCACCGAAGCCGTCTTCTACTGCATCCAGAGCAACGTCAACTTCGTCACCAACCTGGATTTCCAGCTCGCCCTGGGCGTTTTTGAACTGCTCAGCCGGGATGGCGGACTCAGATTTCAGACCGGCGTCAACCAGTACTACGTCTTTGTCGATAGCAACAACAACACCACGAACGATGGAACCCGGGCGGGTTTCGATTTCTTTTAAGGATTCTTCAAACAGTTGAGCAAAAGATTCAGTCATGTTTAATCTTCAGGTTAATATTAACGTCCACCTGGCTCCGTGCCGGATGGGGTTGTTTCACATACCCGCTGACCATCCATTGCCGCGGGGTACTGCTATAATTCGGAGGCTTCGGCGCGCTACCGGTTAAGGCTCACGCAACGGCCAATTTTTCGCGCGCATATTGTAGCGCTTTTTCAATCACTTGCTCAATGTTTAGTTCTGTTGAATCGAGAACTAATGCATCGGCAGCCGGGACAAGCGGCGCCACGGCGCGATTTCGGTCGCGATCGTCACGCTCTTTTATCTCGGACAAAAGACGTTCAAAGTTAACATCAAAGCCCTTTTCCTGCAACTGCCGCATGCGGCGATGCGCCCGCTCATCGGCCGAGGCATCGAGGAAAATTTTCACCGGCGCGTCCGGGAAAACCACCGTGCCCATATCGCGCCCGTCGGCGATGAGCCCCGGCAGTTCACGGAAAGCACGCTGGCGGCGCAGCAGCGCTTCGCGAACGCGGGGGAAAGCGGCCACTTTCGAGGCGGCATTGGCGACCTCCTGAGTGCGAATTTCGCCGCTGACATCTTCCCCTTCCAGCACCACTTCCAGGGTGCCGTCAGTAGAAATAAAGCGCACGTCAAGATGGGCCGCCAGGGGCACCAGCGCCTCTTCGGACTCTACGTCAACATGATGATGCAGCGCCGCCAGCGCCAGAACGCGGTAGATCGCGCCTGAATCTAACAGATGCCAGCCCAGCGCTTCCGCCATTGCCTTGCACAACGTACCTTTACCCGCACCGCCAGGCCCATCAATGGTGATTACCGGAATATTCGCCGTCATCTTTTTCTCCTTCAGCAAGGCGCATGGAATATAAACGCCGCGCATTATACGCATCAATACGCCGGAAAGTGAGCATTGCTTGTAAATTACGGACTACAGGAAATGAAAAGCAGAAGTTTTGCGCAATTATAGCGGGCTGACAGGACATCAGCCCGCGGGATGACAAAGTTTTACTCAGGCGAGGGTACTGATCCGCGCCAGTTGCTCAAAATAGTCCGGGAACGTTTTGGCCGTACATTTGGGATCAAGGATGGTCACCGGCGTATCAGACAGCGCCACCAGCGAGAAGCACATCGCCATCCGGTGGTCGTTATAGGTGCCGATTTCAGCATATTTCAACTTTGCCGGCGGGGTGATGCGAATATAATCTTCACCCTCTTCCACCTCGGCGCCCACTTTACGCAACTCGGTCGCCATGGCGAACAGACGGTCCGTCTCTTTGACCCGCCAGTTGTAGATATTGCGCAGCGTAGTGGTCCCTTGCGCGAACAGCGCGGCGGTGGCGATGGTCATCGCCGCGTCCGGGATATGGTTCATATCCATATCGATAGCCTTGAGCTCGCCGCGGGTGCAGGCGATAAAATCGTCGCCCCAGGTCACGGTAGCGCCCATTTTCTCCAGGACGTCGGCGAAACGGATATCGCCCTGCACACTGCCGCGGCCGATACCGGTGACTTTTACCGTGCCGCCCTTAATGGCGCCAGCGGCGAGGAAATACGAGGCCGAGGAAGCATCGCCTTCCACCAGGTAATCCCCTGGCGACTGATACTGCTGCTTGCCGCGCACCACAAAACGCTGATAAGACTGATTGTCCACCTCAACGCCGAAGGTTTTCATCAGGTGCAGCGTAATGTCGATATAGGGTTTCGACACCAGATCGCCCTTAATGGCGATCACGGTATCCTGCGGCGCCAGCGGCGCGGTCATCAGCAGCGCGGTCAGGAACTGACTGGAGACGCTGCCGTCAACCTCGACGTTCCCGCCCTGAAAACCGCCGCGCAGGCGCAGCGGTGGATAATTTTCCTGCTCAAGATAGTCGATCTGAGCGCCGCCCTGACGCAGGGCATCCACCAGATGGCCGATCGGGCGCTCTTTCATCCGCGGTTCGCCGGTCAGCACAATATCGTTGCTGCCAAGGCACAGGGCCGCCGCCAGCGGACGCATCGCGGTTCCGGCGTTGCCGAGGAACAGCTCCAGCGCCGCAGCAGCGCGCAGCGGGCCGCCGTTGCCGGTCACTTCGCAGCGGGTGCGGTCGGCAGATAGGGTATATTGAACCCCCAGCGCACTCAGGGCATTCAGCATATGGCGCACATCGTCGCTGTCCAGCAGGTTGGTCAGCACCGTCGTGCCGCGGGCCAGAGCGGCCAGCAGCAGCGCGCGGTTGGAGACGCTTTTCGAACCTGGCAGGTTCACGGTGCCCTCTACGCGTGCGATGGGTTGTAACGTCAGGGATTCCATCAAACTTCACTCTCAAACAAACAGAATAAAAACCCCGCAGACAGGCCGCGGGGAGGAAGAAAGAAACAGGCGATTAACCGTGGCGGCGTTCGAAGTCCAGCATAAAGTCGGTTAACGCCTTCACGCCGTCCAGCGGCATCGCATTGTAGATGGAGGCGCGCATGCCGCCCACCACGCGGTGGCCCTTCAGCGCGTGCAGCCCGGCGGCAAACGACTCTTCGAGGAACAGTTTGTCCAGTGCGCTGTCCGCCAGCTGGAACGGCACGTTCATGCGTGAGCGGTTGGCTTGCGCCACATCGTTACGGTAGAACCCGCTGTTATCGATAACGCCATAAAGCAGTTCGGCTTTCTGCTGGTTGATTTTATCCATCGCAGCGACGCCGCCCTGCTGTTTCAGCCACTTAAACACCAGACCAGCCAGATACCAGGCGAACGTCGGCGGCGTGTTAAACATCGAGTCGTTCTCGCTTAACACGGTATAGTCAAGGATCGACGGACAGGCCACGCTGGCTTTGCCCAGCAGATCTTCACGCACGATGACCAGCGTCAGCCCTGCCGGGCCAATATTTTTCTGCGCGCCGGCGTAGATTACACCGAAGCGGTTGACGTCAATTTCGCGGGACAGAATGGTGGAGGAGAAATCAGCAGCGACGATGACGTCGTCGCCGAAATTCGGCGTATCATCAATCGCGATACCGTCAATGGTTTCGTTCGGGCAGTAATGCAGATAGGCCGCGCCCGGCGTCAGCTGCCACTCGCTCATCGGCGTAACAGCTCGCTTGCCATCGACAGTGATTTTCGCGTCGATAACGTTCGGCGTGCAGTATTTCTTCGCCTCTTTGACCGCGCTGGCGGCCCAGTAGCCGGCGTCCACATAGTCAGCGACGTTTTTATCGCCGAGGATGTTCAGCGGGATCCCCGCGAACTGGCCGCGGCCGCCGCCGTGGCAGAACAAAACTTTATAGTTGGAAGGGATATTCAGCAGAGAGCGGAAGTCCTGTTCTGCCTCTTCTGCCACCTGGATAAACTCCTTACCACGGTGACTGATCTCCATGACCGACGTACCCAGACCGTGCCAGTCGCACAGTTCTTGCTGAGCCAGTTTGAGTACTTCCGCCGGCAGCATTGCCGGGCCCGAACTGAAGTTATAGACCTGAGCCATTTCCCCTCACCACGTTGCTATGTTGTTTTGCCCGCGAACCGCCGCGGGCATAAGTTATTCCTGTGGCTATCGGTTTTATCATTCAGTGACACGGTCCGCAATGGCTAAAACTCGCCGACGGTAAAACGCGGCCACCGTCACACAACAGAATCTATCGGCTTGACGTAATAAAACCGACATATTTGCTGTCAGGTGAGTCGTTTCGCCCGGCTGGCCTTCGACCATTCTGCATTTGCGCAGCGCGGACATATTCGCTTTTCTCCCGCCTGCATCGCCATCACGATGCTGCAGCGTACGCAGGCATAGATCCCCTCCTGCGGAATCGTGGTGTAACGCGCGGTACAGTGGGTAGGCAGGATAGACAACCCCGCCCTGACCTCTTCATCCGGATAATAAAACACGCTGATCTGCCCGTTGGTTTCAAGGATCGCCAGCCGGACCTGGCCAAGCTGCTCGACGCTGTTGACCCGCAGCTCCATAAAGAATTCGAATTCGGTCATGTTTTCCGCATGCAGCTTCTCCCACGCCAACTGCCCCTCCTCGACCACCACGATAGGTTTACCTTCCAGGAGATCCTCCAGCTTTTCGCTGTGCCCCATCAGCCACATGATGCCGCGATACAGCAGCGCCAGCGTGATGAAGACCACCAGCACCGGCAGTAGCGGTACATCGTCATAAAACGCCACGTCCCCTGCCGCCGAACCGAGGGTCAGAATAATCAACACCTCGAACAGCGACATCTGCCGCACGCCGCGCCGTCCGGTAATCTTGAGGAAAATAAAGACCAGAACGAAGGTATAGAGGCTGCGCAACGCCACCTCGGCAAGAAACTCCACCGGCACTTTATCGAGCGCCATCCGCTGCCAGTCAAAGGCTTTCATCTATCATCTCCCTGTGGGTCATAAGTTGCCTCTAAGCATAGCCAGATGATGGAGATAGCACCTGTCAGATAAAAGCCGTATCATTGCGCGCTTTCCGTACGACAAAAGTGATCGCCATGACCCAAACGTTTATTCCCGGCAAAGATGCCGCCCTGGAAGATTCCATCGCTCGCTTCCAGCAGAAATTGCTCGACCTCGGATTTGATATCGAAGAGGCCTCGTGGCTGAACCCGGTGCCGCACGTGTGGTCCGTTCACATTCGCGATAAAGAATGCGCGCTGTGCTTTACCAATGGTAAAGGCGCCACCAAAAAGGCAGCCCTGGCCTCCGCGCTGGGCGAATATTTCGAGCGCCTGTCCACCAACTATTTCTTCGCCGACTTCTGGTTAGGCGACACTATCGCTAATGGCCCGTTTGTTCACTACCCGAACGAAAAGTGGTTCCCGCTGACCGAAAACGACGATGTCCCGGAAGGTCTGCTGGATGCCCGTCTGCTCGCGTTCTACGATCCGGACGATCAGCTGACCGCCAGCATGCTGGTGGATCTGCAGTCGGGGAACGATGAGCGCGGCGTATGCGGCCTGCCCTTTACCCGCCAGTCCGACGGCGAAACCGTCTATATTCCGATGAATATCGTTGGCAACTTGTACGTATCCAACGGTATGTCTGCAGGGAATACCCCGAATGAAGCACGTGTGCAGGGCCTGTCAGAGGTCTTTGAACGTCACATAAAAAACCGCATCATCGCAGAGAGCATCAGCCTGCCGGAGATCCCGGCGGAAGTCATGGCGCGCTATCCTGGCGTCGTGGAGTCGATCGCAAAACTTGAAGCCGAAGGCTTCCCAATTTTCGCCTACGATGGTTCGCTGGGCGGCAAATACCCGGTTATCTGCGTCGTGCTGTTTAACCCGACTAACGGCACCTGCTTCGCTTCCTTTGGCGCCCACCCGGACTTCGGCGTGGCGCTGGAGCGTACGGTCACAGAACTGCTGCAGGGTCGCAGCCTGAAAGACCTTGATGTCTTTACGCCGCCGACCTTTGATGACGAAGAAGTCGCCGAGCACGCGAACCTCGAAACCCACTTCATCGACTCCAGCGGCCTGATCTCCTGGGATATGTTCAAGCAGGATGCCGACTATCCGTTCGTTGACTGGAGTTTCTCCGGCACCACCGAAGAAGAGTTCGCCACCCTGATGGCCATCTTCAAGGCCGAAGATAAAGAAGTGTACATTGCCGACTACGAGCATCTGGGCGTTTACGCCTGCCGTATCATCGTTCCGGGCATGTCGGATATTTATCCGGCAGAAGACCTGTGGCTGGCAAACAACAGCATGGGCGCCCATCTGCGGGACACCATTCTGTCTCTGCCGGGCAGCGAGTGGGAAAAAGAAGATTATCTGGCGCTCATCGAACAAATGGATGACGAAGGCCTGGATGATTTCACCCGCGTTCGCGAACTGCTGGGCCTTGCCACCGGGAAAGACAACGGCTGGTATACCCTGCGCGTCGGCGAGCTGAAAGCGATGCTGGCCCTGGCTGGCGGCGATCTGGAACAGGCGCTGATCTGGACCGAATGGACCATGGAATTCAATGCCTCTGTCTTCAGCCCTGAGCGCGCAAACTACTATCGCTGCCTGCAGACCCTGCTGCTGCTGAGCCAGGAAGAGGAGCGTCAGCCGCTGCAGTATCTGAACGCCTTCATCCGTATGTATGGCGCCGATGCGGTCGAAGCCGCCAGCGCTGCGCTGAGCGGCGAAGCCCCGTTCTATGGCCTTCAGGCTGTCGACAGCGATCTGCAAGCCTTCCCGGCTCATCAGTCGCTGCTGAAAGCGTATGAAAAGCTGCAGCGGGCGAAAGCGGCGTTCTGGGCAAAATAAGCCCCCATTACGCCAACATGCTTGCCAACAACGGAGCCCGATGCGGCTCCGTTATTTTAACCTGGCGAGGGAGCCACTATAGTTTGTAGTTGTAAAGTTAATTAATAGTAAATATCGCACTTATATCATTTACCAATTGTTAATTTAAAATAAAATACTCCATTTTAATTAACTCAAATACTGGGGCAAAAACGAAAAAATTCAACATAACTTATAAATTTTAAAATTTATTTTCCATAAAAAATTCAAATAGTTAAGCATCAAACAAGCAAAAACCACACACTAAAAAGGCATATAGTTCCGGTGAGATATGATCTATATCAATTTCCCTTCTATAATGCTTTGTTAGTATCTCACCGCCAACTTATATAAAGAGAGAGTTAGTGTGAAAGCTGACAACCCTTTTGATCTTTTGCTCCCTGCCGCGATGGCGAAAGTCGCCGAAGAAGCAGGTGTCTATAAAGCAACGAAGCATCCGATGAAGACCTTTTATCTGGCGATCACCGCTGGCGTTTTCATCTCCATCGCTTTCGTATTCTATATCACCGCGACCACCGGCACTGCCGCGATGCCTTTTGGGATTGCCAAGCTTATCGGTGGGGTCTGTTTTTCCCTGGGTCTGATTCTGTGCGTTATCTGCGGCGCTGACCTCTTTACCTCTACTGTGCTGATCGTGGTGGCGAAAGCCAGCGGTCGAATCACCTGGGGGCAACTGGCAAAAAACTGGCTCAACGTCTATTTTGGTAACCTGGTGGGCGCACTGCTGTTTGTGCTGCTGATGTGGTTATCAGGCGAATATATGACTGCCAACGGCGGTTGGGGGCTAAACGTCCTGCAGACCGCTGACCACAAATTGCACCATACTTTTGTGGAGGCCGTGAGCCTGGGTATCCTCGCTAACCTGATGGTTTGTCTCGCCGTATGGATGAGCTATTCCGGTCGTAGCCTGATGGATAAAGCGATGATCATGGTCCTGCCGGTAGCGATGTTTGTTGCCAGCGGCTTTGAGCACAGCATCGCCAACATGTTTATGATCCCGATGGGTATCGTAATCCGCAATTTTGCGAGCCCGGAATTCTGGACCGCTATCGGTTCAACTCCGGAAAGTTTCTCACACTTGACCGTTATGAACTTCATCACTGATAACCTGATTCCGGTGACTATCGGGAACATTATCGGCGGAGGTTTGCTGGTCGGGTTGACATACTGGGTCATTTACCTGCGTGGCAACGACCATCACTAAGGGTTGTTTCAGGCAGTAAATAAAAAATCCACTTAAGAAGGTAGGTGTTACATGTCCGAGCTTAATGAAAAGTTAGCCACAGCCTGGGAAGGTTTTGCGAAAGGTGACTGGCAGAATGAAGTCAACGTCCGTGACTTTATTCAGAAAAACTACACCCCATATGAAGGCGACGAATCCTTCCTGGCTGGCGCAACTGAAGCGACCACCAAGCTGTGGGACACCGTAATGGAAGGTGTAAAACAGGAAAACCGCACTCACGCGCCTGTTGATTTTGACACTGCCCTGGCTTCCACCATCACCTCTCACGACGCTGGCTATATCGAGAAAGGTCTGGAAAAAATCGTTGGTCTGCAGACCGAAGCGCCGCTGAAACGTGCAATCATCCCGTTCGGTGGTATTAAAATGGTTGAAGGTTCCTGCAAAGCGTACAATCGCGAGCTGGATCCGATGCTGAAAAAAATCTTTACCGAGTACCGTAAAACCCACAACCAGGGCGTATTTGATGTTTACACCAAAGACATCCTGAACTGCCGTAAATCCGGCGTGCTGACCGGTCTGCCGGATGCTTACGGCCGCGGTCGTATCATCGGTGACTACCGTCGCGTTGCGCTGTACGGTATCGACTTCCTGATGAAAGACAAATACGCTCAGTTCCAGTCTCTGCAAGAAAAACTGGAAAGCGGCGAAGATCTGGAAGCGACCATCCGTCTGCGTGAAGAGATCTCTGAACAACACCGTGCACTGGGTCAGATCAAAGAGATGGCGGCTAAATATGGCTACGACATCTCCGGTCCGGCAACGACTGCTCAGGAAGCTATCCAGTGGACCTACTTCGGTTACCTGGCTGCCGTGAAATCTCAGAACGGCGCAGCAATGTCCTTCGGTCGTACCTCCAGCTTCCTGGATATCTACATCGAACGTGACCTTCAGGCCGGTAAAATCACCGAGCAAGACGCGCAGGAAATGGTTGACCACCTGGTCATGAAACTGCGTATGGTTCGCTTCCTGCGTACCCCGGAATATGATGAACTGTTCTCCGGCGACCCGATTTGGGCAACAGAATCCATCGGCGGTATGGGTGTTGACGGCCGTACTCTGGTCACCAAAAACAGCTTCCGCTTCCTGAACACCCTGTACACCATGGGGCCGTCTCCGGAGCCGAACATTACTATCCTGTGGTCTGAAAAACTGCCACTGAGCTTCAAGAAATTCGCGGCTAAAGTGTCCATCGATACCTCTTCTCTGCAGTATGAGAACGATGACCTGATGCGTCCGGACTTCAACAACGACGACTACGCTATCGCATGCTGCGTAAGCCCGATGGTTGTTGGTAAGCAAATGCAGTTCTTCGGTGCTCGTGCTAACCTCGCGAAAACCATGCTGTACGCTATCAACGGCGGCGTGGATGAAAAACTGAAAATGCAGGTAGGTCCGAAATCTGAACCGATCAAAGGCGACGTCCTGAACTTCGACGAAGTCATGGATCGCATGGATCACTTCATGGACTGGCTGGCGAAACAGTATGTCACCGCGCTGAACATCATCCACTACATGCACGACAAGTACAGCTACGAAGCCTCTCTGATGGCGCTGCACGACCGTGACGTTATCCGCACCATGGCGTGTGGTATCGCTGGTCTGTCCGTTGCTGCTGACTCCCTGTCTGCTATCAAATATGCGAAAGTTAAACCGATTCGTGACGAAGACGGTCTGGCTATCGACTTCGAAATCGAAGGCGAATACCCGCAGTTTGGTAACAACGATGCTCGCGTCGATGACATGGCCGTTGACCTGGTTGAACGTTTCATGAAGAAAATTCAGAAACTGCACACCTACCGCAACGCTATCCCGACTCAGTCTGTTCTGACCATCACCTCTAACGTGGTATATGGTAAGAAAACCGGTAACACCCCAGACGGTCGTCGCGCTGGCGCGCCGTTCGGACCAGGTGCTAACCCGATGCACGGTCGTGACCAGAAAGGTGCTGTTGCCTCACTGACTTCCGTTGCTAAACTGCCGTTTGCTTACGCGAAAGATGGTATCTCTTACACCTTCTCTATCGTGCCGAACGCGCTGGGTAAAGATGACGAAGTTCGTAAGACCAACCTGGCCGGTCTGATGGATGGTTACTTCCACCACGAAGCGTCCATCGAAGGTGGTCAGCACCTGAACGTGAACGTCATGAACCGCGAAATGCTGCTCGACGCGATGGAAAACCCGGAAAAATATCCGCAGCTGACCATCCGCGTATCTGGCTACGCCGTACGTTTTAACTCCCTGACCAAAGAACAGCAGCAGGACGTTATTACCCGTACCTTCACTCAGACCATGTAATTCCCAGTCTGACTGAAAAAGCGTACAATAAAGGCCCCACATCAGTGGGGCCTTTTTAACAAGTGATCCCCGCCCCAGCCTGCTTTGCCAGTTATCTATACTTTGGGTACCTGTCAAAACAGACTCGACGCAGCCGCTGAGCTGTGCACCAACACGGCCCCGGATGGGCCACATCTGGAGAAAACACCGCAATGTCAGTTATTGGTCGCATTCACTCCTTTGAATCCTGTGGCACCGTTGATGGCCCGGGCATCCGCTTTATTACCTTTTTCCAGGGCTGCCTGATGCGCTGCCTGTACTGCCATAACCGTGACACCTGGGATACCCACGGCGGCAAAGAAATCACCGTTGAAGAGTTAATGAAAGAGGTGGTGACCTATCGTCACTTTATGAATGCCTCCGGCGGCGGCGTTACGGCATCAGGCGGCGAAGCGATCCTGCAGGCGGAGTTTGTTCGCGACTGGTTCCGCGCCTGTAAAAAGGAAGGTATTCATACCTGTCTCGATACCAACGGCTTTGTCCGTCGCTACGATCCGGTTATCGACGAACTGCTGGAGGTGACTGACCTGGTCATGCTGGATCTTAAGCAGATGAACGATGAGATCCACCAGAACCTGGTCGGCGTTTCCAACCACCGCACCCTCGAGTTTGCCCAGTATCTGGCGAAAAAGAATATCAATGTCTGGATCCGCTACGTCGTGGTTCCGGGCTGGTCAGACGATGATGACTCCGCGCACCGCCTGGGCGAATTTACCCGCGATATGGGCAACGTCGAGAAAATTGAACTGCTGCCCTACCATGAGCTGGGCAAACACAAATGGGTAGCGATGGGCGAAGAGTACAAGCTGGACGGCGTTCATCCGCCGAAAAAAGAGACCATGGAGCGGGTGAAAGGCATTCTTGAGCAGTATGGTCACAAGGTGATGTACTAAGAGCCTCATCAGGGTCGGTGGTGCGCTTACGCCGGCCCGAAGCGACACTGGAAATCATTCCAGCCCCGCCGTTGATCCTCATGAAAAGCGCAATGCCGTCTCTCTGCAGTGGAAAACATGCGATAGAAACAGATGACGTGCAGCCTTCGCTGCACGTCAGAATGGTTATGCGTGCGCCACCGGCGTCGGATGATGCCCGGCTTTACGCAGCAGGGTCAGCAGATAGATAAACGACACGCTGGCGATCATGATAAATAACAGATTGTCTGAGAAATTCTGCATCAGCATTGCTGTCAGGGTCGGGCCCAGCAGACTGCCGATGGTATAACTCATCAGCAGCGCCTGATTCATCGCCACCAGTTGGTGATGTTCGACTTTTTCGCAGGCCCAGGCCATCGCCACCGGATACAGCGTGAAACCGGATGCCCCAAGCACAAACAGCGCCGGGGCCATTGCCGCCTGACTCAGCATCGCCATACAGCCCAGAATGACCACAAAGACCTGCACCCGCAGCACCAGCAGACGGCCATAGCGGTCAGCCAGGCGCCCTACCGGCCACTGGCCGAGGATCCCCGCGCTCACCATCACCGCCATCCAGAAGCCAATGCCGGCGTCGCTCACACCCTGATGGTTCAGCCACAGCGGCATCAGGCCATACAGCGAACCGAGGACAATCCCCGAGATAATACAGCCATTGACCCCGTGGCGCGCCTGGCGCAGCTTCAGCATTGGCCAGATACGAACTGTTTCGTGCGGCTCTTCAGCCTGTCCCATAATACGGGTGAACAGCAGCGGCAGGATCGCCGCCAGCGCCAGGCCAGTCACCCACGGCAGGACGCTCATTAAATCGGTAGGTAACTTACTGACCATCAGCTGGCCCAGTACGGTACCGACATAATAGACCATCATGTACGCCGCCAGCAGACGGCCGCGGCTGCGGGAAGTCCCGCTGCAGACCAGCGCGCTTTCCACCACCACCCAAATCATCGCGCAGCCTACGCCAGCGATAAACCGCCAGCTCAGCCACGTCCAGAAGCCAACGGTGATCCCCAGCCCTACGCAGCCGACGGCGAAAATTAACGACGCGAGATAATAGCTGCGGTTAAACCCAAGGCGCTTAATCACCCAACCAGCCAGCAACGTACCGGCCAGGTTGCCGGTAAAATAGGATGACCCCACCATGCCGACCTGCCAGGTTGGCATATTTTCATGGGCGAGCCAGAGCGGGACGAGCGTATTCAGCACCGCTATCGCCAGGGTCAATAAAAGCAGGCCACAGAGCAGCATTTGCACTGGCCGGGTGTAGATGGTCATGGGTAAAAAACCGTGAGGAATGTTCAGATCGCGAGCGCATCATGCCACCGCTAAAAACATTGTCAATCCACCTGAAATCAGGCGTGATGCGGTTTTGCAGGCTACGATAGAAGTTTTTTATCCACAGAATGGGTAAAGGTGAGGCAACAGATAATACACTGTTGTTTTTCTTAATTTATTAATAAATGTCGACGTTGATTTCAGTTGAAAAATTTCATCTATCGACAGCACGTTTTCATCATGCCGGCGTATGACCGCCGGCATGATGACGCCGATTAACTGGCGATAGCCATCCCCACGGTCATATGCAGACCATAGAATACGCCGCGGCCAATCATCTCTCCCGCCAGCACCAGAACAAACGCCAGGCTAAGCAGCGAGACCGCCGGCTTGCGGCCGCGGATCTGCGGCACGCACCAGCAGGCCAGGGCCAGCGCCAGCAGCACCATACGCCAGGCCATAAGCAACCCATAATCCGGCACCAGAGCGGAGGCCTGCTGGATTGAACTGCGGATAGTGGCGAGTTCACTCCCCTGCATCAGGACCACGACAATACTCGCCAGCAGCGCCAACAAAGTAACCACCGGCAGCAAGCGCAGCGCCCAACCGTCAACGCCTGCCACGCGCAGCAGCAGGTAGCCCAGCAGCGGACCGCCGATAAACAGCGTCAGGAAGAAGCTCAGCGGCGTCCAGACGGTGTACCAGGTCGGCACCGTGTCGATAGTGTTGTATACCCGCACCATCATCCAGACGAAGATCACGCCCAGCACCATGGTGACTATCAGCCACAGGCTACGCAGGCCGGCAGGCAGTTTTTTACACACGGCCAGTAGCCAGCCAATCCCGCCGACGGCGAAGAAGATCGCCCCGCTGGCTATCTCATTACTCAGCGACGAGGCTCCCACGCGATTCAGCGAGTTAAAGGCCCGTAGCGGCGAACCGAGGTGCATTGTCGAGGCGATAAACCCGATCCCCATCAATACCCACAGGCCAAACATACTCCCAACCACGCGCTGCTCCTGCTCGCGAGAAAGATTGCCCGTCATCAGCGCCAGGGCCATGACGATAAACCCGCCCGCGACGCACTGGCCGAAGACAGTAAAGATCATCAGCGGCCATTCATGCCATCCGTTTCCCATCTCACACCTCCTTCGGATTCGCCAGGTAACCGGTGGTATCGCCACACGGCCGGGCATTGGCGTTAGGTTTAATAACGATACTCGGCCTGGTAAAGTGCGCCGACGGCAGCGGGGCTACCGCGGCCAGCTGGCCATGCTTAGCGCGCAGCTCGGCAATCGGCCCGAAATCAAGCGCCCGCAGCGGGCAGGACTCGACGCAGATCGGCTTTTTCCCCTCGGCGACGCGCTCATGGCAACCGTCGCACTTGGTCATGTGGCCCTTGTCGGCGTTGTACTGCGGGGCGCCGTACGGGCAGGCCATATGGCAGTAACGGCAGCCAATGCACACCTCTTCGTTGACCACAACAAAACCATCTTCACGCTTGTGCATTGCCCCGCTCGGACAGACCTTGGTGCAGGCCGGATCTTCGCAGTGGTTACAGGCGATGGAGAGGTAATAAGCAAAAACGTTCTGATTCCAGACACCGTTATCCTCCTGCCAGTCGCCACCGGCATACTCATAGATGCGGCGGAAGCTGACCTCCGGGGTCAGGTTCTTGTAATCCTTACAGGCCAGTTCGCAGGTCTTGCAACCGGTGCAACGGGCGGAATCAATAAAAAATCCATACTGAGTTGTCATCGGTTACTCCTTACAGCTTCTCAACCTGGACGAGGTTGGTATGCGACGGGTTCCCCTTCGCCAGCGGCGACGGACGCTGGGTGGTCAGCACGTTAATGCTGCCCGCCTGATCCACCCGTGAAGCGTCCGGGTTATACCAGGCCCCTTCCCCCAGCGCGACAACGCCCGGCATCATGCGCGGCGTCACCTTCGCTTCAATATGCACTTCTCCGCGGTCGTTGAAGATGCGAATGCGATCGCCGTTGGCAATGCCGCGTTGCTTCGCGTCGATCGGGTTAATCCACATCTCCTGCCGACAGGCGGCCTTCAGTACATCGACGTTGCCGTAAGTTGAGTGAACGCGCGATTTATAGTGGAAGCCGGTCAGCTGTAGCGGGTATTTCGCCGTCAATGGATCGTTGTAGTTTTCGAAGCCCGGGGTGTAGATCGGCAGTGGATCGATAACATCCCCTTCCGGGAGTTCCCAGGTAGCCGCGATTTTCGCCAGCGCCTGCGAGTAGATTTCGATCTTGCCCGACGGCGTGGTCAGCGGATTGGCCTGCGGATCCTCGCGGAAGGCTTTGTAGGCCACATGGTGTCCTTGCGGATCGCGCTGCTTATAAATGCCCTGCTGGCGGAAGGTGTCGAAATCTGGTAGGTCAGGAATCGCTTTCTGCGACTGTTCATACAGATGGCGCATCCAGCCTTCCTGGGTACGGCCTTCGGTAAACTGCTGCTCCACACCGAGGCGTTTTGCCAGCTCGGTGGTCATCTCATAGATGGTTTTGCATTCGAAACGCGGCTTGATGGCCTGATCGGCAAAGATGACGTAGGACATGTTGCCGCAGGAGGCATCCAGCGCGAAATCCATCTGCTCGGAGGCGGTGCAGTCCGGCAGCAGAATATCGGCGTATTTCGCGGACGAGGTCATATGGCAGTCGATGACTACGATCATCTCGCACTTCTTGTCGTCCTGCAGGATCTCATGGGTACGGTTGATCTCAGAATGCTGGTTAATCAGGCAATTGCCCGCATAGTTCCAGATCATTTTGATCGGCACGTCGAGCTTATCTTTGCCACGAACGCCGTCGCGCAGGGCGGTCATTTCCGGACCACGCTCGATAGCGTCGGTCCACATAAACATCGAGATACTGGTCTGAACCGGATTCTCCAGCGTCGGCATGCGCTCAAAGGGCAGGCTGTAAGAGCCCTCGCGCGCGCCGCTGTTGCCGCCGTTGATCCCGACGTTACCCGTCAGGATAGCGAGCATCGAGATAGCCCGGGTGGCGATTTCGCCGTTGGCGTGACGCTGCGGCCCCCAACCCTGGCTGATATAGGCCGGTTTGGCGGTGGCAATTTCGCGCGCCAGTTTAACAATGCGTTCGCGCGGAATACCGGTAATCGTCGAGGCCCACTCCGGCGTTTTGGCGATACCATCCGTGCCCTGGCCAAGAATGTAAGCTTTGTAGTGACCATTGGCTGGCGCATCGGCGGGCAGCGTTTTCTCGTCGTATCCCACGCAGTATTTATCGAGGAACGGCTGATCGACCAGATTCTCGGTGATCATCACCCACGCCAGACCCGATACCAGCGCCGCATCGGTGCCGGGGCGAATCGGGATCCATTCATCTTCGCGTCCGGCGCCGGTGTCGGTATAGCGTGGATCGATAATGATCATCCGGGCATTGGATTTCTGCCGCGCCTGCTCAAGGTAGTATGTCACCCCGCCGCCGCTCATCCGCGTTTCGCCGGGGTTATTGCCGAACAGCACCACCAGCTGGCTGTTTTCAATATCCGACGGGCTATTGCCGTCGGCCCAGCCGCCGTAGGTATAATTGAGGCCCTCGGCAATCTGCGCCGAAGAGTAATCGCCATAGTGGTTCAGATAACCGCCGCAGCAGTTCATCAGACGGGCAATCAGCGTTTTTCCTGGCGGCCAGGAACGAGTCAGCGTGCCGCCGAGCGTGCCGGTGCCATAGTTCAGGTAGATGGATTCGTTGCCGTACTCTTTAATCAGCCGCTGCATATTGCTGGCGATAGTATCGAACGCCTCTTCCCAGCTGATTTGCTCGAATTTCCCTTCCCCGCGTTTGCCAACGCGCTTCATCGGGTACTTCAGGCGATCCGGGTTATAGACCCGGCGGCGCATCGAACGCCCGCGCAGGCAGGCGCGGACCTGGTGCAAACCGTCATAGTTATCGTCACCGGTATTATCGGTTTCGACGTATTTAATCGCGCCATCCACCACGTGCATGCGCAGCGGGCAGCGGCTGCCGCAGTTGACGGTACAGGCAGTCCAGACCACCTTCTCGTTGGCGGGTGCCGGCGTATCGGCGGCATGCGCCAGTCGGGTAAAGGGTAATGTTAGTGCGTTGCTGGCCAGCGCCAGGCCGCCTATTGCCGTGGTTTTCATCAGACCACGGCGGCTTACCTCAGCAGCCAGTAAAGCATCGGGGGCTTTAATTTTCATGGATACTCGCTTTGGTTGCTCACAATAAACTGACAAGCGCTATATAGTCATATATATATTGCTTTGAAATATTATTGGTTTTTTATGCTGATTTAATCCAAAGGGAGTATCACTGCATTCGTAGAATGGATTATTGCCCGGTATCAATAAGGGCGTAAAAAAAGCGCCCGCAGGCGCTTTTAAAAGAGAGGAAGAAAAAATTACCCGATATATTCGAGGCCACGCATATACGGGCGCAGAATTTCCGGGATCTCAATACGGCCATCGGCCTGCTGATAGTTTTCCATCAGCGCCACCAGGGTACGACCTACCGCCAGACCAGAACCATTCAGAGTATGAACGAGGCGAGTCTTCTTGTCGGACTTGCTGCGGCAGCGGGCCTGCATACGACGCGCCTGGAAATCCCAGACGTTAGAGCAGGAAGAGATTTCACGGTAGGTGTTCTGCGCCGGAACCCACACTTCCAGGTCGTAGGTTTTGCAGGCGCTGAAGCCCATATCGCCGGTGCACAGCGCGACCTTACGGTACGGCAGACCCAGCAGCTGCAGCACTTTCTCGGCGTGACCGGTCATCTCTTCCAGCGCCGCCATGGAGTCTTCCGGACGCACGATCTGCACCATTTCAACTTTGTCGAACTGGTGCATGCGGATCAGACCGCGGGTGTCGCGACCATAGGAACCGGCTTCAGAGCGGAAGCACGGCGTATGGGCGGTCATTTTGATCGGCAGGTCGTCTTCGTCGATGATTTCATCGCGTACCAGGTTGGTCAGCGGCACTTCCGCCGTCGGGATCAGCGCGTAGTTGCTGCTGTCGGCTTCTTCTTCCAGCGGACGAGTATGGAACAGGTCGCCAGCGAATTTCGGCAACTGGCCGGTGCCATACAGCGTGTCCTGGTTCACCAGGTACGGGACATAGTTTTCGCTATAGCCATGCTGTTCGGTGTGCAGATCCAGCATGAACTGCGCCAGGGCGCGGTGCAGACGGGCCAGCTGGCCTTTCATCACCACAAAACGCGAGCCAGTCAGCTTAACGGCGGCGGCAAAATCCAGCCCCCCGTGCATTTCCCCCAGCGTCACGTGATCGCGCACTTCAAAATCGAACTGGCGCGGCGTGCCCCAGCGGCTGACTTCAACGTTGTCGTTTTCGTCACGGCCAACCGGCACATCATCATGAGGAATATTCGGGATCGCCAGCGCGATATCGCGAATTTCCGCCAGCAGCGTTTCCAGCTCGGACTTTGCAGCATCCAACTGTTCGCCGAGTTTGTTCACTTCCAGGCGTAATGGCTCGATGTCTTCCCCGCGCGCTTTCGCCTGGCCAATGGATTTCGATCGGGAGTTACGCTCCGCCTGCAGGTTTTCCGTTTGCACCTGCAGAACTTTACGACGCTCTTCAAGCGCGCGAAGTTTATCTACATCCAGCTTAAAGCCCCGGCGTGCCAGTTTTTCTGCGACTGCGTCTGGCTCGGTACGCAGCAGATTGGGATCGAGCATGCTTATCCTGTGCTTATCGAATTAAATAAAGAAAAGTGGCCGCAGACTACGACCACGGAAATAGAGTAATAACCTTACCGCAACGCCTCAATTAGCGGTAGCGTTTTATCGGGCTATTTTGATCCTGTTCAGCGAGCCAGGCGAGCTTTTCGCCAATTTTGCCCTCAAGCCCCCGGTTTGTCGGGTGATAATAGCGCGTTTGCGCCATTTCCTGCGGGAAGTACTGCTCGCCGGCGGCGTAGGCGTTGGGTTCGTCATGAGCGTAACGATACTCCTGTCCGTAACCCATCTCTTTCATCAGCTTCGTCGGCGCATTGCGCAGATGCACCGGAACGTCGTAGTCAGGACGATCCCGCGCGTCGGACAGCGCCGCTTTAAAGGCGGTGTAGACGGCGTTGCTTTTCGGCGCGCAGGCCAGATAGACAATGGCCTGGGCAATCGCCCGTTCGCCTTCCGCCGGCCCGACGCGGGTAAAGCAATCCCACGCCGAAATGGCGACCTGCATCGCCCGTGGGTCGGCGTTGCCGACATCTTCCGAGGCTATCGCCAGACAGCGGCGGGCAACGTACAGCGGATCGCCGCCGGCGGTGATGATCCGCGCATACCAGTAAAGTGCCGCATCCGGCGCGCTACCGCGCACCGACTTATGCAGAGCAGAAATCAAATCGTAGAACCGGTCGCCTTTGTTATCAAAGCGCGCGCTGCGCTCGCCAGCGATCTCGGTCAGCAGTTCCGCCTTCAGCACCCGCTTGCCCGAGTCATCGCTCTCGGCCATATCAGCCATCATTTCCAGGGTATTCAGCGCCCGCCTCGCGTCGCCGTTCACCAGTTCGGCGATGGCCTTGCGGGTCTCTTCCGGCAGAATAATATCCTGCCCGCCGTAGCCGCGGGACTTATCGTTCATCGCCTGGTCAAGCACCCGCTCGATATCGTCGGTGGTCAGCGATTTCAGTAAGTAGACGCGGGCGCGGGAGAGCAGCGCTGAATTAAGCTCAAAGGAGGGGTTTTCGGTGGTCGCGCCAATAAAAGTGATGGTGCCGTCTTCAATATGGGGCAGAAAGGCATCCTGCTGGCTTTTATTAAAGCGATGCACTTCGTCAACAAACAGGATGGTCCGCCGGCCGGCGTTGCGATTTTGCCTCGCGCGCTCAATAGCCTCGCGAATCTCTTTCACCCCTGAGGTCACCGCCGAGATCCGTTCGACATCGGCGCTGGCGTAGCGGGCAATCACTTCCGCGAGGGTGGTCTTGCCGGTGCCCGGCGGCCCCCAGAGGATCATTGAATGCAGATGCCCGGCTTCAATCGCCCGCGGCAGGGGTTTACCCGGCGCCAGCAGATGCTGCTGGCCAATATACTGCGCTAAATTTTCTGGCCGCATGCGAGCGGCCAGAGGTTGAAACGCGTTGTCGGAAAAATCGAGCGACAGATTGCTCACTTTCGCCTCTACTTACGTTGATCGTCCACCGTCACCCCTTTCGGCGGCGTAAAGGTGAACTTAGATGCGTCGACGGCGCCGTTCTGCTGCGACTTCAGCTGATAACTGCTGCGCTGGTCATCCTGCTCGACGGCGCTGAACTGATGGATGGTGCCGTCCCGACCGACGTTGATCGTGAACTGCTTCAGGTTACCGCTGCCGCTTTTCGGCGTCAGCACAAAATCATCGCCGTTTTGTTTGATATTGTACTGCTGCCAGTCACTGGACTGGTTGCGGGCAATCAGCATAAACGGCGTGTTGCTGGTAGCATCTTTCAGCCAGGTCGCCGTAGCCTGCTCAACGAACGGGTTGTAGAACCACAGCGTTTTGCCATCCGAGACAAGAACGCTTTCATCTGGCTGGGTCATATGCCAGTTAAACAGGTTCGGACGTTTTACCCACAGGTCGCCCTGTCCGTCCTGGACGGCGTTACCGCTGCCGTCGGTGACTTTCTGCGTGAAGCTGGCATGGAAACTGCTCACTTTATCAAGACGGCTTTTTAAGTCACTGGCCGCATCTGCCCAGACCTGGCTGACGACCATACCAGACAGTAATGCACAGGTGATTGCGAGTTTTTTCATTGTTATTCCTTAATGTGCGTCACTCCCGACGCGGGAGCCTCTTCTGTCCCTAATGTAGGACCGCCGACGGCGGCGGAACAGAAGAATTGGCTGATTTTGCGCTTATTTACCCAACTTTGCACTCATTCAAAGGGCGGCGGCGCCAGCACTTCGCGGTTACCGTTATGGCCCTGTTCGCTGACGATCCCCTGCGCTTCCATCTGTTCGATAATGCGTGCTGCACGGTTATAGCCAATGCGGAACTGACGCTGGACCCCGGAAATCGACGCTTTGCGCTTCTCAGTCACAAAACTGACCGCTTGATCGAACAGCGGGTCCAGCTCTTCACCACCGTCGAAACCACCGCCGCCGCCTTCGCTTTCGCTGTCGGAGGTAATACCATCGACGTACTGCGGACGGCCGCGGGCTTTCCAGTCCTGAACCACAGCGTGGACTTCCTGGTCGCGTACAAATGCCCCGTGGACGCGCACCGGCGTGGTAGAGTTCGGTCCGGAGTAAAGCATATCCCCCATACCCAGCAGCGATTCCGCGCCGCCCTGATCGAGAATGGTACGCGAGTCAATTTTACTCGACACGGTAAAGGCGATGCGCGTCGGAATGTTGGCCTTAATCAGGCCGGTAATAACATCTACCGACGGACGCTGCGTCGCCAGCACCAGGTGGATCCCCGCCGCACGCGCTTTTTGCGCCAGACGGGCAATCAGCTCTTCCACCTTCTTACCGACGGTCATCATCAGGTCGGCGAACTCGTCCACCAGCACCACGATATACGGCAGTTTTTCCAGCACCGGATGTACGGCATCCATGCTGTCGCCCGGCTTCCAGTACGGATCCGGAATCGGACGCCCCATGCGCGCGGCCTCGGCGATCTTCTCGTTATAGCCCGCCAGGTTACGCACGCCCAGCGCTGACATCAGCTTGTAGCGGCGCTCCATCTCGTTGACGCTCCAGCGCAGCGCATTGGCGGCGTCTTTCATGTCGGTGACCACTTCCGTCAGCAGATGCGGAATACCTTCGTAGACCGACAGCTCGAGCATTTTCGGGTCGATCATGATGAAACGCACATCTTCCGGCTGCGCTTTGTAGAGCATGCTGAGGATCATGGCGTTCACACCGACTGACTTACCGGAACCGGTAGTACCGGCAACCAGCAGGTGCGGCATTTTCGCCAGGTCAGCTACCACCGGGTCGCCAGCGATATCTTTACCCAGCACCACGGTCAGCGGCGATGGGTTATCGCGGAACTTGGCGTTGTCGAGCACTTCACGCAGATAGACGGTCTGACGCTTTTTATTCGGCAGCTCAAGACCGACATACGGTTTACCCGGGATCACTTCCACCACGCGCACGGCAACCGTCGACAGCGAACGCGCCAGATCGCGTGACAGGTTAGAGATTCGAGCCGCTTTGACGCCAGGCGCCAGATTCAGTTCGAAGCGGGTGATCACCGGCCCCGGCGAGTAGTTCACCACATCCGCTTTAATGCGGAAATCGGCCAGACGTGCTTCCACCAGTCGCGCCATCTGCTCGAGAGCAAAGGTATCCACCGGCTCGACTTCACTGGGTGGTGGGGTTAACAGATCCAGCGACGGCAACGGCGTGGTCGGTCTTTGCAGCGGACGGCTATCGCCATTGCGCATCAGCAGCGGGTGGATCAGGCTCTCCTGCGGCGCGGGCGCGGCAGGCTGATGCCCCTGCGGGACAACCGGCTGTTGCTGCTGCACGGGCTGCGGTGCAGTCTGGTAAGGCTGCGGCGGCACTGGCTGAGGGTGTACCGGCTGGTGCTGCGCAGGTTGATAACCCTGCTGCGGAGCGGCGGCCGGTTGTTGATAGTGCGGGGCCGGTTGTTGCGGCTGGACTTCCGGCGTCGGCGTAAACAGCGGCTCGCTCGGCCCCTCATTGACCAGCGTTTTCATCGGCGAGAATTCATAATCCGCCGGCGAGAACGGATTAGCGCCCGGCGGCTGCTCAGCGGAGTAGCGCTGCTGCTGGGTGGCGGCAAACTGGCGCGCCAGCTCCGCTTCCGCCGCAGTGTCGGCGTCATCGTCATCAGTCGCGTTATCGTCTTCCCAGCGATGGCCATAGCGCTGCTGCTGGGTGGCGGCGAACTGGCGAGCCAGTTCATCCTGCTCCATAGCATCCGCTTCCTCATCCGAGAGCAGCTCATCGTCATAATGGGGGTCGCGCTCCGCCTGCCGCGCACGCTGTTCCGCCTCCCGTTGCGACGGTAGCTTGATGCCGTAAGAGGCCAGCTCCCGACGCGTCGGGACACGAACGCGGTTTGGTCGCGGTAGTTTTGGACCAATACCTTCTTTCACCTGGACCCGCGGTCCGCTGGATGCCGGGCTGAACAATGGCGCAGCCGCAGCGGATGCGGCCGTCGCCGAGGTTGCCGCCGCCGCGCCGCCGCTGGCGGCCGTTGCCTGATGCACCCCTGCCGCGACCGCAGAGACCACGGTTGTCTCCACTGGCGGTTTGGACGAGGAGGCTGGCGGCGTCAGCGGTTTAGTGGCAATCGGACTTTCCGGCTCCGGAATTGGCTGATACCAGGAGGCCAGCAGCTCGCGTTCACGTGCCCGCTTCTCTTCGACTTCTTCGAAGTAATAGAGCGGTGGACGTTTCACCTCTTCCGGCGCAACCTCTGGTTCTGGCTCCGGTGACGGCACTGGCGCGCTTTGCGGCTGATACGCCTGCGGCGCAGGCTGAGCGGCATGCGGATCGTAAGTCGGCTGCTGATACGGCGCCGGCTCTGGCTGATACCCTTGCGGCGCAGGCTGAGCGGCATACGGATCGTAAGTCGGCTGCTGATACGGCGCCGGCTCTGGCTGATACCCTTGCGGCGCAGGCTGAGCGGCATACGGATCGTAAGTCGGCTGCTGATACGGCGCCGGCTCTGGCTGATACGCCTGCGGCGCCGGCTGACCGGCATGCGGAGCATAAGTCGGCTGCTGATACGGCGCCGACTCTGGCTGGTACGCCTGCGGCGCAGGCTGAGCGGCATACGGATCGTAAGTCGGCTGCTGATACGGCGCCGGCTCTGGCTGATACCCTTGCGGCGCAGGCTGAGCGGCATACGGATCGTAAGTCGGCTGCTGATACGGCGCCGGCTCTGGCTGATACGCCTGCGGCGCAGGCTGAGCAGCATGCGAAGCATAAGCCGGCTGCTGATACGGCGCCGGCTCTGGCTGGTACGCCTGCGGCGCCGGCTGACCAGCATGCGGATCGTAAACCGACTGCTGATACGGCGCCGGCTCAGGCTGGTACGCCTGCGGCGGGTAACCCGCTTCCGGCTGATAAGCAGGCGCAGCGCCCTGATGGCCAGCCGCGGATTCAGCCCACGCCTGTGGCGCGGCAGTGGCCGCCGCCGCTGCACCCACGGGCTCAGCGATACTATGACCATTCAGCAACGGATCGTAAGGGTCGAAATCTCCAGGGCGCGCGGCGCTGGCGCCGGAGAACAGCACATCATCCTCTGTGGGACGTGCCGCGCTGGCGCCGGAAAACAGGACATCGTCGGCGGCGACAGGCGCACCGCTGGCGCTGTATTGCACCGCCTCTTCACCGTCATCCATCCGTTTGCCGGAGAAAAGCGCCGCGTCGGTTTTACGCCCCATGGGGTTGGTAAACTTCTCGGCCAGACGCTTACGTCGCGCCAGCGCGCTGCGTAAAATACGGGCACGACGCGACTCCTGAGGGGTTGCCGCCTCTTCGTCGTCGTACTCTTCATCGTCGTCTTCGTATTCGCCTTCATCGACCCAGGTATCATCGCGACGGGTACGGTTGCTGGCAAAGGTGAGTACCGACAGGATGCCGCCGCCCAGTTTTTCCGCAATGCTGACCCACGACCAACCGGTGAACAGCGTCAGGCCGGCCGCCCAGATGCATAACAGGGCGATGGTGCCGCCGCTGCTGTGCAGCAGCGGTTGCAGCGTGGTGCTCAGCAGGCTGCCGATCACTCCGCCCGAGGCAAAGTACCAGATATCATCGGCGTTAATGGCTGCCAGACCACAGGAGGTCAGGATCAGGGCTAACGCGCCAATGAGGCGCAGGGAAACGGCGAAATAATCAATGTATTCGTCGTTTTCCTGATGCCGCCAGGCAAACCAGCATCCGCCAATAATGATGACCGGGATGGTGTAGGCCATGACGCCAAAAATGAAAAAGAGGGTATCGGCAAGCCACGCACCGGGGGCGCCGCCTAAATTATGAATAGGCTCATGCCACGCCGTCTGCGACCAGCTTGGATCCGAGGGGTTAAAGCTCAGTAGTGCCGCCATCAGCCAGATGGCGAAGAGGGAGCAAAGGATGAGCATCGCCTCAAGGAGTCGGCGCCCGCTGCTGAGTTTGGTTAGTTTGACTTCTTTGTCTTCGGTGTATTCCTGGCTCAAGAAAGGCTCTCCAGGTATCAGGCTGTTTCCTGCCTGCTGCTAAAACGGACAACAGCGCCGGGTCTCCCCGGCACTGTTGCTGTATGGATTAACAGGAGTGTAATCAAACTACGTCGATTTTGCACCTGTTCCGTGTTAGCGCGTCTTAATAACCAGACGATTACTTTGCTTGACTTCTTCCATCACCACGTAGGTACGGGTGTCGTTTACGCCCGGCAGGCGCAGCAAGGTCTCGCCCAGTAATTTACGATACGCTGACATATCCGGTACGCGGGTTTTCAACAGGTAGTCGAAATCACCGGAAACCAGATGACACTCTTGAATTTCTTCAAGTTTTTGCACTGCGGCGTTAAATTGCTCAAACACATCCGGTGCGCCACGATTCAGAGTAATCTCAACAAATACCAGAAGTGATGCATCCAGATAATGCGGGTTGAGCAGCGCCGTATAGCCCTGAATAAAACCCTGTCTTTCAAGACGACGCACGCGCTCAAGGCAAGGCGTCGGAGAAAGTCCCACCCGTTTAGAAAGCTCGACGTTAGAAATTCGCCCATCTTTTTGCAATTCATTCAGGATGTTACGATCAATGCGGTCGAGATCTTTGCCAGGGCGCTTCTTGCTATCTACCATTATTATTGTCTCTCTGTATTCCTTCCCTACTCCTGTTCCGGCTCTGTGCCTTCACTGCCAGAGCCCATCCTGTTATTACCCGTACGACAATGGGTAACCCAGGGGTACGTGAGAAGCCCGTTGCCTGACGGCAGTCACCGACATCACGCATGGCGTCTGTCCACACCATGCGTAGATTTCGTTAACCCGGATAAAAATGGCATTTGCGTGCATGAAAATTCGCCGCACGCTAAATACTGCTTTTCTTCTTCCATGAATGTTTTCGCAAAAGCACAGGGGATTGTCAAAGCAAAACATCGATTTTTAGTACAAGATGCCAGATATTCATCATCCCCCTTGGTTGATTCTCATTTTTTCGTCTTATAATTGTCCCGCTGACAGTAGAAATAGTTATATTCTTTGCCGGTAAAATCGCCAATTCATCGGTCGCTTCTATTGCACACATCGTTAACAAAATCGCTGCGCTCTTTTTTTACGACAACAAATTCCCTACAATCTCTGCCCAATGTATGCCAATTATTATGGGGATCTCATGGGCACAGCCAAACACAGTAAACTGCTTATCCTTGGTTCTGGACCTGCGGGATACACCGCGGCGGTCTATGCCGCACGCGCCAACCTGCAGCCGGTGCTGATCACCGGGATGGAAAAAGGCGGTCAGCTGACCACCACGACGGAAGTGGAAAACTGGCCGGGCGATCCTAACGATCTCACCGGCCCGCTGCTGATGGAGCGCATGCACGAGCATGCCGCGAAATTTGAAACGGAAATTATTTTCGACCACATCAGCCGCGTCGATCTGCAAAACCGTCCGTTCCGTCTGACAGGCGATAGCGGTGAGTACACCTGTGATGCGCTGATCATTGCCACCGGCGCATCGGCGCGCTACCTCGGTCTGCCATCGGAAGAGGCGTTTAAAGGCCGTGGCGTTTCAGCTTGCGCCACCTGTGACGGATTCTTCTATCGCAATCAGAAAGTGGCGGTGATCGGCGGCGGTAACACCGCGGTTGAAGAGGCTCTGTATCTGTCCAATATTGCCTCTGAGGTGCATCTGATCCACCGCCGCGACGCCTTCCGCGCGGAAAAAATCCTCATCAAACGTCTGATGGATAAAGTGGCGAGCGGCAACATCGTGCTGCATACCGACCGCACCCTCGAAGAGGTGACCGGCGACCAGATGGGCGTCAGCGGCCTGCGCCTGCGCGATACCAAAAACAGCGACAACGTCGAGTCTCTGGAAGTGGCAGGCTTGTTCGTTGCCATTGGCCACAGCCCGAACACCGCCATCTTTGAAGGTCAGCTGGAACTGGAAAACGGCTATATCAAAGTGCAGTCCGGGATCCACGGCAACGCCACGCAAACCAGTATCCCGGGCGTATTTGCCGCTGGTGATGTAATGGACCATATCTATCGTCAAGCGATCACCTCCGCTGGCACCGGCTGCATGGCGGCGCTGGACGCCGAGCGTTACCTGGACGGTTTGGCCGACGCTTGCAAATAATCTTTACAAGTCAGTAACAAAGGTAAAGAAGGCGACGAAAAGTCGCCTTTATTTTTGCCGCGATGTAACATTGCCGTGCCCAATATTCCCATAACGATACCTGCAAAGCGCGCAATGAATAAAACCCGTCAACAAGAGTTAACCCGCTGGTTAAAACAGCAAAGTATTATCTCCCGTCGCTGGTTGATGATTTCCCGCCTGCTTGGCGTGGCAAGCGGTCTGCTGATCGTCGCGCAGGCCTGGTTCCTGGCGCGGATCCTGCACCGGATGGTGATGGAAAATATTCCGGCAACCGCCCTGCTGCTGCCGCTGACGCTGCTGGTACTGGTCTTTGTGCTGCGAGCCTGGGTGGTCTGGCTGCGTGAGCGGGTCGGTTTTCAGGCCGGACAGCATATCCGCTATGAAATTCGCCGTCAGGTTCTCGACCGCCTCCAGCAGGCGGGCCCCGCCTGGATCCAGGGCAAACCGGCCGGCAGTTGGGCAACGCTTATCCTTGAGCAGATCGATGATATGCACGATTATTATGCGCGCTACCTGCCCCAGATGACGCTGGCGGCCTGCGTGCCGCTGCTGATCGTTATCACTATTTTCCCGATTAACTGGGCCGCCGCGTTGATCCTCCTCGGCACCGCCCCGCTGATCCCGCTTTTCATGGCGCTGGTCGGGATGGGCGCCGCCGATGCCAACCGGCGTAACTTCCAGGCGCTGGCCCGCCTGAGCGGCCATTTCCTCGACCGCCTGCGCGGCATGGAAACCCTGCGTATTTTTCACCGCGGTCAGGCAGAAATCGATAATATTCGCGACGCCTCGCAGGATTTTCGCCAACGCACCATGGAAGTCCTGCGTCTGGCCTTCCTCTCCTCCGGGGTGCTGGAGTTTTTCACCTCCCTCTCCATTGCGCTGGTGGCGGTCTATTTTGGCTTCTCTTACCTTGGCGAGCTGAACTTCGGCCACTATGGCGCGGGCGTCACGCTGATGGCAGGCTTCCTGACGCTGATCCTCGCTCCGGAATTTTTCCAGCCGTTACGTGACCTGGGCACTTTCTACCATGCCAAAGCCCAGGCCGTGGGCGCCGCAGACAGCCTGAAAACGTTTATGGAAACCCCATTGACCCAGCTGGAGCGCGGCGAAAAAACCTTAAATGATAACGATCTGATTGGCGTGGAAGCGCGCGATCTGGTGATCAAATCTCCGGAAGGTAAAGTCCTGGCCGGGCCGCTTAACTTTTCACTGCCAGCTGGCGCACGCGTTGTGCTGGTGGGTCAGAGCGGCTCCGGGAAAAGTTCGCTGCTGAACACACTACTCGGCTTTTTGCCCTACGAGGGCTCGTTGAAGGTCAACGGCGCAGAGCTGCGCGAACTGGACGCCGAACGCTGGCGCCGCCTGTTAAGCTGGGTGGGACAGAATCCCCAGCTACCTGCCGCCACGCTGCGGGAAAATGTGCTGCTGGCATGGCCCGAAGCCAGCGATGCCCAGCTTCGGCTGGCGCTGGACAAGGCCTGGGTCAGTGAGTTTATCGCCCTGTTGCCGGACGGGATCCATACCGCCGTGGGCGATCAGGCGGGTCGTCTGTCGGTAGGTCAGGCGCAGCGTATCGCGGTTGCTCGCGCGCTGTTGGTGCCCTGCCGCCTGCTGTTGCTGGATGAACCCGTCGCCAGCCTCGACGCCCATAGCGAACAACGGGTGATGCAGGCCCTGACCCATGCCTCCACCGAGCAAACCACGCTGCTGGTCACCCACCAGCTCGAGGGACTGGCTGACTGGGATTCCGTCTGGGTCATGCAGGACGGACAGATTATCGAGCAAGGCGACTACGCCACGCTGGCCCGTGCCGGTGGGGTCTTCTCGGCGCTGCTAGCCCATCGTCAGGAGGAGATTTAAATGCGCGCACTTTTACCCTATCTGGCGCTCTATAAACGCCATAAATGGATGCTGCTGCTCGGCGTCGTGCTGGCCATCGTGACTCTGCTGGCCAGCATCGGCCTGCTGACGCTCTCCGGCTGGTTCCTCTCCGCCTCAGCGGTGGTGGGTGTCGCCGGGATCTACAGTTTTAACTATATGCTGCCTGCCGCGGGCGTCCGCGGCGCGGCGATTATCCGTACCGCCGGGCGCTACTTCGAGCGTCTGGTCAGTCATGACGCGACCTTCCGCGTGCTGCAGCATCTGCGCGTCTTCACCTTCAGCAAACTACTCCCCCTCTCTCCCGCGGGGCTGGCGCGCTTTCGCCAGGGTGAACTGCTCAACCGGGTGGTGGCCGATGTCGATACCCTGGATCATCTCTACCTGCGGGTGATTTCACCGCTGGTCGGCGCGCTGGTGGTGATTGTAGTGGTCACCTGCGGATTAAGCCTGCTCGACGTTACCCTTGCGCTGACGCTCGGCGGCATTATGCTGGTCACCCTGCTGGTTATGCCGCCGCTGTTCTATCGCGCAGGTAAACCAGCCGGCGAAAGTATGACGCAGTTGCGCGGCCAGTATCGCCAACAGCTCTCTGCCTGGCTGCAGGGCCAGGCAGAGCTGATGGTGTTTAACGCCAGCGACCGCTACCGCGCGCAAATGGAAAAGACCGAGCTCAGCTGGCAGGACGCACAGCGCCGTCAGGCCGAGCTGACCGCGCTTTCGCAGGCAGTAATGCTGTTAATCGGCGGCATCGCCGTGGTGGCCATGCTCTGGCTGGCGTCCGCCGGCATCGGGGGTAACAGCCAGCCAGGGGCGCTGATCGCGCTGTTTGTTTTCTGCGCCCTCGCGGCCTTCGAAGCCCTGGCGCCAGTCACTGGCGCTTTCCAGCATTTAGGTCAGGTGATCGCCTCCGCCCGGCGGATTTCGCAGATCACCGACCAAAAGCCGGAGGTCACTTTCGTCGAGGGTGAAGCCAGCGTGCCTGCGCAGGTGGCCTTAACCTTCACGCAGGTTACCTTCCGCTATCCGCACCAGCCCTCCCCCGCCCTGGAGAATATCTCCCTGCAGATTGCCGCCGGAGAGCACATCGCCATTCTTGGCCGGACCGGCTGCGGAAAGTCGACGCTGTTGCAACTCCTCACCCGGGCCTGGGATCCAACGCAGGGAGAGATTTTGCTCAACGACCAGCCGCTGTCCCAGCTCAGCGAAGCCACCCTGCGTCAGGCGATGAGCGTGGTGCCGCAGCGCGTGCACCTGTTCAGCGCTACGCTGCGCGACAACCTGCTGCTGGCGGCGCCAGACGCTGACGATACCGCGCTCTGCGCGACCCTCGAGAAAGTGGGGCTGGAAAAACTGCTGGAAGATGGCGGACTGAACAGCTGGCTGGGGGAAGGCGGGCGCCAGCTATCCGGCGGCGAACTGCGCCGGCTGGCGATTGCCCGCGCACTGCTCCACGATGCGCCGCTGATGCTGCTCGATGAGCCGACAGAAGGCCTGGATGCGGCCACCGAAAGCCAGATCCTGCATCTTCTGGCGGAAGTGATGCGCGAGAAAACCGTGCTGATGGTGACTCACCGCCTGCGGGGCCTGGCGCGTTTTAATCAGATAATAGTCATGGACAACGGCCAGATAATTGAGCAAGGTAGTCACGCGGATCTGCTCGCTAAACAGGGCCGGTACTTCCAGTTTAAACAGCGTCTGTAGGCTATTATCTAATTTTTGCTGATGCGTATTGAGGTTAAAATGCGTCTGGTTCAGCTCTCCCGGCATTCTATCGCCTTCCCTTCCCCGGAAGGCGCCCTGCGTGAACCTAACGGCCTGCTGGCGCTCGGCGGCGATCTGAGCCCGGCACGTCTGCTGATGGCCTATCAGCGCGGTATCTTTCCATGGTTTTCTCCGGGCGACCCGATCCTCTGGTGGTCGCCCGATCCCCGGGCGGTGCTCTGGCCGGAACAGTTTCATCTCAGCCGCAGCATGAAGCGTTTTCATCAGCGTTCGCCTTATCGCGTCACGCTGAATCATGCCTTTGGTGAGGTCATTGAAGGCTGCGCCAGCGATCGTGACGAAGGCACCTGGATAACCAGCAGTATCGTTCGCGCCTATCACCAACTCCATGAGCTGGGCCATGCCCATTCCATTGAAGTCTGGCAAGAGAATACGCTGGTAGGTGGAATGTACGGCGTGGCGCAGGGGGCGCTGTTTTGCGGCGAATCGATGTTCAGCCGGGCAGAAAATGCCTCCAAAACCGCGCTGCTGGTATTCTGTCAGGCTTTTACGCAGAGTGGTGGTAAATTAATCGACTGCCAGGTACTGAACAACCATACCGCCTCATTAGGCGCGGTGGATATTCCCCGCCGCGATTATCTTGACTACCTGTCAGTATTACGCGGCTACCGCCTGCCCGAGCTATTTTGGGTGCCGCGGGTGCTATTTCCGGGCGCGCAATAAAAATGTTTTCAGCACATTTTGCGTCAGGATGGTATAATTGCGCGGTAGAGTAGCTTCTGCCTGTTGCCCCGCCGCCGTTTGGGAATAATAAGAGTCAGATAACGCCCATCGTTCTGTCACTCCCCTTTACGTTTGCGCCTGTCACGCGGCATAGCCGTGTGTGTTCCGGGCAATGCGCCAAAACTACTTCGGCGATTCATACCCGTCATATATCCGTTGCCGGTGTGCTGACTGCGCACCTTGCGGCAAGGCGAATGATTCAGGGTAGATACGTAAAACTTTACTTACATGATGAACTTCGGCATTATCTTGCCGGTTCAAAACTACGGTAGTGATACCCCAGAGGACTAGATGGCCAAAGAAGACAATATTGAAATGCAGGGCACCGTACTTGAAACGTTGCCTAACACTATGTTCCGCGTAGAACTGGAAAACGGTCACGTGGTAACTGCGCATATTTCCGGTAAAATGCGTAAAAACTACATCCGCATTCTGACGGGCGACAAAGTGACTGTTGAGCTGACCCCGTACGACCTGAGCAAAGGCCGCATTGTCTTCCGTAGTCGCTGATTGTTTTCGCCCTTAAGGCGTCAGATGCTGAAGGCCGGGATAATTCCCGGTCTTTTCATATCTGCCGCCGGCAAAAAAAAACCGGCCCAGGGCCGGTTTTTACGTTGAAGACATCGCTTTAGTGGGCGGCTTCCGGTTTGTGCTTCTGCACGCTCTGGAAATCGTAGGTCAGCGCATTCTTCGCGCTGTCCAGAGACACTGTCACCTGGCCACCATCGACCAGCGAGCCGAACAGCAGCTCGTTCGCCAGCGGCTTTTTCAGGTTGTCCTGAATGACGCGTCCCATTGGACGTGCCCCCATCGCCCGGTCGTAACCTTTCTCCGCCAGCCAGTCGCGCGCTTCCTGACTCACTTCCAGGGAGACGCCTTTCTGGTCCAGCTGGACCTGCAGCTCGACGATAAACTTGTCGACAACCTGATGGATCACCGTGGTAGAGAGATGATCGAACCAGATAATGTTGTCGAGGCGGTTACGGAACTCCGGCGTAAAGATCTTCTTAATCTCATCCATTGCATCCGGACTGTTGTCCTGCTGAATAAGGCCAATCGATTTACGCTCAGTTTCCCGCACCCCGGCGTTAGTGGTCATCACCAGCACCACGTTGCGGAAGTCCGCTTTACGCCCGTTGTTATCGGTCAGCGTACCGTTATCCATCACCTGCAGCAGCAGGTTGAACACATCCGGATGCGCTTTTTCGATCTCATCAAGCAGCAGCACCGCGTGCGGATGTTTAATCACCGCATCGGTCAGCAGCCCGCCCTGATCGAAGCCAACGTAGCCCGGAGGCGCCCCGATTAAACGGCTGACGGTATGACGTTCCATATATTCGGACATGTCAAAACGCAGCAGCTCAATACCCAGCGCCTTCGCCAGCTGCACGGTCACTTCGGTTTTCCCGACCCCGGTAGGCCCGGCGAACAGGAATGACCCAACCGGCTTGTGCTCATGGCCCAGCCCGGCGCGCGCCATTTTGATGGCTTCGGTCAGCGCCTCAATGGCTTTATCCTGACCGAAGACCAGCATTTTCAGACGGTCGCCAAGGTTTTTCAGCGTATCGCGATCGCTCTGGGAGACACTCTTCTCAGGGATCCGCGCAATGCGCGCCACCACTGACTCGATATCCGCCACATTGACCGTTTTCTTACGCTTGCTGACCGGCATTAAGCGCGCCCGCGCGCCCGCTTCGTCAATGACGTCAATTGCCTTATCCGGCAGATGACGATCGTTAATGTATTTTACCGCCAGCTCAACCGCCGCACGCACCGCCTTAGCGGTATAACGCACGTCATGGTGCGCTTCGTACTTCGGCTTCAGGCCGTTGATAATCTGCACCGTCTCTTCCACCGACGGTTCGGTGATATCGATCTTCTGGAAACGACGGGCCAGCGCACGATCTTTCTCAAAGATGTTGCTGAACTCCTGGTAGGTGGTGGAGCCGATCACCCGGATCTTGCCGCTGGAAAGCAGCGGTTTAATCAGGTTAGCCGCATCGACCTGGCCGCCAGAAGCCGCCCCCGCACCGATAATGGTGTGTATTTCATCAATAAACAGGATGCTGTTGGTATCCTGCTCCAGCTGTTTGAGCAACGCTTTGAAGCGTTTTTCAAAATCGCCACGATATTTGGTCCCTGCCAGCAAAGAGCCAATGTCGAGCGAGTAGATGGTGCAGTCGGCCATCACTTCCGGCACATCGCCCTGCACAATGCGCCAGGCAAGGCCTTCGGCGATCGCAGTTTTACCGACGCCGGATTCACCCACCAGCAATGGGTTATTTTTACGGCGACGGCACAGGACCTGAATCGCACGCTCCAGCTCTTTTTCACGGCCGATCAGGGGATCAATGCCGCCGACGCGAGCAAGCTGATTGAGGTTGGTGGTGAAGTTTTCCATACGTTCCTCCCCGCCGGCTTGCTCTTCATTGCCAGGCTGGCTTCCGCTGTTATCGGAAGACTGGCTCGGCTCGTCTTTGCGTGTACCATGAGAAATGAAGTTCACCACATCGAGTCGGCTGACTTCATGTTTACGCAGCAGGTAAGCGGCCTGCGACTCCTGCTCGCTGAAAATGGCCACCAGTACGTTGGCGCCGGTCACTTCGCTGCGGCCAGAAGATTGCACGTGGAAGACGGCGCGCTGCAGCACACGCTGGAAGCTCAGCGTCGGCTGGGTGTCGCGCTCTTCTTCCGTGGCTGGCAGGACGGGTGTGGTTTGTTCGATGAAGGCTTCAAGTTCCTGACGCAATGCCACCAGGTCCACTGAACACGCTTCCAGGGCCTCACGGGCCGAGGGGTTGCTTAGCAGAGCCAGCAGCAAGTGCTCGACGGTCATAAACTCATGACGGTGCTCGCGCGCTCTGGCGAAAGCCATATTTAAACTGAGTTCCAGTTCTTGATTGAGCATAGGCACCTCCCCCAATTTTCATGCCTGTATTCAGGCTTTTTCCAGCGTACACAGCAATGGATGCTCGTTCTCCCTCGCGTACTGATTCACCATAGCGACTTTGGTCTCCGCCACTTCCGCGGTAAACACGCCACAAATCGCCTTACCTTCATAGTGAACCGTGAGCATCAGTTGCGTTGCACGTTCAACATCATAAGAAAAGAATTTTTGTAACACGTCAATAACAAACTCCATTGGAGTGTAGTCATCATTGACCAATATCACTTTATACATAGATGGCGGTTTAATCGCATCACGAACTTCGTCGTCAACCAGGTGCTCGAAGTCCAGCCAATCTCTCTTACTCATCGTCAGTGTTCATCATCGGTTGCTGTTGCCAACAGGCGGAGGCCTGTCGATGACCAGAGGTTATGCTCATCACAAATCTACAACAGATCATAGATAACTATCATCTATCGCTTCTATCCGCGACGGCTGTCACATTCCCCGGCAATAGCGTTAACTGCTTCAAATTTTGACGCATTTTTCGCCGTTCCCCCTCCTCAATCGCTTGACGCGTTTTCGTATTTCTCTAAATTGTAGTGGCGAGAGTTGGCGAGCAATTGAACAACTCGTCACTCCACCACCGGTTCATTCCATCTTACTTATAAAGATTTACGAAGGATGTCGAAGTATGGAAATGGGTACTGTTAAGTGGTTCAACAATGCCAAAGGGTTCGGTTTTATCTGCCCTGAGGGCGGCGGCGAAGACATTTTCGCCCATTACTCCACCATCCAGATGGATGGTTACAGAACGCTAAAAGCCGGACAAGCCGTTCGGTTTGATGTTCACCAGGGGCCAAAAGGCAACCACGCCAGCGTGATCGTCCCTGTGGAAGCGGAAACGGCTGCATAACTCTTTTGCTTCATTGTGTACATCCTGCTAATAAAATGCCAGTCCTTCTGACTGGCATTTTTATTTCTATTCGCGTGCCAGCGCATCCACCGGATCGAGCCGTGCCGCGTTGCGCGCTGGCAGCCAACCAAACAGCACCCCGGTCAACGTCGAACAGAGAAAAGCCGTTAGCAGAGCCAGCGGGGAAAAACCGATCTCCCAGCCGGGCAGAAACAGCTGCAGAATAAATGCGATCATCAGCGATAACGTGACCCCCAGCGCGCCACCGACCAGGCAAACCAGCACCGCTTCGATGAGAAACTGCTGCAGTACATCGCTGGCCCGCGCGCCAACCGCCATGCGGATGCCGATTTCGCGCGTCCGTTCGGTCACCGACACCAGCATAATATTCATTACACCAATACCGCCAACCACCAGGGCAATCACCGCCACCAATGTCAGGAACAGCTGTAAGGTATGTGTGGTCCTTTCTGCGGTTTTCAAGATGCTGTCCATATTCCAGGTGAATACATCTTTTTTACCATGCCGCAGCTCCAGTAGACGCAGCAGCTGTTTCTCCGCGGTTTCACTGTCATAACCTTCATGAACGCGTACCGTAATGGAGTTCAGCCACGACTGGCCCATCACTCTTCCCGCCATGGTGGTGTAAGGCAACCAGACGCGGAGAATTTTACTGCTGCCAAACATTGACTGTTTTTCATCCGCGACGCCGATCACCGTGGCCGGCATATTGCCCACCAGAATCACCTCGCCCACCACTTTCGCTTTATTGGGAAACAGCTGGCGACGGGTATTGCTGTCGAGCACTACCACCTGCGCCCGACTGTTGAGCTGCAGTTCATTAAAGGTATTGCCTTCGCTGAAGGTCATGCCGTAAACATTAAAGTACTGCGGCCCGACCCCCTCCGCGCTGGCGGCAACGTCAATATTGTTGGCGCGCAGGCGCAGGCTTTTCGATACCGCCGGCGTGGCGGAACGCACCCATGGCTGTTTCTGGATCGCCAGCAAATCGTCATACTTCAGCGCCTGCTGATAACGCGGGTCGTCATCGCCAAAATCCTTTCCGGGATAGACATCGATGGTATTGGTGCCGATGGCGCGAATATCCGCCAGCACCATCTGTTTGGCGGCATCACCGACCACCACGATCGATACCACCGACGCAATGCCGATAATAATGCCGAGCATAGTCAGCAGGGTACGCATTTTATTCGCCGCCATCGCCCGCCACGCCATAACCAGCGCTTCGCGAAAGCCACTGGTAAACTGACGCCACGCCGAGGGTTCCGGCTGCTGACGGGCGCGCAGCCCACCGCCCTGGCGGCTGCCGGGCGGATTGCGGACGATCTCGCCATCGCGGATCTCAATGATCCGTTCCGCCTGGGCCGCGACCTGCGGATCGTGGGTGACAATGATGACCGTATGGCCCTGAGCTTTGAGCTGATGCAGGATCGCCATCACCTCTTCGCCGGAATGGCTGTCCAGCGCGCCGGTCGGTTCATCCGCCAGAATCACTTCCCCGCCGTTCATCAGCGCACGGGCGATACTCACCCGCTGCTGCTGGCCGCCGGACAGTTGCGACGGCTGATAGTCAGCCCGATCGCCAAGCCCCAGACGCACCAGCAGATCATGGGCGCGCGCCAGGCGTGCCCGTCGCTCGCTGCCGGCATACACCGCAGGCACTTCAACGTTCTGCGCGGCGGTAAGATGTGACAGCAAGTGGTAGCGTTGAAAGATAAAACCAAAGTGTTCCCGCCGCAGCCGAGCCAGCGCATCGCCATTCAACTGCGCGATATCGGTTCCCGCCACCCGGTAGGTGCCGCTGGTCGGTTTGTCGAGACAGCCGAGAATATTCATCAGCGTCGATTTGCCCGAGCCGGAGGCACCCACGATCGCCACCATCTCCCCCGCATTGATGCTGAGGGTGATCCCCTTCAGTACCTCAACGCTGCCGTCGCCGGAAGGGTAGCTGCGACGAATATCACGCAGCTCAAGCAGCGCCGTCATTTTGCCGCCCCGCTCGCGCTCTCGCCGACGATCACTTCATCTCCCTCATCCAGCCCCTGCACCACCGCGACGTCGGTATCGTTGCGGGCGCCAATGGCAACCTCACGCTCTTTTACCTCGCCGGTGCGCAACAACCGGACGTGATAGCGGTTATCACCCACCGCGTCACCCAGGGCGCTCAGCGGGATGGTAATCACGTTTTTCACCTCGGCCAGCTGGATATGCACCTGCGCGGTCATGTCGAGACGCAGGATGCCCTGCGGATTCGGCACCTCGAAGCGGGCATAGTAGAAGATGGCGTCATTGACTTTTTCCGGCGTCGGCAAAATGTCTTTCAGCGTGCCTTCATAGCGAGTCAGCGGATCCCCCAGCACGGTAAACCACGCCTTTTGCCCCGGTCTGAGGTGGATGACATCCGCTTCAGAGACCTGCGCTTTGACCAGCATGGTGCTGAGATCCGCCAGCGTCAGAATGTTCGGCGCCTGCTGGGCGGCGATCACCGTCTGTCCCTGCAGGGTGGTAATTTGCGTCACTTCGCCAGCCATCGGCGCCAGGATCCGCGTGTAGTCGAGGTTGGTCTTCGCGGTGTCGAGCGTCGCCTGGTTACGCTTAATTTGCGCTTCAATAGTGCCGATCTGCGCTTGTTTCACCGCCAGATCGGTGGCCGCGGTATCAAGGTCCTGTCGCGAGACCAGCTGGCGCTGCGCCAGCTGCTGCTGACGGGCCAGAGTCACCTGCGCCAGTTTGCTCTCCGCGCGCGCCTGATTGAGCTGGGCACGCAGTTCCATCAGCGTCGCTTCAACCTCTTTAATTTGGTTTTGCGCCTGCTCCGGATCGATAACCCCCAGCAACTGGTCCTTTTTGACCTTATCGCCGATATTGACGTGCAGCGTTTTCAGCTGTCCGCTGACCTGGGCGCCGACGTCAACTTTCCGCAGGGCATCCAGCTTACCGGTGGCCAGCACGCTCTGCTGGAGGTCACCTTTGCGCACCACCAGCGTCTGGTAGTTCGGCAGCGGCGCATTCAGGATCCGCCATCCCCAGACGGCCAGACCCAGCACAACGATCGCTAACAACCACCAGATTGTCCTGCGTTTTCCCTTCACTTTCATTATCCGATTCCTGCTGTTTCCCTGCCGCTCCAGACGGTGATTCTATCCAAACCCGTCGACAACAGAACACCCATTTTTAACGTTGCTTACGTTTTGTTTAGCTACCGGAGAGCTTTGCGCCAGCCCTACGGCGCAGGTTAATCTGCACGACCACGAGCCAGCCACAGTACCCGCGAGAACATTTTCTTTAACAGCGTCGGCACCGCGTCCACCCCGCGTCGGCCGGCCTCCATCGCCACCTCAATCGCCAGGTCGGGCTTGGATGAACGATGGATGGCCTTGGTGATCACCCGCCGCATATTCATAGGGACATTATCCGGGATCTGCGCCACCCGGTGATAAACGTCATCAAATCCCTGGCGATACATAAAGTGCTCCATATCCATCGCGGGCAGGCTCGTCAAATGGTCACGCTCCAGCTCGCGATCGTTATTCAGCAGGCCGAGCACGGTGGCGGCATATTTTTTCCCCGCCTCATCGCCATCCACCAGCACGTGCCACTGGATCCCCATCCGGCGGGCAAATTTGATCAGTGGTTTAAGGCCTGACTGGGCGAACTCGATCACCTTCACGCCCTCGGCATCAAAATGATGGCCACACTGGCGGGCCAGTTCGTTGATAACCCAGGTCTCCGTCTCCCCTTCCACCAGCAGCCAACAGCGGGCGAAGAGCGATGAGGCGCGATTGAAGCGAATATGGAAGGCGATACGCCGGCTGTCTTCGGCATTCATTCCGCCGGGTCCCAGCCGCCATGCCGACACCCTCGACGACTCACGAACCAGTCGACAGACCTGCTCCACCGGCGTCAGGGACAACAGCTCCCCGGAGTTGGTGGTGGTCACGCGCTGCAGCGGCAATAAATTCAGCAGGTGCCAGGCGACAGAGAGCATAATCGGATGCAAACGCGTCTCCGGATCTTCAATCAGCAACAGCGGCCGCGCGTCGCGATCGAGGCGCACCGTCCCTTTTGCCTGCAGGAGGGTGGAAAACAGCCCCAGCAGAATCACCCGATGGCTGCGCCCGCCGGGTTTATCGATCATCCGGTTGATAATATCCAGATAGCGCCAGCTGCGCTGCTCATCATGGGAGCGCCGCCGCATCAGACGATGCCGCGTCTGGGCGCTGCTTTGCTCGGCAAAGTAATGCTCCAGCAGCTGCACCATGGCCGACAACCCCTCGCGGATCTGACCGTCCGATAAATTTTGCGGATGGCTGACCAGCTCCCGGGAGAGAAAATCGAGCTGGCGGGCGGTGATCTCTATCTGCGGCGAATGCGGTACCGTCCCGTTATGGATACGCCGCATAAAGCGCGCGTCGCGCAGGCGCAGCACCGGCATCAGACGCACCAGGTGTCTGGCCAGATCATCAATATCCTCAACCGCCAGCGCTTCGCCTTCGCCATCGATAAAGCTCCGCAGGGTCATCACGCTGTCGTCATCGGCGAGCTCGCCTTCCAGACGATAGAACACCCGATGATAACCATCGTCACAAGGTACCCAGCAGCGCTGAAGCGGACGAAAACGCCGGACCCGATGGCGCCCCGGTTCGGTTTCACGGAAGGTCAGGATAATATGCAAATGGTGCTCGCGCCCCTGGATGTCGCCCGGGGGAAACCAGAAGTCATCGCGTACAAAGTGATAAAGATCGAACTCAGGGGACAAAAGCAGGGTCAGCGCATCAAGCAGACTGGACTTCCCCCACGCGTTCTCCCCGATCAGGACGTTATTTTGCTCCAGCATCAACGACAAACGATTGATACCGCGAAAACCGACGATTTCTACGCGCTCAAGAAGCATATCCCCTCCGCTAAACCACCACTCTCCTTCAGTAATCAACAGTATAGCGAGGGCGACGGCAAGATGACACTCTGCTTAATCGCATCCGTGGCTCATATTCAGCGGATTAAATATATTCATAAAATTACTTACTTATCGCCTATTACCGGCTGTTGATTATTCATCAAACAAAATAGTTTTATTTCAGGCGTTATGATCTACACTATTGATAATCTTCCACGGATAAAGGAAAGACTACACTGGCAAACGGAATCCCTTCACCTTGCCCTAAATCAAATAATATCAATATATTTAACTGGCTCTGGGATGGCGATTATCTCTAGAATAACGCCGCTTTATTTTTATCGTCATCCCTTATCACGATAAATAAAGACCGGCACGGTCCGCTCGTGCGCGTATACAATTTAATTGAGGTGGTTATGTTCAGAAAATTAGCAGCAGAATGCTTCGGCACTTTCTGGCTTGTATTTGGTGGCTGCGGTAGCGCCGTGCTTGCCGCAGCCTTCCCTGAGCTCGGTATTGGTTTTGCCGGCGTCGCGCTGGCATTTGGCTTAACGGTATTAACCATGGCATTTGCGGTCGGCCATATTTCCGGGGGGCATTTCAACCCGGCGGTGACCCTGGGCCTGTGGGCCGGCGGCCGTTTCCCGGCGAAAGAAGTCATTGGCTATATTATCGCTCAGGTGGTCGGCGGCATTATTGCCGCGGCGGTGCTTTACGTGGTGGCCAGCGGTAAAGCCGGCTTTGATGCCGCCGCCAGCGGATTTGCCTCCAATGGCTATGGCGAACACTCCCCGGGCGGCTTCTCCATGCTGTCGGCTATCGTCATTGAAATTGTCCTGACCTGTGGCTTCCTGCTGGTTATCCATGGCGCGACCGATAAACATGCCCCGGCGGGCTTTGCCCCCATCGCTATCGGCCTGGCGCTGACCCTCATCCATTTGATCAGCATTCCGGTTACCAACACCTCGGTCAACCCGGCGCGCAGCACCGCGGTAGCGATTTTCCAGGGCGGCTGGGCTCTGCAGCAGCTGTGGCTGTTCTGGGTCATGCCGATCGTCGGCGGGATCCTCGGCGGCGTGCTGTATCGCACCCTGCTGGAAAAACGTGATTAATCCTTTGTAAAGCCCGGGTTTCCGGGCTTTTTCTTTCTGGTGGCAGCTTTACTCGGCCCGGTGATTTGGGTAGTGTCATGGGCGCTATTCTCATTATGCAAGGGCTGCATCGTTCATGTTATCGGGACTCTTCATCATTCTGTTGCCGCTGGTTGTCGGCTATCTGGTGCCACTTCGTCAACCCTCCGCGCTAAAACTGATTAACCGGATGCTCAGCTGGATTGTCTATGTCATCCTTTTCTTTATGGGGATCAGCCTGGCATTCCTCGACAATCTGGCAAGCAACCTGCTGGCCATATTGCATTACGCTGCAGTGAGCGTGGTCATCATTTTACTGTGTAATATTGCCGCCCTGTTGTGGCTGGAAAGTAAAATGCCATGGCGCAGTCAGCATCGGCAGGAGAAATTACCTTCGCGCCTGGCCATGGCCCTGGAATCGCTGCAGCTGTGCGGCGTGGTCGTGCTCGGTTTTCTGCTCGGCCTGACCGGCCTGTCTTTTTTACAGCACGCGACCGAAGCCAGCGAATATACGCTGATCTTTCTCCTGTTCCTCGTCGGTATTCAATTACGCAATAATGGAATGAGTCTGCGACAAATAGTCCTTAACCGTCGGGGAATGATCGTCGCCATGGTGGTTATGGCCAGTTCATTACTTGGCGGGATACTTAACGCCTTTATTCTCGGTCTGCCGTTAAAGACCGGTCTGGCGATGGCGAGCGGTTTCGGCTGGTATTCGCTCTCCGGTATTTTACTCACTGAATCCTTTGGCCCGGTGATCGGCAGCGCGGCGTTCTTTAACGATCTGTGTCGCGAGCTGCTGGCTATCATGTTAATTCCGGGCCTTGTTCGCCGCAGCCGCTCCACAGCGCTGGGGCTGTGCGGCGCCACTTCGATGGACTTCACCTTACCGGTACTCCAGCGTTCCGGCGGCGTCGAGATTGTTCCTGCCGCTATCGTGCACGGTTTTCTGCTTAGCCTGCTGGTCCCGATCCTGATCGCCTTTTTTACCGCCTGAATACCCGCTGGCGGCAGACTTACTGCCGCCAAATTTGCGCTAAATCAATCTCCCTTTAAGTTGTATCAGAAATGCCTTTTCACCTTGTGCCATGCGGCATAACCTTAAACATGCATATTAAATATAACTTTAAAGGTGTGACCATGTTTTGTGTGCAATGTGAACAAACCATTCGTACCCCAGCCGGCAACGGCTGCTCTTACGCGCAGGGGATGTGCGGTAAAACAGCGGAAACCTCCGATCTGCAGGATCTGCTGATTGCATCACTGCAAGGCCTGTCCGCCTGGGCGCTCAAGGCCCGCGAATATGGCATTATCGATCATGAGGTCGACAGCTTTGCCCCCCGCGCCTTCTTCTCCACCCTGACCAACGTCAACTTCGATTCTCCGCGTATCGTCGGCTACGCCCGCCAGGCGATTGCCCTGCGTGAAGCGCTGAAAGCGCAGTGCCAGAACCTCGACGCCAGCGCCGCGGTTGATAACCCGGTAGCCGATTTACACCTGGTCAGCGACGATCTGGGTGACCTGCAGCGTCAGGCGGCAGACTATGCCCCAAATAAAGATAAAGCCGCCATCGGCGAGAATATTCTCGGTCTGCGTCTGCTGTGCCTGTACGGCCTGAAAGGCGCGGCGGCCTATATGGAGCACGCCCACGTACTCGGCCAGTACGACAACGCGATTTATGCCCAGTACCATAAAATCATGGCATGGCTGGGGACCTGGCCGGCGGATATGAACGCGCTGCTGGAATGTTCGATGGAAATCGGCCAGATGAACTTCCAGGTGATGAGCATCCTTGACGCCGGTGAAACCACTAAATATGGCCACCCGACGCCGACTCAGGTGAACGTTAAAGCCACCGAAGGGAAGTGCATCCTGATCTCCGGCCATGATCTGAAAGATCTGTATAACCTGCTTGAGCAGACGGAAGGCACCGGCGTTAACGTCTATACCCACGGCGAAATGCTGCCGGCGCACGGCTATCCGGAGCTGCGTAAATTCAAACATCTGATCGGCAACTACGGCAGCGGCTGGCAAAACCAGCAAGTGGAATTCGCCCGCTTCCCGGGCCCTATCGTGATGACCTCGAACTGCATCATCGACCCCACCGTCGGCGCCTACGACGACCGCATCTGGACCCGCAGCATCGTCGGCTGGCCGGGCGTGAACCATCTGGAAGGTGAAGACTTCGCCCCGGTTATCACCCAGGCACAGCAGATGGCGGGCTTCCCGTACAGCGAAATCCCGCATCTGATCACCGTCGGCTTTGGCCGTCAGACCCTGCTTGGCGCGGCGGATACGCTGATCGATCTGGTCAGCCGTGAAAAACTGCGCCATATCTTCCTCGTCGGCGGCTGCGACGGCGCCCGCGGGGAGCGTAACTACTTCACCGATTTCGCCACCAGCGTGCCGGATGACTGCCTGATCCTGACCCTGGCCTGCGGTAAATACCGCTTTAACAAGCTGGACTTCGGCGATATCGAAGGTCTGCCGCGTCTGGTCGACGCCGGGCAGTGCAACGATGCCTACTCGGCAATTATTCTCGCGGTTACGCTGGCGGAAAAACTGGGCTGCGGTGTTAACGACCTACCGCTGTCGCTGGTGCTCTCCTGGTTCGAACAGAAAGCGATCGTCATCCTGCTGACGCTGCTGTCGCTGGGGGTGAAAAACATCGTCACCGGCCCGACGGCGCCTGGCTTCTTCACCCCGGATCTGCTGGCGATCCTCAATGAGAAGTTTGGACTGCGTTCCGTGACCACCGTGGAACAAGATATGCAGCAGCTGCTGAGCGCTTAAGGAGTCCCTGATGACCATGCCAACCTCCCAGTGCCCGTGGCGGATGCAGGTTCACCACATTCACCAGGAAACCCCGGACGTGTGGACCCTTTCGCTGCTGTGCCACGATTACTATCCGTACCGCGCCGGCCAGTATGCCCTGGTCAGCGTGCGTCACTCGGCGGAAACGCTGCGCGCCTATACCCTTTCCTCCACGCCGGGGGTCAGCGAGTACATTACGCTGACCGTTCGCCGTATTGACGAGGGCGCGGGTTCGCAGTGGTTGACCCGCGAGGTCAAACGCGGCGATTACCTTTGGCTGTCCGATGCGATGGGCGAGTTTACCTGCGACGATAAAGCGGAAGATAAATTCCTGCTGCTGGCCGCCGGCTGCGGCGTAACGCCGATAATGTCGATGCGTCGCTGGCTGGCGAAGTATCGACCGCAGGCCGACGTGCAGGTGATCTATAGCGTGCGTTCGCCGGAGGATGTGATCTTTGCCGAGGAGTGGCGCCAGTATCCGGTCACCCTGGTGGCAGAGCACCATGCCACTCATGGCTTTGTCGCCGGCCGTCTGACCCGGGAGCTGCTGCAGAGCGTGCCGGATTTAGCCAGCCGCACCGTGATGACCTGCGGCCCGGCGCCTTATATGGAGAAGGTCGAGCAGGATGTTGCCGCCCTGGGCGTCACCCGCTTCTTTAAGGAGAAGTTCTTCACCCCGGTGGCGGAAGCCGCGACCAGTGGACTGAAATTTACCAAACTGCAGCCGGCGCGCGAGTTTTACGCGCCGGTGGGCACCACACTGCTTGATGCGCTAGAGAGCAATAAAGTGCCGGTGACCGTCGCCTGCCGCGCCGGCGTCTGCGGCTGCTGTAAAACCAAAGTGGTTTCCGGGAAGTACAGCGTCACCAGCACCATGACGTTAACCGACGCCGAAATCGCCGACGGCTATGTGCTGGCCTGCTCCTGCCATCCGCAGAGCGATCTGGTTCTCGCCTGAGGTCAAAATCCCCGGTGGCGCTACCGCTTACCGGGGCTGCAGCGCTGTGCGATTGGGTAGCCCGGAGAAGGCGCAATGCGCCGACTCCGGGAAAATCCCGGGCGACAATAAACGCTCAGGCGACATGAGATAAACATTTTCTCAGACTGAAAAAGTTGCAAACCGGCAACAGTATCGACTTTACGCCCCAGGACGAATGAGGCATTTTTACCGCCAGGCCGACTGACCGGCCAGCGAATAACGCCCTGCGCCGAGTATCGCAATCGCCAGTGCGCCAACAAAGAAATAGACCAGGTTCTCGATCGCCCACGCCCCCACCGCATCAAGCGCAAACGTCTTGCCGAGACCGACCATCAGCCACGCCACCACCATGGTGAACGCCAGCACCAGCGCCGCCGGACGTGTCAGGACGCCGAGAATTAACAAGCAGGGAGCGACCACTTCCCCCACCAGCACACCGTAGGCGATAAACCCCGGCAACCCCTTCGCCACCAGCATGCCGCTGATCCCGCCCACGCCGTCCAGCAGCTTGTGCAGACCGTGAAACAGCATTAACCCGCCGACGGCGAGTCGTAACAAGAGTTTACCGGCGTCGTCATGCGACAGCGTTTTATTTACTACGTTTAACATTCCCTTAACCATCTGATGTGCTTCCTGTTTTACATCCTGTGAGGTCCCAGAGTATGCACAATTTTTCAGCAATAAAACCAGCAAAAAATAAGGGACAATCAGCAACGTAACCTGCAGTTTCATCTAAGCTTGAAGGCGTTATCACAAAAAGGAGATGGAGATCATGAAACAAACCGTGGCCGCATACATTGCCAAAACGCTGGAACAGGCCGGCGTGAAACGTATCTGGGGCGTCACCGGAGATTCCCTCAATGGATTGAGCGATAGTCTGAACCGCATGGGCACCATCGACTGGATGCCCACCCGGCACGAAGAGGTGGCTGCTTTCGCCGCTGGCGCCGAGGCGCAGCTGACCGGCGAATTGGCGGTCTGCGCCGGCTCCTGCGGGCCGGGCAACCTGCATCTGATTAACGGTCTGTTTGACTGTCATCGTAACCATGTGCCGGTGCTGGCCATTGCCGCCCACATCCCCTCCAGCGAAATCGGCAGCGGCTATTTTCAGGAGACCCATCCCCAGGAGCTGTTCCGCGAATGCAGCCACTACTGCGAGCTGGTCTCCACCCCGGAACAGATTCCGCAGGTGCTGGCCATCGCCATGCGTAAAGCGGTGATTAACCGCGGCGTCTCGGTGGTGGTGCTGCCCGGCGACGTGGCGCTGAAGGCTGCCCCGGAGAGCGCCAGCAGCCACTGGTATCATGCGCCGTTGCCGACGGTCACTCCGGCGGAAGAAGAGCTGCGCAAGCTGGCGCAGCTTATCCGCTACTCCAGCAATATCGCGCTCATGTGCGGCAGCGGCTGCGCCGGCGCTCACCAGGAGCTGGTGGAGTTCGCGGCCAAAATTAAAGCCCCCATCGTCCACGCCCTGCGCGGCAAAGAGCACGTGGAGTACGACAATCCGTACGATGTCGGCATGACCGGGCTGATTGGCTTCTCCTCTGGCTTCCACACCATGATGAACGCCGACACCCTGATCCTGCTAGGTACCCAATTCCCCTATCGCGCCTTCTATCCAACCGACGCCAAAATTATTCAGATCGACATTAACCCCGGCAGCATCGGCGCCCACAGTAAGGTCGATATGGCGCTGGTGGGCGATATTAAATCGACGCTAAAAGCGCTGCTGCCGCTGCTGGAAGAGAAAACCGATCGCCACTTCCTCGATAAGGCGCTGGAGCACTATCGCGACGCGCGAAAAGGGCTCGACGATCTGGCAAAACCCAGCGATAAGGCAATCCACCCGCAATATCTGGCACAGCAGATCAGCCATTTTGCCGATGAAGACGCCATTTTCACCTGCGATGTCGGCACCCCCACCGTCTGGGCGGCACGCTACCTCAAAATGAACGGCAAACGCCGCCTGCTGGGCTCGTTCAACCACGGCTCAATGGCCAACGCCATGCCGCAGGCCATTGGCGCCCAGGCTACCGCCCCGGAGCGGCAGGTAGTAGCCATGTGCGGCGACGGCGGGTTCAGCATGCTGATGGGCGATTTTCTGTCGCTGGCGCAGATGAAGCTGCCGGTGAAAATTGTCATCTTTAACAACAGCGTGCTGGGCTTCGTGGCGATGGAGATGAAGGCCGGGGGCTATCTCACCGACGGTACGGAGCTCCACGATACCAACTTCGCCCGCATCGCCGAGGCCTGCGGTATCAAAGGTATTCGCGTTGAAAAAGCCTCCGAGGTGGATGAAGCGCTGCAGACCGCCTTCCGCACCGACGGTCCGGTGCTGGTCGACGTCGTGGTCGCCAAAGAGGAGCTGGCTATCCCGCCGCAGATCAAGCTGGAGCAGGCCAAAGGCTTTAGCCTGTATATGCTGCGGGCGATCATCAGCGGGCGCGGCGATGAGGTCATCGAACTGGCGAAAACCAACTGGCTCAGGTAAAACAGAAGCAATACGTTGAACCAGACCAAGGAAAAGCCGTGATCGATTTACGCAGTGATACCGTTACCCGTCCCGGGCGCGCCATGCTGGAGGCCATGATGGCCGCCCCGGTCGGGGACGATGTGTATGGCGACGACCCTACCGTCAATGAACTGCAGCGCTATGCCGCCGACCTCGCCGGCAAAGAGGCGGCGCTATTTCTGCCCACCGGCACCCAGGCCAACCTCGTTGGCCTGCTCAGCCACTGCCAGCGCGGCGAAGAGTATATCGTCGGCCAGGGGGCGCATAACTATCTGTACGAAGCCGGCGGTGCGGCAGTACTCGGCAGTATTCAGCCACAGCCGATTGACGCCACGGCGGATGGTTCGCTGCCGCTGGATAAAGTGGCGGCGAAAATCAAACCCGACGATATCCATTTTGCCCCGACTCGCCTGCTGAGCCTGGAAAACACCCACAACGGTAAGGTGCTGCCGCGCGACTATCTGCAGGAAGCCTGGGCGTTTACCCGCCAGCGCGACCTGGCGCTGCACGTCGACGGCGCGCGTATCTTTAACGCCGTAGTGGCCTACGGCTGCGAACTGCGTGATATTGCCCAATACTGCGACTCCTTCACCATCTGCCTGTCAAAGGGGCTTGGCGCCCCGGTAGGCTCGCTATTGCTGGGCAGCGAGGCATACATTCGCCGTGCTATCCGCTGGCGGAAAATGGTTGGCGGCGGCATGCGCCAGGCGGGCATACTGGCCGCTGCCGGGCTGTACGCGCTGAAAAATAACGTACAGCGCCTGCAGGAGGATCATGACAACGCCGCGTGGATGGCGGAGCAGCTTCGCGCCATCGGCGCCGACGTCACCCGCCATGATACCAACATGCTGTTTGTGCGCGTTGGCGAAGCGCAGGCCCCGGCGCTCGGCGAGTTTATGCAGGCGCGCGGCGTGTTGATTAACGCCTCGCCTGTTGTCCGTCTGGTCACTCACCTGGATGTCAACCGTCAGCAGCTGAGCGAGGTGGTCGCTCACTGGCAGGCTTTTTTACAGCGCTAAGGAGTCAGGCGTGTCGCAATCGGTTCTGGTGCTCGGCGCCAGCGGCTATATTGGCCAGCATTTGGTGCGCGAGTTAAGCGCGCGGGGTTATCCAGTGCTGGCGGCGGCACGCCACATCGACCGACTGCAAACACTCGATTTGCCAGGCGTTACCTGCCGGTCAGTCGATCTTAATCAGCCGCAGGCTCTGCCTGCACTGCTCGCCGGCATCGATACCCTTTATTATCTGGTCCACGGCATGGGCGAAGGCGGCGATTTTATCGCCCATGAACGCCGGGTGGCCACGCATGTGCGCGATGCCCTGCGTCAGTCGTCAGTGCGCCAGGTGATATTTCTCAGTTCGCTGCAGGCCCCGGCGCAGGAACAATCTGACCATCTGCGCGCCCGCCAGGTGACCGGTGAGGTCCTGCGTGAGTCGGGCGTGCCGGTGACCGAACTGCGGGCCGGGATTATCGTCGGCGCCGGCTCTGCCGCCTTCGAGGTGATGCGCGATATGGTTTATAACCTGCCAGTGCTCACTCCCCCGCGCTGGGTACGCTCGCGTACCACCCCTGTCGCCCTGGAAAATCTGCTCTTTGACCTGGTTGAGCTGCTGAATCATCCGTCCAACGCGCATCGCGTCTTCGAAGCCGCCGGTCCGGAGGTGTTAAGCTATCAGCAGCAGTTTATCCACTTTATGGCCGTCAGCGGTAAACATCGCCCGCTCATTCCCATTCCCCTGCCGACGCGCTGGATCTCAGTGTGGTTTCTTAACGTTATCACCTCGGTGCCGCCTACCATCGCCAGGGCGCTGATTCAGGGGCTGAAGCACGATCTGATCGCCGACGACCGGGCGCTGCGAGCGCTGATCCCGCAAACGCTGATCCCCTTCGATCAGGCGGTTCGCCGCACGCTGAAAGAAGAAGAGCAGCTGGTAAACTCCAGCGACTGGGGCTACGACGCCCAGGCTTTCGCCCGCTGGCGACCGGAGTACGGCTACTTTCCGAAACAGGCTGGCTGCACCGTCACCACCCAGGCGAGCCGCCAGGCCTTGTGGCAGGTCGTTAACCAAATCGGTGGTAAAGAGGGGTATTTTTTCGGCAATCTGCTGTGGAAAACCCGTGGTGCGATGGACCTGCTGGTCGGCCATCGGTTAGCCAAAGGACGGCCGCAGCGCGACTATCTGCAAACCGGCGATACGGTCGACAGCTGGAAGGTAATTATCGTGGAGGAAGAAAAACAGCTCACCCTGCTGTTCGGTATGAAAGCGCCGGGGCTGGGCCGGTTAAGCTTTACGATAAACGATAAAGGCGACCATCGCGAACTGGACGTGCGCGCCTGGTGGCACCCGCACGGTATGCCCGGACTGATCTACTGGCTGCTGATGATCCCGGCGCACCTGTTTATTTTCCGCGGTATGGCGCAACGCATCGCCCGGCTGGCCGAACAAATCTCAGGCAGAGACCAAGGATAAGCATTATTCTTTCATGATTCTCATTGCATAGTCGGGAGAATCACGGAAAAATGCGCACGAAATTCTTTTCTGGGACAGTAGAGTGATATGAAGGTACTGGTTACCGGTGCGACCAGCGGATTAGGCCGCAACGCAGTGGAATATCTGCGCAATAAGGGCATCAGCGTGAGAGCCACCGGGCGCAACGAAGCGATGGGTAAGCTTCTGAGCAAAATGGGGGCAGAATTCATCCCGGCCGATTTAACCGAGCTGGTCTCTTCGCAGGCTAAAGTGATGCTCGCCGGTATCGATACCCTGTGGCACTGCTCCAGCTTTACCTCGCCCTGGGGCACCCAGCAGGCTTTCGATCTCGCTAACGTCCGCGCCACCCGCCGTCTGGGCGAATGGTCTGTGGCATGGGGGGTACGCAATTTCGTCCATATCTCTTCGCCATCGCTCTATTTCGATTATCACCACCATCGCGATATCCAGGAAGATTTCCGCCCGCATCGCTTCGCCAACGAGTTTGCCCGCAGCAAGGCGGCCAGCGAGGAGGTGATCAACCTGCTGGCGCAGGCCAACCCGCACACCCGTTTTACCATTCTGCGTCCGCAGAGCTTGTTCGGGCCGCACGATAAAGTCTTTATTCCCCGGCTGGCGCAAATGATGCAGCATTATGGCAGCGTCCTGTTGCCGCGTGGCGGCAGCGCGCTGGTCGACATGACCTATTATGAAAACGCCGTGCATGCGATGTGGCTGGCGAGCCAGTCGGCCTGCGATCGTCTTCCTTCCGCCCGCGCGTGGAATATCAGCAACGGCGAACCGCGCACCTTGCGAAGCATCGTGCAGAAACTGATCGACGAGCTGGGCATCAAGTGCCGGATCCGCTCAGTTCCCTACCCGATGCTGGATATTATTGCCCGCAGCATGGAACGTTTTGGCGATAAAACAGCCAAAGAGCCCGCCTTTACCCACTACGGCGTTTCCAAACTTAACTTTGATTTTACGCTCGACATCACCCGCGCGCAGGATGAACTGGGCTATCAGCCGGTGGTGACGCTTGACGACGGCATTGTGCGTACCGCCGCCTGGCTACGCGACCACGGTAAACTTCACCGCTAACCCTGGCCATATTTTTCTAACAGCGCCTCGGCTATCGCTTCAGTTTGCGCATCCGCTACGCCATCCCAGCGCTGCGGACGGAAGTGCATCTGGAAGGCGATAATCACCCGCTTCTTCTGCGCGGGGGTCATCTCCGGCGTCACCTGATAGCCGTAGCGCGCCAGTAAATCCAGCACCACCTCTGGGTCAACGGGATCGCTGGCCGGCCGTCCGTTCAGATAAAAGGCCACTCGCTGCTCGTCAGGCCAGGCGCCAATCCCCTGCTGCGCCAGCTGTTGCCAGGGAAACAGCGGCCCCGGATCGTCTTTACGCTGCGGCGCGATATCGGCATGGGCCACCACGTTCTGCGGCGCGATGTGGTAGCGGGTGATAATATCGCGCGCCAGCGGGATCAGGGCCGCTATCTGTTCCGGATGGAAGGGGGTAAAGCTTTTGACGCCCGCCGTCTTCTGCCAGCCGCGGTTCTCCAGCTCAATGCCGATGGACGTATCATTGATACGCGTACTGCCGCGCCAGTAGCTCACCCCGGCGTGCCAGGCTAAATCCTCTTCCGGCACCAGCTGCCAGATCCGCGGTTTATGCTGATAACGCGGCGGCTGCTCGGGGATTAAATAGTGGGAGCTGACCTCTTTATCGGTCAACGTCGCCAGAGAAACATCAAAATTGTCTGCCGTATAGTGGATCACCAGCACTTTTATTCGCGGATAGGCCGCCTGCGCCGGATGGCGAGTGTCCAGCTGGTATCCATCGCGATCGATAATTCCCTTTTCCCCGGCACAGCCGGTTAACAGCAGCGCCAGCAGGGCGACCTGCGCAATCCGTTTCATCCCCTTTCCCTCGCCCGGCAGTGGAGCCGGGTTAATAAGACCATTGATTACGTCCTTTATTTTTAGCCTGATACAACGCACTGTCCGCCCGGGCGATCAGCGTCTCCATCGGGACCGTGCCGTCGGAAGCCACAACGCCCATGCTGACGGTCACTACCGCCGCCACCGCAGAGGCTTCATGCGGCAAGGCCGCGTCGTGGATTTTCTGCTGAATGCGCTCGGCAATGACGGTGGCGTGCGCTAAGGAAACCCCCGGCAGCGCCACGACAAACTCCTCGCCGCCGTAGCGGGCCACCAAATCGTCCTCAGCCCGCACCGCCATTTTAAGCACCTGCGCGACAGACGATAAGCAGTCATCGCCGGCCTGATGGCCGTAATGGTCGTTATAACGCTTAAAGTAATCGACATCGATCATCATCAGCGCTAACGGCGCTTTTTGCTCCCAGAGCTGCGCCAGAAAAGCATTCAGTGCCCGGCGATTGGCCGTTCCGGTTAAGGCATCCCGGTTAGCGATACTTTCCAGCCGCTGGATAAGCTGCATATTTTCCTGATGCGTATCCCAGGCTTCATCATACCAGCGCTGCAGAATACGCCGTCCATAAAGCAAAATCGCGGTGAAAATAGCCCATAAGGTCAAAAAACGAAATTCACCGTCATAGTGAATCTGCACCCCTGCCAGCAAGGCGGTCACCCACATTGGGAGCATAAAGGCGATAATGCCGGGCCAGTGGTGATAGAGCGCGGTGAGGCCGGTGGTCATTAAAATCACCAGCAGCGGCCAGGCGAAGGGCAAGGTCCAGAAAAAGATAAAACAGTAATTACTCAGGGACCAGCACAGGCTGAGCGCCAGCAGCAGCCCGGTGATGATATTCAGCGTATATCGCCCCTGCGCCAGCCGCGGCGTGACGGCAATAATCACTAAAATGGCCGAAATAATAATAACCGCGATCAGCGCCACTTCGATATAAGGAATAACCGCCCGGTGCGTCAGTAACTTCTTATCAAAATAGGTAAAGATAAAATTGCGGAAGAAAATCATTAACGCAAAAGCGATATTGACAAAGGCCAGCCAGGGTATACTCATGGACAGCGCATGGCGCTGAACATTATCTTTGGTGGCCCACAACGCGGCTCGCTGCTGCCGGGCCTGCTCTCGCTTATTTGTTAACATCTTATCTCCCTGGTGACCTGCATGACCATGGGTGCAGCCCCTGCTGTTCTATATGATAAACCATGTTACCGGGAATGTCTTTCAGCGTCCCGGCCCCTTCTCCTGCGTGCGCCTCAGCTAATTTTCAGCTAACCACAGTAAAAAAAGGTCTTGCGTCGCCTTAATGTTCATTCCGCAAAAAAAAGCAAGCATTATCAATGAGAACCTCGTCATCTTTTCTTTAAAAAAGCGTTAACTAATCGTCATAAAATTGCAGTATTTTGCTTGAAAAAAAAGCGGCGTTAGTACAATCTGAAATCGCTCATTGGTGAGTTAAAACAAGAGCATGATGATAGCAAAATAAACAATGGAGTCTAAAAATATGAAATATGCAGCTTTAGTGGCAGGTGCAGCATTGTTTTTAACGGCGAACGCCTTCTCCGCTGAGATTTTAACGAAAGAAGCCTTTAATAAGGTCCATACGCAATATACCAAAATCGGCACCATTTCCTCTACCGGCCAGACTGCGCCGAGCGATGCCCGTGAAGAGCTGATTAAAAAGGCCGATGAAAAAGGCGCGGACGTTATCGTGCTCTCTTCCGGTAATACCGATAAAAAACTGCACGTCTCCGCTAACATCTATAAGAAGAAGTAATTAATCTTATATCTCAAGAAACATTATCCTATTGTCCGGGTAATGTTTCTTGTTTGCCCAAAAAGTCTGTTTATTTTTAAACGGCGCCTGGTTTTTCCTGCCTGAATATCATTCGGTGATGCTCATTGTCGATTTCCTGCCCTAAGGCCGTTGTCACATCAAGGTCTTAGCTCTTTGCGTCAAGTACAATCCGCACGCTATACGCTATGCTTTAACGGAAACTGAAAACGTAGTTCGCTTATAAGGAAATCATCATGCGCTACAAACTTCTTGCTGTACTTCTCCCTTGCGCGCTGGCGCTCAGCGCCTGTACGACCGTCACCCCGGCCTATAAAGATAATGGTACCCGCAGCGGCCCCTGTGTCGAAGGCGGCCCTGACGACGTAGCGCAAAAATTCTATGACACTCAGATCCAGAACCGCACTCAGGATCCGGCGGCGCTGCGCCCCTATCTGAGCGACGGACTGGCGCAGTTACTCAATGACGCCCGCCAGGATCCGGCCAACAGCAAACTGCTGCAGGCTAACCCGTTCTCCAGCAGCAGCACCCCAGCGGACAGCGCCGTGGTCGCCAGCGCCTCCACCATCCCGAACCGTGATGCGCGCAATATTCCGCTGCGCGTCGAACTGAAACAGGGCACCCAGAGCTGGAAAGATGAAGTGCTGATGATCCAGGAAGGCCAGTGCTGGGCTGTCGATGACGTCCGCTATCTCGGCAACAACAGCCATGCGCCAGCCGGGACGCTGCGACAGAGTCTGGAGAAACGCTGATTCCGGAGTTGAAGCCACCCCGCTGAAACGATAACCCCGGTAAAATGTCGGTATTCGCCCCAGGAATGCCGACATTTGCGCCCCCCTCACCCACCAGGCCATATTTTGTGCTAACTTTAAAGCTAAACGTGGTTTAGATTTAACTTTTAACGCATAAATATTGCATAACTATTCTGCCAAAGGTAGTATTTGCGGCCTCAATAGCTATTCGTATCAGACTGCCCAGATGAGTATTAAACTAAACGGCATTAATTGCTTCTACGGCGCACACCAGGCGCTGTTCGACATCACGCTGGATTGCCCGCAGGGGGAAACGCTGGTGCTGCTCGGCCCCAGCGGTGCCGGGAAGAGCTCGCTGCTGCGCGTACTCAACCTGCTGGAGATGCCGCGGTCCGGTTCGTTATCCATCGCCGGCAACCAATTCGACTTCACCAAAGCGCCGTCCGATAAAGCGATTCGCGAGCTGCGTCAGAACGTCGGCATGGTCTTCCAGCAATACAACCTGTGGCCGCACCTGACGGTACAGCAGAACCTGATCGAAGCCCCCTGCCGCGTACTGGGGTTAAGCAAGGATCAGGCGCTGGCTCGCGCAGAGAAACTGCTGGAGCGTCTGCGTCTGAAGCCTTACAGCGATCGCTACCCGCTGCATTTATCCGGCGGCCAGCAGCAGCGTGTGGCTATCGCCCGCGCGCTGATGATGGAGCCCCAGGTCCTGCTGTTCGATGAGCCTACCGCGGCGCTTGACCCGGAAATCACGGCTCAGATCGTCAGCATCATTCGCGAGCTGGCTGAAACCGGCATCACCCAGGTTATCGTCACCCACGAAGTTGAAGTGGCGCGCAAGACGGCCAGCCGGGTGGTGTATATGGAAAATGGCCATATCGTCGAGCAAGGGGATGCCTCCTGCTTCACGCATCCGCAAACTGACGCGTTTAAAAACTATCTTTCACATTGATGTTTTTCGGGGAAATGACGATGAAAAAAGTACTGATTGCCGCCCTGCTCGCAGGCATGAGCCTCTCCGCTTCCGCCGCGCAGACCATTCGTTTCGCCACCGAAGCCTCCTACCCTCCGTTTGAGCTGGTGGACGCCAACAACCAGATCGTCGGTTTCGATGTCGATCTGGCGAACGCGCTGTGTAAAGAGATCGATGCCACTTGTACCTTTACCAACCAGGCCTTTGACAGCCTGATCCCGGGACTGAAATTCCGCCGTTTCGACGCGGTCATGGCCGGGATGGACATCACGCCGGAGCGTGAAAAGCAGGTGCTGTTCTCTACCCCGTATTATGACAACTCGGCGCTGTTCGTCGGTCAGCAGGGTAAGTTCACCAGCATTGACCAGCTGAAGGGCAAAAAAGTGGGCGTGCAGAACGGCACCACCCACCAGAAATTCATCACCGATAAACATCCGGAAATCACTACCGTTCCTTACGACAGCTACCAGAATGCGAAGCTGGATCTGCAGAATGGTCGTATTGACGCGGTCTTTGGCGATACCGCCGTGGTGACCGAATGGCTGAAGAGCAATCCGAAGCTGGCGGCCGTGGGCGATAAAGTGACCGACAAAGCCTATTTCGGCACCGGGCTGGGCATTGCCGTACGTCAGGGCAACACCGACCTGCAGCAGAAATTTAACGCTGCGCTGGAAAAAGTGAAGAAAGACGGCACTTACCAGACCATCTATAACAAATGGTTCCAGAAGTAAGACTGAATGAACGAAATTTTTCCATTAGCAAGCGCCGCCGGGATGACCGTCGGCCTTGCCGTTTGCGCGCTCGTCATCGGCCTGGTCCTGGCGATGCTCTTTGCGGTACTGGAGTCAGTGAAATGGCGCCCGGTAGCCTGGCTTGCAACCGGCATTGTGACCATCCTGCGCGGACTACCGGAAATTCTGGTGGTGCTGTTTATCTATTTCGGCTCTTCCCAGCTGCTGCTGACGCTCTCTGACGGTTTTACCATCCCGCTCGGGTTCACGCAGATCCCGGTGCAGATGCAGATTGAGAACTTTGACGTCAGTCCGTTCCTCTGCGGGGCGATCGCCCTGTCGCTGCTGTATGCCGCCTACGCCTCGCAAACGCTGCGCGGCGCGCTGAAAGCCGTTCCGCAGGGTCAGTGGGAGTCCGGCCAGGCGCTGGGGCTGTCGAAAGCGGCTATATTCTTCCGTCTGGTGATGCCGCAGATGTGGCGCCATGCTCTGCCTGGCCTCGGTAACCAGTGGCTGGTGCTGCTGAAGGACACCGCGCTGGTGAGCCTGATCAGCGTCAACGATCTGATGCTGCAGACCAAAAGCATCGCCACCCGCACTCAGGAACCCTTTAACTGGTATATCATTGCGGCGGCAATCTATCTCGTCATCACCCTGTTGAGTCAATACATCCTTAAGCGGATTGACCAGCGTGCGACGCGCTTCGAACGGAGACCAGGCTGATGCTCGACTACTTACCCGAACTGCTGAAAGGGCTTCATACCAGCCTGACGCTGACCGTGGCGTCGATTATCGTGGCGCTGATCCTGTCGCTGATTTTTACCATTATCCTGACGCTGAAGACGCCGGGGCTGGTGTGGATAGTCCGCGGCTATATCACCCTGTTTACCGGTACGCCGCTGCTGGTGCAGATCTTCCTGATTTACTACGGCCCCGGACAGTTTCCTTCGCTGCAGGATTATCCGTGGCTGTGGCATCTTATCTCTGAACCGTGGCTGTGCGCTCTGATCGCCCTGTCGCTCAATAGCGCCGCCTACACCACTCAGTTGTTTTATGGCGCCATCCGGGCGATCCCCGACGGGCAATGGCAGTCGTGCAGCGCACTGGGGATGAGTAAAAAGGATACCCTGGCGATCCTGCTGCCGTATGCCTTTAAGCGTGCGCTGTCGTCCTATTCCAACGAAGTGGTGCTGGTTTTCAAGAGTACCTCTCTGGCCTACACCATCACCCTGATGGAAGTAATGGGCCACGGCCAGCTGCTGTACGGACGCACCTACGACGTGATGGTGTTCGGCGCCGCCGGGATTATCTATCTCATCGTCAACGGACTGCTGACGCTGCTGATGCGCCTGGTGGAACGTAAAGCGCTGGCCTTCGAGCGACGTAACTAGCGCCTGAGCCTTATTGCATAAAAAGCAGACAACAAGACGGACAAGTCTAACACCTGTCCGTCTTTTTTTATGGCATTAAAAATATTTAATCATATTTATTGCATATAAATTCATTTAATGGCATTGTCACTCTATGCCGCAGACACGGCGAATAATCATAAGATTGACAGACGGGAGTTCCACGATGAAAAAGTTAGTTCTGGCTGCACTGCTCACCACGTTCACCTTCGGCGCTGCCGCCGCAGAGAAAATCAGCTTCGGCGTGTCCGCAACCTATCCGCCGTTTGAATCGATGGATGCCAATAATCAGATTGTTGGTTTCGATCTCGACCTGGCCAAAGCGCTGTGCAAACAAATGCAGGCAGAATGTACCTTTACCAACCACGCTTTTGACAGCCTGATCCCGGCACTGAAGTTCAAGAAATATGATGCGGTGATTTCCGGAATGGATATTACGCCGGAACGCAGCAAGCAGGTCGCCTTCACCGACCCGTACTACGCCAACTCGGCGCTGGTGATCGCCAAAAAAGACGCGTTCCATTCCTTCGATGACCTGAAAGGCAAACGGATCGGCATGGAAAACGGCACCACCCACCAGAAATATCTGCAGGATAAACATCCTGAGGTGAAGACCGTCGCCTATGACAGCTACCAGAATGCGATTATCGATCTGAAAAATGGCCGTATCGACGGCGTGTTCGGCGATACCGCAGTGGTCAACGAGTGGCTGAAAACCAACCCGCAGTTGGGCGCAGCCACGCCGAAAGTGACGGATCCGCAATACTTCGGTACCGGACTCGGCATTGCCGTGCGCCCGGATAACAAGGCGCTGCTGGAGAAACTGAACGCCGCGCTGAAAGCGATTAAGGCCGACGGTACCTACCAGAAAATCAGCAACCAGTGGTTCCCGGAGTAAATTTTTTGCCGGGTGGCACTGCGCTTACCCGGCCTACTCTTCCCCCGTAGCCGGGTAAGGCGTATCCGCCATCCGGCAATGTCTTAAAGTGGCACGAAGAACCTGAACCGCGCCCCGCTTACCGACTCCACCAGTCTGATACCGCCCCCGTGCAACTCCAGCATTCGTTTCACAATCAGTAGCCCTAACCCGCCGCGATCCTCCCGCGATGCCTGGGTAGACAACGCCGACGGCCGCTGGAACAGATCGTCGCGCAGCGCGGCATCGACGCCCGTTCCGTTGTCGGCCACTTCCACCTGGAGCTGTTGATCCTCCTGCCAGACCGCCAGACGGATCTCCCCGCCGACGGGCGTATGCCGCATCGCGTTATCGAGCAGGTTGGTCACCACCCTCTCAATCATCGACACATCGGCGTTAATCAGCGGCAGCGGTCCCGGCACATCAATACGCAGGTTCACCTCGCGCGTGCGGGCAGTTAATTCAAACTTCTGCGCGACATCGGAGATCAGCTCCCCCATCGCAAAACGCTCGCGCTGCGGCTTAATGCTCCCATGCTCCAGTCGCGCCAGCTCAAACAGCTGCTGCGAGAGATGGCGCACTTTGTTGCCCTGACGCAGGGCGATGGTGAGATATTGCCTGCGCTCCTCGGCGGTCAGCCGTTCATCCTTCAGCGTCAGCGTTTCCAGATACCCCAGCAGCGAGGTGAGCGGCGTACGCAAATCATGGGAGATATTGGCCACAAATTCGCGGCGCTGGCGGTCGCTGTCGGCCAGCCGATCCCACTGGCCGGCTATCTGCTGCGCAAGGTCAATAAAGCGATTCTCGAGCACCGCCACCTCGTTACCAGGCAGGGGCTCCGGCGTGCGGGCCGCCAGGGTTTTGATGGCGCTGATGCTGTCCTGGCCGCTCGCCGCGACCTGGGCGGTGAGCTGGCGGACCGGCCGGGTGACCCAGAACCATGCCAGCCCCCCTGTCAGAAGGCCAAACAGGGCCACCAGCAGCAGCGTCCACAGAACAATGCTCCACAGTGTTTTTTGCCAGGCGTCGGCCGCCAGCTGATTAAAGGTCTCTCCCTGCAAAATGATATACAGGTAGCCGCGCAGCTGCCCGTCGACGCGCAGCGGAGCGGCGCTGAAGACTTTTCGTCCGTCGAGACTACGTGGATCGTCGCCATACACCGGCGACGCACTGCCGGTGAGAAAAGCCTGCACTGGCGCCATATCGATACGCTGGCGCTGGATATGTCCCGGCGGCGCCGCATCGGCCAGCAGGTCGCCATCCGGCGACAACAGATAGAGCTCCACGCTGGGATTAAAGGTCATCAGGCGGTCAAACAACGACTTCAGGGTTTGTCGGTTGACCTCGCCGTGGGCGTCCAGCAGCGGCTCGCGGGCGACAATCTGCTGAGCCAGCCCGGCGGAGAGGCGCTGCACCATGGCGTTGCCATACTGCGCGCTGCTGTGTAACTGAACGGCGCATACTGCCGCCGCGCACAGCATCAGCAGGGAGACCACCACCAGCGCCAACCGCTGGCTGAGGCTCAGGCGGCGGATCACGGGGCGACCTCTTGCGACATCGGGGCGAATTTATAGCCTTTACCCCAGACGGTAAGAATGATGTCCGGCTCCGCCGGGTCACGTTCGATTTTGCTGCGCAGGCGGTTGATATGGGTATTAACCGTGTGCTCATAGCCCTCGTGCTGATATCCCCAGACCTGCTCCAGCAGCGCCAGCCGCGAAAACACCTCACCGGGATGGCGGGCGAAGTAATAAAGCAGATCGAATTCGCGCGGCGTCAGGTCCACCACCTCGCCGCGCAGCTTCACTTCGCGCGACAGCGGATCGATGCTCAGGCCATGGCAGGACAGGCGCCCGGCGTCCATCAGCAGGTTCTGCCCCATCGCCTCCTGGCGACGAAACAGCGCTTTGACGCGGGCGATAAGCTCCAGCAGTGAAAAGGGCTTCGCCAGATAATCATCGGCGCCCATCTCCAGGCCCAGCACGCGGTGCATTTCGCTGGTGCGAGCGCTGATGATAATTACTGGCAGGTAACGGGTCATCTGACGGATACGCCGGCAGATCTCCAGGCCATCGACGCCAGGCAGCATCAAATCAAGGATCACCGCATCCCAGACCTGCTTTTCCAGCTGGACAAGGGCCTGGTCGCCGTCGGCTTCATGCACAATCTGATAGCCCTCATCCTGAAGATTGAGCCGCAGCAGCGTGGCAATATCCTCGTCATCTTCCACCAGCAGAATGGTTTTGGCCATTAGATTCCCCCCACCAATAACAAAACATGCAGCGCCAAGCTTACCTGATTTCAGCGGCGCAAAGCCTTCACATTTTGTTTAAACTTCGCGGACCAGCAGGGTCAGCACTTCGTAGTGCGCGGTGTGAGGGAACATATCAAACAGCTGGACCCGCTCGACGCGATAGCCGCGAAGACGGGCAATATCGGTCGCCATGGTGCGAGCGTTACAGCTGGAATAGATGATATAGGGCGGTGCCATGCGGATTAAATAGTCGCACAGTTCGGCGCCAATGCCGCGGCGCGGCGGGTTGACCAACACCAGCTGCGGGATATCCGCTTCATGAGTGGCGAACTGCGTCGAGTCCAGCGCCTGAAAATGCAGATTGCTGAGCCCCAGCTGCGCGGCTGACTGTCTGGCGCAGGCGATCGCTTCCGGGGCAATCTCGATACCGGTCAGGCGCATCGCCGGCGTCGCGCAGTGCAGGCCAAATCCCCCGACGCCGCAAAACAGATCCCACATATGCTGGACCGGCAGCGCGCGCACCCAGTCGCGGGCGGTGGCATACAGCCGACTGGCTACCGCCGGGTTGGTCTGAAAGAAACTTTGCGGGCGGATCCACAGCGGCACCTCGTTAAAGACCTCCCCCAGCGCCTGCTGTTCGGTGAAGAAGATCTCCTGCTCGCCTTCCATGATTGCCATATGCACCGGCTGGATATTCGCCGTGATCACCTTGAGCTGCGGGAGCTGCGCCTGCAGCCACGGCAGCGCGGCGCGCAGCTGAGCCAGCTTGGCCTCTGAGCGCAGTACGAAGCGCAGCATCATCTCCCCCTGCTGGCTGGCGGTTAGCAGCAGATATTTCAGCTCCCCGCGCTTGCGCGCGACGTTATAGGGGGTTAACCCGGCGCGGGCGATAAAGGGCTTCAGGACGGCAAACACCGGCGCAAACGATGAAGGATAGAGCGGGCAGTCGGTGAGATCCACCGGGGTGCCATCGCGATGCAGCATCCCCAGCAGCGGACGCTCAACGCTGCCGCTGACCACCATCTTGGCCTTGTTACGAAAGGCCGTCTCTGGCCCGCTGACCGGCTCGCCCCAGGCAGCGACCGGGATCGCCGCCAGCAGCGTGCGCAGATCGGCCATTTTATCGGCGAGCTGTTGCGGGACCGGCCGCTCCAGCCATTGACAGGAGCGGCAGCGGCCGGCGTCGTAGAGTGCGCAATGCATAATTGACCTTCAAAAATCCAGGGGCGGGGATTGTATCACCGTTATTGCAGGCGGAAAAACCGACGGCAGTTCGCCGGCACAAACAGCAGCGTCAGAACCAGCAGATCCGGCAGTTTTTGCATCACCAGCGAGTGGAAGATCTCCCGTTTGGATTCGCCGGGAATGCTGAACAGTTCCGGATACCCGTAGCCCAGCGACGCCGCCCACAGGTAGCCGGCGGCGATAATCTGCGTCAGCAGATAGACCCAGCGCGCCCAGTTGCGCCCTTTCACCAGCGAGAAGGCGCACCAGATTTCGACAAATACCAGCGCCAGGCTGCCGAGGAAGACCAGCGTCAGGTTCCAGGTCTGGACGCTGCGGTGTATGAATTCGTTCAGCCCCTGCAGACCCAACAGATTGAGGATCATCAGCAGGTCCAGAGCGCGGATCAAAATAATAGCAAAGGCCGCCACCTGCACCAGCGCAGGGACGTTAAGGCGGGCATGCGATGAGCGAGTTTTCGTAAACAATCCCAACGTAATGTCTTCCATGAAAACGGCGCCACAGGGTGGCGCCGACCGGAGGCTGCTGTACCGATTTTAGGTGGTTCAGCCTTGTCTTGCACGCTGGATATCGCGCACTCGCTGCTTTTCTGCGCGGGCCATCAAATACCAGGCGAAAAAACCAACAATACCGACCACGCCAAGGATGAGCGTCGCCAGGGCGTTAATCTCCGGGTTGACCCCCATACGCACGCTGGAGAAGACCAGCATCGGTAACGTCGTGGCCCCGGGACCGGAGACAAAGCTGGCGATCACCAGGTCATCCAGCGACAGCGTGAACGCCAGCAGCCAGCCGGAGATCACCGCTGGCATAATCATCGGCAGCGTGATGACGAAAAAGACCTTCAGCGGCGCGGCGCCCAGATCCATCGCCGCCTCTTCGATCGAGTGGTCCAGTTCACGCAGCCGCGAGGAGATCACCACCGCCACATAGGCGGTACAGAAGGTGACGTGCGCCAGCCAGATGGTCAACATCCCGCGATCCGACGGCCAGCCAATGGCATGTCCCAGCGCCACGAACAGCAGCAGCAGCGAGAGACCGGTGATCACGTCCGGCATAACCAGCGGCGCGGTGATCATAAATGCGAAGCCGTTAGACCCGCGAAAGCGTCCAAAACGCACCATCACCACCGCGGCGATGGTACCGAGGATCGCCGCCGCCGTCGCCGCGCAGGCGGCGATGGTCAGGCTCAGCCCTACCGCGCTCATCATCGCATCATCGTGGAACAGTTCGCTATACCAGCGCGTCGACCATCCGGCCCAGACCGTTACCAGCTTCGAGCTGTTGAACGAGTAGATCACCAGCATCAGCATCGGGGCATAGAGGAAGGTGAACCCAAGCACGAGGATCAGAATGCGCCACGGCGAGCGTACTACCGGCAAGTCGTTCATCCCTGCTCTCCCATCTGTTTTTGCTGGTGCTTGTGGAACCACATGATCGGCACGATCAGCAGCAGCAGCATGACAATCGCCACCGCCGAGGCGACCGGCCAGTCGCGGTTGTTAAAGAACTCCTGCCACAGCACGCGGCCAATCATGATGCTGTCCGGCCCGCCCAGCAGTTCCGGGATCACGAACTCCCCCACCGCCGGGATAAACACCAGCATCGAACCGGCGATAATGCCGCCTTTGGTGAGCGGGACGATCACCTGGAAGAAGGTCTTCAGCGGCCGGGCGCCGAGATCCAGCGAGGCCTCCACCAGCGAATAGTCGATGCGGGTCAGCGCGGTGTAGATCGGCAGCACCATAAACGGCAGGTAGGCATACACGATACCGATATACACCGCCAGGTTGGTGTGCAGGATCTCCAGCGGCTGATCGATAACCCCTAACCACAGCAGGAAGTTATTCAACACTCCGTTGCTTTTCAGCAGCCCCATCCAGGCATAGACGCGGATTAAGAATGACGTCCACGACGGCAGGATCACCAGCAGCAGCAGAATATTGCGCGTCGACGGCTTGCTGTGCGCCACCGCCCAGGCCAGCGGATAGCCCAGCAGCAGGCAGCAGATCGTCGAGATGCCCGCCACCTGCAGCGACTGGAGATAAGCTTCAAAATAGAGCGGATCGTCAGTCAACTGCAGGAAGTTGGCAAAGTTAAGGGTCAGCGTCAGCTGGCCATCCGCCCACTCCATCAGCTCGGTGTAGGGAGGGATCGCCCGCGCCATCTCGGCAAGACTTATCTTGAATACGATCAGGAACGGCAGCAAAAACAACAGGATCAGCCACAGATAGGGCAGCGCGATCACCAGCTTGCGGCCATGCGCCATCTGCAGGCGCGCCGCCCACAAGGCGAAGCCGCCCGGTTTTTTCGCCCCTGACGGGGATTCAACGGTACTCATCGCCCTCTCCTTACACCGTCAGCACTACGCAGCTATCCGCATCCCAGCATAAACGCACCTCGTCACCCCAGGTGGGCGTTCCTTTCCGATGGCGGTGTTCATTCTGCAACTGGGCGCTGATCATCTGCCCGCTTTGCAGGCGCACATGATAAATAGAGAGATCCCCCAGATAGGCGATATGAATCACCTCGCCGACGGCAAAATTGTAGCCGTCCGCCGGTGGTTCATCGCACAACATGATCTTCTCCGGGCGCAGCGCCACCCAGACCGGTACGTTATCCACCACCGACGCGTCGGGGTCGACCTTCAGCGGGTGCACCAGTCCTGGCGAACTCAACACCAGACCATCCTCCAGACGCTCCTTCACCAGCCCTTCAAAGACGTTCACCGAGCCGATGAACTCGGCGCTATAGCGGGTGGTCGGGTGCTCGTAAATCTCTTCCGGTTCGCCAATCTGCACAAACTTGCCGCGGTTCATGATGGCGATACGGCCCGCCATGGTCATCGCCTCTTCCTGGTCGTGAGTCACCATCACGCAGGTCACGCCAACGCGTTCGAGAATATCCACTACCTCCAGCTGCATGCGATCGCGCAGCTTTTTGTCCAGCGCGCCCATCGGCTCATCGAGTAGCAGCAGCTTCGGCCGTTTCGCCAGGCTACGCGCCAGCGCGACGCGCTGGCGCTGGCCGCCAGAGAGCTGGTGCGGCTTGCGTTTGGCATATTCCTGCATATGCACCAGAGCCAGCATCTCCTGCACCCGGGCGGTGATTTCCGCCTTAGGCAGACGATCCTGCTTCAGACCGAAGGCGATATTCTGCTCAACGGTCATATGGGGAAACAGGGCGTAGGACTGGAACATCATATTGATAGGCCGCTGATAGGGCGGCACGCGCGCCAGATCCACGCCGTCGAGCATAATCTGCCCGGCGGTCGGTTGTTCAAAGCCCGCCAGCATACGCAGCAGGGTCGATTTCCCGCAGCCTGATGCGCCCAGCAGAGCAAAAATTTCGCCTTTATAGATAGTGAGACTGACGTCGTCGACCGCGTGCTGGCCATCAAACGACTTGGTTAAGTTACGGATTTCCAGTAGCGGGGTCAGCGCTTTGGGGGCTTTCGCCTGTGGGCGGGGCATTACGTCGTTCAATCGGGTGCTCTCCGGCAAAAAAACGATCACCATATGGTCCGGTGCCATACTTCGTGCTTAACAGTGCAATTGCACCATCCTGGTGCTTCTGCTCGCCGGGCGCGCTGCCATTTCCCGGCGAGTGCAGATCTGATTCGGCCCGTGTTCGACGGGCCGTCAGAGATTATTTGCCGCTCTTCACTTTGGTCCACGCGCGAGTGCGCACGCGGTCAATCTTCGGATCCTGCACCTTCAGCGTGAACAGTTTGGCGAACACATCCGCTGGCGGATAAATCGCCGGGTTGTTACGGATTGTCTCGCTGACCAGCGGTGTGGAGGCCTTGTTGCCGTTGGCGTAGAACACCTGGTCGCTGATTTTAGCGATCACATCCGGGCGCATCAGATAGTTAAGGAACTGATAGGCTTCATCTTTATTCTTGGCGTCGGCCGGCATGGCAAAGACATCAAAGAACGCCAGCGCGCCTTCTTTCGGAATAAAGTAGGAGACGTTGACGCCGTTCTTCGCCTCTTTCGCGCGGTTGGCCGCCTGCCAGACATCCCCTGCCCAGCCGATCGCAACGCAGATGTCGCCGTTGGCAAGGTCATTAATATATTGCGAAGAGTGGAAGTAGCGAATGTTCGGCCGCAGCTTCAGCAGCAGATCGGTCGCCGGGCCGGTGTAATCATCCGCTTTGCTGCTGTTCGGATCCTTGCCGAGGTAGTTCAGCACGGTGGCGAAAATCTCTTCCGGCGCGTCGAGGAAGGAGACGCCGCAGCTTTTCAGTTTTTCAAGGTTCTCCGGCTTCAGCACCAGATCCCAGCTGTCCACCGGCGCATCTTTACCGAGGACGGCTTTCACCTTATCCACGTTGTAGCCAATGCCCGTCGTCGCCCACAGGTAAGGCATGGCGTATTTATTCTCAGGGTCATGCTTGGCGACCAGCTTCAACACTTCGGGATCAAGGTTCTTCCAGTTGGGCAGCTTGCTCTTGTCCAGCGGCTGGAACACGCCCGCCGCCAGCTGGCGCTCAAGGAAGCTTGCCGACGGTACCACCAGGTCGAAACCGGTGCTGCCGGCCATTAATTTGCCTTCCAGTACTTCGTTGGAATCAAAAACGTCATACACGACTTTAATCCCGGTCTCTTTTTCAAAATTCGCTACCGTGTCCGGCGCAATATAATCAGACCAGTTATAAACATGCAGGGTTTTTTGTTCGGCGGCGAGCGAACCGGCAGAGACGGCCATCAGCGCACCCGTAACCAGACCTGTTAACCATTTTTTACCAAAGGCGGTCATATCTCTTATCCTTCTCAACGCCCGTTAATTTACGGGCTCAAATATACGCATTTCAACGCATGCAAGAATCATGCATATTTTTTCATTGCCTGAGAAAAGGAGAGCGGATCTCTCCCGGAGTGGTTGCTCGCAACTGGAAGCATCGCCAGAATAACTGTAGCCAGAATAAGAGGCTATAGCCCAGGTAAAAAAACGCCTTTTATCAAATTTTTATGCAATAACGGTCTACGTGATAAGCCAAAACGGCCTGAATGGCGGTGAATAATGCTTTAAGAGAAGGATAAACGCAGAATAAAAGCGGGTAATACGCAGCCGCTGCGGTAGTGGCTGCGCTAATTTTAGGCAGGTTTAGTGAAGAAAATGGTATTGCACGTTTTCCGCCGCGGGCTCTTCTTCTTCGCCTTTGTACAGCAGCTGGTTGGCGCCGGCTTCGAGGATCACCATTGAGATCTGCTCTTCGCTTTGGCGGAAGAACCAGGCGAACTGCTCCATGGTCACCCCCGGGCCGATAGACAACGACTGACAGACCACCAGCTTGGGCAAGTTATCGTCCTGAATATCGATAAACGCCTTCACAGTTAACGAACTGGCGTTGATAGCCGAGAGATCCGCCGACAGCGCCAGCAGAGCGGACGGCTTCACCTCCGCGAGGGCGGAAAAGAGCACCACGTTGTCTACCAGGTCAATTTTGGCATCAAAAATACCGTCGAAATTCTGCATATGCGGCAGATGCAATGCCTGGCAGGAATCGCACTCAAAAAAGCTGATGCCGATCTCATCCAGCCAGCGGCGTAGCGTATCCAGACCTGGAACGACCAGTGAATCCATAGTGCCTGTGACCCCTTACAATGAAAAAACGACGCCATAGCTTACGCAAAAAAAGCGCCGCATACCATGACAGACTTGCATCCAGCGGCTAGCCGCCTATTTTCAAACAGAATTCCGGCGTCGCCTGGCGCTCGATCCAGGCGATCATCCGGCTGGCGATGTCCACGCCGGTGGTGGTTTCCACCCCTTCCAGCCCCGGCGAGGCATTCACCTCCATCACCAGCGGCCCGCGGGTGGCGCGTAAAATATCAACACCGGCGACATCGAGCCCAAGGGTTTGCGTCGCCTTGATGGCAATCGCCCGCTCCTCGTCGCTAATCTGCGCCACCGTGGCCATGCCGCCGCGGTGCAGGTTAGAACGAAAGTCGCCCTCTTTAGCCCGCCGTTCGATCGCCGCCACCACCTCATTGCCGACCACCAGGCAGCGAATATCGCAGCCTTTCGCCTCGGCAATATATTCCTGCACCAGAATATGCGCATTCAGCCCGCGAAAGGCGTCGATCACGCTCTCCGCCGCCTGACGGGTCTCCGCCAGCACCACGCCGATCCCCTGGGTGCCTTCCACCAGCTTCACCACCAGCGGTGCCCCGCCCACCATGGCGATCAGGTCGCTGGTGTCATCGGGGGAGTGAGCGATGCCGGTCAGCGGCAAATCGATGCCCTGGCGCGCCAGCAGCTGCAGCGAGCGCAGCTTATCGCGAGCGCGGGTGATGGCGACCGACTCATTCAGCGGATAGCTTCCCAATAGTTCAAACTGACGCAAAGCCGCGGTGCCATAGTAGGTGATCGCCGAGCCAATCCGCGGGATCACCGCATCAAAATGCGGTAGCTGACGCCCTTTGTAGTGGATGGACGACGCCACCGGACTGACATTCATATAACAGGAAAGCGGATCGAGGATCTCGACCTGATGCCCGCGCTGTTGCGCCGCTTCGCGCAGGCGTCGACATGAATAAAGCGTTCCATCCCGGGATAATATGGCAATTTTCATCCTGCACCTCTGCAAAAAGACCCGCTCTGGCGGGCCTCAGCTATCGAACACACTTTCACCTTTCCTGCGGCCGGCGGCGGAGATCACCTGGCCGGAGCAGCAGTGTACACGTAATCAGCGTGTTGCCCACCCCTGCTTATGCAGATAGTCGAGAATAAACGGACGACTCTCTTTCACGATAGTGCGACGGATATGATCGCTCCAGGTATCGCGGCGGGCGTTGCTGCCGCGCGACAGATAATAGTGCGCCAGCTGGTCGTCATAGTCCGCCAGCAGCGCGTTATCCAGCGGCTGATAGCGGTTCTCATGCACCAGCATGGCGGCCGGCATCCGCGGCTTGATGTCCGGGTTATCCGCCGGCCAGCCAAGGCAAAGACCGAACAGCGGCAGGACGTGCTGCGGCAGCGCCAGCAGCTCGGTCACCGCCTCGATGCTATTACGCAACCCGCCGATATAGACGCCGCCCAGCCCGAGGGACTCGGCGGCAATCAGCGCGTTTTGCGCCAGCAGCGCCGTATCGACGACGCCGATCAGCAGCTGTTCAGCCAGCCCCAGCTGCGCCTGTGGGCAAATCTGCAGGTGGCGGTTAAAGTCGGCGCAGAAGACCCAAAACTCCGCCGCCTGGGCGACGTGCTGCTGGCCGCCGGTCAGCGGGACCAGTTGCTCACGCAGCGCCGGGTCGGTAATACGGATGATGGAGGTGCATTGTAAAAAACTCGAGGTAGATGCCGCTTGCGCGCTGGCGATAATTTCTGCGCGCTGTTCGTCGCTCACGGGGGCATCGGTGAAGTGGCGGATGGAACGGTGGCTGCGCAGCAGCTCAATGGTCGGCGTCATTACGTTTTTCTCTGTCAGACAAGGATTCAGGCTTTGGAGAGTGCGTTAACTGCGGGGCCACGATCTGCGCCATCCGCCACATAACGACGATGGCGGCGGGGATCATCAGCACGATCCCGGCAAAGAGCATCACCAGCGCCGCGGTCGGGCTGGCAATGGGCGCAGGCAGCTGGACATACTGGTTAAGCGAGAGCCAGGCGAGGGTTAACAGCCCCATCCCGAGGATCTCAACCAGCAGAATGCTTTTCGGCAACGGGGCAAATTTTCGCATCACACCTCTCCGGTTGATAAGCGCGGCGCATCAGACAATCTCACTACGCCGCCGGGTCAGTATACGGGTTTTGATAGTACGACATTTATCAAACATAGCCGTAAACCATCGAAGCAAAAGGCAGAACCTTCTTTCCCTCACCGGTCAATGCAGGCATCATAAGCGCCATTCGCCATCCGGCTGAGGTTTAAGGAGAGAAGCAATGTTTACCGTTATTTTTGGTCGTCCAGGCTGCCCTTACTGCGTTCGCGCCAAAGAGCTGGCAGAAAAACTGACCAACGAGCGTGATGACTTTAACTACCGTTACGTGGATATTCACGCCGAAGGCATCAGCAAAGCTGACCTGGAAAAGACCGTCGGCAAACCGGTTGAAACCGTGCCGCAGATCTTCGTCGACCAGAAACACATCGGCGGTTGCACCGATTTCGAAGCCTGGGCGAAAGAGAACCTTGGCCTGTTTGCCTGAGTCAATTTATTTGCTCGATGAGTGACTGCGCCAGGTATCAAGCCAGGCGCAGATAAACAAAAAGCACAACGCCCCGAGTGCGCACCAGAACACCGCGCTCAGTACCCACGCCATCTCCTGCCAGAACGTTCTGTGCGTCACGAAGAACAGCCGCATCGTCACCATACAGACCGGCGCCGCCAGCATCGCACCCAGCAAAGGACGCAGTACCCGCTGTCCGGGAGAGAGGCAGCTCGCCGCCGCCCCTGGCAGCAAAAAGAAGAGCAGGCCCAGCTCCGGGTTGCCGCTGGCGCGAAAGGCCCCTTTCATATGTAATAGCAGCGATAAGCACACCACAATGAACAGAACGAAGCCGCAGATAATACCGGCCCAACTACGCTCAGACTTCACCGTATCCTCCTGATGTTGCCTCTAACTCACGTCCACGTCGCCCAGTCAGATAAAGCATTTCGGCAATCCATGCCAATAACTCCCCAACCAGCCTAAAAACGATTGTCACTAGCCGCCGCATCCAGGAAGGATTAAACTAGCGGGTATATTTTTGCTGGTTATAACAGGGTGCCAGAATAGGTTCGCCACAACGCGAACGCCTGAGCAACCTTAGACCAAATAACCATTTCCTTCAACAACTTACTAGTAAATGAGAAGTTGGCTTTCGTGAATATAAACGTCGCAGATTTGTTAAACGGGAATTACATCCTGTTATTATTCGTTGTACTTGCATTAGGACTATGCCTGGGAAAACTGCGTCTCGGCTCAGTACAACTTGGTAATTCCATTGGCGTTTTAGTCGTTTCTCTCTTATTAGGTCAGCAGCATTTCGCGATTAACACTGATGCCCTTAATCTCGGCTTTATGCTGTTTATTTTTTGCGTCGGCGTGGAAGCCGGGCCCAACTTTTTTTCCATTTTTTTCCGCGACGGCAAAAACTACCTGATGCTGGCGCTGGTGATGGTCGGCAGCGCGATGCTGATCGCCACCGTGCTGGGCAAAGTGTTCGGCTGGGATATTGGTCTTACCGCCGGTATGCTGGCGGGCGCCATGACCTCCACCCCGGTGCTGGTGGGCGCGGGCGACACCCTGCGCCATTTCGGCCTGCCCAGCGATCAGCTGGCGCAGTCGCTTGACCATCTGAGCCTCGGCTATGCCCTGACCTACCTGGTCGGCCTGGTGAGTCTGATCGTCGGCGCCCGCTATATGCCCAAGCTGCAGCATCAGGATCTGCAGACCAGCGCCCAGCAAATCGCCCGCGAGCGCGGCCTCGATACCGATTCAAAACGTAAAGTGTACCTGCCGGTGATCCGCGCCTACCGCGTTGGCCCGGAGCTGGTGGCCTGGGCGGATGGCAAAAATCTGCGCGAGCTGGGTATTTATCGCCAGACCGGCTGCTATATCGAACGCATCCGCCGCAACGGCATTCTGGCCAACCCGGACGGCGACGCGGTGCTGCAGATGGGCGACGATATTGCGCTGGTGGGCTATCCGGACGCGCACGCTCGCCTCGACCCGAGCTTCCGTAACGGCAAAGAGGTATTCGACCGCGATCTGCTCGACATGCGCATCGTCACCGAAGAGATTGTGGTCAAAAACCACAACGCCGTCGGCCGCCGCCTGGCGCAGCTGAAGCTCACCGACCACGGCTGTTTCTTAAACCGGGTGATCCGCAGCCAGATTGAAATGCCTATCGACGATAACGTGGTGCTGAACAAAGGCGACGTGCTGCAGGTCAGCGGCGACGCCCGCCGCGTAAAAACCGTGGCCGACCGCATCGGCTTCATCTCCATTCACAGCCAGGTGACCGACCTGCTGGCCTTCTGCGCCTTCTTTATCGTCGGCCTGATGATCGGCATGATCACCTTCCAGTTCAGCTCTTTTAGCTTCGGCATCGGCAACGCCGCCGGCCTGCTGTTCGCCGGCATTATGCTTGGCTTCCTGCGCGCCAACCACCCAACCTTCGGCTATATCCCGCAGGGAGCGCTGAACATGGTGAAAGAGTTTGGCCTGATGGTGTTTATGGCCGGGGTCGGACTCAGCGCCGGGGCCGGGATCAATAACGGTCTGGGCGCCGTCGGCGGTCAGATGCTGGCGGCAGGGCTTATTGTCAGCCTGTTGCCGGTGGTGATCTGCTTCCTGTTCGGCGCCTATGTACTGCGCATGAACCGGGCGATGCTGTTTGGCGCCATGATGGGCGCCCGCACCTGCGCCCCGGCAATGGAGATCATCAGCGATACCGCGCGCAGCAACATTCCGGCGCTCGGCTACGCAGGCACCTACGCCATCGCCAACGTGCTGCTTACCCTTGCCGGGACGCTCATCGTGATCATCTGGCCAGGGCTACAATAAATTTTTGAGAAAAAAGCCGTCACAGGCAGAACTTTTTCTCAGGGCATCAGTCATAAGTAATGCCACTGCTTTTCTTTGATGTCCCCATTTTGTGGAGCCCATCAACCCCGCCACTTCGGTTCAAGGTTGATGGGTTTTTTGTTGCCTGAATTTATCCCTCACGCATGTCTCGCACCGCCTCAGCGCCCCTCTTCCTGCGCCCTCTCCCCCGCCAGCTGCCCAACCAGCAGCCGGATTGCCGCCTTCGACAGCGGCGCGCGGTCGGTGACAAAGTGCAAAGTCATTCCTTCAATAAAGGCGTCGAGGCCGCGGGCGGTATCGGGGGCGAACCATTGCTCCAGCGTCTGCTGGCTGCGCCGCATCCAGTTCTGCATCACCCCCTTTAGCGCCGGCTGACTGCTGCAGAACGCGTACAGCTGATACATCAGCTCCATATTGCGCGCCGTGGTCACCTGGGCGCTGAAGATCAGCTCCGCGATGGCATCGCAGGCTTGTTCCCGGTTCGTTACCCCGGCAAAGCATTGCTGATACTGCGCCGACATCTCGGCGGTAAACAGGCTGAACGCCTCCTCAACCAGCGCCTCGATGCCGCTGAAATAATAGGTCAACGACCCCAGCGGCACATTCGCGCAGAGGGCGATTTTGCGGTGCGTCACCGCCTGGACGCCGTGCGCCGCGATGGTGTCCAGCGTCGCCTGCAGGATGCGCTCGCGGCGCTGCGGATCGTTCGGTCTACGGGCCATGATTTTCCTCTTCCGGTTTATGTACAAATGTACACATGCTTGCTACTGTTGTCTTCACTCTTCTCCTTTAAGGCGTTTACGGATGACGACGCAAACCTCGCGCAGAGCGCTCCAGCTTCGGCTGTGGGCGCTGTTTATGTTCTTTTTCATCCCCGGCTTATTAATGGCCTCCTGGGCTACCCGCACGCCGGCGATCCGCGATCAGTTGATGCTTTCTACGGCAGAAATGGGCGTGGTGCTGTTTGGTCTGTCGGTGGGGTCGATGAGCGGTATTCTCTGCTCAGCGTGGCTGGTGAAGCGCTTTGGTACCCGCAAGGTCATCCGCACCACCATGTCCTTCGCCGTACTCGGCATGCTGGTGCTCAGCCTGGCGCTGTGGGTCTCTTCCGCCCCGCTGTTCGCCTTCGGCCTGGCCATCTTTGGCGCCAGCTTTGGCTCCGCCGAAGTCGCTATTAACGTCGAAGGCGCGGCCATCGAGCGAGAGATGAATAAAACGGTGCTGCCGATGATGCATGGCTTTTACAGTTTCGGCACCCTGTTCGGCGCCGGGGTGGGCATGGCAGTGACCGGATTCGGCCTGCCTGCCGCCCCGCATATCCTGGCGGCCGCGCTGGTGGCTATTCTGCCCATCGCCATTGCCATCCGCGCCATTCCCGATGGCACCGGTAAAAATGCCGCCGAAGCCGCCCACGGAGAGGCGAAAGGTCTGCCGGTATGGCGCGACGCGCAGTTGCTGCTGATCGGGGTCATCGTCCTGGCGATGGCCTTTGCCGAAGGCTCGGCCAACGACTGGCTGCCGCTGCTGATGGTGGACGGCCACGGCTTTAGCCCCACCTCCGGCTCGCTGATCTATGCCGGCTTCACCCTCGGCATGACGCTGGGCCGCTTTACCGGCGGCTGGTTTATCGATCGCTACAGCCGGGTGACGGTGGTCCGCGGCAGCGCGGTGATGGGCGCCCTGGGTATTGGCCTGATCATCTTCGTCGATAACCCCTGGGTGGCGGGCATCTCGGTACTGCTGTGGGGCATCGGCGCCTCGCTCGGCTTCCCGCTGACCATCTCCGCCGCCAGCGATACCGGGCCGGACGCGCCCAAGCGCGTCAGCGTGGTGGCGATCACCGGTTATCTTGCTTTCCTCGTCGGGCCGCCGCTGCTGGGCTTCCTCGGCGAACACTTCGGCCTGCGCAGCGCCATGATGGTGGTGCTGGGTCTGGTGATGGTGGCGGCACTGGTCGCCCGCGCGGTGGCTAAGCCACAATCTGAACCCGTTATGGAGAACAGCTAATGAGCATCAAACTGATTGCGGTGGATATGGACGGCACCTTTTTAAGCGATGCCAAAACTTACAACCGGCCGCGCTTCCTCGCCCAGTACCAGCGAATGCGTGAACAGAATATTCGCTTCGTGGTCGCCAGCGGCAACCAGTATTATCAGCTGATCTCCTTTTTCCCGGAGATCGCCCATCAGATCGCCTTTGTGGCGGAAAACGGCGGCTGGGTGGTGAGCGGCAATGAAGACGTCTTCAACTGCCAGCTGCCGCTCCACCATTTCAACGCCGTGGTCGATCATCTGCAGACCCTGCCGAATATCGAAATCATCGCCTGCGGGAAGCGCAGCGCCTACACTCTCAACCGCTATAACGACGCGCTGAAGACGGTGGCGGCGAAGTATTATCACCGCCTCGAACTGGTGGATGATTTTAACCACCTTGATGATGCGATCCTCAAATTTGGTCTCAACGTACCGGACAGCCTGATCCCGGAAATTCAGCCGAAGCTGCACGCGGCGCTGGGGGATATGGTCACCGCGGTGGCCACCGGCTACGGCAGTATTGACTTAATTATGCCTGGGGTGCACAAAGCCAACGGCTTGCGCATTTTGCAGCAGCGCTGGGGCATTGAGGATCATGAGGTGGTGGCGTTCGGCGATAGCGGCAATGATATCGAGATGCTGCAGCACGCCGGATTTGGCTTTGCCATGGCCAACGCCCGGGAAGACGTCAAAGCCGTCGCCAGCCATCACGCGCCGCACAACAACGAAGAAGGCGTGCTGCAGATTATTGATAAGGTGTTAAATCGCGAAGCGCCGTTCGCCTGATTAGCCCCCCGGATGCTTTTGTACATCCGGGTTTGCCACCGGTTACGCCTGCTGCGAATTGCCGACGCTTTTATCTTTCAGGAAGTAGATCATCAGCCCCAGCCACAGTACTCCGCCCAGCAGGTTAAACAGGCTGAACAAGCCGTTGCCCCCCAGCTCATAAGCATGTTTGCTGAGCTCGATGCCGACGGTGAAGATCAGCATCTGCAGCATTCCCATCGCCGCCGAGACCGTGCCTTTGCTCATCTCGCTGGCGAACAGCGTTAAGCGCACCAGACCGGCATTCGCGAGGCCAATTCCGAAGGCGTAGAAGCTCAGGCCGGCGGTCATCCACAGATAAGCGTGGGAAGAGACCACGGTCGCCGCCGCGGAGAGGATCAGACCAAACATGATCGGCCAGCCGCCCATGATAATCAGCGAGCGCACGGTACGGCGCGAAGTCAGGCGCGCCAGCACCAGGTTACCGGCAATCAGCGCGCCGAAAATCGGCACCTGCAGCATGCCATACTCATAGCTGGTGGCCTGTTCGCCGCTGATAATAATCACCGGCGACTGGGCAATCCACGCCAGCAACGGCAGGCTGACGAAGCCTGTCGCCAGCGCACCGGCGACGAAGCGCAGGTTTTTCAGCACCAGGCGATAATCGCGGCCCAGCTCTTTAACCGACAGCTTTTCGCCCAACCGCGTCGCGGTTTCCGGCATCGCCCGCTGCAGCCCGACGAATGAGATGGCCGCCAGCACGGCGAACAGGACGAACATCATCTCCCATGGCAGCACGTGCACCCAGGCGGCGCCCACCAGCGGCCCCAGCAGCGGGGCAATCAGCGCCACGTTGGCCATCAGGGCGGTGATTTTGATACACACCGCCTCCTCAAAGGACTCCTGAATCGCCGCATAGCCTACCGCGCCGATAAAGCACAGGCTGATCCCCTGCAGGAAGCGCAGCAGGGTAAACTGCTCAATGGTCTGCGCCAGCAGCGTCGCCAGACAGGTGACGATAAACCATACCACCCCGGTCAACATCACCGGGCGGCGGCCAATACGGTCCGACAGCGGCCCCAGCAGCCACTGTAAAAACATGCCGCCGGCCAGATAGGCGGTCATCGAGGTAGGTACCCATTCGTTGCCCACCTGAAACTCCTGAACCACGGCCAGCATACCCGGCTGGATCATATCGTTGCCGATATAGGTGGAAAACTCATACAGCACCAGACATAACGGGAACAGCAACGCCTGCCTTCCGAGGCGGCGGCCTGAAAGCGAATAATTTTGCATGAAATCTCTTATCTATCAAAAATCGCGCAAAGTGTAATGAAACTCCCGGCGCGGAGATAGTGAATTGTGGGTGACACCGCACAATATTGCGAATTGCGCGCCGCCGTCCGGACTCTCCCCCTGCTATTCAGCCTGCGTATATATTCCGTTTATGTTTCAGCAATGTGACAAACGATATACTGGCGCTTTTCAGGCGGTTAGCATTGAAATCCATTTGCAAGATTTCTTAACAACCTGATCTTTAAGACAATGCTGCTTTATCTCCACACCGCTTTTTTTTAGGGTAGGCGGCTTATTTGCTATCGGACCAACGAGCCTGGAAGTCTATGCTGGAAAATATTAACTACGCGCTGTTCGCCCTGATCAACGCGACGCCGGCCTCGCCGCAGTGGGCCATTGAGGTGGCGATCCTGATCGCCAAAGATCTGATTCTGATCGTGCCCTTGCTGGTAGTGACATTATGGCTGTGGGGGCCTGCCCAGCGGCAGATGGTGTTTAAGCTGATGCTGGCGCTGATAATTAGCCTGACCGTGTCGTGGGCGATCGGCCACCTCTATCCGCACGATCGGCCGTTTGTCGCCGGCGTAGGCTATAACTTCCTGCATCACGCGGCGGACGACTCCTTCCCCAGCGATCATGGCACCGTCAGCTTTACCTTTGCCCTGGCTTTTCTGTTCTGGCACCGCCTGTGGTCCGGCGCGCTGCTGATGGCCATCGCCGCCGCCATCGCCTGGTCCCGCGTCTATCTCGGCGTGCACTGGCCGCTGGATATGGTCGGCGGTCTGCTGGCCGGAATGTGCGGCTGCCTTGGCGCGGCGCTGATCTGGCATACGTTCGGCCCGTCACTGTATCGCCAGCTGCAGCGACTGTATCGTCTCTGCTTCTCCCTGCCGATCCGCAAAGGCTGGGTACGCGGCTAAACGCCAGCCGTCGCTGCGGCCACCGCGTGACTAACCCGTAAGCGACAGGTAAAATCCCGCTAACGCCCTGCCCCCGCAGGGCGATTTTAGCGCAGAGGGAATATGGAAACTCGCCGTGACGAACGTATCAGTCAGCTCATTCAGGCACTCAAACGCAGCGATAAGCTACATCTGAAAGAAGCCGCCTCCCTGCTTGGGGTGTCGGAAATGACCATTCGTCGCGACCTCAATGGCCACAGCGGCCCGGTTGTGCTGCTCGGCGGATACATTGTGCTGGAGCCGCGCAGCGCCACCCATTACCTGCTCAGCGATCAAAAAACCCGGCTGGTCGAGGAAAAGCGCCGCGCCGCTCGCCATGCGGCCGCGCTGCTGGAGGCCCATCAGATGGCTTTCTTCGACTGCGGGACCACCACGCCGTGGATCATTGACGCCATCGATGATGCCCTGCCCTTCACCGGCGTCTGTTACTCCCTGAATACCTTCCTGGCCCTGCAGGAGAAACCACAGTGCCGGGCGGTCCTGTGCGGTGGGGAATTTCACGCCAGCAACGCGATTTTTATGCCGCTGAGCCTTGAGGATACCCTCAGCCATCTGAGCCCTGACATCGCCTTTTACTCGGCGGCAGGCATTGACTGCGAGCAGGGGGCGACCTGCTATAACCTGGAGGAGCTGCCGGTCAAGCACTGGGCGATGCGTCACGCGCGCTACCACGTGCTGGTGGTCGACCACAGTAAGTTTGGCAAAGTGCGTCCGGCGCGCATGGGGGCGTTAGCGAAATTTGACGTGATCGCCAGCGATATCTGCCCGGATGATGAGCTGGTCGCGCTGGCGAAGGCGCAGCAGATCTCCCTGCTGTATTGAGGCGTCACTGACCGCGCCCCGCCGGGCGCGGTCATGGCATCAGGAGAACCAGCTGCCGAACCAGCCGTGGAGTTTCATCAGTACGAAGTCGATCATCCGGCTGAAGAAACCGCCCTCTTTCACCGGCTCCATGACGATCAGCGGGCGCTGCTCGATGGTTTTATCATTCAGCTTAAAGTCGATAGTCCCGACCACCTGCCCCTTCTCCAGCGGCGCGGTAAGCTGCGGCTGATTTAAGGTGTAGCTGGCTTTCAGGTTTTTCAGCTGGCCCTTCGGCAGGGTGATAGAGCCCGCCTCGCCGGCTCCCAGTTTCGCTTCGCTGCTGTCGCCAAACCACACGCGCTGGGTAACGAAGGTGGCATCCGGTTTAATCGGCGTCACGGTTTCATAGAAGCGGAAGCCCCAGGTCAGCAGTTTTTCTGACTCGTTAAAGCGAATGCGGTCAGTTTTGGTCCCCAGTACCACGGCGATCAGACGCATATCACCCTGGGTGGCTGAGGAGACCAGGTTATAGCCGGCCCCGGCGGTGGTCCCGGTTTTCACACCATCGGCGTTGAGGTTGGTGCTCCACAGCAGACGGTTGCGGTTCGGCTGGCGAATTTTATTGAAGGTGAACTCTTTCTCTTTATGTACCGCGTACTCTTCCGGCACATCGTGGATCATCGCTTTGGTCAGCAGCGCCATATCGCGGGCGGTACTGAACTGACCCGGCGCATCAAGGCCGTGGACGGTCATAAAGGTGGTGTTGGTCAGCCCCATTTTTTTGGCATAGCCGTTCATCAGGCTGACGAATGCGTCCTGGCTGCCCGCCACGTAGTCGGCAATGGCAATGCTGGCGTCGTTACCGGACTGAATAATGACCCCTTTATTCAGATCTTCCACCGAGACCTGCATGCCGGGCTTGAGGAACATCACCGATGAGCCGCGCAGCGCCGGGTTGCCGGTCGCCCAGGCATCACGTCCGACGGTCACCATATCGGTGAGCTTGATTTTTCCCGCTTTTATCGCCTGCCCCACCACGTAGCTGGTCATGATCTTCGTCAGACTGGCCGGGTCGAGTTTTTCATCGGCATTGCCTTCGCTGAGCACCTTCCCGCTGGCGTAGTCCATCAGGATCCAGGCGCGAGCGTCAATCGAAGGGGCGTCGGGGAGTTGTTCTGCAGCCTGCACCGCAGGTGCGACAAGAAATAACAGCGCGCAACCTGCAGCGAGGCCGCGAAGGGAAAAAGCGTCATGCATCATAAGAGCCACCCAAGTATCCTTTCCAAACAAAATATGCCGCACCACTCTGACCGCGCCGCAGCAACCGGTGAGTAAAGCGTACAAATGACCTTAAAGAAACAGCGAGTTGGTAAAGTTTTTAAAGTTTACGCAATAACGTGCCGCTGTGCTTTAATCAGAACAACTTTTTTGATCGTGATTGCCTAAATATTAACTTTATCCCAACATGATCGCCGATCGCGCTGCAACGGCAGTGAAACAAACTCAGGAGCGAAAATGATTACACTGTGGGGACGTAATAACTCGACCAACGTGAAGAAAGTACGCTGGGTGCTGGAGGAGTTGGATCTTCCTTATGAGCAGATCCTCGCCGGGCTGGAGTTTGGTCTCAATCATGACCCGGAATATCTGGCGATGAACCCGAACGGGCTGGTGCCGCTGTTAAAAGACGATGCTACCGGGGTGGTGTTGTGGGAATCAAATACCATTATTCGCTACCTTGCCGCCCAGTACGGCGTCGATCGCCTGTGGCTGGCCGCACCGGCGCAGCGCGCGCAAGGGGAAAAGTGGATGGACTGGTCCAACGGCACGCTCTCTCCCGCCCATCGCCCGGTGTTAATGGGCCTGGTCAGGACGCCGCCGGAGCAGCGCGATCCGGCGGTCATCGCCGCGGGGATCGGCGCCTGTGAATCGCTGTTTGCCATGCTTGATGACGAACTGGCGAAAACGCCATGGCTCTCTGGCGAGCACTTCGGCCTTGGCGATATTGCCGTTGCCCCCTTCGTCTACAATCTGCTGACGATCCTCGATACCTGGCAACCGCGACCCCATCTGCAGCGCTGGTATCAGCAGATTAGCCAGCGCCCCGCCTGGCACGCGGTCGTGAAGATCCCGGTCACCTGAGGTTAACCCTCCGGACTCAAGCGCAACAGTTCGCCGTTAGACTCGTCGGTTAATACGTACAGATAGCCGTCGGGTCCCACGCGGACGTCGCGGATACGCTTCCCGCGCGCCTCCAGTAACCTCCCCTCCTCGCGGACCTGATTACCGTCCACCGATAAGACGATAAGCGACGTCTCCTTCAGCGCGCCGATAAACAGCTTATGCTGCCACTGGGGAAAAGTCTGCGCCGCGTAAAAGGCCATCCCGCTCACCCCTGGGGAGACCGGCCAGACATACAGGGGAGGCTCGGTACCCGGGGCCGTCTTGCCCTTGGCCTCCGGGATCGGCAGGCCGCTGTAGTTAATGCCATGCGTCGCCAGCGGCCAGCCGTAGTTTTTCCCCGCCTGCGGGATGTTAATTTCATCCCCGCCGCGCGGGCCGTGCTCATTGAGCCACAGCGCGTCGCTCCATGGGTTCATCGCCATGCCCTGCGGATTGCGAATACCGTAGGCCCAGATCTCTGGCCTGGCGTCAGCCCGGCCGACAAAGGGATTATCCGGTGGAACGTCCCCGCTCTCCGTCAGGCGGACCACTTTCCCCTGCAGCTTGCTGAGCTCCTGGGCGGTGGCACGCTGATTGTTCTCTCCCAGACCGATAAACAGATACCCTTTGCCGTCGAACACCAGCCGGCCACCGAAATGATTGCCCACGGAGAGCTTCGGCTGCTGGCGAAACACCACGGTAAAGTTCGACAGCTGCGTGGCATCCTCACTTAACCGCCCGTAGCCTACCGCGGTGCCCGCTTTGCCGCTGGCGTCGCTTTCCGCATAGCTCAGCCATACCCGTCGCGACTGCGCAAAATCCGGCGCCAGCGCTACATCCAGTAAGCCGCCCTGGCCGTTGGCCCACACCTGCGGCACGCCGGATATCGGCGCCGACAGGCCTTTACCTGGCTGCCAGCGCTTGAGCTCGCCGCCGCGCAGGGTAATCAACATGCCCTGATCGTCGGGGAGAAACGCCAGACCCCACGGATGGGCCAGCCGGTTTTGCAATACCTCCACCCGCACCGCGGCCTGGCTCAGGGCTGGCAGCGCTAAGGCGCTCAATATCAACAGCAGCGGGATTGGACGCATGGCATTCTCCTTTAGTCAGCTCTGCGCTAAAGGGTAGCCAGCGGGGAAATTTGCGCGGGGATTTTTACATAACCTTTAACAGGGGAAGCGTCCACTTCCCCTGAGTTTCAGCCGATCAGGCATGAGTGATTGGCGACAATTTATTCAATTTATGAATATTTGAAGTCAATCCTGTCAGACAGCGTTCTAGCTTCTCTACGTTAACAGCGATGTACAGCGGACAATCATGATGCCCGCTCATCAGGCATACTGCAGCGGCGGCGAGGGACTCGCCCGCCAGGCGAAGGGCCTCCTTCTCCTCCGGTGAAACGACATTCTGCAGGCGCGGGGCCTGCGCACGCATTTCACGGCAAAGCTCAAACAAGTTATCACGCAGATGGTCATTTTCGCTGACTGACATGTAGCCTTTAGCCTTTCGCAGCTGCAGATAGGCATCAATATCGATATTGGCATTGATGAGCTTCTGCAAAAGGTGGCGATATTGTCTGTCAACGGTCATCACAGTTCCTCCTCTGTCGTCCTTTACCCTTCTCATGATACGGTTATTTTTTGTGCAAAATGATGCGCCAGGTCAATTATTCCCAAGCCTGTAACACCCTTTACAATGTGACAACCTTACCGCTTTGTAGGATATTTACCAAAGATGATGGTATACGATAACAATTAATTTCAAAAAGAAATCAACTCGCGATAATTACCATTAAAAGGCGGAAATAGTGCTGCTAAGATCACACTACACCACAAATGCTATTGCGCGATCGCCAGCCAGAATGCCATAACAAATCATTAATGTGATACGTATAACATTTCATAAAAACAGCGAACGCGGCCCGCGGATCGCTGATAATCTCTCTGCCCGTTTGCAAGGAACTGAAACATGACGCCCGGTAAAAGAAACTACCTCCTGTTGAGTCTTTTCGATTTCCTCTATCTGTTCGCCTGGTCGTCGACCATGGCTTTCTTCGTCATCTGGACCACCCAGCATCTTGGCATCAGCGCCACGAAGACTGGCCTGCTGTACTCGGTCAACGCTTTTATCGCCCTGCTGATGCAACCTTTCTTCGGCTTTATCTCCGACAAGTTCGGCCTGAAAAAACGGCTTATCTGGCTGCTGGTCGCCCTGCTCCTGCCGGTGGGCCCCTTCTTTATCTATGTTTACGCGCCGCTGCTGGTGCACAATTTCTGGTTCGGCGCGCTGCTGGGGGGGATCTATCTGGGGATCATCTTTAACTCCGGCTGCGGGGTGATCGACTCTTACATCGATAAGATTTCCCGTCGCTACCAGTTCGAATACGGTCGGGTGCGGATGTGGGGCTCGTTAGGCTGGGCAGCGGCGGCCTGGATTGTGGGTAAATATATCGACAGCAATCCTAATCTGGCCTTCTGGCTCGCCAGCCTCGCCATCGTCATCGCCGCCATCTGCTTTATGCTGACCAAAATTGAATTAACCGACGCCGATGTGGCGCGAAGCGAATCGCTGAAGGTCTCCCATGCCCTCGAGCTGGCGAAGAACGGTCAGTTCTGGATGCTGCTGCTCTTTACCCTGTTCGTCACGCAAATTTATGACACCTACGATCAGCAGTTTGCCCAGTATTTCTCGCTGCAGTTCCCGACGCCGGAGGAAGGCAACCGCTGGTATGGGATCCTCGCCTCCATTCAGGTGTGCGGCGAAACGCTGTTCTTATGCCTGATGCCGTGGTTTGTTAACCGGACCGGCGCCAAATGGGCGCTGATCATCGCCGGGTTGATCATGTCGGTACGTATTGTCGGGTCAGCCGTGCCCCTCGGTCCGGTGTGGATTGGCGCGGTGAAAATGATGCATGCCCTGGAGAAACCGTTAATTCTGGTATCGGTCTTTAAATTCATCGCTGCCAACTTCGACCACAAGCTCTCTTCGACGGTCTATTTGCTGGTGCTGTTTGTCGCCTCGATCGCCACCGCCATCTACTCTCCGCTGGCAGGCTATCTGTACGATACCATTGGCTTCGCCGATACCTATCTGATCCTCGGCGGTATCGCCGGGCTCTTTACGCTGATCTCCATTTTCACCCTGAAGGATAAGCGCGAGCCGAAAAAGCCCAGCGCCAGGCCTTCCGGGGCCGTTACGCCGGCGCAATAATCCTCTGCCCGGTAGCCACGCCGGGCGCTACACGTTGCGCGCGACTAACGGTTTTTGCAGGAGCGTTTCCAGCACCCGCAGCGGCGAGAGCTGCGGGTGACTCATCGCTTTCACCGGCAACAGAAAGGTCTGCTCAAGCAGATACTGGCCGCGCATCGCGGCGTGCGGGGTCTGATCGGAAAAGCAGATCCAGGTGCTGCCGGCGGCAAAGTCGATCTCCTGCTGCACCCCCTGTCGCTGGTACTCAGGTGTGCTTTTCATCGCATCGTGCAGGGCCAGCATCAGATGATCGTAATGGCTACGCCGACTTTTGGTGATCCCCAGCGCTGCCAGCAGCCAGGCGCCTGACGGCGACCAGGGTTTCAGCCGCGGCAGAAAGCGTGCCGCGAGGGTATCGAAATGCTCCCCTGTTCGCCAGGTTCGCGGTTCGCCGCGGGGATGAATATTGCAAAAGATGCGCAGAATACGATCACCCTTGACCGGGCGCGACGGGAATGCGTCCACATGCAAGCGCGAATCGTCTTTGCGCCAGGAGGTCGTTTCACGCCAGGCGGTAATGGGATGCAGACGCAGACTGGTTTGCGGATGGTGCAGCGACTCGCCATAGCCTGGCAATAACGCGTCGATCAGCTGCAGCGTCATCTGGTGGTAACGCGCCATCAGCCGGGCGATGGCAGCCGTTTTCTGCTTATCCGCCACGCCTCTGAGCATGCGGGTGTCGGGTTGATAGCTGATATTCTTGCGCCGCGGCGCGACCAGCTCAGGGGTCAGCAATGCCTGCTCCGTGGCGGTTAATGAAAACGCCAGCTGCGGCAGATAGAGCACATTTCCCTGCTCAAGGGAGTGTTGGATCTGCGGCGGTTGCGGAGGGATCTCCAGATTACTGAATGGCAGGGTGGCTATCGCCACCGGGGAGCCTGTTGGTGTCATTTCCTTGCCTCTTCTCCTCGCGGTCATCGAGGTATTTAGTAAAGAAATTGTTATCATTTTGTAGATTACAACGTAAATGACGGGCGTTTTTATCAGGAATGGCGGTTTTGACCCGGTGCTGAAGCCCACGCGCTCCTCACCCGAGCGCTTTTTCACCATTAACCGCGACGGAGCTATACTCTTTTTCGCAAAGATCTGTAGAATTCCTGCCCTGACCATTCCAATAATTGAACACTTTTTAAGCTATGAGCAATGTCACGCACCAGCCGAAAATCGGCTTCGTCTCCCTGGGCTGCCCGAAAAATCTCGTGGACTCAGAGCGTATCCTGACCGAACTGCGCACCGAAGGTTATGACGTCGTCCCTACCTACGACAACGCCGATATGGTCATCGTTAACACCTGCGGCTTTATCGATAGCGCTGTGCAGGAATCGCTGGAAGCGATCGGCGAAGCGTTAAAAGAGAACGGCAAGGTGATCGTCACCGGCTGCCTCGGCGCGAAAGAGGATCAGATCCGCGAAGTTCACCCGAAGGTGCTGGAGATCACCGGTCCGCACAGCTATGAGCAGGTGCTGGAGCACGTCCACCACTACTCGCCGAAGCCGAAGCACAACCCGTTCCTCAGCCTGGTGCCGGAACAGGGCGTTAAGCTGACGCCGCGTCACTACGCCTACTTAAAAATTTCTGAAGGCTGCAACCATCGCTGCACCTTCTGCATCATCCCGTCCATGCGTGGCGATCTGGTGAGCCGTCCGATTGGCGAAGTGCTGGCGGAAGCCAAACGCCTCGCTGACGCCGGCGTGAAAGAGCTGCTGGTGATTTCTCAGGACACCTCCGCCTACGGCGTCGATGTCAAGCACCGTACCGGTTTCCACAACGGCATGCCGGTGAAGACCAGCATGGTCAGTCTGTGCGAAGAGCTGGCGAAGCTCGGCATCTGGGTGCGCCTGCATTATGTTTACCCGTATCCGCACGTCGACGATGTGATCCCGCTGATGGCGGAAGGCAAAATTCTGCCGTACCTCGATATTCCGCTGCAGCACGCCAGCCCGCGTATTCTGAAGCTGATGAAGCGTCCGGGCTCTGCAGACCGCCAGCTGGCGCGCATTAAGCAGTGGCGTGAAATTTGCCCGGACCTGACCCTGCGCTCTACCTTTATCGTGGGCTTCCCGGGCGAAACGGAAGAAGATTTCCAGATGCTGCTCGACTTCCTGAAAGAGGCGCGTCTCGACCGCGTCGGCTGCTTCAAGTACAGCCCGGTTGAAGGCGCCACCGCCAACGAACTGGCGGATCAGGTGCCGGAAGAGGTGAAAGAGGAGCGCTGGAACCGCTTTATGCAGCTGCAGCAGCAGATCTCTGCCGAGCGTCTGCAGGAGAAAGTGGGCCGCGAAATCCTGGTGCTGGTGGATGAAGTTGACGAAGAAGGCGCCATTGGCCGCAGCATGGCCGACGCCCCGGAAATCGACGGCGCGGTCTACCTGAACGGCGAAACCCGCGTTAAGCCGGGCGACGTGGTGCGGGTGAAAGTCGAGCATGCCGACGAATACGACCTGTGGGGTACCCGGGTCTAGTCCAGCTTCCCGGATAGCGGCTTATCGCATTCCCCAGCCTACGGGGTCCTCCCGTAGGCTCACCCCCCAGGTCCGCGCAAGCGCAGCGCCGCCGGGTAATTTATCAGTCATCAAGCCTTTATATTGCCGGGTGGCGGCTAACGCCTTACCCGGCCTACAGTTCGTGCGACCTGTCGCTAATTTATTCACCAGTCTTGCTGAAACTGCCGGTGCTGGCGGCCTCAACATCGCTGAGACGTTCCCGGAAGGCCGGGGCAGCCCGCATGGATGCGGGCTGAGGGCCGTGTTTTGCAGGGACGCTGCCTCGGCCCGACCCGAAGCCTGCAGGGATAAGTCGAAGGCACCACGCAGTGGCGATGTTGCTGGCCGGAGCCCGGGGGTACAGGGGGCGGCGGCGACTGGCCGCCCCCTGTGCGCTCCCTGCGCCATGCCAGGCATAACGCAGAAGATTAACCGGGAGCGCAATGTGCGCTGAAGCCGCAGCACCGCACGGCGGTGCTTTCCCTCACTCTACCCCTTTAACTTCGGATCCAGCGCATCGCGCAGGCCATCTCCCAGCAGATTAAACGCCAGCACGGTCACGAAAATCGCCACCGCCGGAAACAGCGCTACGTGCGGGGACATCACCATATCCGCCCGCGCCTCGTTGAGCATCGCGCCCCACTCCGGGGTGGGCGGCTGCGCGCCGAGGCCGAGAAACGACAGACTGGCCGCCGAAATAATCGACACCCCAATACGCATCGTGAAGTAAACCACGATCGATGACACCGTCCCCGGCAGGATGTGGTTGAACAGAATGGTGGCGTCGCTGGCGCCGATGCTGCGCGCCGATTCAATAAAGGTCTGCTGCTTTAACACCAGCGTATTGCCGCGCACCAGACGAGCAAACGCCGGGATCGAGAAGATCGCCACGGCGATGATCACGTTGGCCATCCCGCTGCCCATGACAGCGACCACCGCGATCGCCAGCAGGATCCCCGGAAAGGCGAACAGCACGTCGCAAAGTCGCATAATGAGCCGGTCCCACCAGCCCTCATAGTAGCCGGCCAGCAGCCCAAGCACCGTGCCGATAGCCGCGCCAATCAGCACCGCCAGTACCCCGGCAGCCAGCGAGATCTGCGCCCCGACCAGCACCCGGCTGAAAATATCGCGCCCCAGCGAGTCGACACCGAACCAGTGCACCAGCGAGGGCCCCTCGTTAAGCCGGTCATAATCGAAATAATTTTCCGCATCGTACGGCGCTATCCATGGCGCAACGATGGCTACCGCAATCAGCAACAGCACGAAAATACCAGCGCCCATCGCCACCGGCTGGCGACGAAAGCGCCGCCAGAACTCATGCCATGGGGTATGGATCTCGCCGGGTCTGATACCCGGCATGGCGTTCAGCGCCGCCTGCCTTCTCCAGTTGAGCAATCGCACCTTACTTATACCTGATAGCCGGGTTAATGGCCGCGTACAGCACATCCACCACTAAATTGATAAGAATAAACTCCAGCGAAAAGAGCAGGACTTCCGCCTGAATTACCGGGTAATCGCGCATCTCTACCGAATCGACCAACAGGCGCCCAAGTCCCGGCCAGTTAAACACCTTTTCCACGACGATCGACCCACCGAGCAGAAAGCCGAACTGTAGCCCCATCATGGTCACCACCGGGATCATCGCATTGCGCAGGCCATGCTTGAGCACCACCCACGTTTCGCTCACCCCTTTCGCCCGCGCGGTACGCATATAGTCTTCATGCAACACATCAACGAACGACGCGCGGGTAAAGCGCGCCATGACCGCCGCTACCGCCGCGCCAAGGGTCAACGACGGCAAAATATAGTGCCGCCAGCTGTCGGCCCCCACCGTCGGCAGCCAGCCCAGCTCAACCGAAAACACCTGCATCAGCAGCATGCCGAGAGCAAAAGCCGGAAACGAAATGCCGCTCACCGCCAGCGCCATTCCCAGACGGTCGGGCCAGCGATTGCGCCACACCGCGGCCGCGATCCCCGCCACCATCCCGAACAGTACCGCCCAGCTCATGCTGGCCAGCGTCAGCCACAGCGTGGGCATAAAGCGGCTGGCTATTTCACTGGAAACGGGACGCCGCGAGGCCATGGAAATACCAAAATCGCCGCGCAGCACGTTGGTGATGTAGTGCCAGAACTGGACATGCAGCGGCTGGTCAAGCCCCAGCTGCTGGCGCACCATCGCCACCACCTGGGCATCGGCCTCCGGTCCGGCAATCAGCCGCGCCGGGTCACCGGGCAGCATATGGACGAACAGAAACACCAGTACTGCGACGATAAGCAGGGTGGGGATCAGCCCCAGCAGGCGCTTAATCACATAGTTGAGCATCATACCTCCGCAACCCGCCCCGCGGAAAAACCGCCCCCCGCGCGCTGGCGCCGGAGAGCATCATCCCATCCTTCACGGTGTTAAATCTGCCTGTTCAAAACTAAAGCCAGTATCCGGCTGGATATAGAAACCGGTGAGGTTCTTGCTGTGGGCGGAGACCAGTTTCTCGACCACCAGCGGTACCCACGGCGACTCTTTCCAGATAATATCCTGCGCCTCTTTATAGAGTTTGGTTTTCTCTTGCGGGTCGGTGGTTTTCAGCGCCTCGCTCAGCGCGTTATCCACCTGCGGGTTGCTGTAAAACGCGGTATTAAACAGCGTCGGCGGCCAGTTTTGCGAGGCGAACAGCGGCGACAACGCCCAGTCGGCTTCACCGGTGGAGGCGGACCAGCCGGTATAGAACATCCGTACCCCGCTCTCTTTCTGCCCTTTACCTTCCACTTCCGCCGCCCGCTGACCAGCGTCCATCGCCGTCACCTGCGCCTTAATCCCCACCTGCGCCAGCTGCTGCTGGGTGAACTGCAGTACTTTCTGCGCGGTGCTGTGATTATGTGATGACCATAGCGTGGTGCTGAAACCGTTAGGGTAGCCAGCCTCTTTCAGCAACTGGCGAGCTTTCGCCGGATCGTAGGGCCAGGCGGTGTAAGTCTGGGCGTAGGCAATCGACGGCGGCACCACCCCGGTCGCCGGGGTGGCGTATCCGGCAAACGCCACCTTGACCAGCGCCTGACGGTTAATCGCATAGTTGATGGCTTCACGCACCTTCGGATTATCGAACGGCTTCTGCGTCACGTTCATGCTGATGTAGCGCTGCATGATCGACGGGCTGGCCACCAGCTCCAGTTTGCTGTTTTTTGCCAGCAGCGGCGCCTGTTCGTAAGGGATCGGGAAAGCAAACTGCGCTTCGCCGGTCTGCAGCATCGCCGCCCGGGTGTTGTTATCCACCACCGGACGCCAGGTGATGGAGTCCAGCTTCGGCAGGCCTGGCTGCCAGTAACCATCGAACTTGCTGACCTTCACGAAATCTGTCTGGTTCCAGGTGTCGAGCTTATACGGCCCGGTACCCACCGGATGGAAGCCAATATCCTTGCCATATTTTTTCAGCGCCGCCGGCGAAATCATCGCCGTCGCCGGATGGGCGAGAATGTTAATAAATGCCGAGAAGGGCTGCTTCAGGGTAATTTTGACCGTGGTCGGATCGACCGCCTCGGTGCTGGCGATATTTTTATACAGGTTATAGCGCTTGAGATGGTTATCCGGGTTACTCGCGCGGTCGAGGTTAGCCTTGACCGCCTCGGCGTTAAAGTCGGTGCCATCCTGGAATTTCACCCCGCTGTGCAGCTTGATGGTGTACACCAGGCCGTCCGGTGACACGGTATAGCTCTCGGCAAGAACATTTTGTAGCTTCATCTCTTTATCAAGGCCGAACAGGCCTTGATAAAAGGACTTCGCCACCGCCTGCGACAGGGTATCGTTGGCATCATAGGGATCGAGCGTCGTAAAGTTAGACCCGACCGCCACGACCACATCTTTGGCGGCAAAGGCAGGGGCGCTCGCCAGGGCCGCCGCGATACTCAGCGCCAGCCACCATTTGCGTGAAACAGGTTGTGTCATCGTATTCTCCTGAAAAGGTGCGTTATGTGTTGTTATGCTCTGCCCAGCACATCGGCGGATTCGCGGGCGACAAAGTGGTCCGGCCCAACCTGCTGCAATGGCACGCTGGCCATCTCCTCGCCCCGCTTATAGATATTGCCCGGGACGTCATCAGACAGCAGGACTCGCTGCGGATGACGGTAGGCCGGGTCGGCCACCGGTACGGCGGCCATTAGCTTACGGGTATAGGGGTGCTGCGGGTTTTCAAACACCGCACGGCGCGGGCCTATTTCGACAATGCGACCGCGATACATCACCGCCACGCGGTGGCTGATGCGCTCCACCACCGCCATATCATGGGAAATAAACAGAAACGCGATACCCATCTCGCGCTGCAGGTCGAGCATCAGATTGATAATCTGCGCCCGAATGGAGACATCCAGGGCCGACACCGACTCATCGGCTATCACCACCTTCGGATTCAGCGCCAGCGCGCGGGCAATGCAGATCCGCTGCCGTTGGCCGCCGGAAAAGGCATGGGGGTAACGCCAGGCATGCTCCGGCTGAAGCCCCACGCGCTTCAGCAGCCAGGAAACCCGCTCACGCGCGGCTTCACCATGCAGCAGGCCATGCACCCGCAGCGGCTCCATGATCGAGTCACCGACCGTCTGACGCGGGTCAAGCGAAGCGTAAGGATCCTGAAAAATAAACTGAATATTACGGCGCAGGGATTGCAGCTTGCTGCCGGAGAGCGTATCAATCCGTTGGCCGTCGAAGGTAATGGTGCCACCCTGGGTTTCGACCAGTCTCAGCAGCGCCCGGCCGGTGGTCGACTTGCCGCAGCCGGACTCTCCCACCAGCGACAGGGTCTCTCCCGGCCAGAGATCAAAACTGATCTTCTCCACCGCATGCACTTCGCGCGTCACGCGATTGAGCAGCCCACCGCGCACCGGAAAACGGGCCACCAGGTCGCGCACCTGCAGGATAGGCTCCCCCGCCGCCACCGTGTCTGGCGTTTCGGTCTCCGCCTGCGGCTGACCGGGAAGCGAAAAACGGCGCGGCAGATCCTGACCCCGCATCTCCCCCAGCCGCGGAACCGCCGCCAGCAGCGACTGAGTATAAGGGTGCTGCGGCGAACGAAAGATCTCCTCAACGCTGCCGGTCTCTACCGCCTCACCGCGATACATCACCAGCACCCGATCGGCGATATCGGCCACGACGCCCATATCGTGGGTAATAAAGATCACCCCCATCGCCATCTCCTTTTGCAGGACGGCAATGAGTTGCAAAATTTGCGCCTGGATGGTGACATCCAGGGCCGTGGTCGGCTCATCGGCTATCAACACCGCCGGCCGGCAGGAGAGCGCCATGGCGATCATCACCCGCTGGCGCATGCCGCCGGAGAGCTGGTGCGGATAGCGTGAGAGCATCTCTTCCGCCTGGGGAATACGCACCTGGTCGAGCATCTTTTTCGCCGCGCGCAGCGCCTCTTCGCGCCCCAGCCCCTGGTGCAGGCGCAGGGATTCGGCGATTTGTTCGCCGATGGTAAAAACCGGATTCAGCGAGGTCATCGGCTCCTGAAAAATCATGGCCAGATCCGCGCCGCGCACCCGGCGCATCTCGGCGTCCGTTTGCTCATTGAGCGCGATCACCTGCCGGTTACGCCGCCGCAGCCACAGCCCCTCGCTGCTCACTTCGCTGCTGGCGGCGTCAAGCAAACGCATCAGCGCCAGCGCGGTCACCGATTTTCCCGAACCGGACTCACCCACTATCGCCAGCGTCTCGCCGCGACGCAGGCTGAAGGATAGCTGACGCACGGCCTGCACCTCTGGCGCATCCTGTTGGCGAAAGGCCACGTTCAGGTTGCGCACTACCAGCACTTCGCAGGTATCGGTTTCGTGAGTTTGCGACACTCTCCCTCTCCCTTCTTCTATTCGCGATAAATGCCAATGGTCGGCGTATCGCCGGCATAGCACCAGGCGCGGTACATGCCTTCACTGTTAAACGGTAAAACGACGTTACCTTCGCGATCGACGGCAATCAGCCCGCCGCTACCGCCGAGAGCCGGCAGTTTCTCCATCACCACCCGCTCGCAGGCGGTGTAGAGACTCAACTGACCATACTCCATCAGGGCGGCGATATCGTAGGCCGCCAGGGTGCGCATAAAAACTTCGCCGGTGCCGGTGCAGGAGACCGCCACGCTGGCATTGTTGGCATAGCATCCCGCGCCCGGCAGCGGGCTGTCGCCGACGCGTCCGGGCAGTTTGTTGGTCATGCCGCCGGTGGAGGTTGCCGCCGCCAGATTGCCAGCCAGGTCGAGCGCCACCGCGCCGACGGTGCCCATTTTCTGGCGTTCATCGAGCGGGGCGGCGTGGTGGTCGAGGATAATCTCCCCGCCCGCTTTCGCCTCCTGCAGCTGCAGCAGGCGCTCGGGCGTGGAGAAGAGATCGTTTTCCACGCGTTCCATCCCCCGGGAGAAGGCGAAATTTTCCGCGCCCTCGCCAATCAGCAGCACGTGCGGACTCTCCTCCAGTACCAGACGCGCCGCCAGCACCGGATTACGCAAATGTTTGACCCCGGCCACCGCGCCCGCCTGCAGGCTGTAGCCATCCATTACGCAGGCGTCCAGCTCATGGGTTTGATCGTGGGTAAATACCGCGCCCATCCCGGCGTTAAACAGCGGGCACTCTTCCAGCAGCCGAACGGCCTCGGTTACGGTATCCAGCGCACTGGCGCCCGCAGCCAACATCTTCTGCCCGCTTTCGACGATAGTCGACAGCGCCGCCACATACTCTCGCTCCCGCTCCGGCGTCATCTGCGCGCGAGAAATCGCCCCTGCGCCGCCGTGAATTGCTATAACCGCCTTGCCCATTTCGCCAGTCCTTAACGATGAAGTGGATCGCCCCTGCCCCGTCGTAGCGCGGCGCGGCGCCGGTCACGTCGGGAATAAGGGTATTGATATCATTATATTGCTGAATGTCTTATACAATTTTTGAATATAGAAAGAGCGGCGGGCGATGTAAAGCCTCGTACCCAGGTGGCATACAGCCCGCGCCGCTTTTCTGCCATAATAGGCGTTTTCGCTGTTTTGCCCGCAGGAGTGACCCATGGATTTTACCGCCGGACTGATGCCGCTCGACACAGCCCTCGCCCAGATGCTCGATCGTATTACGCCGCTGAACGCGACGGAAACTGTACCGCTGTTGCAGGCCTTCTCGCGTGTGACCGCCCATGACATCGTCTCCCCGCTGGATGTGCCCGGCTTTGATAACGCCGCGATGGATGGCTATGCCGTCCGGCTAAGCGACCTTCGCGACGGCGCGGCGCTGCCGGTCGCCGGTAAGGCCTTTGCCGGCCAACCGTTTCACGAGACCTGGCCCACCGGCACCTGTATCCGCATCATGACCGGCGCGCCGGTGCCTGCGGGCTGCGACGCGGTGGTCATGCAGGAAGAGACCGAACAGACCGACGCCGGCGTGCACTTTACCGCGCCGGTGAAAGCCGGGCAGCACATTCGCCGTCGCGGAGAAGATATCGCCCACGGCGCGGTGGTCTTCCCGGCGGGGACGCCCCTGACGGTGGCCGAGCTGCCGGTGCTGGCCTCGCTGGGCATTGCCGAGGTCGAGGTGGTGCGCAAGGTCCGCGTCGCGGTCTTCTCAACCGGCGATGAGCTGCAGCTGCCGGGTCAACAGCTCGGCGACGGCCAGATTTACGATACCAACCGCCTGGCGGTGCACCTGATGCTGCAGCAGCTGGGCTACGAGGTCATTAACCTCGGCATTATTCCTGACGACCCGGCGAAGCTGCGTGACGCGTTTATCGCCGCCGACCAGCAGGCCGACGTGGTCATCAGCTCCGGTGGCGTCTCGGTGGGCGAAGCCGACTACACCAAAACCATTCTTGAAGAGCTGGGGGAGATCGGCTTCTGGAAACTGGCGATCAAGCCGGGGAAACCCTTCGCCTTCGGCAAACTCAGCAGCAGCTGGTTCTGCGGCCTGCCGGGTAACCCGGTTTCCGCCACCGTCACCTTCTGTCAGTTGGTGCAGCCGCTGCTGGCGAAACTCTCGGGCAAGCACGGCCCGCTTCAGGCAACCCGCCTGCGGGTACGCGCCGCCACGCGACTGAAGAAGTCGCCGGGCCGTCTCGACTTCCAGCGCGGTATTCTGCAGCGCAACCCCGACGGCGAGCTGGTGGTGACCACCACCGGCCATCAGGGCTCGCACATTTTCAGCTCATTCAGCCTCGGTAACTGCTTTATCGTACTGGAGCGCGAACGCGGCCACGTCGAAGCGGGCGAATGGGTCGAAGTCGAGCCCTTTAATCATCTGTTTGGGGGGCTGTAATGGCCGTTGAGCTGAGCGACGAGGAGATGCTGCGCTATAACCGGCAGATCATCTTGCGCGGTTTTGATTTCGACGGTCAGGAGCGGCTAAAAGCCGCTCGCGTACTGGTGGTCGGCCTCGGCGGGCTCGGCTGCGCCGCCGCTCAATATCTGGCGGCGGCCGGCGTGGGTCAGCTCACCCTGCTCGATTTCGACACCGTCTCGCTGTCCAACCTCCAGCGCCAGACGCTGCACAGCGACGCGACCATCGGCCAACCGAAGGTGGATTCTGCCCGCGAGGCGCTGGCGCGCATTAACCCGCACGTCCGGCTGGTCCCGCTCAATGCCTTGCTGGATGAGACCGCGCTGGCGGGGCAGATTGCCGATCACGATCTGGTGCTGGACTGCACCGACAACGTCGCCATTCGTAACCAGCTCAACGCCGGCTGTTTCCAGCACACCACCCCGCTGGTCTCCGGGGCGGCGATCCGCATGGAGGGGCAAATCAGCGTCTTCACGTATCAGGATGGCGAACCCTGCTACCGCTGCCTGAGCCGTCTGTTCGGCGAAAATGCCCTCACCTGCGTCGAAGCCGGGGTAATGGCCCCGCTGGTGGGCACCATCGGTTCGCTGCAGGCGATGGAGGCCATTAAACTGCTGACCGGCTACGGCACCCCTGCCAGCGGAAAAATCTTGATGTACGACGCCATGACCTGCCAGTTTCGTGAAATGAAGCTGATGCGTCATCCGCAGTGCGAGGTATGCGGCTCGCACTAACCCCCACACCGGCGACGAGGGTCGTCGGTGGTTTTGTGACCTCTCTCGTTTTTTTATCCCCAGGAGCTTAGCCCCATCCCGCTTGTTGATTTGCGTCAATATAACTTTCATTCGAAAGTGTTTTTATATTCATACGCAAACAAGAGGATAAGCCATGATCTTCAACATCCAGCGCTACTCCACCCATGACGGCCCAGGGATCCGTACCGTCGTCTTCCTGAAAGGCTGCTCGCTGGGCTGCCGCTGGTGCCAGAACCCGGAAAGCCGCGCCCGCAGCGAAGATCTGCTGTATGACTCGCGGCTGTGCCTGGCCGGCTGCGATCTGTGCCAGCAGGCGGCGCCGGAGGTTATCACCCGTACCCTCGATGGTTTGATCATTGATCGGCAAAACGTTAACGACAAGCATATTACTGCGCTGCGTGACTGCTGCCCCACCACCGCGCTAACGGTCTGCGGCGAGGAGAAAAACGTCGAAGCGATCATGGCGACGGTGCTGCGTGATAAACCGTTCTACGATCGCAGCGGCGGCGGCATCACCCTTTCCGGCGGCGAACCCTTTATGAACCCGACGCTGGCGCAGGCGCTTTTCGAAGCCAGCCATCAGGCAGGTATTCACACCGCCGTGGAAACCTGCCTGCACGTGCCGTGGAAATACATTGAACCGGCTTTACCCTTTGTCGACCTGTTTCTCGCCGACCTGAAACACGTCGACGAGGCCGTTTTCCAGCAGTGGACCGACGGCAGCGCCCGCCGGGTGCTGGATAACCTGCAGCGACTGGCGCAGGCAGGGAAAAAAATGATTATTCGCGTGCCGCTGATCCAGGGATTCAACGCCAGTGAAGCCGACATTGCCGCGATCACCGATTTTGCCGCCGACCGCCTGCAGGTCAGCGAGATCCATTTCCTGCCGTACCACACGCTGGGAATGAACAAATACCAGTTACTCAGTCAGCCCTACACCGCACCGGACAAACCGCTGGATGCTCCTGAGCTGCTCGCCTTCGCGCAGGATTATGCGCGGAGCAAGGGGCTAACGGCGATCTTACGAGGATAACCTTATGACGACTCTCAAACTCAATACCCTCAGCGCCCGCATCCAGGCCCATAAAATGGCACTGGTGCATATTGTCAAACCGCCGGTCTGTACCGAACGCGCCCGCCACTACACCGAGATGTATCAGCAGCATCTTGATAAGCCAATTCCGGTGCGTCGCGCCCTGGCGCTGGCGCATCACCTTGCCGAGCGCACCATCTGGATCAAGCACGACGAACTGATCGTCGGCAACCAGGCCAGCGAAGTGCGCGCTGCGCCGATTTTCCCGGAATACACCGTCAGCTGGATTGAGAAAGAGATCGACGATCTTGCCGACCGCCCCGGCGCCGGCTTCTCGGTCAGCGAAGAGAACAAACGCGTGCTGCATGAAGTGTGCCCATGGTGGCGCGGGCAGACCGTACAGGACCGCTGCTACGGTATGTTTACCGATGAGCAAAAAGCGCTGCTCGCCACCGGCATTATTAAGGCGGAAGGCAACATGACTTCCGGTGACGCCCACCTGGCGGTCAACTTCCCGTTACTGCTGGAGAAAGGCCTCGACGGCATGCGCGCCAAGGTTGCTGAACGCCGGTCGCGCATTAACCTGACGGTACTGGAAGACCTGCACGGCGAGCAGTTCCTGAAAGCGATTGATATCGTTCTGGAAGCGGTCAGCGACCACAGCAAACGCTTCGCCGCGCTGGCGCGCGAGATGGCGACAGCAGAATCCCGTGAATCACGCCGCCACGAACTGCTGACGATAGCCGAAAACTGCGACATCATCGCCCATGAGCCGCCGAAAACCTTCTGGCAGGCGCTGCAGTTGTGCTACTTCATTCAGCTTATCCTGCAGATTGAATCCAATGGCCACTCGGTCTCCTTTGGCCGTATGGACCAGTACCTCTATCCGTACTACCGTCGCGACGTTGAACTGCAGCAGTCGCTGGATCGCGAACAGGCCATTGAGCTGCTGCACAGCTGCTGGCTGAAGCTGCTGGAGGTCAACAAAATTCGCTCCGGCTCGCACTCCAAGGCCTCTGCCGGCAGCCCGCTGTACCAGAACGTCACCATTGGCGGCCAGAACCTGGTCGACGGCCAGCCGCAGGACGCCGTCAACCCGCTGTCGTATGCCATCCTGGAATCCTGTGGTCGTCTGCGCTCTACCCAGCCGAACCTCAGCGTGCGTTACCATGCCGGGATGAGCAACGACTTCCTCGACGCCTGCGTCCAGGTGATCCGCTGCGGCTTCGGCATGCCGGCGTTTAATAACGACGAAATCGTCATCCCGGAATTTATCAAACTCGGCATCGAGCCGCAGGACGCCTACGATTACGCCGCCATCGGCTGCATCGAAACCGCGGTTGGCGGCAAATGGGGCTACCGCTGCACCGGCATGAGCTTTATCAACTTCGCGCGGGTGATGCTGGCGACGCTGGAAGGTGGCCGCGATGCCACCAGCGGTCAGGTATTCCTGCCCCAGGAGCATGCCCTGTCGAAAGGCAACTTCGCTAATTTCGACCAGGTGCTGGCAGACTGGGATAACCAGATCCGCTACTACACCCGTAAATCCATTGAGATTGAGTACGTGGTCGATACCATGCTGGAGGAAAACGTCCACGATATTCTCTGTTCGGCGCTGGTGGATGACTGTATCGAACGGGCGAAAAGCATCAAGCAAGGCGGCGCGAAATATGACTGGGTTTCCGGCCTGCAGGTGGGTATCGCCAACCTCGGCAACAGCCTGGCGGCGGTGAAAAAACTGGTCTTCGATCAGGGCGCCATCGGCCAGCAGGAACTGGCGAAGGCGCTGGCGGAAGATTTCGACGGTCTGACCCACGAGCAACTGCGCCAGCGGTTGATCAACGGCGCGCCGAAGTACGGTAACGATGATGACAGCGTCGACGAGTTGCTGGCGCGGGCCTACCAGACCTATATCGACGAGCTGAAGCAGTATCACAACCCGCGCTATGGCCGCGGCCCAATCGGCGGCAACTATTACGCCGGCACGTCGTCTATCTCCGCCAACGTTCCGTTCGGCGCCCAGACGATGGCGACACCGGATGGCCGTAAAGCGCACACCCCGCTGGCGGAAGGGGCCAGCCCGGCCTCCGGTACCGACCATCTGGGGCCGACAGCGGTCATCAGTTCGGTGGGCAAACTCCCCACCGGCGCGATCCTCGGCGGCGTGCTGCTTAACCAGAAGCTGAATCCGTCCACGCTGGAGAATGAGTCCGACAAGCAGAAGCTGATGGTGCTGCTGCGCACCTTCTTCGAGGTGCACAAAGGCTGGCATATCCAGTACAACATCGTGTCCCGCGACACGCTGCTGGAGGCGAAGAAACACCCTGACCAGTACCGCGATTTAGTGGTCCGCGTCGCCGGATACTCGGCGTTCTTCACCGCCCTGTCGCCGGATACCCAGGACGATATCATCGCCCGAACCGAACATACGCTGTAACCCTTCGTGCCCGCTGGCGCTATGCTTAGCGGGCCTACCCTGTTCTGCAGGCCGGGTAAGGCAATGTTGCCACCCGGCATTTTCTGCGCTGAGTGAACTTTCATTCGAAATAAATTTGTGCTCCCCATCACATTGTAATTAGAATGTTACTGGTCGAAGTTAAGCCAGGAGCATCCCCTTATGACCGTTAAAGTTATCGTCACCGATATGGACGGAACTTTTCTCAATGACGCCAAAACCTACGATCGCTCACGGTTTCTGGCGCAATTCGCCCAGCTGCAGCAGCGCGGCATTGAATTTGTTGTCGCCAGCGGCAACCAGTACTATCAGTTGATCTCCTTCTTCCCGGAGATCCGCGAGCAGATTTCGTTCGTCGCCGAAAACGGCGCGCTGGTCTTTGAGCATGGTAAGCAGCTGTTCCACGGCGAACTGACCCGCCACGAATCGCAGGTGGTGATTGGCGAATTGCTCAAAGATCCGCAGCTCAACTTTGTCGCCTGCGGCCTGCAGAGCGCGTATGTGAGCGATAAAGCTCCGGATGCCTTCGTCGACCTGATGTCAAAGCACTACCACCGTCTGCAGCGGGTAAGCGATTACCATCGCATCGACGACACGCTGTTCAAATTCTCCCTCAACCTGCCGGACAGCGAGATCCCGCAGCTGATTGATAAACTGCACGTGTCGCTCGACGGGATCATGAAGCCGGTCACCAGCGGCTTTGGCTTTGTCGATTTGATTATCCCCGGCCTGCATAAAGCCAACGGCATCAGCCGCCTGCTCAAACGCTGGAACCTTTCGCCCCAGCAGTGCGTGGCCATCGGCGACAGCGGCAACGACGCCGAAATGCTGAAGCTGGTGAAATATGCTTTCGCCATGGGTAACGCCGCCGACAGCATCAAGGCTATCGCCGGCTACGCTACCGACGATAATAACCATGACGGCGCGCTGAACGTCATTCAGGCCGTCCTCGATAACACCGCTCCCTTCAACGCGTGACCCTTCGCCGGGGCATCGCGCCCCGGTTTTTCCATTTTGTGCGCCGTAGCAAGATTTTAAACTTGCATTAACTCAATTTTAACTTAAATTAACGTTTGTAAGATTTAATACTTTCGAATGAAAGATACAGCGAGGTTATTATGGCTGCTCTCCCGACCCACGAAACATTACCTGCCGACCACAAAGCGGCAATTCGCCAGATGAAACAGGCCTTACGGGCACAAATTGGCGATGTCCAGGCAGTGTTCGATAAACTCTCGGCGCGTATCAGCGAGCGCCTGGACGAGATTAATGCCCTGAAAGCCACAGGCCAGGAGGTCTGGCCGACGATCCCGTTCAGCGATATCGCCGAAGGAAAAGTGAGCGATGAGCAGCGCGCGGCGATTAAGCGCCGGGGCTGCGCGGTGATCAAAGGCCACTACCCGCGCGAACAGGCGCTGGCCTGGGACAACGCGATGCTGGAATACCTCGATCTGAACCATTTCGATGATGTTTACAAAGGACCTGGCGACAGCTTCTTCGGTTCGCTGGAGGCTTCGCGTCCGGAAATCTATCCGATCTACTGGTCCCCCTCGCAAATGCAGGCGCGACAGAGTGATGAAATGGCGGCGGTGCAATCCTTCCTCAATCGCCTGTGGCGCTTTGAACAGAATGGCAAGCGCTGGTTCGATCCGGATGTCAGCGTGATTTACCCTGACCGTATCCGCCGCCGCCCGCCGGGAACCACGTCAAAGGGGCTGGGGGCGCATACCGATTCTGGCGCGCTGGAGCGCTGGCTGCTTCCCGCCTATCAGCAGGTTTTCGCCAACGTCTTTAATGGCAATATCGACGCCTACGATCCGTGGGACGCCGCGCACCGTACCGAAGTGGAAGAGTACACCGTCGACAACACCACCAAATGCTCGGTGTTCCGCACCTTCCAGGGCTGGACCGCGCTGTCGGACATGATCCCGGGTCAGGGGCTGCTACACGTGGTGCCGATCCCGGAGGCGATGGCTTATGTGCTGCTGCGCCCCCTGCTCGACGATGTGCCGGAAGATGAGCTGTGCGGCGTCGCGCCGGGCAGAGTGCTGCCGATCTCTGAGCAATGGCACCCACTCTTAATTAAAGCGTTAAGCTCGATTCCGGCGCTGAACGCTGGCGATTCCGTCTGGTGGCACTGCGATGTTATTCACTCAGTGGCGCCGGTGGAAAATCAACAGGGCTGGGGCAACGTGATGTACATCCCGGCCGCGCCGATGTGCGAAAAGAACCTCGCCTACGCGCAGAAAGTGAAAATTGCTCTGGAAAAAGGGGCCTCGCCGGGGGATTTCCCGCGCGAGGACTATGAGGCCAGCTGGCAGGGGCGCTTCACCCTGGAAGATCTGAATATTCACGGGAAACGGGCGCTGGGTATCCCGGTTTAATCGTCATACAGCCCCTGCGGCTCCACGGCGGTATGGCCTTTGCCCGGCCGGATCCGCCGTACCGAATCACGTACCACCAGCGTGCCGTGCAACAGTAGCGAGCCGTGCGGCGCCTCCGGGCGCAGCAGGCGCTGCTGCAGGAGATGCACCGCCTCGCTGCCCAGCTCATCTCGCGGCACATGCACCGCGGTCAGCGGCACCTCCTGAATCGCCGCCAGATTAAACCCGTCGATACTCATTACCGAAACATCCTGCGGCACCCGCAGGCCTCGTTTTTGCAGGGCGCTGACGGTGCCGGCGGCCATAAAATCGCCGCCCACCAGGAAGGCGCTGGGCATCGGGCGCCCCTGTAAGCCGTCAAGCCAGGCCCCTACCTGCTCTTCCGTCTCTCTGGCGCTAAAGTTGGCGACGCTGATGAGATCCCGGCTGGCGGTAAAGCGCAGATTGCGCGCGCGCCATGCTTCCTGGATCCCGCCCAGCCGCAGCTCCATGGTATAGCGGCGCAGGCACATCACGTTCATCACCGCCCGATGGCCCATATCAAACAGATAGCGGGCGGCGCACTGGCCAATCAGACGATGGTCGGGGGCAATGGACGGCAGCCGCATCCCTTCATCCCGACAGTTGATCAATACGCAGGGTTTGCCCACATCCGCCGCCAGGCCATGAATATGCGGATCGTCGATCCCCAGCAGCACCGCGGCCTGGGTCTCCGCTTCGTTCATGCGGGCAAGAAACAGATTGGCGTCGCTGTCGTTCTCGTCCAGTGCGCAGTAGCGCAGGCGCACTTCATGCGCCGCCAGCGCGTTATTGATGCTCTGGATCACCCGGTAGTAGAAGATATCCGATCGCTCATCGAAGGCGCGCTGCGGAGCAAACACCAGCAGATTATTGAGCAGCAGACGCCCGGCGGCCAGTCCCTGCATGACCCCCAGCTCGCGGGCGCACTCCAGCACCGCCCGGCGCGCCTTATCGCTGGTATTCGCCTTTCCGGCCAGGACGCGCGAAACGGTGCTGGCCGACAGCCCGGTGCGGGCGGCGATTTCGGCGACGCGCAGCTTTTTATCCATTTTGTGATCCAGCTCCGATTGGAAAATGAAAGAATTTTCATAATCGCCAAAGCGCTTCCTGTAAGCAAATGACAGAGCGAAATTTGAGATCTCGGTCATTTCATGAAAAAAGTTGCATAAATAGCACTTTGCCCGACGTTTTTTCTCCCTTAGCCTGAATTGGTCCAACATCTCCCATACTAGTTATACCAATGATGTTGAGATAAAAAATAGACTATTCAAATAGTTAAAAAAACTATGTGACCACTCAGGGAAAGAGGCCGTCACTTTCCCCCTACAACGTCTTGTGGAGTGTGCTATGAGTCAAGGCCTCAACAATGATATCGCGGTCAGTAAAACGCGCCGGGTGGTAAAAAACCTGCGCTGGTGGGTGCTGGTCCTGTTTTTACTCGGCGTCACCGTCAACTACATCACACGTAACTCGCTGGGGATTATCGCCCCGGAACTGAAAGCGACGCTCGGTATTACCACCGAACAATATTCCTGGATCGTCGGCGCGTTTCAGCTGGCTTACACGATTTTCCAGCCGCTCTGTGGCTGGCTTATCGACGTCATCGGCCTGAAGCTCGGGTTTATGATCTGCGCTACCCTGTGGGCGCTGGCCTGTATCGCCCACGCCGGGGCTGGCAGCTGGCTGCACCTGGCTATGTTGCGCTTCTTTATGGGCGGCGCCGAGGCGGCCGCCACGCCGGCGAACGCCAAAACCATCGGCGAGTGGTTCCCGAAATCTGAACGGCCAATCGCCGCCGGCTGGGCTGGCGTCGGCTTCTCTATCGGCGCAATGCTGGCCCCGCCGATTATCTACTTCGCCCACGCCTCCTTCGGCTGGCAGGGGGCGTTTATGTTTACCGGCGCGCTGGCGCTGCTGTGGGTGGTGCTGTGGTGGGCTTTCTATCAGAACCCGGAAAAGCACCCGAACCTCAGCAAAAGCGAGCTGGAGTACATCAAGCAGGATAACGAAGCCCCGCCGGTGAAACAGCCCTTCTTTACCGCGCTCAAAACCGTCTCGAAGAATAAACGTTTCTATGGGATCGCCATCCCCGCCTTTATGGCCGAGCCTGCCTGGGCGGTACTGAGCTTCTGGGTGCCGCTGTACCTGGCGAAAGAGCACGGCATGGATCTGAAGCAGATCGCGATGTTCGCCTGGCTGCCGTTCCTCGCCGCCGATCTTGGCAGCGTGGTCAGCGGCTATCTCACCCGCCTGTACGTTCGCTGGTTCGGCTGCACGCGAGTCAACTCGGTTATCGCCAGCTCGGTAACCGGCGCGTTTCTGATGATCTCGCTGGCCCTGGTCGCCATTACTCGCGATCCCTATATCACCATCATCCTGATCTCCATTGGTGGTTTCGGCCATCAGATCATCTCCTGCATGCTCAGCGCGCTGGTGGTGGAGTCTTTCGACAAGGGACAAATGGCGACGGTCAACGGTATGCGCGGCTCCGCGGCGTGGATCGCCAGCTTCCTGTTCTCATTATTAATCGGGGTGACCGCCGACAAAATTGGCTTCAACCCGCTGTTTATCGCCATGGGGTTCTTTGACCTGATTGGCGCCGTTTTCCTGGTGGCATTTATTGCTGAACGTCGCGCCAAGCGCGCCTGAGAGTGGATGTAAAATATGAAGACGTTGAAACACTGGAGTTTGCACCAACAGCTGGAGCATCACGTTGAACTGACCGTTGATGGTCAGCACACTTTGTGTCTGTACGTGCTGGAAGAGAATTTATTCCGCGTCTTGCTGAAGCGCCAGGGCCAACTGGCGCTGGATCGCACCTGGAGTATCGCCCCGCAGCAGGATGTGCCGTGGGAAGGCCGCGCGCGGGATGACCTCAGCGGTTTTAGCCTCCCGGCCTGGCAGATGACCAAAGAAGATGACGCGCTGACCATCGCCACCCGCCAGCTGCGCGTCACCGTCCACCAGCCGCTTTGGCTGGAGTGGAGCTATCGCGACGACGCCGGCGAGTGGCAGACGCTCGCCAGTGACCGCCCCACCAGCGCCTATCTGGCAAACGCTCACGGCGACGGCGTCGCCCATTATCTGAGCCGCCGCAAAGATGAGCGTTTCTACGGGCTGGGTGAAAAAGCCGGCGACCTGCAGCGTAACGGCAAACGCTATGAAATGCGTAACCTCGATGCCATGGGCTACAACGCCGTCAGCACCGACCCGCTGTATAAACATATTCCGTTTACCATCACCCAGCGCAGCGATATCAGCTACGGCCTGTTCTATGACAACCTGAGCAGCTGCTGGCTGGATCTGGGCAATGAAATCGACAACTACCACACCGCCTATCGCCGCTGGCAGGCGGAGGCCGGCGATATCGATTATTACCTGTTTACCGGTAAACAGGTGCTGGATGTGACCAAAGCCTTCGTCCGCCTGACCGGTAAAACCCTGTTCGGGCCAAAATGGAGCCTCGGCTACAGCGGCTCCACCATGCACTACACCGACGCGCCGGATGCGCAAAATCAGCTGATGAACTTCATCCGCCTGTGCGAGCAGCACGCGATCCCTTGCGACTCGTTCCAGCTCTCTTCCGGCTATACCTCGATCAACGGCAAGCGCTACGTCTTTAACTGGAACTACGACAAGGTGCCGCAGCCAAAAGTGATGAGCCAGTCGTTCCATGATGCCGGGCTGAAGCTGGCCGCCAATATCAAACCCTGCCTGCTGCAGGATCATCCGCGCTATGGCGAAGTGGCGGAGCGCGGCCTGTTTATTCGCGATTCGCAAACCGACGCGCCGGAGCGCTCCAGCTTCTGGGATGATGAAGGGTCGCATCTCGACTTCACCAACCCGCACACCGTGGCCTGGTGGCAGGAAGGCGTGACCACCCAGCTACTGGAGATGGGTATCGATTCGACCTGGAACGATAATAACGAGTATGAGGTGTGGGACGGCGAGGCGCGCTGCTACGGCTTTGGCCGCGAAATCGCCATTAAGCATATTCGTCCGGTGATGCCGCTATTGATGATGCGCGCCTCGCTGGAAGCGCAGCAACGCTTTGCGCCGCAAAAGCGCCCGTATCTGATCTCCCGCTCCGGCTGCGCCGGGATGCAGCGCTACGTACAGACCTGGAGCGGCGACAACCGCACCAACTGGGATACGCTGCGCTATAACACCCGTATGGGATTAGGGATGAGTCTTTCCGGCTTGTTTAACGTCGGCCATGACGTCGGCGGTTTCTCCGGCGATAAACCCGAGCCGGAGCTGTTCGTGCGCTGGGTACAAAACGGCGTGATGCATCCGCGCTTTACCATTCACTCGTGGAATGACGACCAGACGGTCAATGAAGCCTGGATGTACCCGGAAATCACCCCGGCGATCCGCTCAGCCATCGAGCTGCGCTACCGTCTGCTGCCCTATTTGTACACCCTGTTATGGCAGGCGCATGCCGATGACGAACCCATGCTGCGCCCGACCTTCCTCGATCACCAGCACGATACCCAGACCTTCGCCGAGTGCGATGACTTCCTGCTGGGTCGCGATCTGCTGGTGGCCAGCGTGGTCGAGCCCGGCGCCCGTCAACGCCAGCTGTGGCTGCCCGATAATCAGGACGGCTGGTACGATTTTTACAGCCACCAGTGGTTCGCCGGCGGCCAGTGGGTGACGCTGGACGCGCCGCTGGAAAAACTGCCACTGCTGGTCCGCGCCGGCGCCGGTCTGCCGCTTAGTGAACGTATTAGCCACGTCGATGCGCAAAAAGACGATCTTCGCGAACTGCAGTTGTTCCCGCTGAAAGGTACCGGCTCAACCCGCGGTCTGCTGTTTGAAGACGACGGCGAAAGCTGGGGCTATAAAGACGGTGATGCGCTATGGCTGGAGTGGGAAATGATCTGCAGCGCCAACAGCATAAACCTGAATATCAACGCTCGCGGCAGCTACCGTCCGGCGTGGAAAGCGCTGAAGCTGTCATTACCGGCGGGAGAAAAGCGCAAGCTGCTGGTGAATGGCGTTGAAGGGACCGAGTGGAGGCGCTAAGCGATATGCCGGGCGGCGGCTTACGCCTTGCCCGGCCTGGATTTTATGATGTTCCCGGATTGCGCTACGCTAATCCGGGCTACAAACGGGTGGCCTCAAAATCCCCGGTGGCGCTACCGCTTACCGGGGCTACAGCACTGTGCGGTTTGGTAGCCCGGGTAACGGACAGTTTCAGTAACCATGGGTACAAGATAGCGCTCTTAAGCTCACAATGGCACGGACCGTAGGCCGGATAAGGCGCAGCCGCCATCCGGCGCGAAAGTGGCTCTTTACCCGCAGTTATTGCCCGGCGGCGCTACGCTTGCGCGGGCCTACAGATCACATGCCAGGCGTAGCCCGGGTAAGGCGTAGCCGCTACCCGGGTAACGGACAGGGATTACTCGATACCTTTGCTGCGCAGGTAGTCTTCGTAGTTACCGCTGAAATCGATCACGCGTTCTGGGGTGATCTCCAGGACGCGGGTCGCCAGCGAGCTGACGAACTCGCGGTCGTGAGAAACGAAGATCAGGGTGCCCTGATACATCTCCAGCGCCATGTTCAGCGATTCGATCGATTCCATATCCAGGTGGTTGGTCGGTTCGTCCATGATCAGGATGTTTGGCTTCTGCATCATCAGCTTACCGAACAGCATGCGCCCTTTCTCACCACCAGAAAGGACTTTCGCCGGCTTTTTGATATCGTCCTGGCTAAACAACAGACGGCCGAGGATACTGCGTACCGCCTGCTCGTCGTCGCTTTCCTGCTTCCACTGGCTCATCCACTCGAAGACCGTCAGGTCGTTTTCGAACTCGTACTCATGATCCTGCGCGTAGTAACCAATTTGCGCGTTTTCAGACCATTTCACGGTGCCGTTGTCCGGCTGCAGTTCGCCTACCAGAGTTTTCAGCATGGTGGATTTACCCACGCCATTGGCGCCCAGAATGGCAATCTTCTCGCCCACTTCCAGCAACAGGTTGACCTTTTTGAACAGCGGACCTTCATCAAAGCCTTTGGTAAGGGCTTCCACTTCCAGCGCGTTACGGAACAGTTTCTTGTCCTGTTCGAAGCGGATAAACGGGTTCTGACGGCTGGAGGCTTTAACCTCTTCCAGCTTGATTTTGTCAATCTGGCGCGCGCGCGAGGTGGCCTGACGTGATTTAGAAGCGTTGGCGCTAAAGCGGCTAACGAAGGACTGCAGGTCCGCAATCTGCGCTTTTTTCTTGGCGTTGTCCGCCAGCAGACGCTCACGCGCCTGGGTGGCCGCGGTCATGTATTCGTCGTAGTTGCCCGGATAGACGCGCAGCTCGCCGTAGTCGAGGTCCGCCATGTGGGTGCAGACCATGTTCAGGAAGTGACGGTCGTGCGAGATGATGATCATGGTGCTGTCGCGATCGTTCAGCGTCTGCTCCAGCCAGCGGATGGTGTCGATGTCCAGGTTGTTCGTCGGTTCGTCGAGCAGCAGGATATCCGGATTGGAGAACAGCGCCTGCGCCAGCAGGACGCGCAGTTTCCAGCCCGGCGCGACTTCGCTCATCGGGCCGTAATGCTGTTCAACCGGAATGCCGACGCCGAGCAGCAGTTCGCCGGCGCGCGCTTCGGCGGAGTAACCGTCCATCTCGCCGTATTTGACTTCCAGGTCGGCCACTTTATAGCCGTCTTCCTCGCTCATTTCGGGCAGCGCGTAGATGCGATCGCGCTCTTGCTTCACTTCCCACAGCTCGCCGTGGCCCATGATAACCGTATCCAGCACGGTGAATGCTTCGAAGGCGAACTGATCCTGGCGCAGCTTACCGATACGCTCGTTCGGGTCGAGAGAAACGTTGCCCAGCGTCGGCTCGAGATCGCCGCCGAGGATCTTCATAAAGGTCGATTTACCGCTGCCGTTGGCGCCGATCAGACCATAACGGTTGCCGCCGCCAAATTTAACGGAGATATTTTCGAACAGCGGCTTACTGCCAAACTGCATGGTAACGTTGCTGGATACTAGCACGGGGATATCCTGAAAAAAGAGAATGAGGGGTGTGACACAACAGACATTATGCCAGCAAATGACACACTTTTCACGGCCTGCGGTAAATTCCGCCGCGGCGCTTGTGCTAAGGTCTTTGTCAGATGAGCCGCAGACCAGGGCTCAAACGGTTATTCTGTACGTCATTATGAGGAACCCCATGACCACCAGCCTACCGCGACACCCGGCTTTTTTATCCCTGCAGGGCGGTATCAATTTTCGCGACCTCGGCGGCCAGCGCGCCGCCGACGGACGCACGGTACGCAGCGGCAAGCTGCTACGCTCCGGCGCGCTAAATCGGTTGACGGCGGACGATCTCAACCATCTGGCGACGCTGCCGCTCAGTCGGGTGCTCGACTATCGCGACCCCGGCGAAGTGCAGCGCACCCCTGACAAGCTTAGCCCGCTCACTCACTATTTAAACGCGCCCGCTAATCCGCCGCTCGGCGATGTGAATGCGAAAGTCACCGAGCTGAATGCTGCCACCCTTAACGCGCTGAACGGGGAGCAGTTTATGCTGCAACTGTATCGCCAGTTGCCCTTTAATAACCCGGCCTATCGCCAGCTCGCCGCCTGGCTGACCACGCCTTTTGAAGGCGCTTTACTGCAACACTGCGCCGTCGGCAAAGATCGCACCGGCGTCGGCTGCGCGTTAACCCTGTTTGCCGTCGGATGCGACAGCGAGACGGTCATGGAGGAGTATCTGCTCACCCACGGCATGCTGACACAAGTGGAAGCCTGGATGCTGGAGATGCTGGGCAACGACCTGACGCCCCAGGGACGACAGAGTCTGGCGGATATCCTGACGGTGAAAGAGTCCTATCTCGCCGCCGCGCTGTCAGCCATCCACCAGCGCTATGGCACGGTCGACGCCTGGCTGGCAGAAGAGTACCAGCTCACCGCCCCGGCACGCGCTTCGCTACAGGACCGGTTACTGGAAGGATAACCTCCCTGTCACCCGCGTGAGAGGCGGCGATTGCATCATCCGCCAGCCCCGTCAGCCGAGGCGACAGGGAAAAAAATGTGATTTCGTACACATCTGATTTACCTGTTTAGCGGAATGCACATATAATGCGCTCCCATCTACTGTCTCAATCATTAACAAAGGCCTGTGTGGCGTTGATTTCGCACACGACATTAAAGACTATGAAATTATCTACACTCTTAGCGGCAGCCTTCGCCCTCGTAGGCTTTTGCAATACAGCGTCTGCTGTCACCTATCCTTTGCCGACCGACGGCAGCCGTTTGGTTGGTCAGAATCAGGTCATCACCATTCCGGATGATAACAAGCAGCCGCTGGAATACTTTGCGGCGAAATATCAGATGGGGCTGTCCAACATGCTGGAAGCCAACCCGGGGGTGGACACCTATCTGCCAAAAGGCGGTAGCGTCCTGAACATCCCGCAGCAGCTGATCCTGCCGGACACCGTCCACGAAGGCATCGTCATCAACAGCGCCGAGATGCGTCTGTATTACTATCCGAAAGGCACCAACACCGTGATCGTTCTGCCGATCGGTATCGGCCAGTTAGGTAAAGATACGCCGATTAACTGGACCACCAAAGTCGAACGCAAGAAGGCCGGCCCGACCTGGACGCCGACCGCCAAGATGCACGCTGAATACGCCGCTGCCGGCAACCCGCTGCCAGCCGTCGTACCGGCCGGTCCGGATAACCCGATGGGTCTGTACGCGTTATATATTGGCCGTCTGTACGCCATCCACGGCACCAACGCTAACTTTGGTATTGGCCTGCGCGTGAGCCACGGCTGCGTGCGTCTGCGCAACGATGACATCAAATTCCTGTTTGAGAATGTGCCGGTCGGCACCCGCGTGCAGTTTATCGATGAGCCGGTAAAAGCGACCACCGAGCCGGACGGCAGCCGTTACATTGAGGTTCACAACCCGCTGTCGACCACCGAAGCGCAGTTCCAGGGCGGCGAAATCGTGCCGATCACCCTGACTCAGCCGGTACAGGCGATCACCAGCCAGTCTGATGTCGATCAGAACGTGGTTGAGCAGGCTATCCAGAACCGCTCCGGTATGCCGGTGCGTCTGAACTAAGTTCTGCATGACAAGAAAAACGGCGGGCCTGATGCCCGCCGTTTTTTTATCTGCATTTCCCCGGGCTGCGGCTGACGCCTTGCCTGGGTTACCAAACCTGACAACACCCTGGGCCTGCTAAGCGCTGCGCAAACAGGGGTCCCCGGTCTAGCCGTTATTCACCAGAATAATCCCGCCGTGATCGTAGCGATAGTGACAGTGGGCATACTCCAGCGGCGTACCGTCTTCGAGGTAGATCACCTGTTCAACCTCCAGCACCGGGTCGGTGAGTTCGCAGTGAAGATGTAATTTATCCAGTTCATCCGGCTTCATCGCACGCACCACGCGGTAAGATCCCATCAGCTTCAGCCCCAGCGTCTCCTGGATATAGCGAAACACCGAGCTTTCCAGATGGCTTTTATTGAGCCCCGGCACTAGCCCCACCGGCATGACCGTCAGATCCAGCGACACCGGTTCCCCGTTGAGCAACCGCAGGCGAACGAAGTCATACACCGGCGCATCGGCGTCAATCAGCAGCGAACTCTGCTCTTTGTCGCTGGGAAAACGCACCTCAAAGCGCACCACTTCGCTTTGTACCTCGCCAAGATGCTCCCAGGTTTTGGTGGCGCCAAAATAGTCGCTGCCGGGCAACTCCCACTGCGACAGCTGGAGAAAATTTTTCCGCACAAAGGTACCCAGTCCTTTGCGGGTATAGATAAGCCCTTCGACGATTAACTGACGCATCGCCTGCTGGATCGTCATCCGGCTGGTGTTGAACTCCGCCGCCAGCGCAAACTGGTCGGGTAGCGGCGCGCTGGCAGGATACTGCTGGCTGATGATGCGTTTTTTTATTTCCCGCGCGATTTGCAGATACTTCGCCGTCATTCCCGGTCCTTTTACATTCTGTGTGTGGCTGGCGGACAGCATACTTGACCTGACCGCCAGGACACTGTTACATCGCTTCGCCGTTGCTGTGGATCACCTGCTTTAGCCACGCATAGCTCTTCTTCGGCACCCGCCGCAGATCCTTGAGGTCATGGTTCTCACGATTGACGTACACCACGCCGTAGCGCTTACGCATATCGCCCTGAGAGCTGAGGATATCGATTAATCCCCAGCCGAGATAGCCAATCACCTGCGCGCCGTCCTCAAATATCGCCGCTTTCATGGCGTTAATATGGTCGCGATGGTAGGCGATGCGGTAATCATCGGCAATGGGATGTTCGCCATCCCAGGATTCGATCACCCCGATGCCATTTTCAATCGGGAACACCGGTAGCCGCCAGTCATTGTAATAGCGGGTGATGATCATGCGAAATCCCAGCGGATCGATCTGCCAGTTCCATTCCGTCGCTTTCAGGTACGGGTTATCCTGATTACCGAATAGCATGTAATTGTTGACCGCCGTTCCCGGCGGGATCGCGTCGCTATTGAGCGCACGGCTGGCGTAATAGCTGAACGCAAGATAATCGACCTTCACCGTCGCCATCAGCGCGATATCTTCAGGGCGATAAATATCGTCAAAGCCTTGGCGAGCGACAAAATGCATCACTTCCGGGCTATAACCCTCGCCGGCGTAGGCGCGCAGCAGGTTCTGGTTTAAAAACTCGTCCAGTTGCTGGGCGCAGAGAATATCGCGTGGTTTGCAGGTAGCCGGATAGACCAGCGCATGGGCCAGCATTCCGCCCATCAGGCACTGCGGCTTCGTCTGATGCAGATAGTGGGTCAGATGGACATGCGCCATCATCACGTGGTGCTGGATCTGGTAGAGTTCGCGCAGCGTTTTATCGCCACGCAAATAGCCGGTGATCAGGAAGGCTTCCGGCGAATGGTAGAGGTTCTGTTCATTGAAGGTCAGCCAGTACTTCACCTTATCGCCGTAACAGTCGATCATCTTCTGGCCATAGCGGATAAAGGCGTCCATGACCCGGCGGTCGGTAAAACCGTTGTAACGCTCCGCCAGCGACAGCGGCATATCAAAGTGATACAGGCAGATCATCGGTTCAATACCGCGGGCAATGAGTTCATCGATAAACTGATGGTAGAACGCGATCCCCTCTTCATTGAATTCGCCGTCCCCTTCCGGGCACACCCGGCTCCAGGCGATCTGGAAGCGGTAGCAGTTCATGCCCAGATCCTGCATCAGATCGAAATCTTCGCGAAAGCGATGATAGGAGTCGGTCGCGACCTTCCAGTCCGAGGCGAATTCCGCCGGTTGACGAATATCGTACACCGACATCCCCTTGCCCCCCTCGTTCCACGCCCCCTCCGTCTGCATGCTGGAGACGGAATTACCCCATAAAAAATCTGCCGGTAGTGTGTTCTTCATGCTGCGCCTCGGTATATGACTAGTCATTTAACTGTAATGACTAGTCATATACAAAAGATCCGCCACCGAAGCAAAAGTCGGATCGTTTTCTGTGAGCCAGGCAAACAAAAAAGATCGCCGCAAGCGGCGATCTTTATAGGCACGGAAAAAACGGCGTTACTGCGCGTCAAGCTGATGACGACGATATTCCCCCTGTCGCTCCAGCATCCAGCCCGGATATTCGCGCGGCAGGGCGCTGACCGCGTCAAGCTGGCGCAACTCATCATCGCTCAGGCGGATAGCGGTCGCAGCGATGTTATCCTGCAACTGCTCGGCCCGTTTGGCGCCAATAATGACGCTGGTCACCGCCGGCTGATGCAGCAGCCACGCCAGGGCAATCTGCGCCACCGATACCCCTTTTGCTTCAGCTATCACCCGCATGACGTCGATGCAATCAAATGCGCGCGCTTTATCCACGGGCGGAAAGTCGAACGCCAGGCGACGACCACCCGCTTCCGCCTCGCCGTCGCGGCGGTATTTCCCGCTCAGCAGGCCGCCCGCCAGCGGACTCCAGACCATCAGGCCGAGTCCTTCGCTTTGCAGCATCGGCACCAGCTCACGTTCCAGGTCACGCCCGGCAATCGTGTAGTAGGCCTGCAGAGAAGCAAAGCGCGAGAGTCCAAGGCGTTCCGCGATGCCCAGCGCTTTGGCGATTTGCCAGGCCGCCCAGTTTGAAACACCGATGTAGCGCACATGCCCCTGCTGTACCAGGGTATCCAGGGCCGATAGCGTCTCTTCGATCGGCGTCGCCGGATCGAAGCCATGCAATTGATAGAGATCGATATGATCGAGCTGCAGGCGGCGCAGGCTCTCCTTCACGCTGCCCATGATGTGGTACCGTGAGCTGCCGCGCGAGTTCACGCCGGCGGTGCCGGTTTCGCCAAACACTTTGGTCGCCACCACCACATTTTCACGCGGGATTTTCAGGTTTTTCAGCGCCTGACCGGTAATCTCTTCAGAGCGCCCTTCCGAGTAGACGTTGGCGGTATCGATAAAGTTGATCCCGGCGTCCAGCGCGCTGCCGACCAGCTGTTCGGCTTCAGCCTGGCGCAGCTGGCCGATTTTGCCCCACATCCCTTCTTCGCCGCCGAAGGTCATGGTGCCCAGGCACAGCTCAGAGACAAACAGACCGGTATTGCCCAGTTTTTGATATCGCATAGCACTCTCCTCAACAGGATGGTTAACGTCAGCGGTATAGTTATACCGCTGTGTCGAGGCGTGCGAATGGGGTGTTTCTGTCAGTTTCTTGCCCAATTCTGCAGAAATCAGGCGCAGAGTTTAAAGAGCCAATAGCCGCTGATGGCCGCCCATAGCAGCATAGGAATGGAGTAAAGATGGAAGCGCCACCAGATCCGCCGATCGCTGGCCATGCGCAGGGCGATGATATTGGCCAGCGATCCTGGCAGCAGACCAAAGCCGCCCACGTTAACCGCCCAGGCAAGCAGTATCGACGGCGGGACATAGTTGAGCAGCAGAATGGTCGAGGGCACATTACTGATCACCTGAGACAGGCCGATGGCGGTCAGCCACAGTCCGCCGCCGGAAAGCGTCCCGACGCCGCTCAGCACATGATGCAGCGCCGGAAGCTGGGTCAGCAGGTGGACGTCGATAAACATCACCATAAACACCAGCAGCAGCGACCAGTCCACATGGACGATCACCGCCCGGGCCAGAATCAGGAAGCCCAGCAGCACCAGCGCCAGCCCCCACAGCGCCTGATTCATCTCCAGCGCGGTCAGGAACACCAGATACAATCCCAGACAGCTCCAGACCAGCTTAGGCTGCCACGATGGCGCCTTATCGCTACTCTGGTAGCTAAGCCGGTTTGCCGGGAAACAGAACCAGCACAGCACCAGCAGGGTCAACATCATTGCCGCCGCCAGGGGTAACATCTCGCCGATAAACCCGACGAAAGAGAGGCCGGACCGTCCCCACAGCAAAATGTTCTGCGGGTTGCCGATCGGCGTCAGCAGCGACCCGGCGTTAACCGCCAGCGCTTCGAAGATAATCAGACGGTTAACCGGGATCGCACACCACTTTTTCAGCGTCAGCGTCAGCGGCACCACAATAAACAGGGCCACATCGTTGGTCAGGAAGGTGGACAAAAGCGCTGCCGCCAGCACCATAAAGATGGCCAGCTGGCGCTCAGTCACGAAGCGGCGGGCCATTTTCCGCCCCAGCACGTCAAAGTAGCCGCTCAGTTCAATGCCCTTGGTCAACAGCATCAGGCCGCTGAGCGTGATGATGGTATGCCAGTCAATGGCCGCCGGCCAGCTTGCCGGGACAAACGGCACGATGGCGCTGAGCACGCAGGCGATAATCAGCAGCAGGTGTAAAAAACGGTCGCGCAGCAGCGACTGAACAAAGGGAAGAGTCATGCTTCCTGGGATCCCTGTTTCTGGGTAAATTTCAGGAACATCGCCAGCGTCTCTTCACTCACGTGATGCTCCATTCCCTCCGCATCGCGGCGGGCGATTTCCGGACTGACGCCAATGGCCAGCAGAAAGTTTTCCACAATCTGGTGGCGTTCGCGACTTTCCTGGGCCAGCTTTTCCCCTTCCGGGGTTAAGAAGATCCCGCGCCAGGGGATCTGTTCGATCAGACCCACGCTGGCCAGGCGTTTGAGCATTTTGGCGACCGTGGGCTGCGAAACGCCAAGACGCGCCGCCATATCCACCTGGCGCGCCTCCCCCACTTCGTTGATCAGATCGGAGATCAGCTCCACATAGTCATCGATCAGTTCGCGGCGATGCGCTTCCCGCACCTGACGGAACCCCTCAACGTGCTCTTCAACATTTACTAACTGCGTCACTTTTTTTGTTATTGGCTTACCTGCGCGACGGTTCATTGTGCTTCCTCATTCGTGTGACGCGTCAAGCATCATATAAAAAGATCCACATTGTAATGGATTGCGCCAAGAGCACAAAAAATTAACGTTTTAGCCATAGCTATAAAATATAGCCTGTGCTATATCTGTATGTAATGCAAACAGCCATCATGGATTGACGGCGTGAACAGGCAGGAGGAGAGCAGATGAACGAATTCAAGAGGTGCTTAAACGTGTTTAGCCATTCCCCCTTTAAAGTACGATTAATGCTGATCGGTATGCTGTGCGAGATGATCAACGGTAAACCACAGCAGGACAAACCCCATTCCTAAGGCGGCGTCGCGGTACGCCGCTTCATTTTTCTGTCATCTTCTGCCGGCAAAATGACCGGTTTCCCCCGTTTCCCTGACCTTTTTTCAAGTTTTGTAAGCGCCCTCGCAAAACAATCTGTTATGTCTGGTTGACCTTACCATTTACAAGCCCTATCTTTGCACAGCCCTGCCACATTCGCGGCTCGCAGAGACCCTCTTCACGCACTGTCCAGCAGGTTTTACCCCTTGTCGCCAGGGGATGCGCATGGCCTCTTTTTGATTGTTTACTATGAATGTCACCACCCTGAAAGATACGCTGGTCGCCCGCCGACTGGCACTGAACCCATGGACAGGATTCTACTTTTTACAATCGCTGTTGATTAACCTGGCGCTGGGCTATGAATTTAGCCTGCTCTATACCGTGGCATTTACCTGCGTGTTACATCTTCTGTGGCGCGCTTTTCCGCGCGTCCAGAAAGGGGTAGTCGGCGCCTATTCGCTGCTGGCGGCCCTGTATTACCCCTTTGGCCAGGCTTACGGCGCCCCCAATTTCAACACCTTGCTGGCGCTGCACGCGACCAACGTGGAAGAATCCACGGAAATTCTGACCATCTTCCCGTGGTACAACTATCTGCTGGCGGCCTTCATTTTCGCACTGGGGATCATTGCAGTCCGCCGCAGGATCGTTGAGCCCTCCCGCTGGGGAAAAATGGAGACCCTGGGCCTGCTGTTCAGCGTCGGGATCTTCTTTCTGCAGCCGGTGCAAAACCTCGCCTGGGGCGGCGTGTTCAAGGTGATTGACACCGGTTATCCGGCCTTTCGTTTTGTGAAAGACGTGGTGGTGAATAATAACGAGGTGCTGGACGAGCAGGCGCGAATGGCGCAGCTGGCCGGCATGAAAGACAGCTGGCACGTGCTGGCGGTGAAGCCAAAGTACCATCTCTATGTGGTGGTGATTGGCGAGAGCGCCCGTCGCGACGCCCTCGGCGCCTTCGGCGGCCACTGGGATAACACGCCGTTTGCCAGCTCAGTAAACGGTTATCTGTTTAACAACTATGTCGCCGCCAGCGGCTCGACGCAGAAATCGCTCGGCCTGACGCTTAACCGGGTGGTCGACGGCAAACCGCAGTTTCAGGATAACTTTGTCACCCTCGCCAACCGCGCGGGTTTCCAGACCTGGTGGTTCTCCAACCAGGGGCAGATTGGCGAGTACGACACCGCTATCGCCAGCATCGCCAAACGTGCGGATGAAGTCCAGTTCCTGAAAAACGGCGATTTCGAGGCCAATAAAAATACTCAGGACGAGCAGTTATTAAAGCTGACCGAGCAGGTACTCTCTACGCAGCGCACCCAGCCGCAGCTGATTGTCCTGCATCTGATGGGCTCTCACCCGCAGGCCTGCGATCGGACCAAAGGCAAGTACACGGTTTTCGTCCAGTCGAAAGAGACCTCCTGTTATCTCTACAGCATGACGCAGACCGATTCGCTGCTGGCTAAGCTATACAGTCAGTTGCAAAACTCCGGCGATACCTTTTCACTGACTTACTTTTCCGATCATGGTCTGGCGTTCAAGGAGCGGGGAAAAGAGGTGCAGTATCTGGCGCATGACGATAAATTCCAGCAGAACTTCCAGGTGCCGTTTATGGTGCTATCCAGCGATGACAAAGCGCATAAAGTGATTAAAGCGCAGCGCTCAGCGAATGATTTCCTCAGTTTCTTCTCCCAGTGGACCGGGATCAAGGCGGCGGAAATCGTCCCGCGCTATCGTTTTATCTCTGAGCAAAAGGCCGGTCCGGTGTACATCACCAACTTCCAGCTGCAGAAGGTGGACTACGCTCACCTCGGTACCGATGAGTTCACCGTCAATTAATCGTGCAGGCCCGGCCAGTCGCTCAGGCTGGCCGGCAACAGGCAAAAAAAATCCGCCCCGAAAGGCGGATTTTTTATATCACCGGAGTGATTAGAAGCGGTAACCCACGCCAGCAATCCAGGTACCGACGTCAACGTTACGAATACGAGACTGCTCGTAGGAGAAGTCCAGAGCAACGTTTTCGATCGGGTTGAACTGCAGACCAGCACCGTAGGAGAAACCGTAGTCGCTCATATCGGATTTCTGGTTCGGGAAGTTGTTGTTCTGGAATTTACCGTAACCAACACCCACTACACCGTAGATGCTTGCCCAGTCGTTCAGACGGTAAGCCGGACCTGCGGTGATGCCGTAGTACTGACCTTTGTTGTAAGTACCGTTGCTGGTGTTATCCTTTTCGGTGTAGGTGAAGGAACCGATAACGCCCAGCGGGTTGTTATCTTGCTCGTAACGGTATTTCAGGTTGAAACCGCCAGCTTTGTTCGCTTTACCCTGCATGTCGCTCTGCGCGTAACCGCCGGTTACGGTAGAAGTTGCAGCAAATGCAGTGGTACCTACGGATGCAGCCAGAACAACGGCCAGTGCTGAAAGACGTGCAATTTTATTCATAACCACCTCAAATGTGTTTCTAATAAGTCCTAAGCCTTAAATATATCAAAAACTTTTGGGAAACTCTTTGGAGTTTACATTGTCTAACATACTTTTTCATGTAACCAAAAGTTTCCATATTTCTATAACAATATGGAAAACAACAATTTTTGGCGTTAACGTACATCTTAACGCTCATTAAGAAATTCGCAAGCATCCAGATTAATCTTAATCACCTGGCGAATTTCTCAGCAACGTGCGCCATTCTACTGTTTTTGCCTCTGTTTTTTTCAACATTAGCTCAACCGTCAGCAGGTTATTCCAGTACACTGGCACTTTTACGACTTTTGACAAAACCTGACAGGAGAAAGGATGCCCGGTCCATCCCGAAAAGCGGCGGCATGGTTGCCGATTCTGGTGATTTTAATCGCCATGACCTCGATTCAGAGCGGCGCATCGCTCGCCAAATCGCTGTTCCCGTTGGTCGGCGCCCCGGGGGTCACCGCCCTGCGCCTGGCGCTCGGGACGCTGATTTTGGTGGTCGTGTTCAAGCCATGGCGGTTACGTTTCTCCCCGGCGCAGCGCGTGCCGCTGCTACTGTACGGCCTGGCGCTCGGCGCGATGAACTATCTCTTTTATTTATCCCTGCAGCGTATTCCGCTCGGCGTGGCGGTAGCCCTGGAGTTTACCGGCCCGCTGGCGGTGGCGCTGTTTGGTTCGCGCCGACCGCTGGATTTTGTCTGGGTGGCGCTGGCGATCCTCGGACTGTGGTATCTCCTGCCGCTGGGGCAGAACGTGGCGCAGGTCGATTTAACCGGCGCGCTCTTTGCCCTGGGCGCCGGCGCCTGCTGGGCGGTCTATATTCTGACCGGGCAGCGCGCCGGTGAAGAGCATGGGCCAGCCACGGTGGCGATGGGGTCGCTCATCGCCTCGCTGGTGTTTGTTCCGTTAGGCATGGCGCAGGCTACGGATACGCTGTGGCAATGGTCGCTGCTGCCGATGGGGCTGGGGATTGCTATTCTCTCAACCGCGCTGCCCTACTCTCTCGAAATGATGGCCTTGACGCGCCTGCCGACGCGCACCTTCGGCACGCTGATGAGCCTTGAACCAGCATTAGCCGCCCTTTCCGGTATGGTCTTCCTCGGCGAAACGTTGAAGCTCTCCCAGACCCTGGCGCTGGGCGCGATCATTATCGCCTCGATGGGCGCCACGCTGACCATGCAGCGACAAAGTAAAATCGAGCAAGTCGATATCAATTAACATTCTGTTACGCCGCCGGCCCGTGAGAAATCCGGGCCGTTCAGCTAAATATAACCCTATGATATTTAGCGCTTTTCAAAATAACCAACCACTTTGCGCTATCGAAGTGATATGGCCTGCCGATGCCTCACTCTTTGAAACCCTTGCTATACTTAGTCCCGAAGTTACCTGGGACAACGCTCCACATCATTCAGATTTGAAGTGTGACGAGCATCAATATCAAGAGGATATGAAACGATGAGTACCGCAAAACTGGTTAAATCAAAAGCATCTAATCTGGTCTATACCCGCAACGATGTCGCTGACAGCGAAAAGAAAGCGACCATTGAGCTGTTGAATCGCCAGGTGATCCAGTTCATTGACCTGTCACTTATCACCAAGCAGGCACACTGGAATATGCGCGGTGCGAACTTTATCGCCGTGCACGAAATGCTGGATGGCTTCCGTACCGCGCTAACCGAGCACCTGGACACCATGGCGGAGCGCGCCGTGCAGCTGGGCGGCGTCGCACTGGGCACCACTCAGGTCATTAACAGCAAAACGCCGCTGCAGAGCTACCCGCTCGATATCCATCACGTTCAGGATCACCTGAAAGCGCTGGCTGACCGCTATGCCGTCGTCGCTAACGATGTGCGCAAGGCGATCGATGAAGCCAAAGACGAGGATACTGCGGATATTTTCACCGCGGCCTCCCGCGATCTGGATAAATTCCTGTGGTTCATTGAAGCGAATATCGAGTAAGGCTTTGCCGCCGGCCGCAGCGCGGTCGGCGGCGCCTTTACTTTTCCCGCCCACCTTTCTGTTTTCCGTTCTATCCGTTTCCCCTTCTATGCTTTTCGTCCCCCTGCTGGCCATGCACTGTTTTAGGGCGTCAAATTGATGAAAATGCGCGCAAAAGTAAAACAATTGTAATAATCACCTCACACAATCGTTACGTCGAGATTGTTTTCCCATCAGGGTTTGCGCTAAAAATGTGCTCGTTATTCAGCAACTCTATAATGCACCAAAGTGACGCCCCATCATGGTGCAGTGAGTGCCTGTCATGATCGAAATTGTGCAACCACTCGCGCTTCGTTTGTTGAAAAACAACAGCTTGTAAAAGTGGCACGATTTTTTCATTAGGCTAGTCGTTCTCGCAGGGGATCGTCCCGTGGATATAAAAGGAAATGCTATGAAGTCTGTATTTAAAGTTTCACTGGCTGCACTGACCCTGGCTTTTGCGGTTTCTTCCCATGCCGCCAATAAGACCCTGGTTGTCGCCACCGATACGGCGTTCGTCCCGTTCGAATTTAAGCAAGGCGATAAATATGTCGGGTTTGACGTTGACCTGTGGGCGGCTATCGCCAAAGAGCTGAAGCTCGACTACACCCTGAAGCCAATGGACTTCAGCGGCATTATCCCGGCGCTGCAAACTAAAAATATCGATCTGGCGCTGGCCGGGATCACCATCACCGACGAACGTAAAAAAGCGATCGACTTCTCCGACGGCTACTACAAAAGCGGCCTGCTGGTGATGGTCAACGCCAATAATAACGACATCAAAGATGTGAAAGATCTGAACGGTAAAGTGGTCGCGGTGAAGAGCGGTACCGGCTCCGTTGATTACGCGAAAGCCAATATCAAAACCAAAGATCTGCGTCAGTTCCCGAACATCGATAACGCCTATATGGAACTGGGTACCGGCCGCGCTGATGCCGTGCTGCACGATACGCCAAATATTCTGTACTTCATCAAAACCGCAGGCAACGGCAAGTTCAAAGCGGTAGGCGAATCACTGGAAGCGCAAAACTACGGTATCGCTTTCCCGAAAGGCAGCGACGAGCTGCGTGAGAAAGTGAACGGTGCGCTGAAAACGCTGCGCGAGAATGGTACCTACAACGAAATTTATAAAAAATGGTTCGGCACTGAACCAAAATAATAAGAACACACTTCGCCAGACGCAGCTCCGGCGACATCACAACGGTCTTCCGGCACAGACTCGGCGGGAGACCGTATTTTGGCGGAGGATTTCCTCTGCTCTCGACACGGTAACAGGAACGTATTATGCAGTTTGACTGGAGTGCCATCTGGCCTGCCATTCCGATTTTGCTGGAAGGCGCCAAAATGACGCTGTGGATTTCCGTCCTCGGCCTGGCCGGCGGCCTGATAATCGGTCTGGTGGCCGGTTTCGCCCGCTGCTTCGGCGGCTGGATCGCCAACCACATCGCACTGGTGTTTATTGAAATCATTCGCGGCACCCCGATTGTGGTGCAGGTCATGTTCATCTACTTTGCGCTGCCGATGGCCTTTAGCGACCTGCGCATCGACCCCTTCTCCGCAGCGGTAGTGACCATCATGATTAACTCGGGCGCCTATATCGCGGAAATTACCCGCGGCGCGGTGCTGTCCATTCATAAAGGCTTCCGCGAAGCGGGCCTGGCGCTGGGCCTGTCGCGTCGCGAAACCATTCGCCACGTGATCCTGCCGCTGGCGCTACGCCGCATGCTGCCGCCGCTGGGCAACCAGTGGATTATCAGCATCAAGGATACCTCGCTGTTCATCGTCATCGGCGTCGCCGAACTGACCCGTCAGGGACAGGAGATCATCGCGGGCAACTTCCGCGCCCTGGAAATCTGGAGCGCCGTTGCTGTTATCTACCTGATTATCACCCTGGTCCTGAGCTTTATTCTGCGTCGTCTTGAAAGAAGGATGAAAATCCTGTGATTGAATTTAAAAACGTCTCCAAGCACTTTGGCCCGACCCAGGTGCTGCACGATATCTCCCTGAAAATTAATCAGGGTGAAGTGGTGGTCATTATCGGCCCGTCCGGCTCCGGTAAATCGACGATGCTGCGCTGCATCAATAAACTGGAAGAGATCACCAGCGGCGATCTGATTGTCGATGGCTTAAAGGTCAACGATCCGAAGGTGGACGAACGTCTGATTCGTCAGGAAGCCGGGATGGTATTTCAGCAGTTTTATCTGTTCCCGCACCTGACGGCGCTGGAAAACGTGATGTTTGGCCCGCTGCGGGTACGTGGCGCCAGCAAGCAGGCGGCAGAGAAGCAGGCGAAAGATCTGCTGGCGAAAGTCGGCCTGGCCGAGCGCGCGCATCACTATCCGTCTGAACTCTCCGGCGGCCAGCAGCAGCGTGTGGCCATCGCCCGCGCGCTGGCGGTAAAGCCGAAGATGATGCTGTTTGATGAACCGACCTCCGCGCTCGACCCGGAACTGCGCCATGAAGTGCTCAAGGTGATGCAGGATCTGGCTGAAGAGGGGATGACGATGGTGATCGTAACCCACGAAATCGGCTTTGCCGAAAAAGTGGCTTCGCGATTGATCTTTATCGACAAAGGACGCATTGCTGAAGACGGCAACCCGCAGGAGCTGGTGAAGAATCCGCCAAGCCCGCGCCTGCGCGAATTCCTGCAGCACGTCGCCTGACCCGCAACGGCTCTCTTCCTCCGCGGAGAGAGCCGCTTTTCCAGATTCCTCTTCCCTCCCCTTCCGCCAGCGGCTTCTATACTTACCCGTTTACGTTGCAACGGAGGTGCCCATGCCGTGGATCCTGCTTTTGCTCGCTGCGCTGTTTACTGCCCCGCTTTCCGCCGCCGCCCTGCCCGGCGTGCCGACAGCTAACGCCGATAAAACCAGCGCCAGCGAACCCGATGCGGAACAGAAAAGAGCGGCCTACGCCGCGCTGGCTGACGTGCTGGCTAACGACAGCGCCCGTCAGGAGCTCATTGACCAGCTGCGTAAAGCAGCCGCCACGCCGCCGCCCGACAGCACCCCGACGCTGACGCCGCCGGCGGTGAAAGAAGAGACCACGGTGCTGGAGAACGTCACGCAGATCAGCCGGGAATACGGCGAGCAGCTCTCGTCTCGCTTCTCTCAACTGTGGCGCAATATCACCGGCTCACCGCATAAACCTTTTAATTCGCAAACCTTCACCAGCGCGGCCTGGCATTTTTTACTGCTGGCCGGCCTGGTCTTTGCCTTCTGGTGGCTGGTGCGTCTTGCGGCGCTGCCGCTGTATCGCAAAATGGGTGAATGGGGGCGGCATAAAAACCGCGATCGCGGAAACTGGCTCCAGCTGCCCCTGACCATCGCCGGGGCGTTTGTTATCGACCTGCTGCTGCTGGCGCTGACCCTGTTTGTCGGCCAGTTGTTAAGCGATCGCCTGAATGGTAATAACCCCACCATCGCCTTCCAGCAGAGTCTTTTCCTCAATGCCTTCGCGTTGATCGAGTTTTTTAAAGCCATTCTGCGGCTCATTTTCTGCCCGCGCATCCCGGCGCTCCGGCCTTTTAACCTCAGCGACGAAGCCGCGTCATACTGGAGCCTGCGCCTGAGCGCGCTCAGCAGCCTGATTGGCTATGGCCTGATCGTCGCGGTGCCGATTATCTCCAATCAGGTGAATGTTCAGGTTGGCGCGCTGGCTAACGTCGTCATCATGCTGTGCATTACGCTGTGGGCGCTGTACCTGATTTTTCATAACAAGACCTTGATTACGCAGGGTCTAATCCATCTGGCCGACCGTTCGCTCTCCTTCTTTAGCCTGTTTATCCGCGCCTTCGCGCTGGTCTGGCACTGGCTGGCCTGCGCCTACTTTGTGGTGCTCTTTTTCTTCTCCCTGTTCGACCCGGGCAATAGCCTGAAATTCATGATGGGCGCCACCCTGCGCAGCCTGGCCATTATCGGCGGCGCGGCGCTGGTGTCCGGCATCCTGTCGCGCTGGATAGCCAAAACCATCACCCTGTCACCCGCCACCCAGCGCAATTATCCTGAGCTGCAAAAGCGGCTGAATGGCTGGATCTCCGCCTCGCTGAAGGCCGCGCGCATTCTCACCGTCTGCGTCGCCGTCATGCTGCTGCTGAGCGCCTGGGGCCTGTTTGACTTCCGCGAATGGCTGCATAACGATGCCGGGCAAAAAACGGTGGATGTGCTGATCCGCATCGCCCTCATCCTCTTCTTCTCTGCCATCGGCTGGACGGTGCTGGCCAGCCTGATCGAAAACCGGCTGGCCTCGGATATCCATGGTCGCCCGCTGCCCAGCGCGCGGGCCCGAACGCTGCTGACCCTGTTTCGCAACGCGCTGGCGGTGGTGATCAGCACCATCACGGTGATGATCCTGCTTTCGGAGATTGGGGTTAACATTGCGCCGCTGCTGGCGGGCGCCGGGGCGTTAGGGCTGGCGATTTCGTTTGGCGCGCAAACGCTGGTTAAAGATATTATCACCGGCATATTTATCCAGTTTGAGAACGGGATGAATACCGGCGACCTGGTCACCATCGGCCCTTTGACCGGCACCGTGGAACGAATGTCGATTCGCTCCGTGGGGGTACGGCAGGATACCGGCGCCTATCACATTATTCCCTGGTCCTCGATCACCACTTTTGCCAACTTCGTGCGCGGCATTGGCTCGGTAGTCGCCAACTATGATGTCGACCGTCATGAGGATCTGGATAAAGCCAGCCAGGCGCTGAAGGCGGCGGTGGACGATCTGCTGGCCCAGGAGGAGATCCGCGGCCTGATCATTGGCGAACCGTCGTTCGCCGGGCTGGTGGGGCTGAGCAATACCGCCTTTACGCTACGCGTCAGCTTCACCACCCTGCCGCTGAAGCAGTGGACGGTGCGCTTTGCCCTCGACACTCAGGTGAAAAAGCACTTCGATCGCGCCGGGGTTCGCGCCCCGGTACAGACCTGGCAACAGCTGCCGATGCCGGGCTCAGACAGCCCGGCCGCCGAGTAGTTAGAACGGACGGCGGCGTTTGGCGTCGTCCATAAAGCTCCAGGCGATAAAGCGGCTCTGCTTTTGACCCTGGGCCATCTCTTTTTTCACCACTTTCACGGCCCCAACCTCGGTCAGCAGGCGGTAGAGCGGCGGCAGATTGTCGCCGCGCGACACCAGCGAGGTAAACCATTTCACCTGGCGGGCGAAGGCCTGACTTTCGCGGATCATCTGCGAGATAAAGGCCACTTCGCCTCCTTCGCACCACAGCTCCTGCTGCTGACCGCCAAAGTTAAGCGCGCTGTCGGCGCCGAGTCCGAGATTGCGGCGCTTGCGCTCACCGCCCGCCCGGGCGCTCTCTGCGGAGTCATGGAACGGCGGATTACACAGCGTGGCGTCATAGGTCTCGTTTTTGTGGATCACGCCGTGGAAGATGGCCTGGCTCTCTTTTTGCCGACGCAGACGGATCTGCCGGGTCAATCCGGGGTTGCCATTGACAATCGCCTGCGCGCTGGCGAAGGCCTCCGGGCTGATTTCGCTGCCGGTAAAGCGCCAGCCGTACTCGTGAACGCCGATCAGGGGATAGATGAGGTTGGCGCCGGTACCAATATCAAGGATCGTGGCTTGCTTCGGCACCTCGCCACTATCCTGCGCCAGCAGATCCGCCAGATGATGAATATAATCGGCACGCCCGGGCACCGGCGGACAGAGAAAACCGTCAGGAATGTCCCAGTGTTTGACCGCGTAGAAATGCGCCAGCAGCGCTTTATTCAACGCCTTTACTGCCTGCGGATTGGCAAAATCAATGGTCTGCTCACCCAGCGGATTGAGCGTAATGTATCCCTGCAGGTCAGGATGCGCCTGGCAGAGCGCAGGCAGGTCGTAGCGTTGATGGTGGCGGTTACGCGGGTGTAACCCCGGTTTCTGGGCTTTCATGACAATCTCCTTTGAACAGCCGCGTAAGATACCCGTTGACGGCGGCGCGGTAAATAAGGGAGTCTGGATATCTCCTTTATCCGTGACAGGTGCAGCATGTACTTTTATCAACCTTCGCAGGGCCACGGCCTGCCGCACGACCCGCTGAACGCGATAATCGGGCCTCGCCCGATAGGCTGGATCGCCTCGCAGGACGCCGAGGGCCAGCGAAATCTGGCGCCATACAGCTTTTTTAACTGCTTTAACTATCGCCCGCCGATCATTGGTTTCGCCAGCAGCGGCTGGAAAGACAGCGTGCGAAATATCGTCGAAACAAAGGAGTTCGTCTGGAACCTGGCGACGCGACCGCTGGCCGTGGCGATGAATGAAACGTCTGCCTCGATCCCGCACCATGAGGACGAGTTCGTGCGCGCCGGTCTCACCGCCGCCGCCAGCCGCCTGGTCAGCGCCCCCCGAGTCGCGGAGAGTCCGGTGAACTTTGAGTGCCGTCTGTCGCAATGTATTCAACTCACCACCGCCGACGGTAACCCTGTTGATACGTGGCTGGTGCTCGGCGAAGTGGTCGCCGTGCATATTGATGAATCACTGCTGGACAACGGCATCTATCAAACCGCCCGCGCCCAGCCGATCCTGCGCGCCGGAGGTCCGAGCGCCTATTACAGTATTGATGATAGTCTGCGTTTTGACATGATCCGCCCTGACGCCCGCTAAATAATCTACCGGCCAGAGTACCGCTGCCCTGCGCCGGTAGCCTACTAAACGCCTTGTTTTGCATTAAAAATTCCCTATCGCACGGTCGGGAAAGACCTACACTTAAGCTATGTCCCATGCTGTTTATGAGGATATGCTGATGAAAATCACCTCGCTGCTATTCGCCGCTGCGCTCACCGCTCATGCCACCGCGGCCTCTCCCCTGCCACCGACACCCGTACTGCCCTATGCCGGGCCGCTCCGCCCTGTCGGCACCGTCTCCGCCTCCGGTGCCAGCACCCTTGATGATCTGGTGGCCGCCCTCGCGGATAAGGCCCACCGCCAGGGGGCGATAGCCTGGCGGGTCAATGCCGCCAGTAGCGGTGACCGACTGCACGGTTCAGCTATAATTTATCAATAACCTTTCACAGGAGGCAGACGATGGCATCAGGTTGGGCAGGCGATGGGGCCGTTCAGGATCAGATCGACAGCACCATTGACGATGCGGTGGCTCGCGCGCGCCGTGAGCTTCCGCGCGGCGAAAGCAACAAATTTTGTGATGAATGTGGAGAGCCGATTCCGGAGGCCCGTCGACAGGCCATCCCAGGGGTCAGATATTGCGTGAAGTGCCAGCAGGAGAAAGATTTACATAACAATACATTTTCAGGATATAATCGTCGCGGATCCAAGGATAGCCAGCTACGCTGACTTTCCTTTACCGTTCATGACAGCCTTTCGCATTATCTTTTCGCGCACATTTTTTGGCGGAAAAAGTCGCAATATGTGCCCTTAAACGCGTCGGTCTTCCTCGCTACGCTTCGTGACGAAAAGAATGAGAAATAATTTATTAATAATCAGTAAATTATTAATCATTCAAAAAATTCGATGAAGACTGTGAATTTCCTTCGATTTTATCTCCCGCAAAAAAGCGTGATACTTATCACATCGACGGAACATCGTCCCCTGAACAGAACAACCTGCGAGAGATTAACTATGAAAAACATCAAATATGCTGCCGCTGCCATCGCTCTGACCGCCCTTTCCTTCGGCGCCTTTGCCGCCGAACCGGTCACCCCCGCTCAGGCAGAAAGCATGAATAAAATCGGTGTGGTGTCTGCGCAAGGCGCAACCACTTTAGATGGTCTGGAAGCAAAACTGGCTGCTAAAGCCGAAGCCGCTGGCGCGACCGGCTACAGCATTACTTCCGCTAACACCAACAACAAACTGAGCGGTACTGCGGTTATCTATAAATAATCGCTGTTCCCTCTGTAAGCCACTGAATTAACCCTGAAAAGACCTTTAATACCCTTGCCTTGCCCGTCCGAGCCACCGGACGGGCTTTTTTTTATCCTGCAGATCCGATCACCAGCAGTCGTTGACGCGGCTGAGGCCCTGCTCCAGGGTGGTGACTTCCCCGCTGGCCAGCAGACAACAGGCAAGCTGAATTTTCAACGAGTGGGGCACCGGTTCGACGCCGGCGACGCAGCGCTCGATCCAGCGCGCCGTGACCTCGGGATCTTTCGAGTCCGGCAGGACCACCGCCTCCGCTGCCGTCTCAGTCTGGCGTTCGTACAGCACCCGCACGCCCTGCTCATCGATCAGGCTGATCTGCGGGCAGCGCTGCGGGTTGGCATACACTTCGCCCTCGGTACCGTGCATCAACAGCGCGCGGCCACCGGTCTCACGAAAGAAGTTCGCCACCCGCGGAACATATTCCGGATGCGACACGCTGGAGAGACGCAATGCCTCCGCTTCGCCAAACGGTGTAGCCAGCTTGGCCAGGGTATGGGCGCTGTTGCGCACGCCCATCCGCCAGCGCATCGCCAGCTGTTTCTCCAGCGGCGGACAGAAAGCCCCCACCGGGATATACACCGGTTCATGGCCCTCCAGCTGCGCCTGAGCCTGTCCGGCGTGCCGGGTGGCCGGAATATCCAGCAGGGTAAAAATGGTCTCGGTCAGCACCCGGGTGGGATCGTGACTGACGCCGTGAACCACCACCGGAAACCCCAGCTTGTGCAGAAGCATCGCCAGCAGCGGCGTCAGGTTCGCCTGCTTGCGCGCGCCGTTGTAGCTGGGGATGACAATCGGCATCGGCTTGCCGGCCGGCGGGGTCAGGCGCAGCGTATGCTGCTGCATCGCCGCGTAAAACCCTTTCATCTCCGCTTCGCCTTCGCCTTTGATGCGCAGGGCGATTAATATTCCCCCCAGCTCCAGCTCCGGCACCTCGCCGTCCAGCATCCGCGCATAGAGCGCACGGGCGGTCTCTTCATCGAGGTCGCGGGCATGATTCTTACCGCGACCCACCTCTTTTATAATTTTGCTGTACTCCATGGCTCCCCCTGGTGCATCACGCGCCGGCGTCAGCGACGTTTGCGGCCTGACTGTTTTGCTGTCTGTTTTGCTTTCCGTTTTACTATAACCTCCGGGACGCCCGGCTGCTCTATGGGAAAAACAGGTAACGCGTTCAGTAGACGCGCGCCATAGTTTTTGGTCAACAGACGCTTATCGTAAATCACCACCTCTCCCCAGCAGTGATGGCTGCGGATCAGACGCCCCACCTGCTGAATAAGATTAAAGGAGGCGCTGGGCAAACTCTGTACCTCGAAAGGGTAACGATTAAGGCTTTTCAGCCATTCGCCTTCGGTGATCACCACCGGGCTGTCGATGGGCGGAAAGGCGATTTTATGGATATGTACCTGGCTTAGCAGATCGCCCTTTAAATCCAGCCCTTCGGCAAAGGACTGCAGACCCACCAGCACGCTGCGCTCGCCGCTTTCCACCCGTTTGCGATGCAGCTCCACCAGCCGATAGCGCGGCTGGTCGCCCTGCACCAGCAGCATCAGGCGCAGATCGGTCACATGCTCCAGGAAGCGGTTCATCGCCCGCCCGCTGGCAAACAGCACCAGCATCCCGAGATGTTTCTTGCTCTCTACCTGCTGGCGAAAATAGGCCGCCATCTCGGCAATGTGCTGCTCTTCGTTATCCATCAGCGGTTCATAGCGCATTTGAGGAATAATAATTTTCCCCTGCTCCACGTGGTTGAACGGCGAATCCAGCGCCACGAAGCGGTCACCCGCTTTCTCCTTCAGACCACTCATCTCCTGCAGGCGCGAGAAGCTGTTTAGCGAGCGCAGCGTCGCTGACGTCACGACGATATGCGGTACGCTGCGCCACAGCAGCCGTTCCAGCTGATCGCTGACGCGGATGCCGACACAGTGGAACCAGACATGGATCTGGCCGTCGCGCACCACTCGCGTCGCCCATTTGGTTACCGGCGCGCCTGAGGATTGCGCCAGCGACGCCAGGCGCCATAGCTTGCTTTGGCTTTCAAACATGCCGAGCGCGCGGTTCATCTGCAGCAGCACCCGATGCAGGCGCACCACGTCATGGCTGCCGGTCTTTTCGCTGAGATCGTTAAGAAACAGCTCCGCCAGCCCGCGCAGCATCTCGGTGAGCTTCGCCAGCCGCTGGCAGATCTCCATCACCTCCTGCGGCAGTTCGCCCATCGGGAAGCGATGCTCCGCTTCCTGACCGGCGGGCATGTAGAGATTGAGAATATTATTCAACGACGCAATCAGCTCGAACAGCTCTTCGCAATGGCCGGTGAGCCGCTCCGGATTGGCCAGCGGCGGTGTGGTTTTCGGACGAAACTGCTCCATGCAGGTGGCGACCAGCTTGCAGAACAGATCCAGCTGCAGGCGAAACCAGGGGGCGGTGATCTCAGCGCTCATCTCCAGCGCGTCGCGGGCGACGTCCGGCAGATGATGGCCTTCATCGAGGACCAACAGCAGGTTTTTCGGCTCCGGCAGCACTGCCTCGCTCTCCATCGCCGCCATCACCAGCGCATGGTTGGCCACCACCACTTCCGCCTCCTGAATTTCCCGCCGTGCCACGAAGAACGGGCACTCGCGATAGTAGTGGCAGTTGCGGTTCAGGCAGCTGGCCTTATCGGTGCTCAGCCGGCTCCACAGCGCGTCATCGATGGCTTTATCGGTATGATCGCGCAGGCCGTCCCAGCGGTAGCTGTCGAGGTCCTGCTTCAGGGTCGCACACAGCTTCTGCTCGGCCTGGTTGTTCGGGGTGAGATCGTCATCGAGGAAGGCCAGCAGATCCTGCTGCGACGGCTCGGTGCTGGCCAGCGCCGTCAGGTTACGCGGACAGACGTAGCGCCCACGACCGAAGGCGGCGGTAAAGCGCAGGTCGGGAATAATTTTACGCAGCAGCGGCAGGTCTTTACTGTAGATTTGATCCTGCAGGGCGACGTTGGCGGTGCTGACCACCAGCGTTTTTTGTTCCTCCCGGGCGATGGCGATGCCCGGGATCAGGTATGACAGCGTTTTACCTACGCCGGTCGGCGCTTCGATAGCCAGATGCCTGCCCTCTTCCCCGGCGAGAGTTTTCGCCACATCGGCGATCATCTGCCGCTGCGGGGGGCGGGGAATAAAGTCCGGGATCTGTTCCTGAAGCGCCTTATACCAGGCGGCGATTTGCGCTTTCAGCGCAGCGGTCAAAGCCATGAGAAAACCTGAATACTGTATAAACAGCCACTATTGTGCCATTTTTGCCCGCCTGGAGGTATTGCTTTCTGCTGAGTGTGGAAGCGTGCTCGACAAATAGTGTAATGGAAAGAAAAAGGCCCGCCGCCGCGTAGCGGACAGACGGGCCTGAGCCGGGCCGCGTTATCGCGGCCGGGGCATCAGCGTGTTATTCGCCAGCCGGTTTACGCGGACGACGGCGGCGCGGCGGTTTGCCGTCCTGCGTACGCGCTTTCGGCGCCTCGCCGTCCTGACGGCGTGGGGCGCTGTTCTGGCTGCGCGGCTGTCCGCTGCGTCCCTGACCCTGGCCACCGCGTCCCTGACCTTGCCCACGACCGCCGCCGCGCTGCTGGCGACCGTTCTGGATAGGTTCGGCTTTAATGGACGGATCCGGCTCATAGCCGGCAATCGCGATGCGCGGGATCTCTTTTTTCAGCAGGCGCTCGATATCGCGCAGCAGCTTATGCTCATCCACACACACCAGCGACAAGGCTTCACCGGTGGCCGCCGCGCGACCGGTACGGCCGATACGGTGGACGTAATCTTCCGGTACGTTCGGCAGCTCGTAGTTCACCACGTGCGGCAGCTCTTCGATATCCAGACCACGGGCGGCGATATCGGTCGCCACCAGCACGCGAATGCCGCCGGATTTAAAGTCGGCCAGCGCGCGGGTACGCGCTCCCTGGCTCTTGTTGCCATGGATCGCCGCGCTGCGGATACCGTCTTTATTAAGCTGCTCCGCGAGGTGGTTGGCGCCATGCTTGGTGCGGGTAAACACCAGCACCTGCTGCCAGTTGCCTTCGCCGATCAGCTGCGACAACAGTTCGCGCTTGCGGTTCTTATCAACGAAATGGACGTGCTGGGTGATCTGCTCGGACGCGGTGTTGCGACGCGCCACTTCCACTTCCAGCGGGTTGTGCAGCAGTTTCTCGGCCAGGCCCTTGATCTCGTCGGAGAAGGTGGCCGAGAACAGCAGGTTCTGTCGACGCGCCGGCAGTTTAGCCAGTACGCGACGGATGTCATGGATAAAGCCCATATCCAGCATGCGGTCCGCTTCGTCCAGCACAAGGATTTCCACGCTATCAAGGCTGACCGCGTTCTGATGTTCGAGGTCCAGCAGACGGCCCGGGGTGGCAACGAGGATGTCGACGCCACCGCGCAGCTTCATCATCTGCGGGTTGATGCTCACGCCGCCGAATACCACCAGCGAGCGAATATTCAGGTACTTGCTGTAATCGCGGACGTTCTCGCCCACCTGCGCCGCCAGCTCACGGGTCGGGGTCAGGATCAGCGCGCGTACCGGACGGCGACCCTTTGCGTGCGGCTCTTTGTCAATCAGGCGCTGCAGCAGCGGCAGGGTAAAGCCCGCCGTCTTACCGGTACCGGTCTGGGCGCTGGCCATCAGGTCGCGCCCCTGCATTACTGCCGGGATCGCCTGCTGTTGGATAGGGGTCGGCTCAACGTAGCCCTGCTCAGCGACAGCGCGCAGGATATCGGGATTCAGGCCAAGGGAATCAAAAGACATAACAACTCCGAACCGCCCCGGCCCGGTGAAGGGCGTAGTTTTCAGGGAGATTATTGCGATAAGAGATGGCAAAAACCACAATGCCATGAAGGGGCGCAGTCTAGCAGATTTTGTGACAGGCCGCATAAAATCTGCAAAAGAATACCGCGCCTGGCTGGCGGGCATGAGAAGGCCGCTGAGCGCGCTCAGCGGCCTGGTGCGTCATGGCAAAGCGATTAACGCAGACGATACTTAAGTTTTTCAACGATCTTCGCGGTGGAGATGCCATAACGATCGTGAAGGGTCGGCAGCGCGCCGGCTAACAGGAACGCGTCGGGCAGCCCCACAGTATCCAGCTCACAGCGCACACCCTTACGCATCAACAGCGCGGCCACCGCCTCCCCCAGGCCGCCGACCGCGGTGTGGTTTTCCGCAGTCACCACCAGACGACCTGGCTTCGACGCCTGTTCAATAATCGCTTTTTCATCCAGCGGTTTGATGGTCGGCACGTGCAGGACCGCCACGCTGATGTTATCGGCCCGCAGCTTTTCAACCGCCTCCAGCGCGCGCATGGTCATCAGCCCGGAGGAGATGATCAGCACATCGTTGCCGTCCTCCAGCAGCTTTGCTTTACCCAGTTCGAACTGATAGTCGTATTTATCCAGCACCAGCGGCACCTTACCGCGCAGCAGGCGCATATACACCGGCCCCTGGTGATCGGCAATGGCCGGCACCGCCTGCTCTATCTCCAGCGCATCGCAAGGATCGACGATGACCATGCCGGGGATACCGCGCATAATCGCCAGATCTTCAGTGGCCTGATGGCTGGGGCCATAACCGGTCGTCAGGCCCGGCAGCGCCGCGCAGATCTTCACGTTCAGATGCTCTTCGGCGATGACCTGATGAATAAAATCATAGGCGCGACGGGTTGCAAAGGCGGCATAGGTGGTGGCGAAAGGAATAAATCCCTCCTTCGCCATGCCCCCCGCCGCCGCCATCAGCAGCTGCTCGGCCATGCCCATCTGGAAGAAACGATCCGGGAAGGCCTGGGCGAAAATATGCAGATCGGTATATTTTGACAGGTCCGCGGTCATGCCGACGATTTCCGGACGCTGCGCCGCCAGTTTTGACAGCGCGACGCCGAAGGGCGCAGAGATGGTCGCCTGGCCTTCATCGGCAATCGAGGCGATCATCGCCGACGTTTTTAAACGGGGTTGACTCTGGCTCATTACAGCACTCCTTCTGGTTTGTTAGCGTCCAGCACCGCAATCGCTTTTTGCCATTCGTCGGCATCGACGCGAATAAAATGGTTTTTATCGCGGGTTTCGAGGAACGGCACCCCTTTGCCCATCAGCGTGTCGCATAAAATGACCCGCGGCTGGTTGCCGGAATAACTTTTCGCGTTGTCAAAGGCGGCCATCACCGCCGGCAGATCGTTACCGTCCACGCGCTGTACGTACCAGCCGAAGGCGGCCCATTTTTCATGCAGCGGCTCAAAGCCGAGGATTTTGCGTGAATCGCCGTCGGCCTGCTGTTTGTTGACGTCGACAAGGTTAATCAGGTTGCTCAGGCCATAGTGAGCCGCCGACATCGCCGCTTCCCAGGTCGACCCTTCGTCCAGCTCCCCATCGGACATGGAGTTGTAGACCCAGGCCGTGCTCTGTTTCTGCCGCAGCCCAAGCGCCATGCCGACGGCAATGGACAGCCCCTGTCCCAGCGAACCGCCGGACATCTCCATGCCTGGGGTGTAGGTCGCCATGCCGGACATCGGCAGGCGGCTGTCGTCGGAGCCGTAAGTTTCCAGCTCGGCTTCCGGGATAATGCCCGCCTCCAGCAGCGCGGCATAATAAGCGATAGCGTAATGGCCATGAGAGAGCAGGAAGCGATCGCGCCCCTCCCACTCGGGATCTTCCGGACGATAGGTCATGGCGTGGCTGAAGGCGGTGGCCAGCACATCGGCATAGCCCAGCGCCTGGCCGATATAGCCCTGCCCCTGCACTTCCCCCATTTGCAGGGCGTAACGGCGAATACGCCACGCCGCCGCGGCGACTTTTTGTGATTCGGTCATCTTCATCTGTTTGCCTCGCTTAGTGAATTAACATGCCGCCGTTAACGTCCAGGGTGATACCGGTGGAGTAGGAAGAGAGGTCGCTGCCGAGGAACAGCGCGGCGCGCGCGATGTCTACCGCGTCGCCGAGGCGATTCATCGGGATCCCGGCAAGAATGTTGGCCGTCATGTCGTCGGTCAGCTTGCCGGCGGTAATGTCGGTCTGAATCAGCCCCGGGGTGATGCAGTTAACGCGGACGTTATCCGGGCCAAGCTCGCGCGCCATCGCCCGCGCCAGACCCAGCACCCCGGCTTTTGCCGCGCTGTAGTGCGGGCCGCCGAAGATACCGCCGCCGCGCTGGGCGGAAACGGACGAGATGCAGACGATGCTGCCGGATTTTTGCGCCCGCATGGTGGGAATAACCGCCTGCGACATCAGCAGCGTACCGCGCAGGCTGACATCAAGTACCGCGTCATAGTTGGCGCGCTTGATCTCCATCAGCTTCAGCGGCTGGGTAATCCCGGCGTTATTCACCAGCACATCAACCCGGCCATATTTCGCCAGAATTTGTTCGATGGCCGCCTGTACCTGCACTTCATCAGCGACGTTCGCCGCCAGGCCGAGATGGCCTTCGCCTAATGCCGCCGCCGCGGTTTTGCTGGCTTCACCATTGAGGTCGATAATGACCACTTTCGCGCCGTTGTCGGCGAATAATTTCGCGGTGGCGAAACCCAAACCGCGAGCGGAGGCCGCGCCAGTAATAATGGCGACTTTATCTTTTAATAACATAGTTTCACTCCATGACATTACGTCATATTAATTAACAGGATATATTTCCGTTATTGTGGTTCATCGAGGAAAAGAATCACCACCAAACCAATGGCGGCGCAGATACCAAAATAGGTAAATACAGAATTAAAACTCCCGGTTTTATCAAGTAAGAAACCGGCTGCCATCGGCGCGACAAATCCACCGAGGTTGCCGCCGCTATTAATTATGGAAGAGGCGATTGGATAGGTTTTGCTGTCCGAAACGGCCATACCGTAGGCGGTAAAAGCCGGCCAGCCGATATTCAAACAAAAACCGACAAAAAATAATCCAATACAGACCGCCAGGGTGCTTGCCGGGATATTCAGCATAATTAACATCATGACCACCGTTGACACGGCAGTAAACATCATGGTGGGTTTACGTCGGCGGCCCAGGACTTTATCTGAAATCCACCCGCCGCCAATCGCGCCAATAAAGCCGCCGATGCACGGCATACTGGCCACGAAACCCATACTCATTACATCAAAGCCACGCTCTTTGACTAAATACAGGGGGATCCAGGTTAATAATCCGTACAGCACGCTAACCATCATAAAATACGCCAGGCAGTCACCGAGAATATTTTTTGAGGTGAATAAGCCTTTCGCCGTATCAATTGGCGCCATCTTCTTTACCCGAATGATTTTATCCAGCCAGGTGAATCGATCGGCAATTAATATATTTTCGCGTACGCTATTATTATGACTTTCACGCCCGGCATTAATCTCTGCCAGTTCACTTTGTGAAACAAATCCGCTTTCTGATGGCTTTGACTTCACCAATAGATACCAGGCTATCGCTGCCACAATCCCGGGTATCGCGAAGGAGAAAAAGACCCACCGCCAGCCCCAGGTCACCGCAATCCACACCGCCAGCGGCGGGACAATAATCGGCGCAAACATGGTCGCCGCGATGTAAACGCCGGTTGCCGTGGCTTTCTCTTTTGGTGGAAACCAGTTATTTATGGTGGAAGCCAGCCCCACCGGGCAAGGCCCTTCGCTTAGCCCCAGTCCCAGACGCACCAGCTTCAGGCCAAACACGGAGCTCACCGTGCCCATCAGCCAGGTAAAGGCGGAGAAGCCGAAAATGGACAGCGAAACCAGCCCCCGGGTACCGCGTTTGGCGATGAAAAAACCGGCCGGGATCTGGCTTACCGCATAGCCGAGGAAAAACATACTGGCAATGGCCCCGGCTTCAAAATTATTGATATGAAACTCATCAATGATAAACGGCAGAACCGCGCCAATATTGGTTCTGTCGGCGTAATTGATGGCATACACCAGGAAAATCATCGTCAAAACCACGAAACGATATTTCGTTTTCCTGGCGTCAGTACAGACTAGTGTATCTATACGTGACATAGGGATTCCTCATCTTATACCTCATCCACTTCGCTGCCCGTTGCCGCTTCGGATCACCGCGTTTTCACTTTCCATACAGCAGCAAAAGATAAATATCTTTTCGCTCAGCTAAACAGGTGGTTAGGTGTTTTATAATGGCGATCTCAACGCATCGCCGTTTGTGATCAGGCCTGTGAGAGGAATATAACAACCCCAAAATGAAACGGTATTCAAAAAACCTCAATTATGATTGAGAAAAATTGAGTTAGTGACTTCCCGCAAATTTTTAGTCTTTACTGACACGCGCGCTTTTAACGAGATAAATTGTTAAGCCCATCACAAATTAAAATCATTTTTTTCCTTTTCCCTATGCTGGCTATCACGACTGCGCCACGCTGTTCGCTATTTTCTTTTAGAAACGCCCTGCCCAGGATGCTGCCATGAGTCAACCGCTGCCCAATAAAAATTTGCCGATGCCCTCTTTACGCAATATCCAGGCCTTTATTGAAGTCGCCGCTACCGGCAGCCTCAACCTGGCCGCAGAGAATCTCAATATTACCGCCTCGGCGGTCAGCCATCAGATAGCCAGCCTGGAGCACTTTCTGGGGAAAAAACTGTTCTCCCGCAGCAGTAAAGGCGTCATGTTAACGGCGGTGGGAGAAAAATATCTCAAAGAGGTCTCCGGGGCGCTGAATATGATTGGCCAGGCCACCAGCCAGGTGATCAATGATATCCATCAGGATTATTTACGTATTCACTCGGCGCCGAGCTTCGGCCTGCTGTGGTTGATGCCTCGCCTGGATAAATTTCGCCAGGCGTGGCCGGAGTTAAAAATCAGCCTGACCTGTTCCTACGAAAGCATCCAGTTCTCCCGGGATAATATTGATATCGATATTCGTCACGGGCTATCACAGTGGCCAACGCTGTTGGTCAGAACCATTAAAAATGAGTGCGTCCTGCCCTACAGCGCAGCGTCTTATTTAGCCAGCCATCCTGTGCATGCGGTGGAAGATCTGCTGGCCTGCGATCTGATCCACTCCGACAGCACCTTAATTAACTGGAGCAGTTGGCTGTCGTGGCACAAGGTCCGCGGCTGGCATAAAAACTTCATTTTTAATTTCGACCGGTCGTACATGAGCATCGAGGCGGCCAGAATGGGGATGGGCGTGATCCTCGAAAGCAATCTGCTGGCCGGCGGGCACGTGCGTCAGGGGCAGCTGACGCCGGTATTTGACGACGAGCGGAGTATGCCGGTCGGCGCGCACCACTTCGTTCTTCCCCATGCCAATGAACAGAAGGAGAAGGTCCAGCGTTTCTTCGCCTGGGTCGCCGGGGAGCTGAAGGAGGAAGGGTTCCATATTTGATCCCGGCTGGTGGACAAACCGCCGATCGAGGCCTAAAGTTAATCAATCGATTGATTAACTTTTACCGAGCGCGATGACCAGTAAAGGCGAACAGGCAAAAAATCAGCTTATCGCGGCCGCTATCGCCCAGTTTGGCGAGTATGGTCAGCATGCCACCACCCGCGATATCGCCGCCCAGGCCGGGCAGAATATCGCCGCTATCACCTATTATTTTGGCTCGAAAGACGACTTATATCTCGCCTGTGCCCAATGGATCGCCGATTTTATCGGCGACAATTTTCGCCCACAGGCCGAAGCGGCGGAGGCCCTGCTCGCCGGGAAGTCGCCGGATCGCCAGGCAATACGCGCCCTCATTCTCAACGCCTGCCATAACATGATCCTGCTGCTGACCCAGGATGATACGGTCAACTTAAGCAAATTCATTTCCCGTGAGCAGCTGGCGCCGACCGCCGCCTACCATCTGATCCACCAGCAGGTGATCGCCCCCCTGCACCACTATCTCACCCGGCTGATTGCCGCCTGGACAGGCCGCGATGCCGGTGATACGCAAATGATCCTCCACACCCACGCCCTGCTGGGCGAGGTGCTGGCTTTCCGTCTTGGGCGTGAAACCATCCTGCTACGCACCGGCTGGACGCAGTTTGACGCGCAAAAGACCGAACAGATTTTCGAGGTCATTACCTGTCATATCGATTTCATTCTGCATGGGTTATCGCAAAGGAGTTTGGGCTGATGAAAAAACCCGTCGTCGTCATTCTGTTGATCGTGATTCTTCTCGCCGCGCTGGGCGGCGGCTGGTGGTGGTACCAGAGCAGCCGGCAGCAGCCGCTGACCCTGTATGGCAATGTCGATATCCGCACCGTCAACATGAGCTTCCGCGTCGGCGGCAGACTGGCTTCGCTGACCGTCGACGAAGGCGACAGCATCCGCGCCGGGCAAACTCTCGGCGAGCTTGATCGCGCGCCGTATGAAAATGCCCTGCTGCAGGCCCAGGCCAACGTCTCTACCGCCCAGGCACAGTATGACCTGATGATGGCCGGCTACCGCGCGGAAGAGATTGCCCAGGCCGCAGCGGCGGTGAAACAGGCGCAGGCCGCTTACGACTATGCGCAAAACTTTTATCAGCGCCAGCTCGGGCTGCGCGCCAGCAGCGCGATTTCCGCCAACGATCTGGAGAACGCCCGCTCCTCACGCGACCAGGCGCAGGCAACGCTCAAATCGGCGCAGGATAAGCTGCGTCAGTATCGCGCCGGTAACCGCCCGCAGGAGATTGCCCAGGCCAAAGCCAGTCTGGAACAGGCGCAGGCGGCGCTGGCCCAGGCCAAACTGGACCTGCACGATACCGTGCTCACCGCCCCTTCCGACGGTACGCTGATGACCCGCGCCGTCGAGCCCGGCACCATGCTCAACGCCGGCGGCACCGTACTGACGCTGTCGTTAACCCATCCGGTATGGGTCCGCGCCTATGTTGACGAAAAAAACCTTGGTCAGGCGCAGCCGGGACGTGAAGTGCTGCTGTATACCGACAGCCGGCCGGATAAGCCCTATCACGGCAAAATCGGCTTTGTCTCGCCAAGCGCTGAATTCACGCCGAAGACCGTTGAAACGCCGGATCTGCGTACCGACCTCGTTTATCGTCTGCGTATTGTGGTGAACGATGCCGACGGCGCCCTGCGCCAGGGGATGCCGGTGACCGTCTCCTTTAACCACGGGAACGGACATGAGTGAGGCCATCATTGCCTTAAACGGTCTGAGCCGCCGTTTTCCCGGAATGGACAGGCCAGCGGTGGCGCCGCTCACCTGCACGATCCACGCCGGCTACGTCACCGGGCTGGTGGGGCCCGACGGCGCGGGGAAAACCACCCTGATGCGAATGCTGGCCGGTTTGCTCAAGCCTGATGAGGGCCGCGCCAGCGTGATCGGCTTCGACCCGCTAAAAGACGACAGCGCCCTGCACGCGGTGCTCGGCTATATGCCGCAGAAGTTCGGCCTGTATGAAGATCTGACGGTGATGGAAAACCTGACCCTGTACGCCGACCTGCGCAGCGTCACCGGCGAGGCGCGGAAGAAAATTTTCGACCGTCTGCTGGAGTTCACCTCCCTTGGCCCGTTCACCGAACGGCTGGCAGGCAAGCTTTCCGGCGGCATGAAGCAAAAGCTGGGGCTCGCCTGTACCCTGGTGGGCGACCCGAAAGTACTGCTGCTGGATGAGCCCGGCGTCGGCGTCGACCCTATCTCGCGCCGCGAGCTGTGGCAGATGGTGCACGAGCTGGCCGGCGACGGCATGCTGATCCTGTGGAGCACCTCCTATCTCGATGAAGCGGAACAATGCCGCGACGTGCTGCTGATGAACGAAGGCAAACTACTCTACCAGGGTGAGCCGACGGCGCTGACGCAAACCATGGCCGGGCGCAGTTTCCTCGTCTCCAGCCCACAGGAAAACAACCGCCGTCTGCTGCAGCGGGCGCTGAAACTGCCGCAGGTCAGCGATGGCGTGATCCAGGGCAAATCGGTGCGCCTGATCCTGAAAAAGGACGCCCGCATTGAGGAAGTCCAGCAGCATGGCGACATGCCGCCGCTGCAGGTGGCCGACACCGCGCCGCGCTTTGAAGATGCGTTTATCGATCTGCTCGGCGGAGCGGGAACCGCCGAATCGCCGTTGGGAGCGATTATCCATCGTGTTGACGGCAGCAAAGACGAAACGGTCATTGAAGCCCAGTCGTTAACGAAAAAGTTTGGTGATTTCGCCGCTACCGACCACGTCGATTTCCAGGTTAAGCGCGGTGAAATTTTCGGCCTGCTCGGCCCCAACGGCGCCGGGAAATCCACCACCTTCAAAATGATGTGCGGCCTGCTGGTGCCCACCTCCGGCAAAGCGCTGGTTCTGGGGATGGATCTTAAGGTCAGCTCTGGCAAGGCGCGCCAACATCTGGGCTATATGGCGCAAAAATTTTCGCTGTACGGCAACCTCAGCGTCGAGCAGAACCTGCGCTTTTTCTCCGGCGTCTATGGCCTGCGCGGCCGGGCGCAAAATGAAAAAATCGCCCGAATGAGCGATGCCTTTGGCCTGAAAAGTATCGCCCGTCACGCCGCCGACGAGCTGCCGCTCGGCTACAAGCAGCGGCTGGCGCTGGCCTGCTCGCTGATGCATGAGCCCGATATTCTGTTTCTCGATGAACCGACCTCCGGCGTCGACCCCCTCACCCGCCGCGAGTTCTGGCTGCATATCAACAGCATGGTCGATAAAGGGGTGACGGTGATGGTGACCACCCACTTTATGGATGAGGCGGAATACTGCGACCGTATCGGGCTGGTTTACCACGGTAAACTTATCGCCAGCGGCACCCCGGACGCGCTGAAGGCCCAGGCAGCGGATGACAGCCAGACGGACCCGACCATGGAGCAGGCGTTCATTACCCTGATTAACCGCTGGGATAAGGAGAATAGCCATGAGCAATAGCATTCTCTCCTGGCGGCGGGTCCGCGCCCTGTGCGTGAAAGAGACCCGGCAGATCGTCCGCGATCCCAGCAGCTGGCTGATCGCGGTGGTGATCCCGCTACTCCTGCTGTTTATCTTCGGCTATGGCATTAACCTCGACTCCAGCAAACTGCGGGTCGGCGTATTGCTGGAGCAACAGAGCGAAGAGGCGCTGGATTTCATCCATACCATGACCGGCTCGCCCTATATCGACGCCACGGTCAGCGATAATCGCCAGCAACTGATTCAAATGATGCAGGCCGGGCGCATCCGCGCCATGGTGGTCATTCCGGTGGACTTCGACCGCCAGATGGCCCGCGCCGGCGCCGACGCACCGCTGCAGCTCATCACCGACGGCAGCGAGCCCAATACCGCCAACTTCGCTCAGGGCTACGTGGAAGGTATCTGGCAGATCTGGCAGCAGCAGCGGGCGGAAGACCGCGGCGAAACCTTTGAACCGCTGATCGACGTGCAGATGCGCTACTGGTTTAACCCGGCGGCTATTAGCCAGCACTTTATTATCCCCGGCGCAATTACCATCATCATGACCGTGGTCGGCGCGATCCTGACCTCGCTGGTGGTGGCGCGCGAATGGGAGCGCGGCACCATGGAGGCGCTGCTGTCGACGGAGATCACCCGCGCCGAACTGCTGCTGTGCAAGCTCATTCCCTACTATTTCCTCGGCATGCTGGCGATGTTGCTCTGTATGCTGGTGTCGGTATTTATTCTCGGCGTGCCCTATCGCGGCTCGCTGCCGATCCTGTTTGTCATCACCAGTCTGTTTTTGCTCAGCACCCTGGGGATGGGGCTGCTGATCTCAACCATTACCCGCAACCAGTTTAACGCCGCGCAGGTGGCGCTGAATGCCGCGTTTTTACCGTCGATTATGCTGTCCGGGTTTATTTTCCAGATAGACAGTATGCCGGCGGTGATCCGCGCGGTGACCTACGTGATCCCGGCGCGCTATTTCGTCAACACCCTGCAAAGCCTGTTTCTGGCGGGCAATATTCCGGTGGTGCTGCTGGTGAATGTGCTGTTTTTGATTGCGTCGGCGGTGATGTTTATCGGCCTGACGTGGTTAAAAACCAAGCGGCGTCTGGATTAGGTTTTGCCCGGTGGCGCTGCGCTGACCGGGCCTACGGTTTAACCAACATCGATTATACGGTTCGCCGATCCCCCAGGCCGGGCAAACGCAGTGCCGCCCGGCGTGGTTGAATGGGCCAAAGGAGCAATTATGTTTCACCGTTTATGGACATTGATCCGCAAAGAGCTGCAGTCGCTGCTGCGCGAGCCGCAAACGCGGGCAATTTTAATCATGCCGGTGCTGATTCAGGTATTGTTGTTTCCCTTTGCCGCGACGCTGGAGGTGACCAACGCCACCATCGCCATCTACAACGAAGACAGCGGCCGCCACGCGGTGGAACTCACTCAGCGCTTCGCCCGCGCCAAAGCCTTTACCCACGTCCTGTTGCTGAAAAGCCCGCAAGCGATCCAGCCGACCATCGATGAACAAAAAGCCCTGCTGGTGGTACGCTTCCCGGCGGATTTCTCGCGTAATCTCGACAACTATCAAACCGCCCCGCTGCAGCTCCTGCTCGACGGGCGCAACTCCAACAGCGCGCAAATCGCCGCCAACTACCTGCAGCAGATCGTAAAAAACTATCAGCAGGAGCTGCTGGAGGGGAAAGCGAAGCCGAACAACAGCGAACTGGTGGTGCGCAACTGGTACAACCCGAATCTCGACTATAAGTGGTTCGTGGTGCCGTCGCTTATCGCCATGATCACCACCATCGGAGTGATGATCGTGACGTCGTTGTCGGTGGCCCGTGAGCGCGAACAGGGTACCCTCGATCAGCTGCTGGTCTCGCCCCTCGCCACCTGGCAAATCTTCGTTGGCAAAGCAGTGCCGGCGCTGATCGTCGCCACCCTGCAGGCGACTATCGTGCTGGCGATTGGTATCTGGGCCTATCAGATCCCGTTTGCCGGCTCGCTGCTGCTGTTCTATTTCACGATGGTGATTTATGGCTTATCGTTGGTGGGCTTCGGTTTATTGATTTCATCGCTGTGCGCCACCCAGCAGCAGGCGTTTATCGGCGTGTTCGTCTTTATGATGCCGGCGATCCTGCTTTCGGGCTACGTTTCACCGGTGGAAAATATGCCGCAGTGGCTGCAGGATCTGACCTGGATAAACCCGATCCGCCATTTTACCGATATCACCAAGCAAATTTATCTGAAGGATGCGAGTCTGAAGATTGTGTGGGGAAGTTTGTGGCCGCTACTGGTCATAGCGGCCACCACCGGCTCAGCGGCGTATGCGATGTTCCGAAGAAAGATTGCGTAGTTTTTTATCTTTCGCCAGCAGCGAGACCACCGCCGGGCCTGCCAGTATCACCAGCCCGGCGAGGGCCAGCAGCAGGTTGTTGTGCAGCACGCGCGACAGCAGCCACAGCGCTATCATGGCCGCGCCAAAGTACCAGGTGGTGGTGAGCTCCTCAAGGAAATCTCCCACATCGCGCCAGCGCGCCTCGTGGTGACGCTGCAAAAACAGCATCGCCAGCAGCGTGACGCTATAGAGGACGCACAGCCCCAATCCGACGCGCACCAGCGCGCCGCTCATCCATCCCATCACCAGCACTGCCACGACCAGTAGATGCAACATAATCTGCCAGCAACTAAGACCTGTTGCGACGCGTACACGTTGTTGCCACTTCATGGCTTCTCTCCTGAAGGATTTTTCTCTGCTACTCAGAGTACCGCACTTTACGGAAAATTCCGTAACACCGCATCTTTTTGTGACGTCTACTACACTATTTTATTCAGGAAAGTGACATTTACTGGAGAATTATGGCTGAGCCAACGTCGGGATTTTCGTTGAACGTGCTGACAATTAACACCCATAAAGGCTTTACGGCGTTTAATCGGCGTTTTATTTTGCCCGAGTTGCGCGACGCCGTGCGCAGCGTCAGCGCGGATATTGTTTGCCTGCAGGAAGTGATGGGCGCTCACGAGGTTCACCCGCTGCACATCGAGAACTGGCCAGATACCACCCATTATGAATTTCTCGCCGACACCATGTGGAGCGATTACGCCTACGGGCGCAACGCGGTCTATCCGGAAGGCCACCACGGCAATGCCGTACTGTCGCGCTTTCCCATTGAATACTATGAAAATCGGGATATTTCAGTCGGCAACGGCGAGAAACGCGGTCTGCTTTACTGCCGCATCGTGCCGCCAGAGAGCGGCGTGACGATCCATGTGATCTGCGTTCACCTGGGTTTACGCGCCGACCAACGGCAGGCGCAGTTGACCATGCTGGCAGAATGGGTCAATACCCTCCCCGCCGGTGAGCCGGTGGTGGTGGCCGGGGATTTTAACGACTGGCGTCAGCAGGCGAATCAGCCGTTAAAAGCGCAAGCCGGGCTGGAAGAGATCTTTACCCGCGCCCGCGGACGGCCGGCGCGTACGTTTCCGGTCAGTTTTCCGCTGCTGCGCCTCGATCGTATTTATGTCAAAAACGCCCACGCCAGCCACCCGAAGGCGCTGGCCCTCAAACAATGGCGGCATCTGTCCGATCATGCGCCCCTTAGCGTGGAGATACACTTGTGAAATGTCGTTGGCAGGAAGGCAACCGCATTACGCTACTGGAGAACGGCGACCAGTACTATCCGGCGCTGTTTGCGGCTATTGGTCGCGCCAGCCGGCGGGTGATCCTCGAATCCTTTATCTGGTTTGAAGATGAGGTGGGCTGGCGGCTGCACGCGGTGCTGCTGAAAGCCGCCCGCCGCGGTATTCAGGTGGAGGTGCTGCTTGACGGCTACGGCTCGCCGGATCTCAGCGATGAGTTTGTCGGCGAACTGACCGCCGCCGGGGTGATTTTTCGCTACTACGATCCGCGCCCTAAGCTGATGGGGATGCGCACCAACCTGTTCCGTCGGATGCACCGTAAAATCGTGGTGATTGACGACACCACCGCCTTTGTCGGCGGCATCAACTACTCCGCCGAGCATATGAGCGACTACGGCCCGGAGGCGAAACAGGATTATGCGGTGCAGGTCGAGGGGCCGGTGGTGCTTGATATTCTCCAGTTCGAGCTGGAGAACCTGCCCAACAGCGAAACCGCCCGCCGCTGGTGGCGCCGCCGTCGCCACCAGCCAGAGATCAACCAGACTCCCGGCGAGGCGCAGGCGCTGTTCATCTGGCGCGACAACCAGGATCACCGCGACGATATCGAACGCCACTACCTGAAGATGCTCACCAGCGCCCGCCGGGAGGTGATCATTGCCAACGCCTATTTCTTTCCCGGCTACCGCCTGCTGCATGCGATGCGCAACGCTGCGCGACGCGGCGTGCGGGTCAAGCTGATCGTCCAGGGCGAGCCGGATATTCCGATTGTGAAGTTTGGCGCCCACCTGCTCTATCACTATCTCGTTAAGGGCGGGGTGCAGATCTACGAATATCGCCGCCGTCCGCTGCATGGCAAGGTCGCCCTGGCGGATGACCACTGGGCCACCGTCGGGTCGAGCAACCTGGATCCATTGAGCCTGTCGCTGAATCTGGAAGCCAATCTGATTATCCACGACCGGGTGTTTAACCAGACGCTGCGCGATAACCTTAACGGGCTTATCGCCAGGGATTGCCAGCGGATCGATAAAACGATGCTGCCGAAACGCAACTGGTGGCGGCTGGGCGTCAGCGTGATGGCCTTCCACTTTCTGCGCCACTTCCCGGCGTGGGTCGGCTGGCTACCAGCCCATACGCCGCGGCTGGCCAGGGTCAGCCCGCCGGTGCAGCCGGAGATTGAAACCCAGGATCGTGTCGACTCACAAACCAGGGATAATCCGCTATGAGCAAATCGCATCCCCGCTGGCGGATGGCGAAAAGAGTACTTACCGTGCTCTTTTTTATCGCGGTGATCGTCCTGCTGGTGATTTACGCGCAAAAAGTCGACTGGCAGGACGTGTGGAAGGTGATCCGCGGCTACGATCGGCTGGCCTTGTTTAGCGCCATTGCGCTGGTCATCGTCAGCTATCTGATCTACGGCTGCTACGATCTGCTTGGCCGGGCCTATTGTGGGCATAAGCTGGCGAAACGCCAGGTGATGCTGGTGTCGTTTATCTGCTATGCCTTTAACCTGACGCTCAGCACCTGGGTCGGCGGGATCGGCATGCGCTACCGGCTGTACTCGCGGCTGGGGCTCAACGGCGGCACCATCACCCGTATTTTTTCATTAAGCATTACCACCAACTGGCTGGGCTATATCCTGCTCGGTGGGGTGATATTTACGGCGGATCTGGTGAAGCTGCCGCCGCACTGGTACATCAGCCAGACCACTCTGCGCATTATCGGCGGGGTGATGCTGATCCTTACGCTTTGCTATCTGTTCGGTTGCGCGTTTGCCAAACGCCGTCACCTGACGATTAAAGGCCAGCGGCTGGTGCTGCCCTCCTGGCGCTTCGCGTTGCTGCAGATGGGGATTTCGGCGGCGAACTGGATGGCGATGGGGGCGATAATCTGGCTGCTGTTGGGCAGCGAAATTAACTATTTCCTGGTATTAGGGGTGCTGCTGGTGAGCAGTATCGCCGGGGTGATCGTTCATATTCCGGCCGGTATCGGCGTGCTGGAGGCGGTGTTTATCGCCATGCTCTCCGGAGAGGAGATTTCGAAGGGCGCGATTATCGCCGCCCTGCTCGCCTGGCGCGCGCTCTATTATTTCCTGCCGCTGCTGCTGGCGACGGTGGCTTATCTGCTGCTGGAGAGTCGAGCGAAAAAGCTGCGGCAAAAGAACCAGCGTAAGCTGGCCCGCGAATGACACGGCCAGGTCGCGCTGCGCTTGCCGGGCCTGCGGGGTGTGAGCCTGTGAGAGGATCCTGTAGTCCGGGTAAGGCGCCAGCCGCCACCCGGCAATACCAGGGGTACCGTGCCTGATATCTTGCCCGGCGGCGCTGCGCTTGGCAGGTCTAAACGCCAGCCGGACGGTTCCCTCTCCCTCCGGGAGAGGGACAGGGTGAGGGGAAGCACTGCGGTGTGGTTGTTTATATTATCTGTGGCTTCAGCGTAGTTTGCGCTCCCGGTTAGTCTTCTGCGTTATGTCTCTTATGGCGCAGGGAGCGCACAGGGGGCGGCCAGTCGCCGCCGCCCCCTGTACCCCCGGGCTCCGGCCAGCAAAATCGCCACTGCGTGGTGCCTTCGACTTATCCCTGCAGGCTTCGGGTCGGGCCGAGGCAGCGTCCCTGCAAAACACGGCCCTCAGCCCGCATCCATGCGGGCTGCCCCGGCCTTCCGGGAACGTCTCAGCGATTTTGAGGCCGTCAGCACCGGCAGTTTCAGCAAGAAAGGTGAATAAATTAACGACAGGTCGCACGCACCGTAGGCCGGATAAGGCGCCAGCCGCCACCCGGCAGCACCACGGGTACCGTACCTGATGCCATCGCCCGGCGGCGCTGCGCTTGCACGGGCCTACGGGGTGTGAGCCTGTGAGAGGATCCTGTAGGCCGGGTCAGGCGCCACCCGCCACCCGGCAGCACCACGGGTACCGTGCCTGATGCCATCGCCCGGCGGCGCTGCGCTTGCACGGGCCTACGGGGTGTGAGCCTGTGAGAGGATCCTGTAGGCCGGGTAAGGCGCAGCCGCCACCCGGCAAAATCACGGGTACCGTGCCTGATATATCGCCCGGCGGCGCTGCGCTTACCGGGCGTTAGGAGATGCAACTCGTTGATATTAAGAGGTTAGCGGCGGTTGCCCATAATACGCAGCAGCATCAGGAACAGGTTGATAAAGTCCAGGTACAGCGTTAAGGCCCCGAGGATCGAGTATTTACGCAGCGTAGCGCTGTCGCGGGTGTCAATCTGCTCGCCGATGTTTTTCAGCTTCTGGGTGTCGTAGGCGGTCAGGCCGACAAACACCAGCACACCAATATAGGTTACCGCCCACATCAGCGCTTCGCTCTTCAGCCACAGGTTGACCAGCGATGCCAGCACGATGCCAATCAGCCCCATAAACAGCATGCTGCCGAAGCCGCTCAGATCGCGCTTCGTGGTGTAACCATACAAGCTCATCGCCCCGAACATCCCGCCGGTGACCACAAAGGTGCTGGCAATCGATGAGTAGGTATAGGCGATAAAAATGCTCGACAGCGTCAGCCCGGTCAGCGCCGAGTAGAGCATAAACAGCGTGGTGGCCATCCCGGCGCTCAGTCGCTGCACCATTCCCGACAGCACAAACACCAGCGCCAGCTGGGCAATAATCAGCCCGAAGAAAGTGATTTTGCTCGAAAAGACGAACATCATCACCGCCGGGGTATTCGCCGCAAACCACGCGATAAACGCCGTCAGCAGCAGGCCGACCGTCATCCAGCCGTATACCTGCGCCATGTAAGTCTGCAGGCCGGTACGGCCCTGCACGATTGAATCGGAACGCGGATATCTGTCCATGACTCTCTCCTGATTAACAAAGTTTCACCCTGTAAGCGTATCACACTACCAGCGCTCTGCCGCCTGACGATCGCTGTCGCGGGCGTCGACCCAGCGTTCGCCTTCCGGCGTCGCCTCACGCTTCCAGAACGGCGCGCGGGTTTTCAGGTAGTCCATAATAAACTCGCCCGCGGCGAAGGCGCTGCCGCGGTGGGCGCTGGTGACGCCGACAAACACAATCTCTTCCCCCGGCCACATTTCGCCGATGCGGTGGATAACCGTCACCCGGCCCAGCGGCCAGCGCTCGCGCGCCAGGTTGACAATTTCCGCCAGTGATTTCTCGGTCATCCCCGGATAGTGCTCGAGGGTCAGCGCTTTCACGCTGTCGCCAAGGTTGTGATTGCGCACTTTACCGGTGAAGGTAACCACCGCACCGTCTTCATCGCGCTCGGCCAGCCACGGATACTCATCGCCGACGCAAAAGCGCGCCGGGCTAACCACGATACGAGTTTGCGTCATCTTAGCCTCCGGTCACCGGCGGGAAGAACGCCACTTCGTCGCCGCTGGCGACAGGATGGTCAAACGCGGTCAGCGTCTGGTTGACTGCCGCCAGCAGCTTGCCCTCTTCCAGGGCCAGCGCCCAGCGGTCGCCGCGCGCGGCAAGCTGTTGGCGCACGGCCTCGACGGTTGCCAGGTCGCTGGCGTCGAGGGTCAGAGCATCGGTGCCGACCAGTTCGCGCACCTGGGCGAAAAACAGAACCTTAATCATGGCGTTCGTCCACCTTAAAATCGCCGGACTTGCCGCCGCTTTTCGCCAGCAGGCGCACCGGGCCAATGACCATATCTTTTTGCACCGCCTTGCACATGTCGTAGATGGTCAGCGCGGCAACGGAGGCGGCGGTCAATGCTTCCATCTCAACGCCGGTTTTACCGGTCAGACGGCAAAGTGACTCAATGCGCACCCGGTTATGCTCCGGCTGCGCCTGCAGATTGACTTCCACTTTGCTCAGCATCAGCGGATGACACAGCGGGATCAGCTCCCAGGTACGTTTTGCCGCCTGGATCCCGGCGATACGCGCGGTGGCGAACACATCGCCTTTGTGGTGGCTGCCGTCGATAATCATCGCCAGCGTCGCCGCCTGCATTTCGACGTAAGCCTCGGCGCGCGCTTCGCGCACCGTTTCCGCTTTGCCGGAGACATCCACCATATGGGCTTCGCCCGCGGCGTTAATATGGGTCAGTTGTGACATAGATTATTTCTTCAGGTGAGGAATGAAGTTACACGGACGGGTGCGAGCATCCAGCTGCGGGGCAATGATGTTGTCCCACGCCGTGCGGCAGGCTTTGGTCGAGCCCGGCATGGCAAAAATCAGCGTGCGGTTGGCAACGCCGGCCACGGCCCGGGACTGCAGCGTCGAGGTGCCGATCTCTTCGAACGACAGCATGCGGAACACTTCGCCAAAGCCTTCGACCTCACGGTCAAACAGCGGCAGCAGCGCTTCCGGCGCCTGGTCACCCTCGGTGAACCCGGTCCCGCCGGTGATCAGCACCACCTGCACGTCATCGCTGGCGATCCACGCCGACACCTGGGCGCGGATGGCGTAGCGGTTTTCTTTCACAATCGCCTTATCGACGACATGGTGTCCCGCCTCCTGCGCCGCCTCGCGCAGCCAGTGGCCGGAGGTATCATCCTCTTCGCCACGGCGGCTGGAAACAGTAAGAATAGCAATACGGGTCGGAATAAACTCAGCGCTAGCCTGGCTCATCTGAATGCTCCTTTCGAAAACGATTAACCGCCAATATAGGACAGGTTCTGCGTAATACCGGTGTTGCCCTGATGCAGGAAATGGGTCTGCTTTTTATGGGTCAAGGCTTCGGCTATCCGCGCTTCCAGCTCGGCCTGTTGCTCGTCCTCAGCCATCAGGTCGCGCAGGTCGACGCCGCCTTCGCCAAACAGACACAGGTGCAGTTTGCCAACGGATGAGACGCGCAGACGGTTGCAGGTGGCGCAGAAGTCTTTTTCATACGGCATGATGAGGCCGATTTCACCGGCGTAATCCGGGTGACAAAAGACCTGCGCCGGGCCATCGCTGCGCTGGCGGATCTGGTGGATCCAGCCGCGGCGCAGCAGCTCGTCGCGCAGCACCATGCCGGAGAGATGGTGACGGCGGAACAGATCGCTGCCCTCTCCAGTTTCCATCAGCTCAATAAAACGCAGCTGAATACGACGGGGTTGGATCCACGCGAGAAAGGTATCGAGCTGGTGATGATTAACATCACGCATCAGCACGGTATTGACCTTCACCTTGTCAAAGCCCGCGGCGAAAGCAGCATCAATGCCGTCCATCACCTGGTGGAACTTGTCCTGGCCGGTGATGGCCTGAAATTGACGGGCGTCGAGGCTATCAACGCTGACGTTAATCGCCGTCAGCCCGGCATCGCGCCAGCGTTCGACATCGCGCGCCAGGCGGTAACCGTTGGTGGTAACCGCAATCTGACGGATCGCCGGGTTTTCACGCACCGCGGCAATGATTTCGGTGAAGTCGCGACGCAGAGAGGGTTCCCCACCGGTGAGGCGAACTTTTTCGGTGCCCAGCGCGGAGAAAGCGCGCGTGACGCGGCGCACTTCGTCTACGCTAAGAAAGCCGTTGTTATTGACGGCGCCGGGTTTGTAGCCGTCCGGCAGGCAGTAGGTGCAACGGAAGTTGCACACATCGGTAATCGACAGACGCAGGTAAAAAAACTTACGCGCGAATGCATCGGTAAGCTGTGAGGCCATATACACCTTTCCAAATACGGGAGGCGCGGTCATTTCTTCCCACGCCCTGGCGACACCCGGAGGGGTCGCGGCCAAACCGCCATATCTTTTGACACAGGCGAAGAGGCTAGAGTGTTAACAGGTTATGCCGATAGTAGCGCGTTACGGACGGTTTCGCCATTTGCGATTTCGTTATATAACATTGTATATATCGCTACCTTCGTGCATTTTCGCTACAGAATAGCCATAAATCATTTTTTTGCCTTGATGTCGGTCAGTTTGTCGGGCTCCTCCCATCGTCTTTTAGGGGTAGATCGGGTAGTGTGTGGCCGTTTATGTGAAATAAGGAATTTCTATGCGCAATCGTACATTCGCTGACCTCGATCGGGTGGTCGCGCTCGGCGGCGGGCATGGTCTGGGCCGGGTGATGTCCTCCCTCTCCTCGCTCGGCTCGCGGCTGACCGGCATTGTCACCACCACCGACAACGGGGGCTCCACCGGGCGGATCCGCCGCTCGGAAGGCGGCATTGCCTGGGGCGATATGCGCAACTGCATCAATCAGTTAATTGCCGAGCCCAGCGTGGCGTCGGCGATGTTTGAGTATCGTTTTAGCGGTAATGGCGAACTTTCCGGGCATAACCTCGGAAATCTGATGTTAAAGGCGCTGGACCACCTGAGCGTGCGGCCTTTAGAAGCTATCAATTTAATCAGAAACCTGCTCAAAGTAGACGCGTTTCTTATCCCGATGTCGGAACAACCGGTGGATTTGATGGCGCTCGATCATGAAGGCCATGAAGTTTACGGCGAAGTAAATATCGATCAGCTCGACAACCTACCGCAGGAGCTGATGCTTACCCCACCGGTACCCGCCACCCGCGAGGCGGTGGAAGCGATCGCCGAAGCCGATCTGATCCTCATCGGCCCGGGCAGCTTTTACACCAGCCTGCTGCCGATCCTGCTGCTCGACGAGATGGCCCAGGCGCTGCGCCGCACCCCGGCGCCGATGGTGTTTATCGATAATCTGGGTAAAGAGCACAGCCCGGCGGCGAGGCTGTCGCTGGCGGAGCGCATTGCGATTATGGAGCGCTACGTGGGTAAGCGGGTGGTGGATGCGGTGATCGCCGGGCCAAAAGCCGATATCCGCGGCATCAACGACCGGCTGGTGATCCAGACGCCGCTGGAGGCCAGTGACGTGCCCTATCGCCATGATCGGGCGCTGCTCCGCGGCGCGCTGGAAAAGGCGATTCAGCTTCCTGGCTGACGCTGCGCGCCGGAGGGCCAACCTTCGGTGCACCTTAAAATCTTAAGGTTGTCTTAAAATAGGGCTGGCACTATACGCTTATCTCTTTCTGTGGGTAGGTATTATGTCGTTATTGCCTCTGCGTCGGCCGCTCTTCAGCCGCACGACTTATTTGATTCTCTTTGCTTGCTATATCGGTATCTTTCTCAACCTGGCTTTTTATCGCCAGGTTTTCCCGTTACTGCCGGTAAACAGCCTGCATAACTGGCTGGTATTCCTCAGTATGCCGATCGTGGCCATTAGCGTGATGAATATCATCACCACCCTCGCCTCGTTCCTGAAGCTCGATCGGGTGGTCATCAGCCTGTTTATTCTGCTCAGCGCGTCGGCGCAGTACTTTATCTGGAACTTCGGGGTAGTGATCGACCGCAGCATGATCACCAATATCCTCGACACCACTCCGGCGGAGAGCTTTGCTCTGCTCTCCGGCCAAATGATCGCCGTCCTCGGCCTCTCGGGGGTTTTAGCGGTATTCGTCGCCTGGTGGGTGAAAATCCGTAAGCCCGCCACACGGTGGCGCGGCGCGGCGATGCGCCTGCTCAATATCGCCGTTTCGGCGCTGCTGATTATTCTGGTGGCCGCGCTGTTCTACAAAGATTACGCCTCGGTGTTCCGTAACAACAAAGAGCTGGTGAAATCCCTGAGTCCCTCCAACAGCATTGTGGCGCTGAACTCGTGGTATGCGCACAACCGCATGGACAATCTGCCGCTGGTGAAGATTGGCGAAGATGCCAGGCAGAAACCGGTGATGCATAGCGGCCCCCGCAAAAACCTGACGATTGTGGTGCTGGGCGAAACCTCGCGCGCCGGGAACTTCTCGCTGGGCGGCTACGATCGGGAGACTAACCCACGCCTGCAACAGGACGACGTGGTGTACTTCCCGAAAACCACCTCCTGCGGCACGGCAACTGCGGTTTCCGTCCCCTGTATGTTCTCCAATATGCCGCGCGCGCATTACGATGAAGAACTGGCGCACCATCAGGAAGGCGTCCTGGATATTCTGCAGCGCGCCGGTGTTCAGGTGCTGTGGAACGACAATGACGGTGGCTGTAAGGGCGCCTGTGACCGTGTACCGCACCAGAACGTCACCGATCTGCACCTCAGCGGTCAGTGCATCGACGGCGAGTGCTACGATGAGGTCCTGTTCCATAATCTGGACAGTTACATCGACAACCTGAAACAGGATGGCATTATCGTACTGCATACTATCGGCAGCCACGGCCCGACCTATTACAACCGCTATCCGGCTGAATTCAAAAAATTCACCCCGACCTGCGATACCAATGAAATCCAAAGTTGTACGCAACAACAGTTGACCAATACCTACGACAACACCATTCTGTATGTCGACTATGTTGTTGATAAGGCGATAAAATTACTGCAATCCAAACAGGATAAATTTACCACTAGCCTGGTTTATTTGTCCGATCACGGCGAATCGCTGGGTGAAGATGGCGTCTATTTGCATGGTCTGCCGTACTCAATTGCGCCGGATACGCAAAAACACGTGCCCATGCTGCTGTGGCTGTCGCCGGATTACCAGCAACGTTACGGTGTCTCCAGCCAGTGTTTGCAACAACAGGCCAAGACGAAGGATTATTCACAAGATAATCTGTTCTCCACCCTGCTCGGCCTGCTCGGCGTCAGCACCCACGAGTACCAGGCAGCAGATGATATTTTAACGCCATGTAGAGAGGCTGGTTGATGAAAATCTTAGTCATTGAAGACGATGCGCTGCTGTTGCAGGGGTTGATTCTGGCGATGCAAAGTGAAGGATACGTATGCGACGGCGTCTCCACAGCGCACGAAGCGGCGCTATCGTTGGCCAGCAATCACTACAGCCTGATCGTACTCGACCTCGGCCTGCCGGATGAAGACGGTCTGCATTTTCTCACCCGTATGCGGCGGGAGAAGATGACCCAGCCGGTGCTGATCCTCACCGCCCGCGATACGCTTGAGGATCGCATTAGCGGTCTCGATACCGGCGCGGATGACTATCTGGTGAAACCCTTTGCCCTGGAAGAGCTGAATGCGCGCATTCGCGCCCTGCTCCGCCGGCATAATAACCAGGGCGATAACGAAATCAGCGTCGGCGATCTGCGCCTCAACGTCACCCGCCGCCTGGTATGGCTGGGTGAGACGGCGCTGGAATTGACGCCAAAAGAGTATGCCCTGCTGTCGCGGCTGATGATGAAAGCCGGTAGCCCGGTGCATCGTGAAATCCTCTACAACGACATCTACAGCTGGGACAACGAGCCGGCGACCAATACCCTTGAGGTGCATATTCATAACCTGCGCGAAAAGATTGGCAAATCGCGGATCCGCACCGTCAGGGGTTTTGGCTATATGCTGGCTAACCACATCGACACGGAATAGACCATGGCTCTGTTTGCAACCGAAACCTGGACCATGCGCCACCGGCTGCTGCTGACCATTGGCGCCATCCTGGTGGTCTGCCAGCTGATCAGCGTCTTCTGGCTATGGCATGAGAGCAAAGAGCAGATCCAGCTGCTGGTGGCCAGCGCCATCGAAGGCCACAATAACCAGAAACATGTGGAGCATGAGGTACGGGAAGCGGTCGCCAGCCTGCTGGTGCCGAGCCTGTTGATCGTTGGCCTGGCGCTGTATATCAGCATGCTGGCGGTGCGCAAGATCACCCGCCCGCTCTCCCGACTGCAAAGCGAGCTGGAGAGCCGCACGCCGGATAACCTCACCCCCATCGTGCTCAGCGAATCGGTGCCCGAAGTCACGGCGGTGACCACCGCCCTGAATCAGCTGGTTTCCCGCCTCAATCTGACCCTCGACCGTGAGCGGCTGTTTACCGCTGATGTGGCGCATGAGCTACGTACCCCGCTGGCCGGCCTGCGGTTGCACCTCGAACTACTGGCGAAAGTGCACGGCGTGGGCGTCGACCCGCTGATCCAGCGCCTCGACCAGATGACCACCAGCATTTCGCAGCTGCTGCAGCTGGCGCGCGTCGGACAGTCTTTTTCCGCCGGCAGCTATCAGCAGGTGCTGCTGCTGGATGACGTGGTCAAACCGCTGCAGGATGAGCTGGAGACCATGCTGGCGCAGCGTCAGCAGCGGCTGCTGCTGACGGATGTCGAAAGCGAGGCCATCGTCTCTGGCGACGCGACGTTAATCCGTGTGATCCTGCGCAATCTGGTGGAGAATGCTCACCGCTACAGCCCGGAAGGGTCAACTATCCGCGTGTCGGTGAAAGCGGGCCTGATGCCGGTGATGGCGGTGGAAGATGAAGGCCCAGGGATTGATGAGGCGAAAAGCGGCGAACTCAGTAAAGCGTTTGTGCGCATGGACAGTCGCTACGGCGGCATAGGCCTCGGACTGAGCATCGTCACGCGCATTGCTCAGCTGCATGACGCCCAGTTCTTCCTGCACAACCGCCAGCCGGGGCCCGGCGTCCGCGCGTGGGTGTTATTCCCGCGGCGCGCGGGTCAGAACGTCAGTACCCACTGATGGAAAAAGGCAACAATAATAACCAGGGCGGTGGCGACCGCCAGATATTCACGGAAGTTGATTTTTTGCATGGGCGCTATCCTCATCATGGGGAGGTTAGTGTCGCCTGGCGAGATTAAGCAAACATTAAGAAGGCCGCAATGCGGCCTTTTTCTTCTCAGGAATTTGACTGGCGGGCGGCGAGACTCGGAAAACAGACCTTTCATCCGAACGTCCGGGAGTACGCCCCTGCCCATCAGGAGGCCGCGATAAACAGCTCGCGCAGCTGATGCAACTGGTCGCGAATTTGCGCCGCCTCTTCGAACTCGAGGTTCTGGGCGTGCTGCATCATCTGCCCTTCCAGCTCGTGGATCTTCTGCTGCAGCGCTTTTGGCGTCATCTCCACGGCGCTAAGCCCGGCAGGCTCAACGGCCTTCGCTTTACCGCGCCCTTTGGCTTTAGTTTTCGCCAGGCCCTGGCCCAACTGCAGGATATCCACCACTTTCTTGTTGAGGCCCTGCGGTACGATGCCATGCTCTTCGTTATAACGCTGCTGTTTCTCCCGTCGACGCTCGGTCTCGCCAATGGCTTTGGCCATGGAAGGGGTGATCTTATCGCCGTAAAGGATGGCCTTGCCGTTGATGTTTCGCGCCGCGCGGCCGATGGTCTGGATAAGCGAGCGTTCGGAGCGCAGGAAGCCCTCTTTATCGGCATCCAGGATCGCCACCAGCGACACCTCCGGCATATCCAGCCCCTCACGCAGCAGGTTGATCCCTACCAGCACGTCAAACTCGCCAAGGCGCAGGTCGCGGATAATCTCCATGCGCTCGACGGTGTCGATATCCGAGTGCAGATAGCGCACCCGCTCGCCGTGCTCCTCAAGATACTCGGTTAAATCCTCCGCCATCCGCTTAGTGAGGGTGGTCACCAGCACGCGCTCGTTGATGGCCGTGCGCAGGCGGATCTCTGACAACAGATCGTCTACCTGGGTGGCTACCGGCCGCACTTCGATGATCGGGTCAAGCAGACCGGTCGGCCGCACCACCTGATCCACCACTTCGCCGCCGGATTTATCCAGCTCGTAGGCGCCGGGGGTTGCCGAGACGTAGATGGTTTGCGGGGCCAGCGCTTCAAATTCTTCAAACTTCATCGGCCGGTTATCCAGCGCCGACGGCAGGCGGAAACCGTACTCCACCAGCGTCTCTTTGCGCGCCCGGTCGCCCCGGTACATACCGCCGATCTGCGGCACCGTAACGTGGGATTCGTCTATCACCAGCAGACCGTCTGCCGGCAGATAGTCAAACAGAGTGGGCGGCGGCTCGCCGGGCCCGCGACCGGAAAGGAAGCGCGAGTAGTTTTCAATGCCCGAGCAGTAGCCCAGTTCGTTCATCATTTCGAGGTCGAACTGGGTACGCTGGGTTAAGCGCTGCTCTTCCAGAAGCTTGTTGTTGGCCAGCAGAACCTTGCGCCGCTCCGCCAGCTCCAGCTTGATCTCTTCCATCGCCTGGACGATGCGTTCCCGCGGCGTCACGTAGTGGGTCTTGGGATAAATGGTGTAGCGCGGCACCGTCGATTCCACGTGGCCGGTGAGCGGGTCGAACAGCGACAGGCGCTCGACCTCTTCATCAAACAGCTCAATGCGCAGCGCGATATCGTCGGATTCCGCCGGGAAGACGTCGATCACCTCGCCGCGCACGCGAAAGGTGCCGCGCTGGAAGGCCTGATCGTTGCGGGTATACTGCAGTTCGGCCAGACGGCGCAGGATAGCGCGCTGGTCAATCAGCATCCCGACCGTCAGGTGCAGCATCATCTTCAGGTACAGGTCCGGGTCGCCGAGGCCGTAGATAGCCGAGACTGACGCCACCACCACCACGTCGCGCCGCTCGAGCAGCGCTTTGGTCGCCGACAAGCGCATCTGCTCGATATGTTCGTTTACCGAGGCGTCCTTCTCAATGAAGGTATCTGAGCTGGGGACGTAGGCTTCCGGCTGATAGTAATCGTAGTAGGAGACGAAATACTCGACGGCATTCTCCGGGAAAAACTCTTTCATCTCGCCGTAGAGCTGGGCCGCCAGGGTTTTGTTTGGCGCCAGCACCATCGTCGGCCGCTGCAGGTCGGCAATTACGTTGGCGATGGTGAAGGTTTTACCGGAGCCGGTGACCCCCAGCAGCGTTTGATGCGCGAGCCCATCCTCCAGCCCCTCTTCCAGGCGGCGGATGGCTTCCGGTTGGTCTCCGGAGGGGCGAAAGGCGGAATGCAGAACAAACGATTTACTCATTGATCAAAACCTGAAGATGGATTTAGCGGCCGGTGTTTAATTCTACCCTCCGGGCCATTTTTTGCCAACAAATTATACTGGATATTTAAACAGTGAATCACTATGATAGCGTCAGCAAACGGCTTATTTCGCCGCCATGGTGCGCATAAAACGCGCGCCGGGTGGAATAATCCTCCGGCCGGCAGGGTTATCCCCAGAAATTTTTACCTTTTAACATTTGTCAAGCGGACGGGTGAAAGTTTTATGGCAGTAGATGACGCTTTTCTTACACCCATTGATTTTATCTAACAAACTGATATTTAATGAATTTAAAGAAAAGACGCCTTTCGCGCCAATTCAGCCGCAGGCCGCGTACGCTCTAGCTTACCGTAGGTTTTCTAACTCTAATACACAAGGTTATCCACAGGAATAGTGGATAACTGTCTGCAGCCCAAGACCGCCGCCGCCCGGCGCAAATCGACTTTCGCCGTAAACCGTGCGGCGAAAAATTTTTATCGAACTATTTTTGATAACTATCCGTTTAAAGCCGCTCGATTTTTGCTGCTTTTTGCACCACCCTTTAGCGTCGGGCACCGGAAAAGTGCAGCGCCCGCGCTGACTGTGCCCGATGGTGTCGGCGTTTCGCGGTTTTTTCCGAGCGTTCTTTTTCCTGGCAAGAGTTTTGCAGCATCTTTCTGTCGCCCTGACGCCAGGATAAGGAGAAAACGTCCATGTTGAATTTACAGGCAGTAAATCATTTTTACGGTAATCAGCACTCGCTGTGGAATGTCGATCTTGAACTACGCCCCGGAGAGTGCATTGGCGTACTGGGACGCGAGGGAATGGGAAAAACCACCCTGGTCAACTGCATTGCCGGCCATCTGCCGGTGGCCAGCGGTCGGATGACCTGGCATGACATTGGCGCCCCGCCGTGCGATCTCACCCCCCTGTCCGCTCAGTCGCGCAGCGCCATCGGCATCGGCTACGTGCCGCAGGATAAACGCATCTTTTCCCAGCTCAGCGTGGAAGAGAACCTGCATATTGCCCTGGCGGCCGGGAAACCCGGGGCTAACGCCAGCGGCGGCGAAATTTATGACCATTTTCCCGAACTCTATGCGCTACGGCAGCGCAAAGGCGCTTCGCTAAGCGCCGACGATCAGTACCAGCTGGCGCTGGCCAGGGCGCTGATCGTCCAGCCACGACTGCTGATCCTTGACGAACCCTCACGCGGCGCAGGGCCGCGTTGCCTGCAAAAGCTGGCGGAATTGCTGCTGCGGTTAAATCGCGATATCGGTCTGACGGTGCTGCTCGCCGAGCAGCACCTGCCCTTTATCCGCCGGGTGGCGGATCGGTTCTGTGTCCTTCACCGGGGGCGTAATGTCGCCGAGGGCGATATTATGGCGCTGGATGAACCGCTGCTGGCGCAGTGGATGACGCCAGATCCAGCGCGCTGAGATCCAGATACTGGCCGAGATCGTCGCGCTGCGCGATATCGACAAGCCACGGTATTTCACCAAGAAACGGCGCGGCCAACCGGTTTTTCAGCGTCGCCAGATATTCGCCATGGCGCTTGCCCGGCGGCTGCACGTCATTGGCGATCCAGCCCGCCAGCGGCAGCCCCGCCTGGCGCACCGCCTGGGCGGTAAGCATCGCATGGTTGATACAGCCGAGCTTGACCCCCACCACCAGAATCACCGGCAGCTGCTCCTGCTGCGCCCAGTCGGCGAAGGTCAGGGTGTCCGAGAGCGGCGTAAACCAGCCGCCGGCCCCTTCCACCAGTACCCAGTCTGCCAGGCGCTCCAGTTCGCGTAAGCCGCTGGAAAGCGTCGTCGCGGCAATCGGTCGCCCTTCATCGGCGCTAATAATATGCGGCGAGGTCGGTTCGGCAAAAGTATAAGGGTTGACCTGTTCATAGCTCAGCGCCACCCGGCTATTACGCTGCAGGGCCAGCGCATCTTCATTGCGTAACCCTTGTGCGGTCAGGTCGCTACCGGAAGCCACCGGTTTATAGCCGGCGGTGTTAAAACCCAACTGGTTCGCCGCCTGCAGCAGTGCGCTGCTGGCGACCGTTTTCCCGACTTCAGTATCGGTTCCGGTGACGAAAAAACGTTTAGTCACGTTCAATGACTCCTGTAAAAAGATAATACGTCAGCGGGCAGATACCCTGCTGTTGCGGCCAGGCCAGCTGCAGTTCGCGCAGTTTGCCGCGGCCAAGCGGGGCGGATGCCCTCCCCTGGTGCAAATGGGTAGCGCCGATGCCCTTCAGGGAGCGCATAGCGCTCAGCGCATCGGCGAACGGCAGGCTAATCTGATGAACGACGCCTTCGGCGCGCAGGCCGCTCAGTGCGGCCCTTACCGCCGGTTCGCTGAGAAAACGGTTGGCATGTGGCCGGTCGTCGATAGCCTGCCACGCCTGATTGAGCTCCGGCAGCGATCCGGCCAGCAGCGTGGTAAACGCCACCCGCCCGCCGGGTCGCACCACCCGGCACAGCTCGCCGATCGCCGCGCGCAGATCGTCGCACCACTGCACCGCCAGGTTGCTCCATGCCAGATCGACGCAGCCATCCGGCAGCGGCAGCGCTTCGATATCGCCCTGCAGATAATGCTGCGCGGCGTCGTGGCGCTGCGCCTGGGCCAGCATGCCGGCGGAGAGATCCAGCGCGGTCACCACGCTGCCCGCCTCACGCCAGTAGCGACTCATGCTGCCGGGGCCGCAGCCAGCATCCAGCACCTGGGCAAAATCGCGGCGCGCCAGCTGGCGCAGCAGCAGATCGGCGCTGCGCCGCTGCAGTTCATCATGTTGCGTATAGCCGCTGGCCGCCCGGCCAAACGCCGCGGCCACCGCCTGCTTATTCACCGTGACCATGCAGCGCCTCCAGTAAACGGTTAATGTCCTCAGCCTGATGAGCGGCGGTCAGGGTCAGACGCAGGCGAGCGCTGCCGACCGGCACCGTCGGTGGACGGATCGCCGTCGCCCAGCAGCCGGCCTCGCGCAGACGGCAGGCCAGGCTCAGCGCTCGCGCGTTATCGCCGACGATCAGCGGCTGGATCGCGCTGACGGAATCGGTCAGCCCCAGCGACACATCGCCCATCCCTGCACGGAACTGACGGATGCGGGCGGACAGGGTTTCCCGCCGCTGCTGGCCCTCATCGCTACGAATGACCCGCAGCGCCGCGCTCAGCGCCACCGCCTGGGCGGGCGGCATGGCGGTGCTGTAGATCAGATGACGGGCAAACTGCAGCAGATAATCCGCCATCGATTCGCTACACAGTACCGCCGCGCCGCTCACCCCAAACGCCTTACCGAAGGTGACCACCAGCAGCTCCGGGCGCACCCCCTGCGCGGCGCAGCTTCCACGCCCTTCCTCACCGACCACGCCGATGCCGTGGGCGTCATCCGCCAGCAATACCGCCCCGGCGGTCTGCGCTGCGGCGTGAATGGCCGCCAGCGGCGCGCTGTCGCCGTCCATACTGAAAATGCCTTCAGTCACCACTAACTGCAGACCGTCCAGCGGTTTCGCCAGCAGTTGCGCGAGCTGCTGCGGATCGTTGTGGGCAAAGCGCCGCAGCTGGGCCGGGCTGAGGCTCGCCGCTTCCAGCAGGGAGGCGTGGCTCAGGCGGTCGGCGACAATCCGATCCTCTTTTTCCGCCAGCGCGGCAACCAGCGCCTGATTGGCGGCAAAGCCGGAGATAAACAGTAGCGCGCGCGGGTAACCGAGCCAGTCGGCAAGTTCCTCTTCCAGCGCGCGGTGGGCCTCACTATAGCCGCTCACGTGGCCCGATCCGCCGGAGCCGACGCCATAACGTTCCGCCCCCTGCTGCCAGGCGGCGATAATGCCGGCATGCTGGCTCAGGCCCAGGTAATCATTGCTGGAGAAGTTGAGCCAGCGCTCCCCTTCGCGCTCCAGCCAGCGTCCGGCGCCGTGGCTTACCGGCAGGCGGCGGCGAAACGCATCCGTCTGCTGCCGCTCGTCCAGCGCCCGCTCGATTCGTTGCTGCCAGGTCATAGCGCCGCCGCGTTGTAATATTCCTCAGTGTCGGGGGTGAGTAAGGCCTGCTCCAGGCGCTGCTGCTGCTCATTATCGCCCTCCAGTACCGCCGTCTGCTGCGGGTTGATCCCCAGCTTGCGGAACAGCTGCAGGTCTTTGTCCTCTTCCGGGTTCGGCGTGGTGAGCAGCTTGCAGCCGTAGAAAATCGAGTTCGCCCCGGCCATAAAGCACATCGCCTGGGTCTGCTCGTTCATCTGTTCGCGGCCGGCGGAGAGACGCACGTAAGAGGTGGGCATCATGATGCGTGCGATGGCGATGGTGCGGATGAAATCGAAAGCGTCGACATCGTCGTTATCCGCCAGCGGCGTGCCTTTAACTTTCACCAGCATGTTGATCGGCACACTCTCCGGCGGCGTCGGCAGATTAGCCAGCTGCAGCAGCAGCCCGGCGCGATCTTTTACGGTCTCTCCCAGCCCGACGATGCCGCCGGAGCAGACTTTGATCCCGGCATCGCGCACTTTATCCAGCGTATCCAGACGCTCCTGATAGGTACGGGTGGTGATGATGTTGCCGTAAAATTCCGGCGAGGTGTCGAGGTTATGGTTGTAGTAATCAAGCCCCGCACCGGCCAGGCGCTGCGCCTGGCTATCGGTAAGGGTACCGAGCGTCATACAGGACTCCAGACCCAGCGCCTTGACGCCTTTCACCATCTGCTCCAGATAGGGCATATCGCGGTCATTGGGGTTCTTCCACGCCGCGCCCATGCAGAAGCGAGTGGAGCCGGCGTTTTTCGCCTGACGCGCTGACTCCAGCACCTGCTCGACTTCCATCAGGCGCTCGGATTCAAGACCGGTTTTGTAGCGTGCGCTTTGCGGGCAATATTTACAGTCTTCCGGACAAGCGCCGGTTTTAATCGACAGCAACGTACTGACCTGCACCTGACGCGGGTCAAAATGCTGGCGGTGGATTTGCTGCGCTTCGAATAACAGATCGATGAGTGGTTTATTAAATAACTCAGTAACTTGCGACATTGTCCAGCGTGCGTGGTGAGCCATTAGCCTCTCCAAAAGGTTTTGTTAATTTGCGGTTCGGTTTATACTCGTAAACCTAAATGTTTTCAAAATGGTTTACAAGTCGCTTATGACACTGGACGATCTCGCCTTCGATCGGCGCCACATCTGGCACCCCTACACCTCTATGACTTCCCCCCTGCCGGTCTACCCGGTGGTTTCCGCCCACGGGTGCGAGCTGTCCCTCGCCGGCGGTGAACAACTGGTTGACGGCATGTCCTCCTGGTGGGCGGCGATCCACGGCTACAATCACCCGCGCCTCAATGCGGCGATGAAAGCGCAGATCGATCAGATGTCGCACGTGATGTTTGGCGGGATCACCCATCCGTCGGCGGTGGCGCTGTGCCGCCAACTGGTGGCGATGACCCCGGAATCGCTGGAGTGCGTTTTCCTCGCCGATTCCGGTTCGGTGGCGGTAGAGGTGGCGATGAAAATGGCGCTGCAGTACTGGCAGGCCAAAGGCCAGCCGCGTCGTCGTTTCCTGACCTTCCGCAACGGCTATCATGGCGACACGTTCGGCGCGATGTCGGTCTGCGATCCGCAGAATTCAATGCACAGCCTGTGGCAGGGCTATCTGCCGGATAACCTGTTTGCCCCCGCGCCGCAAAGCCGCTTCGACGGCGAGTGGGATGAGCTGGATATGGTGCCGTTTGCCCGCCTGATGGCCGCGCATCGCCACGACATCGCCGCGGTGATCCTCGAACCGATCGTCCAGGGCGCCGGCGGAATGCGGATGTACCATCCGGAGTGGCTGAGGCGGGTGCGTAAAATGTGCGACCGGGAAGGGATTTTGCTGATCGCCGATGAGATTGCTACCGGCTTTGGCCGCACCGGCAAACTGTTCGCCTGCGAACACGCTGGTATCGCCGCCGATATTCTGTGTCTGGGTAAAGCGCTGACCGGCGGCACCATGACTCTTTCCGCCGCACTGACCACCCGCGAGATCGCGGAAACCATCAGCAATGGCGAAGCCGGCTGCTTTATGCACGGCCCCACCTTTATGGGCAATCCGCTGGCCTGCGCGGTGGCAAGCGAAAGCCTGCGCCTGCTGGAGAGCGGCGAGTGGCAACAGCAGGTGGCGGCGATTGAAGCCCAACTACAGGCCGAGCTGGCTTCGGCGCGGGGATCTGCGCTGGTCGCCGATGTGCGCGTGCTGGGCGCGATTGGCGTGGTTGAAACCCGGCGTCCGGTAAATATGGCCGCCCTGCAGCGCTTTTTCGTCGAACAAGGGGTGTGGATCCGCCCGTTTGGCCGTCTGATTTATCTGATGCCCCCGTACATCATCACGCCCAAACAGCTGACCCGCCTGACCCGTGCGGTCAACCTGGCCGTGCAGGACGAAACATTTTTTAGCGAATAAACAGCGGATTTGCGCCGCCGGGAAGGCTACACTTCTTTGTTAATCTGCACATTATCAATGAGGATGAAGCATGAAATTGATCAGTCACGATCTCCAGGACGGCGGCAAGCTGCCTAATCGTCACGTCTTCAACGGCATGGGCTATGATGGCGACAATATTTCGCCGCACCTGATGTGGGATGATGTGCCCGCGGGCACCAAAAGCTTTGTCGTCACCTGCTACGACCCGGATGCACCGACCGGCTCCGGCTGGTGGCACTGGTTGGTAGTCAACCTGCCTGCCGATACTCGGGTGCTACCACAGGGTGCCGGCTCCGGTCAGGCGGAGCTACCGGAAGAGGCCGTTCAGACCCGCACCGATTTTGGTAAGGCAGGCTACGGCGGCGCGGCACCGCCGAAGGGCGAAACCCACCGCTACATTTTTACCGTCCACGCCCTGGATATCGATAAGATTGATGTCGATGCCGAGGCCAGCGGCGCGATGGTCGGCTTTAACGTCCATTTCCATTCCCTCGCCAGCGCTTCCATCACCGCCCTGTTCAGTTAATTATCCCCCCGGATAGCGGCTTGCGCCTTATCCGGGCAACCCACGGTGCCGGTATATTGTCGGGTGGCGCTGCGCTTACCCGACCTACGGTCCGTGCGGCCTGCCTTTAATTTATTCACCATGCTTGCTGAAACTGCCGATGCTGGCGGCCTCAAAATCGCTGAGACGTTCCCGGAAGGCCGGGGCAGCCCGCATGGATGCGGGCTGAGGGCCGTGTTTTGCAGGGACGCTGCCTCGGCCCGACCCGAAGCCTGCAGGGATAAGTCGAAGGCACCACGAAGTGGCGATGTTGCTGGCCGGAGCCCGGGGGTACAGGGGGCGGCGGCGACTGGCCGCCCCCTGTGCGCTCCCTGCGCCATGAGTGACATAACGCAGAAGAAATATTGGGAGCGCAATGTGTCGGAATTAACACAAAGCACATGTTTTCCCCGACCAAAACCGTTGCAAACCGATAACAGTATCTACGGTCCAAACGTAGCCCCGGTAAGCGCAGCGCCACCGGGGAGATTGACCTTACTGTTCAGTGGCCACCTGCAGCGCGGTTTTACGCACCCGCGCGTACCACACCACCGTCAGCAGCCCCAGCCAGACCAGCCCGGCTAACAGCGCCACGCGCGTCTCTTCCACCATTCCCAGCACGGCGATCACCAGCCCCATAAACAGTAGCGTCAACAGCGGGCCAACCGGCCAGAAGGGGATCGGGAATTCGATCTTACTGCGCTCTTCGGCCGACAAACCGCGACGCATCGAGAAATGAGAGAGCAGGATCATCAGCCATACCCAGACGGTAGCGAACGCCGCCAGCGAGGCAATCAGGACAAAGACCTGTTCCGGCATCAGATAGTTAAGCACCACCGCCACCAGCAGCGCCACGCCCATCACCACCACCGTCATCCAGGGTACGCCGTTGCTGGCAATCCGCTGGAAGCACTTCGGCGCAAGCCCCTCTTTCGACATGCCGTACATCATGCGCCCGGCGCCAAAAATATCGCTGTTAATCGCCGAGATACTGGCGCTAATCACGATGATATTCAGCACGGTCGCCGCCGCCGGGATCCCGAGGCCATCGAAGATCAGCACAAACGGACTGCCCTGCTCGCCAAAACTATTCCACGGGAAGATCGCCATCAGCACCGCCAGGGTGCAGACGTAAAACAGAATAATACGCAGCGGAATGGTGTTGATGGCCTGTGGGATGACCTTCTTCGGGTTCTGCGCTTCCGCCGCGGTGACGCCGATAATTTCCACGCCGCCGAAAGCGAACATCACGATGCCAAGCGAGGCGATGATCCCCTGCCAGCCATGTGGCGCAAAGCCGCCGTGGCTCCACAAATTTTCCAGCCCGGTGGCCGGGAAACTATGGCCAAAGCCAAAGAAGATGATCCCCGCGCCCGCCGCCATCATGGCGATAATCGCCACCACTTTAATCAGCGACAGCCAGAACTCCATCTCGCCGAACACCCGCACGTTGCACAGGTTCATCGCGCCAATAAAGAAGATGATGCTGAGGATCCAGATCCAGCGCGGCACATCGGGATACCACAACCCCATATAGATACCGAACGCGGTGACGTCGGCCAGCGCCACGATCACCATTTCAAAGGTGTAGGTCCAGCCGGTGATAAACCCGGCCAGCGGCCCGAGATACTGGCGCGCATAGCTGCCAAAGGAGCCGGAAACCGGATTGCGCACCGCCATTTCACCCAGCGCGCGCATCACCATAAAGACCGCCGCGCCGCCAATCAGATAGGCCAGCAGCACCGCCGGACCCGCCGCCTTAATGGCGGAGGCTGAACCATAGAATAGCCCGGTGCCGATAGCGGAACCGAGCGCAATAAAACGAATGTGTCGGGCATTCAGCCCGCGCAGCAGATGCGGTTTGTGTTGTTGTTGCATATACAGGTGTCCTGATTTTTTTATATGACGACAAATATGCGATGTAGGTCGGCCGGGGGAATGACTTCCCCCGACGCGGGTACAGAGAACAACGGTGATTAATGCAGTACGGCAGGCAGCAGACGCGTCAGGTGACGTGCAGCCAAAAGTGCAATGGCATTTTCAATATCAGGGGCGAAGAAGCGATCCTGCGTATAGTGCGGCACGCGTTCGCGCAGCAGATGACGCGCCTCTTCCAGCAGCGGACTGGTGGTCAGCCCTTCGCGCATATCCAGGCCCTGCGCCGCCGCCAGCCACTCAACGGCCAGCACCCCGCGGGTGTTTTCCGCCATCGCCCACAGGCGACGACCGGCAGCCGGCGCCATCGAGACGTGGTCTTCCTGGTTGGCGGACGTCGGCAGGCTGTCAACGCTATGCGGGTGTGACAGCGCTTTGTTTTCACTGGCCAAAGCCGCCGCTGTGACCTGGGCGATCATAAACCCGGAGTTGACGCCGCCATTTTTCACGAGGAACGGCGGCAGCTGCGACATATGGCTGTCCATCATCAGCGCGATACGACGCTCGGAGAGCGAGCCGATTTCGGCGATCGCCAGCGCGATATTATCCGCCGCCATCGCCACCGGTTCGGCGTGGAAGTTACCGCCGGAGATGACGTCATTTTCGGCGGCAAAGACCAGCGGGTTATCGGAGACCGCATTCGCTTCGGCTAACAGTACTTCCGCCGCCTGGCGGATCTGCGTCAGGCAGGCGCCCATCACTTGCGGCTGGCAGCGCAGTGAGTACGGATCCTGAACCTTGGTGCAATTATGATGCGACCGCGAGATCGCGCTGTCATCGGTCAACAGGTGACGATACAGTGCCGCCGCATCAATCTGCCCGCGCTGGCCGCGCACCTCGTGAATACGCGCGTCGAACGGACGACGCGAACCCAGCGCCGCTTCAGTGGTTAACGCCCCGCAGACGACCGCGGAGGCGAACAGATCTTCGGCTTCGAACAGACCGCGCAGGGCAAAAGCGGTTGAGGCCTGGGTGCCGTTGAGTAGCGCCAGGCCCTCTTTCGCCGCCAGGGTTATCGGCTCCAGCCCCGCCTGACGCAGCGCGTCGGTCGCTGGCAGCCATTCGCCACCGCGAACCCGCGCTTTGCCTTCACCCAGCAGGGTCAGCGACATATGCGCCAGCGGCGCGAGGTCACCGGAGGCGCCGACGGAACCTTTCGCCGGGATCCACGGCGTCACGCCGGCATTGACCAGGCCAATCAGCGCCTGGATCACGCTCAGGCGGATCCCGGAGAAACCGCGAGACAGGCTGTTAATCTTCAGCACCATAATCAGGCGCGCCAGGTCGTCGTCCAGCGGCTCACCTACGCCCGCCGCATGGGACAGCACCAGCGAACGCTGCAGGTTCTCCAGATCGTCCGTCGAGATACGGGTTTGCGCCAGCAGGCCAAAACCGGTGTTGATACCGTAGGCGGTACGCCCTTCGGCAAGGATGGCGTTGACGCAGGCCACGCTCTCATCAATGGCGGCAAACGCGCTGCTGTCGAGGGTAATGTTCAGCGGGTGGCTGTAAACCTCGCGGAGCTGCGACAGGCTCAGTTTCCCCGGAATGAGCGTTAACGATTTCATTTAGCGTTCCCCTGCGTTGCTGCCACCATCGGAAGATTCAGACCCTGTTCTGCTGCGCATTCAATAGCAATATCGTAACCCGCATCGGCATGACGCATCACGCCGGTCGCCGGGTCGTTGCGCAGGACGCGAGCGATACGCGCCGCCGCTTCATCGGTACCGTCACAGACGATAACCATCCCGGAGTGCTGCGAGAAGCCCATACCTACGCCGCCGCCGTGGTGCAGCGACACCCAGGTCGCGCCGCTGGCGGTGTTAAGCAAGGCGTTCAGCAGCGGCCAGTCGGATACCGCATCTGAGCCGTCGCGCATGGCTTCGGTTTCGCGGTTCGGGCTGGCGACGGAGCCGGAATCAAGGTGATCGCGGCCAATCACGATCGGCGCGGAGACTTCGCCGCTGCGCACCATTTCGTTAAACGCCAGACCGAGCTTCTGACGCCACTCCAGACCTACCCAGCAGATACGCGCTGGCAGTCCCTGGAAGCTGATGCGCTCGCGCGCCATATCCAGCCAGTGGTGCAGATGCTTATCATCTTTAATGATCTCTTTCACTTTCGCGTCGGTTTTGTAGATATCCTGCGGATCGCCGGACAGCGCTACCCAACGGAACGGGCCGATACCCCGGCAGAACAGCGGGCGGATATACGCCGGCACGAAACCCGGGAAATCGAAGGCGTTGCTGACGCCCACTTCCTGCGCCATCTGGCGAATGTTGTTGCCGTAGTCGAAGGTCGGCACCCCCATCTCGTGGAAGGCCAGCATCGCCTGCACGTGGTCGGCCATTGAGCGTTTCGCCGCCAGAATGGTGCCCTGCGGATCGGATTCGGCTTTCTGCTGATACTCCTCCCAGCTCCAGCCTTTCGGCAGATAGCCATGCAGCGGATCGTGGGCGCTGGTCTGATCGGTAACCATATCCGGGCGCACGCCGCGTTTCACCAGCTCTGGCACGATATCCGCAGCGTTGCCGCACAGCGCGATGGAGATGGCGCGGCCTTCGGCGGTGTATTTTTTGATGCGCGCCAGGGCGTCATCCAGAGAAGTGGCCTGTTCATCCACGTAGCGGGTACGCAGACGGAAATCGATGCGGCTCTGCTGACATTCGATGTTCAGCGAGCAGGCGCCTGCCAGCGTCGCGGCCAGCGGCTGCGCGCCACCCATGCCGCCCAGACCGGCGGTTAATACCCAACGGCCTTTCAGGCTGCCCTGATAGTGCTGGCGACCGGCTTCGACGAAGGTTTCGTAGGTGCCCTGCACGATGCCCTGGCTACCGATGTAGATCCAGCTGCCGGCGGTCATCTGGCCGTACATCGCCAGCCCTTTGGCATCCAGTTCGTTGAAGTGTTCCCAGGTGGCCCAGTGCGGAACCAGGTTGGAGTTAGCGATCAGCACGCGCGGCGAGTTTTCATGCGTTTTAAATACGCCGACCGGTTTACCGGACTGCACCAGCAGGGTCTCGTCGCTTTCCAGGTTTTTCAGCGCCTTCACGATAGCGTCATAGCATTCCCAGTTGCGCGCAGCGCGACCAATACCGCCATAGACCACCAGCTCATGCGGGTTTTCAGCGACATCGGGATCGAGGTTGTTCATTAACATACGCAGCGGCGCTTCGGTCAACCAGCTCCTGGCGGTCAGCGTCGTGCCTCTCGGTGCACGGACGTCCAGCTGGCGATATTTGCTTTGCGACATCGGGGTTTCTCCTGACAATTAACGTTGTGTACGTAGATACATATACTTGTCTATACAACTCTGCGCAAGCCAGGATTTAACAGAAATGATACAATTTTGTTATATTGCGTCAGCAATCACGTTTTGCTGACGCCAGGGAAAATTACGAGCTGAAATGGCCCTGTAGACGGTAGCGCGCGCCGGGAAACAGCAGGCGAGCGTGTGAGACGATATGCGTCTTCGACCAGGTGCGACGACGAATGAGCAGGCAGGGATCGTGCGGCAGAATGCGCAGCAACGCGCACTCCTCTGACGTCGCCTGCACCGCCTCGACAATATGTTCGCCTTCGGTTAATGGCGCGATCAGCGACAGATAATCATGCGGCGTGGTAGTGGTGTAATCCTGTAACAAGTAATCCGGCACCACCGCGGCATTGACGCAGCGATCTTCGATTTGTACCGGAACCTCGTTTTCGAAATGCACCATCCGTGAATGGAAGATACGCGTGCCTTCGGCGACGGTGAGCGCCTCCGCCTGAATGAGATCGGCTTCGGTCTCCTCCAGCAGCAGCACTTCACAGCGGTGCTGATGGCGACGAGAGACAATTTCATCGGCAATGCTGCGCACTTCAAACAGCGCCGACTGCCCTTTCGGCTCGGCGACGAAGGTCCCGACCCCCTGCAGCCTGACCAGCAGGCCTTCATCCGTCAGCTCGCGCAGCGCGCGGTTGATGGTCATCCGGCTGAAGCCGAACTGGGCAACCAGTTCAGCCTCCGAGGGAATTCGGTCGTGCGGACGCCACTCGCCGCGGTAGATTTTTTCGCTAATCGCCTGCTTCACCTTTTCATAGAAAGGCGCGGGCGCGGAACGAGGTTGTTGTGCAAACATGGCCTGGCTTTCCTTATGCATAATAAGCGGAGCGGCGAAGCGAAAATAATAGCGCGGATCGCTAGCGCCACCAATGGGCGATTTGCCATGCCAGACGGGCCGCCGCGCGGGCACCCTGTCCGTCGATGTCAAATTGCGGATTAAACTCGACCAAATCCACCGCCTGCAGCTTTCCGCTGCGGCACAACGGCTCAACGATGCGCAGCAGGATTGCCAGCGGCACGCCCAGCGCCGCCGGCGCGGAAACCGCCGGCATTTCGCGCGCCGGCAGCACGTCGAGATCGATGGTCAGATACAGACGATCATACTGCGCGATATTGCGCTCCAGCTCCGGCAACACGTGAGTGTCGAAGTCCGCCAGCACCGCCAGATCCTCAACGACAGCCACCTGGCGGCGCGCTGCTTCATCCCATAGCGCCTGGGTGTTCGCCGCCCGGCTGACGCCGATGCAGGTATAGTGAAAACCGCGCTGCTGGGCGTCACACTCCAGCGCCAGCTGGCGGAACGGCGTCCCGGAGCTGGCGCATTCGGCAAAGCGTAAATCCAGATGCGCATCGAGATTAATAATGCCCACTTTTTCGCCCGGGAAGGCATCCAGTACCCCAGCGCCGTGGCCGAAGGCCGTCTCGTGGCCGCCGCCCAGGACCAGCGTACGTTTACCGGCACGCTGGCAGGCGGCCACCGCCTCGCGCAGCGCCTGATGCGCGGCTTCTAACTGTTCGCCATCGACGCTAATCGTGCCCATATCCACGCAGCGGTCGTGGCCCTGATGGCTGGCCATATTGGCCAGCGCCCGGCGCAGCGCTTCCGGACCATGCCCGGCGCCGGTACGCCCTTTGTTACGCCGGACGCCTTCGTCACAGGCGAAGCCGAGCAGCGCGATATCACCGGGCATCTCCTGCGGCGCGAAGCGTTCCGCGCGGGCGATAGTCTGGAACAGGCGCAGCGCATTGGGCGCTTCCGCGCTATCATCGCGTCCCTGCCAGAGACTGGCGGGCGTAGCTTGCCACAGCATCATTGCCGTTCTCCTCGTACCACGCGTCCCCAGAGCGGCGCGCGCCCCGGCTCATACACCATCTCGACCGGATGCTCGGCATCCCAGATGGCAAAGTTTGCGACAAAGCCCGCCGCCAGCTGACCGTGGCTGTCCTGCCGCCCCAGCGCCCGCGCGGCATGGCGCGTTACCCCGGCCCAGGCCTCTTCCGGCGTTAAACCAAACTTGACGCAGGCCATGTTCATCGCCAGATGCAGGCTGGCGAAGGGGCTGGTGCCGGGGTTGAAATCGGTCGCCACCGCCATCGGCACCTGGTATTTGCGCAGCAGTTCCACCGGCGGTTTGCGGGTTTCATTAAGGAAGTAGAACGCGCCGGGGAGCAGAGCTGCCACGGTGCCGCTTTCGCGCATCGCCGCCACGCCCTCTTCCGTCAGATACTCGATATGGTCGGCGGACAGTCCGTGATAGCGGCTCACCAGCTGCGCACCGCCCAGCGACGAGAGCTGCTCAACGTGGCCTTTTACCGGAATGCCCAGCGCCTGCGCCGCCTGAAATACGCGCTCGGTTTGCTGCGGGCTGAAGCCAACGTTTTCACAGAAGACGTCAACGCTTTCAAACAGTCCCTCCTGCCACAGCGTCGGCAGTATGGTCTCGCAGACCAGCGAGATATAGCCATCGGCGTCGCCATGATATTCCGGCGGCGTGGCGTGGGCGGAGAGCAACGTCGCCGACAGTTCCACGCCATTGTCGTCGGCCAGCTGGCGGGCGACCCGCAGCATTTTGCGTTCGTTTTGCAGATCGAGACCGTAGCCTGATTTAATCTCCAGGGTGGTCACCCCTTCACGCAGCAGGCGCGCCAGACGCGGCTGCGCCAGCGCCAGTAGTTCAGCTTCGCTGCTGTCGCGCGTGGCGTGCACGGTGGAATTAATCCCACCGCCGTTAGCGCTGATGGTTTGATAGGAGACGCCGTTCAGCCGCTGCTCCCACTCCTGCGCCCGGCTGCCGCCAAAGATCAGGTGGGTATGGCAGTCGATTAAACCCGGCGTAACCAGCCGGCCTTCGAGATCAATACTGCGCCCGCCGGGGGCGTCAGCGTCGGCGACAATTGCCTCAATGCGGCCATTGCGCACCAGCAGCGCATGGCGCTCCAGCAGACCGTAGGGTTGAGAGTAATCAGGGTTCAGGGTGGCGAGACGCGCGTTTCGCCAGATAACGCGTTCAGAGGTGGCTTGAGTCATAGCGCTTAACTTGTCATGGATTGTATAGACATTTATTTTCATAACGCCGATAAAGTCAACAATAGCGCGGGGAAATGTTATTTTTTTGTGACTAAAGACCATCCAGCAGGACTGCACGTTGCGTAAAGACGGTAAGTTTTTCCGCCCATGTCTTCCCGTTTCGTTCAAGTTAGTATAAAACAGCAGGTTTTAAAGGACTTATACCCTGGCGTCTCAGCCGGGGTATTTCACTACGCTTAATTTTGCCCGGAGCAACATGAACACATATTCCGTTTCCCGTCTGGCGCTGGCGCTGGCCTTCGGCGTGACGCTGTCCGCCTGTAGCTCGACGCCTGCCGATCAACAGCCCTCTACGCAGACTGCACCGGGCACCACCGCGCGTCCCATTCTGAACGCCGATGAAGCGAAAAACTTTACCCCGGCGGCCTATTTCCAGTCGCTGACTCCCAATGCCGCGGCCTGGACGCCATCTGCCATCAGCCTGCCGGCGCAGCCTGACTTTATCGTTGGCCCGGCGGGAACCCAGGGCGTGACCCATACCACCGTCCAGGCGGCGGTCGATGCGGCGATTGCCCGTCATTCAAATCGCCGTCTGTTTATTGCCATCATGCCTGGCGAGTACCCGGGAACGGTTTACGTACCGGCGGCGCCTGGCGCCCTGACCCTGTATGGTACCGGCGATAAACCGATTGACGTGAAAATCAGCGAAGCCATTGATTCTGAAATGGATCGCAACACCTGGCGCCGTCTGGTCAATCCGGGCGGTAAATATATGCCGGGCAAACCGGCATGGTATATGTTCGATAGCTGCCAGAATAAATCCGCGGCCACCGTCGGCGTGATGTGCTCTGCGGTCTTCTGGTCGCAGAATAACGGCCTGCAGCTGCAGAACCTGACCATCGCCAACAACCTTGGCGACAGCGTCGACGCCGGTACTCACCAGGCCGTCGCCCTGCGCACCGATGGCGATCAGGTGCAGATCAACAAGGTCAATATTCTTGGCCGTCAGAACACCTTCTTTGTGACCAACAGCGGCGTGCAGAACCGTCTGCAGGATAACCGCCAGACCCGCACCCTGGTGACCAACAGCTACATTGAAGGCGATGTGGATATCGTGTCCGGTCGCGGCGCGGTGGTATTTGATAACACCGATTTCCGCGTGGTGAACTCGCGTACCCAGAAAGAAGCCTATGTTTTCGCGCCGGCTACCCTGAAGAGCGTGACCTACGGCTTCCTGGCGACCAACAGCCGCTTTACCGCGTCCGGCGATAACGTCGCGCAGCTGGGCCGCGCGCTGGACGTTGACGGCAACAGCAATGGCCAGGTCGTGATCCGCGACAGCGTCATCAATGAAGGCTTTAACATCGCCCAGCCGTGGGCGGCAGCGGTCGGTTCAAACCGTGCCTTTAGCGGTAACGTTGGCGCAGTAGATGCCAAAGGCAATCTGCAGCGCAACCTCAACGACAATAGCGTCAATCGCATGTGGGAATATAACAACCGCGGCGTGGGAAGCACTGTGGTCGCCGAGCCGAAACAGTAACGCGCAACAAGCGTGAACCATAATAAAAGAGAGGGCGATGCCCTCTCCCAGACTGCTGACAACGTGCAATCTTCAGGAATTGCCCGGCGGCGCTGCGCTTGCGCGGGCCTACAGCTAACTGCATAACGGTTTGATATTGAAGTCTTTCGTAGGCCGGGTAAGGCGAATGCCGCCACCCGGCAGAAATGCGAGCACAATGACGAAACAGGTTTGTCGTCAGCCAGAGAGGGGGCGATGCCCCCTCTTCTCTTTTGCGTGTTCTCTTTTGCGTACTGCACGTCACGCCGTCAGGCGGTTCGCCATTTGCGGGTCAGCGGTTTTTCCAGTTCAACGATCAGGAACATCGCGAAGCCGATGATGAAGGTGATCACCCAGTAGCGGAACGGCAGCCCGGTGGTACCGAACAGCATCTGCATAAACGGCGCATAGATAATCAGCAGCTGCAGCACCAGCAGCACGCCGCTGACAATCCAGATCCCTTTGTTAGCCAGCAGACTTTTCGTCAACGAGAAACCATCCGACACGCGGCAGTTCAGCATATAGAACCATTGGGCGGTGACCAGGGTCTGCAACAGCACGGTACGGATAAACTCCGGCGAATAGCCGCGCGGCTGCAGCCAGGCTTCGAGAATAAATGCGCTGACCGCAATCATCGACCCCACAAACGCCACGCGCCAGATGGCAAAGCCGTCCATGACGTGAATTTTCGGATCACGCGGCGGCCGCCGCATAATATTTTTCTCACCGGCTTCAAACGCCAGACCAAACGACAGCGTGGCGGAAGTGGCCATGTTCATCCACAGGATCAGCACCGGCGTCAGCGGCAGTACGTTGCCCGCCAGCAGCGCGATCACGATCAGTAACCCCTGCGCAAGGTTGGTCGGCATGACGAAGAGAATGGTTTTCTTCAGGTTGTCATACACCCGACGCCCCTCGCGGACCGCGCTGGCGATGGTGGCGAAGTTATCATCGGTCAGCACCATATCGGCGGCTTCCTTGGTCACCTCGGTCCCCTTGATCCCCATCGCCACGCCGACGTCAGCCTGCTTCAGCGCCGGAGCATCGTTCACCCCGTCGCCGGTCATCCCGACAATCTCTTTCTTGCTCTGCAGGGCCTGCACCAGGCGGAACTTATCTTCCGGGCTGGTTCGGGCAAAGATATCATACTGCTGCGCGGCCACGCTCAGCTGCGCGTCGTCCATCACCTCCAGTTCGCGCCCGGTAATGGCATTCCCCGCATTGCCAATCCCCAGCATCTTGCCGATACTCATCGCCGTTTGCGGGTGGTCGCCGGTGATCATCTTCACGCGGATCCCGGCCTGCAGGCAGTCGGCAATCGCCGTGATGGCCTCCGGACGCGGCGGATCCATCATCCCGGCAACCCCTAACAAAATCACCCCCTGCTGCAGATCCTGATGGGTTAGTTCCGTCTGGCCTGCGGAAGCCGGCTTCCAGGCCGCGGCCACCATCCGTAGCCCTTCCCGGGCGTACTCTTCAATTTTGCCTTCCCAGTACGGTAGATCCAGCGGCTGCAATCCGCTGTCGCTCTGTTGATATTGACACAAGCGGAACAGGACATCCGGCGCGCCAGTGACCAGCACCACCTCCTCTTCACCCAGCCGGTAGAGGGTCGACATGTATTTATATTGCGAATCAAAAGGAATTTTACTGCGCAGCTCGCTGGTCAGCGGCGGCAGAGTAACCTTCGCCGCCAGTACCTTCAGCGCCCCCTCGGTCGGGCCACCGGTGATTTTCCACAACCCGCTCTCATCTTTAATAAGCTGACTGTCGTTACACAGATCGATGGTACGCAGATAGCGTTCGAACAGCGTGCCAGGCGCGACCGCGACCGGCGTCGGGTCATCAATGGCGTGGATCTTACCGACCGGCTCATAGCTATCCCCTTCCACCCGATAGACGCTGTCCGCGGTGATCACCGCCTTCACCGTCATTTCGTTCATGGTGAGGGTCCCGGTTTTATCCGAACAGATAACCGTCATCGCGCCAAGGGTTTCCACCGTCGGCAGCTTGCGGATAATCGCTTTCTGGCGCGCCATCGCCTGCACACCGAGCGACAGAATAATCGAGATAATCGCCGGCAAGCCTTCCGGGACTGACGCCACCGCGAGACTAATCAGCGACAGCATCAGTTCGGAGACCGGCATATCGCGGAACAGCAGGCTAAAGACGAACAGCGCCGCCATCATCACCAGAATGAGGATAAAGATGGCTTTGCCCAGCTTGTCCATTTGCACCAGCAGCGGCGTACGGTGTTTTTCAATGCCCGCCATCATCTGGTTGATGTGACCCAGCTCGGTATCGCCGCCGGTCGCCACCACGATCCCTTTGCCCGCCCCTGAGCTGACGGTGGTACCGGAAAACAACAGGTTGCTGCGATCGCCGAGCGGTAAATCGCCGCTCAGCGGCTCGGTGGTTTTTTCCACCACCGTTGACTCCCCGGTGAGGATGGCCTCTTCCACCCGCAGGTTGTGCGCCTCAATCACCCGTAAATCAGCGGGGATACGGTCGCCGGCGCGGATCACCACGATATCGCCGGGTACCAGCGAGGTGGTGGGGATGGTTTCATGGTTACCCTGGCGGATCACTACCGCTTCGCTGGACAGCATATTGCGGATACTCTGCAGCGATTTCTCCGCATTACTTTCCTGGATGAAGCCAATCAGCGCATTGACGACCGCCACCGCGAGGATCACCGCCATGTCGATCCAATGGCCCATCACCGCCTTCAGCAGCGCCGCCGCCAGCAGCACGTAGATTAGTACATCGTTAAAATGCACGATAAAACGCAGCCAGGCTGGCTTACCCGGCTTCTGCGGCAGGGCGTTTTCGCCATACTGCTGCAGGCGTGTGGCCGCTTCTGTCCCGCTAATGCCCTCCGGCGTACTTTGCACGCTGGCGAGCGTCTCCTCGACGGAACGCTGATAGAAGGGCGCCCCCGGTTTATCTGTATTCATACTCTCTCCCTCGATTTCTGAAGCGGAAGTCAGGACGACATCCCGCCGTCATCAGCGCACAACGAAAACCGGTACATGGGCGTAGCGCACGATGTTTGCCGCTTCAGAGCCCAGAAGATGGGTCTGGATCCCCGGATTGCGCGAACCGACAATCACCACGTCCGCTTTCAGCTCATCGGCCAGGTCAATCACTTGATCGCGAATATTGCCACTGCGCACATAAAGATGGCTGGTCTCTTCCGCCAGAGAATTTTTCTTTACCAGATCGCTGAGTTTTTCCTTAGCGGTAGAAATCAAATGCTCTTCCATCTTTCGCGCATCAGAGATAAATCCACGCGTTAATACCGGTGAAAATGCCGGAATAACATGCACAAGATGAATTTGCCCGGCAGAGTGCTGGGCGAGGAACTTCGCATGAGAGAGGGCTTTGTCGGCCAGGCCTGCATCAAACACGTCAACGGGAACAACGATATTTTTATACATGAGATAATCCTTTTATTACCAATACAATGCGTAGTGATGAATAGCCCCATACTTGGGGAGGAAGCAAATCTCAACAACAGAAGCGGCAAGCGGAATCGATGTTATTAAACGTAGCACAGGAAAATTAACATTAGAAAATGAGCCATTAATAGACTGAAAAATATTATAAAAGCCCGCGAAAGCCCGCAGATCTCCTGCCCTTAACCCCTTGACGCCAACAGCGACGCGGTATTCTCTTTTTTAACACTTCATGTTTTCTCCGACTATGCTGATTACAAGCAGGAGTGCCGCACCGAATGTCCGACGGTCACACATTGTGCCGGGCGAAATGACATTCGCGGTTCGGGTGGGAGTTAAGGGAGAAAATCATGTTTGGTTATAGCCTGTTACGTCTGGGATTGTTTGTCGCGCTGGCCATTGTCGCCTGTACACTGGTAGGACTATTCACCTATCTGGTTGTCGCCGCCCTCGCAGAATAAGCGTGCGCCGCCTAATAAAAACGTAAAATAAATCATGAGTCTGAGGGGAATACTGTGAACCGTTATTTTTCTCTCATCCCGGTTGTTATTTTATTAACAACCGCTTGCGATCAGAAAGCGCCGTCCGTCGAAGCCGCTCCCCGGATGGTCAAGGTGGCGCAAGTCACCGCCGTGGGTAACACCCAGCAGCGGACGTTTCCAGCCCGCATCGAGTCTGGCGACTCCACCGAACTGTCGTTTAAACGGGGTGGTCAGGTGGAGTCACTGGATATTCGCCAGGGTGCAACCCTAACTCAGGGACAAACGCTGGCGCGTCTGAATGCCCGCGAAGCCCAGCAGCGGGTCAATGAGCGACAAACGGCGGCAACCCTTGCCCAGCGTCAGTTTGATCGTTTCCAGACCCTGGCAGGACGTCAGGCGATTTCCCAGGCGGAGATGGACGTGCAGCGCGCCAATCGCGATGCCGCCAACGCGGCCTTGAAAATTGCCCGTGAAGAGCTGGCGCAAATGAGTCTCACCGCCCCCTTCGGCGGGATTGCCGCCGGCGTGCATATCCGTAATCATCAGGTGGTCGCCGCTGGCCAGCCGGTGATTACCCTGACGCGTACCGACCTGCTCGATGTGGTCTTCAGCATTCCGGAAAATCTGTTCACCTCGCTCGATATCCGCAATACCGCCTACCGCCCCGTCGTCAGGATCAATACTCTGCCGGGCCGCGAGTTTACCGCGGAATACAAAGAGCATACCGGCAGCAGCGACAACAGCACCCTCACCTGGCAGATCATTTTAACCATGCCGCGACCAGATGATTTTCCCACCGTCGGCGGGGTTAGCGGCACCGTGACGGTCAATCTCGGCAATTTGCCGGCCAGCGCCGGACGGGAAACCCTCGTAGTGCCCGTGGAAGCAGTGTTTAACCCCGATAACCGACCGAAGAATGAACCGGTCGTCTGGGTGGTAAAAGGCGAAAACGCCCATCTGTATCTTGAGGAGCGCAGAGTCACGGTCGGGGAAGTGACCTCGCAGGGAGTGATGATCACCGAAGGGCTCCGTGCGGGCGAACAGGTGGTTGCAGCGGGGGTAAGTGAACTCCACGACCGGCAGCCGGTGCGGATCTGGACGCGTGAACGAGGATTATAAATGGACATTTCCCGTCAGTTTATTAACAACCCGACCCGCGTCTGGTTAGCCATTTTGCTGTTGGGGGTGGGTGGCCTGTTCGCCCTGCTCAATATTGGCCGCCTGGAAGATCCCGCCTTCACCATCAAAACGGCGGTGATCGTCACCCACTACCCTGGCGCGTCCGCTCAGCAGGTGGAGGAGGAGGTGACCCTGCCGCTGGAAAACGCGATTCAGCAGCTTCCCTCGCTGGATAACGTCAGCTCCATCTCCTCGAATGGCTTATCGCAAATTACAGTGAATATTGCTTCGCAGTACCATTCCAGCGAACTGCCGCAAATCTGGGATGAGCTGCGTCGCCGCGTCGGTGACGCCAGCCGGCTTTTTCCCCCGGGGGTAGTCCCCTCCTTCGTCAATGATGACTTTGGCGATGTGTTTGGCTTTTTCTTCGCCATTTCGGGCGACAGTTTTACCAATCCTGAGCTGGTGCGCTATGCCGAGCAGTTGCGCCGTGAGCTGGTGCTGGTGCCGGGCGTCGGCAAAGTCGCCATTGGCGGCGCGATTCCACAGCAGATCAATGTTGATATCTCGCTGGCGAAAATGGCGGCGCGCGGTATTACGCTTAACCAGCTTGCCGCTATCCTGACCCGGCTCAACGTGGTATCCAGCGCCGGGGAGATCCGCGCCGGCAGCGAATCGATCCGCCTTCACCCCACCGGGGAGTTTCAGAATATCGATGAACTGGGGGATCTTCTGGTCAGCCCTCATGGCGCCAGCGCCACCACCCGACTACGGGATATTGCCACGTTGTCGCGCGGGCTGACCGACTCTCCCTCCAGTATCTATCATGCCAACGGCCGCCAGGCGGTGACCATGGGGGTCTCCTTTATCCCTGGCGTTAACGTCATTGACGTGGGGCATGCCCTCGAAGCCCGACTTCAGCAGATGGCCGCCGATAAACCGGCGGGTATCGACATCGCCATTTTTTACGATCAGGCGGCAGAGGTCGCCCACTCGGTCAATGGCTTTATTACCAACTTCCTGATGGCCCTGGCGATCGTCGTCGGCGTGCTGCTGGTGTTCATGGGGGTGCGCAGCGGGATCATTATTGCTTTGTCGCTGGCGCTCAACGTTCTCGGCACCCTGCTTATTATGTATATCTGGGGGATCGAGTTACAACGGATCTCGCTCGGGGCGCTGATCATCGCCCTGAGTATGTTGGTGGACAATGCCATTGTCATTGTCGAAGGGGTGCTGATCGCCCGCCAGCAAGGATCTCCGCTGCTGGGCGCGATTAATTATGTGATCCGCCGCTCCGCCCTGCCGCTGCTCGGCGCCACGGTCATCGCCATCCTCGCCTTCGCGCCAATTGGCCTTTCCCAGGACTCCACCGGGGAGTATTGCAAATCCCTGTTCCAGGTGCTGCTGATCTCCCTGATGCTCAGCTGGTTTTCCGCCCTGACCATCACGCCGGTACTCATCAAGTGGTGGTTGTTTAAAAACGCCCCGTCGGCCGAGGCGCCGAAGGAAAAAGCCGATCCCTACCGCGGCCGCTTCTATCGTGGCTATCAGCAGACGCTGCGAATACTGCTGCAGCAAAAGACCCTGACGCTGGTGCTGATGGGCGCGCTGTTAGCCGGGGCGATCTGGGGCTTCACCTTCGTCCGGCAGAATTTCTTTCCGTCATCGAATACGCCCATTTTCTTTGTCGACCTGTGGTTGCCCTACGGTACAGATATTAACGCCACCGAGCAGATGACCCGCGATATTGAGCGGTCGATCGCCAGCCAGCCGGGGGTGGCTACCACCGTCTCCACCATTGGCCAGGGCAGTATGCGATTTATTCTCACCTACAGCGGGCAGCGCCAGTACAGCAACTACGCGCAGATTATGGTGCGGATGGACGACCAGCGCAGTATCGCCCCCGTCACCCGCCACGTCGAGGCCTGGATTGCCAGAAACTACCCGCAGGTGAACGCCAGCACCAAACGCATTATGTTCGGCCCGTCCGGCGATAGCGCGATTGAAGTGCGCATTAAGGGCCCTGATCCGGATACTCTGCGCGCGCTGGCCAGTCAGGTGGGCGACATTCTCGCCGCGGATCCGGCGACCGACAGCGTACGTAACGACTGGCAGAACCGCAGCAAGGTGATCCGCCCCCAATACTCTCTGGCGTTGGGACGTGAGCTGGGGGTGGATAAACAGGATATTGATAGCGCGCTGGAGATGAATTTCTCCGGCAGTCGCGCCGGGTTATATCGCGAGGGCGCCGACCTGCTGCCGGTTATCGTCCGTCCGCCGGAAGCAGAGCGACAGGATGCCAATCACCTGAATAACGTGCTGGTCTGGAGCCAGAGCCGGCAGCAGTATATTCCGTTGAGTAACGTCATCCATGGCTTCTCGCTGGAGTGGGAAGATCCATTGATTCTCCGTCGCGATCGCACCCGCGTGCTTACCGTTCAGACCGACCCCAGCCCGCAAAGCGGCCAAACGTCGGGCAATATCCTTGCCAGAGTGAAACCGCGCATTGACGCGCTGACGCTGCCGCATGGCTACCGCATCGAATGGGGCGGCGATGCGGAAAACTCCAGTGAAGCGCAGCAAGGGCTGTTCACGACCCTGCCGCTTGGCTATCTGGTGATGTTTATCATTACGGTGCTGATGTTCAGTTCGCTGAAAAACGCTGTTGCCATCTGGCTGACCGTCCCGCTGGCGCTGATCGGCGTCACGCCCGGTTTTTTGCTGACCGGCATCCCTTTCGGCTTTATGGCCTTAATCGGCCTGCTTAGCCTCAGCGGTATGCTGATCCGCAACGGCATTGTGCTGGTGGAAGAGATAGAGCAACAAAAACAGGAGAAAGATCAAAGACAAGCAATCATTGATGCGGCAACCTCTCGTCTGCGGCCGATCCTGCTGACCGCCTTTACCACTGTGCTTGGCCTTGCCCCGCTGCTGCGCGATGTCTTTTTCCAGAGTATGGCGGTGGTGATCATGTTCGGCCTCGCCTTTGCCACCGTACTGACGCTACTGGTTCTGCCGGTAATTTACGCTTGCTTCCACCATAAGGATATGACGCCTCAACGATGAACAGTACCGGTCTCAGCATTATCAAGACATTAGGCTGTATGACAGCGGTGACCTTTTTCACTATCTATAACACCTGGGATCACTATGATTATGACTATCACTGGATCCTCGGGCTGCTGACCTTTATCTCGACCATCGCGACGCCGTTGTTTTTTGTGGTGGCTGGTTATCTTGATGCACAGACGCGTCACGATGCCAACTGGCAAATCGGCAAAATTAAAAGCGTGGTCATCGTCTTTCTGTTCTGGGTAACGGTCTATTATGTCTGGGAGCCTTATCAGCGCGGCTACCTGATCCAGCCCTGGTTTATTTTCGCCCTGATCGTGATCTATACCTTCCATCCCTTTATCGCCTGGCTCAGCCAGCGGCGGGGCCTGTTTTTCACCGTGGTTCTGACGCTGCTGTGCTGCGCTTATGGTTACGACCTGCTCTCGGTGCTCTACCCGGACAAACATCTCTTCAGCCTGCCGCCGCAGTATCGTCTGTGGACATGGCTACTTTTTTATTTAACCGGGCAGTTGTTTAACGATCCGCGAGTCACGGAGTGGATACGCGACCCGCGGGTGATTAAAGCCTCCATTATCGCCCTGCCCTTTGTCTATTTATTTACCTGGTTTTATGAACGCCATTTTTTCTTCGCGCTGTTTAAAGCCGATCGCAATGCGTTCATTCTGACGGGATCGCAAATTTATATTCTGATCGTCCTGCTGGTGATCGCCGCTAACGCCGTGCAGTTTAAAAAGAACCGCGAACTGAAGGAGGCGGTGCTGGCGACGGTTAGCAAAGCGATGACCGGGGTCTATATTCTGCACTACTCCGTTTTCCACCTGCTGGTGATGCTGATCCCTATTCACTCGTTAGCCACCAAGCTGGGCGTGATTGCGCTAACGTTTATCCTGTCGGTGCTCATTTCTCTCGCTGTGCTCTCCAGCACGCTGCTCAAGAAGGTGATAACCCTGTGACAAACGATGCGGCAACTTAGCGGAAACTCCACTGGATGCTAATCACAAACACGCTGGGAATAATGATGCCGCTCTCAAGGGCGAAATAGTCGGTAAAGTTGTACTGAATGGCATGGTAGATATAGGGGGAAAAGCCGATCCCGGTGGCGTCCTTAAAATCTTTGTAGGAGCCATGATCGCCGCAATGCTCAAAGGCGTCGAAGAAGAATTCGCCGGTGTAGCCGTAGACCCCTTTAAAGGTCCATCCACTGCCGTTGTGGTACCAGTCTCTTCTCACCCCCAGCGCCAGGCAACGATCGTCGAAACTATTGTTCATCGTGCCAATCAGCAGACTATATTTCGAATCTTCCGAGAATTTCCGCTCTACCGAGAAAAAGTGGTTTTCAAAATTCTCAGTATATTGTCCGTGGTTATTGGTCAGATGGTAAACATAGGAACCAGTATTTACCGAATAGAGATTAATTTCTTTCGCCTGCGCGAAAGCGGCTAACCCGGCCAGGAGCATCACGCTTTTACCACGCATCATCCCTCCTCAGTCCTCTATGCCTGTCCATGAACAGAATGCTTTTGCCGTATTTACCGGTCGTTATGCTGGTGCGACACCCGACAGGAAAATGGGGAAAGATAACCGTGCCGAAATGAAAATGGAGTTCCAGAAAAGCGTAGCACACGCCTAATCCGCCAACAAACCGACCATGGCGATAGCGGAGTGGTTGATATTTCTCTCTTTACTATATTGTGCAAAAAACAGACAAAACCTCACCTGTTTTCCGCTATGCTCAGGGTCCGACGCGGAAGTTAGCCACCTGTCGACGACAGAGTTGCTGTGTACCCCTTCCTGCGTCGGCGCTCTTTCTGCTCAAGTGACGTAAACCGACAGAGCCCGTATTCCGATCGGGTCTGCGTCATTATCCCCTGTCTGATTGCCCTGTATCCGCATCCTGCACAGAACCGCTTTTTTGTACAAGTTAATAAAATCAAAAATATCTTTAAAATCAACAAATAAAATCAAAACGAAAAAATAAACCGTCTCGCTGTACATATCGTTATGAAAAAAGTTGTACATCCTGAGATCACCGACTATAGTTTTTGAGTGTTAACTGCTTGTTGCGCAACAAAGCGGGGATGCTTAACGGTTGCGTGGCAAGTCTGGCGGTGGTTCCTGGTTTTGCATTTTCTGTTCGCAACTTTGCGCGTACCACCGGTACGCTGCGACTTTTATGGTCAGTTTGCTTTATACGTGGGAGAGTTCGAGCTATGCATATTAAAAATACCATTCCAGCAGAATTTGTCTTCAATTCAGCCCTGATGAAAGATATTGAAAACACGCTCATCAAGCAGCACAGCACGATCAATAATGAGCGGATGATTACGGAAATCCAGCACCGCCTGCAAACGGAAAGTAATGAAATACTTTCCGACCTCTATCTGCAGGCGCTGGATATGCTGTTCAGCAAAAAACATCATCATTAAGTGATCCCACCGCGCCGACAGCAGGGACAGCCCTGCTGTGCCGGCACGCCTGGGTTTTCATCTGCTAACTGGGGCTCAAAAAATGTCACACCATAATACTTGCTATCGTTCTGAGCATTACGATCTGTGGTTTGATAATCGTTTTCTTCTCTACGGGATGTCGCTGATCCTGAATACCTTGCCGGCATCTTATTTTCGTAAAAAACATGTTTTTTTTACCAGCGACAATTATTTCGCGGTGCTTGAGCATAACTATAATCGGCGGGATACGTTATTTATTCTGTTAACTGAGGGCAACGATCTTAATTTTCTCAGTGAACTGCCTATGTTGCGCTTACCGGCAAATTCGACGCCGGAAGAATTAAAAATCTTCCTGCATCAGCCCACCCGCTATTACAAAACGCACCCGGCGCCGGGCGCCTCGGTGCAGTTTACCGAACGGGAAAAGAAAGTTATTCAGCTTATCAGCAATGGCGAAGCGGTTGCCAGCATTGGTCGTTCGCTAAATCTGCACATCAAAACCATTTATCAGATCCGGCTGAATCTGATTAAAAAGCTCGGCTGTAGCGGTAGGACCGATTTTTTTAATATCAGTCGTAGTGAAACCTTTAAATCCTGGAGTCAGATTCACCTGTAGTCAGGTGCAATAGCCCCGGCCTGTCCCCCAGACGGGGCTATTGCGTACCGTGAAAATGAATGCTGAAGCCCTGCTCCTGCCAGTGGCTGAGCAGTTCCTCCTGCAGTGGCGTGGCGGCGCGTCCGGTCCAGACAAAGATATGCTGCCCGGGGAAGAGCTCGGGCCGCGGCGACTCCAGCGGTTCAGCGAGAACGTTGACATGCCAACCGCGCTGCGAAAGACGCCATGCCTCCAGCCACAGACGAGTCCGGTCTTCATTGCTCCAGCCCACCAGCAGTGTCTCTTTACCATTTTTTTTACGCGCTTCGGCGAGAAACAGCGCCACGCAGTCAATGAGCAAGCCATCCAGCAGGCTGCTAATCACCAACGAGGTATTCTGATCGAGCTTGAGACGCTGTCGTACCGGCACTAACAGGCTATCGATAAGGGTATCAACGGGGTGTTGATGGCTCAGCGCCATTAATTTGGCGCGGATTCTGGCGGGCTGCATATAACGCAGAATGGACATCATCTCTTCCTGAAGATGCGCGGATTCGTCGCGCGCCGCCGGCAGATTATCCTCCAGCAGCGCTTTGACTTTCCCTACGGATACACCGCGCTCTATCCAGCGCTTGATCTCTTCTATGCGCAGGATATCTTCTTCATCAAACTGTCGATGCCCGCCTTCGCTGCGCTGCGGTTTCAGTAGACCGTAACGCCGCTGCCAGGCGCGCAATGTAACCGGATTGATTCCGCAACGTTCGGCGACTTCACCGATACTGTAAAACGCCATAGCAGCCTCACATCAACCTGATACTTTTTACCTAAACTAACGAATTCAGGCATCCTGTACAACTCTATTTTCTTGTACAGATAAAGATATCAGGTTGTGGCTCACAGCGCGCGGGGAAAAAGATGAAAAAATAGTAAGCTGATTTCGCGGTGGATCATTTCTTCTCCGGCCAGGCAACGGCGGGCAGGCCCCCCAGGCGGGCACCCGCGAATAAATTGCCCTGAAACTGCGAAATCCCGGCTGATTCAAGCCACATCCACTCTTCAGCACGCTCAACGCCGACGGCTGAGACCGCAATCTCCAGAGAAGTACAGCATTTGATAATCGCCTGTACAATCGACTGGCGCGGCCCGTCCTGGTGGATATTGCGGATCAGCTCATGGTCGATTTTAATTCTGTCGGGTTGGTATTGCGCCAGCAGCGACAGCCCGGCAAACCCGGCGCCGAAGTGATCGATGGCAAGATTAATCCCCGCGCCCTTCAGTTTGCGCACCGCACCGGTAAAATCGGCCATCCGCGAAATCACTTCCCGCTCAGTGAACTCGACAATAATCTGCTCCGGGATCAGGTCATTGCGACTAATTTCGTCGAGCAGGAAAGCCACCGCATTCGGCGCTTTGACCAGCGTCATCGGCAGCAAATTAATGCTTAACGCCTTATTACGTAAACCTAATTTACCCGCCAGAGACAGCGCGACGCGCTTACTGTGCAGGTCGGCGAGATAAATATCATCCCCTGCCAGCCCGGCAAAATAGGCGCCAGGAGACTGGCCGTCCGGTGTACGCAGCAGCGCTTCCCATGAGATAATTTCGCAGGCGAAAGGATCGACGATCGGCTGAAAGGCAAAAGACCAGCTTTCCGTATTATCGATAATGGGGGTGTCCGGATAAAAAGTGTCCTTATCGGGAATAAAAACCCAACTGTCCGCGGAAGGGATCTCAAAATAGTTCGCTTTTTCCGTGGATTCGACAAAAGTACGGAAAAATTGCAGCGCCCGGTCGTCGTAGGTGAGCTGATATTTTGTCGTGCCCCGGTCCATCACTGTCTGTAGTACTTCCTCACGATCATGTTCCCGTAAATCAAACAGTTCCATACCGACCTTACCAAATCGACGGGACGGTGCATAATCGCAAAACAACTCCACCAGATTATAATGACGAGGATCGAGGACAATTTTTTGATAAATATCCCTTACCTTTTCTTCCGGTCCTTCAATAAGTTGAAAAAAATGCGTCCCGTTAAACAGTAATATACCGGTGACATCCGCCTGCCCATTTCTCTCGTTTGCCCTGGCAACCATGGCCTCGATCGATTTGAATGAGACATTGTCGCAAATATGGCTGCGATAAATGATGGTGGTAAGCATAGTGATTCCAGATGGGAGGGATAAGCATTCACAGTAGCAGTTATCAGGCTAATCGTCTTGCAAAACTACGTTTTATCTTAACAAAAAAGATACACTAAAAATCCACTCTTTGTGCAAGGTTTTTTTCTTTTTTTCTTTCCTTGTACAACATGCAACGCTAACCCCTACCTTTACAAGCCAGGATCGCCGCAAACAAAAACAAATATTACATTAAAAATCATCATGATAGCAACGATCGCTGCAATATTACGCAACTTTCTATGTACAACTTATTAATTATTGTATAAGTTTATTTGCAGTTAACAGATGAATGAAATGAAAGGAGCACATATGCAGCAGAATGGTTACATTCCAGATACAGCGAACGCAATTGCCCAGTATTTCAACAAAGCATCGTTACCTTCCCAGCAGGAAACGCTGGGTCAGATCGTGATGGATATTCTCAACGAAGGGCGCCATCTCAACCGCAAGGCCCTGTGCACCAAACTGTTGAGCCGCCTTGACAGCGCCCGTGCGCCTGAGGAAGAGAGCCACTATCAAACCTTAATTGGTTTGTTGTTTGCCGGTCAGGAATAACGTCATCGATCGTCGCCTGTTGCAACCGCAGTAGCAGATGAGGGGCGATCGCTTCCATAAACCTGCTGCTGACCTGAATGCCCGTTATCAGATTCAGGAAGAGTGTGGCATGCAGAGAGACGGTTATGAATAGCAGTGATACTGAGGAAATAACCGATGAGATCATCGGCGAGGCGGTGCTCGCGCTTCTGAAAACGAATCGCCCGATTACCACCCCGACCCTGCTGGTTCGGCTTCGGTTGATGCAGGCCACAGAGTCAGATCGCCAGCGAAGGAAAATCATCGCTGCCGTTATTGAAGAAATTTGCGCGAAGCTCGCCCTCCAGCGGAAGCACGCGCCTTTGCAGGTTAAGAAAATCAATGGCCGTTGGGAAAGCAGAGGAATGCTGGCGCAGAGCAGCATGGCGCCGGAAGCTAAAAAAATCCACTGATTGTCCCAACCATGGTGAATAAAACAGAGTGAGAATGTGATGAGACAGACTATGCATCAGCAACCCGATATTTACGCAGGACTGCAGGACACCGCGCTCTCAGATTATTTCCGTACCGCCGGTGATAAACTGGTTGATGAGTCCGCCGTCATGTCGCTCGCCATCAACAGTATTCTTCAGTCCGAGGGGCACCTGAACAATAAGGCCATTATATTATGGCTGATTCAGGCGCTGGAAAGCACCGATGATGTGGTGACCGCCGACGTGATCCGTAAAACGCTGGAGATTGTCGTCGGCTACACCATGGACGATATCTAAAGCCGTCACGCTTCAGGCCCGCCAGGGCAACAGCTTCTCTACAGAGCCTGTCCGCTCTGATCAAAAAACCTCGCTGACGCGAGGTTTTTCTTTTACCGCCTGACCCTTCAGTGGGCGTTGACCACCACCCACATCGGCCCCTGCCCAACCGCATAGCGGCCTTTCTCATGCAGCAGCCCCTGCTCACCCTCAATTTCATACACTGCGATATGGTGCGATTTCTGCCCTGCGGCAATCAGATACTTACCGCTGTGATCGAGGTTAAAGCCGCGTGGCTGAGTTTCCGTCGGCTGATAGCCTTCCACTGCCAGCACGCTGCCATCTTCCGAGACGCTGAACACCGTAATGATGCTGGCGGTACGATCGCAGGCGTACAGATGACGACCGTCAGGGGTGATGTGAATATCCGCCGCCCAGCGCACGCCGGTGAAATCAGGCGGCATCATATCCAGGGTTTGTACACATTCGATGTTACCATTCGGGTCTTTCAGCTCCCAGACGTCAACGGAGCTGTTGAGTTCATTGACGCAATAACCATACTGCTGGTTCGGATGGAACACCATGTGGCGCGGACCGGCGCCCTCGACGGTGGTCACTTCCGCCGGTTCCTGAGCGGAGAGGAAACCATCCTCGCTAAGGGTAAACAGGCAGATGCGATCCTGCTTCAGCGCCGGCACCCACAGGGTGCGGTTGTCCGGGGAGATATTGGCCGAGTGACACCCTTCCAGGCCTTCCACCACGGTGACGGTTTCGCCCGGCAGGCCGTCCTGCAGCGGCGTCACGCTGACGCAACCCTGATTGTAGGAGGCGCTGAAGACAAAGCGGCCATGATGATCGGTAGAAATGTGGGTCGGGCTGCCCGGCAGCGCCGCTTCTCCCGCAAAGGTCAACGCTCCGTTATCCGGCGTGATGCGATACGCTAACACGCGAAACTCCGGACGAACGCCAACGTACAGATACTCCTTATTGGGACTGACCACCATCGGCTGTACCTGCCCCGGGGCATCAACCACCTGCACCAGCGTCAGTTTGCCGTCCGCTTCAAGACTCCAGACGTGGATTTGTTGGCTTTCCGGGCTGGCGGTATAAACGGTTTGTTTCATGACTACTCCTTCCCTCACTGCACGTGGAATTTTCATTTTCAGGATAACAGCACCCTGAAAATTATAAGACATCCGCCCATGATACTCGCAAAGTCCGCTGAATTTCCGACGGACGGCGGCACAAAGGGCATACAGGCATTCACGGCAGATGTGGAAAAATTGGTCCTGACGCCACGGCGGTGTACCATCATGGCCAGGTCACTTTTCAACATCAACCGGAAATAACACATGACAACACGCGTGATTGCCCTGGATTTAGACGGCACCCTGCTCACCAGCAAAAAAACCATCCTGCCCGCTTCGCTGGAGGCACTGGCCCGCGCCAGAGAGGCGGGCTACCAGGTTATCGTCGTTACCGGACGTCATCACGTCGCTATCCATCCTTTTTATCAGGCACTGGCTCTCGATACACCTGCAATTTGTTGTAATGGCACTTATTTGTATGATTATCACGCAAAAGAGGTTTTGGCAGCCGATCCTATGCCGGTAGCGCAAGCGGTAAGCCTGACGGCCATGCTCGCCGAACAGCAGATCCATGGCCTGGCGTATGTGGATGATGCGATGCTTTATGAACAGCCCACCGGGCATGTGATCCGCACCCGCAACTGGGCGCAGGCGCTGCCGGAGGATCAGCGCCCGGTCTTCCGCCAGGTCGATTCGCTGGCGCAGGCGGTCCGCGAGGTCAACGCGGTATGGAAATTTGCCCTCACCGATGAAGACATTCCCCGCCTGCAGCGCTTTGCCCGCGAGGTCGGCGAGACGCTGGGCCTGGAGTGCGAATGGTCGTGGCACGATCAGGTGGATATCGCGCGCGCCGGCAACAGCAAAGGCAAACGCCTGGCGCAATGGGTGGCCAGCCAGGGGCTGTCGATGCAGGATGTGGTGGCCTTCGGCGATAACTACAACGATCTTAGCATGCTGGAAGCGGCGGGCACTGGGGTGGCGATGGGCAATGCGGTGGACGAGGTGAAAGCTCGCGCCAGGGTGGTCATCGGCGACAATGAGTCCACCAGCATCGCCGAGTTTATCTACCGCCAGCTGCTGTAATCAGGCGGCGATCGACACGCTTTTGATCTGAGCAAACACCTGCTGACCTGGCGCTATCGCCAGGTCGTCCCGCGCCCATGGGCTAATCCTGGCCCATAGCAGACGGCCACTCACTCTGAGCTGCACTTCAATCTGTCCGTTGACCTCCAGACACTGAGCCACCTCAGCGCGCAAGATATTGCGGATGCTGGTCCCGGACGGCTGGGCCAGTGTCAGCGAAACGTCCGACGCCTGAATGCGGATCCGTGCGGTGTCGCCTGCGGGACGTTCGAGCCGGTTGACCCACAGCAGCTGGTCACCCAGCGTCAGAGCCGTCATCGCGTACTGCGGATGCTGCGCGGCGACGGTGGCGCTGAGGATCGTACTCTGCTGTTCCGCCGGCAGCCAGGGGTGCATCACGCTGCTGCTCCAGACCTCCTCCAGCGGACCAAAAGCCTTCACCTTACCGGCCTCCAGCACCAGCACGCGATCGGCCAGATGCTGGATCTCATCCAGCGAGTGGCTGACGTAGAGCATCGGAATATGGATCTCCTGCGCCAGCCGCTGCAGGTAGGGCAACAGTTCGCGTTTGCGCGGAATATCCAGCGAGGCCAGCGGCTCATCCAGCAGCAGTAGCTCCGGTGCGGTCAGTAGGGCGCGGCCGATGGCCACTCGCTGCTTTTCGCCGCCGGATAACCGGCCCGGCAGGCGATCCAGCAAGGGCGCGATCCCCAGCAATTCCACCAGCTTATCGAACTGGCTGACCATGGATTTCGCCATCCCGTAGCGCAGATTACCGCGCACTTTATAGTGGGGAAACAGGCGCGCGTCCTGAAACACATAGCCGATACGGCGCTGCTCCGGCGCCAGACAGATACGCTGGGCGGTGTCGTTCAGCACCCGGCCGTTGAGCACGATGCGCCCCGTCTGCGGCCGGGTCAGGCCGCTAATGGCGTTAATCAACGAGGTTTTGCCAGCGCCGGAGACGCCAAAGATGGCGGTGATCCCGCTGGCGGGCAGGGTTTCACGGATCTGCAGGCAGTGACTGCCGAGGGTCTGGGTAAAGTCCAGCTCCAGCATCATTATCCTCCCATGCGCTGGCGGCTCACGCGGGCCAGCCATTCCGAAATCAGCAGCGAAACCAGCGCCAGTCCGATGGCGATGAGGCAGAGGCGAGCCGCCGCCCCCTCCCCGCCCGGGGTCTGGATCAAGGTGTACATCGCCGAAGGCAGGGTGCGCGTTTCGCCGGGAATATTGGAGACGAACGTGATGGTCGCGCCAAACTCCCCTAACGAGCGGGCGAAGGCCAGCACCGTGCCGACAATAATCCCCGGCAGAGTCAGCGGTAGCGTAATAGTCATAAACACTCGCCAGCGGCTGGCCCCGAGGGTTCTCGCCGCTTGCTCCAGTTTGACATCCACCCCTTCCAGCGCCAGGCGAATGGCGCGCACCATCAGCGGAAAAGACATCACCGCCGCCGCCAGCACCGCCCCGCGCCAACTGAAGGCAAAGCTGATGCCGAACCAGTCATACAGCCAACTGCCAATAAACCCACGCCGCCCCATGGCCACCAGCAGCAGATACCCCACCACCACCGGCGGCAGCACCAGCGGTAAATGGAGAATACTGTCGAGCAGCGCCTTGCCGGGAAAGGTGCGCCGAACCAGCAGCCAGGAAAAAAAGATGCCAAAGGGCAGGCTCAAGGCCACCGCCAGGGAGGAGACTTTCAGGCTCAGCAGCACCGCCTGCCATTCGGGTTCGCTCAGAAACATCAGCGGGTGGTAAATCCGTAACGTTTAAAAATCGCGGACGCTTCCGGCCCTTTCAGGTAGTCATAGAAAGCGCTCACGGCCGCATTGCGGTGACCATCGACAATCGCCAGCGGGTACTCGACTTTCTGATGCGAGGCCTCCGGGAAGGTGCCGACCACTTTAACCCCTTTGCTGGCCACGGCATCGGAGCCATAGACAATCCCCAGCGGCGCTTCGTTGCGCTCCACCAGGGCCAGCGCGCCGCGCACGTCTTCCGCCGGGGCAAGTTTCGGCGACAACGTCTCCCAGGCGCCGAGTTTCTGCAGCGCCTCTTTGGCGTAGATGCCTGCCGGAACGTGCTGCGGATCGCCCACCGCCAGACGGCCTCCTTTCAGCAGGCTGGTCCAGTCGGTTTTCTCATCAATGGTAATCGCCCCCTGCGCGCTGGCTTTCGGCGCGACCACCACCAGGCTGTTGCCAAGCAGGGTGGCTCGGGTTGCCGGGTCGATGGCCTTTTTGTCTGCGGCGTAATCCATCCATTTCTGATCGGCGGAGATAAACAGATCGGCTGGTGCGCCCGCTTCAATTTGCCGCGCCAGCGTCGACGACGAGGCAAACGACGACACGACATCGACGTTTTTCTCTTTCTTATACGCCTGGGCAATATCCTGCATCGCGTTGGTTAACGATGCGGCGGCGAAAACGGTCACTTTCCCCTCTGCCGCCAGCGCCTGACCCGCGACGCACAGCGTGAGTGATACCCCGATAACCCCGCGTAACCAAGAACCTGCCATCTGAATCTCCTGTCAATGCGTTATGTATTCGACAATATAACGATATGCAGAGCATTTTTATAGTGACACAGGACAATAAAACGAAGGGAAATGATACAGGAGGGAAATAGCACAGCGCCCGGTTAAACCGGGCGCCGGGAAATCAATGATTTTGCTGGCTGCGATCTTTGTGGCCTACGCCGGAGAAGAGGTTGAACACTTCGCCAAGACCGTAAATCAGTCCCAGGATGACCGCCATCACCACCGGTACCATGATGACCGCAAAAACCAGACTTTTCAAAAGCTCTAACATGGTTCACTCCAGATAGTATGATTTGCTGATTGTAACGGTTTCAGCCGAAAAAACACGCCCCATTTGTGCGGTGGGTAATGACAAAACCGCGCACAGAGGTTTTGCAAGCGGGTGACTATCGGTCACAATACCCTTTTTTGTCAGGAAACGATTATGCAGGCCGAAATTCTTCTTACCCTTAAGCTACAGCAGCGCCTGTTTGCCGATCCGCGGCGGATCGCCCTGCTCAAACAGATTGACCAGACCGGTTCGATAAGCCAGGGGGCGAAGCACGCGGGTATCAGCTATAAAAGCGCGTGGGATGCTATCAACGAGATGAACCAGCTCAGCGAACAACCGCTGGTGGATCGCGCCACCGGCGGTAAAGGCGGCGGCGGCGCGGTGCTGACCCGCTATGGGCAGCGGCTGATCCAGCTGTACGATCTGCTGGCGCAGATCCAGCAGAAAGCGTTTGATGTGCTCAGCGATGACGATGCCCTGCCGCTGGATAGCCTGCTGGCGGCCATCTCACGCTTTTCCCTGCAGACCAGCGCCCGCAACCAGTGGTTCGGCACCATTACCGGCCGCGATCGCCAGCAGGTGCAGCAGCACGTCGAGGTACTGCTGGCCGACGGGCAGACGCGCCTGACCGTCGCCATCACCGCACAAAGCGCTGAGAAGCTGGGGCTCGATGAGGGCCAGGAGGTGCTGGTCCTGCTGAAGGCGCCCTGGGTCGGCATCACCCTCGACCCCGCCGTGGCCCGCCAGGCCGATAACCAGTTGTCGGGTCGTATCAGCCATATCGAATGCGGGTCCGGGCAGTGCGAAGTACTGATGACGCTGGCCGACGGTCAGACCCTGTGCGCCACTCTGCCACAGGCGCAGACGTCTGGCCTGGCGGAAGGGACGGAGGCGATCGCTTACTTCAATGCCGATCGCATCATTCTCGCGACGTTATGCTGACCCCATTGACATTACGCGCCCGAAGTCGTATCCCTGATGCACATCGCTGCAAAAAATGGGATACATCATGTCATCATTGCAAATTTCGCAAGGCACGTTTCGCCTGAGCGATACAAAAACCTTAAAAATAGACCAGCTGAACCTGAGAGCGGGTCAAAGCTGGGCGTTTGTCGGTAGCAACGGCAGCGGCAAATCCGCCCTCGCGCGGGCTCTGGCTGGCGACCTGACCCTGCTCAGCGGCCAGCACGAAAGCCACTTCTCCCGCGTAACCCGCCTCTCCTTCGAGCAGTTGCAGAAGCTGGTCAGCGACGAGTGGCAGCGCAATAACACCGACCTGCTCAGCCCCGGCGAAGAAGACACCGGCCGCACCACCGCAGAGATTATCCAGGATGAGGTAAAAGATCCTGCCCGCTGCGCGCGCCTGGCCGAACAGTTTGGCATCAGCGCCCTGCTGGACCGCCGGTTTAAGTACCTGTCGACCGGGGAAACGCGTAAGACCCTGCTGTGTCAGGCCCTGATGACCGATCCGCAACTGCTGATCCTCGACGAACCTTTCGACGGCCTCGACGTCAACTCCCGCCAGCAGCTGGCTGCCCTGCTGGCCGACCTGCACCGCGCCGGCATCACCCTGGTGCTGGTCCTCAACCGCTTCGATGAGATCCCGGAGTTTGTACAATTCGCCGGCGTGCTGGCTGACTGCACCCTCAGCGAGACCGGCGAGAAGTCTTCCCTGCTGCAGCAGGCGCTGGTCGCCCAGCTGGCGCACAGTGAAAAACTGGACGGCATCACCCTGCCGGAGCCGGATGTTCCACCAGCCCGTCATGCGCTGGCAGACTCGGCGCCGCGTATCGTGCTCAATGACGGTGTGGTCTCCTACAACGATCGCCCGGTCATCAATCACCTCTCATGGACCGTGAACCCGGGCGAACACTGGCAGATCGTCGGCCCCAACGGCGCCGGTAAATCCACGCTGCTGAGCCTTATCACCGGCGATCATCCGCAGGGTTACAGCAACGATCTGACGCTCTTTGGCCGCCGTCGCGGCAGCGGTGAGACCATCTGGGATATTAAAAAGCATATCGGCTACGTCAGCAGCAGCCTGCATCTGGACTACCGGGTCAGCACCAACGTCCGCAACGTCATCCTGTCGGGCTATTTTGACTCTATCGGCATTTATCAGGCGGTCTCGGACAAGCAACACAAGCTGGTGCAACAGTGGCTGGATATTCTCGGCATTGATAAACGCACTGCCGACGCGCCGTTTCATAGCCTGTCGTGGGGCCAGCAGCGGCTGGCGCTTATCGTTCGCGCGCTGGTGAAGCATCCGACCCTGCTGATCCTCGATGAACCGCTGCAGGGGCTGGATCCCCTCAATCGCCAGCTGGTGCGTCGCTTTGTCGACGTGTTGATTGGCGAAGGGGCCACACAGCTGCTGTTTGTCTCGCACCATGCGGAAGATGCCCCGGACTGTATTACCCATCGCCTGGCGTTCGTTCCCAGTGGAGACGGTTACACTTATGAGCTCGGTCCTGTGGCCTGATGCCCCCTGCCGGGGGTCGAAAGATCCCTGGTATTTTTCAGAAAAATAGCGGCAAAACCACCTAACCATCTGTATTAAAGATAAAAAATTTTAATTTATGTCGTTTCACCATCAAGTGTAAACGATTCCACTAACTTGCCCTGTGTCACACTTTTCACTTCTTTGATATGCTATCTTCCTCATACACGATAAGCCGAATGGAGCGAATCATGAAAGTTCTGGTTACAGGTGGTAGCGGTTACATTGGAAGTCATACCTGCGTTCAACTGCTGCAGCAGGGACATGAGGTGGTGATCCTCGACAATCTCTGCAACAGCAAGCGCAGCGTACTGCCGGTGATTGAGCGTCTCGGCGGCAAAGAAGCCACCTTTATTGAAGGCGATATTCGTAACGAAGCGCTGATGACGGAGATCCTCCACGATCACGCCATTGAGGCGGTGATCCACTTCGCCGGGCTGAAAGCCGTCGGGGAGTCCGTCGCCAAGCCGCTGGAATATTACGATAATAACGTCACCGGCACACTGAAATTAGTTTCTGCCATGCGCGCCGCGGGCGTGAAGAACTTCATCTTTAGCTCCTCAGCTACCGTCTACGGCGACCAGCCGAAAATCCCATATGTAGAAAGCTTCCCGACCGGCACCCCGCAAAGCCCTTACGGCAAAAGCAAGCTGATGGTGGAGCAGATCCTGACCGACCTGCAGAAAGCCCAGCCGGAGTGGAGCATTGCCCTGCTGCGCTACTTCAACCCGGTCGGCGCCCACCCGTCGGGCGACATGGGGGAAGACCCGCAGGGGATCCCAAACAACCTGATGCCGTACATCGCCCAGGTCGCCGTTGGTCGTCGCGACTCGCTGGCCGTGTTTGGTAACGACTACCCGACCGAGGATGGCACCGGCGTGCGCGATTATATCCACGTGATGGACCTCGCCGATGGCCACGTCGCGGCCATGGAAAAGCTGGCTGACAAAGCCGGGGTCCATATCTACAACCTTGGCGCCGGCGTCGGCAGCAGCGTGCTCGACGTGGTCAATGCTTTCAGCAAGGCCTGCGGCAAACCCATTAACTACCATTTCGCGCCGCGCCGCGATGGCGACCTCCCGGCCTACTGGGCGGATGCCGCCAAGGCCGACCGCGAGCTGAACTGGCGCGTGACGCGCAACCTGGACGAAATGGCGCAGGACACCTGGCACTGGCAGTCCCGCCATCCGCAGGGTTATCCAGACTAAGGAACCTTCATGAGCGTATTTAACCCCGTTGACCATCCACATCGTCGTTATAACCCGTTAACCGGGCAGTGGATTCTGGTTTCTCCGCATCGCGCCAAGCGCCCCTGGCAGGGGGCGCAGGAAACGCCGGCAAAACAGACCTTGCCAGCCCACGATCCGGACTGTTTCCTGTGCCCAGGTAATACCCGGGTCACCGGCGACACCAACCCGAATTACACCGGTACCTACGTGTTTACCAACGACTTTGCGGCCCTGATGACCGACACTCCGGACGCACCGGAGAGTGACGATCCGCTGATGCGCTGTCAGAGCGCGCGCGGCACCAGTCGGGTGATCTGCTTCTCGCCAGACCACAGCAAAACGCTGCCGGAACTGAGCCTTGAAGCGCTGGAAGGCGTGGTTAAAGCGTGGCAGGAACAGACCGCGGACCTCGGGAAACGCTACCCGTGGGTCCAGGTCTTTGAAAACAAAGGGGCAGCGATGGGCTGCTCCAACCCTCACCCGCATGGTCAGGTGTGGGCCAATAGCTTCCTGCCCAATGAAGCGGAACGGGAAGACCGTCTGCAGAAAGAGTATTACGCCGGACAAGGTCAGCCGATGCTGCTGGACTATGTTCAGCGCGAACTGGCCGACGGCAGCCGCACGGTGGTGGACACCGAGTACTGGCTGGCGGTCGTGCCCTACTGGGCCGCCTGGCCATTCGAAACGCTGCTGTTGCCGAAAGCGCACGTGCAGCGTATTACCGATCTCACCGACGCCCAGCGCAGCGATCTGGCGCTGGCGTTGAAAAAGCTGACCAGCCGTTACGACAACCTGTTCCAGTGCTCATTCCCCTACTCCATGGGCTGGCACGGCGCGCCGTTTAACGACGAAGACCATCACCACTGGCAGCTTCATGCCCACTTTTATCCGCCGCTGCTGCGCTCCGCAACGGTCCGCAAGTTTATGGTTGGCTATGAAATGCTGGCCGAAACCCAGCGCGATCTGACCGCCGAGCAAGCTGCCGAACGACTGCGTGCCGTCAGCGACGTCCATTTTCGTGAATCCGGAGTGTAATGATGAGTCTGAAAGAGAAAACCCAAACCCTGTTTGCTGACGCCTTCGGTTATCCGGCCAGCCATGTCATTCAGGCGCCAGGCCGCGTCAACCTGATCGGCGAGCATACCGATTACAACGACGGTTTTGTGCTGCCCTGCGCCATCGACTACCAGACGGTGATCAGCTGTGCGCCGCGCGACGATCGTACGGTGCGGGTGATTGCCGCCGATTACGACAATCAGACCGATGAGTTCTCTCTCGACGCGCCGATTATCAGCCACGATACCCAGCAGTGGTCGAACTATGTCCGCGGCGTGGTAAAGCATCTGCAGCAGCGGAACAACCACTTTGGCGGCGCGGATCTGGTGATCAGCGGCAATGTACCGCAGGGTGCGGGGTTAAGCTCCTCAGCCTCGCTGGAAGTCGCCGTCGGCACCGTGTTCCAGCAGCTCTATCATCTGCCGCTGGATGGCGCGCAAATCGCCCTCAACGGCCAGGAGGCGGAAAACCAGTTCGTCGGCTGCAACTGCGGCATCATGGATCAGCTGATTTCGGCGCTGGGCAAAAAAGACCACGCGCTGCTGATCGACTGCCGTTCGCTGGGCACCAAAGCCGTCTCGATGCCGAAAGGCGTGGCGGTGGTGATCATCAACAGCAACTTTAAGCGCACCCTCGTCGGCAGCGAGTACAACACCCGTCGTGAACAGTGCGAAACCGGCGCGCGCTTCTTCCAGCAGCCCGCCCTGCGCGATGTTACCCTCGAGCAATTTAACGCCGTCGCCCATGAGCTGGATCCGGTCGTCGCGAAGCGCGTACGCCATGTGCTGACGGAGAATGCCCGCACCGTGGAAGCCGCCAGCGCCCTCGAAAAAGGCGACCTGAAGCGGATGGGTGAGCTGATGGCCGAATCCCATGCCTCGATGCGCGATGATTTCGAGATCACCGTCCCGCAGATCGACACTCTGGTGGAGATCGTTAAGGCCGCGATCGGTGATAAAGGCGGCGTACGCATGACCGGCGGCGGCTTTGGCGGCTGCGTGGTAGCGCTGGTCCCGGAAGATGTGGTCGATACCGTTCAGCAGGCCGTTGCTAAAACGTATGAAGCGAAAACCGGTATTAAAGAGACATTCTATGTCTGCAAACCGTCACAGGGGGCAGGCCAATGGTAACGCAAACCACCGCGCTGGCGCCGGACGGCCAGCCCTGGCAGCAGGTGACCCTGCGCAATAAGGCGGGGATGACCGTTACCGTGGCGGATTGGGGCGCGACGCTGCTCAGCGCCGAGGTGCCGCTGGCTGATGGCAGCCTGCGTCATCCGCTGCTGGGCTGTGCGAAGCTGGAGGACTATGCCCGCCAGGCCGCGTTTCTTGGCGCCTCGGTAGGCCGCTACGCCAACCGTATCGGCAATAGCCGCTTCCCGCTTGACGGCCAGCTCGTCAACGTCACGCCGTCAAACGACGCGGGCCATCAGCTCCACGGCGGCCCGGAAGGGTTTGATAAGCGCCGCTGGCGCATTGTCCGCGCCGACGAGCAGGAAGTGCTGTTCGCTCTGACCTCGCCCGATGGCGATCAAGGCTTCCCCGGCACTCTGCAGGCCACCGCGCACTATCGTCTGACCGACGATAACCGCATCGCGATTACCTATCGCGCCACCGTGGACCAACCCTGCCCGGTGAACATGACCAATCACGTCTATTTCAACCTCGACGGTGACCAGCGCGACGTGCGCCAGCACCAGTTGCAGATCCTCGCCCAGAGGTATCTGCCGGTGGAAAGCGACGGTATCCCGGCTGGTGAACTCAAAGATGTTGCTAACACCAGCTTTGATTTCCGCCAGCCGAAAACCATCGCCGCCGACTTCCTCGCCGACGCCGATCAGCAAAAGGTGAAGGGATACGATCATGCCTTCCTGCTGGATGCCAAAGGCGACGCCAGCCAGCCTGCGGCGCAGGTCTGGTCGCAGGACGGCAAGCTGCAGATGACGGTCTATACCTCCGCTCCGGCGCTGCAGTTTTACTCCGGCAACTATCTCGGCGGCACCCCGTCGCAGACGACGGAGCCCTACGCCGACTGGCAGGGGCTGGCGCTGGAGAGCGAATTCCTGCCGGATTCGCCGAATCATCCGGAATGGCCGCAGCCGGACTGTGTGTTACGTCCGGGCCAGGAGTACGTCAGCCTGACGGAATATCAGTTTATCGCCTGTTAATCTCCAGCGCCCTCCGCCGGGGGCGCTGTTTTTCGTCCCCGCCCTCCGCTCTGCCGCCTCTTTTTTCAGCAACCTGCTCTATTTTCCGTCACCAAAGGACAAAAAAATAACCTGTGTTTTACAAGCACCTTACACTGAGCCACTATTTTCGCTATGGTTAGGGATAAGCATTGCCGTGAGCCAAATCACGGCAATATAATGAGAATAGTTATCAATCAATAACACATACACCAACATATTCAGCGCACCGTTCGCGGCGCGAGGGATGGCGTGTAGAGAGGAGTAAGAGAATGGCTGTAACTAAGCTGGTACTGGTTCGTCATGGCGAAAGCCAGTGGAACAACGAAAACCGCTTCACCGGTTGGTACGACGTTGATCTGTCCGAGAAAGGCGTTAGCGAAGCGAAAGCGGCAGGTAAACTGCTGAAGGCTGAAGGCTTCAGCTTTGATTTTGCTTATACCTCCGTGCTGAAACGTGCCATCCACACCCTGTGGAACGTGCTGGACGAACTGGATCAGGCCTGGCTGCCGGTTGAGAAATCCTGGAAGCTGAACGAGCGTCATTACGGCGCGCTGCAGGGCCTGAACAAAGCGGAAACCGCTGAGAAATACGGTGACGAGCAGGTTAAACAGTGGCGTCGCGGCTTCGCTGTCACTCCGCCGGAGCTGACCAAAGACGACGAGCGCTACCCGGGCCACGATCCGCGCTATGCAAAACTGACCGACGCCGAACTGCCGACCACTGAAAGCCTGGCGCTGACCATCGACCGCGTCGTGCCTTACTGGAACGAAACCATTCTGCCGCGCCTGAAAAGCGGTGAGCGCGTGATCATCGCCGCTCACGGTAACTCCCTGCGCGCGCTGGTGAAATACCTCGACAACATGGGCGAAGACGAGATCCTCGAACTGAACATCCCGACCGGCGTACCGCTGGTGTATGAGTTCGATGAAAACTTCAAGCCGATCAAACATTACTATCTGGGCAATGCGGAAGAGATCGCGGCGAAAGCGGCTGCCGTCGCCAACCAGGGTAAAGCGAAGTAATTCCTCCCGGTAAAAACAAAAAAGCGTGGAAATCTCCACGCTTTTTTTATTGCCTGCGCCAGCGCAGATTCGCTTAGCCGCGGCGGGTTTTCACCGCTTCCGCCAGCTGACGCAGGATCGTTTCGGTATCCTCCCAGCCGATGCAGGCGTCGGTGACGCTCTTGCCGTAGGTCAGCGGTTCACCGCTCTCGAGGCTCTGGTTGCCTTCCACCAGATGGCTTTCAATCATCACGCCCATGATCGCCCGCTCACCGCCGGCAATCTGCTGGCATACGTCCGCGCCCACTTCCATCTGCTTCTTGAACTGCTTGCTGGAGTTGGCATGGCTGAAGTCGATCATCACCTGAGCCGGCAGGCCCGCTTTCGCCAGGCCGATCTTCACATCCGCCACGTGCTTCGCGCTGTAGTTCGGCTCTTTGCCGCCGCGCAGAATAATATGGCAGTCGCCGTTACCGCTGGTATTCACGATAGCGGAGTGGCCCCACTTAGTGACCGACAGGAAACAGTGCGGTGCGCCAGCGGCGTTAATCGCGTCGATAGCCACCTTGATGGTGCCATCGGTACCATTCTTAAAGCCCACCGGGCAGGAGAGTCCGGAGGCGAGCTCACGGTGAACCTGGGATTCGGTGGTACGCGCCCCAATGGCGCCCCAGCTCATCAGATCGGCGACATACTGCGGGGTGATCATATCGAGGAATTCCCCCGCCGCCGGCAGGCCGCTGTCGTTAATGTCCAGCAGCAGTTTGCGCGCGATGCGCAACCCGTCGTTGATGCGGAAGCTGTTATCCATATGGGGATCGTTGATAAGCCCTTTCCAGCCGACGGTGGTGCGCGGTTTTTCAAAATAGACCCGCATGACGATCTCGAGCTCGCCCTTCAATGCCTCGCGCAGGGGCAGCAGACGGGAAGCGTACTCTTTCGCCGCTGCCGGATCGTGAATCGAACAGGGCCCAATCACTACCAGCAGACGATCATCGTCGCCCTTGAGGATCTGATGGATCGCTTTGCGAGCATGCGCAACGGTATTTGCAGCATTTTCGGTAGCAGGGAATTTTTCCAGGAGCGCAACGGGAGGTAATAATTCGTTGATCTCTTTAATGCGTAAATCGTCGTTCTGATAATTCATCTTCTTTCCAGCGTTGCCATACTTATTCAATGAAATGCAATCCCTCCAATCTATCTCTTCGCCGAAAAAGTGTAAACGTGATTTTACAGTAGTGATGGAATAATCCTGGAAATAGGCAAAAATACGCCATAAAGTAGCGAAACCAGGCTCATGCACTACAATAATTAACTGTTAAAGCTAATTAAGTCTTACGTTTCAGGATTATATAGTGACACTGCGATCGTCTGCGGAGTCTTTAACCATAGCGAGTCAGATCCCTGGCACACTCACCGCGGGAAGCGCATTTCCCCTTCCCGGTTTAACAGGAGTATCCGATGAATATGAAAAAACTGACGACCCTTTTACTCACCGCCACCTTAGGTCTTGCCAGCGGCGCGGCCCTGGCGGCAGACACCGGCGCCCAGTCCAATAATGGCCAGGCCAACTCTTCCGCGGATGCCGGTCAGGTGGCACCGGATGCCCGTGAGAACGTGGCGCCAAACAATGTGGACAATAACCAGATTAATTCTGGCTCTGGCGGCACCATGCTCCATCCTGATGGCTCGACGATGAGCCAGGACAATATGTCGAGCGATGAAGTGCATAAAAACTCGATGTGTAAAGACGGCCGCTGTCCGGACACCGGTAAGAAACTGGACAATGGCGGCAGCATGAACCACGACAACAGCAAAACCGACGGTACCACCCAGTAAGTGATACGCTGGGAACAAACGAAGAAAAGGCGAGCCAGGCTCGCCTTTTCTTCGTTTGTTATCGCTCTCTGTTTATGATGTCATAGCGTAATAATGATAACTATCAAGGGACGACACGATGGCCCACCCGCATTCGCACTCCCCTGCCCAGGCTCCGGACAGCGGTAACGCTCGCCGGCTGCGATGGGCGTTTATCGTCACCGCCGGTTTTATGTTGGTTGAAGCCGTCGGCGGCGCAATCTCCGGCTCACTGGCCCTGCTGGCAGATGCCGGCCATATGCTCACCGATTCCGCCGCCCTGCTGTTTGCGCTGCTGGCGGTTCGCTTCGCCAGTCGCCCACCGAATACCCGCCATACCTTTGGCTGGTTGCGTTTGACCACCCTCGCGGCGTTTCTCAATGCCATTGCCCTGGTGGTGATTACCATTTTGATTGTCTGGGAGGCCATTCAGCGCTTCCAGCATCCGCAGCCGGTGGCCGGCGTGACGATGATGGTGATTGCGGTCGCCGGCCTGCTGGCCAACGTGCTGGCCTTCTGGATCCTGCATCGGGGGAGTGAAGAGCAGAATCTCAACGTGCGCGCTGCGGCGCTACACGTGCTGGGCGACCTGCTGGGCTCGGTCGGCGCGATCGTGGCGGCCGTGGTGATCCTCACCACCGGCTGGACGCCTGTCGATCCGATCCTTTCCGTACTGGTTTCCTGCCTGGTATTACGTAGCGCCTGGCGATTACTGAAGGAGAGTCTGAATGAACTGCTGGAAGGCGCGCCGCGTTCGCTGGATGTGGCGGCCCTGCAGCGGGATATCCGTCGCTCTATCCCGGAGGTACGCGATGTTCACCACGTCCACGTCTGGCTGGTGGGGGAAAAACCGGTGATGACGCTCCATGTTCAGGTGGTCCCGCCGCACGATCATGATGCGTTACTCAACCGCATCCTGCATTTCCTGGAACATAAATATGAAATTGAGCATGCCACGGTGCAGATGGAGTACCAGCCCTGCAGCGGCCCGGAGTGCCATCTCAACACGATGCACGCCGGGCACGATCATCACCACCACCATTAGCCAGAAAACGCGTGAGAACCTCGCTCACGCGCGCTGTTTATCCACATCCGGCTGCCGTTCAGCGCAATGAACGTCAGCAAGAGGTATTCCAGCGACATGGCATAGACGCCCTGGCGGGCAAAAATCACCACGCTTATCACGTTGACAATCACCCACAGCAGCCAGTTCTCGACATACTTGCGGGTCATTAAGATCATCGCCACCACCGACAGCACCGTCATGCAGGAGTCCCAGAACGGGAAGGCATCCGGCTGCAGCACCGGCATGGAGACCTGCAGACCCAGCACTTGCATCAGGCTGACCGCGATCCGCGTCAGGAAAGCAAAGAACGGGTTGATAAACAGGGTCAGCAAGCCGATCGCCACCACGCAGGCCGCCAGCCAGCCCAGCGCTTTGCTGCGCGGCAACCAGCGGATCTGCAGCTCAGCCTCATGGTTGCTGCTTTGTCGCGACCAGGCATACCAGCCGTAAACGTTAGCGGCAAAGAAGAACAGCTGCAGCAGCAGGCTGGCATACAGCTGGATCTGAAAGAAGATGATGGCGAACAGCGTGACGTTGACCAGCCCGAAAGCATAGTTACTGATCTTCTCCAGGCTCGCCAGCCAGATGCACAGCAGCCCGGCGATGGTCCCCACGGCCTCTATCCAGGAGAGATCGTACCCCCCGGCGCCGATGGGTATATGTACTAAGATATTCTGCGTGCTAAAAAAATCCATTTCATCCCCTCAGCGTCTTGCGACGCGACAATACGTTATCCCCGTAGTGTAGCCGCAAAATCCAGCATCCGGTTAAGCGGAATCAATGCCCCGGTACGCAGCGCTTCGTCGACGTGGATTTCGTGTTCAGCACCGCCCTGTTCGAGTCCCTCGGCAATGGCTTTCAGGCCGTTCATCGCCATCCACGGGCAGTGCGCGCAGCTGCGGCAGGTCGCCCCTTCGCCGGCAGTGGGCGCTTCCAGCAGCGTTTTCTCCGGTACCGCCTGTTGCATTTTATAGAAGATACCGCGATCGGTGGCCACGATCAGCTGGCGCTGGGGCAAGCTTTTCGCCGCCGCAATCAGCTGGCTGGTGGATCCCACGGCATCCGCCATCTCGACAATCGCCTGCGGCGATTCAGGATGGACCAGTACAGCAGCTTCAGGATAGAGGGCCTTCATACGCGTCAGTGCCTGGGTTTTAAACTCATCGTGCACGATGCACGCCCCCTGCCAGCACAGCACGTCTGCGCCGGTCTGACGCTGGACATAGCGGCCAAGGTGGCGGTCCGGCGCCCAGAGGATCTTTTGACCCAGGCTGTCCAGATGATCAATGAGTTCCACGGCGATACTGGAGGTAACCACCCAGTCAGCGCGGGCCTTCACCGCGGCGGACGTATTGGCATAAACCACCACGGTGCGATCGGGATGGGCATCGCAGAAGGCGTTGAATTCCTCAATCGGACAGCCCAGATCCAGCGAACACTCCGCGTTCAGGGTCGGCATCAGAATGGTCTTTTCCGGGCTGAGGATTTTGGCGGTTTCCCCCATAAAACGCACCCCGGCGACCAGCAGCGTGGAGGCCGAATGACGGGCGCCAAAACGCGCCATTTCCAGCGAGTCGGCGATACAGCCGCCGGTTTCTTCCGCCAGTTGTTGAATTTCAGGATCGGTGTAGTAATGCGCCACCATCACGGCGTCGCGCTCGCGCAACAGGCGCTTGATTTTTTCGCGATAAAACTGCTTTTCGTCGACGGTCAGCGGTTGTGGTTTCGCTGGGAAAGGATAAATCGCCGTTTCAGGATCAAACATTACGCTCATCATGCAATCTCGTTTTACTGGCTTAACTCTAAGACCGTCACTATGGCCTGTCTGCGCCTTAACACGGTCATGGTGTTTTATATGCTAAACAAGATAGCGGATTACGAGCAAAAAGTCGTGATGAATTTTGTACATCAGCCCGTATGCCGCGGACGATGCTACACATCTGCCCAAACGACCGGTTCGTACCCTGTGTAGCCACGGTAAGCGCAGCGTGACCGTGGAGTCATGCTGAAGTCGAATTTTGGAGTATGGCGGATAGCAAAAAGGCGCCTTTAGGGCGCCTTTTTACATTGGTGGGTCGTGCAGGATGACTCGGCTTCGCCTCGCCCTTCGGGCCGTCGCCGCAAGCGGCTCCGTTGTCTCACTGCGTTCGACCCGAACCTGCGGCAGGTTCGAATCGTTGAGTTCTGCGCATAGCAAAAAGGCGCCTTTAGGGCGCCTTTTTACATTGGTGGGTCGTGCAGGATTCGAACCTGCGACCAATTGATTAAAAGTCAACTGCTC